>Ga0189280_10002_pt1 | contig 784938 bp, 747 predicted proteins | sample N26B71minimetaG_FD_130327 | JGI IMG/M metagenome (GOLD analysis project Ga0189280, IMG submission 130327) | Marine microbial communities from the Costa Rica Dome - N26 B7-1 mini metaG | ecosystem: Environmental > Aquatic > Marine > Oceanic > Photic zone | place: Costa Rica: the Eastern Pacific... | reverse complement strand
CCGGATCTCCGCCCGGATCAAGTCCGGGCCTGCGTCCGGGATGACAAGATTTGTAGCGACCCTCCTCGCCCTTGATGGGCGAGGTCCCGCGCAGCGGGGGAGTGGGTGACGCGGCGAAGCCGCCTCTAAAACCAGCAAGTCTTTCTCGCGCCTGCGGCGCGCACCCACTCCGTCTTGCGGCTCCGCCGCAATCCACCTCGCCCATCAAGGGCGAGGAGGGTATACAGCTTGAGGTGTGAGCGGGGATTTGGCTATTGATGCGCATCCTCGTTTGCTAAGCAGTGCGAAGGGCGCGGAAGATTGCAAGATATTCAAACACTCGACCAAATTGCAAATAGTGCTTGGAAAGATCTTAAGCGAGGCGCGTCAGTCGATCCGCGCATTCTTTCGAAGATTTCGGATGCCATCCTTGCCGGCGACTCTCTCCCAAATTCGCCCAGCGCTGTTCGGGTTTTCGCTTTGACGTCGAATATGGAAGAGGTCGTGCTTACGAAATTTCGCCAATGCCTGATCGATGAGACAGTGGACGAATTTCTGAAAGAAGCCGTCATCACTGCGGTTTCAACTTATTGGCGGAAACCTGAAGCGCTGGTCGATTTGCTACCTCGGTTTTTCACTTCAGCTGCATGGCACCGTGAGCAAACAGCGGCGATTGCGGCAGTTTCCGCAGTGTCAAAAATCCAGTCTGAAGCTTGTCGCGCAAAGCTTGCCGCCCTTTTGTCGCGAGAACTGGAGATGCTTGATGGAGTCGAGGGGGTTCGAGCAAAGCTGCTGGCAAGGGTCGTCTCTGAGTGGAAGCGTGGTCTGGAAGGCCCCGTTGCTTGATCGTTCAGCACTTAACGCTGGTTTCTCACGTTTACCTTTGCTGACAAGCTGAATAAACGGGGACACCCTTCCGCAATTTTGTCATCCCTGACGGAAGCCCCGCGCAAGCGGGGCGCAGATCCGGGACCTCGATACCACCCACTCGACGGCGTCGGGGTCCTGACTTGCGTCAGGATGAGGGGGTGGTGGTTCTCGACTCCCCCATCACCCCCTGCGGCCCCATAGCGCATCGCGCCTTATTCCCCTACGCATAATACTCCCGATTGAAGGGAGGCCTTATGCCCGCAGCGTCCAGCGATACCCCGCCCTGTTTTGATATCCGCGAGCTGACCAAGGTCTATGGCTCGGGCGAGGCCGCCGTGCATGCGCTGCGCGGGGTGGATCTGAGCATTCCGGACGGGGATATGGTGGTGCTGCTGGGGCCGTCCGGCTCGGGCAAGTCGACGCTGTTGAACATTATCGGCGGGCTCGACCGGGCCACGGACGGGGTGTTCAGGTTTCGCGGTGAAGACCTGACCCGCGCCTCGGTGCGCCAGCTGACCCTGTATCGTCGGCGCCATGTCGGTTTTGTCTTCCAGTTCTACAATCTCATGCCCTCGCTGACGGCGCGGGAGAATGTCGAGCTGGTCACCGAGATCGCCGACAATCCGCTCTCTGCCGCCGAGGCCCTGGCCATGGTCGGGCTCGATCACCGCATGGATCATTTCCCGGCCGAGATGTCCGGCGGCGAGCAGCAGCGTGTTGCCATCGCCCGGGCCATCGCCAAACGGCCCGAGGTCATGCTCTGTGACGAGCCGACCGGGGCGCTCGACAGTGCTACCGGGGTGCGGGTGCTGCAGGCCCTGCGTGACGTCAATGAACAGCTCGGCGCGACGACGCTGATCATCACCCACAATGCCGGTGTCGCCGATATGGCCCACCGGGTGGTGACCTTCTCCGATGGCCGGGTCGGTAATGTCCGGGTCAATGAAACCCGGATCGAGCCCGAGGCGCTGACATGGTAGATCCGCGCCATCCGCTGATCCCGGGCCTTTCCAAGCTGGATCGCAAACTGATGCGCGATCTGTGGTCCATGCGGGTGCAGATCATCGCCATTGCCCTGGTGATCGCGGCGGGTGTCGCCGTGCATATCGTTGCGGCGGGCATGCTCGACAGTCTCAAACTGACGCGCGACACCTATTATGACCGGCATCAATTCGCCGATATCTGGGCCCCGGTGGTGCGGGCCCCGGAGGCGCTGGCCGGTGATGCCGGCGCGATCCCGGGGGTGCGGGCGGTGGAGAGCCGGGTGCGCTCGGCGGCGCAGTTCTCGCTCGACACCATGGACGCCCCGGCTGCCGGTGAGGTGCTTTCCCTGCCGCAGGCCAATGGCACGGCGATCAACCGGATCTTCCTGGTCGAGGGGCGGATGCCGCTGGCCGGTCAGCGCGATGAAATCCTGCTCCTGGAAACCTTCGCCCTGGCGCATGGTCTGGAGCCGGGCGACACGATCGAGGCGACTATCTATGGCGCCCGCGACCGGTTGCGCATTACCGGTCTCGCCCTGTCACCGGAATATGTCTACGCCATCGCGCCGGGTCAGATCGTGCCCGATCCCCGCATGTTCGGGGTCGCCTGGATGGAGCGCGAGGCCCTGGCCCAGGCGGTCGACCGGGATGGCGCCTACACCGAGCTGGTGGTGCAGCTCCAGCCTGGCGCAGACAACGCCCCGGTGATCGCAGCGCTGGACCGTTTGCTCGAGCCCTATGGCGCGCCCGGCGCCTATGCCCGTGAGGACCAGATCTCCGACGCTTTCGTCTCTTCCGAGATCGATCAGCTTTCCACCATGGCCGGGTTTTTACCGCCGATCTTCCTCGCCGTCGCCGCCGTGCTGGTCAATGTCGTCCTCGCCCGGCTGGTGGCGCTGGAGCGGACCGAGATCGGCCTGCTGAAAGCCTTTGGCTATCGCGACCGGGATGTCGTCATCCACTATCTCAAATTCGCTTCGGTGATCGGCGCCATCGGCTTCATCGCCGGCCTGGCGCTGGGGGTCTGGCTGGGTCGCTCCCTGGCCGCGCTCTACACCGAATACTATCGCTTCCCCTATCTGATTTTCTCCTTGCGGGCAGAGGTTTACGGGGTGGCGGCCCTGGTGACATTTATTGCCATTGGCGGCGCGGGCATCCTCGCTGCCTGGCGCGCGGCCCGGCTCGACCCGGCCATTGCCATGCGACCGCCACCACCGCCGGATTATTCCCAGGCGCTGGGGGCCGGGCTGACGCGCTGGAAGCGCATCGATCACCAGACCCGCATGATCCTGCGCCAGATCCTGCGCTGGCCGCAGCGCTCCGCCATCACCATTGGCGGCATCGCGGTCTCTGCCGGTTTGCTGATCTCGACGCTCTTCTTCCTCGATTCCATGGAAGTGATGATCGGCTCCTATTTCGACGTCGCCAATCGCCAGGACATCACCGTCAGTTTCAACCAGCCGCGTTCGCGCGAGGCGCTCTATGCTCTGGAGCGCATGCCCGGCGTTTTGGCCGCCGAGCCGGTGCGCCATGTCGCTGTGCGCCTGCGCAATGGCCCGGTTGAGGAACGCGCGGCCCTGACCGGCTTGCCGCGCGAGGCCCAGCTCTCGCGCGCGGTGACAGCGCAGGGCGAGGGCATTGAACCGCCGCCCGGCGGGCTGGTGCTGTCGCAGGACCTGGCCCAGCGGCTCGGCGTCAGCGCCGGCGAGACGATCGAGGTCGAGGTCACAGAAGGCCGCCGCCCGGTGCTGGAAATCCCGGTCTCCGGTGTCTCCACCAGCTATATCGGCTCCAGCCTCAACATGCAGATCGACGATCTCAACCGGATCATGGGCGAGGGGCGGGTCATCACCGGTGCGGCCCTGCGCATTGATCGCGACCAGGAAGCGCGCCTGTACAGCGCGCTCAAGGCCGCTCCCGGTGTGGCCGGGCTGTCGCTGCAGACCCAGGCGGAAGAGATGTTCATCGACATCATGGACCAGAGCCTGGGTACCTCGATCTTCATCTACACCCTGTTTGCCGGCCTGATCGCCGTCGGCGTGGTCTACAACTCGGTACGCATTTCCTTTTCCGAGCGCGAGACCGAGCTCGCCGTCCTGCGCGTGCTCGGTTTTACCCGCGGCGAGGTCGCCTATGTCCTGCTCGGCGAGATCGCGGTGTTGACCCTGATCGCGCTGCCGGTCGGGGCGCTGGCCGGGGCCGGGCTGGCCTTTGTCTTTGCCGAGGCGATGAGCTCGGACCTGTTCCGCCTGCCTTATGTCATCGAGGCGCGGACCTTTGCCTATGCCGCCGGGGTGGTGATCTTCGTCGCCATTTCCTCCGCCCTGATGGTGCGCTCGCGACTGGATAAGCTGGATATGGTGGCCGTGTTGAAAGCGGGAGAATAGGAACACGTCATGCGATTGAGTTTTCGAACCGTTTTCTGGGGCGCTGCGGCGGTCCTGATCGTCCTGGCCCTGGTCGTCTCGCTGCGCCCGCAACCCGTGCGCGTCGATATCGGTACGGTCTCGCGCGGCCCCCTGGTCCAGACCGTCAATGAAGAGGGCTATACCCGCATCCGCGATGTCTATGCCGTCGCCGCCCCGATCAGCGGCCAGCTTTTGCGCGTTGATCCCGAAGCCGGCGATGCCGTCGCCTCCGGTGATGTCATCGCCCAGCTTCTACCGGCCGAACCGCAATTCCTCGATGCCCGCTCCCGCGGTGAGGCCGAGGCGGCGGTGCATATGGCCGAGGCGGCATTGAGTGCCGCGATTGCCGACCAGGACAGTGCCAGCGCCAGCCGCGCCCTGGCCCAGGCCGAATATGACCGGCAGCTGCAGCTCTTCGAGGCCGATATCGCCTCCCAGGCCGCCCTTGACCGGGCCGCCGCCGAGCGCCGCTCGGCCAGCGCCGCCTTCGGTCACGCCCAGGCTGCGGTGCAATTGCGCCGGGCCGAGTTGGAAGCGGCCGAGGTGCGCCTGATCGGGCCGGACAGCTCCAATGGCGAGCTGGGCGTGCTCGACATCCGCTCGCCGGTCGACGGGGTTGTGTTGCGGGTCATGCAGGAGAGCGCCGGCCCGGTCGCGGCCGGCACTGTGCTCTTGGAAACCGGTGATCCGGCCGGGCTGGAGATCGTGGTCGAGCTCCTGTCCTCCGACGCGGTCGAGGTTGAGCCCGGAGCCACGGTCGAGATTTCCGGCTGGTCGGTGACGGGCGAGACCCTGCGCGGCCGGGTGCGACGGGTCGAGCCATTTGGCTTTCTCAAGGTCTCGGCGCTGGGCGTGGAAGAGCAGCGGGTCAATGTGATCATTGATTTTCTTGACCAGGCCGAGCGCTGGTCCCGCCTCGGACACGGTTTCCGCATCGAGGCTGCGATCGCCATCTGGTCCGCCGACGAGACGCTGCAACTGCCCGTCTCGGCCCTGTTCCGCCAGGACGGGGCCTGGGCGGTCTACCGCCGCGTTGATGGGCGTGCCGTCCTGACCCCGGTGGAAATCGGCCGCTCCAATGGCGAGATGGCGCAGCTCCTCTCCGGCCTCGAAGCGGGCAGCGAGATTGTGCTCTACCCCGGCAATGAGGTCGCGGATGGCGTCGCCCTGGCGGTGCGGGAGGGCTAGGCCCTAGCCGCCCCGGTTCACCGGCAGCAGCGCTCCGGTGATCGCCCGGCTCGCCTCGGAGGTCAAAAACCCGATTGCTTCTGCAGCGGCGGCCGGCTGGACCCAGCTCGAAGTGTCGGCGTCGGGCATGTCGGCGCGGTTGGTCGGGGTGTCGAGAATGGTCGGGAGGATGGCGTTGACGCGGATATTCTTGCTGGCCAGCTCGTCAGCCAGGCTTTGCGTCAGCGCGTGCACGCCGGCCTTGGAGGCGGCATAGGCGGCCATGCCCAGGCCCGGTGCGCTGACCGCATTGGCGCCGATATTGACGATGGCGCCGCCTTCGCTCATCAGCCCGATCGCGGCACGCGAGGCGAGGGTGGCGGTCTTCAGATTGATCGCGAACATTTTTTCAAAACTCGCGATCTCCCCGCCCTCGACCGGCTCCCAGGTGAAACCACCGGCGATATTGACCAGCCCGGTCAGCCCGCCCATGGCTTCGGCGGCAGACTTGAAGGCGGTCGCGACCGAGCTCTCATCGGTCAGATTGACTGCACCGATGGCATGCTGGGCGCTGGAGGCGGAGACATCTTCGGCCAGGTCAATGGCGGTGACCGTGGCACCGCTGGCGACAAGATGATCGACGGTGGCCCGTCCGAGAATGCCCAGTGCGCCGGTTACGATGATCTTGCTCATGCCGCTCTCCCGTTCTTTGCCCGATCAGGGCCGGTTATGGCCCGATAATGGATAGAGCAGGCGGATAGCATGGCCTGCGCCGGATGCAAGCCACGCCTGTGTGAGCGTCCGGGGATGATCAGCCGGCCCTGGCGGATGCCGGGCCTGCAGGAAGAGGCTGGCCAGAGCGGGCCCGGGACCCCAATATCCCGGCCAAGTCACAAGAATCATCACGGATTGGTCCCATGACAACTGCTGACACTTCAGCTGATGAACGCCGCCCCACCCAGGAGGAGGCGCCCGGCGCCCTGGTCAAACTCCTGACCGTGGAAGAGATCGACACCGATCTGTATCGCGGCCTGCGTAATCCGGGCGGTCGCGGCCGGGTGTTTGGCGGCCAGGTCATCGCCCAGGCGCTGATGTCGGCCGTGGGATCGGTTGAGGAAGAGCGCCAGGCGCATTCCCTGCACGCCTATTTCATGCGCCCCGGGGATGAACGCCTGCCAATCATCTACCGCGTCGAGCGCGATTATGATGGCGGCACTTTCTCCAACCGCCGCGTCATCGCCATCCAGCGTGGCAAGCCGATCCTCAACATGACCGCCTCCTTCCACAAGAAGGAGCAGGGTTTCGAACACCAGGCAGAGATGCCCGACGTGCCGGGCCCGGACGGATTGAAGAATGAGTCCGAGCTGGCGCAGGAACATCGCGACCGCCTGCCCGCTCCGTTCGTCGAGCACATGCTGCGTCCGCGCGCCATCGAACTGCGCCCGCTGGAAAGCTGGTTTACGCCGGAAAAGGAAAAGCGCGATGCCGTCCGCTGTACCTGGGTCAGAACCACAGGCCCGGTCGGTGATGATCCGGTCATGCACCGCGCCATCCTCGCCTATGCCTCCGACATGACGCTCCTGGGCACCTCGATGAAGCCGCACGGCGTCAACTGGCTCTCGCCCAACATGCAGGTCGCCAGCCTCGATCATGCGCTGTGGCTGCATGATGATGTGCGCGTTGACGAGTGGCTGCTCTATGCCTGCGAAAGCTCCTGGTCGGGCGGCGGACGCGGCTTCAACCGCGGCAGCCTGTTCACCCGCGAGGGCAAGCTGATCGCTTCGGCGACGCAGGAAGGCCTGATCCGCTATCGCGATAATTCCAAGGCGGGCTCGTAAGTTGATGCAGCCGAGTATTGCTGAAGACGGCGAGTTCAAGGGCTGGCAATACTGGCCGGAAGAACCCTTCGAGAGCCAGGCCGGGCCGTTCTACCGCAAGGTCGACGAAGAGGGCGTGATCGGCGCCTTCAGGGCCGAGCGCAAGCATATGAATGCCGGCGGTTCGGTGCATGGCGGCTGTTTGATGAGCTTTGCCGACTTCATGCTCTTCTCCATCGCCTGGGACAGTTTCACCGACGGCTCGATGGGCGTGACCCTGACGATGAATTCCGAATTCCTCGCCGCAGCCCGGGAAGGCGAATTGCTGACCAGCCGCGGCGAGGTCTTGCGGGCCGGACGATCGGTGCTGTTCGTGCGCGGGATGATCTATGCAGAAGACCGGCCGTGCTTTTCGTTTTCCGGCACGATCAAGAAGTTCTCGCCGCGGTAGGGGGCGTTTCGGTGTCCGGCTTGAAGAAGTTTCTCGTCTTCCCGGCGGTATGGATCGTCCTGATCGCCCTTTATCACCGGGCCATCCTCAATGACGGCGTTTTTGCCTTCGTCAGCGTGTCGCTTTGGGCGTTCTTCTTCGCCAATGTCGGCCTCGTTTCCATCCAGAAGGACAAAGAGCCGGGCTATCTATCGCTGTCGTCATTCGTCCATGCCGCGATAACAGTGGGGCTCGCATTTTCAGCCACGATATTCATGCAGTTTCCGATCGAGGCGAGCGCCTGGGAACAGGCCGGTAGGACCGCCTTGGCTTACGCGATCATAGCCTTGTTTCTCTCCGGCTTCTTCCGGATGGTTGTGAAGTTCAGCAACGGGATAGCCGGAAAATAGGCTGCTGGAGAGGCTGAGCTTCTAAATCTCCAACACATTTCCCCCGGATTTATTCCGGGGCCTGGTGGCAACGAATACGTCGATGACTCTAGGAACTGTCAGCCCCTGGAGTCATCGACGCCGGGATAACGCCAGGCCCCGACATGAAGTCGGGGAAATTATTGGATTGCAGGGTATTTGATCCAATCTAACGCCTTCCTCGCCCTTGATGGGCGAGGTCCCGCGTAGCGGGGGAGTGGGTGACGCGGCGAAGCCGCTGCTAAAATCATCTCTACCGACGAAAACCTTATTTGCGCCTACGGCGCGCACCCACTCCGTCTTGCGGCTGCGCCGCAATCCACCTCGCCCATCAAGGGCGAGGAGGGGGGTGCTACCCACATCACCCCATACACCTCATGCTGGAAATCGGGCCGTGTTGAAGCCGGGCGGTCAAGGGTTTCAACCGGTCCCCGGCGCTGCGCGCCCTTGACCGCCCGGCTTCAACACGGCGAACTGGCTGGCATGGGGTTTAAGGGGAAGAGCTGGGGTGCTTGCCCATTGCCTCATCTTGTCATCCCTGACGGATGCCCCGCGCAAGCGGGGCGCAGATCAGGGACCTCGACAAGCCTGGCTGGGTCCCGGATCTTCGCCCGGATTCCCCGCTTCCGCGAGGGCAAGCAAGTCCGGGTCTCACGTCTAGGATGACAATTCAGAGCCAATCTCCACCATCCTCTCCCTGGGGAGGGGTGGCCCGGCGCAAGGCGCCGGGTCGGAGCGGGGGGATGTGTCGCGCTTCAAGGATCGCGCGCCGGGAGTCCACCCTCTCCCTTGATCCCTCTCCCAGGGGAGAGGGGGCGCTTTAAGTCGCCATTCTGAGCCCCTACCGCACCAGCCGTTTCGCATCGCCGGCATCGGTCATCTGGTGCTTGATGAAGGCGAACAGCAAATTCATCTGCTGTTTGGTCGCCTTGCCGTCGGCGAGGCGGATGATGTTGCGGTAGAAAAAGGCCATGTTGGCGAAGCCGTTCATCGCCCGCAGCGTGGCATTGGATGAGGCCGGGCCGAACCAGCCCGGGCCGAGGGCTTGGAGTTTTTCCCAGCTGGTCAGTTCGTCGATCTCACCCGCGATCAGCCGGTCGGGCAGGTCGGTATCGACGCACAAGGGGCGGGCCAGGCCGATCATCTGGATGTCGTCTTCATTGAGGGCATTGAGCATGGCCGAGCGGGTGCGGAAGCCGCCGGTGACCATGAGCGGGACCTGGCAGTTCTTGCGGATCGCGGCGGCGTAATTGAGGAAATAGGCCTCGCGCGCCCGGGTCGACGCCTTGACCATGGCCTCGTCCTGATAGACCGGCTCCATGCCCTCAATACCCAGCAGGGCGGGTTGTTCGTAATTGCCGCCGGAGATCTCGATCAGATCCACACCAGCCTTTTCCAAGAGGCCGACAACCGCAATCGAATCCTCGAGCGAGAAACCGCCCTTCTGGAAGTCGGAGGAATTGAGCTTCACCCCGATTGGGAAGTCGGCCCCGACCGCCTCGCGCACGGCGCCGATAATCTCCAGCAAGAGCCGGGCGCGGTTTTCCAGCGGTCCGCCCCACTCATCCTCGCGCTGATTGATCAGCGGGTTGAGGAATTCCGACAGCAGATAGCCGTGGGCGGCATGCACCTGCACGCCGGTAAAACCGGTCTGTTTGGCGATGAAAGCGGTATGGGCGAAACGGCCGATAATCTCGCGGATTTCCTCGACCGTCAGAGCGCGCGGCTTGGCGAACAGGCCGCCGGGCAGGGCGACTTCACCCGTGGCCGACGGGGCCACCGGTTCGGTGGCGACGGATTTCGGCGTCTGCCGGCCGGCATGGGAGATCTGCATCCAGATATGGCCATCGCGGACCCGGCCGGCCGCCGCGTAGGCCCGCAGCGCGGCGAGTTGCTCGGGCGATTGTTCGCCATCAATGACCAGATTGGCCGGGCGCTCCAGATAGCGTTTGTCGACCATGACATTGCCGGTGATCGACAGGCCGATCCCGCCCTCGGCCCAGCGGCGATACAGGGTGGCATGACGGCCGGTGGCGCGATTGTGTTCATCGGCGAGCCCCTCGGTCATCGCCGCCTTGCACAAACGGTTCGGCAAGGCCGCTCCGCAGGGCAGCGCCAGAGGATCGCCCAGACCGAGATCGGAAGTCGTCATGATGAATGTCCCCAAATGCCCAATTCTTCGATGCCCGGTCTCAGTCTGAACCGAACTGGAATGGGTTTGCAAACCGTCAGATGCGCCCTAGCGTCAGAACAGGAGAAAAACCAACCAGACGCGCACAGGTTCAGCACCGGGGGCAGAACCGAAATCACCCCGGAAGGACACACGCCGCCAACCGGAACAGCCCAGATCTTCGAGGGGGAGATCATCATGAAAATCGAGGTCGAGAACGCGGTCGAGCCGACCGAAGCGCAAGTCGCTGCCTTCCTGGCGGCCAGCGATGATGGTCCGGTTCACATGGTGAACCTGCTGAAATTCAAAGATAAAGCCGAATATCCCGATGGCCGCGAAAGCGATCTGTCGGGGCGTGATGCCTATATGCTCTATGGCGGCCCGATGGCCGGGCTGGTGATGGAGGCCGGCGGTGAGCTGAAATTCTCTGCCGCACCCGATGCGCTCCTGGTCGGAAGCGCCAGCGAGGAATGGGACCTCGTGGCGATCATGACTTATCCCTCGGCAAAGGTGATGGTCGAGCTGACCCTGTCGGACGCCTTCAAGGACATTTCCATCCACCGCAAGGCGGGTCTGGCTGGTCAGCTTCTCATTCCCTGCTTTGCTTCGAAAACGGTGATCGGATGACTGTGAAAGTCCTGTTCCCGCAACTGATTACCTCGACCCGTATCCGTAGGTTTTCGCGCGGCTGGCATGCGGCCGGGCGGGCTCTGACCTTCTCGAAAAAGACCCTGCACGCCTTCCTCGAGCCGGGCGAGGCCTATTCCGCCCTGATCGATCCTATCCTCGACCGCCTCGGGGCGGCCTATGATGTCCAGATCAGGCGCTACCGCGTCTCGGCGCCGGACAAGTCGGCCGCGCCGGAACCGGAAAAGCTCTCGGCCTATGGCCCGCTCGATGCGGCCCGGCTGGCTGAGGCCTACGGGCTCGATGCGCCGGTCGCCGATTATGACCCCGGAGATCTTCCAAATGGCGATAACTTAAGGAAGAAATGGGGTCATTACGGGTCCGGAATGATCTATTTCGAGGGCGAGTGGTTCTGGGGGCTCGACCGCATTCATCACCTTGAAACCCGCCTCGGCGCCGCCGAGCCGATCTTCATGCCGATCGCCGAACCGGACACAGCCAAGGGCGGCGAATTCGAGATGTTCTATTCCTTCCGCAGCCCCTACAGCTATCTCGCCGTGATGCGGGTGTTCGAGCTGGCCAAGCGCTGGAATGCGACGGTGAAGCTGCGCCCGGTCCTGCCCATGGTCATGCGCGCCCTACCGGTGCCGTGGCCGAAACGCTTTTATATTCTGCGCGATACCCTGCGTGAGGCCGAACGCTATGACCTGCCCTTCGGCAAGATTTGTGATCCGGTCGGGCCCGGTATCGAGCGTGGCCTCGCCATTCTGGTCAGGGAAATCGAGGCGGGCCGCGGCGAGGTTTTCTCCCAGGCCTTCCTGCGCGGAGTGTTCGCCGAGGGTCTCGATGCAGCGACCGACAAGGGCTTGCAGGAGATCTGCCTGAAAGGCGGGGTCAGCTGGGCCGATGCCAAGGCCGCCATGGCGGACGAGAGCTGGCGCGATGTGGTCGAAGCCAATCGCCAGGAGCTCTTTGCCCACGGACATTGGGGCGTTCCGACCTTCAAGGTCGGTGACAACTGGACCTTTGGCCAGGACCGGTTGTGGCAGGTCGGCCGCTGGCTCGGCGGGTAAGGCCCAACTCAGCCGCCAGCCTTGCCCAAGCCAGCCTTGGCCGCAGCATCGACGCTGCGAGCCTTGCCGCTGCCGATTAGTCGCGCTTGGGCTTGCGCTTGACCTTTTTCAGGCTGTGGCTCGTCTCGGCGGGCTGCGACGGATTGCGACGCTTGGGGCGATCATCTGGCCCCGGCGCGCCGGATTTGGGTTTGCGGCCCGGCTTGCCGAAGGCTTTGCCGCCCGCCTTGCCCGCGGGTTTCCCCTTCGGCTTGTTGCCATAGGGCTTGTTCCGCTTCGGCCAGTCTTCGCGGTTCTCCGGTGCTGGCCGGTCATCGTCCCAGCGCGGCTTGGCGCCACCGTCTGAAGCGTCGTGACTGTCCGGCTTGCGATCGCGAGCGGCCGGTTTGGCCGGGCGCTCATCCTTCCACGGTGCGCTTTTCTTGCGCGGGCCGTCATCTTTCCAGGGACGATCCTTGCCCTTGGCCGGCCCGCCTTCGCGCTTCTTGTACGGGCGGTCGCCATCGGGACGATCCGGGCGCGGGCGCCGGGGTTTGCGGTCGCGCCGGTCATCATCGCGATCATCGCGGCCATAGGCCGGCTTGCCGCGTGCGGGCACCGGAACATCGCCCACGACCCGCTCGATGCGGATATTCTTCTCGCCACCTCCCGCGCGGGCCAGGGCCTGTTCGAAGACCTCCATCACGCGGCCGGTAACCTCGAAATAGCTGTCTTCCTCATCGATGCGAATGGCACCGATCTCGCGCCGGGTGACATCGCCGACGCGGCAAATGAGCGGCAGCAGCCAGCGCGGTTCGGCCCGGTGCTTGCGCCCGGCGGTCAGCTTGAACCAGACGCCGTCATCGAAATCTGCGCGTTCCGCTGCCTTGGCCTGCGGGGCCGGAGACAGGTCTTCGGCCGCCGGCAGGGCGGCGATATGGCTTTTCAGGAAGGCCGCGGCAACGGTCTCGGCGCCATAGGTCTCGATCAGGATGCGCGCGTCGGTGAGGGTTTCCTCATCGCTTTCCGCGGTCAGGGCCGGGTCGGCGAAAATACGTTCGCGGTCACGCTCGCGGATCGCTTCCTGGCTGGGCGGCGATTGCCACTCCGCAGTCACCCCGGCTTCACGCAGGAGCCGATTGGCCTTGCCCTTGCGCGGTACCGGCGCGATCAGCACGCAGGTGCCCTTCTGACCGGCACGCCCGGTGCGGCCGGACCGGTGCAGCAGGGTTTCCGCCTTGCCCGGCAGGTCGGCGTGAATGACGAGTTCCAGACCGGGAAGGTCGATGCCCCGTGCCGCGACATCGGTGGCCACGCAGACACGGGCGCGTCCGTCCCGGATCGCCTGCAGGGCGTGGGTGCGCTCGCTCTGGCTCAGCTCGCCCGACAGGGCGACGGTTGAAAAGCCGCGATTGCCCAGCCGGCTCGTCAGTCGGCTTACCGCTTCGCGGGTCGAGCAGAAGACGATGGCGCGCTCGGCATCGTAGAAGCGCAGCGTGTTGATGATGGCGTGCTCGCGGTCGCGCGGCGCGACCGGGAAAACCCGGTAGTCGATATCGACGTGTTGTTCGCGCTCGCCAATGGTCGAGATGCGCTGGGCGTCCTTCTGGAACTCCCGGGCCAGCGAGGCGATGGCCGGCGGCACCGTGGCGGAGAACATCAGCGTGCGGCGTTCTTCCGGGGCCTGGGAAAGTATGAATTCGAGATCTTCCTTGAAGCCGAAATCGAGCATCTCATCGGCTTCATCGAGAACGATGGCGCGGATGTTCGACATATCCAGCGCACCGCGCTCGATATGGTCGCGCAAACGGCCCGGCGTGCCGACCACGATATGACAACCGCGTTCCAGGGCCCGGCGTTCCGCGCGCGGATCCATGCCGCCGACACAAGAGGCGATCCGGCCGCGGGCCTCGTCATAGAGCCAGGCGAGCTCGCGCTGGACCTGCAGCGCCAGCTCCCGCGTCGGTGCGATGATCAGGGCCAGCGGCTCGGCCGCGAAGCCAAGCTGGTCGGTGTCGCCGAGAATTCCCGGGGCGATGGCGAGGCCAAAGGCGACGGTCTTGCCTGAGCCGGTTTGGGCGGAAACAAGCAGGTCAGCGGCATCTCCGGCCTGGCTCAGCACGGCCTCCTGAACTTCGGTCAGGGCGGTATAGCCCCGCGCTTCGAGGGCACGTGCCAAGGGCGGCGCGATGCGGTCCGATCCGGTCATGTAAAAGACAATCCTTTCGCGCCGGTCATTCACTCTGGCGCGCTGCCCCGGTCATCCGGGCGGGTTGAGGAACGCGGGGGCTGTATCACGTTCAGAACAGCTTGGCTGCAGCGAATATGCAAAAGATGCCTGTTCTCTTGGTTTGGGTGACCGATTCGCGCCGGTTTCCGGTCTGGATCAACTGGTGCGGGCAATTGCTGAAACTTCGAGTCAATTTTCCTGCGTTGATGGCAAACAGGCGATGAAGCCGCATCAGGTTGTGTAAACGAGAGAAAATCATGCTCTGGACGTGGCTGAGCTGAGCAGTATTTCTCTGTTGGCCGGTTTGCAGCGGCCGAGCAAGCTTCGAGAAGTACACGTAAAATTAGTTCACGGAGTTGTGAAGGGTACACGCGGAGCAGGTGGTCGCTTCAACCGCTTCATGCGTGATTGTGGAGCTGTCCGGCGAATGATGTCGTGAAATACCCTATTCAAATCACACGATGTATCGCGCTTAGCCTCTTGTATTCCATGTGTTTCGAGCACAGGGTTATAGAATAGAACCTGCGAGAAATAGCGTGAACGAACAAGCCACCCAAGACCCTGTCGACCTGCAACGTCGGGTAGCGCCCCGTCAAAAGCGGTCGCAAGAGCGCATCGAAATCATCATCGAGGCGACCAAACGTTTGCTCGAGCGGGGGGAGGCGGATTCCATAACCACGAGCACCGTGGCCGCTGAAGCCAATGTGCCGGTGAGCTCGGTCTATCGCTACTTTCCCAATATCTATTCGATCCACCTCACCATCCTGGAAGAGTTCAAGACGCAAACGGATGACATCATCCATGGCATTCTCTCGGATCCGGATATCCAGGATTGGCGGGTCAGCCTGACCGGTATGATCCAGGGGCTGCGCCAACTGGTTCAGGATACGCCTTCATTCGGGGCTGTTTTCCGCCTGACCCTGACGACGCCGGAGCTGCGCGGTGTGCGCGAGGAGTGGAACCGGCGGTTTGCCGAGATGCTCGCCGGCCGTTGGCGCGAGGGGCGTGACAATTTCAATGGCGGCGATCCGGAGTTGGTCGCGCGCATGATTGTCGAGATCTACTGCGCCGCAGAAGTCATCGCCTTTGAAAAGCGGGCCGACCCGGAGGTGGCTGATCGCTATTTCGCTGAAGCGATGCGAGTGCTCGAGCGCTATATTGCGCCCTATCTCGACTAGGCGCAGCTGCCGTCCATCTGCGCGATCCACTCACGGATCAGGTCGACGGCCTCGGCGTGAATGGTCGAGCGGCCAATCTCCGGCATCATTACATCCGCTTCCACCGACGCCATGCGATACAGCAGGATGGAGAGGTCGGGTTCCCCCGGCACGATATCGTAAGGACGGTCGCCGGTTCCGCTGCCCGCTGCGATCGGAAGCTTGCACAATCCAAGCTGCGGCCCTTCCGGTGTATCCGGTTCCAGGAAGAGGCCGGACGTGTCGGCGGGTCCGACCGGGCTGTGGCAATGGCTGCAATTGATGTCGAGATAGGCGCGGGCCCGGGCGTCGAGCGCAACCGCCGGATCCGTCCAGTCGGCATTGCGCGGTGCTTCGTCGGGCAGGGGCGCATCGACCAACACACCGAGTTCGGCCATGTGGGCCAGCTGGTTCACCGGGCCTGAGCCGTGATCGAAGTCCCGGTTCAGATGGCGTGGCTTGGGGCCGATCGGAGCGATGGCGCGCGTATTGGAGTCGGGTGCATGGCAGCTGGCGCACTGATTGACGTTCGGCATGATGTAGTTGAACGCCCGCTGCTGACCGTCATGGCTGAGCTGCATCGGGATGATATCGCCGATACGATTGAGCCCGGCATCGCCCTGGCTCGTATCCCAGCGATAGGGGATCGCATCCCAGCCGGTTTCGCGCCGCACCAGGATACGGGTCTCGATCAACTCGACCCGGTCCAGATCAAGCCGGGCGGGCTGTGCGCCCACGCCATCTGGATAAGAACTCGACAGAACGCCTGCTTCTTCGCCGCGCGGGTAATAGAAAGTCTTGGTGATGACCGTCCCGACCGGGAAGTCCAGCACATCGCCTTCGCGATAGACCGCCTGGCTGCCTTCGGGCATCCAGATCGTCCGCAGCTTGTGGGCGTAGTCCGTGAATAGTGGCGATGTCAGGTCATAGGCGATGACGCCCTCTGCCGGCTCCAGCACCCCGTCGCGGATCTGTAGCTGACCCCATTCGGACAGCTGGGCCGGGTTGCCGCTTTCGATGAAGCGCGGGGTCACGGTTTCGGCGCTACAGGCCGACACCAGCAGCGCCAGGACGGCGGCAAAAACACTCCGAACGGTCATTTGTGCGTCAGTCCAGGAAGTTCAGTGTCGCTGCGGGCAGGCTGTCGAGCGTACAGCGGTAGTTTTCCGTTTCAACGCGCGGATTCTCGAACCCGTTCGGACCGTCCGCATTGAGCACATCCACTTCATCATCGACGCAGATGCGCAGGGCGGCGGGCATAGCGCCATCAACCAGCTTGTCCGCGTCGACATAGCCGTCAAACAGCACATCGGGCAGGCTGCCATTGAGACCGAACAGAACGACTTTGAGCGCGGTCAGATCGAGCCCGTCCGGCGAACTGCCGCCACCGGAAAACGTGTTGGAGTGGATCCAGATCGTTTCCGGATAAGGGTCGAAGTCGGGCTGGACCGCGTAATCGGAATAGCCGGTCGAATGCAGGCTCGAGATGATGATATTGGCGGTGTTGTTGTCGGAGATCCGGTTGTTGAAGATCTCGACCTCGTCATTGGAGTTGATGACAATGCCCGAGCCGGCCGGAACGCTGGCAACCGGAGTGCCGGCATGGCCGAAATTCTCGGTATTGTTGGCGAAGACGTCATTATCATAGACACGGGTGCGATGGCCGCGCTGGGGCAGGTTGGGCATGTTGAAGACGAGGATGCCGCCCGTATTGTTGGTCGCGGTATTGCCGTAGACATCCGCGCCGACGGAATTCTCGACCTCGATGCCGGCCACATTGTATTCGGCGCGGTTATTGCGCACCGTGATATTGCGCGACTGGCCGACATAAATACCGGCATCTGACGCGCCGATGGCGACACTGTCTTCGATCAATACGTTTTCGGTCTGCACCGGGTAGAGCCCGTAAGCGCCGTTCTCGGTGGCATACCCGCCAGTCCATTCCACGCGAACCCCGCGAATGACGATATTGCGGCCGCCATTGACCTTCACGGCGTCGCCGATCGTGTCTTCAATGGCCAGGTTTTCCAGGGTGAAATCATTGGCGGTGACCAGAAGGCCCTCGGCACCGGCGACCTGGTTCTGGAAGTTCAGGACGGTTTCATCCATGCCGGCACCGCGAATGGTCACGCCATCGACGGTGAGCATCAAGGAGCGGTCGAATTCATAGACTCCGGGCGGGATGGTGATCACATCGCCGGGCTGGGCATCGATAAGCTGTTCCAGGAGGACGCTTTGATAGTCCGTGTCGGCGCCGCTGAGATCGCGTCCGGCTTCGCCGCCCTGTCCACACGCGGCCAGCAGGGATGCAGCAGCAGTCAGCGTGACAAACGTTCTGATCATTATGGGCCCTCCTCGCCACAGCAATCGGTCTGTTCTTCGACGACCTTTCCATTGCCGTTCGGCGGGGTCAAACCCCAGACATGAATAAAACTCCGGTTATTCCTGCCGCACTATTCTGATTTGGTGGGTGGGCTTGGCGATCAGCCAATCAGCAGGCTCTGGCTGGCTGTGCTTGTCGCTGCAAAACTGGCGACAATGGCGAAAATGGCGGTCGCGACGATTAATCCGGTCCAGTGCATGACATGCTCCTTAATTGCCCGGTTGGATATAATTGATGCAATAAATGCCATTAAGGGCGTTTTGGGAAATAATAAACTTCCAGCCGTGCCGCGGTGTGTGTCGGTGGTCCGCGGCCCGCCTGGGTTGCGCTTTCTAGGGCCGACCTGCAATTCTTGATTCGCTGCAGAAGCTCGTAAGTTACTAAATACGTGCGAGAAATAGAGATATTTCAAGCATGGGGCGATTCAGAAAAGTTAACGAAAATTCGCAACTAATGCTTTCAACGCGTCAGGCCATGTGGTTATATTCTGCCACTGAGGGGAGTGCCGCCCAGCGTGGGCGGTGCATATCTGTATGAACGTACGCCCGGGGATGGGCGGTGTTCAGGGGGAGGCATTCGTGTCCAACAAAGCAAAAGTGTCCGCGACTCGTGCGCGCCGAGCAGCTCGTCTGTTGGGTGGTTCGTCCATGCATGCCATGGGGGCCGCGCTTGCAACGATGGCAGTGGCGTCGATCGTCGCGCCAAGTGCTTACGCGCAGACTGTCGGGTCCACGGTCACCAACCCGGTAACCGGCGCGTCGGAAACCGTCGAGGCAGTGCTCGGAACGAATGTCGTCTTCACCAGCGCGCTGAACATTATTGTTCTGGCCGACGCGGTGGGCGAGACCTTTATCGATCCGACTGCGACGACGGAAAATCCCGGAACGGGCACGATCTACACGGTCACCAAGATCAACAAGGATACGAACGGCCGTATCATTTCGATCGAGGGTGAAGACAGTGGCGGTACGAAGGTCACCTTTGCCTCCGTGACCTCGCGCGCAAGCCAGATCAATGGTGCATCCTCCGGCATCACTGGTGCGCCCGGCTCCCCTGGCGCCAATATCAGCCCGACCATCCCCGCGGGTAATGTCAACGTCTACTCCGAGTGGCTCACCGGCACCAATGGCGCCGGTGGCAGCAATGCCTGGGGCGCCCGGATCTGTATCATCAAGTGTTTCACCATCGGTGCGAACGGTTCGCCCGGTGAGGATGGCGGCGATGGCCCGGACATCACCCGGACGATTACGGTCGTCAATAATGGTAATGTGCAGTCCGTGACCAATGGTCTGTCCGGCATTTCCGCGATTTCCATCGGTGGTAATGGCGGCAAGGGCGGTAACGCGGCCGGTTTTGGCTTCCAGGGCTATGAAGGTGGCGCGTCTGGCGCCGGTGGCGATGTCGACCTGACCAGCTATGTCGATGTGTCGACATCCGGCACGGGTGCCCACGGTATCTTTGCTCAGTCCCGCGCAGGCCGCGGTGGCGATGGCGGGTCCGGCTTTATCTGGTCTGATGGCGGTTCTTCCGGTCCGGCTGCTGAAGGCGGAACGGTACGCGTCGTCAATCATGGTGCCATTTCGACGACGGGTGCGAACTCGAACGGTATTCTGGCCCAGTCCATGGGCGGTAACTCCGGTACCGGTGGTTCGAGCATTGGCATCGTCGGTGATGCCGATAGCGGCTCGACCGGTGGTAATGGTTCGACGGTCACCGTCGACAACTATGGTTCGATCATCACGACCGGTCTCAACGGGGCCGGTATCTTTGCCCAATCTGTCGGCGGTTCTGGCGGTGATGCGGGCTCGTCCGGTGGTCTGTTCGCGTCCGGCGGCGGCGGCGGCGGCGCTGGTAATGGCGGCAATGTCTTTGTCTACAACCGCTCTGGCGGCAACATTGCGACACGCAATGACGATGCGCCGGGCATTTTCGCCCAGTCGGTCGGTGGCGGCGGTGGCCGTTCCGGTGCTGCGGGCGGTATCGCCGCGATTGGCGGCGGCTCGGGCAGTGGCGGTAATGCCGGCACGGTCTCTGTTTACAACTATGGCTCTATCGATACCGGTATTACCGGCGGTACCGGTGCGCGGTCCTACGGAATTATCGCCCAGTCCATCGGCGGCGGTGGCGGCTCCGGCCGCGGTACGGGCGGTCTTGTTGCTGTTGGCGGGTCCGGCGGTAATGGCGGCGTGTCGAGCGCGGTGCTGGCCCATCATGACGGCCTGATCACCACGCGCGGCGAAGGCGCCATTGGTATCATCGTCCAGTCCATTGGCGGCGGCGGCGGTAATGGTTCGTCCTCGGGCGGCCTTGCAGCCATTGGTGGTTCCGGTTCGACCGGTGGCAGCGCCAATACGGTCACGGTGAGCGGCAACGGCACCATTGCGACCTTTGGCGATGATGCGCACGGTATCCTGGCCCAGGCGATCGGTGGCGGTGGCGGTAATGGCGGCACCGGTGCCGGCATTGTCGGCATTGGCGGTTCTGCCGACAGCGGCGGCAATGGTGCGGCCGTGAGTGTGACGACGGGCAGCGTTCTGACCGAGGGTGTGCGCGCATTTGGTGTGCTGGCGCAATCCATCGGCGGCGGTGGCGGTAATGGCGGTGCCGGCGGTGGCATCGGCGCGATCGGCGGCACCGGCGGTGCTGGCGGTTTGGGCGGAACGGTCAATGTCACGACCTCCGGCCTGATCCAGACCCAGGGCGTCAACTCGACCGGTATCGTGGCCCAGTCCATCGGTGGCGGTGGCGGTAATGGCGGCGGCGCCGGCGGCATGATCACTGTTGGTGGTTCCGGCGGTAACGGTCAGAACGCCGACAATGTCACCGTCAATGTGAACGGCAATGTCCTGACCACGAATGCCAACTCCGGCGGTCTGATCGCTCAGTCGATCGGTGGCGGCGGCGGTAATGGCGGTAATGCCGTTTCCGGTGGCCTGTTCGCTTCTGTCGCAATCGGTGGTGATGCCGGTTCAGGCAGCCAGGGCGGAACGGTCACGGTCAATTCCAATTCCGATGGTGACATCGAAACCCGCGGCGACAACTCGGCCGGTATCCTGGCCCAGTCCGTTGGCGGCGGTGGTGGTAATGGTGGCTATTCGGTCGCCGGCTCCATTGGCGCCTTCGGCTCTGTCAGCGTCGCTGTTGGCGGTGAGGGCGGCGCCGGTGGTAATGGCGGTATCGTCAATATCAATACCGACGGCTCGGTCACCACTTTCGGTGCCAACTCGCACGGTATTATCGCCCAGGCCGTTGGTGGCGGCGGTGGTAATGGTGGTCAGAGCTTCGCCGGTGCGGTCAGCGCCGGTCTCGGCGCTTCGGCATCCGTCTCCGTGGCCATTGGTGGCGATGGCGGATCGGGCGGCGATGGCGGCGTGGTCAGTGTCTCCACAGACGGTGCCCTTCAGACCCGCGGCGATAACTCCTTCGGTGTCCTGGCGCAGTCTGTCGGTGGCGGCGGCGGTAATGGCGGCTGGTCCGGTACGGCAAACCTGGCCATTTCCAATGGTGCGGCGGTCGGTATTGGCGTTTCGCTGGGTGGTGATGGCGCAACCGGCGGCTTCGGTAGCACGGTTTCGTTGAACTCCACGAGTGATGTCTCGACAACTGGCTCGAATTCCCACGGTCTGGTCGCGCAGTCGATCGGTGGTGCCGGTGGTAATGGCGGCTTCTCCTTCTCTGGCTCGCTGACGGCGGGTGGTGCAGCCGGTATCGGCGTTGATGTCGCGCTCGGCGGTGATGGTGGCGCCGGCTCCTATTCCAGCGCAGTCACGCTCAACAGCGATGGCCAGATCACCACAACGGGCAGCAACTCGCATGGCCTGTTCGCCCAGTCTGTTGGTGGCGGTGGCGGTAATGGCGGCTGGTCCGCGACCGGGTCCATCTCCATTGGCGGTACGGCCGGCGTCGGCGTCGGCGTGTCGCTCGGCGGTGATGGTGGCGGCGGTGGTGTCGTCAACGGCGATGTCCTGGTGACGTCGGACAATGGCATCTTCACCTTCGGTAATATCTCCCACGGTATTCTCGCCCAATCGATCGGCGGCGGCGGCGGTAATGGCGGTTTCGCCGTTTCCGGTACGCTCGGTGTCGGCGGTACGGCCGGCGGCGCGGTCAATGTTGCTCTCGGCGGTGCCGCAGGTGCCGGTTCAAACGCGGACGATGTGACGGTTCTGTCCACGGCCGTGGTTGAGACCTCCGGCGACGGTTCTCACGGCATTGCAGCCCAGTCCATCGGCGGCGGCGGCGGTAATGGCGGCTGGTCCGCGACCGGCAACATCTCGGCTGGCGGTACCGGCGGCGTTGGTGTCGGCGTGTCCATTGGCGGCGGCGGCGGAGCCGGCTCTTTCGCCCGCACGGTGACGGTTTCGCAGTCCGAGCACATCATTACCCAGGGCGATGACGCGCACGGCGTGCTGGCCCAGTCGATCGGTGGCGGTGGCGGTAATGGCGGCTTTGCCATCTCCGCCGGGGCCGGTTTCGGCGGAACGGTTGGCGGCTCGGTTAATGTCGCGCTTGGCGGCACAGGTGCCGTGGGCGGCAATGCCAGCAATGTCACGGTTACGGTTGATGACGTCCAGACGATGGGCGAAGGCGCGATCGGTGTCATGGCCCAGTCCATCGGTGGCGGCGGCGGTAATGGCGGCTTCTCGCTGTCTGCCGGTGCTGGCGGCGGCGGCACGGTCGGCGGTTCGGTCGGTGTCTCGATTGGTGGCGGTGCCGGCAATGGTGGCGTGGCCGGTGCGGTCTCGGTCACCGCAGATGAAGTTTACACGATCAGCGACGACGCGATCGGCATCCTGGCCCAGTCCATCGGTGGTGGTGGCGGTAATGGCGGCTTCGCCATTTCTGCCGGCGCGGGTCTGGGCGGTACGGTCGGCGGCGCCCTGAATGTGGCGATCGGCGGCGGTGGCGGCTCCGGCGGCCAGGCCGGCAATGTCACGGTCCTCGCCGACGTGGTCAGCACGCAGGGCGATGGCGCTCACGGTATCTCGGCCCAGTCGCTCGGCGGCGGTGGCGGTAATGGCGGCATGTCCATTGCCGGTGGCCTGAGCTTTGGCCAACAGGCTGTAACGATTGGCGTTTCCATCGGTGGTGCCGGTGGTACGGGTGACACTCCGGGCACTGTCTCGGTCACCACGAACGAGGCCGTGACCACAGTCGGTGACGACGCACACGGTATTCTCGCCCAGTCCATCGGTGGCGGCGGCGGTGATGGCGGTCTGGCCATCTCCGGCTCCATCACGGCGGGTAGCTCCAACGCCATGGGCATCAATTTCGCCCTCGGCGGTGCGGGCGGTGCAGGCGCCAACGGTAATGACGTCAACGTCACGACCGAGGACCTGGTCTACACCCAGGGCGATCGCTCGCATGGCATCCTGGCTCAGTCGATCGGTGGCGGTGGCGGTAATGGCGGCATGTCCATCACTGGATCCATCACCCTGGCGGGCTCCAATGGCGGCTCGATTGGCGTTTCGATCGGTGGCGGTGCAGGCGCAGCCAGCGATGCTGGCAATGTGACCACGGTCTCCAATGGCGCTGTTGTCACGCTCGGCGACGAGTCGACCGGTATCTTCGCCCAGTCGATCGGCGGCGGCGGCGGTAATGGCGGCTCCTCGATCTCCGGCTCCATCAATGGGACCGGTTCCACGGCTATCGGTATTGACCTCGCCTTTGGTGCGAAGGGCGCGATTGGCGGCAATGCCGGTACGGTCTCGCTGACCTCGACGGATTGGGTCGCGACTAGCGGCGATCGCTCCCACGGCATGTTTGCGCAGTCCGTCGGCGGCGGTGGCGGTGCCGGTGGCTTTGCTATCTCCGGCAATGTGAACGCGGCCGGCTCGAACGCGCTGGGCGGTGCCCTCGCGCTTGGTGGCGATGGCGGTAATGGTGGTAACGCCGGAGCCGTGACGCTCAATAATTCGGGTGATTTCGTCACCACGGCGGGCGACGCAGCCCACGCCATCTTTGCCCAGTCCCTGGGTGGCGGCGGCGGTGATGCCGGTTTTGCCGTGTCCGGTTCGGCAACGTTTGCCGGCTCTACGACCTCTTTCGCAGTGCCCTATTCCATTGGTGGCACGAGCTCTGACGGTGGCGATGGCTCAACGGTCTTCGTCGGCAACTCTTCTGCGCTGGTGACCAGCGGCGATGCCGCCATGGGCATCCTGGCTCAGTCGATCGGTGGCGGCGGCGGTAATGGCGCCTTCTCCGCGACCGGGTCGCTGGGTGTTGGGTCGAATGGCGTGGCCGGTTCCTTCGGAATTGGTGGCCAGGACGGCGGCACCGGCGGTGTGGCTGGCGCGGTCACCGTCAATAATTCGGGTGAAATCGTCACTGCAGGTGACTCGGCGATCGCTCTGGCGGCCCAGTCCATCGGCGGTGGTGGCGGTAATGGCCACTTTGGCCTGAGCGTCGGCATTGCAGCCGGTACCTCCTCCTTCCCGGCGATTGGTTTCGCCATGGGCGGTGATGGCGGTGCAGGTGGCGCAGCCTCGACCGTTAATGTCACCAACTCTGCGATCATCAATACCGCGGGCAATAGCGCCCACGGCATCTTCGCCCAGTCTGTCGGTGGCGGCGGTGGTAATGGCGGCTGGGCCGGCGCGGTCGCGCTGTCCGGCGGTTCCAATGCCTATGCTGCATCGGTTGCCATGGGTGGTGATGGCGGAACGGGCGGTACGTCCGCTGCAGTTACGGTCGGTAACACGGCCGGTGTTGCGACCCTGGGTGACAACGCCCACGGCATTCTCGCCCAGTCCGTTGGCGGCGGTGGCGGTAATGGCGGCTTCTCCTTTGCCGCGTCCGGTTCGGCAGGGTCCTCGTCCGGCTCGATCGCGCTCTCCATGGGTGGTGATGCCGGTTCGGGCAATAATGCTGGTACCGTATCAGTTACCAACTCCGAGACGATCACAACGCAAGGCGTCAACGCGGGCGGTATCGTGGCTCAGTCCGTTGGTGGTGGCGGCGGTAATGGTGGCTTCTCCATCTCCGGTGCGATTGCTGTCGGCTCGACCGCCAACTCCGCGTCTGTCTCGCTCGGCGGTGACGGTGGTACCGGCGGTCTCGGCAATAATGTTGACGTGACCAATTCCGGTGCGATCGGCACGACCGCCAATGGCGGTGTCGGCATCCTGGCCCAGTCGGTCGGCGGTGGCGGCGGTGCCGGTGGCTTCTCGCTTTCCGGTTCGGCTGCTGTGGCCGGTTCCGGCAGCCCGCTTTCGGCATCTGTCAGCCTTGGTGGCAATGGCGGTAGCGGCGCGACCAGTGGGACTGTCACGGTTGACAATTCCAACATCATCATGACCGAGGGCGATCAGGCCCAGGGCATCCTGGCCCAGTCCATTGCCGGCGGCGGTGGCCGCGGCGGCTGGTCGGGCTCGCTCGCCTTTGCCATCGGCAACTCGACCACGACGGCATCGGTCAGCCTCGGCGGTGACGGTGGTAGCGGCAATGATGCCGCTGCTGTGTCCGTGACCAATTCGGCGATGATTTCGACCCTCGGCAACGACTCGTCCGGCGTCCAGGCTCAGTCTGTCGGCGGCGGTGGCGGTACCGGCGGCTTCTCGCTCTCCGGTTCCGGTGGCGGTGCCAGCCAATCGGCCAATACGGCCAGCGTCTCTATCGGTGGTACGGGCGGCGGCGCAGGTAATGCCGATGCCGTGACCATCGCATCGACCGACGCGGTCGTGACGCAAGGCGATCGCTCGCATGGCCTGTTCGGCCAGTCTGTCGGTGGCGGCGGCGGTAATGGCGGCTGGTCCGGCAACCTGGCGGCGGCCTATTCCGGCTCGGCCAACCGCTCGATTGGCGTGTCACTCGGTGGCTCCGGCGGCGGCGGCGGCGATGCCGGCGACGTCTCCATTTCCCAGCAAGTGGGTGTCTCCACCCAGGGTGATGCCGCGCACGGTATCTTTGCTCAGTCGCTTGGCGGCGGTGGCGGTAATGGCGGCTTCTCGCTCGCCGGTTCGCTGACGGGCGGTTCGGGCAGCACCTCGCTGAACGTGGCCCTCGGTGGCTCTGGCGGCACGGCCGGTCAGGCTGGCATGGCCAGCATCAACTCGCAGGGTACGGTCACGACCGAAGGCGCGGGCTCGCATGGCCTGTTTGCCCAGTCGATCGGCGGCGGCGGTGGTAATGGCGGCTTCGCCGGTACCTTCTCCGGTGCGCTGACCTCCTCCAACACGACCTCGCTGGGTGTTGCCATTGGCGGCAGCGGCGCGGGCGGCGGTGACGGCAACACGGTCTCCATCACGTCCACGACCGATATCGGCACGATCGGCAATGCCTCTCACGGTATTTTCGCTCAGTCGATCGGTGGCGGCGGCGGTAATGGCGGCTCGACCTTCTCCGGTTCGTTCTCGCTCTCCAATTCCAACTCGCTCAACGTCTCTATCGGTGGCAGCGGCGGTATTGGTGGCACGGGTGGATCGGTCTCGGTCGACCAGACCGGCACGATCACGACCTCCGGTGCGGCTTCCTACGGTATTTTCGCTGAATCCGTCGGCGGTGGCGGCGGCCAGGGCGGTTATGCCGGCAATCTGTCGCTGACCGGTTCCAACTCCAACACGATCGACCTGTCGATCGGCGGCGATGCCGGCGATGGCAGCACGGGTGGTGCGGTCTCGGTCACGGCCGACGGCATTGTCCAGACGACGGGTGAGGCCTCGCACGCGATCTTCGCCCAGTCGATCGGCGGCGGTGGCGGCCAGGGCGGCATGGTCGGTGTTGATGAAGACACGTTCGGCGCCTTCCTGACCGGCTCGACCTCGGGCAGCGTGGGTACCAACTCCAACAGCCTGAACGTCTCCATCGGTGGCTCCGGCGGTGCCGGCAACTCCGGTGGCTCGGTGACGGTCAATACCAATGCAGCAATCCTGACCCTCGGCGACCAGGCTGTCGGCGTCTACGCCCAGTCTATCGGCGGCGGCGGCGGTGATGGCGGCGTTGGCTTTGCCACGTCCGGTTCCTTCGGCAAGGGCAATAACGGCAACTATGCCATCGGCATTGGTGGTTCGGGCGGTACGGGCAGCGTTGGCGGTTCCGTCGATGTGACCAATACCGGTGCCATCCTTACCCTCGGCGGCGCAGCGCATGGCGTCTTCGCCCAGTCTGTAGGCGGCGGCGGTGGCCGCGGCGGTGATGCCGGCGGCTTCGTGACCTCCTACAATTCCACGGACCAGGCCGGGACGCGTGACACGCAGGTGTCCGTCTCCATGGGTGGTTCCGGTGGGACCGGCGGTGATGGCGGTGCCGTCTCCGTCGATAACCAGGGCGCGATTGGCGTCACCGGTGAGCTGTCCAACGGTATCTTCGCCCAGTCTGTCGGTGGCGGCGGTGGTGAAGGCGGTCTGGTCTCCCAGTCCGGCGAGTTGGTGAAAACCTGGCTCGGCTTCATCTCCAACGATGAAAACCGTGCGGCCTCGATCAATATCGGTGGTTCCGGCGGTGCAGCGGGTGATGGCGGTAATGTCATCGTCACCAATAGCGGTGTCATCGTCGCGGACAATGCGCGTAGCGGTTACGGCATCTTCGCACAGTCCATCGGTGGCGGCGGCGGTGTCGGTGGTTCCGGCCTGGCCGGTAATGTCGCGGTCGGCGGTGCCGGCGGCGCAGCCGGTGATGGCGGCAATGTCACGGTCGACAATACTGGCCTGGTCACGACGACCGGTGCCAATGCCCACGGCATCTTCGCCCAGTCTGTCGGCGGCGGTGGCGGTGTCGGCGGTGCCACGGACTATGATGACAGCAATGACAGCCGTACGGCTCTCGGCGCGGCCATCCAGAACGCGGCTAACCTGACCGAGTTCTACCAGCTGCTCGACAGCTTCAATAATCCGTCCCTGACGCTGAATATCGGCGGTAAGGGCGGTGCGGCTGGTGACGGTGGCGATATCAACATCACCAATTCCGGTTCGATCGTTACCTCTGGTGATGGTGCCCACGGCATCATGGCCCAGTCGATCGGTGGCGGCGGCGGCGTCGGCGGTGCCGGCTCGGTCGGTGCCTTCGGTGATGTCACGATTTCCGGTATCGGCGGTTCGGCCGGCGATGGCGGTGACATCAACATCACCCATACCGGCGATATCACCACGGAAGGCTTCGGTGCCTACGGCATCTTCGCCCAGTCCATCGGTGGCGGCGGCGGTGCAGCCGGCGACTATTCCTTCGGCTTCGGTACCTACACCACCAATGTCGGTCTCAACCCGTTCGCGGGTGGTGACGGCGATGGCGGTGACATCACCATTCGCACCAACGGCAATATCAATATCCGCGGCTTCGGCGCGACGGGCATCTTCGCCCAGTCCGTCGGTGGCGGCGGTGGCCTGCTGGGCAATTTCGGCTCTTCGCTGGGCTCGCTTGGCAGCTTCCTGGGTGCTGGGGTGGCCGGTGAGGTGAACATCATCCACTCAGGTGATGTGATCGCGCCGGACGTCAACGCGGTTGCGGTTCTGTCGCAGTCGGATGCACGTGACGGTACGGACGACATGATCATCACCCTGGATAGCGATATCCGCGGTGGTTCGCTGTTCGGCATGGGCGTGTTCTATGACGGTGGCAGCAACAATGTGCTCAACACCTCCGGTACGGTGTCTGCCGTCTCCGGTTGGGCAATGAACATGACGACCGGCAATGACACGGTGAACAATACCGGTCTTGTCGTCGGCAATATCGATCTCGGTTCCGGTATCAACCGATTCAACAACCAGATCGGTTCGACCTTCATGGCCTTCAACACGATCGATCTGCGTGATCCCTCCGGTGCACCGCAAACGCCTCTGGTGGCGGGTAACCGCGCCGGCAGCCGTTCTCTGGCCCAGCGTATGGTGATTGCGCCGACGGCAAGCCAGGGGGCTCTGGGTCTGGTGACGACGGTGTCGACCGATCTGAAGACCCCGGTATCCGATACCGCTCCGGGTTCTGAGGTGACGGTTTCGTCTGACCCGTCCACGCCGATCAAGCTGGCGACGTCGGACACGACGCTGAACGCTCCGGCTCCGGCGTCGACGCCGGTTGCAGCCGGCTCGCTGGGCGCGGGTCCGGTGGAGACGGACAACTCGGCCTCCGGTCAGGTCGCCTTCTTCCAGCCCGGTACCGGGCAGGGTGAAGCCTTCGGTCCGATGTCGGGCGGTTCGGCTACTGATGCGACGGCCAGCGGCCTCGTGGGTGTGGCGACGCCGGCAGCCTCGGCTCCGGTACGCGGTCAGGCCGGCCTGATGGGCCCGGTTGAAGCGACCTCCGACGAGACGGCGATCTCCAGCGATGATGCGGCGAACGAGATCGTTCTCGCCTCGGCTGACCCGATCGCTCCGGCACCGAAACTGGCGGTCCAGAATGATCTGGCTCCGCAAGTCCAGACCTCGATCGCTCCGGTGATCTCGGTCATGGATGCAGCTCCGGTGACGCCGCTGGATGCGGCCCCGGGTGATCCGGCGACCTTCACCAATGAAGGCAATTTCCTGATGGGTCTGGCGGCGACGACGCTGCCGATCGACCTGCAGGATCCGTCGGCGGAGTTCTATAACCTGGATGGTGAAGGCGATCCGCTGTTCAACATCTATTACGGTGCCCGGGTCATCAATGACGTCCAGCTGGACGGCAATTATGTCCAGACCGATACCGGTTATCTGAACTTCGACGTCGCCTTCGGTCCGTACGACTATGACCTGGTCACGCTGACCGGTGATACCGATGTCGACGGCACCGGTGATGTCACCTTCATCTGGCTGTCCGATGCGGTTCCGACGCCGCTGTTCACGTCCCCGACGGGAACGGCGACGGATAATGGTCTGGAGATCACGGACACGCTGGCGGTGGACTTCTCCATCACCACGCAGGCCGGTGATGTCCTGTTGAACATCGATACCGACTTCGGCGGTGTGAACGGCCTCAACCGCAATGAGCGGGAGATGGGCTACCACATGGACTCCAACCTGCTGGTTGGTGGTGCGGAAGGCACGGGTCGCCTGCTGGCATGGCTCGGCAATCTTCAGGATGAAGAGCTCTACAATGTGCTGATGACGGAACTGAATCCGGAGCCGCATATCGCTCCGCTTCAGGGCCTGCTCAACACCGCTTCGTCCTTCAGCGATGATCTGCAAGGCTGTGGTACCGACACCCTGCGCGAGCAGGATGAGGAGTGCAGCTTCTTCCGGATCGACTCCGGCACGGCGGATCGCGACTCGAGCTTCGAGCGCTTCGGCACGCAGGCTAACACCACGTCCCTTCGGGCTGGCTATCAGCGTCCGATCAATGATGAGTGGCGCATGGGTATGGCGATCGGCATCGAGCAGATCAACATCCACACCATCGATGCCGACCGCGCCAACACCAATGGTGATGGTGTGACTGTCGGTGCGACCCTGCAGCGTCACTGGGCCGATGGTGGCGTCATCACCGGCTCCCTGACCGGTGGCTGGATGAAGTATGAGACGGTCCGTCTGATGCAGCTCTGGGATCAGTTCACGATCGAGAGTGAGCCGGAAGCCGGTTATGTCGACCTGCGCTTCGAGGCGGGTCATCGTATCGAATCCGAAGACGGTAACGCCTATGTGCTTCCGTCCATCGAGTTCGCGGCGACCTCGCTCATCCATGACGGTCTTTACGAGATGGGCGCCGACGGCAATGGCGTTCGCTCCGATGGTCACACGCAGTACATCACCTCGGCCTCGCCGAATGTGGAGTTCGGCTACATCCATGACCGCCAGGAAAACGGCTATGCCCGTCTGTCCTTCGGCATTGGTGCGCGGCTGACCCAGCAGGATCATGTTGGTCTGCCGATCAGCTTCCGTGATGCCCCGGCGGGTGTTGTCCCGGCCGATATCATCACCGAGATCGACCAGGAGCTGATTACCTTCGACGCCGCGGTCGACCTGTCCAATGGCGACAATCTGCGGGTCTCGTTCGGCTATAACGGTGAGTATGGCGACACGACCGAGAACCACAGCGCTGGCTTCGAGATCGGCTTCAAATTCTAGTCCGGATCTCGACACCAAAGACACAAAACGGGCGCCCCTCGGGGCGCCCGTTCTTGTTTCGGCGGTTGGCGAATGGACTAGACAGCGACGCTGTGGCGCTGGGCTCCGGTGGTGAAAGCCGGGTCGAGGCGGGCGGCGATATTGCGCACATAGGGACGCCCGGCCGGGGTCACGGTCAGGGCGTCACCCTGATCTTCGATCAGACCAAGCGCGTTGAGTTCGTTCAAGGCGGCGCGGTCCTGTTCATCGACGGCACCGGCATCCAGGCGGAAATCGCAGAGCAGACGCTCGATCCGCGCACCAGCCCGCCGTTCCTCATCGCTACGGCCGCGCCCGCGGGTCATCGGGCTATCGCAGTCTTCCAGCGCCTGCGCATAGAGCGCGGGGTCCGGCTGGTTCTGGACATAGCCGCCGGGGGCTTCACTGATTGCAGAGGCCCCGAGACCGATGAGGACGTCATAGCGGTCATCGGTATAACCCTGGAAATTCCGGTTCAGCGTCCCCTCTCGGGCCGCGATCGCGAGCGGGTCATCCGGCTTGGCGAAATGATCGAAGCCGACCGGTTCATAGCCAGCCAGTTCAAGTACGCCGGACGCGGTGAACATCTGGTCGAAGCGTGCCTGGGCCCCGGGCAGCCGGTCTTCCGGGATGGCGCGTTGATGCTTCTTGAACCAGGGCACGTGCGCATAGCCGAACAGGGCGATCCGATCCGGCTTGAGCATGGCGGCGCAGCGCGCCGTGCGGGCCACCCGTTCGCGGGTCTGGGCCGGCAAGCCATACATGATGTCCAGATTGATCGCTGCAATGCCAGCCGAGCGCAGGGTTTCAACCGCCTTCTCGACGGTCGCCAGCGGTTGAATACGGTGGATCAGGGTCTGAACTTCTTCAGACAGGTCCTGAACGCCAAGGCTCGCCCGGTTGAACCCGTTATCGAACAAGCTTGCCGCCAGCTCCGGTGTGACGCCACGCGGGTCGAGTTCCGCAGCGATTTCTGCGTCGGGCGCCAGGGAAAAACGCTCACGGATCCGGTCCAGAATGCGTCCGAACTCCGCGGTGTTCAGCATGTCCGGCGAGCCGCCGCCGAAATGGACATGATGCACAATGTGACCGTCCGGCAATTGCGCTGCGCGCTGGTCAAGCTCGAGCAGGAGCGCCTCGACATATCGCTCGATCCGTTCGCGCCGGTTCGGAATTGTCGTGTGGCATCCGCAATACCAGCACATGGATTTGCAAAACGGGATGTGAAGGTAGAGCGAGACCGCCGGGTTGTCTGGCAAGGCGTCCATCCAGCGGCTCCAGCTTTGCGCCCCGGTGTCTGCCTTAAAGCCTGTTGCGGGCGGATAGGAGGTGTAGCGGGGGACGGTTTCGCAGGCCAATTGCGGCAGGAAGCGCGGTGCGGACGGGTCGGTGGCGGTCATCGGTATTCCCTGAAATTTTTGCGACTATAGGCAGGCGCCCACCCGCTCACGATGTGCCCAAATCGCGCAGCAGCAATTTGTCGCGGCTGGATGTCAGAGCGAAGCCAGGGAAGCGGTCTTGATCAAGGCCAGAACCGTTTCGCCCGGTTCCAGCGCCAGCTCCTGTACAGCGGCCCGGGTCAGCCGGGCGGTGAGGCCCGTCCCGCCGGCAAGCTCAAGCCGGACCAGGCAAAAGGCCGGGGCGGGGTCTGCCTCGATCGCGGTGATCTTTGCCTGCAACCGGTTGCGAATGCTCAGGCCATCGGGCTCGCTGCGAGCCAGGATCACATCGCGGGCGGCAATACGCAGGCGCACCGGATCGCCAGGTGGCCGGTCGAGAAGGCCCGGGAGGAAAATCGTTCCATCCGCAACCGCGATCCTGCTCAAGGCGAGACCAGGATCATGGGATTCAATCTGACCGCTGAGCACACCCGCGGCTTGCTCGCCCAGTTCGGTCTGCACGAGATAGTCTGCAAGCACGTCTGAGGTCTCGCCCTGGGCCCGGATAGATCCATTATCGAGCAGGAGCACCCGATCTGTCAGGGCAAGCATCTCGTCCAGATCGTGGCTGACATAGAGGACCGGTCCGGGGAACCCGGCGAGGCTGTCCCGGATATAGCTGATCAGTTTCTGGCGCCGTCCCCGGTCGAGGGCCGAGAGCGGCTCGTCCAGCATCAGGAGTTCAGGATCGCTCATCAGGGCCCGTGCAAGGGCGACGCGTTGCTGTTCTCCGCCAGACAGCTGGCCTGTGCGGCGCTCGAGCAGGGTGCTGAGCTCAAGGGCTTCGATAATGCCGTCTTGCCGTTCGACCGGCAGACCGGAGCGTCGCGCAGCAAAATCGAGATTGCCGCGCACATCGAGATGCTCGAACAGGTCGGCATGCTGGGTCACATAGCCGATCCGCCGTTTGTGAGGGGGCAGGCTATTTCGTCCGCCGGTTCTGGACCAATCCGTTCCGCCCAGACGGATGACGCTCTCACCCGCCGTCTCGAACCCGGCGATCAAGCGGAGCAAGGAGGTCTTGCCGCTACCACTGGAACCGAACACGCCGGTGACACCTTGCGCCGGGATCGCAGTCTCGAGGCGCAGCGTGAAGCCCGGCCGGCTCCAATGAAGGTTGAGGATCAGGTCGTCAGCGGACATGGACAGGGAAGCGGCGATTGAGTGCGAATACGGCGAGCAAGGTCACGAAGGCGAAGACGATGAGACCGGCGGCGAGCGCATGGGCTGTGTCGTAATCGAGGGTCTCAACGGCTTCGAAGAGGGCGATGGATACCACCCGCGTTTCCCCCGGGATGGACCCGCCCATCATCAGGACAATGCCAAACTCTCCCAGCGTATGGGAAAAGCTGAGCACGGCTGCGGTGATATAGCCGCGGATCGAAAGCGGGATAACGATGTGAAGGAAACGGTCAAGCGGCCCTGCGGCTAGGCTGGTCGCCGCCTCCAGCTGACCCCGGCCGACACTGGCGAAAGCCGTTTGCAACGGCTGAACGGCAAAGGGCAGGGAGTAGACGATGGAGGCGACGACCAGACCGGCGAAAGAGAAGGTCAGCGACCCGCCGGTCCACTCGCGCCAGAACGCGCCGACCGGTGATTGCGGATTGAGCAGGATGAGCAGGTAGAAACCCAGTACGGTCGGGGGCAGGACCAGTGGCAATGCCGTCAGGGCTTCGACCACGGGCCGCAGCGGGTGGCGGGACCGGGCCAGCCACCAGGCCAGAGGCGTAGCGATGACCAGAAGCATCACGGTCACAAGCCCTGCCAGTCGCAGGCTAAGAAAAATGCTCTCCCATTCTGCGATCATGGCGCCACGCTTGAATACCCGGCTGTTTCGATAAGGTCGCGCGCGGCGGGCGAACGCAGGAAGTCGAGAAAGCTCTGTGCGGCAATCGGGTGCGGTGCGCTGGCCAGAAGAATAGCGTCCTGGTGTACGGGCGCATGCAATTCGGTTGGCACGTCAATCACCCTGAAGTCGTCTGGAACAGCGTTCTGAACCGTCGCCGAGCGGGCGATGAAGCCGGCATCAGCATTACCCGTGACCACAACCGCATAGACCTGCGCCACGTTGAGCCCGTAGACGCGCCGGCGGGCCGTCTCAGTATCCAATCCGAGTGTTGTAAGGGTCTGTTCTGCTGCCAGACCATAGGGGGCAAGGGCCGGCTGGGCCAAGGCGATGCGGCCGGCCTGTTGCAGGATCTGACCGAGCCCGTCCGTACCATTCTGTTCTACCGGGACGAGCAGGCTGAGCTGGCCGGTCGCATAGGTGAAGCGCGAGCCGGCAACGCCTCGCCCGCTCTCCTCGAGGCTCTCAGGCCTGTCCTGGTCCGCCGCCAGAAGAAGGTCGAATGGGGCACCCTGAACGATCTGGGCATAAAGCAGGCCTGTGGAGCCGGCGATCAGCGTGACTTCGTGGTCATGCTCCGCCTCGTACGCCGATTCCAGTCGCCGCGCGGTGGTAAGGAAATTTGCCGCCACTGCAACGCGGATTTCATCCGCTCCCGCAGGGGCATTGGAAACGGCCATCAGGCCGAGCAGAAGCAGGAGTTTGAGCCCGTCGCGCATTCACGGACTATGACGCGCGCGCTGCGGGGTCGTCCAGCAGGCTTGGCGGCTAGGTCCCGGTGCGCCGGTAGTCGCGAAGGTGCTGGCGCAGCGCCGAGGCGGTCAAAGGCCGGCCGAAATGCCAGCCCTGGAGATAGCGGAAGCCCAGCAGGCGCAGCATGGACGCCTGTGCTTCGGTCTCCACGCCTTCGGCAACCAGATCTTTTTGCAGGGCATCACCCAGGAGCGACATGGCCTGCAGCATCTTGTTGGAACCATCGCCCTTGCCGATCGAGCGTACAAAGCTCTTGTCGATCTTGATCTTGTTGAACGGGATCTGGTGCAGATAGCCCATCCCGGCAAAGCCCGTGCCGAAATCATCCAGGTTGAGACGGAAGCCGGCCGCAGCGAATTGCAGCAGGCGCTCCCGCGCGCGCTCGAAATCGTCGACCAGGACGGCCTCGGTCAGCTCGATCTCGATCAGATCCGGTGACAGGCCGGCAGCCTCGAGCTTGGCGACGTAGCGCTGGCAGACATCGGGGCTGTTGAGCTGAGCCGGAGAGAGATTGATCGAGACAGTATGTTCGGAGCAGGCGGCAAAGTCCTGGCACACTGTGTCGAGGACGAAATCGCCCAGTTTCTGGATCAGTTTCGAGCGCTCGGCGATCGGGATGAATACGTCCGGCGGCACAGCGCCGCGGGTCGGGTGTTCCCAGCGGGCCAGGGCCTCGACAGAGCGGATAGAGCCGTCAGCCGCATCGACGATGGGCTGGTAGACGACATAAAATTCGCCGCGCTCCAGGCCGGCTTCCATGTCCGCCTCGAGATCGCGGCGGCGATTGTGCTCGATGCCGAGCGAGCAATCATAGGTCAGCGGCTGATCAAGCTGTTCGGCCTTGGCCCGGTACATGGCCATATCGGCCTCTTCCACCAGATCCTTGAAGGCGCGCGGCTGATCATAGGTCGACCAGCTCACACCGATCGCACCACCGATATCATAATCGCGGCCTTCGACCTGAACCGGGTCGGCCAGGAAATCGGAGATCGTCCGTGCCAGTTCCAGCGCCTGGTGTGAGGCGTTGGGGCCCAGAACGACACAGGCAAATTCATCGCCGCCGATCCGTGCTGTGTGTACGTTCAGAGGCATGTTCCTGCGGAACCGACCAGCGACGGTTTTAAGCACCGTATCTCCGGCCTGGTGCCCGGCCTTGTCATTAACCGCCTTGAAGCCGTTGAGGTCGACATAAATCACAGCCGCCTCGCCATCACGGGCCGCGCGCAGGGATTCGGGGCGAGCGATGTACTGGTTAAAGCCCTGGCGATTGGACAAGCCCGTCAGGGCGTCGCGGGCTGCGGCACGGCGAGCCCGGCGCTCATTGGCTTCCGAACGGCGAGCTAGCCGGCGGACGCGCCCACGCATGACGTGGAAGGCGAGCATGAAAACCAGGATGTAGCCGACAATCGGAACCATCGCGACGCGAAGCGTGTCGATGCCCGGGGTCGATGCCGTCCACACCAGTTCGCCGACAACCTCGCCCGCCGCATTGCTGAGCTGCACGGCTCCCGGGACCGGGTCACGGCCTTCCTCGACGAGGCGGATATTTTCGATCAGGAAGTTCTGCTCGATCTGGTCAATGAAGGATTTGTCGATCCGCGTGCCAATAACGATGATCGGCGCAGACATTTCGTCGAGCGCCCCGCGGTCTTCGCTTTCACCCAGCGTGGTGACGGACAACAGGTAAAGGATGCCGTCGCGTTCGGCGATCTGGCTGGTGACAAACTGGCCGTTGTCGGCGCTTTGCTGCAGGCCCCGGCGAAGGCCTGTCAGGATGTCCGGATCGAGTGGGCGCGGGCGGACCTTTTGCCCGGTGTCCCGATGCCAGCCGAAGGAGCGGCCACCGGCTTCCGACAGGACAACAAGATCGAAGCCGTCATGATCGTCAAACGGCGATGCCATGGCTGAGCTCAGAACGGTGGTGCTGCCGGCATCGAAGAGAAACAGGGCCTCTTCCCACCAGCCATAGTCGGCAGCCCAGGCCTCGGTCTGGCGCGCTGCGGCCTCAATACCAGCGGTAATCAGACGGCGATCGGTGTCCGCTGCGTTCCGGTTCAACGTCCCGACAAAGAAATAGATCGTCAGCACCGACGCGATCAGCGAAAGGATCGCCGCGGCGCTGAGATACAAGGCCAGTCTTTTCTCGAGCGGTTTACGCATCACCCATCCCGTTTTTTATTTGGGATGGACGCTAGCAAGCAGAGGTAAAAACTCCGCTTCCAACCACTGCGCTTCTTCACCATGAGCGCAGTGGGTCAGTAATTTATTATGAGCCTAGGGTTTGCGGTAGACGAATTGGCCAACATCGATGCGGCCGGTATCGAAACCGGCTTCGCAATAGGCTAGGTAGTATTTCCAGATCCGGCGGAAGCGCTGATCAAAGCCGAGGGGCTCGATTCGGGCCCAGTCAGCATCGAAATCCTCATGCCAGCGCCGCAGGGTCTCCGCATAGCTCGGCGCGAACATGAAGACATTGTCTTCTTCCAGCCCGGCTTCGCCGGCCAGTTCCGTCAGTTTCACCGGGGGCGGCAGCATGCCGCCCGGGAAGATGTATTTCTGGATGAAGTCGACCGCGTGGCGATAGCCTTCGAAATCCTGTTCCCGGATGGTGATGATCTGCAGCGCCGCCTTTCCGCCCGGTTTCAGGCAGGAATGAAGCTTCTTGAAATAGATCGGCCAGTGTTCCTCGCCGACGGCCTCGAACATCTCGATCGAGGCAATGGCGTCAAACGTCTCCGGAATATCGCGATAATCCTGCAGGCGCAGGTCAACCTTGTCGGCGAGGCCGAGACGGAGCATGCGCTGTTGGGCGAAGTCGAGCTGCTCCTTGGACAAGGTCACGCCGGTGACGCGGGCCCCGTATTCGCCGGCTGCGACTTCGGCGAAACCACCCCAGCCGCACCCGATTTCAAGCACGCTCTGGCCTTCCTTGAGCTCGAGCTGATCGCAAATGCGGCGATATTTGCGGCGCTGGGCGTCGGCGAGCGGTTCGTCCAGCTGGTCGAACACGGCCGAGGAATAGGTCATCGTTTCGTCCAGCCAGTGGCTGTAGAAGGTGTTTCCGAGATCGTAGTGGAAAGAGATATTGCGGCGGCTGCCCTTGCGGGTATTGGCGTTGCGAAGATGCTTCAGGCGCGCCAGCAACCGGCTCGGTCCGCGGCGGCGCTGGGCCGTCTGAATCTTGTCGAGTTCGGCCGACAGGGTGGTCAGCAGGGCCTGCAGGTCCGGCGTGTCCCACTCGTCATTGATATAACCTTCGGCAAAGCCCAGGGCCCCACTGGAGGCAATACGCATCACTGCATTCCAGCGCTTGAGCGACCATTCAATATCGCGCGTCGCATCGGGGTGACCGCAGACAAAGCGATAGCCTGAGGGCAGTTGTACCAACAGGCGCACATCCTCGACGCGGGCCATGGCTTTGCTGAGCCAGGATTTGACAAGACGATCGATCGGTCCGGCGGACGGCTGGCGCGGTTCGCCCTGCATGTGTTCTGAAGTCAGGTCCATTACAGGCTCCGGGATTGTGTATCGATTGTTCCACGCCGGGGGGCATGGGTAGCAAGTCCTTTCAGGCGCAATTTTAGCGCCTCGACCAGGATTGCGCCAACAATCGACAAGGTGTTGAAGGGGTGACGAATTTTAGTGGCCAGAACGGATCTGGCATTGAGCGGCTGGCGCTCGGCACGGTGCACCGCGCTCATTTCGATCTGGCCATTTCGGACCAGCTGGATGCCGAGCCGGTAGTGGTTTTCATCCCGGTCGAGGCGGAAGCTGTATTCACCGTCCACCGGGTTGAAGGGCGATACGAAGAATTCCTTCGGGCAGGAAAAACGTAGCGTGCGGGCGTCCGGCTCATCCACGGCGAAGGCATAGGCGCAGCGCCCGGAGTGGAAATTATTGACCTCGAAGATCATGCCGGCGAGCTGGTCCTGCGCGTCATGGCAGAAATAGACGGAGAGCGGGTTGAAGTTGAGGCCGAATGTGCGCGGGGCAGTGAGCAGCTGAATGCGCCCGAGGGATTGTTCCACCCCTGCAGCCGCCAGCTTTTCCTCAACCCATCCACGCAATTCCGCGTCACCGCGCCCATGATCACGGGTCGCAAAGCTGATGGCGTTGAAGGCGCCGATCGAAAACAGAGGCCCGGCCTTGGGCTGAGCGTCCGGGCCGTCGATATCGACCAGGATCGAATACATCTTGTAGCGCAAGGCATGATGGCGCGGACGCAGCCGCGTATGCCCGACTTCGCCGGTATATATGGAAGCCGGGAGCGGCTTCATTGTGCGGCCACACCGAGGGCTTCCGGGCGCTCGAAGACCGGCTTGTTTCCGACATGGTTAGGCCAGGGGATGCGTGACGTGCTGCCGGCCAAGCCCCACGGGCGGATTGGTGCGCCGAGGGCTTCTGCAACAGCGAGGCCGGCCTGGAGTCCATCTTCATGGAAGCCGGAGCCCATCCAGGCGCCGCAATACCAGATACCGCCGCGTCCCTGGATTTCCGGCATGCGGTGTTGCGCGACAATGGCGGCTTCATCGAATACCGGGTGAGCGTAGGTCTCGGTCTTGAGCACGGTTTCAGGATCCGGTGCGCGCTCCGGGTTGAGCGTGACCAGGACCGGTTTTTCCGTGTTGAGCGGTTGCAGCGCGTTCATCCAATAGGTCAGGCTGATCTCGCTCTGACCGGCGCCGCCGCGGGTCTCGATATAATTCCAGCTGGCCCAGGCGCCGCGGCGTTTCGGCATCAGACTGGTATCGGTGTGCAGCACGGCCGTGTTCGGCTTGTAGGCAATGGAGCCGAGGATCTCGCGTTCCTGCCCGTCTGCGTCTGAGAGGAGGGCGAGCGCCTGGTCGCTATGACAGGCGAGCACGACTTCATCGAACCGCATCGGTTCCTGACCGGCCAAATAGACCAGGACGCCATCGACCGTGCGATCAATACGGTGGATATCGGCCTCGAGGATAATCTCGCCCTTGATCGCCTCGCTGAGCGGTTTGACGTAATTCTGGCTGCCGCCGCGGACTGTGCGCCACATCGGACGATCGCGCAGCTGCACCAGCCCGTGATTGCGGAAGAACTCAAAGAAAGTCCGCGCCGGGTACTGCTTCATCTGCACGGCCGGCGACGACCAGATCGCGGCGCACATCGGCAGGATGTGGTCGTTACGGAAGGTGTCTGAATATCCCTCTTCACGCAGGAACTGGTCCAGCGAGCGTGGGTCCTTGGTCAGTGATCCATCCTGCGCAGCACGATACAGGCGCAGCAGGTCCGAGATCATCATCCACATGCGCGGACGCAGCAGGTTTCGCTTTTGTGCAAAGAGGCCGTGAGAATTGGACGAGTATTCGAAATCGCCATCATCAATCGACGCGGCGAAGGACATGTCGCTTTCCGCGCTTTCGACCCCGAGATGTTCGAGCATCGGGGTGAAGTTGGGGTAATTCTTGGGATTGTAGACGATGAAGCCGGTATCAACCGCCACATTGGCCCCATCGATCTGGACGTGTTGGGTGTTGGCGTGTCCGCCAAGACGCCCGTCCTTCTCGAACACGGTCACGTCGTGCGTTTCGCTGAGCCGCCAGGCAGCGGACAGACCTGAAATGCCGGAGCCGATTACGGCTACGCTTTTCCGCGTCGAATGCGTCATAGAAATCCTCGATGGTTTCCCGAAACCCCGGGAAGTCCTACGGGTTATGACGCGGGGCGGATCACATTAGTTTTTTTGATGATCCAATTCTCTGATGGATTCGTATGTGGAAACATGTACGTTGCCGCTCAATTAGATAGGCGTCGGAAAGACGCTCCGATTGACGACCCCGGAAAGGGCCGGATGGCTTCGACCGTCAATTTTCCAGGCACGGCGTTAAGCGCAGCTGTTTTGTCTGACTTGCTGGAGCAAGTCGGTCAGGAGCGCGATCGCGACGCCTTTCGCCAGATCTTCCAGCATTTCGCCCCCCGGATCCGGACATTTCTGGTCCAGCGGCGATTGTCCGGTGCGCAGGCCGATGACCTGACGCAGGACGTCATGCTGACGATCTGGCGCCGCGCGGAAAGTTACGACCGGTCGAAGGCGTCACCCTCGACCTGGATCTACACAATCGCGCGCAACCAGCACATCGACTATTTCCGGAAAACGGCGCGGGCTCAGCAGCTTGACGAGAACGATCCGCATTTCCACCTCAATGACGACCCGGCCCCGGATGCGCTCGTATCGCGGGCCGAGGACGTTTCAACTGTAATTGAAGCCTTGTCTACGCTGCCCGATGATCAACGTCTTGTCGTGGATCTCGCGTTCAAGGAGGGCCGGTCGCACCGTGATATTGCCGATCAGCTCGACTTGCCGTTGGGCACTGTCAAATCCCGGATTCGACTGGCCATGGACAAACTGCGCGTGTGTATTGGAGAACAGGAATGACCGAGCGCGGCCAAATGATGGATGACGCCTGGTATATGGATTATGCCGCCGGATCGCTGGATAGCGTCGGCGAGGAAGTCCTGATTGCGTCGCATCTGGAGCTGTCCGGCACCGCGAGTGAGCGTGTAGCCGAGCTTGAACGCATTGGCGCGGCCCTCTTGATGGTGGCCGGCGACGAAACCGAATTGAATTTTTCTGCAGACGATATCTTTGACATGGATGCGCCGGCTTCGGCGCCGACGCCGCTGGCGGCCAATGATATCGACAGCGAGATCATCCTGCCGGAAGCGCTCAAGAGCTTCCTGACCGGGATCGAACGGGACGTGAAATGGGAATTTCTCGGCCCTGGCCTGCAGAAAGCCATGCTCTGGGATGGACCGGAGCAGGAGAAGTTGTGGCTGTTAAAGGCCAAGCCGGGCGTTGCCATCCCGCATCATGGGCATAACGGCTCTGAACTGACTCTGGTGCTCAAGGGCAGCTTCCATGATGGCGAACAGCAATATTGCCGTGGCGATGTCGAGGAAGCCGGACCCGACACCGAGCATGATATTCGCATCGATGACGGTGAAGAGTGCATCTGCCTCGCCCTGACGCGTGGCAAGCTGCGTTATGACAGCCCGCTGCTGAAGTTGTTCCAGGTCTTCACCGGTCTCTGATTTTTCACGTCCTATGTCCGTGACACATTGACGGCGAGCGATTGGACTGGTCCGATCGCCGGCAATGAGAATGCGCGCCAACAAGCAATCTGGAGCGACCATCAAGGATGTCGCGGACCTCGCCGGTGTTTCGGCGATGACCGTGTCGCGTGTGCTCAATTCCGGGCATCGTGTGCGCCCGGCTACGCGGGAGCGGGTTGAAGCGGCGATCCGCGAGCTCAACTACCGGCCGAACCTGTCAGCGCGCAGCCTGGCCAAGGCGCGCAGCCTTTTCATCGGCCTGCTCTATAACAACCCGAACCCTGGCTATGTCAGCGAGCTTCTGATCGGCTTGATGAATCGCTGCCGGCAGGTGGGCTATCACCTGGTGATCGAGAATTTCGGCAGTACTGACGAGGAATGGGCGGCTGACATTGATGGGCTGTTGTCGAGCTCAAACTTTGATGGCCTGATCGTGGCGCCTCCGGTCAGTGACTTTGACAGTGTAATCAGCGCGATCGAGCGCGCCGATTTGCCCTGTGTCCGCATCGCGCCCGAGCAGGAGCCGGACCTGTTTGCCAGCGTGCGGACCGATGACCGGGATGCAGCCCGGCGCATGACCCGGCATCTTCTAGATCTTGGACACCGGCGCCTGGGCTTTATTGCCGGTGATGCCGGGCATGGTGCCAGCCGTCAGCGAATGGGCGGGTTCCGCGCGGCGCTGGAAGAAGCGGGGATCGAGCTTGAAGACGAGCTGATTGTCGAGGGGCGGTTTACCTATCGCTCGGGCCTCGCCGCGGCGGAGAAACTCCTGTCGATGCCCGAACCGCCGACGGCCATCTTCGCGTCCAATGACGATATGGCGGCCGCAGTCGTCGGCGTGGCGGCTCGCAAGGGGATTGATGTTCCCGGTCAGCTGAGTGTCGCCGGTTTTGACGATACACATACGGCGACGACGCTTTGGCCGCAATTGACCACGGTCCGCCAGCCGATCGCTGACATGGCGGGTGCTGCCGTCGATCTGCTGACGGCCGCAATCAACGCTGAACCCGATCAAGATGTGGCCCAGACGCAGCGTCTATTGCCATGTGAAGTGATTATCCGCGACAGTTCCAGTCCGGTTGCGCCGGATCGTGGCTAGGGCGGGCGCTGCGTCTGGCAAGCACCCTGCATGCATATTTTATGCATCAGTGCTGGCGGCGTCTCTGATCATGTTGGCGATGCCGATATGGTAAACAGCATTATATTTTACAACCACTTATAAAGGGAATTCGGGCCTGGACCCGATTTGTTCCAGGCTCTCGTAGGGCCGTTTAAGCATTTGTAATATATCGAGTTTTTCCGAAACAACTATACCCATAACATGGCTGGGGCCGTTAGGCTTTAGTTAGAAGAATCATTTAGTTTCAACTCACAATCAATCTTCCTGTGGCCACACGCCTGGGTGGCGCATTTCAGTTTTTGCGGGATAAGCACATGTCCGACTGGCGTTCCAAGCCTGACCTCGATGACCAGATCATCTCCACCCTGATCGCCGCCGTGGGGTCGGATGCGTTCATGGAAATGCGTGGGCAATTCATTGATGACCTGAAAAACCTCCGTCAGGCCTACAAGGAAGAGGCTGGTCGTGGTGATGCCGGAGCCGCATCGCAGACCGCCCACGCGTTGAAGGGCGCAGCTGCCAATATTGGACTGGTACGCTTGTCCGCGCTGGCCGCCAGTCTGGAGTCCGGAGATACCAGCGTCGCCGCCGACCTCGATGTGGTGTTTGACTCTGCAGTCGGTTCGCTCGAGGGCGCCAACTGATGGCCGCCGCGGCCGACATAGAACCGCTGGAGCTTGCTGCGCGGCTCGACCTGATGGCGGCTGAAGCTCTGCGCAGCGATCTGCTCGACCGCCGTGAGGGCGTTGAAGTCCTGGCAATCAGCGGTCGCGATGTCAGCCTGATCGACACCCCTGCGATCCAGGTCCTGCTTTCCGCTGCGAATGACCAGGCCGCTCGAGGTGGCCGTTTTGTTTTACGTGAGCCCAGCCCCGCCATCGCTGAAGCCATGGCCGTCCTGGGGCTGAAAGACGTTCTGGAGAGTTGGAGAGACAGTGATGGGTAAACGGGTATTGGCCGTGGATGATTCCAAGACCATGCGTGACATGGTCTCCTTCACGCTCAAGCGCGAAGGGTTTGACGTCGTTGAAGCCGAAGACGGCGTCGCAGCGATTGAGAAGTCAGCTGATGGCGCTTTTGATCTGGTGATCTCAGACGTCAACATGCCGCGCATGGATGGCATTACCTTGGTCGGCAAGCTGCGCCAGGACCCGAAATTCCGCGCTACGCCAATCCTGATCCTCACTACCGAGGCTGACCAGGAAAAGAAAGCCGCCGGCAAAGCCGCAGGCGCCACCGGATGGATCGTCAAACCCTTTGATCCCGATCAATTGATCGGGGTTGTGAACAGGGTCTGCCGCTAGGCGATCAGGAGGCTGTCCCCGTGAACGATTTCGAACAGTTCAAGCAGACCTTCTTCGATGAATGCGAAGAATTGCTGCAGCAGTTTGAAGATGTCGCTGGGACGCTCAAAGCGGGAAGCAATGACCCGGCCGGGCTGGACGATATGTTCCGCTCGGTGCACTCGATCAAGGCTGGCGCCGGTGCGTTCAAGTTCGACCGCTTGGTCAAGTTCGCCCATGAACTCGAAAACGTCATGGACCGGGTTCGCTCCGGTCGCATGGAGCTGGCTGAGGGCGATCCGGAATTCATCATGGAAGCCGGAGACGTTCTGCAGGACCTTGTCGCTGCGGCGCGCGGGGGTGTCGAGGCAGCCGCAGGACTTGAAGACGACGCCCTTACGCGTCTCCAGGCCATGCTGGCTGGCGGATCGGCTGAAGCCGCAGCGGCCGAAGTCGAGAAGGCGGATAACGAGGGCGGAGCCGGCGATTTCCGTATCGACTTTCGGCCTCACCGGGCGATGTATGAGACTGCCAACGAGCCGCAGCTCCTGTTTCATGCGCTGGCGGCCCTGGGCGAATTGTCTGCGGTCGCTGATCTCACCAGATTGCCGGATCTTGCCAAGATGCAACCCGATGAGGGCTATGTCTCCTGGCAGATCGATTTACGCGGCGCGCCGGATCGCGCGGCTATCGAGGAAGTCTTCGAATTTGTCGATGGCGATTGTGATCTGACCATTGAGCCGCTGACCTCGGTCCCAGCCTCACCCGTCGAAGCCGCTGTTGAGGAAGCGGTCGAAGCGCCGGACGCCAAGCCAGTCGCAAAAGCAGAAAATTCGGGCCCGGCCGCAGTCCAGTCGACGTCTATCCGCGTTGAGCTGGAACGCGTTGATCAGCTGGTTGACATGGTCGGTGAGCTGGTGATCGCCCAGGCCATGGCGCTCGATAGCCTGTCCGAGCTGGTTGATATCCGGCACGTCAAGCAATTGCAGGCACTTGAAGACCTGACCATGCGGACGCGTCAGTTGCAGGAAGGGGTAATGGCGGTACGGATGCAGCCGCTGAAAGCCCTTTTCCAGCGCTTCCCGCGCATTGTTCGCGACCTATCCCGCAAGCTGGGCAAGTCCGTCCGCCTGGAGCTTGATGGCGAGGCGACTGAAGTCGACAAGACCATCATCGAAGAGCTCAGCGATCCGCTCACCCATATGATCCGCAACTGTATGGATCATGGGTTGGAGACGCCGGAAGAGCGCCAGGCTGCCGGCAAGCCGGAGCAGGGCGTCGTGCGTTTGTCCGCCGAGCACCGCAATGGCCGCATCCTGATCCGTGTCAGCGATGACGGGCGCGGTCTCAATCCGGAGAAAGTCTTCAACAAGGCGGTCGAGAATGGCCTCATCGATGCCGATGCCGAGTTGAGCAAGGAAGAGATTGAAGCGCTCATTTTCATGCCCGGTTTCTCGACCGCGGCGGAGATTAGCGATGTGTCTGGCCGTGGCGTCGGAATGGACGTGGTTCGCCGCAATATCCAGAAACTTGGCGGCCGCGTGACGGTTGAATCGAATGAGGGGGAGGGCTCGACCTTTACCCTGGCGCTGCCCCTTACGCTGGCCGTGCTTGACGGCATGCTCGTATCCGTCGCCGGTGAGCGTTATGTCGTTCCGCTCTCGGCCATTGTGGAAACCGTCTGCCCGGAGGCCTCGGCGATCCGTGCCTTGCCTGATGGCGGGACTGTCATGCCTCTGCGGGGAGAGGCGATCCGGTTGATCGATCTGTGTCAGTCCATGAATCTCTCCCGGCACGGCCAGCCGGAACCGCTGCGCAAGCTTGCCGTCATCGTAGAAACCGAGTTCGGCCGACGGATCGGCCTGGTCGTCGACGAACTGCTTGGCCAGCAGCAGGTCGTGATCAAGAGCCTTGAGGCGAATTATCGCCGGATCGAGGGCGTTGCCGGGACCGCCATTCTGGGCGACGGCCGGGTTCGCCTGATTCTCGACATTGATGGCCTCGCCGCGATGGCCGGCCGCAATTCCGACGTCAGCCCAAAGAGTGGCGACACCGCCAAATCCGAAGAAGCGACCGGAGGTCTGAGCGCATGAATGCAGAAGAAGCCGTGCTTGCGACCGCGGAGGCCATAGCGGCCGGCCGCGATACCAGTTCCGACGCGAAGCAATATGTCAGCTTCGCCGCCGGTGACGAGCAATATGCCGTGGACATCATCTCGGTCCGCGAAATCAAGGGCTGGACCGATGTGACCAGCCTACCCAACCAGCCGGACCATGTCCGCGGCGTGCTCAATCTGCGCGGTGCGGTTCTGCCGATCATCGATCTGCAATGCCGGCTTGGCGGGGGCCTCACCGAGACGAGCCCACGCCATGTCATTGTGATCGTTGCCGTGGATGACCGCCAGGTCGGGCTCCTCGTCGACGCCGTCTCGGACATTCTCAGTGCTTCGGATGAGCGCATTCAGCCGGTACCGGAAACCTCCGGCCGCGAGGATGCGCGCGTTTTCTCCGGTTTCCTGACCGAGGAAGACCAGATGGTCGCCATGCTCGACCTGCCCCGTCTGCTCGGCAGTGAGGTGCTTGAAGGCGCCCTGCACGAACAATCCGAACTTCAGTGACAACACGACCAAAGGACTCACTGCTATGAACTACGCTCAAGCAAATACCCAGAACCGGACCGCCGGTGACTTTGGTCGCCGCAAGGATCTTCTCACCACAGCTGCCGTTTTCGCCGGTGGTGCAGTGGCTTTCTCTGCTGTCAGCTTCGTCGCAGCCAATGCCGGCATCGGCCTCGCCCTGGTCGCGGGTTTGCCGGTTGCCGGGCTCTTCGCTGCCTGGCAATTCCTCAAAGGGGGTGGTGCAGGCCAGACCGAGGACGACCGCGTCCGTCAGGCTCTCGATACGTGTCAGCAGAACGTGATGATTGCGGATGCCGACTACAACATCGTCTACATGAACGACACGATGCAGACGATGATGCAGGAGGCGGAAGCCGATATCCGCTCTGACCTTCCCACTTTCAACGCCCGCGGGCTGATTGGTCAGAGTATCGACAGTTTCCATAAGAACCCGTCTTATCAGCGCTCAATCCTCGACCGGCTGACCCAGACCCACAAGACCAAGCTGACAATCGGAGAGCGGACCTTCAGCCTCATCGTCAGCCCGGTATTCGACGCGCAACACCAGCGGTCCGGTACGGTGGTCGAATGGGAAGACCGGACGGCCCAGGAAAAGGAACTCGCAGACCAGGCGCGTTCCTTCGCCGAGGGTGAAGCCAAGCTGGAAGCCATCAACCGCTCTCAGGCCATTATCGAGTTCGAACTCGATGGAACCATCCTCACGGCGAACGAGAATTTCTGTAACGCAGTCGGTTATTCGCTCGATGAGATCAAAGGCCGTCATCACTCGATCTTTGTTGACCGCGAATATGCAGCTTCGGCTGAATACAAGGCGTTCTGGGAGAAATTCCGTTCCGGAGAGTTCTCCTCTGGCGAATACCAGCGTTATGGCCGAGACGGCCGGGAAATCTGGATCAATGCCAGCTACAACCCGGTATTCGATCAGCATGGCGAGGTCGTGAAGGTCGTCAAATTCGCCAGCGACATCACGGAAGAGAAACTCCGCAATGCGGACATGACCAGCCAGATCGACGCGATTCACAAGTCACAGGCGGTTATCGAGTTCAAGCTGGACGGCACCATTATCACCGCCAACGAGAACTTCTGTAAAACGATGGGCTATGCCCTCGAAGAGATCAAAGGCCGTCATCACTCGATGTTTGCCGAAAGCGGCTATGCGTCGAGCGCCGAGTATCGCGCCTTCTGGGAAGCACTTGGACGGGGTGAGTTCCAGACGGGTGAGTATGAGCGTGTGGCTAATGGGGGCCGCAAGGTCGTGCTGCAGGCCTCCTACAATCCGATCTATGACGTGAACGGTAATCCGGTGAAGGTCGTCAAATACGCGACGGACCTGTCAGCGAGTGAACGGATGAAGGAAAATGCCCGGATCCGCGCCGCGCTCGACAATACCTCGACTAATGTCATGGTCGCGGATGCCGATCTCAATATCGTCTACATGAATGCGTCGCAGGACAAGATGATGCGGGCGGCCGAGTCTGATCTGCGCAAGGAGCTCAGCGCGTTCGATGCCAGTAACCTGCTCGGGCAGAATATTGATGTCTTCCACAAGAACCCGGCGCATCAGCGCAATATGCTCGCTCACCTGACTTCGGCCTACGAGACCGATATCAGCGTCGGTGGTCGCAGCTTCCATCTGATTGCCAGCCCGGTGACCGATGACCAGAACCAGCGCATCGGTACGGTTGTCGAGTGGAAGGACCAGACCGCCGAGAAGGCAATCGAGCGCGAGATCGAAGGGGTCGTGTCCGCCGTATCGCGCGGTGATTTCACGCGCACGCTGTCGCTCGAGGGCAAGGACGGTTTCTTCCTCAATCTGTCGCAGAGCGTCAACAGCCTCGCATCGACCGTCGATGGCGTTCTCGGCTCGCTGGGAGACATGCTCCAGGCCATGGCGCAGGGCGATCTGACCCAGCGCATCTCCCAGGATTATGAAGGCGTCTATGACGAGCTGAAGGAAAGCGCCAACTCCATGGCGTCGACGCTGCAGGAGACCGTACGCACGATCTCGCTGGCCTCGGAAGAAGTGGCCTCAGCATCGCAACAGATCTCGACCGGAGCCTCTGACCTGTCCCAGCGGACCGAGCAGCAGGCGGCCAATCTTGAGGAGACCGCGGCATCGATGGAAGAGATGGCTTCGACCATCAAGCAGAATGCCGATAACTCCCAGCAGGCCAGCCAGTTGGCGGTTACGGCCCGCGACAGCGCCGACAAGGGTGGCGAGGTGGTGTCCAATGCGGTCGAGGCCATGGGCAAGATCGAGGACAGCTCACGCCGTATCTCCGATATCATCGGCGTGATCGACGAGATTGCCTTCCAGACCAATCTCCTGGCGCTCAATGCCGCTGTCGAGGCAGCCCGTGCCGGTGATGCGGGACGTGGCTTTGCGGTTGTTGCCTCCGAAGTCCGGTCCCTTGCCCAGCGCTCGGCCCAGGCCGCCAAGGATATCAAGGACCTCATCGTTGATTCCACTGAACAGGTGCAGGGCGGTGTCGACCTGGTCAATGAGACCGGGGAGGCGCTCACGGAGATCGTCGACTCGATCAAGAAGGTCGCCGATATCGTCGCCGAGATCAGTGCCGCGTCTCGCGAACAGGCAACCGGTGCCGATGAAATCAACACGGCGGTCACTCAGATGGATGAGATGACGCAGCAGAACTCGGCCCTGGTCGAGGAGAATGCCGCGGCAGCCAAGACCATGAATGACCAGGCCCTGCGCATGCGTCAGCGCATGAGCTTCTTCAATGCCGGCGCCGATACAGGCCAGCAGCACATCCAGCCGGTCACCCAAGCGACGCCGGTGCGCGCGACCGGAACCGGCGGGGCTCGCGGTCTTCAGGCTCAGCTGGCCGAGACGGTCGTCGATGATGAAGACGACTGGAGCGAGTTCTAGGAACCAGACTCCAGGGAGCGGGTTGCATGCGCACGGCCAGTGATCTTGACCGCGGAGACCGTGAATTCTCCATGCGGGATGCGGACTTCCGCATCATAGCCAAGGCGATCTACGATCATGCCGGGATCGTCATTGGTGATCATAAGCGCGAGCTGGTCTATTCCCGGCTCGCGCGCCGCTTGCGTGAACTGGGCTTGCCCGATTTCAAAGCCTATCTGGAGCGTCTCGACGGCGCGTTCGGGGATGCCGAGCGCAATCACCTAATCAATGCCCTGACCACCAACCACACAAATTTCTTCCGCGAATCCCACCATTTTGACTATGTGCGCAATCACCTCGTGCCCTACTGGAAGCGGCGGGCACAGAGTGATGGCAATCGCAAACTGCGTATCTGGTCTGCCGGGTGTTCGACCGGAGAAGAGCCTTATACGCTGGCCATGACGATGGCGGAGGCGATGGAAGGGCTGGGCGGCTGGGACTGGAAAATCCTGGCAACCGACATTGATACAAATGTGCTCAATCACTGCCGCGAAGGACGTTATGAGCGCGAGGCCGTCAAGGCGATCCCGGCGCAGTACCGCACCAAGTTCTTCCGCTCTTCCAGCCGGGATGACGGCCATATGGCGGTGTCGGCCTCGTTGAAATCCCATCTGGTTTTCAACCGGCTCAACTTGCATGCGGCCTGGCCGATGAAGGTCAAGTTCGACGCCATTTTCTGCCGTAACGTGACCATCTATTTCGACGCAGAGTCGAAGCGAACTCTGATTCAGCGCTTTCGCGGTCTGATGAAAGAGGATGCCTGCCTTTTCCTGGGGCATTCAGAGTCATTGCTCGGCGATTCCGGCCATCTGAAATCAGTCGGACGCACCATCTATGCCCGTGAAGGCGGTGTGCATGATGGCGCGTAGTTCTGCAGTCCGGCAGGAAAGTCCCACCAATGGCCGTTACCACGACCGCGCCTCGGACCGGTGGGTGGTCAAGGTCCTGCCCGGATCCCAGCATGTCTCAGCCGACCCCAATGGCCAGGAATTGATTTCCACCGTTCTGGGCTCTTGCGTGGCGGCCTGTGTGCACGACCCACTGCTGGGCATAGGCGGCATGAACCATTTCATGTTGCCGCATGATGATGAGGGGCTGTGGAGTGGGGCCAGTCTCGCGCTGCGCTATGGCAATCACGCTATGGACGCACTGATCAATGGCCTGCTCGCCGCTGGGGCGGACAAGAGGCGTCTGGAATGCAAGATCTTCGGTGGCGGCAATGTCGTCAACGGGATGAGCGGCGTCGGCGACGACAATGCCCAATTCGCTCGTGAATATGCCCGCGCTGAGGGCTTGAATGTGGTCGCATTCGATCTCGGTGGTGATCGCGGTCGCCGGATTGTCTTCGACCCCTATACCGGTCAGGCCTGGAGACGCTTCCTGTCCAGAAAACTCGTCGATGATGTCGCGCGCGCCGAGCGCAAGTTGCGTCAGCCGCCGCCGCTGCGGGCGCGCGATTCATCCATCGAGCTGTTCTAGGGGGAGGGCATGGCGCAGAAAATCAGAGCTTTGGTGGTCGATGACAGCGCGCTGATGCGGATGCTGATCCCCAGCATGCTGGAAAGCAGTGGCGAGATCGAAGTCGTTGGCGCCGCCTCCAACCCGCATGCCGCGCGGACCATGATCAAGGAACTAAGCCCGGACGTGATCACACTCGACGTGGAGATGCCGCGCATGGATGGCATTTCCTTCCTCGAGAAGATCATGACGCTGCGCCCGACCCCGGTCGTGATGGTCTCTTCGCTGACCCAGAAGGGCGCCGACGTCACCCTGCGGGCGCTCGAACTCGGCGCGATCGACTTTGTGGGCAAGCCGGTCATGGACCTCGAGCGTAACATGCCGGCCCTGTCCGGTGAGCTGATTGAAAAGGTGAAAACCGCCGCGGCTTCGCAAGTGCGCGCAGCCAGCCGCCGCGCCGCGGTGCAAAAGGTGGCTCCGGTCAGTTTCGACACGACCGAGTGTATTGTGGCCATGGGCGCCTCTACGGGCGGGGTCGAGACCCTTGGCCGGCTGCTCGCAGCTCTGCCCCCTAATGCGCCCGGAACCGTGATCGCGCAGCATATGCCGCCGCAGTTCACCAAGCAGTTTGCCGACCGCTTAAACCGGAATTGCGCCATCACAGTCAGCGAAGCGAGTGACGGCCAAAGAATCCGGACTGGGCAGGTCTTCATCGCTCCGGGTGATCGCCACCTCACGGTCAAGCGGTCAGGCGCCGATTATGTCTGCCGCCTGACGGATGACCCGCCGGTGTCGGGTCACCGGCCATCGGTCGACGTGTTGTTCGAGTCCGTTGCCAAGGCATGCCGTGGCGCAGCGATCGGCGTCATCCTGACCGGGATGGGCAAGGATGGCGCGACCGGGCTCAAGGCCATGCGCGACGCTGGTGCCGATACGCTGGGTCAGGATGAGGCCTCAAGCCTGGTCTATGGCATGCCCAAGGCGGCATTCGACCTCGGCGGAGTCGAGCGGCAGTTACCGGAAGCTAAGATTCCAGAGGCTATACTCAGAATTGTATCCGAGCGCGGCGATGTGTTGCGTATCTAAACTAGGCGGCTCGTAAGGCCGGACGGGCCGCTGGAGTGGATCATGACAGGAATGGCATTAAATCAATCTGAGATAGTGGTGGCGCCGGCCGCCATGAAGTCTCCCTTTGCGAAACTCCTGCTCGCAGCGCTCGGTTCGGCCGAAACCGTGCTCGCCGAAACGACGCGGGATGTGGAAGAGCAGACCCAGCGTCTGAGCGGACTGTTCACCAGCCTGACGGAGAAATCTTCCGAACAGACAGAGCGGCTGAGCGAGCTCTTTGCCCAGATCACGACGGTTGACCATGACGGCCAGTCCTTCGATCTCGTGACCCTGCCGCGCATTCTGCAGGAATCCCTGCAGGAGGTTACAGAACGCATCCTCGTCCTGTCCAAGCAGGGTGTCGGGCTGATCTATTCGCTCGACGAAATCCTCGAGGAAATCGACGAAGTCGCCAGCTGTATCGGTGAGATCGAGGCGATCAACCGGCAGACCCGCCTGTTGTCGCTCAACGCCCAGATCGAAGCCGGCCGCGCCGGGGCCGCGGGCGTCGGCTTCCAGGTGGTGTCGATGGAAATGCAGTCGCTGTCTCGGCGCATTGATGCCCTGTCGGAGAAGATGCGCGGGAGTGTCGGCAAGGTCACCGCCAGCATCCGTGAAGTGATCAGCTCCATCCGCAGCGAATACCAGGAGCTCAGCGAGATCGGCGCCATGGACCTGACGAACCAGATCGACGCCAAGGAACAGCTCGAAGTCCTGCTCAATGCTCTCGTGGCGCGCAACAACGAGATCCAGAAGGAACTCGGGAATTCAACCGACGCCAGCCGGAGAATGGCGGAGGAGATCCATGATGTGGTCATGGCGATGCAGTTCCAGGACCGCATGAAGCAGCGCACTGAAGCCGTTATCGGTGCTTTTGATCAAATAGTAAGTTTCATGGGCGAACACGATGATCTCGCTATGGACCAGGACTCGTGTGAAGCTCTGACCACGGCCATTCTGGGTTCGATCACGCTATCGGACGTCCGGCGCGAGTTTCAGCGTTCTCTTTCCGGTTCGGAGGCTGAGGAACCGGAAGACAACGACGACATGTCGAATATTGAACTCTTCTAGGGGGATGACCAATGGACTACAAAATCGACCAAGGCGGAGACGCCCTCAAAGTTTACATTTCCGGTGTGCTGACATTCGACGACCACGAGCGCTTCAAGAGCGTGGTGAAAGCGATCAGCGACAGCGCCAGTGCCACCGCCGAAATCGACCTGACCGAAACCAAGATGATCGACTCCGCCGGGATCGGCATGCTCCTGCTGGCCAATGACCGTGCCAAGAAGGCCGGCAAGGATGTGCGCCTGACCGGAGCAAGCGGGCATGTTCTCAAGGTTATTCAATTGTCCAAGGTGGATGAGATCATTCCGGTCGCGTCCTGACACCCAACATGGTTGCACAACCTGCCCACACGCCGGCTCCGGCCCCTGTCGATTCCGACAATGCCCGTATTCTGGTCGTCGATGATCTGCGCTCATCGCGCATGCTCATCGGCTCGGTGCTGAAGTCCGCGGGTTTCAGCAATATCGATTATGCCGGTGATGGCATTGAAGCCCTGGAACGCTTTGAGGCGCACGAGCCCGATATCATCCTGCTGGATATCGTCATGCCGCGCATGGACGGGTTCGAGGTCAGTCACGCCATTCGCAACCGCTTCAAGAGCGATGTCCCGATCCTGGTACAGTCCGGCGTTCAGGAGGCGGAGCAGCGTGTCCGCGCCTTCGACATGGGGGCCACGGACCTGGTCTCCAAGCCGATCAATGCCGGCGAGCTGATTTCGCGCCTGCGCCTGCATATCGAGCGTCGCCGGCTGATCGCGCGCCTGCAGCGCTATCAGAAGCGGATGGAAGAGGAGCTGCACTCCGCTGAGGGCATGCAAATGTCCTTGATGAAGGAGGGCCCAGAGGTCGACGCCATTACGCAGCCGCGCCAGGCGCGTATGGAGACCTTCTACCGGCCGTCCTACAAGCTGGGTGGTGATCTCTGGGATGTGTTCGAGATCGATGAGCACCGCTTCGGCGTTCTCATGGTCGACCTGTCCGGGCACGGCGTATCGGCTGCGATCAATGCCTTCCGTCTGCATATGCTGGCTGAACGCAGTGAGGCCGATGCCACTGACCCAGGCCAATGGCTGGCCCGCCTCAGTGACGAATTGTACGAAATCCTCCCCATCGAGCATTTCGCGACGGCCTTCTATGGCGTGTTTGACACCCGCGATCTCAGCCTGACCTTCGCCGGTGCCGGTGCGCCGACGCCCGTGCTGCGCCGCGCCAACGGCAATGTCGAGCATCTCGATGCCAGCGGCCTGATCATGGGCTGCCGGTCGAACGGACACTATGAGAACCAACGCTTGATGCTGCAGCCGGGCGACCGTCTGTGTCTCTACAGCGATGCCCTGTATGAGAATTTCGACACCCCGGACGGCGCACTCAGCGTCGAAGAATTATCCGCCCTGATCGTCGCCACAATGGAGGCGGATGCCGTGGACGGGTTCACGATCGATCTGATCAAGCGGGTCTTTGGCTCGGTTCCGGATAGCTTCCCGGATGATCTGACGATCTTGATGCTTGAGGTTCTGCCCGCCTGATGCTGGACGCTGCGAGACATGTCGTTTGCGTTCAACTCGCAGATGCGGGCCTGGCCGATGTGGTCGGCGACGCTCTGGCGGGGCGCCTTCTCGGCGTCAGCGATACGCCCCCACCCGATGGCGGGACTGTGGCTATCATGGTCGTTGATGCGTCGCATATCGGTCTGCTGGATGGTCTCGCCGAAACCACGCAGACCATTCTGATCGCTGATGATGAGCCCGATGACCGGGCCGATTTCGTTCTGCCAACTGACGTCGACCACACCATACTCAAATCCGTTGTGACAGCTGCCGCGGAGTTCTGCGAGCAGGTGCAGACGCTGCGTTCCGATGTCGCCCGTCGGCAATCTGCCGTGGGCAATATCATCAGCGGCCAGTTCGCTTTTCGCACCCTGGACGAAGCCCGCAACCTCGCGACCATGCTGGCTTTGGCGTGCCCGAACTCCGACCTGGTCGTGATCGGCTTGCAGGAATTGCTCATCAATGCGGTCGAGCATGGAAATCTGGAAATCACCGGCGAGGAAAAGCAGGACCTCATCATGGAGGGCCGCTGGCGCGAGGAGGTCGAGCACCGCCTGGCCTCGGAGGAATATGCGGACCGGGTCGTACAGGTCTCTTTCCAGCGCGGTGCCCGCCTGATCGCCATCACGATCCAGGATGACGGTATGGGGTTCGATTATGAACGCCAGGAGAAGGAAAAGGGACCTGTCGAAGGCTATCGCGGCCGCGGTATTGCCATGGCCCGTGACATGTCATTCTCCAGCGTGGCGTATCTGGGGCGTGGCAATGTGGTCGAGGCCACCATCCTGCTCGAAGCCGACTGACAGTTTCTGACGCTTTGACGCAATCCCGTCACTAGCCAATCCCGGCCGACTTGGATATGTCACGCCCACGAATGTGGAGGATTGTCCCTTGCGTGCATCGATTGCCGTTTCCAGCCTTGTGATCGCCACCGCCCTGAGTGCGTGTCAGCAACGTCCTGAAGCTGTTGAGCCTGAAGCCGATCCGGTTACCCCGCCGCAAGCCGAGACCCGTGTCGCCGACGAGACCTGGGACCGCGGTGCCGAGGAGGCGCTCCGGCGTCTGAATTTGCGAACCCGTGACGGGCAGGCCCGAAATGTCATTCTGTTCGTGGCGGACGGTATGAGCATTCCGACCATCGCGGCGGCGCGCATTTATGATGGTCAGACGGGTGGAAATACCAATGGTGTCGAGAACCTCCTGACCTTCGAGACCTTCCCGAATACGGCGCTTGTGCGCACCTATTCGACCGACTCCCAGGTTCCTGACAGCGCCAATACAGCAACCGCCCTGATGACCGGTATCAAAACCCGCAATGGCGCGATCAGCATCGGGTCGCGGCAAGGTCTGGAAGTATGTGGTGATGCGAGCACGACGCCGTCGACCCTGGCCGAGATCGCGGAAGGCCGCGGTCTGGCAACCGGTATCGTCACGACCACCCGCATCACACACGCCACGCCGGCGACGACTTACGCACACTCGGTTTCCCGTCAGTGGGAAGCCGATGGCGATCTGCCGGCCGATGCTGTTGCTGCGGGCTGCGAGGACATTGCCGCGCAACTCCTGTCTTTCGATCACGGCGACGGTATCGACGTCATGATGGGCGGCGGCCGTGCGAATTTCCTGCCCGATGGTGACGGCGGTCGGCGCCAGGACGGTCGCAATCTTGTTGCCGAATGGGTGGAGCGTGGTGGTGTTTCCGTCATGGATGCGTCTGCTTTCCGTGCTCTGGACGCGGGCGCAGAGGCGCCTGTGCTCGGTCTGTTCTCCAACAGCCATCTGGCTTTCTCGGCCGATCGAAATGCCGAGGAGGAACCGTCGCTGGCAGAGATGACCGGTTTTGCCATCGACCGTTTGAGCCAGGATGAAGACGGCTATTTCCTGTTGGTTGAAGCGGGGCGGGTTGATCATGCCCACCATGCCACCAACGCCTATCGTGCTCTGACGGATATGCAGGCCTTCGAGGCTGCGATCGAGGCGGCCCTCGACCGTGTCGATCTGGATGAGACGCTGATCGTTGTCACCGCCGACCACGGTCACACGATGACCTTCTCGGGTTATCCGGCTCGCGGGACGTCCATTCTTGGCCTGGTGCGCCGGGCAGTGGCCGGCAGCATGGATGGCGAGACGGCTCTGACGCTCGACCGGACCGGCCGCCCCTACACCACGCTGAGCTATGCCAATGGCCCGAACCCGCGTGGCCAGGACGATGAGGCGCTGAGCGAGGAAGACGTGCTCGATCCGAATTATCGCCAGCAGGCGACTGTGGCGCTGCCGAGCCAGACCCACTCCGGTGATGATGTGGCCCTGTTCGCGGCCGGAGCCCGGGCCCACTACTTCGGCGGTTCAATGGAACAGAACACCGTCTTTCATCTTGTCACCCATGCCCTGGGCTGGACCGAGACGGCGCAGGACGACTAGGCCAAGCGCCCGAGCTTGCTCCTTTGCGTCGACCCGGTTCATGATCGGCACAAAGGGAGGACGGTATGGTCCGCATTATTGTGAGTGTTCTGGCAACCGTCATGGCCGTCGCCGCAGCAGGCTTTTTCTGGGTCGTCCCGGCGAGAGTCGATGCCGCGATGAATGTGGTGCGGCCGCATGATCCCTATGTGATTTCTCCGCAGGCGCGCGACCTGCACGCCAGCCTGCGTGTCGCAGACCTGCATTCCGACATGCTGTTGTGGATGCGGAACCCGGAGGACTGGAATGACCGGGGACATACCGATCTGCCGCGCTTGCGTGCGGGTGGCGTGGCGTTTCAGGTCTTCTCGGCTGTTACCAAGTCACCGTCCGGCCAGAACTACGACAGCAATAGCGCAGATAGCGATCGTATCACCGCCCTCGCGGTCGCACAGAGATGGCCGGTTGATAGTTGGAGCTCGCTCTACGCCCGGGCCCGCTACCAGGCCCGTCGGCTGACACGGTTGGAGGCACGCTCGGACGGCAGGCTGGTCATTGCCCGCGACCGGGAGCAGATGCAGCAGGCTCTCAATGCCCGCGAACAGGATGCCGAGCTGCTGGTGACCGTGCTCGCCACAGAAGGCGCGCATCCGTTGGAAGGCGATCTGGCCAATATCGACGGCCTGTTTGATGAGGGCTATCGCCTCATCGGGCTGCATCACTTCTTTGATAATGCCCTCGGCGGCTCGCTGCATGGCCTGTCTAATGCGGGGCTCACCGAATTTGGCCGTGCCGCTGTCGAGCGCATGCTCGAGCGAGGCATGATCATCGACCTCGCTCATTCCTCCTATGCTGTGGTGGAGGATGTGCTGGCGATGACAGACCGGCCGGTCGTCGTCTCGCATACCGGCATCTACAGCCATTGCGAGGTGCGCCGGAATATTCCAGACCGCCTGATGCAGCAGATCGCCGCGGAGGGCGGTCTGATCGGTGTCGGGTTCTGGGGCGATGTGACCTGCGACGACACCCCGCGTGGCGTTGCGCAGACCATTGTCGCCGCAGTCGAGCTGGTGGGTGTCGAGCATGTGGCGCTGGGGTCCGATTTCGACGGCACGGTTACGACCACCTTCGATGGGTCCCAGTTTGAGGTTCTAACGCAGGAGCTGCTGGCACTCGGCATGAGCGAAGCGGATATCCGGCTGGTGATGGGCGAGAATGCGATCCGCTTCTTCCTGGAGAACCTGCCGTCCGCGTCGAACGGATGATTGTTCGCTGGCTATGGCTGGCTCTGGGATGGATCGCCGTCGGGCTTGCCATCGCGGGTGCGGCGCTGCCCCTATTGCCGACAACGCCCTTTCTCCTCGTCGCGGCCTATGCTTTCGCGCGCAGCTCCAAGCGGTTTCACACCTGGCTCATGGAGCACAAGCATTTCGGTCCCTTGATCCGCAATTGGCGCGAGCACGGCGCGATCGATCCTTGGTCCAAATTCTGGTCCATGATCGCGATCGGCCTGACTTTTGGCCTGTCCGTCGCGCTGCAGCTGAGCCCGTCGATCCTGATCATCCAGGCGATCACACTGAGCGCGGTGACCTATTTCATCCTGACCCGGCCAAACGGGCCCAAGGGTGGGGCTTAGCGCCCCAGCCCCATGAGCTCGGCGCTGTCACAATGCCAGCAGGTCGCGGCACCGATCGGGCTGCCCGGCGGTACGGTCGTGCCGGTCGAGGCCGGCGCTTCGCCGTCGCCAATCCGGTCGAGACCGGTTTCGATGTGCCGCGCCAGCCAGATCCGGTGGCTGCGCCGCCCGGCCCGGCCATAGCGGCCCGTCGGCAGGCCGCGGGCCAGGCTTTCCAGACGGTCATAGGCCCAGCTTGAGGCGACCGGCCGGTCGTCTGCGGCCACGCGCAGCAATTGCGCGGCGTATTCGGTCTGGATGGCCTCGCGGATCGGTCCCAGTCGCGCGGCTTCCCCGCGCGGTGCTTCGAACAGAGCGGTCTCGAAGGCCGTGAAAGCGTCGAGCGGAGACAGCTGGGTGGCATCGCGGGCGGACTGGTCCGTCATCCGGTCGATCCGGGCCGGCGACAGCGCGGCGGCCAGGGTGATGCGGGCAGCTGCGGCCGCTGCATCGCGGCGGCTGAAGGCCGGATACTGACCGCTCTGGAACAATTCGCGGGTGACCGCGTCATCGTAATCGGCAAACGGCGCCGGAGCGAGCAGTCCGAGTGTGGCGTCAGGGATATCGAGCCGGGCCGGGTCGAGTGTTGCGATCAGGGCCGCCAGGGCCGCTTGCTGATCAGCGGCCGGTGCCGGGCTCAGGCCCTGAGCGCCCGGGCCGTTCAATTCATAATCGAAATAGACACCACCCAGCGTCTTGGCTGTGGCTTCGACCTGGTAGCGGTGATAGAGATAGATCGGCGCGAAGACCCCGCGCAGACTGCTCAGCGGCTGATCCTCGCGCAGCACATGCGGGCCGAAGCCAGCCAGCGCCGTGTCGCGGACCTGCAGCGTTTCCATCAGCTCGGCCACCGGATCAGGGCCATTATCCCACAGATTGGCCAGCGGATGGGCTGAGCCGGTGCCGCGGGCATGGCGGTCTGTGATGTAAAGCAGGCCGTCCTCCCGGGCGTCAGCGAGCACGCCCTCGATCAGCTCGGCTTCTGCTTCGGGTGTTTCCGCCTGACCATAGAGCCAGGAGATAGCGGCCGTATCCCACTCGCCGATACCGGTGTCATAGGCGTTGGAAATGTCGATCTCACCGGTGGCATCGAGCCGGACCCAGGGCGCGGGATAGTCCATCACCGAGGCGCGGTCATTGATGCTGGCAGCGAAATTGTGAGCCAAGCCGATCGTATGTCCGATTTCATGGGCGGACAGCTGGCGGATCCGGGCCAGGGCAATTTCCAGCGGGTCGTCCGGCGTTCCAGTGCCTGTTCCGTCGACGCCAAGCAGGCCTTCAAAAATCATCCGGTCCTGGCGCACGCGCTGGCTTCCCAGCGTGACATGGCCTTTCAGGATCTCGCCCGTGCGCGGATCAATAACCGACGCGCCATAAGACCAGCCGCGGGTCTGGCGGTGCACCCACTGGATGACGTTGTAACGGACATCGAGGGGGTGAACCCCTTCCGGCAGGAGTTCGACGCGATAGGCATTTTCGAAACCCGCCGCCTCAAAACTGTCGGCCCACCACTGGCCACCCTCGATCAGGGCGTCACGAATGACGTCCGGTGCGCCCCGGTCGACATAATAGACGATCGGTTCTTCCACCGGCCCGCTCTCAGCTGCCGGATCAATACGGTTGAGCCGGTGGCGCAGGGCGAAGACGCGGCGCAGCGGCTCGTCGAGCGGCGCCGCCATATCGTAAAAGGCCGAAGTGATCGAACCGGCGCGCTGGTCCGCAAAGCGCGGCGTGTAGCCGGGCTCGGGCAGGGCGACGAAGGAATGGTGGACGGTGAGGGTCACAGCGGTCGGATAGGGCGTCACAGCGCGTACTTCCGATCCCGGTGAGGAGGAGTGCAGCGTCAAGAGTGCGTCGATCTCGACATTTTCCGGGAAGGCGAGGGCGGTGTCGGTGAGAGGGGCACTGCGGCCGCTATCGACGGAGAAACTGCCCTGGTTGGTACCGGAGAGATAACCGATTGCACCGACCGGATCGCGCTTGAGGAAGTCCGTCAGGTCGATGACCACGCGGCCATTCGACTGGCCGGCAATGTCCGTCTGCCAGACAATCGAGCGGGCAAAGGATTGCTGCGTCGCGCGCGCCTCGTCCTCGCCGGCGCCCAACGCGACATAGGTCGTGTTTTCGAACTCCGCGAACACCTGATTGGCAACGCGGAAAAAGCGCAGGATGTGGGAGCTGGTTCCGCGGCCGCGATCCAGACCGACCGGGTTGGAGCCCAGGCCCGATGTCAGACGGGCGGTGTAGATCATGCGGCCCAGCGAACCGTCATCCTGCGGGGTGAGCTCAGCCAGGATGCGTCCACTTTCGTTATCGACATAGAGCGGCAGGAAGCCCTCGCGACGTTCCAGGCCGGCGACCGTTTCGCTCAAGCTGGCGATGTCGGATTGGGCCAGGGCCGGAGCGGCCATGCCGGCGCCGGCCAGCGTCAGGGCCGCGGCGATTGCGCGTACGAAGCTCATGATTGTCTCCCCATCAAGTCGGCGCAACGCTAGCCCCGTCCGCTCGAGCTGTCACCTTCGCCAGCAGAACGCCGAAGGGAGTTGTTTGTCGAAGCATTTGATGATCGAGTGACCGCCTTGGACATTCAGGAGGGTGATATGGCCACGGTAAACTGGCGCGGTGTATTTCCGGCCGCGACGACCCAATTCGCAGAAGATTTCAGCATCGATCACAAGGCCACGGCGCGCGTCGTCGACAATCTCGTCACCGATGGCGTGCACGGGATCGTCGCCATGGGAACCGTCGGCGAGAACAATTCGCTCAAGGCTGATGAAAAGCGCGCCACCCTCCGGACAATCGTCGATGCCGTTGCCGGCCGTGTGCCGGTTATCACCGGCGTGTCCGAACTGAGCACCGAGCTGGCGGCCGATTATGCGCGTGACGCTGCTGAGATCGGGGCGGACGGGCTAATGCTGCTTCCGGCCATGGTCTATGTACCCCAGGAGCACGAGCTCGAGGCGCATATCCGCACCGTCGCGGCCGCGACCCATCTGCCGATCATGCTCTACAACAACCCGCCGGCCTACCGGGTTTCCATTTCTGTCGATCTGCTCAAGAAGTTGAGCGATGTCGAAACCCTGGTGTCGATCAAGGAAAGTGCTCCCGATCCGCGCCGTATCACCGACATCATCAATGCCTGTGGTGATCGCTATATCGTGTTTGCCGGTCTCGATGATGTCGCTCTGGAAGAATTGCTGCTCGGCGCCAAAGGCTGGGTCTCCGGCCTGACCAATGCCTTCCCGAAGGAATCCATCGCGCTCTGGGATGCGTTCGAAGCCGGTGATCTCGACGCGGCCCGGGTGATCTATCGCTGGTTCATGCCTCTGCTTCACCTCGACGCCGAGCATGACCTGGTCCAGTCCATCAAGCTGGCGGAAGCGGTGATGGAACGCGGTTCGGAACGCGTCCGCATGCCGCGCATGGCGCTGCAGGGCGAGCGCCGGGCCGAGGTGGTGGCCATGGTCGAACGGGCCCGGGACACCCGTCCGCTCATTCTCAAGGACACGGTTATCGCGCACTAGGGCGAGCTCGATGCGGCATACATTCTCTTGCCTGGACGGGCATACCTGCGGCAATCCGGTGCGCCTGATCATGGGCGGCGTGCCGGAGCTGAAGGGCGCTGACATGAGCGCCAAGCGGCTCGATTTCATGGCGCGCCATGACTGGATCCGCACCGCGCTCATGTTCGAGCCGCGCGGCCATGACATGATGTCCGGTGCCATATTCTACCCGCCGCATTCGGCTGATGCGGATGCCTCGATCCTGTTTGTCGAGACCACGGGGTGTCTGCCCATGTGTGGCCATGGCACGATCGGCGCCATCACCATGGGGCTGGAGAATGGTATTCTCAAACCGCACTCGCGCGACGAGGTCGTCCTGGATGCGCCGGCAGGCCGGGTCCGGGCCGAGATTGAGTGGGATGGCGAACAGGTCGCCGGCGTGCGGATTTTCAATGTCGCCAGCTATCTGGCCTGCCGCGATGTCGAACTGGACTGCCCGGAACTGGGCAAGCTGAACGTCGATATCGCCTATGGCGGCAATTACTACGCGATTGTCGAGCCGCAGGGCGGCTATGAGGGAATTGACGCGCTGGGTGTGGACCGCATCATCGCGCTCAGCCCCAAATTGCGCGAACTGGCTGATGCGGCCGTCGACGTCATCCATCCGGACAATCCGAGTGTGCGCGGGGTCAGTCACGTCATGTGGACCGATGCGCCCAAGTCTGCCGAGGCCGATGCCCGCAATGCCGTCTTCTATGGCAAGCGCGCCATCGACCGGTCGCCCTGCGGTACCGGCACCAGCGCCCGCATGGCCCAGCTGGCTGCGCGGGGGCGTCTCAAGCCGGGCGATAGTTTTGTGCACGAGAGCATTATCGGCAGCCTCTTCCATGGACGTGTGGAAAGCGCCACGCGGGTTGGCGAATTTGACGCCATCATGCCCAGCATCCGCGGCTGGGCGCTGCAGACCGGGATCAATACAATCTTTGTCGATGACCGGGACCCGTTCGCACACGGCTTTTCGGTCACCGGCTAGTCCAGGGCGACAAATTCTACCGGATCGCCGGCCTGGCCCTCTGGCGCGTTGATCTCGCGGCGGATCAGGGCATTGGACCGCACCAGCGCAGACAGGGCCGAGGAATCCTGGTTTGTGTCGGGCGCAATCTGATTGCTCGCCGGATCGAAATGGGCGCGTACAAAAGTCTCGCGATCACCGTTTGCATCCAGGCTTTGCGACAGGCTGGCTGTCCGGAATGCCGTAGTGTGCTCGGTGCCGCCGAGCCGGGCCAGGGCTGGCCGCAAGAGCAGGCGCGCCATCACCAGAGCGGAGACCGGATTGCCCGGAAGGCCGAGCACCGGTCCCGTTTCCATTGCGCCGAACCAGGTCGGCTTGCCGGGTTTCACCGCGACTTTTTCAAACACCAGCTGGCCGCCGCGCTCGCTGAATACACGTCGCAAGTGATCATGATCGCCAACAGAGGCGCCGCCGATCGTGACCAGTAGGTCGCATTCGACCGCGCTTGCCAGTTTCATGGCCACGTCGGTCTCATTGTCCCGGGCGATGCCGAGATAACGGGGCTGCCCGCCCCAGTTTTCGACCAGTCCGCGTAGTGCATGGGAGACGGAGTTATAGATCTGGTCAGCGGCAGGCGCCTGACCGGGTTCCACCAGTTCATCGCCGGTCGACAAAATTCCGACGACAGGCTGTTGAAACACGTCGAAGCCGGAGACTCCGGCGCCCACGGCAAGCGCCAGCCGCTCTGCGGTCAGCTGGACGCCAGCCGCCAAGAGAGTGTCGCCATCGCGGAAGTCCAGCCCGGCCCTGCGGATATGACGGCCCGGAGCAGGACCGTCAGTCAGTGTCACGCGGTCACTGGCGCGCGTCGTGTTTTCCTGAATGACAACTTGGTCGGCTCCGGCAGGGATGGCTGCACCGGTCGAGATGCGCAGGCACTGGCCAGCTCTGAGCGTCTCTGCAAACGCATGGCCGGCGGCGCTTTCACCGGCGAGCGCCAGTTCGGCCGGTTGGGCGGTCAGATCGGCAGCCCTCACGGCATAACCATCCATGGCTGAAACATCGACGGGAGGCTGGGTGCGTGCGGCGATGACCGGGGCGGCCAGACGACGATTGAGCGCGCGCTCATGGCCGATCTGTTCCGACCCGAGTGGCGTCACTCGCTCGAGGACGCGGCGCTGGGCCTCTGCCAGACTGATCATGAGGCCGGCCTCTGATAGTCGCCGGATTTTCCGCCCGTCTTGCTGACCAGGCGAACGCCGGAAATCTCCATCGATTTGTCCAGCGCCTTGGCCATGTCGTAGACCGTCAGGGCTGCGGCAGAAGCGGCCGTCAGCGCCTCCATCTCAACCCCCGTCTTGCCGTCTGTCTGGGCTTCCGCGGTGATGTGGAAGCCGTCGCCCGAGGCCAGCGGCTCGATGGCGACTTTCAGCTTGGTGAGCGGAAGCGGATGGCAGAGCGGGATCAGGTCGCTGGTTTTCTTGGCGGCCATAATGCCCGCAATTTCTGCCGTCTTGAGCACATCGCCTTTCGGGCCCTGTCCATCACGCACGGCGGTGAAGGCCTCGGCATTCATGGCGATCTGCGCCTCCGCCACGGCCCGGCGCCGGGTCACGGCCTTGTCGCCGACATCGACCATGCGAAGGCGTCCATCGCTGTCCTGGTGTGTCAGTGCGGACATGTCAGACCTCTTTTAAACGCGGGATGAGCTCGACGAGATTGCAGGGCCGGTGGGCCCGGTCGAACTCGTCGCGCAGAACATGGTTCCAGGCATCCTTGCAACCGCCCATCGACCCTGGAATAGCGAAAATATAAGTCCCGTCAGCGATCCCCGCGAGCGCCCGGGACTGGATCGTCGATACCCCGACGGATTGGTGGCTGACCTGGTGGAACACGACGGAAAAACCGTCCAGCTCCTTGTCGAACAGCGGGCGCACCGCTTCCGGTGTCACGTCGCGTCCGGTCAGTCCGGTGCCACCGGTGGTGATGATGGCGTGAATCCGCTCATTGCTCAGCCAGGCCCGGATCTGGGCGCGGATCGCCTCGACATCGTCGGTGATGATGGCGTGGTCGATCACGGCATGGTTCTCGGCCTCGATCTGTTCGCGCAGCCATGGACCGGTCCGGTCGGAGGCCTTGTCACGGGTATCGGACACGGTCATCACGGCGAAGCCGACGGTTTCGGGGATGTCACTCATACAGCCTGGTCCTGTTTGCTGCGCAGCCAGCCTTCAGCTGCGGCATGGTCCTCGTCGCGGGGCTCGATCCAGCGCGAGCCGGTACGGGTGTATTCCTTTTTCCAGAACGGCGCCTGGGTCTTCAGGACGTCGATCATGAACTCGACGGCCGCGAGGACGGCGCGGCGGTGCGGTGCTGTCGCGGCGACAAGCACGATAGGCTCGCCGATCTCCATCCGGCCGACGCGGTGGATGATGCGGGCCTCGGTCAGGGACCAGCGTTGCACCGCAGCCTGAGCGATGTCCTCAAGTGCGGCTTCAGTGACCCCGGGATAGTGTTCGAGCTCCAGCGCGACAAGACCATCGCCGCCCCGGACCTGACCAATGAAGCTGCTGATCGCCCCGGCCTCACTGTTTCGTCCGCACAGCTCGGCCATGCTGGCGGCGGGGTCTAGGGCCTCGGTGACGATGCGGACTTGAATACTCAAGCGACTACCCCCCGGAGAAGGGCGGACAAAAGGCAATCTCGTCACCGTCTGTCACCGGGGTCTCGGCATGGGCCACGGCACCATTCACGATGATCCGCACGAAGGGTTCCGCCAGAACCCAGCCCTTCTCATCGCTTTCCTTGAGATGCGCGATGATGCCGGAGACCTGGTCGGCCACCGCGGCGTCGAGAGCGTCGTCCGAGCGGCCCATCTCATCACGAAGCGAGGCGAAATAACGGATATTCAATGCCATTCTAGCCTCCCGTATGCGCCATGGTACGCGGAACAGAGGGGGCGGCCCCGGGCGATACGTCAAAATCATGGGCTTTGGGCTTCGCCCGCATGGCTTCATCGAGTGCCTGGTCGAGCGCCTCCGGTCCACCTTCGCGCAGCGCCGTGCGCAGGTCGATCCTGCCGGATTGGCCCAGGCACATATAGAGCTGGCCGGTGCAGGTCAGACGGACGCGGTTGCAGCCGGCGCAGAAATTCTCCGTCAGCGGTGTGATGAAGCCGACCCGTCCGCCGGTTTCCTCAACCCGCACATAGCGCGCCGGACCTCCGGTGCGGTCAGGCAAGTCGTGGAGCGTCCAGGTCTGTTCAAAACGCTCGCGTACAGCTGACAGGGGCAGGAATTGATCAGCCCGGTCGAAGCCGACATCGCCCACTGGCATGACTTCAATGAAGGTGATGTCGTGGCCATGCCGGTGTGACCAGCTGACCAAGTGGTCGAGCTCGTCGGCATTGCCGGACTTCAGGGCGACCGTGTTGATTTTGACTTTGAGGCCCGCTGCGGCCGCGGCTTCAATACCGTCGAGCGTATCCGACAATCTGCCACCGCGGGTCAGGCGGTCAAAGCGGTCCGGATCGAGCGTGTCGAGCGAGACATTGATCCGCTTGATGCCCGCCGCCGCGATTTGTGTGGCAAAGCGCGGCAATTGGGTGGCGTTTGTGGTCAGGCAGACTTCGCTCAGGCCGGTGGTGCCGATACGGGCGCCCAGATTTTCGATCAGGGTGAGAATGTCCCGGCGCACCAGGGGCTCGCCACCAGTGATGCGGATCTTGCTGACGCCGCGACGGATGAAGGCATCCGCGACATGCGTGAGTTCTTCCAGAGTCAGCAATTCAGACTTCGGCAGAAATTCCGGCCGGGCTTTCATGCAATACACGCATCGCAAGTCACAGCGGTCGGTGACGGACAGGCGCAGATAGGTGATCGAACGCCCGAAAGCATCGATCAGCGGTGTCGCTGTGTCGGAAAAGGCAGTCCGGTCCAAATCAACCCCGTGTATCGCTCGACGTTAATCTAGCGCCTTATCCAGCGCTGCGAAGTCCTCAGGTGTGTTGATGTTGGCAAAGTGATCAGCGCGTGATCGGGGGAAGTCGAGCCAATCGACCTCATAAGCTTCAAGTAGCATTCGCATCGAGAAGTGCTGCGGCGGCTCGAACTTGGTGTGCAGGCGGGCGGGGAAAAAGGCGGGCAGGGGGTGATCGCGATACGCCCGGGCGCGTGCGGCACCGATCAGCGCCGAGAGGTCGCTGGCGTCGATCAGAGGCATGTCGACCGGCAAGGCGAGGAAGGCCCGCTTGCTGTCGAGCGCGTTCATGACGTCGTAAAGCGCGTGGGCGGGTCCCTTTTCGCCTTGTTTGTCGGGAAAATTACCCGTCGGACCGAGCACATGGACCGTGCTGCAGCCCGCCGCCTGAAGGCAGGATTGTGCCTGTTCGAGAAGAGTCTGGCCGCGCCAGCGCATCTCGGCCTTGTCGCGGCCCATGCGACGGCTTTGACCACCAGCCAGAACCAGGCCGATCAACTCGGAATTTTCGTATTCGCTCATGGCGCGACCATGCCCGTTTTCCCCCCTCGCGCGCAAATGCCGGGCGGATTAATTGGTTGAGCGCGGATTTTTCATAGTGCAGCGCAGCAAGGCCATTGGCGCAGCCCGGGGAACCGCGTATGAGGGTCGCCAATTTTCAGTCCTGCAAGGAGCCCGCCCCATGCGCCTTGATAAAATCCCTGCCGGCGTCAATCCGCCGGAAGACATCAATGTCATCATCGAAGTTCCGGTCGGCGGCCAGCCGGTCAAATACGAGATGGACAAGGATGCCGGTACCGTCTTCGTCGATCGCTTCCTGCACACGCCGATGATGTATCCGTGTAATTACGGTTTCACGCCGCACACCCTGTCCGATGATGGTGACCCGATTGATGTCATGGTGCTGGGCCAGACGACATTGATGCCGGGCTGCGTTGTGCGCGCCCGTCCGGTCGGTGTGCTGCTGATGGAAGACGAGAGCGGCCTTGATGAGAAGATTCTCGCTGCGCCTCATACCAAGCTGACGCCCTTTTACGACGATGTGAAGAACTTCACCGACGTGCAGAAGCCGCTGTTGGCTCGCATCACGCACTTCTTCGAGCACTACAAGGATCTCGAGCCCAATAAATGGGTGAAGGTCCAGGGCTGGGGCGATGCCGAGAAGGCTCAGCAGCTCATCCGCGAGGCGATTGAACGCGCCTGATTGCGAAAGCTGTGCCGCAAAATAGGAGGGGCGAGCTGTCGATGTGACAGCTCGCCCCTTTTCTCTTCGGGATCGGCGCTGTTAGCAGCGACCATATCCTCCGCGGTCGGCATTGCTGCCGCCATCACTGTCGGTACAGCCGGTGCGACGTTGGCGCCCGTACCCGGCGCGGTCGGCATTGACCCCGCTATCCCGGTCAGTATTGCCGGTACGCGTTTGTCGGCCATAGCCCGCGCGGTCTGCGTAAGAGCCGCTATCATTATCGGTGTTGCCGGTGCGCGATTGGCGTCCATAGCCAGCACGGTCCGCGTTCGAGCCGCTGTCATTATCGGTGTTGCCGGTTCGAGACTGGCGACCATACCCCGCACGGTCCGCATAGGAACCGCTGTCATTATCGGTATTGCCAGTCCGGCTCTGCCGGCCATACCCAGCCCGATCAGCGTTCGAGCCGCTATCATTATCGGTGTTCCCGGTACGGCTTTGACGGCCATAGCCGGCGCGGTCGGCATTCGAGCCGCTGTCATTATCCGTATTGCCGGTGCGGCGCTGAGTGCCATAGCCGGCGCGGTCGGCATAGGTACCGCTGTCATTGTCGGTATTGCCCGTGCGCGACTGGCGCCCATAGCCGGCCCGGTCTGCACCGCTTCCGCTATCGTTATCGGTATTGCCGGTTCGCCGCTGGCGGCCATAGCCGGCGCGATCCGCATAGCTGCCGGAGTCGTTATCCGTCTCGCCGGTATATTGCTGCAAAGCTTCGGCCTGACCCGTCACCGAAGCCATGGCGCCGACGGAAACGATACCACCGGACACATTCAACAAAAACGAGCGGCGGCTCAGCTTGCCCTTCTTCGCCATGCTCCTATCCCCCTTCAAATACTCAGGAATAGATTTCTAGCTTTGAGCTGGAGCGGGACGCAACCAAAAACCTGATAAGTTATAGCTATATGCGCCGGGCTCTGACGTCCTTGAGGATTTCCCGTGCTGCATTATGCCCCGGCGCACCGGTTACGCCGCCGCCCGGATGAGTGCCGGATCCGCATTGGTAGAGCCGTTTGAGCGGACTGCGATGGTCGGCATGACCGAGAACCGGGCGGGCCGAGAAGAGCTGGTCGAGGCTCAGCGCGCCATGGAAGATATCGCCACCGACGAGGCCGAATGTGCGTTCAAGGTCGAGCGGTGAAAGGACCTGGCGGCCCAGAACCGACGCCTTGAAGCCCGGGGCCCATTTCTCGACGGTGTCGATCATCAGATCGGCGACCGTCTCGCGGTGGTCGTCCCAGCTGTCTCCATTGGGCAGGACCGGCGCGACGTGCTGGCAGAACAGGCTGGCGACATGCTGGCCCTTAGGGGCGAGGGTGCTGTCGAGCATGGATGGGATCAGCATCTCAATGATCGGTTCGCGCGACCAGCCATGGCGGCGTGCATCGCTATAGGCCTGTTCCATATAGGCAAGGCTAGGAGCGATAATGATGCCGGCCGTCAGGTGGTCACCCGGTTTGGGCAGACAGGAAAAGCGCGGCAATTCCGACAGTGCGACATTCATCCGGAAGGTGCCTGACCCGCAGCGATAGCGGGCGATCCGGTCGTTGAAGTCGTCCGGCAGGGCGTCAGGGTCGACCAGCGAGCCGAACAGGAGCTTGGGATTGAGATTGGAGACCACGGCGCGGCCCTGCAGGACTTCGCCGCTCTCCAGGACAATGCCCGTGGCGGAACCGTTGTCTGTCAGGACTTCGGCAACACGGCAGCCGGTGCGGATTTCCACGCCGCGATCCTCGCAGCAACGGGCCATGGCCTGGGTGATGGCACCCATGCCGCCAATGGCGTGACCCCAGCTGCCCTTCTTGCCATTGACCTCGCCAAACACGTGGTGGAGCAGCACATAGGCGGAGCCGGGCGTATAGGGGCTGGCATAATTGCCGACCACGCTGTCAAAGCCGAGCAGGGCCTTGATCGGTTCGCTGTCGAACCAGCCATCAAGCCAGTCACCGGCCGATTTGGAGAACAGGTCCAGCAGGTCGCGCTTGGTCCCCATCGACATGCCGCTGAGGCGTCCGCCCAGGCCGGCGGCCTTGATCAGTTCCGGCAGGGCCGACAGCCAGCCGCCTTCGCGCAGATTGGGCGGTGTTTCCAGCACCAGCTGGCGCAGTGTGTCGGCGATGGCGTCGAGGCGGGTGTTGAACGCGTCCAGCTTGGCGGCGTCGGCCTTGGAAAACTTGGTGACCTGGTCATGTGTCAGGCCCTCGCCTGCGAGCAGGTAACCATCATCCAAGGGCAGGAAATTACTCACCTTTCGCTCAACGATCTTGAGGCCGTAATGATGCAGGTCGAGGTCCGCGATCACTTTCGGATTGAGCAGGGAGACCGTGTAGGAGGCGACGGAATTGCGAAATCCCGGGTGGAATTCCTCGGTGACCGCAGCGCCGCCGACAACATCGCGCTGTTCCAGGACTGTAACCTTGAGGCCGGCTTCAGCGAGGTAGGCTGCGCAGACAAGGCCGTTGTGACCGCCGCCGATAATGATCGCGTCGCGGGTCTCGACGGCGGATTTGGGAGAAAGTGCCAACATGGCGCGGCAGTTTCCATAGCTGGCCCGGATTGGCAATAACCCCTTGGTTGCACTAGCCCCAGGCGCCGTCCACATCCTTCGCCAGAACCAGTGCCCGGCCGCTGGCCAGCGGGGTTCCGTCGGTCAGGCGGCAGGTGGTGGCCAGGTCGACCAGGTGCTTGTCCGGACGCAGGCGAATAATCTCGACCTCGGCGATGATGTCCTGGTCGAGCGGTGCCGCGGCGAGGAATTCTGTTTCCTGTTTCAAGTAGTTGGTCCCGCGTCCAGGCAGATCGACGCCGAGCAGGTCGGAAAACAGGGCATTGATCAAAGCCTCGGGCACCGCGCCCGGAGGCGTGGCGGCGCCGGTGAGTTGGCGCAGGGTTTCAGCGTCCGTGATGTTGAAACGGCGCCGGCGTTCGGCGCGCTGTCCGAGTTCCAGCTGTGTCATCCGCGCGCGATCTCCGTCTGTCCTGTGCACGTCGTCTCGCCATCGGCGACGCGCTGGACCAGCAGATCGATGACGACGCGGTTTTCGTCTTCCTCCGTGATCTCCGCCTGGAAGCGCAGGACCTCATCAACCGGGGAGGGCGCCGGGTACATGGTCGACTGACGAATTTGCCGGCCCCCGGGCACGAGCTGGTCGACCAGCCCGCGCAGGACCGCGCAGAGCATGGCGCCATGCGCCACGGTCTTGCCGAACCGGGTGCGGGCGGCGAAGTCCGGATCGGTGTGGATGGCATTGTCGTCGCCGGACAGGGCGGCGAACGCGTCGAAATCGCTTTGCCGGAAAGAGCGGATCAGCGACGCCTGTTTCACTGCGCCGTCTCCGGAACCGGGAGCAGGTGTTTTTGCACCTTGCCGGCGGCGGTGCGCGGGAAATCGGCGGCAAAGCGCACGTATTTCGGGACTTTGTAGGCGGCGAGGCGTTCGCGGCACCAGGCGCGCAGATCGTCTTCCGTCGCGGTCTGGTTCGGGCGGAGCATGATGTGGGCGCATCCCACCTCACCCCACTTTTCGTCGGCGATGCCGGTTATGGCGGCTTCGAGCACGGCGGGGTGTTCATGCAGGACATTCTCGACTTCCGCCGGATACACATTCTCGCCGCCGGAAATATACATCTCCTTGATCCGGCCGGCGACGAAGCAATAGCCATCGGCGTCGAACCGGCCCAGATCGCCGCTTTTCAGCCAGCCATCCGGGGTGAAGAGTTTCTCGGTCTCCTCCGGCCGGTTCCAATAGCCCGGCGTCAGGCCCGGGCCGAAGAACTGGATCTCCCCGGTCTCGCCCTGGGGTACGGGTTTGCCGTCATCCGAGGCGATCCGTGCATCGATCATCACCTGGGGTTTGCCGACCGAGCCGATTTTTTCCAGCGCCCGTTCCGGGTCGACGAGGAAGGCGGTCGGGCCGGTTTCGGTCATGCCGAAGCCATTGCAGACCACGGCGCCGCGTTCGGCAAATTGCTCGACGAGGATATCGGGCAGCGGGGCGCCGCCACAGGCCCAGTGGCGCAGCCGGGTCAGATCGGTTTTGGCGAAGTCCTCATGCAGGATGAGGCCGCGATAACAGGCGGGTACCCCGATGAAGACATCCAGCGCGCCCTCATCGATCAGTTTGAGCATCGGTCCCGGCTCAAAGCCGGGCAGGATATGCACCAGACCGCCGGCGATCAGTACCGGCAGGGTGTGCAGATTGATCCCGGCCGTATGGAAGAGCGGCAGGAAGTTGAGCGTCGCATCCTCACCGCGCAGGCCGATGGCCTGGCCGATATTGATGTAGTTGATCATCGCCATGCCATAGGTCTGGATGACGCCCTTGGGCCGGCCCGTCGTGCCGGAGGTGTAGATCAGGTACCAGGTTTCGTCTTCGGGCCAGCCGGTGCGGCCCGGATGCGGCGCGGCGCCGTCGCGCTGTTGCGCATAGTCCGCGTCGAGATCGAGGATCGGGGTGGCGCGTCCCTCGATGGCGATGGTGGCCGCTTCACGGTCTTCCGCCCCGGTCACCATGAGCGCCGGGGTACAATCCTCGATCAGGCCCTTGAGTTCGGCTCCGGGCATGCGCCAGTTCAGCGGCACCAGAATGGCGCCAAGCTTGGCGCAGGCGAACATGAGTTCGAAGAACTCCACCCGGTTGCGGCACAGGATGGAGACCCGGTCGCCATGACGGACGCCGAGGCCGGCGATCAGGCTGGCTGCGCGGGCGCTGCGGGCTTCCAGTTGCGCATAGCTGACCCGTTCACCGGTTTCGACCGTATGGAAGGCCGTCCGGTTCGGCCCGAGTGCAGCGCGGCGGCGGACAATATCAGTGATCATCGGAATGAACCTCCCGGAACGTATCGCTGTCGCGGGGCTTGCCACCGGCAAAGGCGCGCATCCGGCTCAACGTTGACGGGCGGGCAATGAGGTCGAGGAAGGCGCGCTTTTCGCGCTCAAGCTTGTGCTCGAGGGCATCACGGTCGGCATTGAGCATGCCGCGGGACGCCCGGATAACCGCCCGGTCCATGACGGCGAAGCGCTCCATGGCTTCACGGACCGTGGTGCCGAATTCGTCAGCGGCGGCGACCTCATGGGCCAGGCCAATATGCAGCGCGGTGATGGCGTCATAGCGCGCATCGGTGGCGATCCAGTTGCGGGTCTGCGCCGCGCCGATCACATCGGGCAGCATGGCGGTCCAGCCGCCATCGGGCGCGAAGCCGATCTGGCCATAATAGGGTTGCACGAAGGCGGTCTCGGCGAACACCGCATGATCGGCAGCGAGGACAAGCCCGAGCGAGCCGCCGGTCACGGGGCCATTGACCGCGGCCAGCACCAGGCCCTCGCTTTCCACCAGGGCGAGGATAAAGGCGTTGAGCAGCCCCACGAGCCGGTCGGAATAGGTCAGAAGCGCCTCAGTCGTTCCGGCATGATCGAGAAAGCCGCCGATATCGCCGCCCGCTGAAAAGGCGCGACCGGCACCGGTCAGGACAATTGTGTGGGCGTCGCTGTGTTCGTGCAGGGCGTTGAGTCCGGCTTCGAGAAGCTCGGGGGTGAGGCTGTTGGCACGCCCCGGCCGGTTGAGCTGGAGCGTCAGCACATCATGATCGAAATGCGAGATCAGGGGTGGTTGCTCCAGCGTCTCCGTCATGGCTTCAGGCCTCCGGAGATCATGTCGATGGCGTCGCGGGCGATATCCTCCGGACTGCGCTCGGTATCCCAGATGCCGAATTTGAGCCCGAGGAAGACGCTCATCCCGATCAGGGCCCAGGCGCGGGTATCGGCATCGCCGGAGCGAATCTCGCCGCGCTCTTCAGCCTCGCGCAGATTGCGCTGATAGCCCTCGGCGAAGCGCTCATAGTGTGCCTTGTATGCATCAGGGGCGACGAATTGCGCCTCTTCAATGATGCGGTAGAGATTGCGGTGCGCCCGGGCGAATTCGATGTAGGCCACCAGCCCCTTGAACTCGGCATCGAGGCGGTCCGTGGCACCGGCGACGCGCTCGGCAATCCAGCTTCGGACCATATGCCCCATATGGGCTACAAGTGCCCGGAATATCTCGTCTTTTGAGTCGAAATAAACGTAGAAAGTTCCCAGTGCGACCTGCGCCCGGCCGGTAATGTCACCGATCGAAGTGGCGTGGAATCCCTCTTCCCCGAAAGCGATTTCCGCTGCGTCGAGCAGCTTGTTCCGGGTGCGCTGGCCGCGGGCGGTCTTCGGATTTTTCGAAGCGCTGGCTTTTTGCAAAGTTGACATATGATTCAGTTTTCACAAAATTGGTCCTAAGGCAATATGGCACGAAACGAGAAAAACGCCCGTGCCAAGGGGAGCGCGATAAAAATGTTGAGCGCAAAGGTCGCGCATAACGATCCATCGCACCGTCGCGAACTGGTTTTGCGCGACGGCAATCCGTTTTGCTATTTCGATTATGGTCAGGGCCCCGCCATCCTGCTGGTTCACGGCTGGGCGGCCTCGTCCGTATTCTTCGAAGATCTCAGCGCCGGCCTGGCGCGCGACCATCGCGTGATCATTCCCGATCTGCGCGGCCATGGCGAAACCCCGGCCGGTCCGAGCCCGCTCTCGATCGAGCTCCTCGCTGCCGATATTGCTGAACTCGTCGCACATCTGCAGCTCGACAATGTCGTGGCGCTCGGCTGGTCCATGGGCGCCATGGTGCTCTGGCAAAGCCTGATCGCGGACAGCGGCGATGTGTTTGCCGGCATGATTGTCGAGGATATGAGCCCGCGCATTCTCAATAATGCCGACTGGTCTCTGGGCATGGCCAACGGTCTCGATGCCGCTTCCAGTGCCCGTGCGCTGGATGTCATGCGCAAGGACTGGCCCGCCTATGTCCGCGCCTTCACCCCGCACATGTTCGCTCGCGACACAGCCCGGGGAAATCCCGATCTCGTGGCGCGCACCAGCGAACGCATGCGCCATCTCGATTCAGACGCCATGGCCAGCCTCTGGGCTTCCATGGCGCAACAGGATCTGCGTCCCCAGCTACCGGCTATCCGCGTTCCGACGCTGATTGCCTATGGCGGCCGCAGTGATGCCTATGGCCCGGAAACGAGCCGGTATCTCGTTGAAACCCTGCCCGAAGCGTCACGACAGGAATTCGCGCGCTCGGGCCACGCACCGCATCTGGAAGAACCGGCAGAGTTCGAACATGCGGTCCGCGACTTCGCCAGCCGGGTGCAGACGGCGGCGAGCCCAGTCCAGAAATTTGAGGGGAGTACCTAATGAAACCGCTTTTCAAGATTACCCGGTCGGCCCTGCTTGCAGGCAGCGTCCTGGCGACCCTGCCGATGGCTGCGCCGGCAGCCCTGGCCCAGGATGGCGACCAGATCGATGATGTCGTCACCGTGACGGCACGCCGCCGCGAAGAGTCGCTGCAGGATGTGCCGCTTTCCGTGACCGCCTATTCCGGCGAGCAGCTGGAAACACTCGGCGCTGTCGACATCACCTCGGTCGGTGAAACCACGCCGAACGTGACGCTCGAAGTGTCCCGCGGCACCAATTCCACCCTGACCGCCTTCATCCGCGGCGTTGGCCAGCAGGACCCGGTGGCCGGTTTTGAGGCCGGTGTCGGCATCTATGTTGATGATGTCTATCTCAACCGCCCGCAATCGGCTGTGCTGGATATCTTTGACGTCGAGCGCATCGAAGTCCTGCGCGGTCCGCAAGGCACGCTGTATGGCCGCAACACCATCGGTGGCGCGATCAAATACGTCACCCGCCGCCTCGATCCGACCGATCCGACCTTCAACGCCCGCCTGAATATCGGCAGCTATGGTCAGCTCGACCAGATCATCACCGCCAGCATGCCGCTGAGCGACACCTTCCGGATCGGTGGCGCCATCGCCAATTACGACCGCGACGGTTTCGGCACCAATCTGACCCTTGGCACCGAGAACTATGACAAGGACATCCTGGCCGGTCGCGTTTCCCTCGAATGGGAGCCGAGCGACAGCTTCTTCGTCCGCCTGAGCTATGACACGTCGGAAGACAATTCGAACGCGCGTGGCGGTCACCGCCTGATCCCGGGCCAGCTCTCCGGTGCTCCGGTTCTCGACGATGTCTTCGATTCCCGCGGCGGTCTCGATGTCGTTGATCAGCAGGTTGAAACCGAAGGTCTCTCCCTGTCTGCCGACTGGACCATCAATGATCGCTGGACGATGCGCAGCATCACCTCCCAGCGTGAGGACTCCAGCACGACGCCGATCGATTTCGACGCCCTGCCGTCCGGCGACTTCGATGTGCCGGCCATCTATGACAACGAGCAGTTCTCGCAGGAATTCCAGGTTCTCTACGAGGGCGAGCGTCTCGCCGGTGTCTTCGGTTACTACTATCTCGACGCCTCGGCTCTGACCGTGTTTGACGTGCTGCTGGACAATCTCCTGGCCGGCCTGAACGCGCAGACCTTCGGCGAAGTGGATACCGAGACCTATTCCTTCTTCGGTAACTTCACCTATGACGTGACGGACCAGTTCTCGGTCACGCTCGGCGGCCGCTATACCTCCGACGAGCGCACCTCGCGCGTCCTGCGCCGCACTTATCTGGGTGGCTTCTCCGAATTCTTCGGCGGATCCGGTTTCCCGATTGCGACGACGTCCGACTTCCAGGGCACCAATGACTGGACGGACTTCAGCCCGACCGTCTCCCTCGCCTATGAGGCCGACGACCGGAACAATCTCTACTTCACCTATTCCCAGGGCTTCAAAGGCGGCGGTTTCGATCCGCGGGCACAGACCACCGGTACGCCGGACTTTGACCTGAGCGGTACGGTGACCGATGCCGAGATCTTCCGCTTCATGTCCTTCGAGCCGGAAACCGTCGACAGCTATGAGATCGGCTGGAAATTCACTGGCGACAACTACCGCCACTCCCTGGCCTGGTTCTTCGCGGACTACCAGGACGTCCAGATCCCGGGCTCCGTGGGTATCGACACCAATAATGACGGCATTGCCGACGACTTCACCGGTGTCACCACCAATGCCGCTTCGGCCGAGATCTGGGGCATCGAGTATGAAGGTTTCTGGACCCTCGGCGAGGGCGTTGCCAATGCCGGTGACAGCCTCGATCTGAGCTGGGCGATTGGTTATCTCGATGGCGAGTACCTGGAATTCATCAATGCCTTCGGTGTTGATGTTTCCGATGATGTCGTCATCCAGAACACGCCGGATCTGACCGCCAGCGCCACGCTGAGCTATGTCACGCCGCTGCATGGTGGTGATCTGACCCTGCTGGGCACGGTGTCCCACCGCGGTGACTCCAGCCAGTTCGAATTCCCCTTCGCGGAACTCGACCAGGAGGCCTACACCCTGTTCAACGCTTCGGCGGTCTGGGACAGCGAGGACGGCCGCTACCAGGTTGGCCTGCATGGCCGCAACCTGACCGACGAGGAATACCGGGTCTCCGGCTATGACTTCGTCAACAACGACACGCTCCTCTCCGAGCTTGGCGCTGAAGGTGTGCTGACGGCCTATTACGGCAATCCGCGCACCTTCACGGCGACCTTCGCCGTGCGCTACTAGTCTGCACCTTGGCGGGGCGGTCTGCGGATCGCCCCGTCATCTTTTCTTTCAAGTCTCTGACGGGCAAGACAGGCCTTCATGCGCAATCTGGTTTTCATTGCTATCGCCCTTGTCCTGGTCGCGTTGACGGCCTGGGTCCTCCTGGGCAATCGCGACACCGTCGAGCCGACTTTCGAACTTTCCGCCTCCGAGCGGCCCATTCCTGACAGCCCCTATTGGAGCGCGGCGGATCGCTGGGTTGATGTCGATGGCGTCACGGCGCGGGTCCGCATTGAAGGGCCCTCGGACGCGCCGGTCCTGGTCCTCATCCATGGCTTCTCCTATTCGCTGGAGAGTTGGGAGGCCTGGGCCGTGGATCTCGCCGCAGATTACCGCGTCGTCCGTTTCGACCTGCCCGGCCACGCCCTGACCGGTCCGGATCCGCAAGCCCGTTACAGTGTCGACGAGACGGTCGAATTTACCCGCGCCTTGCTCGATGCCCTGGCCATTGAACAGGCCAGCCTGGTGGGCAATTCCCTGGGCGGGCTTGTCGCCTGGCGTCTGGCTGCGGACTATCCCGACCGGGTCGAGCGGCTGGTGTTGCTGGCGCCTGGTGGGTTTTCCATCAATGGCGTGACCGAGGACCCGGTCCCAGTTCCCGCGGCAGTCGCCTTCTTCTTGACCCAGGGGCCGGAATTCGGCGTTGCCGCGGCGTCACAGGCGCTGTTCGGTGACCCCGAGCGCATGCCCGAAGACCTTCCCGGCCGGGTCCACAGCCTGATGCGTCAGCCCGGTGTTGGCGCAGCTCTGGTGCAGCGGCTGGAGGTCTTTACCCTGCCGGACCCGCGCGCCGATCTCGCCCGCATCGAGGCGCCGGCCCTGATTGTCTGGGGCGAGCGCGATGTCATGGTGCCACCGGCCCATGCCGAGGAATTTGCAGCGCACATGCGCGATGCACGCATCCTGACCTATGCGGATCTGGGGCATGTGCCGCACGAGGAAGACCCGGCGCGGACGCTGGTCGATGTGCGCGATTTCCTGGCTGCGGACTAGCGCGCGGCCTTGCGGGCCTTGCGTTCAGCGATTTCCGCTTGCAGATCGGCCCAGTCCTGCGGGTCGAGATCGCCTTCAGACAGCACGACCATGCTGGTCAGTCCGGAATTGTCCATGGCCAGCCCGGACAGGGCCCGGCCGAGCTTGTGCGTGCGTGCGGTCTCGCGATTGAGCAGTGGGCGGTAGACAATGTCCTGGCCCTGGCGCCGGCGTGCGACGGCCCCCTTATTGACCAGGCGCCGCAGGGTTTGCAGCGTTTTGCCGGCGGAGGAACGGGTCGCCACGGCCAGCTCGTCGAGCGAGGCCGAGCCCCGGTCCCAGAGGGCGGACATGGTCTGGTTCTCAATATCGTTCAGCACGTTGGCCACTCTTGATCCTCACGCGAGCTCAGCTGACCCAAAGCGTAACACTGCGCTGTGGGGTTAACAAAGTCTTGCAAAATCGACGCCGACCGGGGTGGCGGGCTGGGTGGCGGCGGTCGTGGGGTCGCTTGAGGTGAGGCGGAGCGTCGCAGGGCGCCTTGTCGCATACCCGTAGCGAAAATGTGGCGATAGCCTGAGAGCAAGACTGAAGGGAGGCCCCGGCCATGAATCACAAACATCGCAAGACGCTGCACGCCATCTTCCACCATCCCGAGCCGGCCAATCTGGCCCCGGCCGATGTCGAGCACGTGCTCACCGATCTCGGCGCCGAGCTGCATGAGCGCAGCGGTGCCAAATTCGCTGTCACGCTCAACGGGCACACGGCGAACTTCCATCACGCCAAACACTCCCTGCCCAAGGAAGAAGTGCGCGCCGTGCGCAAATTCCTTGAAACCGCCGGTGTCGACCCGGAACGCGATTACGCGCTCTAGGGGCGGGGTTATTGGAGAAGCCGTTCGTTTTCATGAGCCCCTGCGCCGGATTCAAGAGCTGCAGGGGCTCGTGTTTTCTTGGATGTAGTGAATCGAAGTTATTGATTTGACGGTTCAGGTCTGTGTGCGTAGACACGCCCCCTGGCGGTTGGGTTGCCGGGAGTTTCTCGGAGCCACAATGTCTATCTTTGACTTCTCTATGACGCCGGAGCAGGCGGCCGCCTTCTTGGCGAGTAATCAGCTTACTTCTCGGAATGCTGTAGATTTGGCCATGGCCTGGCTAGAGGCCGGTTCTGATTCAGTGGCCGTTGCGTCTCTCGCGATTGAAGACCGCGATTATGTCTCTTGGAAGGATATTTCGGTTCGCTTTAGAGAGGCTCTGAATGATTTGGGTGCCGGTAACCTGTCGGACGAGCAGTGTGTCTTGTTCCGGACGCAATGCATCTTGCAGAAATTTCTTGCTCGAGACATTGCCGGACTCGATTTTTGCTATGTAATTCAGTCGGCTTGGCCGTCGTCAGAGGATGGCGTCGTTGGCTCGCCGCCGATTTCAGTTGATCGATTACAGCTGTTGGGGCGCGAGTTTGATTCGACGGCTCACGGGGACCCTGCGGCTCAGCAAAGGCTGGACGCGGTCGCCAATGAATTGAGAGATGAAGCGTTGAGAGTCTTGGCTGAAATTGATGCACGGCTCCAAGTGAAATCGACTTAGTGAAAATCGCGGCTGTTGGGCAGGATGTCGCTGAGGCGTTCGCCCTGGACGGCCTTGCGGTAGAGCGCCACCGTGCGTGGGTCGACCTGGGGGCGCTGGACCTCGTCGGCATGGGCCAGGGCCTCCTCAAACGCTTCGCCACCGGCCAGTGCGGCCAGGCGCCAGCTTTGGTCATCGAGCCGGTGTGAGACGATGTGGATGACGTCGCCCTCCTTCTGCAGCCGGCCGGTCACCGCCATCAGCTTGGCACTCATCACCGTCTTGCGATGGCGTTCGAAGGTCTTGGGCCAGACGATGACATTGGCGACCCCGGTCTCATCCTCCAGCGTGGCGAAAATCACGCCGCTGGCCGAGCCGGGGCGCTGGCGTACCAGGACCAGGCCGGCGATGCTGACCCATTGCCCGTCGCGCATCTGGCCCAGTTGTTCGGCCCGCAGGAAGCCGCGTTCATTGAGCTCGGGGCGGAAAAAGGACAGCGGGTGGGCCTTCAGGGAGAGGCGCAGGCTGGCATAATCCTGGGCCACATTCTCCCCGCCGCTCAGGGCGGGCAGGGCGATCGGGCTCTCGGCGCCATAATCATCAAGCCGGTCGAACAGGGGCAGGGGTTTGCCGGCCTCGGCCAGGGCCGACCAGCCGGCCTTGCGCCGGTCCAGGTCAATCGAGCCGAAGGCATCGGCCTGGGCGAGGCGATCGATCGTGCCCCGGTCGAGCCGCGCCCGGCGGGTCAGGTCGGCGACGCTGGCAAAACGGCCCTCGGCCTCACGCGCGGCGACCAGGCGGGCCGCCATGGGCTCCTTCATCCCCTTGATCTGGCGCAGGCCCAGCCGCACGGCGAAACGTCCGCCGCCCTCGCCGGTCGGCATGTCGAAGGGCAGGCGCCGCTCCGGCGGCGGGCCCTCGCAAGGTTCCAGCGTGGCGTCCCAGTCGGAATGATTGACGTCGGGCGGGCGCACCTCGACGCCGTGGTCGCGGGCATCGCGGACCAGTTGCGCCGGGGCGTAAAACCCCATCGGCTGGGCGTTGAGCAGGGCGGCGAGGAAGACGTCGGGGAAATAGCGTTTCAGCCAGCAGGAAATGTAGACGATGAGGGCGAAACTGGCCGCATGGCTTTCCGGGAAGCCGTACTCGCCAAAACCCTCGAGCTGTTTGAAGCAGCGCTCGGCAAAATCCGGCTCATAGCCATTGGCGACCATGCCCTGTTTCAGCTTCATGCCCATTTCGTGGATCGTGCCGGAGCGGCGGAAGGCGGCCATGGACCGGCGCAACCGGTCCGCCTCGGCGGGTGAGAAACCGGCTGCGACAATGGCGATCCGCATCGCCTGTTCCTGGAATAGCGGCACGCCCAGCGTCTTGCCGAGCACGTCCTCGAGTTCCTTGGAGGGAAATTCCACCGCTTCGCGGCCATCCCGGCGGCGCAGATAGGGATGCACCATATCGCCCTGGATCGGGCCCGGACGCACGATCGCCACCTCGATCACCAGATCGTAGAAATTGCGCGGCTTGAGCCGGGGCAGCATGGTCATTTGCGCCCGGCTTTCGATCTGGAAAACGCCGATCGTGTCAGCCTTGCAGATCATGTCATAGACAGCCGGGTCCTCCGGCGGGATGTCGGCGGCGCGCAGCGGGCGCCGGTAATGCTCGCGGATCAGGCTCATTGCCCGGGCCACGCAGCTGAGCATGCCCAGACCGAGCACATCGACCTTCATCAGGCCGAGCGCATCAATGTCTTCCTTGTCCCATTCCAGCACCGTGCGGTCGGGCATGGCGGCATTGTGCAGCGGGCCGATCTCGTCGAGCCGGCCCTGGGTCATGACAAACCCGCCCGGGTGCTGCGACAAGTGCCGGGGAAAGCCCATCAGCTCGCGCGCATAGCGTAGCGTCATGGCAATTTCCGGCGCCTGCGGATCAAGGCCCAGCTCGGTACGGATGCGGTCATCGCTGAGATCGTCACTGCGCCAGCCCCACAGCGTCTTGGACAGGGCGGCGATGACATCCCCGGACAGGCCGAACACCTTGCCGGTTTCGCGGATCGCCCCGCGCGGGCGATAGCAATTCACCGTCGCCGTCATGGCGGCGCGGCGGCGGCCGTATTTTTCGTAGACATACTGGATCACCTCCTCGCGCCGCTGATGCTCGAAATCGACATCGATATCGGGGGGCTCGCCGCGTTCGGCGGAGACGAAGCGTTCGAACAGGAGGTCAATCCGGGCCGGATCGACCTCGGTGATGCCGATAATATAGCAGACGGCGGAATTGGCGGCGGAGCCGCGGCCCTGGCACAGGATGTCCTGGCTGCGGGCAAAGCGGACAATGTCATAGACGGTGAGAAAATAGGCGGCGTAGTCGAGCGCCTCGATCAGTTCCAGCTCGTGCTCGACCGCGCGTTCGATCCGGGCGGGCGGGCCGGAGGGGTAGCGCCGTTCCATCCCTTCCGCCGTGAGCCGCCGCAGCGTCTGCATCGGCGTTTCCCCGTCGCCGATCACCTCGTCAGGGTATTGATAGACCAGCTCATCGAGCGAGAAATTGATCCGGCTGGCCAGGTCGAGCGAGCGGGCCACGGCGGCCTCATAGCCCTGGAACAGGCGGTAGAGCTCGTGTGGCGGTTTGAGATGGCGTTCGCCATTGGCGGCGAGATGGAAGCCGGCGCGTTTCAGCGTCACATGCTCGCGGATACAGGTCACCACATCGGCCAGGGGTTTGCGCTCAGGCGTGTGAAAGCGGGCATCGGTAGTGGCCACCGTGTCGATCTCCAGCTCCTGGGCGATGGCGTCGAGCTGATACAGACGGCGACCGTCCCGGCCATCGAACCAGCGCGTCAGGGCGAGGGCGTGGTGTGCCTGTGACCGGGTCAGGACATGGGCTGCCCGTTCGCGCCAGGCTTCGCTGACATGCTGGGGCGGCAGCAGGATGAAGACCTGTCCCGGGGAGGCGTCGATGATTTCCTCCAGCCAGAGATCGCACTGACCTTTCACGGAGCGGAAATTGGCATCGGTGAGCATGCGGCAGAGCCGGCCATAAGCCTCGCGATCGGTGGGATAGGCCGCGATCTCGAAGCCGCAGCTCGCTTTCAGCCGGACGCCAACCAGAAGCTTGATCCCCGCATCCTTGGCGGCGAGATGCGCGCGCACCATGCCGGCAAAGGAATTGGTGTCGGTAATCCCGATCGCACTGAGCCCGAGCCCGGCGGCCTGGGCGACCATTTCATCGGGATGCGAGGCCCCGGTCAGGAAGGAAAAATTCGTCGCGGCGACGAGTTCGGCGGCGTGGTGCATCTAGTTTTTGCCCGATGTGTCGCCGGGGGCGTCCGTCCCCCAAAACAGTGCTTGGGGAGGCGGGAGCGTATCCGCTTTCGTTTTGAGGGAATGACGCCGGGCTCTCCCGCGGGCGGGGGAGCTGGGCTTGAGCCCGTAGGGCTCAAGGTCTGAGGGGGGCTTGGCCGCATGTGGAGCCTGTCTTCGCTTCCCCCCTCCGCCCCTGCGGGGCACCTCCCCCGTCCCAAAAAACGGATATTGGGGAGGCCGGAGTGTGTCCTCTACCGTTTTAGAAGTATATCGCCGGGCTCCCCCGCGGGCGGGGGAGCTGGGCTTGAGCCCGTAGGGCTCAAGGTCTGAGGGGGATTGGCTGCATGTGGAGCCTGTCTTCGCTTCCCCCCTCCGCCCCTGCGGGGCACCTCCCCCGTCCACGGGGGAGGCCGGAGTGTGTCCGCATCTGCTTCTAGAGAGGCCGGGGCGCTGGCCTATGGCTTCAGCGATCTGATCCATGACGTTGTCGAGATCGTCATAGATCCAGATGTTCTGGATGCGGACGACTTGCCAGCCGCTCTGCTCCAGCCAGGTGGTGCGCTTCCGGTCGTGTGCTTGGCGGGCTTCGGTCACATGTGTTGCGCCATCAACCTCGATGGCGAGACGGATCGAGAGGCAGGCGAAGTCGAGGATGTAAGGGCCGACCGGGTGTTGCCGGCGGAATTTGAGGCCGTGCAATTGCCGTCGCCGCAAGCATAGCCAGAGGCGGACTTCGGCCTCTGTCATGCGTTTGCGCAGAACCCGCGCCTGGGACGTGGAGCGTTGTCTTGTCGTCCTCATCTCACGATGCCCCGTGCACGAACCAGCTCGGTGTGCGCGTTTCCAGGCCGAACAGGCCCTCGCGGTAGAGCCAGAAGCGGCGGCCTTCGCGGGTTTCGACGCGGAAATAGTCGCGGGTGCGGGCGCTGAGCTGGTCGCGCCACCATTCCGGGGCCAGGCGTTCCGGGCCCTCGGCGCGATGCACGAGATGGCGGACGCGACGCCAGATGAAGCTGCGCGGCGGGCCATCCGGAATCTCCGCAACGGCCTGGGCCGGCTCCGGGCGGGCCAGGATCAGGAGCGGGCGGTCAGGATCCGGCGGGGTGAAGTCGGCCGGTGCCTGGTCGGCTTCGCGGACAGACAGGGCCGTGCCGGCCAGGGCCGGTCCGGGGCGCCAGCCGGCGGCGCGTTCCGGGATATGGCTTTCGCGCCGCCCGGCCCGGCGCACCTGTTCATCCCCCAGCCGGACGACGAGCCGATCGGTCAGCTGGTCGAGATCGTCCGGATCCGGTTCACCGGTGTGCAACAGCCCGGCCTGCCGTCCGCCCAGGGGCGCGGTTTCGCGCGCGCGCAATTCCACGACATCAATGCCAAAGCCGATATCGATCTCGGCCCGGTCCAGCTTTTCGTGCAACAGGCGGGCGATATGGGCCGGATCGCGCGCGGGGGCGGCCGTGCCGATCCCGAGCAGGATGAGCTTGCCATCGATACGGTAGAGGTTGAGCTCAACCCGGCGCAGGCCCAGCCCCTGGGGTTCGAGCTGTTCGCACAGGCTCTTGGCGGTTTCGTCGACGCATTGCTTGAGACTGTCGAGCAGGAGAAGCGGCTCGGGAAAGCGCAGCCGGGCCCGGCACTCCGTGACCGGCTGCAAGGGGTTGAGGCTTTCCTCGACGCGTCCCGCGGCCTGGTCGAGACGGGTCAGGAGGCCGGCTCCGAAACGCCGGGTCAGGCTGGCGCGGGGCAGGGTGAGGAGATCACCGGCGCGCTTCAGTCCGAAACGGCGCAATTGCCCGGCTGTTTCGCCGATACGCAGGCCTTCAACCGGCAGGTCGGCGAGGGCGGTTTCGACCGTGTCGGCCCTGACCCAGCCGGTCTCGCTCTGGCGCGCCTTGAAGCGGGCCAGGCCCCAGGCCAGGCCGATGCTCGGTGCGATGGCAGCATAAGCGGTCAGACCGCGTTCGCGGCTGGCCTGGAGCGCGGCTTCGATCAGCTTGTCCTCGCCGCCGAACAGGCGGGCGCAGCCGGTAATATCGAGCAGGATGCCATCCTCGCCCGGCGGACCGGGGTCCGGCGCGACATAGGGAGACCAGCGGCCGCAGGCACGGGCATAGGCCTGGAGCAGGCGCTTGTCCGCATCCGGCCGGGCCGGGGCGGTCTGCATCAGCGGCTCGAGGGCCTTGGCATCGGCCACGGCCTGGCCGCGCCTGAGGCCGGCCCGGGCCGCGGCTGCATTGAGCGCATAAAGCCGTTCGCCGCCGGTCGTTGTATGGACCAGGGCAAAGGATTTGCTATCAGGCGCGCTGGCGCGCGGGCTTGCTCCGGGGGTGAGGCCAAGCCGTTCTGTCGGCCAGCGGGGCAGGCTCAAGGACATGAAACGCCGCATGTTTCCACTCGATATCGAATTGTCTCGGCGGGCCGCCCCGAACCCGTTCCAAATGCGCCCGGAAGCGGGGAGACCCCAGCCCGGGCAAACCTGTCGCCCCGCGCCAGTCCTGCGCCGGCGAAGGCCGGGCCGATAGGCGCCATCGTGTCAGGGCCGCACTGGCCCCGATCATTTCATGATGCCGCAGCACCAGAACCAGTCCGCCGCGGGCCTGTGCTGCCATGTGCAGGCGCTTGGTCGCGGTCAGATCGTAACGGGAAGACGTGCCGGCCTCGCCCATCACCCAGGCCCCGGCCCGCAAGCCGTCCTCCATGGCCCAGAGCGCGTCGGCGAGCGTCTCGGTCTCGGCGAAGATGATGCGTTCGGGCTGCAGCCCCCATTGCTTCAGGCCCAGCGGGTAGGGCTGGCCGAAATCCTGGCTGTCATTGCGCGCGCGGACCCAGAGCAGCGGCGCCGGTGAGTGGGCGCGGCGCAGGGCCTGGGCCATGAAACCGCTTTGCACGGCCAGGGCGGCGGGAGTGTCGAGATAGTCCTGCGGGCAAAACTCGTGCAGGCCCGCGCCCAGGTGAAGCTGTGACCCGGTCTCTTCCAGCGGACCTGAAGCCGCTTGCACGGCCTCCTGGCCCGGCGCTGCGGTGAGCGCGGCGGCCGGCATCAAATCCCTGATTTTGGCGCGCAGCTTCTCCAGCTGCGCCGGTCCGTCTGGACGCGAAGACGCAGATCCCATGATCTATCCCATAGCCGATGTTCTTCTTATGTTCTCATTTGAGAACGAAGAGTCAAGGCCGGAATCCGGGTCCCTATTATCTCTGGTAAAGGCGTCTTTGAATCAGTCGGTTGCGACGAAGGCCTTCTCGACGACGAAGTCGGCCGGGGCCGCATTGGAGCCCTCGACGAAGCCGCGGTCGATACAGATCTGGCGGGTGTCCTTGAGCAGGCCCTCGGAGCCGCAGATCATCACCCGGTCCACTTCGGGATCGAGCGCCGGCACACCGAGATGATCGAACAACTCGCCGGAATTGATCATGTCTGTGACGCGGCCCTTGACCGGACCGTCCTCACGCGTGACCGAGGTGAAATGGACGAGTTTTTCCCGGGCCATTTCGCCGATCAGCTCGTCCTGCTTGGTCGCTTCGACCAGCTCATGGCCATAGGTCAGCTCAGCGGCTTCGCGGCAGGTATGGGTCAGGATGACCTGGTCGAATTTCTCATAGGTCTCCGGGTCGCGTACCAGGCTGGCAAACGGAGCGATGCCGGTGCCGGTGGAGACGAGGTAGAGCCGCTTGCCCGGCTTCAGCGCGTCGAGCACCAGCGTGCCGGTCGGCTTCTTGCCCAGAAGGACTTCATCGCCTGGCTGGATGTGTTGCAGGCGCGAGGTCAGCGGCCCGTCCGGCACCTTGATGGAATAGAAGTCGAGTGCCTCATCCCAGAACGGGCTGGCGACGGAATAGGCCCGCAGCAGCGGCTTGCCGTCTTCCTTGGGCAGGCCGATCATGACGAACTCACCGGAGCGGAACCTGAAGCTCGAAGGCCGGGTAATGCGGAAATAGAACAGCCGGTCGGTGAAGTGCTTGACCTCAAGCACGGTCTCGATCGTGTAGGGGCCGGGTTTGGCCGAGATCTTGTTCTTTTCGCGAGCAGGCGGTGTTGTCATGACGGTCATTTCATCAGTCTCGTACAAAGGGCCTCAAGCCTAGGCAGGGGCCCGTGGCGCTTCGTTAAGCGTCCAGGGCGGCACGGGCAAGCCCCGGCTCATCAGGAATTCAGGATTGAACAGTTTGGCGGCATAGCGTGCACCGGGGTCACACAGCATGGTGACGATGGTCTTGCCCGGGCCGATATCGCGGGCCAGGCGGATCGCGCCGGCGACATTGATGCCCGCCGAGCCGCCCAGGGACAGGCCTTCATGCTCGATCAGGTCATACAGGACCGGCAGCATTTCCTGGTCCTCGATGCGATAGGCATGGTCGACCGCAAGGCCTTCCAGATTGCCGGTGATGCGGCCCACGCCGATGCCTTCGGTGACCGATGATCCCTCACCCTTGAGCTCGCCCGTGGTGAAATAGCTGTGCAGGGCCGCGCCGGCGGGATCGGCCAGGGCGATCTTGATATCCGGGTTATGGCGATGCAGGCCCGCGGCGACACCGGTCAGCGTGCCGCCACTGCCGACGGCGGAGATGAAGGCGTCGACCCGGCCGCCGGTCTGTTCCCAGATTTCCGGCGCGGTGGTTTTCTCGTGCGCCCGGCGATTGGCGAGATTGTCGAACTGGTTGGCCCAGATCGCACCGGCCGGGTGGCTCTCATTCAGTTCCTCGGCCAGGCGCTTGGAATAGTGCACGAAATGGTTGGGGCTGGAGAAGGGTGCGGCGTCGACCTCGATCAGGCGCGCGCCAAAGGAGCGCACCGCTGATTTCTTCTCCTGCGACTGGGTGCGCGGCATGACGATGGTGACGGGATAGCCCAGCGCCGCGCCGACCAGGGCCAGGCCGATGCCGGTATTGCCGGCTGTGCCCTCGACAATGGCGCCGCCCGGCTTGAGCGAGCCGTCTGCTGCTGCTTCTCGCACGATATTGAGCGCGGCGCGGTCCTTGATCGAACCGCCCGGATTGAGAAACTCGGCCTTGCCGAGAATTTCGCAGCCGGTGGCCTCGGACGGGCCATCGAGCCGGATCAGCGGCGTATTGCCGATCAGGTCCAGGACGTGAGCGTAGGACACCACAAGCTTCCTTTTGCCAGGCGCGAATGCGCTATTCGGCGGCTACCGGGAGCGGGCGATGAATGCCGCACTCGGACTTGTCCTGACCGACCCAGCGTCCGGAACGGACATCGTCATTGTGCGCCGGGGCGGTGCAGGTCCAGCAGCCGATGGAGGCATAGCCCATATCGGTTAGCGGATGTCGCGGCAAATCGTAGCGCCGGAAATAAGCCTGGACTTCCTCGGCGGACCAACGCGCCAGCGGGTTGACCCGCATCGTGCCGTTGACGCGTTCCACCGCGGGCAGCTTCATGCGCTCACCGCCATGGAAGCGTTTGCGACCGGTAATCAGCGCGTCGTAATCCCCGATCACCCCGTCCAGCGGCCGCACCTTGCGCATCGCGCAGCAGGCATCGCTGTCGCGGCTCCACAGCTTCCCGTCGGCGTCCTCGCGCGAGACCTCGCCGCTATTGGGTTTGAGAATACGGATATTGGTCAGGCCAAGCTTGTCGGTCAGCTCGCGCTGGTATTGCTCGGTCTGGGCGAAGAGCCGGCCGGTGTCGAGGAAAAGTACCGGCGTCGACGGATCGACCCGCGCCAGCAGGTGCAGGCTCACCGCAGCTTCTGCCCCGAAAGACGACATCAGGGCGATACGGCCGCGCCAGGTCCGCGTGACCGCGTCATGCAGGATGTCGAGCGCATCGGACTCGCTGTAGCGCGCATTGAGCACGGCGAGGTCGGCCCCGTCCGCGATGCGCTTTGCCGGCACCGCGAGCGGGCCGCGCACGGCGGGCTGATAGACGACCGAGAAACGCGCCTCGGCCCGGGCCCAGTCTGCGGCCAGGTCGGTGCGGTCCGGCGAGACAGCGTCGAAACCGACGCGTTTGAGGAACTGGGCCTGGTCCGGGATCAGCGCGCCCACGGCCCGCAAATGTCCCTTGAAGCCGGCGCGTTCGCGCAGGTGTGCGGCGAGGGTGAAGCCCCGGCCATCATTGAATTTGGGAAAGCGGATATCGACCTGGACGGCGCCGGCAATGGCGTCGCGGGCTTCGCGCCAATCGCTCTCGCCAGGCAGTTCGACAATCTGGCCGCCGCCGCTTTCCAGCTGGGCGTCGGTGTCACTACGGGTCGCGTGATCAAGCTGCGAGGTCAGCATAGATAGCCTCCTTGAAGGCGTCGCTCCCCAGGCGGCGCAGAGTGTCGATGAAGCGTTCGTCCTCATCGCGGAAATCGAGATAGGCGCGCAGGATGCGGGCAATCGCCGGCGGGACATCGTCCGCCGCCAGGCCCTTGCCGACGATCTCGCCGATCGCCGCGTCCTCGCCGAAGGCGCCGCCCAGGGTGATCTGGTAGAACTCCTCGCCGCGCTTATCGACGCCGAGCACGCCGATATGGGCGACATGGTGGTGGCCGCAGGCATTGATGCAGCCGGAAATCTTGATCGTCACCTCGCCGGCAGCCTGGGCCAGGCCTTCCGCATCCAGCGTCTCACTGATCGCCTGGGCGACCGGGATGGAGCGGGCGTTGGCGAGGTTGCAGTAATCCAGCCCCGGGCAGGCGACGATATCGCTCGCCAGACCGGCATTGGCGGTCGCCAGTCCCGCTTCACGCAGGGCCGACCAGACCGGAAAGAGGTCTTCATTGCGCACATGTGGCAGGACCAGGTTCTGGTCCGGCGTGACGCGCACTTCGTCAAAGCCATAGCGTTCAGTCAGATCGGCGACGAGGTCCATCTGCTCGGCCGTGGCATCGCCGGGCGTGCCGCCGATCGGCTTGAGCGAGATCACGGCGCTCGACAGGCCATCGACCTGGTGCGGGCGGATATTCGTGTCGAGCCAGGCCCGGAAGGCCGCCGGTCCGGCTTCCGGCAGGGGCGCCGGATCGCTGATCGAGGGGCGGGAGAAGAAGCTGCGGATGCGGGCGATCTCGCCGGCCGGCAGTTTCAGCTCGCCATCGCGGATATAGCTCCACTCCTCCTCGACCTCGGCGGCATAGCCGTCAATGCCGAGCGCATCGACCAGGATCTTGATGCGGGCCTTGTAGAGATTATCGCGGCGCCCATGGGCGTTGTAGACGCGCAGGGCGGCGGTCAGATAGCTGAGCAGGTCCTGCGGCTCGAGGAAATCCTTGAGCTTGCGGGCGAGACGCGGTGTGCGGCCCTGGCCGCCACCCACCCAGACTTCAAAGCCCAGCTGGCCTTGCGCGTTCTGGACAATCTGCAGGCCGATATCATGGACGCGGATGCCGGCGCGATCTTCACCGGCGCCGTTGACTGCGATCTTGAACTTGCGCGGCAGGAAGGTGAATTCGGGGTGCAGCGAGGACCATTGCCGGATGATCTCGGCCCAGGGGCGGCTGTCTTCCAGCTCGTCACGGGCAGCGCCGGCAAACGGGTCGGCGGTGACATTGCGGATGCAATTGCCCGAGGTCTGTATGGCATGCATCTCCACCTCGGCCAGATCCTCCAGCATGGCCGGAATATCGGTCAGGGCCGGCCAGTTGTACTGGATGTTCTGGCGCGTGGTGAAATGCCCGTAACCGCGATCATAGGTGCGCGCGAGATGGGCGAGGACGCGCATTTGCTCCGAGCGCAGCGAACCATAGGGGATGGCGACGCGGAGCATGTAGGCGTGCAGCTGCAGGTAGACGCCATTCATCAGCCGTAGTGGTTTGAATTCCGCCTCGCTGAGGCGGCCGCCCATGCGGCGCTCGATCTGATCGCGGAATTCTTCGATGCGCTCGCGCACCAGGGTCGTGTCATGCTCGTCATAGCGATACATCAGGCCGCTCCCAGCACGTGGGTCGTGCCCGTCGTCGGGCCCGCCAGGCGAATGGTCTCGCGGCGCCATTTCTGGCCTGCCGGACCGGCCTCATCGAGATCGATGATGTAGGGACCAACAGCAATGCCGAACTCGGCCTCTGCAACAGGGAGAAGCTCGGCGGCCTCTTCGGGGCTCAGGCGCTGGGCTTCATCAAGCTCCGTGGTCCACTGACCATCGGCGGTGCGATAGATGACGCGTCCATCGGTGAGGCGGTTGGCGGTCAGGGTCTTCATGCGAAATTCTCCAGGGCCTCGACCGGCTGTACCGCAGCAAGGGAGGCCGTCTCGCCGACGATGATGATGGCGGGCCCCTTGACGCCGGCGCGATCGACCAGCCCGGCGAGGTCGCCAAGAATGCCGGTCAGGGTGCGCTCATTGTCGCTGGAACCATTCTCGATAATGGCGACCGGCGTGGCTCCCGCGCGGCCGGCGCTGAGCAATTTGCTCTGGATTTCAGGGGCTGCACCGACGCCCATGTAGAAGACAGCGGTGGCGTTGGGTGTGGCCAGGGCTTGGTAGTTCACGTCGGGACCATCCTTTTTGACCACACCGGAGGCAAAGGTGACGCTCTGGGCGTGATCGCGATGCGTAAGCGGAATGCCGGAAGAAGCGGCGCAGGCCAGCGCCGCGGAGATGCCCGGCGTAACGACGGCTTCGATGCCGGCGGCACGGACGGCTTCGAGCTCCTCGCCGCCGCGGCCGAAGATGAAGGGGTCACCGCCCTTGAGACGAACCACGCGCTGCCCCTTGCGGGCCTCGCGAATGAGGATGTCGGTAATGGCGTTCTGGGGGACCGGGTGGTGGCCCTTGGTTTTGCCGACATCGATACGCAGGGCGTCCCGGCGGGCCAGGTCGAGTACGCCGTCTCCAACGAGGCGGTCGTGAACGATGACATCCGCTTCGCGCAGCAGGCGGGCGGCCTTGATGGTCAGCAAGTCGGGGTCGCCCGGTCCGGCGCCGACCAGGTGGACAATGCCGCTGGGGGGCGGGGCGTCGGCATTGAGTTCGCGCAGCATTTCGCGCCGGGCGCCGGCCTTGTCGCCGGACAGGGCGAGGTCGCGAGCCTTGCCGCGCAGGGCGCGCTCCCAGAAGGCCCGGCGATCATCGAACTTGTCGAGGACGGATTTGACGGTATCGCGCATTTCGCGGGCCAGGTCGGCCAGGACACCGACGCGGGCCGGGACCAGGCGTTCGATCTGGGAGCGGATATCCACGGACAGGACCGGGGCGGCGCCGCCGGAGGCGATCGAGATCACCATGGCGTCGCGATCGACCAGGGCCGGGGTCTGGAAATCGGAGCCTTTGGGGCTATCGACAATATTGACCAGGGCGCCCTTGGCCCGGGCCTCCCGGGCTTGCCGGGCGATGACATGGTCCTCGCCACCGGCAATGAAAACCAGGCTCGCGCCACGGAAGTCCCGCCGTGTCGGCTCACGGCGTATGACTTCGGCATAACGGGCGATATCCGAAGCCACAGGGTCAGTATCGGTCCCGGTGAACCACTTCAACCGGGCCGGACTGCCAACGAAATGACGCGCCTTGGCCTCGGCCATAAAGCCGGCACCCGAAACGATAACCGTCCGCCCATCCAGGGGAATTGATGCTGGAAAAACACGCATTCTGACAATCCTGATCCTGCGCCTCCGTGGCGCGATGGGATCAATATTTCTATTGGGACTGCCGCATTCAAACGAAGTTTTTTGCGTTTATCTGTTAGAAAAACTAAACTAACGACCATGAGTGATCGACGCCTTCCTCCCCTCAACGCGCTGCGCGCCTTTGAAACCGCTGCCAGGCTTGAGAGTTTCTCCCGCGCCGCGGACGAGCTGGCGGTGACCCCGGGCGCGGTGAGCCAGCAAATCCGACAACTGGAAGAACAGGTCGGGGTTCAACTTTTCGTGCGTGAGGGGCGGGCCATGCGCCTGACCGAGGCCGGGAAGGCGGCGGCCGGGGTGACGACAGAGGCGTTTTCAGGTCTGGCCCATGCGGTCGAGCTGATGCGGCGGCCGGTTCAGCGTCGCCGTTTGACAGTCTCCGTGGCGCCCTCCTTCGCCGGCAAATGGCTGGCGCCGCGTCTGGCCTTCTTCCAGGAGGCGCATCCGGGTATCGAGGTCTGGATCTCCGCCGACCGGGAACGGGCAGACCTGGCCGCCGGGGCGGCGGACCTGGCCATTCGCTACGGCCCCGGTGGCGACCGGACACTGAATGAGGACCTGCTTCTGAGCGAGGACGTCCTGCCGGTCTGTGCGCCGGCGCTGCTCGAGCATCACCTGCCGCTGCGACGGCCGGCGGATCTGGCCCATCACACCCTGTTGCATGACAGTTCGCCGGAAACCGAGGTCGACGGCGCGGACTGGGCGTCCTGGTTCAAGGCCCGCGGCGTGGCGTCCGTGCCCCTCGACAGCGGTGTGCGCTTCAACCAGTCCGCCCTGGTCATTGATGCCGCCGTCGCCGGCCGGGGTGTCGCTCTGGCCAAGCGCGCCCTGGCCCAGAACGACCTCGTCGCCGGACGCCTCGTCTCGCTCTTCGCCGATGGTGCTGTCGCGGTACGCTCGGCCTATCACATCGTCACGGCGCGCAATCGCCCGGTCGATGCCGACACGCAGGCCTTTATCGCCTGGCTGAAAAGCGAGGCGAGCCGGCATGTCGACAGTGTGGATGAGCTCTAGCGCGCCAGGTGTGACGTCTTCAGCAGGGCGGGGGCAAATTCGGTCAGCACGCCCGGTTCCGGATGCTTGGTCTCCGGCATGTCCTCCGGCCGTGGCAGGCGCCGGACCAGGTCCCGCATGACATGGATCCGCGCGGTCATCTTGTTATCGGCCTTGACCACATGCCAGGGCGCGTGCGGCAGAGAGGTGCGTTGCAGCATGATGTCGCGCGCCTCGGTGTATTCGTCATAGCGCTCGAGCGCGGCCTCATCGATGGCGGAAATCTTCCAGGATTTGAGCGGATTGGTGCGGCGTGACTGGAGCCGCTTGGCCTGCTCCTCACGGGATATATCGAGATAGTATTTGATCAGGTGCGCCCCGGCGCTGGCGACCATGCCCTCAAAGCTTGGCACCATGTCGAAAAAGGTCTCGCGCTGGTCCGGGGTACAGAAGTCCATGACGTATTCGACGCCGGCCCGGTTATACCAGGAGCGGTCGAACAGGACGATTTCGCCGGCGGCCGGCATGTGTGTGACGTAGCGCTGGAAATACCAGGAGCGCTTTTCCCGGTCGGAGGGTTTGTCGAGAGCGATGACGCGGGTCTGGCGTGGCGCCGCGTGCTCGACAATGCGCCGGATCGTGCCGCCCTTGCCGGCGCTGTCGCGGCCTTCAAAGACGATAATGGCGCTCTGGCCGGTTTCGATCATGTGGCGCTGGATATGCACCAGGGCGATCTGCAATTGGCGCAGTTCGCTGCGATAGCTGGCCTCGTCCATGTCCGCCCCCTCTGCCGATTTGTATTTAGAGCCCCGCCTGCGCTGCTTGTCAAAAAACCATGCGGACAGTGTGGTTTATCGCTGCCGCTGTTTTGTCTCAGCAAATTCATTGCCTCAGCCCAACAAACCGTCCTAATCCCGCCAAATCCGCTTGACCCTTGCCCAAGGTGCGGGGTCAGATGCGGGAACGGTTCCAATCAGAGAACGTGCATCAGCGACGTTCCGCCGTTCGGGGGAGAGCAGTTTGAAGCCGACGAATACCCAGGATCCCGACTATTATCACAAGGTCGTCGATTGCCAGTGGGCCTGCCCGGCACACACGCCGGTGCCGGAATATATCCGCCTGATTGCGCAGGGGCGCTTTACTGACGCCTATCTGGTCAATCGCCGCTCGAATGTCTTCCCGGGCATTCTGGGCCGGGTCTGTGACCGCCCGTGCGAACCGGCCTGCCGCCGGGGACGTGTCGAGGAAGAACCGGTCGCGATTTGCCGCCTGAAGCGCGTCGCCGCGGATCATCGCGACGAGGTCGCGCACCTGATCCCGCAAAAGCCGGACACCACCAATGGCAAGAAGATCGCACTGATCGGGGCGGGTCCAGCGTCGCTGACCGTCGCCAATGATCTCGCCCCGCTGGGGTATGAGTGCACCGTTTTTGAAGCCCTGCACCGGGCTGGCGGGCTGATGATCTCCAATATCCCCTCCTTCCGCCTGCCGGAAGAAGTGCTCGATGAGGAGATCGGCTATATCGAGAATATGGGCGTCGAGATCAAGTACAACTCGCGTATCGACAGCCTCAAGGACCTGCTCGCCGAGGGCTATGATGCGGTCTTTGTCGGTTCCGGCGCGCCCAAGGGCAAGGACCTCAATATCGAGGGCCGCGAGGAAGCCTCCGCCAATATCCATATCGGTATTGAGTGGCTGGAAAACGTTGCCTTCGAACACACCAAGGAAATCGGCAAGAAAGTGCTGATCATCGGTGTCGGCAATACGGCGATGGATTGCTGCCGCTCGTCCCTGCGCCTCGGCGCGGACGATGTGAAGGTGATGGCCCGCAAGCCGCGTGAATTCTTCAAGGCCTCGCCCTGGGAGCTGGAAGATGCCGAGGACGAGAATGTCGAAATCCTCGTCAATCACTCGCCGAAGCGGTTTGTCATGGAGAATGGCAAGCTGGTCGGCATGGAATTCGAGCTCATGGAATACGAGCTCGACGAGCGCGGCCGCATCACCGATCAGCGCGTGAGCGGGTCCAAGATCATCCCGTGTGATGACGTCATTCTCGCCATTGGCCAGGAAAACGCCTTCCCCTGGATCGAGCGCGATATCGGTATCGAGTTCGACAAGTGGGGCGTGCCGGTGGTCGACGAGACCACGCATGAATCCACGCTCAAGGGCGTCTTCTTCGGCGGCGATAGTGCCTTTGGCCCGAAGAATATTATCTGGGCCGTCGAGCATGGCCACCAGGCCGCCATCTCGATCCACAAGCATTGCGAAAACCAGCCCGTGACCGAGCGCATGCCGCGCGGGCTGAACCTGCAATCGGCCAAGATGGGCGTGAATGAGTGGATGTATTCCAACACATTCGAAGGCGCCCATCGCCGCGAAATGCCGCTGGAAGACCTGCGTAACCGCCTCAAGGACCGCAAGCTCGAGGTCGAGCTCGGCTTCACCGAGGAGCAGATCGTCACCGAGGTGCAGCGCTGTCTCAATTGCGATGTCCAGACCGTGTTCGATCCGCCGCTCTGCAAGGAGTGCGATGCCTGTATCGATATCTGTCCGGTCGATTGCCTGTCCATCGTGCCCAACGCGGAAGAGGCAGATCTGCGGCAGAGCCTGAAAGTGCCGGCCAATAATCTCGAGCAGGACCTTTACGTGTCCGAACCGCTCAAGGACACCGGGCGCGTCATGGTCAAGGATGAGGACTTGTGCCTGCATTGCGGCCTGTGCGCCGAGCGTTGCCCGACCTCCGCATGGGACATGCAGGATGCGGACATTTTCATTCCGCACGCACTTGAAGAAGTTAAGGGAGTAGCGGCCGAATGAATGTTGTCGCCGATATCCAAGCCGATGTGCGTGTGAACGACTTCGTCATCAAGATCGCCAATGTGAACGGGACCGGTTCGGCCTCGGCCAATGGTCTCCTGATGAAGGCGATCTTCCGCATGGGCGTGCCCGTTGTGGGCAAGAACCTGTTCCCGTCCAACATCCAGGGCCTGCCGACCTGGTATGAAATCCGCCTGACCAAGGACAGCCATATGGCGCGATCCGGGTCGACGGAGTTCATGGTCGCCATGAATGCCGAGACCTATGCCCAGGATCTCAAGGAAGTCGCCCCGGGCGGCTATCTCCTCTACGACAATACCTGGCCGCGTCCGGACCTGCATGCGCGCACCGATATCACCGCGATCGGCGTGCCGCTGGCGCGTTTGTGCAATGCCGAGTTCGACAATGCGCGCACACGCGTGCTGATGAAGAACATGGCCTATGTCGGTGCCGTCGCCGGGCTGACCGGGCTCGATGTCGGCGTCATCCGCGGTCTCGTCGAGGAAATGTTCGGCACCAAGGCGCACCTGATCGAAGCCAATATGAAGGCCATCCAGATCGGTCTCGACGCCATTGCCGAGGTCCACAAGGAGCCGGTCAGCCTCAAGATCGAAACCCTGGACAAGACCGCCGGCCATGTGATGATCGACGGCAATACCGCCGCTGCCCTGGGCTGTCTCTACGCTGGGGCAACCTTCGGGGCCTGGTATCCGATCACGCCGTCCACCTCCTTGATGGACGGGTTCAAAATGGTCTGCGAGAAGTATCGCGTCGACAAGGATACCGGCCGCAAGAACTACTGCATCATCCAGGCCGAGGATGAACTGGCGTCTGTCGGCATGGCCATTGGTGCCAGCTGGAATGGTGCCCGATCCTTCACCCCGACCTCCGGGCCGGGCATTTCCCTGATGAGCGAGTTCATCGGCTTTGCCTATTACGGCGAGGTGCCGCTGGTCCTGTTCGACGTCCAGCGTGCCGGCCCGTCCACAGGCTTGCCGACGCGGACGCAGCAATGCGACCTGCAGCTGGCCGCCTATGCCAGCCATGGCGACACCAAGCATATCTGCGTCTATCCGGCCGATCCGAAGGAATGCTTCGAGATGGCGGTGCAGGCCTTTGACCTGGCCGACCGGTTCCAGACCCCGGTCTTCTTCATGACCGATCTCGATATCGGCATGAATGACTGGATGGTGCCCGAGTTCGAATGGGACGACAGCTTCCAGCCCGATCGCGGCAAGGTGCTGGGCAAGGATGAGCTCGAGAAGATCGAGAAATACTATCGCTATGAAGACCGCGATGGTGACGCCATTCCCTACCGGACCATTCCGGGCGAGCACCCCAAGGGCGCTTATTTCACCCGCGGATCCGGTCATAACTGGAAGGGCGGCTATACCGAGGATGGCGGCGAGTACAAGGAGGTGCTCGATCGTCTGACCCGCAAGTGGGAAAGCGCCGCCGAAGTGGTGCCGGGACCGATCATCGTCGAGGCGGCCGAGCCGACCAAGCGGGCGATTGTCTCCATCGGCGGCTGCGACGGCGCCGTGCGCGAAGCCATGACGCGGCTGCAGCAGGACGGCGTGCACGTCAATTATCTGCGGGTCCGCGGCTTCCCCTTCTCGGCCGAGATCGAGAGCTTCATCGACGCCCATGACGAGGTCTATGTCGTTGAGCAGAACCGCGATGCCCAGCTTCGCGGGATGTTGATCGGCGAGACCAATGTCGAGAAGTCCAAGCTCGTCCCGCTGCTGGATTATGCCGGAATGCCGGCCGATCCGACTTTCATCTATGAGGGCGTCAAAGCCCATTGCCTGAACGCGGAGGCCTGACATGACCTCAATGGCGAAACCCAAGATTTCCAAGCACTTGCCGACCAATGAGCTCGGCCTGACGATCCGCAATTATGAAGGCTCGATGTCGACCCTGTGTGCCGGCTGCGGCCATGACAGTGTCACCGCTGCCCTGGTGCAGGCCTTCTGGGAGCTGTCGCTGGCGCCGGAGAGCGCGGCCAAGGTCTCCGGTATCGGCTGCTCGTCCAAGACCACGGCCTATTTCATGGGTCAGTCGCACGGCATCAATACGGTGCATGGCCGTATGCCGTCGGTCGCGACCGGCGCCAATGCGGTCAACGGCGATCTCCACTATATCGGCATTTCCGGCGATGGTGACTCGCTGTCGATCGGTTTCGGCCAGTTCGCGCACGCTATCCGCCGCAATCTCAACATGCTCTACATCATTGAGAACAATGGTGTTTATGGTCTCACCAAGGGCCAGTTCTCGGCTTCGGCAGATATTGGTTCAACGACCAAGCGCGGCATTCCCAACGAGCAGACACCAATCGACCCCTGCGTCCAGGCCCTGACCCTCGGGGCCGGATTCGTGGCGCGCGGCTTCTCCGGCGACAAGTCGCAGCTGGTGCCGCTGATCAAGGCCGGCCTGATGCATCGCGGCTTTGCCCTGATCGACGTCGTCTCACCCTGCGTGACTTTCAATGACCACAAGGGTTCGACCAAGAGCTACGCCCATACCTACAAGTATTATCACCCGCTGGTGCATACCGATTTCGTCGCCGATGCCGACGAGATCACCGGTGAGTATGAGGCCGATGGCGGCATGAGCGTGACGCTGCACGATGGCGGCATCCTCAATCTGCGCAAGACGGAAAGCGATTATGATCCGCGCGACAAGGCGCAGGCGATCGATACGCTGATGCAGCCGCGCGAGAATGGCGAAATCCGTACCGGCCTTCTCTATGTCGACGAAAACATGGCCGACATGCACGAAGCCAATGCCTTGCCGGACCAGCCCTTGAACAAGGTGGACTACAAGGATCTCTGCCCCGGCAGCGATGCGCTCGGCGGCTTCCTCAAGGGCTATTGCTGATCGGGATTATAGCTGACGATGTCGAGCGCGTGGTGACCCTTGTTGGCGACGTGCTCGTCGAATTCACTCGGGGTGATCGCGATCAGCGTGACATAGGCGTACCAGGTTTCAGCCCCGTCGCGCATGGGTGTGTATAGCGCCCGCCAATGCGACGGCTTCCTGCGCTCATCGCTCCAGACACCGACCCCGCATTCAATGCGGCCTTCGGCGAATCCGTGCGTGACCAGATGCTGGGCATGTACGCGCAGCGTCTCAAAGCCCGGGCTGTCGAGTGCGGCCGGCAGGTGGGCGAAATACCGGTCCCGGGCCTGCGGGCTGGCGGCCTCGACGCTCAGCGCCTCCATGTCGATCTGCAGCAGGAAGCAGACATAGGGGCTGTGTTCAATCGACGCGAGGAAGTCGTCGAAGACGCTGCGGGTCTTCGGGTTGGACCTCAATTTCAGGATTGCTTCACCGACTTTCGGAGCCGGAACAGCCAGACCGGACTCGATCCGGGAGATCGAGGTCTGGCTCATGCCGACGAGCTCCGCGAAGGCGCCCTGCTTGAGACGTAAACGTTGTCGGATCGACCTGACGGTCTTGGCCCAGTCCATCTGCACTTTTCGCACATACTCGAAACACGAAGGTGAAATGTCCTTGTAAGCGGGCCCTGAAACTGGCGGCACTCATAGAATATGAATAACCACCGGATTCATTTGACAGACGACAAGCGGCTCAAACTAAACAGGTTTCTTATCAAAACAGGCCGGTCACCTGTCCGCTTTCATCCAGCCCGATGACCTCGGCTGCAGGATGTCGCGGCAGGCCCGGCATGGTCATGATCGCCCCGCAGATCACCACGATGAATCCGGCCCCCGCGGCCAGCCTGACTTCGCGTATCGGCAGTTCATGACCGTCCGGGGCCCCGAGCAGGGCCGGGTCGGCAGAGAAGCTGTACTGGGTCTTGGCCATGCAGACCGGCAGATGGCCATGCCCCTCGGCCTCCCAGGCCTCGAGCTGGCGCAGGATCTTGCTGTCGGCCTGCACGCTGTCGGCGCCATAGATTTTGCGGGCGATGGTCTCGATCTTCGCCAATAGCGGCATTTCATCCGGATAGAGCGGGCGGAAATCGGCGTCGCCCGCTTCGATCACTGACACCACGCGCCGGGCCAGCGCCTCTGTGCCTGCACTGCCCTGTGCCCAGTGCTTGCAGACAATCGCCTCGCTGCCCTGGTCCTCGACATAGGCCTTCAGCGCCGCGATCTCGGCATCGCTATCGGAGACGAAGTGATTGATGGCGACGAGGGTCGGAACCCCGAAGCGTTTGAGGTTCTCGATATGGCGGCCGAGATTGGCGCAGCCGCGCTGCAGCGCCTCGACATTCTCCTCGCCCAGCTCGGCCTTGGCGACGCCCCCATTCATCTTCAAAGCCCGAACCGTCGCGACGATGACGACCGCCGCCGGGTTGAGGCCGGCCTTGCGGCACTTGATGTTGAAGAATTTCTCCGCACCCAGGTCGGCGCCGAAGCCGGCTTCGGTCACGACATAGTCGGACAGTTTCAGCGCCGTCTTCGTCGCCATGACCGAGTTGCAGCCATGCGCGATGTTGGCGAATGGGCCGCCATGGATGAAGGCGGGGGTATGTTCCAGGGTCTGTACCAGATTGGGCTGCAGCGCGGTTTTGAGCAGGACCGTCATGGCGCCGTCGGCCTTGAGGTCGCGGCAGGTCACCGGGGATTTGTCACGCCGCTGCGCGACGATGATATCGCCGAGGCGTTGCTGCAAATCCTCCAGGTTTCGCGCCAGGCAGAGAATGGCCATGATCTCGGAGGCGACGGTGATGTCGAAGCCGGACTGGCCGGGGAAGCCATTGGTGACGCCGCCCAGCGAGGTGACGACATCACGCAGGGCGCGGTCATTCATATCCATCACCCGGCGCCAGCGAATGCGGCGCTGGTCGATCTCCAGCGCATTCCCCCAATAGATGTGGTTGTCGATCATCGCGGCGAGCAGATTGTGCGCCGAGGTGATGGCATGGAAATCTCCGGTGAAATGGAGGTTGATGTCCTCCATCGGGATGACCTGGGCATAGCCGCCACCCGCAGCGCCACCCTTCATACCGAAGCACGGGCCCAGGGAGGGTTCGCGGATACAGATGCTGGCGCGTTTGCCGATCTTGCTGAGGGCATCGCCGAGACCAACGGTCGTGGTCGTCTTGCCTTCCCCGGCCGGAGTCGGATTGACCGCCGTCACCAGGATAAGATTGCCGTCCGGGCGGTCACCGAGGCTGTCGGTGAAGGCCGCATCGATCTTTGCCTTGTCCGGACCGAACTGCATCAGCGCATCGGCCTCGATGTCCAGCTTGGCGGCGATCTGGCCGATCGGTAGCGGGCTCGCCTCGCGGGCGATCTCGATATCAGTTTTCATGGTGTGTCCCCCGGATGATTGGCGTCAGCGCAGTCGCGCTACGGCCGCCTGTACCGCTGGTTTGAGATGGTCGGGTTGTTTGGAGAGGATTTCAATCAGGCTGGAGCGCATGCGCGGATCCCAGAAATTACGCAGGTGCGCCTCCACGCCATCGATGGCCTCTTCCTCGCTATAGGGTTGAAAGAAGTCGGCTATCTGGTTCGCCATCCGGATCAACTCGGTCGCGCTCATGATCCTGCCTCCGGCTCGAAACGGATAATGCTGCCGCCCGGACCCCGGGCCAGGACGGGCAGGTTCAGCGCTTCAGCCAGGTCGAGGGCACGACCGGTCGGGGCCGACAGGCAGGCGATGGCGCTGGCGCCAATCCGGGCTGCCTTGAAAATCAGTTCGAAACTGCAGCGGCTGGACATCAGGACAAAGCCGGGCGTCTCGATCTCGCCTTGCCGCAATAGCGATCCCGCCAGCTTGTCGAGGGCGTTATGGCGGCCGACATCTTCGCGGACATCGAGGATATCACCCTCCGCGCTGCACCAGGCGGCGGCGTGGACCGAGCGGGTCTCATGGTTCAGCGTCTGGTGCTGATCGAGTGCGGCCATGGCGCGTCTGACGGCGTCATCCGGTGGGCTTTCGGTCGCGCGGGGGCGCGCTTTCGGAGTATGCAGCGCAGCGAGGCTTTCAATTCCGCACAGGCCACAGCCGGTGCGTCCCGAAAGGGTCCGGCGGCCCCGCCGGGCTTCGATAATGGCTCCTGGGTCGACGACGATATTGGCGCTGATACCTTCCGGATAGGCCCGGATATCAACCGCCTGGATGTCGTGCCCCGCTTCGACCACCCCTTCGGTCAGGGCCAGCCCGACGGCGAGATCGTCCAGATTGGCGGGTGTGGCCAGCATGACGCTCCAGGCCTCGCCATTGAACCCGATCTCGACCGGAACTTCCTCGGCAATCGACCAGATCTCGCCGGACCGGGCCTGTATCCGGCGCGCTTCCGGCGGGGTTTGCGGGCGTTTCTCGCGCTTATTCTGCGGTGATTGCATCGGGATTGCGCTGACTTTCCGCGCGGTTTCGTTGCCAGTCGGAGGGCATGTTGGCAGGCGCCACCTGAACCGCCGTGACCTTGTACTCGGGACAATTGGTGGCCCAGTCGGACAGCTCGGTGGTGACGACATTGGCGCCGGAATCGGGATGGTGGAATGTGGTGTAGACAACGCCGGGCGGGACCCGCTCGCTGATCGTCGCGCGGATGCTGACGGCGCCCTTACGGCTGGAGAGAGAGACCATGTCGCCGTCCTTCAGGCCCCGGGTTTCGGCATCGACCGGATGGATTTGCAGCACGTCCTCTTCATGCCAGCGGCTGTTCTCGGTGCGCCGGGTCTGGGCCCCGACATTGTACTGGCTCAGGATGCGGCCCGTGGTCAGCAGCAGCGGGAAGCGGCGCGAGGCCTTTTCCTCGGTCGGGATGAACTGGGTCAGCATGAAGCGGCCCTTGCCGCGCACGAAGCCGTCGACATGCATGATCGGCGTGCCGTGCGGAGCGCTGTCATTGCACGGCCATTGCACCGAACCTTCGCGGTCGAGCCGGTCGAAGCTGACCCCGGCGAAGCTCGGAGTGAGGGCGGCGATCTCGTCCATGATGGCGGCCGCATCCGGATAGGCCATGTTATAGCCCATCGCGCGGGCGAGGCGGCAAACGGTTTCCCATTCCGACAGGCCCTGTTTATCCGGCATGGCCGGGCGGACGCGATTGATGCGGCGTTCGGCATTGATGAACGTGCCGTCCTTTTCCAGAAAGGCGGTGCCGGGCAGGAAGACATGGGCGAAGGCGGCGGTCTCGTTGAGGAAGAGATCCTGGACGATGACGCAGTCCATGGCCCGCAGCGCGGCCTGGACATTTTGCGTATCCGGATCGGACTGGGCGATATCCTCGCCCTGCACGAACAGCCCCTTGAAACTCCCGTCGAGCGCGGCAGAGAGCATGTTGGGGATGCGCAGGCCCGGCTCCCCGGACAGATCCTGTGACCAGGCCTCGGCGAAGAGCGCGCGGGTCGCGTCATCGGAGACATGGCGATAGCCGGGGAATTCGTGCGGGAAGGAGCCCATATCGCACGAGCCCTGGACATTGTTCTGGCCGCGCAGCGGGTTCACGCCGACCCCGTTGCGGCCGATATTGCCCGTGGCCATGGCCAGGTTGGCCATGCCCATCACCATGGACGAGCCCTGGCTGTGTTCGGTCACGCCAAGCCCGTAATAAATCGCGCCATTGCCGCCGCCGGCATAGAGCCGCGCCGCCTGCCGCAGGGTTTCGGCGGGCACACCGGAGATAGCTTCGACCGCTTCGGGACTGTTCTCCTCGCGGGCGATGAATTCGGCCCAGCGGGCAAAGCTCTCATCCTCGCAGCGCTCCGCCACGAAGTCTCGGTCAACCAGCGCCTCGGTGACGATGACATGGGCCAGCGCGTTGACCACGGCGACATTGGTGCCCGGGCGCAGCTGGATGTGATGATCGGCCTGGATATGCGGCGAGCGCACCAGGTCCGTGGCGCGCGGGTCGATGACGATGAGTTTCGCCCCGGCGCGCAGGCGCTGTTTCATGCGCGAGGCAAAGACCGGGTGGGCATCGGTCGGATTGGCGCCGATGACGAGGATGACATCGGCCTCGTCGACCGAGCGGAAATCCTGGGTGCCGGCCGAGGTGCCGAACGTGTTCTTGAGCCCGTAGCCGGTCGGCGAATGGCAGACTCGGGCACAGGTATCGACATTATTGTTGCCGAAGGCGGCCCGGACCATTTTCTGGACGACATAGACCTCTTCATTGGTGCAGCGCGAGGAGGTGATGCCGCCGATCGCGCCGGTTCCGTGCGCGGCCTGGATTGCCTTGAAACGCTGCGCCGCGAAGGCGATGGCCTCATCCCACTCGACCTCGCGCCAGGCATCGGTGATGGCCTCGCGCACCATCGGCTTCAGCACCCGGTCGGGATGGCTGGCATAGCCCCAGGCGAAGCGGCCCTTGACGCAGGAATGGCCCGCATTGGCCCCGCCCTCGGTGTCCGGTGTCATGCGCACGACCTCATCGCCCTGCAGTTCGGCAATGAAGGAACAGCCAACCCCGCAATAGGCGCAGGTCGTCTTCACCGAGCGCCGCGGCTGACCATGCTCGACGACGGATTTCTCCATCAGGGTCGCGGTCGGGCAGACCTGGACACAGGCGCCGCAGGACACGCATTCGCTGTCGAAGAAACCTTCATCGAGCCCGGCGGAAATCTTGGACCCGAAGCCGCGGCTGTCGACGGTCAGGGCCAGCGTGCCCTGGATCTCGTCGCAGGCCCTCACACAGCGCGAACAGACGATGCATTTCGAGCCGTCAAACTGGAAATAGGGGTTGGAGGTGTCGACCGGTTCGGCGAGGTGGTTCTCGCCCTCAAACCCGTAGCGCACCTCGCGCAGCCCGACCTCGCCTGCCGTATCCTGCAGCTCGCAATCGCCATTGGCCGAACAGGTCAGGCAATCGAGCGGGTGGTCGGAGATGTAGAGCTCCATCACCCCGCGGCGCAGGGCTTCCAGGCGCGGTGTCTGGGTCGAGACCGCCATGCCCGCTTCCACTGGAGTGGTGCAGGAAGCGGGTGTGCCCTTGCGGCCCTCGATCTCGACCAGGCACATGCGACACGAACCAAAGGCCTCGAGCCGGTCGGTGGCGCAGAGCTTGGGTATGCGGGTGTCGATCGCGGCGGCAGCGCGCATGATGGACGTCCCCGACGGCACGCTGACGGGCTGACCGTCAATGGTGAGCTGGACCGTGTCCGGGCTGTGTTTCGGCGGTGTGCCGAGATCATTGTCGCGTCGGCTGGCCATGGCGCTAGTCTACCATATTCGCCGCGGGCGCCTCGGCGCGCGGCTTGAAGTCTTCCGGAAAGTCACGGATCGCGCTCATCACCGGCATCGGCGTCAGCCCGCCCATGGCGCACAGCGAGGCGTCGGTCATCAGGGTGCACAGGTCCTCGACCAGGTCGAGATTGGCGCTGACATCCTCGCCCTGGCGGATCTTGGCCAGGGTCTCGCGGCCGCGCACCGCGCCGATGCGGCAGGGCGTGCACTTGCCGCAGCTCTCCTCGGCACAGAAAGCCATGGCGAACTCGGCCTGGGCGGCCATGTCGACCGTATCATCGAAGACGACGATGCCGCCATGACCGAGCATGGCGCCGTGAGCGGCGAGGCTTTCATAATCCATCGCCACATCGAGCCGGTCGGCGCGGATATAAGCGCCGAGCGGTCCACCGAGCTGGGCCGCCCGCATGGGCCGTCCACTCAGCGTGCCGCCGCCGAAATCCTCGACGAGACGTTTCAGGCTGATGCCGAAATCAAGCTCCAGCAATCCGCCCTGCTTGATATTGCCGGCCAATTGGAAGGCCTGGGTCCCGGTCGAGCGCTCATGGCCGCGCGCGGCATAGGCGTCGCCGCCATGCTCGAGGATCCAGGGCATGGAGGCGAGGGTGAGGACATTGTTGATGATGGTGGGCTTGCCGAACAGGCCGGATATGGCCGGAATGGGCGGCTTGGCGCGGACCTGGCCGCGCTTGCCCTCCAGGCTTTCCAGCATGGCGCTTTCCTCGCCGCAGACATAGGAGCCCGCGCCCCGGCGCAAATGGATGTCGAAGCGCTGGCCGGAGCCGAGAATATTCTCGCCGAGCCAGCCCTTGGCGCGCCAGATATCCAGTGCCTCACTCACTATCCGGATGGCATCGGGATATTCCGAGCGCAGATAGATATAGCCGGTTTCCGCCCCGATGGCGCGGCCGGCGATGATCATTCCGGCAATAAGCTGGCCCGGATCGCCTTCCATCAGCATGCGGTCGGCAAAGGTGCCGCTATCGCCCTCATCGGCATTGGCGCAGATATATTTCTCCGGTCCGGGCTGGGCCGCTGCGGTTTTGAGCTTGATACCGGCCGGAAAGCCGGCGCCGCCGCGACCACGCAGGCCGGACCGCATCAGCGTGTCGATAATGGCCTCCGGCGGCTGGGCCAGTGCGGCCTTGAGGCCGTTCAGTCCGCCTTCGGCCTCGAACATGTCCGGGTCGAGTGGATCAATCAGGCCGCAACGGGCGAAGATCAGCCGCGACTGGGCCTGCATCCAGGGCAGGGCCTCGACCGGTCCCAGCGCCTTGGCATGGCTGTCCGGGAAGTCTGTGGCGGCGAGGTCTGCAGCGTCTTGCGCCGTCAGCGGGCCAAAGCCATGGCGCACGCCATCGCGCTCGACCTCCACCATCGGCTCCAGCCAGAGCATGCCGCGCGACCCTGTCGTGACGACCTGACGGCCGCTCTGACGCAATGCCGCGGCGACGTCATCGGCACCAATCGAGCGGGCGGCCGCATCCATGGAGAGATAGAGGCGGTCAGCCATCCAGTGCCTCCGTACGGGCGCGTTCGAGGCGCTCCACGCTGGCGCGTCCGATCAGGCGTTGCTCGATCATCGCCGCCGGGCCGAGGGCGCAATTGCCAAGGCAGTACACGGTCTCCGTCGCGATGCCGCGGGCGTCCAGCGCGGCGGCGAGCTGTTCGCTACCGACGGCCTGGCAGGCCTCGGCGCGGCACAGCTTGATCCGCACCGGTTCAACCGGAACGGTGGTGAAGTCGTGGTAAAAACTGCGCACGCCGTGGATATCCGCACGGGTGATGTTCAGCCGCGCGGCAATCTCGCGGGCAGCCTCGTCGCTGACATGACCGAAACGCGCCTGCACATCGTGCAGGATCTCGATCAGGGCGGAGGGCTCATCCCTATGGTGTGCACAGATTTCCGCTATCCCATCGCCATGATGCGACACGGTCTGCTCCCCGGTATCTCATTCTTATACCGGGGAGTTTACCGACAAAGCGGCGAAAGGAAATGACTTTGTTGACGTATACGTCAGGCTCTAGAAGCCGAGCACGTTGGTCAGATAGCCCGGGAAGTCGGAGAGCACATAGCCGATCTCGCCCTTGGCCGCTGCCGGCAGGAAGATCGCCAGGATAACCGAGATCACCAGGCCGATCAGGGCCCGGGCCACGTCGGTGGCGACATCGCCGAGGGCGGCCATCTTGCTGCGCAGACCGGCGACGTAGGAGATCGCGATCTCGCGGCCGGCCAGCATGCCCAGGAAGACCCAGGTCGTGGACATCGGAATATCGTTGAGCTCTTTGAAGTAGAGCAGGATCAGACCGTAGATGAAGTCGACCAGGGTGGCGGCGCGAACGTCCGTCGTATTAGTCTTGCTCAGGACGATCTTCTGGATCTCGCCACCGCGGGTTTTGAAGATGATGGCATGCAGGACCAGCATGACCACAGTCGCGAAGATCAGCAGGGTCGGCGTGAAGGCCACCTGGGTTCCAACCTCCGTCATCGTCGTGGTACGCGGCAGGAAGACGAAGATATTGGCCAGGTCCTGCATCAGCCACTGCGACCACAGGAAGGCGGTGGAGGCCCATTGCAGCACATACCAGTGCGGCTTGATCGGCTGGTCCTTGGTGTTTTCGATCCAGCGCTCGAACATGCGCGAGACGATCAGGTAGACGAAGAAAGCTGCGCTGATCGCGACCAGATAGCCCAGGGCCGACTTCTGCAGCATGCTCGGCAGCACGCCTTCGGTCGCGGCGCCACCGGTCAGGGCGAAAATGGTCAGAACCAGGAAGGTGGTGGAGACCGGGATACCGAACCGGGTCAGCACCAGAAGGAAGAGCGGGGGTACGGCGTGATACCATTGCACCCCGTTTTCCGGGTAGGGGATGGTATTGAGGCGGTCGAAGGCGATATCGCCATTATAGGCGAAATACCCGTAGAGCATCACCGCCACGATAATCGAGCAGGCATAGATCCACAGGACCCACCAGGGCCGTTGCGCATTGGATGAGAGGAAGGTTCCCAGCGTCTGAATGGCGTCGTTTGCCACGATCGCATAGGCCGCGAACAGGAAGCCGATAATCGACCACGTCCAAACCCAGATACTCAGATTTTCCATCGAACGATCCCCAAGGAATTCAATCGCGGCGGAAACTGCAACGGCTGCGATTAAGTAGCAATCCAGAATGGCTGTCGGGGTGTGTTTTTCACAAAACTGTCAAAGCCCCCGATTGCCGGGAATCAATCGACGCGTCATTGCATTAGGGGTTCACAGACCTGCAGAAAGTGGTTATAAAATATAACTAACCGCTAGCGAAAGCAGAACGCGTCTGGTTCTAAGACCTGATTATGGATACGCGATTCAACACAAGCGACATTTATTGGCCGGCCGTGGTTCGGCATTATCGCGTGTCTGCGGGTTTAAATCAAACCGAGCTCGCCGATCGCCTCGCCGTAACCCAGACCATGGTTTCGCGCTGGGAGGCGGGCGGTGCGGCGCCAAGCCGGCGGGTCCAGGATCTGCTCTTTGATCTCTTCTGGGCCGACAGCGCCACGATTTCCCGTGATGTCTGGATGCAGCGTATCGCGCACAATCCCTGCATGGTCTTTGTTGTCGACCAGGACGGGGTGATCGAGACCGCCAGCCGCGGTTTTGCCCGGCTTGTCGGCAAACCGGCCGAGGATATCTGCGGCCGCCGTCTCGATGAATTATTCCAGGGCGATGCTGTGACCCTGTTCGAGCGACTGCATCATGCCGGTTTCTTCCAGGGCCGGATTGCTGGCGCCGAGAGCGCCGAGCTCTATGTCTCCCGCGAGGACGAGGCAGACAGCTTCTTTGCCCATGGCCTGCACCGGCCGGTTTTCATGCCGGGGCCGCGTATATTGTGGCTGGCATCGGGGTCGGAAGTGACCGAGCAGAATTATCAAGACGTGCGGATCCGCCTGGGCGGACCGAATGTGTTGCGGAAGGCGATCTGATCATGGTGCGGGCCCCGGGCAAATCCGAAAATGCGGACATCGATTGGCCAGCCGTCCTCAAAAAATACCGTTTCTCCAAGAACATGAAGCAGGCCTCCCTGGCCGAGGACCTGAATGTGACCCAGGCGATGATCTCGCGTTGGGAATCCGGGGCGATCGCGCCGGGCCGCGACATGCAGGAGCGCATCCTGGCCATGGTCGCGCAGGAAACCCTGTCGACCCCGATGGTCGGCTGGCGCCAGTTTGTCACCGATCAGCCCGCCATTGCGGCCGTGATTGACCCTGATGGCCAGATCGAGACGGTCAGTGTCGGCATGATCCGAGAGACCGGGATCGCGCGTGGGGATTTCGAAGGGCAACGGATCGATGAGGTCTTTTCTGGTGACCTCTTGAAACTCTTTTCTTGGCTTTCGGCGACAGGATTCTTTGACGAACGGGTCGAAACCGTTGAAAGTGCTGAGAGGTACTGTTTTCACAGGCCCGATGGCGCGGAGGATTCCTTCTGCGTTCACAACATGCACTGGTGGCGGCGCGGCGAGGATAGGAGGCCGCGCTGGATCCTCACCGGGGCACGCGTGGACGAAGCGGAGTTGGATGCCCTGCGGGAGGAATTCGGCGGACAGGCGCGTATCATGCCTGTCGACTAGACGCTTAATTGGGGGCGAGCTTGGTGCACGATATCAACCTGTCAGTGTCGTCTGGTAAGGTGAATTGGCCGTCGATCATCCGCAATTTCCGGATGTCGAAACGGCTGAAGCAGGCGGCTCTCGCTGCTGACCTCGGTGTCACCCAGGCCATGATCTCGCGCTGGGAGAATGGCGAGTCCGATCCGCCCGAGCGGGTCAAGCGGCGCATGGCCGAGCTCGTGCAGGATGCGTTCGTCGTCGCGCCGGCTCCGACTTGGGTCGATCTGGTCACGCTCAATCCCGGTATTGAATTCGTCACCGACAGCCTTGGCATGTTCAAGGCCATTTCCAATGGCGCGCTCGATCTGTTCGGTGTTGGCCGTGAGGAGATCGAGGGGCGTCAGGCGCAGCAATTCCTTGGCGGGGACTTCGCCTCCAACATGGACCAGGTCCGCGAGAAGGGCATGTTCCAGTCCAATCTCGCCTTCGCCCAGAGCCTGGGGTCGCTGGAGATCAATGTCGCTTCCGGCATGAAGACTGTGTTGTGCGACTTCATCCACTGGCCGCGCCTGTCAGAAGCCCGCACCGTGTATTGCGTCCATTCCGGCGCCGTGATCGATGAGCCGACCTATACGCGGCGGCTGCAGGAACGCGGTGACCGTTTCACCGTGCGCAAGACCTTCTGATCCCTGCGCAAAGCCTGACAGAAAAGAAAAAGGGCGGCCTTGGCGGGCCGCCCTTTCTTTTGCCGGGTGTCAGGTCTTACTCGGGACGCTGGGCATCGCGCAGGGCGCGGAACTCATTGCCCTCATACCAGTTCGGCCAGTCTTGTGAATTGGCCAGCTCGGTGCCGACATTGAAGAAGAGCTGCGCGTCCTCGACCATGCCGTCCATGTTCCAGTCGTCGGAATACTCGTCCGCCGGAGCGTGATAGCGGCGGGCGCGGTACTCCGCGGCGAAGGCTGCGCCGGCTTCGGTGCCGCCCTCACGCAGGTCGAAACCGCCATCCGCGTACAGCATCGGCACGCCCTGCTTGGCCAGGGAGATATGGTCGGAGCGGTAGAAATAGCCCGCCTCCGGGTTCGGGTCCGGCACGATATAGCGGTCCTGAGCCTCTGCCTGTTCGGTCAGGATATCCTCCAGCTCGGAGGCGCCATAACCGACCACGACCACGTCATTGGAGCGTCCCATCGGCAGGATGGCATCGATATTCAGCCCGCCCACTGTCTGCGACAGCGGCTGGATCGGGTTGGCACCGTAATAGGCCGAGCCGAGCAGGCCTGATTCCTCGGCTGTCACGGCGAGGATCATCACCGAACGTTCCGGCGGGTTGGCCACGAAGGCCTCACCGATTTCCAGGATGGCGGCAGTGCCGGTCGCATTGTCGACGGCGCCGTTATAGATCTGGTCGTCTGTATCGAAACGCTGACGCATGCCGATATGGTCCCAGTGCGCCGTGTAGATGACGAATTCATCCGGTCGCTCCGTGCCTTCGACGACACCGACCACATTGCGCGAATCCAGCGTGCGGGCGGAATTGCGCAGGTTGGCATCGGCGGTCAGCCCGGTCATCGGCACCGCCTGGAAGCCCGGCTGGGCCGCTGCGGCGGTAACCGCATCGAAGTCCAGACCGGAGAGCTCGAACATGCGCCGGGCCGAGCCTTCCGAGACCCAGCTTTCAACGCTGGCAAACGTGCCTTCGCCCGGGGCGCGGGCGAGGTCGAGCTGGGCGCCGGTCCAGGATCCGGAGACGACATTCCAGCCATAGGAGGCCGGTTCGGTCTGGTGGATGACGATGACGCCGGCAGCGCCCTGGCGTGCGGCTTCCTCATATTTATAGGTCCAGCGGCCATAATAGGTCATGGCATTGCCGTTGAAGATGCCGGCATCGGGATTGGCATAGCCCGGGTCATTGACCAGCATCACCACCGTCTTGCCCTCGACATCGACGCCGGCATAGTCGTCCCAGCCATATTCCGGCGCCACGACGCCATAGCCGACAAAGACCAGCTCGCTGTCCTCGACCGTGACCTCGCCGGCATTGCGCTTGGTCCAGTAGACCACGTCCTGGCTCATCGCCAGGCCCAGCGGCTCGCCCTCGAAGGAAATGTCGAAGCTGGAATTATCCGTATCCAGCGTCACCTCGAGCAGCGGAACGGGCTGGAAATAGCTGCCCTCATAGCCCGGCTGCAGCCCGATGCGCGCCATCTCGTCGGCGATCCACTGGCTGGCGGCGACACCGCCCGGTGTGGCCGGGGCGCGGCCCTCGAAATGATCATCGGCGAGGGTGGAAATGCGATAGCGCAGGTCTGCATCGGTGATCTCGGCCGAGGTGCTGACCCCGTCCATCGACGGCACTTCGACCACGCGTTCGGCCGGCGCGGCGGCGGCTTCGGTCGCTGCGGCGGTCTCGGTTGCGGCCTCCTCGACCGGTGCGGATTGCTGGCAGGCGGCGAGCGCAAGGCTGCTAACCGTCGCTGCGAGAATAAGATTTTTCATCGTGTCCCCCCTTGGACTTTGCCGTCTCAGCGGCCAAGGTGCGACATCCTGCATCGGTACGCGTCAGACGCAAGCCGGAGATCACAGACTAAATTTGAGCATTTGCGATTTGACCAAACCTGAATGGTCATTCATGTTCGCGCAGGAGCGGGCACCGCGACCGGAACACAAGCGGTGCCGCCAAGGGGAGAAAATTCATGGCCGAGAATGCCAGCAATCCCAATAGCGGGGCGGCAGACAGCTCAGCATACCGGGGCTATGTCCTGTTCATGCTGATCATCGTGTATACGTTCAACTTCGTTGACCGGCAGATCATTGGCATCCTCGCCATTCCGATTCAGGAAGACCTGAACCTGTCCGACACCCAGCTTAGCTTAATGGGCGGGTTAGCGTTTGCTATCTTCTATTCGACCCTGGGGATTCCAATCGCTTGGTTGTCTGACCGGAAAAACCGGACCTGGATCATTACAATAGCCTTGGCGATATGGAGTTTGATGACCGCGCTGTGCGGCGTCGCCCAGAACTTCATCCAACTCTTTCTCGCCCGCGTCGGTGTCGGCGTTGGTGAAGCAGGCGGGATCGCGCCGTCCTATTCCATCATCTCTGACTACTTCCCGCCGGAAAAACGTGCTCGAGCGCTGGCCATTTATTCTTTCGCCATCCCGATTGGTAGTGCACTCGGCATCGGTCTGGGCGGACTTCTCACCAGCCTGCTCGACTGGCGTTGGGCCTTTATAATCGTCGGTCTCGCCGGCGTTATCTTTGCGCCGATATTCAAACTCTCGATGCGCGAGCCGGTTCGGGGGCGGTACGACCCTCCGACCGCGAAGACGGAACCTGCTTCCATCCAAGAAGTCTGGACCAAGATTTCGCAGAAAAAGAGCTTCTGGTTCCTCGCGTTCGGCGCGGCAAGCTCTTCGATGATGGGATATGGCCTTTTCTTCTGGCTTCCGAGTTTCCTGGTTCGCAGCTACGGAATTGACCTTGCTCCGCTCGCGGGCATGTTTCCCAGCTTCCTTTTCCCGGCGGGCATTACGCCGGCCGAGACCCTCGCTCTGGCCTCGGCGGGAGAAGAATATAATTCTGCCGCGCTTACGCTTTATGCCTCATATATCTATGGTGGCGTTGTTCTATTCGGCGGCATCATCGGTATCTGGCTCGGCGGTGCGCTTGGTGATCGGTATGGCGCCAATGACAAAGGCGCTTACGCTCGTCTGCCTGCCATCGCATTCGCATGTGTTCTGCCGTTCTTCGGGTTGTCACTTTGGCTCACAAACCTCGGCGTAGTGGCCGTGGTCATGATCATTCCGACAGCGCTCGGGCTAGCGTGGCTGGGGCCGGTATTGTCTGCGTTCCAGCACATCGTGCCCCCCAATATGCGCGCGACTGCCTCGGCCATGTTCCTGCTGATCAACAACCTGCTTGGTCTCGGCTTCGGCAACCTGGCTATCGGCAGCCTTTCCGATGCGTTTCAGCCGACTTTCGGGGATGAATCGCTACGTTATGCGCTGCTCTGCTGTGCTGGATTTTATCTCCTCGCCGCGGTTCTCCTGTATCTCGGTTCGCGCCATTTGCCCAAGGACTGGGAGGACTAGATCGGATGATTGGTGGTTTCACAGATCATTACTTCGCCACGGCTGACGGCCCGCGCCTGCATTACCGGGACTACCCGGCTGTGGGCCAGGAGACCGGCGTGCCGGTGCTCTGCCTGCACGGGCTGACGCGTAATGTGAAGGATTTCGAGGAATTGGCGCCGATGATCGCGGCGCTGGGGCGGCGCGTCATTGTCGCCTCCCAGCGCGGTCGCGGTCAGTCCGAGCCGGATCCGGACATGGAGCGCTATCAGCCGCTGACCTATGCCGCCGACATGATGGCCCTGCTGGAAAGCCTCGAGATCGCGAAGGCGGTCTTTGTCGGCACCTCGATGGGCGGTCTGATGACGATGATCACCGCCGCGACCCGGCCGGATCTGATCGCCGCGGCCGTGATCAATGATATCGGCCCGGAGTTGAGCGAAGAGGGGCTCAACCGCATTCGCGAGAACACCTCCAGCCGTGAGCCCGTGGACAGCTGGGACGAGGCCGCGGCACGCAGCCGCGAGAGCAATCTGGAAGCGTTTCCGCGCCGTGCCGATGATCCGGCCTTCTGGGACGCTTTCGCCCGCCGCTGCTGGGGTGAGCGCGAAGATGGCAAGCTGGCGCTGGAGTATGACGGCCAGATCATCGAAGCGATGAATGCCGGCGGCCCGTTGCCCGATCTCTGGCCTTTCTGGGAACCGTTCAAGTCGATTCCGGTCCTGCTGGTCCGCGGCGGTATCACCGACCTGCTGACCGAGGCCACCGTGGCGGAGATGAAGCGCCGGGCGCCTGACATGGCCTATGTCGAAGTCCCCGGTGTCGGCCATGCGCCCTTCATGACCGAGCCGGAGGCCTGGGTCGCGATCGAGCGTTTCATGGGCGAGGCCGACTAGGGGCGAAGCGAGCCAGGCCTAGCCGAAAGTCTGCTTGAGCAGATCCGCCTCAGGCGCAGCATTCCAGAACAGGCGGGTGCCATGCTCGCCTGTGATGTCGGCGGCGCAGCAATAGCCCGTCTTGACCTTGGCGTTGTCGTCGGCGCCCTCAAGCGCTCCATGCATGTAGCGCAGAATACCGTTCGAGGTGATGACGACGGCCAGGCCCTCGGTCCTGGCGGCGTCCGCCATGGCGGCGAGCGCATTGGCTTTAAGGGTGGCTTCGTCCGGCGACCAGTCGCAGTTCTTGGGCCGACGGTGATGTGTATCCCACTCTTCCAGCGCCTCAAGACCGAACTCGGCCTCGATCTGCTCGCTGGTCTTGCCGCCCCAGCTGCCATAATCAATCTCGCGCAGACGCAGATCGATCTCGATCTCGCCACCAAAACCGGTCAGCCCGGCAACGAGCTCGGCCGCGCGGCGGGTGCGCTTGAGCGGGCCGCAGATGATACGCGCCGGGGTGAGGGCGGCATCGCGCAGAGCCTCGCCGAGCGCCTCGGCCTGGGCCTCGCCTTTCTCGACCAGGGGCAGGTCTTCTTTGGCGCCGACCCAGACGACCTTGTCTCCGGGACCGAAAGTATTGCCATGGCGGGCGAGCAGGATTTTCGCCATCAGACCAGCTCCCCCTCGCGTGCGATGATGTCGGCGACGCGTTCAGCATCCTCCGGCGCATCGACCGACCAGGCCGAGCGGCCGCGATAATCGGTCAGCACCACGCGGATCGGGATACCGTTTTCCAGAGCCCGGAGTTGCTCCAGGCTCTCGGTCAGCTCCAGCGGCGTCGGCTCGAGCGAGACGAGCTGTTCCAGCGTATCGCGGCGATATCCGTAAAGTCCGATATGCTGGTAGACCGGCGCACCGGTCTCCGGCTTGCGGCGGAAGGGGATGACATTCTTGGAGAAATAAAGCGCGTTCATGTCCTTGCCGAAGACGACCGTGGTGCCGCTGGCCGAACCCTTGGCCTTGTCGACCCGCATGCGGGCTTCCGTTTCCGGCGGCAGCGGTACGGCGGGCGTCGCCATGGGCAGGGCCGGGTCACCGCGCAGGGCTTCGGCCACGCCGCCAATGACCCAGGGCGGGATCAGCGGCGCATCGCCCTGCACATTGATGACGATCTCGGCGTCGCTGTTGAGGCGCTTCAGCGCATCGAGCGCGCGCTCGGTGCCATTGCGGCAGTGCTCGTCCGTCATCACAGCCTCACCGCCAAAGCCTGTCACCGCTTCGAGAATACGTTCGTCATCGGTCGCCACGACAACCCGGTCGACGCCCTCGGCTGCTGCAGACAGGCGCCAGACGCGCTCAATCATCATCTGGCCGGCAATCTGGGCCAGCGGCTTGCCGGGGAAGCGGGTCGACCCGTAACGGGCGGGAATGACGGCCAGGACGGACATGGCAAACTCCTAAATCGCTGGCCGCTTGTTCCCACATTGCGGGCCTGATTTCCACTCTTCAGCCATGTGTCAGGTGCGTTCGGTCACAAAGTGCCTACTGGACAGGCCGGGCTTAAGCGTCTTATGGCCCGTATCCGGTACACCCCGTTCGCACAAGGGCATGACGATGCGCCATTTTCTGACCACTGCCGATTGGTCCCGCACTGAGCTCCAGGGCCTGCTGGATCGCGCCCAAGCTTTCAAGGATGGCGCGACCAGTCGCGCGCTCGAGGGTAAGTCGATTGCCCTCATGTTCTTCAACCCGTCGCTGCGAACACGATCCTCCTTTGATATCGGTGCCTATCAGCTGGGCGGGCATGCCATTGTGCTCGACGCCAAGGGCGCGACCTGGCCGCTGGAATTTGCCGATGGTGCGGTGATGGACGGGACCGAGGAAGAGCATGTGCGCGAGGCTGCTCGGGTGCTCTCCAGCTTTGTCGATATCATCGCCATTCGCTGCTTCCCGGACTTCAAGGACTGGAAGGCCGAGCGCGAGGACCCGATGATCACCGCGTTTGCCAAGCACGCCACCGTGCCGGTGATCAACATGGAAACCATCGTCCACCCCTGCCAGGAACTGGCCCTGATGCTGGCACTCCAGGCCCATCTCGGCGATGTCGCCGGCAAGGAGTTCCTGCTGACCTGGGTACCTCATCCCAAGCCGCTGAACACGGCCGTGGCCAATTCCGCGCTGCTGATTGCGTCCAAGTTCGGCATGAATGTCCGCATGCTCATTCCGGATGAGGTCTATCGCCTGGACGAGCGCTACATGTCCGCCGCCCAGGGCTTCGTCGAGGAGGCCGGCGCCTCCCTGACCGTGACCAGCGATGTCGAGGCGGCCTATTCCGGCGCCGATGCCGTCTATGCCAAGAGCTGGGGGGCGCTGCCCTTTTTCGGCCAGTGGGAGGGCGAGGCGCCCTATCGCGCCAAGGGCAAGGATTTCATGATCACGCCGGAGAAGATGGCCCTGACCAATAATGCGGTGGTCAGCCACTGCCTGCCGATGCGCCGTAATGTGAAGATCGCCGATGCCGTCGTCGACAGCCCGGCCTTCCTGGGCATCGAGGAGGCGGGTAATCGCCTGCACGTGCAAAAGGCGGTGATGGAAGCTCTGGCCCAGCAGGATCAAGCGTCATGAGTGAGGACTTCGGCGAAATGCGCCAGACCATCGTGCAATTGCTGTCGCACATGCGCGACGGCAAGGAGATCCGCGAATACCTCAAGCGCTTTTCCGGTCTCAAGCAGGAGCGCTTTGCGGTCGTCAAGGTCGGTGGCGCCATTATACGCGACGAGCTCGACAGCCTGGCGGCAGCGCTCGCCTTCCTGCAATCGGTCGGCCTCTCGCCCATTGTTGTGCATGGCGGCGGCCCGCAGCTGGATACGGCCCTGAGCGAGGCCGGGATCGAGACTGAGCGTGTCGATGGTCTGCGGGTGACGCGTGAGACCTCCATCCCGGTCATCCGCCAGACCCTGACCACGGCCAATCTGGCCATCGTCGATGCCATCCGCGCGGCCGGTGGCCAGGCCGCGTCCATCCCGACCGGCGTGTTCGAGGCGGAACTGGTCAATGAAGCGGCGCTGGGGCGTGTGGGTGAGCCGTCGAACATCCATCTCGACCTGGTCGCTGCAGCGGCGCGGGCTGGCCAGGCCCCGGTGCTGACCTGTCTGGGTGAAACCGCTGATGGCCGGCTGGTCAATATCAATGCCGACAGCGCCGTGCGCGCCTTGGTACACGCGCTGCAGCCGTACAAGATCGTCTTCCTGACGGGCACGGGCGGGCTGCTCGATGCCGACGGGGACATCATCTCCTCGATCAACCTGGCGACGGATTTCGAGGATTTGCTCAAGGCGGATTGGGTGTCCGGAGGCATGCAGCTGAAGATCGAAGAGATCAAGCGCCTGCTCGACGATCTGCCGCTGACCTCGTCGGTCTCGATTACCAAGCCGGCCGAGCTGACCCGTGAACTCTTCACCCATGCCGGTGCCGGCACGCTGGTGCGCAAGGGTGAGCGGATCCTCGAGGTCGACAACATGGCAGCCCTGGACCAGACCCGTCTCGACGGTCTCGTCAGCGCCGCTTTCGGGAGGCCGACCACGCCGGGCTATTGGGACGGCCTGGCGCTCGAGCGCGCTTTCGTCACCGAGAATTACCGCGCTGCGGCCCTGACCACGCGCCTGGGCGAGCTGGTCTATCTCGACAAGTTTGCCGTGCTGGATGAAGCCCGTGGCGAGGGCTTGGGCCGGGCGGTCTGGCATCGCCTGGTCGAGTATGCGCCGCAGCTTTTGTGGCGCTCGCGGACCGACAACCCGGTCAATGGCTTCTATTTCGACCAATGCCATGGCGCCATGCGCCGCGATGAGTGGACCGTGTTCTGGCGCGGCGATCTCGATCCGGCGGCCATTTCGCCGCTCATCGACGAGGTGTTTTCCCGTCCTGCCACGCTGGAGCCGCCACAATGAAACGCATCGGACTGATCGGCGCGCGCGGCCATACCGGGCGCGAGCTTATCCGGCTCATGGCCGGGCGTGAGGATCTCGAGCTGGCCTTTGCCAGTTCGCGCGAATTTGCCGGCAAGCCGGTCACCGACCTGGCTCCGGAGGCGCCGGCAGGCCTGCTGTTTGAGGCGCTGAGCGCCGAGGAGGCTGCGGGCCGCGGCGTCGATGCCATCATCCTCGCCATGCCCAATGGCGCAGCGGCCCCCTTCGTGGCCGCTGTCGAGGCGCAGGCACCCGGGACGGTGCTTGTGGATCTCTCGGCCGATTATCGTTTCGACGACGCCTGGACCTATGCCCTGCCGGAACTCTATGGCCGCGATCCGATCCGTGGATCGCGCCGGGTTTCCAATCCGGGCTGCTATGCCACGGCCGGTCAGCTGGCGATCGCGCCGCTTCGCGACGCGCTCGACGGGGCCGCGCATGTGTTCGGCGTGTCGGGCTATTCCGGGGCGGGCACCAAGCCTTCGCGCAAGAATGACCTTGAGGCGCTGAAGGATAATCTCATGCCCTATGCCCTGACCGGGCATATCCATGAGCGCGAAATGGCCCGCCATCTCGGTGCCGCGGTCCAGTTTACCCCGCATGTCGCCGAATTCTTCCAGGGCATTGTCGCGACCGTACATCTCAGCTTCACCGAAGCCCTGACCCGCGAGGCTCTGATCGCACGCTATCGCGCGGCCTATGACGGTGAAGCGCTGATCGCGGTGAGCGAAGACATCCCGGAAGTGCGCGACGGCGCCGAACGCCTTGGTGCGGTCGTCGGCGGTTTCGCGGTCAGCGAGGACGGGCGGCGCGGTGTGGTCGTCACGGCGCTGGACAATCTGCTCAAGGGCGCGGCCGTGCAGGCGCTGCAGAACCTGACGCTTGCTCTGGGCCTGGACGAGTTTACCGGCTAGCCGCCATCGCGCGCTGCATCGACAGCGGTCCAGCGGTTTTCATAGGCTTCATCACGCGTGATGCGCTGGTGCCCGGAGGCGCGCCAAAGGGTGAAGTCACGCGTCTTGTCGCCATCCAGTGCAATCGAAATTTCACCGGCGGCGGTGAAACTGGCGAAATCCTCGCGCATGCGCGGGATTTCCCGTGGCCGTTCGGAGACGATCAGGATCTCGCCGTCAAAGTTCTCCGCCAGGGGCCAGTTCTGTTCGGCGTGATTGACCGGGCCGGAATAGCGCAGCCACATCGCCAAGGGCCGGTCGAGCTCGCCGGCATAGCGCTGCATCTGGTGGAAAACATTGCGATTATCGAACACGACCGCGGTGTAGGGCCGGTCCATGCCGGCCGCGGTGATGACGTCGGCGGTTTCCTGCCAGGCGCGGACCCGCTTGGTCGAATTGCTCATACCGGCCGCTTCGGTCAGAGCCGGGGAGGCGGCGATGGTCATCAGGGTGATCATCAGCACGGAATGAAAGCCGATCGAGCCAAACAGCACATATTGGCGCCAGCGCGGACCGTTGAGCAGGTACCAGGTGATCAGCAGCGTGCCGGCGATATAGGCCGAGGCGGCCCAGTTGGCGTGGGCGCGCGAGATAAAGGACTGGGCCGACACGGCGACAAGGGCCGGGATAATGAAGACAGCGAGGAAAAGCGCGTGCTCGCCGAAGGCCTGGCGCTCCTTGACGGCGCGATAAAGCGCTACCACGAGCAGGATAAAGAAGGCCGGGCCGAAGACGCCGAGCTGGCCGCCAAGAAACTCGCTCAGCTCGTCGAACTTGAACAGGTCACCACCCCAGTTGGCATTGGCGGCGGTATGCGAAACGGTGGCGAAATCATTGGCCGCATTCCACAGCAGGTTGGGCGCGAGAATAGCCAGGCCGATCGCGGCTGCTGCGGCGCCATAGGGCGTCAGAAGCGCCTGGCGTGCCGGCTTGTCTAGGATGATGGCCAGGCCGGTGCCGAGCGCGAAATAGATCATCGCGTATTTCGACATGAAGCCCAGGCCGATGGCGACGCCGAGGCCGATGGCAGCGGGCCAGGACGGGCTGCGGCGCATCAGGGCAAGGCAGTAAAGGCCCGCACTCCAGGCGGTGAAAAGCGGTGTATCGGTCGAGATCACGGCGCCGGACAGCCAGATCGCCGGAACGGTCAGATAGGTCAGGGTGATCCAGAAACCGGTCCGGCTGTCCCACAGCGTGCGCCCGGTGAGGAACAGGAATCCGGCGGTGGCGCCATGCAGCAGCGGGGCCGCCAGACGCACGGCAAAATCGCTGTCGCCGAACAGTCCGGTCGTGATGGCAATCACCCAGGCAATGACCGGCGGCTTGGAAAAATACCCCCAATCAAAGGTTTGCGACCAGATCCAGTATTGGGTCTCGTCGGCATAGAGCTCGATCGGGCTCAGCGCGAGCGCAATAACGCGGCCGATCGTGAACACGGTGATCACGATCAGGGCAGCGCGCAGAGCCGATTCTGGCCGCTCAAGGGCAAACTGGGGAGACATCTTGCAGGGACATCCGAACTGGTCAAAAAAGGTGTAGCATTTTGGCCGCAGCGTATTGGCTTTTGTTAGGATGTCTACAGTCACAAAACTGAAGCATTTCTCTCTTCGCTGAACTCGCGACCACAATATGTTGATTTTCGACCGAGGCCCAAACAAGATTTGGTAGTTTTCGGGAAAATCCGAAATGTGACACTTATTTGAACCCCCTGCAGGTGTCACGAAAGCTTCATTTTAGCGTCTTGGAAAGTTGTCCAGAGGGGCGTAGTTCGCGCTTGCTTCGTTGGGGGTAAGAGCCCCCGTTGGTCGTTCAAGTGGGGGACATCCACAAATGTCTTTTATGAAAAAATTTGCCTATAGCGCTGCTACGGTCGCGCTCCTGGCTGCAGCCCCGGCGGCTGTCTACGCTCAGCAGACCACCGCTCAGGTTCGCGGTGTTGTGCTGAACAGCGCAGGCGACACCGTCTCCGGTGCTACGGTCACCATCACCGACACCCGTACGGGCTCCGCGTCCACGACGGCGACGTCCGCAAACGGCACGTACTTCGTGACCGGTCTGCGCGTCGGCGGTCCGTACACGGTTACCGTCACCAATGGCGGCGATACCGCATCCAGCGAAGGTCTGTCGCTGTCCTCCGGTCAGCCGGAAATCCTGAACATCGTTCTGGGCGGCTCTGACAACCGCGACATCATCACCGTTACCGGCACCGCGCTCTCCAGCGAGCTGCAGCTGAACGGTGGTGTGGGTTCCACCTTCTCCGCTGCCGAGCTGGCTGCCCAGCCGTCGATCAACCGCGACGTGATCTCCTCGCTGCTGGCTGATCCGCTGGTCTCCACCACCGACCTGTCCGGCCGCGGCCGTAACAACGGTACCGTTTCCATCGCCGGCCAGCCGCCGCGCTTCAACGGTTTCGTCATCGACGGTCTGGCTCAGCAGAACGACTTCGGTCTCGACCAGGGCCTGTTCCCGACCCTGCGCCAGCCGGTCTCGATCGAGTGGGTCGAAGAATCCTCCGTCCAGATCGCTGACTACTCTGTCCTGTCCACCGGCTTCACCGGCGGCCTGGTCAACGTCATCACCAAGTCTGGTTCTAACGAGCTTGACGGTGGCCTGTACTACTACACCTTCGACGACAGCTTCGTCGGCGACGAAGCCTTCGGTGCTCCGTTCGACTCGACCTTCGAAGAAACCGAGATCGGTGCTTACGCGTCCGGCGCCATCGTTGAAGACCAGCTGTTCTTCTTCGTCGGCTACGAGACCGTCGAGAACACCTTCCCGGTGACCCGTAACCTCGGTGACGTCGACCCGCAGATGTTCTCGGTTATCCGTGACCTCGTGCAGACGAACTACAACTACGACCCGGGCCTGCCGTCCGACACGTCTGTTGCAGAAGAGTCCACCCGCTGGACCGGTAAGCTCGACTGGAACATCAACAACGACCACGCCCTGTCCGTGTCGTACACCTATTCCGAAGACAGCCAGCTCTCCAACGCCGGCTCCTTCAACTTCCCGACGAACTACTACACGCTCTCCTCGGAGCAGGACGTGTATCGTGCAGAGTTGAACTCCAACTGGACCGACAACTTCTCCACGATCTTCCGTATCGCTCGCAAAGAGTATGTCCGCGGCCAGAACTCCCTGGGCGACACCTCTGCTACCGGTACCTCTGCTGGTCAGTTCGTGATCAACGTCAATGACAGCGATCCGTACCTCGTGGCCAATGGCCTGACCGGTCTGATCGGTTCCTCGGACCGTACCTTCAACCTGGGTCCGGACGTCTTCCGTCACCACAACGCGTTCAACGATGAGCGTACGATCTACTTCGGTCAGGGTGACTACATCTGGGGCGATCACCTGATCACCTTCGGTGCTCAGTACGAGCAGTACGAGCTGTTCAACGTCTTCGGCCAGTTCTCGCGCGGCGAATTCGAATTCGCTGACCTGCAGGCGCTGATCGATGGCGAAGCTGAAGTCTCCTACATCAACGCGTTCTCGAACAATTCCGACGACGTGATTGCTGAGTGGGGCTACGACCAGCTGTCGCTCTTCGTTCAGGACTCCTGGCAGATCACGCCGGACTTCAACCTGAACTTCGGTATCCGTTACGACGAGATCCGTCAGGACGACACGCCGCCGGCTCCGGAAGACACCGTTCTGGGCACCGACCCGGACACGCTGGTTTCCTTCCAGGACGTCTATGGCTTCTCCGGCCGTGACAATCTGGACGGCGTCAGCCTGGTTCAGCCGCGTATCGGCTTCAACTGGGACGTCAATGACCGCCTGACCCTGACCGGTGGTTACGGCATCTATTCCGGCGGTAACCCGCAGGTCTGGATCTCCAACAACTACACCGCTGCAACCGGCGCCGTCTTCGGCTTCGACGCAACGGGCGTGGACATCTTCAACGTCCCGGCTGCTGTCCAGGGCATCGTTGGCAACGGCATCACCATCCCGACGCTGAACACCACGACCAACCGTCGTTCGTTCAACCCGGTTCACAATGTCGACGTCCTCGATCCGAACTTCGACATGCCGTACGTCACCCGCGCTTCCCTGCGTGCTGACTACCTCCTGAACCTCGAGCGCTTCGGCCTCGGCGACGACTACCGCGTCTCTGCTTCTGTCGTGTACGGCGAGCAGAACGAAGCTCTGATCTGGCGCAACCTCGCCTTCGAACGTGCCGACCTGGCAGGTTCCCGTGGCGTGGCACCGGACGGTCGCGTGATCTATCCGGACCTGGGCGATATCCCGGATCCGGCTGACCCGACCAACTCCTCGCGTGAGTTCAACATTCCGGACGCATTCATGATCACCACGACGGAAGGCGGCGACAGCCTCTCCTTCTCGCTCCAGGTGGCCAAGGAATACGACAACGGTTTCGCCTTCAACGTTGGCTACGCTCACACGCAAGCTGACGACCTGCTCGAGTACACCTCCTCCCGTGCGGTCTCCGCATGGCGCGGTATTGTCGGTACGGATCGTAACGATCCGGCACTCGGCACGTCCTCGAACGAAACCGAGCACCGTTTCACGGCTCGCTTCTCCTATGAGGACGAGTTCTTCGGTGACCTCACCTCCCGCTTCAACGTCTTTGGCACCATCCAGTCCGGTTCGCCGTTCTCCTATGGTTACAACGTCAGCGGCGGTAACCCGCTCTTCGGTCGTGCAAACGGCGGCAGCCCGCGTGACGGTGCCGATCTGCTGTACATCCCGCAGATGAGCGGTGGTGCGTTCGCAGACTCCTCCGTCGTCTTCGCTTCCGCACAGGACGAAGCTGACTTCCTGGCCTTCGTGAACGAAAACGATCTGGCCCAGTACGCCGGTTCCATCGTTCCGCGTAACTCGGCTCGTTCGCCGTGGGTCCAGCGTTGGGACTTCCGCTTCCAGCAGGAGCTTCCGGGTATTGCCGCTGCCGAGCGTTGGGTTGGTGAAAACCGCTTCGCCCTCGTCCTCGACATCGAGAACTTCCCGAACCTGCTGAACGACAACTGGGGCCAGGTTGTGCGCCGTCCGAGCAATGGCCGCGTCAGCGCTGTCTCTGCTTCGCTGCGTGAAACCGCAACCGGCAACACCCTGTTCAACAACCAGCCGGGTGAAATCTGCCAGGCTGCAGGTGACTGCCAGTACGTCTACTCGCGTCCGGCTTCGCAGGTCTTCTTCAACGAAGACGAGCGTAACTCGGTCTACCGCGTTCGTATCGGCCTGCGTTACGAGTTCTAAGAACTCGCAACACAGCGATAATCAGGGGAAGGGCGGCTCTCGGGCCGCCCTTCTTCTTTTGGCGCTCCCCTTTTTCCAAACGGCGTGCTAGAGCCGCGCGCCATGACGACGATCCACTTGCCGCATGAAGCGGAGACCCCGCAGCGCCTCTACACTTGCTGGCCGGCCACGGCCGAGTACTGGCCCGCGCCGCTGGACCAGGTCTGGCCGGAATATGCCGCCTTCCTCAAGGCCCTGCTCCAGCCCGGACCATCGGGCGAACGCCTGGCCCTGACGGTCTATGCCTCGACCGCCGAGGCCGAAGCCTCGGCACGCCAGGCTCTCGGAGCCGGCGCGGAAATCCTTCGCCGCCCCTATGGCGATGTCTGGACCCGCGATACCGGACCGGTCTTTCTGCGCCAGGGCGGCAGCCTCCAGGCGGTGCGCTTCACCCATAATGGCTGGGGCGGCAAATACCTTTATCCCGGCGACACCACGATCGGACAGATCGTCGCCGATCATGCCGGCGCCGATGTCATTGCCGGCGACCTGGTCGCCGAAGGCGGAGCGTTTGAGTTTGACGGCGAGGGCACGCTGCTGACGACACGGCAATGCCTGCTCAATGCCAATCGCAATCCGGGCCTGTCGGAAGCCCAGGTCGAGGCGCGGCTGAAAGCGGCCTTCGGTGTCGAGAAAGTGCTCTGGATCGATGAAGGCATGGTCGCCGACCATACCGATGGCCATATCGACAATATCGTCCGCTTCGCTCGCCCCGGTGTCGTGGTCTGCCAGGCGCCTTTTGGTGCGGATGACGCCCAGGCCCGCGTCTTTGCGGATATCCGGCGACAGCTGGAACGCATGCGCGATGCCCGCGGCCGCAAGCTCCAGGTCCACGCCATTCCGGGACCCGGCCGGGTGCTCGATGATGAAGGCGAGCTGATGCCGGCGAGCTATCTCAACTGGGTCCATGGAGCCGGAAGCGTAATTGTGCCGGTTTACGGAACAGCAAGTGAAAGCCGGGCATTAGAAATTCTTCGACGACTTTTCCCTGGCCGCAGGGTGGCGGGATCACCAGCGCGCGCTATTCTGTCCGGCGGGGGGGCGTTTCATTGCGTCACATGTCATGTCCCGGGAGAACGCGCGTGCTCCGAACCAGTCTGATAGCGCTTGCCAGCGTTTCTATGTGTCTTGCCAGCCCGGCTTTGGCCGAGGGCGAGGGCGATGGCGATCTTGCCAATGATTATCTCAGCGGTCTGCAGAGCCATTTCGAGCGCGTCACGGCGCATGAAGACATCGTCGGGTTTGCGGCGGCCGTGATCGAGGCCGGCGAGCCGGTGTTTGTTTACACCCATGGCGAAACGGCCGCCGGTAGTGGCCGCGAAGTGTCCGAAACGACGCTGTTCCGCGCCGCATCCGTGTCCAAGACCTTTACCGGCACCCTGTTCGCCCTGCTCGAAGCGGAAGGCCAGCTTGACCTTGAAGCGCCGGTGCCGGCCGAGGTGATGGACCTGCAGGGCGAGCGCAGCCCGACCATTGCCGAAGTGCTCAGCCACCGTACCGGCCTGCCGCCGAACGCCTATGACAATATGCTTGAGGCCGGGCGCGAGGTCGGTTTTATCCGCGACCGGCTCTCCGGCGTGGATCTGATCTGCCCGGTCGGTGGCTGCTATACCTATCAGAATATTGCCTTTTCCTCGGTCGAAGTGCTGGCAGAGGACGCTACGGGGCAAAGCTATGACGAGCTGCTGACGAACCAGTTATTTGACCGGATCGGCATGCCCAGCGCGTCGCTCGGGACCAGCGGTCTGACTGCTGCCGAGGACTGGGCCGCACCGCATCGCGGCTGGCGTCGCACGGCCAACCGGCCCGGTGACCCCGATACCTATTATGACCGCACGCCTTCGGCCGCCGGGGTCAATCTCTCCCTCAATGACATGATTGTCTGGGCCCAGGCCCAGCTGGGCACCCGTGAAGGCCTGCCCGAGGATGTCCGTGCCCGGGCCCATCAGCGCCTGACCCCGACCCGCCGCGAGACCCGGCGTCTCGGTGAGTTGCGCGAGCGCGTCTCGGCGACCTGGTATGGCCTCGGCTGGCGGGTCTATGACTGGGGCGAGCGCACCCTGGTGATGCATTCGGGCTATCTCTCCGGCTATGGCGCCCAGATCGTGCTTGAACCGGAGACGGGTTTTGCCTTTGTGGCGCTTTGGAATTCGGACAACCGGCCGGCCTGGTCGCTTTGGCCGGCGGTGATGGATCTGCGGACCGGGCAGGGCGATGGGGATCGCTGGGTCCGGCGCTTTCTCGAGGACGACTAGGTGAGCCACACATTTTCGGTCGCGGCCCTTCAGGCCGACCTGTCAGGTGATTTGCAGGCCAATCTCGCGCGCATTGAAAGTCTCGTCCGGGAGGCTGCAGGACAGGGTGCCCAGATCATCCTGCCGCCGGAACTCTTCCAGGGACCGTATTTCTGCAAGACGCAGGAAGAAGAGCATTTCGCCTCGGCCTATCCGGCGATGAAGCACCCCTGTGTGACGGCCATGGCCGCGCTAGCAGGCGAGCTGGGTGTGGTCATCCCGGTGTCGATTTTCGAGCAGGACGGGCCGGCCTATTACAATTCGGTCGTCATGCTCGATGCCGATGGTTCCGCGCTCGGTGTTTATCGCAAGAGCCATATCCCGGACGGTCCTGGTTATCAGGAGAAATTCTACTTCCGCCCCGGCGATACCGGTTTCAAGGTCTGGGACACGCGCTTCGGCCGGGTCGGCGTAGGCATTTGCTGGGATCAATGGTTCCCGGAGGCAGCCCGGGCGATGACGCTGTTGGGCGCTGAAGTCCTGCTTTACCCGACCGCGATCGGCGCCGAGCCGCAGGATCCGGCATTGGATACCGCGGCGCGCTGGCAACGGGCCATGCAGGGCCATGCGGTGAGCAATGTTATTCCGGTGGTGGCGGCCAATCGCTTTGGTGATGAGGACGGCCAGCTGTTTTATGGCTCATCTTTCATCGCCGATCATACCGGCGAGAAACGGTGTGAGCTGGGCCGTGCGGAAGCCGGCGTTCTGGTGACTGAGTTTGATCGCAAGGCGATCGAAAGAGATCGTGCCGCCTGGGGCTTTTTCCGTGACCGGCGGCTGGATCTCTACGCGCCCTACTTCACACCCGCTTCCACGCGTTGACGGCGTTTCGGCACAATCAGGGCGATGGCGATCGAGATCGCCAGCGATGGCCAGGCAAAGGCAATGGCCTGGTCGGTCTGACCCTGGGTCAAACTATAGGCTGATGCAGTAAAGCCGGCGGCTGTTGTGAGCGCGGCGGCCGTCAGCATGACGAGTCGAATAACCATCCCGGTCTCCTTCTCCCCCGCTCGGCGTCGTCCAAACCCCTTTGGACCACGACTATGGCAGAATAGAGCTAATGACCGGTTATCCGGATGGTGAAAATTCGACAGGATTTGGAAAAGGGGCCCTAGGCGGTGAGCAGGGCGCCCTTGATTCCGTCGAAGATGAACTGCGCCGCCAGGGCCGCCAGGATGACGCCGAGGATACGCGTGATCATCGCCGCCATGCTCTCACCGATGAAGCGCATGACCGGGCCGATGGCCAGGAAAACCAAGAGGCAGATCAGCAGGTTGGCGCCAGCGCCGCCGATGATGACAGCACGGTGCAGCAGGGTTTCCGCTTCCGACATGAACAGCATCATGGTGGCGATTGCGCCCGGACCGGCCATCATCGGGATGGCCATCGGGAAGACGGAAATATCCTCATGGGTGCCGGCAATGCTCTCGTCTTCACCGGCCAGTTTCTCGGCCCGCTCTTCACGGCGCTCGGTGCGCTTTTCGAAGATCATGTCGAGCGCCATCATGAACAGCAGCACACCGCCGGCCGCGCGGAAGGCGTCCAAGCTGATATGAAGCGCGCCGAGCAGCCAGCCGCCGATCAGGGCAAAGCCCAGCAGCACGCCGCTGGCGATGACGACGGATTTGATCGCCATGGCCCGGCGGTGCGATTTCGGCGCACCTTCGGTCAGGGCACCGAAAATCGGCGCGACACCGGGCGGGTCGATGGCGACGAAAAACGTCACGAAGGCAGTGATGAAGAGTTCGGTCATGGGCGTAATCCTTTGGGATTTCCCGCATAACGCCGCGAACGGCCGCCGTCACCACTTATTTTGCGCATGCAAATGCAAATTTGCTTTGCAAAAACGCCTTAGCGCTGGATCAGGCGGTCGAGATAGCGCGGCAGGGCAAAGGCACCGCGGTGCACGGCCGGCGTATAGTATTGCGTGTCGATGTCGAGCGCTTCGAAACGAGCCTCGATCGCGCCGGCAGCCGGAGCGATATTGGCTTCACGATCGGTGGCAAAGCCCAGCGTCATCACCCCGCCGGAGAAGGTCGGGACGGTGATGCCGTAAAAGCCGTGATGCTTGAAGATCGCCTTGAAGCTCTTGGAGGTGTCCTCGACGACGTCGGAATGGATCGCGGCCAGACCGGACTGGGTCACCAGGATGCCGCCTTCGGCCAGGCGGCCATGGCAGGACTGGTAGAATTCGCGTGTGAACAGGACGGCGCTGGGACCGACCGGATCGGAACTGTCGATGATGATCAGGTCGAATTTCTCTTCGCCCGTCTTCATGTAGTCGACGCCGTCGACGATCTTGATCTCGACGCGGGCATCGTCAAACGAGCCCTTGGACACTTCCGGCAGCCATTTGCGGGAGAAGTCGATCACTTCGCCGTCGATCTCGGCCAGCACGACCCGCTCGACGCCCGGGTGACGCAGGATTTCGCGCATCGCGCCGCCATCCCCGCCACCAACGACGAGCACGGATTTGACCGCACCATGGGCCAGCAGCGGCACATGGGTGACCATCTCGTGATAGACGAACTCGTCCGACAGCGAGACCTGGACCAGGCCGTCAATGGCCAGGACGCGGCCGTGGGTGTCGTTGTCGAACAAGAGGATGTGCTGCAGGTCGCTATCATCGGCATAGACGAGATTGTCGACGCGCAGGGAATTGCCGACGGACGGCGTCAGGCTTTCCTTGAACCAGAGCTGGCCCTCATCATCCTTGAAGCAATAGCGCGGGATCATGCGCCTTCGCCCCGCAGGATCGTCTTGACCTGGGCTTCTTCGGCCTCGAAGGCTTCCTTGAGGATGGCCACGGCCTTGTGCGGCTGGGCATCGCCACACATGAAGACGTCAAACGCGGCATAATTGCGTTCCGGCCAGGTGTGGGTGGAGATATGGCTTTCCGCCAGCACGGCCACGCCAGAGACACCGCCATTCGGGGTGAAGACGTGGGTGTGAAGGTGCAGCAGGGTCGCGCCGCACGCCTTGACGCAATCGGCCATGGCGGTGCGGATGCGGGCATCGTCATCCAGGTGCTTGGCGCCGATCAGATCGATGATCAGGTGCTTGCCGGCCACTTCCTTGCCATCGACCATGATGAAGTGGTCGGCAGCCTCGGCCTCGGTTTCGCGCGGGATATCAATGTTGGAGATCATATTCATCGAGCAAATTCCTCATCGATGAAGGCGCCGGACGCAGCCGGAGCGGACGTGGAAGTATCGAACATCGAGGCAAAGGGTTGGTCCTCGACGGTGACGTAGTCGTATTGGCCAAAGCCGTTGAAGCCGGTGGCGAGCGAGGTGCCATAGGCGCCCAGCATGCCGATCTCGACATAATCGCCCTCGGCGATATCGGCCGGCAGGGCGTAGGGGCCCGGCATGGCGTCAATGGAATCGCAGGTCGGTCCGAACAGCGAGAACTCGGCCAGGCCGGTCAGGTCGGCCGGGTTCTGGCGCAGGGCCCGGATCGGGAAGCGCCAGCTCGCATGCACCGCATCGAACAGGGCGCCATAGCTGCCCTCATTGATGTAGAGCGTGTTGTCCTTGCGCAGATCGATGCGGGCGACCACGGACTCGGCCTCGGCGACGAGCGCGCGGCCGGGCTCGCACCAGAGCTTGGCATTGTCATGCACCAGCATCGGCTCGAACGCGGTTTCGATGGCATCGACAAAGTCCTGCATCGGCGGCGGGGTCATGCCCGGATAGATGCAGGGGAAGCCGCCACCGACATCGACGATGTCGACGGTGACGCCGGCCGCCGCGATCAGACGCGATGCGGCCTGCATGGCGCCGCTATAGGCCACCGGCTCCATGCACTGGCTGCCGATATGGAAGCTGACGCCGAGCTCACGGGCGTGCGCGCGCGCGAGCTTTATCAGCTGCGGTGCCGCGTCCGCCGTAATGCCGAACTTGCCGGCCAGCGAGAACAGGGCGTGTTCGCTGGACACCGCCAGGCGGACCATCAAGGTGAGGTCGCGCGCATTGCCGGTTTCCTGAAGGATCTTGACCAGCTCGGCTTCACAATCGATGGCGAAGATACGCACGCCATAATCGAAATAGGCCTTGCGGATCGACAGCCGGCTCTTCACCGGATGCAGATAGGCCATGCGCGCCTGCGGCAGGCGCTGGGCGATCAGCTCGATCTCGCTGAGCGAGGCGACTTCGTAGAAGTCGGTGCCGGCGGCGTACAGGCCATCGATGACCCAATCGCTAGGATTGGCCTTCACGGCGTACAGGACGTCGCCTGGAAAATTCTCCTGGAACCAGCGGCTCGCTCGAGACAGGAGATCCGGACGCTTGCAAACGACCGGGTTCTCTAGGTGCCGGGAGCGGACCAGGTCCAGGGGCGTATGGTACGTGCGCAATTCACGTGACCCCCTGATGGCAGTTAACCCAATCCGGCATCGTCGCCTCCGCCGGGGTGGGGCGCCTTTAAAGACAAAATCGGGGTCTGTAAAGTCAAAAACGACCGCAAGCCCGCAGGGGTGAGGCTATATTCTATACCGGGCACCAAACCGGCCCGCCGTGACCCGCGAGCGTCACAAAAAATACAAATCCGTACACGGCAAAAGTACCGGTTTCGGCCGGTTTTCGCGGATTCGATTCGAGGCCTGGAAATTCCGCCTTGAAACGCCCAAAACCGGAAATGTCACAAAAATTTCAATGACCAAGTGCGGTCTTATGGTGAATCCGATCGGCAGCGAAATTCCGCAATAATAGCAGGATGTAACGATCCGGCGCCGACCGGCTTTTATCGGGAATAGTCCATTTGGTAGCGCCACCAGAAACGCGCCCGGAAAACTGTCATTCAAGCGTTACAAAGGTGCTGTTTATGCCCTCGCCGAGCGGCGGGCCCTGGTGGTTTGGGGCGCGCTTGCAATTGATTTTGTCCTTTTTGGGGGTCTTCAATGTCGGTGAAGTCGAACTTCAACAAGCTTCTGCTTGTCTCTACCGCGTGCGCCGTTCTGGCGGCTTGTGGTGGCGGCGGGTCCGTTTCCTCTCCGGGTGCTACGAACCCGGGCACGCCCCCCAGTGGCGGCGGTGGCGGTGGTGGCGGCACCGGCGTGAATATCGATCTGACGACGAATGGCTGTGGAGTCTTCGCGGTCGGCACCTTCACCCTCGCTGATGGCGGCACGCTGACTGCGTGTGAGATGTCCGGCAATATCACCGCCGACACGACGCTCGTTGCAGGCAGCGGTTATGTCGTTTCCGGTCCGGTCTTCATTGGTGAAGATGTCGGCAATGCCGGGACCAGCGGTATCCAGACGATCGTCACCGTCCCGGCCGGCACCCAGATCATCGGTGCCAATGGTGCCGACTATCTCGTCGTGACCCGCGGCTCCCAGCTTCGCGTTCTGGGCACCCAGGCCGAGCCGGTCATCATGACCTCCATTTCCGACATTGACGGTTCGGTCTCTGCTGCGGATCGCGGCGAGTGGGGTGGCCTGATCATCAATGGCCGCGCCCCGATCAACGATTGTGACTCCGCAGTTGCGGGTGGCACGGCGGATTGTACCAAGTCCGGTGAGGGCGGTACGGGCCTGTTCGGCGGCGACATCCCGACCGATAATTCGGGCATCTACCAGTACATGCAGCTGCGTTATGCCGGTTTCGAAATCTCGACCGATAACGAGCTCAACGGCATCGCCTTCCAGGGCGTTGGCAACGGCACCACGGTCAATAATATCCAGGTCCACAACAACAAGGACGATGGCATCGAGATGTTCGGTGGCACCGTCGACATGAAATACGTCGTCCTGTCCGGTATCGGCGACGACTCCATGGACTATACCGATGGCTGGACCGGCCGCGCCCAGTTCGTCCTCGTCGTTCAGGAAGGCACCGACGCCGACCAGGGCTTCGAGTTCGACAATCGCGGTGGCACGGGCGGCGCCAATGACCAGCTGCCGCGCTCCAACCCGATCATCTCCAACTTTACCCTGATCGGTGACAGCGCCGGCGCTGAATCGGACCAGGGCATCCTCATCCGCGAGGGTTCGGCGGGCCAGTTCTACAATGGTATCGTCACCAACTTCACCGATGAGTGCCTCGACATTGACCAGGATGCGACCTTCGCGCGCCTGGCCGGTGAAGGCGCGTCCGGCACTGCGGGTGATGAAATTCTCGATATCCGCTCGGTCGTCCTGGATTGCCCGAATGGCAATTTCTCGGAAAGCGGCGGTGATCCGGTTGACCTGTCGACCTGGTTCCTGGGCCGTGCCGGCAATGCGGAGATCACCAACACGCTGGACGGCATCCTCCCGGGACCGGTCGAGCAGTCAGTTGCCTCGGTCGACGTAAATGCCATTGATCCGTGGTTCACCAGCGCGTCCTATGTCGGCGCCTTCGGCCCGGCTGAGACAGTGAATAATAACTGGACCACGGGTTGGACCTTTGGCGACTTCTCCGGCGCTGGCTCGACGGCTTGTCCGACCGGCACGGTGGAAACCGGTGAAGTGCTCAACTTCAAGCGCGTCTGCCGCGTCTCCGGTTCCTACACCGCAGACCTCACCCTGGACAAAGGCTCCATCTATGAGCTGTCCGGTCCGGTCTTCATCGGTGAAGACGGTGGTGCCAGCGCCATCCTCACCATCGAGCCGGGTGTCACGGTTTTCGGTGCCAATGGCGCGGACTATCTGGTTGTCGCCCGCGGTTCTGAAATCCGCTCCAATGGTACTCAGGCCGAGCCGGTGATCATGACGTCGCGCTCCGATGTTGAAGGCACGGTGGGTGACACCGACCGCGGCGAGTGGGGCGGCCTGATTATCAACGGTTTTGCCCCGATCAATGATTGTGACTCGGCTGTCGCTGGCGGTTCTGCCAACTGCACCAAATCCGGCGAGGGCGGCACCGGCCTGTTCGGCGGAGACCAGCCGGCCGACGATAGCGGCAATCTCTACTATACCCAGGTCAAGTTCGCCGGCTTCGAAATCTCGACCGATAACGAGCTCAACGGTATTGCCTTCCAGGGCGTCGGTTCGGGCACGGAAGTCAGCCACATCCAGGTTCACAACAACAAGGATGACGGCATCGAGATGTTCGGCGGCACCGTGGACATGAAATACGTCCTGCTGACCGGTATCGGCGACGACTCCATGGACTATACCGATGGCTGGAATGGCCGCGCGCAGTTTGTGCTCGTCGTCCAGGAAGGCACGGATGCCGACCAGGGCTTCGAGTTCGACAATCGCGGTGGTACCGGCGGCGCCAATGACCAGCTGCCGCGCTCCAATCCGATGATCTCCAACTTCACCCTCATCGGTGCTGAAGCTGGCGCTGAATCGGACCAGGGCATGCTCATCCGTGAAGGTTCCGCGGGCCAGCTCTACAACGGTATCGTCACCAACTTCACCGACGAATGCCTCGACATCGACCAGGACGCGACCTTCGCACGCCTCGCCGGTGAGGGCGCGACGGGTACGGCGGGTGATGAGATCCTCGACATCCAGTCGGTCGCTCTGGATTGCACCACCAATTTCTCGGAAAGCGGCGGTGATCCGGTTGACCTGTCGACCTGGTTCCTGAGCCGGGCCAACAATGTCGAATACACCAGCTCGCTGACGGATGTTTACATGCCGGGCGCGGCTGAAACCGGCCTGACGGCAACGGACGTCAATGCCATCGATGCCTGGTTCACCAGCGTCAATTATGTCGGTGCGATCGACCCGTCTGCAGCCACGGTGAATGACACCTGGGTTGCCGGCTGGTCCTTCCAGCCGCCGTGGTTCCCGTAATCAGCAACGCAAGCTCGTCTCCGGCCGGATAAGGCCGGCCGGAGATCGTTCTTACTCATGCAGTCACATGGTGATGACAATGAAAACCAATCGTATTGCACTCTCGGCTGCGTTGCTGGCGTCTACCACGCTGGTTCCTGTCGCCGCTTTCGCCCAGGACGCTCAAATTGAAGACCAGATCACGGTCCGTTATCAGTACATTCCTGATGACCGTCGCGTGACGTCCGAGGTCTCCGCCGTCCTGTCCATCGACGATCTTGAAACCACCGGCGATTCCGACCTCGCAGCTGCGCTGGTCCGGATCACCGGTATCTCCACCACGGGTGGCCGGTTCGCAGTTGTTCGCGGTCTCAACGAGCGCTACTCGAACACGCTCCTGAACGGCTCTCCCATGCCGTCTCCGGAGCCGCTTCGCCGCGCCGCGCCGCTCGACATCTTCCCGACCAATGTTCTCTCGAACGTCCTGGTCCAGAAGACGGCGACGCCGCAATTCCCGGCTGAATTCGGCGGCGGTGTGATCGCCATCGAGACGGCAACCCTGCCGAATGAAGGCTTCTTCTCGGTCTCCGTCGGCGGTGGCTTTGACACCGAGACGACGGGCCAGGATGGTCTGACCTATGCCGGTTCGGACACCGACTGGCTGGGCTATGATGACGGTCTGCGCGACGTGCCGGCCGAAGTCGCAGCCCTTTGGGACACGACCAATTTCGCTGGGTCCCAGCTCAGCCGTGCCCAGAAGGCCGAGCTCGGCGCATCCTTCGTCAATGCCGATCTCTGGCTGCTCGAGACCGTCGATGCCGATGCTGATGGGGACGTCTCTGTCTCTGCCGGCAATCGCTACGACTTCGACAATTTCTCCGTCGGCCTGCTGGCATCCGCAAGCTATTCCAATAGCTGGCAGACCCGTGAAGGCACCCGCGGTGATGTCGGTACCAATGGTTATGTCGCGGGGCCGCTGGACTTCACGACTTTCACTAATGCGGTCGATGAAACCACGCTGTACAACAACACCACGGCGACCGAGAACACGATCGATGCCTCGGCCATGTTCTCCGTCGGGGTTGATTTCTACGATGACCACGAGATCAGCTTCCTGTCCCTGGCCCTGCGCTCGACCTCGAAAGAGACCCGCCGCACCCAGCGTTGGGACAATCCGTCGGAAATCGCCAACCAGATCGACAGCCTGTCCTGGTTCGAACGCGAAGTCGTGTTCAACCAGCTCAAGGGTGAGCACGTGTTCGCCGACCTGGGCGATCTCGGTGTTGAATGGCGTCTGTCCGATGCGACCGCGACGCGCGATGCGCCCTACGAGCGTGAATATCGCTACGAGTACGATCGCGATGGCAATCTGACCTATAACCCGACCATCACCTCGTCCAACTTCACCCGCTTCTCCTCGGTTGAAGACCAGACGTCTGATGCCGGTGTCGACTTCGAATTGCCGGTTGTCTTCGGCGATTACGATGTCGAGCTGTCCTTCGGTTTCGCCCAGATGAGCCGTGAGCGTGAAGCTGCCCAGCGCACCTTCCGCTTCCGGGCCGACAGCGACAGCTATGTCCGCGATATCGAGGACAGCCGCATCGACTTCCTCTTCGCGCCGCAGAACTTCAACACGGACGGCTTCTTCCTCGACGAAGCCAACTCCACCGACAGCTCGCCGCAGCGTTACGACGCTGTGCTGGAAACCCAGGCGGTCTATGGCGGTGTCGATGTTGAGGTGAACGCCTTCCTGCGCGCCGCTTTCGGTGTCCGCTTCGAGGAAGAGACCGATTTCAACGTCCGCACCTTCGCGGTCCCGGGTGGTCTTCTGTTTGACCGCGATGTCGCTATCGACGCGCTCGTGGCCAGCAGCACCGGCACCTCTGCCGCGATCTTCTCGGAACTGCAGAACCAGGACTACACCCTGCCGTCTGCGACCCTGACCTGGACCTTCGCGGACAATCTCCAGCTTCGCACGGCCTATTCGCAGTCGATCGCACGTCCGCAATTCCGCGAGGTTGCATCGGCTGAATTCGTCGACCTGATCACCGATAACTCCTACATCGGTAACCCCTTCCTGCGGAATACGGAGATCGAAAGCTTCGACGCGCGTCTGGAATACTATTTCGGCCGCGAGCAGTTCGTGACTTTCGGTGTCTTCCACAAGACGCTGGAGAACCCGGTCGAGGAACGTATCCGTCCGGTCGGCGACACGATCTTCTACGATTACATCAACGCCCCGGAAGCGACCCTGCTGGGCTACGAGATCGAGTTCGAGAAAACGTTTGATCTGTCCAACCGGTTCGAGAACGCCTTCTTTGCTGATCGCGAATGGTTCATCAAAACCAACTACACCAACATCGCTTCGGAAGTGTCCGTCGATGATGGTGATGTCGTGATCGTCAATAACGGCACCCTGCGTGGTCCGGTGGCGAATATCACGGCAGCGGAAACGGTGATCCGCGATGGTCGTGAGCTGCAAGGCCAGTCCGAGCACCTGTTCAACCTGCAGCTCGGCTACGAGACCTTTGATGGCCGTTCCCGTGCGGCGCTGCTGTACAACTACACCTCGGAGCGGATCCGTTCGGCCGAACTGCTGACCTTCGACAGCGCCATCAACGAAGTCGTTGTGGCCCTGCCGTCGGTCATCGAGGAAGTCCCGAGCTCGCTCGACTTTGTCTACAGCCGCACTGTCGAACTGGCGGACGCAGACTGGGATATCGGCTTCTCGGTCCGCAATATCCTCGGCGATGGCTATGAAGCCACCGCTGTCGCCTCTTCCGCAGATATCGAACTGCCGGTGGATACCTATGATGTTGGTACCTCCTTCGGCTTCTCGATCTCGCGGACCTGGTAAGACTTCAAGACGGGGCGGGTTTTGCGGAACCCGCCCCGTTTTTATGTGATTTTCTTTCGGGAAACCACGAAACGTCGTTAAACTGACGCATGACGCGTATATCGGATACTTCTCCGACGGGATTTATCCCTTCAACGCGTTGAAAGCCTGACCGAAACGGCAGGTGCAGGTGACCATGGCAGACATGCTTTCCTTCGCGGGTCAGACTTTCCGGAAGCCCAAGCTTTCCGCGATCGCGAAGCTTGCTGTGCCGCTCGCCAATACGCTTTTGATCATTGTCATCGCCTATGTGCTGGCCCGTGCGATCTGGCTGATCGCCTTTGGTGCCAGTGCCGCTGATTTCTCGACAGGCCCGGCCGCCGCTACGCGCGGTGCCACCGCACCGGCCTATCTGGCGGATATCGGCCGCCTGCGTGAGGTCAGCCTGTTCGCCGACCGCCGCGCCGTTGATGCGGCCCCGGTCCAGACTGAACAGGTGGCGCCGGAAACCCAGCTCAATCTGACCCTGCACGGGGTCCGCCGTGGCGCCCGTGCGGATGAGGGCGCCGCCATCATCCAGGCCCCCGGCACCGGACAGCGCTTCGTCCGCACCGGCACCGAGATCATTGACGGGGTGACGCTCGACGAGGTGCATGCCGACTACGTCATCATCAGCCGGCGCGGTATCAGCGAGTCGCTCTATTTGCGCGAGGAACGCCGCGAAGGCGCCAGCAGCGGCTCCGTCGTCGCCCCGACCGGAGCGGTCGGCAACACCTCGATCCGTAGCGCCGTGCGCGGCGGAGAGGCGCGGAATATCGCCGAGCGCATCGATGTCGGCGGCCTGTTCCAGGTCGAGCCGCGCTATGACGGCGCCAATATCGTCGGCTATCGCTTCGCCAGCGGCAATGCCGCTTTGTTGCAGAGCGTCGGCCTGCGCATGGGCGATATCGTGACTGCCGTCGATGGCGAAGACGTCACCGATGTCGAAGCCCTGGAAACCGTATTTGAGGCGCTCGAAGACAATGAGCGCGTCTCGATCTCCATCGTTCGCGCTGGAATCCCACTCAATCTCGAACTGGAATTGCCGTGATGTTTGTGTCCGTGAAGAACGCCTTCGCAGCCCTGATCGCTGCCGGCCTCCTGGTTGCCTCCGCCCCGGCGGTCCGGGCCCAGGATAACCTGGTCAATTTCAACCAGGCCGAGATCCAGGCCGTGATTGACGACGTGTCCTCGGTGACCGGCTACACTTTCATCGTCGATCCCAATGTGCGCGGCCGGGTGACCATCACCTCGCAGACCCCGCTGACGGCTGACCAGTACTTCCAGGTCTTCCTGTCCACCATGCGCGTGCACGGCTACACCGTGGTGCCGACGGCGTCAGGCGCCTACCAGATCGTGCCGGACCAGGTCGGGTCGCGCAGCGCCGGTCCGGTGAACGAGAATATACGCGGTGACCAGTATGTGACGGCCGTGCTGCGTCTCAATCATGTCGGCGTGCGCGAGGCGATCAATGTCGTGCGCCCGCTGGTCCATCCCCAGGGCGCCATCAATGCGACCCAGACCGGCAATGCACTGGTCGTGGTGGATTATGCGGAAAACCTGCAGCGTATCCGCGAGGTCGTGCGCGATCTCGACCGGGATACCTCGGTTTATCAGATGGTCGAGCTGCAGAATGTCTCCGCATCCGAGATTTCCCGCATCATCGAGACGGTGCGGACCCGTAATGCGTCCGGCGAGGATGATCTCAGCTTCAATGTGACCGTTGCGCCGATCCCGGCGTCCAATACGGTCCTCCTGCGCGGCAATCCGCGCGCGGTGCAGCAGATGGCCCGCCTCGTGCGCGAGGTCGACAGCGTCAGCCAGGCCAATCAGAACTTCCGCGTCATCACCCTTGATCATGCGGATGGCGAGCAATTGCTGCCCATCCTGCAGGAAGTGGTCGATACGCTCAGCAGCAATGAGGACGGCACCGGCCGCCGCGCCAGCGTCGCCCATCACGCGCCGACCAATTCCATTATCATCAATGCCGAGCCCGATATTCAGCGCGAGCTCGAACTGGTCGTCAGCCAGCTCGACATCCGCCGCCCGCAGGTGCTTGTCGAAGGCATTATCGTCGAGATTTCCGACTCCACCGCCCAGGAGCTCGGCGTTCAGATGCTGCTCGCAGGCACGGGTAGCTCGGATACGCCCCTGGCGATGACCCGTTTCAGCAACAACACGCCGGACCTGCTTGCTCTGGCCGGTGCGGTTTCCTCGCCGGGTGATGACAGCTCCACCACCAATACCTCGCTGCAGGATGCGGCCCTGGCGTCCCTGCTCGGGGCCAGCGGTGCCACGCTGGGCTTTGGCGGCCAGAATTCCGACGGAACCCTGTTCGGCCTGGTACTCAATGCCGTCGACAGCGATGCCGACAGCAACCTGCTCGCCACGCCCTCCATTCTGGCCATGGACAATGAGGAAGCCTCCTTCCTGTCCGGCCAGGAAATCCCGATCACCACCGGTGAGGCGCTGGGCTCGAACAATTCCAATCCCTTCCGCACCGTCGACCGTGAAGAGGTTGGCGTGAAACTCCTGGTCCGTCCGCAGATTACCGATGGCGATACCGTGCGCCTCTATATCGAGCAGGAAGTCTCCTCCGTTGCGGGTACGGTGAGCACGACCTCTTCGGACCTGATCACCAACAAGCGCTCGATCGCGACGACGGTGCTGGCCGATAATGGCGAGATCATCGTCCTGGGCGGCCTGATCGAGCAGGATGACCAGGCCACGGCCAATGGCGTGCCGGTGCTGGGCGATGTGCCAGGGCTCGGCCGCCTGTTCCGCTCGGAGAGCGAAACCGTTGTCCGCCGCAATCTCATGGTTTTCATCCGCCCGACCATTATCCGCAGTGAAGCGGATATGCAGGCCGTGACCGAGAACCGGTATGACTATATCGCCGGCCAGCAGCGCCTGGCCGATGAGAGCGGCGAAAGCAGTCTGGAGACCATCATGAACATGCTGATGGTCGACATGCCGGAGACCGGGACGCGTGATGACCGCTAGCGCGTCAGAGACCACAGCGCCGAGCCCGCGCGAGACCTCTCCGGTGACCTATGCCTATGCCCGCCAGAAGGGCGTCGCCTACCAGCCGGGAGAGCCGGGCGCATTCCTGTTGCGCGCCGGCGCTGACCGTCGCGCGCTGGTCGAATTGCGCCGGGTTGTCGGCCGCACCCTGCCGGTATCGGAATGTGATGCCGCGGCCTTCGACAAGGCGCTGTCCGACATCTACGCCTTCGACGCCATGGACGCCCAGGGCATGGAAGCGGAAGAACAGGATGAGAGCCTGTCCCGCCTGATCGACGAGATCCCCAAGACCGAAGACCTGCTCGACAGCGCGTCGGATGCGCCGATTATCCGCCTGATCAACGGCATGATTGCCGAAGCCGTCCGCACCGCGGCCTCCGACGTCCATGTCGAGCCCTATGAGGACCGCGTCTCAATCCGCTACCGCATCGATGGTGTCCTGCGCGAAACTGTGTCGGTCTCGCAAAAGCTCGCCTCGCCCCTGGTCTCGCGGATCAAGGTCATGGCGCGGCTGGATATCTCGGAAAAGCGCGTGCCGCAGGATGGCCGCCTGACCATCACGCTGGGCGGCAAGGCGGTTGATGTCCGTGTCTCGACCCTGCCGTCGCGCTATGGCGAACGCGTGGTCCTGCGTCTGCTGGATAATTCCCAGGCCCGCTACAGTCTCGATGATCTGGGCATGCCGGCCGACATGCTGGGCGATATGCGCAAGGCCCTGGCCCAGCCCAATGGCATTGTCCTGGTCACCGGCCCGACCGGTGCGGGCAAGACCACGACGCTTTATGCCGGGCTCAACCTGCTCAACGATGCCACGCGCAATATCCTCACCGTCGAGGACCCGGTCGAGTACGCCATCGACGGCATCGGCCAGACCCAGGTCAATGCCAAGGTCGGCATGACCTTCGCGGCGGGGCTGCGCGCCATCCTGCGCCAGGATCCCGACATCGTCATGGTCGGCGAGATCCGCGATGTCGAGACCGCCCAGATCGCGGTTCAGGCCAGCCTCACCGGTCACCTGGTCCTGTCCACCGTGCACACCAATTCGGCCGTCGCTGCGATTGCCCGTCTGCGCGACATGGGCGTGGAGAGCTATCTCCTTGCCTCCACCCTGACGGCGATCCTGGCCCAGCGCCTCGTACGCCGGCTCTGCCCGCATTGTCGCGAGGCCTATGACCCGGACGCGGCCGAACTGGAATTGCTCGGCCTGCCGGCCAATACCGATGCCCAGCTCTATCGCCCGGTTGGTTGCTCGCACTGCAACCAGCTCGGCTATGAAGGCCGGACCGGGATTTATGAGCTGGTCATGGTCAATGATGCGCTGCGCCGCCTGATCCATGACGATGCCCGCGAGGCCGACATGGCCGGGCACGCTTTCGACAATCGCAAGACGCTGTTCGACAACGGTATCGAGCTGGTGCTGAACGGCACGACCAGCCTGTCGGAAGTCCTGCGCGTCTGCCGCGAGGACGGAGAGCGCAATGCCGGCCTTTGAGTATGAGGCACTCGACAAGGCGGGAAAGAAGTCCAAGGGGCTGATCACCGCCGATAGCGAAGTGGCCGCCCGGCGCGAGCTGCGCAGCCGGTCCATGGCGCCGCTGTCGATCCGCCATGCCGATGAGCGCAAGACGGGCACGGCCGGAGAGGGCGTCTCGCTTAATATCCAGCTTACCCGGTCCGACCTGTCCGGCCGGGAGCTGATGCTGATTACGCGCCAGCTGGCCAGCCTGATCGGGGCGGGCATGCCGATCGCGGAAAGCCTTGGCCTGGTGGCCGAACAGGGCGGACGGCATCATTTGCGGCGCATCCTGATGGCGGTGCGCGTACGGGTCACCGAGGGTGAGCGCTTGTCCGATGCTCTCGACGGTTTCCCCAAATCCTTCCCGGCGGTCTATCGCGCCATGGTCGCGGCCGGTGAGACGGCGGGCGGGCTGGGCGAGGTGCTCGAGCGTCTGGCCGATTATCTGGAGAAGGAACAGGCGGTTAAGACCCGTGTCACCGGGGCGCTGATCTATCCGGCGGTACTGACGACGGTCGCCGTGGGCGTCATCGCCCTGCTGATGACATTCGTGGTGCCGCGCATTGCCGAGCAGTTCACCGGCATGGGTATGACGCTGCCGCTTCTGACCCGGGTGATGATCTCGATCTCCGGTTTCATGCAGGATTTCTGGCCGCTCCTGGTGGGCGGGCTGTTCGCCCTGGTTCTGGTTTGCGGCTTCCTTCTGCGCCAGGACAGTGTCCGGACGGTGTTCGACGGGGTGGTTTCCCGTCTGCCCTTGATCGGAGCATTCCTGCGCCATGTCGAGGCGGCCCGTTTTTGCCGCACCATGGGCATTCTGGTGGAAAGCGGTGCGGTCCTGCCCGACGCCCTGCGAGCGGCCCGGCGCGCGGCGGGCAATCTGGCTTTCAAGGCCCGTCTGGAATTGGTCATTCGCGATATCGAGACCGGCCGCGGCCTGTCCGATGCCATGCGGGCCCGCGGCTGGTTCCCGGCGCTGGCCCTGTTCATGATCGCCGCCGGCGAACGCTCCGGCGCTCTGGGCGAAATGTTCCGCCGCTCCGCCGATCAGCTTGAACAGGATCTCGACAGTTCCATCACTGTCGGCCTCAACCTGCTTGAGCCGGCCATTCTTCTCATTCTCGGCGTCGGGGTCGGATTGATTGTCCTGTCCGTCCTGCTGCCGATCCTGCAACTCAACACAATGCCGCTCGGCTAGGGAGAGACCTGATGACGATGCCCGTGCAAAACCAGCCCGATGCCCGCCCTGATGCCCGCCCCGATGCCCGCGACAAGGAAGCCGGCCTCTCCCTGCTCGAAGTCCTGGTGACCATCACCATTATCGGCATTTTCGGCACCATTGTTCTGCTCAATGTCCTGCCGGCCCAGGAACAGGCCATGGTGCAGAAGGCGCGTACGGATATCGCAACGCTGGAACAGGCGATTGATGCCTATCGCCTCGACATGCGCCGCTATCCGACCACCGAGCAGGGGCTCGACGCCCTGATGACGCCGCCGTCCAGCGATGCCGCGAATTACCGTCCCGGCGGATATCTGCGCCGGCTCGAGGATGATCCCTGGGGCAATCCCTACCAGTACGCCTATCCTGGCCGCGATGGCCGGGTGTTCGATATCTGGTCGCTCGGCGCGGATGGCCGTGAAGGCGGCGAGGATCTCGACGCCGATATCGGTAATTGGGAGCGCTGATGCCGGCTCGCCTGCCCTCTGATGCAGGCCTCTCCTTGCTGGAGGTTCTGGTCGCGATCACCATTCTCGCAATGGTGTCGACCGCCGTCGTGTTCGCGGTCCAGCCCGCCGATGACCCGCTCGACAGCGAGGCGGACCGGCTGACGCTGCGGCTCAACTATGCCAGCCAGGATGCGATCGCCACCGGGCAGCCGGTTGGACTGGTGATCGAGGATTTCGGTGCCGGCTACGCCTTTTATCGCTATGTCGACGGGCTGTGGCGGCCGATGAATAATAATCCGGGCTTGCAGCCGCACACGATGGAAGCGGATATCCGCCTGACCGTCACCGATGCCGTCCTGCTCGAGGCCGAGGGCAGTGCCGTACCGGTGTTCTGGTTTGACCCGGCCGGACTCAATGATCCCTTCCGCCTGGTTTTGCAGGGTGAGGGGCGGGAAATCGAGCTCAGCTGGACCGAGCGGGAAAGTCTCGATCGCCGGGAGATCGGTTCATGATCGTCCCGTCGAGCGTCCCGCCCCCCAATCCGCCGGCCGCCGAGCGCGGCTTCTCCCTCATCGAGGTGATGACGGCGCTGGCTATCCTGGCCCTTGCCGGGCTGGCCGTGGTCAATATGGTCTCGGTGACGACGCGCAACACGACCGCGGTCGAGACCCGGGCGCTGGGCATGGTCGCGGCCGAGAACCTGATGAATATGGAATTGCTGCGTCCGGGCCGTATCCAGGGGCGGACCGGCGATTATGAGCTCGCCGGGGTGCGTTATGCCTGGGAGCTGGATGTTGATGCCACGACCGACCGGGAGCTGGTGCGCCTGGTGATGACAGTGCGCGAAGCCGGCAGCGATTATGTCGTTGGCCGGATCGAAACGTTCCGGCGGAGGTCATGAGCATGGCTGTGACCGCAGACAAGAGCGCCGGTTTCTCGCTTCTGGAAGTGCTGATCGCGACCTTCGTCTTCGCCATTATCGGGGCCATTTCGGTGGCCTTGATGGCGACGACGCTGACCGCGCGGGACGTCAATGAAGAGGCCCTGGCGCGGTCTGCTGCAATCGACCGGGTCCGGGTGCTGTTGCGCGAGGATCTCGGTCAACTGGCCGACCGGCCGGTGCGCGGCCCGGACGGCTTTGTCCGGGACTATATCTTCGCCGGCGACAATGCCGGGCTGCGTTCTGACAACGGCACCGATGATGAGCGCATCCTGTTTGCCTTTACCCGCTATGGCCGCGCCAATCCGGGCTATGTCCGCGCGCGCAGCTCGCTCATCCATGTTGAATACCTGGTTCGCGGTGATCAGTTGATCCGGCGCGCATCGGATTATCCGGACATGACCGGCGAGACGCGCCAGAGCGAGCAGGTCCTGTCGCAAAGCGCCGAGGCGATCGCGGCGGAGTTCTATTTCGGCGTCAATTGGCGCAGCCAGGCCCTGCGCCGGCCCGGGAGCGAGAATGAAGCCTTCCCGCGAGCCGTCCGCCTGCGTTTCACAGCGCCGGATTTCGGCGCGCTGGAATTTGTCGCGGTGACGCCGGAGGGCCTGTCATGACCGGCGCTCCCAAGGAACGCGGCGCGGCGCTGATCAGCGCCTTGCTCCTGGTCGCGCTGATGACCACGGTCGCCATGACCCTGGCGACGGATCTGCGCTTTTCCATGCGCCGCACGGCCAATCTGGAAATCCGTGACCAGGCCTATTGGTATGCGCTGGGGGCGCGTGACTTTGCCGAGGTCTCGATCGAACGAGCCATGGGAGCACCGGAGGAAGCGCTGCGGCCGGACGCGGACTGGCTCAACGGGCCGCAGATCTTTCCGATCGAACAGGGACAGCTCGCGGGGACGATCCGTGACGGCAATAACTGCTTCAACCTCAACAGCCTGGTCTCGCGCGGTGAAGACGGCCTGTTGCGCGAAGTGCCAGAGCAGAGGCGGCGCTTTGAGCTACTAATGAATGCTGCCGGCCTGCCGCCGCAGGAGACCGGGCGGATTGCGGCCCAGACCCTGGACTGGCTCGACAGCGATATCCGCCAGACCCTGTCCGGTGGGGAGGACGAGCTCTATGGCGAGCTGGGCCGGTCCTATCGCACCGGCAATACGCTGATGGCCGAGCCGGCCGAGCTCCTCGCCCTCGATGCCATGACACCGGATATCTACCGGGTGCTCGAACCGCTGGTCTGTACCCGGCCGATGACCGACCCGCTCTCGCTCAACATCAACACGCTCAGGACCGACCAATTGCCGCTGCTGGTCGCAGCGCTGGATGGCAATATCACCCAGGTCGAGGCCGACGGCTTGTTATTGCGGCGCCCGCCGGCCGGTTACGAGCAGGCGTCGGCGTTCTGGGACCAGGGCGTGTTCGAGACCTTCGAGCTGACCGATACGCTCCGTTCGAGCGTCGGCATCACCACGAATTATTTTGAGATTGAAATCGACGTGCTTTATGCCGGCATGCGTTTCGAGCTCAACGAAACGGTCGAATGGCGCGGCGGAGGATCCGTGCGCCGTCTGACCCAACGCTATGGAAGCTTTTCATGAGCCAGGATCTCGTCATCCAGGTCCACGATACGGGCACGCTCGACTGGTCGGTGATCGACCGGGCGAGCGGCAATACGCGCCAGTCCGGCCAGTGCGGTGCCGGGGAAACGCCGGATATTCCCGCCACCGACGGGGTTGATCGCACGCTTTGCATCCTGCCGGGCGAGCGCGTTTTCGTCTCCCGCATCAGCCTGCCGGCGCGCAGCGAACGCGAGGCGCGCCAGGCGGCGCCCTTCATGATCGAGGACGAGCTGGCCTCGTCCCTGGACGATACGCGCATTGTGCCCGGCGCCAAGGCGGGCGACGGCAAGCGCTGGGTCATGGGGGCCGAGGATGGCTGGGTGGAAGCGCTGGAAGCGCGTCTCGCCCCGGTCCTGGTCCGCCCGGTCTACACGCTGGCGGACTACCAGGCCGCCGCGGATGATGAGGCCGCGCTGACCCTGTTTGATCGCCGCGGTGATGTCCTCTTCTGGTATGGCCAGGACGCCCAGCAGGACGGTACGGCCTTCGGCGGCGCGGTGGATCCGGAACTGTTCGGCCAGATCGCGCATGCCATTGTGCATGGTGCATCCGGCGGTGATGTCGCGGTCTCGTCCTCCCTCGGATTGACCGGGGCCGCCTTCCGCGCCGTGCCGCGTGAGGATCTGGCGGCGCGCGCCGGCCGCATCGATGATGGTGTGCTCGAGCAGCTACCGGCCCTGTTCGGCGAGCGCTGGCTGTCGACCCTGGACTGGTCGTCCGTGCTCAAGCCGCTGCGCCTGACCGCGGCGCTGGCCGCGGGGCTGCTGCTCGCCTTTGCGGCGCTACTGGGCTCTGAGGCGATGTATTACCGGATGCAGGCTGACCGTTTCGACGAGGCCAGCGTGGCGGTCTTCCGCTCTGCCGTACCGGAGGTCACGCGCCGCGTGATCCCGGCCGAGGCCGAGCGTATCCTGGGCGACCGTATCGCAGCGCTGGGGGGAGGAGAGACTTCGTCCTTCCTGCTGCATGTGGCGGCGCTGGCGGAATTGACAGAAGACAATGACCGGGTCCGCATCGATGGCATCCGCTTTGACCAGGCCCGGGCCGAATTGCGCGTCTCCGCGCTCTATACCGACTTTGCCGATTTCGATGAGCTGACAGCCGAGGCGGCGCGCATGGGTATCGGACTCGAGGATAATGGTGCGCGCGAAGGCGAGGCCGGCCTTGAGGGCGAATTTGTGTTGAGGCTGCGATGAACCCGGTGATCTCCGCAATCCAGGCCTATTGGGCCGGCCGCACGGACCGTGAACAGGTCCTGCTGGCCATCATGACAGTGCTGCTCATCGGTCTGATCGGCTATCTCCTGCTGGCCCGGCCGCTGTTCGATTTCCATGACCGGGCGCGCAATGACTATGCCGGCTCGATGCAGCTTTACCGCGCGATCGAGGCGGATGCGGCGACCTATCGCGAACTTGCCGCCGGGGCGTCCAGCCAGGCCGGGTCCGAGCAGTCCCTGCGCGCCATTGTCGGCTCGCTGGCCATCGGCAACCAGATCGCCATTGCCCGCATGATCCCCGGCGATGACGGCTCTCTGACTGTGAATATTGAACGCGCACCGACCCGCGCGGTCATGGCCTGGCTGATCGATCTGGAGGAACGCTATGGCGTCCAGGTCATGGCCAGCACGATGGACCGTGACGGCAATGAATATGCCCAGATCAGCCTGGTCCTGCGTCGCGGCGGAGGGCGCTAGATGCTGCGCTATCTCCTCATCGGCCTTGCTTCGCTGCTGGTCTGGCTGATCGTCCTGATGCCCCTGAAGGCGGTGATGATGGTCGCCGGCGGGGCGTCGGCCTTTGGCTATCAGGATGTCTACGGATCGCTCTGGCAGGGGCGTATCTATGGCATGCGCGTCGCCGGCGCCATGCCGGTGCGGGAGGTCGAGCTCGCCGTCAATCCGCTACCGCTCCTGATCGGGCGGTTGTCCGCGGCCTGGAGCGTCAGCGATGCCAGCTTGCGCGGCCGCGGCCGGGTGCTCTTGGCCGGTGACCGGCTGGAGCTCAACTCAACCCGGTTTGATGCAAGCTTGCAGCGCCTCGGCCTGTCCGCCTTTCCGGGGCTGGACCTGGATGGCCAGGTGTCCGCGACGCTGACGCAGCTCGAGCTGGACGGCGATACCTGCCTTGCCGCCGAAGGCACGATGCGCACCGCCGTTCTGAGCCAGTTCGCCGCCACCTACGGCTATGACGGACCCGATCTGGTCGGCCAATTTTCTTGCCGGGACGACCGTCTCGTGCTCGATTTCTCCGGGATCAGCGACGATCTCAGCCTGACGGGCGAGATCGATTTCGACCGCAGCGGCTATCGCTGGTCGCTGGAAGTGCAGACCCCGCGCGCCGAATTGGCCGATGTTCTGGCGCTGGGCGGGCTGCAACGCGCCGGCAATGTCTGGCGGCGGCAGGGGAGTGTGGGCTATGGCGCGCCGTAATCGACTGATGGCCGGGCTGCTCGGTGCAGTATTGCTGACGGGCTGTGCGACCAGCGCCGGTCTGTCTTTCCCGGCCGGCCCGCAAGCGGCGGCCCCGGAGGCGGACGCGCCGGCCTTGGTCGAGGTGCTCGATCAATTGCCGCCGCAGCAACTCGATGCCGGCGAATGTGCCGGCTTCTTCTGGAGCGCCGATGCCGAGCATCGCTTCCTCGCCTTCGAGAATGAAACCGGGGGCTATGCCCGGGTCTTTGCCGATGGCCAGGTGCACGAATTCGCGGTCCCCTCACGCCAGGGCAGCTATATCGCCGGAGACCCGTATCAGCGGCATTATGTCGATGCTGCCCGTCAGCTGGACATGCGCCTGACGGGGACGATCGGAGAGCGTTTGCCCGAAGGCCAGCGGATCGAACGCGCCGTCTTGAGCATCCAGCAGCCGGATGGCCAGCGGCTGGTCATTCCGGTCATCGGACATCATGCCTGCCGGGTCAGCCCGTCGCTCTAGAACACCAGCTGGAACGGTGCGCCGAAAGCGTGGAAGAACCAGGCCATGAGGATGCCGTAGGCGATCCAGGGTCCGAAGGCGATCGCGGTCGTCTGGTCGGGAACCCGACGCTCGGCCAACCCCACCAGAAAGACGTAGAGCAGGGCGGTCCAGCTGCCGATCAGCAGGATCACCGGCAGCATCCAGGCCCCGCACCAGGCTCCGCCGGCGGCGAGCAGTTTGGCGTCGCCGCGGCCCAGCCCGTCAATGCCGCGCAGATAGCGATAGCCCAGCTCGATCGAGACCAGGATGCCATAGCCGAGCGCGGCACCGATCAGGGGTGACCAGAGCTGGTCGAGCAGCACGATATTGACTGCCAGCCCGGCTGGAATCAGCGGTAAAGTGATTTTGTCCGGCAGGCGGAAGCTCTGCGTGTCGGTCCAGACCAGCGCAATAAGGGCGGCCAGAAGCAATAAAGTGGCAAAGTGCAGCAGCACGGGGATCAGCCCTTGTCACAAAAGCCTCATCGGCATACGCCAAAAACGGGTGAGTACGAAGGGGAAATAAAGCATGGCCGAGGCTGTTGCTGCGCTCCACGCCGATCATGTCCGCATGACGTTCGGCGAGACGAAGGCGCTTGATGACGTATCGCTGACGGTGAATACCGGCGAAATGGTCGCTTTGATCGGGCCCTCCGGCTCAGGCAAGTCGACTCTGTTGCGTGTCGCTGCAGCCTTGCAGGTGGCCGACAGCAATTCCGGACCGGTGTCGATTCTCGGCAAGACCATGCAGGAAGGCGGCAAGCTCGCCACCGGCGTACGCGAGAACCGCTCCCATCTCGGCTTCATCTTCCAGCAGTTCAACCTGGTCGGCCGTCTGAGCCTGTTCGGCAATGTCCTGCTCGGTGCGCTGGGGCGGCTGCCGCGCTGGCGCGGTGTGCTGGGCATGTTCCCCAACTCGGTCAAACAGGCGGCGATGGATGCGCTCGATCGTGTCGGCATCGCCGAGTTTGCCGGGCGCCGCGCGTCCAACCTGTCCGGTGGTCAGCAGCAGCGTGCCGCCATTGCCCGCTCCCTCGTGCAGGGTGCGGAGGTTCTCTTTGCCGACGAACCCATCGCCTCGCTCGACCCGGTATCGGCCCGCAATGTGATGGAATTGCTGCGCGAGCTGAACCAGCAGGACGATCTCACCGTGGTCGTGACCCTGCACCAGATCGATTATGCGCGGCAGTTCTGCGATCGCATCGTCGCCCTCAACAAGGGTCAGGTCCTCTATGACGGCCCGCAAGCCGACCTGACCAAGGAAAAGCTGATCGAGATCTACGGCCCCGAATTCGAAGCGGCCTTCTACGGGGGTGAAGAGGCATGAACCGGATGATGAAACGTCTCGCGGCCCTTCTCATGGCGCCGCTCCTTTTGGCGCTGGCCGCATGCTCCGACACCACGACCGGTACGACCGGCACGGGCACCAATGCCGCCGATGATGATCGCCGGACGATCAATTTCGGGATTATCGCGACCGAGAGCTCGGCCAATCTGGAATCCAACTGGCGTCCCTTCATCGCCGCCATGTCGGAGTGGACCGGCTATAATATCCAGCCCTTCTACGCCTCCGACTATGCCGGCGTGATCCAGGCCATGCGCTATGACAATGTCCAGGTCGCCTGGTTCTCCAACTTCTCCGGCCTGCAGGCTGTGCGCCTGGCCGGGGGCGAGGTCTTCGCCAAGGCCACCTATCCGGACGGCTCGGAAGGCTATCATTCCATTCTCCTCGTCCCGGTCGACAGCCCGATCCAGACGCTGGACGATATCCTGACCTGTGATCAGTCCCTCGATTTCGGCATGGGCGATCCCAATTCCACCTCCGGCTTCCTGGTCCCCTCGGCTTTCATCTTTGCGCCGCGCGGGATTGACCCGAACGAGTGTTACAACTCGGTGCGCAATGCCAGCCACGAGGCCAACGCCCTGGCGGTGGCCAATGAGCTGGTCGATGTCGCGGCCAACAACACCACCAACATGCTGGTGCTGCAGCGCTCGCGTCCGGACATCTATGCCAGCCTGCGCGAGATCTGGCGCTCGCCGATGATCCAGACCGACCCGATCATCTGGCGCGGTGACCTCGACGAGGAAGCCAAGCAGCGCATCCAGTACTTCTTCATGAATTACGGCCGCCGCGGCACCCCGGAAGAGATCCAGGAAGCCCGCGACGTCCTCACCCCGCTGGTCTTCGGGACCTTCCTGCCGTCTTCCAATTCGCACCTCGATCCGATCGTGCAGCTGGAAATCGTCCGCGATATCACCCGCACCCGCACGGACCCGGAACTCAGCGAAGAGGAACGCGCCACCCGCATCGCCGATCTCGAGGCCCGCCTGGCCGAGGTCGAGGCCGGCAATAGCGGCCTGGTCAGCCTGGCCAGTTCGGTTGGCGAGACCCTTGATGACGAGGCCGGCGCAACCAGTGGCGAGGCGCAGGCCGCGAGCTATTCCGGCAGTTTTGTCCTGCTCGGCCTGACCGGTGCGCTTCTGGTGATCATGTTGTGGGCCAGTGCGCCGCGCGGTCCGGGACCCCGCGTGCCGCTGAGCGAGCGCCTGATCAATGTTTTCATCTCGGTCGGTGTGATCGTGATCCTGGTGTGGAGCTTTGATTCCGCCGACATGGATCGCTCCTACCTGCTGGTCGAGAATGCGGGCGATATGGGCGAATTCATCGCCGGCTTCTTCCCGTCCAACATCTTCGATGCCGCGTCGCGGGCCGAATACTCCACCGATCTGCGCAGCGGCATCGCGGAGGCGGTACCGCAGATGATCGTCACCGTGCAGATTGCCATCTGGGGCACTTTCATCGCCGTCATCGCCGCCATTCCGTTTGGCCTGATGAGCGCCCGCAATGTCGCTCCGGGCTGGGTGGTGCAGCCGGTTCGCCGCCTGATGGACGTGTTCCGCTCGATCAATGAGCTGATCATCGCCCTGCTCTTCATTGCCGCAGTGGGTCTGGGCCCGCTCGCCGGTGTGATGGCGCTGGCGGTGCACACGACCGGTGTCCTAGCCAAGCTGTTCTCGGAGGCGGTCGAGGCCGTCGACGAAGGCCCGATCGAGGGGGTCCGGGCAACCGGCGCGACGCCATTGCACGAGATCATCTGGGCGGTGATCCCGCAGGTGGCACCGCTGTGGACCTCCTTCGGGCTCTACCGCTTCGAATCCAATGCCCGTTCGGCAACGGTTCTCGGTCTCATCGGGGCCGGCGGTATCGGTCAGATCCTGTTCGAAGCTGTCCGCGCCTTCGACTATCAGCGTACGGCCGCCATTGTCCTGGTGATCGTCATCGCTGTGAGCGCGATCGACCTGATGTCGCAATTGCTACGCAAACGGCTGGTATAGGCCTCGATCAAGCTCTCGATTGATCAAGGACGCGTTTGGGTGATGAGGACGACGGGTATTGTGCTGGCCGCGATTGCGGGGCTTGCCGCAGGGCAGGCCGCGCACGCGCAGCAGCGTGACCAGATCCGGATCGTCGGCTCCTCGACCGTGTTTCCCTTCTCCACGGCCGTGGCGGAGAGTTTCGGTGCGCGCACGCAATATCCGACGCCCGTGGTGGAATCGACCGGGACCGGGGGTGGCTTCCGTCTGTTCTGCGATGGTCTGGGGTCGGAATATCCCGACGTCTCCAATGCCTCGCGCCGAATGCAGGCGTCCGAGTATGAGCGCTGCCAGAATAATGGCGTGCGCGAGATCACCGAGGTGCGGTTTGGTTTCGACGGCATTGTCCTGGGCCATGCCGATCTCGGTGAGCCGCCCCTGTCGCTCTCCCTGCGCGAGCTCTGGCTGGCGCTGGCGGCTGAAGTGCCGGCCGACAATACCTGCTCGTCTTTCATCCCCAATCCCGCCCGGCGCTGGTCCGATGTCGACCCGTCCCTGCCGCCGGTCCGGATCGAGGTCTTTGGTCCGCCGCCGACCTCGGGAACACGCGACGCCTTTGTCGAACTGGCGCTGAAGGAAGGGGCCCGCTCGGTCGCCTGTGTCGAAGCGCTGGAAGCGGTGGAACCGCGCCGCTTCGATCGCATCGCCAGCCGCATCCGCGAGGATGGCGCCTGGATCGATAGCGGCGAGAACGACAATGCGATCGTGCAGACCCTGATCAATGCGCCGGACGCGTTCGGGGTCTTCGGCTTTTCCTTCCTCGACCAGAATTCCGACCGTCTGGTCGGCGCGCTGATCGATGGGGTCGGTCCCGAATTCGAGCTGATTGCCTCGGGCGAATACCCGATCTCGCGCTCACTCTTCTTCTATGTGAAGAACCAGCATGTCGGCCTGGTCTCGGGCCTGTCCGACTATGTCGGGGAGTTCGTGTCCGAGGATGCCTGGGGCGAGTTCGGATACCTCACCGATCGTGGCCTCATCCCGCTGCTCGAAGACGAGCGTGCGGCCGCGGGCGAGCATGCGCTCGCCCTTAACCCGATGACGGAAGCCCCGAACTAGAACCGGCTGGCTTCCCGCCTATTCGAGCGGGGTTTTGCGATTGCGCAGACGTTGCCAGAAGCGGCGGCGCTCCGGCTTGGGGTGCGGTTTGAGATTGGCCAGGAAGTCGATCGCGCATTGTTCCCAGGAGTGCTTTTCTGCGTGGGAGCGCGGCGCGCTGCGGTCGATCTCGAGACAATCGAGGCAGGCCTGGCGCAGATCATCATTGATGAAACCGCCACCGGAGCCGGGGATGATGTCCTTTGGACCGTGCGCCGGATAGGCCGCGACAGGCGTACCGCAGGCCATGGCTTCCAGATTGACCAGGCCGAACGTGTCGGTCCAGCTCGGGAAGACGAAGACATCGGCATCGGCGAAGTGTCGCGCCAGCTCGTCGCCGAACTTGGCACCGGTGAAGACCGCATCGGCGTATTTCGCCTGCAGCTCTTCCAGCTGCGGACCATCGCCGACAACAACCTTGGTGCCGGGCAGGTCCAGCTCAAGGAAGCTCTCGATATTCTTCTCGACAGCGACGCGGCCGACATTGACCCAGATCGGACGTTCCAAGCCGGCAAACACGTCTTCGCCGCCCATCATCCGCTTGGATGGGTTGAACATGTCGATATCGACACCGCGCGCCCAGGGCGTGAGGTTCTTGAAGCCGCGCTGGGTGAGATCGTCACGCATGGAGGGCGTGGTCACCATCATGCGACCGCCGGCATTGTGGAACCAGCGCATGAAGGCGTAGCCCGCGCCAAGCGGGATCAGCGGCATGCGGGCGTTCACATATTCCGGGAATTTGGTGTGATAGCTGGTGGTGAAGGGGATTTTCCACTTCACGCAGATGCCGCGCGCGGCCATGCCCAGCGGGCCTTCCGTGGCGATATGGATGGCTTCCGGTTCGAACTCGGTGAAGCGGCGGGCGATATCCTTGCGCGCGCCCATGGCGAGCTGGATCTCCGGATAGGTCGGCAGCGGCATGGTCTTGTAACCGAGCCCCGGATGGATGACCTCGACCTCGCGATCCATCTTGCGCAGTTCCGCAACGGTGCGCGACAGGGTGCGCACAACGCCGTTCATCTGCGGTTCCCAGGCGTCGGTCACGAGCATGATGCGCTGCGGACGCTCTTCGCTATCCTCCGCATCAGGGCCGTTCGTGGTCACGATATTGTTCGCGAGTTCTGCCTTTTTATTCATGTAATCAGCTGTTTGCGCCCATTTCACGCGGGCGTCGCTCCGGGTTGCCTGACTAGGGTTTAGCCTATTCCAGCACGCAGGCGAAGAGTTACCGCACACTGGGCTTGCCGTAGGCGTCACTCGGGATCATTCTCCCGGCAAAATTCAGGCCCTGAGGGAGGTGCGCCGTGAATATTCAAACTCGCAGTGCGATCGATTGGGACGCCATCGACTTCCATAAATTCTCCGACGAGTCGGAGCTCGTCTCCGGTCTTGCCGCCGCAGTCGGTTTTACCACCGCCGAACGGGACCGGGTGCGCGAAGACGCCATTGACCTCGTCAAGCGCGCGCGGGTGTCCACAAAGGTGCGCGGCCTGATGGAATCCTTCCTGCAGGAATTCGGGCTGTCCAATAAGGAAGGCCTGGCGCTGATGTGCCTGGCCGAGGCCCTGCTGCGCGTGCCCGATGGTGAAACCCGGGACAAGCTGATCGCCGAGAAGATCTCCGACGGGGATTGGGGCGAGCATGCCGGCAAGTCAGAGCACTGGCTCGTCAATGCGTCGACCTTGGGTCTGATGCTGACGGGCAAGATCATCGACGTCGATGGCGAGGCGCGCCGCAATCCGACGCAATACCTCAAGAAGCTGACCCAGCGCATGGGCGAGCCGGTGATCCGCACGGCCACCATGCAGGCCATGCGCATCATGGGGGAGCAATTCGTCCTCGGCCGCACGATCGAGGCTGCGCTCAAGCGCTCGGCCAAGCACAAGGAGATCGGCTCCTTCGATATGCTGGGCGAGGGTGCGCGCACCGCGGCCGATGCGCAGCGTTATCACCAGCGCTATCTCGATGCCATCGAGGCGGTCGGGAAGGCGCGCGGCGACGGTCCGATCGAGCAGGTGCATGGCGTTTCGGTGAAGCTCTCCGCCCTGCATGCGCGCTATGAAGCCATCAAGGAAGAGCGCGTGATGACCGAGCTCTACCCGATGGTGCTGGAGCAGGCGCGGGCCGCCAAGGCGCATGATATCGGCTTCTGTATCGATGCCGAGGAAAGCGACCGCCTGGTCATCTCGCTGAAGATTCTCGAGCGGCTGGCTCGCGATCCCTCGCTGGCCGGCTGGAACGGGCTGGGCCTCGCAGTCCAGGCCTATCAGAAACGTGCGCCGCATGTACTCGACATGATCGTCGAGCTGGCCCAGCAGACCGGTCGCCGTTTCCTCGTCCGCCTGGTCAAGGGCGCCTATTGGGATACCGAGATCAAATTCGGCCACCAGATGGGCTGGCCGGACTTCCCGGTCTGGACCACCAAGACGGCAACCGATCTCAATTATCTCGGCTGCGCCCGCCGCATGCTGGCCGCGCCCGAGCAGATCTACAGCCAGTTCGCCACGCACAATGCGCACACACTCGCTTCGGTGCGCCTGCTGGCGGAGAAGGCCGGGGTCAATGATTATGAGTTCCAGCGTCTGCACGGCATGGGCGACCCGCTTTATCGCGCCGCCCTGGAGGCGCATGGCGAACGTACGGTGCGCGTCTACGCCCCGGTCGGCAGCCATGAGGACCTCTTGCCCTATCTCGTGCGACGTCTGCTCGAGAACGGTGCCAACACGTCCTTCGTGCACTCCTTCCTCGATGAAGCGGTGCCGGTTGAGGATGTCGCCCGCGGTCCGTTCGAGGCTGCCGAGGCCCTGACCCGGCACCAGAAAATCCCGACCCCGGGCCGCCTTTATGGCGATGAACGCCCTAACTCAATGGGTGTCGACCTGTCGCAAACCTCGGTGCGGGCCCGTCTGGCCAAGGCTGTGGCGGCGTTCGACCAGGCCGGACCGATCGCAGCGCAGCCGCTGGTCGCCGGCGCAGTGATCAAGGGTGACGCCAAGCCGGTCGTGAGCCCGGTCGATTCGAGCCGCACAGTGGGATCCATCATCGAAGCCGATACGGCGCTGGTCGAGGAGGCCTTTGCCAAGGCGCAGGCGGCTTACCCGGCCTGGAATGCAAAGGGCGGTCGCGCGCGCGGCGCCATCCTGCGCGCCATGGCCGATGCCATGGAGGAACAGACCGACCGCCTCATCGCCCTGATGGCGCGCGAGGCCGGCAAGACGGCCCAGGACGGTATTGATGAAGTCCGCGAGGCCGTCGACTTCTGCCGCTATTATGCCGCCCAGGCCGAACGCGAATTCGAGAGCCCGGTGCGCATGCCCGGGCCGGCGGGCGAGACGAATCATCTCGGCCTCACCGGTCGCGGTGTCTTCGTCTGTATCAGCCCGTGGAACTTCCCGCTGGCCATCTTCACCGGCCAGATCGCTGCGGCGCTGGCGGCCGGTAATACGGTGCTGGCCAAGCCGGCCGAGCAAGCGCCGCTGATCGCCTATGAGGCGATCAAGATGTTCCAGGCGGCCGGTCTGCCGGAAGACGTGCTCTATCTGTTGCCGGGTCAGGGGGAGACTGTGGGTGCAGCCCTGACCTCTGACAATCGCACAGCGGGCGTCGCCTTTACCGGTTCGACCGAGGTCGCCCGCCTGATCAACCGCTCTCTCGCGGCTCGCGACGCGGCCATTGCGCCGCTGATCGCCGAGACCGGCGGGCTCAACGGCATGTTTGTCGATACCACCGCTCTCAAGGAGCAGGTCGTCGATGATGCCATCCTGTCCGCCTTCGGGTCGGCCGGTCAGCGCTGTTCGGCCCTGCGGGTGATCTTCCTGCCGGAGGACACCGCCGACGAGTTCATCGAAGGCCTGTCCGGGGCCATGGACGAGTTGCAGATCGGTGACCCGGCCGAGGCGACCACCGATGTCGGCCCGGTGATTGATTCGGACGCGCGCCAGATTCTGATCGACCACATGGAACGGATGAGTCGCGAGGCGACGATTCTGAAACAGCTCGACACCGGCCTGTCCGGCGAGACCGGTTGTTTCTTCGGCCCAGCCCTTGTGGAGCTGCCGTCGCTGGACCTGCTGGAGCGCGAGGTCTTCGGCCCGGTACTACATGTTGTGCGTTACAAGCGGAAAGACATGGGCGCGATGGCATCGGCTCTCGCGGCCAAGGGCTATGGTCTGACCCTGGGCGTTCACTCCCGGCTGGAAACTTTCCACAGCCAAGTGCAGTCCCTGGTGCCGGCCGGCAATGTTTACGTCAATCGCAACATGACCGGAGCGGTTGTAGGGGTTCAGCCCTTCGGCGGAGAGGGCTTGTCTGGCACGGGTCCCAAGGCTGGCGGGCCGCATTACCTGCACAGATTTGCGGGTGAAAAAACGGTGACGATCAACATCTCCGCGCAAGGTGGCGATCCCGAGCTGCTCAATCTTTCGTAACGCTTGGTCAATCTGCGTAAACGCCGGTTAACCCTTGCTACACAGGCCTGTCACGCCCCTTAACCGGGCGTGACAGCTGCCCGTCCGCGTTCAGGACTTGTTAACCAAAAAATCCGCTCAAAGACCATTCCGGGCGTTGACGACCCATTTGGGCTCAGCCACTATATGTTGGGTCAGCTGTTCACAGCGGCACACTATACAGATTTTTCGACCGTTCGGTTTATTGGAGCGCGCGACGCTGTTTTTCGCGCGAACAGGACAGTTTTGCCTTCGGGTCTGGGGAGCACACGCGTCATGACACCATTGGATTCGGCCTCGCAGCACAAGATCGAGAACGAGCTTCCGGAAGCACCGCAGCCGCAACGCGGCAAGCCGAAACCGCAAGCAGGTTCCCACCTGCGCGTGGTGGAAAGCGTCAAGGTCGACCGGTCGCGTGATGCGCTGCTGACCGACTTTGGCAAGAAGACGCTGGAAGACCGCTACCTGCTGCCGGGTGAGAGCTATCAGGACATGTTTGCGCGTGTCTCGACCGCTTATGCCGACAACACCGAGCACGCCCAGCGCCTGTATGATTACATCTCAAAGCTCTGGTTCATGCCGGCTACCCCGGTTCTGTCCAATGGCGGCGCTGACCGCGGCCTGCCGATCTCCTGCTTCCTGAACTCGGTCGGCGATTCGCTCGACGATATTGTCGGCACCTGGACCGAGAATGTCTGGCTCGCCTCCAATGGCGGCGGGATCGGCACCTATTGGGGCGATGTCCGCTCGATCGGCGAGAAAATCGGTGAAGTCGGCCAGACCTCCGGCATCATCCCCTTCATCCGTGTGATGGACAGCCTCACCCTGGCGATTTCCCAGGGCTCGCTGCGCCGCGGCTCCGCTGCGGTCTATCTCGACGTCAATCACCCGGAGATCGAGGAATTCCTCGAGATCCGCAAGCCGTCGGGCGACTTCAACCGCAAGTCCCTGAACCTGCACCACGGCCTCAACATCTCCGACGCCTTCATGCACGCCGTCGCCAATGATGAAGAGTTCGAGCTGAAATCGCCGAAGTCCGGCGAGGTGGTGAAGACGATCAACGCCCGCAAGCTGTGGCAGAAGATTATCGAGCTGCGCCTGCAGACCGGCGAGCCCTACATCATCTATTCCGACACGGTGAATAACGCCCTGCCGCAGCACCAGCGCAAGCTGGGTCTCAAGGTCCGCCAGTCCAATCTGTGTGCCGAGATCATGCTGCCGACCGGCTATGACCATAATGGCCAGGAACGCACCGCAGTGTGCTGCCTGTCTTCGCTCAACGCGGCGAAATACCTTGAGTGGAAAGACGATCCGCAATTCATCGAGGACATTTTCCGCTTCCTCGACAATGTCCTGCAGGACTTCATCGAGCGCGCTCCGGCGGAAATGGACCGTGCCGTCTATTCCGCTATCCGCGAGCGTTCCGTCGGTCTCGGCCTGATGGGCATGCATACCTTCCTGCAGCAGATGAATGCGCCGTTCGAGAGTGCCATGGCCAAGTCCTGGAACCTCAAACTGTTCAAGCATATCCGCCAGCAGGCCGATGCCGCTTCCGTGAAGCTGGCCGACGAGCGCGGCGCCTGCCCGGACGCTGAGGAAAATGGTGTGAAGGCGCGCTTCTCGCACAAGCTGGCGATTGCACCGACGGCGTCGATCTCGATCATCTGCGGCGGGGTCTCCGCCGGCATCGAGCCGATCCCGGCCAATGTCTACACGCACAAGACCCTGTCCGGTTCCACCACGGTGAAAAACCCGCAGCTGGAAGCCGCGCTGGAAGCCAAGGGCAAGAACACGCCGGAAGTCTGGGCCACCATCCTCGAGCATGAGGGTTCGGTGCAGCATCTCGACTGCCTGGACGAGCATGAAAAGGCGCTGTTCCGCACCGCCTTTGAAATCGACCAGCGCTGGGTCATCGAGCATGCCGCCGACCGCACGCCCTATATCTGCCAGTCGCAGTCGCTGAACATCTTCCTGCCGGGCGATATCGATAAATGGGACCTGCACATGCTGCACTGGACCGCATGGGAGAAGGGTGTGAAGTCGCTCTACTACTGCCGCTCCAAGTCGGTGCAGCGCGCGGCCTATGCCGGGTCTGAGTCGAAATCGGAGGCGGAAAAGAGCATGAGCGACGCCGCTCCGACCGATTACGAGGAATGTCTCGCCTGTCAGTAGAATCTGACTAATCGACTGAATTCAAAGACCGCTTCAGACTTCTGAAGCGGTCTTTTTTGATCGTAATGGACAAGAATGACAATCTCCCGTTAACTATATTCGTCTCGCAAGCGAAACGAGGTGCGATCAAGCGCCCAGCATGCTTTTGAGGGACGGGGGAGGACGTTGAATGCGTCTCGGACGAACATCGGAACTGGTTTGCGCCGGCATGATTGCGCTTGGCGGGACGTTTTATGTCCTGACCATGCCGACGCGCGCGCATACCGAATGGGCCAGTTCCAGCCAGATGATCCAGGACCAGTTCCTGGCCGAAGGCGATGTGCGTCCCCTGTCCGCACCGGCGGCTCGCGTGGCTCTGTCTGCGCTTTCGCTCGAAAGCGATATCGCCGGTGGTAATGCGTTCGCGGCCATGACCACGACCCAGGTGACCGAGATTGATCTGGGCAATGCCGGCCGGCTGCAGGTCGCCCTGATCGACGATGACAGTTCCGACATCGCCTTCGAGATGTTCTCGCCCTATGGCGATGAGCGCTCGCCGATCGTGCTGGATGCCGAGATCGAGCGCGATCCGGTCGTCGCGGTCAATTACGAGCGCAGTTTTGACAGTCTCGGCGACGCCGAACACCTCGATATTTCCATCACGCCGCGAGCCGCGGTCAGCGTCAGTGATGAGGGCACGGCGGCCGGAGCGGGCGCTGAAGTCCGGGTCGGCCGGCATCTCGGGCCGACGCTGAGCAATGAGCCGCGCTGGTATATGTTCGCCGGTGCAGACCGGCGTGCACTTTTATTCAACCCGACAGAAGGTGCGGACTTCGAGCGCGCCATGGCCTTCACCCGGCGTGAAGTGGTCGGGGATGCGCAGGCCGGGATCGCCGTGCGCTTCGGTGAATCGGCTGATATTTCCTTGGCCTATGTTCGCCGCGAGTATCAGCACAGCGCCGGTACCGAGGCCTTCGACGAGACCGAACAGTTCGGCGCAGTAACCGTAAACTGGCGCTGGTAAGGCCGTTTCCGGCTCGTTTTTGCCTAGCGAAATACCGCCTCAGACGCGCAAAGCTGTGGAAGACCAGCAACAATCTGTAGACGTTTGGTTCACTATAATCGCAATATGTTGTGGTTATCGCTTCATAGCCGCCGATTCAGATTGCCAGAGGTTTTCGCCCGATGTCGACCATCATCACCGAGACGCCCGGCCTGCTCACAAGCAGCCATTCCTACAAGCCGTTCCGCTATCCTTGGGCCTATGACTTCTGGAAGAAGCAACAGCAGGTTCACTGGATGCCGGAAGAGGTTCCGCTCGGTGAGGATTGCAAGGACTGGGCGACCAAGCTGACCGATCAGGAGCGCAATCTGCTGACGCAGATCTTCCGCTTCTTCACTCAGTCCGATGTCGAGGTGAACGACAACTATATGGAGCGCTATAGCCGCGTCTTCCGCCCGACCGAGGTGAAGATGATGCTGTCGGCCTTCTCCAATATGGAGACCATCCATATCGCCGCCTATGCGCTGCTGCTGGAAACCATCGGCATGCCGGACAGCGAGTTCTCCGCCTTCATGGAATACGAGGCGATGGCGGACAAGCACGACTACATGCAGCGCTTCGGGGTCGAGTCGAACGAGGACATCCTGCGCACGGTCGCCATGTTCGGTGCCTTCACCGAAGGTCTGCAGCTGTTCGCCTCCTTCGCGATGCTGATGAACTTCCCGCGCTTCAACAAGATGAAGGGCATGGGCCAGATCGTGACCTGGTCGATCCGCGATGAGAGCCTGCATTGCGAAGGCATGATCAAGCTCTTCCACGCTTTCGCCAAGGAAACCGGTGCCCTGACCCAGGCGGTCAAGGATGACATCGTCCAGTGCTGCGAAACCGTTGTCCGCCTCGAGGACAAGTTCATCGATCTCGCCTTCGAAATGGGTGATGTCGAAGGCATGACCCCGGACGATATCAAGCAGTACATCCGCTATATCGCCGACTGGCGCCTCGGTCAGCTGGAGCTGCCGACCCTCTATGGCGTCAAGGAACACCCGCTGCCCTGGCTGTCGGAAATCCTCAATGGTGTCGAGCACGCCAACTTCTTCGAGGCCCGCGCCACGGAATATTCCAAGGGCGCAACGCAGGGCGAATGGCATGGCGATGAAGGCGTCTGGTCGATGTTCGACAAGATGAAGCTGGAAAAGGCCAAGGAACCGGTCGGCACGGTTTAAGCCGACCCGGCCTTACAAGCGATCCAAGTCAGGAGCCCTGCGGCAAGCGGGGCTCTTTTCTTTTGCGTGTCTGGGTGCGGACAAATCGGGCGATCGGGGTTTCGAATACGCGCTCGCAGATCATCGCGCCCGCCATGGCGGCGGCCAGCATGATCGGCAGGGCGAGGATATTGTCCCACAGGCCGGGCTGGGCGAAGCGGGCCCAGATCAGCCCCAGCACGCTGAGCACCAGGATGTGGGTCAGGAAGAGCGAGAAGCCGGCCCGGGCAAAGCCGGCCAGGCTGAACAGGCCCGGCTGGGGCGCCGCAGCCGTCCATCCGCCGAGACCCCAGATCAGCAGCGCAGGCACAGGCGCATAGAAGGCCACCCGGTAGAGCGGCTCGATAAGGCGGACCTGGATATCGTTCAGATTCATGAAGGTGACCGCCGCGATGATCGCCACCGTGCTGGCCGCGACAACCGGAATGGCGATGCGCTTGCTCGGCGCCGCAATCAGCGCCACCACCATGCCCGCGACATATTCCAGCGTCAGCGGGCTGGCGAAGACGGCGAACTCATAACTCCAGGCGCTCGCACCGATCCCGTAAAGCCCGAGGGTGGCGACAACCCAGATCGCGATGGCGGGTTTAAGCCAGCCATGCGGCAGTTTCAGGATCACCGCCGAGACGACGTAGAAATACACTAGGTGGACCAGCGACCAGGCGACCGCATTGAGGGGCGGGCCGACGTCGGGCCAGAGCAGGAAGGACCGCACCAGGCTCGGTTCGACATAGCGGCTGCCGCCGAAAACGAGGTCGGAATTGTAGAGGTAGACGGCGACCAGGGCGGCGGTGACGGCCCAATAGACCGGATAGACCCGGGCAAAGCGGTCGATGATGAACTGCAGCGGCCCCGGCCGGCGTTCATCGGAGCGGTTCAGATAGAGCCGCGTCATCATATAGCCCGACAGGACGAAGAAGAGATCGACCCCGGAGATGCCATAGGTCAGCTGCGGCGAGAGCAGGGTATCGCCGGCATATTTGGCTTCGACCGAGATATAGTGGTGCACGGTCACAAGACCGAAGGCGATGATCCGGAAGGCGTCCAGCCCGGGCAGATAAGCCCGCTGCAGGCCCGCCCCGTTTGCATCCGATTGCGCCATGTCTGATCCCCTGAATTCGGTCGTCAGCTTAAGCATGATGCTGGAGGGGCGGGCAAGGCAGGGCGTCAGATCACCGCTTCATCTGCCGGTTCGCGCATATTGTAGCGGCTGGCCATGACCCGGCCATAAGCACCGCCATTGCCAACCAGCATGACATCGCCCTCAAGCGTTTCAGGCAGCAGGCGCTGGGTGCCCAGCTTGTCGGCGCTTTCGCAGATCGGCCCGACGATATCGGCGATCCAGCCTGCATTCTCCTCTAGCCGGGTGAGATTGACGATCTCGTGGCGGGCGCCGTAGAGCGCCGGACGGATGAGCGAATTCATCCCGGTGGCAAGGCCGACAAAATTGGCGTCCGGTGTCGACTTGGTCTGGGTCACGCGGGCCAGCAACACTCCGGCCTCGGCGACGATGAAACGCCCCGGCTCGAGCCAGAACTCGTAATCGGGGAACGCCGCCTTGAGCTCACCCAGCATGATGTCGAGCGCGTCGGTATCAATGCGACGCGGGCCCGACGCCTCGTCGACCCCGAGGCCGCCCCCCAGATCGAGCACCTTCACATCGCTGAGGTCCCGCGCGGTCTCGCTCAGGAATTGACCGACGCGGCGCCAGTGCTCCGGATCGGAGATGCCGGACCCGGAATGCACGTGCAGGCCGGTGATGGTCGCGCCTGCGGCCTTGGCCAGCGCGACCGCCTCGGCCACTTCATCCGCGTGCAGGCCGAATTTCGCTTCCGGTCCGGCCGTGCGGACATGTTTGTGGTGACCTTCCGGCCGTTGCGGGTTGATGCGCAGCGTCACGCTGGCGCCGTCGAACAGGTCGGGCCAGTGCTTGAGCGGGTGCAACCCGTCCAGCGTCAGGTGGACCCCCAGTTTCAGGGCCTCCTCATATTCTGAACGCGGGGCGAAGTTCGGCGTGAACAGGATGCGGTCAGCCGTCAGCTGCGGCGTCGCCGCCATGGCGGCGCGGACTTCGGCCAGCGACACACACTCGATGCCCATGCCGGCCTCGGCGACGGTCCGCAGGATGTCCGGATGGCCATTGGCCTTCATGGCATAGAAGCCGCGATCGAGATGCTTCAGCCCGGCAATGGCGCTGGCACGAGCCCGCACGGTCTCCAGGTCGTAGACATAGCGTGCGCCCTCGGCCGGGCAGAGGTCGAGCAGGGCCTCGCGCTTCTGCCGCCACCAGAGCGGTGCCGACTGGGCGCTTTCCTGGGCCGGTGTCTCGCCGATCTCGCGCCAGCTGGCGCCGAACGTCTTGTCCAGCGGCTTGGGCTGGATCAGCTGGTCATGCAGGCGCCGGCACAGGGCCACGCCCTGATCGCCATCGACCACAACAGTGAGGTTGAGATCATTGGCGGCCTGGCTGACCAGTCGCAGCGGATAGTGGGCGAACGCCTCCATGGCCGGGCCGAACTGGGCCAGCAGCGCGCGTACGCCACGTCCGACCAGGCTGACGGCGGCGCAATTCTCGATCACCGTCACCTGGGCGATGCGGGCCAGATCGGTTTCCAGCGTCTCGATCAGTTCGGCCGTCAGCGACGGGTCCTCATCAAGGGAAACAGTGACGCTGGTCTCCGAGGTCGAGACAAGGTCAATCGATACGCCGTGCCGGGCGAAGGGCTCGAAGGCCTGGGCCAGGAAGCCCGACGCGCGCCACATGCCGTCGGTCTCGAGCGTAATCAGGCGCACGCCATGTTTGACCGATACCGCTTTCAGGCGCGGCGCATCCTCCGACGGCGCCGCGCTGATACGCGTCCCGGCCATGTCCGGGCGCTGGGTGCACAGGACCTGCATCTCGATGCCGGCCTTGCGCACCGGGGCGATCGTGCGCGGATGCAAGACGCCGGCGCCCATCGAGGCCAGTTCCTGGGCCTCGTCATAGCTCAGCGCCTTGATCTGGCGGGCCGAGCCCGTAAGGCGGGGGTCGGCCGAGAAAAATCCGGGTACGTCGGTCCAGATTTCCAGCGCTTCGGCGTCGAGCTTGGCGGCGAAATAGGCCGCTGAGGTATCCGAGCCGCCGCGGCCCAGCAGGGCGGTGTCGCCATCGCGGCGGCGGGCGATGAAGCCCTGGGTGAGGACAACGCCGCCAGCCTCGTCATCAAGGCGGGCCAGCAAATCGTCGTCGCGGGCATGCTCGCAATCGACCGCCAGATAGCCCTGGACCGGGCCATCGGTCTGGGCCGTCAGGGCGTCGCGGGCATCGAGCCAGTGTGTGGCCAGGCCCTGCGCATTGAGCCAGGCCGCACCCAGCCGGGTCGCCATCAGCTCGCCCTTGGCCATGATTTCAGCCTTGAGGCGCGGACTGGCATCGCGCGTCAGGGCAATGCCGGCGGCCAGTCGCGACAGGTCGGCAAACTCGTCGGCCAGCAGGGTGTCCGCGTCGAGGCCAAGCTCGGTTGCGAGTTCGCGGTGCCGCTCGAAGATCGGTTCAAGGGCGGAATCTGCCCGGCCGGCCACGGCTTCGCCGGCCAGCGCATCGAGTGCGTCGGAGATGCCGCGGATGGCGCTGTGAACGATGAAAACACGTTTCCCGGCCGCTTTCAGGTCGGCTGCGCGTTTATGGATGATGCGCCAGTCGGCCAGCGATTTGACGCTGGTGCCGCCGAATTTCAGAACGGTCCAGTTCCGGGCATCACTCATCATCTTCTCCATAGCGCTACAAGGCGAGCGGGGTGATTACAGATATATGTCGCAGTGCACAATCACTTCCACGTGTGGCGCTGAAATCTTCCCTCTCAGGGGAATCATGGCGGCCGCGTTCATTTCCGGTTGTGGGAGTGAAGTGCTAGTCTGCGCGCCATGAAAAACGGGAGGGTTTCATGAAATCTGTGATGATGATCGCCAGCGTCGGACTGCTGGCCATATCGGTTCCCGCATACGCTGATGCGGCGCAACAGCAGACCCGGGCTCAGGATTACAATTCCAGCCGTTCGAACACGACCCGCGCCGCCGGTCCGGCCGGTGATGTGAGCGATGACCAGGACGGGGATAACGGAACGCGGGCCCAGGATTATAATTCCAGCCGCTCGAACAATTCCTCGTCTGTCGTGGCCCCGGACTGTGCCAACCACAACACGACCCGCGCCAACCGGACCGCTCCGGCGCTCGACGCGGATAATGATGGCGACGGCATCGATAACGATTGTGACAGCAGCCCGGACTAGTCCGGCCGGCGGCTCTATAGCGCTGGTCTAGTCGAAGACCGGTTCGCGTTTTTCCAGATTGGCCATAACCGCCTCGACCTGGTGCGGCTTGCCGATAATGGCCTGCTGCTCGCGGCTCTCCGCCATCAAAATGCTCTCGCTGGTACCGTCATCGAGTGTGTTGAGCAGGGCCTTGGAGCCGCGAATGGCGGAAGGACTACGGCCAGCGATCTGGGTGGCGATGGCCATCGCCCGGGCGAGCGGGTCCGCATGGGTCTCGGTGACCAGGCCCACGGACTGGGCCCGGATCCCGTCAATGCGTTCGGCGGTATAGGTCAGCTGGCGCAGGATGTCGTCGCGCACCAGGCGCCGCACCGTGGCATTGCCCGACATGTCCGGCACCAATCCCCACTGGGTTTCGGCAATTGCGATCTTGGCGTCGGGCGCGGCGATGCGGATATCGGCTGCCAGTGCGATCTGCAATCCGCCGCCCAGAGCGCCGCCCTGGATGGCGACGATCACCGGGATGGGAAGTTCATGCCAGGCATAGGCAGCGTATTGCGGCTTGTTGGCCAGACCATGGGTGCGGTCCTCGAGCGATTGCGGGCGCGCCTCGCCGGGATTGGCCATGGCGGCGAAACTGCCGAAATCCAGCCCGGCGCAGAACATGCGGCCGCGCCCGCAGAGCACGACGACCCGCGCCCGTGCCTCGTCCCGAAGCCAGCCCGCCGCATCAATGAGGGCGTCGAACATGGCCGGGTCGAGCGCATTGAGCTTGTCCTCGCGGATCATCTCGACCTTGGCGACATGATTTTCGATGGTGATTTCGACGCGCTCGCCAAACTGTTTTGTCTCTGCCATGGCTCAATTCTCCCGCCGCTCGATGCCGGATGGGACCGTGCGCTGACCGGCTTAGGCTTGCAATCCCCATTTACGGCCCGGGAAAAATCGGGCACACGGCTTTTTTATGTCCGAATTCTCCACTGCGACTTCTCCGCAAGAGGCGGTAGACCAGCTTGAAGCGCTCTACCAGGCCTCCGTTGATCGTCTCCGCACGGCCCTGAAAACCTTCCTCGATGGCGGGGCGCCGCCGACGCCCGACATGCGGGCCGAGAAGGCTTTCGCCTATCCGCTCCTGCGTGTCACCTATGCGCCGGACGGCCCCCCGCCGCCGGTTAGCCGTGCCTTCGGCAAATTCACCGATCCGGGTGTCTATGCCTCCACCATCACCAATCCGGGTCTGTTCCGCGATTATCTGATCGAGCAGCTCACCCTGCTGGATGATGATTACGACATCACCATCGAGACCGGGCTGTCGGATACGGAGATCCCCTTCTCCTACGTCCTCGACGGGGCTGACGATCTCGACATGAATGCCGCCAATCCGGCCGATCTGGTCCGGCATTTCCCTTATGCGGATCTGTCCAAGATCGATGATGCCCTGCCCAATGGGCTGCGCCCGTCCGAGGCCGGTGAGCAGCGGCCGCTGAGCCTGTTTGACGCGCCGCGCACCGATTACTCGCTGCAGCGCTTGCGTCACTATACCGGCACGCCGTTCGAGGATGTTCAGCAATTCATCCTCTTCACCAACTACCACCGCTATGTCGACGCCTTCACGGCCTGGGCGATCCGCCAGCTCAAGGAAGACAATCACTACGAGTCGTTTTCCGCGGCCGGCAATGTCACGGTGGACGCCAACACGCCCAACGCTCATGCGCTGGTCGAGGGCGCACCCTGGCGCCGGTTCCAGATGCCGGCCTATCACCTCAAGGCCCCGGGCGGGCGCGGGATCACCCTGGTGAATATCGGGGTCGGTCCGTCCAATGCGAAAAACATCACCGACCACCTCGCAGTGCTGCGGCCGCAATGCTGGCTGATGATTGGCCATTGCGGCGGCCTGCGTCACTCGCAGCGGCTCGGCGACTATGTCCTGGCCCACGCCTATCTGCGCTATGACGCCGTGCTGGACGAGGATCTGCCGCTGGAAGTGCCGATCCCGCCGATCGCGGAAATCCAGATCGCGCTGCAAAACGCCGTGGCTTCGGTCAGCGGCGATAGCGGTGAGGCGCTGAAATCGCGCCTGCGCACCGGAACGGTCGCGACCTATGCCGACCGGAACTGGGAGCTGCGCTATGCGGCCCAGGCGCGCCGGATCAACCAGTCCCGCTCGATCGCGGTGGACATGGAATCAGCGACCATCGCGGCCAATGGCCTGCGCATGCGCGTGCCCTATGGCACGCTGCTGTGTGTCTCCGACAAACCCCTGCATGGCGAGCTCAAACTGCCGGGCGCGGCCAATCTCTTCTACCAGCGCTCGGTGTCGGAACATCTGGCTGCAGGTATCGAGACGATCGAGATCCTCAAGCGCGACGATGCCGCGGCGCTGCACTCGCGCAAGCTGCGCAGTTTCGACGAGCCGCCTTTCCGATAGGAGTTGTTTCATGGGTTTCGCCTTACCGCACTGGCTGCCGCGGGCGGCCCTTGAAGCCACACTCATCGTCTTTGCTGTTGTGCTTGGTTTTCTTGTCAATGAATGGCGCGAGGACCGCGACAGTGCGGCCGAGGCCGAGCTGGCGCTCAGCCGTATTGTCGTCGAGCTGGAGAGCAATCTGGCCGTGCTCGAAACGGCGCAGGCCTATCATGCCCAGATCGCCGAGAATCTGGCGGTGCTGGAACAGGAGCTGGCATCGGGCGAGCGTCCGTCGGAAGGCCGGCTGCTTGATATCTCCATGCCCGCCATGCCGCAGGGCATCAGCCCGCCCATCCTGTCCGATGTGGCCTGGACCTATGCCGGACAGACCGGTGCCCTCGACCAGCTCGATTTCGAATTGATGTCTGAAGTGGCGCGGCTTTATTCCATCCAGGAATTGGGCGCCGAGGCGACCTGGCAAATGATCGTTGAGACTTTCTTCTTCAATGAAGAGAGTTTTGAAGTGCGTGATGTGACGGCGAAGGTGAACTTCATGCATCTCGCCTTTGTCGAGCTGTCGGCTCAGGAGGACTCGCTGATCCGCTCCTACCAGGCCGTATTGCCGCAGGTCCGCGAACTCATCGAATAAGCGGCTTGCCCCGCGCCGCGCTGCGGCTTAACTCAGGGCCATGAACAGGGTCACGCCGCTCGAGGGCGTTCACAATTTCCGTCATTTCCACGGCTATGACGCCGCTGATGGCGCTCGCGTCCGCGAGGGGCTTTTCCGCTCCGGGCATTTTTCCCGCTCTACCCAGGCCGATCGCGACCTGATTGCAGAGCTCGGCATCGCCGTGATTGCGGATCTGCGCCGGCCGCGCGAACGCCAGAACGAGCCGTCGAACTGGCCCCAGGTCGAGCCTTTCCGGATCATTGAATCCGACGAGGACGACAATTCCGAACCGCCGCACATGCAGTTCCTGCGCAAGGGCGACCTCTCCGCTCCCGCCGTGCGCGGCTATATGCTCAGCGCCTATCGCCGGATCCCGCAAGAGGCCGGAAACCAGGCGGTATTTCGCGAAGGCTTCAAGGCACTGGCCTCGGGCGAGGCCGATAGCGGGTTCCTGGTGCATTGTGCCGCCGGCAAGGACCGGACCGGAATTTTCTGCGCCCTGGTGCTCGACGAGCTCGGTGTCGATCGCGACACGATTTTCGAGGACTATCTGCTGACCAATACGGCAGTGGATTTCGACAGCCTCATTCCCAAGGTCCAGGAACGTATGAGCGAACAGCTCGACAAGCCGGTGGACGAGGCCGCGCTGCGCACCTTCCTCGGCGTCGATGCGGACCTGCTGGCCCAGGCCTATGAGGTGATTGGCGATCGCGGGCGCTATCTGACCGAGACGCTCGGCATCAGCGACGCCGAGCGGGCGGCCCTGCGCGAGCGATGGCTCACGCCTTGAGCAATACGGCCAGCCCTCCGGTGCGTCAGGAACGGCCGTGGGTCGACCCGCTGGCCGCTTTCGCAGCGCTGGAAGCGGAGGCCTTTGCCCTGCTCCTGCACGACGGCCGCAATGGGCGGGCGCGCATTTTTGTCTGGCCGGAAGAAACCGTCGAAGGGGTTGAAGCCGCAGCGTTCCAGCGTTTCGGTGAACGCTTCCGCGATCCGGCCTCGGATGGGCTGTGGGCCGGATTGCTGGGCTATGACCTGGCTACCGCATTTGAACAGGTCGAGACACCGGCCCCGCTCTGGCCCGTTATCGCCATGGGGCGCTACACGCATTGGGCCGAGTTTGATCGCGATGCCGCACGCTATGTTGTGCATGCGCCGGACGCTGCCGGGGCAAGCCGCCTGATCGAGACCCTGGAAGCGGCGGCAATCCAGCAGCCGGCGCCGCAATCCCCGGCCCGCTGGGCGGCCCGCTGGCCGCAGGCCCGTTATCTCGATGCCGCCCGCCGCGCAGTTGACTATGTCCATGCGGGGGATGTGTTCCAGGTCAATCTGGCCCAGGTTTTCGATGCCGGGCTCGGCAAGGGCGATACCCCGCTGGGCTATTTTACCCGGCTGTGCGGTCAGAGCCCGGCGCCGCACGCGGCCTATTTGCGGCTCGACGACGAGCGGGTTGTGCTGACCAATTCTCCCGAACGTTTCCTGTCGGTGCGTGACGGTGAGGTCGAGGCGCGGCCGATCAAGGGGACGCGTCCGCGCCGCAGCGACCCGGCCGCGGACCAGGCAGAGATCGACGCGCTGTCAGCCTCGGCCAAGGATCGCGCTGAAAACCTGATGATCGTCGATCTGATGCGCAATGACCTGTCGCGCGTCTGCCGCCCCGGCTCTGTTGCTGTGCCGGTCCTGTGCGAAGTTGAGAGCTATGCCAATGTTCATCACCTGGTCTCGGTTGTCCGCGGACAGCTGAACGAGGACCGGGATCTTGTTGACCTGATTGCCGCCAGCTTCCCGCCCGGCTCGATCACCGGCGCGCCGAAAGTCCGCGCCATGGAGATTATCGCCGAGCTGGAGGGCGAGCCTCGCGGTCCCTATTGCGGTGCGCTGGGTTGGCTGTCGCGTGATGGGAACATGGACCTCAACGTCATGATCCGCACCGCCGCTTTGCGGCGCGAGCCCGATGGCTGGACGGCGAGTATCCGTTCGGGCGGCGGGATCGTTGCGGATAGTGAGCCGCTGGCCGAATATGAGGAAACGCTGGCCAAGGCCTCGGCCCTGAAGGCGGCGCTGGGGAGGCTGGCATGATGATCTGGGTCGATGGTGAGCTCCGCGCAGCCGCCGATGCTGGTTTCGGAGCCTCTGATCGCGGCGCGCTTCTGGGCGATGGCCTGTTTGAAACCCTGTGCTTCGATGGCGGACGGGTGAAAGATCTGGACCGGCATCTGGACCGGGTCCGGCGCAGTGCGAGTGTGCTGGGCCTTCCTGACCCGGTCGACGGTATCGATCTCGGCGCCCTGTGCCAGGAGCTGGTTGCCCGGTCACAGCTGACGCAGGCGGCCTTACGCTTCACTTTCACGGCCGGTGAGGGCGCTCGCGGTCTTGTACGCGAGGCGACGCCTGAGGTTACTCGCCGGCTCAGCTGCGCACCGCTGGCTCCGCCACCGCAGGACATTCGCTTGCATCTCACTTCGATCCGCCGCTCGGCATCGAGCCCGTCGACGCAACACAAGACGCTGAGCTATATCGATAATGTCCTGGCGCGCCGCGAGGCCAACCAGGCCGGCGCCGATATGGGGCTGATGCTGGATACGGACGGGCATATCGCCTGTGCGGATTGCGCCAATATCTTCTGGCTCAGCGGTGAGCGGATCTATACGCCGGCGCTTAATGGTGCAGTCCTGCCCGGCACTGTGCGCGAGGCCTTGTGTGAGCGCTTCAGCATTGATGAAGGTGGTCACGGCTTGGAGGCGCTGGCCGCCGCCGAAGCTGCCGTCGTGACCAATAGCCTGATCGGTGTTGTGCCGGTCACCGCAATTGGTGATCGGACACTGGATGCGAATATGGAGTGGGTTGAGGCCTGGCGCGAGGTGCTGGTCTAGCTGCGCGAAACCACCATTGAGCGGCGCGGGCGCAGGTAGAACACCTCGGAAATGTCGAAATGCTTGACGCCGAGCTGGGTGAACAGCGTCTCATAGCGATAATCCACTTCCACCATGATCACCGAGCGGCCCTGGGTGAGCACCCCGGCCGGAGGTTCAAAGGCCGAACCTTCGCCCAGAGGGGCCATGCCGTCCGCATCACTCCACTGAACTTCTACATCTCCGCTCAGATCCATGAAGATACTGGAGATCCGGATCTCGAGAGGTTCGGCAGAGAAGGGGGCGATAATGGCGCCGCCGGCATTGAGAATGTCCCGGATTTCATCATCGGTGATGACATCGTCCTGGGCCACGAGGTCGGCCAGCGCACTCGCGGTGGAGGTGATCTTGCGGTCGATCGACAAGGCCAGGCTGACCTCCACCGAACCGAGATAGATGATCAGCATCAAGGGCGCGATCAGAGCGAACTCGATCGCCGAGACGCCTTTCTCATTGCGCCGGAAGCGCCGCAGGAATGTCTTGGCGGCCTCAATCATCATAGGGCTCGTTCCGGAATACGGTCGCCGCCGAGATCAGGCGCTGATTGTCATTCATATTGGACAGGGCCCGGCCCATATTCGGGGTGATCAGGCGCCAGCGGTAAAACACGCGCACGAGTACAATGTCGCCGGCATCGCCCGGATCCCAGCCGAAACCGCTGGTGTCGAGCGTGCCGTCTTCCCGGATCGGGCTGGACTGGTCGATCCCGTCAAAATCCTCGAACACCCGGACATCAAAAGACAGGCGATCACAATCGGCGATCACTTCGACGCGCTGACAGACCTCATTGCGGAAGCCCTGGATCGACATGCCGGCCGTCTGGGCCTGACCGGTCCGGATCTGGCGGGCTGATTCCAGCACCGCGTTTTCCAGCACGGTGCTGGTGAAGAAGACCGCCGCGATCTCGATCATGGCGAAGAGCAGAAAGAAGAACGGCGCCGCGACCATGGCAAACTCGACGGCGGTCGCGCCTTTTTCGGCGCGCCGGAAGCGTCTGAGAAAACGGATGCTGGCGGCAATCATGACTGGAAACCCCGCTTACTGCGGTGCCTCGGAGTCTTCGCCCATGGCCATGGAGACCACGTCGAGACGATCGCTTTGCTGGTCGGACAGCTGATTGGTGCGGGCCTGTTCATCGCCCACCATCGGCACGTCTTCACAGACATCGCCGCAATTGAGGGTGTAGCGCTCGGCGCCGCGGAACAGGGCAATCTGATTGTCGGTTCCGGTTGTGACGACGAGCTGACGCGACATCAGCACGCGGCCAACGCGGTCCAGGGCAATGATATTGGTCCGACCCGGCAGGCGGGCCGTGATCACCAGCGTGCGTCCATCATGGACGAGGGCGTCGGCGATGGAAGGATTGCCGACCACGACAGTAGAGGCTTCACCGGGCAGACGAACCACCTCGGCATGGTTGGCCGGCATCACCACATCATCAGCGGCGGCCGGGAAGGCAGCGACCAGGGCCAAGGTAAACAGGGCTGCGAGGCGGGCGATCATGGCGGTACTCCGTCCGGACCAGGGTAAACTCGAGGCCACTATCGCGCGCGCGTCTGAATCTTTCCTAAATAGGCCTGTAGTTATTATCGGAATCAATTGCTTCCATGAGTTTTACATTTGTTAACTATAGTCGAGCTTTGGGCATTTAAAGACTCTGTTAAGTACGTGTTTTTACTGAATGGAAATTGTTCCTGTGTTTAATGGGCATCGTTCAGGAGGGGTCGGGACGGATCGGCTCCTGATGGTGAGGTACCTACACGGGAGTAATAAAAATGAAGTTTGTTTCTCGCTTTTTCAAAGACGAATCTGGTGCAACCGCTATTGAGTACGGCCTGATTGCCGCTCTCATCGCAGTCGTGATCATCGGCGCTGTTACCGCGCTTGGCACCGGCGTCAGCGATAACTTCAACACGGTTGCCGGCGCACTCTAAGCCAGGCCAACCACTGTTGAGTGAAATGGCGGGGCCGTTCCGAAAGGAGCGGCCCCTGCTTTTTGTGCGCGGTTCGGGCCGCGCGCCAACGCTCGGTTAAAACTCATCGGCTAAAGTGCCCTTGAAGTATTCGGAGCGGTCAATGCTTGCGCAGATTTTCATCTACAGCTTTCTCGCGGCCATGCTGCTGGCGGCCGCCTTTGATGCCACGCGGTTCAGGATTCCCAACTGGCTGGCCGGCGGAGTGGCGCTCGGTTTTGTGCTGTTTCTGCCGTTTTCCGGTTTGAGCTGGGTCGGGATGGGGTTGCATCTCGGTGCGGGTTTCGTGGCCCTTCTGCTGGGTATGGCCCTGTTCGCCCCCGGCTGGATCGGCGGTGGTGATGCCAAGCTCTTTGCTGCGGCGGCGCTGTGGTTCGGCTGGCCCGGATTGAGCACATTCCTGCTCGCCACCCTGCTGGCTGGCGGAGCACTGGCCATTGTGCTGGTCATGGTCCGGGAAGGATTGCCGCGCCTGGTCGGTGAGCCCGGCTGGGTCGAGGGCACACTGTTCGCCCGGGGGGCTCCGGTGCCCTACGGCATAGCGCTTGCGGCTGGCGCACTCTGGGCTGCACCCCAGTCCTGGCTGGCAATTGCGGGCATTTAAGCCAATCCGCTGCAGGTTTTTAGGCGAATTCGCCCGATAGAACGGATTGAACCGGTATAATTAACGCGACTTTGAGGAATTCGGCGTCTGATCGCAATCGTGTTTTTGCGTCCTTGAGGTCCCGTAATTCCAATGAACGCGGTCCGAATTGCCATTCTAGTCGCCGCCGCGATCGCCGCGATCGCCGTGGCCTTCTTCGTGCGCCAGGCCATGACGTCACCGGCTCCGGTTGCGGTTCAGGTTGAAGAACAGCGCCCCGTCACCCGCGTCCTCGCGGCGCGACAGGATCTCGCTGTCGGCGACCGGGTCAGCGCCTCCGACTTCTACTGGCAGACCTGGCCGGAAGAGGGCATGACGCCGGGCTATATCGTTGAAGGCCGGGGCCAGGACGCTTCTGATTTCGCCGGCTCTGTTGTGCGGGCCCAGATCCGCCAGGGTGAGCCAATCACGGGCCGCCGCCTGGTGCAGCAAGGCGATGCCGGTTTCATGTCGGCGGTGCTGTCGCCGGGTATGCGGGCTGTTGCCGTGCCGATCTCGGCCGATCGCGGTGCTGGTGGCTTCATTCTTCCCAATGATCGCGTCGACGTCATTGTCTCCTTCGTCGAGGAAGACACGATGGGCATGTCGCGCAATTTCATGGCCCAGACCATTGTCGAGAACGCCCGCGTCCTGGCCATCGACCAGACCTTTGCCGAAGTGGATGGCGAAGGCTCGGTCGTCGGTGAGACCGCGACGCTGGAACTGTCGCCGGACCAGGCCCGTGCCGTGTCCATGGCGGTGATCCGCGGTGAAGTCGCGCTGGTCCTGCGGGCCCTGGCCGATGCCGAAGGCGGTCCGATGCTGGGTGACGGCACGACGCTGGGTGAGGCCACGGCGAGCAGCGAAGGCGCGACGGGCGTCACCGTGATCCGCTTTGGCCGCGTCATGGCCAGCGCCAGCGGGGAGCAATAGGGATGACCGGCATGTTGCGTAATTTCGTCCTCGTCCTGGCTCTGGTTTTCGCACCGGCCCTGGCCGATGCCCAAAGCACCGAACGCGGCAACACCATGCAGGTGCACATCCGCGCGCCGGGTGAGGGGCCTGTCTCCGAAGACCTGGACCTGCCGCTGAGCAAGGCCGCTGTTGTCCATCTGCCGGTCGATGTCGCTGATGTTCTGGTGACCAATCCGGACGTCGTCGATGCGGTCGTGCGGACGCCGCGCCGGGCCTATCTGATGGGGATGGGGGTCGGACAGACCAATGCCTTCTTCTTCGACGCCAATGGCCAGCTGATCCTGGATCTCAATCTGCGGGTCGAGCGTGATCTCGAGCCGCTGCAGGACGCGCTGGAGCGTTTCCTGCCGGATGCCCGGGTGCAGGCCGAAGCGATGAATGATCACATCGTCTTGTCCGGTTCCGTGCCCAATGCGTCCGACGCCGATACGGCGCTGCGCATTGCCCAGCGCTGGGTCGATGATCCCGACACCATTCTGTCCATGGTCAATATCGAAGCGCGCGACCAGGTGATGCTGAAAGTCCGCATCGTCGAAATGCGCCGCACGATCGCGCGTCAGCTGGGTGTGAACCTGTCGACCGCGGCCACCAGTGGCGAGTTCGATGTTCGCGTGGCCACCGATCACGAGTTTTCCCTGACCGGCCGCTTCCTGCGCGGTTTGCAGACGGCCTTTGACTGGACCAGCGGCAATAGCGGCGGTGTCAGCGGCGTGAGCGGTCTTCTGCAGGCGATGGAGCGCGTCGGCGTTGTGCGGACCCTGGCCGAACCGAATTTGACGGCGATCAGTGGCGAAAGCGCCAATTTCCTCGCCGGCGGCGAGTTCCCGGTCCCGGTCGGTCGCGACCGTGACGGCAATATCATCATCGAGTTCAAGCCCTTCGGTGTGGGCCTCGGCTTCACCCCGGTGGTTCTGTCGGAAGGCCGCATCTCCATGCGCATCTCGACCGAGGTGTCGGAACTGTCGACCCAGGGCGCGCTGAACTTCGCCGAAAGCCTGGTGACCGACGATAGCGGTGCCGTGGTTGGTACGGTGGAAGGCCTGACCATTCCGGCGCTGAGCGTCAGCCGCGCCGAGACCACGGTTGAACTGCCGTCAGGTGGCAGCCTGGTTCTGGCCGGTCTGATCCGCGAGGAAACGCGCCAGAATCTCGACAGTGTTCCGGGCGTGGAAAATATCCCGGTCCTGGGCTCGCTGTTCCGCAGCCGCGATTACGCCAACCAGGAAACCGAGCTGGTCGTGCTGGTGACGCCTTACCTGGTCGATGCGACCAATCCGAACGAGATGGCAACGCCGGCTGATGGTTTCCAGGCCGCAACGGAAGCCGAAGCCCTGCTGTTTGGCCGCCTCAACCGTGTCTATGCGGTTCCGGGTGCGGACACTGAGGGCCAGGGCTGGAACGGCCCCGTGGGCTTCCAATTCGAATAGGTGGGAGGAGCAAAGATGAAAACAAAAATGCTCAAATCCGCAATGCTGGGACTGGTGCTCTCGACCGCGCTCGCGGCCTGCGCCACGACCGATAATCGCCAGGTCGTGTCCGGCCTGGGACTGCCGGCCCCGAGTGCGCAGGCGGAGACCTATCGTTCGAGCATGGTCATCGACCCGCGCGACAATGGTCTGACCTGGGCCCAGGAAGCGCAGCTCGCGGCGATTGCCGATGAATACAAGGTCCGCGGTCATGGTCCGCTGGTGATCAGCTATCCGCATGGCGCGGCCAACGAGCAGGCTGCCATGCGCGCGGTCGCCAATGCCCGCACCTATCTTTACGACGCCGGTATCAACTGGCGCCAGATTTCCGGCGGCACCTATCTGGCCGACGGAAATGAGAATGGCGCCCTGGTGTTCTCATTCGTGCGCTACGAGGCTGTCGGCCCCGATTGCGACATGGAATGGCATAACCTCGCGCTGGAGCTGGATAATGAACATCATCCGCGCTTCGGCTGCGCCCTGGCCAGCAATCTCGCCGCCATGATTGTCGATCCGCGTGATCTGATCATGGCGCGCGATGCGGACCCGGTGGATGCCGGCCGCCGCCAGGAGGTCATCGAACGGTATCGCCGCGGCGAATCCACCACTTCTCAGCGCAGCAATCACGAAAGCGGCGCTGTTTCACGGGTCGGGAACTAGGGGGACGAAAGGAACGAGCATGGCTGACGCAAATCGTGCCCTTGAAGACGACGGTTTCTACGACGACGAAGATCCGTTCATGGACGCCTCGGACGTTGAGCGTCTGATGCTGGGTGAGGCAACCCGCGAGGATCTGGAAGCCGAACAGGCTGACACCGACACCGGACACCGTTTCGGAGCCAGCGAGCTGGCCGACGATACCGGGTTTGAAGGCACCGAGGATCCTTTCCTTGATGCCGAGGCCGTGGCCGAAGAGGCGGCACCGGTCGAGGAAGACCTGACCAATCCGCTCTTTGCCGAGCTGCAGAGCGAGCTGGCCGACGGATTGATGCCGGCCGAGCCGATGTATGGCGAGATCGATGACGAGATCTCGGCCCAGCCTGTGCCGCGCATCACCATTGGTGCTTTCTGCGAGCGTCCGGAAACCGGTGCCCTGATGACCACGGTCGGCGAGGATCGCCGCCTGGCCAAGGCGCACCTGAAGATCGACATGGGCGGGCTGCCCGCCGCCATCGAGCGCTATCATGACGAGACCACGCCGAACCTCTTGATCATCGAGACCGGCATGCGTGGCCGCGGTCTGTTCGAACAGCTCGAACATCTGGCCGGTGTCTGCGATCCGGATACCAAGGTCATCATCATCGGCGCGACCAATGACATCACGCTCTATCGCGAGCTGATCAAGCGCGGCGTGAGCGAGTACCTGGTGCCGCCGATGACGCCGCTGCATGTCATCCGCACCGTCTCCGAGCTCTTCCTCGATCCGGACCAGCCCTTTGCCGGCAAGACCATTGCCTTTATCGGCGCCAAGGGTGGTGTCGGATCCTCGACCATTGCGCACAACTGCGCCTGGGCGCTGACTGAAAGCCTGGCCCAGGATGCCGTCCTGATGGACATGGACCTGTCCTGGGGCACAGCGGGCCTCGATTTCAACCAGGACCCGGCCCAGACGCTGGGCGACGCCCTGTCGGAACCGGACCGTCTCGATGATGCGCTCCTCGACCGCCTCCTGGTGCGCTGCACTGACCGGCTGAGCCTGTTCTCCGCGCCGGCCACTCTGGATCGCGACTGGGACTTCTCGCCGACCGATTACGAGATGGTGCTGGAAAAGGTCCGCCGCCAGGCGCCCTTCATCACCCTCGACCTGCCGCATGTCTGGACGCCGTGGCTGAAACAGACCCTGCTCGCGGCCGATGAGGTGGTGGTCACGGTGACGCCGGATCTGGCCTCCCTGCGCAATGCGAAGAACCTGTTCGACCTTGTCGCCGGGTCACGCCCGAATGACGAGCCGCCGAAAGTCGTGGTCAATATGGCCGGCATGCCCAAGCGCCCGGAAATCCCGCTCAAGGATTTCGCCGATGCGCTGGGGACCCCGCCGGTCCTGGTCATGCCGTTCGAGCCGCAATTGTTCGGCAAGGCGGCGAACAATGGCCAGATGATCAATGAGGTCGACCCGAAGTCGAAGGCGGCCGACGGCTTTGGCCATCTCGCCAGTCTGGTGACCGGCCGCACGCCGGCTGCACCGCGCCGCAAGTCCTTCATTTCCAAGATGTTCGGAGGCTAATCGAGCATGTTCGGCAAGCGCGCCGGTGGCCCGACAGCCCCGGCACCCCGGAAAGAGCCGGTTCCGCCGGCCGCGACGACCGAAACCCGCCCCAAGCCGGAGGCGGGTTCGGCACGTCCGGGTGAAACCGCTCAGAAGGCGCCCAAGCCTGCCGCTGCGCCCAAGCCGAAGCCGAAAAAGCCGGCGCGCCCGGCCGGTGATAGCGGCAATCGCTCCGAAGAATACTACGCGATCAAGACGACGATCTTTAATGCCCTGATCGACACCATCGATCTGGGTCAGCTGGCGCGCCTCGACCAGGACACGGCCGCCGAAGAGATCCGCGACATCGTCACAGAGATCATCTCGATCAAGAACGTCGCCATGTCGATCGCCGAGCAGGAACAACTGCTCCAGGACATCTGCAACGACGTTCTCGGATATGGCCCGCTGGAGCCGCTGCTCGCTCGCGACGACATTGCCGACATCATGGTCAATGGCGCCGACAACGTCTTTATCGAGGTCAATGGCAAGGTCGAGAAGACCAATATCCGCTTCCGCGATAACGGCCAGCTGATGAATATCTGTCAGCGGATCGTGAGCCAGGTCGGCCGCCGGGTCGATGAAAGCTCGCCGATCTGTGACGCCCGCCTGATGGACGGATCGCGTGTCAACGTGATCGCGCCGCCGCTGGCGCTGGATGGTCCGACGCTGACCATTCGTAAGTTCAAGAAAGACAAGTTGACGATGGATAATCTCGTCAACTTCAACTCGATCACGCCGGAAGGCGCCAAAGTGCTCGGCGTTATCGGCGCCAGCCGCTGTAACGTCCTGATTTCCGGGGGTACGGGTTCGGGCAAGACGACGCTGCTGAACTGTATGACCGGCTTCATCGAGGAAGACGAGCGCGTCATTACCTGTGAGGACGCGGCCGAGCTGCAGCTGCAGCAGCCGCACGTGGTGCGTCTGGAGACCCGCCCGCCCAACCTGGAAGGCCAGGGCCAGGTGACGATGCGCGACCTGGTCAAGAACTGCCTGCGTATGCGCCCGGAACGGATCATTGTCGGTGAGGTGCGCGGCCCCGAGGCGTTCGACCTCCTGCAGGCCATGAATACCGGCCATGACGGCTCGATGGGCACGCTGCACGCCAACTCGCCGCGCGAGGCCATGTCGCGGATTGAATCCATGATCACGATGGGCGGCTATAACCTGCCGGCCAAGACCATTCGCGAAATGATCGTCGGCTCGATCGATGTCATCGTCCAGGCAGCACGCCTGCGCGATGGGTCGCGCAAGATCACCCATATCACCGAAGTGGTCGGTCTGGAGGGTGAGGTCATCATCACCCAGGATCTCTTCGTCTACGAGATACAGGGCGAGGATGCCGACGGCAATATCGCCGGCCGCCATTGCTCCACTGGTATCGCTCGCCCGAAATTCTGGGACCGCGCCCGCTATTTCGGTCTCGACCGCGAGCTCGCTCAGGCGCTCGACGCCTCGGAGGCCTAAGCCATGAATTCAGACATCGCCTTTCTGGTCGCCGCGCTTGCCGCCTTCTTCGCTGTCGGCGGAGTGGGCTGGGTTGCCGCCGGAGCGATGGGCGATGCGCAGGCGAAAAAGCGTATGAGCCGGGCCGTCGGTGGAGCCGGCGGTGCCCAGCGGGGCCGGCGTCACAACGGGCCCCAGGACCAGGCCGCGCAACGCCGGCGTCAGATCCAGGAGTCCCTGAAAGACCTGGAACAGCGCCAGAAAGACGAGCGCAAGAAAAAGGTCTCGCTGAAATCACGCATCCAGCAAGCCGGGATGGAGTTTTCCCCGTCGGCCTTCTGGATCGGTTCGGCCGTGGCCGCTGTGGTCATGGCAGCGATTGCCTTCCTGACCGGCCAGTCCCTGCTGGTTGTTGGCGGGCTGGCCGTGGTCGGCGGGCTGGGCCTGCCGCGCTGGTGGTTGGGCTTCCTGTGTGGTCGCCGCCAGAAGGCCTTCACCCGGGAATTTGCCAATTCGCTTGACGTCATCGTGCGCGGTGTGAAATCCGGCCTGCCGCTGAACGAATGTCTCAAGATCATTGCCGAGGAGAGCCCGGATCCGGTCGGCTCGGAATTCAAGCAACTGGTCGAGGGCATCGCCGTCGGTGTCTCGCTGGAAGATGGTCTCAACCGCATGTGTGACCGCATGCCATTGCCGGAGATCAACTTCTTCCGGACCGTGCTGGTCATCCAACAGAAGACCGGTGGTAACCTGGCCGAGACGCTGGGCAATCTTTCCAACGTGCTGCGCTCGCGCAAGCTGATGCGTGAAAAGATCGGGGCCCTGTCCTCGGAAGCCAAATCCTCGGCCGCCATTATCGGCTCGCTGCCACCGGGCGTGCTCGGCATCGTCTATGCCACCACGCCGTCCTACATGAGCGCGATGTTCACCCACCCCACCGGCTAGCTGATGCTGCTGGGCGGGCTGACCTGGATGTTCATCGGCATCATGGTCATGCGCGGCATGATCAACTTCAAGATCTAGGGCGGCGCGGTTTTGGATATCAGCTTCATCGAAATCCGGAACTTCCTGACCGACCCGCAAATGCTGGTCGCGCTGATCGCCGGTATTCTCGTCTTTGCCACCATTGTGACGCTGACCTCGCCGGCCATGGGCGGCGACAAGCTCGACAAGCGCATCAAGGGTGTCCAGAACCGCCGCGAGGAGCTGCGTCGCAAGAGCCGCGAACAGCTCGAGCTCGATGCAGCCAACAAGCAGAACCGCTCGATCCGCGATGTCGAAGCCAAGGGCGTGATGCGCAAGGTCGTCGACTCGCTCAACCTGCAAAAGGCGTTCGAGGACCCGGCCCTGCAGGACAAGCTGCAGCAAGCTGGCCTGCGCGGTAACCGGCCTGCGGTTGCCTTCTACTTCTTCCGCCTGGCCTCGCCGATCATCCTGCTGGCGGGTGCGCTCTTCTACCTCTTCGCGGTCAATGATTTCGGCCTGCCGACGATCACCCGCTACTGTTTCGCCTTCGGCATCGGCCTGCTGGGCTATTACGCGCCGAACCTCTACCTGCAGAACATTGCCGCCAAGCGTCAGCAATCGATCATGGGCGCTTTCCCGGATGCGCTCGACCTCCTGCTGATCTGTGTCGAATCGGGCATGTCGATCGAAGCGGCGTTCCACAAAGTGTCCACCGAGGTGGGCACGCAATCGGTCGAACTGGCCGAGGAATTGTCCCTGACCACGGCCGAGCTGGCTTATTTGCAGGACCGGCGCAACGCCTATGAGAACCTCGCCAAGCGCACCAACCACCCGGGTGTGAAGGCGGTGTGTACCTCCCTGATCCAGGCGGAACGCTATGGTACACCGCTCGGCCAGGCCTTGCGGGTCATGGCAAAAGAGAACCGCGACATGCGGCTGGCCGCGGCGGAAAAGAAGGCGGCATCGCTTCCCGCCAAGCTGACCGTGCCGATGATTGTGTTTTTCCTGCCGGTACTGTTCGTCGTTATTCTTGGTCCCGCCATAATCCGCTTCAATAGTCTGTGACGAAAGTGATTTGGCGCGCTATTTGAATAGTGAGCCTTCATGTTGCACAGGTGGACCCAGCCCATGTTTTCCGGGCGCAAATCGGCGGAGAAGCGTCGCGAGCAGATCGAGACCGCTCAGGAAGCGGTCCGTGACGCTATGCAAGCGCTCAATTCCGAGGATCTCGACGCTGCACGTTCGGCTCTGTCCGGCGCGCCGAAAACCCATTTTGCCGATGTCGGCTGGAAGACCGGCCTCGCCGGCGCCATGATCGATCTCAAATCGGGCCGGCGGCGTTCGGGCACATCCAAGCTGATTGCCGTGTGCAGCCGTCTCGACGACACCTCGCTGTCCAAGGACGACAAGAACTATCTGCGCCTTTACGCGTTGTACCGCTCCAGCGAGGTCACCAAGGACCGCAAGGCGCCGGTCGAGCTGCGTGAACTGGTCGAGGATTTCCGCTTTGATCACACCCTGGTCGATCCGGACCTGCGCAGTGACTTCCCCCTGCGCAAGATTGAACCCGAGGCCGCCGAAGCGACACCGCCGCCTCCGCCGCCACTGGCCAGCTGATCAGTTTTCAGACAGGGCGTCGTAGCGCCGGCGTGAGGTCAGCATGGACCGCACGAAAGCGATATTGGCTTCCGCCATCTCGGTCGAGACATCGACCCGCGCCATTTCTTCCGCTTCCGAGAAACGGCCCTGCAGCGCAATCACCAGCGCCAGGTTCTGCCGCACCGTGCTGTCAGCGCCGGGACGGATCATGGCTTCGCGCAACAGGCGTTCGGCCGAAGCCGGGTCGCCGTTAAGGGCATAGGACAGGGCGAGGTTTGACATCACCGCCGGCTCGCCCGGCGCGCGCTCCAGCGCGGTCTGGAAGCTCGCGAGGGCGCGTTCGCTTTCGCCGATCTGTTCGTAGGCCACGCCCAGGGCGTTATGGGTCCGCCAATCGCCCGGCGCGGCCGTCGCGGCGCGCTGCAGCGATTCCAGGGCGGCGCCTCCGCGCCCGGAGGCTGCGGCGGCACTGCCGAAGGCGAACAAGAGCTCGACATCCTGCGGATAGAGCGCCAGCGCCTGCTGGGCGACTTCTGCGGCGCGCTGGGGATTGCCCAGCTGGCGCAGCGTGTTGGAGAGTTCGGTCGCCGCTTCCTTGTCCGACGGGTTGAGCTCATAGGCTTCGGCCCAGAAGGTCGCCTGGGTCAGCAGGTCCTGGCTGCGGATGGCGTCGCGCTCGGCCTGGGAGGCCGGCAGGATATCGCCGGAGTTCTGCATATCCGCTGCAAAAGCCGCCTCGTCGGAGGTCGACGAAGTCGTGGCGCAGGCGGACAGGGCCAGGCTGGAAACCGCAAGGGTGACGATGAGGCGGCGCATGATAAGACCTCGGGCAGGCGAACGGGACTGCGGGTACGTCTTGAACTTGCGCGCTGCGGGTCAAGAATGCGTTAACTCGGCTCCCGCCCGGCTGGCAGAAAGGCTTATCCCATGGACGTTCTTCTTAACTCTTCGACGAGCGCGCGCCGCGCCCGCCTGATCACCTCCGATCAGGCCGAGGCCGCGATTGCCGCCTTGCCGGCCGAGCAGCGCTGGCTGGCAGCAGACTTCAAGGGCAAGCCGGGTCAGAGCGTACGCTTCCCGGAAGGCGGCGAAGCGGATGCCTGGCTGGGGGCAGGGGCTGGCCAGGACCCGTTCGCGCTCGGCAATGCCTCAACCACGCTGCCGGAAGGGGATTGGCAGCTGGAGAGCCTGCCGGAGGGTATGGATCCGTCCCTTGCTGCGCTCGCCTGGACCATGGGCGCTTATCAGTTCAAACGCTACAAGGAGCCGTCACGCACCCCGGCCCGTCTGGTCGTGCCCGACGGTTGCGATTTTGACACCACCACCGCCATTGCCGAGGCGGCCTGGCTGGTGCGCGACCTGGTCAATACGCCGGCCGATGCCATGGGCCCGATCGGGCTGGAAGCGGCCTTCCGTGAGCTCGCCGGCCGCTTCGGTGCCGACGTCCGGGTTACAACGGGCGATGACCTCCTGACCCAGAACTACCCGATGATCCACGCGGTCGGCCGGGCTTCAGCGGAGGCCCCGCGCCTGCTGGAGCTGGAATGGGGCGACCCGTCGCATCCGCGCATTGCCCTGGTGGGCAAGGGCGTGTGTTTTGACAGCGGCGGACTCGACCTCAAGGCCGCCCAGTTCATGCGCCTGATGAAGAAGGATATGGGCGGCGCCGCCAATGCGATGGGGCTTGCCTTCATGATCATGGCGACCAAGCTCCCGGTGCGCCTGCACCTCCTGGTCCCGGCTGTCGAGAATGCAGTCTCCTCCAACGCATTCCGGCCCGGTGATGTGCTCACGGCGCGCAATGGTCTGACCGTTGAGATCGACAATACCGACGCGGAAGGGCGTCTCGTGCTGGGGGATGCCCTCGTGCGGGCGACCGAGGACAATCCCGAACTCCTGCTCGACTTTGCCACCCTGACCGGTGCCGCGCGTGTGGCGCTGGGTCCGGAAGTCATGCCTTTCTACACCGATGACGAGGTGCTGGCCGCCGGGATCGCCGAGGGTGGGGCAGCGGTCTCCGATCCGGTCTGGCGCATGCCGCTCTGGGATGGGTATGACAGCGAAATGGACGGCGAGTTTTCCGACCTGGTCAATGGCGCGCCGACGCCGATGGCCGGCTCGATCACCGCGGCGCTGTTCCTGCGCCGATTCGTCGGCGAATCGGTCTGGGCCCACTTCGATATCTTCGCCTGGAACCCGAAGCCGAAACCGGGGCGTCCAAAAGGCGGCGAGATTCAAGCGGTTCGCGCCGTTTACTTTTTGCTCAAGACTCGATTCCCAAACTGACGCCAGTTCCAACTCGCGTTTATAGGAGTCCGTCATGGCGTCTCAGGCGATGCAATCGCTTGAAATGATGCACCGCGTCTCGGCTGATACCGTACGCGAGGCCTCATTCGATCTTACCGCCCGGCAGTTTGCCGTGCTCCTGGCCATTTTCATGCGCCCCGGGCCGCATGCCGTGCGCGAGCTGGCCGCCCGGCTCGACCTGCCCAAACCGGCTGTCACCCGGGCCCTCGACGTGTTGGAAAAGTACGGCTTTGTGCGCCGCAAGCGCGACCGTGCCGACAAGCGTGACGTCTCGGTACATCGCACTGTCAAAGGGGCGGTCTTCCTGTACGATTACGGCGAAAACGTCGCCCATCGTGCTGAGGAAACTGCAACGTGTCCGTCCTGGATCCCAGAATCACCCCCGCAAGACCCGACCTTGCAGCAAGCCATCTAGAAGGACAGGTCGAAGCTGAGCGCTTTGTCGACCCGGTCGATTATCAGGCGGTTGATCCCGTCCTGCCGATCCGCCGTGGTCCGGACCGCCTGGCTGGCATGGATGACCAGCTCCTGTTCGGCGATGTCTTCGCGGTGCTGGAAGAGCGTGACGGCTGGGGCTGGGGCTTTTCCCGTGCCGACGGCTATGTCGGCTGGGTCGAGATGAGTGGTCTCAGCCGCGAAGTGGACACGGTCGACCGCAAGATTATCGCACTGCGGACCTACGCCTTCTCCGAGCCGGATTTCAAATCTCCGCCGGCAGCGCTGATCAGCCTGAATGCGAGTTTCCATTCCGGGGCGCAGACCGGTCGCTTCATCGAAGCGGCCAATCTCGGCTGGATCGTCAGCGATCATACCGCATCGCTGGATCACGCCGCGCCGGACTTCGTGGCCGTCGCCGAGAGCTTTCTCGCGGCCCCCTATCTCTGGGGCGGCAAGGAGAGCCTGGGGCTCGACTGTTCCGGCCTGTTGCAGATGGCACTGGTCGCGGCCGGTATCGACGCGCCGCGTGATGCGGATCAGCAGGAGCAGTTTCTCAAGGCGCGCTGGCGTGATGTCACCCAGGACACCGAGCGGGCGCGTGGTGATGTCGTGTTCTGGCCGGGCCATGTCGGTGTCATGACCGATAGCGAGTTCTTCCTGCACGCCAATGCCTACACCATGGATACGACGCTGGAGCCTTTTGCCGAGGCTGAACAGCGGATCCGTGAAAAGGAGAATCCGGTACGCACCATCATGCGGCCACCAGCGAGCTGAAACAGGCCGCTCCAGCCCATCCATGCGCAAAGAAAAACCCCGGAGCCGATGGCGCCGGGGTTTTCTTCAAAGCGTATGAGAGCGCCGATTACTCGGTCGGCTCTTCAGTCGGAGCGTCGGCAGCCGGGGCTTCCTCGGCCGGAGCTTCGTCCGTCATGGCTTCGTCCATCGGCGCAGCTTCCTCGATCGCCGGGAGCGGATCAGGCAGTGCAGCCGGGTTATTGGACAGGCTGCGCAGGTAAGCGATCAGGTTGATGCGCTGCTCCTGCTGGGCCAGGCCGCGGAAGGACATGGTCGTGCCCGGTGCGTAGTTGGCAGGGCTTTCCAGGAAGCCGTAGAGCGCTTCATAGGACCACTCGCCGCCCATCTCGCCGAGCGCTGCGGAATAGCCGAAGCCGTCCACGCCGCCGATGGCACGGCCGACAACGTCCCAAAGAGCCGGCCCGGTACCGTTGGCGCCGCCTTCTTCAACCGAGTGGCAGGAGACGCAGCGACGAATCACGCGCTCGCCGGCACCGATGTCAGCAGACGCGAGGAGCAGGCCGAAATCGACCGGTCCGGTGTCTACTTCTTCCATGGCAGCGCCGGTCGAACCGGATTCAATTGCTGCCCAGTCGAACGGATACGCCGTGTTCTCAGCGGTCAGTTCGCCTTTGCTGTGGCTCGGCACAAGCATGTGACCGAGTTCCAGGATCACCATTACAACAAGGACGGAGCCGATGATGACGCCTGCTACCTTGTTCCAGAAGAGATCGCCCATAGACGCCCCCAATTAATCAGTCAGCCGAAAGTTGCCCGTGTTTGGCACGCAGCGGGCTGTCAGGCAACAGGCGAGCACCGCCAACTGCATGCGGTAAGAGGACGCGGGTGCATGTCTGTGACCGCAGGGCGTGCAACATGTTCGGATATGCAACCAAGGGGTGTGTCGTTTTTGCAACGCATGGTTAAAGATTGCCCGAAGTAAAATCCGTTTACTTGTAAAGGGCGTCAGAACACGCTGTGTATGCACCAGGGCCGGGCTGGTGGGGCCTGTGCCGTGTTAAATATCGGGGAAACTTAATATGTTCCGCAAGTTTGTATGCGCATCTGCGCTGATGCTGTCTGTGGCCGCTGGTGCTCAGGCTCAGGATTCAACCTTCTCTGCCGGGATCGGCGTGGCGGATTTCGATCTCGCTCAATACACGACGGCTTCCGTTCGCTTCGGCCATTTCTTTGACGAGAACTGGGGCGTTGAAGGTGAAGCCATGTTCGGCATCGCTGATGACGACGTCTTCGGCATCGATACCAGCCTGGACTATTCCGCTGGCGCTTTCGGCGTTTACCGCGTTGCCGGTAGCGATACGTTCAACTTCCTGTTCCGCGCGGGCTATGTCCATGCCGAGATCTCTGCTGAGGCAGGCGGTTTCACGGGTAGCGCTGACGACGGTGCCTTCGCCGCGGGCGTGGCTGGTGAAACCTTCTGGGATGACAAGAACGGTCTGCGTTTCGACTACACCTACGCCGATTTCGATGATGCCGTGCACTATTACGGCATTTCCTACGTCCGTCGCCTTGGCGGCTAGGGGCTGGCGCTTTCCAGCCCATGCCTGAAACGGGGCCGCTCCATCCGGGGCGGCCTTTTTTCTTGCGGGTCGGGCACTGGCGGATTCGCGCCCAGGACTGGGATGTGATACGGTTTCTTTGCGATACCAGATGAGGGCCGGATGTTTGATTCGGACCGGCTGGATCGCGCGTCCCTGGTTGCGTTTGCCCCCGGGACGCAGCCAGTGGCGGACAGTTTCACACACGTGAAATCACGTGAGAAAGGTCTCCCCCATGACTGCCTTTACGCGTTTCGATGAAACCAACGCCCCCGCTGAAGCCAAGGCCGGTCTGCGCGCCGTGAAAGCCAAGTATGGCTTTATCCCCAATTTGATGGCCGAGCTGGCAGCAGCGCCGGCGGCTCTGGATGCCTATACGACGATGTCGACGGTGTTCGGGCAGACCACTTTGACCCCGATCGAGCAACAAGTCGTCCTGCTTGCGACCAGTGTCGAGAATGGCTGCCATTACTGTGTGCCTGTGCACTCCACTATTGCGCTCAACATCGGCCTCGACCGCGATGTCCTGCTGGCCATTCGTGAAGGTCGGGACATCGAGACGGATCTGCGCCTCGAGGCGTTGCGGCGCTTTACAACGCTGGTGGTCGAGCAGCGCGGCCTTGTTGAACCCGCCGATCTCGAGGCCTTCCTCGAAGCCGGCTTCACCAAGGCCAATGTGCTCGAGGTCCTGACCGGCGTCTCGCTCAAGACCCTGTCCAACTATACCCACCGCCTGGCTGAAACACCGCTGGATGACGCCTTCACGCCGATGGCCTGGAGCAAGCCGATCCTGCAGCTGGCCAAATAGGCCGGCATCAACCCCATACCCTCCCTAGACTGCCTGCGGGCCGGCTTTGCCGGTCCGCTTTTTTATGCTCCGGAGGGTTTCCCAGGGGTTCGGGATCAAATCGCCTCGTCGACCCAGAGTTCGACCAGGCGCCGGGCCACCGCGATGGACGGGGGAACGTTGATCATCGGATGACCGCCCTCAAGGGCGACACGCAACTCGTCACGGCTGAACCAGCGCGCATCCTCGAGCTCATGCGTGTCGACTTTCACAGCATTATTGGCGACCAGTGCAACCAGGCCGACCATGATCGAGGACGGGAAGGGCCAGGGCTGGGTGAAGATATAGCGGATGGCGGCGATATCGGCTTCGACACCGGCTTCTTCGCGCAATTCCCGGGCGCAGGCTTCTTCCAGCGTTTCCGCCGGTTCAACAAAACCGGCGAGGGCAGACCACATGCCCATGGGCCAGGCCGCCTGGCGTCCGAGCAGGCAGCGATCACCATCGGTCGCCAGCATGATCACGACCGGGTCAACACGCGGGAAATGCTCGGCCCCGCAGGACGGGCAGGCGCGTTTGGCCCCGCCGGCGGCGACCTGAGTGGGGCTCCCGCAATTGGCGCAGAAACCATGACGGTCATGCCAGGCCAAGAGGCTCTTGGCCTGGGCGAAGATCGCGGTTTCCTCGTGCGGCAGCATCATCGCTGCCCGCCGCGCGTCGATATGGGGCGTGGTATCGGGGTGGATCTGGTCGGCAATCGCTTCAGCGGCAAACAGGGGACCCTGCTGGTCCCGGCCGAGGAAGATCAGCGGGGGTTGCATCACGGCCTTCACGGCCGCATCCAGCGGTCGCCAGTCCAGCCGGTTTTCCCGTGTCATTGCCGGATCGCCGGCGTGCAGAAACAGGACACGGGCATTCGGGTCGTCCTGAAGGGCGGCCAGAGCGCCTTCATCCCGCCGGATAATCTCGCAGCGGTCGATCGGCGATCCGGCGAATACCATCGGTTTGCGGCCGGCCAGGCGTGAGCGGTCATTCATCAGCAAGTCTCCCCTTTGCCCCAGATGTGCGGCCGCTGGAGGTGAAAGGCCAGTGTGGACTGCAATACCCCTAGCCGGACCGGTCGATAATGCGCGTCCCCGAAAGACGCTCATAGGGCGTGCGCCCGGATCCGACAAACAGGCTTGCGATGTAAAGGCCCGCGAGCGCGAGGGCACCGGCGTGCAGGGCCATGAAGCTGGCCGGTGGTGCATCCACAAAAGGCTGGCCTGGCGCATGCCAGATCGCGGTGTGGGCAATTTCCCAGGGCAGGAATTTCAGTGCATTGCGGATCAGTGCCCGGATCAGCCCGATTCTCTCGCCGTCGGCATCGACAACCCGCAGCCCGAGGGCGCGCTTGCCAAGGCTGGCACGCAGTGCCGAACGCTCCGTCAGTGCAAAATACAGCACGACCGGCAAGGTCAGCGCGGTGAAACTGAAGGCGTGACCGAAAATCTTGGTTGAGGCCGGATCGAGCCGGTCGAAGAATTCCGTGCCCCAGCTCATTCCGATCGCGGTCAGCCCGGCGATCCAGGCAAAGATCACAAGGGAATCGACCAGATAGGCGAGAAGGCGCCGGAGCGGCAGCTTGCGTGCAGGAGCGGACATGGCGCGATTATCGCTCCGGCCGACATGAGCGCAAGTCACAGCCTCGCGATGTGATTTCCCGTCGCTGCTGTGACTCCTGCATCTTGCAGAACCGTCTCGCGCGCGCGATATAGAGGGCGGAAGATCGGCGGTGGACGGATCCCTCGCCAACCCGGTCAGGTCCGGAAGGAAGCAGCCGTAACGAGTTTCGGTTCGGGTCGCTGTCCGGTCTTCCACTTAAACGCCGTACCGCAACTTTGCCCCCAAGAGCCCGCATGGACGAGACGCCGCTCCAGACTGAAAGCCCAGGAGCAGACGCGCCTCTCATGCCCGGTCTCGATCTGCCGGAGACGCCGGTGGACCAGGGCTATCAGGTTCTGGCGCGAAAATACCGTCCCGATACGTTTGAAGACCTGATCGGCCAGGACGCCATGGTGCGCACCCTGACCAATGCCTTCGCGGCCGGCCGGATTGCCCATGCCTACATGCTCACCGGTGTCCGCGGGGTCGGCAAGACGACGACTGCGCGTTTGATCGCCCGGGCGCTCAACTACAAGAGCGACACGGTTGATGCGCCGCATATGGAACTCGCCGAGCGCGGCGAGCACTGTGATGCCATCGCCCGTTCCGCCCATGTCGATGTCATGGAAATGGACGCCGCGTCCCGTACCGGTGTCGGCGATATCCGCGAAATTCTCGATGGTGTCCGCTATGCGCCGGTGTCCGGCCGCTACAAGGTCTACATCATTGACGAGGTGCACATGCTGTCCACCTCGGCCTTCAACGCCTTGCTGAAAACGCTCGAGGAACCGCCCGAGCACGCCAAGTTCATTTTCGCGACGACGGAGATCCGCAAGGTTCCGGTCACCGTCCTGTCGCGCTGCCAGCGGTTTGATCTCAAGCGCATTGATCGCGAGGTGCTGACCGATCACCTCGAGCGCATTTGCGGTCTCGAGAATGCTCGTGTCGAACGCGACGGACTGTCCCTGATCGCCCGCGCGGCTGAAGGCTCTGTGCGCGATGCGCTGTCTTTGCTCGACCAGGCGATCGTCCAGGGTGCCGACAGCGATACCGCCGTCGGTGCAGCCCAGATCCGCGACATGCTGGGGCTGGCCGATCGCGCTCGCGTGCTCGACCTGCTCGAACATGCGCTGCTGGCGCGCACCTCCGACGCGATCCATGAGCTGGAAGCGCTCTACGATGCGGGCGGCGACCCGGTGGTGATCTCGCGCGACCTGCTGGAATACATCCATGCGCTGTCGCGGGTAAAAGCCGTGGGTTCCGGGGCCGATCTGGGTGAGAGCGCGGAAACGCTGGATCGACTGATCGCCCTGGCTGAACCTCTGAGCCTGGGGCAATTGACCCGGTTCTGGAAAATCATGCTCACCGGGCTGGATGATGTTCGCGCTGCACCCGATGCGCTGGCCGCTGCGGAGATGACCCTGTTGCGGCTGATCGCGGCGGCGAGCCTGCCGGCCCCGGAAGATGCCGCCCGGTTGCTGGCTTCGACGCCGCCGGCTCCGGCCCACTCGCCGTCCGATGCGCCCGCTGCCGCGCCGATGGAGGCGCCGGGAAAGCCTGAGCGACATGTTGAGGCGGTGGCCGCGCCGCCCAGTCTTCCGCCCAGCCTTGCGGCCGCTGAACCGGCCGAGCCTGCCTTTCCCGGACTTGCCAGTTTCGAAGACCTGATCCGCATGCTGCAGCAGAAGCGCGATATCGCCCTGCAGTCCGATGTTGAGCGTTTTGTCCGCCCGGTCAGTTTCAAACCGCCGAGCATGACCTTCCAGCCGGCGGAGGACGCGCCTTCCGACCTGGCGCAGAAACTGGCGCGGCGGCTGCTGGAGTGGACCGGCGAACGCTGGGCTATTCTCGCCGATGTCGACGCCCAGGGCGGTGAGACCTGGTTCGAGCGCCGTCAGCGCGAGAAAGAAGAACGGCGCCAGCAGGCGCTGAGGGACCCGGCCCTGGTGGAAGCGCTTGAGCTTTTCCCCGGCGCCACGCTGAAACGCATTATCGAGCCGCCCGCGGAGACCCCGCAGGACGCGGCGCCCGTATCGACGGAGAACAAGGCATGAAAGACCTGATGGGCCTGATGAAGCAGGCGCAGGAAATGCAGCAGAAAATGTCCGAGGCGCAGGCGCGTCTGGACGAGACCGAGGTAACCGGCGAAAGCGCTGCCGGCATGGTCCGGGTCACGCTGACCGCCAAGGGCGACATGCGCGGCGTGCAGATCGACAAGTCGATGATGGACCCGGAGGAGCCGGAAATTCTCGAAGACCTCATCGTCGCCGCCCATAATGATGCCCGCCGCAAGGCCGAGGAAGCCCAGCGCGAGGTGATGAAGGAAGCGGCCGGCGGCCTGCAATTGCCGCCCGGCGTGAACCTGCCCTTCTGAAGCGCGGACAAGACCCATGCGTAGCGCCTCTGCCGGACCGGAAATTGAACGCCTGATCACGCTCCTGGCCAAGCTGCCGGGGCTCGGCCCCCGTTCGGCCCGGCGTGCCGCGCTCTTCCTGTTGTCCAAGCGCGATCCGCTGATGCGGCCGCTGGCCGATGCGCTTGCGGATGCAGCGGACAAGATCACCGCCTGTTCGGTTTGCGGCAATCTGGATGTCTCCGATCCCTGCTCGGTATGCAGCGCGCCCGGGCGTCAGCCCAATGCCATCTGCGTTGTCGAGACGGTGGGAGATCTGTGGGCCCTGGAACGGGCCGGTGCTTTCAAAGGGCGCTATCACGTCCTCGGCGGTGTCTTGTCGGCGCTCGACGGCGTGCGTCCGGAAGACCTCAATATCGCCCGCCTGATCGAACGGGCGGCAGACGCCGAGGTGACGGAGATCGTGCTGGCGCTCAACGCCACGGTCGATGGACAGACGACCGCCCACTATCTCGCCGACCGGCTGGAGGATGCCGGTGTGAGCGTCACGTCACTGGCCCGTGGTGTCCCGGTGGGCGGAGAACTCGATTATCTCGACGATGGCACGCTGGCCGCGGCGTTCAAGAGCCGGTCGAGCGTCTGAATTTTTCTATGCTTTCGGCAAAATCGCCCTAGTCTTTCTGTGAAACGCATTGTGCGTCAGGGGCGGTACCGGGCATGACTGACCAGACCAAGACGGGATTATTGGGCGCGGAGCGGATCAATCGGCGCGACTTCGTGCTGGTTTTCTGCATCAGCCTGTTCATGGTGTCCCTGGTCACGGCCGCTGTCACCGCCATCAAGATCAACACGGTCTCGATCTTCGGCTGGGAGCTGCTCGTGCCCGCCGGTTCCCTGGCCTTTGCGATTACCTATCTGGCGACCGATGTGATCTCGGAAGTCTGGGGACGGGCGACGGCGCTCATGGTCGTGTTCGCTGGCCTGGCCATGCGCTTCGTCATTCTCGCCCTCTTCCTGGTTGCGCTCTACGCCGAGAATGTCGTCGGCTTCCTCGGCGTCGCCGACAGTTGGACGCCGGAGCGTCAAGAAGCGTTCGAGGGCGTCTTGGGCAGTTCCCTGCGGATCAATATCGCCGGGATCATCGCCTTTGGCATCAGCGCCTTGGTCGATGTATTTCTGTTCCACTTCCTGCATACCCGTCAGGAAGGGAAGAACCTCTTGTGGCTGCGCAACAATGTTTCGACCATGCTCTCACAGGTCTTCAACAGCGTCTTCTTCATCGTCGCGGCATTCGGCTGGAGCCTGCCATGGGCGGCGATCGGCAGTCTCATCATCGGTCAGATCGTGGTGAAACTGCTCGTCGCCGTGTTCGACACGCCGCTTGTCTACCTGCTGCGCAATCTCGCAACCGGCCGCAAATTGCTCGACTTCAGAGGTTAGGGCGTCACCGGTTCGAGACGCAGCACGTGGCCGTCCAGATCATCGGTCAGGATGTAGATCATCCCGTCCGGTCCGGTCTGCACGTCGCGGATCCGATGGCCGGCCTCGGTCAGCAGCTGTTCCTCACCGATCACCCGGTCGCCATCGACCTCGTAGCGCACTAGCATGGAGCCGGCGAGGGCACCGACGAAGACATCGCCCTGCCAGCCCGGGAAGGCGTCGCCTTCATAAAAGGCCATGCCGGACGGTGCGATGGACGGGTTCCAGTACCAGATCGGCTCTTCAAAACCTTCGCCTTCAGTGGCGTCGGAGATCGGCGAGCCATTGTAGTTGATGCCGTAGGTGACAGCGGGCCAGCCGTAATTGGCGCCGGATGCGACGATATTGATTTCATCGCCGCCGCGTGCGCCGTGTTCATGCGTCCAGACCGAGCCGGTCTCGGGATTGATGGCGATGCCCTGCACATTGCGGTGGCCGTAGGAGAAGATCTCCGGCTGGGCGCCGCGGCTGGTGACGAAGGGATTGTCGAACGGCACCGAGCCATCATCATTGAGGCGGACGATGGTGCCGAGATGATTGGCCAGGTTCTGGCTCTCATTACGGTGCAGGCCGCCATCGCCGAGCGTCAGCATCAGCGTGCCGTCGGCAAGGAACTGGACCCGGCCGCCGAAGTGGAAACCGCGTTCCTTGTCGAAATTGACCTGGAAGAGTTCTTCCACATCGGTCAGGGCAGTGGCGTCCTCATTGAGGCGTCCGCGGCCCAGCGCGGTGTGGTTCGCGGCGGCCGTGCCGGCGGAGTAGGCGAAATAGACCAGGCGATTGTCTTCGAACTCGGGATGCAGGGCGAGGCCCAGCAGGCCCCCCTGGCGCTCGACGACGAGGTCTTCAGGAAGACCCGAGATGACCGTGTCGCGCAGCCCGTTCTCATCGACATAGCGCAGCCGGCCTTCGCGTTCACTAACCAGCATGGCGCCGTCCGGCAGGAAAGCGATACCCCAGGGGAATTCCAGCCCTTCGGCCACGGTTGCAACGCGGAAATCCGCCTGGGTGGTTTCAAAAACCTCCTGGGCATGGGCGGCAGAGCCGAGAACAAGAGCAGCAGCAGAAAGCGCAAGAACACGACGCATGAGGTATCTCCCTATCGTTGCGCTCTAGATAGGGCGAACAATGGGGCAAGGCAAAGGCTGGACTGAAGCTCGCCTAATGGACGCCTAAGGCCACTTTATAACGAAAAGGACGCCGCGAAATTGGCCAGGCGAGGCCCCCAGCTGGGTTCAAAGGCGCTGACCTGGGCCCAGCGCCGGCGGGCCCGTGCCGGCAGATTGGCAATTGGCGCCGGCAGGGCCTGCACCGCCTTCTCGCCGGTCTCCCAGCTGGCAATGCCGAGCGAGGCCAGTCCCGGCTTCAGGAAACGACCCTGGTCCAGCGGTACTTCATAGCTGGCATAGTATTTCTTGTAGTGCTGTCCGCCCCGGCCCAGATCAATGCGCGCAAGTCCGCGTTCGCCGGCCCCCTCGAACAGGCCGTGCAGCAGCAAAAGCCCCGGGGAATAGCGGCTCAGTTCCGGGTCATAGGCCGGGAACCAGGAATGATACATGTCCTCGGCGACAAGGCCGAACTCAACAGCGGCGAGGCGATCGCCGAACCAGAGCGAGGCGGTCAGGCCGGAGAATTCCTGGCCCTCGCGGCGGCGCAGATTGCGCAGTACGTCCTGCACCCAGCTGATGCCGAAGACATTGAGCTTGCCGGTATCGCGATACTGTTTCTGCTTCCAGGCCGAGAGCTGGGCAAAGGCCTCGCCCGAGGCATCCCCCAGTTCGACCCGGACCGGTCCGAAATCCCGTTCGGCCGCGCGGGCCCGGCGGGCGGTTTTCTTGAAATGGTCCTTGAACATCGCCTTCTGGGCCGCGAAATAGGCCTCGGACCCGCCACGCAGATCGGCGATGACCGAGCCTTCCCGGCCGCGCCGGCTCGGCTTGTGTCCGCCCATCGGGCAATACCAGTTGTCGAAGACCAGCGCCGAGCCGCCGGTGGCGGCGACGACTTTTTGCGGGGTGAAGCGGGAATAATCCCCGGCGATCACGCCCTGATAATCGCTCATCGGCGCACCAACCGGGCGGGCAACGCCTTCGCGCGGCGCATGATGGGGCAGGAAACCGACCAGGCCGTCCTCGTCCTCGAACACCGCGACACGGACATCGCCACGCGCCCACTGCACCGTCTCGGCGAACTCATAGCGCATATAGGGGCTGGTCAGCGTCCCGTTCGGGGCCGCCCAGGCATTCCACTGGACGATTTCGTCCGCGCTGATGTCTCCGATTGATACGATCCGGGTGCGCATTTCGGGTCTCCGTTTCTCCTGAGGCGGGAAATGCAAGCTGCAGGCCGAATGGCTGAGGTCTTCAGGGTGACCGCTTTTGTCGCCTCGCGCGTGCTAGCATCAGGCTCGATTGAACGATTCGGATAAGCGTCATGGATGTACTCACTGTTTCCGCCTTTGCCGGCCTCGCTGTCTTCGCGGCGCTCGCAGCCGCCCTGCTGGTCTGGACGCGCACTTTGTCTGCCCAGGCGAGCCGCCTGACGGGTGAGCTGGAGGAGGCGCGTGAGCGCCTGAGCGAAAGCCAGACCGCCCGCCTGCAGGCGGAAGCCGAGGCTCGGCGCGTCGAGGGCCTGGAAAAGGAATTGAGCGAGGAGCGGGGTCATCGCGCTGAAGCCGACCGGGCTGTGGCTGCGATGAAAGCGTCCGCCGAGGAGCGTGAACGTGCCTTTGCCCGTGAAAAGGAACAGCTGGCGGCTATGGGCAGCGAGATCCAGGACAAGTTCAAGGCGCTGGCCGGTGAAGTGCTGGAAACCAGCCAGAAGAAGCTGGCCGAGACGGCCAAGACCAATCTCGGTGCGCAGCAGGAAAAGGCCGTGCTTGAATTCAAGAGCCTGGTCAGCCCGGTCGGCGACAGTCTCAAGGCCCTGCGCGAACAGGTCGAAGCCGTCGAGAAACAGCGCCTGGCGGACAAGTCCGGCCTCGCCGAACAGATCGGGCATCTCTCCACCGGGCTGAACCGCCAGCACCAGGAGACGGCCAAACTGGTCAATGCCCTGCAGCGCTCTTCCACCACGCGCGGCCAGTGGGGCGAGCGCACGGTCGAGAATATTCTCGAACTGGCGGGACTGACGCGCGGGATCGACTATGAAAGCCAGCACCAGACCGCCAATACCGAGGGCGACAAGCTGCGCCCCGACTTTGTTGTCCGTCTGCCGGGGGGCGGCCGTTTTGTCATCGACAGCAAGGTGGCCCTGACCGCCTATCTCGATGCGGTCGAAGCACCGGACGAGGCGAGCGAGAAAGACGCCCGCCGCCGTCATGCGGCCCAGGTCAAGACGCACGTCAAACAGCTGGCCAAGAAGGATTATGCCCAGGCCGTTGATGGCGCGATCGACTTCGTGGCGCTGTTCATCCCCGGTGAGAGCTTCTATGCCGCCGCCATTGATGAGGATCCCAACCTGTTCGATGAAGCGATCAAGGCCGGGGTTATCATCACCACACCGGCAACGCTTCTCGCCCTGGCCAAGGCCGTCGCCTATGGTTGGCGTCAGCAGGCGCTGGAAGACAATGCGCAGAAAATCTCCGATCTCGGCGCGGAACTCTATGAGCGTCTGAACACATTTGCCGGTCATCTCGACCGCGTCGGCTCGGGGCTGCGCTCGGCGACATCGAACTACAACAAGGCGGTCTCTTCACTGGAAAGCCGGGTATTGGTCAGCGGCCGTAAGCTGGCCGAGCTCAATGCCGCGGCGACCACGGCCATCGACACGCCCAAACAGGTCGAGGAAAGCGCTCGCGCGCTGGCCGCACCCGAAGCGGTGGACTGAGGCTGTAAAAAAGTCGCCGCAGCCGGTGCCGCACGACGTCACATTCTTGATCGGTTAAGCCCCAGCCCTTATCTAGACCTCATGGCTATTCGTGAAATTCTGACCGTACCGAATCCGATCCTGAAAGAGATCTCCAAGCCCGTCGACGGCGTTGACGACGAGCTTCGCGAACTCATGGATGACATGCTGGAGACGATGTACGAGGCCGATGGTATCGGCCTGGCGGCGATCCAGGTGGGCGTGCCCAAGCGCGTCATTGTCATGGATTTGTCCGGCCCGGAAGACAAAGCGGCGCCGAAATTCTTCGTCAATCCGGTGCTCTCAGACCCGTCCGACAGCCTGCGTCCTTATGAAGAGGGCTGCCTGTCCGTGCCGGGCTATTATGAAAGCGTCGACCGCCCCGACCGCATCAAGATCACCTATCTCGACTATGACGGGAACAAGGTGGAGGAGATCGCCGAGGGTATGTATGCCACCTGCATCCAGCACGAGATGGACCATCTCGAAGGTGTGCTCTTCATTGACTACCTCTCGCGCCTGAAGCGTCAGCGCGCGGTGCAGAAGGTGAAGAAGCTGGAAAAGGACAAGGCCCGCGACGCGGCCTAGAACTTCCCGCTCTGAAAATCGCGCACAGCCTGGTGTAGCTCGGCCTCTGTGTTCATCACAAAGGGGCCATAGCGTGCGACCGGTTCATTGATCGGCTTGCCGGCGACGAGCAGGAAGCTGGCGCCGTCCTTGCCGGCCTCGAGGCTGACGAGGTCACCCTTGCCCAGAACGCCGAGATTGGGTGCGTCGATTCCTTTCAATCCGCCGCGATAGACCGCCACGAAGGCGGTATGGTCATCGCCAATGACCTCTTCGAAGCGGGCGCCCGGCTCCAGTGTGATATCCAGCAATGTCGGATCGATCGCCGCACTCCGGGCCGGTCCCTTGAGCCCGCCGGCGATCTTGCCGGCGAGGACGCGTACCCGTGCACCGTCGCGCTGATCAACCGGGATCTGGGTCTTGTCGAACTCCTGGTATCCCGGCTTGGTCATCTTCAGCTTGGCCGGCAGATTGACCCAGAGCTGGAAGCCCCACATGCGTCCATCGACCTGTTCCGGGGTTTCCGAGTGCACAATTCCGCGCCCGGCGGTCATCCATTGTATGCCGCCATCCTCGATGACACCGGAATGGCCCTTGTTATCGCCGTGCCGCATCTTGCCTTCGAGCATGATGGTGACGGTCTCGAAGCCGCGATGGGGATGCTCGGGGAAGCCGGCGATATAATCGCCCGGATTGTCCGAGGAGAAATAGTCCAGCATCAGGAAGGGATCGAGCTGCATCAGGCCCTGGTGGCCGAGCATCCGGGTCAGTTTCACCCCGGCACCGTCCGAGGTGGGAATGCCGCGCGAAACTTTGACAATCGGGCGTGTGGTCAGGTCCAGATGTGTGTCAGGCATGGCATTCTCCTTGTTCGGCACAACAAATAGGGCAAATCCGGCCTGCCGCCATCGCCAGGGCCGGAAAGGGTTTGTTTCCGCACCGGAAGAGGTTGACCCGCACGGTCGGGCATCTCAGTTTGGCGTGGGGACGTTGTTAGCGATCACACCGGTCGCCTGGCGGGAGACTTAGCATGCGGATCATCATTCTGGCGGCCGGACTGGCCCTGGCGGGTTGTGGCCAAGGTGGGCGGGGCGCGTCTGAAACGGCTACTCCGGAGACCACACCGGCTGCCGCCCCGACGGCTCAGACCAGCTCGGAGTTGGCGGTTGGACCGGAAGTGGACAACGCCAATATCATCACCGGGATGTGGATGCCGCGCACAGTCGATCTCGGCCCGCCGGCCGTGTTCAACCAGCTGCGCCCCTATTGCGGCCAGGCGTTCGAGGGCCGGGTGATTTCCGACGACCCCCAGGACGCGGACTGGGCCGCTGAAGTGCTGACCATTCATTTCCGCGAATGCAGCGATGACGAGATCCGCGTTCCGCTGCATGTCGGCGAGAACCGTTCGCGCACCTGGATCCTGACCTATGAGGGCTGGCCGGGCATTTGTCCGCATTTCGCCCCCGGTCCGAACCAGCTCAATGGCCAGGAAGTCATCATGATGGATGCCCAGTGCTGGAACCGGTCGGTAACGCTGAAGCATGATCACCGGCATGAGGATGGCAGTGAGGATGTGCTGACCATGTATGGCGGCACGGGCACGAATTTCTCCACGCCGGGTCGTATGGAGTTTCCGGCCGATCCTTATTCGCGCGACCTGTTCCAGCGTGAAAACATCCCCGCCTCGATGCAGAACACCTGGTCCATTACCGTCACCGAGACGAGCTTCACCTATGAGCTAAGCCGTCCGGAGCGCTATTTCGCGGCCGAGTTTGACCTGACCCGCCCGGTCGAGGCGCCGCCGGCACCCTGGGGGCATGAATAAGGCTAGGCCTCGCACGCCCCTTCGCTGGCAACGCTGACGCCATTGGATGCGGCGACGCAGGCATTGGAATAGGTCTGGCCGTCACAACCACAGACCGGGCGATATTCGCGTGTGCACATCGGATGCCTCTCGCGGCAGGTGCCCATCTGGTCGGCGGCGCCGCACATGGCGTCGGGAGAATAGTCACAGAAAGTATTCTCCCCGGCACAGGCGAGGCCCATCATCCCGCCGCACATGCCACCGACTTCAACCGGCTCGCGCACGGGCAATTCCCCGGCCGGCGGCTCCGGTGAGGTGGCCTGGCAGGCTGCCAGGAAAACGAAGGCGATCAGGGCTGCAATCCGGGTCATCATGTCCTCCCCCCTTGGCGCGGGTCTTCAAGCTGACGTATCACAGCGCCAACCATCTGAATGTGACATGACGCACGGGGTTTTGCATGACACTTCGTATCGCCTTTATGGGTACGCCCGACTTTGCCGCCCGCTCGCTCGCCGAGATCGCCGCGGCCGGCCATGAGGTTGTGCGCGTCTATACCCAGCCGCCGCGCCGCCGGGGCCGGGGGCAATCCGAGCAGAAAACCGAGGTGCACCAGCTGGCCGAGATTCTCGGCATTCCCGTACACACGCCCAAAAGCTTCAAGGATCCCGAAGTGATCGCCGATTTCGAGGCGCTTGATTGCGACGTGGCCGCTGTGGTCGCCTATGGCCAGATCCTGCCCCAGGCGGCGCTCGATGCGCCGCGCCATGGCTGTCTCAACCTGCATGCCTCCCTGCTGCCGCGCTGGCGCGGGGCGGCGCCGATCCAGCGCGCCATCATGGCCGGTGACGAGGTGACGGGTGTCCAGATCCAGCAGATGGAGGCGGGGCTGGATACCGGGCCGATCCTGCTGTCGGAAACCGTCAAGATCGCACCGGAGGACACGTCCGGAACGCTGCACAACAAGCTGCGCGATGCGGGTGCCCTGATGTGGTCGCGGGCCCTCTCGGCTCTCGAGCGTGGATCCCTGGAGGCTGTGGCCCAGGATGAGGATGGCGCGACCTATGCCAAGAAAATCTCGCCGGCCGAAGCGCGCATCGTCTGGTCACGTCCGGCCGGAGACCTGGCCAATCACATCCGTGGACTGTCGCCTTTCCCCGGTGCCTGGTTCGAGCTGGACGGAGAAAAGGGGCCGGTGCGGGTCAAGGTTTTGATGGCAGAAAAAGTAGGGGAGTCCGGAAATGCTGGTGAGGCGCTGGACGACCAGTTGACCATTGCCTGCGGAACGGACTCGCTGCGCCTGACGCGGCTTCAGCGTGAGGGCAAGGGCGTGATGGCGGCCGAGGACTTCCTGCGCGGAACGCCGGTTCCGGCCGGGACCAAGCTCGCCTGATGCCGCGCTATAAGCTGACAATCGAATATGATGGCGGCCCTTTCCAGGGCTGGCAGCGCCAGGAGAACGGACCGTCCGTCCAGGCCGCGCTGGAACAGGCCGCGACCAAGCTCGATGGTGCCCCCGTAATCGTTCAGGGCGCCGGCCGCACCGACAGTGGCGTCCACGCGCTGGGGCAGGTCGCACACCTCGACCTCGTCAAAGACCTGGCCGAGGACAAGGTCCGCGACGCGATCAATTACCATTTGAAGCCCAACCCGGTGGCCGTGGTCGAGGCCGAACGCGTGGATGAGGATTTCCATGCGCGCTTCTCCGCCATCAACCGGGCTTATCTCTATCGCATCATTGATCGCCGCGTGCCGCTGACGCTGGACCGCGGCCAGGCCTGGCGCGTCCCCAAACAGCTCGATGCCGAAGCCATGCATGCGGCCGCGCAATACCTGATCGGCACGCACGATTTCACTACCTTCCGCGACGCCCAGTGCCAGGCGGAAAGCCCGGTCAAATCTATCGACAAGGCCTCGGTTTCGCGCCTGGGTGAGGAAGTCCAGATCACCGTGGAAGCGCGGTCCTTCCTGCATCGGCAAGTGCGCTCGATCACCGGCTCGCTGGTCGAGGTCGGGCTCGGAAAATGGGCACCGAAGGACTTCAAGGCCGCGCTCGATGCCGCTGACCGCAAGCGCTGTGGCCCCGTGGCGCCGCCGGATGGGCTCTACCTGACGGCCGTCGATTATCCGCCGACGCCGTAGATCCGGATCAGGCCAACGCCCATGATCTCGCTGACCAGGATCGGAACTGCTGCGATCAGCGCCGACGTGATGGTCGGGGTGCCCAGAGCGAGATAGGCGATGCGCCAGTGCACCAGCAGGCGCACATAGTCGTAGACGAAGACCAGCAGCACACCGAGCGTGGTGACGTCGATCAAGCCGGATATCTGCAGCGACCACATCACGGCGAGAATGCCGTAGAGCCAGACCACGCCCCAATTGTGCATCACAACCCAGGGCGTAAAGCGCTCGGTAGCGCCCAGCAGGCGGGTAATCAGGCCGGCAATGATCATGAAAAGCGGCCAGGACAGGAGGAAGTGCCACCAGAAGGGCGCGACCTGCTCGGTCAGCCCGATGCGGCTGCCACCCGCCAGGATCAGCAGGAAGAAGGGCAGACAGATCAGGGCTGCGGCAAAGGAATGCCAAAGTCCGCGTGAAGAGACATCCAGCCCCGCCTGCCAGTCCTTCTTGAAGGTCAGGGCCTTGTAGAGGCTGCGCAGTGACAGGAAGGCCTCGGCGGCGAGCCGTATCATGCGGGCGTTTCCTCGAAATAGCGCTCCAGAATCCGCGTATAGATCGCGGTCAGGCACTCTATATCGGCGATGTCGACGCGTTCGTCGACCTGGTGCATGGTCGCGCCGACCAGGCCAAACTCAGCGACCGGCCCATAGGCCTGGATGAAGCGGGCATCTGATGTGCCACCGCCCGTCGACAGGGCCGGCCGGCGACCGGTTTCGGCTTCGGCGGCGTCCTGGATCAGCGTGGTGAAGTCACCCGCCGGGGTCAGGAAGGCTTCGCCCGAAATGCGCAGGTCGAGGTCGATTGTGCCGTCGAAATCGAGGTCGACCTTGGCCGCTTCGTTTTCGATCCACTGTGCCAGCTCAGCGCCCTTGTGCTTGATGTTGAAACGGATGTTGAACCGCGCCTCGGCCGAGGCCGGGATCACATTGGTCGCTTCATTGCCGACATCGACGGAGATGATTTCCAGGTTGGATGGCTGGAAAGGCGGGTGGCCCTGATCCAGTTCACGTGCCTGCAGCCGGCCCAGCAGGTCCAGCAAGGGCGGGATCGGGTTCTCCGCGCGCTCTGGATAGGCGACATGGCCCTGGCGGCCATTGACGGTGATGCGGCCATTGAGCGAGCCGCGGCGGCCCGACTTGATGACCTCGCCCATTTCATGCGGGTTGGTTGGCTCGCCGACCAGGCAGTGATCAAAGCTGATGCCTTCCGCGTCGAGGGCTTCGAGGACCTTGCGCGTGCCATTGATAGCCCAACCTTCCTCATCGCCTGTGATCAGGAAAGCGATCGAGCCCTGCGGCTGGCCGTTGGCCTCGAGAAAGCGCTGCACAGCGGCGACCATGGCAGCCAGCGCGCCCTTCATGTCGGCGGCGCCGCGGCCCCAGAGCACGCCGTCCTCATCCTCGGCGGCAAAGGGCGGGCGTGTCCAGCCGGCCTCGTCCCCGACCGGCACGACATCGGTGTGGCCGGCGAACATGAAACAGGGGCTCGCCTCACCCAACCGCGCATAGAGATTGTCGACATCGTCGAACGGCATGCGGCGGCATTGGAAGCCCAGCGCCTCGAGCCCGTCCTGCATCACGTCCAGCGCACCCGCATCAACCGGAGTGATCGACGGGCGCTGGATCAGGCGGCGGGCCAGCGGCAGTGGGTCAGCGAGGGTGGAAAGCTCGGTCATACCCGCAACATAGCCAGTGAAACCGCCTTCGCCAGTCAGCCGGTGCAGATTACCCGGGGTTTCCTAGTGAGAGCGCCCGTGGGTCTCGCGATAGCGCTCCATCGAAACCGAGATCTTGAACGTCTCGCGATATTTCGGCGAACCGACCGGGCGCGGCGGGTTCTGCGCTGTCAGGGCGAGAATACGTTCGAGCGTGTCATGCGCCGCACCGGTCTGGCCTGCGCCGATATAGGCGTGCAATTCGACCAGCGCGTCCGACAGCGGGTCACCGCCGCGGATGATGAAATACGGCTCGTCCTTGCCCATCCGGCCAAGCACATCGAACTCGGACGGGTTGTCGGCGGAACCATAGGGCGCCGCCGGATCGGCTGCGGCCGGCTTGTCTTTGATCATTTCATCGCTCATGGCGGGCCCCTTTGTGTCTTGCGTCAAAGCACATTCGAGCAGATTCGAGCCGAAAACGGTAGCGCGCAATGTGCAGCAAGGCTTGGTCATATGCGCGCAGCCGACTAGACCTCATGCCATGAGCCTGAAGCCCGACATTGCCATTATCGGCGGCGGCCCCGCCGGACTGATCGCCGCCGAGCATCTCGCCCGTGCTGGTCATGGTGTGCATGTCTTTGAGCGCATGCCGACGCTGGGCCGCAAATTCCTCATGGCGGGCCGTGGCGGGCTCAATCTGACCCATTCCGAAGCGCGGGACCGGTTCGACACCCGTTATCGCGAGGCCGCGGCCTGGCTGAAGCCCTGTATCGATGCCTTTACGCCGGCTGAATTGCGGGCCTGGGCGGACGGGCTGGAGGCGGAGACCTTTGTCGGCTCCAGCGGCCGGGTCTTCCCCAAGGCGATGAAGGCCTCGCCGCTGCTGCGCGCCTGGCGGGCCCGGCTCGAGGGTTTGGGTGTGGTCTTCCATCTGCGTCATCGCTGGTCCGGCTGGGACGGTGACGCCCTGGTGTTCGAGACGGGCGAGGGCGTAGTCCTGCGTGTTGAGCCCAGAGCGGCCCTGCTGGCCCTCGGCGGAGCAAGCTGGCCGCGGCTGGGCTCGGATGCAGCCTGGGTGCCCTGGCTCAGCGAGGCTGGCATCGAGGTGGCGACCTTCCAGGCTTCTAATTGCGGTGTCGAGATTGGCTGGAGCGAACATCTGAAGTCCCGTTTTGCCGGTCAGCCGCTGAAGACGATCGGGCTAACGATCGGCGAGGAAACGGTGAAGGGCGAGGCGATGATCGCGGCCTACGGGCTGGAGGGCGGAGCGGTCTACGCCCTGTCCGAGCCCTTGCGCCGCGCGCTTACCGCAGGACCGGCACGGATTGAACTCGATTTGCGGCCGAACCAGACCATCGAGCAGCTGGCTGCGAGAGTGAGCCAGGCGCGCACGGGTCAGTCCCTGCCGACCTTGTTGAAGAAAACCCTCAAACTGTCTCCGCAGGCCGCAACCCTTGTGTTCGAAAGCGGAGATGTTCCGCGCGAGTCGGAGGCCTTGGCGCGACGCATCAAGGCTATCCCGCTTAAGGTCACGGCCCAGCGCGGTCTGGAGCGGGCAATCTCGTCTGCTGGTGGTATTCGCCAGGAGGCTTTGACGGAGACGTTGATGCTGCGCGCCCGGCCCGGCGTGTTTGCCGCCGGTGAAATGCTCGATTGGGATGCGCCGACCGGCGGCTATCTCCTGCAGGCGAGCTTTGCCACCGGCATGACGGCCGCGCGCGGGATCGAGGCCTGGCTTAGCGCAGCAGCTCGTTGATCGCAGTCTTGGAGCGGGTCTGGGCGTCGACGCGCTTGACGATGACAGCGCAGGCCAGCGACGGACCGCCCTTGGGATCGGGCAGCGTGCCCGGCACGACAACGGCATAGGCCGGAATCTCGCCGCGGGTGATCTCGCCGGATTCGCGGTCGACGATCTTGGTCGACTGCCCCAGGAAGACGCCCATGGAGATGACCGCGCCCTCGCGCACGATCACGCCTTCGGCCACTTCCGAGCGCGCACCGATGAAGACATCGTCCTCGATGATCACCGGACCGGCCTGCAGCGGCTCGAGCACGCCGCCAATGCCGACACCGCCGGAGATATGCACGCGCTTGCCGATCTGGGCACAGGAGCCGACCGTGGCCCAGGTGTCGACCATGGTGCCCTCATCGACATAGGCGCCCAGGTTCACGTAGGAAGGCATCAGGACCGCGCCCGGTGCGATAAAGGATCCCCGGCGCACGGCGCAGGGCGGGACCGCCCGGAAACCGGCCTTGGCGAAGTCCTCGGCGCTCCAGCCCTCAAACTTGGACGGGACCTTGTCCCACCATTTCGAGCCGGCCACGCCGCCCTCGATCATGTCCATCGCGTTGAGGCGGAAGCCGAGGAGGACGGCTTTCTTCAGCCATTGATGCACGACCCAGTCGCCATTGCCTTCTCGAGACGCAACCCGCGCCTCGCCGCTATCGAGCAGACCAATCGCGGCCTCGACGGCATCGCGGACCTCGCCCCGGGTCTCGGCATTGACGCCGTCGCGGTTATCCCAGGCGGTTTCGATGACGGATTGCAGGTCGGTGGTCATGCTTTTCGCTCTTTGGTCTCGGCCGTTTCGATATCGCCCAGGAAGGTCCGCAGGCATTCGACGGCATAGTGGACATGGTCAGGATGGACGCCCGGCGGGACGCTGTCGTGATTGTGTTCGCCGTCTTTGGCCTGAATGAGCACGGTGGTAAAGCCCATCTCGTGTGCCGTCTTCAGATTGCGCACACTGTCCTCGAACATGACGCTTTGTCTGACCGGCAGGTTGAAGCGCTCGGCAAAACGGTCGAACCCGGCGCGCTGCGGCTTGGGTGTGAAGCCCGAGGCGGCGACGTCGAAGATATCCTCAAACAAATGGGTCAGGCCCAGGCGGCCGAGAATGTTCTCGGCATGGCCGACGGAGCCATTGGTGTAGACCAGGCGGCGGCCGGGCAGGGCGGCAATGCGTTCGGCGAGGAGCGGATCGGGATCGATGACGCTGGCATCAACATCGTGCACGAAATCCAGGAAGTCGTGCATGTCGACCTGATGGTTCTCCATCAGCCCGTTCAGCGTCGTGCCGTAGTCATGCCAGTAGGTCTTCTGCACCTCGCGCGCCTTGTCGTGCGGCAGGTCGAGCAGTTTCATGACGTATTGCGTCATGCGCTTGTCGATCTGCACCATGATGGCCGCATCGGACGGGTAGAGGGTGTGATCGAGGTCGAAGACCCAATGGTCGATATGGGTCAGGTCGGGGCGTTGAGAGCTCAAGGCTGGGTATCCTGGAAATCGCTGTCCTGGATATCAATACGAACACCGCCATCGACCGGATCGGGTATCGGGCGGAAAAGCGCCGCGCCATAGCCGCGTTCGGCACAGGCCTCCTGGCCTTCGGCCACGAAGCGGGCTGGAGCGATACAGAAGGCTTCCTCGCCATCCCGCATATAGCGCCGCCCCGCAGAGGAAATCTGCTCGGCATAGATATAGGCGTTGGCGGTTTCCAGATTGGCCGCCAGCGTCCGGGCGCATTCGCCATTGAACAGCCGCCACCAGCCGCGCGACTCCCAGTCGCCAGTGGTGCGATGGGCGATGGCGATGGTGACATCGCGCAAAGAGCGATTGCAGACGGTGATGCCGCTGGTCGCATTGCGGGCCAGGGCGGCCGATTCCAGGGCGTCGATCAATTCCGCTTGGGAGGGGCGGGCGCTCAACCCGGCATCTTCAAGGAAATCGGAAATGGCGCGCCGTGTGCCGCGGCCTTCAAAACCGTCGACCGAGGAAATGGAATAGCCGGAGCTTTCCAGCAGCCGCTGGATTCCCGCCGTATCGGCATAGGGCGCGGCCTGGCGCCGTCGCCCGCTTTCCGGCGGCAGTTCATAACGGTCCGGCTCGACCAGAACGGTGCGCTCGCGATCGGGGCCCTCGCGCATGATGAATTCGCGCGTCGCCAGTCCGAAGGCTGAACAGACCGTGTTGGCGACCACATCGAAATCGGCGTCATCGGCGCAGAGCGGCACAGAGCCACGCCATTCGCGTACGCCGCCGAGATAGGCTTCCGACGTCTTGGCATAATAGAAGACCGGAAACTCGCTATCGAGATCGATCTGGGCCGGCGTTTCGGTGCATTCGCCCGGACGGATGCGTTGCCAGCCCTGAATGGCCACACCGTCATCAACAGTCCAGCCGGTCGCCAGACGCACGACATAGCTGGTGCTGTTGCACAGCTCCGTGGCCTGCGACGGAGCTGAGAGCGGGGTCATCAGGGCAAGCAGAAGAACAAGACGGATCCACATGGGATTTGTCTTGGCGTCATCAGCCCAGTTTGGCAAGGGCGGCGATCTCTGCGCGCAGCTCGTCGAGCCCGTCACGCTTGGCCGAGGAGGTGCTGAGTACACGCGGGAAAGCCGCCGGTCGCTTGATGATGGCCGCGGCAGTCTCTTCGGTGATGCGCTTGACCGCCGGCGGCTTGATCTTGTCGGTCTTGGTCAGAACGATCTGATAGCTCACGGCGCTCTCATCGAAGACATCCATAATGCTCTCATCGACCTTTTTCAGGCCGTGGCGGCTGTCGATGAGCAGGTAGACGCGCTTCAGATTGACCCGCCCGCGCAGGAAGGCGCGGGTCAGCCGGGTCCATTTCTCGACCACATCCTTGGGAGCTTTGGCATAGCCATAGCCCGGCAGGTCAACGATGCGCAGCTCGCTATCCTCGATATCGAAGAAGTTGAGTTCCCGCGTCCGGCCTGGCTCTCCGGAAGCACGCGCGAGGCCCTTTTGATTGGTCAGGGCATTGATCAGCGAGGATTTGCCGACATTGGAGCGTCCGGCAAAGGCGATCTCGATCCGGTCCGGTGGCGGCAGACGCTCTAGGTCCACCGCGCCCATAAGGAAATTGACCGGGCGCCCAAAGAGTTTGCGCCCGGCCGTCAGATCCAGATCGTCGTTCGAACTCAGCTTTCGCTCCCGGACGCCTTGTTGCGCAGGCGTGCGATCAGCTTGTCGAGCTGGGTTTCGTTACCGTGGCGGCGCATGATCACATATTGCTGGATCACGGTGAGGAAGTTGTTCCACGCCCAGTAGATCACCAGACCGGCGGCGAAGCCGGCGAGAACGAAGGTGAAGACGATCGGCAGGAAGGCGAAGATACGCGCCTGCACCGGGTCCGGCGGCGGCGGGTTGAGTGCCTGCTGTGCAGCCATGGTGATGCCCATGATGATCGGCCAGGCGCCGAGGCCCAGAATGCCGCCGATCAGGAACATGCCCGACGGGTCAAACGGCAATAGGCCGAACAGGTTCCACATATTGGTCGGATCCGGTGCCGACATGTCGGAAATCCAGCCATAGAAAGGCGCGTGGCGCAGTTCCAGCGCATTCACCAGGGTCTGGAACAGGGCAAAGAAAATCGGGATCTGCGGCAGGATCGGCAGACAGCCGGCCAGCGGATTGATCTTCTCGCGACGATACAGCTCCATCATCGCCTGCTGCTGCTTCTGGGTATCCGAGGCATAGCGCTCGCGGATTTCCTGCATTTTCGGCTGCACGATCTTCATGCGCGCCAGCGACGCGTAGGAGCGGTTGGCCAGCGGGAACATCAGCACCTTGATGATCAGCGTCAGGGCCAGGATAGCGAGGCCGACATCGCCGAGCACGTTCTCCAGCAGGGTAAGCAGCCAGACAAACGGGCGAACCAGGAACCAGAGCCAGCCCCAGTTATAAGCCATGTCGAACTTCTCGACGCCGATCTCGTTCTGCACATAGGCAAGCACATCGAGTTCCTTGGCGCCGGCGAAGATATAGGTCGTCGAGGTCAGGCTGGCGCCCGGAGCGAGGACTTCGGCACGCTCGACATAGGAGCTCTCGAAGGCATCGATATCGCCCCGTTCAATGGTGCGGAAACGGGCCGTGAAGGCGGTGTCCAGCTCGGGGATGGCCGCTGCCATCCAGTAGCGCGTGGTGATGCCGACCCAGCCGCCGGTGCCGTTTTCTTCCGCGCTGGCACCGTCTTCCAGGGCGCCAAATTTCTCGCGCGTCATGACACCATCGACGACAGCGATGGCGCCTTCGAACGCGGCCATGTTGTTCGCCAGATCGTCCGGCAGTCCCTCATGGCGCACCAGGCCATAGCGCTGCAGCTCGGCCTCGCTCGAGGTGGTGTTGGTGACGCGGTCGGTCAGGGTGAACAGGTAGTTTTCATTGATCTCGATCGTACGCTCGAAGCTCAGACCGCTTTCGCTCTCATAGCCGAGAACGACCGGGGTTTCCGGGGTCAGGCGATTGCCCGACAGTAGGGTCCAGCGCGTCGAGCCGCCCGGCAGGTCATTCATGCCCGGCGTGGCCGACTGCCAGCCATCGCGGGCGTAGAAGACATGCTCGGTACCGATCGGGTTGAGCAGCGCGATCATCTCGTCCGAGCCGACCTCGGTGAAGTGGCGGCGCAGGCGCAGATCATCGAGGCGCGCACCTTCCAGCGACAGCGTGCCTTCCACACTGGGCGCGTCGATCTCGACGCGCGGTGCAGCGGCGAGGGCCTCAGGGCGGTCCATCGTGGTGACGGCGCCGGACGTGGTCGCCGTATCAGCGGGCAGATCCGGATCCAGAGCTTCCTGGGCCAGCTCGGCCGCTTCAATGGCAGCCTGTTCTTCGCGGCGTTCCTGTGCGGCCGGCTCGAACACGAAGATCGTGAAGCCGAGCCAGATCACCAGCATCAGGCCCATGGCCAGGAATAGATTACGGTTTTCTTCGCCCATAACGGCAGGCCCCTCAGGCTTTCTTCTCAGCGCGGTCCGCCGGCTTGTCAGTCTTCAGACCGGCAAGAGCGGACTCAACATCCTTCATAAGCTTCGGCCACTCCCGGTCGGGCGTGGCCGCTCGTGCGATGAATACATAGTCAAAGCCCGGCTCCGCGTGGAGAGGGAGTAGCAGCCGCGCTGTCTCCCTCAGCCGGCGCTTGGCGCGATTGCGCAGCACCGCATTGCCGACCTTCTTACTGGCAGTAAAGCCGATAGAGCAATGGGGATTGCCGTCGCGGCGGCGGGCCTGGATGACCACACCACGTTGAACCGCTTTGCGGCCCTTGGCGACGTAAAGGAATTCGCGCCGCTTTTTCAGTCGCCTAATGGCGATCGGCGGCGCGATCATAGTCCTTAGGCGGACAGGCGCTTGCGACCTTTGGCCCGGCGGCGAGCCAGAACCTGGCGGCCGGACTTGGTGGCCATGCGCGCGCGGAAACCGTGCCGACGCTTGCGGACGAGCTTGGACGGTTGGAATGTGCGTTTCACGGTGGCGCTCCATCGCGTAGAAATAAAGAGCGGCGGTCATTACGCGCCGACCGGGCTCACGTCAAGTCTGGACGCGGCAATTATCACATGCGATGCCGGGTTTCGTCGCAGTTGGGCGATGGGCCGCCGGACAAAGCGCATGATGTGGGCCAAAATTCAAGCATTCCTGACCAGCCATTGGCGTCAGCTTTTCATGCTCGTGCTGATCACGGCGGTCCTGGTTTCGGCCTTGATGGCCGGGCTGACGCCGCAGGGTCTGGCAGAGCTGCTGCGTGAAAACCGGCAGAGCTGGAGCGGTTGGATTTCCGACCATCCGCTCCTTGCCGCAGCGGCTTATACCCTTTTCTATGTGATTGCCGTGACCATCTCGCTGCCCGGAGCGCTCTGGTTCACGATCGGGGCGGGCTATTTGCTCGGTTCGGTCTGGGCCATACCGGTATCGCTGATCGGGGTTACGGTCGGGGCGACAAATATTTTCCTCATTGCCCGTTATGTCGCCGGGGAGCGATTCCATCATCGCTTTGACGGCCGTATCGGCAAGTTTGCCGCTGGCTTCAGGCGCAACGACTTCACTTACATCATTTTCCTGAGAATGGTCCCGGTGCCCTTCTTCCTGGTCAATGTGGCTGCGGCCCTGCTCGGATCACGGCTGCGCCAGTATGCGCTGGGCACCTTGATTGGAACGGTGCCGGCGACCCTGCTCTACATCAATATCGGGGCCGGGCTGGGCGAGCTCCTCGATGCCGGCGTTACGCCGGGCTGGTCAGATCTGCAGCGTCCCTCCTTCCTCATCGTGCTGGCCATGTCGGTCATGCTGGCTTTTGTTCCCCTGCTGCACCGGCGCTGGCGCAATAACCGCTAACGCCCGCCTTGCGGCCATGTGCGCGCTGGGCTAAGCGCCAGAGAGTATGAGCTCGTCTGACCGATCCACTTCCGGCGCCGTATCCGGCGCTCTGCCGCGCGCCCTTGGTGCGGTGAAGGCGCTCTGCCGGGGTCTGCTGGATAGTCTGCCGGGGCAGTTGCTGATGGTTATTGTCAGCCTTTCCGCCTTCGGTCTGGTACTGATGTATTTTCCCGCCATGGCCGTGCACCGCCTTGACTGGATGGAGCGCGAGGTCGAGCTGGCCTATCGCGCCTCTCTTGCCGCGGATGTCGCCGAAGATGCCGGCGGAATTGCCGACATGACAGTGGATCGCCTGCTCGGTGAACAGATGATCGCCGTCTCCTTTGTCCGTGATGGGCGTAACGAGCTTGTGCTGTATCGCGGGCAGATCCAGGGCGTGCAGGTGCAGACCGATTTGCGCAAGGCCAATTGGATGGACCACCTTGTCGACACGATCGATGCGCTTTGGGCGCCCGATGGCCGCCTTCTGCGCATTCGCGCCATGCCGCAGGGACGGCCTGACGAGTCGATTGACCTGATCATCCTCGAGCAGGAGCTGAAGAGCGAGCTCAGTGCCTATTCGGCGCGCCTGCTGGCCTACTTCATCAGTGTCGCCGGCTTGCTGGGCGGGGTGATCTATCTGGCCATGTTCTTCCTCTTCGTCCGGCCGATGCGCAAGCTGGCGGGTTCGATGATGCATTTCCGCGACGATCCGGGTGATCCTACTCGCCGCATCGCGCCGTCCGGCAGCCGCAATGAGATTGGCCGGGCCGAGGAGGAACTGGCCCGCATGCAGGGCGAGATTTACCAGGCGCTGCAACAGCGCGAGCGTCTGGCTGCGCTCGGTGAGGCTGTTGCCAAGATCAATCACGACCTGCGCAATGTGCTGGCCAGCGCCCAGCTCGTATCGGATCGGCTGGCGATGGATAGCGATGAACGCGTGCGCAAGATGGGCGAGCGCCTTGTGCGCGCCGTCGATCGCGGGGTGCGCCTGTGCCAGGCAACGCTCGAATATGGCCGTGCCGAGGATATCCCGCCGCAACGCCGGCCGGTCCAGATCCGCGACCTGGTGGAGGAAGCGGCGGAGGATGCGCGCCTGTCGGAAGGCGAGGTGGATTGGCACAATGAGATCGATGCCATGATCGAGGTCGAGGCCGATCCGGACCATGTCCACCGCATTCTGCTCAACCTGTTCCGCAATGCCATCCAGGCCATGAGCGGTCAGGATGAGGCGATGCGCCGGCTGTCGGCATCGGCGCAGCTGCAGCAGGGGCAATTGCATATCTGGGTGCGTGACACGGGTCCCGGCTTGCCGGACAAGGCCCGCGCCAACCTGTTCAAGGCTTTCACGGCCTCAACGCGCAAGGGCGGAACCGGGCTCGGCCTGACCATTGCCCGTGAACTGGCCCGCGGTCATGGCGGGGACCTCGTACTGGTCAAGACCGGCGATGACGGCACCGTATTCGGCGTGATCCTGCCTGTGCAGGCCGGTTAGGGACGTCAGCCGCCGCTTCAGGGCGTTCCGACAATCCCTTCGCGCCGCGGATCGGCTCCCCCGATCAGCGTGCCGTCTTCCAGCCGCCGCACGATATGGATGCCGGAATTCTCACCGCGATTGGCGTCAAGCTCGAAGCCGAGCTGCTGCAAGCCAGCGATCAGCTCGATATCCATGCCGGCCTCGATACGCACGACATCGCCGCGTGCCACGATATTGGGCAGGTCGATGGCGTCCTGGGGCGTCAGGCCCCAGTCGAGCATGGCGACCAACGTCTTGGCCGTATAGGCGATAATCGAGGAGCCGCCCGGCGAGCCGGTGGCCAGCACGAACTCGCCGTTCTCATCGAAAACGATGGTCGGCGACATAGAGGAACGGGGGCGTTTGCCGCCGTCCGGCGCATTGGGCACGAGCACGCCCTCCGCATTGACCGGGTTGCGCGAGAAATCCGTAAGCTGGTTGTTGAGGAAGAAGCCGCCGGCCATGCGATGGCTGCCGAACACGCTCTCAACGGTGGTCGTCATGGACACGACATCACCATCACTGTCGACCACGACAAAATGGCTCGTGCCCGGACTGTCCGGCGTGGCGTCGGCGCCGGGTTGATCTATCCCCTCCGGGACCCCGGGGGCAGCCGCGGGAATGGCGTCTTCCCGCTCGATCAGGCTGGAACGGTCGGCGATATAGCTGGCATCAAGCAGGCCCTCGACCGGCACAGTGACGAAATCGGCATCGGCGACATAGGCGTCGCGATCGGCATAGGCGAGGCGGCTGGCCTCAATGAAGCGGCGCCAGCCTTCCAGCGTGTCCGGGCCTGTCTCTGACATGTCGTAGCGTTCCAGCAGGCCCAAAATCTGGTTCACCGTCACACCCCCGGACGACGGCGGCGGAGCGCTACAGACCAGGTATTGGCGATAGGGCCGGCATAGCGGTGACCGTTCCACGATTTCATAACCGGCCAGATCTTCCAGCGTCAGCCCGCCCGGTCGCGGCTCGTCACGCACTGCTGCGATGATCTCCTCGGCGATGCGGCCTTCATGCAAGGCGCGCGGATTGACAGCGAGGTCCCGTGTCGTCTGGGCATAGGCCGGGTTGGTTAGCAGGTGACCTTCCGGCAAGGGGTTGCCCTCGGCGTCGAAGAAGTAGTTTCGCGGTGCGTCCCATTCATCCAGCGGTGTGCGCGGTGCGACCCGTTCGATGAAGCCGGCCAGGCGCGGCGAGATTTCAAATCCCTCATCGGCAAGCCGTGTGGCGGCATCAAACCCGTCCGCCCAGGGCAGGTCGCCATGGTCCGTATGCGCCGCGTGCAGCGCCGGTACAGCACCGGGCACGCCGATGGAATGGCCGGAGAAGACGGCCTGGAAAAAGCCCAGTGGCGTCCCGTCCTCGTCCAGGAAAAGCTCCGGCGAGGCGCTGGCGGGTGCCGTTTCGCGGCCGTCATAGACTGTGAGGTCACCGGTCTGCGCATCGAAATAGAGCAGGAAGGCGCCGCCGCCGAGACCGGAGCTTTGCGGTTCGACCAGGCCGAGGACGCTTTGTACGGCGATCGCCGCATCGATGGCGTCACCGCCATTGCGCAAGGCTTCAAGCCCGGCTTCCACCGCATGCGGATTGGCGGCAGAGACCATGGCCGGACCGGCCAGGGCAGGCGCTGATATCTCTGCCGGAGCAGGCGGTTCTGCCGTCTGCGGGCTGCAGCCCGCCAGTGCGGCCAGCGTGGAGAGAGCTGTTGCGGACAGCAAAATTCGGATCATGAGACTTGCCCCTGCGGATTGTGTCGTCACCATAGCAGCCGCGTTGCAACAGTTAAGAGGGCGCTGATGGCTTTGCCGGGGGAAAACAACACGCTGACCGATGTCGCCGGACTGCGTGTCGGTCAGGCGCATGATGCCAGGGTGCGCACCGGTGTCACCGTCATTGTGCCCGATGAGCGCGCGGTCTGCGCGGTTGATGTGCGCGGTGGTGGGCCCGGAACGCGCGAATCCGACGCGCTGGCGGCGCACACTCTGGTCGATGCCGTCGATGCCGTGGTGCTTTCCGGGGGCTCGTCCTACGGCCTTGCTGCGGCCGATGGCGTCGCCGCCGAACTGGGGGCCAGCGGCCGTGGTTTCTCGCTGATTGCGCGCGAGGGTGTACCTGTATCCCCGGTCGTGCCCGGCGCCATTCTCTATGACCTCGCCAATGGCGGCGAGAAGGACTGGGGCGCCGAGCCGCCCTACCAAGCACTTGGACGTCAGGCGTTAGCGGCGGCTTCAACCTCAGTGGCCCTCGGAGCAGAAGGCGCGGGCTTTGGCGCCATGGCCGGGACGCATCGTGGCGGAACCGGATCTGCCAGTATCGTGACCGAGGACGGTTTCACGGTCGCCGCCCTGGTCTGCATCAATGCCTTCGGTTCGGTGAAAGTGCCCGGATCCGAGGCCTATTGGGCCTGGCCCTATGAAATCAACGGCGAGTTCGGCGGTGCCCGGCCTGCGCCGGATCATGCCTTCACGCCGGAAGACTGGGGCGATGCCAAGCTCAATCCTGCTCCGCGCGAGAACACGACGATCGCTTGCATCGCGACCGACGCGGCCCTGACCCCGCCGCAGGCCCAGCGCCTGGCCATCATGGCCCAGGACGGGTTCGCCCGCGCCATCCGCCCGGTACACACGCCCTATGATGGCGATGTCGTCTTTGCCCTGTCCACGGCCCGGAGAGAACTCGGTGAGGGCGGTGATTTCACCCTCACGCGTCTGGGGTCGCTGGCGGCCGATTGCCTCGCCCGGGCCATCGCCCGCGGCGTGCATGCGGCGAGCGCGGCGGGTTAGTCGGACAGGCTCTGCAATTCATGTGTTTTTCGCATGGACGGCCTCTTGCCAATACAAGGACACGCCGCTAGGTTCCGCGCCTCTTCGGGGCTCGCCCCGGACACGGCCTGCACCGGTAGCTCAGCTGGATAGAGCACCAGACTACGAATCTGGGGGTCGGGGGTTCGAATCCTCCCCGGTGCGCCACTTTTCTCAAACAGATCCGATTTGATCCGCCGGCGTTGAGCGCGAGCTCTACTTGCTGCTGCGAATATCGATCAGCGTTTGTGTGCTGCAGGATTTCAGCACCTCCAGCAAATCCTCCCGGCTCAGCGCGATGCAGCCAGCAGTGCCCGTGGGCTGACCGTTCTCCATATTCCAGACGTGCAGGAATATGGCCGAGCCGGCGCCCGGCTTGGCCGGGCAGTCCGGCGGGCGGGCTTCCGGGTGCGGCCAGGCGGTGTTGTGGTCGAGCACGACGAGGATGTCATAGCGCCCGTCCTCGCGCAGGAAGCGCTCGTCTCCGTCGGCGGGATAATCGTCCATGATCAAGCTGTTATAGTCCGGCGATGTCGGATCATCCTGCCAGCCCATGCCGGGTTGGATCGGGGTCATGTCGAGGCCGGCAGTCTGCGGTTCATAGATCCGGTCGGCGCGATAGAAGCCGGCCAGCAAGCGGTACTGCCCGATCGGAGTGGCGCCATCGCCTTCGCATTTGTCCGCCTCCGCGATCAAACCGCTTCGGCCAATCGCAGCGGAATAGATGTGCTGGCCGTTAAACAGCCGCGCATCATGTGGCGCAAAGGGCGAAGCGGGGGGGTAAACCTTGAGCGTCATAAGGTGAGCATACCGGCGTCGCGACTGGGCCGATAGCGTTGTGTGCGGAGATGAGAGCGCGCCCTGCCTTGGGGGAAGGCAGGGCGCAGATCCGGGCCCGGGGGGAGATCAGACGGCCCGGTCAAGCTCGACCGTGCGGGAGGGAAGCGCGTATCGAGCGGGGCCAAAATCGCCCAAGGTCGTTAACTGCAACCTACTGCCAGATCATAGGAAATAACTTGGAGCGCAGCGCGATCTCGTAATCCGGGTGGGGCGTGGTGGTCGCGCTGAAAATCCAATCACAACGATTGGGTATTGGAAGCGGATCACAGCGCCGAAAAATGGCTCACTATCAACCCCTGCGCGATTCAGGAACTCCTGAATTAGGTGGTCGGCCGTCGACGTAACGGAAGTGGCCTGTATCAGTATCAAACTCCAATAATGCCAATTATGTATGGTCAAATGGATCACACGCTCATCGTGTATATATTAATATTTCCCACAAAAATTTTGTTTTCAGCCGCTATTCCAAGGGGTCGTGACAAGCGTGAGATTTGAAGTCTTTTTCGTGAATACATCTTAAAGTTCTGGTTAACCATCTCGGACACAGGGTTTTAGAAAATTACCCAGGAGTCCTCCCATGCTTACCCGCCTCAGGATCCCGACGCGCCTCTATGCCGGCTACGGCCTGGCGCTGTGCGTTTCCATCTGTCTCGGCCTTGTTGCTTTCCTGACCATGTCATCCTCGGTCGATCAGTTTCATGCCTATGAGAGTGAGGTGGATACCGCACGCCTTCTCGCGGACATCCAGGAAGATGTAACCGAGGCTCGGCTGGCGGCCTTCGGCTGGCGCGCCACCGGAGCACAAGCCAAGGCGGACGAGGTGGCGCAGAATCTGGCTGAGGTGGTGCGCGATGCTGGTCAACTCGCACAGATCAATCCCGCCCTCGGCGGGCGACTGGGTGAGCTTGCCGAGCAATATCTGGTCGAGTTCGATCAGGCGCTGGCCTACCAGGCAACGCGAAACCGGGCGTTCAGCGAATACCGCGCCGCAGCGACCCAATTGCTCAATCAGCAGGACGGAGATCTGCGCCAGATTGGCCAGGCCGTGTTTGCGGCCGAGCGCTTCCTGCTCGACAATAATCTCGAGGATGCCGAGGCGGCCAAGGCCCAGATCCAGCGCCTGGTCGATACCGGGCAGGCTCCGGCTGGGCTGGGCAGCCGTTTCGTGGACCGCCTCGATATCGTCGAGCAAGCGATTGATGCGCGCAACACAGTGTTCAGTGAAAGCCTCGACCTGATCGGGCCGGAAATGCTGCTTTTGTCGGAAACCGAAGCCGACCAGCTCACCGCGAGCGCCTATGAGTTGCGCCTTCAAACCGTCGGAGCGCTTGAGCTGTCGCAGGCTGTAATTGTCGGTATTGCCCTGTTCGGCACCGCGATTGTCGCGGTCGGTGCCTTCCTGATTGCCAACTCCATCGTTCCGCCACTGGCCGCCTTGCTGCGCGGAACCAAGCGTCTGGAGGCCGGGGAACTGGAGCGGCCGATGCGCGGTGTCGACCGTCATGACGAGATCGGAGATCTGGCCGCCGCCATGGATGCTTTCCGCAAGCAACTCATGGAGGGCGAGGAATTGCGCTATGAGCGCGAGGCCATGCAACGCGCCGAGGCTGAGCGTGCGCACCGTTTGAATAAACTGGTCGAGCAGTTCCAGTCCGAGGTGGGCGGGGCGGTCGATAATGTCGACGAGTTCGCCCGCAGCCTGCGCGATGCCTCGGCAGAGATGAGCCGCTCTATGTCAGCAAGCGAGGAAACCACGACCACCGTGGCAGCGAATTCCGAGGAAGCCAGTGCCAGTGTGCAGACCGTGGCCAGCTCGGCCGAAGAGCTCGGCGCATCAATCGGTGAAATCCAGCGGGTCAGCGACCAGGTCAATGAGCTGGTCAGCGGTGCCGTCAGCCGGGCCGATACGGCCCGTTCCGACCTCGACGAAATGGAGAGCGCGGTGAGCGACATGGTCGCCTCCATCGAGCTGATCAACTCGGTGGCCGAGCAAACTAACCTCCTCGCACTCAATGCCACCATCGAGGCAGCGCGAGCGGGTGAGGCCGGCAAGGGGTTCGCAGTCGTGGCTTCGGAAGTGAAAACGCTGGCCAATCAGGCCCAGCATCTCAATGAGCAGATCGCCGACAAGGTGCGCGGCGTGAAGGAGCGCTCAACCGATGTCAGCCGGGCGACGACCGAGATCATCGAGGCGCTCGAGGGTATCCGGGGGCAGTCGACAGCGACCGCGACTGTTGTTGCCCAGCAGGGTGGTGCCGTGCGCGAAATCGCCAGCGCTGCCCAGGAGGCCGCAGAAGGCGCCCGCCAGACAGCAGAGCATGTCAGCGGTATTCGCGCGGCGGCCAGCAAGGCGAGCGATGAATCCCAGTCCGTGGCCGAGATCGGTGAGCAATTGGAAAGCCGGGCCGGCGAGCTGCGTCGCTCCGTGACCGCTTTCCTCAAGGCTGTCGAGGCGGCCTGATGCCCTGACGCAGCTTGAAGACCGCCTGTACTCCCGTGCGGGCGGTCTTCTCGCGTCGCGGCCCGGCGCCGTCAGAGCGGCAATTCTGTCGTATTCTTGATTGCTTCCATGGCGAAGCTGGCGCTGACATCGGACAGGGGCGCGATGGCGATCAGCTTCTTGTAGACCTCGTCATAGTCTTTCACATCCGGCACACAGATTTTGAGCAGATAATCGATATCGCCCCCCATGCGATAGAATTCGACGACTTCCGGCATCCGTTCCACTCCCTTGGAGAAACGCTCCAGCCATTCTGCATCGTGGCGGCTGGTCCGGATGGAAACGAAGAGGGTCGCGTTCAGGCTCAGCTTGTCCGGATCCAGCAAGGCGACGCGTTTGCGGATATACCCGGCTTCCTCGAGCCGCTTGAGCCGTCGCGTCGTCGGTGTGGCGCTCAGGCCGACGGCGTCCGCCAGGGCCTGGATCGAGAGATCTGAATTGGTCTGAATTTGGCGCAAAATGCGTTGGTCTGTGTCATCAAGCACTATGAAATCCATCAAATCGGGTGAAAGTCACTAAAATCCGAGGGCATCATAGCGGAAATAGGTGAAAAGCGCTCCAGAAAATCTGTTCCAATGGCATTTCAGCCCCGGAGTGACCATGGACCGCACAATTCTCAACGAAAACTCGAATGATCCTGTCGAGCATATCCGTACGGCGCTGATCGGTCAGGGGCAGATGATCCGCACGCCAGTAGGCGAGCATGGCCTGCTTTATGCCGATTATACGGCCTCAGGCCGGGGTCTTGTGACGGTTGAGCGGCAGATCGACCGGTTAATGGCTGATTATGCCAATCCCCATTCCATCGACAGCCTGACCGGTCGCCGGGCCGGCCGATGGCTGCATGAGGCGCGCGCGCGGATCAAGGCGGCGATCAATGCCTGTGAGGATGATGCCCTGATCCTGTGCGGGGCCGGCGCAACGGCCGGGATCCACAAATTGCAGGAAATTCTCGGCTTGGTCCTGCCGCCGGCGACCGCCCAGCGTCTCAGCGTCAAACCCGCCAACCGGCCCGTTGTCTTTGTCGGACCCTATGAGCATCACTCCAACGAGCTCAGCTGGCGCGAGAGCCTGGCGGAGGTTGTCGCCATTCCGCTCGACAAGAGTGGCGGCATCGACCTGGCCGCCCTGGAACGCGCGTTGAACGATCCGGCCTATCTCACCCGCCAGAAGATCGGTGCCTTTTCAGCGGCGTCCAATGTCACCGGGGTGGAAACCGATGTGCCCGCACTGGCCCGGCTGCTGCACCGGTATGACGCGATCCTGTGCCTCGACTGCGCCGCCAGTGCGCCCTATCGCCCGATCGACATGCACCCGAAGGGCGACCCGATGGCGGCGATCGATGCGGTCTACTTTTCTCCGCACAAATTCATTGGCGGGCCGGGGGCGTGCGGTGTGCTGGCGCTCAACAAGGCGCTATACCGCCAGGACCTGCCGCCAACCCAGTGTGCCGGCGGAACCGTGCGCTATGTCTGGAAGGACGGGCATGACTTCATCGAGGATGTCGAGGCGCGCGAACAGGCCGGTACGCCGGGATTGCCGCAAATCGTCCGGGCGGCGCTGGCGCTGCAGCTGCAGGCAGAGGTCGGCTTCGATACGATCGAGACGCGCGAACGGCGTTATCTGCGCCAGGCCTTTTCTGCCTGGCATGACAATCCTAACGTCGAAATCCTCGGCCCCGCCGACCCCGAGCGCCGATTGGGCATTGTCGCCTTCAATATCCTTGATGCCGACGGTGTGCGGATTTCACCGCGGCTGGTAACGGCCTTGCTCAATGATTTCTACGGTATCCAGACCCGCGCCGGCTGCTCCTGCGCCGGACCCTATGGCCATGATCTGCTGCAGATCGGTGAGGCTGAGACGGCCGATATCCGCCGCCGGGTCCTGTCCGGTGAGACCGGGGCCCGTCCGGGCTGGTGCCGTCTCAGCCTGCACTGGGCGATGAGCCAGGACGAGGTCGCCCGCATTATCTCCGCCGTCGAACACATTGCCTGCGAGGCCGAAGCTATGGCTGAGGATTATCGGTCCGATCCGGTCGAGGGCAGCTGGATGCATCGCCGCCAGCGCAGCGAAGCTCCCGTCATGCCGCAACGCCTGATCTAGCGCCGCGTGCGATGCCGCAGCACGCCGGCATCGTGCAGATGGTCATCAATCATGGCCTGACTGTCCCGGTCGAGCGGAGCGCGACGCGGATAGACCGGTTCGAACCGGTCATCGACCCAATGCGTGTCCCAGTGATCGGTCATGGTGATGAAGTCGCGCAACATGGCCTCTCCGCCGGTTTCCAGGGCGCCGATCAGGCAGGTGTCGACATAGGTTTGCGGAATCGGATGGTCTGCATCGGCCGGCTCATGGGCGTGATTGACCACGATCCAGAACCGCCCATCCGGCATCTCGCCCTCGACCCGCAGTTTTGACCCATCCACCTCGGTCCAGGAATAGCCGCGCTCGCGATGGCGCATATGCGGGTTGATGTCCACGGGGACGAGCACGGCGTGCAGGCGCGCGGCTTCATCCTCGACCAGGCCGAGATAGGTCGAGGCCTCGTCGCGATAGCGAACCGACCAGGCCCGGCGCCAGCCCAGGAGGTCCACCTTGAGTGCGGGACCCGTCAGTCCTGAGCGCTGCCGGCTTTGACGGCTGAGAATGGAGCCGTATCCGATCATGAAGTCGCGCTGGGTCATGGTCCTCATCCGGCAAATAAAAACGGCACGGGCAACAGGGCCCGTGCCGTCAAAGTGGGCATTTATGCCCAACACGTCCAGAACTGTTAGCCCTGAGTTACCACCTCTTCGCTTTCGCCTAGGCCGCGAGAGCGGTAGCGCCGTTCAGGTCGGAGGCCAGGGCGGGGTCGATCTTGGCCTGTGAGAAATCGGCGCCGGCGAGCTGTGCGCCGTCGAACTGGGGCCGGAAAGGTTTGCCGCCCCGGCCAATCAGGGCGTCGAGATTGGCACCGGCGAAATTCGCCTTCGTGAGATCACAGTCACGGAAGGAGCAGCCGCGCAGGTCGGCACCGGCAAAGTTGGCAAAGCGAAGATCTGCGCCGCGGAACTTGGCGCCGACGAGATGTGCGCCGGCGAAGCTGACCCCGACGCCACAGGTCGAGCGCAGCGATGCGCCGGCCAGACGCGCTTTGGGCAAGGCATCAGCAATAACCCGCAGATCGGCGCCGTCGAGCACGGCCTGGGCGCCTTCCTGGCCGCGGCTGGCAAACCAGGCCGCATTGGCCTGTATCGCCGCCAACCAGGCCCTGGCTTGTTCCAATGCATCGGGCGAGGGGTCTTTGAGAGCGCCGTCGAGGGCACCCTGGCTCAGCATGGTTTGCTCGAGCGAGGCACCGGTCAGGATAGCGCCGTCAAAGCTGGCATCGACCAGGTTGGCGCCATTGAGGTCGGCCCCTTCAAGCAGGGCGCCATCGAAGACCGCACCTTGCAGGCGCGCCTTGCTGAGCTTGACGCCGCGAAGGGAGCAGTTGGCGAAGTTCACCGCCGTATCGTCTTCGCTCTCCGCGCCGGTCTTGACCGGGCGCTGGACGAAGCCCGACGCCTCGTCCGCCTGTAACAAGGCGGCCTTGCGGAAATCGGCTTCATCAAGATTGGCAAAGCACAGCTTGGCGCCATGCAGGGATACGCCGCGCAAATCGGTGCGCACGAGGTGCGAGCCGCGCAGATCGCATTGTGACAGGTTGGATCCGTAGAAGGAACCGAAGCTGAAATTGGACAGCCCCATATGCGAACCGGTCAAATCGCAGCCGGCGAATTCGATTTCCTTGAGTTGACGGCGCTGCAGGTCCGAGCCGGGGAGTTTGGAGAAGCGGAATTGCGCTCGGGCGCCGCCGGGTTCCCGCCGCACAAAGCGCTCATGCGCTGCAATCAAATCCCCGAGATTCTTCATAGCCCAATTCGCCGACAGATCGTTCGCCCCAATCGGCCATGATTAGAAAATGTCTTGGAACAATCGACGCTTAACAGGGGTGCGCCGGAATAGTTTTATGCGTCGCGCTGGCATGACGAGCGTGCCCGGGAAGGGATTGTAAGGCCTTGTCTTTGATGAAGAAAAAGGCCCGGAAGCGATGCTTCCGGGCCTGTCTCATAAGTTATGCATACGAGCGTCTTACCAGATGGAGACGCGCTCTTCCGGCGGCAGGTAGAGGTCGTGCTCTTCGGTGATACCGAAGGCCTCATACCAGCCGTCCTGGTTCCGCAGCGCACCATTGATGCGGTATTGCGGCGGAGAGTGCGGGCCGCGACGCAGCTGCTGCACCATGGCTTCCTCGGTGTAGAGGTTCCGCCAGACCTGGGCCCAGGCCATGTAGAAGCGCTGATTGCCGGTATAGCCGTCGAGCACCGGCGCTTCGCCGCCATGATCTTCCAGGTAGAGCTGGTAAGCGCGGAAGGCCATGGAGAGGCCGCCGACATCACCGATATTCTCACCCAGGGAGAGGCGGCCATTCACGAACTCGCCTTCGATCGGAGAGAATTCGCTGTACTGGGCTGCCAGACGGTCGGTCAGGGCATCGAAATTGGCGCGGCTGGATTCGGTCCACCAGTCACGCAGCACGCCATCGCCGTCAGAGCGGCTGCCCTGATCGTCAAAACCATGGCCCATTTCGTGACCGATAACGGAACCGATGCCGCCGAAGTTCACAGCCGGGTCTGCATAGGGGTCGAAGAACGGTCCCTGCAGGATGGCGGCCGGGAAGACGATCTCGTTTGCCGTCGGCGAATAGTAGGCGTTGACGGTTTGCGGCGTCATGCCCCATTCCCATTCACGGATCGGACCGCGCAGGCGGGCACGGCTGTCGGCACGGAACCAGGCCGACATGCGCTCGGCATTGCCGAACAGGTCGTCGGCGCGGATCTCGACCGAGGAGTAATCCGGCCACTGGTCCGGATAGCCGATTTTCGGCGTGAAGTTCTCGAACTTGTAGAGGGCGCCTTCGCGGGTTTCCTCATCCATCCAGTCGAGCGTTTCCAGGCGTTCGCGCAGCGCACGGCCGAGATAGTCGACGAGGACTTCCATCTGCTCCTTGTATTCCGGCGGGAAGTGGCGTTCGACATAGATCTGGCCGAGCGCCATGCCGGCATTGCCATTGACGAACTGGATCGCACGGGCCTCCAGCGGACGCGGCTCGGCGACGCCGGACAGGGTTGTGGAGTAGAAGGCGAAGGAACGCTCAAAGAATTCCGGCGTCAGCACATTGCGGTTGCTGGAGACGTAGCGGAAGGTCAGCCAGTCCTGCCAGGTTTCGACCGGAACTTCGGTGAACATGGTCGCCAGCGACTGGATCGCGGTGTTCTGACGGATCACGACTTCGGTCTGGTCCGCGAAGTCGAGCGCTTCCATGAAGGCGGTCCAGTTGAAGCCGGGCGCGTACTCGGCCAGTTCTTCCGTGGTCATCAGGTTATAGGTGCGCGTGCGATCACGGCTGTCCTGACGGGTCCAGTGGACCTGGGCGATCATGGTTTCCAGATCGAGGATGCGCTGGGCGCGCTCTGCGCCACCGTCCATGCCGATGAAACCGAACACATCGGTGATGTATTCGACATAGGCATTGCGATAGCCCTCATAGCGCTCGCTGTCTTCGAGGTAGTAATCGCGCGTCGGCAGGCCGAGGCCGCTCTGGCTGACGCCGACGATATAGCGGTCCGGATTGCCCTGGTCACGGGTCACACCGGCACCGAAGATCGAGGACGTGCCCGGACGGCCCATCAGATCGGCGATGTCGTCATGGCTGGATGCGCCGGCAATGGTGTCGAGCATCGGGCGAACCGGATCGAAACCGCGCGCGGTCAGCGTCTCCTGGTCGAGGAAGGAGGCATGCAGGTCACCGATCTGCTGCAGCGGCGTGCCGGCTTCGGCATTGGCCGAAGAGGCGTCGGCAATAATGGCGTCAATGCGCTCTTCCGACAGCAGGAACAGCTCGGTGAAGGCGCCGAAGCGGGAGAAGCCCTGCGGCAGTTCAGAGCCGTCGAGCCAGCCGGCATTGACGTAGCGGTTGAAGTCGTCGCCCGGATGCACGCTGTCATCGATGTGCTGGGTTTCGATACCCCAGGTGCCGAGACGCGGCTGGCCGGCGGACGGATCGCCCACGCTGACCTGGGCAACCTCTTGAGGTGCCGGTGCTTCGGTGGCCGGCGTACAGGCGGCCAGGAGGGCCAGGCTCGCGCCGGCCAGAAGGAACTTACGCATGGTTATCTCCCCAATATAAGATAAGCCCAGACAGGATTGCGCTAGACACTAGTCACCTAAGCCGACTTGGCAACTTAAGCCTCTGTCAGAATAGGCATGCATTGCAGTATTTGCATAAGCAAAACGGCCCGACGATTGCGCGCCGGGCCGTCTGCTTTGCGATCGGTTTTCGATCTACCAGATCTTCACCCGCTCTTCCGGCGGCAGGTAGAGGGCATGGTCTTCGGTAATGCCGAAGGCCTCATACCAGGCGTCCAGATTGCGCACGACGCCATTGGTCCGGTATTGCGACGGGCTGTGCGGATCGGTCGACAGGCGGGCGATGAGATTGTCCTCGCGATAGAGCCGGCGCCAGACCTGGGCCCAGGCCAGGAAGAAGCGCTGATCGCCGGTGAAGCCGTCAATGACCGGCGCTTCGCCACTCTCATAGGTATCCGCGACATAGTTGCGATAGGCGGTATAGGCCATTTGCACACCACCGAGATCGCCAATGTTCTCGCCCATGGTGAATTCGCCATTCACATACATGCCTTCGATCGGCGAATAGGAGCTGTACTGGGCACCGAGACGTTCCGCGCGCTCAAGGAAGCGGGCATTGGTCTCGTCCGTCCACCAGTCACGGATCGAACCGTCATAGTCGAAGCGGCGACCCTGATCGTCGAAGCCATGTCCGATCTCGTGGCCGATGACGGCACCGATGGCGCCGTAATTGATCGCCGCGTCGGCGGCCGGATCAAAGAAAGGCGCCTGCAGGATGCCAGCCGGGAAGGTGATCTGGTTCATCAGCGGGTTGTAGGACGCGTTCACCGTCTGCGGCGGGTAGGGCCACTGATTGCGGTCGACCGGGCCATCCAGGTCTGCGACCTGCTCATTCCACTGGAATTCGGCAATGCGCATCATATTGCCGAACAGATCACCAGCCTGGACTTCGAGCGCGGAATAGTCACGCCACTCGTCCGGATAGCCGATGCGCGGTTCAAAAGTGGAGAGCTTGCGCAGCGCGTTTTCACGCGTTTCTGCGTCCATCCACTCCAGATTCTGCAGGCGGCCTTCAAAAGCGACCGTCAGATTGGAAACGAGCCCTTCCATTGCCGTTTTGGAAGCGGCGGGGAAGTGACGCTGAACATAGACCTGTCCGACCGCTTCGCCGAGCTGGCCGCCGACGAGGTTGACGCCGCGGCGATCGCGCGGACGCTGTTCGTCGATACCGTTCAGGGTCTGGCTGAAGAAGCGGAAATTGGCTTCGTCGAACTCCGCTGCCAGCGCGTTCGCATTATTGCGCAGGAAGTGGAAGGTCATGTAGTCGCGCCAGGTCTCGACCGGCGTGTCCGCGAAGATCTCGCCCGTACCCTCGATCGCGCTCGGCTGGGCCACGAGATAGGTGGCGACGCTGTCGAGCGAGAGTTGCGCCATGCCGGCGGCGAAGTCGATTTGCGGGGCCAGCTCGGCGAGCTGTTCCAGCGGCATCGGGTTGTAGATTTCCTGGATGTTGCGCGAGCGCGCCTGGGTCCAGTGCACCTCCGCCAGGCGGGTTTCCAGGTCCATGATCGCCTGGGCGCTGGCCGCGGCATCGGCGACGCCGGTTTTCTCCAGCATTTCCGCGATGAAGGCGACATAGGCCTCGCGGTAGCGGCCATAGGCCTCATTTTCCTGGTCGAGATAATATTCACGGTCCGGCAGGCCAAGGCCGCCCTGGCCTACGAAGACCGTATAGCGCGTCGTATCCGCCGGGTCGGGGATGATGCCGACGCCGAACGGCGACTGATGGTGGATGGTCGCGAACAGCGCGGTGATGTCGGCATGGGTCTGCGCCGCCGCGATTTCGTCGAGATAGGGCTGCGCCGGGGTGATGCCGAGGCTGTTGACGGTCTCGGTATCCATCCAGCTGGCATAGAGGTCGCCAACCTGCTGCTCGACCGAACCGGCCTCGCTGTCTTGGCCTGCGAGATCCAGGATGATCGCCTGGACTTGTTCTTCCGCCTCGATCGAGAGCTCGGTGAACATGCCGTAATTGGAGCGATCTGACGGAATTTCCGTCGTGTCCAGCCAGACGCCGTTGGCGTAGCGGAAGAAGTCGTCGCCCGGATGATAGCTGAGGTCCATGCCGTCCGTGTCGAAGCCCCAGCTGCCGATACCGGCAGCAACCTGTTCAACGGCGGTGTCGTTACCACCGGAGGGCAGTTCGATCTGGTCACAAGCGGCGAGCAGCAACAGGGCCGCCGAGCTCATCAGAAGTTTTCTCATAATTGTCCCCTTTGAAAATGCGAACCCCCGCGCCGGGCATGGCGCGGGGGCTTTTTGGTGTTCCGGTTGTTACTCGGCCGGAGCCTTGTCCAGATGACCCGGCAGTTCGCCATGGGCGAAGTCGGTGTCTGAATAGTCATGGCCCAGCGACGGCTGTTTCTTGCCCGAGACGACGGTGCGCGCGAAGCGGGCGATGTCGACGCCGATGCCGTACATGGCCGGGACCAGGATCAGCGTCAGGAACAGGGCGAAGATCACCGCGAACCCGAGCGCCACAACCATCGGCTTGAGGAATTGCGCTTGGGTCGACTGCTCCGCCATCATCGGGAAAATGCCGAGGAAGGTCGTGACCGAGGTCAGCAGGATCGGGCGGAAACGTTGCACACCGGCATCGACCAGCGCCTGGAAGGCACCGACGCCATTGGCGCGCAAACGGTTCACGAAATCGATCAGGACCAGGTTGTCATTGATCACAACCCCCGCGGCCGCGCCGACACCGAAGTAGGAGAACAGTGCGATGGGCATGCCGAAGATGGCGTGTCCGAACACGGCCCCTGCAAAGGCGAAGGGAATGGCGACCATGATCAGGAGCGGCTGGAAGTAGGAGCCAAAGGCCACCGCCAGCAGGATATACATGGCACCCAGCGCGATCAGGGTGAGGATCAGAACCTCATTCATGAACTCCTGTTCGCCCTCGGCCTGACCGACCTCGTCGCGGCTGATGCCCGGGAAACGGTCTTCCCAGTTCTCCCAGAACTCCGCATCGAGGCTGGAATTGATCTCCGCCCGGGCGGCCGGGTTGGACAGCTCGGCGCTGATTGTCGCGGTGCGCATGCCATTACGGCGGCGGATCTGGTTCAGGCCCGGTGCGAACTCGACCTCAGCGACCGCGGAGAGCGGAACCTCGCGGCCATCTGCGGTACGGATGCGCAGATCGCGCAGCGTGTCGAGAGAACGACGCGAGTCCTCCGGCAGGCGCAGCATGACGCGGACATCCTGGCCGTCGCGCGGCAGGCGCTGGATTTCCTCGCCATAGAAGGCCTGGCGAACCTGGCGGGTCACGTCCTGCAGCGTCAGGCCGAGCGCCTGGGCATCCGGACGCAGGGTGAAGCGCAGCTCGTCCGTCGAGGTTTGCAGGCTGTCGACGACATCATAGGTGTCATAGCTGCGCAGCTGCTCTTTGAGCGCATCCGCCGCATTGCGCAGGACATCAAGGTCCGGGTGGCTGATGGCGAAGCTGATACCGCTGCCACCATTATTGATGGTGGAGTCGAAGCGAACTTCTTCGGCATCCGGCACCGGTCCCATGAACTCACGGATCGTCTGAGCGACGTCTGCCGTCGGCAGATTGCCCGGACGGTCTTCCGGATCCGCAATGGTGATCCAGGCGCGGATCCGGCCATCGGTCGCCAGCGTGGAGCGGCTCTCGATCATGTCGGCCTGACCCGGATACTCCCGGCGATAGTATTGCAGGGCTTCATCCTGAGCCGTTTCCAGCTGCATGCGGACCTGTTCGGTCCGGCTCCAGGGCGTGCCCTGGGCCAGGGTGATGCTGACCTGGACTGTCTCATTCTCGATATTCGGCATGAAAACACTGCCGACACGGTTCGAGGCCTGCAGCGAGATCGCGATCGCGAAAATACCGATAAAGGCGACGAAAGTAGCGTAGCGGTTTCGGATCGCCGTCTTCACCATCGGGCGGTAGATGTAGCGCGCGACGGCGACCAGCGTGAAAGCAATGCCGCGCTGGACCGCAATGAGCGGCCCGAACAAGCCTTTGTTCGACTGCGGCTTCAGGTGCGACAAGTGTGCCGGCAGGATGAGCAGGGACTCGATCAGGGAGAAGGTCAGGGTTGCGACCACGACCAGCGAGATCTGCTTGGTGAACTGAACTTCCGGACCGGTGAGCAGCATCCAGGGCGAGAACATCATGATGGTGGTGATGACCGCGAAGATCACCGGCTTGGCGACCATTTGCGTGCCGACGACAGCCGCCGTCAGGCCGCGCTCGCCGCGCTCCACCCTGTCGTGAATATTCTCCCCTACCACAATGGCATCGTCGACCACGATCCCGATGACGAGCAGGAAGGCGAACAGCGACAGCATGTTCAGGGTGACGCCCATCATCGGCAGCAGTAAGAAGGCGCCGCCAAAGGCGATGAAAATGCCGATCGTGACCCAGAAGGCGACGGCCGGACGCAGGAAGAGGAAGAGAACGATCAGAACCAGACCGCCACCAATCAGGGCAGAGTTCAGGATCGTGTTCATCCGGCCCTCGTAGAGCTCGGAATTGTCCCACCACAGCGACAGGGTAACGCCGTCCGGCAGTTCCAGTTGCTTCTCGTCGATATATTGACGCACGACGCTGGACACATTGACGACGTCGATATTCGGGGTTGTCAGGACGACGACGAGCGCCATCGGTTCGCCATTGAACGTCGCGGCCAGGTTGGCATCGACGAAACCGTCATTGACGCGGGCGATGTCGCGCAGGCGCAGCGTGCCGCCATCAGCGGTCTGGCGGACGATAATGTCCTCGAACTCGGCCTGGGTATCGGCGAGCTGGCGAGCGGTGAAGTTGATGTCACCGAGAGCCGTGCGGGCGCTACCAGCCGACGCGTTGAGCGAGCTGGCGCGAACCGCGCGGGCGATCTCGTCAAACGTCATGTTGTAGCGCTGCAGATTCTCCTCGGAGAGTTCGATGGAGACCTCTTCGCTCAGCGTTGCCCACAAATCGACGACCGACGCGCCGGGCAGCTGGGCGACCTCGTCACGGATCTCGCGGGCGATTTGCTGCAAGCCGCGGCGGTCGACATTACCGTGCACGGCGAAGCCGATGACCTGGTCCTGCGAGCGCCATTGGCTGACGACCGGGCGGAAGGCGGAGGGCGGCAGATTGTTGACCGAGTCGACCTCGAGTTTGATCTGGTCGATGAACTCGCCGATATCGACCGTGCGCTGGCCTTCGACATTGACGAAGCCGGAGCCTTCGCGAGCGGTCGAGGTGATGGTCTCGATCCCGTCCATGTCGGAAAGGGCTTCCTCGATGCGGACGATGATCTGTTCCTCGACTTCCTGCGGGGAGGCGCCGGGCCAGGCTACGGACACCGTTGCGCCATTGACGGCGATGGTCGGGAAGACCTCACGGTTCAGCTGGTTGTAGCCCACGAACCCGCCGATCACGGCGACAAGCATCAGCAGATTGGCTGCGACCGAATTGCGGGCCCACCAGCCGATGATGCCTTTGGGCGCTTCTTGGTGTGTTTCGTTCGGATCGGTCATAACCGCCTCCTCGTTAGCGGTAGCTCGGATTAGCCGGCGTTGGCGCCAGTGGTTTCAGCTTCGGCGTCGCCGGTTTCGGTCTCGGCCATACCTTCTTCGGCCTCTTCCGGGGCCTCGATGGTCGCGGAGTAAGCCGCCAGGACTTCGCCGGCCTCATCGAGAGACTGGATGCGCATGCCGTCAGAAGCACCGCGGACCGGGGAGACCACGACCATGTCGCCAGCGGAAACGCCGGAGGACACGACCAGGCGCTCGGTCGAAGAGGTCACTACATCGACCGTACGGATCGACAGACGACCACCCGGTTCAGCGACGTAGACGCTGTCCTCGCCACGCAGCGCAGCGCGCGGCAGGATGTAGGCATTCTCGACTTCGCGGCCTTCGATCTCGGCGTTGACGAACAGGCCGACGGCGAGCGGAGCACCGCCTTCAGCTGCTGCGCCATACGGATCATCGACTTCAGCGATGGCGTAGAGAACGCGGGTCTGCGGGTCGATGGCACTGTCCGTGCGGGTGATGCGGCCCATCCAGGTCTGTGCCTGACCCGCCAGGGTGGCGTTCAGGGTGACCGGGATGCCCGGCTCATCGCCGGCACTGTAGGCCACCGGGATACCCAGAATGCCCAGTTCAAAGTCCGTCAGCGGCAGGCGAACCAGGACCGTATCGGTCGAGAACACCTCACCCAGCGGCGTGCCGGCATTGACGAACTGACCGAGGTCAGCGGCCTTGGAGCGGACACGGCCGGTGAACGGCGCGGAGACGCGGGTGCGCTGCAGGTCCAGACGGGCGTCCTGCAGCGTGGCGCGGGCCGCGGCCAGCTGAGCACGGGCTTCAGCCAGTTGCGGTTCACGCAGGGTCAAGGACGAGGCTTCACCCTCGCCAAGTTCTTCCCACTCGGAGCGAGCCAGATCGCTTTCAGCCTGTTCGCGGGCCAGGGCCTGCGTGGCTTGGGCCACCTGTGCTTCGGCGCGGGTCACGGCGAGGCGATAGTCGGCGTCTTCAATGCGGACGAGGGTTTCGCCGGCTTCAAAGAAGCCGCCCTCGATGAAGTCCGGGTTCACATAGGTGATACGGCCGGAAACCTGCGGCACCAGACTGATCTGGGTGCGCGGCCGGGCCTGGCCCTGCGAGCGGACGGTCAAGGCAATGGTTTCGCGCTGCGCTTCCTCAACGAAGACAGCGATCGGGCGCGGAGTCGGATTGGACCGTTCCGGCTGCGGTCCGGTGCTCATGATCGCTGAAACGACCACGCCGAACGCCACGATGACGATAACGATGACAACAATTCGTGCGACGAGGGGTCCCATGACTATTCTCCTGCCCGCATGGCCGGCTCAGACGAACCGGCGACTGCAAAATCGCCAGCGATGGCGAGATAAAGATCGATACGATTGGTGACGCGCTCGCGCTGCGCCGAGATGTACTGGCTTTCCGCGCTGATGCGACGGCTGTTGGCGTCGAGCAGTGCGAATATGGTTGATACGCCGCGAGCGTACTGGCGGATGACCAGTTCTTCCGCCGCTGCGGCTTCTTCAAAGGCCTGACGCAGGCTTTCCACACGTTCGGTGAGAATGGTGTCGGCATAGATCGCGTTTTCCGCTTCCTGCCAGGCCCCCAGAACCGTCTGTGCATAAGAGGCGACGGCAAGCTCGGCATTGGCCTGGGCCTGGTCGCGCTGGGCCCGCAACTGGCCGCCGCGGAAAATCGGCGCGGTCAGTGAAGCGGCGAGGTTGGAGACGAAATCATCGACATCGAGCGCGTCTTCCAGCGAAGCGCCGCCACCGCCGGTGGAACCGGACAGGGACAGGCTCGGGAACAGGGCGGCCCGGGCGGCGTCTGCGCGCAGGCCGGCAGACAGCAGACGGCGTTCCGCCGCCAGCACATCGGGCCGGCGGGTCAGCAGGTCTTGCGGTGAACCAATACCGCTCGGCGCGTCCAGTGCCGGGAAGTCGCCATGATGGGCGATGCGCGCGGCCGGATAGCGGCCGAGCAGGGTTTCCAGGGTACGGGCCGAGGCTGCTTCCGAGCGACGGCGCGACGCGACAGCCGCTTCCGAAGAGGCCACCGAGCTGCGTGCCGTGCGGACATCCGAGCTGCGCACCAGGCCGCGGGCAAAGCGCCGCTCGGTCAGGGCCAGCGTGTCGCGGCGGGTCTGCAGGTCGCGTTCTGCAAGCTCCGTTTGCTGGCGCGCCTCGATCAGCGCGTACCAGGACTTGGCCACCTGGCCAGCCACCGACAGCTGTGCCGCGCGCAGGTCTTCTGCGGCGGCTTCGGCGTCCAGTGTGCCGGCATTGGCGGTGTTGCGTACACGGCCCCAGAGGTCGACTTCCCAGGAAGACGACAGGCCGAAGGAATAACTGTCCGTGCCCGCAGGCTCGGCGCGATCGATGCCCAGCGACCCGTTCAGGGTCGGCAGGCGTCCGGCACCGGCAACCTGGGCGGAAGCGCGGGCCGCGTCAAAGCGCGCCAGCGATTGGGCCAAGGAGGGATTGGCACCGAAGGCTTCCTCAACCAGGCCAGCGAGGGCCGGGTCGCCCAGCGCCGTGATCCAGTTGGAAGCCGCCGTCTGACCCAGAGTGGCCGGTTCCGACGCAAAGCGCGCCGGCGCCTCCGGAAGCACCGTCTCCGGCTGGAAAGCCGGAGTGCTGGCACAGGAGACCGTCGTCAGGGCGGTTGCCAGAACTAACAATGATTTACGCATGCGTTGTCCCCGCACGTCTTGAGCTCTACCGAAAGCGCATCCTACGGGCGCCTTAGCGAAAGTCAACATATATTTATCGAAAAACACTAAAACACTATCGATTTACATGAAAAGGTTGTCGAAATTCGAGATGGCAGCCCCGCAAGCGCCCTGCCTGCGGCCGTTTCACCTTATCGCGGGTATGTGCCATAGAGACGACAGTCCGTAGGCGGGATCAGCCCCGCCATAACGCGCCGAGGCCTTCTATGCCTTGCTTGCGCCAACAAGGCGAGTGAACTTTGAGAAAGGTGGCGAGCGACACACAGCCCTCCATTCGGATCCGCCGCCGCGATACCGCTGCGGTGGCAGCACTGGGTAGTACGGTCCTGGTGCTGCTCTGGATTTTCGGTGAGCTCGGTTTTGTGCAGACAATTGTTGCCGTTGCCACCGTCGGGGCCTTGTCCGTCTTCTACTATCTGACCGTCTCCACCACGCTCAATCCGCGGGTGATGACCCCGGCGACAGTGGAGCCGGAAACCGCGCAGCCGGAGACTGTTCCGGCAGACGCCATGCTGTTCAGCCTGCCGATCCCGGTCCTGCTGATCGGGGCAGGCGGGCGTATTGAGCGAGCCAATCCGGCGGCTCGTGAATTTCTCGGACTGGGTTCGACCAGCGGCAATCTCTCCGCCGTGCTTCGCCAGCCCCAGGTGCTCGAGGCTGTCAGCTCGGCATTACGTGGCATTGCCGTCGATCCTGTCGAATATTCCAACCTGGCACCCGTTGAGAGCCATGTCCGCGCCTTCGTGGCGCCCTTACAGATCGAAAGCGACACGGTTCTGCCGTGGCGCGCCATGCTGGTGCTGACCGATGAAACATCAATCAAGCGCGCCGATCGCATGCGGGCCGACTTCCTGGCCAATGCCAGCCATGAATTGCGGACGCCACTGGCGTCGCTGGCCGGTTTTATCGAGACGCTGCGCGGGCATGCGCGAGAGGATGAGGAAGCACGCGACCGGTTTCTCGGCATCATGTTTGACCAGACCGAACGCATGCAGCGGCTGATCAATGACCTTCTCTCGCTGTCGCGCATCGAGATGGATGAACATGTCCTGCCCAGTGGCGAGGCCGATATTTCTGCTGTGACCGAAGACGTGATCGATGTCCTTCGGCCGCAGCTGGCGCGTAAGTCGATCGAGCTGACCGCCGAGATCATTCCCGGTGCTGTCGCCACAGGGGACCGCGACCAGATCACCGAGGTGCTGGTCAACCTGATCGAAAATGCGATCAAGTATTCGCCGCCGGACAGCGCCATTGAGGTTGAAGTCCTGTCAAATAGCCCGCGGGAAGAAGCCGAGAAACGCGAGTTGACGCTGGAGGGGGAAAGTAGCCGCCTGTCCCTCGCCATGCCGCCCTCCGATCCGGGTGAGCGCTATGTCGTGGTCCGGGTACGCGACCATGGCAAGGGAATCGAACGCGCCAACCTGCCCCGCTTGTCCGAGCGCTTCTATCGCGTCGATGGACAGAAAAGCGGTCCCAAGGAGGGCACCGGTCTGGGTTTGGCGATTGTGAAACACATCATCAACCGGCACCGCGGGGGCTTCACCGTCGAGAGCTCGCCCGGGCATGGTTCCGTCTTCTCGGTTTTCCTGCCGGTAGCGCGCGAGCGCGAGGCCGAACCTGACGCTCAAACCGTCGATCAGGACCGCTGATCGCCGCCCTTGCTCGGGCGGTGTCACAAAACTGTAGCTCAAGTGTCATAAAGGGGCCGACCACACCCGCTAGGGAAGGTGATTAATCCCAGTCGAGCCGGTTCGTCCGGCCTGGCGCAAGGCGAGCCCGAATGTCGGTCATTTCCTTCATTGCTCTGATACTTTTGGTGCTGGTCGCCGGCGGGTTCTATTATGGGCGAACCCGGGCGATCCAGCTTGTCCAGGGTGATACGGCGCTGTTGCACTCCCTGCCCAATTATCACGGATATTATGCGGCCATCTGGGCAGGCTTGCCGGCCTTCCTGCTGCTCGCAGCCTATGGTCTGTTTTCCGGATTCATCGTCGACCGTCTGACCGCGATCGAACTGCATACCCAGGCTTCAGGCCTGAATGCACGCTATGAACAGCTGGTGGAAAATGACCCGGAGTTCCGCGAGCTCGAACAGAATGTGATCCTGCTGCGCAATCGCGTCGAGACCATCAGTGCCGAAATCGATGCCGCGCGCAGCGCTGCCGGGCAGACGGCTGAACAGATTGTGCTCCTGAGACAGCAGGCGCTTGACCTGCTCAACCAATCGACCCGGGCAGAAGAAGACTTGCGCCGCTACGGCCAGCAACTGGCTGCGCAGATCAGCCAGGCTGCGCGGGCCGAGGGAACGGGCCTTGTGGCACTGGCCGGTTTCGAGCTGGAACAGACGCCTCGTGAGCGCCGCCCGCTATTCCTGTCCGATGCGCGCCGCTTGGCCGAGGGTGAACTGGCGAGCCGTGATACGCCTGAACTTCGGGCGACGGGTGCTGTGATCAGCGCTTACCAGACCAATTTCCGCAATGTCGTGGCTGTGTCCGCCCTGCTGCTGGGCCTCGTGGGCCTGATCCGGGCCCATTTGAAGGTGGGACCGCGCTTCCGCGCCCGCAACAGTGTCGAGCGCCTGATCACGACCGTGCTCTTTATCTCATCCGGACTGGCCGTGCTCACAACGGTCGGCATTGTCGCCTCCCTGCTGCTGGAAAGCCTGCGCTTTTTCGGCGAGGTGCCGCTGCATGAATTCCTCTTCGGCCTGCAATGGTCGCCCCAGATTGCTATTCGCGAGGACCAGATCGGGCAGACCGGTGTCTTCGGCGCTGTCCCGCTTTTTGCCGGCACCGCCCTGATCACCGTGATTGCCATGCTGGTCGCCGTGCCGATCGGCCTGTTCTCGGCCATCTACCTGTCGGAATATGCCGGTTCGCGTTTTCGACTGACCGCCAAGCCGGTCCTGGAAATCCTCGCTGGCATCCCGACCGTGGTCTATGGCTATTTCGCGCTCTTGACGGTGGGACCGGCCTTGCGCGCTCTGTTCGGGGCGATTGGTATCGAGGATGTCGACCTGAAAAGCGCTCTGTCGGCGGGTCTGGTTATGGGGGTGATGATCATCCCCTTCATCTCTTCGCTGTCCGATGACGTCATCAATGCCGTGCCGCAATCGCTGCGAGACGGCTCCTATGCCATGGGCGCGACCAAGTCGGAGACCATTTCCAAAGTCATCATGCCGGCGGCCTTGCCGGGCATTGTCGGCGCGGTCCTGCTGGCGGTGAGCCGCGCGATCGGCGAGACCATGATTGTCGTCATGGCCGCAGGTCAGGCGGCCAATCTGACCGCGAACCCGCTGGAATCGGTGACGACGATTACTGTGCAGATCGTCACCCTGCTGACCGGCGACCAGAATTTCGACAGCGCCAAAACCCTGTCCGCTTTCGCCCTCGGGCTCGTCCTCTTCGTGCTGACCTTGATCATGAACATGATGGCTCTGCGCGTGGTCCAGCGTTACCGGGAAAAATATGACTGATCCGGCGCCGCAAACCTCGCTTCGCGATACGCTCTCCGAGCGCCTGCCCCGGCGCTACCGGGCCGAGCTGCGTTTCCGCGCGGCCGGTCTGGGGGCCGTGATATCGGCCATGGCGATCCTGCTCGTCCTGATCCTCTCGATCCTCAATGAGGGTCTGCCGGCCTTCAGCGTCCATAATCTGGTCCTGCCCGTATCACTCGAGCGGGATCTGGTTGACCAGGAGGGCGATGCCAGCGAGGCCTCCTTGCGCCGTGGCCGCTATGGCACGGTGCTCCAGAATGCCATGCGGGAAGAATTCCCGGCGGTCACCGACCGGCGTGAGCTGCGCGCCTTGTTCGGTCTATACACGCCGCTCAATTCGACGCGCCTGATGGACGAGGTGCTCGCGGATCCGGGACTGGTCGGGACGACCCACGTCTTCCGCATGCCCATATCCGATGAGCTCGACCTCTACCTCAAGGGGCAGCTGGTACAGGACCGGGCCCTGCCGACGGCCGGGCGGCTCGAGCTGTCCGAACACGACGGCATGGGCGTCGCCATGAGCGCCAGTGCGGGGTTTGCAGACCTTGCCGAGGAGATGCGTCGCAGTATCCAGCTGGAGGCCGACCGGCTTGAAGTGCGGGCGCAAAGCTCGCGCCAGGCGATGCAGATTGCTGACGCGGATGAGCGCGACCGGCTGGAAGCCGACGCCGCGCGGGCCCAGCGTCAGTCGGAAGGCCTGATCGCCGCGCTCAATGCGGAGCCCGGCTGGATCACGCTTCAGGGTGAGCTGCCCAGTATTTTCGTGGAAGCCGACGGACGCATCCTGAAAGTCTCGGCCCTGTCCATGGATGGCCGACTGGCCCGGGGAGATTATCTCGTCGGCGCAGGGGATGCCGAGCCGGTTTCGGCATGGTCTCTCTATGTCATCGATACACCAGAGACGCGTCGCCGTGTCTCCGACCAGGTCATCGCCTGGACGCGGACACTGGAGAGCCGCGGACGGATTGAGCGCGGCTTCAACCATTATCTCTTCTCCAATGCCGATAGCCGCGAGCCGGAGCTGGCCGGGGTGAGGGGGGCGTTGTTCGGATCCATCCTGACCATGATCATCACCATGATCCTGTCGGTACCGATTGGCGTGTTCACCGCCCTCTATCTGGAAGAATACGCGCCCAAGAACCGTTTTACTGACCTGATCGAGGTCAATATCAACAATCTCGCGGCGGTGCCTTCCATCGTCTTTGGCCTGCTCGGGCTAGCGGTCTTTATCAATGCCTTCGGCCTGCCTCGTTCGACACCGATCGTCGGCGGTCTGGTCTTGTCATTGATGACCTTGCCGACCGTAATCATCTCGACCCGTGCGGCGCTGAAGGCCGTGCCGCCCTCCATTCGTCAGGCCGCACTGGCTGTGGGCGCATCGAAAACACAAACCGTCTTCCACCATGTTCTGCCGCTGGCCGCGCCGGGCATTCTGACCGGTTCGATTATCGGTCTCGCCCAGGCTCTCGGCGAGACTGCGCCTCTTTTGATGATCGGCATGGTCGCCTTCATCGCCGACGCACCCTCGCTGGGCCTGGAAGGCTTCTCGCAGCCCGCGACGGTGATGCCGGTCCAGATCTTCCTGTGGTCCGACGCCGCCGAGCGAGCCTTCGAGGCGCGTACAGCCGCCGCCATTCTTGTCCTGCTTGCGCTGATGATCGGCTTCAATGCCCTGGCCATCTATCTGCGCCGCCGTTTCGAACGGAGATGGTAAGCCCATGACTGACGCCTTGCCGCACAGCCTGGCCCCTGAGCCTGCCACCGCGAGCCCGACCAAGGTCGCGGCGCGCGATATCAACGTTTTTTACGGCGATAATCACGCCTTGCGGAATGTCTCGATCGACATTCCCGACCGCAATGTCATGGCCTTCATCGGCCCGTCCGGTTGCGGCAAGTCGACCTTCCTGCGTTGCCTCAACCGTATGAATGACACGATCGAGGAGGCGCGTGTCTCCGGCTCGTTATGCATTGACGGGCGTGAGGTCTATGACAAGTCCATCGATCCGGTCGTGCTGCGTGCCCGGGTCGGCATGGTGTTCCAGAAGCCCAATCCCTTCCCCAAGAGCATTTACGACAATGTCGCCTACGGACCGCGTATTCACGGTCTGGCGCGGACGCGAGAAGAGCTCGATGTCATCGTTGAGGAGAGCCTCAACAAGGCGGGGCTGTGGAATGAGGTCAAGGACCGCCTGCTCGAGCCGGGCACCAGCCTCTCTGGCGGTCAGCAACAGCGCCTGGTCATCGCCCGCGCCATTGCCGTACAGCCTGAAGTCATCCTCATGGATGAACCCTGTTCTGCTCTCGATCCGATCGCCACGGCGCGGATCGAGGAGCTGATCGACGAATTGCGCAGGAACTACTGCATCATCATCGTCACCCACTCGATGCAGCAGGCCGCTCGCGTCTCGCAGAAAACCGCCTTCTTCCATCTCGGCTCGCTGGTCGAGGTCGGCCCGACGGAAGAGATCTTCACCAATCCCCGTGATCCGCGTACCCAGGATTACATTACCGGCCGCTACGGCTAGGCCGGCTCAGGAGCGCACAATGACATTGTCGCAACGCGCACATATCGTTTCTGCCTACGGCGCCGAGCTGGACCAGCTCGCCGACGATATCGCCCGTATGGGCGGTCTGGTGGAAACCCAGCTCACCGAGGCGCTGTCCGCCTTTGTCCGGCGCAATGCCGCCACCACTGCCGAGGTTCGGGCCCGCGAGAAGCAGGTCAACGCCATGTATGGTGATATCGAGAAGAGCGTGATCCGCCTTTTCGCCCTGCGCCAGCCGATGGCGACGGATCTGCGCATGACCATTTCGGCGCTCAAGATCGCCAGTGATCTCGAGCGCGTTGGCGACCTGGCCAAGAATATCGCCTATCGCGGTGAAGACATGGCCGAGTTCGCGCCGCCGCCCGTCCTGGGTCAGGTCGAACGCCTCGGCGCCATCGTCACGCAGCAATTGCAGGAAGTCCTCGATGCGCTGGGGTCCTTCCAGATCGAGCCGGCGCTTCGCGTCTGGCACAGCGATGACGAGGTCGACGAGCATTATAATTCGCTGATCGCGGATGTGCTGACCTCGATGAAGGTCGACAGCAATTTCGTCGGCCCGGGACACCACGTGCTATTCGTGGCCAAGAACCTGGAACGGATCGGTGATCACGCCACCAATATTGCCGAGGCCGTGCATTTCATGGTCACCGGCCAGCATCTCGAACAGATCGAAACCACAGACCCGTCGGCCGGGAAATAGGAGTGAAACCATGAACCCCTATGTGCTCGTTGTAGAAGATGAAGACGCTCTGGCGACCCTGCTGCAGTACAATCTGGAGAAGGAGGGCTACCAGGTGGCTGCGGCTGCGGACGGCGAAGAGGCGCTGATCATGGCCGAGGAGGAGACGCCGGATCTGGTCCTGGTCGACTGGATGCTGCCGAAAGTCTCCGGCATCGAGGTCTGCCGCCGACTGCGCTCGCGGCAGGAAACCGCCAATGTGCCGATCATCATGCTGACCGCGCGCGGCGAGGAAACCGATCGCGTTCGCGGTCTCGATACCGGCGCTGACGACTACATCGTCAAACCCTTCTCCATGACCGAGCTGTTTGCCCGTATCCGCGCGGTCTTGCGCCGCATCCGTCCGGGCCTGGCCGAGGATGTGATCAAGGCCGGGGACATCACCATGGATCGCGTCGCCCACCGGGTGAAACGTGCCGAACGCGAGATCCATCTCGGCCCGACCGAGTTCCGCCTGCTCGACTATCTCATGCAGCACCCCGGCCGGGTCTTCTCGCGCGAGCAATTGCTCGACGCCGTCTGGGGTTCCGATGTCTATGTCGAGGCCCGCACCGTCGATGTCCATGTCGGCCGGTTGCGCAAGGCCCTCAACACCAAGGAAGAACGCGATCCGATCCGAACCGTGCGTTCGGCGGGTTATTCCTTTGACGTGAGTGGCGGTTAGCCCCTTTCCACCCATCACTCGCCCGCAATAAAGAACGGCCGCCTCGGGGGAGAGGCGGCCGTTAATCTACCGGACGGGGGGTGAGAGGGGGGATGTCCGGTTAGAAATTGTAGCGGCGAGTGGCCGCGATTGCGTCGAGAGCGGCGGCCGCATCGGAATTGCGACGGCGGCGCTTTTGGCTCGGCTGGTACGCCATGTCGGCATGAGCCTCACAATAGGTGTGATCGGCGCCAGTCTTGCGGCCGCAGAAGCGGAAGCTGGACGAGGCCGGGTCGCCGATCGGCCATTTGCACATGCTGTCCCGGAGGGTCAGGACAGTGGCAAACTCGCCGGACGGGAGGACGGCAGGCTCCACCGGCGCCGGCGTCGGTGCGGCAGAAGGCGCTGAGGGAGAGGGGCGCGGTGCACGCGCCGCCGGCGCGGTCGTCGCCGTCGTTGTGCGCGGCCGGGCCGGCTTCACCGTACGGCGAGCCGGGCGGGACGGGGTGGCGCGGCCAGACAATCCCAGACGATGCACCTTGCCAATCACGGCATTTCGGGTAACACCGCCAAGCTGTTTGGCGATCTGACTCGCACTCAGGCCTTCCGACCAGAGCTTCTTGAGTTGTTCTACACGTTCATCCGTCCAAGCCATCTCACTCGATCTCCCGGTGGTGCGCTCTTAACTTTGATGAAGCTAATGAGCGCTTATATCCATTCATGTTTAATTACACTAGATATTGTATCCGACGGAGCGCTTGCCACAAGATGTCTGCATGACGAAGCCTGTGGAAAGCTCTCTTGCCACCTCAATCGTTAACGGGGATGGTTACCCAGAAGTTAAAGGTAATTCGATATGAGTAACTTAGACTTAAGACAGGTTACCGCGCCCCGGCAGTTCGGTTTCATCAACTGGCTCGGACTGTGGACACTGTACAAGAAGGAAGTCCGCCGCTTCATGAAAGTGGTCTTCCAGACGGTCCTGGCACCGGTCGTTACCGTGCTGCTTTTCATGGTAATTTTCGCCATGGTCCTGTCTGAGGCGCGGCCGGATATTGCCGGTATTCCCTTCGCCCAGTTCATCGCTCCAGGCCTGATCCTGATGGGGGTGCTGAACAACGCCTTTGCCAACTCCTCCTCGACGCTGCTGGTGTCAAAGGTGCAGGGCAATACGGTTGATTTCCTGATGCCGCCCCTGAGTGCGCTGGAACTGTTTCTGGCCTTTGTCGGTGGCGCCATGACCCGCGGTTTCATCGTCGCCCTCGCCAGCGGAACCGCCATGGCCTTCTTCGTTCCGCTGTGGCCGGAGCATGTCTGGGCGGTTGTGTTCTATGGCCTGTCAGCTGCAGCCATGCTGGCGATGGTCGGGGTCATTGCCGGCATCTGGGCGGAGAAGTTCGACCATCTCGCGGTGGTGACCAATTTCATCATCATGCCGCTAACCTTCCTGTCGGGAACCTTCTACTCGGTCGCCGGCCGTGGTGTGATCGAGACGATCAGTCACTTCAACCCGTTCTTCTACATGATTGACGGCTTCCGCTATGGCTTTACCGGCCATGCCGACGGCTCGCTGACCATCGGAATTCTGATGACGCTGGGGATCAATATCGCCCTCGCCATCTGTTGCTATGGTGTGCTTCGTGCAGGCTGGCGCTTGAAGAGCTGAGCCGGTCAGCCTAGAGGGTGTGGGGTCTTTGCGCCGTACCGGCGCGCCCCTTTTTGAGGAGTTGTCCCATGCCCGCACCGATGATGGATACCTATGCCCCGCCGGATCTGGTTTTTGACCGTGGCGAAGGCGTCCGGCTTTATACGGAAGCCGGTGACAAGTATCTGGACTTCATCTCGGGTATTGCGGTGAACTGCCTGGGCCATGCTCATCCGAAGGCCGTCGAGGCGCTGACCGAGCAGGCTGGCAAGCTCTGGCACCTCTCCAACATGTTCAAAGTGCCCAAGGGCATTGAGCTGGCCAACAAGCTGACCGAGGCGAGCTTTGCCGATCGCGTCTTCTTCACCAACTCCGGTGCCGAGGCGATCGAATGCGCGCTGAAAACGGCCCGTCGCTATCACTATGTGAACGGCAATCCGCAGCGCTACCGCATCATCACCTTCACCGGTGCATTCCACGGCCGCACCTATGGTGCGATCAATGCCGGCGGCAATCCGAAATATCTCGAGGGCTTCGGTCCTGCCATGGAAGGCTTCGACCAGGTCGAGTTTGGCGATCACGACGCGCTCAAGGCGGCGATCACCGAGGAGACTGCAGCCATTCTCGTAGAGCCGGTCCAGGGCGAGGGCGGTGTGCGCGCGCTTCCGGAAGCCTGCCTGCGCGGCCTGCGCGAGCTGTGCGACGAGCACGGCCTGGTGCTGATGTATGATGAAGTCCAGTGTGGCGCTGGCCGTACCGGCAAGCTGTTCGCCTATCAGTGGACTGATGGTGCCGAGCCGGACATCATGGCCACCGCCAAGGGTATCGGCGGCGGCTTCCCGATGGGCGCTTGCCTCGCGACCGAGAAAGCGGCGGCCGGCATGGTCGTCGGAACGCACGGCTCGACCTATGGCGGTGGTCCGCTGGCCATGGCAGTCGGCAATGTCGTGTTCGACGAGCTGACGGCTGACGGCTTCATGGATCACGTCGTCGACGTCTCCAACTTCCTGCGCCAGCAATTACATGGCCTCGCTGACCGCCATGCTGACAAGGTGGTAGAAGTGCGCGGCAAAGGGCTGTTGATCGGCATCAAGCTGAAAGACGGTTTCGACCCGAAGAAGCTCGCCGGTCTGTGCCGGGAGCGTCACCTTCTTGTCGGCGCAGCCGGGGATAATGTCTCGCGCATGGCGCCGCCGCTGATCATCACCCGCGATGATGCCAGCGAAGCCGTCAAGGTGCTCGATGAGGCGCTCGGCCTTCTGGAAGGTGCAGGCTAGACCATGAGCGAGACCGCGCGCGACCCCCTCGGGGAGCACGACAATATCGTTGCCGGCTTTCAGGTCGAAGACCGGGCCGTGCGCGGCCGCATTACACGGCTCGGTGAGACCATGGACCTCATCCTCGGGGCCCATGACTATCCCGAGCCCGTTGCTCGCATGCTGGGTGAGGCGGTGCTGGTCGCCGGCCTCATCGGCAATGCGCTCAAATTCAATGGTCGTTTGATCGTCCAGGCCCAGGGCCGAGGCCCGGTTGCGTTTGTCGTTGCCGAATACACCGCCGGCGAAGGCGTACGTGGCTATGCCAAGGTTGATGCAGATGCCGTCGCCCACTCTATCGAGCAACGCCGTGACGGTGATGGTTGGGTCAAGACCTTGATCGGCGACGGTGTCATGGGCCTGACCATCGATCACGGGCCCAATATGGAGCCCTATCAGGGCGTCGTGCCGCTTGAGGGTGACAGCCTGGCTGAAAGCGCCGAAGCCTATTTCGCCCAGTCGGAGCAATTGCCGACCCGGATCCGCGTCGCCGTTGGTGAACACTGGGATAGTGATGGCGAACGTCACTGGCGCGGCGGCGGCGCCATGCTGCAGTCCTTCGCAGGTGACGAGGCCCGTGGGGACCCGGCCGCGGACTGGGAGCATTGCCTGGCTCTGTTCAACACGGTCGAGGATGCGGAGCTGCTGGACCCGGAATTGTCCGCCGGCGGGCTGCTCTATCGTCTCTTCAATGAAGACGGCGTGCGCCTGTTCGAACCGGTCGAATTGCCGCGCCGCTGCTCTTGCGACCGCGAACGGCTTGCCAGCATCATCGCCCGGTTTTCCCAGGAAGATCAGGACCATATGCTGGTCGACGGCAAGATCGTGATGACCTGCGAATACTGCAACAAGAACTGGGGCTTCAGCCCAACCGATATCGAGGCCGCAAAGGCTTAGCCTCGCCAGAAGCGCGGGCTGAGGAAGACCAGCACGGCGAGGACTTCCAGCCGGCCAATCAGCATATTCGCTGTCAGCACCCATTTGGCGCGTTCGGGCAAGGCCTCGAACGTGCCGGCTGGACCGATCGTGTCGCCCAGGCCCGGGCCAACATTGGCGAGGCTGGTGGCGGCGCCGGACAGGGCTGTCGTCGTGTCCAGTCCGATCGATGACAGCAAGGCGGCGCTGATCACATAGACGGCAAAGAAGACGAAGAAAAAGCCGAAGACTGAGTGCAAGGCGCTGTCCGGGACGGCGCGGCCATTATAGCGCAGCGGGATGATGGCGTTGGGGCGCAGCAGGTTTTCCATGTAGCGCCGCAGTGCGATGCCGGCGATCTGATAACGGAAAATCTTCACCGAACAGGTCGTCGAGCCGGCACAGCCGCCGATGAACATGAACAGGAAAAAGGCCGCCGTGGCGGGTGGGCCCCAGCTTGTATAGTCGGTCGTCGCATAGCCGGTGCCGGTAATGATCGAGATGACGTTGAAACTGGCGAGACGCCAGGCGGCCACATCCTGATGCGGGTCCGTCATCACCAGCAACAGCGTCAGAGCCACACAGGCCACCACAATGACACCGACAAAGCCGCGCACCTGAGCATCGCCCCAGACCGCGCCCGGCTTGCCGCGAAGGGCCAGAAGGAACATGCCGAAGGGCAGCGCTGCCAGAAGCATGAAGACCATGGCGACGATGTCGGCGCCATTGGCCTGGAAGGCGCCGAGACTGTCGTCGGAGGTTGAATACCCGCCCGTTGCGATCGTGGTCATGGCGTGGGCGATACTGTCGATCCAGCCCATTCCGGTGAGACCGTAAGCGATGGCGCAGGCCGTGGTCAGGGCCAGATAGATCAGCGAGATGGCTGCGGCGATTTCGGTGGCCCGCGGCAAGACCTTGTCAGACGCATCCGAGCTCTCCATGCGGAAGAGCTGCATGCCGCCAATGCCCAGCATCGGCCAGAAGGCCATGGCCGTAACGATAATGCCGATGCCGCCAATCCATTGAAGGATTGCCCGCCACATCAAGAAGCCGGGCGGCCGCTCGTCCAGCCCGGTCAGCACAGTTGAACCGGTGGTCGTCAGGCCTGAAACGCTTTCAAAAATTGCATCCGTCCAGCCCATGCCCTGTTCCGCCAGGCGCAAGGGGATGGAGGCGGCGGCGGCGAGGGCCAGCCAGGAGCCAACGGTGAGGATAAAGGCCGCGCGGGGCGATAGTGACGTCGCCTGGCTACGTGTTGCCAGAGCTACGGCACCGCCGAAGAAGAAGCAGACAATGGCCGACAGGAAAAAGGCGCTGGCGCTTTCACGCTCACCGGCGGCGGTATCGATTGTCGCCGGGATCAGCATGGCGAGAGCCAGGACGGCCACCATCATGCCGATGGCAAAGAAAACCGGACGCAGCGAGCCGGTCACGGGCGCGTACCGCCTCGTTTATGTCCGGATCTAGTGCAGGCTGGCACGGTCATCAGGCCGGTCGAGTGAGAAGCCGGGAATACGGGCGGCAAAGACTTCGCCGCTTTGGCGACGCATTTCAAAACTGCCCTGCATGAACCCCGACGGTGTCCGCAAGGGGGCGCCGGAGGTGTAGCGAAAGCGCTCTCCGGGATGGATGACGGGCTGCTCTCCGACCACACCACGACCCTGGACATGCTCGGTCCGGCCCATCGTGTCGGTGATAGCCCATTTGCGGGACACCAGCTGTACCGGTTGGTCCGTGTGGTTTTCGATCTCGATCGTATAGGACCAGACGAACCGGCTTTCATCCGGAGAGGATTCATCCTCCAGATAGTCCGGCTCGACGCGCACCATGACGCCGTCTGTATCGTGTTCATACATGGCCTGAGCCTCACCCCTGGCCCCGGCTTGGATGCCCGGGCGGGGCTATATTCTCTTTCATCCCGACGCGGCTCAAGCCCTGCCGACAGCTTTGCTGGACATAGCGGCCCTGATGGGAGAGATGTGGAAGGCCTATCCCTCAAGTTTAAGCCACTTCATGACCGCACACGGAATTCTCCCCGACCACGAGCTCGAAGGCCTGTTTCGCGACGGCACGGTCAGTGCTGACCGCCCGCCGGCAGAGGGCCAGATCCAGCCGGCCAGTATCGATTTGCGCCTGGGCAGCAAGGCCTTCCGGTTGCGGGCCAGTTTCCTGCCTGGCGCCACGCGCAGCGTAACGTCCCGGCTCGATGACGACCTCGTCATGCATACGGTCGACCTCAGTTCCGGCGCCGTGCTGGAAACAGGTTGTGTCTACCTGGTGCCACTGCAGGAAAGCCTCAACCTGCCCGCCGGCATCAGCGCGGCGATGAACCCCAAGAGCTCGACCGGCCGGATTGATGTCTTCACCCGCGTTATTACCGATCAGGGCGTGGCCTTCGACCAGGCTCCGGAGGGCTATTCCGGCCCGCTCTATGCCGAGGTGTCGCCGCGGACCTTCTCCATTCTCGCCCGGGAAGGCGACCGGCTCAGTCAGATCCGGTTCCGCAAGGGGGCCCATCAGCCGGTACGTGATGTCACCGTGAGCGTCGACTTGCAGGGTTTCGAGGGCGGGATTGTCGGTTATCGCGCCCGCCGTCATGCCGGGCTGGTCGATCTGGCGCGCATAGGTGAACACAAGCGCGACCGGTATTGGGAGCCGCTGCAGGCGCCGGACGGACAACTCGTTCTCGATCCGGGCGAATTCTATATTCTGGCCTCGCAGGAAGCCGTGTCCATCGGTTTGGGCGAAGCGGCCGAGATGGCGCCCATTGCCACCGAAATCGGCGAATTCCGGGCCCACTATGCCGGCTTTTTCGATCCGGGCTTCGGCGTGTCTGAAACCGGCGGGTCGGGGTCCCGCGCGGTACTGGAAGTGCGCGGACGGGACGTCCCCTTCATTCTCGAGCATGGACAGCCGATTGCACGGCTGGTCTATGAGCCGATGCTGGAAGCGCCCTCAAAGGCCTATGGTGCCGTAGCGTCCAACTATCAGGCCCAGGGTCTGAAACTCTCGAAATTCTTTACGTCCTAGTCCGCGGGGCCGCTCGCTGCCCGCGGGTGGCGATGAGCACTGAATCATCAGTATGGACACGAGCCGCAGGCCCCGCCTATCGTTTGCAAGAGCGGTTCGCGAGCCGCCGTGATGCGGGTGTAGCTCAATGGTAGAGCAGGAGCTTCCCAAGCTTAAGACGAGGGTTCGATTCCCTTCACCCGCTCCAGCTTCTGTGTTCTCGGCGATAACAAGTCCGCGAGGACCGGTCCGCGGGGATTTACCTTCCTGCGAATAAGTCGCATAAGGGGCGGCAAGCGGTCTTTGATTCAGATGTGTCGACCTGGTTCAAAGCGGTATCTGCGCACCATTTGGCCCAGGTGGATAAGACTATGCTGGCGATCCAGTTCAATCAGCTCGGTGAAAAGGGTGCATTTCTCGCGGAATGGACCAATGAGGTCGGCAAGACCGATCTTGCTGCCGCCATTGTCGCGGCCCGGGAGATGATCGAGCGCGGCGTTCTGCGCGGTGTTGTCCTCGATGCCAGCGAGGCGGGTCTCTATGACAGCGCGGATTTTGCGGTTGATCTGTGGGTCGACAGTCTGGCGGCGCTGCCGGATGATTTTCCGATCGCCTATGTGGGCCCGCCCGGGTTTCGCGAGCTGCGCGAGACACTCATCCGTGCGGCTGCCGGTGATTGGGGGCAGGATGTCGAGATTTTTGATGACCGCCAGAGTGCGGTCAGCTGGCTCGACACCCGGCTGTCTTGAGCCGAGCGTCGAAGCCTTTGTCTGAAATGCGTTATTTCGGGCTCGGATTATAGCCAACCTGGATTTCCGAGAACATCAAGGTCGTCGCCGCCCGGCTTGAGCCATAGGTGCCGACATAGACGTCATAGACACCGTTACCGCTGAGGCTGAGGCCGGCATTCACACCGCTGCCGCCATCATCATTGCAATACCATCGACCATCCGGGCCGTTCACGGCCAGCGTCGTGTCGCTATTGCCTTCGGTATAGATGTGCATGTTGCCATAGCCGTTATAGGTCAGCTGAATGCTCGGCGCGCTGGTGACATAGCCGCGGCAGCTCGAGCTGATCGAGCTGGCTTGCAGCGGACCGCCTGCGGTCAGCGGCACGCGGTGGGGATCCGGCAGAAAGCCGCCATTCAGCGTGACATTGCCGAATACGGCCGGGCGGGAAATGTCCACCTGGGTATAATTGCGGCGCACGACATTGGCGCTCTCGACCGTGTGCTCGCCAAGCTCGGAGATGAACAGGGTGGCCGGTACACCGGTGCCCGAAGAATAGGTTCCGACCCAGATGTCATAACGGCCCGATTGCGGGTTGGCCCAATAGAGCAGCGGGTTCAGGGCATGATCGGCGCCGTCATCATCGCAATACCAGCGGCCGTCGGGACCATTGATAACCAGCGTCGTGTCGCGATCGCTGTCGACATTGATGAACAGGTCCTGCATGCCCGCGGTGTAGTAAAGTGAATAGTCCGGGGCATTGGCGATATAGCCGCGGCAATTGGAGAACCGGTCCTGTGCGCGCAGGGAGCCGCCCGCAGTCAGGTTGCGGTAATGCGGATCAGGAATGAAACCCGATTGCAGCTGGATCGATCCGAAGGCCGGCGGCAAGGTGTAGTTCTGCGCCAGAGCTGTGCCGCCTAGTGCGGCCGTGAGTGCCAGAGCGGCCAATCCGGTCTGAAGATGTCGGCGAATAGACATGGAAACTCCCCCCTTCCGGGTATTACGATGAATCACGTGGTCCCTCGTGTGAACGGTAACCTCGTTGCCTTGGGCTTCCAAACAAAAACGGATACTTGCGCCGATTTTACGGCGGCCCGGGACGCGTTGCGCCAGTCTGCCTTAGAGCCGGGGGCGGCCTTCGCTGAAATCAAGCCCACCCAGAACGGCCAGATTGATCAGCATCAACATGGCCAGAGTGCCGGATAAAACGGCCACCAATGTCCAAGGGATCATGCGCGGACCGAGTTCGGGCCGGGCCGGTTGCGCCGATTTCCAGCGCGCCAGGACAAACAGGCCAATGCCCACAGCGAGCAGGATCAGGGTGGGCGTGAGGTCGAGATGCATGCTTTCGCGTCCGTTTGGCCGTGCTCCGTCTTATCCCAGTAAAACGGGCGAACGATCAATTCCCACACTGCGCGAAGGGCTGCTATCGTTTGCAGGGGCCAGTAAAGCGGCATGGTGATCAGATCGAAAAGCCGAAACGGAAGGCCGGCCCGCCGCATGCCCAGGCTAGCGCACGCCATGGCGGCGCCATAACCGGCGATGAGAAATGCGAATATGGCCAGCTCCGCGAGGCCAGGCGAACCGGCGCTGACAACGCGGCCAAGGGCGAAGGCAGCGAGCGGCAGGTGCAAAAGCGCGGAAGCCACCGCCGCACCCAGCGTCAGGGACAGGGCGAGCCAGGGGACGGACCGGATGTGCGTTCCGGACAGGCGTGTATGGACCGCAAGGGTTTGGGCATAGCCTTTGAGCCATCGGGTGCGCTGCTTGACCCAGGGCCAACAGCGTTCCGGTGCTTCTTCAAGTGTGGGGCGCGTTATCAGCCCGAAGCGATAGCCGGCCCGGTAGAGACGGAAGCCCAGATCGGCGTCCTCGGTGACATTGAACGCATCCCAGGCCCCCACCTTGCGCAGAGCGTCGCGGCGAAAATAGTTGCTCGTACCGCCCAGCGGGATCGGCCAGCCGAGCCGGATATAGGCCGGGAGCAGGACCAGGAAGTGCGCAGCATATTCCAGGGCGAATTGCCGGGTAAGCCAGCAGGAGCTGTGATTATACCAGTTCAGCGGGGCCTGCAGGCAGGCCAGTCCCGGGTCCGCGGCGGCGAAATGTTCAGCCGCTTCGCGCAATTGTCCGGGATGGGGATGGTCTTCAGCATCAAGGATGGTGACGATCTCACCCCGACTGCGCCTAAGACCGAAATTCAGCGCCCGGGGCTTGGTTTGAGGCGCACCGGCCGGGACGCGGACCAGCTCGAAGCGCGGATCGAGCCCGGCGGCGAGGGCGGCCAGCCAGGTCTCGGTATCCTCGGCCTCCAGCAGGATTTTGATCTCCAGCCGATCGCGTGGATAGTCGATGCGTTTCAAGGCCTCGATCAGACCCCCGATCACACCGGCTTCGCGATAAGCGGCGACCAGGATGGTCGCGCGTGGCAGGGTGTGTCCGGCCTGAGCAGGGAGCTGTTGCGGGCCGGCGTCCAGGCAGCAGGCGTAGAGGCGAAGCGCTATGATACTGGCAAATCCAAGTCCGAGTCCGAACCCCCAGGCGGGCACATTGTTGGACACAAGCAAGACGACAAGTCCCAGGCCCAGGACGAGAAGCGCGCAGACCTGTCCGGCGTCGAGCCCGAGCCGGGCGCTGGCCTGCGGTTGTTTGCGACTGAGCCCGTCGGCGGCCTCCCGTGTCCACAAGCGGTCGCGTAAGGAACGGGCCGACAGTTTGTGACCGCAAGCCGGTATGGCCTCTTTGGTTCCGAGCTGCGGTGCTTCGCCGGTTCTATTCGTTCTCGCTTTCATGTGGCGAGAATAGGATTAAAGCAACCTTAAGGCGAGTCATTTTCCCGGGTCGGCGGGCATTGTGGTGAGGGCTCGCCACGGTCGGTGAAGTGCCAGTACACCGCCTCCTGCGTGTCGGTGGTCGGTGACATGCCGGTATGCCGCGTATCCGGTGCGCTGGCGCCGAAGCGAAGGATGCAGCTCATATCCTCGATGATCGGTGTGCGCTCCATATAGTCGGAATGCCCGAGACGGGCGCGGCGCAGCAGATAACGGGTCGCAAAGCCGAGGAAGGAGAAATGGCTGCGGGTCATGTCGATGGTCTGCGGTTGCAGGCCGGCCGGGCCGACGCCGAAGCCGAACACCGGCGGATGCGCGTTCTCCGGATAGAAGCCGATGCGCGATTTGCGGTCGAGGTCTTCACCGTGAGCCGGGAACAGATTGCGCAGAAGCTGGGAGCTCGCGACCGCGACGTCGGACCCGGAGGTATAGAGCGTCAGGCTGTTCATCATCGGCGCAGCCGGTTGAACCCACTCAACGAAGAGATTGCGGTCGAGGTCGCCGGACGCGAAGAAAACATGGTTCATCTCGAACTCGGGATCGACCACGGCAAGGCGGTTCAAGGCCTGGGCGAAGACGCGCGTGCCCATCGAATGGGCAACGATATTGAGCTCGGCGTCGGGCAGGGAGCGCCGGGCGAGGCGAAGGAAGTCCACCAGGCCGTCAACGCTGAGATCGGCATCGTCCATGTCGGAGAGGTAGTGCATGATCGAGCCATTGGCCGGCCAGGAGTAGAACAGGACCGGTCCCGGGAAATCGAGGTCATACTTCATCTGTGCGGCGCGGAAGGCGGCATCGCGGAAGCGAACATTGAAGCCGTGGATGAAGATAATGGCCTGGTTGTCATACTCGCCATTCATTTCGCCAACAGCGTCATCGAGCATCTGCGTAGCAAGATCGGAGAAGGCGTCGGCATTGAGCTCTTCATAATCCCAGACGGAGAAGAGACGGCGCCGCTGCCCGTCGCTGACCTCCCGGGCATCGCGCGGCACCGCATTGATCCGGTCACCGCGCTGGCGGCTGTCCGGTACGGTGATGGTCATAAGGCCGAGATGGCAGTAGCGCTCTCCCGCCTCGACCAGGCCGGGCTCGCATTTCGGGTCTGGTCGTACGCTGTAGGCCTCCTGCTCGTCCAGTGTCGCTCCGAAGTCGCTGAGCGGCGCCCGATTGGTCCCGTAGAGCAGAGTGATGCAGGTATAGCCTTCACCCGAAGCGGTATCGCCTGAGGCCCGGGAATAACAATCGTCGGAGAGATATTGCGTCCCGTCGAAGCCGGCGGCGGAGCCTCCGCCACCGCTTCCGATAGATCCGATGGACCCGAAAGTGGGGCCAATGCCGCTGCTGGTACCGCCGCCGCCTTGGCCCGAGCCCGTCATACCGAGCCCGCCATCGCCGGCCGTGCCATCCGTGTCGGACAGGACTTCATCCCAATCCACCGCACCGTTTTCCGACGGTTGCGCTGCTTCCACCGGACTGTCCGGTTCAGGCGGCGGCGGCGGCGGCGGCGGCGGCGGCGGCGGAGGAGGAGGAGGGGGCGGCGGCGGGACCGACGATATTCCGCCGTCGCCGATTATGGGCGCGGACGCGCAGCCTGTGAGAGCCAGCCCGAATGCCAGAATGGCGGCAGACAATAATCCACGCATGATCGATCCCCCCGGTTCGAGAGGGCGAGCTTAGCCTCGCGAATAAAAAGATGGAATGGCGCTCAATCTTTCGGATTGAAGAACGCAACCAGCTTCGGATCATCCAGCCCGTCGCCATTGAGCGAGAAGGCGGCCGCAGCGGCGGTGGGGTAGCCGCCTGGAAGCTGGTGTGTGGCACCGGCCTTGGCGGCCAGGGCATGAGCCAGTGCTCCGATGCCCGGATTGTGACCGACAACAGCAACCCGGCTGACCTGGTCGAAAGCGGATTTCACGGCCCGTTCAATCATGGTGTCACTGGCATGGTAGAGCGCCATCGGGTCCTCGATCGGCGGACCACCGAGGGCCGGGGCGATCAGGTCGAAGGTCTGACGCGTACGCCAGGCCGGCGAGACCAGGGCCAGATCAACTTCCAGGCCCTGCTCGGTGAACAGGCGACCGGCATCTTCACTGTCTGCGCGGCCCCGTGCCGTGAGGCCGCGCTGAAAATCGTCCTCGGCTTCGAGCCGGTCCACAGCTTTGGCGTGACGCATCAGTATGAGAAGTCGATCCATGATCCCCGCCGGGCCTGAGGCCGTCATTATCCCAGTCAATTCGGTATCAATACCGCTCAGCCTCTTGCAAACCGGCTGCAGGAGGCTCACCTAGGTCTACGCTGTTTTCCCCCGCTGTAAAACTTCAAGGAGCGCACCATGGGTCTCTTGCTAGGCGATATCGCACCGGACTTCGACATCGAAACCAATGAAGGTCCGATCAACTTCCACAACTGGATCGGCGACAATTGGGTCGTCTTCTTCTCCCACCCGGCCGATTACACCCCGGTGTGCACGACCGAGCTGGGCTTCACCGCCAAGCTGAAGGACGAGTTTGCCAAGCGCAACGCCAAGGCCATTGCCTTGTCGGTCGATAGCGTTGAGGACCACAAGGGCTGGATCAAGGACATCGAGGAAACCCAGAATGTCCAGATGAACTTCCCGATCATCGCCGACCCGGACCGCGTCGTCTCCGACCTCTACCAGATGATCCACCCGAACGCCGATCCGAAACTGACCGTGCGGTCCGTCTATATCATCGACAACAACAAGAAGATCCGCGCCACCTTCACCTATCCGCCGAGCGCCGGCCGGAACTTCAATGAAGTCCTGCGCCTGATCGACAGCCTGCAGCTGACCGATGAGTACAAGGTGGCGACGCCGGTGAACTGGGTCGATGGCGATGACGTCATTGTCGTGCCGTCCATCTCCGATGCCGAGGCCGACAAGCTCTTCCCGGCCGGCTATGAGCGCATCAAGCCGTATCTGCGCGTGACCAAACAGCCCAACAAGCAATCCGAGCCGGCGGAATAGAAACGGCTTGAGAAGTAAAAAGGGCGGGCCCGTCGGGTCCGCCCTTTTTTATTGCTTGTGTTCGCGAACCTAGTGGTTCGTGACCGGCGGATCATCCCGCAGCCAGCCGGTAATCGACACGCGTCCGCCACCGGCAAAGCCGGCCACCTGGCTGACCGAGTGAATGCGCGTGCCGTCAAACAGGGTCAACACATTGAAGCGTGGCATGTAGGCGCGCTCGATATCCTGATTGTCGTCGAGGAACATCAGCAGCCCGCCCCAATCGGTCTGCCAGCCAGGCGTCATGCCGAGCGTATAGGCGGCGCGGCGCTCGCGGTCATAGCCTTCATCAATGTGACGGGTCAGGAAATGGCCGGGCGCGAACTGGGTCGCGGAAGCGTCGGCCTTGGTGATGCGGTCAGCGCCGATAACGGTGCGGCCGAATTCCAGGAAGCTGCGGGAATTGAGAAATTCCGTCACCGTGTGCAGCGGATGGCCCTTGTCCCAGCCATTCGTATAGGCCTCGACCATTGGGTAGACATTGTACATGTACCCATAATTCTGGCGCGCCCGCAGCAGAACCCCGTCAATCTCCTGCTTGGCCGCCTCCATGCCCATCTTGTCGATCTCTTCGCGGTTGAGATAGACGATTTCATCGCGGCCCCCCGGCGTCGCAGACGGCTTGGGAAAGGCCAGGCGCCAGGGCGTGCCGTTGACGAGTACGTCGAGCAAGCCCTTGGCCGTATCCTCGGCGAGGATATTGGGGATCTGGACAATCCCGTCCCGCTTGTAGATTGCGGCAAACTGAGCCGGATCGAGATCCGGATTGAGCTTCAACTCATACGTCGGCGTGGTGTTCATGGTAGGCGTGCCCCTCTCTTGCGGAGCACAGCCTAAGGAGCGCACGCCCGGCGTCAAAGCGCGGTTGCAGTGCAATGAGCTCTTCGCGCTTCCCCGCAGCCTGTCCGGCAATCGGGTGGGCCGCTCTCCGGGGCGGCTCATGATGGTCGTTTTTTCGAGTGATTATCGCTGGAGGGAGCGGAAAGCCGTGCCCGGTGAATTTTGGTCGCCACCATGAGGTGTCGCTATAGATCATTAAAATCAGTGGTCTAGAAAATATTTGTAAAGCGCCCTTGACGTAAAGTGAGCTTTCCACATATTGGAAAGTGAACTTTACAAAAGGAGCAAGCATGACCCGATCCCGATTACTGGCCGCCGCCGGTAGCCTTTTGCTGGCTACGGTACCTGCCGGTGCGGCGAGCCAGGCCGGTCCTCTGACGGGCGAGTTGTATTTCGGTTTCACCCGGCTCGACCCGGTGGACCGCGTCGCGATCGAGGACAGCTATGTTGTTGTTGAGGAGGGTGTCATCCGGGCGGTCGGCGAGGGAGCGCCGCCGCGGGGCGAGTACAGCGTCAGTCATGATCTCACCGGCCGGTACGGCCTGCCGGGCCTGATCGATGCCCATGGCCATATCACGGCGGGCCCGCACGCGGTTGAGGTCATCGACGGCCGCCCGACAGTGACGATTGAAAGCCGTGACGATGTGGTGCGCCATCACGCCCTTGCTTCACTCGCCTTCGGTGTCACCACGGTCCGCAATCCCGGCGGTGACCCGCAAGCCGGCGCGCGCTATGACGCCCGTATCGCTTCGGGTGAATGGATCGGGCCCGACGCCCTGCATGCCGGAGCCGTGATCCAGCCGCCGCCTTTCGGTGGCAATGCCTTTGCCTATCCGACCACGCCGGAGGAGTGGGATGCCGAAGCCGCCCGTCAGGCCGCGCTGGGTGTCACTTATTTCAAGCTCTACCACTCACTGACCGAGGCGGAGCTGGCCGAAGGTGTCCGCGCTGCCGATGCCCATGGGCTCGAGGTAATCGCCCATCTCGATCAGGTCAGCTGGAGCCGCGCGATTGAGCTGGGTGTTGACGGCCTGTTGCACGCCCTGCCCACGAGTGCCGACCTGCTCGAGCCCGGTGCCCGGGAGCAGTATCTGGAAAGCCGCGGTCCCAATACGAAATTCTATTATCAGTGGTTCGAGCTGGCCGATTTCGACGGTCCGCTGATGCAGGGCCTGTTTCGCGAGCTGGCCGAGCGCCAGATCGAGGTCGACCTGACCTTGCTGGTCAATTTCCTGGTCTATCGCCGCAACGCCTTCAACGAACTCTACGGGCCCGATGATCGTTTCTACGCTCACCCGGACACGCTGGCGGCCTCGATGAGTTTCCTTGGCGCGGCTGGTGCCGGTTGGACCGATGAGGATTATGCCCGTGCCGATGCGGCAATGGCGCAGCTTTTCGCCTTTGTTCGCCATCTCGATGCCGCCGGTGTGCCCTTGATGATCGGAACCGATGGCCCGGGCGGTGGTTCGGTCTACTGGCAGGAGCTGCAGCTTCATGCCGATGCCGGGCTCGACGCCTGGCGCATTCTGGAACTGGCCACGGCCGGCAATGCCGATGGCATGGGACTGAGCCAGACCACAGGCCGCATTGCACCGGGTTTCGAGGCAGACCTTGCCTTCTTCAACGCCGACCCGCGCCTCGACCTTGAAAACCTGCGCCAGCTCGACCGCGTGGTCAGCAATGGCCGCAGCTACACCCGCACCGAACTCGACAATCTCATCGCAGAGGAGATGAACTGATGGGAAAACAACTCCGCAAATTCGTACTCAGCCTGGCTGTGCTGGTCTGTATCGGCGCCTGGGTTGGCGTCGTCGCGACCTTCCAGGCCACGGATGATGTCGCCACCAAGACGATCGCCGTCACCATCGCCGCACTGGCCACTGAAGGACTGATCTGGGCCCTCGCCATTCTTGGCGGCTGGTCTGTCTTCGCCAATCGCAAAGCCCTGTTTGCCCGTCTTTTCGGGCGCAAGAAAGCCGTGAAGGAGGCTTGATATGGAACGTTATGACGATATCCCGACCCTGAAATCCCTGGCCGTATTTGCCGTGTTTTTCCTTGGCATCTGGGCCTTCGTGTCCGGCGAGTTTGCCTGGCTCGACCCGCTGCGCGATTTCGTCGCCAGCCTCAGCGTCGAGCTGAAAGGCCTGGTCCTGGCCAGTTTCATTATTGCCGTTCTCGCCGCAGCCCGGATTATGGTGTTGATCACCAAGGGATTCGGCAAAGAGACAAGTGAATGACCTGGACCCAGCTCAACCCCGCCAGCCGCCGTTATCACTGGCGGGCCGCCGTGCTCATTCTGGTCTTTACCGGCCTCGTGGTCGCGATCGACAAGATCCTCGACCCGTCGATCAATAACTGGTCGGCGGGTGCGACCTGGCCGCTGGTTGCGCTGACCTGTCTGCCGCTGGCCTTGTGGGGCTATGAGACCATCCGCTATGTCCGCCATCTCGACGAAATGGTGGCGCAGATGCAGGTCCGCGCCGCCGCGGTCGCGGCGCTGGTGGTGTTATTTGTCGGCGCGGTGACCGGCGTCGCCGAGATCTACGGCCAGATGGAACCGGTCAATACCGCCCTGATGCTGCCGGTTGCCGCCGTCGTCCACAGCGCCGCCTCGCTCTGGCAGGAATGGCGCATGCGATGAATAACCGGCTCAAGGAATTGCGCGGCGAGCGCGGCTGGAGCCAGCAGGCCCTGGCGGAAAAGCTCGATGTCTCGCGCCAGACCATCAATGCGCTGGAAAAGGGCCGCTACGACCCGTCCCTGCCGCTCGCCTTCAAGATCGGACGGCTGTTCGAGTTGAAGATCGAGGACATCTTTGACGATGAGGGTGTGGGCTAGGTCTGGCCGCCCGGGCCGTCTCGGCGCAGTTCGCTGTCCTCGAGTAGGCGTTGTTCGAAGCTGTCCAGCAGCGCTGTAAAGCCGCCATGCAGAAAGAGCCAGCCGAATACGAGTAGGCCAATACCTATCGCGCCGGCACCCAGAAGGGCGCCGCCAAAATACACGCCCGCGGCAATGACCAAGCTCATGATCAATGCCGACAGTCCCAGTGCGGTCCAGAATGCAGCACGCCGGAGCTCGGTATTTGTTGGGGCCTCTGGATCATTTGGACCACTTGCCGGCAGATATTCGGGTAGACCAACAAGGCTGCGGGCCAATCGCCGACTTGCGCGCCGGTAGTTCGTAAATTTTTTAAACAAAGCGGAGAGCGCGATGATGGCCGCCGCTGATATCAGCGCACACCATACCAGGCCGAGGCCGAGCTGCCACAAACCCCAACCCAGTGCGATCATCCCGACGATGATAATAGCGATATAGAGCAGGTCGATCGCGACCATGATCAGAAGAGCGATTGAGTAGCGCATGAATTCCTGCCTCGAGCTTGGGCCCACATTAGGTTGCGCTTGTGTTTATGCAAGCCAACAACTCGTGCGGGTTCAGCCGGGCGTTGGGAGAGGGTTGCGGGGAGACCGGGTGTGGGAGGTGTTCGGTCTCCCCGCTGTGTCGGCCTGTCCTGGGGAAGGGGGGGAGTTTCAGGCCTGCTTCTGGACACTCAAGTGAAGGCGGTTCGGGGTGCCTTCTCCTGTTCAACGCCGTGGACGGCGATCTCCGTCGCACCAGAATGCAGAAATCTCAGCCGCGCCGCATCCAGCGTTTCACCAGCCCGTCGCGCGGGTGGATGTAGAGCTGGCCGGTCTTCGGGCCCTGGCTCCAGGCAAAGCGGCGTGGCCAGATCCATTCGCCCTGTTTGCCGATCGAGGGTTTGGCGACGAAGTCCTCGACATGCTCGAGAATGTGCATCTGCACCGCATTGCTCGGTGAGACGTTCTCGCGCAGCTCCGAATAGACCTTGCTCCAGGGGCGCCCGACCTGTTTGGCCAGGAAGCGCTTGAGCGGGGCCAGGTTCTCATTGAGGTATTTGCTCTCGGTCCCATTGGTCTTGCGCTGTTTGCGCACGCCGATGCGCTGGGGATAGTCCTCACCGGCCTGCTTGATCTTGCCGCGTGCCAGCTTGCGCGTACGCCAGCCACAGCGCGGGCGTTCGACCAGGACCTTGTTCATGTCATTGCGCATTGTGCGTCTCCCGCGTGCCGGGTCAGGGGCTGAGCCCTAACCCTTTACGCAAACCACCTGTTTCAAGGTGTGAACCACCTCGACCAGGTCTGTCTGAGCCGCCATCACCGCGTCGATGTCCTTGTAGGCCATCGGCGTTTCATCGATGACACCGGCATCCTTCCGGCACTCCACACCCGCCGTCGCCTTGCGGTGATCGGCGAGAGTGAAGCTCTGCTTGGCCTTGGACCGCGACATCGTCCGGCCGGCACCGTGCGAGCAGGAGCAAAAGCTCTCCGCCGTGCCCTTGCCGCGAACGATGTAGGACCGCGCGCCCATCGATCCGGGGATGATCCCGAGCTCGCCCTCGCGGGCGGAGACCGCCCCTTTCCGGGTGAGCCAGACATCGGCCCCGAAATGATGCTCCTGTTCCACATAATTGTGGTGACAGTTGACGGCCGCCTTGTCGGTCTTGAACCGGCCCAGCGTCTTGCGGAGCGCCTTGAGCACGCGCTCCATCATCGCCTCGCGGTTCTCCCGGGCATAATCCTGGGCCCAGCCCACGGCTTCGACATAGTCGTCGAACAGCGGCTCGCCCTCGATGAAGAAGGCGAGGTCCTTGTCCGGGACGTGGAAGTCCAGCACCCGCTTGGCCAATTCCTCCCGCGCCCGCGAGATGAAATAGGTCCCGATCATGTTTCCGGTTCCGCGCGAGCCGGAGTGGAGCATGATCCAGACGCGGTCCGCCTCATCGAGACAGATCTCGATAAAGTGGTTGCCGCCGCCCAGCGTTCCGAGCTGACCGTCCACCTTGTGCGTGCCGATCTTCTTGTGCTTGGCCTTGATCACATCCAGCCGGTCCATCAGGCCCGAGGCCTTCAGACGGGCCTCGGTCGAGGCCGGGTTGATACGATGATCGCCACCCTTGCCATTGCCAACCGGAACGGCTGCCTCGATGGCCTCACGCGCCGGCTTGAGCGTGTCCGGCAATTGCGACGCCGTCATGCTGGTCCGCATCGCCATCATCCCGCAGCCGATATCGACCCCGACTGCGGCCGGGATGATCGCGCCCTTGGTCGGGATCACCGATCCCACCGTCGCACCGCGTCCGAAATGGACGTCCGGCATGGCGGCAACATGGCTGTGCACAAAGGGCAGGCCGGCCACATTGCGCAGCTGTTCAATGGCTGCGTCTTCCACCGGTACGCCCTTGATCCAGGCCTTGATCAATCCGGTCGAGGTTTCGACCGCTTCAAATTTGCTCGTCATAACGTCTATCCCCGGCCGCGCATTCGGCCGGGGACCTTTCCTACTCGTGTTCTATTCTCGGAAGGTCCGCTCGGGAGAGATCGCGCTTGGGGGGGGGGCGATCTCTCCCGCTCGGTGTTCCGGCCGTCCGTAAGGGGGAGAGGGTCGGCGGCGGGAACAAAAAAACCCTCCGGAGCTGGGGCTCGGGAGGGCGGATCAACCGGGGCTGTGTCGGCAGCCTTACCGGATGAAGTCGATACCCTCCGCTCGCGCGAAGCCAGTCAGCCAGATGGCTGCCGGGTAGAGGTCGAATGTGCACGGCTGTACGCGCATCGGATTCACTCACAGGTTCGCGCCCTAGCGGGCGGGTTAAACAGAAACCCTACGATGACAGGGGTCGCATTCCCCCGCAAGGCGAAAACGACACGGTGTGGTTCTATCGCGCATCAGTGTGGTTTTTGGGTGACTGTCGCGATCAGCCCCGCTTGCAGCGCTGTTCGCGACCATGATGGTTTCGATCTCACGCGGCTTGCACCGCCTTGATGAAATTGCCGATGCGATCCGAGAGCTCGCCGGAGCGGGTGTTCAGTTCCTGGGAGAGTTCGGCGACCTCTGCTGAGGCCTGTAGTGTCGCCTCGGCACCGCCGGACACGGCTTCGCTGTCGGCATCGACCGTTTGGGTGCTGCGCGCTGCGGCTTGGGCCGACCGGCTGATCTCGGCCACGGCGGCTATCTGTTGTTCAATGGCTCCGGCAGTCTGCATCGACGCATCAGTAATCTGGCTGATTTCATCCACGATGGCGTCGGCACCCTGGCTGGCCTGATCTACCCGGGTCTCGAACCCGGCAATGCGTTCGGCAATGGTCTCTGTCAGCTTGGTCGTCTGTTCGGCGAGTTGTTTGACCTCCGAGGCAACGACGGCGAAGCCCTTCCCGGCCTCACCAGCACGCGCCGCCTCGATGGTGGCATTGAGCGCGAGCAGATTGGTCTGTTCGGCGACGCCGTTAATTCCGCTAATGATCTCGGTCATGTCCGCCAGAGCACCGGACATCTCACTCATAATGGCCTGGCTACTCGTCGTGCGCTCCGCGGCTCCCTCGCTGAGTTCTGCAACGCGTGATGCAGCGTTGCGCACCTCACTGATCGAGGCGTTCAGCTCCTCTGCCGATGCGGCCATGGATTCAACCTCGGCGCTGGCACTGCGCGCAGCGTCGCGCATCGACTGACTGCGTTCACGGCCATCGGATGCCGTATCACGGGTACGGTTGATCTGATCCAGAACATTCGCGGTCACAGACTTGAAACTGCCCAGAGCGTCTTCGGCGATGCGTTCGAACTGACCGACTTCCTCGGCAAGGCGTTGGGCGCGTGCAATTTCCGTGGCCTTGGCCTCGGCTTCGTCCTGGCGCACGGCATCGGCGGACGCCAGTTCAGTGTCGAGCCGCGTCAATGCGCAACCAATCCGGCCAATCTCATCTTGGCGTTGGGCGAAGTCGATCTCCATATTGCGGGATCCGCTGGCGAGCTCGTCCACCGCTTGGGTCACTTTGTCGAGCGGAGTGAGCAGGCGGCTGGTGACGAACCATGCCGCAACAGCAATGACCAGCAAGGCCATCAGCGAAACCGTGCCGATCAGAATGGCGAGATTATTCCGGACAGCCAGAACCTCGGCCTTTTTAACCCCGACATAGAGGATGCCGATCGGTTCTCCGCTAGTTGAAAGAATGGGCTGATAGACTGTGAAATAATCGATCCCGAGAATGGTCGCCTGTCCCCGATAGCCATCTCGGCGCATCATGGCGTCATAGACCACACCTGCCCCCAGTGGTGTGCCAACTGCGCGCGTGCCGTCTGCCCGCTGGATGGTTGTGGTGCGGCGAAAGAAGTCACGCTCGGCCGGATCCCACACAAAGACTGTTGCGGTCTCGCCGGTCTGGCGCGCGACGCTGTCGATCAGGTCGTGCGAAGCAAAGTCCGGAATGCCGGGTGCCCGCAATGCCTGGATATTCCCATCGCGCCCATAGCTCGCCTCAAGCTCCGGCATGGCGGCCTGAATGGTGGTCGCTGCGACCCGCAGGTTCAGCTCCTGCGCCGATGCGACGCGGTCGTCCACTGACCGGACGATAATAAAGAAGGCCGACGCTGCCACCAGCATGATAGCACTGGCGGTCACGGCCAAAACAAGAGTGATCAACTTGGAACGCAGGGAGAAGGTGGACAGCATGGGGAGCTCCGCTGAAACTGTGAATCAGTTGCATCCTCAGACTAGGCGGGTCAGCTGCGCATTTGCTTAACCATAACCGCTCTCCACCTAATATAATATGACCTGCGCAAAGCGGGGTGTGCAGTGATGGCGCACCGATATCTCTGCACCCGCGCGCCTTTGCTTGACGCCCCGGCCCATCCCCTCTACCTGCCAGTCCATCATTTTCCCTTGAGAAGAAAGCCTCTGCCCATGTCTGCCGAGATTGCCCAAAACGCGAAAGCCTGGCCGTTCGAACAAGCGCGCCTGCTGAAAAAGCGTCTGGACAAGCTCGGTCGCAAGGATGGCCCGGTGGTGTTCGAGACCGGCTATGGCCCGTCTGGCCTGCCGCACATGGGTACGTTCGGCGAGGTCGTACGCACGTCCATGGTGCTGCGGGCGTTCGAAGAGCTGACCGGCGGCGCCTATGAGACGCATCTGATCTGCGTCTCTGACGACATGGACGGCATGCGCAAGGTCCCCGACAACCTGCCGCAGCAGGAAATGCTTCAAGGCTATCTGCAAAAGCCGCTGACCCAGGTGCCGGATCCGTTCGGCACGCATGACAGCTTCGCCGCGCACAATAATGCGCGCCTGTGTGCCTTCCTGGACAGTTTCGGCTTCTCCTACGAGTTCAAGTCGGCGACCGAGCTCTACACCTCAGGCGCCTTCGACGCGATGCTGCTGAAGGCGGCGGAGAAGTTCGATGACATCATGAAGGTGATGCTGCCGACGCTGGGCGAGGAACGCCAGGCAACTTATTCACCTTTCCTACCGATCTCGCCCAAGACCGGTCACGTGCTGTACGTGCCGATGAAGTCGGTCGACGCCAAGGCGGGCACGATCACCTTTGATGATGCCGACGGCACCGAGACCACGCTGCCGGTGACGGGCGGCAATGTGAAACTGCAGTGGAAGCCGGACTTCGGCATGCGCTGGGCCGCGCTGGGCGTTGATTTTGAAATGTTCGGTAAGGACCACCAGGCCAATGCGCCGATCTATTCGCGCATCTGCCGGATCCTCGGCATGGAGCCGCCGACCCAGTTCGTCTACGAGCTCTTCCTCGACGAAAAGGGCGAGAAGATCTCCAAGTCCAAGGGTAATGGCCTGTCCGTCGAGGACTGGCTGAAATACGCCCCGCAGGAGAGCCTGAGCTACTATAATTTCGTCAAGCCGCGGCAGGCCAAGAAGCTCTATTTCGACGTTATTCCGCGTGCCGTGGACGAGTATCTCCAGCACCTGGGCGCTTATTCGGGTCAGGACGAGGCCAAGCAGCTGGAAAACCCGGCCTGGCACATCCATGGCGGCAATCCGCCGGAGGCCGGATCGCCGATTTCCTTCGCGTTGATGCTCAACCTGGCTTCCGCCGCAAGCGCACACAATACCGACGTGATGTGGGGCTTTATCGGTCGCTATGTCGACGGTGCGACGCCTGAAACGCATCCGGTTCTGGACCATCTGGCGCAGTTCGCGGTGCAGTATTTCACCGACTTCGTCGAGCCGACCAAGGCCTTCCGCGCGCCCACCGACATGGAGCGGGCAGCGATGGAGGACCTTGTCAGCCGGCTGAAAGCGCTGGACGCGGACGAGCGCGACCCGGAAGTAATCCAGACCGAGGTCTTCTCGGCGGGCAAGTCGCAGGAGTTTGAAAACCTGCGCGACTGGTTCAAGGCGCTCTACGAAGTCCTGCTCGGCCAGAGCCAGGGCCCGCGTTTCGGGTCCTTCGCGGCGATTTACGGCCTGCCTGAGACCATCGCCCTGGTGGAAAAGGGACTGTCGGGCGAATTGCTCGACTGATGTCTCGGCGCGGTGTGGAGTTCACGCCTTTGTGAACTCCCATCCGGTTACTGCTGATCTATGTCCCCGCGTGCTGATCCGTTTGCTTTCCCTAGGCGTAATGTATCAGTAACTGCCGGGGCGTATGAGGGCGCCCCTCGGACATGTTTAGGAGTTCCGTTTCCATGGCTCGATCCCGCGCACGCGCGGGCGTCGCGATTTCCTTTATCGCGTCGTCCCTGATTGGTTTGTCCTCGCCGGCCTTGGGCCAGGCTGAGGAAACCGGTGTCGAAGTCTATCTCCCCGCCGCTTTTGCCGAATTCCTGCCGCAGAACGCCAATGACCTGGTCCGCCGCCTGCCGGGGTTTCAGGTCAATGAGGGCGATCAGGTGCGCGGCCTGTCCGGTGCCCAGGGCAATGTCCTGATCAATGGCCGCCGTCCGCCTCCGCGTTCCGGGTCTCTCGGCTCGCGCCTGAGCACGATCCGCGTTGAGGATGTGGTGCGGCTCGAGCTGATCGAGGCCGGCGCCCGTGATGTCGACATGCAGGGCTATCCTCTGCTTCTCAATATCGTGCTGCGCGATGAGACCGCGCGCCGGATCAATGGCCGCCTCGAGGTCGAGCCGCGCGAAAATGGTGGTGACGAGACCCAGCTCGCCCTGGGAGGCTCCATCACCAATGCCCGTTTTGCTCTGGAAGGAAATCTGGAGACCTATGACGAGGCGTTGATCGACTACGAAAACGTCCGCGCGGCGACCGCCGATACCCCGACGGCGCGCCTCACGCCGGATCGCAATACCACGCAATCGCGTCGTGACGCCCAGGGCTCCGCGACCCTGCCACTTAGCGGCGGGCGTACCCTGATCCTGTCCGGTGCCTATGATGGCTATGAAGAGACCCAGCGCCCGACTGCCGAGGAAGTCGAGAGTGGCGCGGCCTTGCAGGAAACCAATGCTTTCGAGAATGCCGACACGAGTTTCGGCCTGGAATACAGCAGCCCTCTTGGTGAGGCACTGGATCTGCGCGCTGTAATTACGCGCCGCGATGGCGAGCAGGAAAGCTCGGCGAGCCTGCTTGAAGGCGGCTCTCTAAGCCAGTCGACCTCCGGCGAGGAAACCAGCGAGACTGCGACCCGCGCCACCGTGCGCTGGCGTCTCAATGATGCCTGGACCATTGAAGGCGGCGGCACCTGGGCCCTCAACACGCTGGACGGCTCCTCTTCAGCGACGATTGACGGCGTGGTGCAGGATATCGAAGGGTCGACGGCATCGGTCGAGGAGACCCGGACTGCGGCTCTGGCCGTGGTGACCTGGACGCCGCGCCCGGACATTTCCGCCCATTTCGGTGGCCGTGTCGAACAGTTCAGCCTGAATTCGTCCAATGCGGCCGGTGAGCTGTCGCTGACGGATGTGGTGCCGCGGGCAGATCTGACCTGGACCATGCCAATGGACTGGGTGCTTCGCCTGTCGGCTGAGCGCCAGGTGGGCCAGCTCGACCTCGATCTTTTCCTGGCCGAGACCAATCTGGACAATTCGCTCAACACGGCTGGCGCTTCGACGCTGGAACCGGAGCGGGACACGACCTATCGCGCCGAGCTGGAGCATCGTTTCGGTGAGCGCGGCCTGATCCGTCTGGCGGCCCAGCGCCGCGAGGTGGACAACTCCATTGTGCGCATCCTGACCGATCAGGGCGATGTGACCCGGACCAATCTCGGACCAGAAACCTATGATCAGGTCGAGGGCTTCTTCGAGTTCGACCTTGGCCGTCTGGGCATGCCGGGCCTGTTCATCGATGGTTTTGCCATCGGCCGCCAGTCCGAGCGCATCGACCAGCTGCAGGGCTTCAAACGCGAAACCTCCGGCCATAGTGATTATACGGTCGAGATCGGGCTGCGCCAGGAATTCGCTGGTGGCAAATACGTCCTCGGTATGGAGCTCGAACAGGACGCGCCGGCAACGGATTATCGTCTGACCTTCATCCGCACCGAAGACCGTGGCCTGGAGGCGCGGATCAATGGCGAGTGGCGCCACACCGAAGGCTGGCGTACCGGCTTCTGGTGGCGCCTGCCGGAAACTGTCACGGAAGACCGCCTCGTCTATGATGACGTGCGCCAACCCGGCCTCGAACCGGTCTTGCGCAACACGATCGAGCGCGAGTTTGGTTCCTTCTTCTCCTTGTGGACCGAGTATGAGCTGCGCGATGAGGTCCATCTGCGTCTCAATGTTCGCACCGGCCGTGCGCGCGAGGGCTTTACCGAGGTCTTTGATATCGACGGAACCTCGCTGGACTATGCCGATATCGATGTCGACAACGTGCCGAGTTTCAATATCCGCCTGAGGTGGAACCGCTAGGGCGAGAATCCCCCGTAAAAAATCTTTGACACAAGGTCGATGATTTCCTACATCATGTCATGTCAAAAATAACATACATGGTGACAAGGAATATCGACATGAGCTTTCTCGAACGTATCAACCTCGTCGTTCTGGCCGCCCTGGTGGGGGTCTATGGCTGGTATTTCAGCACGGTCGGCGGTGAGCTGATTGGCGGGTTCGAGCCGGGCGCTGCGCTGGACTCGACCAATGACAAGATGTTTCTCGCGGTCGGCGCCTTTATCGTCTTGATGATCATCTCTTCGATCGTCACGGCGATCATCATGGGGCGCGCAAGCGATGAGCAGGATGAGCGCGACAAGATGATCGACATGCGTGGCGATCAGCGTGGCGGGTTTGCCCTCGCGGTCTTTGCCCTGCTGGGCATGGCACTGGCCATGGCGGATTATCCCAATGTCCTGGTCGCCAATGCGATCCTGGCTGGGCTGGTGGTCAGCGAGATGGTCAAGAGCGTGTCCAAGCTGATCGATTACCGCCGGGGTGTGTAGGTCATGGCCAAACCTACCGCGATAACCAATGATATCCGTCGGCTGCGCTTTGAGGCGGACGAGATGACCCAGGCCGAGCTGGCCAAGCGTGTCGGCGTGACGCGCCAGACCATTCTCGCCATTGAGCAGGGCAAATACTCGCCCTCGCTCGAGGTCGCCTTCAAGATCGCCCAGGTCTTCGGCGTGCCACTGGAAAAGGCCTTCCAGTATCCCGGCGAGGGCTAGGGGCACCGGCAGGCGCGCTCTTATCTGTCTGGTCAGGGGTGAATTCTGGCCAGACAGCCTAGGCGCGCCAAAATTCTTGCCCTAGATTGAAACCATGCGCTTTCTCGGGTTTCTCCTGCTTCTCTTCTTCGCGGCACCGGCTGACGCCGATATGGCGGCGGCCCGGTCAGCCTATGAGCAGGGTCATTGGCAGGCCGCTGCGGCTTATGCCCAGCGTGCTGGTGGCGCCGACGGCTATGCCTTTGCAGCGGGCTCGCTCATCGCCCAGCTCATGGTCGAGCCGGATCACCCAGATCGCGAGGCCCTGGCCCGGCGGGCGCTGGACCTGGCCGAATACGCCTACGAGCTCGACGAGGAACATGTGGAAGCCCGCCTCCGGCTGGCCGGCGCACTCGGCTTTCGCGGGCGCTATATGAGCGGCTTCCGGGCCTATGTTCAGCGCATGCCGCACCGGGGCAAACGTTTGATCGAGGGGGCTGTTGAAGCAGACCCGGACAATGCCTGGGCGGTCGGCATGCTCGGTGCCTGGCACCTCGAGGTGGCCCGGCGTGGCGGACAGCGCGGTCTCAATGCGCTCGATGCCTCGGTTGAAGCTGGTATCGGTTTTTATACCAATGCCATTGCGATGGACCCTGGCAATCCGGCACCGCGTTTTTTCCTCGCCGTGGCGCTGCTGGCGCTCGATGAGCCCGCCTATTACGACATGGCCCGGGAGCAGGTGGAGATCTGCTTGCAGATTGAAGCGGGCGATGCTTTCGAACAGGGCATACAGGACGAAGCGGATGTGTTGCGCGGCATGATCGATGATCGTCGGCGGGCGACGGCCTGGGCCGACGACCGCATGCGTCGCTAGCCTATTGGCTGGCCCAGATAATTCGCGCCATCCAGACAATGCTTTCCAGTGAGATCCGCTGTAGCGGGCCCTTGCCTTGCAGCGGCTTCAGGCAGAGCTGCTGAACACCTTGCTCGTGCAGGACATGCGCGCTCAGCTGGGCATTGCGGGCCTGGACCATGATCCGGTCGCCGCAACGCACCGCCTGCGTCCGGTCAATGATCAATCGGTCACCGGCCCGGTAGACGGGTTCGAGCCGGTCATCGGGTACTTTCAGGGCAAATGCCGTCTTGAGCGGGAAATCCGGGAAGGGGACATAGGTCCAGCTCGAGCCTTCCGGCAGGCCATCGCGCCCGAACGCCCCGCTACAGACCGGGTCCGCCAGGTCCATTGAGCGCAGCGCGCTCGCCCTGGGGGAGCGGTCCCGTACCAGGGCGGCAAAACCGAGAAAGTCCAGATTGGCTGCGGCGAGCGCCTTGGACAGGCTTTCCGTCGACGGCCAGCGCGGTTTGCTGCCATCGGCGGATGTGCGCTTGGACGGGTTGAACGTGGTCGCATCCAGCCCGGCCCGGCGAGCCAGCCCTGACGGGCTGGTCTCGGCATAGGCGGCGAGACGATCGATGCCCCGCCAGATTTCGGCGTGTGTAAACATCAAACAAACCCTCAGCGTGTGTAAGGCTATCGGAAATTGCAGCGCAGCGCGAGTCGGGCTTGCGCCGCGGGCTTCAGCCAGATAGGCCGCTGCACATGACCGATACGACTGCATACCGACTCGCAACGCCGGAACGCTGGGCCGAGGTGATGACCGCCGGCGTCTTCAAGGGCGACCCGCATGATATCGCCGACGGCTTTATCCATCTGTCCGCCACGGCCCAGGTGGAAGGAACGCTGCTGAAGCATTACGGCGACCATCCCCGCCTGGTCCTGGCGGAGATCGATCTCACCGTCCTTGGCGATACGGTGAAATGGGAAGTCTCCCGCGGCGGTGCGCTGTTCCCACATGTCTATGGTGATATCCCGGCCAGTGCCGTGCGCGGTGTGCGTCACATCCTGCGCGACGAGAATGGTGACTGGGTCTTGCCGGATGATATTGCACGCGCGTCGGAGGAGCGGTCATGATCCATGATGCTGCGGCGCGCTGGCTGCACCGGATGGAACCGGAAGCGGCCCACCGCTGGACCATTCGCGGTCTGAAATGGGGGCTGGGTCCGCGTCAGTTCGGCGCTGATAATGCCATGCTGGCGACATCGCTGGCTGGTATCCAATTGGCCAACCCGGTCGGCCTGGCTGCCGGTTTCGACAAGAATGCCGAGGCGCCGGACGCCATGCTGGCTGCCGGGTTCGGGTTTGTCGAATGTGGCGCGGTGACACCGCGCGCCCAGGACGGCAAGCCGCGGCCGCGCGTCTTCCGTCTGACCGAGGACCGGGCGATCATCAATCGCATGGGATTCCCCAATCAGGGGCTCGACCTGTTCGAGCGCCGGCTGGCCGCGCGCCAGCGCCGCGGCGGGGTCGTCGGGGTCAATCTCGGTGCCAATCTCGATAGTGAGGACCGGGTCGCAGACTATGTGGCTTGCCTCGACCGGCTGAAAGACCTGGCCCAATTCTTCACCGTCAATATCTCTTCGCCCAATACCCCCGGCCTGCGCCAATTGCAGGGGGCGGGTGCGCTCGACGGCCTGCTTGAAGCCGTTAGCGCCGTGCGGTCCAAAGCGCCGCTCTTCCTCAAGGTCGCGCCGGACATTGCAGATGAGGACGTGGCCGATATCAGCGCGGCCATCACGCGTTTCAAACTCGACGGGATCATCGTCAGCAATACCACCATCCAACGGCCGCAGAGCCTGCAGAGCGAGCATATGGGTGAGGGCGGCGGCCTGTCCGGCCCGCCCGTCTTTGAGCGTTCCACCGAATTGATCCGCCACTTCCGCGCCGCTGGTCCGGACCTTGCCATTATCGGCGTGGGTGGTGTCAGCGACGCCGAGACCGCCTATTGGAAGATCCGCGCCGGGGCCAATGCGATCCAGCTCTACACCGCGCTTGTCTATGAAGGGCCGGGCGTTGTTCAGCGCATCAAGGCCGGTCTGGTCGAGCGGCTGACAACGGACGGGTTCGCGAATATCAGCGAGGCTGTCGGCGCCGGCTAGCCGGCAGCCGCAGCCCGGCGCTCCAACGCGGGATAGCCCACCGCCAACGCGGCTCCACGGGCAATGTAATAGATCAGGAAGGCGGCCCAGACGCCGTGATTGGCGAAGCTGGGGGTCAAGAGCATGTCGGCGGTGAGATAGACGATTAGCGAGGCGATGCCCGCATTGCGCAGGATCTTGCCCGAAGTCGCACCGATAAAGACGCCGTCGAGCAGCCAGGCGCCGGCCCCGAGGAGCGGGACCAGGGCACACCAGGGCAGATAGGTGATCGCCGCCGCCCGGGCGCTTTCATCGGCGATCACCACGGTCAGGGCGGCCTCGCCGAACAGGAATGTCAGCACCGCGAAGGTCGCGCCGGCGGCCAGCATGGGCTCACCCGTCATGCGCACGGCTCGGCGCAGAGCGGCGAGGGATTTGCGTCCGACCGCGCGACCGGCCTCGGTTTCCGCGACAAAGGCAAAAGCGTCGAGCACGAAAGCCCAGAGCGTGATGACCTGAAGCAGGACATGATTGCCAGCCAGAGCCGTTGTGCCCTGGCGGGCTCCAGCATTGGCGAACCAGGTGAAGCCGATCACCAGCGTCCAGGTCCGGATCATCAGGTTGAAATTGACGTGAAACATCTCGGCCAGGGCGTGCGGATCCAGCAGGCGCTGACGGTCCAGCGCCCCGTCGGCCAGCCCGTTCTGCCGCTTGAGCTGGTGCATGACAAAGCCAATACCGATCAGCAACGCGCCCCATTCTGCGATTGCCGTGGCTGCGCCCACCCCGCCGGGGCCCATGCCCAGGCCGAGAACAAACCAGAGATCGAGAATGATGTTGATAGCCGAGAAACCGGCATACATGGCCAGCGTTGCGCCATTGCGTCCGAGCCCGATCAGCCAGCCGGATATGGCGAAAGCGGCAAGCGCGCCGGGGGCGCCCCAGACACGGGCTAGCAGATAGTCGGCGCCCTTGCTCTCGACATCGGCCTCGCCCTGCAGGATGGCGAACCCGCCCCAGGCGATCAGGTCGCGCAGCAGGAAAACGGCAAAGCCGAGCACGGCCGCGACGGCCATGGCGCGCATCAGGATGCGCTGGGTCTCGGCCAGTTTGCCGGCGCCATCGGCCTGGGCGGTGAGCCCGGTCGTGCCCATGCGCAGGAAGTAGAAGCTCCAGTAGAAGACTGAGAAGATCGTCCCGCCGAGCGCGACCCCGCCGAGATCACTGGCATCGCCGGACAGGCCCAGCACAAAGGTGTCGATGACACCGGCAAGGGGAACACTTGCATTGGCGAAGATCAGCGGCCAGGCGCGATTAAGCACTTCCAGCCGGGTCAGGGGCTTGTCCATCCCCCGCTGCTAGCGCGTAAGCGCTTGGGCGCGCAAGCATCTTAGTCGACGCTACAGACACCGTCCCGGCAGTTGTCGCGCGGGCGCAACGGCGCCAGCTTGCGATAAATGAAGTCGAGCGGAATGCGGATGAAGGGCGGCCGCGTCAGCATGGCCAGGTATTTCCAACCCGGAAGCCGTTCCCAGATGGCGATAAATGCGGCCACGCCCGTCACCACTTCACCCGAGGGCAGACGCACATGCATCGCGGCGAGCGCCTCATCCCGGTCGACATCATCGGGCAGATCCGGCGCATTGCAGTCTTCCAGCCGGATATAGTCTTCACCAAACTTGGAATAATGCGCCATCTCGCGCCGGCACATGGGGCAGAGCGCGTCATAGTAGGCGATAACGGGACCGAGCGTGTTCATGACCCCCAATCTAGTGCACGGGCCGTTCCAGGCCAGTGACAGAGCGCCGCAGGGCTAGCGCGTCTTCTCGCTCGCCGGCGTGATCATGAAATGGCCGTGCAGGGTCGCGACCGGAGCGCCCCGGCGTCCCTGCCAGGCCTCGACCCGGACATTGGCGACGCGGCGACCGCTGCGAGCGACCTGGGCCCGGGCATAGACATCAGCAGCGCGGGCCGGGCGCAGATAGTCGATGGCGACATCAATGACCTTGGGCAGGCGATCGAGCGGCTGGCTGACGATCAGCGAGGCCGAGGCTGTGATCTCCAGAAATGCCCCGACGGCACCGCCATGAAGCGCTGGAATGAGCGGGTTTCCAACCAAGTTTTCCTTGTAGGGCAGAAGACCGGTCAGCTCGTCGCCGCGGTAGTCGAAGCTGACCCCGAACTTGGAGACATAGGGAGTGTTGAGCAGGGTCTGCAGCAGGGTCTCGCTCATTTCGTCTCTCCCTGGCCAAAGGCTTTCTTGGCGCGCTCGGTCGCCGCTTGCGAGGCCTTGGTGACCATGAAGGCAGCCTGGGCGATGGCGACGGGATCGTCCCGGTCGCCGTCGTGGGCGGTCGCGCGAACGAAGACGACCAGACCATGAGCACGTACCGTGCTGGCTTCGGCGATCACGTCCAGCCCAGGCTGGGCCGGGCGCATGTAGTCAATGCGAAGGTCCAGCGTCGCAGGGGTGTCCTGGGCTCCGAGGCCGGCAAAGGCAGCGAGACCACAGGCATGGTCGAGGAGTGCCGTGACAACACCTCCATGCAGGATGCCGGTCTCCGGATCACCAACCAGGTCGGGCGAATAGGGCGCGCGCATGATGATGCAGTCGGGCTCGAGCTGATCGATCTTCAGCCCCAGGGCGACGGCATGAGGCGAGCCATCGACCAGAAGCGGGGCAACGCTTTCGAGCACTTCGCGGATTTTTTCCTCGGACATGAGCCGGTCTCCGTGACTTGGAGACCAGACATAAGCCTGCTCGCGTCCGGGCGCAAAGCACCGGCGCTGCCGTTTGACACCGGGATGTCGGTTCAGCCGACCTGGAACGTTTCGCCGTCGTCGCTCGTGCGCCGGGCCACGACTTGCTCCAGACCCGTCACCACGGGTTCGCGCAGCGGATTGCCTTCATCAGCGAGACGGGCCAGCTGGGCGATGGCGGCGCGGTGCATCTCGACGATTTCCGCCTCCTTGTCGCCGTATTGCTCAACGCCATTGATAAAGCGCTGCTGCGAGCGCGCGACACGGATCGCCAGGGCGTCACCCGTCCGGATCATCTCGTCCGCCATGGCCACGGAGGCGGCGCGGGCGGCGGCCATGGGCGTGGTCAGGCCGGCTTCGACATCGGCGGTCCGTTTGAGCGCCGGTCCCTGCTCGTGGAGAGGACGGCGACGCCGGTCCGGCCCGGTGAAGCGCGCGGCCTGGATGAAGGCGCGCGGGCGGTCGCTCAGCGAGGTCAGGCGCTGACGCAGGATTGCAGGGGACAAGGGTGTGACCAGGAATTCGGTGACGCCGGCGTCGCGGGCCTGTTCAACTTCACTCCGGCTTTTCGGAGCAGTGATCATGACCACGGGCGCGGCCCGGTAGCGGGCCTGCTCGTCTTCGCGGATCGACCGGATCAGACGCAAACGGTCCTCTTCACGCTCTGCCGCACGGTTCCAGTCGGTCAGGATCAGGCCGGGATTGTGTGCGCGCATGAAATGGCGCGCACTATGAACACTGCTGACGACCAGCACATTGCGAAAACCGGCATCGCGCAACAGTCCGCCCGTAAGCGAACGCATATAGCCATTGCTTTCCAGCAGCAGGGCCGGAGTGCGTTGCAGGGACGGGCGATCCTTGGGTGTCGTCAGTGCATTCATGACGGTTTCAGTACGCGACCCGGATTGAGATCGCGCAAAGAAACACGGTTAAGGATGCCTGAATTTCAGTTCCGGCAGAGCGGGTTAGTCGCGCTTGAAGGCCCCCAGCAGGCGCATGAACAGCCAGATCGGCAGGACAATGATCGCGCCCATCAGGAAATACTGCACAGCCCGGTCGGCGCTTCCCAGCACCGCTTCGACGATGCGTTCGACCGCTTCGCCCAAGGTTCCAAAGAAGTCCACCCAGAGCTGGGCCGGGTCAACCTGGAAGGCGACCAGGACCAGACCGACAATGACCGAGATCAGAACGAGGCGCAGGACCTCGTTGAGCCGGATCGAGAAGACCCGGGCGAGGAAGCCGCGCGGCGTCTCGTCCGGATTGTTGGCCCGTTTGGGGCTGGTGGAGATATCGTCACTCATGACACTCACTCTAACCTCAATTGCGGCACAATCGCGACCAGCCCCGAAGTATATCTCTAGTCTTTGCGCTCGACATTGACCTGGTGCGGGTAGGGGATGGAGATGCCCGACGCGTCGAAGGCGTTCTTCACATTCTTCATGGCGTCGAAATAGATGCCCCAATAATCGCCGCTATCGCACCAGACACGGGTGACGATATCGATCGACGAGCCGCCATGAGCGGTTACAGCGGTGAAGATATCGGGATCCTTGTGAATGCGTTCGTCGGCACCGAGCGTGTCGTGGATCACCTTCATCGCCTTGTCGATATCGTCGCCATAATCGATGGAGAAAACGAAATCGACCCGGCGGGTATCATTGGCGGAATAATTGGTGATCACGGCGCCCCAGGCGGCACCATTGGGGACGATGACTTTCTTGTTGTCGCCGGTGGCCAGCTCGGTGGTGAAAAGATTGATGTCCTTGACCGAACCGGACTGCCCCGCAACTTCGACGAAGTCTCCGAGCTGATAGGGCCGGAAAAAGATGATCATCACGCCGGCGGCCAGGTTGGACAGCGTGCCCTGCAGGGCCAGGCCAATCGCGAGGGTGGCAGCACCCAGAGCGGCTACAAGGCTGGTGGTTTCAACCCCGAAGCGGGCGAGGACCGCGATCAGCACAACCGCCATGATGGCGTAATAGATGACCGAGGAGAAAAACCCGCCCAGCGTATCATCGATCCGGTCACTCTTGAGAACGGCCGCGCGCACGCCTTTGCGTACGGCGCCGGCGATGATCATGCCGACGATCAGGATAGCAGCTGCAAGCAGGACGCTTGTGCCCGCGCCGATCAGGCGCTCAGTCAGCGCCGCGATAGTTTCCGGCGACATCAGATTTTCCGGGTCCATTTTTCCCCCCTGGTAGAATGTTCAAGCAGTTTTGTATCACCACTCTCGCAGTAGGGGAAAGCGTTTCAGCTTATTCTTGCTGCACTAGATCTGCTCTGCTTCACCCTCGAGTTCACCCGTCCGGCCAGAACGGATGATCATGATTTTCTGCCAGATTTTAGACGCCATATTCGAGGTCAGCGTTTCAATGTCATTGACAGAGGCGATGACCACCGGGTCGCGTGAATTCTGGGCATAGAGCGCCGCGATCTTGCCGGCGAGCGAGAGCATTTCCGCGCAATAATCGAGATAGCGCGAGAGTTCGAACTCGGTCATCTCCCGATCGGGTGACGACACGGTGCGCGGCCCGAGGCGCAAAAGCGCCGTCGGGTCCTTGGTCAGCTGGTGCATGTCGACGACGTGGGCGACCGAGCGCAATTCGTGGAGGTCATCCAGCGCCAGGGATCGTTTCAGACGTTCCTCGATCCGCGACAGGGTGAAAATCGCAACCGCCGCGAGGATGACGATATTCAGCCCCGCCTCGACCCCGGCAAAGACCGAGAAGATTTCCAGCCGGCCGTTTTCCATCTCCATCGTATTGAGCAGGCGGTAGCCCATATAGATCAGGGCTCCGATGGCCGCGATGATGGCGGTCAGAGTGCCGGCCCGCAGGGCAAAATAGGGGCGGGCGAGACGCTGGGTCCTCAACTCGTCGCGATTGGCCAGCTCGATCAGTTCCGCCACGACATTATTGAGGCTCGCCTCGGGGAAGCGTTCCTTGATCCGTGCGGCGAGACGCTCAAGCGTCTCGGCGATATGTCGTGAATTGAGTGTGCGAAACGGCACGGCATTCCCCCTGTTGCGGGTGCAACATGCCGTGCCGGACCGGAGCTGTCACCCGCCTAGCTGGCGGCGGCCGGAACAACTGCTGCGGTGGTAACCGCGGCGATCATGGCGGCCTGGGCAGCCAGAATGGCAGCCAGATCGCTGGCGGCGCGGACTGAAGAGCCATCGCCGAGCTGGGCCAGGGTGAGGCGCATGGCCAGCTTCGCGGTCGTCTGCTGGGGCAGGCGCGGTTTGAGCGGCAATAGCGCTTCGAAACTGCGGACCAGCGCCTCGGCCGTCTCCTGGCCATTGCCATGAGCCGCCAGCACAGCGAGACCTGCCCGGCCAAGACCGGAGCGCAGGCTGGAGCGGCCACGCACCGCGAGATTCAACGATGTCCAGGCCGAAGCAATTTCCCCGCCTTTCAGATCAAGCAGGGCGACTTCATAGGCAGCGGCTTCGAGGGCACTCCCCGGAACGCCACCATCGCGCAGCGCCTGACGGGCCGCATCGAGACGACCGGCCAGTTCGTCGGGCAGGAAACCTGCGGCCGTCCCGGCTGCGGCAAGCACTTCCTCGCGCCCGGCTTCACGGCGCCACCACGGCGCGGCGATGGCCTCGAGTGTATCGAAATAGGTGTCGGCCTGGTGCACATCCGCGCCGGCGCTGCACAGCGCCAGCGCTGCGGGGGCTCCGCCATGCGACAGACCACGGCCACCGCGCCGTGCCCTTTCATCCTGCAACGCCTTGCGCAGGACAAAAAACTGGCTTGGCCGACGCTTCGCTGCTGCCAGTACGGTGGCATAGACCAGACGCATCGGTTTATCCGGTGCACGCCAGTGGCCCAGGCGTGAATTCAGCTCGCTGCGGATTTCGAACACGTTTTCGATCAGTGTTTCGATATCCGGTTCTGCATGCAGTGCCGCCAGTGCGGCAAAGCGGGCCTGCAGTTTCTCCCCGCGTCCCGCGCGCGCCTGAAACGCGGCGTCCAGCGCCTTGAAGCGGTCGATCACAGCATGGGTCATGTAAATCCTCCGAGCCGTGATCATGCCCGTTCGCCATTGCACGTGGCAGGGGGACGGTCTTTTCCATTGTCCCTCTTCATCTTGTGGCTTTGACGCCCGCCGCGCGGCTTGTATGTCAATTGGGATGAGTGAAACGAGCGCGCGCCTGCCGGAACGGTTTGATGCCTGGTTTGCCAGCCGTGGCTGGCGTCCGCGCGCGCATCAGCTGGAGATGATCGAAGCGGCCAAGGCCGGCGAAGACACTTTGCTCATCGCCCCGACCGGCGGCGGCAAGACGCTGGGGGGCTTCCTGCCCAGCCTGATCGATCTGGAAGCCGTGCTGCGCGATGCGCCGGCCCAGCGCCCGCATCGTCTGCACACGCTCTACATCTCGCCGCTCAAGGCGTTGTCCGTGGACGTCGCCCGCAATTTGATGATCCCGGTCGAGGAAATGGGGCTGGATGTGCGCATCGAGACCCGGACCGGCGATACCTCAACGTCCAAACGTCAGCGGCAAAGGGCGCATCCGCCCGATATCCTTCTGACCACGCCGGAACAGCTGGCGCTATTCTGCGCCACGGCCAATGCCGAGGCGTTTTTCCGTGATCTCAAACGGATCATTATCGATGAAGTCCACGCGATCGCGCCACAAAAGCGGGGGGACCTTCTGAGCCTGGGGCTGGCGGCGATCTCGCGTTGGGCGCCCGACGCGCGGCGGGCGGGTCTGTCAGCCACCGTGGCGGACGAGCAGGGCCTCGCACGATGGCTGGCCGGTCAATCCGGCGACGAGGATGCATTTGCCCGCATTGTCCGCGGCAATGCCGGCGCCCGGCCCGAGGTGGACATTCTTGATCCGGAGGAGCGCATCCCCTGGGCCGGTCATTCCGGGCGCCATGCGCTCGGTGAAATCTATGAAAAGATCAAATCGGCGCGGATGACGCTGGTCTTCGTCAATACGCGCTCCCAGGCTGAAACCACGTTCCAGGATCTCTGGCATCTCAATTCTGACAATCTGCCTATCGCCCTGCATCACGGCTCCCTGGCCCCGGAGCAGCGGCGCAAGGTCGAAGCGGCCATGGCCAAGGGCGCGCTCAAGGCGGTGGTGTGTACCTCCACACTCGACCTCGGCATCGACTGGGGTGATGTCGACCTGGTCATCCAGATGGGCGCACCGAAAGGCTCCTCGCGGCTGATCCAGCGCCTCGGACGCGCCAATCACAGGCTCGATGCGCCTTCGCGCGCCCTGTTGGCCCCGACCAACCGGTTCGAACACCTTGAATGCGAGGCGGCCCGTGACGCGGTCGCGCTCAACGCTCTTGATGGTGAGCCCCTGAGTGCCGGAGCCCTGGACGTTCTGGCCCAACACCTGATGGGCCGCGCCTGTGGCGAACCGGTCTGCGCCGACACCCTCTACCAGGAGGTCCAGGCTGCTGCCCCCTATGCGCATATCGAGCGTGAGCTGTTCGACAAGGTCATGGCCTTCGCCTCGACGGGGGGATATGCGCTGCAGAGCTATGACCGCTTCCGCCGCATGGTGCAGGGCAAGGACGGGCTGTGGCGGGCCCGCTCACCACAGATCGCCCAGCGTCATCGCATGAATGTGGGCACGATCGTGGAAGCTCCGATGCTCGACGTGGTGGTCTCCTCACGCGGTCGCGGTGGGCGGCGCCTGGGACAGATCGAGGAATGGTTCGTGGAACAGCTGGTTCCGGGCGATACCTTCCTGTTCGCGGGCCAGGTCCTGAAGTTCGAGGGCATTGAGGAAATGACGGCCCGCGTCACCCGCTCAAGCGACCCGGAGCCGAAAATCCCATCCTACCAGGGCGGCAAGTTTCCGCTCTCCACCTATCTGGCCCAGCGTGTCCGAGCTCTGGTGCAGAACCCCGGAGAATGGTCGAAACTCCCCCAGCAGGTGCAGGACTGGCTCACCCTGCAGCAGGAAAAGTCCATGCTGCCGCCGGCCAATGGCTTGCTGGTGGAGACCTATCCGCGGTCAGGCAAATTCTATCTCTGCTGCTACCCGTTCGAGGGGCGGCTGGCGCATCAGACGCTGGGCATGCTGATCACGCGCCGGCTAGAGCGCATGCGGATGCGGCCGATGGGGTTTGTCGCCAATGAATATGCCCTGGCGGTCTGGGGGCTGCGGGATATGTCCGGCCTCGATTTTGACGCGCTGTTCGGCGAAGACATGATGGGCGATGACCTCGATGCCTGGCTCGCCGAGAGCGATCTGATGAAGCGGACTTTCCGTAATTGCGCCCTGATCGCGGGACTGATCGAGCGGCGTTTCCCGGGCCAGGAGAAGACCGGCCGCCAGGTCACTTTCTCGACCGACCTGATCTATAATGTCCTGCGCGAACATGAACCCGATCATGTCCTGTTGCAGGCCGCCTGGGCCGATGCGGCCACCGGACTGCTGGATGTGCGCCGCCTGGGTCAGGCCCTGTCACGCGTGAAAGGCGGTATCATCCACAAGCCCTTGCAGCGGATTTCGCCGTTGGCGGTGCCGGTCATGCTCGAAGTGGGCAAGGAGCCGGTCTATGGTGAGGCGCAGGAGAGTATTCTCGAAGACGCTTCCGAGGCCCTGATCGCGGAAGCCCTGATCTGAGGCCCCAGCTTTGACCGATCGCCCGGAAATCCTCAGCTTTGACCTTGCTGGTACGCGGGTGCTGGCGGATGCCGAGGGGGTTCTCATGGTGCCGGGCGAGGCGACCTTGATTGTCTCCGACTTGCACTTTGAAAAAGGTTCGGCCTATGCCGCCGGCGGCCAGTTGCTGCCGCCCTATGATACCCGAGCGACCCTGAAACGCCTGGCTCTGGCCATCGCGCGCCACGCACCGGACCGGGTTATCGCGCTGGGCGACAGCTTCCATGATCTCGGGGCGGCAGGCCGCATGGCCGGCGATGATATCGCCGCCATCAAGGCCATGGTGGCCGGTCTTGAGGACTGGGTCTGGATCGAGGGCAATCACGATCCCCAGCCGCCTGAAGAGCTGGGCGGGCGCACGGCTCATACGCTGCAGCTGGGCGATCTGGTGCTACGCCACGAACCGCTCGAGGTGCCGGCCCCCGGCGAGATCGCCGGCCATTTGCATCCGTGCGCCAAGGTGCGCGGACGGGGCCGTGCGGTGCGACGGCGGTGTTTTGCCACCGATGGACAGCGTCTGATCATGCCCGCCTTCGGAGCCTATACCGGCGGGCTCAATATCCGTGATGCGGCCTTCCTGGCCTGTTTCGGCCGGGTGCCGGATGCGCTGGTGATGGGACGCGATGCGGTTCACGCCATTTCCGCCCGCCAGTGCGTGCCGGACAGGGCTCAGCTGCGCGCCAGCAGGTAGAGCAGGGTCATGGCGATGGCCGATCCGACCGCGCCCAGGGTCAGGATCAGGCGCAACCGCCCGAACCAGGCCGGCAGTTCGCCGCGTGCGGCCGCCTGCCGGTCCCAGGCCATCATCACCAGCAGGCTCACTGCCAGTAGTAGCCAGGCGAGGTGCGGATTGGAGGCCCAGTGGAGCAATGCGGCCATCAGGCCCAGAATACTCGGAGCCACCGATGCCGACAGAACGGCAAGATCCGGTGTTTCGCGGCTGACGATCTCACGGCCCCATCTCACACCCCCGAGAAAACTCAGGATCAGGCCGGCATAGACCGTGTAAAGCCATTCCTCGGCAGCGGCGCTGCGACCTGTCAGCAGCGCGTGCGTGGACAGGGCAACCGGAATCCAGAACGGGATCCAGCCGGCAAGGCCGAGAAAAAGGGCGGAGGCGGGTAGGGTTTTCGTGCTCATCGACGAGCGAATATGGCAGCCCCGGCCCATCCGGCAAGCATGGCGAGGGCAACGCAGAACAGTCCGTACACCATGGGCAGGCCATGGGCGAACTCGTAAATGAGGCGTTCCAGCCCCGCTTTTTCCACGCGCAGGCTGGTCGATCGGCTGGCGACCGGGCGGCCGTCACGGAACAGATAGACCTCGGCGGTATAGTTTCCGACCGGCGTTGATGGCGGCAGGGCGAGGGTCGCACGGAACAGGCCGCCATCGAGCACTTCGACCCCGCGTGGCGCGCTGGCATACAACGCCTCGCGCGCACCGGCGCGTTCAACCGCCTTGCGATATTCCAGCATTTCCGCGACCGGTGTTTCGCCCGGGCGGGTCAGCAAATGATCCAGCCCGATGCGGTTGCGCACCAGCGCTGCCTCATTGGCGATCTCTTCGAGCGGGCGACTCGAGGCGATGGCGTAATAGCGTGGCACGGCCTGGAATTCGCGCGCCGAGCCATTGATCCAGATGCCGAAACTGCGGGTCTTGCGCATTACCCGCAGATCCTGCTCGGGGCCGCGCAGCACGACGACGATTTCATCCTGGATGGTGAGCCCGCGCGTGGCGCCGTAGAGCACCAGCTCGGTGCCGGCGAAATCCTCGCGGATCTCCACGGTTTCCTGGGTCAGCGCCCCCATGATGCTTGGCGCTTCCGAGGTGATCGGCTGTTGCAGGACGAGGGCAAAAAGGGCGGCCAGCAGCATTATTCGCCCTCCATCCCAACCGGCAGGACCTCAAACATGTCCGACGGGGTCACGACCAGGTCCCAGCCCAGCTTGAGGCAGACCGCGAGCACCATCGCCGCGAGCAGGGCGCGCAGCTCCTCCGCTTTCACATGCCGTCCGGCCCGGGCGCCGAACTGCGCTCCGATCACGCCGCCAACGGTCAACAGCATGGCCAGCACGATGTCGACTGTCTGGTTCTGTGTTGCCTGCAGGAAGGTGGTCAGGGCGGTGACGAAAAGGATCTGGAACAGCGAGGTGCCGACGACGACATTGGTCGGCATGCGCAGGATGTAGATCATCGCCGGCACCATAACGAAGCCGCCGCCCACGCCCATGATCGCGGCCAGCGTACCGACGAAGAAGCCGATGGCGATGGGCGGAATGACAGAGATGTAGAGGCCGGATCGCGGGAAGCGCATCTTGAACGGCAGGGTGTCGATCCATCCCCGTTTCTTGCGTGTGCCCATACCGCCTTCACGGCGGGCTTCCGGTTGGCGGCTGCGCATGATGGTGCGCGCGCTTTCATACATCATCAGCCCGCCGATGGTGCCGAGAAAGCCGACATAACAAAGCGAAATGATGAGATCGATCTGACCCAGGCCGCGTAGGAAGGTGAAGAGCTGGACGCCGAATATCGAGCCCGCCGAACCGCCGGCCAGCAGGAGCAATCCCATTTTCGGGTCGAGCGTCCGCCGGCGCCAGTGTGCCAAGGCGCCGGAGGCCGAGGATGCAACGATCTGGTTGGCTTCCGTCGACACGGCGACGGCAGGCGGAACGCCGATGAAGATCAGCAGCGGGGTCATCAGGAAGCCACCGCCGACACCGAACATGCCGGACAGGAAGCCAACCCCGGCGCCAAGTCCAAGCAATAGAAAGATGTTCACCGAGAGTTCGGCGATCGGGAGGTAGATCTGCACCGGCCCCTAGCCCGACACGGCGCGTTCGAGCCGGTCCAGAAGGACCGCATCGACACGCCCGGTTCGGGGAAGACCCTGAGCGGCTTCAAATGCCATGATGGCCTCACGCGTTTGCGCGCCGATCATGCCATCGATCGGGCCGGGTGTGTAACCCAGAACTGAAAGAAATCCCTGAGCGCGCTCAACATCTTCGCTCGCGGCGCTGACGGTGCGGTCCCAGGGCTGGTTCTGGTACAGGCCATTGGCCTCGGCATCGATCGGGCGCGGCGTGAAGCCGGCAGCGATGCTGCGCGCTTCGCTGACTGCTTCCGGCGGCAGCTGGGCTTGCAGCAAGCGGGCGCGCTCGGCGGCCGTCGGGTCATTCTCATTGGCCGAAATCAGGAACCAGGTATAGGCGTCGGCGAGGGAGAGCGGGACGCCCTGGCCGCTTTCAAACAGCAGCGCCAGATTGAACTGGCTGTCGCGCAGACCCATCAGGGCGGCTTCCTGGAACCAGCGGGCGGCCGTTTCGAAATCCCGTGCTGTTCCCGTGCCATAGTAGTGCATCACGGCGAGGTTATGCATGGCGCGGCGATGGCCGGCATTGGCGGCGCGTTCGGTCCAGCGGCGGGCGGCTTCCAGGTCGATCTCGACGCCCTGACCGGTCTCAAGCAGCTTGGCATAACGGTATTGAGCCGCGGGCACGCCCTGCTCAGCCGAGGCCAGCAAGAGCGCTGCGGCTGAAGCGGCGTCGCCGCCCTCGAGCAATTGCAGGCCGAGCTGGTAGCGGGCGACGGCATTGCCGTCGAGCGCCGCGCTTTCCAGCGTGGTCCGGGATGAGCGCGGGACCGGAGCACTGCTGCGCGTCGTCGCCGGAGCGGGCTCTTCGCGGTTCGCTGCGGTCGCGGTTTCTGTGGCCGAGGGGACCAGATTGGCACCGGCATCGGCGACCATATTGCGCGGCGCCTGTGTTGGCGCGGTGTCCGCAGCGTCTGTTCTGGTTTGCGTGTCCGCCTGCGACGTCGCCGGTGTGGCAGTTGGTGTCGCAGCCGGGGTCTGTGCCTCCGGAGACGGGGTCGCGGCCGGCTGCGTCGACGGAGCGGCCGGGTCGGCGAGACCGGCCTCGATCTGGGCCGCGAAATCGCGACCTCCGCTCTCGGCGATCGTGGGCTGCGGATTTCCCTGGATGGCATCCCAGACCAGGATCGTACCGGCGCCGGCCAGCATGGTCAGTGCGACCAGCGGGATCGCGATCAGGGTGGCGCGGCTGAACCGGCCGGACCGGTTCTCGCGCTCATAGGGCGAGGGCTGGGCGGTACGGGTACGTTCGCGGGCGGCGGCCAGGAAGTCGCCATCGGCCCTGGCCTCCTGCAGCGGTGCTGCGGCGGGCGCGGCCGGTGCCGGAGCCATTTGTGCCGGCGCCGGCTGGCGCAGGCGTGGTGCAGCGCCGGGCGCCTGAACCGGCGCCTGAACAGGAGCCTGGGCCTGGGCGGACGGGCCGGGCGCCGAGAGGAAGGGATCGGTCTTGCCGGCATCGAACTGGCTGGTCGGCACTTCGGCACTGGGCGGCGGGCCGAGCGGGCGCGAAATTTCCTCGGCGGCGACCTGGGTTGCGCCTTGCGGCTTGCGGCCGGCCGGGCGGGCCGGCGAGGAGCCGCGCTGTTCGATCTTTTCCAGACGGTCGGCGAGGGCGGTCATCGCCCGTTGCACCGGGCTCAGGGCTTCCTCGGTATCGGCCTTGACCGCTTCGAGCTTGTCCTGGACGCCGCCCAGAGCCGTCTCGATGCGCTGGACGGTGCGTTCCTCGCTGTCGCGCAGGCGCTGGTCGAGTTCGGCTTCGCGTTCCGGCTGAGTTTTCTCGAAGCGCTCGAGCGCCTCGGTCATTTTCGACGTCGCCGCCTCAACTGCGTTGGCCGATTGTTCCTCGGAGCGGGAAATCCGTTCGGCCAGGGAGCGGCCCAGTCGGGTCACTTCCTCGCCCATGCGACGCATGTTTTCGCGATTTTCCTGGCGCACCGTGTCGATGCGGGAGTTCAGTGCTTCTTCCGAACGGCGATCGCGGCGCGCGGTCTCTGCGCGGTGCTCGCTTTCGGTCAGGCGTTGGTCGATGGCCTGGGCGAGACGGGAAATCTCGTCTCCCAGTCGGGACAGGCTGTCGGCCTGGCGGCGCTCGGTTTCGTCGATGCGGCCAGCGCTGGCGGTCTGCTGGGATTTGATGTCGCCGATAATGCGGGCGACGTCATCGCTCATGCGATCGAAGCGGCGTTCCAGTTCGACCGTGTCTGAGGAATTGCGGGTTTCCAGGGCCCGCAGGCGTTCATCAAGGCGGGCAAAGGCCGTTTCAAGCGTGCGGGTGGTGTCATTGGTGCCGCGCTCGGAATTTTCCACGCGCTGCGCGAACTCGGCCAGGCCATTGGCCCGGTGCTCCAGCGCATCGAGCCGCTGGCGCTGATGCTCGGCCTCGGCGCGGGCCTCGTCCTGCTCGTGCAGACGGGCGGCGATATCGTTTTCGTGTTCGTAGAGCCGGCGGGCGAGCTTCATCACCGCGGCTTCAACAGCCTTGGTGTTGCCGCCGCTTCCGCTTTCCAGCTTGGCTTCCAGGCTGCGCAAGCGATCGGCAATCGCCGCCTGCTGGCCGGCCAGGGATTTGGCGGTCTCGTCACGCTCGGCGATCTTGGCGCTTTGCTTTTCCGTCGAGCGCATCACCGTGCTGGCGAGCTGGTTGATGGTGCGATCGAGGTCGGACAGGGTTTTGGACGAGGCGGTTTCATTGTCCTGGATGCGCTGGGCCAGGCGATTGATCATCGCCCGCAACAGCCGGTCCTCTTCGTCATTGGCCGCATCGCCGCCAAATCCCGGGAAGCCTTCCAGGGCATCATCCCAGACCGGCTGGCCGGGATTGCTGTCGTCCATGATCACGCGATTGAGCCATTCGCCCAGCGTGACGCCTTCCTTGCGCGCAGCCGTCTTCGCCCGCGCACGTGCGCGGGGGTCGATTCCTTTAACGCTCCAAGGCCCTCCAGCCGACATGCGAATCGCTCGCTCTGCTTATCCGTCCGACGCTATCGGGCGGTTAATTTAGTGTAAACCAAGTGCCCACGCACAAGATGTGGTGTTTCCACACCCAAATTCAGGAAAGCGGCGCCGATGGCCGAAATCCTGAGTCTAGACAGGGCATCGACTCGGTTAATGCGCCGTAAAATCTGTTGATAACTTCGTTAACCGTCTGCGTCCGGAGCGAAATAATCCGGCGAGACCGCGCGCAGGCGGGTTTCCAGGGCGGCGGTGTCCCGCAGCGCCGTGTTGGCGGTCTCGGCATTGAGCGACTGGGCGATGTCGAACAGCAGCCAGGCCGTCTCGATATCCCCCCGGCTGGCGGCGAACCGGCCGGCATGCCAGTAGGTCAGCGGCGCATAGGGGTCGAGTTCAGCGGCGCGGGCAAAGGCATCGAGCGCATCGAGGTCAAAGCTGGGGCCCTTGACTGCAAAGGCCTGTGCCCGGAGCAGGTGGACGCCTGCGCCCGCCAGGTCGTCACGCTCGGTGTATTCCGCCAGGCCTTCGATCAACCCGTCTGCATTGGACAGGCCGCCATTGACCACAGAGGCGAGGCTTTCAAAGGCGCGATTGCCAAGACCCGATGCCAGCGTGCTGCTGGTCGCGGCGCAGACTTGCGAGACGGCGTCGCCGGGTGTGCAGGGGCCGAAGTGATTGGCCGCATGGATCAAGGTGAAATATCGGCCATTGAGATCGCCGGACTGGGACAGGGCCTGCGCCCGGTCGAGGAAGTCGGCCTCTCCCGGCGCTTCGCTGGCGGTCTGGGCAGCGGCAATTCCGGTTCCCAGGATGACACTCATGGCATCTGTCGAGGGGGCGTAGGCGGACACCGGCGCGCGCGGCTGATCGGTCCAGACGAAATCGCGTTCGACCGCGATGCTTTCCTGCAGGGTCCAGCGCTCGCGTCGGCCATCCGGACTGGAGGGGCTGAAGACCAGGAATTCGAAACTCGCCGGCAAGGTGGCCGCGCCGGCCATCGGATCCAGCACGTCCTGGTGGATGGGCAGGGTGTGGCGCATCCAGCGACGCAGCAGATCGCTCTGGACGGCGTTGCCATCTTCCGACGGGGTCCAGCTGAACACCGCGGGTCCGTCTGCTGTGCGTGGCGCTTCCATGCGGCCGTTTTCAAGCTGGCGCGGTTCGAGTATGGCCGGATTGATCCGGATGCCCATGGCGCTTTCAATCCAGAAGCGCTCGAAAATCGCGCCGCCGGGACCGGCAATCTCGTCCAGCGTGCCGCCCGCGGTGAAGCGGTTGAAGGTGTCCATCTGCCGGTGGACATGCGCGGCGATCGGCCGGTTCAGAACGCCAAATGCGCTGAAGCTCAAAATCCGCCCTGTCGCGAAGTCATAAACCGTGCCGGCGCCGTCATCGCGGTCATGCACGTAGCGGTCGCCCAGGACGAGGCTGCGGGTTTGCGCGCCGAGGCGGGTGCCGCCCAGATCAAACTGTTCGACGCGCCAGCGGGTGACGAGCGCGTCACGTGTGCGGGTTGCGCGGTAGGCGTTATAGGCGTCTGCGTCCAGGTGCAGGCCAGCCGGGCGGGTCAGCTCGGGTTCCGGTTCGGGCTCGGGTTCCGCCTGCGTCGGCAGGGGCTGCGGAGCGAAGATCGAAAACGGATCTGGATCGCTGGTCTGGGCTGCTGCCACAGGGGTGAGCAGGGCCAGGACGGCAATAAGGAATACGCGCAATGAACCGGTCATGGGGCTGAGTTTGCCGCCTTCAGCGGGCTGAGAAAAGAGGGTGAAAACAATTTCGCCGGAGAAGAGCTGAACCGGGGCTGAAACGGCATTTTTTACGTTGACGTTCGCGTAAAGATGTGAACACAGTTTACCCATGGTCAAGCCCGTACCCCCAGACGCCGAATTCTCGATCCGCGAGCTGTCGCAGGAGTTCGATATTACGCCGCGTACGCTCCGTTTTTACGAGCAAAAGGGGATGATTCATCCGACCCGCCGCGGCGCGGCCCGGGTGTATTCCGCGGTCGATCGAGCCCGCATAGAGCTGATCCTGCGCGGCAAGCGCGTCGGCTTTGCTCTCGACGAGATCAAGGAAATGCTCGACCTGCGTTTTATCGATGCCGGCAATCCGACGACTTTGCATGCCGCGCTCGAGCGTTTTGAGAATCGCAAGCGTGTCCTCGAACAGCAACGCGAAGACGTCGAGCGTGCGCTGGCGGAAATCCAGTCCGGGCTCGACTGGCTCAATGCCCGCGTGACCGAAAACGAACCGTCCGAAGATGTTAAACGGCGCGCCCGGGCATTCGAGGCCCTGGCCGCTGCTCGCCTTGAAGACTGGACCGGCCTGCCGTCCAGCTGACCTCATGACACGGGGCGGCGTCCGCCGTGCCCGACCTGACTTGGAGACTTGAACATGGCCGCTTACCGCGCCCCCGTCCGTGACCAGCAATTCGTCCTGCATGATGTGCTGGACCTGGCCCAGTATTCCAACCTGCCCGGCTTCTCCGATGCTGATCGTGACACGATCGATGCCATCCTCGATGAGAGCGCGAAATTCTGCGAAGGCGTGCTGGCGCCGATCTCCAAAGTGGGTGATGTCGAGGGCTGTACCCGCGACGCCGACGGCAATGTGAAAACCCCGACCGGCTGGAAGGAAGCGTTCCAGCAGATGTCGGAAGCCGGCTGGACGGCGCTGTCCTCTGACCCGGCCTATGGCGGTCAGGGCCTGCCGCACGTGCTCAACCTGGCGGTCAATGAGATGGTCTCCTCCGCCAATATGGCGTTTGGCATGTATCCGGGCCTAACCCTGGGCGCTGCCGCCGCGCTGCACACGGGCGGTTCGGACGAGCAGAAAGAGCTCTACCTGCCGAAGATGATTTCCTGCCAGTGGGGCGGGACGATGAACCTGACCGAGCCGCATTGCGGTACCGATCTGGGTCTGCTGCGCACCAAGGCCGTGCCGCAGCCGGACGGGTCCTACAAGATCACTGGCCAGAAGATCTGGATCTCCTCCGGTGAGCACGACATGGCAGAGAATATCGTCCACCTCGTGCTCGCCCGCATCGAGGGCGCGCCGGAAGGTGTGAAGGGTATCTCGCTCTTCGTGGTGCCGAAATTCATCCCCGATGCCGACGGCAATCCGGGCGAGCGCAATTCGCTCAAATGCGGTGGTCTCGAGCACAAGATGGGCATTCACGGCAATGCCACCTGTGTCATGGACTATGATGATGCGACCGGCTGGCTTGTCGGCGAGGAGAACAAGGGTCTCAAAATCATGTTTATCATGATGAATGAGGCGCGCCTCGGTGTCGGCCTGCAGGGTTATGCCCTGGCGGAAGCCGCCTACCAGCAGTCCGTCGATTTCGCCAAGGACCGCCTCCAGGGCCGTTCCCTGACCGGTCCGAAGAACGCCAATGGCCCGGCTGACCCGATCATCGTGCACCCCGATGTGCGTCGCATGCTGATGGACCAGAAAGCCTTCGTCGAAGGCGCCCGCTGCTTCGCGCTCTGGACCGCGCTGCATGGTGATCTGGAAGAGAAGTCCGATGATGCCGCGGCCCGTGAAAAGGGCGGCGACTACATGGCGCTGCTTACCCCGATCGTGAAGTCCTACCTGACCGGCAAGGGCTATGACATGGTCTCCAACGGCCTGCAGGTTCATGGTGGTTCCGGCTTCACCGAGGAGTGGGGCGCGTCCCAGCTTCTGCGCGATGCCCGCATCACCCTGATCTATGAAGGCACCAATGGCGTGCAGGCGCTCGACCTTGTTGGCCGCAAGCTGGCCATGAACGGCATGCGTCCGATCACCTCCTTCTTCAACGAGCTCGATGCCTTTGTCGCCGAAGGCGGCGATGAGAGCGTCAAACCCTTCATCGAGGCTGTCGCCGAGACCAAGGGCAAGCTCAAGGAAGGCACCGACTGGCTGATGAATAACGCGCTGGAGAATTTCGACCACGCGGGCGCCGCCAGCCACGACTATCTCAACCTCTTCGGCCTGACCTGCCTGACCTATATGTGGGCAGTCATGGCCAAGACCTCCGCCGCCAAGATCGCCGAGGGCGATAGCGACCCGTTCTACAAAACAAAACTCGCAACGGGCCGTTACTTCCTCGATCGCTGGGTGCCGGAAGCCGACATGCACCTGGCCAAGGTCCAGGCCGGCGCCGACACCATGATGGCGCTCGAGGCGGAGGCCTTCTAAGTCAATCTGTATCAACGACCACCTGGGGAGGAAGGTCATGTTTGAAGATCCGCTCAATGTACCGCGCCCGGCCTTTTTGGCCCGGGAAGACGTCGTCATCTTTGAAGAGAGCGTCCGCGGTTTCATGGCGAAGGAATGCGTTCCCAATGCCGAGCGTTGGGAAGAGCAGGGCATGGTCGATCGCGAGATCTGGACCAAGGCGGGCGAGGCGGGAATTCTCTGCCCGTCCGTGCCGGAGGAATACGGCGGAGCCGGCGGCGATTGGGGGCATGAATATGTCTTCCATACCGCTGGCGCCGAAGTGGGTGCCGGCGGCTGGGGTGTGGGTCTCCACAACTCCATCATCGCGCCCTACGTGGTCCATTACGGGTCTGAAGAACAAAAGAAATCCATCCTGCCGCGGATGATTTCTGGTGAGCTGATCGGGGCTATCGCCATGTCCGAACCGGGCACGGGCTCGGACCTGCAAAGCGTCAAGACGACGGCTTTGAAGGATGGCAATGGCTATCGCATCAACGGCCAGAAGACCTTCATCACCAATGGCGGTTCCGCCAATTTCATCATCGTCGTGTGCAAGACCGATCCGGAAAAGGGCTATGACGGCGTCTCGCTCCTGATGGTCGAGACCGACAAGGTGGAAGGTTTCCGCCGCGGCCGCCTCTTGGAAAAAGTCGGCATGAAGGCGCAGGACACGGCCGAGCTCTTCTTTGAAGATGTCTGGGTGCCGGCGGATGCGCTGCTCGGTCCGGAAGAGGGCCAGGGCTTCATCCAGCTGATGCAGCAATTGCCCCAGGAACGCCTGCAGATCGGCGTCCAGGGCGTCGGTGCCATGAAGCGCGCCCTGCACGAGACGATCAAATATACCAAGGAGCGCGAGGCCTTCGGTCGTCCCGTGTTCAAATTCCAGAACACCCAGTTCAAGCTCGCCGAGTGCAAGACCAAGGCGACCCTGGCCGAGGTCTTCGTGCATCACTGTTCGGAACGCCTGATGAAGGGCGAACTCGACCCGGCCACCGCCTCGATGGCGAAATACTGGGTCTCCGATACTCAAAATGAAGTGATCGACGAGTGCGTGCAGCTGCACGGCGGGTATGGCTATATGAAGGAATACCCGATCGCCAAAATGTGGACCGACAGCCGCGTCCAGCGCATTTATGGCGGCACCAATGAGATCATGAAGCTTCTGATCGGACGGACGCTTTAATCATGGCTCTGCTCGCTGCCTTCGCTGCTGTCACCGTTCTGGCCATTCAGCCGGGTTGCGTCGGTTATGGCGGTGAGGGGACTATCGAGGAGCAGTTCGACCGCTGTCTCGCCGGCCAATGGGGTGAGGAGGGTTGCACATCGGGCCTCTCCTTTGCCTCCGGTGGTTTCACCTCGGCCGAGGGTGAGATGTGCGAAGTGACCTATCTCATCCGTGATATCCATACCGGTGGTTTCCGCCTCGGTACCCAGTGCGGCAAGGCCGAGAACCAGACCATCGAAGTGTGGATCATCGAGGATGACCAGCTCAAGGTCGGCTCTTCCGTGACGCCATTCACGACCCGGCATTATCGCTGCGAGGGGCCTGCAGAATGAGTGTATCCGCCCGCATTCCGGAGGCCTCGATGCCCTGGATCGCCGCGCTTGTCGGTGCGGGTGCGCCCGTGATTGCCACTTCGGCGGTCTCCTCGATCATTCGGGCTCCGATCGCGCTAACTCATCTGACCCCGGCGGTGTTCTTGCCGGCGTCGTTGGTGGCCTTTTTTGTCGTGTCATGCCTAGTCGGCTGGCTGCTCGCTAATACCCGCTTGGCCCTTTGGGCAATCTGCGGCCATGTCGCCTTGCAGCTTGTCCCCTTTGTTACTTCAGGGCTGCTCTATGCTGTGTTGGGCGGGCCTGATGTGCTGGACTATTTGGGGGTGGTGCCGGGAGACGGAGAGGCAATCAGTTTCGTGGCTTGGCTTGCGCTCGGCGGGGCCATGTACGGCGGAGCCTGGTTCCGCAATCGGCGCATGGCTGCGGCAAGCAGCGCGAAGGAGCAGGCCTGATGTATATCCCGCCGCACTTCATGATGCAGGACGAAGCGGAAATGCGCTCGCTGATGCGGTCGTACGACTTTGCCCTTGTGCTGGTGCCCGGCATGCCGGACCTGGCGGCGACGCATATTCCGTTGAAACTGTCCGATGAGCGCCATGTGCTGATCGGCCATGTCGCGCGTCATAATCCGATCGCCGAGGCGATCCAGGCGGGTCAGGAGGCGATGGCGGTATTTACCGGGCCGCACGCCTATGTCTCGCCGAGCTGGTATTCCGATCCGGCGCGCGAAGTGCCGACCTGGAATTATGTCGCCGTGCACGCTTTCGGCCGGCTGATCCCGCTCGAGGGCGAGGAGGCCGAGCGCTCCCTGTCCTCGCAGATCGCCGATTTCGAGGCCGAGTGGCGCATTACCGACATCCCCGAGAAAAAGCGGGCCGGGCTTGAAGCCGGCCTGCAGGCCTTCGAGCTGGAGATCCATCGTCTCCAGGGCAAGGCGAAACTGTCCCAGGACAAGTCCGTGTCCGAGCGATTGAAGCTCGCCGAGGCGCTCAATGAGCGCGGCGAACACGCCATCGCCTACCACATGGTGGAGGACCGGGAATGAGTTTGCGTTTTTGACCAAGACCTGCGGCTCAAGCCGCCAACAAGAAAGTCGATAAGGATCTAAACCCGCGAAGCGGAAAGGACGAGAAATGACCGAGGCATATATTTACGACGCTGTGCGTACGCCGCGCGGCAAGAAAAAGGGTGGTGCCCTTAACGAGATCACCGCTCTGCAACTGGCCACCCAGCAGCTGGAAGCGATCCGTGATCGCAACGAGCTCGACACGGCTCTGATCGATGACGTGATCATGGGCGTGGTTTCGCCGGTCGGCGAACAGGGTTCGAACATCTCCCGTTCGGCCGTGATGAATGCCAACTACGCCGAGACCACCGCCGGCTATCAGCTCAACCGTTTCTGCGCCTCCGGCCTGGAAGCCGTGAACGTGGCCGCAGCCAAGGTCATGTCCGGCGAGGCCGATATGGCCATCGGTGGCGGTGTGGAAGCCATGTCGCGCGTGCCGATGGGCTCTGACGGCGGCGCCATGGGCTCCGACCCGGAAATCTCCTTCGACCACTACATCGTGCCGCAGGGCGTCTCCGCTGACCTGATCGCAACCAAGTACGGTTTCTCCCGCGATGATGTCGACGCCTATGCCATGGAAAGCCAGAAGCGCGCCGCGCGCGCCTGGGCTGAAGGCCGTTTCAAGAACACCGTCGTGCCGGTCAAGGACCAGCTCGGCCTCAACATTCTCGACCATGACGAGCACATGCGTCCGGAAACCGACATGCAGGGCCTCGGCTCGCTGAAGTCGGCCTTCAAGGACCTGTCCGATTTCGTCGGTTTCGAAGCGGTCGCCACGCAGCGCTATCCGGACGTGGAATACATCAACTGGGTCCACACCGGTGGTAACTCCTCCGGTATCGTCGACGGTTCCGGCATGGTTCTCGTCGGGTCCAAGGAAGCGGGCGAGCGCGCCGGCCTCAAGCCGCGTGCCCGCATCCGTGCGATGGCGTCTGTCGGTTCCGAGCCGACCATCATGCTCACCGGCCCGGTTCCGGTGACCGAGAAAGTGCTCAAGAAAGCCGGCATGTCCTCCAAGGACATCGACGTCTGGGAGCTGAACGAAGCCTTCGCGGCCGTGGTTCTGCGCCTGATGCAGGCCTATGACATCGACCACGACATCATGAACGTGAATGGCGGCTCCATCGCCATGGGTCACCCGCTGGGTGCGACCGGTGCGATCATCCTCGGCACGGTGCTCGACGAGCTCGAGCGCTCCGGCAAGGAAACCGCCCTGGCCACGCTCTGCGTCGGCGGCGGCATGGGTACGGCAACGATCATCGAGCGGGTCTAAGCGATGACCGACACGCCCGAAAAAGATGCAGCAGACAAGCCGGCCACCGAGCTGAACCCGCTGATCGCGGGGATCCCGCTCGGTTTGCCGATCGGGATCGCCATAGGAGTCTCGCTCGGTGTCTCCCTGGACAATGTCGCCCTCGGCATTTCCCTCGGGGTTTCCATGGGTCTGGGTCTGTCCATCGCTTTCGGCGTGGCACGTCTTGAGCAGATCAAAAAGAAAAATCAGGACGGCGAGACGTCGTCCGATGAGGAGAAATCCTGATGAAAAACTTCACATTTGAACTCGACAGCGATGGCATCGCCCTCGTCACTTTCGACAGCCCCGGCAAGTCGATGAATGTCATCTCCGCGGACGTCATGACCGACTTCGTGGAACTCACCGACAAGATCAAATCCGACGACGCCGTCAAAGGCGTGGTCCTGACCTCGGGCAAGTCGGCCTTCTGTGCCGGCGCAGACCTGTCCGAGCTCGGCGGCGGTTCCGGTGAGCTGGAAAAGCTCTCCGAGGATGAGCGCAAGGCGAAACTGTTCGAGCAGTGCTATCGCCTGAACAAAACGCTGCGCGAGCTGGAAACCTGCGGCAAGCCGATCGCTGCGGCGATCAATGGCCTGGCCCTGGGTGGTGGTTTCGAGATCACCATGGCCTGCCATTACCGCGTCATGCCGTCGGACAATCCGAAAGCCAAGGTCGGCCTGCCCGAAGCCATGGTCGGCGTTCTGCCGGGCGGTGGCGGCACCCAGCGCCTGCCGCGCCTCGTCGGTGTCATGAATGCCGCGCCGATCCTCCTGCAGGGCAAGCAGCATGACGGCCCGTCCGCACAGCAGCTCGGCATCGCCCACGCCGTCGTGCCGATGGCCGAGCTGGTCTCCAAGGCGAAGGAACTCGTCAAGGAAGACCCGATGAATGCGACCCAGCCGTGGGATGGCGACAAGTTCAAATTCCCCGGCGGTGGCCCCTACCATCCGGCGGGCGCCCAGGTCTTCGGTGCTGCATCTCCGATGCTGCGCAAGAACACCTATGGCAACTACCCGGCCCAGCGTTACATCCTGTCCTGCGTCTATGAAGGCGCCCAGGTCTCCATCGACCAGGGCCTGCGCATTGAAAGCCGCTATTTCACCAAGCTGCTGATGCGTCCGGAAAGCCGCAACATGATCCGCTCGCTCTTCCTCTCCAAGCAGGCGCTGGAGAAGGGCGGCCGCCGTCCGGCCAGCCAGCAGAAGGCCGAGGTCAACAAGATCGCGGTCATCGGTGCCGGCTTCATGGGTGCCGGTATTGCGACGGTGTCGGCCCAGGCGGGTATCGATGTCGTCCTCATCGACGCCAACCAGGAAGGCGCCGACAAGGGCAAGCAGCACGCGGTGGATCACTTCAACAAGGGTGTGAAGCGCGGCAAGCTGAGCCAGGAGAAGGCCGACGCGATTGCCGGTCGCATCACGGCGACGACCGATTACGGTCTGCTCTCCGACGTCGATCTCGTCATCGAGGCCGTGTTCGAGAATTCCGAGCTGAAGAACAAGATCACCCAGATGGCCGAAGACGTCATCCCGGAGAACGCGGTCTTTGCCTCCAACACCTCCTCCATTCCGATCACCGGTCTGGCCAAGGCGTCCAAGCGTGAGGACCAGTTCATCGGCATCCACTTCTTCTCGCCGGTCGAGAAGATGATGCTGGTCGAGATCATCATGGGCGATAATACCGGTGACTATGCGCTGTCGCGGGCCATCGACTATGTCACCAAGATCAAGAAGACCCCGATCGTGGTGTCCGATACGCGCGGCTTCTACGCCAACCGTTGCGTGATGCGCTTTATCGGCGAAGGCATGAACATGCTGGCCGAAGGCATCAAGCCGGCCCTGATCGAGAACGCGACCCGTATGGCCGGCATGCCGGTGGGCCCGCTCTCGCTGCAGGACGAGGTGGCGCTGGATCTCGGCGTGAAACTGATCAAGCAGACCAAGTCGGATCTGGGCGATGACTACAAGCCGTCGCCGACCGAGCCGATCCTGTTCAAGATGGTCGAGGAATATGAGCGCTTCGGCCGCAAGAACGGCAAGGGCTTCTACGACTATCCGGCCGAAAAGGGTCAGCCCAAGCGGCTCTGGCCGGAGCTGGAGCAGTTCGCTCCGGGCGGCAAGTATCTCGAAGAGCAGCCGTCTGCCGACGAGATCAAGGACCGCATCCTCTTCACCCAGGCCATTGAAGCGGCCCGCTGCATGGAAGAGGAAATCGTCATCGACCCGCGCGAAGCCGATGTTGGTTCCATCCTCGGCTGGGGCTTTGCGCCCTATACCGGCGGTGCGCTGTCCTTCATCGACACCTATGGCCTGGCCGCTTTCGTCAAGCGTGCCGACGAGCTGAAAGCCGCCTATGGCGAGCAGTTCGAGCTCCCGGCCCTGGTGCGCGAAATGGCCGAGAAGGGCGAGACCTTCTATGGCCGCTTCTCGACCCAGCCGGCTCCGGAGCCGGTTGCGGCGGAGTAAGCCTCAGCGCTTTGAACTGAAGAGCCGGCCCGGAGATCATCCGGGCCGGCTTTTTCGTGCGCGCTTGCGATAGGAGGTCTGAGCGGGCATGGTCAGCCTCCGTGTTTTAGGGTGTGCGTTATGGTGGGTCTTGCAGCGCTGTTGCTGACTGTTCTGGGAGTTCAGGATGCGGAGACGGCCGCTCCGCCTCCCGCCGAGCCCTTCGCCCCCTTCGCCTCACCGGCGCAGGAAAGCTGGTTCTCCCTCTCGCCAGACGGCAATACGGCGGTCTATGGCACTCATGACGCCGCGTGGGGTGAGCATCGGGTGATGATGCGCCGCCGCCTCGACCGGGGATGGTCCGACGCGGAGCCGGTTCAGATTGATGGTGCGCCCTGGCCGGCCCAGATGCGGGCCATGCGATTTTCTCCGGCGGGTGACCAGGTCATTTTCTCTTCTGCACCCCTGCCGGGTGAGGCCCGGGACGACTGGGACCTCTGGATCGCCTACTGGGCCGATGGCCGCCTGGTCGCGCCTTGGCGTCTGCCCGAACCGGTGAATTCCTCGGCCCATGACTTCCACGCCAGCCTCGCCGCCAACGGCACGGTCTATTTCGCCTCGCGCCGTCGCGGTGGTGAAGGGCAGGCCGATCTCTACCGGGCGGTTCCGGACATGCGCGTGGGCTGGCGGGTGCAGCGGCTGCGCGGCCTGTCGACCGCGCGCTCGGAAGCCGATATCTGGATCGCCGCTGATGAGAGCCGGGTCATCTTCTCGCGCACCGATGCCGCGGACGGGTTTGGCGGGGATGATCTCTATATCGCCGAGCGCGACGGCGAGGGGTGGAGCGAGGCTGAGAACCTCGGCCCGGCCATCAATTCACCCGGCTATGACTATGGTGCCCATGCCGATCTGGCACGTGGAATAATCTGGTTCAGCAGTGATCGTGCGGGTGATTATTCCGTCTACACGGCATCCTTGCCGGGTGATGAGACGGTCTCAGACGGCTCTCGCTAGCCAGCGGCCCGGCCGTTTGGTTTTCCCCTGAAACACGAAGCGCGCCGTCGCCTGGTAAGGTGTTGAAACCATGAGGTCCTCACAGGCGAATTATGCGCTCTAGAGCGGCAAAACCCGCCGACAAGCGCCTAAACGTTGATTCTGCACTCCTTGGGCGAGTGCTGCAGAAATCGAGCTGAGTAGTCCGGCGCAAGCTCCAGACTCCAAACATCGAATCCCGATTTGAATAGAGATATTACGATCAGGCATATTATATGAGATGCAACTTGCCTGTCCCTGCACATTATTCACGCGTCTTTCACGGCCACAGGCAGGTAGCCCGACACATGCTCGACACCACCCTCAACCTCTTCCGGGACCCGCTGCGTTCGCTCGCGATCGCCTGCTGGGGGCTGGCAGTCGTGCTGACGGTGCTGCTCGGCTGGATGGCCTGGGTGGCTGTCGAGGATGCCCGCCACACGGCCCAGCATCTCGCTGCGCATAGCGGCCAGATCGCAACGGCCGGTACGCCGCACGATCACGCCCACTAGGCGCGATCGTCTCCCGGGCGCACAGCTTTCGGGTGGCCGCCCCTCCTTCACTTGCTTATCCTGTCCCGGCATGAAGCTGCGGAGAGCGTTCTATGAGCCAGGCCACGCTGGACGAAGAAGACTATATCATCGGTGCCAATGAGGCCGAGGTTCAGCGCCTCGGGCTGCAACATGCGCTCTGGCGTGAAGCTGCGCTCGGGGCCTGGCGCCGGGCCGGGCTCAAGGAGGGCATGACGGTGATGGATCTGGGGTGCGGCCCGGGCTATGCCGCCTTCGATCTGGCCCAGCTTGTCGGCCCGCAAGGCCGGGTCATCGCCGTTGATCAGTCCGAGCTGTTCCTGCAAGCCCTGGAGCAGGGCGCACGGGCGCGCGGCCTGGGCAATATCGAGACCCGCCAGGCGGCCATCGAAGACTTCACCTGGCCGGAGGGCGAATGTGACCGGGTCTGGTCGCGCTGGGTCCTGTGTTTCCTGCCGGATCCCGACGCGGCCATTGCCGGGATTGATCGGGCGCTCAAGCCGGGCGGCGTCTTCATGACCCAGGAATATGTCGATTATCGCAGCTTCCGCCTTGAGCCGGCCGAGCCGGTGTTCGATCGCTTTGTGACAGCGGTCGAGGCGAGCTGGCGTCATTTCGAGGGGGATCCCAATATCGGCCGCCGTTTCCCGGCCATGTTCCGGCGCCATGGCTGGTCGATTGAGGAAATGACCCCCGAAATGCATGCCGTTCGGCCAGGCGAGGCGCTCTGGCGCTGGCCGGCGAGCTGGCTGCAAGAGGCGCCGGCCCGTCTGGTCGAGCTCGGTTTTCTCTCATCTGAGGACGCGGCGGGTTTTCTCGAATTCGTGGCCCGTCGTGAAGCCGACCCGGACGCCTTGCTGATGACACCGATGGTGCTCACGGCGCGGGCGCGCAAACCGGCGGCGTAGCGGCTTATCCGTAGACGGATAAAAACTGCGATTCGAAAAAAAGATTCTGGCTTTTTCGTTGAATCAGTTGAGCGATTCGATTTTTCCACATTTCCGAATCATTTTTGCGTTGACCCGCGGCTTAACCCTTGATTAACTTTTTCTTGTCGACGGCGCCAAACACCTTGTCTGCAAAGACAAAACGGGCGGAGGCCAGCGGCAGGCTTGAAGATCGTATACGTCAGTATCCGGACGAAAAGTCTCAACCCAAGTTTCGGCTGGGTTGGTCCCGGGAAAACTCCGGGGGTGCAAACGGAAGCCACTGGCAACAGCGGTGAATGGGCGCGAAACGGGACCTGCTCGTCAGGTGCCGAACCCCGAAGCGGATACGGGACAGGTGACGGCCAGCACTGGCAACAGTGCCGACTGGAGCTGACGGTGCCCCGCTGGGGGTGTCGCGTCCCGGGGTAAGAGCCGGGAAAGGCGAGGACCGCGCTGGCAACAGCGTTCGTCAAAGCCGACGGTGCCTCGATAGAGGGATCGGGCTCTGGGGTAACAGCCAGGGAAGGCGATGGCCGCGCGAAGGAAACGACGCCAGCCACAGCCCACGGTGCTCCGCAAGGAGGATCGGGTCCCAGGGTGAAAGCTGGGAAAGGCGATGACACGGGCCCGGCAACGGATCCTGCCAGAGCCGCCGGTACCCCGCTGGGGGTATCATGTCCCGGGGTCAAATCCGGGAAAGGCGATGACCGCGCGCCGGAAACGGCGCCAGTGAAAGCCGACGGTGCCCCGATAGGGGGATCGAGCCCGGGTGTAACAGCCAGGGAAGGCAATGGCCGAGCGAAGGAAACGACGCCCGCCAGAGCCGAACAGTCCGGGCGCGAGCTCGTGACTGTGTCCCGGGCCACAAGGTTCGGGGCGTGTGGACGGCCAGGGCCCTTAAACAGGTACAGCCGGACGCAACGCCGCCGCTCGCCGCCTTCCCTTCACGGGGAAGGGACGGGCGGTAGGTGTATGGGGCAAGGGTCAATGGTTCGCCCCGCTCTGCTCTCCCGTCATCGCTCCCGCTTGTCCCCTGCCTACTGCGGGTTCGGATCCGCGCCATCAACGGGATAACGGCAATCGCGCCATGAAAAAGCCCGGCACTTTTGTTGAGCGCCGGGCCGTCTAGGTGTCAGGCAGGGCGGCGTTTCGCGTCAGGCCTGCAGGGCTTGCGGGATAAGCGGCAGGCGCGGGGCCTTGAGGGCGAAGGCGCCGGAGCCGAGCAGGGCCTGTACGGCCGCAATCACCAACAGGAAGAGCGGGAATTCCCATCCACCGCCCTCGGCCGAGAACAGCCAGCCATTGGGCAGATGCACCAGGGTGGCGCCGGCGAGGACCGGGATCAGGCCAAGCGAAACAATACGCGTATAGGCCCCGGCAATGAGGGCCAGCCCGCCGGCGATTTCTGCGAAAATGACCAGATGGGCGGCAATGGCCGGCAGGCCGAGGCTGGCAAAGAAGCCGACCGTCGCCGGCACGGTGAAGACCAGGACTTTGAGCAGGCCATGAGCGAGGATGAGGGTGCCGAAGCTGACGCGCAGCAGGGCTGCGCCATAGGCGGCATTGTTATTCGGGTTGAACATCTGTGTCTCTCCATACCGGTTGCGGCGGCGTGTCGTGTCGCGCCGTCGATTGATGTCGCGGAGAGAGATGACATCTCGACACGTTGGCGATAATCCCGTAGAAATTCGCAAAACAATTTCTGCTGAGGAAACAATGGATCGTATCGACGCGCTTCGCCTGTTCTGTTCCGTCGCGGAGCTGGGGTCCTTTACCCAGGCCGCCGAGCGCGAGGGCATCACACCGGGTGCGGCCTCCAAGCAGATCACCGCGCTGGAAACCCGACTGCAGGCCCGCCTGTTCGAGCGTACGACCCGCTCGGTCCGCCTCACCGATGCCGGTACGGCCCTGCGGGACCGCGTCCGCCCCTGGCTGGACGAATATGATGCCCTGGAAGAAGGCGTCGCCGATGCCCGGTCTGCCCCCGCCGGCCTGTTGCGCGTCTCGGCACCGGTCGATTTCGGGCCGCGCAAGCTGATGCGCCCGGTGGCCGATTTCATGACGCAATGGCCCGGCGTTGAAGTGCGCCTGACCATGGGCGATCGCATGGTCGACCTGGTCAATGAGGGCTTCGATGTCGGTGTGCGCATCGGCAATTTACCTGATAGCGCCCTGATCGCCCGGCAACTGGCCCCGGCCTGCATGTCCCTGCTGGCCTCGCCGGATTACATCGCGGCCGCCGGCGCGGTGACGCACCCGGCCCAGCTGGCGCACCACGACGTCATCATCGATCGCAACAAGCCGGCACCGCAGCAATTGCGTTTTGTGCGCGACGGCGAGGTGCAGGAGGTCCGCGTCAATGGCCGCCTGACCCTGAATGGGGCCGTCGCGGCGGTCGCCGCTGCCAGTGCCGGGGTCGGGATTGCCTGTTCGCCATCCTGGGCGGCCGAGGACGCACTGGCTGATGGCCGCCTGGTCGAGCTTTTGCCGGACTGGCAGCCGGAACATCGCGATCTCTGGGCCGTCTTCCCGTCCTCCCGCTACATGACGCATCGCGTCCGCCTGTTTGTCGATCATCTCGCCAAGGCCTTCGCCGAGGGAATCTGATCGCCTCTACGCGCAACCGGCATTCCTGTGCTAGCCTGAGCCCGAAGCCATGGAGATGGCGACACGTTCGGGGGGAATTATGAGGCGTTTGATTGTTCTGGCTCTGGTTTGCGCAGGGCTCACAGCCTGTGGAGCCACGACCACGGGCGGTGCCGGCGGCATGGCCCTGTCCGCACTGAACCCGGAGGCCGGCGGTGCCAGCACCACCGAGCCGAGCGGGTTTGGCTATCTGCTCTCCGGCGGTGAGGGCTGGGATGGCAATCTGGAATTCCTCGACGAGCCGGGACAGCCCGCCGTCGCCTTTGCCTTCAACTCGGTCCATTCCGGCGGCGCGACGGGTGAGCTGGAAGTCTCCATGCCCTATCTCGACGAGGGCGTGCGCCGTTATCACGGTGAAAGCGAGCGCGGCGAGACCATCGCCATCCAGCTCCAGGCCGGGCCGTGCCAGCAGGACGAGCAGACCTTCACCCATTTTGCCGCCGTCCGTGTTGGTGATATCGCCGTCACCGGCTGTGCCATGGAGCGCGCCGAGCTGGATAGCTGGACCAACTATCTGGTGAGCTACCTTCCCGCCATCGACACCTGCCTCGACGAGTTCGGGCCGCGGGCGCGGCATGTCTCCTATGCCTATGAAATGCCGGGCGGAAACACCGCCGTGCGTCTGGTCGACACCTCCGGGCTCAGCTGGGAGTGCGCGACCCGTGACGAGGGCCGCGCCATGAACTCCATGCGCCCGCTCACCGAGGCCGATGCGATGTTCGGCGAGGGCGATCCCGTCTTTGTCCGCGGCGAAATGCCGGAGGGCTTTGAGGGCTGTTATGTCTATGAGAGCGTACGCGAGGCCGATGGCAGCCTGATCGGCGCCTTCGGCTATGACGTTTGCGACGGCGGTCCGGCTCCCTCGGTCGGCTAGGTATTAACCCGGTTTTAAACGGATCAGCCCAGCCCTGCGGCATGCGTAAATTTCTGCTCCTGCCGTTGATTCTCTGTCTGAGCGGGCCGGCCCAGGCCGAGCTGACCGATATCCGTGCCCGCCTCGCCGGCGAAAGCGGCCGCATCTGGCTCGCCTTTGACCAGCAACCCCGCGATGTCGTCGCCACACCGGGGGATGCCGGCCTGGTGCTGGAGGTTCACGGTGTCAGCGATGTCGCGCGCGCCATCGAGCCCGCCCATCGCGATCTGGTTGATGCGATCCGCCTGGTTCCCGATGGGGCGCATCTGCGGATCGAACTCAGTGCCGCGCGCGCCTGGACCAATGCCCGGGCGGAAATCCGCCAGGGCGGGATCTTGATCGAGGTCGGTGTCAGTATGAGCACGACCCCGCTGGCCCGGATCCGCTCGGGTCATGAAGCGGCAGCGAGCGCCGCTGCTCCGGTCTCTGCCGGGCCGACCCGCCAGACTGCACCGACAGCACCGGCCCCGGCCGCGCCCGTCATCACACCGCCGCAGGCGCCGCAAGCGCCCCAGATTGATGTCCCGGCTCCGGCGGCACCGGCCGCGCCTGAAGCGCCTGCCGCACCGGCGGCCCCGGCCGAGCTCGCCCCACCGCCTCCGGCCCAGCCCGCTCAGCCTCCCCAGCAAGCTGCGCAGTCCGCGCCCGAAGCGCTGGCCACGCCGGCAGCGCCAGCCCCGGACCGTTGTGCCCAGGCCGCCGCCGCGGTCGAGGAGGACCCCTGGAATGACACCGCCCTGATGGTGCATGCCGGATGCCTCAACGCGGCCGGCTCGCGCCGTGAAGCCGCCGGTATTTATGCTCAGATGCTCGCCTTTGAGCCGGAAAACACCGAGGCCGCGCTGGCCCTGGCGGAAATCCATGTCGCCGAGGGCAATCGTGCAGAAGCCGCCGCGCTGTATCGCCAGGTTGCCTCCCAGTCGCGCTCTGATGCCGCCGCTGCGGCGGCGCTGCAACGCGCGCGCGAACTGGAGCAATAGCCATGAGCGAGGCGCCGCGTGGCCGGGTCCTGATCATCGCCGGCTCCGATAGCGGTGGTGGCGCCGGTATCCAGGCCGATATCAAGGCGGTCTCGGCCCTGGGCGGGTTCACCATGACCGCCGTGACCGCGATTACCGTGCAGAACACGCTCGGTGTCACCGGCATTCACCCGGTGCCCGATGACACCGTCGCCGACCAGATGCGCGCCGTCCTCTCCGATCTCGGAGCCGATGCCATCAAGACCGGCATGCTGGCGACCGCCAGCCTGATTGAAACCGTCGCCTCTGTGCTGGAGCAGGAGGCCCGGGACGTGCCGCTTGTCCTCGACCCGGTCATGGTCGCCACGTCAGGCGACGCCCTCGTCGACACCACCGCTGCCGAGGCGATCAAATCGCGCTTGCTGCCACGCGCCGCGCTGGTCACGCCCAATATCCCGGAAGCCGAACGCCTGACCGGCCTCACCATTGGCGACCTGGATACCCAGATCGCTGCGGCCGAAGCGCTGGTCGAGGCCGGCGCCAAAGCCGCGCTGGTCAAGGGCGGGCATATGTCCGGTCAGGTCCTGCGCGATGTCCTGGTTTCAGCGCGGGGGCTGCAGATCTTCGAGCACGAGCGCCTCGATACTCCGCACACCCACGGCACCGGCTGCACCCTGGCCTCGGCCATTTCCAGCCTGCTCGCCCAGGGCCACGCCCTGCCCGAAGCCGTGCGCCGCGCCGGCGACTATCTCCACAACGCCATCCGCCACGCCCCGGGCTTCGGCGCCGGCCACGGCCCGGTGGATCATTTCTGGATGTTGCGGGACTAGCCCTTCCGCCGTGACAGCCACACACCGGCCAGGATGACCGCCAGTGCCAGCAGCGCATTCCAACCGATTGTCTCGCCGATGATCACGCCGGTGATCACGGCGGCGACGGGCGTGAGGTAATTGACGATGGCGAGGAAGCCGGGCCCGGCGGTGCGGGCGATATGCATCAGCATGACCGAAGCTATGGCCGTCGGGGCGACGGCGAGCCAGATCACGGCGGCCCAGGCGCCCGGCGTCACGCCCTCAGTCTGCATCAGCTCCCACACGCCGAAGGGCAGGGCGAGCAGGGCGGCGGTGATCAGCATGCCGGCGCCCGATACCGAGGGCGGGGTTTCCGGGATCAGGCGAGCCATGATGGCGTTGATGCCATAGCAGACGGCGGCGAAGACGACGGCGATCTGGGCCAGGAAGCTTTCTCCGCCGAGCCCGGAGAGGGCAGCAGGGCCCATCAGGATGACCACGCCGCCAAAACCGATCAGGAAGCCGCCCAGCTTGGAGAGGTCCATTTTCTCACCCGGCACAAAGACATGGGCGAGGCCGAGCGTGGCCAGCGGCATGGTGGCGATGAGAATGCCGGCCAGGGCGCTGTCGATACTCTGCTGGCCCCAGGCGATCAGGAAGAAGGGCAGGGTATTGCCGAAAAAGCCCAGCCCGGTGAACCAGAGCCAGCGCTTGTCGGTGAGAGCGGGCATGCGCCGTCCGCGAAACATCGCCCAGGCCAGAAGGACGATCGCGGCAACGCTCAGGCGCACGAAGATCAGGGCTGCCGGCGGCAGGTAGTCGACCGAGTATTTGATAAAGGCAAAGGCCGATCCCCACAGCACGGTGAGAATGCCGAGCAGGATCCAGTGCTCGAGTGTGGGACGGGGCGGCGATTGGGTCACGCTAGAGGATTACTTTCAAAATTTCGGCGAGGCGCGTGATGTCCGTCTCATCATTGTAGAGATAAGGCGTGATACGCAGCCGGGTTCCGCGCTGGGACACGTAGACCTGCTCCGCGGCCAGGCGTTTGACAAGGCCGCTAGGTGTATCCGGCGACAGGGCGAGGCCGAGATAATGCGGCGCCCGGTCCGGCGTGGCCGGGATCAGCCCCAGCGGCGCGACGGCCTCGATGATCTCCTGCGTGCGGGCGCCCAGCGTGGCCGAGATGGCGTCGACGCCCCAGTCGAGAATCTGTTCCAGGCAGGCAATGCCCGCCGGAATGAGCTGGAAAGCGGAGCGCTCGCCCATGTCGAAACGTCGGGCGCCGGGCTGATAGGCGGACTGGTAATCGACCAGGCGGGCGAAGTCCTCGGAGCCCTGGCGATTGATCCAGTTTTCTTCCAGCGGTTCGGCGCTCTCCTGATGATGCGGCGCGATATAGCAAAGCCCCAGCGAATACGGGCCGAGCAACCATTTATAGCCGGCTGCGACCGCGAAATCGGGCTGGATCGCGTCGAGCTCGAAGGGCAGGGCGCCGAGCGATTGGGTCAGGTCCAGTACCAGGGCCGCGCCCTGGCGCCGGGCCGCCTCGCTGACCCGCGGCAGGTCGACCCGCCCGCCATCGGACCAGTGCACGTGCGGGCAGGCGACGATGGCGGTTTTCAGGGAAATCGCGGCGAGCAGGGCGTCGGTCCAGCTTTCATTATCGGACCGGCTGACGGTCCGGACCTTGGCGCCGGTGCGCTCGGCCAGGGCCTGCCAGACATAGACATTGGAGGGGAATTGCCCGTCCAGAACGAGGATTTCCGAACCCGCATCCGGTTCGAGATTGCGCGCTGCCAGCGCCAGCCCGTAGGAGGCGGCCGGTACGATGGCGATATCATCCGCCGTGGCGCCGAAGAGCCGGGCACCGAGCGCACGATAGCGTTCCGGCGCGTCGGCAAAGGCGTCCTGCGCGTTCACCGTCCAGGGCTGTTGCTTGTCGGCATAGCTCTGCGCCCCGGCCGCAGCCGCATGGCGCGGCATCGGGCCCATATAGGCGGCATTGAGATAGGTGACCTCGCGCGGCAGGTCGAAAAGCGCGCGTTGAGACGGGATCATGAGATGGGCTCTTGCCCGCTCGCGCGAGCGGGGTCAACGTGTGACATCTCTTGCCCACGCTTTCCGATTCCGGAGTTTGCCCGTGCCGAAAATCAGCGTTGCCGCCACCCGCGCCCCCAAACCCGTCCTCAAGCCGGCCGATCCGCGGTTTTCCTGCGGGCCGGTGAAGAAATACCCGGGCTGGGACTGGGACAAGCTGCGCGATGCGCCCCTGTCGCGCACCCACCGTGCCGGTGCGGCCGTAGCCCGCATCAAGGAAGCGCTCGAACGCACCCATGCGCTGTTGGAACTGCCGGAGGATTATCACGTCGCCATGCTGCCCGGGTCTGACACCGGGGCCATGGAGGCGGCGATGTGGTCGCTCCTGGGTCAGCGGGGCGTCGACGTGTTCAGCTGGGATGTGTTCGGCAATCGCTGGTCCCATGATGCGCGCGACGAGCTCAAGCTGAAAGATCTGCGCATCTTCCAGACCGAGCCGGGTGTGTTGCCCGATATCGGCCAGTATGACGGCAAGCGCGATGCCGTCTTCACCCTCAACGGCACCGCCGCCGGGGTCTGGATTCCGGGCTATGACTGGATTGATGATGACCGTGAGGGCCTGACCATTTGCGATGCGACTTCCGCGGCGTTCGCGGTGGATATCGACTGGTCGAAGATCGATGTGCTGACCTTCTCCTGGCAGAAATGTCTCGGCGGCGAAGCCCAGCACGGCATGCTCATCATGGGCCCGCGCGCCATTGAACGGCTCAACACCTACAAGCCGGACTGGCCGGTGCCGGGCCTGTTGCAGCTGCATTCCGGCGACAAGGCCAATATGGGCGTCTATGAGGGCTCGACCCTCAACACGCCTTCGCTGATGTGTGTCGAGGATTACCTGGCGGCCTGCAAATGGGCCTCCAAGGTCGGCGGCCTGCCGGCGCTGGTGGCCCGGCGTGAAGCCAATTTCGCGGCGCTGGATGACTGGGTGCAGGGCTGCGAGTGGGCGGATTATCTCTGCGAGGTGCCGGAGCATCGTTCCCCGGTCTCGGTGACGCTGAAATTCACCGATCCGGCTGTGACCGGCGCCGATACGGATACGCAATGGGCGCTGACCAAGGCGATCACGGCGCTGCTGGAGCGGGAAAACGCCGGGCTCGACATCAATATGCACCGCGCCTCCGTACCGGGCATCCGCATCTGGTGCGGGCCGACGGTGGAGCGTGATGATTTGGCCGCACTCGGGCCCTGGCTCGACTGGGCCTATGGCGAAGCGCTGGACGCGCTCTGATCAATTGGCTAGTGGTGGGCAAGGCGTTCGCCTCGGGCGCGAGTTTTTCCAAGGGGGATCAAGATGAAGCGTTGGATCACGGCTGTAGCCCTGGCGGCTCTTTGCAGCACGGCAGCTCAGGCGGACGGGCATGGCGATGAGGGCCTGGAATTCCGTTTCGGCGTCACCGCACATGATCTCGCCGACCATGTCGAGGACGGCCCCAATGTCACCGTCGAACTCCTGTTTGAAAGCCCGGACTGGCTCGAGCCGATCTGGGAACCGCGCCCCTTCATCTATGGCTCGTTCAACACCAATGGCCTGACCAATTTCGGGGCTGTCGGCCTCGCCTGGGACTGGGAAATCGCCGATAATCTCGATTTCGAGTTTACCACCGGCCTGTCCTATAATGACGGCGTCGATGATATCGACCCGAACTCCCCGCCAGGCGATCCGGAGCGCATCCGTCTCGCCACGACGCGGGCGCTCTTGGGCAATTCCATCCTGTTCTACAACGGCCTCGGCCTCGACTATGATCTCAACGAGACCTGGTCGGTCGGCGCCTATTACGAGCATATCTCGCACGGCCAGATCCTGGCCTCCGGCCGCAACCAGGCGCTGGACAATGCGGGCGTACGCCTGAGCTATCGCTTCGGGCGATAAGGGCAAACTTCGCCGCTTTGGTGTCCACCCTCTCCCGCGGGAGAGGGTGAGAACAGGTTTGCATCCGGCTTCTACTCGCCCCGGGCCGCGGCCGCTTCTTCTGCCCGCGGATCGTTTTCCTGGCGCACATAGATACCGGTGAACCAGACACCCCATTCGCCATTGCCGCCCTCGATTTCGAAATGCTGGCGGACTGATCCGTCATCCTGCGATGTCCAGGTGCCGCGGAAGCCGGTCGTGGTGCCATTGGCCGGGCTGTAGATCTCGCCATTGAGCACCATGGCGCCGCTGTTATCGAGCCCGCCGGAATAGTCGATAATGGCTCCGGCCGAGACCCAGATCTGGCGCCACTGGCCGGTAAACGGGTCGAGATAATTCATGCTCTCGCCGACCGAGCCGGAGGCGCCGCTCCAGTGCTCGGTGATCAGGCAGCCGCCATTGATTTTCTCGATCCGGTTCTCGCCCTGATAGGGCCCGTTGTCGGGGGCATAGACATTCCAGTGGCCGACCCAGAAATCGAAATCATCATGCGCCTCGCTGGAACAGGGCGGGGTCTGGGCCTGGCTGGCCGCCGGCGCTATGGCTGCGAGCAGGGCTGCAAGAAGAAGGGGTTTTGTCGTCATAACGGCGGGCTCCTTAAAACGTGCCGATCATGACCCGAGCGCGCTGATACTGCCCGCATCCGGCAGCGCGTGCAAATTCAACTAGCCCCTTTGGGGTCTTCGTGACACATAGGCGGCTCACGCAGACATTTCCGGAGGCTGGCATGGCAAATGTGACCGTGGTGGGCGCCCAGTGGGGCGATGAGGGCAAGGGCAAGCTGGTCGACTGGCTCTCGCACCGCGCCGATGTCGTTGCGCGCTTCCAGGGCGGGCATAATGCCGGTCATACCCTGGTCGTCGGCGAGAATGTCTACAAACTCTCCCTGCTGCCTTCCGGTGTCGTCCAGGGCAAGCTGTCCCTCGTGGGCAATGGCGTGGTTGTTGATCCCTGGGCCTTCGCGGCCGAGGTCGAGCGCATCCGCGACCAGGGCATCGATATCACCCCCGATCTGGTCAAGGTCTCCGAGACCGCCGCACTGATCCTGCCGATCCATGGCGAGCTCGACGCGATGCGCGAGAACCGCGATGACGGCGAGGCCATCGGCACCACCCGTCGCGGTATCGGTCCGGCCTATGAGGACAAGGTCGGCCGCCGCGCGGTTCGCCTGATCGATCTGGCGGATGAAGAGGCCCTGCGCGCCCGCGTCGCCGACATCCTGCATCATCACAACGCCTTGCGCCGCGGGATGGGTCATGCGGAGTATGACGCCGACAAGCTGGTTGCCGAACTGCTCGAGATCGCACCGAAAATCCTGCCCTTTGCGGCGCCGGTCTGGCGTGTCCTGTCCGACGCCATCCGGGCGGACGAAAAAGTCCTGTTCGAAGGCGCCCAGGGCGCGCTGCTCGACGTCGACCACGGGACCTATCCCTTCGTCACCTCCTCCAATACCGTCGCCGGCCAGGCCGCGGCCGGTACCGGCGTGGCACCGAAGGATTCCGGCTATGTGCTGGGGATCGCCAAGGCCTACATGACCCGCGTCGGCGCCGGTCCCTTCCCGACCGAGCTGTTTGACGACAACGGCCAGCGTCTGGGCGAGCGCGGCCATGAATTCGGCACCGTCACGGGCCGTCAGCGCCGTTGCGGCTGGTTCGATGCCGTCATCACCCGCCAGACCCTGCGCGTCGGTGGGGTCGATGGTGTCGCCCTGACCAAGCTGGACGTGCTCGACGGTTTCGAGAAGCTCCATGTCTGCGTGGCGTATGAGCTCGACGGCCAACGCCTCGACTACCTGCCCGCTGGCAAGGAAGCGCAGGCGCGTGTCAAACCGGTCTATGAAGTGCTCGATGGCTGGTCTGGCTCTACCGCCGGTGCCCGCTCCTGGGCCGACCTGCCGGCTGAAGCGGTCAAATATGTCCGCCGCGTCGAGGAGCTGATCGAATGCCCGATCGCGCTCCTGTCGACCTCGCCGGAACGCGAGGACGTGATCCTGATGCAGGACCCGTTCCGGGGTTAATCCGCCTCAACCGCGTACAGGGCCTTCACGGCGGCATCCGAGCTCTGCAGGATGACCGGGGCGAGTTGTGCCGGTTTGGCAGAGGCTTCGCCGGTGACCCAGGCGAGGACCAGGCCGAGATGGCCCTGCGCCATCTGCATGGCGGCAAGGCGGACGGGCAGGGCGTCCGCGCCGGGTCTTTCATTCAGACGTTCGGTGATCTGGTCGGCCAGCAGGCGGATCGCAGCCTTGGCATTGTCGCCCTGCAGGGTGGCGCGGGCGAGGGCGCGGTTCTGCCAGAAATGCTCCAATAACTCGGTCAGCGCGTCTTCATCGCCGCGGCCGGTCGCGGCATCGGCCAGCACGGCCATGGGCGTCGCCATGGCATCGATATGGATCTCGCGCCGGCCGGAATAGTGCTCGTAAAAGGTCGAGCGACCGACATCGGCGGCCTCGATAATGTCGGCGACCTTGATGTCGTCCAGGCGCTTTTCCATCACCAGCCGGTTGAAGGCCGAGATCAGGGCCCGGCGGGTCCGGCGGACGCGACGGTCGGCTATGGCAAGGTCATCAGTCATCTTGCCGGACAATGTGCCCTGTTTGTCCGGAAACGGACAGAGGCGACTTGCCGTCCCTCGCCGAGGCGCACAAACCGGCTCTAGCAAACATGCGTCTTGTAATCGCTTCAAAGGGATATGTGCGATGTCCGATACCAATCCATCCAACTGGTCCGACCTGGCGCACCGCGCCGGTTTACTCCTCGCGGTGAGCGCTGTTCTGGTTATTTTCGTCATGGGCCACCATCCGCGCGGTTATGGCCATGGTGAGGGCGTTTCGCTCAACCACATCGTTCACGGCGCCATGATCGTCCTGCTGGTCACCCAGCTCTGGGCAGTGAGCGTGTTCACGCTGGCACGGCCCGGCGATGGCTGGCGCCTCGCGGGCCTGACCTTCTTCGCCAGCGCCCTGGTCGCCCAGCTGATCGCCGGCACCATCAACGGCTTTGTCGTCGCCGAGATTGCCGGGCATGGTCCCGACGCGATGCCCCAAGCGGTCTTCACCACCCTGTGGGAGATCAATCAGGGCTTTGCCGGTGTCGGCATTTCGTTGACGGGGCTGGCTCTCTTGCTCTGGGGTGCGGGCCTGATCCGCCAGGGTGGACCCTCCGCCTTGCTCACCGGTCTTGCCCTCGCGGCGGCTGGAGCGGTGAGTGGCTGGCTCCTGCTATCCGGCATGATCGAGCTGGATATCGCCGGCGCCTTCATTGCCTATGGTCTGCAGGCCGCGGGATTGCTGGCACTGGGTGTCGCGCTCTGGCGCCGGGCGGTCTAGGTCAATTACCCAGCTATTATTGAAAATTCGCCTTAAATCCGGGCGCGCGTTTTGAGCCCGGCTTAAAGCGGGACGGGCAGGCTTTTCTCCGATCTCAGGAGGACCTGCCCCATGCCCGTTCGTTTCGTCTTCGCCGCCGCCGCCAGCCTGGCCCTGCAGTTCGCCGTGACCGCCTCCGCCGAGGCCAATAATTGTGACCGCTTCGCCCAGCACCGCGATGGCTATCTCTACCGCGCTGCGGCCGGCATGGGTCAGGCGCTCGATCAACTCGCTGCCCAGCGCCAGGTGCCGCGCGAGGCCGCGGCCTTTTACTGGGGCGGTGATCTGATGCGGGCCGGCGATGCCTCCAGCCAGCGCTCGCTCGCCCTCTTGACCCTGGCGACCTATGAATGGGCCGGGCATGAAAGCCGGGCCGAGACCGCCATGGCCGACATCTTCCATAATCGCGGCAATGCCTTTGCCGGTCTTCTCGTCGGGCTGATGCTGTCGGACCGCCGCGGAGAGCCGGACAATTACCGGGCCCGGGCCTATCTGCGCGATGCCAGCCGGGCTGGAAACGAGGAGGCCCGCGCTTTCCTCGGCCTGTTTGACGCCTGCCATGGCCGCGCCCTGGCGGCAAACTAGGCGCGTTGACGGACGAGGTTACACCGACGTCATCATCCATTCAGGGGCCGGGAAGCATCACCTTCGTATGCGGGATAGCAGATCGCGACGAAGCCCATGCCGATACGACAGAAAACCTTGTTTGAAACCGATGGCGTCAAAGTCCGCCTGAGCCATTACGGTGCCGGTGCCGATATGGCGCCGGATACGCACGGCTATACCCAGCTGTCCTGGCTCCTCGCCGGCGAGCTGGCCGAGCAGCATGGCCGCCACGACATCGAGGTGCTGGGCCCGAGCCTGGGCATCAAGCCGGCCGATTGCCGTCATGCCAATCGCTATGGCCGCGACGGCTCGCTCATCCTTTCGGTCAATGTCGAGGAAGATCGCCTGCCGGGCCTGTTGGGCGCGGCCGGGCTCGACTGGGGCTGGGCGCGTCAGAGCGAACAGCGCGATGGCCGTGACCCGGTGCCGGCCCTCGCGGCACTGCTGGCGGCCGGAGGTGAGGATGCTCGATGGGCGCTCAATGACCTCGTCGCCCGGGCCTTTGCCGCACCGGCCGATGATCGCGACGCCACCCCGGTCTGGATCGAGCGCGTGCGCGAGCAATTGCGCGAGGAAGAGAGTGAGCTCGACCTGGAGACCGTCGCGGCCCAGGCCGGCGTTCACCGCGTGCATCTCTCACGCAGTTTTGCCCGCTATGTCGGCATGGCGCCGAGCCTGTATCGCACACGTGCGCGTCTTGCGCGGGCCTTGCGGGGTCTGATGGAGGGGCAGAGTGCGGCCGATGCGGCCTATGCCGCCGGGTTTGCCGACCAGGCCCACCTCAATCGCTGGATCAAACGCGAGACCGGGTTTGCCCCGCGCCGGCTGAGCCGTCTGCTGGCGGCCTGACACGCAGGTTACGCCCGTACAAGAACCGGGCGGCGCGTTGCCGTCATACTCCCAGGCAAGATAGCTTTATGCCCTTCAAGGAGTTCCCACATGTTCCGTACCGCTCTTCTGGCCGCCTCTGCTTTGGCGCTGAGCTCCACCGCCACCCTGGCCGACACGCCCCAGGGCGCCGCCGACCGGCTGGCGGAATTCCTCGCTGCCATGCCCGATCTCGGCCCCGGCTATGCCGCCGTCGTCGTCACCGAGGACGAGGTGCTCCTGAACTATGTCAGCGGTGTCGAGCGCGCCTCGACCGGGGTGCCGCTGACCGCTGACACGCCGATCTATATCGCCTCGCAGACCAAGGCCTATATGGGTCTGGTCGCCGCCGTGCTCGACGAACAGGGCGTGCTGAGCCTCGACTCCACCATCGCCGACCACTGGCCGGACCTCGAACTGCCTGGCGATCTCGACCCGGCGGCGTGGACGATGCGCGATCTTCTCAGCCACCAGGTGCCGCTCGATGTCGATGTGATCACCTTCCTCGAGGCTTACATCACGCGTGTCGAACCATTCGATTACCCGGCCCTGATCACGGCCTTCGGTGAGGCCCGTGAGCCGGGCTTTGAATACGCCAATATCGGCTACAACATCTATGGCGCCATCCTGGAGACCGTGACAGGCAAGACCTGGCAGGACTGGCTGGACGAGGTCATCATCGAGCCAATGGGCTGGGAGCACACCTCGGCGCGGACCTCCGATTTCGGCCTCGATGGCCAGTCCTGGAACCATATCCTCGCGGAAGGCGGCGAAGGCTGGCAGGAGATCCGTCCGAAGACCGATGCCATCATGCAATCGGCCGGTGGCATGGTGACTTCGGTCAATGACATGGCGGGCTGGCTGCAGATGCAATTGCGCGGCGAGGGGCCGGGCCTGATCACCGCCAGCGCCATCGCCGAGGCCCAGGAAGGCCATGTCGAGACCGGTATGGAAGACCGCCGCAATGCCTATGAACAGGTATGCTCGGAATATTCCCTCGGCTGGAATATCTGCGAGAAGAACGGGCACAGCCTCTACATCCATGGCGGCGGCTATACCGGTGCCGCGACCATGATGGCCTTTTCGCCCGATCTCGGGATCGGCATCGCCGCCTTTTCCAATTCCAACGCCATGACCGGCTGGGTCACCAGCCGCACGGTCGACATGTATCTGCAATTCCTGACCGATGACCCCAATGCCGAGCGCATGCGCGAGGTCCGCATCAACCAGTACCCGCAGCGGATCGACTATCTCTACCGCATGTTCGCGACGCGGGCGGAAGAGGCTCAGGCGGACGAGCAATGGGGGGGCTGGACCTGGTCTCCCAGCGCTGACGAGCTGGCCGCCTATACCGGGCGTTTCGTCAACGAATACAGCGACTATTTGACGGTCGAGACCTATGTCGAGGACGGTGTTTTGCGCGGCCGGGTCGGCGACTACCCGGTCTATCTCACCCCGGCAGTTGAAGACCTGTTTGGCGCCCGGAATGTGCATTACGACCGTCCTGAAGCGGTTGAGTTCAGCCGCGCGGAGGATGGCAGCGTGTCCAGCTTTGTCTGGGACGGTCAGCGCTATCACCGCGCCGACTAATCGTCGTCGATCCTCATGTCAGGCGGGCCGCTCATGCAGCGGCCCGTTTTGTTTGCGTGGATCGGAATAAAGCGGGAGGCGGAGCGGCGGTCCGGTCAGAGGCAGCTAACCGGGGTCGCGGCATCCAGCGCGGTAAGTTTGGCCCCGGTCAGGGGCCTGGCCGCCGCGTTCGTGTGTCGATCGCCGCCCCGCCTTCCTGGCCTGTCCTGCCCCTGACGGCCCCCCGTCGCAGGATAGGCGATGGGAATATTAGCCGCACTTGCGGCCGGGCCGGCGTGACGGTGATCACATCCTTGCCAAAGCGGCCGGGCGCGTCCATTTTCGCCGCACAGACATGCCGAGGGGCGTCCCGGACTGGATCCGGGACTGAGACGTACCCTTTGAACCTGATCCGGCTAGAACCGGCGGAGGAACGGACATGAAACCCGTCATCGCCCTTGCGGCGAGCCTGATTTGTGTATCTGCAGCGCTGAGTGCGCCGGTTCACGCCCATCCGGTTGCGGATGATCCGGCGACGGCGCATTTCTTGGCCAATGAGGCGGTGCTGATCGAGGCGGGTGAGACCAAGATCCTGTTCGATCCGTTGTTCACCAATTCCTACAATACCTACCCGCTCATCCCGGCCGAGATGAAGGCGGCGATGATGGCCGGTGAGGCGCCCTTTGACGGGGTCGATACGGTCTTTGTCAGCCATGTCCATGGCGATCATTTCGATGCCGAAGAGATGAATGCCTATCTCGCCCGCCATGGCGAGGTCATCGTCGTGGCGCCGCACCAGGCGCGGCTGGAAATGCAGCGCGCGGCGGGCTGGTCGGACGCGTTCGACGCCCGCCTGCGCATCATGCCGTTCGTCTCTCAGGCGCAAGCCCTGAGCCTGGCTGATGGCGCCATCGAGGTCAGTGCCGTGCACATCCCGCATGCCGGCGGGCCGGGGCGGGCGCATATCCAGAACATGGCCTATCGGGTCACCCTCAATGACGCCGCCACCGTCATGCATCTCGGCGATGCGACGCCGGACATGCCGGCCTATGACAGCCATGCCGACCATTTCCAGGCCCGCCGCACCGACCGCGCCTTCCCGCCTTACTGGCTGATCTCGCGCTGGGGCGGCGACACGGTGCGCGCCCAGCTCAATGCCGACGAGATCACCGGCATCCACGTCCCCATCCGCCTGCCCATCGAGGTCACGGCGAGCCGCGAGGATTTCTTCACCCAGCCCGGTGAAACGCGCGGTGTGCATCGTCATGCGGGGGAAGAATAGGATGGGGCAAACGGCAGACGTTGTTTTGGAAAATTTGGTGATGGCCCATTTGCGGCCCGGCGAGCGAATTCTCGCCACAGAACCTATCGTCGACACCGCGCCGAAAGAAGATGAGGGGAGTAGCCGGCTTGGTTATTGCCTGACCACTCATCGCGTAGCGGGCATAGACGCTCAGGGTGACGTCGATGACGAAATCGCCATTGCGGAGATCGAAGACATCTTCGAATTCTTCGATTCTGACCCGCCATTTGTGCTGCTTGGCCGCCACGGCGGCGGTACATTCAATATCATCTGGATCAACGATGTCGCGGCCTTCGCCGAGACCGTTCGTCTGCATTTAAAGGAGCCTCCCCATGAACAAGCCCACTGACCAGTCCGCTTTCGAGACGCCTGAAGTCACCACCGGTCCGCTGCCGGGCTCGCGCCGGGTCTATACCTCTCCGGCCGCAGCGCCGGCGCTGAAAGTGCCGCATCGCGAGATCGATCTGCACCCGACGGCGAATGAGCCGCCGGTCCGCGTCTATGACACGTCCGGGCCCTATTCGGATCCGAACGAGACCATCGATGTCGAGAAAGGCCTGCCGCGCCGCCGCCTCGACTGGTATGGCGATCGCGGCTTTGCCGCCTATGAGGGCCGTCCCCTCTCGCCGCTCGATAATGGCGGAGCCACCGGCAAATACCTCGCCCGCGAATTTCCCACCCAGCACCAGCCGCTCAAGGGCACGGACGGCAAGCCGGTGACGCAATATGAATTCGCCCGCGCCGGCATCATCACCGAGGAAATGGTCTATGCCGCCGAGCGCGAGAATCTCGGTCGCAAGGCCGCGGTCGAGGGCGCCAAGGAGCGTATGGCCGATGGCGAGAGCTGGGGCGCCTCGATCCCGGAATTCGTCACCCCGGAATTCGTCCGTGACGAGATCGCCCGCGGCCGCGCCATCATCCCGGCCAATATCAACCACCCGGAACTCGAGCCGATGATTATCGGCCGCAATTTCCTGACCAAGATCAACGCCAATATCGGCAATTCCGCCGTCGCTTCCTCGGTCGAGGAAGAGGTGGAGAAGATGGTCTGGGCCATACGCTGGGGCGGGGACACGGTGATGGATTTGTCGACCGGAAAGAATATCCACAACACTCGCGAATGGATCCTGCGCAACTCGCCGGTGCCGATCGGCACGGTGCCGATCTACCAGGCGCTGGAGAAGGTCAATGGCATCGCCGAGGATTTAACCTGGGAAGTGTTCCGCGACACCCTGATCGAACAGGCCGAGCAGGGCGTAGACTATTTCACCATCCATGCCGGCGTGCGCCTGGCCTATGTTCCGATGACCGCCGACCGCGTCACCGGCATTGTCTCGCGCGGTGGCTCCATCATGGCGAAATGGTGCCTGGCGCATCACAAGGAGAGCTTCCTCTACACCCATTTTGAGGAGATCTGCGACATCATGCGGGCCTATGACGTCTCCTTCTCGCTGGGTGACGGCCTGCGCCCGGGCTCGATTGCGGATGCAAACGACCGCGCCCAGTTCGCCGAGCTGGAAACCCTGGGCGAGCTCACCAAGATCGCCTGGGAGAAGGGCTGCCAGGTCATGATCGAGGGGCCGGGCCATGTCGCCATGCACAAGATCAAGGAGAATATGGACAAGCAGCTGAAGGAGTGCCACGAGGCGCCCTTCTACACGCTGGGGCCGCTCACCACCGATATCGCGCCGGGCTATGACCACATCACCTCGGGTATCGGTGCGGCGATGATCGGCTGGTTCGGCTGCGCCATGCTCTGCTACGTCACCCCGAAAGAACATCTCGGCCTGCCCGACCGCGATGACGTCAAGGTCGGCGTCGTCACCTACAAGATCGCTGCCCATGCCGGCGACCTCGCCAAGGGCCACCCGGCCGCCAAGATCCGCGACGACGCCCTGTCACGCGCCCGTTTCGAGTTCCGCTGGGAAGACCAGTTCAACCTCGCCCTCGACCCGGAAACCGCCCGCGATTTCCACGATCAGACGCTTCCGAAAGAAGCCCACAAGGTGGCGCATTTCTGCTCCATGTGCGGGCCGAAATTCTGCTCCATGGAGATCACCCAGGAGATCCGCAACCGCTTTGGCAGCGCACGGGCTCCGAATGAGGTCGAGGCCGGAATGGCCGAGAAGGCCGAGGAGTTTAAGGCGCGGGGGAGCGAGATTTATTTGAGTGAGAGCGGGGAGACGCGGGAGCCGATTGATTAGGGGGCGCTACCGGAGTGCCCGGATCACATGCAAACCTTCCTGTTCAATCTCCGTCTGTTCTTTCACGGCATGAGGCTCAAGGGCTGGGCCGGCGTTGGGATTGGCGTTCTTTGCATCCTTGTTTTCGGCGCTGCCGTAATCGGCATGGCATGGCTGATGTCGGACCAAACCCGATGCGGTGAAGAAAGCGGGCTCATCGTGGGCGGCGGAGCGTATGTGAGCGATTCCAATACCGGCCGGACCATGGTGGCCTCGCATTTCGTTCAAACCGCGAGTGGCGAGTTGTTCCAGCTGCGGACATTGCCGCAGGACAAGGTGGTTGGCGATCGAGTGCGTGTCGCTGTTTATTGTAATAGCGCTGGCGAGCGACTGGTTTGGGCCCGGTATTTGGCGGATTAGCCGAAAAACTGGGACACGTACCAATTCCGCACACCACCCCATAAACCTCATGCCTGCGACCCGGCCGTATTGAAGTCCCGCGGCCAAGGGCGCGAAGCGCCGGTTTCCGGGCAAGCCCCTTGACCGCGAGACATCAATACGGCGCACTGGCAGGCAAGAGATTCAGAGGCGCCCCGCGCGGCGTTTGCCACGCTAGCGCAATGCGCCAGCCGCAGTAGCCGAGTCATCGCACATGTTACGTTACACCCAAGGCGATCTCTTTGCGTCCGGCGCTCAACTCCTCGTCAATCCGGTCAATTGCGTCGGTGTGATGGGCAAGGGGCTGGCGCTGGCGTTCAAGGAGCGCTTCCCCAGCAATTTCGTCCGCTACAAACAGGTCTGCGACGCGAAGGAATTGGAACCGGGCAAAATCCTGTTCGTGGAGATTGATGGCGAGGATCCCCGCTGGATCGCCAATCTGCCCACCAAGCGGCATTGGCGTCAAAAGAGCCGGCTGGAGGATGTCAGAGCGGGGCTTTCCGCGCTGGCTGAGGAAATTCGCACTCGCCAGATTTCGAGCGTCGCGATTCCGGCACTGGGAGCCGGGCTGGGCGGGCTCGACTGGGCGGATGTGAAGGCGGTCATTGCCGATGAGCTCGGCGAGCTTTCGGGTGTAGAGATCACGGTGTTCGAGCCGCGATGAAAGAACGCGAGCCACGGGAAAACGTACCCATCTTCTCCGCTGCATCCGAGTTTGAGTAGCGGCTTCGCCGCGTCACCCACTCCCCCGCTGCGCGGGACCTCGCCCGTCGAGGGCGAGGAGGGTCGCTACAAATCTTGTCATCCCGGACGCAGGCCCGGACTTGATCCGGGCGTAGATCCGGGACCCAGTTCAAGCGCATCGAGGTCCCTGATCTGCGCCCCGCTTGCGCGGGGCCTTCGTCAGGGATGACAAACGGGAGTGGGGACAAACCCCCAGCCCAAGACTTCCCCTTAAACCCCATGCCAGCCAGTTCGCCGTGTTGAAGCATGAGGTGTATGGGGGCATATGGGTTCAGCGGCCCTGTTTCACTTAACCGCTTTCCCCGACTTCATGTCGGGGCCTGGCGTTATCCCGGCGTTGATGACTCTTGGCGCTGTTGGTTCCTGGAGTCATCGACGTCTTCGTTTCCCCCGGGCCCCGGAATAAATCCGGGGGAAATGTGGTGCGGTTTCATCACTTAAATTCATCAGCATGACGGGGTTGGTGGCGGCCTGGATAGTGCCAGGTTCATCACCCCTTCTCCCGTGCGGGAGAAGGTGCCCGAAGGGCGGATGAGGGTGGAAACACAACCCTCGCAGTCCGTGTCTCCCCCGCTCCGACCCGGCGCCGGTACGCCGGGCCACCTCTCCCCCGGTAGAGGAGGGTGTCGAGCGCGTCTGCTTGAGGATCCGCATCCCCCGCTTCCGCGAGGGCAGGCAATTTCGGGATGAGGGGGCTCTAGATGTGCCCGGCCCGTGCTAATCTCCCCCCATGATCACACTCCTCGCCCTCGCCACCACCCTGATCGCCCAGCCCGAACCCACCGCCGAGGATCTGCTCGGGGCCTGGGATGTGGCGCTGTATTTCAGCCCCGACGCGCCGCCTTCGGCGACGGTGATGGAGATCACCGCGGTCAATGCGGACGGCACGCTGGCGGGGACGTTTTATCAAAGCGGGTTTGAAAGCGGACGCTATACCCGGCGCGGCGAGGACTGGGTGATCACCGTGATCACTTCGGATAACAGCGGCCCCTATGCGACCTCGGGGCGGCTGGGTCCGGACGGCGTGTTTGAGGGGCAGACCCTGTCGACCGGGCGGGATTTTCTCATGGCCTGGACGGCGGAGAAGCGCGACTAGGGCATTCGGTTTTTCGTTGTGCGGCTCAGCATCCGGCCTCCCCCGTGGGCGGGGGAGGTGGCCCGGAGGGTCGGAGGGGGGGGCATGCCCCGGCGACCACATACGATCACTTCCCCCCTCAGCCTGGCCGCTCTGCGAGCGTCCAGACAGCTCCCCCGCCCGCGGGGGAGCCCGGCGTGTAGCCGCAGCAGCTAGTCCTTGTCCTCGTCCTTGTCCGCATCCTGGCTGACCGTTGCGAAGACAAAGGTCATCAGAAGACCGGCGCCGGTGAGGGCGATGAAGGGCAGGAGTTCCGGGTCCCAGCCGAAGAACATCTGCATCAGGGCAAACCAGGTGATCAGGGCGATATAGGCGGCGCCGGCCAGGAGGACGCGTTTCCAGGCCAGGCTCAGCAGCGGTTCCTGCGGGGCTTGCGGTGTCGCGGCGGCGGCGGGTGTGGTGTCGTTGGCGGCCATGTCGGGGCTCTCCTTGGGCGTTTGCATCAGCTCACGCAATTGCCCGGAAGACAGCTCGAAACTCGCGGCCAGGGCGCGCAGGGTTTCCAGGCTCGGGGTCTCGCCGCGTTCGGCGCGCTGAATGGTGCGTTCGCTCAGCCCGCTGATCTCCGCGAGCTGCTCCTGCGACCAGCCTCTATCAAGGCGCAGCGATTTGAGTCCCATACCTGTTCGTCTCCGTAGCAAATGCGAGGCCCCGACTAGCCTGCACAAAGCCCTGTCGCCCACGACATGCAGGCGACGCGAAGGTGACAATGACAGCGGGAGAAAGCAACAGGGCCGGCCTGTGCTGTGCAAGACGAGAGGCGCTTGCCGCGGCGGCGAAGCGTGCTAGCCTCCTCCTCAACATCAACAAGCGAAAGGAGGTGATCCGATGATCAGTGGTTTTACCGGTTTGGGTCTTGGGTCGGAAAAGTGTGTGGACGCAAAGGCAGTCCTGCGCGCCTGACGCTTTTCATGGCCAAGCGATAACGGGTCCAGGGGTATGCCCCCGATCCAGGCCAAACCCATAAATCGCGACAATCAGAGCCGCCGGTCTGGCAACAGACCGGCGGTTCGTCGTGTCTGGATGCGGTGGCGAGACTTACTCGTCGCCGTCCGGCGCTGCGTCTTCCATGGCGTCCTCGACGGCGTCTTCCGCCGCGTCGGCCATGTCGTCCATCATGTCGCCCGCTTCATCACCGGCTTCATCCGCGGCCGCGTCGACCGCATCGGTGACGGCGTCGACGGCGTCATCGACCCCGTCCGCTGCCGCGGCATCGCCGGCGTCCTCGGCCGGAGCCTCGGTCTCGACCGCTTCGGTTTCAACGGCCTCGGTCGCTTCGCCTTCGAGCGTGTCGACCTCGGTCATCATGGTGGTGAAGGCAATGCCACCGGCCAGAGCCGCCAGCAGGATAAAAGCCAGGATACGCATATCAGTCAGTCCCCCCAGGACCTTGAAGTTGAACATTACAGTTAATTCAGGTTGGGGAGGAACGCACCGCGACTCTCCTCGCAGGCGAATTTTCCGGCGTGCTGCCCCGGTCTAGTTGGATGCCATGCCCGTTTCGGGTCGTGTCTGGCGCCAGGTCAGGGCCCTTGCGATCAGCGGTATCAGCTTTTCCGGCTCGTGCAGGACGTCATTCTGCCAGACATGCAGGACGAGATAGCCGGCCGCCTCGATCTCGGCGACGCGGCTTTCGTCATAGCGGCCGGGTTCGGCTTCGCTGCCGGCGTGAATATCGATCGCCAGGTGAGCGGCCTCACAGGCGAAGTCGACATTATGGCCGGCAATCTCGACATCGGGACGAAAATCATGTCCGCCGAGCTGGCCGGCGCAGATCCGCTTCCACAAGGCGATGCGCGCATCCTGGTAGCGGCGCGGGCGGGCCGTTTTACCGGAGATATTTGTCGGGCCGGGGCGGAGAGAGGATTTGGACACGTTACGCTCCATTGCACACACGCCCGGCGCCGCTGCTCGCTTTTCGGCCGGAGCTTTAAGTGTTGAATCGTAACGAAGTTAGCGGACTGATCCGGCCACGCCCGTGATCGCCATCACGCTTGCACCGGCCTATCGGTGCAGTTCGATCAGCCGTTTCACCAGCGTTTCGACCTGGGCGGCCGCGCGTTCATCGGTCAGCTGACCGCTCTCGTCGAAAGCCTGGAAGGCGCTGGCGACAGAGGCCTGGCCCGGCAGGCACATCACGCCCAGATCGGTGAGGAAGGCGCGCAGGCGCGGGATCATGCGGGCCCCACCCAGACGGCCCGGCGAGGCGGCCATGACGGCGGCGCACTTGCCGGCGAAGACATTGGCCTTGTCCTCGCCATCAGGCCGCGAGACCCAGTCAAAGGCATTGACCAGAAGCGGCGGCACATGGCCGTTATATTCCGGGCTGACGACGATGAGCGCGTCATGAGCGCGGATCAACTGGCGCAGCGTCCGCATCGTATCCGGCAAGCCCTGTTCGCTTTCCAGATCGCCATGATAGAGCGGCGCGTCGAACGCATTCATGTCCAGCAGGGTGGGCTTGGCACCCAGCCGGTCCGCTGTTTCAGCCGCATGGGCGGCGAGCTTGCGGTTGAAACTGTCCTTGCGGGCGGAGCCGGGGATAACGAGAATTTTCGCGGCGGACATCGGGCGTCTCCAGTCGGGCTGAATAACGGGCTTTGCTCGCCATCTAGGGTGCCCAAACCGCTTTGTCAGCAGCCCGGCACTACGAATTACGCCTTCAAACTTACTTAAACCCTGACGGGTAGTGTGGGCTTCATAGGCTCCAGAGAGGAGAATGGGTGATGTCGAAAACCGTAACCTCCAGCTATCGCAGCGTGTCTGACCGGTTCGAGCCGGACCTGGTGCAGAGCCCTGCCGAGCAGCGCAAATTGCGCGGTCATCTTGAACAGATCGACTATACGGTTTTCGCGGCGAACCAGGCGGTGCTGAAAAAGACCATTCACACGGTCGGGATCGAGGACTTCCAGAACCTGGCCCTGTCCGCCTCCAAGGCCCGCAGTGCCTGGGTCGATGCCGCCATGTCGGCAGCGCGCAGCCGCTCGCCGCTGGAAAAGACCGAGGTCGAGCGCCTGACGCTTCTGCGTGCGGCCTATGAGGAATTATCCGAGGCCTATGACGCCATGCGCCGCATGGTCGAGCGCGGCTATCTGCGCCTGGAAGCCCCGCCAGCCAAGGCCGGCTAGAGAGCGCTAGTCCGGGCCGTTATCCGGTTCCTGAGCCACATTGCGTGTGTCCGGCTGACGGCGCGCGGGGGCTTCGGCGTCCGCTGCGCGGTTGGCCCAGCCCGGATCTTCACCGCCGAATTCATCCGGAGCCGGCCGTCCCCAGCCGGGCTCGCCGCCACCCAGTTCATTCGGCTCGGCTTCTTCGACACCCCAACCGGGGTCCGCTCCCTCGAGTTGATTTGGTTCGGGCACATTGACGCCCCAACCGGGTTCGCCGCCGCCGAGCGCATTCGGTTCTGCACCCTGGACGTCCCAACCCGGATCACCACCGCCGAGCTGATTGCGATCGCCGCGCTGGCCGCGAATGCGCTCCTGGCCGGACCGGGTAACGCACCGCTGGCCGCGCTCGGCGTTGCGGCACAAGGGCAGCTCGGCTTGCTGGCGGACTTGTGGCTGCGGCCGGTTCATGGACTGGGCTGAAACAGTGCTCGCCGCACATATTGCGGCCAATACGCTGACACCGACGACTTGCGTGAAACGGTTCATATTCGAGCCTCCCCTGAATGGTTCCAGCACCCTAGCACAGGCGTAAATGAACCGGGCCTGACCTGGCGGGCCAGAAACTGGCCGCATTGATTTGCAGGCGCGATTGAACCGTTCTGGCTCTGCGGCGCACCTATCATTCAAACCGACTGAATGAGGAACGGGCATGATTGAACATTTCGCCTATTGGGGCATCGTCGCCTTTGCGCTCTGGCTGTTCGTCGTCGGCGCCATCATGGCGGTGCAACCGGACTGGGCGCTCTACCTGCTGCGCCAGGCGGCCAGCACGCTGCTCATCCATACCGGTGAACTCCTGATCCGCGGCGCCTTCGGGCTGGCCATGATCGCGGTCAGCAGCAGTGCGCTTTATCCGGGAATATTCATGTGGATCGGGGTCTTTATAGCGGCCAGCTCGGTAGTGATCCTGGTCCTGCCGCGCCGCTGGCACGCGTCCTACGCGCTGTGGTGGGCAGACCATCTGCCGGCCTGGCTGGTGCGGGGCTTTTCCGTCTTCGCCTTTGCGGCGGCTGCAGCCCTGATCTATGGCGCCGGTATTTGGTCCTGTGCCTTGAACCCGGTGTGCGCTTGAGTGCACACATAGACAAAGCACGGCCCTTCCGGGCCCTGTTGCAACGGAAAGGCCCCGCGCATGCGGCGCGATAAGAAGCGTGTCCTTGGCGAATATCTCGTCGCAGCCGCCCAGACCGGCGACCGCAAGGCCTTTGACCGTCTTGCCCGGCTCTGGCAGCCCGACCTCCTGCGCCATGCCTACAGGCTTTGCGGAGAGGCTGATGTGGCCCAGGACGTGTTGCAGGATGCCTGGCTGGACATTGTCCGCGGGCTCGGCGGCCTGCAGGACACGGCAGCCTTCCCGGCCTGGGCCTATCGCATCGTGACGCGCAAGACCGCCGCGCTGATCCGCAAGCGCCAGCGCGCGCGCAGGACGCGGGCGGCGATGCAGGCCGAGCCGGCTGCGCCGCTGGATGGGGCCGCACAGATGGAAACCCACCTGGACGTGGGGCGGGTGGCCCGGGCGATGGCGCACTTACCGCCGGACCAGCGCTCCGCCATGGCACTTTACCACCGCCAGGAAATGAGCGTGGCGGAGATCGCCATCGCCCTCGATGTCCCTGCCGGGACGGTGAAAACACGATTAATGCATGCCCGCCGCAAGATCCGGGCGGCCCTGGAAACCGCAGAAAATGGAGAGACCCATGAGTAATGCCGACAAGAATCTCGATGATTTGATCAGCGAGGCGCTCGATGACGAAGATCGCAAGCTGCTCGGACGCTATGCCGAGCCGCCCGGCTTCTTCGCCCAGATCTTCTCGATCTTTTCCGGCAGCCTGGGCTGGGTCATGGCGGCGGTGATGGTCATGGTGCCGATTTTCTTCGGCCTGATGCTGTGGACCGGCTGGAAATTCTTCCAGCAGACAGACGTCATCCTGGCCATGCGCTGGGGGCTGGGAAGCCTTGCCTGTTTGCAAATTGTCCTTTTCCTGCGCGGAATATTGTTCCAGCAGATCATGACCAATCAGGTGCTGCGGGAAGTAAAACGCATGGAATTGCAGATGCTTACGGCTCAGCATCGCGATTAGGTGGCGATAAGATCCCAAGCGCTGTGAAGGGTTTTTGGGTTCAACTCGGCTTCACAGCACCGTGAGCCTCTAGCATTTCGCTCAGCGGCTCCCCAAATAGGTCCTCGAGCCGGGTAGTGGCTGGCTGGCCACGCGTACCGGTAAAGGGATAGGATAGGTTTATGGCCAACGCACTTGCAGCAACGCTGTCTCCTGAACAGGGGCTTTCCAGCTACCTGTCGGAAATTCGCCGCTTCCCCATGCTGGAGAAGGACGAAGAGTTCATGCTGGGCAAAAGCTGGCGTGAGCACGGCGATACCGATGCGGCTGAAAAGCTTGTGACCTCCCACCTTCGTCTCGTGGCCAAGATTGCCATGGGTTATCGCGGCTATGGCCTGCCGATCGGAGAGGTTATCTCCGAGGGCAATGTCGGCCTGATGCAGGCGGTGAAGAAATTTGATCCGGACAAGGGCTTCCGCCTGGCGACCTATGCCATGTGGTGGATCCGTGCCTCGATCCAGGAATATATCCTGCGGTCCTGGTCTCTGGTGAAAATGGGCACCACGGCGGCCCAGAAGAAGCTGTTCTTCAACCTGCGCCGGATGAAAAGCCAGATGCAGGCCATTGATGATGGCGATCTCAAGCCGGACCAGGTCGAGGAAATCGCCACCAAGCTGGGTGTCACCCAGGACGATGTCGTGTCGATGAATGGGCGTCTGTCCGGGCCTGACGCCTCGCTCAACGCGCCCCTCAAGGGGACTGAAGGCGATGGCCAATGGCAGGACTGGCTGGCCGACGATGATGCGGAAAGCCAGGAAGACGAGCTTGCCGAAAGCGACGAGTTCGACACCCGGATGCAGCTTCTGCAATCGGCCATGGGCGAGCTCAATGAGCGCGAACAGCACATCCTGCAGGAGCGCCGCCTGAGCGAAGAGTCCAAGACGCTGGAAGAACTGGCCGAGCATTACGGCGTCAGCCGTGAGCGTATCCGTCAGATCGAAGTGCGCGCCTTTGAAAAACTGCAAAAGGCGATGCGCGAGATGGCTGAAGACCAGGGCCTGCTCAACTAGGCGACACCCGCTTGTTCCGAACTGAACAAACCGGCGGGGTGGCCCGCCGGAACGCCTTGATGTGCGCGGCAAGACGCGTAAATGATTAAGTGTGCGGCACCGGCCGCTTTCCGACGATTGGAGAGAGATGATGACGACGCAAACCCTGACCCTGGCCGGCGGCTGTTTCTGGGGCATGCAGGATCTCATGCGCCGTGAACCCGGCGTGATCTCGACCCGTGTCGGCTATACCGGTGGCCGTGTCGCCCATGCGACCTATGAGCTGGTGAAGACCGGCCATACCGGGCACGCGGAATCCATCGAGATCGTTTTCGACCCGGAGCGTACCAGCCTCAAGCGCATCTATGAGATCTTCTTCCAGATCCATGACCCGACCACGATCGACCGCCAGGGCAATGATATCGGCAGCCAGTATCGCTCCGCGATCTTCTATGCTGATGACGAGCAAAAGCGCATCGCCCAGGCCGTGATCAAGGCGGTCGAGGACAGCGGCCTATGGCCGGGCAAGGTCGTCACGCGACTTGAGCCGCTCGGCGATTTCTGGGAGGCGGAAGACTTCCACCAGGATTATCTCGAGCGCTATCCGGATGGCAATACCTGCCACTTCGTCCGTCCGGACTGGAAACTGCCCGAGGGCGTGCTCGAAGCCGTCTGATCAGGGTTTGTGCTGGGCCAGACCCAGCGCAATTCCGGCTTGTCCGAGATAATAGGTCACCCAAACAACCCAGCCGGCCCAGGCCAGCTCGCCGGCGAACATGCGCCAGGCCAGAACCGTATCGGAAACGACAAACAGCAGCGCGCCGATAATCGCCAGGCCGGGGCCGCGCCCCATAACGGCGAGGATGGCCATGATCATGATGATGGCGTTGTAAATACTGGCTGGGATCCGCAGATCGCCGAAATGCGGTTGCAGGGCGAACAGCATGATGGCGCCGAAGACCGCCAGGATGGCCGCGCCGATATAGCCGGGCAGACCGCGAGACCCGGTCTGTTTCAGGACCGCTGCAAAAAGCACGATATAGACCAGATGGCCGAGCCCGAAGGAGACAATGCCGAGGGCGGTTTCCTGCGGTTCCAACGCCAGGAAGGCATCTCCGGCCGAGCCAAGCCACAGGCCGACGGCGAGCACCGGCTTGCCCTGGAAGAGCGCATAAAAGCCCAGCAGGACAATGCCCATCGCCTTGAAAACCACGTCTGCCGGATAGGCGATTTGCTCGCCCAGCAGCAGGTAGCAGGCGCTAAATGCCAGCGATGCGGCCAGGATAATCTTGTCGCGAATGTTGAGATCCATGGTGATGTCTCAGCCCTTCCCCCGATCAGGTTTCAGGCTAAACTCCCGCTGCCATGAGGAAAAGCGTGTTCGTCATTCTTGCCGCCGGCCTGTTGGCCGCTGCGGCGCCGCAGCCGGCAACGCTGTTGAGTTCGCCCGCCGTCGAAGCGGCACAAGCGACCCTGGCTGAACGCCCGCATGCAGAAGACGAGATCTGGCGCGATTTGACCGGGCGCGGACTGCCTCTGGTCGAGACGCATCCGAGCGATGCGTCGCTCAGGCGCGTGACCTTTGCCTTCAGGGGACATGACGGGGTGACCGGGGTCCGGCTCGACAGCGTTCTGAACGCTCCCTATGTGCGCGGCGAGGTGAGTGATTACCGGCGCGATTTTACCCTGCCGCTGACCCGTCTCGCCGATACCGATATCTGGACCATCACGCTGGATGCTGAGCATGATGTGTCCGCCACCTACAGCTTTCTGATCGAACAGGGCGAAGCGCTGCGCCGTCGTGCCGATAGTCTCAATCCGCGCCGTTTGCGGGGTGTTGCCGCCGAGTCCGTCCTGATGCTGGCGCCGCGAGAGGCCGACCCGGCCATCCGGCCGGTGCCCTTCATCCAGCGCGAAGCGGCCAATGCGCTGGCCCTGGACAGTAAGGTGCTGGGGCGGACCGTCCTGTTGCAGCACCATGCGGTGCGTGAGGCCGGGCCGGAAGCGCCGGTCATCGTGGTCTGGGATGCCTTTCTCTGGGGCGTGCGGGCGCCGGCCTGGGAGATCGTGCGAAACCTCGTCGACCAGGGCCGGATGCCGCCGGCCCATGTTGTCCTCATCGATCAGCTTGACCCCGGCAGTGCTGGCCGCCGCTATGCAGACCAGTCAGTTTTCATTGGAGAAGAGCTCCAGCCCTTCCTGGCTGAGCGCGAGATGGGCGGGCCGCTTGTCCTGGCCGGCGCCTCGCGCCGTGGCCTGGCGGCGACCCGGGCAGCGCTCGACAATCCGGACCAGGTGGCCGCCGCGATCTCACTGTCCGGGTCGTTCTACTGGTCGCCCGAGGATGAGGCCCCGGAATGGCTCGCCCGCACGCTGATGCCGGCCGGGCCGTCCGCGCCGCGCTTTGTTCTCAACGCAGGCACGCTGGAATATGTCGTGACCTCGACCAATCAGGGTCATGTCATGCAGGCGACCAACCGGAATATGACCGAGGCGCTCAACCGGGCGGGTTTTGCTGCAGTCTACCGGGAATATGCGGGTGGCCACGATACCGCCGGGTGGCGGGGTGCCCTGGCGGGTAGCCTTGATGCATTGTTTGAGGATCAGGGCGAGACTGCGCCCGAAACCGCGCCGACGCCCTAACCTTATTTCGGTGGTTTGCCCGGGCCGCGCGGTCGCGGGCCGTCATTGCCGATGCGTCCGGCCGCGAAATCATCGACCAGATCCGCCCAGCGATCGGAACGCGCCGCGATATAGATCATCGGCCCGCCCGGATTGGAGCGGAAATTGGAATCCGTTGCGACGATGAAATACTCCTCGCCATCCTGGATCATGAATGGCGATCCGCTATCGCCGCGGGTCGTGTCGCAATCATGCGCCATGGTGTTGTCGTTATAGATCCGCGTCATGGTGCAATTGCCGGCATTGCCCGACAGGTGCTCGCCGGTATCCCAGCTATAGCCGGCCTGGTAGAGCGGGAAATTGCGGGCGGCTCTTTGGCCCTCGCTCTCGACCAGGGCGCGGACACCGACAAAGCCGAGCTCGCGGCCGAGCGGTCGGCGCAGGCGCAGCAGGGCCCAGTCGGTACCATCGATTTCATCCGTCGCGGTGAAGCGCTGCTCATTCCATTCCGGATCGATGAGATAACCGGTGATGCGCGCCTCTTCCGGACCGCCACGCCGGTCAAACCCCGTTCGGAAAACGCCGCGGGCATCGATGGTGGTGTTGTCGGAGATGCAGTGAGCCGCGGTGACGATGACATTCTCGGCGATCAGCGTCGCCGTACACCCGCCACCGGAATCGAAGCTGACCTCGCCCACCACGCTCCAGGGGAAGGTCGACGTATCCATGAAGACGCGGTCATCGAAGCCGAAATAATGGTCATTGATGCCCATCGGGCGCTCGCGGCCGAAACAGTCTGCCCGGTCCGAGCGCGCGGCGCAGGTACCATCGCCGATCTCCGGCTCGTTGCAGACACCGTTGAACGCGGTTTCGCAGCTGTCATTGCGGAAGCGCAGATTAATCACACTGCCGCAATCGGCGAGATCGGTCGCCTGCGTACAGGCACCGGTCCCGAAACCGGGCTCGTCACATTCGCCGTCATTGGCCCAGCGGCAGGAATTGTCCTCGACGCCTTCCGCCAGGCGCCAGCAATCGGAGTAATCCGTGCCCTGGCGACACGCCCCGGTGCCCAGACCCGGATCATCGCATTCACCGTCATTGGCGTACTGGCAGGTATCCGAGCCGGTATAGCGACCGGTCGACACGCCGGTCGGCTTGTCAGGCTTTTGGGTATAGGTGCGCAGATAGTTGCCGATTTCCCGGCTGGTCAGATGAACAGTTTCGTCTGCCGTACCTTGAGCCAGCGCCGCCGGTGCCAGGAAAAGCGTCGCAGCGAGCGCGATCCAACCCATCCGCATAGATGAACTCCCATACCTATTGCTTTGCAACTATGGCCCTTATTCGCGGCAAGACCAAGGCGGCGCGTATCGTTCAGCAAGATGACCCCTAGCTGAACTGGGCATTCAAGGGGCGCTCAGGCGCGCTGGTGTTTGTTGTCTCCATGAACGGCCCGGAGCGGCCGCAACGGCAAAGGAGACCGCCATGTCATTTTTCAAGAGCGCCATCGCCGCCGCCCTCCTGGCCGGCATGGGAGCCGCAGCCCTGCCCGCCGCCGCATCGGCCGGTACCTGGTATCTCAATGCCCGGGCCTGCCCGGACCTGCGTGAAGATCGTCGCGACCGCCGCGTTTATGAAGGCCGATGGGATGTGCGCGAGGATCGCCGCGACCGACGGGTGATCGAATGCCCGCCGCGCGCGTGGACCTATGTCCCGGATCGCTGGGAACGTCGCAATGGTCTTGAGCGTGGCACCGGTGCCCGTCGTGGTACGCCGGGTATCGTCTATCGCCGTCATGGCGAATTCTTCCGCGAAACCCGTCGCGGCGACCTGCGCCAGATCGATGTCGTCATCGAGCGTGGCCGCCGGGGCTATCGCGATCACCGCCGCGATCGTCGCTGGGACCGTCATGACCGCCGCGGCCGCTATGGCAGCTATCGTCACTGATCCGGTCGACTAGACCAGGATCGATCCTTCCAAGTAACGCGGCGCGTGGCCATGCAAGGCCACGCGTTCGCCTTTGTGCTCGACCTCCAGCGCGCCCGGGCGCTGGCCGATCTGGCGGGCGATCAGGCCCGACTTGCCGAGCCGCTCGGCCCAGTAGGGCGTCAGGGTGCAGTGGGCCGAGCCGGTGACCGGGTCCTCATCCACACCGGAGGCCGGGGCAAAGAAGCGCGACACGAAATCGGTCGTGCGCCCCGGCGCGGTGAGAATGATATTGGTATTGTAGCGGCGCAGCAGGCCATGATCGGGCAGGGCGGTGGAGACCAGGCCCTCATGCGGCATCACCCACATCTGGTAGCCGGCGCCATGAATGCGATCGATCTCATAGACCTCGTCGGGAGCGGCCTCGAGGCCGATGGCAGCCTGGAGGGCATCGCTCGGGTGTCCCGGCCGGTAGCCAATGGCCGGCAGGTCCATGGCGAAGCGCTCGCCATCCTGGCTGACCTCAAGCCGTCCCGAACGCGTGTCGAATTTCGCGCTTTCGCCCTTCACCGCCTTCTCACCGAACAGGACAGCACCGGCTGACAGCGTTGCGTGGCCGCACAGATCGACTTCCACCGCAGGGGTGAACCAGCGCAGATGCCAGGTGTCCTCACCGGTTGGCACGACGAAGGCGGTCTCGGAGAGATTGTTTGACGCCGCGATGCCCAGCAGGACCTTGTCCGACGGGAATTCCTCCATCAGGCAGACCCCGGCCGGATTGCCACTGAACGGCATGGCCGGATCGGAAAAGGCGTGAATCTCGAAATAGGGCAGACGCGGCATGGAAGGCTCCTCAATCTTCAGTCACGAGGTGAACCTGATTTGCCGGGAAATCAATGTCTACCAGCGTTCATTCTCGGTCGGCGTGAGCTCAAGGGTGAGATCAGGATCACTGGCATCAAAGGCGGAGACCAGACCCAGCGTGATCTCTCCGCCGGCGGCGCGCTCGCTCAGGGCGGCCTCGACCCGGGACAGGGCCTCGGCGCGCAGATCCCGGATGCGCTGGGGCAGGGCGAGACGCCAGAGGTCGACCTCGCGGGCCAGGGTTGAGAAATTGTCCGGGCGCTGATCGCGCGGCCCGTCGCGCCAGGCGCCGATCTCCACATAGGCCTGGGCCAGACGGTCCGCTTCCTCTTCCTCGAACAAGTCAATCTCGATCAGCATGGATTGGTAGACGAGCGAGCTTTCGACCACTGAAAGAGGCGGGCTGGAGTTTGAGGCCCAATTGGTGAAATAGGCGCGGACATCCTCCACCGGCCGCGAGGCGGCGCTGGTCCAGTCGCTGCGGGTTTCCCGATTGAGCAGCTCTTCGCTCTGGGCGTCGATGATAAAGACGGTCGGCGTGCCATAGACGGCCGGGACGTTGAAGCGGCGCATGACGGCGTGGTTCTGATCACGCCAGCCGACATCGATATGGCGCAGCACATAATGCGCGTTGAGAATGGTGGCGACCTCTTCATCCTCGAAATGATGCGCCAGCCCGCGGCTGTCATGACACCAGTTGGCGCCGAGGATTAAAAGCAGGCGCTTATTGCCCGCGCGGGCTGCTTCCAGAGCCTCATCAACAACGGCCATGGCGTCGAAATTGCCGTCATAGGGCCGTGGATGCTCATCATCCGCATGAACCAGCGGGGTGAAGAGGATCAGGACAAGGCTGGCGAGGGCAAGCAGGCGCATGGAACAGTCACTCCGGACAAGACGCGGCGCAGCTAATCACGCTGCGCCGCGCTTGCCCAGTGACAGGGCTGTGAGCGCGATTACCCCGTAGCCAGGGCGGCGAGGCGGGCATAGACACCGTCGGTGCGCGCCTCGAGCTGGTCATGCGTGCCCTGTTCGACGATGCGGCCATTCTCGAAGACGAGGATACGGTCGGCATCGCGAATGGTGGAGAGCCGGTGGGCGATGATGATCGTGGTCCGGCCCTGCATCACCGCACCCATCGCCTGCTGGATCTCCCGCTCGGTCTCATTGTCGAGGCTGGATGTGGCCTCGTCGAGAATGAGGATGGGGGCATCCGCCAGGATCGCCCGGGCGATCGCCACGCGCTGACGTTCCCCGCCGGACAGTTTCACCCCCCGCTCGCCGACCAGGGTTTCATAACCCTGCGGCAGACGGTCGATGAATCCATCTGCATGCGCGGCCTTGGCGGCCGCCATGATCTCCTCACGGCTCGCCTCGGGTCGGCCATAGGCGATGTTTTCCGCGATCGAGCGGTGAAACAGCGCCGGGTCCTGCGGAACCAGGGCAATCGAGCGGCGCAGGCTGTCCTGCGTCACCGAACGCACATCCTGCCCGTCGATCAGTACGCCGCCCGCGCTGACGTCATAGAGACGCTGCACCAGCTTGACGAAGGTCGACTTGCCCGAGCCGGTCGGCCCGACCAGAGCCACTTTCTCGCCCGGGGCGATGTCGAGGCTGAAGTCGGTATAGAGCGGGCGCTCCTGGCCGGCATAGGTGAAGCCGACCGCATCGAAGCGAATCGCCCCTTCACCACGCTGGAATTCGGCCGCACCCGGCGCATCGCTGACCTCGCTCTCCTGCAGATCGAACACCGCCAGGTCCTGGACCTCGTCGAGACCCCGCTGGACCTGCTGCACATGCTCGCCGAAGCGCCGCATATAGCTCGAGACAATCATGTAGGCCGTCAGCGCCGCCACAACGTCACCGGCACTGGCTGCCCCGCGCGACCACTGCCAGACCAGGAGGCCGACAAGGGCGGCCTGCATGGTCAGGTCGGTCGCGATATTGACCAGCCAGGAATTGACGTAACGGCCCCAGGTCTTCTTCGTTTCCGCATGCCAGCGCCAGGTCAGCGCGTGAAAGCGCTCATCCTCGCGCGCCTCCGAGCCAAAGCTTTTCACGGTCGCCACACCGCCGATGGAATCCGCCAGCGCGCCGCCGATCTCGCTGTCGAGCGCATTGGAGCGGATGTTTTGCGGCCGGATGTAGTAGCGGCTGAGCATCAGCGAGGAGATCACAAAAGCGACCATGACCAGGAAGGCCGCGCCTCCGACCAGCGGCCAGCGTACGGCCATCACCAGGGCGATGCCGAGCATGACCAGCACGGCCGGCGCCACGCCGAGCACGATGTTGAAGGTGATCGTGTCATAAGCCCACATGCCACGCGTGATCTTGCGCACGACCGAGCCGGCGAAGGTGTTGGCGTGCCAGTCCAGCGAGAAGCGCTGCACCTTGCCAAACGCTTCCGTGGTCAGGTCGGCCATATTGGCGGCCGAGAACGGGACCTCGCAGCGCGAGGCCGACTGGCGCAAGGCGTAGTAGACGGCAGCCGCACCCAGATAGAGCGCGAAGGCAGGCCAGGGCGAGCTGGCATCGGGACCGGCCGCGAGGGCATCGATCAGCCGGCCCGCAGCGAGCGGGATCATCAGCTCGACCACGGTCGCGGCGAGCATGAAAACAATCATCCCGGTCAGGAGCACCGGGCGACGCGCCCATTGCCGTGCGAGATATCGCAACACGGCCATGTTGGAGAGCGTATTTCTGGCGGGGTCGTCGTCGGGGTCTTCCGGGTAGCGGAAGTCTTCTTCATCAGTGACAGCACTATCGGTCATCGGATCGCGGACCGGTCGGTCCGTCCTCTGGCATATATCCTACGGGCAAGGGCTCATCGGTGAGGACAGGCAGCGCACGCGGCATTGTGAAATGCGTGGCGCGAGCTGTGAAAGCGGGTCACCGGACCGCCCTCAATCGCTAGATATAATTTGGCACTGATACATTCTCCTGCGAGACGAAAGGGTCGGCGTGGATACACCCCACTTCCGTTGGGGGCAAGCGCTGGCGACCGGATTGTGGACCGGTGTGGCTTTTGTGCCGATCAGGCCCGCAGGGCGGGTTTCATGGCCGCCTCGAGCGCCGTGCGCGCGGCCGTATCGGGCTCGACCAGCTTGCGCTTGTCCAAGTCCATGGGCGCGGCCACGCCTTCCATCGTCCACCAGGGGCGGCCGGTTTCCGGGTCGAGCACCCAGTGCACCAGATTGCGCACTTTCGAACCCGCCGCGACCAGGCCTGAACGAATGACATAACCATCGCCGGCGCGCGGCCAGCGGCGCGGCAGGATCCGGCATTCCAGCAGCGCCGAGCCGATCCGGGCGCCGGTCTTGCCCATGTGGAAGTCGACCTCCTCGGGAAAGGCGCCGCGGAAATTGACCACGGAATTGGACACGCGGCCGAGCAGGACGTCCGACCGGATACGGCCGAAGACGCTCATCTCGGCATTGTTGAAGCGCCCGAGGCCGATTTGCTCCAGACCGAGCTCATCGGCCCGGGCGAGAGAGATATGGCGCTCGCCCTCCGTCTCCGTCAGACCGCGCGGCCGGGCAATCTCTGGCGTGGCGACGTTCAGCTCTGCCGCTCGGGCCGAGAAACGCTCCGGCCAGGGGAAGGGGCGGCCTTCCTTGGGTGAGACATGGCCCGCTTCAATGCGGAAGGTCGCGGCAATCTCGCCCGATCCGGCATGCCGCATCAGTAGAACAAGGTCCGCACTTGCGCTATCGAGACCGGCAATGCCGCCCTCGATCATCAGGGGAGCGCCCGGGCGGGCTTCAGCAAGGAATTTGATGTGCAGGCTGCGCGCCGCCAGCGTGGCATAGGCGTCGGAGCGGAAGATGTTCCCCAGCCCGGCATGCGCGGCCAGATTGGCCACCGCTTCGCTGGCTTTGGCGAGGTAAAACTGGACATTCATATGCCCCAGCTCGTCGCATTCCCAGGCGTTCGCATTTCCGCGCCAGAGCTCGATCATGGTGTCAGTATCCGTGGCCAATGGGATGGGTCAGGACCGGCAATTGCCGCAATGGCCGAAATGTTCGACCACCGAGCGCTCGATAATGAAGCCGTCCGGTGTCTGGGTTGAGGCCGGGGCGCCATGGCATTCCTGCACCGATCCGCAATCGGAGCAGATGAACAGCTCGGCCCCGCCGGTGTCGTGACTGTGGCTGCAGCCGACATAGGCGTTGAGCGCCTCGACCTTGTGCACCAGACCGAGGCCGAGCAGGAATTCGAGGGCGCGGTAAACAGTCGGCGGCTTGGCCGAGCCGGGGCCCGGTTTAAGCGCTTCGAGCAGGTCATAGGCCTTCACCGGCCCGTCCGCTTCAAGCACAAGCTCGAGCACACGGCGACGAATGGGCGTCAGGCGTTCGCCCTTTTCATCACAGAGGGTTTCAGCGGCATGCAGCGCCGGAGATGTGGAATCGCGACTCATATGTCGAACATTTAATGCGTTCCGGCCGGGAATTACAGGTGCCAGCCCTTGTCGTTACTGAGACGTTATAATATTACACCCCGGAATTAGCCGCCGATGGGGATATCTGGCCGTGTCGAAAGTACTCAAAACCACCGTTGCACCGGTTGCGCTGATCGCAGCCCTAGCAACCGCACCCGCTGTTCTGGCTCAGAGCGACGAGATCGATGACGTCATCACCGTCACGTCCAACCCGCTCCTGACGGGTGCCGATGAAGTCACCGGTTCCGTCGAGGTGGTGAACCAGGACCATATCATTGACAACCTCTCTGGCTCGCTGGCTGACACGATCGCCCATGAGCCGGGTGTCTCCACCACCTATTTCGGCCCGGCATCCAGCCGTCCGGTCATTCGTGGTCTCGGCGCAGACCGTGTCCGCGTTCTCGTCAACGGCACCGGCCTCATTGATGCCTCCACTTCCAGCCCGGACCACGCTGTTGCGTCGGAAGCGCTTGAAGCCGAGCGCGTCGAGATCCTGCGCGGACCGGCTGCGATTGCTTATGGCGGCGGCGCCATCGGTGGTGTCGTCAACGTGATTGACGGCCGTATCGCTGAAGAACGTGCCGAGGGTGATTTCGAAGGCCGTTTCTATGGCGGTCTGACCACGGTTGATAATGGCGAGACCTTTGCCGGTCGCGCGCGCTTCAACGCCGGTGAGTTCGTCTTCCACATCGAAGGTATGAGCCGTACGGCTGAGGACTTCGACATCCCGGGCTTCGCTGAATCCGAGCTCTATCGTGAGCTGGAAGAAGAAGAGCACGAGGAAGAGGAGCACGAGCACGAGGAAGAGGAAGTTTTCGGCACGGTCGAAAACTCCGGTCTCGAATTCACCACGGGCTCGATCGGTGTCTCCTGGGTCGGTGAAAACGGCTTTATCGGTGTTGCCTACAAGCAGACCGAAGCCCTCTACGGTGTTCCCGGCCATGCCCACGCTCACGAAGAAGAGCATGAAGAAGAGGAACACGAGGAAGAAGAGCACGAGGAAGAAGAGGAAATCGTCAACATCGATCTGGAGCAGACCCGCTTCGACCTGCGCGGCGAATTCCGCAATCTCGGCGAATTCGTGGAGCGTTTCCGCTTCTCCGCCGGTACGGCTGAATACGAACACACCGAGCTCGAAGGTGACGAGATCGGCACCCAGTTCACCAACGAAGGTTGGGAAGCGCGCGGTGAGCTGCGTTTTGTCGAGCAGGAGCTCGGCGCGGGCACCTGGACCGGCGCAGCTGGCCTGCAGGCCTTCTCGCGCGACTTCGTCGCTCTCGGTGACGAAGCCTATGTGCCGCCGTCTCAGACCGATGACTGGGGTGTTTTCACGGCCCAGCGCTGGGATGCTGGTGGCTGGGGTCTGGAAGGCGGCCTGCGTCTTGAGAACCGTGAAATCGAAGCCCTCGGCGTCAGCCGTGACTTTGACACCGTCTCGGCCTCTGGTTCCGTGTTCTGGCGTCCGTCCGAGGACAGCTTCTTCGCCCTGACCCTGTCCTCCAACGAGCGTGCGCCGACGGATGTCGAGCTGTTCGCTGACGGTGAGCACGTCGCGACCCGTACGGTCGAGAACGGCAATGTCGATCTTGACGTCGAACGCGCAACCTCGATCGAGTTCACGGCCCGCAAGGATATTGGGGCCTGGTCGATCGAAGGTGCCCTGTTCAGCGCCGACTATGACGGCTTCATCGGGGCCTTCCCGACCGGTGAAGAGGAAGAGGGCTTCATCGTCGTCGACTATCGCGCCGAAGACGTGAACCTGTCCGGCTTTGAAGGCCGCCTCGAGGGCCCGCTCGGCACGCTGCGCGGCTGGGGTCTGACCGGTGACTTTACCGCTGAATACGTCACCAGTGATGTCGACAGCGGCGGCGACCTGCCGCGCCTGCCCCCGCTGGCCTTCACCGCTGGTGTGACGGCGCAGAAGGGTGTGCATGAGCTGCATGCCGAGGTCGAATGGTTCGACGAGCAGGAGAATGCGGCTCAGTTTGAACTGCCGACTGACGGCTACACGCTGTTCAATGCCCGCTACTCGGTCACGCCGTTCGAAAATGAGGGTGTCCGTTTCATCGTTGAGGGCCGGAACCTCGGCGATGAGGAAGCGCGCCTGCATACCTCATTCCTGAAGGACCAGGTTCCGCTTCCGGGCCGCAATTTCCGCTTCGCCGTTATCGCGGACTTCTAGCGAAACCAGAGCGTTGGCAGCCTGTCATGCGACAGGCTGCCGCGCGGCGAAACGCGCCATACCCCTAATTAAAGTCCGGGTTCATAAAGTCCCCATCGAATTTCTGGGGACTTAAGGATCAGGACCATGAAAAAACTTCTGCTGACTGCCGCCGCTATCGCCATGACCGCCGCTGCGCCCGCCTTTGCGGACAGCGGAGACTGGCTGGTACGTTTCCGCGTCATCGACGTGATGCCGAATGAAAGCGCCGATATCAGCCCGATCGGCGGCGATGTCGATATTTCCAACAGCATCGTGCCGGAACTCGACATCACCTATTTCGTGCAGGACCAGTGGGCGGTCGAGCTCATCCTCGGCGTAACGCCGCATGATGTTGGCGCTGTTGGTACCTCGGTTGGTGATGTGGACCTGGGTGACGTGACCCTGCTGCCGCCGACCCTGACGCTGCAGTATCACTTCGCTCCGGACGCCGATGTCCGCCCGTATGTCGGTGCCGGCGTCAACTTCACCCATTTCTTCAATGAAGACCTGCCGTCGGGCAGCGCTCTGAGCACGATCGATTATGACAGCAGCTTCGGCTTCGCCGCGCAGGCTGGCATCGATTTCCAGACCAATAGCGAGTGGTTCTTCAATGTTGATGTCAAATATATCGACATCAATACCGATGTGACGATTGACGGTGCCATCACCGCCGATGTCGACATCGATCCGGTGGTTCTCGGCGTCGGTTTCGGCCGCCGCTTCTGATCTACCCACCACTGTGCTGAAGCAATGCCGGGTCGACCCTTCGGGCCCGGCATTGTCTCGTCTTGAAACAGGTGCGCGATCTCGTTGCCGGTACAGGCCTTTTGGGCTATTACCCCCGGACCTAATAACAAGGGGGTTTTCCAATGGCTGACGCCGCGACCAACGAGCCGCGCATCACCGGTTCTGTTCCGCTCTACAAGTCCGTAGAGCCGCTCAATCGCCAGAAGCACGCGACCTATGGCGTGAACAACGTCAAGGAGCCGTTCGGCTTCCTGCGCGACTGGCATTTCGTTCCGGCCATTGCAGCCGAATTCGGCGTCGCCAGCGGCAGCTTCCCGATCGTCTTCCTCGGCGACAAGAAGATGCCGGTCCTGGTCATGGGCCTGCGTCAGGGTTCCAACCTCTTCATCACCGAAGACGGCCAGTTCGAAGCTGACCACTACGTGCCGGCTTATGTCCGCCGTTATCCGTTCGTCAGCGCGTCCAACCCGGGCGACCAGCCGTCGACGGTCTGCGTCGATGTCGACGCCGAGTTCGTGGTCGACAAGGACCCGCAGCAGCCCTTCTTCGACGACAAGGGTGAGCCGACCGAATACACCAAGCAGGCCGTTGACTTCGTTTCCGCTTTTGAGCGTGACGCGCAGATCACCGAGGCGTTCGTCCAGCGTCTGGTCGCTCTCGACCTGCTCGAGAAAAAAGAGATCAAGGTCGCCAATCCGCAGGATCCGGAAAATCCGGTCACCGTGGCTGACTATTTCGGCGTCTCCGTCGAAAAGCTGCAGGCTCTGCCGGACGACAAGGTCCTCGAGATGCACAAGAATAATGACCTGTCCGTGATCCACGCTCACCTGGCATCGCTGCAGCGCTGGGAGCGCATCATGCGCCGCGTGGCCGTGCAGGCGAACGAAGAACAGGCGGCCCAGGGCTAATCTCTGCGCCAATTCTGACTGGCAGCGGCCGCACCGGAAGGTGCGGCCGTTTTGCTTTGTGGTCACGCTTGCGCGAGGTCTATTCGACGTTTCGGATTTTACCGCTATATCGCGGTGCAAGACCCCGTTTAGTCCCGCGTCGATAAGGGTATCCGCATGCGCTTCCTCCTGGCCGTCCTGGCTTTCCTCATCCTGCCGCTCAACATGGCCAAGGCTCAGACCGATGCTGTGCCGGGCTGGGCTTTGGGCGATGAGATTATCGAGGCCCGTCTGATCGCGGACCGGAGCGTCGCCGCCCCGGGTGAAGACTTCTATCTCGGTCTGCACCAGGTCATGCCGGAGGGCTGGCACACCTACTGGAAGAACCCCGGAGATTTCGGCCAGCCCCTGGAGCTGACCTGGACGTTGCCGGACGGTGTGACCATTGGCGATGTGATCTGGCCGGCCCCGGTCGAGTTGCCGATCGCTGATGGCGAGATCATGGACTATGGCTATTACGACGAAGTCACCCTGCCGATGCCGATCCGGCTGGCCGAGGACTTCGCCGGTGACCGTCTTGATCTGGTTGTCGATGCCTATTGGCAGGTCTGCGACGAGGTCTGTGTTCCCGAGGAACGCCAGCTCAGCTTCTCGCTTCCGGTCGGAGCCGAGGCCCAGCGTGACGAGACCAGCCACTGGATGATTCAGGCTTCGCTCGAGGCCGTCCCGCCGCGCGATGACAGTGTGGTGGCGGTGCTCGACCGGGTCCGTGACCGCCTGGTGCTGCAGCTCGACGCCCCGCTGCTGGCCGACGCCGACAGCTGGCGTGACCTGACCTTCATGCCGGGCGAAAGCGGTGTCATCGAACATGCCCCGGAACAGGTGCTGCAGCGTGAAGAGGGCGGACGTCTTTATCTGATCATGGAGCCGAGCTGGAAGCTCGAGGGCGAGATCGACGCGCCGCGCCTGGGGCTGCTCAGCTTCGAGCGCCAGCAGGGCGGGGATATCTGGGCGCGCGAGAGTGTCGAGATCGAAGCCCAGCCGGGCGAGATTTCCATTGCCCTGCCATCCCAGGGCCGCGCCCCGGTCCAGACGGTCTCGATGACGGGCCTGATCAGCCTTGTCCTTTTGGCGCTGGGCGGCGGTCTGATCCTCAACCTTATGCCGTGTGTCTTCCCGGTGCTGTCGATCAAGGTGCTTAAATTCGTCGAGGTGGCCCAGCACGATCCCAACAAGGTGCGCCGTCACGGGCTCTACTTCCTCTCCGGCGTGGTGCTCAGCTTTGTGGCGCTGGCCGGTCTTCTGGTCATCCTGCGCGAGCTGGGTCTGCCGGTCGGCTGGGGCTTCCAGCTGCAATTGCCGATCGTCGTTGCCGTGCTGGCGCTCCTCTTCTTCGCCATTGGTCTCAACCTGTTGGGCGTGTTCGAAGTCGGCACCAGCATTATGGGGCTGGGCAGTAATCTGGCCGATGCGCCGGGCGCGCGCGGCGCTTTCTTCACCGGCGTTCTCGCCGTTGTCGTCGCCGCGCCTTGTGTCGGGCCGCTCGCCGCCGGGGCTCTGGGACTGGCCTTGACCCAGCCGGCCATCATCGTGCTCTCCGTCGCCGCCGCGATGGGTGTGGGGCTGGCCTTGCCCTTCGTGGTCTTGACCTTCGCTCCGGCCCTGCTGCGCCTTTTGCCGCGCCCGGGCAAGTGGATGGAGACATTCAAGCAGGCCCTGGCCTTCCCGATGTTCGCCGCCGTCCTTTGGCTGGTCTGGGTGCTGTCGATCCAGGCCGGTCCGCAGGGCGTGCTCTTCCTCGGTCTCGCCATGCTGGCGCTGACCTTTGCGATCTGGGCCTCCAAACAGGGTGGGGCCGTATGGTCGGGGATTGCCCTGGCCTCGGCCCTGGGCCTGGTCCTGACCACGGTGTGGATTGCCCGCCTGCCGACAGGCGATATGGCGACAGTCGCCGGTCCGGGCGAGGTGGCGTGGTCGGACGCGGCCGTGGAAGAGGCTCAGCTCGCCGGCAGCGCGGTCTTTGTCGACGTCACCGCGGCGTGGTGTGTCACGTGCCAGGTTAACAAGATGCGGGTGCTCAATGACGGTATGGTGCAGACGGCCTTCGTCGATATGGGTGCGACGCTGATGCGGGCGGACTGGACCAATCGCGATGATCGCATCACCGATCTGATTTACCGTCACGGCGGAGCGGGTGTCCCGCTCTACCTGGTTTATCCGGCAGGCGGCGGCGAGCCGGTCGTGCTGCCGACCGTGCTGACGCGTCAGATTGTGCTGGATGCCCTGGAGACGGCGTCAGGCTAGCCCGCCGAACAGGTTGGCAGCGGCATGCTGGCGCCGAGCGCGCCATCATCGGCGGCTGGCGCGATTTCACTGGCATCACGCATCAGGTCGGCAATGGCGCGATAGATGCGCGCCTGTTCACCGGCACTGTCAGCCGCGTTGAGCGCACCGAGACGCGCCTCGGCATCGCGCGACATGCCACGGAAAATACACTGCAGGTCTTCTGCGCCGCCGGTATCGCTGATGGCCCGGCTCAGGCGCATGGCGTCTGCCGCAAACTGCTCGAGTTCGAAATAGAACGGATCCTCGATGTCGATACGATCGGCCGGGGCCGCCGGGCGAGAGGCGGCATCGCTGGCCCGCATCTGCGCTTCACCCCGCAGATCGATCGCAAACTCCGCAAAATCGGCTCCGGGACCCGCCAGGGCCGGACCGGTTCCCAGCAGGACAGCAACGCAAACAGTGACGAGATAACGCACAAAACACTCCAAAATTCGTACGCAGCTTAGCCGAAGGCTGCACTGAGACCGCCCCAGCTCTTGCAACTTGCGTGCAAGACAGGTGAAAAGACGCCCACTGCCAGTCTGCGGCCTTTCAGGCCAGCCTTGCTCCGGAGATTACCCGATGAGTGCGAAGAAAGCCTTTCGCCCCAAAGCGCGCCGCCCGCGCGGTTTCGAAGACCGTTCTGGAGACGTCCTGCGCGCCGAGCATCAGCTGATCTCCGCTGCCAGCAAGATCTATGATGATTGGGGTTTCGAACCGCTGCAGACCCCGGCGTTTGAATATGCCGAAGCGCTCGGCAAATTCCTGCCGGATGAGGAACGCCCGAATGAAGGCGTGTTTGCGCTGGAAGATGATGATGGTCAGTGGCTGTCCCTGCGCTACGACCACACCGCCCCGCTGGCCCGCTTCGTGGCCGAGCACTATCAGGATCTCAACAAGCCCTATCGCCGCTACCAGGCGGGTGATGTCTGGCGCAATGAAAAGCCGGGGCCGGGCCGTTTCCGTCAATTCGTCCAGTGTGATGCCGATACGGTCGGCGCCGCCTCCGCAGCTGCCGACGCGGAGATGATCGCCCTGGCCGCCGAGGTCATGCGCGCGGCCGGCCTGACTGATAAGGAATACGTCATCCGGGTCAATGACCGCCGCATTCTCGATGGCGTGCTGGAAAGCATTGGCGCGGCTGATCCGGCCCGGCGCATGCGCGTGCTGCGCGCCGCTGACAAGCTCGACCGTCTCGGCCGTGAGGGCGTCGCCCTGTTGCTGGGCGAGGGGCGCAAGGATGAGTCGGGTGACTTCACCGAAGGCGCCAAGCTCGACACTGCCGGGATCGATACGGTTCTCAATTTCCTCGATGCCACCGGTGGCGGTCGCCAGGATGTGATCGCTCGACTGGAGCCGCTGGTCGGCGGTGCGCAAACCGGCAAGGCCGGCCTTGCCGCCCTGGCTGAAATCGACGCTGTGCTGAGCGCGATCGGCGTGGGCGATGACCGGGCGGCCTTTGATCCATCCGTTGTGCGGGGCCTTGGCTATTACACCGGCCCTGTCTATGAGGCTGAGCTGCTGGCAACGGCCCATTATGATGACGGACAACCGATCCAGTTCGGTTCGGTCGGCGGTGGCGGCCGTTATGACGACCTGGTCGCCCGTTTCACCGGTCAGGATGTCCCGGCCACGGGCTTCTCCTTCGGCGTCAGCCGCTTTGCCGCCGCGCTGCGGGCCTTGGGCCGGGCCGGTGCAGACCAGGACCGTCCGCTGGTGATCGTGGTCGCATCGGAAAAAGACCGTTCAGCTGACTATCTGGCCATGGCCGCACAACTGCGTACGGCCGGCTACCGGGCCGAGGCCTTTGTCGGTGGCGGCAATATGGGCAAGCAGATGAAATATGCCGACCGACGCGGTGCCAGCGTCGCGGTTATTGTCGGCTCCAATGAACGCGAAGCCGGCGAGGTCACGCTGAAGGACCTCAAGCTGGGTGCAAAACTGGCGGCCAATATCGAGGACAACAAGGCCTGGCGCGAGGATCAGCCCGCCCAGATGACGGTGCCGAACGGGCGCTGGATCGAGGCCGTTGGCGATATTGTCGCCCGTCACTCCAGCTAGAATAAGCTGAAGTTTTCCACGGTAATGCCCTCGTAATGTGCTGATTTCTCAGATTGTAGGGTTGACGTATACGTAACCCTGCTCCAACGTCGCGAACAGGACAGGGCCTGACCGTCCGGTCCATGGCGTTTCGGGGAGGAGACGCCCTTTATCGACCAACCGTAAATTTAAGGGGCTGGCTTTCGCCAGCCCCTCTTTTTTAGCGTCGTAGGTCAATCCCGAAAGCGGGATCAGCCCTTAGTCATTCCCGCCATCGAGGCGTTCGGCCTCCAGCCGGTTGAGCCAGTTGGTGAGGTCATCACCGGTTTGCTCTTCGCCGTTGACCCAGACCCGGCGATTGCCTTCGGCATCTTCCATGATGCGGATGCGGCGGCCTTCCTCGGCCGTGCGCGCGCGACGGTTCTCATCGGCGTGCAGGCGCTCGATGAAGACGCGGCGCTCGCTATCGCGGCCTTCGCGTTCGGCATGGCGCTCGGCGCGGCGCAGTTCACGCTCGGCCAGGCGCATGGCGCGGGCGACTTCACGCTCAGCGCGAGCGCTCTCGCGGGCCGCATGACGGGCTTCCTCGTTGGCGCGGCGGATTTCAAGGCGAATTTCGCGGTTATTGCTCGCGAGCTCGCGTTCCACCTCGGCCATTTCGATGCGGACTTCCGCCATGGCTTCACGGATTTCTTCGCGCGCTTCGCGCAATTCCTCGCGCACTTCTTCCTGTTCTTCAGGCGTCAGATCATCCCAGTCACGGCTGTCATTGCCATTATTCATGCGGACGACAAACGTGTCCTCATCCAGTTCGGCCAGGGTTTCCTCGAGGGTCGCGATAACGCCTTCGCTGATGCCATCAATATCGATCTCGGTGATCACCGCGTGCCCGATATTGGCGCCCATCTCGGCCATGACCTCGGCGTGGTCGGTCCAATCCATGCGATGAACGAAGACATTGCCATGCTCGACGCCATTGCTGATGATTTCGACATTGCCGTCCTCGATGATGACGATGCCATCATCATCCAGCTCGATCTCCTGGCCATCGACATAGACAACGCCGTCGCGGATGGAGATTTCCGCGCCATCAGCGCTAATGACACGGCTTTCGCTCTGCTTGGTGTGGAAGACGAAATTGCTGTCGTCATCGAGTGCAAATGCGGTGGTCGCGGCCAGAATAGATGCGGCACCGGCCAGTAGAAGTTTCTTCATAGGATGTCCCTCATTCCTCAAATTCTGGCCCTATCTTTGGACTGGGCTTCCTTACCGGCCATGTGCGGCGGGCTAAACTTTTTGTCAGATAGTTACAGGCAAAAGAGAAGGCGGCCGGCATGGGGTGCCGACCGCCTGTTGGACTCGGGGGGGGCGCGGCGTGAGATTCGTGTGTGCGTCGCGGTTGAGTATGGTTTTGAACCGTTCAAGCCTTCCGGATATTGACGAATGAATGACCGATTGGTCACACAGTGACGGGATTGTGGCGGCTTGCCGCGAAGACGCCCCGGGGGCAGTCTGGTTTCATACCGTCAGGAGGAGTGCGCGTGAAAAATCCGGATCGCCGGCAAGTTATCGGCTGGGCTTCAGCGGCAGCCGTGGCGTCGCAGTTTCCGGCTATGGCGCAGGAGCAACTGAGCCTGGCGGAGAAGGTTGGGCGCATGTTGTTGCTCGGCTTTATCGGTTCGCGACCGGATACAGGCGGGGCAGATATTGTTGCCGATCATCTGCAGGAGCGGCGGATCGGTGGCGTGCTCTTCCTGCGCCATAATGTGCGTTCGCGTGAAGGGGCTGAGGGCCTCGCTGCGCGCTTCCGGGCCATTGATCCGAAAGCCTGGATGGCGATTGACCAGGAGGGCGGACTTGTCCAGCGCCTGTCGCGTGATCTGGGCTATTCCTGGATCCCGCGCGCCTCACAGGTGGTCGAGGAGCGCGGCCTGGACGGTGCCGGTGAGCTTTATGCCCTGGCCGCCCGCGAATTCGGGGCTGCGGGTTTTAACATGAACCTCGCACCGGTCGCGGATCTGCATGATCCGGAGAATGCCGTCATTGGCCGGCATGGGCGGTCCTACGGTACGGCTGGTGAGGACGTGGCCGCCTATGCCTCGACCTTTATCGAGGCCTTCGAGGCGGAAGGATCGGTTTGTGTCATCAAGCATTTCCCGGGGCATGGCCGTTCCCGCGGCGATAGCCATGACGGGTTTGTCGATATTTCCGAGACCTGGAGCGAGGCGGAGCTCGACCCGTTCCGGCGGCTGGTTGAGACCAATGTCGCGCGTTGCATCATGGGTGGCCATCTGATCAATCGCGAGCTCGACCCGAGCGGCCTGCCGGCGACCTTTTCCTCTGCCATGCTCGACGATCTCTTGCGCACGGACCTGGAATTCAAGGGCGTCGTAATGACGGATGATCTCGATATGGGTGCTATCCGCGAGAATTACGATCAGCGCGAAGCGGTGCTGCGTTCGATCGAGGCGGGCAATGATATCATCATGCTGTCCAATTCAGCCCGCCCGGACCCGGAACTGCCGCAACGGATCGTCGGCTGGGTCGAGCAAGCGATCGAGCAGGGCCGTTTCGACGAGGCCCGGATTGATCGCTCGGTGGCACGGATCGACGCCATGCGTATGACCCGTCCGGATTAGCGGCACGGGTTTCTTTAGTGGCAAAAGAAAAGGCCCGCTCGGTTGAGCGGGCCTTCGCTTAAGTCGGTCTGATGACCGGCATGATTACATCATGCCGCCCATGCCGCCCATGCCGCCCATGTCCGGCATGGCCGGGGCAGCGCCTTCTTCTTTCGGCGCGTCCGCGACAGCAGCTTCCGTGGTGATCAGCAGGGAGGCGACAGAAGCCGCGTCCTGCAGAGCCGTACGGACAACTTTGGCCGGGTCGATGACGCCGAAGGAGAGCATGTCGCCATACTCTTCGGTCTGGGCGTTGAAGCCGAAGGTGTTGCTGTCGTTTTCGAGGATCTTGCCAACGACGATGGAACCTTCCACGCCGGCATTCTCGACGATCTGACGGATCGGCGCCTGCAGGGCACGAGCAATGATACGCACGCCCTGGGTCTGGTCAGCATTGTCGCCTTCCACACCGTCCAGCTTGCGGGACGCACGCAGGAGCGCGGTACCGCCGCCGGTGACGATACCTTCTTCAACGGCCGCGCGGGTTGCGTTGAGGGCATCGTCGACGCGGTCTTTCTTCTCTTTCACTTCGATCTCGGTGGCGCCGCCAACCTTGATCACGGCCACACCGCCCGCCAGCTTGGCCAGGCGTTCCTGCAGCTTTTCGCGATCATAGTCGGAGGTGGTCTCTTCGATCTGGCGGCGGATCTGGGTCACGCGCGCTTCGATCGCTTCCTGGCCGCCTGCACCGTCGACGATGGTGGTGTCGTCTTTGGTGATGTTGATGCGCTTGGCGGTGCCGAGCATATCGAGGGAGACGGTTTCCAGCTTGATGCCGAGGTCTTCAGAGATGACCTGGCCGCCGGTCAGGATGGCGATGTCTTCCAGCATGGCCTTGCGGCGATCGCCGAAGCCCGGAGCTTTGACAGCGGCGATTTTCAGACCGCCGCGCAGCTTGTTGACCACGAGGGTCGCCAGCGCTTCGCCTTCAACGTCCTCGGCAATGATCAGCAGCGGACGGCCGGACTGAACAACGCTTTCCAGGATCGGCAGCATCGGCTGCAGGGAGGTCAGCTTTTTCTCGTGCAGCAGGATGAACGGCTCTTCCAGGTCAGCCTGCATCTTGTCTGCATCGGTGATGAAGTACGGAGACAGGTAGCCGCGGTCGAACTGCATGCCTTCAACGACGTCCAGCTCGGTTTCCAGGGACTTGGCTTCCTCGACGGTGATCACGCCTTCATTGCCGACTTTTTCCATTGCGTGCGCAATGTCATTGCCGATCTGGCTGTCGCCGTTTGCGGAGATGGTGCCGACCTGGGCGACTTCTTCAGAGCCCTTGATCGGGGTGGCCTGGGCCTTGATGTCTTCGACGACGATGGCGGTTGCCTTGTCGATGCCGCGCTTGAGGTCCATCGGGTTCATGCCGGCAGCAACCGACTTCATGCCTTCGCGGACGATGGACTGGGCCAGGACCGTTGCGGTCGTGGTGCCGTCACCAGCGACGTCGTTCGTCTTCGACGCGACTTCGCGGATCATCTGGGCGCCCATGTTCTCGAACTTGTCAGCCAGTTCGATTTCCTTGGCGACGGAAACGCCGTCCTTGGTCGTGCGCGGAGCGCCGAAGGACTTTTCGATCACCACGTTGCGGCCTTTCGGGCCGAGCGTGACTTTCACAGCGTTGGCGAGGATGTCGACGCCCTTGAGCATGCGGTCGCGGGCATCGGAGGAGAAGAATACGTCTTTAGCAGCCATGATATGGCTCCCTTATTGAGTGTGTTTCAGGTTCGCTGGGCGGTCGCTTAGCCGACAACGCCGAGGATGTCGGACTCGCGCATGATCAGCAGCTCGTCGCCGCCGAGCGTGACTTCCGTGCCGGAATACTTGCCGAACAGGACGCGGTCGCCGGCTTTGACGTCCAGAGGACGCACCGAGCCGTCATCCTTGATGGCACCGCCGCCGACAGCGACGATTTCGCCTTCCTGCGGCTTTTCCTTGGCGGTGTCAGGGATGATGATCCCGCCTTTGGTCGTGGACTCTTCTTCGACGCGCTTTACCAGCACACGGTCGTGCAGAGGACGAAAGGTCATCTTGGCTTTTCTCCAACAAGAGGACTGATATCTATCGCGACGACCGGGAGGAGGGCATTAGCACTCACCCCAGTCGACTGCTAACAGCGGGCGACTTAGGGGGTGCAGGCCAGAGCGTCAAGAGGTGGGACCTGATTCCGGATGAGCATTTTTTCACTGGGCCTGCGGCGGAAATCGGCTCAGCCTGCGTTCATCTAGTCAGCGCTAAGCCGTCGCATGGAACGCCTGTCACAAGACAGGTTATACTCCAAGCGAGGCGAGTTTTTTGGAGGTGAGAACGATGAAACTGCGTTTAGCAATTGTGGGCTTTGCCGCCCTGGCCATGACGGCCTGTACCACCACCGATCCTGTGACGGGCGAAACCCGTCCCAATTACACCGGGCGTGGTGTCCTGCTGGGTGCCGCTGCCGGCGCTGTGCTGGGCTATATGACGAATACCTCCGATAGCGAGGAAGGCCGGACCAATGCGCTCATCGGCGCTGGCCTGGGGGCGCTCGCGGGCGGTGCCATCGGTCACTATATGGACGAGCAGGAAGCGGCGATGCGGGCTGCGCTCAGCGATACCGGTGTCGGTGTCCGCCGCGAGGGCAATAACCTGATGCTGATCATGCCGGGCGATGTGACCTTCGCAACGGATTCTTCGGACATCAATTCGCGCTTCTATTCCATTCTCAACGACGTCAGCGACGTGCTGAACCGTTATCCGCGCACCTATATCGACGTGGTCGGTCATACCGATTCCACCGGCCCCTACGAGTACAATCAGCGTCTGTCCGAACAGCGCGCACTTTCGGTGGGCAATTATCTCATTGCCCAGCGCGTAATGCGCGAGCGGCTTTATATCGCCGGCATGGGTGAGCGGGCTCTGCTGATCGATCCCGAGACCTCGTCTTATGATCGCCAGCAAAACCGCCGGGTGGAGATTCTGATCCGCCCGCACGTCGCCTAGGCGGCAATCATAAGACATGCAGAAAGTGCGGCCCGGCCTTGCCGGGCCGTATTTTTTTGTGGTCTGCGCAGGCCGGGCAGGGGCCATGGTTTACCTTCGTTAACCAATCGAAAACCTGGCCCGGAACAGATTAACGTTCGGCGAGAAACGCCGATTCGTTGCGACGAGAAGGATCGCCCCGATGGCGAAAGCGACAGATATCCTCATCCTGCTGACCTATATCATGGTCGCCGTGGTAGCCGCGCTCGGCTTTGATTATCTCGGCCTGATGTCGACGGCCTCCGCCTGGATGATGGGCGCGATTGTCTTCATCGTTGCCGGTATGGCGCATTCCGCAGCCGCGCGCGCGCAGGAACGCAGCGCGATGGAAACCGAAATTCAGGATCTCAAGGCGGCCAATCTGGCCCTGGCGGAAGAGTTTGAGGTGGCCCAGCGCCGGATCGACGAGATCACGGATGAGCTGCGGGCCGAATCTGTCGAGCGCGACAATGCGCTCGTCCACGAAGTCAAAGTGCTTGAAGACCTGGTGCGCCGGGTCGGCGAGGGTCCGGATCTGATGCCGGCCGCGAACGCCGCCACTTCGACGGTGACATCGGTCGATATCGACACCGTGCGTGAGGCACTCGAGGAGAATCGCGTTGACCTCTATGTGCAACCGGTCGTGACCCTGCCGCAGCGCCGCGTCGCCTTCTATGAAAGCTTCACGCGTCTGCGCGATGCGACCGGCCGTGTCCTGGCGCCGGGCGCGTTCATCAAGGCGGCCGAACGGGCGGGATTGATGACCGAGGTGGACAATCTCCTCCTGTTCCGTTGCGTGCAGATCGTGCGCAAGCTGACGGGCCAGGACCGCAAGATCGCGATCTTCTGCAATATCTCGCTCAACTCACTCTCGGACGAGACCTTCTTTCCGACCTTCCTCGACTTCATCCGTCAGCACAACGATCTCGCCGGCTCGCTGATTTTCGAGATTTCACAGCGCGCTTTCGAAGAGCGCGACGCTGTCGCGGCTCGCAATATGGCGCGCATGGCCGATTTCGGCTTCCGCTTTTCGGTCGATCGCGTTGTCGATCTGGACATGGATCTCGATGAGATGCAGCGGGCCGGTATCCGCTTTGTCAAAGTGGGTGGCGGTCGCCTGCTTGAGGCGATCGACGGCTATGAGCGTATCGCAGGCGTGGATGCCGGCGACATCGCCCATCAGGACATTGCCAGCCTGTTCGCCCGCCGCGGTATCGAGCTGATCGCTGACCGGGTGGAAGAAGAGGGTACGGTTGTCGAAGTCCTGGAGCTCGATGTTGCCTATGGTCAGGGTCACCTGTTTGGTGAGCCGCGCCAGGTCAACGAGGAAATGCTCTCTCCCGCTGACGACACTGTCGCTCTGGCGGGCTGACGATTGACCGCGCGGGCCGGGGCTGCTTCAAGCGGCTTCATGATCTCCCGCGCAACGCTTTCCGACCTCGCCCCGCACTATACCGCCATTTTCTGTGACGTCTGGGGAGTGATCCGTGATGGATACGCCTTGATCCCCGACGCCGTAAAGGCGTTGCAGCGCTATCGGGCAGAAGGGGGGACGGTTTGTCTGGTCTCAAACTCGCCGCGCCGCGCCCCGAGCTTGTTACATTCCCTGGAAGAAATGGGCCTGCCGGATGATGCGACCGATACGGTCGTGACCTCGGGTGATGCGATATACGCCGAGCTGGTGGCCCGCGCGCCGGGCAAGGCCTTGCGTATCGGTCCCGACTGGGATGATGCGCTCTATGCCGGCCTGGGGCTGGAATTTGTTTCAGTCGAGGAGGCGCAGTTCATCACCTGTACCGGGCCGGATGATTACTGGAACGGCAAGCCGGAAGACTATGATGCTGTTCTCAAAATCGCTCTGGAGCGAAAGCTCGACCTGGTCTGCGCCAATCCTGACATTGTCGTGCAGGCTGGCGACCGGCTGATCTACTGCGCCGGCGCGATCGCGCGGCATTATCGCAATATGGGCGGAACCAGCATTGTCGCCGGCAAACCGCACCGGCCGATTTATGGCCTGGCGTTCGAGGCGCTCAAGGCTGTCGGATGGTCTGGCAGCGCCGAACAGGTCCTGGCCATTGGCGATGGTCCGGAGACCGATATCGCTGGCGCTGACCGGGCCGGCATTGATGCGCTGTTTATCGCCGACGGAATACTGGGGGCTGAAATGCAAGACGACGGCTTCGATCCCGAAGCCGTCGCGCTTAGCCTGTCAGGCTATGGCGTTGCCGCGCGCTGGGGCGCACGGCAACTGGTCTGGTCCGACTAGGAGACTTAGTCGAACAGAGAGTCGATGGACCCTTGGTCGAGCGCTCCCGCGTCTCCCTCACCGGAGAAGAAGGCGTCGATGTCATCCTGGCTCGTTTCCGGGCCATTCAGAGCCGGGCCGTTGAGCAATTGCTCCCGGGCACGCTTTTCTTCGTCGGTCTCCTGAACCGTCGTGTCGGCGTCGTGTACACCCATGACTTCTGCGAAGCGGGCGACGCGGCTTTCGACGTGGCGAAGGGAATTGACCACTTTGGAGACGCGCTGGCCGGCAAGGTCCTGGAAGCTGCAATTTTCGATGATTTCCATCATCTTGGCTTCCACGTTCGCGCGGTAGGCGTCGTAGTCCGCTTCCTCGTCACACAGGACGCTTTCGGCGGCGGACATGATCGTTTCCGTGGCCTTCTCGGTATCGGTGACGACCGCTTCCAGCTCGGCGCCTGCCGAAGGAATGCGCTCGGACTTGATATCGTTCGGGCGTAGCGCGGCGATTTCATCCCGGGTTCGGGAGATATAGTCCGCGATATAATGAAACTCTTGGCAGATCGACTGGTCCAGCGAGCTGAAGAACAGCTTCATGGTGTCGGTCAGCTGGTGTGCCAGCTTCAAGACCTCCATGATCTGTGCATCCTGCAGATCACTGGCTTTTAACGTCGCCAGCGACGTGCGGACCTGCGCTGCTACATTGGCGGCGGGCATGGGGCCCTCCTTCCTTTGCAAACTCAAAACTAATAACGAACGGAAGTTCGCGTCTTAGAAGTCGCCGAGTACGGCAGACATCTTCGCTTTGAGCGTCCCAGCATTGAACGGCTTCACGATGTAGTTGTTCACACCGGCCTTTTTGGCCGCGACAACGTTCTCGGTTTTGGATTCAGCCGTAACCATGATGAAAGGCGTGGACTTCATGCTTTCGTCCGCGCGTACTTTCTGCAGAAGCTCGTAGCCGGTCATCGGCTCCATGTTCCAGTCTGAGATCACCAGACCGTACTTGTTCTTCTGCATTTTCTCATAAGCTTCCTGCCCGTCTGCAGCGTCATCGACATTCTCGAAGCCAATCTGCTTGAGCAGGTTGCGAATGATACGGATCATGGTTTTGTAATCGTCAACAACCAGGATCGGCATCGTCATTTCGACAGCCATGCGTAGTCTCCATCCACTCGGCGTGTTTGTCCTAAAGGACGGCTTGTGTCGCCGTCTTCATGGAGGACCCTAGACAATCGCGGATAAAAATCGGTTAAAGCGCACAAAAAGAGGGAGATCTTGATGTCCGCAGCTCATGGCGTAGACCTCGAAGAAATGGAAATTGGCCAATCCGCTGAGACGGTTACGGTCGTTACAGAGGGTCATCTCGATGCCTTTGCCAAGGTTTCGGGAGACTACAATCCCGTCCATATGGACGAAGAATTTGCCCGCAAGACCCCGTTTCGGGGCCGAATTGCACATGGTGCGCTGATCGCATCTTTTATTAGCGGCGTGCTGGGCAACCAGCTGCCTGGACCCGGTGCGATCTTCCTCGGCCTGAACATGCGCTTCATGAAGCCGACCCGTATCGGCGACGAGGTGACGACCCGGGTCACGGTGAAATCGGTTGATCTGAAAGCGCGGACCGCTGTGATGGATTGCGTCTGCCTCGTGGATGGCGAGCCGGTCATGCAGGCCGATGCCGATGTCATGGTCCGCAAACGCCGCAAGAAGGCTTCGGCATAATCCCGTGCTGGTGCTTGAGGGCTATACGGGTTTGAGCGACACCGCCCGTGGTGCGGTGATTGCGCTGGGGAATTTCGATGGTGTCCATGCTGGGCACCTGGCGGTTCTCGCCCGGGCACGCAGTCTGGCGCAGGAGATCGGGGCACCGCACGGCGTCGCCCTGTTTCAACCCCATCCGCGGCGCTTCTTTGCGCCGGACAGTGCTCCGTTCAAGCTGATGAGCCATGACTGGCGCAATGAAAAGCTGGCAGCGGCTGGCGCGGAGACGGTTTTCGCTCTGCCCTTCGATGAAACCATGGCGGCGATGTCGCCGGAAGATTTTGTCGAGACCGTGCTGCATCGCGGGCTGGGCATTCGCGGCGTGGTGACCGGAGCCGATTTCCGCTTCGGCAAGGACCGGGCCGGGGATGCAGATCAGCTCGAGGCCCTCTGCGCCGCGCGCGGTATCGCAGCAAGCCGTGTGGAACTCTTCAACGACATTGAGGAAAAAGTCTCCTCCAGCCGGATCCGCAAGGCTCTCTCTGAAGGGGACGTTGCGTCCGCTGCCCGCTGGCTGGATGGCGCTTGGCGGGTCGAGGGTGAGGTCCAGCACGGTGACAAGCGTGGTCGCACGATTGGCTTCCCGACGGCGAATGTGCTTCTGGGTGATTATACCCGTCCTGCCCACGGCGTTTATGCTGTGCGTGTTGGATTGCCGGGCGAGCGCCCCTTGCGGCCCGGCGTGGCGAATTTCGGCGTCCGTCCGACCGTGGACGGGACGCAGGAACGGCTTGAGGTCTTCCTGTTCGATTTCGATCAGGATCTCTATGGCCAGACGATTGCCGTCGCTTTCGAAGGGTTTCTGCGCCCGGAGCAGAAGTTCGAGGATTTCGCTGCCCTGAAAGCGCAGATTGAGGCGGACGCGAAGGCGGCCCGCGATATGCTGAGCGCAACAGCTGGACCGGCCTAAGCGGCTCTGTTACACGCGAAGCATGGTCCTGTCTTACTTGCGGATATCCCTCGCGGGCCCCTGTGCCACGCCCATTTCCCGGCGAATTATTCGCCCGGGCTGCGTGTGCTGAGGCCAGCAGTTCCGGGTGACCGCTTCGAATTTTGACACATGACCAAAACCGCAAGGATTGGATCCGATGACGGATACGACCGCCGATAACGGCACCGAGACCAGCGCCCGCGATTACCGCGACACGCTTTTCCTTCCCAAGACCGAGTTCCCGATGCGCGCCGGCCTGCCCAAGCAGGAGCCGAAATGGCTTGAGCGTTGGGAGAAGCTCGACCTCTATAATCAGCTGCGTGAACAGAGCGCTGGCCGCGAACGTTTCGTCCTGCACGACGGTCCGCCCTACGCCAATGGTCACATTCATATCGGCACGGGCATGAACAAGATCCTCAAGGATTTCGTCGCCCGTTCGCACCAGATGGCCGGTTATGACTCGCCCTATCGTCCGGGCTGGGACTGCCATGGTCTGCCGATCGAGTGGAAGGTCGAGCAACAATACCGCGAAAAGGGCAAGTCCAAGGACGCGGTGCCGATGAAGGAATTCCGCACCGAATGCCGCAATTACGCAGCGCACTGGATCGATGTGCAGCGTGAGGAATTCAAACGCCTCGGCGTGCTGGGCAATTGGGACGACCCGTATACGACCATGGCCTACAAGGCCGAAGCTGCGATCGTTCGCGAATTCCTCAACTTCACCGAACAGGGCCTGGTCTATCAGGGGTCTGCACCGGTGATGTGGTCGCCGGTCGAGAAGACAGCACTGGCTGAGGCCGAGGTCGAGTATCACGACAAGGTGTCGTCGACGATCTATGTGCGCTTTCCGGTCCGCGCCGTTCGCAAGGACGGCTCGGCGATCCCGAAACAGCTGGTCGGATCCCATATCGTGATCTGGACCACGACCCCGTGGACGATCCCGGCCAACCGCGCGATCTGTTTTTCGCCAGACGTGAAATACGGTCTTTATGAGGTCAAAGGCGTCGATGATGCCGACTTCCAGCCCTGGACGCGGCCGGGTGACCTTCTGGTCGTTGCCGACGCGCTTTGGGAAGAGACCGCCAAGGCGGCCAAGATCGTCAATTATGATCGCATCATGGGTGTCGATCCGGACGGTCTGATCTGTTCCCACCCGCTCGCGGATGCGGACCGGTTCTGGGGCTATCGTGTCCCGCTCTTGGCCGGTGACCATGTCACCGACGAGGCCGGTACCGGCTTCGTGCACACGGCCCCGGGCCATGGTGCGGAGGACTATGCCGCCTGGATGGACCATCCCGAATGGCATGACCGCGACCAGCCGGTGCCGCACACGGTCGGCGAAGACGGTGCCTTCTACGATCACATCCCGCTGTTTGCCGGTCTGCACATCATCCGTCTGGACGGCAAGAAGCAGGGCCAGGACGGCCCGGCCAACAAGGCCATCATGGATACCCTGATCGAAACCGGGAAACTTCTCGCCCGCGGCCGTCTGGAACACTCCTATCCGCACTCCTGGCGTTCCAAGGCGCCGGTCCTGTTCCGCAATACCCCGCAATGGTTCATCGCCATCGACCGGCCGATGAAAACCGGAGGCACTCTGCGCGAAGCGGCGCTGAAAGCCATTGGCGATACCGAGTGGACGCCGCCGATCGCGGAAAACCGGATCCGGTCCATGGTCGAGAACCGGCCCGACTGGCTGGTGTCGCGTCAGCGCGCCTGGGGCGTGCCGCTCACGCTGTTCGTCGAGAAATCGACCCAGCGCGTGCTCAACGATCCGCATGTGCATGAGCGCATCGTCAAGGCGGTCGAGGAAGACGGGGCTGATGCCTGGTTCGAACGTCCTGCCGAGGAATTCCTGGGCAGTGAATACAACGCGGATGAATGGGAGAAAGTCACCGACATTCTCGACGTCTGGTTCGATAGTGGTTCAACCCATGCCTTCGCGCTGGAGCAGCGTCCGGACCTGAAATGGCCGGCAGACCTCTACCTCGAGGGCTCGGACCAGCACCGTGGCTGGTTCCAGTCCTCGCTGCTGGAGAGCTGCGGCACACGTGGCCGCGCGCCCTATGACAGCGTGCTGACCCATGGCTTCGTCATGGACGGCCAGGGCCGCAAAATGTCCAAATCGCTCGGCAATACCCTGGCGCCGAACGAGATCGCCAAGAAATACGGTATCGAGATCATGCGTATGTGGGTCGCGGCCCAGGACTTCACCCTGGACCTGCGGATCTCCGAGGAAATCCTGCAGACCAGCGTCGATGCCTACCGCAAGCTGCGTAACACGGTGCGCTATCTCCTTGGTGCCCTGGACGGGTTTGACGAGACCGAACGCCTGCCGATGGATCGCATGCCGTCGCTGGAGCGCTGGGTGCTGCATCGCCTGCACGAGCTCGATGCGGTCGTGCGCGAGGGCTACAAGGCTTATGACTACAAGCGGGTCTATTCGGCGCTGTTCAATTTCTGCGTTGTCGACCTGTCGGCTTTCTATCTCGATGTGCGCAAGGACAGCCTGTATTGCGACCGTCCCGACAGTGATCGCCGTCGAGCTTGCCGGACCGTCATGGACGAGGTCTTCACGCGTCTGACCGCCTGGTTGGCGCCGATCATGCCTTTCACCATGGAAGAGGCCTGGCTGTCGCGTTTCCCGTCCGAGACCGACAGTGTGCATTTCCGCACTTTCCCGGACACGCCGGACGATTGGCACGACGGAGCCCGGGCCGAGCGCTGGCAGACCATCCGCCGCCTGCGCCGTGTGGTCACCGGTGCACTGGAAGTCGAGCGTCGTGAAAAACGTATCGGCTCCAGCCTCGAGGCTGCCCCGAAGGTCTTCGTCACCGACCCGATCTACCGGTCCGCTCTCGCCGCTGAGGCCGATGGCGAGCTGGATGAATTCCTGGCGGAAATCGCCATCACCAGCCAGGCCTATCTCGTCGATGAGGCAGGGCCGGACGGCGCGTACCGTATCGAGGATGTCGCGGACATCGCTGTCGACCCGGGTAAGGCGCAGGGCGAGAAGTGTGCCCGGTCGTGGAAATACGACCCGAAAGTCGGCGCCGATGCGCGCTATCCGGAGCTGAGCCCGCGCGACGCAGACGCTGTGGCGCATTGGGATGCGGTCAATGGCTGACACCCTGAAGCGGGTTCTCGATCAGATTTCCCAGCCGGGCCCGGCCCGGTTGGGACTGATTCTCGCGGCGGTGATCTTCGTCTTGGACCAGCTGACCAAGTATCTGGTCCTGGACCGGCTGAACTTCTCCCCGCCGGGCTGTCTCGAATTCCAGCTTGCCAGCGGTCCGGAACGCTTCGGCATGGTCAATAATTGCGGCCATATCGAAGTCTCGCCGATCTTTGATCTGACCATGGTCTGGAACAAGGGCGTCAGTTTCGGCCTGCTCGGCGCGGACAATCTGGTGGGCCGGATCGGCCTGATCGTGTTTTCGCTCGCTGTGTCCGGTTTGCTTCTGGCCGGCCTGTTCGGCCATGGGCCGATGAAGGTGATGCGTCCGCTGCAGGTCTGGTCTTTCGGCTGTATCATTGGCGGTGCGCTCGGCAATGTCATTGACCGGGCGATTTACGGGGCCGTCGTCGATTTTTTCAATTTCTCCGACGTTTACTTCCCCTGGGTGTTCAACATCGCCGACGTGGCGATCAATATCGGCGTTGCGATCCTTATTCTGGACATGCTTCTGGGCGATCGTAAGGATGCGAAAGCGGATCCTTGATGGATCAGGGGCTGGAGCTTCCCGCCGCACTTCGTTAAAGATATCGCCAAGAGTGATTGGAGCTTAGCTGATATGCGTATGCGTTCCGCCCTTTTTGTCGCCGTGGCGGCATCTTTCGTGGCTACCGGCTGCAGCAGCGTGGGTGGCGGTGACCGCACGGGCCCGGATGAATTCCGGACCGTGACCATTGCCCCGCTGACCGTGCCGCCGGAATACAATCTGCGCCCGCCGCGCCCGGGTGAGCCGCGTCCGGAAGAAATTTACCCCGACCAGCGTGCCCGTGCGGCCCTGCTCGGTTCGGGCAGCCGGTTTGAAGGTTCCGATGCCGAAGCTCTGCTTGTTGCGCAGGCCGGTGGTGGTTCTGCCGATCCGTTCATCCGATCCATCATCGATGGCGAAACGGCCAATGTGGTTCGCAAGTCGCGCGGCTTCGCCGACCAGGTAATGTTCTGGCGCGATGGCGAGTACACCCCGCCGGTTGATGCCACTCCGGTGGATGCGGCTGAAGAGGCCGCCCGTCTCGAGCAGATCAATGCGGCCACGGGTGGCGGCGATGTCGAGATCGAACGCAATCGCCGGCTGCTGCCGAAACTGCCCGGCCTCTAGGCCGTTCAGGCTTTGCCACTTGACCGACTCAGGGCCAGCCGAAAGGCTGGCCCTATGTCTTTGAGCATGACCCAGCCCATTATCCGCCGCCTGTCTCCGGAGACCGTGAACCGCATCGCTGCTGGTGAGGTGGTTGAGCGCCCGGCCTCTGTCGTCAAAGAGCTCGTCGAGAACGCGCTCGATGCCGGCGCGCGCCGGATCGATATATCGGCGGAAGGCGGCGGCCTTGTGCGCCTTGTTGTCGAAGACGATGGCAAGGGGATGAGTCCGGAAGAACTGGGTCTTTGTATTGAGCGCCATGCCACCTCAAAACTACCGGTGGGCGAGGATGGCGCTGATGATTTGCTCAATATCGGCACGATGGGGTTCCGCGGCGAGGCCCTGCCTTCGATCGGATCGATTGCCCGCCTTTTGATCACAACGCAGGCACGGGGCGAGGGCGATGCCTGGACAATCACCGTCGAGGGTGGCCAGACCCATGGCGTCGCGCCGGCCGCTCCGCTGGGGCGGGGCGGGACCCGGATCGAGGTCCGCGACCTGTTTTATGCCACGCCGGCCCGGTTGAAGTTTCTCAAGAGTGAGCGTGCTGAAAACCAGGGCATCTCCGACGTTATCAAACGCCTCGCCATGGCCCGGCCCGATGTCGGCTTCTTCCTGACCCTGGACGGGCGCAAACGCCTTTCGGTAGCCGCCGAGCGAGAAGCCAGTCCGGAAGCCCGCAAGGCGCGCATGGCGGCCGTGCTGGGCGATGAGTTTGGCGACAATGCGCTTGAGGTCGACCAGGAACGCGAGGGCGTCCGTATCACGGGCTTTGCCAGCCTGCCCACTTATTCGCGTGGCAACTCGCTGCACCAATATCTCTTCGTCAACGGTCGTCCGGTGAGGGACAAGCTGCTGGGCGGGGCTGTGCGGGGCGCCTATCAGGATTTCCTGGCGCGCGATCGCTATCCGGTGGTGGCCCTCAATGTCGAGCTGCCGACGGACCAGGTGGATGTCAACGTCCACCCGGCCAAGGCCGAGGTGCGGTTTCGCGATAGCGGGCTGGTGCGCGGCCTGATCGTCGGCGCCCTGCGCCATGCGCTGGCCGCTGCGGGGCACCGGGCTTCAACGACCGTCGCGGGCTTCGCCCTCGGCGCCGCGCGCCCGCAGGGCTTCAGCGCTCCGCCGCAGGGCGGCTATCAGTCGGCTCTGCGGCCCGCCTCGCCGGCCGGGCAGATGGCGGCCTGGGACAGTCCGTCAGATCCGGTGCAGCCAGCAGTCTTTGACCCCGGAATGTCCGCTCGGGTGGAGCCGGAGCCTTATGTGCCGGGGTCACATGCGCCAGCCGAACCCGAACAACCGGACTGGCCGCTGGGCGTGGCCCGGGCCCAGTTGCACGAGACCTATGTCGTTGCCCAGACCGGTGACGGGATTGTCATCGTCGATCAGCACGCCGCGCATGAGCGTCTGGTGTATGAACGCATGAAGAAGATGATCGCGGAGACCGGTGTTCAGCGTCAGCACCTTCTCGTGCCGGAGATCGTTGATCTCGATGAGGCCGAGGCGCGCCGCGTCCTCGACCGCGCCGACGAGCTGGCCGAGCTCGGTCTGGTGGTGGAAGCATTCGGGGCAGGCGCCGTGGCCGTTCGCGAGACGCCCGCTCTGTTGAAGAAGCTCGATGTTCAGGGCTTGATCCGTGATCTCGCCGATGATCTGGCTGCTTATGACCAGGCGCTGTCGCTGAAGGAAAAGCTCGAAGACGTGGTCGGAACCATGGCCTGCCATGGATCGGTCCGCTCTGGCCGTCGCCTGACCGGTGAGGAAATGAACGCGCTCCTGCGCGAAATGGAAGCCACGCCGCATTCGGGCCAATGCAATCATGGCCGCCCGACTTATGTCGAGCTCAAGCTGGCCGACATCGAGCGCCTGTTCGGGCGGCGTTAGGCCGCCAGACGCCGGTCGTCTATGCCGAGCGACGCGCTGAAATCCTTGTAGATGTCGAATGCATCATCGACTTCCAGCCGATTGAGCGTGCCGCGCGGGAAGCGCTCCGCCCAATAGGTGCAGACATGATTGATCGCGGCGAGGTGTTCGCCGGTCAACAGGAACATGTGCGGTGCACGCAGCAGGAAATTGCGGAAGGCGCTGGGATCGTTGCCGTCCACCAAGCGCTTATAGGCATTGTCATAGGCCGCGAGCGCCTTGTCGACTTCGCCGATACGCATGTAGAGGGTGCGGGCAATGGTCTTGCGGATGCCCTCCAGCACCGCCTCGTCGTCCGGATGCGAGCGGACATAACGGGTCGAGAGGATCGCCTTGGCGATGGGCTCAAAGCTCGGGCGCAGGCGACTGATATTCCATTTGTAGTACAGGAAGCCCTTCCAGCCGAACATGCCCTCGACATACTCATCCGGCTGCAGGCGAAGCGTCTCGCGCAGCGGTTCGAGTGTCTTGGAACGTTCGTCCTGCATGATCAGGCGGGCCAGCTTGTCAGAAATGGCCTTGGCTTCGGGGCCTCCGACGCCGTAGGCGAGCTCGACCAGTTTCGAGATTTCGCCAACCACATAGGCCTGGATTTTCTGCACATCGGCTTCGGAAATGTCGAAATAGCAGGCCGCCGGTTTGTGACCGATCTGGGCCAGGCGCTCGCGCAGGAGATAGGGGTCCAGCGAGGGCAGCCGGGCGATTTCGCGCAGCACCTCGATGTCGGCCAGGATCCGGGCGCGATTGCCGTCCCGCCCCAGTGCCTCGATCATGCCGCTCTCAAAATCATTCTGCTCGACGAAAATGGAATAGCCACCGAGGCGCAGGTCATCCTGGGCCAGCGGGAAGATCACCTTGGTCGCGGAAATGCGGCTGGACCCCAGGAAATCCATCTCGTGAGGGCTCAGCGTATACTTGACGACAAAGGCGGTATTGAGCCGTTTGGAGCGGAAGAAGGGCGCATCGGAAAAGTCGTCACTGCCGCCATGCTTTTCCGCCACCCGGTGCAAATTCAGCACCCGGGCGGTGGACGCGCTCTCGCGAAGATAGGCGAGGCTCTTGGCTTTCAGTGTTTGCGACACAGCGTGCAGGTCCAGTCCATCCAGACTATCGCTTACCGCGTAACCCCTTAAGAGGCGTCTAACGCTGATGTATCAGTTATACGCTCTAAAAACAGAACCTTGGCGGCGCCATAGAGTTTCTCGGTGGCAATCGTCCAGCCAGGGGTGAGCGGGGTTTCCTCAGCGCCGACTTCGAGCACAGCGATGGCATCAGGGCTGAGCCACTCGCCTTCGATCAGCCTGGCAAGCGCCTCTTCCCCGAGACCCTTGCCATAGGGCGGGTCGAGAAAGGCGATGTCAAAGGGAGCGCCGAGATTGGACGGCTTGTCGCCCAATGCGGTGGCATCGCGTCGATGCAGCCGGGTGTGCCCGAACAGCTGCAGGGCATCGATATTGTCCCGGATCGCGCCGCGCGCGGCCGCTTCCGTCTCAACGAACAGGCAGAAGCTAGCGCCGCGCGACATGGCTTCCAGCCCCAATCCGCCAGAGCCGGCAAACAGGTCGATCACCCGCGCGCCGTCGATGGGCGGGGCCCACTCGGCGTGGGCGAGCACATTGAACATGGCCTCGCGGGCCCGATCGGATGTGGGGCGGGTCGAGCGGCCCTTGGGAGCCGACAGCGGCCGGCCTTTGTGCTTGCCGCCGACAATTCTCACTTGCGCGGTCCCTTGCGCTGCGGGCCGCCGGTCGACTTGGCGCGACGCAGCTGCTGTCCACCGCTGCTGGTGCGAACGGCGCCGGGGCGTCGCGAACGCGCCGGGGCGCGTTTCCTGGCAACGGCTTCGCCGTCCGGCTTGACGAAATCGATCAGATGGCCGCACTGGTCCTGCAGGACGCGGGCGGCAACCGTCTTGACCTCACCCTTGCTCAGATCGCCGAGCTGGAACGGACCATAGGCGGTACGGATCAGGCGATTGACCTTCAGCCCGACGGCATCGAGAGCCTTGCGGACCTCGCGGTTCTTGCCTTCGCGAATACCGACATTGAGCCAGATATTGGAACCGGTCTCGCGCTCGATCTCGACTTCCATCGGTCCGTATTTGATGCCTTCAACGGTGACGCCCTTTTTCAAGGTTTCTACCGCTTTCGGATCAATACGGCCGAAGGCCCGGGCGCGATAGCGGCGCATCCAGGCGGTCGAGGGCAGTTCCAGCGCGCGAGCCAGGGCGCCGTCATTGGTCAGCAGCAATAGTCCTTCCGAGGTCAGGTCGAGGCGGCCGACCGAAATCACCCGGCCGATATCGCTGGGCAGCTTGTCGAAAACGGTCTCGCGACCTTCCGGGTCACGGTGCGTCGTCACCAGCCCAGCCGGCTTGTGGTAACGCCAGAGACGTGTTGCGGGTTTCTCGCCAACAAGCTTGCCATCGACCTCAATGCTTTCGCTTCCGGTGACCTTGAAAGCGGGTGTATCAAGCGTCTTGCCATTCACTTTGACGCGGCCGGCTTCGATCATGCGCTCGACTTCGCGGCGCGAGGCAATGCCTGCGCGCGCGAGGTATTTGGCAATGCGTTCGCCGCTTTCGTCCTGATCGGTCAATCTTGACCCTTTCGCTCAAGCGCTCTAGGCCGCCGACATGGCGGACGCGCGGGATACACGCTTTATGCAGGTCGCGCTAGAACTAGCGCAAGCGGCGGCTGATATCGGCGAGGCGCCGATCGGTGCTGTCCTGGTCGATCCGGATACCGATGAGATCATCGCTCAGGCCCATAACCGGCCGATTGGCCTGCACGACCCGACCGGTCATGCCGAAATTCTCGCCCTGCGTGAAGCCGCTGAAAAACTGGGCAATTACCGGCTGACCGGATTGGAGCTCTTCGTCACGCTGGAGCCCTGCACCATGTGTGCGGGCGCGATCAGCCATGCTCGCATTGGCCGTCTGATCTATGGTGCGCCCGACGAAAAGGGCGGGGCTGTCGATCATGGCGTAAAGTTCTTCGATCAGCCGACCTGCCATTGGCGCCCGGATGTGGTGAGCGGTGTGCTGGCTGATAACAGCGCCGGGCAGCTGCGGAGTTTCTTCCGGGCCCGGCGCAAGAATGCGGCCTCAAAGCCTTAACTTTGAAACTTCACGGAATCGTCACGCACAGACGCGGCAAACTTCGATATCGCACAAATTCTTCTGGGACTTTGCGAGGGCGCCCCGTCCATGATCCGTGTTTCTCTCCTCTCGCTCGCCGCGATTGCAGCGATTGGCGCGCCGGCCGCTCAGGCCTCGACGGCGTGTCTTGATGCCACGGTTATCCTGCGCGATGTCACCATCGAGGATGCCAGCGGTCGCTGGGAGCATCAGGATTTGCTGATCGAAGACGGTGTGATTACCGCGATGGGCGGTGGTCTGGAGATTGATGGCGCCGACGTGTCCGAATGGGCGCTGGGCGGGCATATCATTCGTCCGGCAGTCAATGACGCGATCATCATCCGTGTTTCGGCCCGTGCGAGCGTCGAAACGCCGTCCCTCGACTATCTCATGCCCGGGGAAGCCGCCGACTTCGACATTTTCCAGGCCAATGGTGAAGCCGTCGCCGCGCTTCGCAACGGGCAACCGGCTGGACAGTGCTATAGCGGCTAAGCTGGCACACGCCTCCCGGTTTTCCTTTATGACGTACGCCTGATGGTGATATGCTTCGTGTAAGGCAACCATTTGGGGCGAGCACGACGGCATGATTGGGCGGGTCACACTACAATCGGGATATGTCCTGCTCGAGCATGAGCACGTGTCGGACCTGGAACAGGTTCTCGACCGGGTGTCTGCTGCCAAGGCGATTTTCGACAATGGCGCGCCGAAGCGTCTCCTGGTCGATGCGCGCTATTATATTCCGGCCTGGGAGCCCGAGGACGCCCCGAAGATTGCCGCGGCGGTCTTGGACGCGTTTCCGCCGGGCCTGCGCATCGCCGTGCTGATCAAGGAACAAAGCACGCTTTCTGCGGTGCGGCCGATCATGGAACGCCTGGTCGCCAATGGCATCAAGCTGGACCGGTTCCGCGTTCGCGAGGAGGCCTTGGCCTGGTTGCTCAGTCCGGAAACTGCGGCCTGAGCCGCTCTTCAAGGCCTTCGCGGACGGCCGGCCATTCATCACGCAAGACCGAGAAGAAAACGGTGTCGCGCCAATCACCGCGCCAGGTCTTGGTGTGCTGACGTAACACGCCCTCTTTCTTCGCTCCCATTTTCAGCATGGCGTTCTGCGAACGACGATTCAGACCATGGGTCTTGAGCTCGACACGCCGGGCTCCGGCCGAGAAGGCCCGCTCCAGCAGGAGGAGTTTACAGGCGGGATTGATCTGGGTGCCGCGTGCTGTCGCGTCATACCAAGTCCAGCCGATTTCCAGCCGGGCATGCTCGGGAAAGATCGACAGGAAGGCCGTATGCCCGACGACTGACCCGTCAGTCTTGCGCACCACGGCATGGGATATCTGCTTGGCCTGTTGCTGACTCTTCAGCATCAGATCGAACCAGCTGTCGAAATATTCGCCATCGCCGCGGATCGTGCTCAGGGTCCACAGGTCCGGGTCTGAGGCGATCGGGCGCAACGCATCGCGATGGTCTTCGCGAAGGGGCTCCAGATGCACGATCTCGTTTTCAAGGATTTCGGGTTCCAGCTGCATCAGCTCGTCCCTGTCAGCATCATGACGCCTCGCAGGATGTAGATCAGCCCGATCACGCTGACGATCCATTTCGTCCATTGCCGGAACTGGATATCACTCATCAGATTGAGCACACGCGTTCCCAGCGTCGTCCCCAATATGGCAAGCGGGGCCGCGAGCAAGAGCCAATGCGCGGCCGGCAAGGCACCGGCAGCGAGGGCGGGCAGGATGTAATAGCCGATCTTGACGCCATGCGAGATGACCTGGGTGGCAGCCTTGGTCGCCACGATGGCGCGACGATCGGCTTCGGTCTCCGCGAAAAACACGTCCAGCAAGGGGCCGGACACGCCGGCGACCACGTTGAGGCCGGTCACGGAGAAACCGCACGCGATGGCATGCGCCGGGCGCGTTGCGTCGAGATGCAGAAGGTGTTTCGGGACCCAGATAAAGCCTGGGACCAGGCCCAGGGCAATAAACAGCCAGGCGGTGTCGAGCTCGAAAGTGAGCCACAGCAACAATCCCGCGGCGAGAGCGGACCCTGTCAGATAGATCGCCAGAATGCGCCAGTTGATCCATTGTCGCAGGACAACCGCGCGCCAGCCATTGGAAACGCTCTGGATCGCCCCGTGCACAACCATGGCCGATGAGACAGGCAGGAGCAGAGCGAGCACACCCATCAGCACCAAGCCGCCGGCCATGCCGAAGATCCCAGAGATCGTGGCGGTGACGAATGTCGCCAGCAAAAGGAGGAGCAAGGTGACGGGGCTCATGGCAGCGGCTTACGCCGTGTCGGCAAGCCCCGGCAAGTCATCGCCGCTCTGTGTGGCGGAGTTGATCGCGGACTTCCATCAAGGCGAAACCCAGCAGGTTTTCGCCTTTCCAGGCCCTGGGGTCGCAAGCGCCCTTGTCGTCTGCGGCCAGGCCGATGCCCCAGACCGGGTCGACCGGGCTGGCTTCGACCAGCAACAGATTGCCGGTCTTCAGCAAATAGTTACGCATGGCGGCATTCTGAGCGAATTTGAGCGCATTGCCTCGCACCACAATATCAAACTTGTGCTGGTCCCAGACCTTGCTGTCGAACGCCTTTATCTTGCGTCCAAGTGCCTTGGCCTGTCCGGGTTCGCTGGCGGCCAAGATGGAATTCTCGATCTTGCTGCTGCCAAATAGGCGAGCCTTCTCCGCCATCATCCAGTGTTCAGCTGTGCGGTAGCGGATACCGTCATGCTTGAACGGGCTGGGAAACCATTGGCTGAGGCAGGCAGACGTGATCACGCCATCGGCGCGTCCGCGATGGCCCCAGAAGAGGCGGCATTCCAGCTCCCGGCCGGTCGCCGCCTGTCGCTTGAGGGCCCAATCGCGGGAGTATTTCACTTACGCGCCTGCATTCTTGGCGAAGCTCCACGCCCCTTGCGCCAGTGGCACGACGGCCTTGCCCAGCTCCATGGCCTTGGCATTGGAGGCATTGCCCTGCAGGGCCCGCGCATAGACGCCCTGAACAATCGAGGCGAGGCGGAAGATGTTGTAGGCGAAGTAGAAATCGAGCTCCGGGATGCCGTCTCGATCAGTCCGTGCGCAATAGGCCTCAACATAGGTCTGCATCGAGGGGATGGCGTGGGCATCGAGGTCGATACCGAGGAAACCGCCACGCACTTCCGGCGGCATGACCCAACCCATCAGCTGATAGGTGAAGTCGGCCAGCGGATCACCAAGCGTCGAGAGCTCCCAGTCCAGCACCGCGATCACGCGCGGCTCGGTCGGATGGAAGATCATGTTGTCGAGGCGATAATCGCCGTGCACGACCGAGGTTCGCTCCTGCTCAGGTGCGGCCTGGGGCAGCCACTCGATCAGCTTGTCCATCTCGCTGACGGTTTCTGTCTCCGCAGCCCGGTATTGCTTGGACCAACGCCCGATCTGGCGTTCGAAATAATTGCCGGGCTTGCCGTAATCGCCCAGTCCAGCCGCTTCGAAATCGATGCCGTGCAATTGGGCCAGGGTCGCATTGGACGCGTCGTAGATCGCAGCGCGCTCATCCTTCTCGACTTCCGGGAGCAGGCCATTCCAGAAGATCCGGCCCTCGACGAAATCCATGACGTAGAATTCCGTGCCGATAACCTCACGGTCCATGCACAGGCCGAACATATGCGGCGCCGGGAAGCCCTGCTCACCCAGGGCCTTCATGACCCGGTGTTCGCGATCAACGGCATGGGCTGAAGGCAGGAGTTTGCCCGGCGGCTTGCGGCGCAGGACGTAACTCTTGGAGGGTGTGTCCAGCTTGTAGGTCGGGTTGGATTGCCCGCCCTTGAACTGGCTGACGCTCAACGGGCCGGTAAAACCGTCCACATTCTCGCTCATCCAGGCCGCCAGTGCCCCTTCGTCAAAGGCCAGGGCCTCGGCTACGTCCTTGGTTCCGCTGAAGCTGTCGTCGATCTTGCTCATCAGTCTTTGTAAACCTCACCGCCCTGCATGACGAAATCGATGTCGCGCAGTTCTGAAATATCGTCCAGCGGATTGCCATCAACAGCAATGATGTCCGCGTACTTGCCGGGCTCCAGCGTGCCGATGTCATCCTCCATCTGCAAATGGGTCGAGGCATTGATTGTGGCGGTCACAATGGCTTCCATCGGGGTCATGCCGGCTTCGACATAGAGCTCGAACTCGCGCGCATTGTCACCGTGGCGGGAGACACCGCTATCGGTGCCAAAAGCGATAGTGACACCGCCCTCATGGGCCCGGCGAACCATGTCCAGCATTTGCGGGCCAACCGAGAGTGACTTGTTGCGCTGATTGGCCGTCATCACATTGGCCGCCTCCGGCGAAGCCGCGATTTCGGCCACCGTGACGCCAGCAAGCACGGTAGGGACCAGATATGCGTTATTGCGGCGCATGAGGCGGATGGAGCGGTCATCGAGATAGGTACCGTGTTCGATGGAGTCGCCACCGGCTTCCAGGAAGGCATTGATGCCGGTCACGCCATGTGCATGAGCGGTAACGCGGCGGCCCATCATGTGAGCGGCTTCAACGATCGAGGCCAGCTCGTCATTGAAAAACTGGCGTTCCACCCCTGCGGCCGTATCGGACAACACGCCGCCGGTCGCGGTGATCTTGATAACGTCCGAACCGCCACGGATCAGCGTCCGCACAGCCTCGCGGCAATTGGCCGGACCATCACAGGCCGTCGGGCTTTCGAAATCATGCATGACATCAAGTGCAAAGCCGTTGATGTCGCCATGGCCGCCGGTCGGTGTGACAGAGGTGCCTGAAATGCGCAGGCGAGGGCCGGGGACGTCACCGGATCGAATGGCGTCGCGCAGGGCGCGAATGGCTTCGAAATCACCACCGACATCCTGTGCGGCGGTAAAGCCGGCCATCAAAGTGCGCTCGGCATGAACGGCGCCGTCAAAGGCCAGGTCTGCGCTGGACATGGTGAAATGGTTGAAGCGGCGGCCCGGCCCGAGCTCGGTCAGAAGGTGAACATGGCTGTCGATTAAGCCGGGCATGACGAAGTCATCGGACAGATCGACAATTTCCGCTCCGTCCGGCGTGACGAAACCGGCCTCGATCCGATCAATCCGTTCGCCGCGGATAATGATGGAGTGGTTTTCCAGGACATCTTCACCCGGCACCGCCAGTAATTGGCCGGCGTGAATAACAGTCAGCTCTTCGTGGTCATCAGCGACAGCCATACCGGCCGTCAGCGCGGCCAGGGCCGCGCCAAGCGCAAAGCGGATCATGGAAACCTCCCCGTTTCTTGTGCGCCTCAATGTGAAGGCCGCGCCGGGGATGTCAAACGGATCAGTGCGTTTTCAGCGCCCGCCAGCCGATGTCGCGGCGGCAGAACCCGTCCGGCCAGTTGATCAGGTCGATTGCAGCGTAGGCGCGATCTGCGGCGTAGTGGAGGCTCTCACCGCTGGCCGTGACGTTCAATACGCGCCCGCCATTGGCCGTCCGCTGGCCCTGGTCATCTCGTGCCGTGCCGGCTTCGAAGACGACCACGCCTTCCATGGCATTGGCTTCATCCACACCGCTGATGACCGTGCCCTTTTGATAGCTTCCCGGATAACCGTTTGCAGCCATGACAACGGTCATTGCGGGCTCGTCCGACCAGGACAGCGGCTCCAGCTTCGACAGTCCGCCTGTCGCGCAGGCGTTGAGATAGGAGAGGATATCGCCGCTCAGCCGTGTCATCACGACCTGGCATTCCGGGTCGCCGAAACGGATATTGAACTCAACCGTTTTGGGGCCGGTCTCGGTCACCATCAGTCCGGCGAACAAGACTCCGCGGAAAGGTGAGCCCTCCGCCGCCAATCCTCTGGCTACCGGTTCGATGATCGTTTTCATGGCCGTTTCGATCAGGTCCGGGGTTGCGACCGGAGCCGGGGAATAGGCACCCATCCCGCCAGTATTCAGCCCGGTGTCGCCTTCGCCGACGCGTTTATGGTCCTGGGCTGCGCCGCAGAACATAACGCTCTCACCATCACACAGGGCGAAGATGGAGACTTCTTCGCCGCTCATGAACTCTTCGATTACCAGCGTTTGCGAGGCTTCACCGAACTTGCCGGACAGGAAGGCATCGATCTCGGCTTCCGCTTCGCTGCGGTCTTCGACGATGACGACGCCCTTGCCCGCGGCCAACCCATCAGCCTTGAGCACATAAGGTGGGGTCATCGTGTCCAGAAAGGCTTTCGCCTGGGATGCATCGCTGAAGGTTCCGTAACCCGCAGTCGGGACGTTGTGACGCGCGTAGAAATCCTTGGCAAACGCCTTGGAGCCTTCCAGCCGCGCGGCTTTTTCCGACGGTCCAAAGACCGCAATGCCGGCCGCGTTCAGCCGATCGGCAAGCCCATCACATAGCGGGTTTTCCGGGCCGACAACGACGAGGTCGGTGCCGAGCTCGCGCGCCAGGTCAACCAGTCCATCGAGATCGGAAACTGCAATATTGTGACAGGTCGCAAGCGCGCCAATAGCGGGGCTTCCAGGGGCGGCGTGGAGTTCCGTCAAAGCCGGGCTCTGGGAGATTTTCCAGGCCAGGGCATGCTCACGTCCGCCCGAACCGATGACCAGAACTTTCATGGGTCAGCCTCATCTGTCGCTTTGCGCCCTGACTAACTCAAAGCGAGCCGCTTGCCGAGTCCGTCACGCCGTTGCGATCGAGCGCATTCCACCTTACCAAGATCGTGATGAACTCGCCCGCCGGAAACATCCACGAATTTACCGTCTCCGAACTCGCCGGATCGCTCAAACGCACCGTCGAGGACGCGTTCGGCCATGTCCGCGTCCGCGGTGAGCTGGGACGTGTCGTGGTGGCCAAGTCCGGGCATGTCTATTTCGACATCAAGGACGAGCGTTCGGTCATCGCTTCGATCGCCTGGAAAGGAACGGCGGCTCGGTTCCGCTTCCGACCGGAAGAAGGGCTGGAAGTCATCATTGAAGGCCGGATGTCGACCTATCCGGGGCGTTCGCAATACCAGCTCATCGTCGAGACCATGGAGCCGGCTGGAGCCGGCGCCCTGATGGCTTTGCTCGAAGAGCGCAAGAAGAAGCTGGCGGGTGAGGGGCTGTTCGCGGCGGAGCGGAAGCAACCTCTGCCTTTCCTGCCGAAGACGATCGGTGTCGTGACTTCGCCGACCGGGGCCGTCATCCGCGATATTCTTCACCGGCTGCGCGACCGCTTTCCGCGCCGGGTCCTGCTCTGGCCGGTTCTGGTCCAGGGAGATGGCGCAGCGGAACAGATCGCTGCGGCCATTCGTGGCTTTAATGCGATGGGTCCCGATGGCGATATTCCGCGTCCGGATGTCCTGATTGTGGCCCGGGGCGGGGGCTCAATAGAGGACCTTTGGGGTTTCAATGAAGAGGTCGTGGTTCGCGCCGTTGCCGATAGCGACATCCCGCTGATCTCTGCTGTTGGCCATGAAACTGATACGACGCTGATCGATTACGCCTCCGACCGCCGCGCGCCGACGCCCACCGGGGCGGCAGAAATGGCGGTTCCGGTGCGTGCCGAGTTGAAGGCGCAGCTGGAAACGCTGGGTGGACGTCTAGTCGCGTCTCTGTCCCGTCTGATTGAACGCCGGCGGACCGATCTGCGTTCCGCCGCCCGCGCGCTTCCCCGGCCTACGGCTCTGTTGGAGCTCAAGCGTCAACGCTTCGACATGGCGGCCGACCGCCTTGATGGTGCATTGCTCAACCACGCCGCAGAAAAGCGGGCTCGCTTGCTCGTCCTTGCCGCCGGTTTGAAGCCGGCTGCTCTCGGGCGCGATATCCAGCAGCGGCGCCAACGCGCCCATGACCGCGGCGAACGTCTGCAGCCAGCCATTCAGAGATTGCTGCGTGATCAGCGACGGACGCTGGACAGCTGGGCGGCACGCCTCAATTCCCTCAGCCACCAATCCGTGCTCAGCCGCGGCTTCGTCCTGGTCTATGATCAGGATGGCAAGCTGGTCCGTGACGGTCTGCATCTGAAAGCCGGCGCCAAGGTTGATCTCGAATTTGCCGACGCACGTCGTCAGGCCGTGATTGGTGGTGCGCCTGCGGAAGAAAGAATCGAGCCGGCCCGGGCCCAGCCGGTCAAGAAGCCGCCCGCGAAACCGAAGAAACCCAAACCGCGACCGGAGGGGCAGGGGACTTTGTTCTAGAAGCCTCACTCCCCGTTCACTTGTCTGCGTGATAGATAGAAAACCATGACCCAGTCCTCATTTGATTCCGAGTTCGAAGGCGAAGCCATCCTTGAGTATGGCGATAGCGATTTCATCATCCTCAAGCCCGGGGCTTTCGTGCGTTGCGCGGTGACCGGTGACAACATCCCGCTGGCTGAGCTGCGCTATTGGAATGTGGATGAACAAGAGGCCTATCGGGACAATCTGATCGCGACCCAGCGCTGGCGCGAGCTGAATGCCGGAGAGGGGTCATGATTGCAGCGGTTCTGGCGCTCGCCCTGCAGGCCGGGGCCCTGCCGGCCGAAGCCGATCCGATCGGTGAGTTTCTGGCGGACGCGCCCGGTGGTGCCTCGCTTGTAACGCAAGGCTGTTTCGGCGAATTCCAGGAAGGTGGTTTCCTGCTTTGCAACTACGGTCCGATGAGCCGCGTGACCCTTGGCGATGTGACCGGTGAGGCCGATGCGGATGGCTGGACCATGGTCGCGATCCCGCGCCGGGCTCCGGAAAGCCTGCCTTTTCGTGTCGAGCTGACCGGACCGCAAGCGCAAAACCCGACGCTCGTCGATGAGATGCGCGAGATCTCCCAGCGCGAGTATCGCTTGCAGCGTGTCGACGGCGTGCCTCAATCCACCGTGACGCCCGACCCGTCGACCCTGCCACGCCGCCAGCGTGAGTACGCTCAGAAACAGACGGCCTTCAATTCCACCTGGGATGGCCAGGGCTTCCTCGACGGTTTTATCGCGCCGGCCGATGGCCGTGTGACCGGCGTCTATGGGTCCGCCCGCGTCTATAATAACGGCGATGAGCGGGGCGTGCATTGGGGGCTGGACTGGGCTAACGCGACCGGCACGCCTGTTGTGGCACCCGCCAGTGGACTTGTGACCCTTGCCGAGCCGGACATGTATTACGAGGGCGGCCTGATTTTCATCGATCATGGTCAGGGCCTTGTCAGTGCCTTCCTGCACCTTTCGGCCGTCCATGTCGAAGAGGGGCAGTTTGTTGAACAAGGTCAGCTCATTGGCGATATCGGAGCCGGCGGCCGTTCGACCGGGCCGCACCTCGATTGGCGCGTGAAGCTGCGCAACCAGTTCTATTTCGACCCGCAGGTTCTGCTCGATCTCGACGTGACCGGACTGCGCGGCGAATAGCCGAGCTTCAGCCCGCATTTTCCTTGTGACGCCTTGCGTTCTCGCGGCCGGTTTCGCCGGCTGCGCTGGCCGACCTGCATCCAAATTCGGACCCGCGCGCATCTCAGGTTTGTAAGCCGGATGACCCTTGGTTCTCGATTCTGGCGACAGACAGGGATGCGAGGAGTTCAAATGTCGTCCTGGATGAAGACTGCAGCGCTGGCCTTGGCGCTTTCGCTGTCACCGCCTGCGGGGGCGCAGGATGAGGTTGCGGCCTGGAACGCCGATCTTGATGCCTTTCTCAGCACCCTGCTCGAGGCCCACGACAATCCGTATTTCCATACACCGCAAGCCGAATTCGAGGCGGCGGTCGCAGCCTACCGGTCCTCTCTGGCGACGATGAGCTATGCCGAGCGGGTGACCGGGCTGGCCCGGATTTCGGCGCTAGTTGGCGATGGTCACACCTGGATGCCGCTGCACGCCATCCCGTTTCACAACCCGCCCATGGGGCCGGGTTTCCGCTCACTTCCGGTCCGCTTTGAGGTGTTTGAAGAGGGTGTGTTTATTGTTGGCGCTGTGCGCGAGCACGGTGCGCTTGTGGGTGCCCGGGTGACGGCATTCGGTACGACCCCGGTGGCCGATGCGCGCGCTTTGATCCTGTCCTTGTTGCCCCAGGATGCCGTCAACTTTGCGTCCGAGCTGGCACCGGAATGGCTGATGCAGGCCGAAGTGCTCCAGGCCCTCGGCGTGGTGGAGGATGCCGACAGCGTGACCCTCAGTCTCGAGCTCGACGGCCGGTCGGAGCAGGTCACACTCACCCCGCTGGCGGCGGATCAGCTGTATAACTGGATCAGCGATATGGATACCGGTCCGGGAGATCTGGACTGGACCCGCCTGGAGGCTCCGATGCCGTTCTGGCTCGAGCCTTTTGACGGCCCGTCGCGGACTGTTGTGCTGGATGGGGCGGTTTATCTTCAGATCAACGAAATCCGCGATGGTGAGCAAATGAGCTATGCCGATGCCGGCGCGGCGGCGGTCGCATTGGCAGAGGCCCTGCCGGCCCCGGCTCTGGTGCTGGATCTGCGTCGTTGTCTCGGCGGGGACGGGACGCTGAATGCCGGACTGATGCGGGCGATTGCCGGTAGTGAGGTGTTGAATGGCCAGGGGCGTATCGCGGTTCTGACCAGCCGGCAGACCCATTCGGCAGCCGTGATGCTGGTCTCCGATCTCGAGCAGGAGACCGATGCCCTCTTTTACGGACAGGCGACGGCCGACCGTCCCAATCACTATGGCGAGACCAATTTCTTCGTCACGCCGAACAGCCATCTGCCGATCATCCATGCCAGCGAATACTATCAGACCTCGCATGCGGGTGATGACCGGCTCTATCGCACGCCCGATGTCCCCATTCCCTATCGCTTCTCGGACTATGCCGCCGGCACCGCCCCGGTGCTGGCGCGTGCCCTGGCCGATCTGACGGAGTAAGCCCCATGTCCCTGAAAGCTGTCCTTGCTGCCACCCTGTCCGGGCTGGCCACCGCTCCCGCCGTCCTGGCCGATACGCCCTGGACGCATGATCCTGCGGATGATGCGATCGGCCGGATCTATTATTATGAGCGATCCAATACCGACGGCACGCTCGACGAACGCATCACCATTTTCCGCCGCGATAGCACGCATATCGAGGTCTACAAGGAAAACGGATTGTGCCGGAACGCCTCCGTGGTCCGGGCCGAACTCGACCTGGAGACATTGTCCGCTCCGGTCATTACCGGAGGGCAGTTGAGGCCCGAAGCCGAGATTGTCGATTTCGCCTTCCTCACCCAGAGCGAGGATGGCCAGCAGGTCGATCTCCTTGTGCAGCTGCCGGATATGGAAATCCGCAATGCCTCGCCGATCGAGAACCGGCATTGGGTGCTGTTCGATTTCGACTTTGCCAGCATGACCGTCGCCACCCCGCATCTCGACAATCCGGAATCCGGCTTTGAAATCGGTCTCGCCCTGTTATGGGCCGACCCCGCGGTCGAGGACCCGTTTTTCTGGATGGGCGATCTGCAGGCCGAGCATGTCGGCGAAGGCGAACATCTGGGTGTCCGGTCTCAACACTACCGCCTGAGCGGCAGCGCGCTCGAGCATGACCTGGCGATCGGCGACCAGGGCCAGCTTTGGCTCGACGCGGATGAGGGTCACATTGTCGATGTCGTCGTGCCGGCCCCCAGCCATCCGGGCTACACCGATTACCGCCTGCGCCTGCTCAATGTCAGCGATGGCGGTGAGGCCGAGTGGACGGCCCTGCTGACACGGCATTTCGAGAACTGCGACTAGCGCAAGTTTTCCAGCCGGCGGTCCTGGCCTGATCTCCGTCGCCGGTTGGCCAGCCGCTCCTGCTTGATGGCAGGAGCGGTCTGCGTTCTGGCTATCATAACTCCCGTGTATTGCCGTTTTTTCGTCGCCTGCTGCGCGCAGGGTCTTGTCTCCGGGTCAGGGGCAGGGTCAGATGGGAAAATATTGCAATGCAGCAGGATTGTACGATGGAGTTTCACCGAACCAAACGCCTTCCGCCCTATGTTTTCGAAGAAATTAATCGAACAAAGGCCCAACTGCGCAAGGATGGTGTCGATATCATCGATTTCGGGATGGGAAATCCTGATTTGCCGACACCGGCGCATATCCTGGACAAGCTGAAGGAGACGGCCGACGCCGAGCGGACCAATCGCTACTCGGCCTCGCGGGGTATTCCCGGGCTGCGGGCGGCTCATGCGCGCTATTACAAGAAGCGTTTTGGCGTCGATCTGGAGCCGGACAGCGAAACCATTGTGACGCTCGGCTCAAAGGAGGGCTTTGCCAATCTTGCGCAAGCCATTACCGCGCCGGGTGATGTCGTCCTCGCACCCAGCCCGTCCTATCCGATCCATACATTCGGCTTCCTGATTGCCGGTGGCACGATCCGGCATGTCCATGCGCCGACCCCGGAAGACTATCTGGCCGGGCTGGAGCATGCCGTACAGCATTCGGTGCCCAAACCGATCGCGATTGTGGTGTGTTACCCGTCGAACCCCACGGCGCAGACCGCGACGCTGGAATACTACGAGAAAGTCGTCCGCTTCGCCGAGAAGCATGACATCTTGATCCTGTCGGATCTCGCCTATTCGGAAATCTACTTCGGCGATACCCCGCCGCCATCCATGCTCCAGGTCGAGGGCGCGAAGGCGCGCACCATCGAGTTCACCTCGATGTCGAAAACCTATTCCATGGCCGGTTTCCGGGTCGGATTTGCCGCCGGTTCAGAGCGTCTGGTCGCGGCGCTCGCCCGGGTGAAGTCCTATCTCGATTACGGCGCCTATACGCCGGTCCAGGTGGCGGCCTGTGCGGCGTTGGACGGGCCACAGGATTGCGTCGATGAGGCGCGGGCCATTTATCGCAACCGTCGCGATGTCCTGGTCGAGAGTTTCAGCCGCGCCGGCTGGCCGGTACCGGCACCGGAGGCGTCCATGTTTGCCTGGGCCCCCTTGCCGCCGGGGTGTGAGGAGATGGGGTCACTGGAATTCTCCAAGGCCCTGATGCAGGAGGCCGGCGTGGCTGTCGCGCCCGGGATCGGCTTTGGCGAGCATGGTGAGGGGTATGTGCGCCTGGCTCTGGTCGAGAATGAGCAACGCATTCGCCAGGCCGCAAGAAAAGTGGCGGGTTTTTTGAAAACCCGCCAACCCAGATTGCGTGCTGTCTAGGGCCGAGCCCTAGAAGTAGCGCGTGACCGAACCGCCCGGACCGAAAGCGCCCGGACGTGCGCGGCTGCGGCTGCGACGGCGGCGCATGCGCGACTGCATGACTTTGCGGGCATCTTCCAGCGGCGGCAGATCGCCTTCGCCGGCATTGAGGTCCTCACGGTGGGCGCAGAAGTCGGCATAGGCCTCAAGCTCCGGCTCAAGGCCGGCGCTGACCAGGTCGATCATGATGGCATCATCGATATAGCCGATGCCCGGGATGTGATCGGGGATCAGGTCGTGCGGCTCGGCGAAATAGGCCAGGGCGTCGAGGACGCGCTTGCGGTCATCGCCGTCGAGCTTCCAGTCCTCGTCCTTGATCATGGCGACGAGCGGATCGAGCTTTTCAATACGGTCCTTGACGAAGGCCGGCGGGTTGGAGGCCAGCGCCTGCTTTTTCATCGCCGCGACGCCCTCAAGGATCTCCCCTTCATCACCATGCTTTTCGCAGGCTTGGTCCAGCTTCTCCTTGAAAAAGGCGATATCGGTTTCGGTAAGCTCGAACTCGACTTTGAGGGAAGGAGCGGAAGTTTCGGACATCAGGGGGCCTCGCTGGTGAAGAGTGGTGGCGACATACAAGCAGATTCTAGTCAGAGCTGCTCGCATAATTGCTGCTAACCGTGCGTTAACAACAATGCCGGTTCGCGCTTCGGCCGCGAGTGCCCTTGGCCTAATATTGGTCGCATGAATGTTGCCTTCAATACGGCCGTCTCCGGCATGCTGAGTGCGCAGTCCCAGTTATCGGCTGCGGCCCGCAATGTTGTGGAGGCTGCGTCGACCGGTCAGGACGTGATCCAGGCCAGTGTCGCGGTCAAGAAAGCCGAAATGGCCAGCAAGGCGGCAGCTGTAATGGTCAATACCACCAGCGAGATGACGGACACACTACTCGATATAACCGTCTGATCGTATCCGGTCCCGGGTGGCCGGTGGGCATCATCCCCGACATGTAGTCTTCATTGGCGTGTAGTCCGCAACCGGGGATGATCGCCCCACCCGGGGGTCGCATTCCGCGCCGAAACGGCCTAACTGACGGGTATGACTCAACCCGTCTCCGTCGATATCGTTGCTGATCTGGTCTGCCCCTGGTGCTGGCTGGGCAAGCGCAACTGGGATGCGGCCCTCAAGCAGGTGCCGAAAATCAAGGTCCAGACCGTCTGGCGGCCCTATCAGCTTGATCCTGCCATCGCCCGTGAAGGCGCGCCCTATCGCGATTACATGAAGTCGAAATTCTCCGGCGAAAAGGCGGAGCAGTGGAAGGCGATGCGCGACTATCTCGAGCAGTCCGCTCCGGGTGCCGGGATTGAATTCAATTTTGATGGCATCAAGCACCGCCCCAATACGCTCAACGCGCACCGGCTGATGCGCTGGGCGGCCGGGCAATCCAAGTCCGATGCGGCGGCGGAAGCCCTGTTCGAAGCCTTCTTCAAGGACAATCGAGACATTGGCGATATCGCCGTGCTGACCGAGCTGGCCGCAGATATCGGTCTTGAGGCCCCGATCGTTGGCGAATTGCTGGCCAGCGACAAGGACGAGAAAGCGGTCTGGGACGAGGAAATGTTCTACCGCAAGCTCGGGGTCAGTGGTGTGCCTACCTATATCTTCAACGGCCGTTTTGCCGTTTCCGGCGCGCAGGAGCCCGGGGTTCTGGCCGACGCTATTCGCGAGGCCAGCCAGATGCCGCCTGAAGAAAATACAGACGAAGGGGAGGTCTGATCATGACCGTAATGGAAATCGCCGGCCTGTATGTCGGTCTTCAACTCATTCTCACTGTCGCCCTGGCATTCAATGTCACCCTCAACCGCCAGCGCACCGCTGTCAGTCTGGGCATTGGTGAGGACCAGAAGCTGGAGCAGGCCACCCGGGTGCACGCCAATCAGATCGAGCATGGCGTGCCGGGCATGGCCGGCTTGATCGCGCTGGCGCTCGTGGACACTTCCGCCACCATCCTGCATGGGCTGGGTATCGCGCTTCTTGTCGCGCGCTTGCTCCACGCGCAGGGCCTGATGTCGGTGCCGGGCCGGAGTTTCGGCCGCCTGGTCGGGACGCTGGTGAGCTGGCTCACCCTGGTCGCCATGGGCGTCCTGTTGATTATCGCTGCCCTGTAAGGATTGCCCGCACCTAGCGGCTGGAGCTATAGCCCGAATATGACTGATACATCCAACGCTCCCGATACCGCCCGCCTGCAGGATATTGCCGCTGACCTGGTTCAGCGTGCCTTGAAGGCGGGCGCCGACGCGGCTGAGGCCTCGATTGGAGAATCCCGCTCCACCGAGCTGTCCGTTCGTGAAGGCAAGCTCGAAGAGGTCGAACGGTCCGAGAGCCTGGACGCTGGAGTGCGGGTCTTTGTCGGCAAGCAGCAAGCCGGCGTGGCCTTTTCCGACCTGTCCGCGGCCGGTTGCCAGCAAAGTATTGAGCGCGCCGTGGCCATGGCGCGTGTCGCACCGGAAGATCCCTATTCGGCGCTGGCTGAGGCCGAGCGCCTGGCCCAGGATCCGCCGGAGCTGGCTCTGTTTGATGCCAGCACTTGGTCCCCGGCCGAGCTGGAAGCCAAGGCAGGGGAGATCGAGAAATTTGCCCGCGGTGTCGATGGCGTGACCATGACTGACAGCGCTTTCGCCAGCATGGGGCAGGGGGCTGCAGCCTATGCCACCTCGACCGGTTTCAACCGCGGTTGGCGCAAGTCCATGTTCAGCTATGGCGCCAGCGTCATCGCCGAGAAGGACGGAGCGATGGAGCGCGACTATGCCGCCTCCAGTGCCCGCCGCCCCCAGGATCTGAAATCCGTCGAGGAGATCGGGACCGAGGCGGGTGAGCGCACGGCACGCCGGGTGGGGCCGCGCAAGATTGACAGCGGCACCCTGCCGGTGGTGTTCGACCGTCGTGTCGCCTCAACCTTTCTGAGCGCATTGTCCGGCGCCGTGAGCGGACCGGCGGTTGCCCGGGGCGTGTCCTTCCTGCGTGACAAGCTCGGTGCGGCGGTGTTCGCCGATACGATCAATATCATCGATGATCCGCACAAGGACTGGGGCCATGGCTCGGCGCCGTTCGATGGCGAGGGCACAGTGAACCGGCGCAGCGCTGTTATCGACCAGGGCCGCCTGACGACCTGGTTCCTCAATTCCGCCTCGGCCCGTCAGCTCGACATGACCCCGACCGGGCATGCGCGCCGCTCCATGGGTGGCCCTCCGGGGGCTGGGCCGACCAATCTCCACATGGAGGCGGGCCGCCAGTCGCGCGATGACATGATCGGCGCGATCCAGGATGGTGTGCTGGTGATGGAAATGTTCGGCCCCTCGCTGAACTCGAATACCGGTGACTGGTCGGTCGGCGTGTCCGGTTACAGGATCGAGCAGGGCGTCATCACTTATCCGGTGAGCGAGATCACCGTGGCCGGTAATCTCATCGAGATTTTCGGCCGGCTTGTGCCTGCCAGTGACCTTGAATTCCGCGGTGCGTTCAATGCGCCCAGTATCTTCGTCGACGCCATGGCCGTCGGCGGTCTTTGATCTCTCCAAGAGGAGCCATCATGGCCAATCCCACAGACAGCAAATTCGAGAAACAGCTTCTGCACCTGGTGATCGGTGGAGAGCTGCAAACCGTTGATCCGGACAATATCGCCTTCAAGGATCTCGAACACATCGATTTCGTCGGCGCGTTCGGCAGCTATGCCGAGGCCCGGGCGGCCTGGAAGGGCGCAGCCCAGCGTACCGTGGACAATGCGCACATGCGCTATTTCATCATCCACGCGCACCAGCTCCTCGAACCGAATACCGACAAGAAGTAGATCGCTTTGAGCGACGCTCCCCGTCAGTCCACCCTCGCGCTGGGGCGCCGTTTGTGGCGCGACTGGGTCTTGAAGCGGCCGGCGCTGGTCGCCCTGGCCCTGTCACTCTCCGTCGTCACGGCGGGGGCGGCGGCGAGCTATGCCGGGCTGATCGCCTGGACCTTCAACCTGCTCGAGGCCCGCAGCGCCGACTTCTTCCCGCTGGCGCCCCTGGTCATTATCGGCCTGGCCACGCTGCGCTCGGTGAGTCTCTACGCCCAGACGGTTCAGACCAATAATATCGCTTTGCATGTCATGCAGGACATGCAGAACGCGATGTTCTCCAAACTCGTGCATGCCGACTTCGCGCGATTGAGCCGGGAGCCGGTGGGCGGGCTGGTGTCGCGCTTCACCAATGACATCACCTTGCTGCGCGAGACGCTGGTGCGCCTGGCCAACAATCTGGTGCGCGATGTCTTCACCGTCATCGGTGCCATCGCCTGGATGCTCTATCTCGACTGGATGCTGACGGCGATGATCCTGCTGGTCTATCCGATCGCCTTCTATCCGGTCCTGCAGATCGGTCAGCGCCTGCGCAAGACCTCGGCCGATGCCCAATCGCAAATGGGTGCCGTGACCAGCCAGCTCGAAGAGAGTTTCTCCGGCGCACGCATGGTCAAGACCTACGGGCTGGAGGACTATGAGACCGAACGGGCGGGAAAGTCCTTTGCCGAGCGCTTGCGCTTCCTGTTCCGCATCACCGAGAACAAGGCCCGCGTCGACCCGATCCTCGAGATCGCCGGGGGTGTTGCCCTGGCCGGCCTGGTCGCATTTGCCGGCTGGCGCCTGATGAATGGCGAGACCTCGATCGGCAATATTCTCGGCGTGCTGACCGGGATTGGCGTGATGTCGCCGGCGATCCGCGCGATCGGGACGCTCAACGCCGTGGTGCAGGAGGGCTTTGCCGTCCTCGACCGGGTTTTCAGCGTGCTCGACGAGGTGAATACGGTCACACCGTCGCTGGATGCACCTGTGCTTTCGGCCAGTGCCGGTGAAGTGGCGCTGAGCGGTGTGCGCTTTGCCTATCCGGACGGGACGGTGGCGCTCGATGGCGTCAACCTGGTCGCGCGACCGGGCAAGACCGTGGCCCTCGTCGGGCCCTCCGGCTCGGGCAAGTCGACCGTGCTCAACCTGATCCCGCGGCTTTATGATGTCTCGGACGGGCAGGTCGAGATCGATGGCCAGGACGTGCGCGCGGTTTCGCTGGCCTCCTTGCGTGGCAGCCTGGCCCTCGTCAGCCAGGACGTGACCCTGTTTGATGACAGTGTCCGGGCCAACATCGCCTTCGGTCGTCTCGATGCCAGCGACGCGGATATTATCGCCGCGGCCAAGGCCGCCGATGCGCATGACTTCATCATGGACTTGCCCGAGGGCTATGACAGTCCGGTCGGCCCGCGCGGCGGCAATCTGTCCGGTGGCCAGCGCCAGCGCCTGTCAATCGCCCGGGCGATCCTGAAGGATGCGCCGATCCTGCTGCTCGATGAGGCCACCAGCGCCCTCGACACCGAGTCCGAGCGCCGGGTGCAGGCCGCCCTGGAACGCCTGTCCGAGGACCGGACCACGCTGGTCATTGCCCACCGGCTCTCGACCGTGCGGGACGCTGACTGGATCTATGTCATGGAAGACGGGCAGGTCCGCGAGGAGGGCCGGCATGATGATCTGCTGGCGCGCGGCGGGCTTTATGCCAAGCTGTGCAAGCTCCAGTTCGGCGCAGACGACTAGGCGGTACCCGCCAGGTCATCGGCTTCGATCTCCTCGGCCATATCCATCGCCGGCTGTGCGTCGGCCGGGAGGTCGAGCCAGAAGACCGAGCCCGCGCCCGGTGCGCTTTCGACCCGGATATCCCCGCCCATGAGCTCGGCCAGCTTCTTGGCGATGGCAAGACCGAGACCGGTGCCGCCATTCTTGCGCGCCAGCTCGCTTTCGGCCTGGCTGAACGGCATAAAGATGCGCGACATCAGATCACTGTCCATGCCGATCCCGGTGTCACCGATCTCGTAGCAGACGACGTGGCGGCCATCCTCTTTCTGCGACATCAGGCAGCGCATGCGGATCTCGCCGCGGTCGGTGAACTTGATGGCGTTGGACAGCACGTTGGACAGGATCTGCCGGACCCGGGCCGGGTCGCCCGCGGCTTCGCGGTCGGCAATCGGGTCGATGTCGAGATGGAAGTTGAGGCCCTTCTCCGTCGCCTTGAGCCGGTAGGGCATTTCCAGCGAGCGGACCAGGTCGGCGGGGTTGTAGACCGCGTCCTCGACCTCGAACCGTCCGGATTCGATATGGGCGAGGTCGAGGATGTCGTTGAGGATATCCAGCAGGGCCTGGCCCGAACTCTGGATCATCTCGACCATCTCGCGCTGGGAGCTTTCCAGCTCGGAGGCCGACAACAGGCTCGACATGCCCAGCACCCCATTCATCGGCGTGCGGATTTCATGGCTCATCGTGGCCAGGAATTTGGACTTGGCGCGGCTGGCCTCGGTAGCCTGCTGGCGTGCCTCGACCAGGTCATGGATATCGGTCATGGCGCCGACAAAGCGGCTGGCTTCACCGTCGGGCGTGCGCACGGCTTCGCCGCGAATGCGGAACCAGCGGTAATTGCCGCCGACCACCTTGATGCGCGCGGTCATGTCGAACGCCCGCCCGGCTTCCAGGTGCGCGCTGAAGGCCGAGTTGAACCGCATCCGGTCCTCGCGGTGGATCAGGGTGGAGAAAGTCTCGGAGCCGGCCGTGAAATCGCGGGACTGATAGCCCAGCAATTCACGGCAGCGGGCGGAGAGATAGATCTGATCGGTTTCCAGGCACCAGTCGATAATCCCGTCGGACGTGCCCTTGATTGCCAGCGCCGCGCGCTCACCCGATTCCACTGTGAGGATGTCGGCGGTGAGCCGGCGCTTGTAGTGGCTCAGCACGGCGAGCAGCTCGTCGGCATCTTCCAATGGCCGCTTGAACTGGGCCACGACAATGCCGATCGACTGGGCACCCTGGTAGAGCGGCATGGCGATATAGCCGCGCATGCCCATCTCGCGCAGGCTGAAGTCCTGCGGGAAGTTCTCGGCGACGTGGTCCTCATGGATCGCCGGCCCCACACGCATGACCTCGCCACACGGCGTGCCGGCCAGCGCGTAGCAGAAATTCTGGGTCAGCTGATTGCCGGTCGCGACCTTGAGGGTGCGGATATATTTGTGCTGGACGTCAATCCGGCCGACGAGGACCCGGTCGGCATCGAACAGGTCGGCGACGGAGCAGACAAAGGCTTCAAGGAAGGTCTGACAGGATTCCCGAGACAGAATGTAGTTCAACCGGCTCAGGCGTTCGCCAGCCTGCTCATCCCGGATCATCAGATCGCGCATCGCCCCGTCTCCCAACCTCAAGTCCGGCGCGCCCTTCGCGCTGGACATGGTTAACGGGGGTTAATGTGCCGCATAGCTGTGGATAGTTGATTCATATCTGATGATTCAGGCGGTTATAAAGAATCAAATCCGGCTATTCGCGGCGAAGAATGCGTTCTGTCAGCAGGTTACCCCACCAGCTCGCCATAAATTCAGCCTGTACAGCCTCTCGGTCGTAGACAGTCTCGACCCACTCCCAAAAGGCGATCGGATTCGATTCGTTATACTGCCGGTAGGTGTCGAAGAAATGGTCGAGCACCCCGGTCTTGCCGGCCTTAACATGCAGATATTTCAAGGAGAGGTGAGTGATCGCCTCTTCATAGGGCAGGTTGAGATGGACCAGCCGGTAGAAGACCGAGATCAGCCCGGCCCGGTCTGCGCCGGACTTGCAGTGGATCAGGGCCGGATATTCGATTTCCTCGAAAATCCGCTTGGCCCGCTGCATGCGATCGAGATACGGCGCCTCGCGTGAGCCGAAGGGCATGTCGATCATGACCAGGCCGAGACGGTCACAGGCCTCTTTCTCAAGATCGTAATAGCAGACACCCGGCTGGGTGCCGCGAATGTTGAGAATGGTCTTGAACCCCTTCTCTTTGAGCGCTTCGAGTTGCTCCGGCGAGGGCTGGTTCGAGCGCCACATACCGCCGCCGACTTCATGGAAATTGGAGAAACGCTGGCGCAGAATGCCGTGGTCTTTCCACAAATAGTCGTTCCAGGCGCGCTGGCGGTCCTTGGGGTCGTTGAGATCGTAGGCCATACTCATCCAATCTTTACTGCGCGGCATTTAGGCCGCCGGGCGCGCGCTGGCAACCGCGAGCCGCGCTTGACCTTTTCGCGATTGGGGGCGAGCAAAGGTTACTATGTCTAAAAAACTCATGTCCCGGCCTTGGGTCCAGGAAATTCTCGCCTTTGTTGGTGTCCTCTATATTGAGGCGGTGCGCTACTCCATTCGGTGGGAAGTTCGCAATAATGAGTACATCGAGAATGTGCTGGACAATGACACGCCGATCCTTGGCGTGGTCTGGCATGGCCGTGTGCTGATGGCGCTGCAGGGGTGGTACCGCAAACGCCATCGCATGGTCGCGCTGGCCTCGCGTTCGCGCGAAGGCGATCTCGGTTCGCGCCTGGCCCGTTGGTATAATGTCGTGCTGGTGCGCGGCTCCTCGCACAACAAGGCCAAGCCGGAGAAGTTCAAGGGCGGCAGTGTCGCCTATCGCGAGATGATGCGCCTGATCGAGGAGGGCATGAGCGGCGTGATCACGCCGGACGGCCCGCGCGGGCCGCGCATGCGCGCCGGCTATGGCGCTGTCCGCATGGCGCGAGATACCGGCGTGCCGATCGTGCCCTTCACCTGGTCGACGCGGCGCAAGACCATTCTGACCAAGGCCTGGGACCGGCATTGCCTCCCGCATTTCTTCACCAAGGGTGTGATCATCTGGGGTGATCCGATCCATGTCGCCAAGGATGCTACCCAGGAAGAGCTGGACGCTGCGCGGCAATTGCTCGAGGAGCGTATGATCGCCATTACCCGGGAAGCCGATGAGGCGGTCGGGGCCGAGGTCATCGAACCCGATGAGAGTGAGCGCCCGCGTGCTGACGCTGGGGGTGCCCCGGCATGAGCCTGCCGCCGTCATTGGCGGCCTACCGCTTCGCCATGCAACTCGCAGCACCGCTCGCGCCCATGGTGCTGAAGCGGCGTGCGAAGACGGGCAAGGAAGATCTGTCCAGGCTCAATGAGCGTCTGGGACAGCCCAAGGCGCGCCGGCCCGAGGGGCCTCTGGTCTGGCTGCATGGCGCCAGCGTGGGAGAGAGCCTCGTCCTCGCGACGCTCGTCGAGGAGCTCGGCGGGGTCCGGCCGGATCTTAATTTCCTCGTCACGACGGGTACGAAAACATCAGCCGAGCTGATGCAGCGACGCCTGCCGTCGAACGCCCGCCATCAATTTGTGCCGGTGGATACGCAAGCGGCCGCGACCGGATTTCTTGAGCACTGGAAACCCGATCTGGCGGTATTCGCGGAATCCGAGCTCTGGCCCAATCTGATTGTCGAGACCGCGCGCCGCGGTGTGCCCATGGCGCTGGTCAATGCGCGGATGAATGACCGCTCGCTGCGCAATTGGCGCCGCCGTCCGGATACCGCGCGCTGGTTGCTGGCCTGTTTCGACTGGATCGGTGCCGCCGATCAGCGCACCCGCGATGGGCTGGAAGATCTGACCGGCTCGGCCGTGCCGCTGGCGGGCAATCTCAAGCTTGAAGCGCTTCCCGCGCCGCCCGATCCGCATGAATTGTCGCGAATCAAGGTGGCGCTGGCCGGGCGCGAGGTGTGGCTGGCGGCGTCCACGCATGACGGTGAGGACGGGATCGCCCTTGCGGCCAATGCGATGTTGAAGTCGGAGCACCCCAACACGCTGTTGATCCTGGCGCCACGGCATCCCGAGCGGGGCGATGAAATCGAACGCCTGTTGAAGCGTCACAAGCATAAATGGGCCCGGCGCTCCAAGGATGAGGTGCCGACCAGCGAGGATGATGTCTGGCTGGCCGATACGCTGGGTGAAATGGCGCTCTGGTTTGCCGTCTCGCCGGCAGCGCTGATCGCCGGTTCGCTGAAGCCGGGGATTGGCGGGCATAATCCGATCGAGGCGACCCAGGCCGGCTGCTCGGTCCTGTCTGGCCGGCACGTCCCAAGCTTCCAGGATGTCTATGACGCCTATACCGAGCATGACGCGATCCGCTGGGTCGAGGATGCCGTCGACACGTCTGAAGCCGTTGCTGATATCTGGGCTCATCGCGGCCCCAAGCTGGAACAGGCCCAGGCCGCGGTTAGCGCTGCTGCCGGTGGGGCCCTGGCGCGGACGGTATCGGCCTTGCGGGCACTGCTTGAACCCGAGGAGGCGGAGCAGTGAAGGCACCGGCATTCTGGACCGTCAGCGAAGGACGTGAGGCAGCACCCGTGGTGCGCGCCCTGTTATCGCCCCTGGCCGCGCTCTACGCCTGGGCCGGGGCGCGCCGCCTGCGCTCAACCCGGCCGCAGGAGCTGAGCGTGCCGGTGATCTGCGTCGGCAATCTCACCCTGGGCGGGACGGGCAAGACGCCGGTTGTTCAGGCCTTGATGCGGCGACTCTCCGCGCTGGGCGCACAACCCTTTGCTCTGTCGCGGGGCTATGGCGGACGCGAAAAGGGGCCGCTCCAGGTCGACCCCGTGCACCAGGATGCCGGTGATGTCGGCGACGAACCCCTGCTCCTGGCCCAGGCCGGGCCGGTTGTGATCAGCCGCGACAGGCCTGCTGGCGGAGCGTTGGCGGCCGGTGAGGGGGCTTCCGTTATCGTTATGGATGACGGGCACCAGAATCCGAGCCTTGCCAAGGCGCTCTCCATCCTGGTCATTGATGGGCAAACCGGCTGGGGCAATGGCCGGGTCTTCCCCGCCGGTCCTTTGCGTGAACCGGTCGAACCGGGTCTTGCGCGCGCCGATGCGGCGATTGTGATGATGCCGGATGAGGACAGCGAGCCGGATTATCGAGCGCTGGGCCTGGATGAGGTCGAATACCCGGTGCTGCGAGCCTGGCTGAAACCGTCGGCTCCGCCGCCTGGCGGCGCGTTGATCGCCTTTGCCGGGATTGGCCGTCCGGAGAAATTCTATGACGCGCTGACGGCCGCCGGCGGCGAGATCATCGATACCGTCAGCTTCGGCGACCACCACGCCTTCTCCGAAGGGGAGCTGAAATACCTGTTCGCACTGGCGGCGCGGCATGGCGCCAGCCTGGTGACGACGGAGAAAGACTGGGTGCGCTTGCCGGTTCACGCCCGTGAGCGTATTGCCGCTTGGCCTGTCGAGGCCGTCTTTGCCCAGCCGGACGTTCTCGATGCGCTGTTGCAGCGCGTCGTGGACGCCAGCGACGAGAGTGCTAAACCTTTGGCATGACTGACGCGTCCGCTCCCACTCCCTTTATGACCCGGCTTGGCTGGCGCCTCGAGGCGCTGGGCTGGGACGCCTATGAGGCCTGGTACCGGGCCAAGGGGATCGACAAGGCGTCCGATGCTGCCGGGGCGATGCTGCGCCGGATCGGCCCGATGACGCCGACCCACAATATCGCCCGCATCAATATGCAGCGCTGTTTCCCGGAGGCCGAACCGGTCGAGATCGAGCGCCTTCTGGGCCAGTCCTGGGAAGGGTTTGGCCGCCTGATCGGTGAAATGCCGAATATGGGCGCCTTCGCCGATGACGGGTTTTTCAATGAACGGGTCGAATTTATCGGCCGCGAGCGCCTCGAGGCCGCCCGTGATGCCGGTACGCCCGTCGTCATTCTCGGCATGCATTATTCCAATTGGGAATTGTGCGGCACGGCGCTTATGAAATCGGGGCTGAATTGCCACATCACCTACCGGGCGGCGAATAACCCCTATATCGACGCCCGCATTCTCGACGCCCGCGCCCGCTATGACATCAAGCTGATGACGGCCAAGGGCGGAGATGGCGCCAAGAGCCTGATGACCGCGCTCAAGGCGGGCGAGTCCGTGGCGCTGATGAACGATCAGAAGATGAATGACGGCATCGAGGTGCCCTTCTTCGGACATGGTGCGATGACGGCACCGGGCCCGACGCGTCTGGCCATGCGCCACAAAGCACCCTTGATGATGATCACGGTTCAGCGTCTCGGCGGGGTACGGTTCCGCGTTACCGTGCATGAGCCGATCGAGATCTCGACCAACCCGGACAAGAAACAGGCCGTGTTCGAGACCGTCTCGCGCATCAACCAGCTGGCGGAAAAAGTCATCCGCCAGGCGCCGGAACAATGGTTCTGGGTTCATCGCCGCTGGGCCAAGTCGGTCTACAAGCCGGGCTAGCCGGGTCGCGCTTTGCACGAATAATCCGCACGCCCACAGCTTGTGATAGTATGATGGTCGAAGGAGATCATCATGCCGACACCCTATGCCATCCGCCCCGGTGATACGCTCAGCCGGCTGGCGCGCCTGCATACGATCAGCCTCAGCGAGCTACTGGCGCAGAACCCTCAAATCCCCAATCCCGATCTGATCAAGGTCGGTGAGATGATCCTGGTTCCCGATGATGGTCCGGCGGTCGCTCCGGTGCTGGCCGAGGAAACCGATCACACGCCTGATCCCCTCTGGCTCAAGATCGCGCGGCGGGAGATGGGCGTGGCGGAAACCCCGGGGCCGGATCATACGCTGCGGGTTCTGCAATATCTCGCCGTTTGCTCGCGCACCGACCCGGCACTGCGCAGCCGGGACGAAACGCCCTGGTGTTCCGCCTTTGCCTGCTGGGTCATGGAACAGGCCGGTTATGACAGTCCGAAAACCGCCTGGGCGCGGTCCTGGCATGATCAGGCCTGGGGCGAAGAGGAGCCCATTGGCGATCCGCGCCGCGGCGCCATCGCTGTATTCCGTCGCGGCCAGGGCGGGCATGTCGGCTTTTTCATCGAGGATCTGGGAGACCGGGTCGCCGTGCTTGGCGGCAATCAGGCCAACAAGGTCAAGATCTCCAACTATCCCAAGTTGGGCGACCATTATGAGCTGCTCGGCTATCGCTGGCCGGGCTAGCGGATGAATGTTGCGCTTTACCGTTTCGGGACGGGATTGGGCGGACCGTTTTCGCCTGTAACACCAGCCGGCTCGATTTCTCCAATCGGGCCAATCATGCGACAAGGAAGGGGCCTAGTGCCGGGGAGGGGACGATGGAACACGAAGGGATATTGATCGGGGTCGCCCAGATCGGCGCGGTCTTTGCCGGCTTTCTGGCGTTGGTGCTGGTGTTTTCCAGCAATGGTGAGCGTGCTGAACCGGTCAGTGCGATGCACGGCCGCTCGGTCTTGTATTCCAGCTTCCTGACCATCTTCGGCGCGCTCTTCCCGCTGGCCCTGTTTGCGGCCGGGCTCGATGAGGCGCTCGCCTGGCGCATTCCGGCCGGTGCCGTCCTGCCAGCTGCTCTGCCCATGCTGGCCGAGAGCCTGCGCTTTTATCTTCGCATGAGCGCCGAGCAACGCCGCGCGCTCGGGCTCGCCATCCCGATCACCTCCTGGACGATATCCGGTATCGGCGTCACCCTGTCGGTGCTGGTTGCCGCCGGCCTTCTGGCCGGTCCCGTATTCGTCCTCGCCATGGTTTTCGCTCTGAGCGCCGTGACGGTGAACTTCATGGCACTGGCGCTGCAGCGCTGGCTGTAGGGGTAGGTTCCAGTTTTTGCGAGCGATCGAGAAGAGCTGATTATCCTGCTTTTGCTGAACCTCGGTGAGGAAGAGCTCGCCGTGCGCTTACGCCATACCGAGCAATTTTTGGCTAGACGACGCGGCACCGACGCAGAACTGATCTTGATCGGTCGATGGGCGTGCTAGGCCTCCCCATATCTTGCTTGCAGCCTCTTACTTGATCGCCTGAAGCTTTTCCCAGTAATCGATCGGCGGCACGTCCTTCATCATGTCGGCGACCATCGCAGCGAATTCGGGATTAAAATAGGCCTGCGTCAGTTCCCAGCAGGCCCGTGAGCGCGGCGTTCCCAGCACGAAATAGATCACGCTGCGATAGCTCGTCCAGGTTTCTTCATCGAGCGCGCCGCTCATATATTGGAGCCACTCGTGTTCGCGCGACCGCATGGAAGCGATCAGCCAGAACATCAATTTGGTCTTTTCATCCAGGGAAGGTGTTTCCTGCTGGGAGAAGATCCGTCCCAGCTCAGGGTTTTCAATGATCTGCAAAACGCCCGTCAGGTCATTATTGACCTGTGCCTGGCGAGCCTCTGACTGCAGGATTTCCTTACCTTGGCGGACTTGTATGGCCAGGTAGATCAGGGTGATCACAACGAGGGTAACGCCGACGATTTCGGCAATCTGCGTCATTTGTTCAAGGGTCACGTGTATCTCCCAGTCCATGCGGTCACGGCGCCCAGGGGCGCTCAGTTAATTCCCAACGCCCCCCAGATCTCGTCCACCTTGGCCTTGGTGGCGTCATCCATGTCCAGTTTCTCGCCCCATTCGCGTTGGGTCTCATTGCCCATCTTGTTGGTGGCGTCGAGCCCGATCTTGGAGCCGAGGCCGGAGACGGGGGAGGCGAAGTCGAGATAGTCGATCGGGGTGTTCTCGACGGTGACGATGTCGCGGGCCGGGTCCATGCGGGTCGAGACCGCCCACATCACATCCTTCCAGTCGCGCGCATTGACGTCCTCGTCCACGACAATGATCCACTTGGTGTACATGAACTGGCGCAGGAAGGACCAGGCGCCCATCATCACGCGCTTGGCGTGGCCGGCATAGGCCTTCTTCATCGAGATCACGGCGATGCGGTAGGAACAGCCCTCCGGCGGCAGCCAGAAATCGAGGATTTCCGGGAATTGCTGCTGCAGAAGCGGGATGAAGACCTCGTTGAGGGCTTCGCCGAGCACGGCCGGCTCGTCGGGCGGGCGGCCGGTATAGGTGGTCAGATAAATCGGGTCCTTCCGCATGGTGATGGCGGAAATCTTGAACACCGGGAAATGCTCGACGGAATTGTAATAGCCGGTGTGGTCACCATAGGGGCCTTCCGGGCCGTACTCGTCGAGCATGACATGGCCCTCGAGTACGATCTCGGCTTCAGCCGGGACTTTCAGCGGGATCGTCTTGCAGTCGACCAGCTCGGCTTTCTTGCCGCGCAGAATGCCCGCGAACTGGTATTCCGACAGCGTATCCGGCACCGGGGTCACTGCCGCCAGGATCGTGCCCGGATCGGCACCGAGGACGGCCGCGGCCGGCAGCGGTTCCGGCTTCTTGTCCTTCCAGCGCTGGTAATGCTGGGCTCCGCCGCGATGCTTGAGCCAGCGCATCAGCGTCTTGTCCTTGCCCAGCTTCTGCATGCGGTAGATGCCGAGATTATAATCGTCCTGGCGGTCGCCCTGGACATTGGGCCCCTGGGTGACGACGAGCGGCCAGGTGATCAGCGGTGCCGGTTCGCCGGGCCAGCAGGTCTGGATCGGCAGTTGGTCGAGATCGATATCATCGCCGGTCAGCACGATCTCCTGGCACGGCGCCTTGGAGACGTTCTTGGGCCGCATCGACATCACTGTCTTGGCCAGCGGCAGCATCTCCATCGCATCCTTGATGCCGCGCGGGGGTTCCGGCTGGCGCAGGAAGGCGAGGAGCTCACCCACTTCGCGCAATTCCTCGCCGGTGGTGTGGTGCTGGTCGCCGAGGGTGACGGCCATGGCGACCCGCTTGACCGTGCCAAACAGGTTCACCAAGCAAGGCATGGGCGACTTCTCGCCCTTCTCATTGAATACGTTATTAAACAGCAGGGCCGGCCCACCCGCATGCAGGGTCCGCTTGTGGATCTCGGTCATCTCCTTGTCGGTCGATACCGGGTGGTCGATCCGGACCAGCTCACCCTGTTCTTCCAGTAAGTCGATGAATTCGCGTAGTGATTTATAGGCCATGGGCGTCCTCTTCTGCTCCGCAAACTAGGGCGGTCCGGGCCAGAAAAAAAGCGCCTGAGGCAATCGAGCGCATTTGAGCCAAATACGCTGAAAATTTGAGCCGAATTCGAGGCTTATTTTTGAATGATTTTTCAAATCTGCTGCCTACACCCAGCGCCCTGATCAGGCGGCGGGATGGCGGCATGTTGAATTCAAGCGTGATGGTGTCGCGAGCCGGCGTCGAGCTCAGCCTTGGGGCGGTGAGCGGCGATCTCGGCAAACTCCTCGCGCACTGTATGAAGACATGCATAGACCGGCAGATAACGGGGGCGCTGGTCTGGGACTCCGGGTATTTCCTGACGGTCTTGGAGGGCGAGCCCGTACAGCTCCACGCCTTCATGGACAGCCTTCGCACCGACCGCCGGTTCGGCGAACCGCGCGTGCTGGAAAGCGTCCCCGTCGAGGGCCGGGAATATCAAAGCTGGGCCGTTGGGGCGGTCCGGCCGGAGTCCACGCCTTCCCGCCTGATCAAAAAGCTTCAAACGGTTGTCCCGACCGCCGGGGAGGTGCGGACGCATGTCCGCACCTCCATCCATACCGGCGTATTTGCGGAAACCCCGCCCCTGGTGGTCCGGGCGGCCTAGTTCCGCATCGAGGCGACGATCGCCCGGGTCATGTTGAAAGCGCCAGCGCCCATATTATTGGTCGCACCAAAGCGGACGATGACCAGCTCCTGCTCCGGCAACACCATGGCCAGCTGGATCTGGAACCCATTCATGAAATAGGTGCCCTCGGGCAGGTTATCGCCCTCCGTGGCGAGCCAGAAACCGATGCCATAGGCGCCGTCCGAGCCATCGGTCGGCGTGGTCACCCGTTCGACCCAGCCTTCCGGCAGGATGCGCTCACCCTCCCAGACGCCATCATCCAGGTAGAGCTGGGCCAGGCGGGCCCAGTCATGGGCGGTGGCATACATGTAGGACGAGCCCACCAGCGTACCGGCTTCATCGGGTTCGATGATCGCGGAATAAACCCCGATCGGCTCGAAAATCTCCGCCCGGACGGCCGCGAGCTGGTCCATCAGCGAGGTGCCGAGTTCCGCCTGCAGGGCATGCATCGCGAGATTGGTCTGGCCGCTCATGTATTCCCAATGCTCACCCGGCTCGGCGAACTGCCGGCGGGTCGCGGAAAAGCGCGCCATGTCGCTCGCCGTGAAGAGCTGCTGCGAATTGGGGTCCATGCCGTTGTTTTCTTCATGGATGGCCAGTCCGCCGGTCATGCGCAGCAGGTGTTCCAGGGTGATATCGCCATGGCCTTCCGGGGCGAGCGCCGGGACGGCGTTCTGCGCGGTGATGTCGATGCGTCCGTCCTGTTCCAGTGCACCAGCCAGGGTGGCGGTGATGGATTTGGTCATCGACCAGCCCAGGAAAGGCGTCTCGCGGCTTGCGCCTGGAGCATAATGCTCGGCAACGAGCCGGCCCTGGTGCAGGACGGCGACGCCGAGCGTATTGCGGCGATCGGCTTCAGGATCATCAAAACCGCCGAGCACGGCGGCTTCCAGTGCTGCGGCGTCGAAATGCGCATCGCGATGGGCGGTGTCGAGTTCGAGCGGCTGGAAGTCCTGGCGCGGCAGCAGTTCCAGATCGCTGTCGAACTGGCCGCGGCGGTGCACCAGCGTGCAGCCGAGCCCGTCGCGGTAAGCCGCATGCTGGCGGTAGAAGAGACCGAAGATATTGGTCGACACCGTCTGCCGGTCATAATCGATATCGGCATTGATGAAGCCCGCGGCCTCGCCCATCAGCGGGTCGAGATAGATCGACCGGGCATAGTCCGCCTCCAGCCCGGAGACGAAGACCATCGAACACAGCTGTTTCGCTGTCATCCCGGTACCGGAGGGCAGGTAGATCCGCCCGACCTTGGAAACATTCAGCGCCACAATGGCGGCAAGCACGAGTGCAGCGGCAATACCGCCAATCCAACGCAACATGGTCAGCCCCCTAGCCGAATTTCGAGAAGTCGGGTTTGCGGCGCTCCATGAAGGCGGCCGCTGCTTCCGCGAACTCTTCCGAACGCAACAGCTCGGCAAACATGCCGCCTTCCGTGGCGATGCGGTCCGTAATGTCTTCCGGCGGACGCTTCATCAGCGCCTTGGCCGTGCGCAGCGAGCCGGGTGCCTTGGCGGCGAGGCTGCGCGCGGCGATACGGGCGGTCTCTTCGAGCGCATCGGGAGCCGTGGTGCCGTTGACGAGGCCGGTCTGGTAGGCGCGGTCCGCGCCCCAGGTATTGCCCAGCATCAGGAGTTCGGCCGCGACGGCGTGACCGAGATATTGCGGCATGATCTGGCTGGAACCGAATTCCGGCGCCAGGGCGAGGTCGACAAAGGGCGTCTTGAAGGTTGAGCGGTTGGAGCAATAGATGATGTCGCAATGCAGCAGCAGCGTGACGCCAATGCCGATGGCGAGGCCGTCGACAGCGGCCACAACCGGCTTCTTGGCGCTGAACAGCGCCCGCATGAAACGCTCGACCGGGGGAAGATCACCACCGCCGACATGCGGCGGGCGTTCCATGAAGTCGACGATATCATTGCCGGCCGTAAAGACGCCGTCGGAACCGGCGATAATGAAGACCTTGATCGACGAATCCTCGTCGCCGCTTTCCAGTGCCTCGGCGGCAGCGGAATACATGGCCCGCGTCAGGGCATTCTTCTTGTCCGGACGGTTAAACCGGATCGTGCGGATTCCTTCCGCATCTTCGACCAAAACCAGTTCGCTCACACGAGCCTCCATTCTTATTTGGAGGCGACGTTAATGCGATCAGGCGTCCACGGCTAGATTGGTGAGGACCCGGTGCAGCATATCGCTGTCTTCGTCACCCAGTCGCGTCTCCAGCTCGTTGTTCATGTCACGGAAGACGTGTTCGGCGGCATCGCCCATGGCACGGCCCTTTTCGGTCAGGGAGACAATGGCGGAGCGCTTGTCTGTGGGCGATGCGGTCTTGGACACCAGGTCGAGGGCGGCCATGCGATTGATCAGGCCGGTCACGGCGGGCGGGTTGAGGGACAGCATGTCACCGATCTCGCCCATGCGGCGTTCACCGCGACGCGCCAGCAGGAAAAGCACGGCGGCCTGCGCGGAGGTCACGCCGGCTTCCGCCTTGAGGCGCGCATCCATATCGCGATTGAGGCGGCGGGCAGCGATTTCGAGCAGCAGGAACAGACGGCGGTCTACGGCACGGACACGGGCCATGGGCTTCTCCTCGGATAGTCGGTGAAAATGACGCTACGCCACGCCGGGCCGACATCCGGACCGGACATCTAGTGTCGTATAAATACGCTTCGTGTGCAAACTTTTTCTGGGAAAATTCCGGATTCAGATCGCCGGAGATGTTCAGGCTTGCTTGTATTGCCAGACCTTGGCCTGACGGATTTCACGGTCTTCAAGATCGCGTGTCACTGCTGCGGAATACGCCGCCAGCTGGTCAAGCTTGCCGGTCGGCAGAAAGGCCCGGCCGGGGTCACCGATGAGCACGCGGGCGCCGCGTCTGGCCAGGCCCTCCAGCCAGCCGCCGAGCTGGCGGGCCAGTGCATCATCGTAAAAGACATCGCCGGCCAGAACGACATCCCAGCCCTCATCGCTCCCGGCGATATCCCCAAGCACCGTCTCGATGTCGTAGCCATTCACGCGCGCATTGGCTTCACAGGCCGCGATCGCAAACGTGTCCAGTTCGCTGGCAATGACCTCACCTGCGCCGGCTCGGGCGGCGCAGAGGCCGGCAATGGCACCGCCGGCAGCAAAGTCGAGCACGCGCTTGCCGGCGACGATGTCCGGATTGTCCAGCACATAGCGGCCCAGAGCCTGCCCACCGGCCCAGGCAAAGGCCCAGAAGGGCGGCGGCAGGCCCATCTCGCCGAGGGCCTCCTCGCTCTGCTGCCAGATGTCGACGCTCTCGGTCGCGAGGTGCAGCTGAATTTCCGGTACCAGAGGCGGCACCATCAAGGCGGTGTGCTCGGCAATGAAAGCGGCCGGTTCGGCCGGGTCGATCATGTCAGCAGGGCTGCGACGGCGAAGGTCGCCACCAGCAAGAGCCCGGTCGTGCGGTTGGATTTGAAGATGTCCAGGCACAGCATTCCGTCGACCGGGTCGAGGCGGCGGATCTGGTTGAACAGGTGCGCCGAGAACAGGGCAAAAGGAATGACGGCGAAGGGCGAGGCGGCCTGCAGGTAGAGCGTCAGCCCGGCCAGGACCGCGGTGACCAGGTAGAAGCCGCTGATCCAGTAGGGTGAGTGTTCACCGAACAGGCGCGCGGTCGAGCGTACGCCGACCAGCGCATCGTCTTCACTGTCCTGGTGGGCGTAGATCGTGTCATAGCCCAGCGTCCAGAAGATCATGGCGCCGTAGAGCGCAAACAGGCCCGGTTCAAAACCGCCCGAAGCCGCCACCCAGGCGACCGGAACGCCCCAGTTGAAGGTCAGTCCCAGCCAGGCCTGCGGCCACCAGGTGATCCGCTTCATGAAGGGATAGGCGGCCACGAGAAGCAGCGCCGCCAGGCCGGTCAGGATGGCGATCAGCGGCAATTGCACGAGGACGATCAGCCCGACCAGGCTCTGCAGGCCGAGAAAGCCCCAGGCCTGTTTCAGCGACACCGTGCCGGCCGCCAGCGGGCGGTCCGCGGTGCGCGCGACCCGGGCGTCGAGATCGCGGTCGATAATGTCGTTATAGGTACAACCTGCGCCGCGCATGGCGATGGCGCCGATGGCGTAGAGGAGGGCGTAATAGAGGTCGCCCAGGCCCAGCCCGGTGCCGATATTGGCCGCGACCAGTCCCATCCAGCACGGCAGGGCGAGCAGCCAGAAGCCGATCGGGCGGTCATAGCGCGCCAGGCGCAAATAGGGTCGCAGGGCCAGCGGCGCGCTATCCACCCAGGTCTGGGGCAGGGAATCGGCAACGCGGCGGTCGAAGTTCAATTGCATGCGCCCCCTTTGGCAAAGCCGCGTGACCAATTCAAGGCGGCTATGATGCTCAGACGAAAAAGGCTGCGGAGTATTGATGGTCCCGATGGCAATTGGCGTGATCCCGCGCACGGGCGAACCAGGCTATCCACTCGCTGACCGGCAGGCCATGCAGGCGCTCCCCGGGCGGGCGCCGCTCAAGCAGGGAGGTCAAGGCCGCAAGCTCGCCGGCAACGGTCGCTGCGGAGTAGTAAACCGCCTGCTCGCTCACCGGATTCGAGGCATGACCATGGAAGCTGCAGCCGGACACAAGAGTGAAGGGGATTTCGGCATCATCCATCAGCGCGAGGAAATGCTCCGCGGCCCGGCCGCTGCAGTCGATCAGCTCGCTTTGCATCGTCTCGTCGCGTAGCTCGTAGCGCGAACCCATAAACTCTCCTCAGATCCGGTGCCCTGCATCCTTGTGGAAGCCTGGCGCGGGTCAAGTCCGAGCTTGACGCTTACCCCGGCTCGCGCCTAACCGGAACAGATGACAACCGATCCGCGCCTTTATCTCGATCTTGAGCTTGCCCCCGGTGCCCGCCTGCCTCTGGGCAAGGAGGAAAGCCATTATCTGATCAATGTCATGCGCCGCTCGGCGGGCGATACGGTGCGCCTCTTCAACGGCCGTGACGGGGAGTGGCGGGCCGAGATTGCCGATGCCAACAAGAAGCACGCTGTCCTCGACCTGGTCGAACAGACCCGCGAGCAGGCGGGCGTACCCGATCTCGATCTCCTCTTCGCCCCGGTGAAGCGGGCCAAGACGGATCTCATCGTCGAGAAAGCCACCGAGCTGGGCGTCAAACGCATCCGTCCGGTCACGACAACGCGCACCCAGTCCGAACGCATCAATGAGGAGCGCTTCCGCTCGATTGCCCGCGAAGCGGCCGAGCAGACCGAACGCCTCGACCTGCCCGAGATTGCCGGGCTGGAAAAACTCGATCGTGTGCTCGACAGCTGGGATGCCTCGCGCACCCTGATCTATTGTGATGAAGCGGGAGATGACGGCGCGCGGCCCTGGGGCGGCGATGAAGGCCGTGCTGCGGCCATGCGGGATATGCTCGGCGGGCCGGGCCCGGCAGCGATCCTGATCGGCCCGGAAGGCGGGTTCTCGCCGCAGGAACGCGATCGTTTGCGCATGCTCGACTTTGTTCGACCGGTCTCGCTGGGGCCGCGGATATTGCGTGCCGAGACCGCGGCGATTGCGGCGCTGACCCTGTGGCAGAGCGCTTGTGGCGATTGGAACTGACGCTCACGAGGGCGTGATTCTCACACCTGAACCCTTGTTCAATACGCCACACCCACATATCTGTTGCGGAAATTCCGATTGGCGGGGGCTCGATGAGCGGCACGTATAATCAGGGCGGCGAAGGCGCGCCCATCGAAAATCTCGAACAGCTGAGCGCCTATCTGGCCAAGGGCTGCAAGCCGCAGAGCGATTTCCGCATCGGCACCGAGCACGAGAAATTCGGCTTCGCCCTCAATGACCACACCCCGCTCGCCTATGATGGTGACGGTCCGACCGTATTGAAAATGCTCGAAGGCCTGCAGCGTTTTGGCTGGGACGCCATCATCGAGGCCGGCCATATCGTGGCCCTCAAGCGTGAAGGTGCCTCGATCACGCTGGAACCGGGCGGGCAGTTCGAGCTTTCCGGTGCGCCGCTGGACAATGTCCATCAGACCTGCGGCGAGGTGAACAAGCATTTGCGCGAAGTGCGCGAAGTCGCCGACGAGATCGGCGCCGGCTTCCTCGGCCTCGGCTTCTCGCCGAAATGGTCGCTGGAAGAAACACCGATGATGCCGAAGGCCCGCTACGGGCTGATGAAGGCCTACATGCCCAAGGTCGGCACGCTGGGGCATCAGATGATGTTCCGCTCGGCCACGGTGCAGACCAATCTCGACTTCTCCGATGAAGCCGACATGGCGAAGAAGTTCCGCGTTTCCCTGGCCCTGCAGCCGGTGGCGACCGCCCTGTTCGCCAATTCACCCTTTGCCGACAAGGGGCTGAACGGTTTCCTCTCCTACCGCGCGCATATCTGGACCGATACCGACCGGCACCGCACCGGCATGCTGCCCTTCGTCTTCGATGAGGGCTTTGGCTTTGAGAATTATGTCGACTGGGCGCTCGACGTGCCGATGTATTTCGTCAAGCGCAAGGGCGAGTATCTCGACGCGACGGGCCTGAATTTCCGTGACTTCCTCGAAGGCAAGCTGGACATCCTGCCGGGCGAGAAGCCGGTGATCAGCGACTGGGAAGATCACCTGTCGACCCTGTTCCCGGAAGTGCGTCTCAAAACCTTCCTGGAAATGCGCGGCGCCGATAGCGGTGCCTGGGACAGCCTGTGTGCCCTTCCGGCCTTCTGGGTTGGTCTGATGTATGACGGCGCCGCCCTCGATGCGGCCTGGGATCTGGTCAAGACCTGGAGCGCGGAGGAGCGCGAACAGTTGCGCATCGATGCCGCCAAGCTGGGCCTCAACGCCCCGGCGCCCGGTGGTGGCACCATGCAGGAGCTGGCCCGCCAGGTGCTGAAAATCTCCCGCGCCGGCCTCAATGCCCGCGCCCGGCTCAACGGCCATGGCGAGAATGAAGGCCTGTTCCTCGATGAGCTCGACGACATCGTCAAATCCGGCCGCACCCGCGCCGAGGATTTGATTGCCCGCTTTGAGGGCGAGTGGAAGGGCTCGATCGAGCCGGTCTTCACCGAGTGCGCCTACTAGGCGCGTCGCATCACGCCAAATTCAATACCCCCACAGCGCGTAAGGCTTGAGCTGGCCCGCCCCGCATGGTCAAGTGCGCGCGATTGAGTATCGCCCGCCTGTGCGGGCATGGGGAGGAATTAGTGACAGATTCAACAACGACGCCTGAAGAGGCGCCGACGCCGGTCGAGAAGCGGGACACCTCCTTCTTCGGCCACCCGAAAGGGCTGGCGATTCTATTCCTGACGGAGATGTGGGAACGCTTCTCCTACTACGGAATGCGCGGGCTGCTGATCATTTATCTGACGCAGCACTTCTTGTTCTCGGACTCGCAGTCGACCCTGATCTACGGCGCCTACACGGCTCTGGTCTATGTCATGACCATCATTGGTGGGACACTGGCCGACCGTTATCTCGGACAGCGCAAGGCCGTGACCTACGGCGCCATACTCCTGGTGCTCGGGCACGGCTTGATGGCCTTTGAAGGGTCCGGATCGCAACAGATCTACACCTATGAGGGTGCGGAGTATCAGATCACGCTCGACGGTCGCGGTTCCGGTGAAAACGTGAACCAGATCCTTGTCGGCGAGGCTGGCCAATCGGTCATGCGCTTCGAGGAAGGCGGTACGCAAATCGTGCTGGAACAGCCGGAAGCTCTCGGCCTGCCGGCGACCTTGCCCTTCTCGGAGGATATGACCCGCGTCGAGCAGCAAGAGCTCTACGTCAATATTCTCTACCTGGCTCTGGCCCTCATTATTGCCGGTGTGGGCTTCCTGAAAGCGAATATCTCCACCATCGTCGGCACCCTGTACGGGCTGGGTGATACGCGCCGGGATTCCGGTTTCACCATCTTCTACATGGGCATCAATATCGGGGCCTTCCTGGCTTCGGTCATCATTGGCTATATCGGTATTGCCTATGGCTGGAAGTATGGTTTCGGCCTTGCCGGGATTGGCATGGTCGCAGGCCTTTTGACCTTCCTCTTCTTCCAGGGCTGGCTGGAAGGCCGTGCCGAGCCGCCGAACCCGGAGAAGCTCAAAGAGAAGGTCTTCGGTCCGGTCAATGTCGAGATGGCATGCTATCTCGCAGGACTGGCCATCGTCGCCGTTGCGATGATTGCCGTGATGAACCCGGAATATATGGGCGGCGTTCTCGGCCCGCTCGGCCTGATCATGCTGGTGTTCCTGGTCGGTTACGCCATGTTCAAGACCAAGGGCGCGGAACGCGGTCAGATGTTTGCCGCGATCTATTTCGTCCTCGCGCAAATCCCGTTCTGGGCGCTGTTCGAGCAGGCGGGTTCTTCGCTGAACCTGTTCACCGACCGTCTGGTGGATCGCACCATGTTTGGTTGGGAAGTGCCGGCACCGATCTTCCAGAGCTTGAATGCGGGTTTCATCTTCCTGTTCGCGCCACTGATGGCATGGCTCTGGATCTCGCTCGCCAAGAAGGGGCGCAACCCGTCCACGCCAGTGAAGTTCGCCCTGGGTGTGTTCATGGCGGGCCTGGGTTTCTACGCCCTGGTCTTCGGTATGGGACTGTCCGGTGAGGCGGGCCTGACGGCGGTGTATTTCGTCTTCCTGATCTACTGGATCCATACCATGGGCGAGCTGATGCTCTCCCCGGTCGGACTGTCGGCTGTGACCAAGCTGGCCCCTGCCCGCGTGGTGGGTATGACGATGGGCGCCTGGTTCCTGTATTCCGGCCTGTCCAATTTCCTGGCTGGTATTATCGCCTCGACCACCGGTGCCGAGACGATTGGCGGTCAGCTGACCGATGTGGCGGCTGCCAAGGCCGGTTATACCGAGGTTTATTCCCAGGTCGGCCTGATCGCTATGGCGATCGCGGTCGGCATGCTGATCATCGCGCCGCTGATCAAGAAATTGATGGGCGATGCGGAGAAGGCCATGGTGCCGCATCCGCGCGAGACCGAGGCCGGCGGCCAGTCCATGGACCGCTCCTCTGACGCGCCGTAAGCGCGTTCGCCAACCCAAACAAAAAAGGCCGCGGAGCATTAGCCCCGCGGCCTTTCTTCTGTCTGGCGCTTCAATCAGGCAGGCTGGTCGCCGAAACGGCGGTCCCACTGGATGCGCTGATCGCAGACATCCTGGTCACGGACGGCGGAGATCTCCACAGCGCCGCTATCCTTGTCCAAGGTCATCTCGATATAGGGCAGCAGGTCCATGCCGATGAGAATGGCGGGTTCCTCGTCCCAGCCCAGGGCATCGAAAATGTCTAGGTCCGCATGCAAGGCCGACTGCCGGCCCATACACACCCCGCCGACGCGCAGATTGCGCAGGACGACCGGCGCGGCCTGCTCGTTGCGCAGACCGTCGACGCCGGTGACTGTGCGCAATTGCACCCCGCCGGAGGAAAGGGCCTGTTTGAGCTCATTATTGACCAGGGTCACCGGTGAGCCGCTGTCGATCAGCACGCGGGCATAGCGCCGTGGTGCGCCCACGCGGGCGGCCGCGAAGATGAGCTGGCGGTCCGGGTCGATGCGGGCATCGGTATGTTCAACAGTCTGCTCGCCGAGCTCGAGCTCACCGGTATCGAAATTGATGCGCAGATCGTGCTCGGCAAAGGCGTCATATCCGAGCAGGCCGGCGGCAATACTGGGGCCTTCAGGCGGTACCGGCACGACGACCATATTGATGTCCTGCAGGGGCCGGCCGGCAATCGACATATCGCGGGTCCAGAAGCGCTCGGCATCATACATCCGGGTCAGGGTCTGAACCGGATCGAGTTCCGGCGCCAGCGATTGCCGGGCCGACACAAAGCCGAGCTCCTCGGCGATCGTCTGGGCGATGGCGGAATGGCTGGCCCCGGTGTCGAGAATCCAGTTCATCGGCTCGCCGTCGCCGATGGTCACCGGCAGCGCCACGAATGTATCCGCGACGCGGTGCATCTGCAGCGTCTGCGGCGGGTCGGGGAGCTCGACATCCTGCGCCAGGAGCGGGGCCGCGGTGAGGGACAGGAACAGGGCTGCGGTCGCACTGGAGCGCAGTAGGTTTTGAAGCATAAGGCCTCCTTGCCTGCATCACGCCCGCTGAACGCGGTACGGCGCAGTGCATCTAATCGGCATCTCCGTCGTCAGACAGACAATGCCACGCCCCAGCACTCCGAGCTTAGCATGATCGTTTGCGAAATCCTATGACGCTGAACAAATCAACGCCATAGGTCCGCAGATTGAGTTAGAACGTGCCGCGCACGCGAATGTAGGCGGTGTCACCCATCGACGCGTTCTGATACTCGATGGCGTCGATGATGCCGTTGGCGCGCGAACCGTCATAGAAGATGCGCTCACGGTCATCGCCATTATTGATCACGCCATCAATGCCGGCGCGAATGGTCACGCCCCAATAGCGGGTGGTTTCGACATAAATGTCCAGATCGCCGTCGGTGAAGCCCTGCTGGCGGAATTCCTGGGCCCGATAGATCTCGCCATCGGAGAGCCAGAAATAATCCCAGCCCCAGGCCATCTGCGCTTCAGGGAAGGTCTGGCGATAATCCAGCCGCAGCTCCCATTCGCGATAGCCGGACCAGGGCCGGTTCTCGAAGGTGAGCGGGTCTTCGACGTCCGTATTATACCACTCCAGGAAGGCATCGAGCACGGCATTGTTGAGGCCGAAACGGTCGAGCGGTGCGGTCAGGTTGGCCGTGACACGTAGATTGGTGCCATCGCCAATATTGCCCGGCGCATCGAAAACCTGCCCGCCGGACATGACCGGGATGAAGTCGTCGAGATCCTGGACCCAGTCGTGACCGACGACGAGGGAGAAGGAACCGTCACCAAAACGGCGCTCCCATTCCGCCTCGAGCGTCCAGGTGCGCTGGGGTACATAGTCCGGATTGCCGAGCACGGAATTGTTGTCGGTCAGGTCGACCGAGCTGGCAAACTTGCCGAAGCTGAGCTGGGCGACATCCCGGCGGGCCGAGACGCGGAAACGGTTCTCGTCATCCTGGCGCCAGTTCAGCGTCACCGACGGTTTGGCATAGGTGAAGGAGCGCGACTGTTCCGCATCTCCGGTCTGCTCGATCTCGGAGAATTCATAGCGCAAGCCGGTTTCCAGGCTGAGCCGGTCGCTCACCGACCAGACGTGATTGGCAAACAGCTCGCTGCGGGTTTCCTCGACTCGTGTGTCGGAGACCGGGACATTGATCGGCGTGATCGTGGTGCCGTCATCGTCGAACAGGAAGAAGGCCGTATCGCGCGCATTGATCGCGGTTTCGGCGCCGAATTCGAGGCTGTGCCGTGCGTTCGGCGTCCAGGATACGGTCGAACGCAGCGCGGTTTCCTCGTATTCGCCATTGGCCTCGAAAATCATCGCGCCGGCAAAGCCAACGCCCGGGGTGAAGGTCTCGAAGGCTTCCGGACCGTCATCCCATTGCTCCCGGCTGATCAGGCCGATGGTTTCCAGCGCGAGCTGATCGGTCAGCTCATAAGTGTGCGTCGCCGTCGCCGACCAGCTATTGCCGTGATTGTCGGTCGCGTTCTGCTCGAAGCGCAGCGGATCCCCGGCGGCATCATCGATGAAGGAGCGCTGGGTGCGGCGCCATTCCCACCATTGTGCGCGGGCATCGAACAGGATGTTCGAGCGATCGGACAGTGGATAGTTGAGCGTGAAGGTCGGGGTGATTTCCTGATAGTGGCGCTGGTCATTGTCGAAACGGCGCTCGGCCAGCGTATTGCCGCCACCGGTCCACAACTCCTCGCGACGGCGCACCCGGTTACCCATCCAGCCGGCATCAATCCCGGCCGTGATTTCACCAGCCCCGACACGCATGGTGTAGGACGCATCGACACCCGGACCGACGCGGTTGGCGTCAGACAGGCGAGCGACCACGGAATAACTGCCGGAATTGCCCGCACCTTCGCGCAGGATCACATTTACCAGGCGCGCATGGCCGCGCATGTCGTATTGCGGCAGGGCTTCCTGGACGAGCTCGATGCGCTCGACATCGGCCATTGGAATGCGCTGCAACACGGTCTGCAGGGACAGTGACTTGTTTGACGGGCGCGCGCCATTGATCAGCAGATTGCCGAAACTGTCGGCCAGGCCGCGTCGTCCTTCATCGCCCCCTGAGAGCGAGAAGCCCGGCACACGCTGAACCATGTCCAGGGCGGTGACCGGTGAATAGGTCTGGAAGAAGGCGGCCGCATAGACGGCGACGCCATTGCTCGTTGCCACATGGCTGGCCGCGGCGGTCGCACAGCCGCCAACAGCTGCTGCCAGGCAGTCCGCGGCAATCTCGGTCTGGATCGCTGATGCCGGTGTTCCGATTGCCGTCACCAGAGCGGTGGCTGCCACCGCATTGAGATAAAACCCTCGCATGATGTCCCCAGGGTGCTGTGCCCGCCCCAACATTCCCGGGAAGAGGGATAATTCAGCGCAGCCGGAATTAATATGTAACCTTCCGTAACAAGGGTCACAGCCGCGTGAGAGGTGTTAGCGATTGGTAATGTAAGGCGTTAGCCGCCAGCACCGCCAACGGTGAGGCCGGCAATCTTCAGGCTTGGCTGGCCGACGCCAACCGGTACGCCCTGACCGGCCTTGCCGCAAACGCCGACACCCGGGTCCATCTCGAAATCATCGCCGATCATGGTGATCTGGGTCAGCGCGCTGGGGCCATCGCCGATCAGCGTCGCGCCTTTGACCGGCGCTTCGATCTTGCCGTCGATGACGCGATAGGCCTCGGTGCACTGGAAGACGAACTTACCGGAGGTGATGTCGACCTGTCCGCCACCAAAGTTCACGGCGTAGATCCCGTCCTTCAGGCTTTCGACCATTTCCTCGCGCTTGTGCGAGCCGCCGAGCATGTAGGTATTGGTCATGCGCGGCAGCGGCGCATGGGCATAGGACTGGCGCCGGCCATTGCCGGTTGGCTTCTGACCCATCAGGCGGGCATTCATCCGGTCCTGCATATAGCCAACCAGGATACCGTCCTCGATCAGGACGGTGCGCTCGGTCGGCGTGCCTTCATCATCAATCGTCAGGGAGCCACGGCGTTCCGGCATGGTGCCGTCATCAATCACGGTGACACCGTCAGCGGCCACGCGCTCGCCAATGCGGCCGGCAAAGGCAGAAGAGCCCTTGCGGTTGAAATCGCCTTCCAGCCCGTGACCGACGGCTTCGTGCAGCAGCACGGCGGGCCAGCCGGCACCCAGCACGACATCCATGACACCGGCCGGGGCGTCGACCGCGTCGAGATTGACGCGGGCAATGCGCAGGGCTTCGTCCGCCAGACCTTTCCAGGCCTCCGGCTTGATCCAGGCATCGAACAGGGCGCGTCCACCGGCGCCGGCGGAACCGGTTTCGCGGCGGCCATCGCGTTCGACAGTCACCGAGACATTGAGCCGGACCAGCGGGCGGATATCGGTTTTCATGTCGCCGTCGGCACGGATGATGGAGATCGCCCGGCGCGATCCGGCCAGAGAGGCGCTGACCTGGACGACGCTGGCATCCTTGGCGCGGCAATAGGCGTCGATTTCCTGCAGCAGGGCGGATTTGACCTCGAAGCCCGGCGCGGCGACCGGGTCGACACTGTCATAGAGTTTGCGATTGGTGCCCGGCGGCGGCGGAGCCAGCGTTGCCGGTGCACCGCGCTTGACCGCACTGGCGGTCTCGGCGGCCCGCTTCACCGCATCCAGGGTCGGATCAGATGAGTGGGCATAGCCAAAGGCTTCACCGGCGACACAGCGGAGACCGAAGCCGCGTTCCGCGTCAAAGCTGGCGGACTTCAGCCGGCCATCATCGAACACCAGGGCTTCCGAGCTGGCCGTTTCCAGGAAAAGCTCGCCATCATCGGCACCGTGCATGGCATCGGCCAGGACGGGGTGAACGCTGTCGGCGTCGAAGTCGAACTGTTCGATCGGATCATCACTCATGGTTTCGGTCCCGGTCCTGGTGTTAGCGTCTGTTGCATCAAGACATAGTGGAGCCCGGCGCCGGAGGAAACTCGCTGGCGGCAGGAAAACTGCGAACCGTGTGCGCCGGCCTAGCTGCCGTCCGCGATGGAGAAGCGATCCATCTCGCGCTGGGCGAGGGGCCAGCCGGGGCGTTCTTCCAGGGCCCGGCTCAGCGCCTGATAGGCACCGGGAAGATCGCCAAGCCGTTCGAGCACCATGGCGCGGTTGAACCAGGCATCGGCGATATTGGCCTCATCGGCTTCGATCGCGATACCGGTCTGGACCAGCGCGTCATCAAAGCGGCCGAGGCGGATGAGGGCGCTGGAGCGGTTCACGGCGAGAGCGCCTCGCCTGCCGATATTGAGGGCTTCGGCTTCGTCAAAGGACGCCAGCGCGTCTTCATACTGTCCGCTGTGCAGCAGGATGATGCCCATATTGATATGCGTCGCTGCCCGGTCGCGGCGTGGCAGCTGGCGGCGCTCAAGCGCCCGCTCGCAATCGGTCAGGGCATAGATGTCCGACCGGGCCAGGACGGCGGATTGGTAGCAGGATGCGGCGTGTGATTCGCCGAACACCGTGACTTGTGCGGCGGCCGGAGCAGAAATCATCGCGATCAGCGCCAGGATTGGGACATAAGGACGCATCATGGCCTCCAAGCTGGGGTCATCCGGGTCATTAAGTTAGCACACGAAACCGCCCGCACCCAGCGCAAAGCGCTTGGAATAAAGGCGAAACGCCTTGTCCTGATTAGTTTTCCGGGCATTTTTAGGCACTCTGCGATCCGTACTACAAAAAATACCGTAGATGACCTGACAGCAGGGAAGTCCGGCTCTATATTCCGCGCCAATCGGCAGGGGTGCCTGCCTTCACGCCTGACTTGTATGGGGAAGCCATGCGTCTTCTGACAGCCTTCGCGCTCACCGCCCTGACCTGGGCCATGACCTCTGACGGTGCTCTTGCGGCTCCGGTCTACGGCCAGCCCACCGATGGTGCTCTCGGATTCCAGCCCGGTGTTACGCCGATCATGGACCGGGTGAATGATTTCCATAACCTGATGTTGTGGATCATCATCCCGATTTCGCTCCTCGTCATGGGCCTGCTGGCCTATGTGATGATCCGCTACCGCCGTAGCGCGCATCCGGAGCCGAAGAAATTCAGCCACAACACGACGATCGAGGTGATCTGGACGGGCGTTCCGATCCTGATCCTGATCTTCATCTCCTTCTTCTCCTTCCCCATTCTCTACTTCCAGGACGAGATCCCGGAATCGGAGTTCACCATCAAGGCCGTCGGCTATCAGTGGTATTGGGGTTATGAGTATCCCGATCACGGTATCGAGGAATATGCCTCGACGATGGTGCCGGAAGCGGATCTGCGCCCGGACCAGCCGCGTAACCTGGCTGTCGACCAGCCGATCGTGATCCCGGTCAACACCACGGTCCGTCTGCAGGTCACCGCTGGCGACGTCATCCACAACTGGGCCATGCCGGCTTTCGGTTCGAAGATGGACGCCATCCCGGGCCGCATCAACGAGACCTGGTTCCGCGTTGACCGCGAAGGCGTCTACTACGGCCAGTGCTCCGAGCTCTGCGGTATCCGTCACGCCTTCATGCCGATCGAGGTTCACGTCGTGAGCCAGGAAGTCTTCGATCGCTGGATCGAGCTGTCCTCCGAGGACCCGTACTCGTCGGACGCTTATCAACTGATCACCGAATATACCGCCGCGCGTGAAACGCGCATGGCGCAGCTGGACTAAGGGAAGGGCCGAGCAATGGCTGACGCAGCAATGCACGACGATCACACCCCCAGCATGTGGGACTGGAAGCGGTGGGTTTACTCCACCAACCACAAAGACATCGGCACGATGTACCTGATCTTCGCCATCATGGCGGGTGTGATCGGTGGTGCGATGTCGGGCCTCATTCGCTGGGAACTGGCCGAGCCGGGCCTTCAGGTCTTCACCGGTCAGGACACCGGTTGGGGCGCCATTTTCGGCAATGAGCACAACTATAATGTTGTGACCACCATGCACGGTCTGATCATGATCTTCTTCATGGTCATGCCGGCGATGATCGGTGGTTTCGGCAACTGGTTTGTGCCGCTCATGATCGGGGCGCCGGATATGGCCTTCCCGCGCATGAACAACATCTCCTTCTGGCTCCTGCCCGCATCCTTCGGTCTGGCGCTGATGTCGCTCTTCGTGCCGGGGGCAAGCTCTGTCGACTTCGGTTTCGGCGGCGGCTGGGTGCTTTATCCGCCACTCTCGACCACGGGTAACCCCGGTCCGGCGATGGATCTCCTGATCCTGTCGCTGCATATCGCCGGTGTGTCCTCGATCCTGGGTGCCATCAACTTCATCACCACGATCTTCAACATGCGTGCGCCGGGCATGACCCTGCACAAGATGCCGCTGTTTGTCTGGTCGATCCTGGTGACGGTCTTCCTGCTGCTGCTCTCGCTGCCGGTTCTCGCTGGCGCCCTGACCATGCTGCTGACCGACCGTAACTTCGGCACCGCCTTCTTCAATCCGGCGGGCGGTGGTGACCCGGTCATGTACCAGCACCTGTTCTGGTTCTTCGGTCACCCGGAAGTCTACATCCTGATCCTGCCCGGTTTCGGCATTATCTCGCACATCGTGTCGACTTTCTCGCGCAAGCCGGTCTTTGGTTATCTCGGCATGGCCTACGCCATGGTCGCGATCGGCTTCATCGGCTTCATCGTGTGGGCTCACCACATGTACACGGTCGGTATGGACGTCGATCTGAAAGCCTATTTTGTGGCGGCCACCATGGTCATCGCGGTACCAACAGGCATCAAGATCTTCTCCTGGATCGCAACGATGTGGGGCGGTTCCATTGAATTCCGGACCCCGATGCTGTGGGCCATCGGCTTCATCTTCCTGTTCACCGTTGGTGGTGTGACGGGCGTGGTGCTGGCCAATGCCGGTATCGACCAGTCGCTGCACGACACCTATTACGTGGTCGCACACTTCCACTACGTGCTGTCCCTGGGTGCCGTCTTCGCGATCTTCGCCGGTTTCTACTACTGGTTCGAGAAGATCTGGGGCGTGAAGTACAACTCCTTCCTCGCCCGTGCGCAGTTCTTCTTCTTCTTCATCGGCGCCAACGTCATCTTCTTCCCGCAGCACTTCCTCGGGCTGAATGGCATGCCGCGCCGCTATGTCGACTATGCTGACAACCAGGCTTTCTGGAACATGGTGTCCTCCTGGGGCTATGTGATCATGCTGGTCGGTATGGTTCTGTTCTTTGTCCTTCTCGTCGAAGCGATGGTCCGCCGCCGTAAGGCCGAGGCCAATCCGTGGGGCGAAGGTGCGACCACGCTGGAGTGGACCCTGTCCTCCCCGCCGCCCTTCCACCAGTTCAACGAGCTGCCGAAGATCAAATAAGGTCGGCAATGAACCAATCGACGAACGACAGCGTTCATCGCGCAGAGGGCGGGGCCGTTTCTACGGCCTCGCCCCGCGACTATTTTGACCTGCTCAAACCGCGGGTGATGACGCTTGTCGTCTTCACCGCCTTTGCCGGTCTGATTGCCGCTCCGGTCGATGTTGACCCGCTGCTCGCCTTCATCTCCATCGCCGCCCTGGCGGTCGGGGCAGGGGCGGCCGGTGCGCTCAACATGGCCTATGACGCCGATATCGACGCCACCATGAAACGGACCCAGAAGCGGCCTGTTCCGCGTGGTGCCGTCTCCGTGTCGGACGCCTATGGCATGGGCGTTGTGGCCTCGATCCTGTCGGTCCTGGTGATGGCTCTGGCTGCGAATTATCTCGCCGCCGGGCTGCTGGCGTTCTCGATTTTCTTCTACGCCGTCATCTACACGATGATCCTGAAGCGCTCGACGCCTCAGAATATCGTTATCGGCGGCGCGGCCGGTGCGTTTCCGCCGATGATCGGCTGGGTCGTGGCGACGGGCGAGATTTCGCTCGATGCCGTCATCCTGTTCATGATCATCTTCCTGTGGACCCCGCCGCATTCCTGGGCTCTGGCCCTGTACAAGTCCGGCGACTATGCCGCGGCCGGCGTGCCGATGATGCCGGTTGCCAAGGGGGCCAAGTCGACGCGCCTGCAGATCCTCCTTTATTCCATCGTCATGGTCGTCTTCGCCGGCGCTCCGGTCCTGACCGGCCTCGGCGGCGTGGTCTATGGCGTCACCGCTCTGGGCGGCGGCGCGCTCTTCATGCTGCTCGCCTGGCGCATCTTCCGCTCGCGGGCGGGTGAGGCTGGTTCGGCAGAAGAAGCAGACCTCTACGCGGTCCGCGCGGGCGACAAGGCGGCGCGTGACCTGTTTGCCTATTCGATCGGCTATCTGGCAGTTCTGTTCGCTGCCCTCATCGCCGAACATGCATTCGGAGCCTATATCGTGGTTCCAGGAGTAAGCGCATGAGCAACGAGACCGAAACCCCGAAAGAACACCCGATGGCCGCCGACGATAATTTCGGCTTCCATCACCGCGAAGGCCTGCCCACCGGCGAGCACTACAAGCTGAGCCCGGAAGAAGAGGCAGCCCGCAAGAAACGCAATATCGCCCTGGCCTGGAGCCTGCTGGGCTTTATGGCGATCGTCTTTGTCGTGACGGTTGTCCGCATCGGCCAGAATTCGGCTGGCGCGCTTTAAGGGCGCTCGCTGAGGGGGCGCATTTGATTCAGGACATTGCCGAGGCACTTCGTCGTTCGGTCGCAGGACCTGAGCGCAAGGGTGTTCGCATAGCGCTGGCCCTGGTCGGAGCAATGTGGCTGGTTGTCTTGTGTGATGCCGCGCTGCAGGCGCTTGTCAGTTCTGGAAATCTAACCAGGAACACCCTGTTTGCAGTTGGCAATATCAGGCGGCTCCTCATGCCGATCCTGGCATACGCCACGCCAGCCATCATTCTCGCTTATTTCTTCCTCGACTCCTTTACCAAGGAGTACCTTGGCCCGCGATACCGCGTGCGCTTGAGGTGGGTGATTGCAAGCTTTCTGATCTGGATTGTTACATCCTTCTTCTGCTGGATTGCCTTCCGGCTCATGATGGGGAGTACATTTTGGCCCATCATAAATGACATCTTCCTCGTCAACCGCGCGGTCGAACCGCTGGTGATCGCAATCTCCATCCTGCTGCCAGCGATATGGAAATGGCGGATGTGCCCAATGCCTTTCAGCACCTCTAGCTGGTGGGAATTTTCGATTGTCGCGGTTGTGGTCCTTGAAGCCATAGTGGCGCTGGTGCTGACCCTGATGCGGTGGCTACCAGAGGTATTCGATCCTTATGGTGGCCCCACCGGTGTCCTGATCCGGTCCTCCGGCTTCCTTTCGATTTCGTCGTTGCTGACCTTCGGCTTTCTGGGGATGGCGCTCTGGTACGGTCACTTCAATCGCATATGGGGCGTGAGCTTCAATCCGCTCCTCGCCACAGTTCACTGGACTGCGGCTTTTGCTGCCATCTTTACCGCGAGCGCCGTTCAGGCAGTCGTCCAAATTGGTACGGAGCTGCAGCTCCCTGCGTTACTCGAACAGGTCGCTGCCGGTCTTCCGGCAATCACGCAAGCAACGACCATGGTGGCAATGCTAACAGTCGCCGGCGGGGGCGCCTTTTTTGTTGTCTGGCTTGAAGCGCTATATCGTCGGAGCCGGGCTGAAACGCAGCCCGAACCAAGTTCGGATGCCACCGCTATGGCCCGGGGCTATGGTGCGGCGATTTTTCTCGGTATAGCGGCCTTGAACATAGCCGACTTATTCGTAGTTTGGGCGCTGATACGCTAAGTAGTGAGACCCATGATCCGCTTGCCTCGAGACAAAAACGCCCGTGTTGCCGTCACTGCCGCCCTCGGCGCCTTGACCATGATCGGTGCGGCCTATGCCGCTGTGCCGCTTTATGACCTGTTCTGCCGTGTCACCGGTTATGGCGGGACGACGCAGGTCGCCATGGGTGAAGCCGGTCAGATCCTTGATCGCGAAGTCACGGTGTTCTTCGACGCCAATACCGCGCGCGGCTTCGGCTGGGAGTTCGAGCCGATGCAGCGGTCGATGACGGTCCGCGTGGGTGAGAGTGGCCTGGCCTATTATCGCGCCACCAACACATCCGACGTCGCGATTACCGGTATTGCCAACTACAATGTGGCGCCGTTCAAGGTCGGTCCGTATTTTTCCAAGATCGAATGTTTCTGCTTCACCGAGCAGACCTTGCAGCCCGGTGAGAGCATTGAAATGCCCGTTCTCTTCTTCGTCGATCCGTTGATTGACGAGGAACGCCGCATGGATGATGTCACCGCGTTGACGCTGTCCTATACCTTCTTCGAAGCCCAAGGCACTGCATCGGCCCAGGCCGACGCCGCGCCTTAGCATTGAACCTTTTTCCCGGTGCGGTTATCACCGCATCGAATAGCTGGATTAGATCGCAGGAGATTCGCGATGGCTGGGGATGCTGTTAAGCACGACTATCATCTGGTAGATCCGAGCCCGTGGCCGTTTGTCGGCTCGGTTGGGGCCTTCCTGCTGGGCGTAGGCGCCGTCGGCAATATGGCCGGACTGGTGGACGCTGAGCATCCGCTGGCCTTCATGTATGCCGATGGTAGCTGGGGCGGTCTGATCCTCGGTTTCGCCATTGTCCTCTACACGATGTTCGGCTGGTGGGCTGACGTGATCAAAGAGTCGCGCCGCGGCGATCACACCCCGGTTGTCGATATCCACCTGCGCTACGGCATGATCATGTTCATCGCTTCGGAAGTGATGTTCTTCGTGGCCTGGTTCTGGATGTTCTTCGAATACGCCATCTTCCACGAAGTCCGAGCGGGCTGGGATGGCGGCACGCTGGGTGTCGATGTCGCCGGTCTGGCGACCTGGCCGCCGGTTGGTGTCGAAACCTTCGACCCGTGGCACATCCCGCTGATGAACACGCTGATCCTGCTCTTGTCCGGTACCACCGTGACCTGGGCGCACCACGCGCTGCAGCATGGTGACCGCAAGAGTGCGACGCTCGGCCTGATCGCGACGCTGGTTCTCGGTGTCTCCTTCACCGCCCTGCAGGTTTACGAGTATTCCGTTGCCCACTTCGCCTTCTCGATGGTCGATGGCGGCAACATCTATACCTCGGCCTTCTTCATGGCGACGGGCTTCCATGGCGCTCACGTGGTGATCGGTACGATCTTCCTGGCGGTCTGCCTGCTGCGTCTGCTGGCCGGTCACTTCACGCCGGAGAAGCATTTCGGTTTCGAAGCCGCGGCCTGGTACTGGCACTTCGTGGACGTGGTCTGGCTCTTCCTGTTCGCCTTCGTCTACGTCGTCTACCAATAAAGCCGAGCGTGCATGGCTAAACCCTCTCCGATCCAGGCCGGCCTTCGCGGTCGCTGCCCGGAGTGTGGAGAGGGGGCCATGTTTGCAGGTCTGTTGAAATTAGCGCCGCGGTGTCATGCCTGCGGCGCTGATTTTGAGAAGGCTGATGTCGGCGATGGCGCATCTGTCTTTGCCCTGTTCATTGTCGGCTTCCTGGCGATGGTGGTGTTCCTGCTTGTCGCCGTCGCCTTCAACAATCCACCGCTTTGGGTGCATGCCATCATCCAGATCCCGCTGATCTTCGGCGGCTCGATCGCGGTCCTGCGTCCGATCAAGGGTGTGTTGTTTGCCCTGCAATGGCATCATGACGCGCAAGAGGCGCGCCTGGACGAGTAGACCGTGCCTGTTTTCCGACCCATCCCCATCCTGACCCTGTTCGCCATTCCCGCGCTGGCCCTGCTGATCGTGCTGGGCAATTGGCAGATGAGCCGGATGAACTGGAAAGCCGACCTCATCGAACAGTATGAGGCCCGCGGCAGTGTCGGCAATTTTGCGGCGACGCTGTGCGAAACCGGTGAGGGTGATTTCTCGCCGCGGGTCACCGCGCCGGTGCCGCTGGGTGGCGAGAGCCTGCGCTATTACGCGCTGCGTGGCGCACCGGGCTGGATCCTGCTGACCCCGGTCGAGGTGCCGTCCTGCGAGGCCGGTGGTGAAACGCGTGTCCTGCTCGTCGAGACCGGGTTTGAAACCCTGGGCGGCATGATCCTCAGTCGCCCCGAGGCCTGGCGTGTCCAGCCGATGAGTGAGCGCAATTTGTTCTCCTCCAGCAACGATCCTGATACCAATTCGTGGTATCACTTTGACCGGATCGAGATGGCGCGCGCCCTTGGCCTCGAAACGGACCGGCTCTCCCCGATGTGGGCCCGGACCGATGACGGCCTGCCTACCAGCCTGGAGCGGACCCCGCCGGCCAAGCATCTGGGCTATGCCCTGACCTGGTACGGGTTGGCTCTGGCGCTCATCGCGGTCTACATCGCGCTGCACGTCGGACAGGGACGTCTGCGCTGGACCTGAGCCCCGCGTCAGCGGATAAAAGAATAAGAGCGAGGATCGACTCGCCGAATTTGGAGGGATTGCGTGGCTCTTTGGCGCGACGACCCGGAAGATGATGTCCTCGTTGGACAAGGTGTGAAACTGCGAGCCCCGGTCCTGGAGGACTATGAGGGCTGGGCCAAGCTGCGCGGTGCCAGCCGTGCCCACACCGAACCCTGGGAGCCGGCCTGGACGCCGGACGAACTGACCAAGGGGGCGTTCCGCCGCCGCATTGCCCGCTATCAGGCCGACCGCCAATCCGGGACGGGATTTCCCTTCTTCATCATCCGCGCCCGCGACGGTCTTCTGCTCGGCGCCTGCAATCTCAACAATGTCCGCCGCGGTGTGCTGCAAAGCGCCGATATCGGTTACTGGATCGGCGCCCCCTATGTGCGCCAGGGCTATACCCGCGCGGCCGTGCGCCGTGTGCTCGCCTTTGCCTTTGACCAGGTGGGCCTGCACCGGGTCGAGGCGGCGTGCCGGCCGGAAAACCAGGCGTCGCGACAATTGCTCGAAAGCGTCGGTTTCGAATATGAGGGCCGGGCCCGCGCCTTCCTCAACATTGCCGGTGAGTGGCGCGATCATGACCGCTTCTCGCTCTTGTCGACCGATCCGCGCCGATGACGCTGGATGGGTTCGAGCGGGGCGCGCGTGCGGCCGGGGCTCTGGCCTTTGCCATTGAGCCCGGTCTCGGCCAGATCGTCTTTTCCGGTGCCCGTGATGCCTTCGGTCTGCCCGCCGACCAGATGCAGCTCGACGCTTTCATCGCCCGTCTCGGGCCCGCGGATGGAGAGGCGCTGCGCGATGCGCTCCAGAGTGGCGTGGTTGATGTCCGTATCCGGTTGATCGCAGAGGAGGGCAAGCTGATCTATGCCCGGCTACGCGGCCGCGCAGCGGAAGACGGGCGCATTGATGGTCTGATGACCCCGGCCGGCCGCACCAGCGATACGCCGGGGCGGCTGCAGGAAGAACACGCGCTTGCCGATGCTGTGGAAGCGGGCGATGTGCTGGCCTGGTACCAGCCCGTGATCGCCCTGGACGATGAAAGCCTGGCCGGGTTTGAAGCCCTGGCCCGCTGGGACCGGCCCGGCATCGGTGTCCTGTCGCCGCCGGATTTCCTAGCCATGGCCCGGCAGCTCGATCTGCTCGGGTCCATCAGCGACCGGGTCCGCCATGCCGCGATTTCAGACCTGTCGACCTGGCGCACGGCCATGTCGGCCGCAGACGGGCTCTTCGTCGCCGCCAATGTGTCGCTCGACGAACTGATATCGCCAGCCTTCCAGGACGCCATCCTCGCCCATATCGAGCAGGCTGACCTGCCGGCCGGACGTTTCAAGCTCGAGGTTTCCGAGACCGATATCATGCGCGACCCCGAGCGCGCTGCAGAAGCCATGACGCGTCTCTCGGGTGGCGGGGTGGCGCTGGCGCTCGATGATTTCGGGACCGGCTATTCCTCACTCGCTCGGCTCGACATGCTGCCCTTCGACGTCATCAAGATCGACCAGTATTTCGTACGCGCCATGACGGCCAATGAAAGCGCGGCCACCGTGGTGCAATCCGTGCTGCAGCTGGCCCGGCATTTCGGCATGAAGGTCGTGGCGGAGGGCGTGGAGAGCCCGCTGGTCGCGCAGCAATTGCGCGATATGGGATGCGACTACGCCCAGGGCTATTGTTATGCCGGGGCTCTCGCCCCTGCGGATGCGGCCGCGCACATCCCGGCCGGCCGGCTGACCGCCTAGGCGTGACCGCTCAGGCTGGACAAGTGTTCCGGTGAGATCCCGATAATCGCCAGCGCCTTTTCCCACTTGTCGTCATTGGTGTCGCTGAAGATCAGGGCTTCGTCGGGGTCTGCGACCAGCCAGGCATTTGCCGTCAGCTCGTCTTCCAGCTGCCCCGGTCCCCAGCCGGCATAGCCAAGGGCCAATACCGAGCGCCGCGGCGGGTGATCGGAGGCGATGGCCTCGAGAATATCCTTGGTCGCGGTCAGCCCGATGCCCGCGCTGACGGGAAGGGTGGATCCGTCAGCGGCAAAATCATCGGAGTGGAGTACAAAGCCGCGATCGCGTTCCACCGGGCCGCCGAGCAGGACGGCGCGGTCCGGTGCCGTGGTGTCGGTCTCGATGCCGAGCTGATCGAAAAGCTCCGGCAGGCGCAGGCCCGAGACCGGTTTGTTGATGATGATCCCCATCGCATGCTCGTCAGAATGATCACACATCAGGATCACAGAGCGATCAAACCGCGGGTCGCCAATCATCGGCGTTGCAATCAAAAGCTTGCCGCCGAGGAATCTGTCAGCCACATGTGTATCATCACTCAGGGTCATGGCTGCATGTTCGCTCCAAAGAGGGGATGCGTCCAGCTATGATCCCGCTATCTTGCCTTGCGCGCTCGCGCCTATCTTTATTCACAGGAGAATAAATATGACGATTTCGGTTGGAGATCGCCTGCCTGAAGCCACTCTCATGACGATGACGGCTGATGGCCCGAATCAACTCTCCACCGGCGATGTCTTCGCCGGCAAGACGGTGGCCCTGTTCGCACTTCCGGGCGCTTTCACCCCGACCTGTTCGGCCAAGCACCTGCCGGGCTTCATCGAGAAGGCTGCCGAGATCAAGGGCAAGGGCGTCGACACGATTGCCTGCCTGTCCGTCAATGACGTCTTCGTCATGGATGCCTGGGGCAAGTCCCAGGGCGCGGGCGATGATGTGATCATGCTGGCAGACGGCAATGCCCAGTTCGCCAAGGCGATCGGTCTGGAATTCGACGGTAGCGGTTTTGGCATGGGCGTGCGCGCCCAGCGCTTCTCCATGATCGTCAAGGATGGCGTGGTCGCGGAACTGAATGTGGAAGAGCCGGGCGCGTTTGAAGTGTCCTCTGCCGACCACATTCTCGGCCAGCTCTAGGGTTTGGTCGCCTGCACAGCGGCCTGAACAAGCAAAGCAAGCAAAAAGGGGGTTCGCATGGACTTCGGACTGATCGTTATAGCCGTAATCTTCTTTCTCGCCCTGGTGATCATCGCCTCGGTGGTGAAAACTGTTCCACAAGGCAAGGAATTCACGGTCGAACGGTTCGGGCGTTTCACGCGGACCCTCAAGCCGGGCCTTCACTTCATCACGCCGTTTGTCGATGGCATCGGCTACAAGATGAATATGCGCGAGCGCGTCCTCGACGTGCCCAACCAGGATGTCATCACCAAGGATAATGCCACCGTCTCGGTCGATGCCGTGGTATTCATCCAGGTACTTGATGCGCCGCGTGCGGCCTATGAAGTCGACAATCTCGACTTCGCCATCATCAATCTCTCCCTGACCAATGTGCGGACCGTGATCGGTGCCATGGATCTCGATGAGACGCTGTCCAAGCGTGACGAGATCAATGCGCGCCTGCTCTCGGTGATCGATGCCGCGACCAATCCCTGGGGCGTCAAGGTGACCCGGATCGAGATCCGCGACCTGTCGCCGCCGATGGATATCACCGAAGCCATGGCCCGGCAGATGAAGGCAGAGCGCCTGAAGCGGGCCGAGATCCTTGAGGCCGAGGGCTCCAAGCAGTCGGCCATCCTGATCGCCGAGGGTGAAAAGGAGGCCGCCATCCGTGAAGCCGAAGGCCGGCGCCAGGCCGCCTTCCTCGATGCCGAGGCGCGTGAGCGTGAAGCCGAGGCCGAGGCCAAGGCGACGGAAATGGTTTCTGAAGCGATCTCGAAGGGTGATGTCACCGCGATCAACTACTTCCTGGGTCAGAAATACGTTGAAGCCTTCGGCCAGCTGGCGACCAGCGAACAGCAGCGCACGGTGATCATTCCGGCCGAGTTCTCCAACATCATCGGCACCATCACCGGTGTCGGCGAGCTCGGCAAAGCGGCGCACGAGGCGATCAGCGATGCGGCTCGCCGTCCGGCGCAGGATGAAAGCAAGTAGGAGGAGAGATCATGGACCTCATCACTTCGGTCCTCGACAAACTCAATATCTGGGCCTGGTGGGCGATTGCCGGCGTCATCCTGATTGCTGAACTGCTCACCGGTACGACCCTCCTGCTGTGGCCGGCGGCGGCTGCCTTCCTGACCGGTTTCGTGGCGCTCGACATGTTCAATGCGAGCTGGCCGGTTCAGCTGGCGGTGTTTGCTGTCGCCTCCATGCTGCTGATCTGGGGTGGTGACCGCTGGGTGCGCCCCAAGCTCAAGGCGGGGGCGGATAGCGGCCTGAATGACCGTTCCATGCGCATGGTGGGACAGCGCGTCGTTGCAGTGGCGGACTTTCACGCCGGTCGTGGCCGGGTCCAGTTCGGCGATACCGAATGGGCTGCGGAAATGCAGGACGGCAGCGACGTCAAAGCCGAGACCGAGCTTGAGGTCTGCGCCGTAAATGGGGTGGTTCTGAGCGTCAAAGCCTGGGCGAACTGATCTTCTCATACGATATGCAGGATATCGATCAAATTTTAGGAAACTGAGTCAGGCGTTGGATATAAATTGCGCTTAAACGCACCCTCAACAGAACAAAAACAGAGGGCTTCCCCAATGAAAGCAAAATTTCTCTCCCTGATCGCCGCCGTTACCATGGTTTCCGCTCCGCTGGCTCTGGCTCCGGCCGCCCACGCCACCACGACCACGCGTGATGCCATCACCCGTGTGGCTCCGGACTATCCGCGTTCGGCTGAGCGCCGCGGCATCGAAGGTTCTGTCGAGGTCCGCTACGACATCGCTGCTGACGGTACGGTGGAGAATGTTGAAGTCGTCGACACGACCCACCCGGGCATCTTCGATCGCGCCGCACTCCGTGCCGTTGAGAGCTGGCAGTATGAAGTCGCCGCAGAACGCACCACGGGTCACACTTTCCGGCTCGAGTTCACGCTCGGCTAGGTCTGAAGCGATACCTGTTTGATCAAGGGCTGTCCGGTTGGGCAGCCCTTTTTCTTTGACTTTCCGGTCATGAATAAAAAATTCGGATACTTGTGGTGACGCCAGTAATGGCGGTCCTAATGTCACTTACGCTGAACAGCAGTCAGCGTTCACGACTGGTAAAGGGTCGGTGCCAGACTGTGCCCCATGTGAGTCGCATTAAGAGACTCTTGGGCTGCCCAGTCAGCAGGCTTGCGACCAGGGAATGGGATGAAGCTGGATCCAGAGCAAAAACGCCTTGCAGCGCTGCATGCGCTCGGCCTGCTCGATACCGAGCCGGAGTCCGAGTTTGACGCTCTGACGGATCTCGCTGTCGGGATTTCCGGCGCGCGGATGGCGGCCTTCTCTCTGGTCGATCAAGACCGGCAATGGTTCAAATCCAATATCAACATCCCGGCGCCCGAAACGCCCCGCGACGTCGCTTTCTGTGACCACGCCATCCGCCAGGATGATGTGCTCTACATTCCCGACGCGACCAAGGATGAGCGCTTCGCGGATAATCCGCTCGTTACGGGTGAGCCCAATATCCGTGGCTATGCCGGCATGCCAATCAATACGCCGGATGGCTACAAGATCGGCACGCTTTGCGTCATCGACGACAAGCCCATGGATCTTGATGCGGAGACATTCGAACGCCTGAAGTCACTGGCCCGCATTGTTGAGGCCCGCCTGGCCGAACGCCTGCAGCATCTCACAGAACTGCGCGCCAACCGCATGCTCGGCGTGGTGCGCTCGATCCAGACCGATTTCATCGCCAATCAGCGCGATATCTCCGCCGCCTTCAATCGCCTGTTGGACAGCGTGGTTGACTTCACCCAGAGCCAGGACGGCTTTATCGGTGAAGTTAAGACGGATGGAGAAGGGCGGTATCTGGAAATCCATTCGGTCCAGATCCATAACAAGGACGAGTACACCGAGGAATTTCGCAAAGCCCACGGGCATGAATTGCTGCGCTTCAGAAATACCAACAGCCTGCTCGGCCGGACTCTGAAAACCGAAGACCTGGTCATCGCCAATGAAGTCGGGACCGATGGCCGAGCCGCGGGTACGCCGGAAGGGCATTTCGATCTCGATAATTTCATGAGTATCCCGCTCATGGACGGCAAGAAGATGATTGCCATTGTCGGGGTCGCAAACCGGTTCGGCGGTTATGACCAAGGTGTGGTCGACAGCTGTACGCCACTTCTCGTGACCATTGCCAATCTGATCCGGGCGCGGCGTCTGGAGGACCGCGAGCGGGGCTCCATGGAGCGCCTGCGCGCCGTGACGGAATCCGGGGGCATTGGTTCCTGGGAAGTCGATCTCCTGAGCGGCCATCCGGTCTGGGATGATATCACCAAGATCATCCATGAAGTGCCGCTCGACTATGAGCCGGTCATGGAAACTGCGATCAATTTCTATGCCCCGGAGGCGCGCCAGACGATCACCGATCTGGTGCGGCGTGGGATGGAGACCGGTGAGGGCTGGGATGTCGAACTGCCGCTGATCACCGCCAAGGGTAATCGCATCTGGGTGCGCGCCGTCGGCCGGCCGATCCAGGAAGATGGCGCCGTCGTCAAACTCGTCGGGTCCTTCCAGGACATCACCGAGCGCCGTTTGCGCGAAGAAGAGCTGAAATCCCTGTCGAGCCGCCTGGCTCTGGCCCTGGATACGTCCGGGGTCGGCGTCTGGGAGCATGATGTCGCCACGAACGAGCATTTCTGGGATGAGGAAACCGCCCGCTTGTTCGGCCGAGAGGACCATAGCGGCGTCGTCAGCATGGATGACTGGCTCGACACCGTGCACCCGGACGACATTGAAGGGCTGATACAATCGGTCAATGCGGCGCTTGAACAGCAGGAAGATTACGAGGCTGAATATCGCGTCGTCATGCCGGATGGTTCGATCCGTTATATCCGCTCGCGTGGCGTGTTCCGCCAGAAGCTGGACGGTGGCTGGGTCATTACAGGCATCAATATGGATGTCAGCCGGGATGTGGAGACCGCTCTGGAACTGGACCGCCGGCGCAAGGACGCCGAGGCGGCCAGCGAGGCCAAGACGCAATTCCTGGCCAATATGAGCCATGAAATTCGCACACCGCTGAACGGTGTGCTCGGCATGGCGCAGCTGCTGCGTTTGACCGAACTGGATGTGAAGCAGACGAGCTTTGTTGATACGCTGCAAACATCCGGCCGGGCTCTGCTGGATGTCATCGAGGACATTCTCGACATTTCCAAGATCGAAGCCGGCATGATCGATATCGTCGAAGAGCCGTTCGACCTGCCGGCAACGCTTCGGTCTGTGCTCGACATGGTCTGGAGCACGGCGCGCGAGAAAGATCTCGATCTGAGCCTCGATATCGGTGCATCTGTGCCGCAACAAGTGGTCGGCGACCAGAAGCGCCTGCGCCAGGTTCTGATCAATATCATCGGCAATGCGGTGAAGTTTACCGCAACCGGCTCGGTCAAGATTGTCGCCCGTGATCTGAACGGCCGCGTGCGATTTGAAGTGCACGATACCGGCCCGGGCATTGCGGACGACCAGATTGATCGGATTTTCGACCGCTTTGCCCAGGTCGATGACAGCTCGACCCGCCGCCATGGCGGGACGGGTCTGGGTCTGGCGATTTGTCGCGAACTGGTCAGCCTGGCCGGCGGCGATATCGGAGCGACCAGCAAGGTCGGGGTTGGAACCGAGTTCTGGTTCGAGCTGCCCCTGCCCGCGAGCGTGACCGAAGAGGATGAGTCCGACTTGCTGCTGCAGGTCGATGCGAGACCCGGTACCTTGAGCCATGGCCGCCGCATCCTGGTCGTCGATGATGTGCCCACCAATCAAATGGTCGCGGCCGCTTTGCTGCGTAATGCCGGGCATGAGGTCGAGCTGGCCGGTAATGGACGCGAAGCGATCGACGCTCTTGAGCACAAGAATTTCGATGCGGTTCTGATGGATATCCAGATGCCCGTCATGTCCGGTGAAGAAGCGATCAAGGAAATCCGCCGCTCCGACAAATCCTACGCGACGATTCCGATATTCGCCGTGACGGCCGATGCGACCAAGGGGGCTGACCGCCGCTATGTCGCCGCGGGTGCAACCGGCTATTTGTCCAAGCCGCTGGATCTCAAGGCGGTCAGTGCAGCGCTCGTCTCGGTATTCAACGAAGCGGCCTAATCGCGCAAATCGGCGATGCCTTCACGCGCCAGCTCGTCGGCGCGTTCATTGCCGGGATCTCCGGCATGCCCCTTGACCCAGCGCCACTCGATGTCGTGCCCCTTGGCCAGCTCGTCCAGCCGCTGCCACAGATCGACATTCTTGACCGGCTTCTTGTCAGCGGTTTTCCAGTCCCGCTTCTTCCAGCCATGGATCCATTTGGTGATACCGTCGCGCACATAGACGCTGTCCGTGATCAGCACGACCTTGCGGCCAGGCTTTTTCAGCGCTTCGAGGGCCTGGATCGCCGCCATCATCTCCATGCGGTTATTGGTGGTTTCAGCCTCGCCGCCCTTGAGCTCCTTGCGATGGCCATTCCATTCCAGAATAGCGCCCCAGCCGCCCGGTCCGGGATTGCCGGAACAGGCGCCGTCAGTGTGAATTGTAATGGTACTCAAAGCGGATACTTCTTCGCCATGTCGTCGAGGCCGGCCTGGATGAGTTCTTCGAGCACGCTCATGTCCACATCGGCCAGCTTGTTGATGTAAAGGCAGGATTTGCCCTTCTTGTATTTTCCGATGCGATCCAGGATGGGCCCGAAATCGGTGTAGCCCGGCAGGATATAGACGACCAGGTTGGCCTTGCGGGGCGAGAAGCCGACCCGCATGAAATCATGCCATTTGCCATTCGCCGTCTGGTAGCGATAGCTGCCATAGCCGATGATGGACGGGCCCCACATCTTGGGCGACCAACCGGTGAGCCGGGTCATGAGTTCAAGCATGACCTCCGCATCCGCGCGGCGTGTCGGGTGTTCGACAGCAGCAATGAAATCGCCCGGATCGATCTCTGTGGGCTGGGTTTTCAACTCGGACACTGCACGTCTCCTTAAGCGACCACCTTGGGCAGCTTAAAGATGACATCCTCATCCGTCACCCGGACTTCCTCGACTTGCGTCGTGAAACGTTCGCCGAAGGCGTCGATAAGCCCCTGGACGAGATCCTCCGGCGCCGATGCTCCAGCCGTAATGCCGACGCGGCTCACATCGCCCAGCGCGTCCCAGTCGACCTGTTCGGCGGAGGATACGAGCTGGGCTCGCTTGGCGCCGGCCTTGAGCGCGACCTCAACCAGCCGCACCGAGTTGGAGGAGTTTGGCGCACCGATCACGAACACCATGTCAGAGCGCGGGGCCATCGCCTTCACCGCAGCCTGTCGATTGGTCGTGGCGTAGCAGATGTCTTCCTTGTGCGGTGCTGCAATCTGCGGGAAGCGGGCCTGCAGCGCGGCAACGATTTCAGACGTGTCATCCACCGACAGGGTCGTCTGGGTCGCGAAAGCGAGGCGGCTGGGGTCTTTCGGTTCGAAAGCCTGTGCGTCCTCGACCGTCTCGATCAGGGTGATCGCGCCGTCCGGCAATTGCCCCATCGTACCGATCACCTCAGGATGACCGGCATGGCCGATGAGGACGATCTCCTGGTCATTCTTGAAGTGACGCTCGGCCTCGACATGGACTTTCGAGACCAGGGGGCAGGTTGCGTCCACATAGATCATTTCGCGCCGCTCGGCCTCGGCCGGAACGTGTTTGGGGACGCCATGGGCAGAGAACACGACCGGACGATCGTCCGGACACTGGTCCAGCTCCTCCACGAAAACCGCACCGAGCTTTTCCAGCCGTTCGACGACATGACGATTATGCACAATCTCGTGGCGCACATAGACCGGCGCGCCAAACTTCTCCAAGGCCCGCTCGACAATCTGGATAGCCCGGTCCACACCGGCGCAGAATCCGCGTGGTGCGGCCAGAATTAGCGTGATTTCCGGGCGTTCGTCGCTCATCTCTAGAAAAACTCCTTCAGCGAATGCGTTGCGGTCGGCCGCAGCACATCGTATGACCGTCCTAACAAACCGGCTGCGCGCCATCTAGGGGCAGGCCCGTCGTAAAGTCAGGTATTGCACAATGCGTTCTCTTGCTCTTCTCGCAGCCGTCACGGTTACGCTTTCGGGTTGCTCCAGCGTCGGCGACGCTTTCGGCACTCCGGAGAATAATATCGGCCCGTGTCCGACCGCGTTTGCCCTGCATGACGCTCATCGCCTGGTGCAGTTCAACGGTGATGAGATTGTCTATGACAATATCGGCTTCACCGGCGAGATCACCGGTGTGCGCAGCCTGTGCAGCTATTATGACGAGCGTCCGATCCTCGCCAATCTCGAGATCGATTTCGGTTTCGGCCGCGGTCCGGCCGCGCAGGGTCGTGAGCATGCCTACCAGTATTTCGTTGCCGTCACGCGCCGCGATATCGGCGTCATTCATCGTGAGACCTTCCCGCTGAATGTCCGTTTCGACAATGATCAGGATCGCCGCTACCTCACCGACACGATCGATGCGATTTCGATCCCGCGTGCGGAAGCCGATACGTCTGGTGCCAACTTTGAGATTCTGGTCGGTTTCGAACTGACTGACGATCAACTTGCCTATAATCGGAGCGGCCAGCGTTTCCGCGTCGCGGCCGGTCAGGACTAGAGCCATATGCCTTCAATTGCCGATCAGCTCAGCGCCGTGCTGGGCGACGCGTTTGCTTCCCTTGAGCTTCCGCGAGAGCTGGGCCGTGTAAGCCCGTCCACGCGTCCAGAGCTGGGCCCGTTCCAGTGTAATGGCGCCATGCCGGCGGCCAAGCAGGCCAAGAAAAACCCGCGCGAGCTGGCCCAGGCCGTTCTCGACGCGATTTCAGGTCATGCCCTGATCAAGAAGGCCGATATTGCTGGCCCGGGTTTCATCAACCTGACGCCCGTGCAAAGCGCCTATGATGATCGTGCGGCCGAGATTGCGGCCGATGATCGTGCCGGGGCCCCGAAAACGTCCGCACCGAAGAAGGTGCTGATTGACTTTGGCGGTCCGAATGTCGCCAAGCCGATGCATGTCGGTCACCTGCGCTCCTCCGTGCTGGGTGACAGCCTGCAGCGCCTCCTGCGCTTCCGCGGTGATGACGTCGTGTCCGACATTCATCTCGGCGATTGGGGCCTGCAAATGGGTCATCTGATCACCGAGTTGCAGGATGAGCAGCCGGATCTCGTCTATTTTGATGCCGGCTTTGATGGCGAATATCCCGCCGAGCCGCCGGTCGATATCGAGGATCTGGCGCGGCTCTATCCGCTGGCATCGCAGAAGGCCAAGTCCGATGCGGATCGCCTCGAGCGCTCGCGTGCGGCAACCGCGGAGCTGCAAGGCGGCCGTCGCGGCTATCGCGTCCTGCTGCACCATTTCATCAATGTCTCGGTGGCGGCGCTGAAAAAGGATTTCGGTGCGCTCGGCGTCCATTTCGACCTGTGGAAGGGCGAAAGCGATGTTGACCCGCTGATCGAGGACATGGTCGCGGACTTCAAGGACCGCGGCATTGCCGAGGAAAGCGAGGGCGCCTGGGTCGTGCGCGTCGCGCGCGAGGGCGACAAGAAAGAACTCGCCCCCCTGATCCTGGTGACCTCCAGCGGAGCCTCGCTCTATGGCACGACGGATCTGGCCACCATTCTCGATCGCAAGAATGAAGTCGGACCCGATCTCACTCTCTATGTCGTGGATCTCGCCCAGTCAGATCATTTCGAACAGGTCTTCCGCGCAGCCGACAAGGCGGGTCTGGCGCCGGAAGGCTCGCTCGAGCACGTCAAGTTCGGCACCGTCAACGGCAAGGATGGCAAGCGTCTGCGCACGCGCGATGGCGGCACTTTCCGCCTCGCCGATCTGATTTCCAGCGCCATTGAGCGGGCCGATGAACGCCTCAAGGAGGCCGGGCTGGCCGCCGATGTCGGTGAAGAGGAACACGCCCGCGTCGCCCGCATGGTCGGGTTGGCTGCGATCAAGTTCGCCGATCTGCAGAATTACCGAACCACGAATTATGTCTTCGATCTGGACCGTTTCACCAGTTTCGAGGGCAAGACCGGCCCCTATCTCCTGTATGCAGCGGTGCGCGTGAAATCGCTGATGCGCAAGGCAGAACGCGAGGGCGTTGCAGCCGGTGCCATCAAGGTGGAAGCGGCGGAAGAAACGGATCTTGTGCTGGCTCTGGACGCGTTCAGTGCTGCGCTCGACCAGGCCTGTGAGAACCGGGCCCCGAACGCGATCTGCGACCATGCTTTCACGCTGGCCCAGGCCTTCTCCAAATTCTATTCCGCCTGCCCGATCCTCGCCGCTCCGGATGAGGCCACCAAGGCGTCGCGCCTGGCCTTGGCGCAGGCGACCTTGAAGCAGCTGGAGCTCTGTCTCAACCTGCTGGGACTGGAAGCACCGGAACGCATGTAGGCTGAATCGGGGACGCGCGATGAGTGACCAGAACCCAAGTCCGAAACCGGTGCCGCCGGGCAAGCTGATCGCCTACACAATGCCGGGTGCCGACGTGGACATCGATCAGCACATCCGTCCCTGTCAGCCGACCCGGGACTGGATGGACCAGGTCCCGGGCAAGTTCATCTATCGCTGTGTGCCACTGACGGCAGCCAACACTCAGGGCTGGGAGATTCTCAACCCGGTGGATGCCGAGGTCGTCTGGAATGGCGGCGATGGCAATCTCGATCTGCGCGTGAACGGCACGCCGCATCAGCTCGGGCCGCAATCGCATTTCGGCTCCGGCATGGTGACCTGGTATTTGCCCTTCCTGTTCCGCACGCCGGAAGATTGCGGCCTGGTGGTGACCGGCCCCGCCAATCACGAGCATGATGACTCCGTGCCGCTCGATGCCTTCGTGCGCACCGACTGGCTGCCTTTCCCCTTCACCATGAATTGGCGTCTGACCCGCAAGAACGAGCCGGTCCGCTTCAAGGCCGGCGAACCGATCTGTCGTGTCTTCCCCATGCCGCTGGCGCTGCTCAACGAGACCCAGCTGGAGGTCCGGCGGATCGAGGAAGATCCGGGTTTCCTTGCGGAACTCGGGACTTGGCATCAGCGTCGTCAGGAAAACGCGGCCGCTGCGGCCAAGGCCGTGGCTGAATGGCAGCAGGGGGGTGCCAAGCCGACCGGCGAAGGCGCCTGGAACTCTGCCTACGTCAAGGCGACCAAGCCCGGCGAAGACGGGAAGTTCGAGAAACTGCAGACCGTTTTCAAATGCGCCGAACCGGTCGACAAGCGCTAGGAATTTGTCGTTCCGGGCGGCGGTAAGGGTGCCGGTGCGGGATCAATCTCACCAACAGCAAAATTTAGGCAAAAATCGCCGTCCCGATTGATTGACTCCGACCTTTGCAGGACTAGTATCCGCCGCTTGAAACGCCGGTGTGAGCCGGCGCGTCATTTCTCCTCGCGGGAGAGACCGGCGAATAAGCCGGCGCCGAAGGCGCAACCGCCCCGGAAACGCTCAGGCCAAGGGACCGCGCGGAGTATAAACGCTGGAAAGCGGGCGCTGTGTGTTTGACAAGGTGCCCCACCGACGGAGCAAGCGCCGTCCTCGTCCTGTCGAGGGTCTGACGCGGAATCTCTCAGGTTATCGGGACAGCGGGGGCAGGGACGGCGGACACATGACGTGTCAGCTGCGTACTGCTCGCGAGGATAATTCCGATGGCTGACACCGAACTTCTAGAAAAGACACCCCTGCACGCACTCCATGTCGAGCTTGGCGGCAAGATGGTGCCGTTTGCCGGCTATGACATGCCGGTGCAGTATCCGCTCGGCATTATGGGCGAACACAAGCATTGCCGCGCCAAAGCGGGTCTGTTTGACGTCTCCCACATGGGGCAGGCGCGTTACACCGGCGACGAAAGTGCGCTGGAAGCTCTGATCACGGCCGACCTCTCCGAGCTCGGCGCCGGCGAGCAGAAATACACCCTCCTGCTCAATGAACGCGGCGGCGTCCGTGACGACCTCATGGTCTCGCGCCCGTTCAAGGGTGAGGAGACGCTCTTCCTGGTCGTCAATGCAGCGACCAAGGATGCGGACTTTGCTCATATTGAAGCCAATACGTCCGGCAAGGGCACGCTGACCCGCATCACTGATCGCGCCCTGCTGGCGCTGCAGGGTCCGGAGGCCAAGGACGTGATGGCCCGTCTCTGCCCGGCTGCCTGTGAGATGGTCTTCATGCAGGCTGGCGTGTTCGAGCTCGACGGTGTTGAAGTTTATATCTCCCGCTCCGGTTATACCGGTGAGGACGGGTTCGAAATTTCCATCCCGGAAGCCGATGCCGTGCGTATTGCCAAACTGCTGCTGGCTCAGGACGAAGTTGAGGCCATTGGCCTGGGTGCCCGTGACAGCCTGCGGCTCGAAGCCGGTCTTTGCCTGTATGGCCACGACATGGACGAAAACCGGACGCCGGTTGAAGCCGCGCTGATCTGGGCCCTGGCCAAGACGCGCCGCGAGCGCGGGGATTTCCCGGGTGCCGACGTGATCGCGCAGCAGCTGGAAGAAAAGACCTGCCAGAAACGCATCGGTCTGACGCTGGAAGGCGCACCGGCGCGTGAAGGTGCTGAGATCGCTGACAAGGACGGCAATGTGATTGGCGTGGTGACCTCCGGGGGCTTTGGCCCGACCGTCGAGGGCCCGGTCGCCATGGGTTATGTCGAACGCGGCTATGTCAAAGTCGGTACCGAGCTGGACATTCTGGTGCGCGGTCGCGCCCGTCCGGCGGTTGTCACCAAAATGCCGTTCGTTCCGAACAATTTCTATCGCGGTTAATCCCAAGGGGCAGGAGATCAAGCCATGACCACGCGTTACACCGAAGACCATGAATGGATCACCGTCGACGGCGATGTCGCCACTGTCGGCATTACGGCCTATGCCGCCGAACAGCTCGGCGATGTGGTGTTCGTCGAACTGCCGGAAGTCGGCAAGACCTTCAAGAAGGGCGACGAGTTCGCCGTCGTTGAGTCGGTGAAAGCCGCCTCCGAAGTCTACGCCCCGGTTGATGGCGAGATTGTCGGCGTCAATGACGACCTCGATGGCGAGCCGGCCAAGGTCAATGAAGATGCCACCGGCGGCGGCTGGTTTGCCAAGTTCAAGCTCGCGGACGCGTCCCAGCTTGAAGGCCTGATGGACGAAGACGCCTACAAGGCGCACATCGCGTAAGGACAGGACCTCAATGCGTTACCTCCCCCACACAGACACAGACCGGAAAGCGATGCTCGAGGCTATCGGCGTCGCTTCCATCGATGATCTGTTCACCGATGTGCCCGAAGCGGCGCGCCTGGATGGACTGATCGACTTGCCGACCAAGCAGGGCGAACTGCAGGTCGAGCGCGCCATGGCAGCGATGTCGAACCAGAATGTCTCGGCGTCGTCGGTGCCGTTCTTTGTGGGGGCGGGTGCCTACAAGCATCATATCCCGGCCACGGTGGATCACCTGATCCAGCGTTCCGAATTCCTGACCGCCTACACGCCGTACCAGCCGGAAATCTCGCAGGGCACTTTGCAGACCCTGTTCGAATTCCAGACCCAGGTGGCCCAGCTGACCGGCATGGATGTGGCCAATGCCTCCATGTATGACGGCTCGACCGCCTGTGCCGAAGCCGTGATGATGGCCGCCCGCGTGACCAAGCGCGACAAGGCCGTCATGGCCGGTACGGTCCACCCGCATTATGTCGAGGCTAGCAAGACGCTGGCGAAATACTCGTCCGTATCCATCGAGGTGACCGAGCCGGAGCTGGACAGCCTCGACAAGGTCATCGCCGCGATCGACGAGAACACGGCCTGTGTCGTCGTGCAGACGCCGGATGTTTTCGGCCAGCTGCATGATCTGCGCGAGATCTCCCGCGTCGCCCACGAAAAGGGCGCACTGGTCATCGCCGCTTTCACCGAGGTTGTTGCACTCGGTCTCACCGAAGCGCCGGGCGCCATGGGCGCGGATATCGCTGTTGGCGAAGGCCAGTCCATCGGTGTCGGCCTGAATTTCGGCGGCCCTTATGTCGGCCTGTTCGCCTGCAAGGATGATCGCCGCTTTATCCGCCAGATGCCGGGCCGCCTGGCGGGCGAGACCGTGGATGCCGATGGCCGCCGCGGTTTCGTGCTGACCCTGTCGACGCGCGAGCAGCATATCCGCCGCGACAAGGCGACCTCGAACATCTGCACCAATTCCGGCCTCTGCGCTCTCGCCTTCACCATCCACATGACGCTGCTGGGTGAGAAGGGCTTCCGCCAGATGGCCCAGCTCAGCCATGAAAACGCCTGCGCCCTCGCAGACGCGCTGGACGCGGTTGAGGGGGTCGACGTGGTCAATGACGCCTTCTTCAACGAGTTCGCCGTGCGCCTTCCGGGCAATGCGGCCGAGATCGTCGAGAAGCTGGCCAAGGTCGGCGTTCTCGGCGGTGTGCCGGCCAGCCGGCTTTATCCGGGCCAGTTCGAGGACATCCTCCTCGTCGCGGCCACTGAAGTGAATACCGAGGCGGATATCGAGATCTTCGCCAAAGCGCTTGGGGGTGTCCTCTAATGCCGATGAATACGCAGGGACGTCCGACCCGTATCGCGGACAATATCGCCACTGGCGGCTATGCCGAGACGACCTCCGGCTCGAAAGGCCTGGAGCAGTCTGAAGCGCTGATCTATGAGCGCGGTTCGGTCGAACAGTGTGGTGTAGACCTGCCGGAGCCGAAAGGCACGGCAACGCGTCTGGGTGGTCTGGAACGCAAGACCGAGCTCGGCATGCCGGGCCTCTCCGAGCCGGAAACCATGCGCCACTATGTGCGCCTGTCGCGGAAGAATTACGCTATCGACCTGGGCCTTTACCCGCTCGGTTCGTGCACGATGAAGCACAATCCGCGTCTCAATGAGAAAATGGCGCGTCTGCCGGGCTTCGCCGATGTGCACCCGATGCAGCCGGCCTCCACCGTTCAGGGCGCCTATGCCGTGATTGGCGAGCTGGCGCATTGGCTGATGACGCTGTGCGGCATGTCCGGCGTGGCAATGTCGCCGAAGGCCGGTGCCCATGGCGAGTTCTGCGGCATGATGGCGATCCGCGCCAAGCTGGATGCAGATGGCCAGACCCATCGCCGTCGCGTGCTGGTTCCGGAATCAGCGCACGGCACCAACCCGGCTACAGCTGTGCAGTGCGGCTTCACCGTTGACGAGATCCCGGCCGATGAGACCGGCCGCGTCGACATGGAAGCCTTCAAGGCCAAGCTCGGCGATGATGTCGCCGGCATCATGCTGACCAACCCGAACACCTGTGGCCTGTTCGAGCGTGACATCCGCGAAATCGCTGACCTGATCCACGAGGCGGGCGGTTATTTCTATTGTGACGGCGCCAACTTCAACGCCATTGTCGGCCGCGTTCGCCCGGGTGATCTCGGTGTCGACGCCATGCACATCAACCTGCACAAGACCTTCTCCACCCCGCATGGCGGTGGCGGCCCCGGTTCCGGCCCGACGGTCCTGTCCGATGCGCTGGCTCCGTTCGCGCCGGTCCCCTATGTCGTCCTCAAGGACAAGCATTGGGAACTGGTCGAGCATGAAGCCGATGCCGAAGGTCAGCCCTTTGGCCGCATGGCGGCGTTCCACGGCCAGATGGGCATGTTCACCCGCGCTCTGACCTACATGATGAGCCATGGTTCGGATGGCCTCAAACAGGTCGCCGAGGATGCCGTACTCAACGCCAACTATATCCAGGCGCGTCTCAAGCACGTCATGACCCCGGCCTTTGACGGGATCTGCATGCACGAAGCCCTGTTTGATGATCGCTTCCTCAAGGATACCGGCGTCACCACGCTCGATTTCGCCAAGGCGATGATCGATGAGGGCTATCACCCGATGACCATGTATTTCCCGCTGGTCGTCCATGGCGCGATGCTGATCGAGCCGACCGAGACCGAGAGCAAGTCCGGCCTCGATCGCTTCATCGACACGCTGGAAGCCCTCTCCCTGGCCGCCAAGGCGGGCGAGGTCGAGCGTTTCCAGGCTGCGCCGGTGCACGCTCCGACCAAACGTCTCGACGAGACCAAGGCGGCGCGCCAGCCGGTCCTGCGCTGGACTGCCCCGGCGGCAGAAGAGCCGATCGCCGCGGAGTAAGTCCCGGCCGATCTGATGAGACAGGCGCCCACCTCGCGGTGGGCGCCTTTTTCTTTTTGATTTTCAGCAAATGCCTCTGAAATCCGCCGCTTCTGCGCAATCCGGAATTTACGCCGGAAGGCGAGCGGGCTTGCTCGCATACGCCTCGCGCGTGTATCGCGTCATGACGATGCCTATCCAGCGCCCAGAAGCGGACATGATGGGCTGCTAGGGGACACGCATGCCATCTTCCATGTCCACCTTTTCCCGTTTGAGCTTCCGGCGGCCCGGTTGGGGCGCGCGCGTGCGCTTGATCCTGCTGGCCATCGTCGGCGTCTATCTGACCCTGGCTGCCGCGCTCTGGTTCAATCAGAAAGATCTTCTCTATCATCCCTCCGCGGCCCAGGTCCTGCCCCGTGAGGCCTGGATCGCGCCGGTGCGGATTTCAACGCCGGATGGTGAAAGCCTGGTGGGCTGGTACAGCGAACCGGAGCCGGGCTGTCCGACCATGCTTTTCTTTGACGGCAATGCGGGGCGGCCGGAGATCCAGAGCGGCCGCTGGCGCCGCATGCAAGAGCAGGGCGTGGGTTTCCTGGCGGTTTATTATCGGGGCTATTCCGGATCTACGGGGTCGCCCTCAGAGGCAGGGCTGCATCTCGATGCCCAGGCCGGGCTGGCCTGGCTGATGCGGCGCGGGATCGAATCGACGGATGTGGTCGTGCACGGCTTTTCCCTCGGCTCCGGCCCGGCGACCCGGCTCGCCGCCACCAATGCGGTCGGCGCGCTGGTTCTGGAAGCGCCCTACAGCTCGATGAGCGCCCTGGTGGCTGAAAAGCTTCCGCTCTTTCCCTACGATCTGATCCTGCAAAACCGCTTCCGCTCCGATGAATGGATCGGCGCGCTCGATGAGCCGGTCTTGATGGTGCACGGCACCGAGGACCGGTTGGTGCCGATGCATCATTCCGATCGCCTTATGGCACAGGCGCCAGAGCCCAGCGAGCTGGTGCGGATTGACGGCGCAGACCATGCCACCCTGGTGCGGGACGGCCTTTATGAGGCGGTCTGGCCCTTCCTGGAGCGCCACTGGACCGGGTCACGCGAACCGGGCCGCAATTGCGGCATTATCCCCGGCGCTCAGCGGCCGGAAATCCAGGTTGAGGCGCGCATAACCCAGGCTCACGAGTAATTTATGAGCCTGGCGCCGCGCGGTGTGCAGACACGCCCTTTCCATTTTGGCCTCGCGCGCCCATATCTTTCGCCAGCAAAGGGGAATCGGTCAGACCGGTGCGCTTTTGTCACAGCGCGTAAACGACCTGCAGATCGCGCCCCAATTTGGGCGCTTTTAACTCGCATTCGGGGCTAGTTTACGAATTAAGTGTTAGCTGTCCTGCCGCGCGCACCAAGACGCGCTTTGAACAACAGGACGGGGATGGAGATGGTCTCGGCCATGAATGAGCAGCTCGACGGATTGGCACGTTCGAATGCACTCGGCGCGGTTATCGTGCTGGTCATTCGCGCCATTGCCGTGGCTCTCGGTCTCGGCCTGATGGCGATCGCCGTCCCGGTTGGCCTCCTGACGCCCATCCTGCCCATCGGCGCCATGATCGGTTTCCTCGGCCTCGTGCTGGTAGCCGCCGCGTCGAAGACGCTGCATGGCTGGATCACCAAGACGCTGAAGCGTTATCCCTGGCTGTGGAAGCGGGTGCGCTGGGCCTTCGGTGAAAAGGACAATCCGTCTGACGCCGACGCCGATGGCACCCGCCGTATTGGCTGATCAAAATTCTATTGAGCTGATCATAGCTGGCGCTCGCTTGCGCAAGCGATGACGCTTGTCTGCTGGTCTGATCGCTGCTCCGAACTGCAAGGTGCGCGAAGAGCCACGGCACGCCGGCGGACTGGCCGGCATAGTGATCTTCTGGGCCTGAAACAACGGATTATCGAGCGACAGACATGAAAAAGCCCGGGGCATGATGCTCCGGGCTTTGATCACTGTCGCTGATTGCGGACACTAGTTCAGGCGGTCGCCTGCCAGCTTGATATCCGCATCGACGATCTTGTTCAGATCGGTCTTTTTCAGCTTGGTCTTGAGGATGTCCTCAGCGGCAGCGGCAGCCAGTTCGGCAGCAGCGGCCTTGACCTCGGCAGCGGCCTGGGCCTCCGCCTGGGCAATACGCTGTTCGGCCATGGCGGCGCGACGCTCGAGGCGATCGGTCAGCTCTTTGCGGCTTTCTTCCTTGAGAATCTTCGCCTCGGCCTTGGCCTGGGCGATGATGCTCTCGGCTTCCGCTTCCGCTTCGCGCTGCTTGCGCTGATAGGAGGCGAGCAGTTCAGCCGCTTCCTCGCGCAGACGCTTGGCATCGTCGAGCTCAGCCTTGATCGCATCGGCACGATCGTCGAGCGATTTCGTGATCGTCTTGAACACACCCATATAGGCGAGCAGGACAAAGAAGGCGATCAGAGCCAGGAAAGCGTAGAAGGACGGGTCACCCAGCAGGTAGGTCACCAGATCGGTTTCTGCGCCGTAGCCGTCTTCAGAAGGTGCAATACGCATGTGCCTAAGCTCCCTTCATCGCGCCGTCGACGGCCTTGCCGGCGTCGTCGTCGCTGATCTCGACATTGGCCAGGGCCGTAACAGCCGCGGCGGTTGCCGTTGCTGCAATGCCGCGGACTTCGGCGAACGCCTTGTCCTTGGCCGCCCGGATCGAGGCCTCGGCAGCAGCCTGCTTTTCAGCCAGCTCCGCCTCGACAGCCGCGCTCTCCTTGGCCAGCTCCTTGTCCAGGGCCGCACGGGTATCAGCAGCGATACCGTGAGCCTTGGCACGAGCTTCTGCCAGGGATTGCTCATAAGCTTCGCCGGCCGCTTCCGCGTCCGCCTTGGCCTTGGCTGCCTCGTCCAGATCGTCGGCGATGCGATCGCGACGGTCTTCAATCGTCGTCTTCAGCTTCGGCAGGATGAAACGATCAAGCGCGAAGTAGAGAACTACGAAGCTGATCGCCAGCCAGAAGAGCTGGGACGGGAAATATGTCGGGTCGAAGGGCGGGAATACGCCAGAAGCGGCTTCCGCGCCTTCTTGTTCCGGTGCGAGCGCCATCGAACGCCTGCTCCTATGTCAAATGCCCCGCAAGGGGGCCAGTGTGCATGGCGGCCGCGATCGACCGCCACACGAACCTGATTTTAGCCGAACAGGGCCAGCAGGGCGATGAGCAGGGAGAAGATGCCCAGTGCCTCGGTCACGGCGAAGCCGAAGATCAGGTTACCGAACTGCTGCTGGGCAGCAGACGGGTTGCGCATGGCACCCTGAAGGAAAGAACCGAAGATGTTGCCCACGCCGACGGCTGCACCGAGCATACCGAGGCAAGCCAGGCCGGCACCAATGTAACGAGCTGCTTCCGCGTCCATGATGAAACTCCTTTGGAAGATCGAATAGCGGGTTGAGTAACGTTCTGCGTTAGTGTCCTGGGTGCAGAGCGTCGGAAAGATAGATGCAGGTCAGGATGGCGAAGACATACGCCTGCAGGAAAGCGACCAGGAATTCGAGTGCGGTCAGCGCCAGCGTCATGGCAAACGGCAGGATGCCGACCAGATAGCCGGCTGCGCCGAGCGCGCCAGCAAGCATGACGATGAAGCCGGCGAACACTTTCAGGAGAATGTGTCCAGCGAGCATGTTGGCGAACAGACGCACAGAGTGCGAAACCGGGCGCGAGATGAAAGAGATGATCTCGATAAGCGTCACGAAGGGCAGGATGTAGAGCGGCACGCCCGACGGAACGAAGAGTTTGAAGAATTTGAAGCCGTGCTTGAACAGGCCGTAGACCAGCACGGTCAGCCACACGCTCATCGCCAGCGCAGCAGTCACGATGATGTGGCTGGTGATGGTGAAGGAGTGCCAGCCCGGTGCCGGGAAGTAGGGGAACATGCCGAGCATGTTGGCGACCAGGATGAAGATGAAGAGCGTGAAAACGAACGGGAAGAAGCGCAGCGCGTCAGAACCCGCCGTCGAACGCAGCATGTCGGCGACGAAGCCGTAGATGATTTCCGCGACCGACTGAGCCCGGTTCGGGATCATTGCCCGGCTGCCCATGGCAAACGAGAAGAGGACGATCGTCAGGACCGTCGTCAGCACCATGAAGAAGCTGGAATTGGTGAATGCCAGATTCACGTCGAAGACCGTAAACTCAAACAGAGTATGTACTTCGAACTGCTTGATCGGGTTGGTGTCTGCTGCCACGCCCGGCCTCACTCATCTAATGCGACTAATGCCGCAGCTTGATCCCATGAAGACGTCAGCTTTCGCCGTCGGTCTCCGCGTTTATTTCCTTGGCCGCGCGCACAACATTCAGTGTGCCCGAGGCGAAACCTAGTAGAGTACCGACCATCAGGCCCCAAGGTCCCGTTCCGGCGATCAGGTCCAGAATGAAACCGAGCGCAGAACCGACGAACACCCCGGCAAAGAACTCCGACCCGTAGCGGACCCCGAGGGACCAGGCGGAACGCGGCTCATCCTTGTACTTGTCCTCGCGGGCCTTGCGCTGCGCATCTATGCGCTGCTGCAACTGGTCGAGGTCGGATTTGGATGGGTCGCTCAGCTTATCGTCTTTGCGAGACAGGATTGATCGGTACGCCTATGAAAGAGGACCCCTCATAGGCGCGCGCAAACTATCCTTGCGACCTGACCAAGTCAAGCAATGCCGCAGGTGCGGTAACGTCCTAAAAAGTATGGTATTTTTGGCTATTCGGCCGCAATCAACTGTTCCGCGCCTATCAGGTCTACCGAGACAAGCTGGGAAACGCCGCGTTCAGCCATGGTTACGCCGAACAGCCGATCGACCCGCGACATGGTCAGCGGATTGTGGGTGATGACGAGGAATCGGGTCTCGGTCAGCGAGCGCATATGGTCCAGCATGCGGCAATAGCGGTCGACATTGGCATCATCGAGCGGAGCATCGACCTCGTCGAGGACGCAGACCGGTGCCGGATTGGACAGGAAGACCGCGAAAATCAGGGCGGATGCTGTCAGGGCCTGCTCACCACCCGACATTAGCGACATCGTCTCCAGCTTCTTGCCCGGCGGGCAGGCGAAGATTTCCAGGCCGGCTTCCAGCGGATCGTCTGCCTCGGTGAGGCGCAGCTCGGCATGACCGCCTTCGAACAGGGTGGCAAAGAGCTGGCGGAAATGGCCATCGACGATCTCGAAGGCTTCCAACAGCCGGGCCCGGCCTTCGCGGGACAGTTCATCAACGGCCTTGCGCAGGCGGTCGATGGCGGCGAGGAGGTCGTCGCGCTCGCGCTCCATCTCTGTGACTTTGCCGGCGAGTTCCTCGGCTTCCTCGTCAGCGCGCAGATTGACGGCGCCGAGACGTTCGCGGGAATTGCGGGCGTCCTGCAGCCGGCGTTCCAGCTCGTCCGCGCTGAGGCCTTCCACATCGGCTTCGGCCACGCGCTGGGAGAGGGCGCCGGGCGCAGCACCCGTGGCGTCCTGCAAGCGCTCCGTGGTCTCTACCAGGCGCTCGCGCATACCTGCCAGCTTGGCTTCCGCGGCGGCTCGGCCTTCGCGGGCGGCAGAGGCCGCGGCTTCGGCCTTGCGCGCAGCGCTATCGGCTTCCTTGACCAGGTCCTCGGTTCCGGAGGCGGCCTCGCGTGCCTTGCGCGCGGTCTCCTCCGCAGCATCGATACGATCAGCGAGGACGTGCAGTTTTTCTTCCAGGGCCGCAGGGCGCTCGCGGGTCGTCTCCAGCTCCTGGGCCGCCTTGCCACGCTCCGCCGTCAATTCCTCGATCTGCTTGCGGGCGCCGTCGCACCGGCGCGTCCACGCCTCGACATCGCGGGCCAGGGCACCGCGGCGCTGCCGCCGCAATTCCGATTCGCGCCGGGCGCTTTCATAGGCGGCGCGGGCATCAGCCGCTGCCAGGCGCGCCTGCTCGGCTTTTTCACGCGCCTCGTCGACCGCCTCGATCAATTGTTCCGCGGCCTCTCCGGCATCCAGCGCTTCAAGTGCCGCGGCCAGGGCCTTGGCGGCCTCGCCTTCTTCCTCGCTCAGCCGCTTGGTGCGATCGCTCAACGCGTCGGCGCGGGCGGTATCGCGGGCCGCTTTCTCACGCAGGTCGGAAAGACGCGAAACAGCCGCGCGGGCCGCCTGTTCGGCGACCGGGACCGTCTTGCGGGCGTCCGCCTCGCGGGCGCGGGCCTCACTGAAGTCCTGCTCGGCCGTGTCGCGTGCTTTCTCGGCATCCTTGAAAGCTTGGGCGCTGGCGTCCAGCTCTGCACGTATTTCTTCGAGGCGATTACGCTGTTCCAGACGGGCCACGGCAGCGGACGGGGCGTCAGCCCGGGCTACCAGCCCGTCCCAGCGCCACAGATCGCCCTCCATGGTGACGATGATCTGCCCCGGCTTGAGCTGGCTCGCCGCTTTCTCGGCCCGCTCGGGTTTGACCACGCCGATCGCATCGAGCCGGGCTTTCAGGGCGGGCGGGGCTTTGACATGGTCCGACAAAGGCACGCTTCCGCCCGGAAGCAGCTCCGCCTTCACACCGGCTTCGCGCCAATAGCGCGCCGCATCAGCATCGAGCGAGGCCTGAAGGTCATCCCCAAGCGCTGCGGCCAGCGCATGCTCGAAGCCCGGTCTGGCCCGTACAGCATCGAGTGCCGGGTTCGGTGTATCTTCCAGCGTATTGGCGAGGAGTTTCTCCAGCGCCTGGGCTTCTCGCTCCAGACCGTCGCGTTCCTGGCTCAGCGCCTGGTACACTTCAGCGGCTTCAAGACGCAGAACTTCAGCCGCCTGGCGCGCCTCCTCGGCCGCAATGAAGGCGGCCTGGGCCTTGTCGCGCGCCGCTTCTGCGGTCTCTGCCGCCGCTTGGGCGGTTTCGAGCTCGCTCAGAGCTGTTGAGGCACGAACGGTCTCCAGCTCACGCTTGGCGGTTTCCAGTTCACGGCCGATCTGGGACTGGCGCTGCTCCAGGCGTTCCGCGTCACGGCGGGCGGCTTCGGCAGCGGCGCGGTGCTCGGCCGCTTCGCGCGCCTTGGCGTCCAGCACGGCGTCCTTTTGCTGACGGCGTTGTTCGGCATCGTTGGATGCAGCCTCGGCGAAGGCGAGTGTTTCTTTATCCTTGGCGGCTTCCGCGTCCAGCGCTTCGAGCTGACCGGCGGCCTCGCTGCGCGAGCCTTCTGCATCTTCGGCGATATGCTCCTCGCGACGGATGGCCGAGGCGAGTTCATCGATACGGTACTCCAGCGCGGTAATGCGGGACTGAACCTCGCCCGCCTCGCGTTCGAGCTTGTCGCGTTCGCGCTCCAGCAGGCGCAGGGCCGCAGCGGCTTCCGCCTCAGCCTGGCGCGCCGGCTCACGGGCCGCGGCTTCAACCTCGGCCTGGGTGCGCGCCTCAGCGGCATGACGGGTCGCCGCTTCGGCCGCTTCAAGGCGTTCGGCGAGTTCCGCTTCGGCTGTTTCCACATGGCTGGCGGCTTCGCGCCAGCGATTGAGCCAGACGGCGGCCTCGAGCGTGCGAATGGATGCGGACAGTTTGCGATAACGGGCCGCTTGGCGAGCCTGTTTCTGCAAGGCGTCATGGCGTGCGCCGGTCTCGTCGATGACTTCCTGGAGCCGGCCGAGATTGGTTTCGGCACCCTTCAGCCGCAGTTCGGCCTCATGCCGGCGCGCGCGCAGCCCAGCGACACCGGCGGCCTCCTCCAGTACGCGGCGGCGGTTTTGTGGCTTGGCGGCGATCAGTTCGGAAATCTGGCCCTGACGTACAAGGGCTGGAGAATTGGCGCCGGTGCCGGCATCGGCGAACAGCAGCTGCACGTCCTTGGCGCGGACTTCCTCGCCATTGATCTTGTAGGCCGAGCCGCCGCCACGGGTGATCCGGCGGGTGACCTCCAGCGCGGCCGCTTCATTAAAACGGGCCGGGGCAAGTTTTTCGGCATTGTCGACGGTGAGCACGACCTCGGCATGATTGCGCGGCGGGCGCGCATCGGTACCGGCGAAGATGACATCTTCCATACCGCCGCCACGCAGCGACTTGGCGGAGGTGGCACCCATAACCCAGCGCAGGGCTTCGAGCAGGTTGGACTTGCCACACCCGTTCGGCCCGATAATTCCGGTCAGTCCCGGATCAATCCGCAATTCAGTCGGATCGACGAAGGATTTAAAACCGGCCAGCCTGAGCTGAGTGAACTTCACCTGACCTCCACAACGCACCGCGCTGCAGATTGTGCAGATGAATGCGGCGCTTTCCTGACGTTTTTACTGGTCCGAATCGGACTCGTTCAGGAAGTGAAGGACGATTCGGCGGAAATTGTCTTCACCATAGTTGGCGGGAAGCCTTTCTCCATTGACGATCAGGGGCTCTCCACCCCACACCAAAATCGCCTCACCATCGATCATCGCGCGGTTCAGGGGCTGGCCATTGATGACGAAGGTCGGCGTGCCAGCGACCTCGTCTGTACCGGCTAAGGCAATGGTTTCACCGATACGTTGGCTTTTCGCAGGATCCTGCAGGCAGGCCGAGAAGGCCTCCGGGGAGACCCCGACATTGGCGCCGACGCCGTGATAGACGCCGAGGACATCACCCTGGTTACGGATGGCCTCAAAAATGTCGGGCTGGGCGTCGAACAGAAGGTCGGAGGCTTCGAAATAGCGGTCCGGTCCCGCGCATTCGGCCATGATGGCGCTGGCGGCGGCAACTTCGTTCGGCGGCGTTACGATCGGGCGCAGCACGAAACGGACCCGACCGGTGTCGACAAATTCCGGCTTCAGCCAGGACCAGACCTGGTCATGCCAGTTCTTGCAGGCCGGGCAGGCGAAGGACGCGTATTCGATGATCTCCAACGGCGCCGTATCGGATCCGATGGCGTAGTCGGTATAGGTGGTGAGCGGGACAAGCTCCGCCGGAGCGCTGGATTGCGCCTGGGCGGTCGTCGGCAGGATGAGCGCCAGCAGCGCGATCTGGACGGAACGCAAAACAGTCATACTCACCACTCCGATCCGTGTGCCTAGCTTGCGCTTGTGGCAAGGAGATGATCGATCAGGCGGGAGAAGGTTTCCGCATCCATCAGACCCGGCACCGGCTCACCATCAATGATCACCTGCTCCTCGCCGAGGAAATAGGTGTATTCGTCCTCGCCGGCAGCGCGGCGGGTTTCCAGCAGGCGGCCATTGAAGACAAAGCGCGGTGTGCCGTCGACACCGGCGGCAGCGGCACGTTCATGGCTGTCGACAATGCCCTGGGCGATCGACTCGTCGCTGAGGCAGGTCTGCAGGTCGGCTTCCGACAGGCCCAGTGCACCGGCGATCGCCACGTATTGCGAGCGGGCGCCATTGGGGTTCTGCGTCGCGCGGAAGATCGAGCTCTGCTGCTGGAACAGGAGATCGATCGCATCGAAATAGCGGTCTTCGGCGACGCAGCGTGCAAGCGTGAAGCCGGCCACGGACAATTGCGGTGAACCGGTGATCATTTCCCGCATGATGAAGCGGACCTGGCCGGTGTCGACGTAATTCTCTTTCAGGGTCGGGTAGACCTGTTCGTGGAAGGTCGCGCAATGGCCGCAGGCCACGGAAGCGAATTCGATAATGGTCAGGGGCGCGGTTTCCGAGCCCTTTGCCAGATCATAATCCGTGGTCGTCGCCGGCGAGGTGGCATTGCCGCCGCAGGCCGACAGAAGCAATCCGGACGACAGGGCCAGAGCCGAAAACAGGCGTCGGGTCAGTTTCATCTCGATATTCCCCTTAACACTCTAGGTCCGGTTCCGGCGCGCCTGCACCGACCGGTCGAAACGTTTCAGCGCGGACAATAACCGGGCCTCGGTGGATTTCTCCAGCCCGTCTGTCACTTGATGGGCGCGATTTAATGTCTCCGGCGGTTGCGGAGATGCAGGCGCCGCGTGTGACTGGCCCGGCGATTTCGGCGTCTCCTGTCCGCCCAGGCGGCCCTGCACGACCTTCAAACGGGTCGGGGCCCGGTGCCCGGCATACAGTTTCACCCGCTCCAGAATCCGCCGGCTTTCCGCCTGCAAGACCGCACCGGCCGGGCCGCGCGCCTGAATGACCAGCGTCTGCACGCCCCCCTGGCGCTGGATTGAAACCGGATCGCACCAGCGCGCCAGCCGTGCGCCGACGATTTCAGTCCAGTGCTGTTCCAATTGCTCGATACCGACGCCGAAGCGCTTGGCGAGCGGCCGCAATACACGCTCGGCAGCCCGTGCCGCAGGCGGGGCAGCGGGCCGGGAGCGGCGACCGCGATGCTGTTCGAGATAGCGCCGCGCTTCGCTTTCCAGCGTTGACGGTGTGACCGGGCGTTTCATGTTGAGCACAATTGCGTCAAAGCCGGCGGCGGACAAGAGTGGGGCATGCATGTTGGATGAAACGGAAATCGCTGCACTGCGAACCAGTCTGCTCGACTGGTACGACCGCTCGGGTCGGTCCCTGCCCTGGCGTATCCGCCCCGAGGACCGTGCCGCGGGCGCCGCGCCCAACCCTTATGCCGTCTGGCTGTCGGAAATCATGCTGCAGCAGACCACTGTGCCGCATGCCACGCCCTACTGGTTACGCTTCCTCGAGCTGTGGCCGCAGGTCGGCGACCTCGCCGCCGCACCGCGCGAGGACGTGATGCGTGAGTGGGCCGGGCTTGGCTATTATGCCCGTGCGCGCAATCTGCATGCCTGCGCGCAGGCGGTTGTCGAGCAGTATGACGGGGTCTTTCCGTCTGACCTCAAATCGCTGCAGGCCTTGCCCGGGATCGGTGACTACACCGCCAATGCCATCCGTGCTGCCGCATTTGACCAACCGGCCAGCGTTGTGGACGGAAATGTCGAGCGCGTCATGACCCGCATGTGGCGGATCGAAACACCGCTTCCCAAGGCGAAGCGGGAAATCAAGGCGATCGCCGCAGACATAGCGGATCCGGAACGACCCGGCGATTATGCCCAGGCGATCATGGATCTGGGGGCCACTGTGTGTACGCCGAAATCTCCCAACTGCCTGATCTGCCCCTGGAGCACGCACTGCCGCGGCCGTGCGGCCGGGGACCTGCTGAGCTATCCCCGCAAGGAAAAGAAAAAACCGAAACCGGTGCGCCGCGGGACCGCCTGGCTGGTCCGGCGCGATGGGCATATCTGGCTGCGCCAGCGCGCGGACAGCGGTTTGCTGGGCGGCATGATGGAAGTACCGTCGACCGATTGGTCCGAGACACCGGTCGCGGCGGAACCGCCCTTCGAGGCCGGCTGGCCGGTGAGAGGCGAGGTCAAACACGTCTTCACGCATTTCGAGCTGCGGCTGGAAGTCCGGGAGGCCGATGCCCAGCCCGACTGGGAGCCGGAAGACGGGGTCTGGGCCGACGCCGAACGCCTCGGTGATCACGCCTTGCCCAGTGTCATGCGCAAGATTGTACTGGTGGGCCGGTCAGGCGGCTGAGCGTTTTGCCCAAGCGGTCTTGATCGCGCTGTAGAGGGCTTCCGGGCTCAGCGGCTTGGCGGCGAAGCTGTCCATGCCAGCAGCGAAGCATTCCTGCGCATCCTCCGGTGAGGCATTGGCTGTCAGGGCGATGATCGGCGCCGTCGCGGCGGCATCTGCGCGGGCCCGGATGTTGCGCGTGGCCTCCAGCCCATCCATGACCGGCATGCGCACGTCCATCAGTACGAAATCGAATTGACCGGAATCCAGGGCATCGAGCGCAGCCTTGCCATCATGCGCTTCGATAACCTCGGCTTCCAGCGGCTTGAGATAGGCCCGGGCGACCTGGCGGTTCACGAGATTGTCTTCAACCAGCAGGATCCGGGTGCCATGCAGGTCGCGGAACTCCGGATCATTGGCAATGTCCTGCGGGGTGCGCGGGGCGGTCGGGCGCGGCGCGTTTGCGGTATCGAGGACCTTCACCACCAGGGTGAAGCGCGAACCTTGCTGCTCTTGCGAGACGACAGTCAGGTCGCCGCCCATCAGGCGTGCCAGACTGCGCGAAATGTAAAGACCAAGACCGGTGCCGCCAAAACGCGTCGCCGTCGTCGCATCGGCCTGAGAGAAGGGCTGGAAGAGCTGCTCTTGAACCTGTTCGGACATGCCTATGCCGGTGTCTGAAACCACCAGTTTGAGCAGGCAGTCGGACCCGGCATGCTCCGCAGAGGCCTCAACCGTGACGGCACCCTTGTCGGTGAACTTGATGGCGTTGGACAGGAGATTGGAAAGCGATTGGCGCAGGCGCAGCTTGTCGATGCGGCCGGTCTCCGGAACGCTGTCGTCAAGGTTCAGCTTATATGCGAGCCCCTTACCCTCGGCACTGCTGGCAAACAGGGTGAAGGTGTCGCGAACAAGCTCGCGGATGGAGGCATCATCGCTGGCAAGTTCGAGTTTGCCGGCGTCGATCTTCGACATGTCGAGAATATCGGACAGCAAGAGGTTCAAGGTCTCACCCGAGGCGCGGATCATGCGCGCCTGTTCTTTCTTCTCGGCGCTATCCAGCTCGCTTTCCAGCGCGTGGGCGAGCCCTGAAATGCCATTCAGCGGGGTGCGCAATTCATGGCTCATATTGGCGATGAAATCGCTCTTCGCCTGGTTGGCCTGTTCGAGCTCGCGGGTGCGGGCCTCGACCCGGTCTTCAAGCTCGGCCAGCAGGCTTTCCTTTTGCTGGCGCTGGATCTCCAGGGTCCGGGCCAGGTCGCCGATCTCGCTGGCATCACTCAGCAATTCCTGGAATGCGGGTTCCTGTGCGTCGCCGGCGCGGTGGTCGGCGAAGCGGCGATTGAGTTGTCCGAGTGGATTGATGACGAAGCGCAGTATGACCAGGTAGAGCAGGAAGCCCTGCAACACTACGGCGAGGACGCCGAAGCCAAGGATCAGGCTCGCTTCCATGAAGGCTTCTTGCTGCAAGGCGGCGTGGTCGAACAAGGTAACGAAATACCAGTCCGGTCCGTTCATCTGACCATAAGCAGCGACCCAGCGCCGATCCGGGCTGACCAGGGCCCCGAAGGCTTGCCCGCTTGACAGAACGGCGGCGTGAATTTGCTCGATGCCCAGTTCAATGGCCAGTTGCGACACCGACGTCGTCGTGATCTCGCCCTCCAGCAGGTCCGCATGAGCGATCAGCTGGCCGGCCGAATTGATGAAGACATTCTGCCCGTTCGGTGGCGCATCATTCATCGCATCGCGGAAATAGTCTTGCAGCGGGATGGTCGTACCGAAAGCCCCGAGGTGAATTCCGTCCACGCGGACCGGCGTGAAACACCCCGTCGTCAGCGATTCCCGGTTCTGGACGAAAACGGCCTGGCTCAATTCATCGCAGACAAAGCGGCCTTCCGGATTGCTTTCGGGCAGGACCAGGGCAGCGAACGGCGCGGAGGAAATGGAGAAGTCGGCCGGGGCCTCGCGTCGATAGAAGGCCAGCCGGTCGGGGCGTGCGCTGGCCGAGATGACGAGCTCATCGTCCGGTGTGAAGAGGTAGAGATTGCGGATTCGCTGGCCAAGCATTTCACCGCCCCGGTCGACCACATAATAGGCCGCCAGCAGAAGGCGTTTGCGCTCGAGCGGGACTTCGTCCTGTGGCCCGATGAAGGCGCCGACGCCAAAACGGTAATCCCCACTGCCATCGGCATAGCCGTCGAACAGGGCATCGATACTGCGGCGGGTGCCGTCTTCGGCCAGCGGGAACAAGCGATCAAACTCTCGCTCGACAACGGCATCATCGAGCGTCGCCATGCGCCGGTCGAGTGCCTCGATTGCCGTGACATGGGCGTCGCGGATCTCGTCGAACATGGCCGTGGTACGAAGAGCGCGTTCGCGGATATAGGCCGAAACGGTATCCAGCTGCTGGCGTTCGATATCGCGCCAGAAGCTCAAGGCCGTCAGCCCCGTTGCCGCGATCGAGATCAGCAGGGTCGTCAGCAGGATGGTGCCGAGAACACGCCAGGCCAGTGAGGAAAGCATCAGCCATCGCCCCCTTCGAAGATGCTGTGCAGCCTGTTTTAATTCGCGACTATTGCGCAAGCCCTAAAGCGTGGGCGTTTCGCGCAGTTGCGGCTCAGTTTTCCAGCGTGGCCCGGACTTCTGCGCGCAGCACATCGATCGGCGCAAGGCCCGCCTTGGTGCGAACATGCCAATAGGTCCAGCCATTGCACGATGGAGCGCTCTGGATCTGGGCACCCACCTGGTGGATCGAGCCGGCGCGTTTGCCGGCGACCAGGGAGCCATCCGCCCGGACACGCGCTGTGTGACGGCCTTTCGGGCAGTAGAGCGTATCACCCGGCTTGACCATGCCACGTTCAACGAGGGCGCCGAACGGAATGCGCGGTTGGGCGCGTTTGGACTGGGTGACACTCAGCGCTTCGCGCGACGCCGGTTCGATCTCGGCCAGGCGCTGGCGTGCAACCTCGATATAGCCCGGATCGCGTTCGATCCCGATATAATGACGGCCCAGCCGTTTGGCGGCGGCGCCGGTGGTCCCGGTGCCGAAGAAGGGATCGAGGACCACATCGCCTGGATTGGTGGTCGACAGGAGGACACGATGCAGAAGCGCTTCGGGTTTCTGCGTCGGGTGGGCCTTCTTGCCCTGGTCATCTTTGAGGCGTTCGCCGCCACCGCAGATCGGCAGCGTCCAGTCGGAGCGCATCTGCACCCCGTCATTAAGCGCCTTCATGGCTGCATAATTAAAGGTCGGGCGGGCTTCCTTGGTCTTGGCGGCCCAGATCAGGGTTTCGTGCGCATTTGTAAAGCGGGTGCCCTTGAAATTCGGCATCGGGTTGGACTTGCGCCAGATGATGTCGTTGAGCACCCAGAAGCCGGCATCCTGGAGGATGCCACCGACGCGGAAAATATTGTGATAGGAGCCGATGACCCAGATGGCGCCGTTCGGCTTCAGAATGCGGCGGGCCTGTTCCATCCACTGCCAGGTGAACAGATCATAATCGTCGAAACCGCCGATCTGATCCCAGTCATTATCGACCGCATCGACCTTGGAATTGTCCGGGCGGTGCAGGTCGCCGCCGAGCTGGAGATTGTACGGCGGGTCCGCAAAAACGAGGTCTACGCTCTCGTCGGGAAGCGACTTCATCGCCTCCACGCATTCGCCAGCAAGGATTTCATCAACCGGGATACTGCCCATCACACGCCACTCCACCTGTTTCGCACAAGCTTGTTCCAAGGATGGTTTTTCAACGTTTAGGGCTAACGGGCCGTTAACCCTGAATCAAGTTATCCACAATGATTCGCATCCCCGCTTTGCGACGATTCGGTTGCTTGACGAACCGGAGCGTAACTCCGGCGATGGATCGGGCAGGGGCCCAGGCGCATCAGAGCATCCTTGTGTGAGGGACTGGGATAGCCCTTGTGGCCGGCAAAGCCATAGCCCGGGAAGCGGGCCTCCGCGAGCAGCATGAGATCATCTCTGACTGTCTTGGCGATGATCGACGCGGCCGAGATCGCCGCCACTTTTGTGTCCCCTTTGACGATTGCTTCCGCTTCGCAGGGCATGTGTTCCGGTATGCGATTGCCATCGATTTCCGCCTTGTGCGGCAGGGCCGGCAGGTTGAGGCAGGCGCGCCGCATCGCCGTCATGGTGGCGTGAAGGATATTGAGCCGGTCGATCTCCTCCGGCTCGGCGATCCCCAGACCGATCCAGGCATGACGCCGGAGTTCTGCGGCCAGCTTGCGGCGGCGGGTTTCAGTGAGCTTCTTGGAATCAGTCAATCCGTCGACCGGACAGCCTGGCGGCAGAATGACTGCGGCTGCCACGACCGGCCCGGCGAGCGGGCCGCGCCCGGCCTCATCGATGCCGCACACAAGAAAATCGCGATTTACGTTCATCGCGTTAAGCGAAAATCCAAGATTTCATGACAGGCTCGGAAAAAATATATGAGTGGGTTGGGTTCATAGCGTGGTTTCCGAGTTGACTTCAAATGCCGGGAGTGAGGGGCTTTGGCTTCTTGGCATGGTCGCCTTTGCGGGCGTGGCGATTGGATATGCCATCGCCTGGGCGGTGCCGCGCTGTCTTTTGACCAATCGCAAGCGTCAACGGGCAGAACGGGCGCGGCTTGATGCGCTCGCCAATGCGACTTTCGAAGGTCTCGTTCTGGTCCGTAACACCCTGGTCGCTGAAGCCAATATGCGTTTCCTCGATATGGTCGGCCTGTCGCGCGAAGACCTGATCAACACCCCCTTGTGCAAGCTCGGCCTCGATGACAAGTCTGCCTCGACCTTGCGGGCCATGCAGAGCGGTGAGCAGAAGACCTGCCAGCTGCGCATGCGATCCGGAGATGACATCACGGTTCAGGTGCAGGCGCGTGAGATGGATTATGAGGGCGAGCCCAGCCTCATCCTGGCTTTCCGCGACATCTCAAGTGAGGAACGGACCCGTGCCCGCATCATGCACATGGCGCATCACGATGCGCTGACAGGTCTGCCGAACCGGGCTCGTTTCCGCGAGAGCCTTGAGCATGAACTTGAACGCGCCTGGGTCACCCATGACGAGGTGGCGCTGATGTTCTTCGACCTCGACCGGTTCAAGGAAGTCAATGACGTCCACGGTCACGCGGCCGGTGATGCCCTCCTGGTGGCGGTCGCCGAGCGGATACTCGACAGCCTGCCGGAGGGCGCCATCGCATCGCGCCTGAGTGGCGATGAATTCGCGGTGATCCTGCCCCGCGTCGACAGCCGTCTCGAAGCGACGACGATCGCCGAGCGCGTCGTCGACAATGTCGCCAAGCCGGCCACGATCGGTGCGGTACACCTCAATGTCAGCGCCTCTGGCGGGGTGACCATGTTCCCGCTCGATGGTGAGGACCCGGACCGGTTGATGAACCAGGCCGACCAGGCGCTCTACCGGGCCAAGCACCAGGGCCGCAATTGCGTCGCCGAGTTTGACCCGCAAATGGGCCGGCAGATGCAGGAAAAGCGCATGCTCGAATCCGATCTGGCCATGGCCATTGAGGATGAGCTGCTTGATCTGCACTTCCAGCCGCAAGCCCATCTGGGGAGCGGCGATATTGTCGGTTTTGAAGCCCTCGTGCGCTGGCATGACGATGATCGCGGTTTTGTGCCGCCCTCGCAGTTTATCCAGCTGGCCGAGGAAACCGGTCAGATCCTGCGCCTCGGCCAGTGGGTGATCGAGCGGGCCTGTCGCGAAGCGGTCAATTGGACAGACGGCCAACGCGTCTCCATCAATGTCAGCCCGGCCCAGTTCAAACAGGGCAATCTCGTCCTCTCTGTTGAACGCGCCTTGCGGTCGGCCGGTCTCGACCCGTCGCGACTGGAGATTGAGATCACCGAGGGCGTATTGATTGACGACGAGGCCCGCGCGCTGACCATCCTGCGCCGCCTCAAGGATCTCGGTGTCGGCCTTGCGATCGATGATTTCGGGACCGGGTTTGCCTCGCTCAACTATCTGCGCTCCTTCCCCTTCGACAAGATCAAGATCGACCGCTCCTTCATCTCGGGTATCCAGAACCAGCCCGAAGCCCAGATCATCGTCCACTCGACCATTGACCTCGCCCATCAGCTTGGCATGGGCGTTGTCGTTGAGGGTGTCGAGGACATGGACGAGCTGATCGCCCTGGGGGATCAGAATGAGGTGAACGTGCAGGGCTATTTGCTGGCCCGTCCGCTGACGCGGGGCGCGATCAAGGATTTCCTGGCCTCGCCGCCGGATCTTCGCGCCGAGATTCTCGCCGGCGCCAGCGCCGTACGCCGCGCCTAGGCTGTTTCGGGGGCGTACTTGCGTTCGAGCCGGCCAGCCATGGCCCGGAACAGGAACCAGCACGCACCCAGCGGCATTCCGACCGTGATGATCCAGGGATGGTAATCGCCCAGCCGCGAGACCTGCACCCCGGTGACAATCCATTCCACCGCCTCGATACGCCAGATCCCGTCATCGCCCTGTTCCAGCGTGGGGGCGAGGGCATTCAATGATTGCGTCGCCCAATTGAATGTGAAGGTCGGCGTGGTGGCGAAAATCGCGACCAGCCAGAGATAGCGGTGCTTCAGGCGCGGCATGGCCAGCCAAAATGCGAAGGCGAGAAAAAGAATAACCGGCGTCGCATAGGCGATGGCGCGCACGCCGTGGCGGATCGGGCCAAGTTGCTTTGGCGGCGTCCAGTTGGCCGGGTCCAGAACTTGTGAGCGCAGATTGACGGCGCGGATCGGATCGCTGCCGGCTGCTTCGCCGGTAACGGTCAGGAAAACCGGCTGCGCAGTCTCGTAATTATAGACGTACTCCGCCGTCACGCTGAGCTGATCGGGGCCGTCGCCGGACTGGTCGAGGTTGAAGCGGTAGGTAACAAGGTCGGCCCGCTCGAGCGGAAGGTCAGGAAACTGGGCAAAGAATTGCGCCATATCGGTTTCCACCGTGTCGGCGATAATGGCCGGGGCCAGGAGCGGCATCAGGGCCGTTCCATCCTTGGCATCGATCGCCGACCTCAGGCCGGTAAAGAAAATTGCCTCGCGACTATTGCGTTCGAAGCGTGCCTCGACAAAGGCGCCGATCTCGTCACTGGTCGCACCGCGTTGATACGGGTCAAATTGCACCGAGCACGCGGCCATCAGCAAGACGGCCGGCAACAGCAAGATCAGACGCAACACCATGATGTCCCCACTCCCCGGGCCTGATAAAGCCATGCAGCCGGCGCTGCCGCAAGCGCAGTCGCGCCTGAGGCGAGCCCGTCGCCCCGACCTTCACAGTCTGCGCTCCGTTACCGCCTTGCGAGTCGGACCGCCGCGCATGACGCGATACCAGAAGAGTAGGGCGCCGATCGGGATGGCAAGCTCGATGATGGCGGGTTGAAGCGGGGTGTAATTCTCAAAGCCGGCACCCAGCAATTTGAAACTGAACAACTCAAAATGCGCCGCGCCATCGGTTGTATTGATCATCGGTGAGATCATCGTCCAGGTCTGCGTGGTCCAGTTGAAGCTGAACACGGGATACGTTCCGGCCAGCATGAAAAGGCTCCAGAGGATCCGCCGCTTGATCCGCCGGAAGAAAAAGCTCGCGATAAAGGTCAGCAAGATGAACCCGGGGACGGCAAACAGTCCGACAATCGCCAGAGACTGCCCGACCTGCAGGTCCGTCATATCGAAGCTCATCGGGGTATGAAGTTCGGCTTCGGCGGTATGAATCCAGGTCAGATACCAAGGACTTTCGCCAATCTGCTCGAAACGCATGTCGAGGCGATAGAGGTCGCCGGAATAGTCGAGCGTATAGGTCAGCGAGAGTGTGGCGGAGCGTCCTGAGCTGGCGGTTGTCAGCACGCGACTATTGAAGCCTGCAAGCCGCACCTGGTCGGGCTCCTCTTGCGGTAAAACACTATCAACAACTTCGATCAGTGTGGTAATCTGCTCATCAGTGGCGGCAGCGGCCGTCACACTTCGAAGGCCTTCGAAGTCGCGCTGGAGAACAGCGTCACGTCCGCGATCAACCCGTTCATTGGCATCCTCTGGAACCGCTAGCTCTACGATTTCATCGACATCGCAGCCAGCCAGGAATAGGGCTGCAATTGTCGCGATAAGCAACTGAATACGCATGTGTTCTAAGTCCCCTTTTCGCAAATAGCGTAAGTTGTTCGGAAGGGGCTCGGCAAGCTTGAATAAAGCTATTCAAACAAGGATGGCTGTTGCGCGTCGCCTGCGGGGCGTTCGAAAAGGGTGAAGTCGAGCGGGCGCCGTTCGCTGGCATAGCCATGGCGGCGCATGGCGGCGCGGAAGCGTTTGGCGATCAGTTCGGCATAGGGGCCCTGGCCACGGCCGCGGCGGCCCCAGCTGTGATCATAGTCCTGGCCGCCGCGCATATTTCGCAGCAAGGACAGCACATGGGCGGCGCTATCCGGCCGCTTTTCCGCCAGCCATTCGCGAAACAGGTCCTTGATTTCCATCGGCAAGCGCAAGAGCACATAGCCCGCACCGGTCGCGCCGGCATGGGCTGCGGCCTCGAGCAGGGGCTCAATCTCGTGATCATTCAGTGCTGGAATGATCGGAGCCATCATCACTGTTACCGGCAGGCCAGCGGAGCTTAGCCCTTCGATCGTTTTGAGGCGCCGGTGTGGGGCAGCAGCGCGCGGCTCCATGTCCCGCGCGAGGCGGTTGTCCAGCGTGGTGACTGAGACCGCGCCCTTGGCGAGACCTTGCTCGGCCATGGGGCCGAGGATGTCGAGGTCCCGCAAGACAAGGGCCGATTTGGTGATGAAGCTGACCGGGTGTTTGTAGCGGGCAAAGACCTTGAGGATGTCCCGGGTCAGTTCGAGCCGTCTCTCGACCGGCTGCCAGGCATCGGTATTGGCACCGATGACGATGGGCTTGGGTTCATAGCGCGGCCGATTGAAAAACGCCTCCAGCAATCTGGCGCCGTCCGGCTTAGAGAAGATGATGCTCTCGAAGTCGAGCCCGGGCGAATAGCCCCAATAGGCGTGGCTCGGTCGCGCATAGCAATAGACACAGCCGTGCTCACAGCCGCGATAGGGGTTGATCGACTGGTCAAAGGCGATGTCCGGCGAGCTATTGGTCGAGACAATGGAGCGCGAAGCATCCTTCATCACCACCGTCGCCATCTGCTCGGGTGGAGCTATGGCATCCGTCTCGCCGGCTTCCGTTCCCGCCAGATTTCCAGCCCCGGCTTCAGCCCCGCTCCCGGTGATCTCGCTCCAGCCATCGCCTGTATAAGCGCCCCAGCCATCATCAAACGCTTCGCGCTGATAAGCCTCGAACCGCCCGGATTGGTTTGACCGAGCGCCACGACCCTTGATGCGTGTTCCCGGGGCGATGGGGCGTGCATCCTGGGTCTTTTCGGTGGCGTTAAGGGCGTAGCCTCCAGGGCGCTCGGTCATGAGCTCAAAGTGACTCAGGCATCGGAACAAAGCAAGAACATTTTGCGCAAAATCAGCTGTCTTCTGACTCTTCTCGGAGATTCAAGGAGATCGCAGATTAACGGCGCTTAGATGCTCTTGAGCCGGGCTTCCAGGGCTTGCATGTCAGCCCAGGCTTGCCGTTTCGAGGCTGGCTGGCGCAGCAGGAAAGACGGGTGAAAGATCGGCAGGCAAGGAACGGACTGGCCTGTTTCCTTGCCGCTCGCATCGCGCAGTTTGTACTCCGCCCACTGCCCGCGCAGGCGGGTGATGCCGGTCTCGCTGCGCAACAGGGATTGTGCCGAGACCCCGCCGGCGACGACAAGAATGTCCGGCGCCTTGAGCGCGATATGCCGTTCAATCAGCGGCAGGCAGATCGCGATCTCCTCCTGCGTCGGGTTGCGGTTCCCGGGCGGGCGCCAATTGACGATATTAGAGATGTAGAGATCGTCCTCGCCCAGCCCGATGGCCGCGAACATGCGGTCGAGCAATTGACCGGAGCGACCGACGAAGGGTTTGCCCTGTTCGTCCTCATCCCGGCCCGGCGCCTCGCCAACAATCATGATGCGAGCGTCGGCATTGCCCCGCGCAAAAACCGTATTGCGGGCCGTGCGTTTGAGGGCGCAGCCCTCGAAGTCCTCGATGACTTTTTCCAGCGCTTCAAGCGTATCTGCTTTAGCCGCGGCTTCCAGGGCGCCCGGTCCGGCCTTGCGGGTATCGCCAAAGCCGGCGGCCCGGGCCGCTGCGGCTGTTGCCGCACGCGGCGGTTCAGCGATTGCGCGGGGTTTCGCCGGCGCCGCGGGCGCTGCAGCAAGACCCGGACGGGCGCGCACAATCGGGGCGTCGAGCTCCAGCCCCGCCTCGGCCCACCAGTCGATCAGGGCCTTGAGTGCTTTTTCGTCCTGCCGGGTGAGCGAGGTTTCTTGCATTACGTGAACGTCAACGTAAAATCTTTGATCCGTAGCACGGGTCGCGCTAGATGAAGGCGTGATCCTAAGCTATGACCGGATTCCGGCAAGCACGCTCTGTGCTTCCAACTGACGACAAAGAGGGATGTCTGGCCAATGACCGACGCCGCAATCGAACGCGAGTCCATGGAGTATGACGTTGTTATCGTTGGCGGAGGCCCGGCTGGCCTGTCCGCAGCGATCCGCCTGAAACAGCTTGCTGCAGAGTCCGGGCAGGAAATTTCCATCGCCCTGCTCGAGAAAGGCGCCGAAGTCGGCGCGCATATCCTGTCCGGCGCCGTGGTCGACCCCAAGGCCCTCAACGAACTGATTCCCGATTGGAAGGAGCAGGGCGCTCCGCTTACCGATCCGGTGAAGACCGATATCTTCGAAGTGCTCGGGCCGGCCGGTTCGATCTCGCTGCCGACGCTGATGTTCCCGCCGCTGATGAGCAATCACGGCTGCTACATCACCTCGCTTGGCAATGTCGCCCGCTGGCTCGGCGAGCAGGCCGAAGCCATGGGTGTCGAAATCTATCCCGGTTTCCCCGCTGCTGACGTTGTCGAAGAAGATGGTGTCATCAAGGGGGTCGTCACCGGTGATTTCGGTGTCGCCCGCGATGGCGGCCAGAAGGACGGCTACCAGCCCGGGATGGAACTGCGCGGCAAATACACCCTGATCGCAGAGGGCGTACGCGGTTCGCTGGCCAAGAAGCTGATCGAGCGTTTCAACCTGTCGGAAGGCAAGGAGCCGCAAAAGTTCGGCATCGGCCTCAAGGAGCTGTGGCGCGTGAAGCCGGAGAAGCACAAGCCGGGTCTGGTCAAACACACCATGGGCTGGCCGCTTGATGGTTCCACCGGCGGCGGCTCCTTCATGTACCATTTCGGCGACAACCTGGTTTCGATCGGCTTTGTCGTGCACCTCAACTACAAGAACCCGTATCTGACGCCGTTCGAGGAGTTCCAGCGTCTCAAGACGCACCCGGCCTTTGCCGAGACCTTCGAGGGCGCCGAGCGCATCTCCTATGGTGCACGCGCGATCACCGAAGGTGGCTTCCAGTCGGTGCCGGAACTGGCCTTCCCGGGTGGTGCCCTGATCGGCTGTTCCGCCGGCTTCGTGAACGTGCCGCGCATCAAGGGCAGCCACAATGCCATGAAGACGGGCATGCTGGCCGCCGAGAGTGTGTTCGAGGCGCTCGGTGCAGGCCGCGAAGGCGATACGCTCGCTGAGTACCAGGCCGCTTACGAAAACTCCTGGGTCGCCAAGGACCTGCAGCGCGTGCGCAATGTGAAACCGCTCTGGTCGAAGTTCGGCACCTTGGTCGGTGTCGCCCTGGGCGGTCTGGACATGTGGTGCAACACGATTTTCGGTGGCTGGTCGCCGTTTGGCACGCTGGGCCATGGCAAGACCGATGCGGAGAGCCTCGAGCCGGCCTCCAAGCACAAGCCGATCGATTATCCCAAGCCCGATGGCGTGCTGACCTTCGATCGCCTGTCCTCGGTGTTCATTTCCAACACCAATCACGAGGAAGACCAGCCCGTTCACCTGAAGCTTTCCGATGAGGAGCTGCAGAAGATGTCCGAGCTTGGCGAGTTCGCAGGCCCGTCGACGCGTTATTGCCCGGCGGGCGTCTATGAATGGGTCGATGACGAAACGAGTGGCGAAAAGCGCTTCCAGATCAACGCGCAGAACTGCGTTCACTGCAAAACGTGCGACATCAAGGACCCGAACCAGAACATCAACTGGACGACGCCGGAAGGCGGCGGCGGGCCGATTTACGCCAATATGTAATCAAAGCGCGCCGCCGGGCTTGGCGATTTTGCAAGCCCGTGCGGCGCTTGATGCTTGCCACAAAGGCGCGCTCGCGCGAGCATAACCGTATGAAACGCGTCCTTGGCCTGTCCTTTATCGTTCTCGCCAGCGGCTTGCTGAGCGCCTGTGTCAGCGTGCCGGATGAAGAGCCGTCCGTTTATGGCGCCTTCCTGGCGGCCCGGTACGCGCGCGAACATCGTGATGCGGACGGAGCGGCGAGCTATTACGCCACAGCACTGAACCAGTCGCCCGGTGATGTGACCCTGGCGGACCAGGCCTATATCACCGCGCTGTTGGCGGGGCGTATGAGCGATGCGGCCCGCTATGCGGGCGAGTCGGTTGCGATGGGTGATCCCAGCCGTCTGGCCGGGCTCTATTTGGCGACTGATCTGATGGCGCGGCGTCGCTATGATGAAGCGGTGGACGTGCTTGATCAGGCACCACCCTACGGCCCGTTCAATGCGTTCATCGCTGAGATTTTTCTGCATTGGGCATTGGTCGGCGATGACCGTAGCGAGATTGCGCTGACCCAGGCGCGGCGTATGACCGCCCATGGCCAGCTGCTGCCGTTCATCGCCTTTCATCGGGCCCTCCTTGAAGAGGCTGCCGGTGACCTGGAAGCCGCGGACCAGGGCTATCGCGCCGCTGTGTTTGGCTCGGCCTTCCCGCGGATGACGACGCAGCTTTATGGCGGCTTCCTTCAGCGCCAGGGCGAGCGCGAGAATGCGCGAGCGCTGTATGAGGAATATCTGGCGACGGTCCCGTCTGACCCGGTCATTTCGGCCGCGCTGGCGCGCCTTGAGGCCGGTGGCCGGCCGCCGCGGCGCCCGGCACCGGCCGAAGCTGCGGCCCTGGCGGCTTTCGGTCCCTCGGCCAGCCTGGCCGCCCAGACCGATATGGACCTGATCGCGCTCTATCTGCGCATGATCCAGCGGCTCGACCCGGACATGCACGCCAATCGCATCCTGCTCGGTGAGGTCCTGCAGCGGATCAACCTGCCCGATGCGGCCCTGGTCGAATATGCCGCTGTGCCTGAAGGCCCGCTCTACATCCCGGCCCAGGTTGACCTGATCTGGCTGACCGCCCGTCTCAACCGTATGGAAGAAGCCACCGCCATGGCGCGCGAATTGTTGGCCGAGACCGGCAATAATGAGGCGCGCCTGATCCTGGCAGATCTGTTGCGGGTCAATGGCGGTTGCGGTGAGGCCGCGGGCCTGTATGGCGATGTCGTCGCGGACAGGATCGCCAATGGCCGGCCGGTCGACTGGCGCTATCACTATTTCCGCGCCTCCTGCCTCTTCCTGGAGGGAGACGACGAGGCCGCTGAAAGCGAATACCTGCTGGCGCTGGGGGCCGGGCCGGATGAAGCCCAGGTGCTCAATGATCTCGGCTATCTCTGGATCGACCGTGGCGAGCGTCTGGATGAGGCCTTTGCCATGGTGGCGCGAGCGGCCGAGCTGGAGCCGGAACGCGGACATATTATCGACAGCCTCGGCTGGGCCCATTACCGCCTGGGCAATTACGAAGCGGCTGTCCTGACCCTTGAGCGCGCGGCGGCGCTGTCTCCGGGCAGTGCGACAGCGAATTTCCATCTCGGTGATGCCTATTGGCAGGTTGGCCGGCGTCTGGAAGCGCGCTTCCAGTGGCGCCGGGCGCTCGACCTGGAGCCCGATGCGGATGAGCGCGAAGCCTTGCTCGAACGGCTCGAACATGGTTTGCCCGCCGTGGAGAGCGTTGAGTTCGTGGAAAGTGCTCAACAGCCCGCCACTCCGTAAGCAGCAGAAAAAGCGGCATTATGTCGGCTACCATCAGCGAATTCGCCCCTGCCAAGATCAATCTCTCCCTGCGCGTCGGCCCGGCTCGGGCCGACGGCTATCATCCGCTCGACAGCCTGGTCACCTTCGCCGACTGGGGTGACATGATCACGGTGCGCGACGAGGTCGCGCTGATGATGACCATGGGCGGCGAGACGAGCCGCGATCTGCAGGAGGAAGAGCATAATCTCGTTCTGCGGGCCGCCCGTCTGCTGCAGGACAAGGCCGGGGTCGACAAGGGCGCGGTCATCCACCTGCAAAAGGACATCCCGGTCGCGGCCGGGCTGGGCGGCGGGTCTGCCGATGCCGCAGCAACCCTGCGTGCGCTCAACCGGCTCTGGGACCTCGACTGGGAGCTCGACCGGCTCGCCGAGATCGCTCTCGAGCTGGGCGCAGACGTGCCGGCCTGTGTCTATTCCCGCCCCCTTCGCATGCGCGGGATTGGCGAGGAGATCGAGCTGATCGGCAAGTTTCCTTCGCTGACGGCTGTGATCATCAATCCCGGCGTACCTGTTCCCACCGGCGAAGTCTTTGCCGCCTATGATGAAACCGACCCGGCGCCGCTGCAGCCGGGACGGGCGCTGGGCGGGCATATCCTCGACTGGCTGGCCCGCGAGCCCAATCATCTCGAGCGTCCGGCCATGCGGGTGGCTCCGAAAATCAAGCGGGCGCTGGACTGGCTCAAGCGCCAGGATGGCGCTGAACTGGTGCGCATGTCGGGATCCGGAGCGAGCTGTTTCGCGCTGTTCTCCGATGATGAAAAAGCCGAGCGTGCGGCGGACAGCTATGACGGCTTTGCCATCGAGGTGGGTCTGGCCGGCATTGCTGACGGCGAGGTCACCTATGCGGGGGACGGCGAATGATGGAGCTGTTTGCGCCGGCTTTCCCTGTCCTTTGCGCGTTCCTCACGGCGCTTTTCGGCGCTGTTCTGGTGCGCTTTGCGGGCATACTCGACCATCCCAACAGCCGCTCCAGCCACACCGCGCCGACGCCGCGCGGTGGCGGGCTGGCCGTGCTGGCGGGTCTGTTCGCCGGTGTGATCTGGCTCGCACCGCTGGCGCCGAACGAGGCCGTGCTGATCATAGCCGTTCTCGTCGCCGGTGCGATCTCCGGGTTGATCGGCCTGCTCGACGATCTCTTCACCCTGCACGAAGGCTTTAAATTCATAGCCTTTATCTTCCTCTCCATCGGTCTGGCCCTGGCCCTGGGGCCGGTTACCGAACTGGGAGTCACCCTGCCGCTTGCGGTCGGGTTGGCCGGTTCGGCGCTCTGGCTGTTCACCGTGACCAATGCCGTCAATTTCATGGACGGAGCGGATGGTCTCATGGCCCTGTCGCTGATCCCGGCAGCTCTGGCCATCTGGGTCATGGGTGAGGGCGCTGTGGCAGCCCTTTCGGTGCTGTTGGCGGCGGCTCTGGGCGGGTTTTGCGTGCTCAACCTGCCGCTGTTCGGGCCCCGTGGCGGGCTGTTTGCGGGTGATATCGGGTCACTGGGCGTGGCGATGATGCTCGGCGGTCTGGCCCTTGCCTTCGCCGTGACCGGACCGGCCGGTTCGGTCTGGCTCGCCCCGCTTCTGCTGATACCGCTCCTGGGCGATGTGCTCCTGACCATGGCCTCGAGGGCCAAGGCCAAGTGCAATCTACTCGCGGCGCACCGGGCCCATGCCTACCAATTGCTCCTGCGCCTGCGCTGGAGCCATCGCGATGTGGCGCTGGTGTGGGCGGTCATGGCTGTCATGGCGGCCATGCTCGCCTGGCTCGGGCATGCCAGTGGCGCAGAAGGTGTGAAATTCGTGATGCTCCTGATCGGAGCCGGGGCCTTCACCCTGTTTCATCGCTGGGTGAGGCGTCAGGCCAAGGATCGCGGCCTGGATACGCTGCACTGAGCGGCGTTCAGTAGGCCCGCTCAACCACGAAATCGGCGAGATTTTCCAGCGCCTCACGCCATTCATTGGCAGGAAAACGCTGCAGCGCCAGGCGGGCCTTGCGGGCATGATCCCGGGCAGCATTGACGGTGGCGTCGATGGTCTTGCGCGATTGCATATAGTCCATCGCCTGCTCGAAATCGCCTTCGCGCTGATCCGTCTCGGCGATCACGCGCTGCCAGAATTCGCGCTCTTCGCCGCTCGCCTGCTTGAGGCAGAGGGCCACCGGCAGGGTCACCTTGCCTTCGCGGAAATCATCGCCGACGGCCTTGCCCAGCTTGGCGGCGCGGCCGCCATAATCGAGCGCATCATCGACCAGCTGGAAGGCGAGGCCAAGCTCGCGGCCATAGGTTCTCAGCGCGTCTTCATCGCTCTCGGACCGGCCCGCGACAATGCCGGAGACCTGGGCCGCAGCGGCGAACAGGGCGGCGGTCTTGGCGTCGATGATTTCCATATAGGTGTCGACCGAGGTCGACAGATCCTTGACCGCGGACAGCTGGCGAACCTCGCCCTCGGCAATGGTGGAGGCCGCAGCGGACAGGACACCCAGTGCCTTCATCGACCCGGCTTCCACCATCAGGGAGAAGGAGCGGGCAAACAGGAAGTCGCCGACCAGCACGCTGGAGGCATTGCCCCAGATCAGATTGGCGGCGGTCTTGCCGCGGCGCATCCCGCTTTCATCGACGACATCATCGTGTAGCAGGGTGGCGGTGTGGATGAATTCGACCGCGGCCGCGAGCTTGATGACGCTGTCTTCGGTAAAGCCGAGAAGATTGCCCGCAGCGACAGTGATCATCGGACGGACGCGCTTGCCGCCGGCCTCGATGAGATATTTCGCCAGTTCCGGGATCAGTTCGACATGGCTGTCCAGGCGTTCCAGGATCAGTCCGTCGACCCGCCGCATGTCGTCATAGGCCAGCTCTGCGAGGCGCTCGGCGGCATTGGGCGTCGGCGCGCTTTGCGATACAGGGGAATTCAGACTGACCATGCTGTCCACGCCGGCGAACCTCTTGCGGGCCCAAGATTGACCGTGACAATAGGAATCTCGACCCCTCGCGGCAAGCGGCGAGCGCGGTGGCAATTCAGCGCAGGAGCTCAAAACGCTGTGAAAGACGTCCTGAAAACCCCCGATCCGGTGAAAATGTCCTTTGCCCAGCACGTGTTGGAAGAGGCCGGAATCGACTGTGCTGTCTTCGACACGGCTACCTCCTCAATGTATGGCGGCGGCTTTTCCTCGATCCAGCCCCGCCTCGCCGTCGCCGATGAAGACGAGCACCAGGCCAAGACCCTGTTGCTCAAAGCCTTCAAGGAAGCGGAGGGACAGGAACCGGATCTGGGCCTGAAATGATCGAAACCGATCAGTCCACCCTGCTCGATGGCCGTGTGCGCCTTAACCAGCCGGTCAAGGGCTATCGCGCTGGCATGGATGCGGTCCTTCTGGCCGCCAGCCTCGAGGCGAAACCGGGCACCCATGTCGTCGAGCTCGGCTGCGGCGTTGGCGGCGCGCTTCTGTGCGCGGCACGGCGGCTGGAGGGGGTGAATTTCACCGCCTGGGAGCGTGAAGCCTGGGCCGCCGAGATCGCCCGCTCCAACGTCAATGAAAACGGCCTCGCGGACCGGGTGGAGATCGTCTCCGGTGACATCTCCGCGATCGCGCCGCGTCCGATGGCCGACCAGGTCTTCTGCAATCCGCCCTTCTTTGATGACCCGTCCAGCCTGCGCACTCCGGCGCCGGAAAAACAACATGCCTGGCTGACTGGCGACACGCCCTTGCCGGTCTGGACCAAGGCGGCCGCCCGCCTGATCAAGGGGCAGGGCTATCTCACCTTCATCCACCGTGCCGATGCCTTGCCGGACATTCTCAGTGCCACCGAGCGCGAATTCGGGTCCGTCGTCATCAAGCCGGTCCAGCCGCGCGCCGGCCGCGAGGCCAAGCGGGTCATCGTCCGGGTCCGCAAGGGCGGCCGCGCCCCGGCGCGGATCCTGGCGCCGCTGGTTCTGCATGCCGGCGAAGAGCGCGCCTATGCGCCCGAGGTACAGGCGATCTATGCGGGCGGAGCGTTGGGGTTGGAGTGATCCAATAATTGTCATCCCTGACGAAGGCCCCGCGCAAGCGGGGCGCAGATCAGGGACCTCGAGAAGCCTGGCTGGGTCCCGGATCTTCGCCCGGGTCAGGCCCGGGCTTTCGTCCGGGATGACAAATTTAAAATTCCCGTATAAGTTGTATTTATGTTCTCGGTATACCTGCTTGCTTCACGCCGTCACGGTACGCTCTATTGCGGCGTTACCAATGACCTGCTGCGGCGTGTCTATGAGCACAAGGCAAAGATAGCGATCGGGTTCACGGCCAAATACAATGTCGACAAGCTGGTTTGGCACGAGGCTCATGAGCTGGTCGTCAACGCGATCACGCGCGAAAAACGTATCAAGCGTTGGCGGCGAGCCTGGAAGGTCGAGCTCATCGAGCAAAGCAATCCCGATTGGCGCGACTTGTACTTCGAGCTTGGAGGCGCCGACCCCAATGAAGTTATCCCCGAAGGAATGCGGCTGAGCGACGAACATCGATAACCTCGCTTTGTCATCCCTGACGAAGGCCCCGCACCAGCGGGGCGCAGATCAGGGACCTCGACGCGCCAGGCTGGGTCCCGGATCTCCGCCCGGCTCAGGGCCGGGCCTGCGTCCGGGATGACAAATTGAGGGATTGCTGGGTAAGAACGCCCTTGCTTATCAGTGACCTCGATGGGCCTGGCTGGGTCCCGGATCTCCGCCCGGCTCAAGGCCGGGCCTGCGTCCGGGATGACAAGTGGAGGGATTGCTGGGTAAGAAAACCCCATGCTCGAACTCACCCTCATCCTGGTCATTCTCGCCGCCGGTTTTTTCCTCTTCGGTCGCAAGCGCGCGACCGCAAAACGCGATGACGCCGCTGAGACCGCGCGGCGGGCGGTTGAAGCCCAGCTTGACCCCAGTGACGACAAGGACTCTCGCGCTTGAATTGACCGCCGGGCACGCCTAGTGTCCGGCCAAATTCAGCACCTGTTGCGCCTATCGCCGGAAATTCATCGATGTCGAATAAAAACGCCCCGTCTTTCCAGGAGCTTATCCTGCGTCTGCAAACCTATTGGGCGTCCAAGGGCTGTGCCATCCTGCAGCCCTATGATGTCGAGGTCGGCGCCGGGACGCTGCATCCGGCCACCACGCTGCGCTCGCTTGGGCCGCGGCCGTGGAGTGCCGCCTATGTCCAGCCCTCGCGCCGTCCGGCCGATGGCCGCTATGGCGAGAACCCGAACCGGTTGCAGCATTACTATCAGTTCCAGGTCCTGTTGAAGCCGTGCCCGGCGGATATCCAGGACCTCTATCTCGGCTCGCTCGACGCCATCGGCATTGATCGCGAATTGCATGATGTGCGCTTTGTCGAGGATGACTGGGAGAACCCGACCGTGGGCGCCTGGGGCCTGGGCTGGGAAGTCTGGTGTGACGGGATGGAAGTCAGCCAGTTCACCTATTTCCAGCAGGTCGGCGGTCTCGATGTCGATCTCGTCTCCGGCGAGCTGACTTACGGGCTCGAACGCCTGGCCATGTATGTCCAGGGCGTGGAGAATGTCTACGACCTCGATTTCAATGGCGCCGGCATGAAATATGGCGATGTCTTCCTGGAAGCGGAGAAGCAATACTCCGAATTCAACTTCCACCATGCCGATGTCGACATGCTGATCGAGTGGTTCAAGGGCGCGGAGAGCCAGTGCAAGGCGCTGCTCGAGCTCGACAAGCCGCTGCCGCTGCCGGCCTATGATTTCTGCCTGAAGGCCTCCCACCTGTTCAACCTGGTCGATGCCCGCGGCGCCATTTCCGTCGCCGAGCGCGCCAGCTGGATCGCCCGCGTCCGCGAGCTCGCCAAGGGCTGTGCCGAGGCCTGGGTCAAGCAGGAGCGCGCAGCCATGGAGGCGGCGGAATGAAACTCCCCCTCCGTGGTGGCTGCCAGTGTGGTGCGATCCGGTTCGAGATCACCAAGAAGCCGCTGACGCTGTATTGCAATCACAGCCTGGACAGCCAGCAGGAAACCTCCTCGGCCTTTTCCATGTCGCTGCTGGTGCCGCGCGACGGGTTCAAATACCTCAAGGGCGGGCCGAAGACGTTCGAGATCAAGAACGAAACCGGCAAGGCCAAGAAGTCGGCCCTGTTCTGCGAGAAATGCGGCACCCGTATCGCGCATGATACCGAGGGCAATCCGTCGATCTCGGTCAAGGCCGGGTCGCTGGATGATCGCGCCAATCTCAAGCCCGTCGGTCATATCTGGGTCAAGCATGCCCAGGACTGGACGGTCTTTCACGAAGACGAACTGATTTACGAAGAAGCCCCCGATGATGGCTATTTCGCCCTCATGGAACGCTGGGCCGCACAAGAGCACGCTTGATGTCTGAACTCCTTTTCGAAGTGTTCTGCGAGGAAATCCCCGCAGGCATGCAGGCCAAGGCGGCCAAGGATCTTGAAGCCGCGCTGGTCAAGGCGCTGGGTGAGGCGGGTCTGAAGGCCGAGAGCACGACGGCCCTGGTCGGGGCGCGCCGTTTGAGCGTGGTCATGACCGGTTTGCCGGCCAAGGCGGACGATGTGCGCGAGGAGCGCAAGGGGCCGCGTGTCGGGGCGCCGGAAAAGGCGCTGCAGGGCTTCCTGCGCGGTGCCGGCCTCGATAGCACCGACAGCTGCGAACAGCGCGAAGACAAGAAGGGCGCCTTCTGGGTCGCCATTATCGACAAGCCGGGCCGGCAGACCACAGAGGTCGTCGCCGAGGCTATTCCGGCCATCCTGCAGAATTTCCACTGGCCCAAATCGATGAAGATCGGCGAGGGCGAGAAACAGCAGCGCTGGGTGCGTCCGATCCAGCGCCTGCTGTGCGTCTTCGACGGCGAGGTGGTGCCGTTCAAGGTCTTCGGTCTGGAAACCTCCAACATCACCGAAGGTCATCGCGTGCATGGCCGTGGCCCGTTCACCGTCACCGGTTTTGCTGACTACAAGGCGCAGCTGGAAGGCGAAGGCCATGTCATCCTCGATGCTCAAGACCGCAAGCGCATGATCATGGACGGCGCGACCAAGGCGTGTCGCGATGCCGGGCTGGAACTGGTCGAGGACCAGGGGCTTTTGAACGAGGTCTGCGGTCTGGTGGAATGGCCGGTGCCGGTGCTCGGCGAGATGGATCCGGACTTCCTCGACCTGCCGCCGGAGGTCATCACCCTGACCATGAAGACGCACCAGAAGTATTTCGCGGTGCGCGATCCCAAGACCAACACGCTGTCGGCGCATTTTGTCACCGTGGCCAACCAGACGGCGCCGGATGGCGGCAAGGCGATTGCCGCGGGCAATTCCCGCGTCCTCTCTGCCCGCCTCGCTGATGCGCGCCACTTCTGGGACAATGATCGCAAGACGCCGCTCTCCGACATGGTGGGCGAGCTGTCCAAGGTGACCTTCCACGAAAAGCTCGGCACGGTGGCCGACAAGGTCGACCGCGTCGCTGCCCTGGCCCGTGAGCTGGCCCCGGTTGTGGGAGCCGACGCGGACTTGGCCGAGAAGGCCGCGCGCCTCGCGAAGGCCGATCTCGTTTCCGAAATGGTCTATGAATTCCCCGAGCTGCAAGGCGCCATGGGCCGTTATTATGCGATGGAGCAGGGCGAAGACGCCGCCGTCGCCGACGCCATCAAGGCGCATTACAAGCCGCAGGGCCCGTCTGACGCAGTGCCGGTGGAGCCCGTCTCCGCCGCCGTCGCCCTGGCCGACAAGCTCGACACGCTGGTCGGCTTCTGGGCCATTGATGAAAAACCGACCGGTTCCAAAGACCCGTTCGCCCTGCGCCGCGCGGCGCTGGGGGTGATCCGGATTTTGTTGGAGGGGGATTTCCGCATTCGTGTCCGCGATGGATTTGCCACCGCGCTTTCCTCATTCGGAGCAATGACGCGTAGCGGAAAGTGGGCAGGCTTTGATCAGGGGGCGGCCTATCGCGACGCGCCGATGTTGGACGATCTCCTCGCCTTCTTCGCGGACCGCCTCAAAGTCCACCTGCGCGATGAGGGCATCCGCCATGACGTCATCGACGCCGTCTTCGCCCTGGGCGATGACGATCTCGTGCGCGTGACGGCACGCTCTCGCGCCCTGCAGGGCTTCCTCGACACCGAGGACGGCACGGCGCTGCTGGCGGGCTACAAGCGCGCTTCCAACATCCTCAACAAGACCGAGGACATGCCGGAAGGCTCCCATGATGCCGGCGCGGCGGTGGAAGCGGCCGAGACGGCGCTGATGGGGGCTCTGGCGCAAGCCGGGCCCAAGGCGCAGGCGGCGCTGGAGGCGGAGGACTTCACCGCAGCCATGGCGGCGCTGGCGATGCTCCGTGCACCGATTGATGCTTTTTTCGAGTCTGTGACCGTTAACAGTGACGACGACTTGTTGCGCCGCAACAGACTTCTTCTATTGTCCGACATCCGCGCCGCGATCCATGCAGTGGCCGATTTCGGACGGATCGAGGGTTAGTTCGCTATCTCTTTGAATAGCGGCAAGAATTGAAAGACGGAGGGCGCGTCATGAGCGCAGACGTGATGACCGGAACCAAATGGGTCTACGCATTCGGCGGCGGCGATTCGGAAGGCGAAGCGGGCATGCGCACGCTCTTGGGCGGCAAGGGTGCCAACCTCGCTGAAATGGCCAAGCTGGGCCTGCCGGTACCGCCGGGCTTCACCCTGACCACCTCTGTCTGTACCGCCTATTACGAAAATGACCGGCAATATCCGGCCGAGCTGAAAGGTCAGGTCGAGACCGCCCTGGCGCAGCTGGAAGAGACTGTCGGCAAGAAGTTCGGCGATCCGGCCAATCCGCTGCTGGTCTCGGTGCGCTCCGGTGCCCGTGCCTCCATGCCGGGCATGATGGACACGGTCCTCAATCTCGGCCTCAACGACACCACGGTGGCGGGCCTGGCCGAATTGTCCGGCGACAAGCGCTTTGCCTATGACAGCTATCGCCGCTTCATCCAGATGTATTCCGACGTCGTGCTCGGCGTTGATCACGGCATTTTCGAAGACATTCTCGACGCCTTCAAGGACGAGAATGACTACCAGCTCGATACCGATCTGAGCGCCGATGACTGGGAAGAAATCGTCGGCGAATACAAGCAGGCAGCCGCGTCCGAGCTGGGCCGCGATTTCCCGTCTGACCCGCGCGAGCAGCTCTGGGGTGCCATCGGGGCGGTGTTTGCTTCCTGGATGAATGACCGCGCCAAGACCTATCGCAAATTGCACGACATCCCGGCCAGCTGGGGTACAGCGGTCAATGTGCAGGCCATGGTGTTTGGCAATATGGGTGAGACGTCGGCCACCGGCGTTGCTTTCACCCGCGATCCCTCGACCGGCGATACCGGCTATTACGGCGAGTTCCTGGTCAATGCCCAGGGCGAGGACGTCGTCGCCGGCATCCGCACGCCGCAATGCCTGACCGAGGCGATGCGCGAGAAGATGGGCGATGACGCCCCGTCGATGGAAGCGGCCATGCCGGACAGCTATGCCGAGCTGGCAGCCGTGTTCGACAAGCTCGAGCGCCACTATCGCGACATGCAGGACATCGAGTTCACGGTCGAGCAGGGCCGTCTGTGGATGCTGCAGACCCGCAACGGCAAGCGCACCGCCAAGGCGGCGCTGAAGATCGCCGTCGACATGGCTTCGGAAGGCCTGATCACCGAGAACGAAGCGGTGATGCGCGTCGATCCGGCTCAGCTCGACCAGCTCCTGCACCCGACCCTCGATCCCGACAGCGAGCGCGATGTGCTCACCGCCGGCCTGCCGGCTTCGCCGGGCGCAGCGTGCGGCGCCGTTGTCTTTGACAGCGATGAAGCCGAGGAGCGCGCCAAGTCGGGTGAGAAAGTCATCCTCGTGCGCATCGAGACCTCGCCGGAAGACATTCACGGCATGCACGCGGCGGAAGGCATTGTCACCGCGCGCGGCGGCATGACCTCGCACGCCGCCGTGGTGGCGCGCGGCATGGGCCGCCCCTGTGTCTCCGGCGCCGGTCAGATCAAGATCGACTACAACGCCAAGAGCTTCACCGTCGGCCGCCGGGTCATCAAGGATGGCGATATCGTCACCATTGACGGCGCCTCCGGCCAGGTCCTGTTTGGCGAAGCCAAGATGATCAAGCCGGAGCTGACCGGTGATTTCGCCAAGCTGATGGCCTGGGCCGACGCCTCGCGCCGGATGAAAGTCCGCACCAATGCGGAAACCCCAGCCGATTGCGAAACCGCGGTCGAGTTCGGCGCGGAAGGCATCGGCCTGTGCCGTACCGAGCACATGTTCTTCGACGCTGACCGCATCGCGGCGGTGCGTGAAATGATCCTCTCGGACGGCCAGGACGGCCGCGTCACGGCGCTGGACAAGATCCTGCCGATGCAGCGCGACGACTTCAAAGCCATCTTCCGCATCATGGAAACGCGTCCGTGCACGATCCGCCTCCTGGATCCGCCGCTGCACGAATTCCTGCCGCACACGGCCGAAGACGTCGCTGATGTGGCTGAAGCCACCGGCCTGTCCGCCGAGCTGCTGATGCAGCGCGCCGGGGATCTGGCGGAAAGCAATCCGATGCTCGGCCATCGCGGCTGCCGCCTGGGTATCACCTATCCGGAAATCTACGAGATGCAGGCACGGGCGATCTTTGAAGCCCAGGTCGCCGTGGAAAAGGAAACCGGTGTGAAGCCGGTCGCCGAGGTGATGATCCCGCTCGTCGCCACCGCCGCCGAGCTCTCCATCCTCAAGGCCCGTGTCGCCGGTGTGGCCGCGGCCGTGGCGGAAGAGACCGGTGGTGAGCCGAAATACCTGATCGGCACCATGATCGAACTGCCGCGCGCCGCCTTGCGCGCCGGTGATATTGCCCGTGATGCCGAGTTCTTCTCCTTCGGGACCAATGATCTGACTCAGACGACTTTCGGTCTGTCACGAGATGATGCCGGCAAATTCCTCGGTGATTATCTCGAGGCCGGGATCTTCGAGAAGGACCCGTTCGTCTCCCTCGACAAGGATGGCGTCGGTGACCTCGTCCAGATCGCAGCCGAGCGTGGCCGCGCCCAGCGCGACGGCCTGAAACTGGGCATTTGCGGCGAGCATGGCGGTGATCCGGCATCGATCGATTTCTGTGAGGAAACCGGGCTGGATTATGTGTCCTGTTCGCCATACCGCGTACCGATTGCACGTTTGGCGGCCGCCCAGGCCCATTTGCGGCGACAGGGTTAAGTGGTTGATAAAGAGTAAACAACCGCGTTAACCCGCCGCGACAGGCGAATCATTTCATATTTGTAAGCCAACCGGGTAGTTGACCCGTATGGTGTAATTCCATAGTGAGGCGCGCTCGCTTCATGAAGGATTTAGCTTGATCTTTCATGACCCGCGCGCCGGAAGGCGATGCGATTACGGTAACACGATGAGTGCAGTAGAGCGCATGGATTTGGACACGGCACGCAGCCAGCAAAAGCAGGTGGCGACAGCATTGCATTTGCTGGCGACGATCCTGCTTGGCATTGCGGTGATCTATGCCTTGCACTTTGCCTCCGTCCGTGTGCGTGCCCAGGACGAGAATCTCGAGACGATTGCCCTGGCCCAGCGCATTCTCGACCAGGAAGCCGCCAGCGGCATGCCGGGCTACATCCAGCTCGCCTCGCAGCAGCTCAGCGCCAATGGCGAGACCGGCCTCAGTGTCGGCACCCGTCCGCTCAATGATCTCTATGCCGAGACCAGCGCGCTGTTCGACGGTATTTCCCGCCGCTCCTCCGAACTCGATTGCCTCGCCGAGGCCGTCTATTACGAGGCGCGTTCCGAGCCCCGCGTCGGTCAGATGGCCGTGGCCCAGGTCGTTCTCAACCGCGTTGACAGCCGTCACTGGCCGAACACGATCTGCGGTGTTGTCTACCAGGGCTCCGAACGTCGCACCGGCTGCCAGTTCACCTTCACCTGTGATGGGTCCCTCGAACGTGCGCCTTATGGCCGGGGCTGGCGCAATGCGGTCGAGGTTGCGGGCCTGGCGATGATGGGATTCGGCGAAGACGTGACCCGGACGGCGACGCACTATCACACCGTGGCGGTCGACCCGATCTGGAATGATAGCCTGATCCGCACTCGTCATATCGGCACGCACATCTTCTACCGCTTCCCGAACTGGCGCGAGCGCCGGGCCGGTGTGCTGCAGGACCGCGACGCCTAAGTCCCGGCTTTCTCATTCAGTTGCGCGATAGTTCTTGTTAACGGCTTCATCCGATAGTCGGCACAAGTGTATGTTGAATGCCCGGTTGAGGCATAAGGATGCAAAGCGCCCATGGTTGGTAAACCTGCCGAACGTCTCTGGCTGAGCATGGCCGACAGCCCGCGCACTCGCGTCCTGTCCAAGGCACTCGCCAAGGGGCTGGACATGACCGTCTATCTCGGCCCGACCATGGATCCGGCCGGACCAGTGGCGCTGATCGTCGCCGATGACGCCCACGCCAACCGGATCAATGAAGCCAAGACCAATGCGGCACCCGGACAACGCTCCATCCTGGTCACCCAGGGCGGTCGCCCTGGCGCACGGGCTGATCTCTATGTGGCGCACGACACCGATGCGGGTTCCCTGGTCAATGCTGTGTCCGGCCTCAGCGCCTACCGCTCCCAGGAATTGGTCCTGAACAAGAGCGGCGGCGCGGAACAGGGCGCTGTCCTCGCCCTCAGCGAGGGCGAGTTCCGGATCCGCACCCTGGCCGAAGCCCAGCATGTCGCGGTATTCCTGGCGCGCAGCGCGCCGAAACCCGTGGCCACCGCAGTCGGCATCTATGTTCTGCTCTCGAGCGCCATCGAGCACGGCAATCTGGAATTCTCCGCCGAGGAAAAGGCCCAGGGTCTTGCCGAAGGCAAATGGGAAGCCAAGCTGGCCAAGCGCCTGCGGGAACCGGCCTTCGCCGAGCGCGTGGTCAAACTGCGCTATCAGCGCGGCCGGCGCCTGATGTCCTTGCTGATCCAGGATGACGGCGAGGGCATTGATGCAGAAACAGCCGAAATGGCCAATCCGACCCGTACCGGCCATCGCGGCCGGGGTATCAAACTGGCTAAGGGATTGGGTTTCGCCAACGTCTCCTATCTCGGCATCGGCAATACGGTGGAGGCTTCCATGGTTCTGCCCGATATCGGTGAGATCGGCGAAACGCGCGCGGCGAGCTGATTGCCCGCTGGCCGTGGCACGCTTTGCCCTACGCTTTCAAACACATGCCGGGCATCCGGCTGCGCGTTTCAAAACCAGCGCTTAACCTAAGCTTCACATGCCTTTTTCGCTGTGCATCGCAGGCGCCGGATATTTCACTTCTAAATGAATTCGAGTAGGGTCAAGTCACACGGTAGGGCGGCCGAGGTACTTCATGGATTGGGCAAAACAGATACGCGAATTGCGGTTTCACGAGCGTTTGAAACAACAATGTCTCGCGGACCAGCTCGGCGTTTCCCAGGCCCTGATCTCCCAGTGGGAGCGCGGAGTGGCCTTGCCGCCGCCGCGCCATCAGGAAATCCTGCGCCAGCGTTTTACCGTTTCTCCGTCCGAACAACTCCTGCGCTCGATCAAGGCCAGCGTGATCTCCAGCCCCAATGTGGCCGGCCTGTTGTCGGTACGGCGGGGCAAGGTCATTCTCGAGGCGCAGAGCGAGGCCGGCTACGCCCTGATGCCACTCATGTCCCGGGATGATCTGGGCGAGCCGATGAATGGCAAGTTCGGCGAAGAGGTCGACGAGAATTATCGGCGCATCGTCCATTCAGACATTTTCTGTGGTGATGTCGCCTCGGTCCGGACCTGGTCGCACATCAACCGTCATGGCCGCGAAATTTGCGCCGTTTCTGCCTATACGCCCTTCTGTCTCGACAATGGCGACTGGTATCTGCGCTCGGAGATGCGCGAGCTCGATAGCGAAAGCGCAAGCCACTGGTTTGCCCGTCATGACCAGTTCGAAGTGATGAGATTTAACCTGTAGATCACTTGGCGAGCCGCTTTGTGCGCCCTACCTGTTAGGTATGGCCGATACAGAAACACTTCCGCGCGAACTGCCGCTTTTTCCTCTCGGGGGAACGATTCTCCTGCCTGGAGAGGTCCTGCCGCTGAACGTGTTCGAGCCGCGCTATCTCAACATGGTCGATGATGTGCGCCGGGGCCAAGGCCATATCGGCATTATCCAGACCCGCGAGGGCGGCTCCCCTGACAAGCCGGATCTGGCGCGTGTCGGCTGCGCCGGCCGGCTGGACCAGTTTCAGGAAACCAGCGATGGCCGCTATCTGATTACCTTGCGCGGGGTCAGCCGATTCACCCTCGCTGCAGAGATTGAAACCGCAGCCCCCTATCGCGTGGCGCGTACCGATTATCTCGCCTTCGAACATGATCTGGAACCGCGCCGGGCTCCGGAAGAGGGGCGGGAACGCCTCATTCGCCTGCTCGAGGTCTGGCTGGAATCGGAAGGTCTGAGCACCGACTGGGACAGCCTGGGGACCGCGCCGCTGCCGCGCATGATCGACCAGCTTTCCATGATCGCGCCCTTTGCCGCTCCGGAACGCCAGCGTCTGCTGCTCGCCAATGACTGTACCGAACGCCTGGAAGTGATGGAGACCATTCTCGCGGCCCGCATTGCTGGTAGCGCCGACGGGTCCATGCACTAGCGCGGTTTTGGTGCTTTTCCTGTTTCGCTGGAACAGCGGCTCAGGCAACGGCAGTCCAGCGCGGGATCTGCCGCCAGGATATCCAGAAATTCGTCCAGGGCCTCGCTGATCAGGCTTTGCTGAGACCGGTCCAGCACGGCGGCCGCGAGGCGCAGCCGGCGTTTCTGTGCGGCGTTGAGGCGTATCGTCGTCTTGTGCCGGGCGGGCAGGTTCTCGACCAGACGGGGCTTCGGGCTCTGCGATGGCGCGGGCGGGCGCGGATTGGGCCGCGGGCGTTGCGGTTCCGGTTGGGGGTGCGGAGCTGCGGTTTCGATCACCGGTGCGGCCCGTTCGATCAGGCCGGGCACCAGGCCGGGCCGCGAGGCCGGCATGGCTTCACCCTTGCGAGCGAGCAGACCGGCATGGAGCGAGGCGTATTTTTGACCCATGACGTGTCCTCTAGGCGCTGAAGCGTTTGCCGAAAGCCGGCCGGGCGGCGCTTGCGCGCCGGTCAGGCTTGCCCGGTGGCGGGCCGGTGTCCTCGCGCCGCCGCTCGATGCCGTCCCACTGGCCGGTGACATCACCGAACCGGTGCGAGCCCGGGGCAGCCGGCGGCGTCTCCGGCGTTTCCAGAGCCTGTTTGACAGCCGCAGCGGCGGCGCTCTCCCCGCTTTGCTTGAGCTGGGCCAGAGCCTTGGGCACCGGCGTGAGAATATCTTCGTCAAAAGTCTTGAGCGGATTGTCGATCAGGCGCGATGTGTCGCCGCGCAGACGGGCCAGGCGTTCGTCGAAATAGGCCCAGAGCTGGCTGATCTCGGCTGCTGACCGGCCGCCCGGATTGGCCTCGCCGACGGTGCGGCCGTCAATCATGGAGGCCGCGAAATCGACGCGGTGATGCAGGGTGACCGGCGCCACGGTGCCGTGCTGGGACAGCGCGATCGCGGTCTCTCCGGTAATGCGGGCGCGGGCCGTCGCGGAATTGACCACGAAGACCAGCGGCTTGTTCTGATGCTGGACGATGTCGACGGTTGGGCCCACGGCGCGCAAATCATGCGGGCTGGGCCGGGTCGGCAGGACGACAAGATCGGCATGAGAGACGATCTCCGAAATGGCCGATGTGATGGCCGGCGGTGTATCGATCACAATCAACCGGTATCCCGCCGCGGATAGCGCCTCGATATCGCGGGCCAGATCCGGCACCGAGATATGGGCGAAAGCCGGCGTGTCCGCGGCCCGGGCATTCCACCATTTCGCCATCGAGCCCTGCGGATCGGTATCGATCAGGGCGACAGGGCCCGCGCCGGCGCGCTCGGCTTCAACCGCCAAGTGCGCCGACACGGTAGTCTTGCCGGACCCGCCCTTCTGCGAGGCGAAAACAACGACCTGGGCCAAGGGCGTTGTCTCAGGATCTCGATCCGGCAATTGCGTCATGCTTCACCTCTTGTCTGACCGCGCCTCTCAATGCGGCCTGAGTGCGATGAAACCAGACGCAAATTTCCGGCGACCTAAGCGGGAGCACGCAAATTGAAACGAGTTTGTCTCAAAGCTTGCGGTGCAGGCGCGTGGCGCTAGGCTGCGACCAGCCCAGGGGGATGATGATGCGTATATTGGGAGTGGCCGCACTGGCCATGCTGGCCGGCTGCACGGCCGAGGTCAGCGAGACTGTCACGGCACCAGACGCCGCGGCGCCGGCTGGCGAAGCCGCGTCGGAGATCGCGGAGGTCGCTGATGTCAGCCTTGATCTCTGCAGCCTGTCGGCCCAGCGTCGCTGGGACTATGCCGAAGGCCTGAGCGTGACCATTGATGCGGCGGTGTTCTGTGAAGACGGTCAGCGCATCGCCCGACGCGACATCATCGGGGCTGATGGCGCGCGCCTGTATGAATTCAGTGCCCCCGCCGAGCATGTCGCGGTTCTGGCCTGGGCGGAAAGCGATGACGCCTTCTTCGCGGCGTTTGCCGAATGGGCCGATCGCGATCCCTGGCGTACGCGCACATCAGACCTGCCCGCCTATGATGAGGGGGCAGAGTTCCCCTTCTATCCCGCGACCGATGACCCGGCCCAGTTCGAGGCCTGGCGCGCCGGCGATCATCCCATCGACTGTTTCGTCCAGGGCATGGAAAGCCTGATGTGCGTCGCCATGATCGACGGCGCGGCCGTGGAAATGGGCGTGCAGAGCTTCCCGGGTTAGGGGCTTGGACTAGTCCGTCGCGCCGGAATACTCGATCTCGGAAAACACCAGTTCGAAACTCTGGTCGAACGCCTGGAAGGCGGCGCTGCCGCGGATGGTCTGGGACAGCCGCGTCAGGACCGGGGCGGGCAGGTCGTCGAACTGGGTGAATTCCTGGACGATGTCGAGCGTGTTCAGGCGCACGGCCATGTGCGGCTTGAAGCTCTCCGGCGCCCACATGCGCAACTGCGTCACCACAGCCGGATCGCGCGACACGGTCAGCGCGCCGGTGAGATACTCGCCCATATCGATCTCTTCGCGGCCTTCCAGCTGCGGCTGGAAGCTGAACACCAGGGCATCGGCGGCCTCTTCGGCGAGGGCAAAACTGCCCGGCACGATATCGCTGTCATCGACGGAGAAGAACAGGCCCGAGCCATAGCCCTCGGCCGCGTCGTCGGCGTTCTCGCCGCGGCGGGAAAAGCCGGACCAGATCTCGGACTGGAAGTCGGACAGCTCGTCCTCGGCCGGTGAGACCAGCGTCCACTCCTCGCCGATCGGCTGGGCGCCGTCAAAACGGCCGACCAGGACACCGTCCTGCGTGGTCGCGGTCACCGTATAGCGCCAGGCGCTGGCCTCGGTCTCGTCGAGCCCGCGCGCCAGGGCGGTGTCGAGCAGAGGGTGAACGCTTTGCGCCAGCGCTGCGGGTGCCCACAGAACACAGGCAGCGGCAAACAGGACGGATACAGATTTCATGAGGTCATTCCCGGCAATTGCATCAAACACGACCCCTTCCCGGACAAAGCCCTAGCATGGATGGGCGCGCGGGAAGAGCGCGAAGTGGCGGGCTTACGGAAATGTCATGGGAGTCTTGAGACGGCTTCGCCGCGCACCCCATCCGACGTGCTGCTGCGCAGCCCGCCACCTTCCCCATCAAGGGGAAGGAGGGCGATATGTCTCCCTCCTCGCCCTTGATGGGCGAGGTCCCGCGAAGCGGGGGAGTGGGTGCGCGCCAAAGGCGCAAAACACAGGGGGAGCGTCAGCGTCACCTTCCCGCTAGCCGTCCCGGCGCAATCGCGCTTAACTGGCGCTCACAGAAGGGGACAAGTCATGAATCTGAGATCCTACACGCTCGAACTCTCCAACATTATTGCCTCCGTGCCGGAGGATAATCGCGGCGCCTTCCTGACCGCCTTCCAGGCCTCGGAGAAGAACCCGGTCGTGCTCTACGGGTTCAATATCTGGCTGGGTTTCCTGGGCATTGACCGTTTTCTCGTCGGCGACATCCTGGCCGGCGTGCTCAAGCTGATTACCTTTGGCGGTTTCGGCATCTGGGTCATTGTCGACTATTTCCTCATCGGCAGCCGCGCGCGCGAGAAGAATATCCAGCTGGCCCGCGAAATGGCGCGCAGCTTTGATCGCCGCAGCGTCGCCGCCCCGTCAGCCCAGTCCGCACCGGCCCAGACCTCCGGCGGCGAGGCTGCGCCGGACGCCGGCGATGGCGGTGATGGCGGCGAATAGGCTGCAAGCCTGACACGCGAAACCGCTACGCCGTCCCGGCGCATCCGTGCTAAACCCTCCCCGAGCAACCCTTGGGGGAGGGGATGGAAGACAATTCGGTTTTGGAGAGCTTGGCAACGGCCTGGCAGGCGATCACCGACAGCGCGCTCTACCAGGCCCTGGTCTCGGAACAGGCGCGGCGGGTCTATGTCTTCGCCCTGGCCTTCGCCATCAGCCTGTTCTCGGTCTACACCGCGCGCAAACCCTTCATTCGCCTGCACCGCTCGACCTCGATCGACACGCTGCGCCGGGTGCTGACCTATCGCGGTTCCAAACCCTCCACCCCGCGCGGCATCGCCCGCCGGCGGCAACGCATCCGCGATGATGCCCGCGCCTACTCCATGACCTCGCTGGGGCGGATCGGCCTGATTTTCGCCCTCGGTGTCATCGTGCCGCTGATCAGCGTGCTGACTATCGCCTGGATCGCGCCCTTCCTCTTTCCCGGCCATGCCGTCCTGATCGACGCCGATACCCGCCAGGCCATCGACACCCCGGCCGTCGGCGATCTCGCCGTCTTCACCGTCGACATGATCCTCAAGGGCGCTCTCAATGATGTCGCCGAAGTCTACGAGCTGAATTTCGGCGCCGTGCGCCACGCCTCGGACAATATCCTCTTCGGCCTCTACGTCCTGATGTTCCGCCTCGTCGCCGACTTCTTCGTCATCGGCCTCATCCTCTATGCCGGCCGCACGCTGTGGAACTGGCACAGCGTCACCGCCGGTTTCGACAAGAGCGCTGTCGTGGTCGAGGGGCTGGAGGAGTAGGGCGGGGGCTGGCTGGGCTGCTGGGCTTCGTCACGGGGTGTTTGAGAGCGCCTTCGGCGCGCACCCCATCCGGCCCAGCACTTCGCCCTGGCCCACCTTCCCCATCAAGGGGAAGGAGGGGAGCGAACTCGCCCTCCTCGCCCTCGATGGGCGAGGTGGATCGGCGCGAAGCGACGAGACGGAGTGGGTGCGCGGCGCAGCCGCAAAGGAAAGACCGGCGTCCAAAGCAACAAACGCCGGCACCACGGCCCGCTAGTAGTGCGGCCCATAGTGGCCGATCTTGTGGCGTTTTTCATAGGCCTCCTCCCGCTCGATCGCTTCATGCGCTTCGCGCACCAGTTCGAGCTGGCGGGCCGAGACGATGGAGGTGTCGCGGCCATGGCCCTCCGCCATGATCCGTGCCTGCTCGCTGTCATACTCATCTGAGAAGGCGAGAAACAGGCCGACGAGATGGCTGAAGCGATCGCCCGTGTGCAGCGTTGCCAGCGCCCAGGCGGGCAGGGCGCCCACATTGCCGGCATAAAGACTGTCCATGATCCCACCCAAAAGGCGACCCAGCTGATAGCCGGGATGCTCGGTTATATCGGCATAGGTCTCGACCTCTTCTGCGGCCTCCGCCTCATCCGCGCCGGGCCGGATTTCCGCCTCCTTCAGGCGCAGGAAACGCTCCGACAGCCGCGCCGCCTTCTCCGCCTGCACCAGATCGCCCGCCGCCGCAAACCGCGCCGCCAGACCCAGCGCCTGGTTCGCCGCCTCGACCACCAGCACCGGCTCCTCCGGCGCCAGGGGCAGCGCCTCATCGCCCGGCCTCACCTCCGGCAAGTCCGGCAAGACCCGCGCCGGCCGCGGCAAGTCCTGCTCGCGCCAGCCGGACTGCTTGGCCCACAGATACAGTGTCGCAATCGACACATCGACCGCTTTGGAAATCGTGACCATATCGACGCCATCGATGCGCATCTGCCGGGCGATGGCTTCAATCTCGGCACGTTCTTCAGGGGATCGTTTGCGTCCGGGCATGGGGCAAGTATGCGGGCGGATGCGGGGGTGGGGATAAGTTTTTGGGTGGGGGGCTACAGCTCGACGGCTTGAAGGCGCGCCGTCACATCCTCAACCCCGGGCAAGTCCCAAACGCTATCGCGCAGGTGAAACAGGTGGGCGTTGGTGTGTGTTGAATGGCGAGCGTTTGGTTCAACAAGCTCGTGCGGGATCAACGCGGCGCGTACCACCTCATACTCATCGCCGAAAATCACGCCGGCCAGCACGTCAAAGGGTTTCGTGTCCAGCTTGCGGATGGCGGATAGCTGCCGGGTCTTACGCGTCCGGTGCAGCCTGAGGCCCTTGATCTGATAGCGCACACCGACCTCATCGCGCGCGTCAAAGCCATGTTGCGAATTCGCTTCCTGCGTCCAGCCAAACGCCTTGCAGAAAATATACTCCGCCAGGTCGCCGGTCGGATTATTGGCCGAACGAAGGATGCCGCGATCATTGAGCGCGTGCGAGATGCGCGCGTGGAGGCGCAGTAGGTCGGCGCTGGGGAGTTCGGTGAGGTCGGGGAGCGGCATGGGGGATTGAGGTGTCTCCGAGCGGTAGCAAGTCAGGCAATGGTTGGACAGAATTTATGAACAGGTCTTCCCCCGTTTTCGCCTAGGTGGGGCATTAGACGTGGCTTAAAACGGTAGTTGTTACCGCTTTCCCTAAGTCGATTATTAGTTGATGCCCGCCGCCGATGATCGCGGGCTTTAGTCGTCGTTGGCGCCGGAAAAATAGGTTCTTTCTGCGAGTTCGAGTAGCGTGCTTTTCACCCTTCGATCGCTGCCGCTTCCTCCGCTCTTTTTAACTAGCCCTTTGTCTTGTAACTTGCTCGTTCTACGCCCCACTAGCTGATAGGTGACGTCGATCATCGATGATACTTCGCCTGCGGCCATCGCTCGGTGTTCATTGTGAAGCGTGCTTAGGATTTCTAGTTCGACGGGTTCGAGCCGTATCGCTTCCTCAGCAGCCTTGACCTCTTCGGTGAAATCCTCAGCTATATTCACGACCGCGCATTTTTCATCCAAGCACTTCGGGCAGCGCCACTGGTAAAGCTCAAGGCTTTCTTTTTGCTCTAACGGAAATGTCGCTTTGCAGTTGTCACATCGAATAGTTTGATTTGACGACAAAAAGTCGTGAATTGGCGCGCTTAAGTCAAAGCAACGTTGGACGAAATAGTTTCTGTATTGTCGACCTTCGGGGTAGCCCCAGCTAAAGCGTTCAAGCTCTGACAGGCCATAATAGAGTGCTAATACCGTTACCGGGTTTCCGTCTTTATCTCGAGTATCTTTGTATCGTGACAAAAGAAAATTTGCTTCAAGCGCGTTGAAAACATCACATAAACTTGAATTAACGTGGAAGTGCGTCACCGGTGGCGCGCTGAGATCACTGAAGTAGCTTCCACCAACGGAGCCCTCTGTGATCTTTTTTCGTAGCTCACGAAGTTCCTTCAATACAAAGTTCAGAAGCTTTTTCTGATTGTGGCGGTCCAGCTTATTGTCGAATGGTTCCAGCGCAAATCTATTCAAAACTTCAAAGTATTGGTTTATTGCAGACTCATAATACTTGCGCGAAGCGAGCCTGATTGCTGCACCAGTGACCGGTAGACTTTTTGCAACTCTGTCGAGGTAGCAGGTGTGAAGAAGTGAGCCCATCAACCGAGGGACGTTGAAAGTGGCTTGAAAAAGTAATCGTAAGTGGCTGTCCAAAGAAGCGCCGCTGTCGAAATACTCATTAATGTTCGCTCCGAACGCCTTGAATCTAGTGGTTAGGAGGCGCTTGGTATAGTCGATAGCAGATGCCTCCATTGATTGCACTTCCGTGGCTTCATAGAGATCCGAAAAGTCCAGTGAGAGGGTGTCGATCTTGGTTGGATCGATTGATCCGTAGTAAACTCGGCCTGGATAACCCGCGACTTTTAGCTTTATCGCTTCGTTGCTCGCGTTATTGAGTGGTGAAAGAACCACATCTACAAAAAGTCGCTGGTCAAGGTAGGAAAGCTCCGAGAAGTCATCGAAGAAAATGACCAATCGTTTCAGCTTGGACTCATCGAGAAGCGCCTGGATCTCCGATATTATCTCGTCAAACGGGAACGCTTTTAGAACAACGGTCGAGTACTCTTTATAAACCTCGCTGTCGTCGAGCGTTTTTTCAAAGTCGGAAGCGCTGGCTTGGCCTTCAGCTGAAACGTCGATTGGAGAAGCTTTACCCTTGATATGAGCCTCGCCACCGGTTTCTCTCTGCGAGAGTTGCTGGTTCTTCCAGCGGTTTTGAATTTTCTGAAGTACAGGTAACTCTTGAGAGGTTAGGGGGGCATCTTTCAGGCGAGTCTCCAGGTCGCGGAGTTTTGTGACAAGCTCCTCAAAGGATTGGCGCTTTCCAAGCCACCGATCCCAAATCGACATCTCGTCGATAGCTTTGCGCAATTCACTTATCACTTCCGCTGTTACGGTCCCGATAAAGGCCTTGCGAAGTAGGTGCGTGCGCGAAATCCCGAGGTCGATCTCACTCGGTGTGTCGGCGCTCAGATCTGCGGGTTTGCACAAATCGTAGAGGCTCTTCACGTCTAGGTAGCAAGAAACAATGTCTTGAGATCGTCTGAAGTCTGACTGAGCTTTCGCGAAAATCGTGCTCTTGCCCGTACCTTTTCTGCCGAGCAGAAAGGTTGTGTTGCTTGACTTCACAGTTTTCAAGACCGCGTCGTTTGGAAGCGGGTCGACATAGAGCTGGTCTACTGCATTGCCGCCTAAATCTTCATCAAATTCCTTTAGTTCAGCGCGCCGGTATTGACGAAGAGATTCTGCGATGCGAGCGAATTTTTCAGTATCCATAGTAGCCATTCAACTGAGCGATCATCTAGATAGCAACCTAGGGGGGAGTGGTTCGCGAGGCAACTGTGAGCAGCAATGATCGTGGCGACGGCGCAAGTGGGTAGCCTGCTTGAGCAGGGTGGCTTAGCGAACAGTGCGGGGAGTTCTGGGACTCACCGGCAGCGTACAAATCGCCAAAGTGTGTCCGCTGGAAATGGCCGCTCACTGAATAGCGTCACAATCGCATCCGGGTCGCTCTGCTAGCTTCCACCGTCGCGCCCATAGGGTCATATGCGAACAACCCTGCGGGATGAACCCGCTACCCCGCCGTCAGCTTCTGGATCTCCCACCTACGCCAAGGCTTCCGCCTGCGCCCGCACGGGCTATGGCGGACAAGTCGGCGGACAAGCATCCCGCTATTGCGATGTCAGTTTTTGGATTTCGTCGCGGAGTCTGGCCGCTTCCTCGAACTCCAGATCCGCCGCCGCTTCCCGCATCTGCTTCTCCAGATCCGCCACCACGGCCGCCAGGTTCTCCCCGACCAGCGGCGTCTGACCCGTATCGGCCACGCCAGACGGTTTGCCGGTCGCGCGTTTGCCGCGGCCCTTGGCGGCGACATTGCGGCCCTTGGCCTGGCTTTCCATCACCTCTTCCAGGATGTCGCTGATCCCGCGGGTGATGGTTTTCGGGGTGATGCCGTGTTCCTCGTTATAGGCGATCTGCTTGGTGCGGCGGCGGCTGGTTTCGTCCATGGCGCGCTGCATCGAGCCGGTCACCGTGTCGGCGTAGAGGATGACCTTACTGTCGGCGTTGCGCGCGGCGCGGCCGATGGTCTGGACCAGGCTGGTTTCCGAGCGCAGGAAGCCTTCCTTGTCGGCATCGAGAATGGCGACGAGGCCGCATTCGGGGATGTCGAGGCCCTCGCGCAGGAGGTTGATGCCGATCAGCACGTCGTAGCTGCCGAGGCGGAGGTCGCGGATCAGTTCGATACGCTCCACCGTGTCGACATCGGAGTGCATGTAGCGGACCTTGAGGCCCTGCTCATGCATGTATTCGGTCAGATCCTCGGCCATGCGCTTGGTCAGCGTGGTGATCAGGGTGCGATAGCCCTTTTCGGTCGTCTTGCGCACCTCGTCGATGACGTCATCGACCTGGGAGGCGCCATCCTTGGCCACCGGGCGGACCTCGACGGGCGGGTCGATGAGGCCGGTCGGGCGGATCACCTGTTCCACGAAGACGCCGCCGGTCTGGTTTAATTCCCAGGGGCCCGGCGTGGCGGAGACTTCCACGGTTTGTGGCCGCATCGCCTCCCATTCCTCGAATTTGAGCGGCCGGTTATCCAGGCAGGAGGGCAGGCGGAAGCCGTGATCGGCGAGGGTTTTCTTGCGGTTATAGTCGCCGCGATACATCGCCCCGAGCTGCGGGATGGAGACATGGCTCTCATCGGCGAAGACGAGGGCGTTCTCAGGCAGGTATTCAAACATTGTCGGCGGCGGCTCGCCCGGCTTGCGGCCGGTGAGATAGCGCGAATAATTCTCGATGCCGGCGCAGGAGCCGGTTGCCTCGAGCATTTCAATGTCGAACTCTGTGCGCTGTTGCAGGCGCTGGGCCTCGAGCAGCTTGCCCTCCTTTTCCATCCAGGCGAGGCGCTCTTTCAGCTCGGCCTTGATCTGGATGATGGCCTGATTGAGGGTCGGGCGCGGGGTGACATAGTGGGAATTGGCGTAGAAGCGGACCGATTTCAGCTCGTTATGGGTCTTGCCGGTGAGCGGGTCGAACTCGGCAATGGTCTCGATCTCGTCACCGAAGAAATTGATGCGCCAGGCGCGGTCGTCATAGTGGGCCGGGAAGACCTCGAGATTATCGCCCCGCAGGCGGAAAGTGCCGCGGATGAAGGCCTGGTCGTTTCTTGTGTATTGCAGGTCGACGAGCTGACGCATGACGGCGCGCGGGTCGATCAGGTCGCCGGGCTTCAGGTCGAAGGTCATCGCCGTATAGGTCTCGACCGAGCCGATGCCGTAAATGCACGAGACCGAGGCGACGATGATCACATCATCGCGCTCGAGAATGGAGCGCGTCGCAGCGTGGCGCATCCGGTCGATGGCCTCGTTGATGGAGCTTTCCTTCTCGATATAGGTATCCGTCCGCGGCACATAGGCTTCGGGCATGTAGTAATCGTAATACGAAACGAAATACTCAACAGCATTATTAGGAAAAAAACTTTTGAATTCGCCATATAATTGCGCTGCCAATGTTTTGTTTGGCGCAAGTATAAGGGCGGGCCTTTGCACGGCCTCGATGACTTTGGCCATGGTGAATGTTTTGCCGGTACCGGTGGCGCCGAGCAGGACCTGGTCGCGCTCGCCGGTGTTGAGCCCGTCGACAATCTCCTGGATCGCGGCCGGCTGATCGCCCATTGGTTCGAACTCGGACACGCACTGGAAGGTCAGCCCGCCCTCAGCCTTGTCCGGCCGGTCGGGGCGGTGCGGTGTCCATTCGGTCGGGGTCTGCGTCACCTGTTCGAGCGCAAAGTCTTCCGGGGCAGTCAGGGTATCGTCGACGGTCAGCTTGGCCATTGGCTGGATATACGCACGCGCGCGGGCGACGGCTAGGGGCGTGCTGACAGCATGGTGTCGGCAGGCTGCACGCGCCGGCCGGCGCTGCACCGGCTCATAATGCATGAGCGCGTGGATACCCGGCATTAAGCGTCAGGATTAACCCTGTGAGGTGAGACAAGGAGAATTCCATGACCCCCTCAGCCTTGAGTGATGCCGGCGTCTTATTGATCGATGATAGCCAAGCCGTGCGCTCGGTCTTGTCGACCCTCTTGCGCGGGCTGGGGGTGCAAAGAGTTTATCAATGCGGCGAGGCGGAAGAGGCGATGGTGCTGGCCCATACCTGCCGGCCCGATATCGTCCTGGTCGATTACGATCTGGGCGGACAGAGCGGGCTCGACGTGGTCCGCAGCCTGCGCGATCCGCAGGCGAGCCCGGATCCGGACCTGCCCGTTCTGTTGCTGGGGCCGCTGGAATTACCCTTCCTGTTCGAGGGCGCGCGGGAGGCGGGAGCCAGCGCCATTCTGCCCAAACCACTCAATGCCAATACGCTCGGGCAGAGCCTGATGACCGTGCTCGCCGCGCGTCGCGGCCGGCCGGAAATCCTCAGCGCCTCGGGGTTGCATTAAGGTAATATTCAATACGTTGTGCCACTAATCCGGCATCGAAGTTGTTTGGCGAGTGTGATGTCTCAGCCCTGTCTGCAAAACCTGCGTGTTCTGATCGTTGAAGATGTCAACGCCATCCGTTCGCTGGTGCGCCGGATCGTCACCGGACTCGGTGCGAGCGAGGTGCATGATGCGCCGGATGTGGCCACGGCCTGGGCCGCGCTGGATACGGCACCGTTTGACGTCATGCTGCTGGACTATGAGCTCGCAGGCGAGGACGGCCTGTCCATTCTCGAGGAATTGCGGGCGCGTACCGATCATCCAAACAGCGACGTAGCTGTTGTTGTGCTCACCGGGCATGCCGAGGCGCATGTCGTTAAGGAAGCGGTGCAAAAGGGGGCGGATGCTTATCTGGTCAAGCCGGTCGCGCCGGATGTGCTGGGCAACCGCATCCTCCAGGTTCTGGAATCCCGGGCGGACCAAGGCCATGGCGCTCCGGAATCCGAAGTCGTCTGGCGCCGCAGCACGCGCTAGAGGCCTCGCAACAGACCGGTCTCAGGCGTCGTCATAGACGTCGGCCTCGATGACCGCATCCAGACCCAGTTCAATATAATCGCCCATCAACGGAGCGCCGAGCAGGTAGTTTGCTGTCGGCGTCGAGCGGCGGCTGCGCGCCTGTTCCACGGCCCGCGGAAACTCGCGGCCCTCATAATCGCCGCGCCCGATCCAGTACAGGGCGACCAGTTCGGCCTGGGCTTCCTCGTCCAGCCCGTCGATCCAGGCTTCAAGCTCATCGCGGCCGGCATCATTCGCACCGGTCTGCAGGCTTTCAACCGCATCGGTTTCGCTCGTATCTGGATCGCGCTCAAAATCCTCGATCTGCTCTTTGCCGTCATAGCCGCGGGCCCGCAGGATGAGGCCGCGGACGGCCTTCTCAGCGATGTTCATGCCGGTCTCCTTTCTCGGACGGAGGATGAACCCTACGCAGGGTGTGGAGATTAGCACATTTCGCGCTGAGACGGCGCGGCACGGCGCCGCAGCGCCGGGCGGCCCGGTCAAGACTTGGTTAAGACCGCTGGGCGATTATGGCACCAGACCTGATTCCCGCGGCCGCAAGAGCGCTCATGTCCGGTAGTTTTGAACGCATCCGTGTCCTGATTGTTGAGGACAACGCACACATGTCGACGATCCTGCGTACGATCCTGCAGGGTTTCGGCGTGCGGACGATTGTCGAGGTGCGCGATGCTGCCGACGCGTTCGAGACGATGCGCGACGTCAATCCCGATTTTGCCCTGGTCGACTACATGCTCGGCGATCTGAACGGCCTCGAGTTCACCCGCCTCGTGCGCACCGCATCGGACAGTGCCAACAAATATCTGCCGATCATCATGGTGACCGGTCATACGGATAAATCCAAAGTCCTCGAGGCGATCAATGCCGGGGTCAATGAATACCTCGCCAAGCCGGTCCGTCCGGTCGACCTCTTCCATCGCATCTCGGCCCTGATCGAACGCCCGCGTCGTTTCGTGAAGGCCTCGACCTATTTCGGCCCGGACCGCCGTCGTCGTCAGGATCCGCGCTATAACGGCCCCTGGCGCCGTTCGACGGATGAGGAGAAGGCCGAGGCGAGCTAGCCGGCCTGCATGGCCCTGTAGGGCTCAAACACAATCACCGCTTCGCGCGCATCGACCGCCTTCCGCTTACGGATAATGGAGGCGAAGTCGGCGTTATTGATCAAGAGCACTGGCCCGTTCTGGACAAGTTCCTCACGACGGATGAGGGCGCTGTCACAGGCCAGCGGAATACCGCATCCGGAGCGGCAGGCGATGGCATCGGCTTGGCGCAACAGGCCGTGTAGGCCTCCAGCCGCCTCATCATCCTTGATCTGAACCCGGCCATAGGCATCGAAATCGATCCGGTCGAGCCTGAAGAGAATTCCGGTCCCGTGAGTCACTGGCGCCTCCATCCAATAGCGCGAGTGTACCGGTTTTGTTCTGCAATCACAAGATGCATTTATAGCGCGGATTGGATCAGCGCCTCGACCTCGGATTGCTCGGTGCACCAGCAAGCGACGAAGCGGGCGGACCCGTCCGGCCATTGGTAAAAGCCGGCCCCGGCATCCCGCATGCGGGATGCAATGTCCACCGGCAGTTGGGCGAACACTTCATTGCCGTCGACGGAATGCAGTACCTCAACACCGTTGATGGCCGCGATGCCCTCAGCGAGAAGCTGGGCGCGCTGATTGGCCCGGCGGGCCAGATCGAGCCAGAGGTCATCCTCAAGCCAGGCATCGAACTGGGCCGCGATATAGCGCATCTTTGGCGCCATATGCCCGCCGCGCTTCTGCCGCGCCTGAAGCTCTTCGAACCGGTCCATCGCCTTGGGGAAGAGAATAACGGCCTCCGCCCCCATGGCCGCATTCTTGGTCGCGCCGAAGCACAGGACATCAACGCCGGCTTTCCAGGTCAACTCGGCCGGGCTGCAGCCCAGCGTCACGAGTGCATTGGCAAAACGGGCTCCATCCATATGCACGAAGGCCGGCCGGTCCTGGACGCGAGCCGCACGCTCGGCGACTTCCGCCGGTGTGTAGGCGGTGCCGCTTTCGGTGAGATTGGAGAGGGAGAGCACCCGCACCGGATTGGAATGAACGAAGCCCTCGGGGATCTCCGCCACGGCGCGGTCGAGCTCTGCCAGGTCGATCTTGGCGTGGGCGCCGCGCAACGGGATGAGCTTGGCCCCGCCGGTATAGAATTCCGGCGCACCGCGCTCATCGCGGTGAATATGGGCTTCGTCATGACACAGGATAGCGCCGTGCGGCGGACAAAGAACCGAAAGCGCGAGTGCGTTGGAGGCCGTACCGGATACCGCGAAGAGCACTTTCAGGTCGGTTTCGAAAATTTCTTTCAGCCGGGCCTCCACACGAGCGGAGATATCATCGGCACCATAGCTCATCGCATAGCCTTCATTGGCACGGGCAAGGGCGTCGATCAGCGAGGGGTGGGCCGGGGCGGTGGTGTCGGAGAGGAAGTTCATAGCCGGATAAGAGCGGTTATCCGCTCGGCCCGTCAATCGCCAAAAGCGGGATCGGGGACCAACGGCGGCAGGCTGTCGCGCATGCTGTCGGCTGAGCTCGTTGCCTGGGAGTGCTGATTGGTTGTCGTGCCTAGGCCGGCCAGATCGCGTGCGGGGATAGGGCGGTCGGCGAACAGGGCCCGAATTTCCTCTGCCCTAAGGCCGATGCCATAGGCCGCCCGGACACGGGCTAATTGCTCAGCCGTGCCGTGATCGGAATAGGCCCAGCCGCCTTCCGGCGGGCCGTCTGGACAGGCCGCGGCCTCGCGGGTGGCGGCGGAACTGGACTGGCAGAAGACCTCGCGCAGGAACATCGGAGTAGAGCCCCGCCCGGCGGGTAGCGACAAGGCGTCGCCCTCGAAGGCCAGGAAGCCACCGCCGCCGCCGCGGCTTTGTTCGGCGTCATCCTCGTCTTCGTCCTCCGCAATCGTGTCTGCTGGAGCCTGCGTTGCGGCGGGTGCCACCGGCTCTGGGGCTTGCGAGGTGTCTTCTGGTGCGTTGTCGTCTGCTTCCGGCTCGGCCTCTTGCTCGACGGGGGTGTCCTGTACCGGGCGTTCCTCCGCTGGCGCTTCTTCCGTCTCGACAGGCAATTCAACAAGAATAACCTCGACAACATCCGGCTCGGCCGGGTCGAGCATGTGGCGCGGTGTCAGCAGGATCAGGGCGAGAAGCAGAGCATTGGCCATCACGGCCAGCGCGCCGGCGATAACGCGGCGCGGCCAGGGCTTATCGAGGGGCGCGAACAACACTTCGCCCACACTGTCCTCCTCACAGGCCCCCGCCTGGCGAGAAGGGTTAACCCGGGGAGGCGTTCAGCGCCAGCTCAAATCCGGCGTCTGGATGATCTGTCACAATCTTTTCGGCCCAGACGACATAGCGCAGCGGGCCCGGCGTCAGTGAGCCAAACGGCCAGCACGTCACCAGCGCCAGCCGGGCCGGGCCGCCCGCTGGCTGAATTCCCGAGCGCTCGGCATGAACGATCTGGGTGTGGGTGACGCGGAAGGCGATTCGTTCACCATCGGCCCGCTCGACAATGACTTCATCACCCGCCTCGACATCACGCAGAAAGGCAAAATGGGTGTCCCGGTGCGCCGCGATGATCGACGTTCCGGCATCTCCGGGTGCCGGAGAGACTGCGAGATGCGCAGGGCCGAAGGCCAGCGCTTCGCCCCCGCCCTCGGCGAGCACAATGGCGCGCTCGCCGAGGGAAGGGACGGAGAGCCGCGCCACGGGCCAGGTATCGGCCCAGGGCCATGGTGTTGGCGCGGTCTCTCCATCCTGTGCACGGGTCCAGGCCTTGGCCAGAAGGACCTGCGCAATCTCGGCCTTGGCGGTCAGATAAACGCCCTGACCGAAGACGAACCCGCCGGCGAGTAGAAGGCTTATGGCGGCGAGCGTTGTCGCCATCTTCCCCGCCTTGGGGCGCGCCCGTTTCAGTGCGCCTACCACAGCCGGCGCTCCCGGTTGGCGATCAGCCAGAACAGAGCGATCAGCATCATCAGCGCGCCGAGCCACATCATCAGTTCGCGCGGTGTGGCGGTGGCCGGCAACGGCACGCCATTTTCGTCGACCGCCGCGGCGTTGGGGTCGCGGCCCGGGCGCAGTTTGTTGATCAGCGCGGTGTCGAGCGCGGCGTGCTGGACCGGATCGATACGATCATCAGAGACCGCCCCCAGGTCCCAGCCATCCGGCGCCATCACCGGGACGTCACGCTCCACCAGCGGATCATTGGCCGGGCGGGCGGGGGTGACGTCGACGGCGACCAGGCTGGTCAGGCGGGAGACGAGGGAGAATTCCAGCGCGGTCCGCAAGACGCCTGCATCGATCGTATCCTGGGAGGCGCCCTGGAAACGGGTTTCCTCGATGGAGCGGATGCGATTGCGACCAAACAGGGTGGCAATGCCGGACGCGGACCGGGTGTTCGCGAGCGAGAGCTGTTCACGCCAGGTCTCGCCCGCCAACTCACCCTCCACCAACATCACACCCTCGGTGGACTGCAGGCGCGCGGTCATTACAACCGGCTCGCCGTAATAGAGGTCCGGAAGCGGTGCGGGCCAGATCTCGGCCAGCGCATCGCGCGGAAACAGCGCGTCGAGCTCGGTCATGACCGGACGCTCGAGCGCAGTGAAGAGCTTCTCCATTTCCTCGGCCACATCGCTGACCTGGCCGATATGGGTGAAGGTGCCACGACCGGCGCGGGCCGCGCGGCTCATGAAATAGGTGTTCGGCGCCGAGCCGATACCGACCGGGAAGAGACGAGAACGGCCCAGGCCGACATCAATGGCCTCGAAAAGCTGCTGCTCATTGCCGATGGCGCCGTCGGTGAGGAAAACGACCTGGCGCACGCGGCCGGTCTCATCCGGGCGGCTGTCATTGAGGGCGGCGACGAGCGCCGGCAGCATTTCGGTTCCGCCTTCCGCGTTCAGGCCCCGGGCAAAACCGATGGCGGTGGCAACATTGACGGCGCTGGCGTCGACAGCATCGCGGAAGACCTGTTCCATCGTGTTGTCGAAGCGGATGACATTGAATCGATCGCCGGGCTCGAGGCGCTCGAGGGCGAAGATCAGCGCCTCGCGGGCCTGACGCATGGATTCGCCGGCCATGGAGCCGGAATTGTCGATCACGAAAATCGTCTCGCGAGGGCGGCGCGGCGTGTCCGCACCGAGCTGGGCCGGCGGCAGTATCTGCGCCAGGAGATAGGTCTCGTCGCCGACGGTCTCGGTGAACAGCGCCGCACTCGGTGCCGTTTCATTGGCTGGGCGCCAGGTCAGGACAAAGTCGCGATCGGCCGGGATCGGGCCGTCGGCGAGGCGCACCGTGGCCTGGCCGGGCGCGGTGTGTTCGACATAGGTGGCATGGAAGCGGCTGACGACCGGGCCGAGTTCGAAACCGGCGTCCAGATTGGCGCTGATGGTCACCGGCAGGCGCAGGCCTTCGCTCGGCTCGCTATCGGGATGCATGATGGGCGGAGTGATACGGTGCGCGTCGGGCACGCTGGAGCGCGAAATCGAGCCCGTAGACGCGAGCTGATAGCCGACATCCTGCGGGATGTAGCGCGGCGTAATCGCCAGCGGCGCGCGGACTTCGAACGTGCCGTCGCGCAGGCGGGCGACATCCTGATACTCGATTTGCACGATAATGGTCTCCCCCGGGCCGATATTGGCCACGGAGGTGGTGAACATGTTGGGGCGTTCCTGTTCCAGGAGGCTGGCGCGCTGACCGGCAGCTCGGGCTTGCTCATAGATCTGGCGGGCTTGCTGGCGCTCGTGAATTTCACCTTCAATGAAGCGATCGCCGATCTGCATGCGCAACCGGTCGACACCGGCATCTTCGGGCATCGGGAAGATATAAGTCCCCTCAACCCAGGCCTCGGAGGGGTTTTCGAAGCGCTGGGTGATGGTGGTGCGGACGACTGGGCCGGAGATGTCGAGGGCGATATCGGTCGCGACCAGCGGTGCGGGCACATAAATGCCGGCCTCAACGGTCTTGAGGAGGAGGGCGCCCTCATTGACCTCGCTGAGGCGGACCATGCCTTCTGGTGTAGCCGGGTCGAGCGTGTCTGCCTGGGCTTCGGACCACAAGAAGATCGTGGCGGCAAAAGCGGCTATGGCGATCATCAGGCCGAGCCAGGCCTGGCTCCCGGCGGCGTTGCGTGTGCGCGATGAAGTCATCGACTTCCTCCCCATACATCGAACCGCCGTGATCGTGTGTTTCGCGAGCGGTTCGCTTCCCTGTCCATGGACAAGCTGCGCCCGGATCGGGGAGGGCAAAGGGCCGGTTTGCGGCGATTGCGGGGAGAATTGAGGCGAAATTGAGCGCAATAAAAATGGGCGCTTCCCTGAGGAAACGCCCATATTGAATTGATTACGAGGGCTTATTTCGCGGGAACAGCGTCACCCTTGGTCCAGGCGAAGGGCTTGAAGGCCTCATCAACCGGGGTGTCGGCGAAATGATTGATGTAGTTCGACATCACTTTGTGCGAGACGCCGAGGGCCACGTCGAGGATATTGCGGCGGGTGTAGCCCGCAGCCAGGAAGGCCTCGGTATCGGCATCGGAGACAACACCGCGCTGACGCACCGTTTTCAGGGTGAACTGGCGCAGGGCTTCCAGCTTGGCGTCCGGCAGCGGGCGTTCTTCGCGCAGTGCGTCGATGATGTCTTGCGGGACCTTCTGCATCTGAGCGATCGCCGTGTGGGCCGGGACACAGTAATGGCAATTATGCTCGGCATTGATCGAGAGCCAGACGATGTTCTGTTCGGTCTTGCTGAGTGAGGTCCGGGAGAACAGGGCGCTGAGCGTCTGGTAGGCCTCCAGGTGCTCCGGCGATTCCGCCATCACGGCATGGAGATTGGGGATGAAGCCGGCATTGGCCTGGGATTTCTCCAGCAGCGGCTTGGCGGCGTCGGGTGCGGTTTCAACCGTATGGATCGTGAATTCGGTCATCACGTTATGTCCTCGCTTGCGGCGCCGGAAGCGGCGTCGGGCAGGAGGTCGTGATACAGGGGCGGTCATGCAAGACCGCCCCTGATCAAGTGTTTGTGAGGCCAGGTTCAGAATTTCCAGCCGAGCAGGTTCCAGTAGTTCAGAACCGCCAGGTAGCCGGCCGAAAACAGGATCACTGCGGAATAGCGCAGCCGCGCCAGCACACTGCCATCACCGCGGCTCCACAGGCGGAACGCCAGAACAGCCCCCGTCAGGGTCAAAACCGCACCGATGACCGGGAAGGCCAGCAGGGTGGACAGGGCCGGCGGCCAGCCGAAGACAATCTCCGTGCCCGCGCTGGACAGCACTATGGCCAGTCCACCAACGAAGATCAGCTGGGTCGCGCCGAGGGCGAAGACATTCAGTCGCGCCAGTTTCTGCATACCGTTCATGGCGAACACGCGCCGCCAGTGCACCAGCGTACCGGCTACCAGGTTGAGGAAGATCAGCAGGGCTGGGCCAAGGACCAGCAATTGCGTGTTCAGCGTCTCCATCGGTGATACGCGGTAGGCGGCGAAGATCGGTGCATTCCACGGCACATAATGCGTCACGGCACCGCTCTCATCGCGCATGAAGGCAATGCGGGCTTCACTGTCATAGCTGCGGAACACATCGTCGCCGAGGGCGACATAGCGCCGTGTACCGGCCTGGGAGCTGACCAGAAGCGCTCCGTCTTCACTGGCCGAGATTGTGAGCTCACCCCCAGCAGCCGAGACCTTCTCCAACGTCGTGTAGGAATGGCGATTGAAGCGGTAGATGCCGGCATACTCGCTAAGATCCGTGCCGTCTTCCGGAGTCAAAAGCTCGACGGCTTCGCCCGGGTAAAAGGTGTCCATGAAAGCTTCGAAGACATCGCCGCGCAGGGCAGCGCCTTCGGCGCCATTGGTGGAGATGTACACACCCAGATCATGATCCGGGACAAGCACCAGATTGGAGTGGAACCAGAGCGTGTCGCCTCCATGAGAGATCACGCGCTGGCCATTATATTCCTGCTCGAAAAAGCCGTGCGCCATACCTGGCAGACCCGGGTGCATGGTGTAGAGCTGGCTGTGCATCAGCGCGGCGGTTTCCGCGGACAGGATACGCGCGCCGTCGAGCTCGCCGCCATTGAGGTGAGCCAGCATGAAGCGCGCCATATCCGTACCGGAAGCGGAAAGCGCGCCGGCGGGTCCGAAATTGGCGATGTATTCAAAGCCTTGATCCAGCGTTTCGCCATTTTCGCGCATCATGCCCTCGGACATGTCGGCGGCGATGTCACCCGGCAGGTGTTCGCGGAAGCTCGACTGGGTCATGGCCAGCGGCTCGAGGATGTTCTGGTCGATATAGGTCTCGAAATCCGTCCCGGAGATATTGGCGATGATCACGCCGGCCAGGCTGGTCGCCCAGTTGGAATAGCTCGCCGCATAGCCTGCCGGGCGCACGCGGGTGGGCTGGTGTTCCAGCATGACCTCGCCAAGCGGGCGCAGATCGTCCGCATCGTCCGCGAACAGGAAGCCGACAGCGCCGTCTTCAAAGCCGCCGGTGTGGGCCAGAATATGGGCCATGGTCACCGGGCCGCCAAAGGCCTCGGGGATCTCGATACCGGTGCCGTCGAGATAGATGTTGACGTCTTCATCCAGGTCCAGCTGTCCGCGTTCGACCAGCTGCATGACGGCGGTCCAGGTCAGCAATTTGGAGACTGAACCTGGGCGGAACAGGGTGGTGGCCGGATCGACCGGGCGAGTCTGCGCGGCATCGGCATGACCATAGCCGCGGGCAAAGACCAGCTCGCCGTTCTGCACCACGGTCACAACCACACCCGGAATGTCATTCTCGGCCAGGTTAGTGGCCACTGCACTATCGAAGAAGAGCGCAATGTCGGCCGGATCGAGGCCGCTTTGTTCGGTTGCAGGCGGGGGGCTGAGAGGCATGTCGTCCTGGGCCTGGGCTGCGCACAGGGGCAGGGCGAAGGCGGCACAGGCCGCGATCAGATGACGTATCATTGGTTTTCCCTCAAGATAGATGGGAGCGGTCAGGTCTGACGGCTGGATTTCTTGCGCATCATGCGCAGGGCGAGGCGGGCAATGGCGCCACCGGCGAGGTAGAAGCCCATGCCCATGGCGGCAGCGACGGGAATGTAGAAGCCTCCGAGATGTTCGCTGTAGGCGCTGGGGTCGCCGGCGATTGTGCCGAGGAAGAAGCCGCCTTCGTCCGATGTGAACAGGCCGGTAGAGGATGGATCGAAAATTTCAAATCCGATCGTCACCAGAACCGAGAGCGCGGTAAGATAGAAAATTCCGGTGAAAAAGAGACCGATCGCGGCGCCGAGGCGATGCGCGGACAACAGGATCAGGGTTGCCACAGTGTGCTTCGGGCCAGAGCGGATATAGGCGTCCTCGATGCGTAGCTCGTCACGGAACTGGCGGGCATAGTCCGCCGCGCTGCCCATCTCCTTGAGCGTGGTCTCAAGCGCGCCGGCATCTGCGGCCGCGAGCAGGTGCGAGCGGATTTCGGAGACGATGTCGCCGGGCTGTCCGACGCCGAGACGGGTCAGGTTCTGCTCAAGGGCGTCGCAAAAGTTTTCAATGCGCGGATCGGTGCTCATGCCTGCGCCTCCAGGATTGCGTTCATGTCTTGATCGAAAAGGGTGCGGGCTTCGCGCATGGCGGCGAGCCAGGCCTTGCCGTCCTCGGTGACCTCATAGGATTTCTCCGGTCGCCCCACGGTTTCGCTCGACCAGCGGCCGGCGATCTTGCCCTCGCGTTCGAGCCGGTTGAGCAGGGGGTAGAGGGCACCGCCGGACAAGCCGATATGCGGATGAGGCTCAACACGCTTGACCAGGGCGATGCCCGAGCTTGGCGTCTGATCGAGCAAGGCGAGAACGGCCAGCTCGGCTGCGCCTTTTCTCAATTGGGATTTCCAGCTGTCGATATTCATGATCATGTCTTGTAATGCATGATATATTGCAATGCAAGTTATCTTTCGACCAGCCGTCCGCGACAATCAGCCGTGCGGGCTGCGATTGCTCCGTTGTTCACGCGGGACTAGGCTCGCCCTGTCTCAAGCCTGATTCAGGAAATGCCCATGACTTTTTCGGCCTCTGCCGCGCTCTCGCGCGTGAAACCCTCTGCCACGCTGGCTGTGACCCAGAAGGCCAAGGAGCTGCGCGCCAAGGGTATTGATGTCATCGGTCTGGGAGCGGGAGAACCCGACTTCGATACGCCGGACCATATCAAGCAGGCCGCAGTTGAGGCGATCTCACGGGGTGAGACGAAATACACCGCCGTCGACGGGATTGGTGAGCTCAAGGATGCGATCGTCAAGAAATTCCGCCGCGATAACGACCTCGAATACACCGCTTCGCAGGTGCATGTCGCACCGGGCGGCAAGCCGGTCATTTTCAACGCCCTGACGGCCAGCCTGGATGCCGGAGATGAAGTCATCATCCCGGCGCCGTACTGGGTGACCTATCCGGAAGTCGTGCGCCTGCTCGGCGGTGAGCCGGTGATCGTGAAGGCCGGGATCGAGAATAATTTCAAGATCACGCCGGCACAGCTCGAGGCCGCGATCACGCCGAAGACGAAATGGTTCATCCTCAATTCGCCGTCCAACCCGACCGGGATGGGCTATAGCGCCGAGGACCTCAAGGCCCTGGCCGAGGTTCTGCTGAAGCACCCGCATGTCTGGATCATGTCCGACGATATGTATGAGCACATCGTCTATGACGGGTTTGAATTCGCCACCATCGCCCAGGTCGAGCCACGCCTTTATGAGCGCACCCTGACCATGAATGGCGTGTCCAAAGCCTATTCGATGACTGGGTGGCGCATTGGCTATGCGGCCGGACCCGAGCCGCTGATCGCCGGGATGCGCAAGGTGATCTCGCAGACCACGTCCAATGCCTGCTCGATCAGCCAATGGGCTGCCGTCGCGGCGCTCAATGGCGAGCACGAGTTTCTAAAGCCCCGCAATGAGGCCTTCCGCCGCCGCCGTGACTTCATGCTCGAGGGGCTCAACGCCGCCGAAGGGCTGGCGGCTCCGAAACCGGAAGGGGCGTTCTACATCTTCGCAGATTGTGCCGGTGCCATGGGCAAAACGGCGCCGAATGGTGTGGTGATCAACAGCGATACCGATTTCTGTGCCGCGCTGCTGGAAGCGGAGGCCGTCGCCGTGGTGCCCGGCATTGCATTCGGCATGGAGCCGGGCTTCCGGGTCTCTTATGCCACGGATGATGACAGCCTGCGTGAGGCCGCGACCCGGATTCAGCGCTTCTGCGCCAGCCTGCGCTGATATCGGCAAAATCGATAGTTTTGAAAAATAAGACTTGTTTGGTTTATAGCTGATCCGTCGCTATAACCCCCTACAGAAACTCCGGTCGAGCCGGAAAGATGCAGAGGAGAGAGCGATGAGCTTCAATATGGGCCTTACCGAAAACCAGCGTACCGACATGGCGGCTGCCGTTACCGCGGTTCTCGCCGACACCTATGCGCTTTATTTCAAGACGCACGCCTATCACTGGAATGTCACCGGACCGCGTTTCCATGACCTGCATACGCTGTTCGAGACCCAGTATACCGAGCTGTGGACGGCGACAGACGAGATTGCCGAGCGGATCCGGGCTCTGGGCGTGAAGGCGCCGGCCTCCTATGACGCCATGGCCGCGTCTGCGACCCTGTCCCCGGCTGCCGACAAGAGCGAGGCCAATGACATGGTGGCCGACCTGCTGGCCGGTCATGAACAGGTGGTCGGTACGATCCGCAAGGCGCTGGACCTGGCCGGTGAGAATGGTGACGAGGCGACCGCGGATGTCCTGACGCCGCGTCTGACCATTCATGAGAAAACCGCCTGGATGCTGCGTTCGACCCTGGGCTAGTTCAGCGGCACCAGATCGGCGCCACATCACCAAAAAAAGCCCCGGCCTTCGAGCCGGGGTTCTTTTTTATACGCCTGAAAAAGAAATAGCGCCGGATCCTTAAAGGGGAGGGGAGGATCCGGCGCCAGATTGGCATACCTGAAGGGGAGGAGACGGGTATGCTTCAAACTCGAGGTACACAGCGGTGTTCGCCGCCTTCGATGACGCGTATATGGCGCAGATCCGGCGCCTGCAGAAGAGATGTCTTCGCAAGTCGGTTATGCGAAAATGCAATGATCCAGATGCATCGCATGCACAAACTTCGTGCGGCGTATTTGGTTTCACCACAAAATTATTACCCTTAATTAACCGAGTGCGCGGCAGGTCTCTCACGAGAATAAGGAATACGCCGATGCTGAATGCACTCCTCCGCCGCAACACGTTTGAAGACGACGAAACGGTGTTGTCCGTAAGCGCACCGGGTCATGATCCCGAATGGGTGCAGTCGCTGGCCAGTACGCTGGACCGTCTGGCGGATGGAGAGCTCACCGGGCTTCCTGACGTGCCGGAAGAGCTGGCCGGGCCCCTGGCCCGTCTGATCGGCATGATTGCCGGCCGTGACGAGGTGTCCCTGCACCGCTCTGTCGGCTTTTCCATGCATGCCAGTTCAGCCATGGCGGCAACGGCCCGGGTTACCGGGGATATCCGTTCCGTGGCCAGCCAGAGCCAGACCATGGCAGCCGCCATTGAGGAACTCGATGCCTCGATCCAACAAATCTCCAGCTTTGCCGGAACCTCGGCAGGCAATCTCACCGAATGTGTGACGGCGACCAATACGGGTCTCGACGAAGTGGCTCAGTCCTCCCATCAGATGGGCGAGATCGATACCGCCTACCAGAGTATTATGGGCCGGGTTGAACGCCTTGAGGCCGCTTCGGCCCAGATCACCCAGATTGTCGACACGATCGCCGAAATCGCCGGCCAGACCAATCTTCTTGCCCTCAACGCAACCATCGAGGCTGCGCGAGCGGGTGAAGCGGGGCGGGGCTTCTCGGTCGTTGCGGAGGAGGTCAAGGCCTTGTCCGGTCAGACCGAGAAAGCGACCGGTGATATCCGGGACCGAATTGATAACCTGCAGGGCGAGGTCAGCGGCATTATCGGTGCCGTGCGGGGATCGATGACCTCGATCGAGAGCGGAATCCAGGCGACCGAGCGTGCCACGGCGAGCGTCAAGACCGGCGTCGGCCTGGTTGAGGAAAGCGCACATCTCGTCTCCGAGATTGCCCGCCTCATGAATGAGCAATCCCAGGCGACCAGCGAGCTGGCCCGCGGTGTGACCGAGGTCACCAAGTCAGCGACCAAGGCCCGTGGCCGGATCGAGGCGGTGATCGAAGCCGTCGCGGAAAGCGAGTCGCTGGTCGATGAGGCCTTCTCCGAGTTCGATGCGCGCGAGATCCACGATTACGTGCTCTACCGCGCCAAGTCCGACCATTTGCTGTGGAAGAAGAAACTGTCGGAAATGCTGGTCGGGCGCAGTGCCTTCGAGAAGGATCAGGTCTCCAACCATCAGGGCTGCCGCCTCGGAAACTGGTATTACAGCGTCAGTGATGAGAGCCTGCAGTCAGACGAGAATTTCCAGGCGCTGGAACAGCCGCATGCGGAATTCCACCGTCTCGCGGCTCAGGCCATCGAGTGCTGCAATGCCGGCGACAAGGATGGCGCAGAAAACGCGGTCGATGCGATGGAATTGCAGTCTGAAACGGTTGTCCGCCTGCTCGAGACCCTGATCGCCAGCCGCGCCCGCAGCTAGCTTTCCCAGCGCCGCGCCTGTTCGATCAGGAAGTCGCGGAAGGCGATGATGCGGCGCGATCCCCGCAACTCGCTCGGATAGACGAAGAAGACCTCGAAATCGGGGCCCTGCAGGTCCGGCAGGACCCGGACGAGGTTCGGGTTTTCGCGGGCGACATAGTCCGGCAGGGCGGCAATGCCCATGCCCGCCTGTACCGTCTTGGTGACGCCGTAAATCGTATTGACTTCGATCACTGCAGGCCGCGGTTCGGCGCCGTCGGGGCGGCCAATCCGCGCGGCCCAGTCCAGCCCCGGGATCGGTGCCAGCTGGGGCGGGCCGTAATAGATGATGTCGTGATTATCGAGGTCTTCCGCGCTCGCGGGCTCGCCACGCCGGGCGATATAGTCATGGCTGGCATAGAGGTGCTGGCGCACGCCGAGCAATTTGCGTTGCACCAGATCATTCTGGGTCGAGGGCCACGGGCGGATCCCGACCTCGGCCTCCAGACCGGCCAGGTCGAGCTCGTGGTCATCCAGCATCAGGCGAATACGGATCGCCGGGTATTGCGCCTGGAATTCCGGCAGGCGTGCGGCCAGCCACATCGAGCCGAGTGCGGTGGGGGCGGTGACCTTGAGCTCGCCGGACGGCTCATCGCGCGCGTCCTGCACCTTGGCTTCGGCCAGTGCCACCTTGGCCGCAATCTCGTGCGCGGCCTCATTGAGCAGATTTCCCGGTTCGGTCGGGATCAGGCCGCGGGCATGACGGTGAAACAAGGTAATGCCTAGATCATCTTCCAGCGCAGCGATCTGCCGGCTGACGGCGGATTGCGACAGGCCCAGGCGTTCCGCCGCCTTGGTCAGCGAGCCGGCCTGCGCGGCGGCGTGAAAGGTTTTCAGCTTGTCCCAGTCCATGAGCCGCGCTCCGCAATGCGAGTCGTTTGTGCGGCAGCATAGTCATTTGCGGGCAAGGTGCGAGAGAGAAGGCGCGGCGGCGCCCTGAAAAGCGCCGCCGCATCACACCTGTGGGGAGGTCAGGCGTTGATCGAGGCCATCTGGGCTTCGGCATAGCGCAGGCCCTGGACCTTGTCGGCCAGCGGGTCGAGACGGGCGATGTCCTCGGCACTCAGGCTGACATCGGCCGCGCCGAGATTGACGGCGAGATTGGCCGCCTTGGTCGTACCCGGAATGCTCAGGATATTCTCACCGCGCCCTAGGACCCAGGCGAGGGCGACCTGGGCGGCATTGACCTTGTGCGCCTCGGCGATGGCGGTGATCTCCTCGACCAGGGCGAGATTGGCTTCAAACGCCCCCTCGGCCCAGCGCGGCGAGTATTCGCCAGAGCGGAAGTCCATATCGCCCGGCTTGTTGTCGGGTGAATAACGGCCGGTGAGCATGCCGCGTCCAAGCGGAGAATAGGCCACCAGCGATCCGCCGATTTCATCGAGCGCCTTGAGCGGGCCATCCTCGATATCGCGGCTGAAGATGGAGTATTCCGACTGCAGCGCCGCGATCGGGTGTACCGCATTGGCGCGGCGCAGGGTTTCCGCGGAGGCCTCGGACAAGCCGATTGCGCGGATCTTGCCTTCCTCCACCAGCTTGGCCATGGCGCCGACCGTCTCCTCGATCGGCCGGGTCTGGTCCATGCGGTGCATGTAATAGAGGTCGATATAGTCGGTGCGCAGATAGCTCAGCGAGTTCTCGACGGCGCGGCGCATATTCGCCTCCGACCCGTCAATGCCGGTAAAGGCCCCGGTCTCGATATCGCGGGTCGGGCCCCATTTGGTGGCGATCACCACCTTGTCCCGCTTGCCCTCAAAGGCTTCGCCCAGGAGCCGCTCATTGGCGCCCATGCCGTACATTTCGGCGGTGTCGAAGTGATTGACCCCGCCCTCGATGGCGGTGTGCAGGAGCGTGATGGCGTCGGTCTTGTCGGTCGCGGGTCCGTAAAACTCGGACAGGCCCATACAGCCCAGCCCGATGGCGTTTACGAAAATCCCGGAATGTCCAATTTCGCGTGTCAGCATGATGTGTCCCTTCAGATATGGGTTGCTGCAAAGCGCTGTGGTGAGCGCTCACTCACATATTGTGAGTATTTGCTCACAATGCAAGAGGACGGATGAAAATTTTTACGCGGAACGGGGTGAGGGTAGCACGGGACGGGGGATCCGGGACCCGGCGAGACTTTGCTCAACGCCTCCTCTCCCTGGGGATAGGTGGCCCGGCGCTTCGCGCCGGGTCGGAGAGGGGGCACATCTTCTTTGATGTTTATGTCTTCACCCTCATCCGCCCTCCGGGCACCTTCTCCCGCGCGGGAGAAGGGGGAAGCGGTTGAGCGAGCGGTGGCGTTGAAGGTGACGAGCCAAGCGCCTTCAACGCCGCCCCAATCCCCGTCATGCTGATGACGATCAGCACCCAGTTCATAAGGCGCAGAAGAACCCAGCCTAGCGCTGGAGCGCCATACGAACTGGGCCCTGACCTTCGTCACGGTGACGAATAAAGAGTTGAAATGAACGGGAACGTGTACCTATTCCTACGTACATAATTCTCCCTCATTCTTGCGGGGTAGCACGCCGGTAATGGTACGTGTCCCCATTTTTTGTTTGGACGAGACATCGATTTTGGAAACATGGATGACCGTATCGCCATCAGTGACGCAATGACGGATGCGATTCGGCCGGACATGCGTGTGACGTGCACTGGGGCACGAATTCAGAGGGAATCATGCTGACCGAAATGCCTAGCTCTACGAATTCTTGGTTTTTTTGGGCCGTTCGGCGCATGGCCGAGCTTGCTGTCTTCGTGACAGCGTACTTGATCCTATATGCACTGGTTGGCGGAGATGCGAGTGAATACGACTACTACGCGCTTCGCGTAGTGGGTTCGGTCGTGTTGTTTTACGTGGTCGTGACTGGATACTGGCCCATCCAGGCCGCCTCCTTCGCAATGCTGCGTCGAAGAGGGCGCAGGGTCCAAGTCGCTTCGGAAACGGGCTTTTTCCTTACGCACTCTATCGGCGTGAGTTTTCTCGCGGGGATCGACCTGTTTGGTGCGCTGACGCATGAGAGCCGAATAACGCCGATCGTGGCCGGCTGGTTAGCGGTGGTGGCAGTGCACGCGGTGTTCATCGTGTGGCGTATGCGATCGAGATCTCTAGGCTGACATTGCCTATGTCGGGAACAACCCGCTCAACATGACCGACCCAAGCGGGATGTGCGGCCGAATTCTTCGGAAATGCAATAAACGGGGACACGTACCTATTTCCCCTCGGCGCCTTCAACGCCGCCCCAATCCCCGTCATGCTGATGACGATCAGCACCCAGTTCATAAGGCGCAAAAGAACCCAGCCTTGCGCTGGAGCGCCATACGAACTGGGCCCTGACCTTCGTCAGGGTGACGAATAAAGAGTTGAAATAAACGGGAACACCTACCTATTTCCTCGTAAAGGATTCTCACTCGTTCTTGCGGGGTCGCACGCCGGTAAATGGTACGTGTCCCCATTTTCAAGGAAGGTGCGCAATGGTGGCTCAAGAATGCGGAAGTTAGGAGCTATTTTCGCACTGCGCGCGCACGCTGGGTTGAGCTTTTGGTCTGCAGGGCTGGTCGGCTTGTTGCTCGGTTGCTACTTGGTTGCGGTCTCAGCCTTCAGGGCATTGATGTGCTGGTTGTCAAACCAAGGTTGTTCAGTTGATACAGCGATGACCCAAATCGCGAACATTGGTCATTCGCTGCTGGTCGGCATCGCTGGTTTTGTGCTGGCAGCCAATCTTATTTTGACACTCGTGATGGTCGTGCGGTCTGTACGCCACCGAACGAGTTTGTCCGCTACGTATCAGGACCATGTAGTGCGCATTGTGTCTCATCGCCGGAAGTCCAGCGCAGACGATGGGTGACCTATTGACAATAAACGGGGACACGTACCCGCAATAAACGGGGACACGTACCCATTTCCCCTGACCACTCCGGTTTGCGTGGCCGTCCGCACACCAAACTGGGGCAGATATATTTTCCGCGCCTGGTAAATGTGTCCCAGTTTTCTATGTCCGGGCCCCGACATGAAGTCGGGGAAAGTGGTGGTGGATTGGGCTGACTAGATTTTCGTCTCCACGCGCTGGAGAAGAGAGCATCATCCCTGCTACCCCGTCCAGCTCGCCCAGGCCATCTCGATCGCGGCTTCAATCTCCGCCTCACTCCAGGCCCGGCCCTGAACCAGCTGTTTCAGCATCGCCACCAGGGGCGGGAAGAAGAAGGCGACGAGCATTTCCCGAGGTGCCTCGCGGACAAGGCCTGCTTTCTGGCCGTCCTCGATGATGGCGCAGATATGATCGATCATGCGCTCGTGCGCGGCGCCGCCCTCGGCCTTGGACAGGGCGCTTTCGGCAAAGCGATGGCCGAAGATGAAGGCGGGCATGTCGGCGGCATAGACCGTCCACATGCCGCGCCACAGGGCCGCTAGGCGAGCCTTGGGATCGGTGGCGCTGCCGGTCTCGGCGCTGACCCGGTCGAAGACATCGACCTTCAATTGCCGGTAGGCGGCAATCAGCAGCTCGTCCTTGGACTTGAAATGGCGATAGAGCGTGCCCTCGGCGAAGCCGGCCCGTTCGGCGATATTCGCCGTGGTGGCCGCAGCAAAGCCGTCGCCGGCGACGATATCCATCGCCGTGCGCATGAGCTTTTCTTTCGTGGTCGCCGGATGAGTGAGCATGTACTCACATATAGCGATGCGCGGCGGGCCGTCTAGTGCCGCTATTCCAGCGCGGCGAGGTAACGCTCGGCGTCGAGCGCTGCCATACAGCCCATGCCGGCTGCCGTCACCGCCTGGCGATAGATGTCATCAGTGACATCGCCGGCAGCAAACACGCCCGGGATAGAGGTTTTCGGCGTGCCCGGCTCGGTGACCAGATAGCCGCCATCCTTGGTCTCAAGCTGGTCAAGGAAGAGCTCGGTCGCCGGGGCGTGGCCGATGGCGACGAAGAGGCCATAGGTCGGCACTTCGGTGATCTCGCCGGTCTTGACGTTTTTCAGCTTCACGCCGGTCACACCAAGCGGTTCTTCATCACCGACGACTTCCTCGACGACGCTGTCCCAGATCACTTCGACCTTGGGGTGTTTGAACAGGCGGTCCTGCATCACCTTTTCCGCGCGCAGGCTGTCGCGGCGGTGCACCAGGGTCACCTTGCTGGCGAAATTGGTCAGGAAGAGCGCTTCCTCAACGGCCGTATTGCCGCCGCCGACCACGACGACTTCCTTCTCGCGATAGAAGAAACCGTCACACGTGGCGCAGGCGGACACGCCAAAGCCCTGGAATTTCTGCTCGGACGGCAGGCCGAGCCATTTGGCCTGGGCACCGGTGGCGATGATGACACTGTCGGCGGTGTAGGTCGTGCCGCTATCGCCCTTGAGCACGAAGGGGCGCTGGGACAGATCAGCACTCATGATCGTGTCGGAGATCATCTCGGTGCCGACTTTCTCCGCCTGCTCTTTCATCTGGTCCATCAACCAGGGGCCCTGCACCACATCCGCGAAGCCGGGATAATTCTCGACATCGGTGGTGATGGTGAGCTGGCCGCCCGGCTGCAGGCCGGCGATCAGGGTGGGCTCGAGCATGGCGCGGGCGGCGTAGATCGCAGCGGTGTAGCCTGCTGCGCCCGAGCCGATGATGATGAGGCGCGAGTGACGCGTGTCCGACATGGGTCTTCCTTAAGTCTTTTGAATGCGCGGCGCAGGACGGCGCCGAGTCGTCTGAGGCCTATATAAGACCAGTTTTCGAAATTGCCCGCCCGGCGTTGCAGTACCCTGTTTCAGGACCGCGTTGTGCGAGGCTTATGAGCCTTCACCGGGCATCAGGGCGGCGACCATGTTTGGGTCGCGGCCGCCGGGCCAGCCGATATGATCGAAGACATTGTCGATGGAGGCGTCACGGCTCAGCAGGAGGGCGCCATAAAGATGGGCCGAGCGCGTGCCGGATTTGCAGTGCATGACGACATCACCCTCGGTGCTGTCGAGCAGATCGGCCAATTGCCCCGCCAAGGCCGGAGAGGCGCCATAGGCCCCGCCAATCGGTAGTTCGAAATAAGTCAGGCCGCGCGCTTCCGCTTCCGCCTTGAGATCAAAGGGCAGGCTGGCGGTCTCTTCCGGTGTACGGGAATTGACCAGCGCCTTGGCGCCGCCCTCGACCCAGGCATCCAGGGCAGCAAGGTCAGGCTGAGCGGCGAGGATGATGCGGCCGTGACGAACGACTTCTACAGCGGGCTGGCTCATGCGGTGGGCTCCATTTTGGGGCTGCTGGCGGACAGAGCCCGCCAGCGGCGAATGAGAATATCGGCGACCCGGTCTGTCTCGAACAGCGGCGGATAGGTCCATCGCTCGAGACGGCCGAGATAGGGTTTGAGGGCACCATGGCCTTCCAGGGAGGCGTGCAGGCGCCCGAACTTGCCCGGCTGACCGGCCATCGGCAGGGCGTAGACCGGGCGGCCTGTGGCGGCGGCCTCGACTAACATATTGGTTGATTCTTCCGTGACGAAGATCCAGTCAGCGGCGGCGAGGAAGGCGAAATAAGGGTTCTCGCCCTCACCATCGAAGAACCAGACGGTCTCCCGGTTCGCGAACCTGTCGCGCAGCCGCTTGACCACGGCCTCCGGCGTACGGCGCGAGACGGTGATCATCAGGCTGACGCCCTGATCCTGCAATTGCTCCAGCCGGCGCACCAGATAGTCCTGGATCTCGCCCGTCATCTCGAAGCGCTTGGACTTGCCGCCGATCAGGACGGCAGCACGCGGCGCCGGCAGCGCGTCGATTGCGGTGGAGAAATCCTGCCGCGCCGTCTCGAGCTGGGCCGGTGTGATCCGGTTGGGAGACCCGATCATGCTGATGGCATTGTCGCGGCGCAGCCGGTCATGTTCAGGCGCGATGATCAGGTCGAATTCATTGTACTGGGTGCGCGGATCCTGGACGTAGACGAAGACACAGTCCGGAAAGATCTGGCGGTGTTTGCGTACCAGCGGAATGGCGGCGCGGCCGCAGCCGATCCAGACATCCGGCGGCGGACTGTCCGGCAAGGTAACATAGCGATCCTTGCGCACCACGACCTTGTGGATCGCGACCTCTGCCGTGCTGCGCCGGGCGACCGCTTCGGCCAGGCCCAAGGCCTGGTTTTCAATGCCGCGGCGGCCATCGGACACGACCCAGATACGGGCCGGAGCAGGGGTGGAAAGCGTGTCGTCCATACCCCGGTTAGAGACTGCAGGGGCGGCTCCGTCAAGGCGTGCGGAATTCCGGGGTTGCTACACTTGTAACGCGATGCTACAAGCGTAGCGACAACGCTATGAGGTGATCGCGTGAGCAAGGCCAACCCCGCCCAGCCGTCCCAGTCGGAACTGGCTGTTCTCAAACAGCTCTGGGCCAATGGCGCGCAGAGCGCACGCGAGATTCACACCAAGGTCGAACCGGAAACCGGCTGGTCCTACTCCACCACCCGCACCCTGATCACGCGAATGGCGGACAAGGGTCTGGTCACGCGTATGGATGTGCATGGTCTCTCGGTTTTCGAGGCCAGTGTCGAAAAAGTCTCGCTGATGAGCGATCTGATCCGTGATTTCGCCTCCAAGGTCCTGGAGCTCGACCAGCCACTGCCGGCGACGGCCTTCGCGTCCAGTCGTCTGTTCACCGAGGCAGAAGCCGAAGCGCTCTCGCGCCTGCTCGAGGAGGATGAGCAATGAGTGGACTGGCCCAGGCTCTCCTGCTCGGCGTTATCGCCTCGTGTCTCGCCGGAGCCATCCTGCTGATCGGCGGGCGCATGGTTGAGCGCCGCTTCGGCCCGCTCGGCGACCAGACCTGGCGCGCCTTCCGGGTGCTGGCCTTGCTACCCATCCTGGCCGCTCCCCTGATCCATTTCGTCCCGCAGACGCGCGAAGTCGTGGTTGCCGCCCCGGCTGTCGAGCTCGCGGTCGATCTCCATGCTCCGCTGGAGGCGGGGGCGGTCACGATATCGTCCCCACCGCAGTCCTTACGTTGGCCGTCCATTCCCAGCCTGCTTGGAGTGCTTTATGGGGCGGGGTTGGTGCTGGCGCTTCACGGCTGCTGGTACCGGCACCGGGTTCGTAGACGCCTGCTGGCCGAGGCCAGACCCGGTGATCCCGCCATTGATGCCTTGCTGCGCGGCGCGGCGCGTCTCAGCGGCGCGCGGTTGCCGGAACTCCTTGTGCGCGAGGATGTCGACAGCCCGGTGCTGACCGGATGGCGTGAGGTCATCCTGGCTCCCGACGATCTGGCCGAGACGCCGCAGACGGCGCGTTTCGCCCTCCTGCACGAGCTGGTGCACCTGCGCCGCGGGGATGAGCGCGACCGGCTCATCGGCACCGCCTTGAAGACGATCTTCTGGTTTCACTGGCCTCTGCGCCAGATCGAGCTTCATCTTGATGCGGCGCGCGAGATCGCCTGCGACGCCGAGGTGATGGACATTTTGGGAAGCGGGGCGCGAAAGCCCTATGCGGCGAGTTTGATCGGTCTGATGCAGGCGGCTTCTGCCCCCGCCTCGGCATTCGGAGCCGATAATCGGAGACTACGTGAAATGCGTATCAAAGCCATTTTGAACCGCCGGCCTGGCACAGCGCGTTCAGCTTCCCTGATCGTTCTGGCCGCCAGCGCTGTACTCAGCCCGGTCGCCCTGGCCCAGACCCTGATGACCGACCGTGTCGAGCGGCAGGTCCCGGTCCATGCCGAGCCTCTTGCTGCAGTCGCGCCGCTGGCGCGCGTCACGGCTGAGCCGTCGGCCGAGCCGGCACCGCTCGCCGAACCTCGTCCAGAGTCGCAGCCACGCGCCGCTGTCGCCCCCTTGCCGGCATCGCTGACCCAAGCGGTGGAGCCGGTCGTCGCGCCTCTGGCGGAGCCGGCGGGACTGACCGTGGAAGCCGACAGTTTTGTGATTGATGCTGCGCCGTCAGCGCTGTCCGCACCGCGCGTCATCGCCTCCGGGGGTGTGGCTGTGGGCCTTCTGGTTGACGCGCCTGACTTCTCCCACACGGTCACTGAAGGCCGGATCACCAGCCTGTATGGTGACCGCCCCGCGCGTCCGGCCGGTTCCCCGCGCATGCACCACGGTGTTGATGTCGCCGCCCCTCTGGGAACAGGGATCACCGCCCCCGGTGCGGGTGTCATTACCCATGCCGAGATGGGCTTCAACGGCTCGGCCCGCTGGGGCAATACCGTCGTCATTGATCATGGCGACGGCTGGTCGACACTCTATGCCCACATGCAGGACATCGATGTCGAGGTTGGCGAAGTGGTGCGGGCGGGACACCAGATTGGGCGCGTCGGATCGACCGGGGCCTCGACCGGACCGCATGTCCATGTCGAGTTGCGCCATAATGGCGAGCGCCTCGATCCGGGCACGCATATACCGGGCCTGCCGGCTCGCCAGGGCCTGAGATAACCGGGATTGCGGTCCGGGGAGTTTCTAGCCTGCTCCGCATTCCCAAAACCGGATCGCAAGAACGGCCGGAGTGGCAGCTCCGGCCGTTCAGCCTGTCTACTCTTGGGCCCGAGCTTCATCCCATTGCCAGTAATGGCGCGTCATGGGCTGGCTATCATCGAGCGTGCGTTGTTCGGGAAAGCCGATCCGCTTGAGCTTGTCACGAGCCGGCCAGTTGAAGGCTTCGATGGCTTGTTGATGCCGATTGCCGTGCCATCCGCGATCCAGTTCAGCCTGGGGAAAGACCCGATTGGCATATTTGTCGTGGGCATGTTGCTGATCGCGGAAAATATAATGCCGCAGGGCAAGCGTCTCATCCGCCAGGGTATAGGCCTCGCCATCCAGCGTGTGTCCGCCCTTGTCGATGTGGGAGACATCCAGGTCGCGCTTACGCGCGCGCATCAGGCGCGGCCGATAGGGCTCGAAGAAATAGTAATCCATGATCGGCTGATAGCCGCCTATCCCGGGGCGATAGGGCTGATCGATCGGCAGGAAAACGAACTCATTGAAATCAATGACGTCGGCGCCGGTTTCTGCGATCCGGCTGATCGCTTCCGACAAGCTCTCTCCCGGCCGGAAGCTGTGCATGATTTCGTCAGCTGAAACGAACAAGACCCAGTCCGAGGGCGCGCGGGCGGCCGCCGCTTCGCGCTGACGCATGAGACCGCTCCAGTCGAAATGACCGGGATAGGGATGGCTTACCAATTCCAGCAGGTGGCCGGCGAACTGTTCCGAACGGATGATGTCGCGCGATTGATCGTCGGATTCATTGTCAATGACGATGAAATAAAAGCCATTTTCGACCAGATGCGCGAGGCAGTTTTCCAGATAGGGCGCCTCGTTGCGGATCGCGAGAATGGCTGTCGGCTTCATGCCTGGCTCTCAAGTTGGAGCATGTCCAGGGCGAGGGGGCGGACATGATCGCGATAGGTGATCAGTTCACGATAGGTCCCATTGGCCACGCGGTCTGCACCAAATCGCTCGTAAAAGGCTTGAACGGGCAGGGTTTCGGGCCAGTCGTAACCGTTATCGGCAAAGAATAGCTCTTCGGAGCGGACGAGCTTGTCGCGATATTGCGTGAACTCGTTCTCCAGCGGGAAATAGGCCTGTGCGGCCTCCAGCTTCTTCTCGACATCACCGCTTGCCGCCGTGACCTTGAGCCGGGCCTGGTCAGGGTGGCGATTACCGCGAATGTCGGATGTGAGCATGTCCGGGCTCGAACCGGTATGAGCGGCGATGGTGCCACGCACGACATGGGCTATGATATTCGCGATGTCGTGCATGGGATTATAATGCTCGACCGCATCACAAACGATCTGGTCGCAACCCTCAAGTAGCGCGGCCCCGCTGATCCGGGCACAGAGTTCCAGGAATGCGCCGGTGTCGTGCTGTTGCAGGAAGCTGTAAAGTTCGCGATCGGAATGGGCCCCGAAGAGCGGCCCCGTTCTGGCGCCACAATCTTCAATGAAACGCTTGGAATAAGCCCGGCGGTCTCGGCCCGTACTCCCGGATCCATCGCTCAGCGCAAAAACGCTGGGTTCCGCCTGGACCAGCCAGTGCCTCAGCAAAAGCTCATGCCCGGGATGGGCAATGATCAGGAAAGGGCGCGATTTGCGCACAAATGGTGCCTCCGGATGCGGGTGAACCTGTGCGCAGACCTTCTCAAGGCCGAAGTCGCCAGGTCAGACCCACTCGACCTTGACGATCTCGTAGGACTTCAGGCCGCCCGGTGCATTGACCTCGACGACGTCTCCTACTTCCTTGTTGATCATGGCGCGCGAGATCGGCGAGGAGATCGAGATCTTGCCCGCTTTCACGTCCGCTTCGTCATCGCCAACGATCTGGTAGGTCGACTCTTCCTCGGTGTCCTCGTCAAACACGGTCACGGTGGCGCCGAACTTCACATTCTCGCCGCTCATCCGGGACACATCGATCACCTGGGACCGGGCCAGCTTGTCCTCGAGCTCGGCCAGACGGCCTTCGATATAGCCCTGGCGCTCCTTGGCCGCGTGGTACTCCGCATTCTCGGACAGGTCGCCGTGCTCGCGCGCCTCAGCAATCGCTGCAATGACGGCGGGGCGTTCCACGGTCTTCAAATGTTTCATTTCTTCGTCGAGGGCCTGGTGACCCGCGGCGGTCATGGGGATCTTGTTCATGCGACCACTTATCTTCGGGAGAGCTCAAAACGCTAGCGCTGAGTGCTGTCGCTATCAAGAGTAGGTTTGCAGTCCTCTCAGCGCAAGCACACCGGGGGTGTTGCGATCATGCAAAATGCACTCATCGCCCGGTCAGGTTGTGTCTAAGGCTTGAATTTGGTATCGTGATGCGTCTCGAGACGCGTCAGTACTCAGACTACCGGCGAACGTTCGCATTGCTTGTCACCCATATTTTTAAACACGGGAAAGGTGGTGCGTTATGACGTCCTCACACACGAATGATGTGACGCTCAATTCTGATCTGATCGAGAATATCGAATATATCGAAGGCACGTTTCTGATCTCTGATGGACAGCCCTACGAGTCGGGCCCGACGCCCAAGGACCTGGGCAATGGAGTCTGGCAAGTCACGGTCAATTGCGGTCGGCACAAGACCTCGGACGTGGCCGATGCGTTCAGCGAGGCCTGCGGCGGCCAGTATCATGAGTTTGCCGGCTATCATGGCGGCGGTACGCCCGATGAGCTGAACTTTATGTACGGGCTCAAGATCACCTTTGCCAATGCGGCCCCGGTGACGCTCTATCTCGGCCAGGGAAGTTCGTCCTCGCGCAATAACTGGTGGATTGGCGGGGCCAATGTGATCAATGACGGCAAGGCCGACTTGATCCTGATTTCCAACGACTTGCCGGTACAGGTGTTGCGCCTCAGCGGCGGCGTCTCGAATTTTGACTTCGAGTCGATCGCGGCGGGTGCCGGCGCGGCCCGGGTTATGGCGGGCGCCAACTAGGCGGCGCGTGTCCGCGAGCGACAAAGAAACCGGCCGCACCTTGTATGAGGTGCGGCCGGTTTTGTGTCAGGTATTGTAGGACTGGAGCGACATCGGCTCGAGCGCACCGTCATCGATACGGCGCAGCGAGGCGATCGCAGCGCGTGCGGCCGAGGCTGTCGTGTAGCAGGGGATCTTCATGTCCAGCGCCGTGCGGCGGATGGAATAGCTGTCCAGGTGTGACTGGCGTCCCTCGGTCGTGTTGAAGATCAGCTGGACCTCGCCATTCTTCATCAGATCGACAATGTGCGGCCGGCCCTCAAACACCTTGTTGACGCGCGTCACCGGAACGCCTGCATCCTCTAATGTCGTGGCCGTGCCGCCGGTCGCCAGAATGGTGAAGCCGAGCATCACCAGCACCCGGGCCGGATCGATCATCGCCGCCTTGTCGCTTTCCTTGAGCGAGATGAAGACCGCGCCGGTGCGCGGCAGGGCAATGCCTGCGCCAAGTTCCGCCTTTGCAAAGGCGGCTTCGAACAGGGTATCGATCCCCATTACCTCGCCGGTGGAGCGCATTTCCGGACCCAATACCGGGTCAACGCCCGGGAAGCGCGCAAACGGCATCACGGCTTCCTTGACCGAAACATGTTTCGGCGCCGGGTCGGTCAGGTTGAAGTCAGACAGCTTTGCGCCAGCCATGACTTTGGCCGCCAGCTTGGCGACCGGCTCACCAATCGCCTTGGCGACGAAAGGCACAGTCCGCGAGGCACGCGGATTGACCTCGAGCACGTAGATGGTGTCGTCCTTGACCGCGAACTGGACATTCATCAGTCCGCGCACGCCGATGGCCTTGGCCATTTCCACGGCCTGACGCTTGAGTTCGGCGATCATCTCGTCGGACAAAGAATAGGGCGGCAGCGAGCAGGCACTGTCGCCGGAGTGCACGCCTGCTTCTTCAATGTGCTGCATCACGCCAGCGACCCAGACATCCTCGCCATCGCAGATGGCATCGACATCAATCTCGTCGGCATCGGTGAGATAGCGATCGAGCAGGAGCGGGGAGTTGCCCGAGACATTGACGGCTTCGCGCAGATAGCGCTCGAAGCTGTCGGTCTCGCGGACGATTTCCATGGCCCGGCCGCCGAGCACGTAGGACGGGCGCAGCACAAGCGGGAAGCCAAGCTTCTCTGCAGCCGCGCGGGCTTCGTCCTCGGACCGGACAATGGCGTTGGGCGGCTGTTTCAGTCCCAGGCTGTCGAGCAGGTTCTTGAAGCGGTCACGGTCTTCTGCCAGGTCGATGGCGTCGGGCAGGGTGCCGAGGATGGGAACACCTTCTGCTTCCAGCTCACCGGCCAGTTTCAGCGGAGTCTGGCCGCCATACTGGACGACAACGCCGAGCAGCTCGCCATTCTCGCGCTCCTTGTCGATCAGTTCGAGTGTGTCCTCGATGGTCAGCGGCTCGAAATAGAGCCGGTCTGCCGTGTCGTAATCGGTCGAGACCGTTTCCGGGTTGCAGTTCACCATGATCGACTCAAGGCCCATCTCGGCGAAGGCAAAGGCGGCGTGACAGCAGCAATAATCGAACTCGATGCCCTGGCCGATCCGGTTCGGGCCACCGCCGAGAATGATCGCTTTCTTGGCGCCTGTCGGCTCGCTCTCACAATCGGCGATACCGTCATAGCCCGGGGTTTCGTAGCAGGAATACATGTAGGGCGTCGCCGCGCGGAATTCGGCGGCGCAGGTGTCGACACGCTTGAACACCGGACGCACACCGAGATCACGGCGGGCCTTGCGGACCTCCGCTTCTGTCTTGCCGGTCAGCTTGGCCAGGCGCGCATCGGCAAAGCCCATCATCTTGAGCTGGCGGAAGGCCTTGGCGTCCGCCGGCAGACCCATGGTCGAGACTTCATTCTCGGCATGCACCAGTGCTTCGATCTGGCGCAAGAACCAGGGCTCGTAAAGCGAGGCCCGTTCGACCTCGTCAAGGGTCAGGCCCTCGCGGAAGGCCTGGGCAATGACCCGCAGGCGGTCCGGCGTCGGATTGGTCAGGGCGGCGCGGACCGCTTCCTTTCGGGTGGCCTCATCAGTCGCTTCATCGGCGCCCTGGATCTCGATCTCGTCAAACCCGTTCAGACCGGTTTCCAGCGAGCGCAGGGCTTTCTGCATGCTTTCCTGGAAGGACCGGCCGATGGCCATGGCCTCACCGACGGACTTCATCGACGTGGTCAGGTTGGAGTCGGCACCCGGGTATTTCTCGAAGGCAAAGCGCGGGATCTTGGTGACGACATAGTCGATTGTCGGCTCGAAGCTCGCCGGGGTGGCACCGGCGGTAATGTCATTGGCGATTTCGTCGAGCGTGTAGCCGATGGCCAGCTTGGCGGCGACCTTGGCGATCGGGAAGCCGGTGGCCTTGGAGGCCAGGGCGGACGAGCGCGAAACGCGCGGGTTCATTTCGATGACGACCAGACGGCCATCCTTCGGATTGACTGCAAACTGCACGTTGGAGCCGCCGGTCTCCACACCGATCTCGCGCAGGACCGCAATCGAGGCGGTGCGCATGATCTGGTATTCCTTGTCGGTCAGGGTCAGGGCCGGGGCCACCGTGATCGAGTCACCGGTATGTACGCCCATCGGATCGATATTCTCGATCGAGCAGATGATGATGCAATTATCCGCCTTGTCGCGGACGACCTCCATCTCGAACTCTTTCCAGCCGACGATGGACTCTTCAACCAGGATCTCCGTGACCGGCGAGGCATCGAGCCCGCTCTGGCAGATGCCGCGGTATTCCTCGATATTGTAGGCAATGCCGCCACCGGTGCCGCCCAGGGTGAAGGAGGGGCGGATAATGGCCGGAAGGCCGATCTCGCTCATCACGGCTTCAGCTTCAGCCATGGAGTGCACGACGCGCGAGCGCGGGCTTTCCAGACCAAGCTTGTCCATCGCGGCACGGAAGCGCTCACGGTTTTCCGCCTTGTCGATGACATCGGCTTTGGCGCCGATCATTTCGACGCCGAAGAGATCCAGCACGCCGCGCTTGTCGAGTTCCAGGGCGCAGTTCAGCGCAGTCTGACCCCCCATCGTCGGGAGCAGCGCATCCGGGCGCTCCTTCTCGATGACCTTGGCGACCATTTCCGGCGTGATCGGCTCGATATAGGTGGCATCGGCCAATTCCGGGTCGGTCATGATCGTCGCCGGGTTGGAATTGACCAAGATGACCCGGTAGCCCTCTTCCTTGAGCGCCTTAACCGCCTGAACGCCGGAATAATCGAATTCGCAGGCCTGGCCGATGACGATCGGGCCGGCGCCGATGATGAGAATGGAGTTCAGATCGGAACGTTTGGGCATGGGCGGTCCTGCTCGCGTGCGTGCGCGCTTCACCCCGCCGGAAAGGCCCGGAGGAGCGTGTCGCGTTTGAATTGGATGCTGAGCGGGGTTCCTAGCCCGGATTCGAGCGGAAGGCGAGAGGCGTTGTGACTTAGATTATGTGTTCTGTCAGCTCGCGGCGATCCCCAGATTGCGCCACAGCATGGGTTGCACGCTGTCGCGTGTACCGGTGACCCGGGTTTCGACCAGCCAATGGGCGCGTTCGTGGGCCAGGGTGACAATGGCGGCCTCTTCCATCAGCCGGGCCTCGGCGGCGAAATAGGTCTCGGCCCGACGGGCTGGATCATTCTCCTCGCGCGCGGCCTGCATGATCGCCGCGAACTCATCATCAACCCAGTTGAAATTGGCGGCGAAACCGGTCGGACCGAATGGATCGAGCATGAAGAAGGGATCCGCTTTCAGACCGCGATTGAAACCGGCGACCGCAATATCGAAATCGCCGGCGTCGACCGCCTGGTAGAGGTCGGTCGGATAGCTTACCAGAATTTCCGTCTCGACCCCGATCCGGCGCCAGTCATCGGCCAGGGCGACGGCAATGCGTTCGCCCATGCCCGTTGTCGTGCGGATTTCCAGGGGGCGTTCGAACTGGAAACTGTCCGGTGCGGGCGGGATGGTGTTGGGGCTGTCCTTGAGCACACTGGCGGCAGCGCTGGCTGATCCGGCAAAGACTTCGCGGGCGATAAAGCCCCGGTCGACGGCACGGGCCAGCATGATCCGGTTTTCAAGCTGATCGAGCGGGCTGCGGGCATGGTTGAGTTTGAGATAGCGCAGAATGGGCGCTTCGAAGCCGCGCAGCCGGTCGCCGAGCTCCCCTTGCAGGAAGCTGATCTGGTTGGCCGGCGGGTTCTGGGCGAGATCGAGATCGCCCGCGCGGAACAAGCGGACCCGCGTGGCATCATCGCGCACCGAGAGCACTTCAATGCGCGGAATCGCGACTGCGGCGCGGCCGTAATAATGCGGATTGCGGACCAGGCTGATCGCGGTCTGGCTAACGCTCTCGATTTTGTAGGCCCCGGCCGAGACCCAGTATTCCGGCTCGACCCAGTCATCGCCGACCCGTTCGATGAGATGGCGCGGAGAGGGATAGAATTCGCGCATCAAGACCGGAAACAGGCCGAGCGGCGTGGTCAGGCGAAAAGACACCATGCGGTCATTGAGCGCCGTTACGCCGAGCGCCTGGGGGGGCACATCGCCGGCGAGGGCGGCGCGGGCATTTTCAACGGCATAGAAATCGCCGAGGTCGGAGAAGCTCTCGGCCGGGTCAACCAGGCGCTGGGCTGACCAGACGATGTCATGTGCGGTCAGCGGGCGGCCATCGGACCAGGCCAGCTCCTCCCGCAGGGTAAAGGTCCAGGTCAAACCGTCCGGGCTGATACTCCAGCTTTCCGCCAGCCCCGGAGCCAGCTCACCATCGGGGCCGTAATCGGTCAGACCGGCATGAACCTGGTAGTAGATCAGCGCCGCTGCGGAGAGCTCCCCGCGTGCCGGGTCAAGACTGTCGGGCAGGTTGGCGACACCGACGCGTAGCGTGTCGGCCGGTATTTCATTGCGGCCGCACGCCGCGAGCGCGGCGCCGGACAGCAGAACGGAGCGTCTATCGAGCGAGAACGACATGGTGCGACGCTAGCGCGGTTCGGTGGCCCGGCGCCAGCGCTATTGGGCCGCTGTCAGGCCGGCGTTTTGCTACCCAGCGAGCCGACAAACCCCTTGAACACGCCGAAACTGTCCTGCGGGCCCGGGCTGGCTTCCGGGTGGTGCTGGACGGCCTGGACCGGTTTGTCGGCGAGTTTGAAGCCGCAATTGGTGTCGTCGAAGAGCGAGACATGGGTCTCGATAGCGCCCTCCGGCAAGGAACTTCCGTCGACGGCGAAGCCGTGATTCATCGACACAATCTCAACCTGACCGGTTTCGTGGTTTTTCACCGGGTGGTTGGCGCCGTGATGGCCCTGGGCCATCTTGATCGTCTTGCCGCCAACGGCCAGGGCGAGCATCTGGTGGCCGAGACAGATGCCGAGCATGGGCGTTCCGGCCTCGATCAGCCCTTTCAGCGTCGGCAGGGCATATGCGCCGGTTGCAGCCGGATCGCCGGGGCCGTTGGAGACAACGACACCGTCCGGGGACATTTTCAGCACCTCCTCGGCACTGGTCTTGCCCGGTACAACAGCAACGCGGGCACCGGCATCGACCAGAAGGCGCAGGATATTGGCCTTCACCCCATAATCGAGAACCACAACGCGCGGACCGTCTTCCGGTCCCTCGGCAAAGCCTTCATTCCAGCTCCACGCACCTTCATCCCAGTCCCCGCCGGTTTCGCGGGCGACATCGGCGGCGAGTTCCCGGCCTTCCATTGAGGTGGCGCCCGCCGCGGCGGCCTTGAGAGCTTCGATATCGATCTGTCCGGACGGATCATGCGCAATGGCGCACATCGGCATGCCATGCTCACGGATGCGGCGGGTCAGGGCGCGCGTATCGACCCCGGAGATCGAGACAATGCCGCGGGCCCGCATCCACTCGTCGAAAGCCTGTTCGGCGCGGTAATTGGCCGGCGGGGTGATTTCGACCCGGCTGACCATGCCGACAGCGGCTTTCTTTGCCGGTGCGCTGGTGGCTTCCTCATCTTCCGGATTGGCGCCGACATTGCCGACATGCGGGAAGGTGAAGCAGACGACCTGGCCGGCATAGGACGGGTCGGCCAGGATTTCCTGGTGCCCGGTCATGGCCGTGTTGAAGCAGAGTTCGCCGGTGGCGATACCTGTGGCGCCGCTGCCCGTGCCGACGAAAACGCTTCCATCTGCCAGCGCGAGGGCGGCGGTCGGGCGGTCGGCTTGCATATCGGACATGGGGCGGTCTCCTGTTTGGCGCCTTATGACGCGGAATCGCGCCGGCGTCGACCGCCGGATAAACGGCCGGGTCACTAGTCTGTCCTAGACCTGCGGTCAATACCGGCTAGCCTGCCCGTCACGTCGTCGCGAAAAGTGTCTTGATTCTTTCACACAGACGGCATAATGACCCGCTCCTTGGTTTGGGGAGGCGCGCTTTTCAGCGCAGCAATAATGAGTGCCAGACCACGAAGGATTTGAAGCACGCGCCAAACGTCAGTTGCGTCGACAAAAAAGCCACCCACATAAAGGCAGATCACGCAGGTTTGGCAGTGTGCCGAAGCAAAGCGAGTTAATCTCATGAAGCTCCGCGACCGGATTTCCGCAGAACTCAAAACCGCCCTCAAGGCGAAGGACAAGGCCCGTCTGTCGACGCTGCGTCTGATCTCTGCGGCCATCAAGGACCGTGACATCGCTGCCCGCGCGGAAGACCGCTGCGGTGGCTGCGAGGAAACCGAAATCATGGCCATCCTGCAAAAGCTGCAAAAGCAGCGCGAGGAAAGCGCCGATACCTATGAAAAAGCCGGTCGCCTTGACCTCGCTGAAGCGGAGCGTGGCGAAGCCGCCATCGTGGCTGAATTCCTGCCCAAGCCGATGGATGATGGCGAGATCGCCGATGCAACGGCGAATGTCGTCGCCGATCTGGAAGCCAACGGCCTGAAGGATATGGGGCGTTGCATGGCCGAGCTGAAATCGCGCTATGCCGGTCGTATGGATTTCGGCAAGGCGGGTGCCAAGGTCAAAGACCTGCTCACAGGCGCTGCATAACGCACTAGTGACGTGGCCGGTTTTTCCGGCCAACCTGTCCGTCCGTACTGGATAGGTAGGCAAGCAGGAGCGCTATGCGCCTGGGCGAAGACTTCATCGACGAAATCAAGGGGCGTGTGCGTCTGTCCGACCTGGTCGGGCGGTCCGTGCAGCTCAAACGCCAGGGCCGCGAATTCGTCGGCCTGTCGCCTTTCAAGAAGGAGAAGACGCCCTCCTTCTACGTCAATGATGACAAGCGTTTTTACCACTGCTTCTCCTCCGGCAAGCATGGCGATGCCTTTTCCTGGCTGCAGGAGATTGAGGGCCTGTCCTTCATGGAAGCGGCCGAGCGTTTGGCCGCCGAAGCGGGTTTGTCCTTGCCCGAGCCGGATCCGCAGCAGGAAGAGCGCACCCAGCGCCGCAAATCGCTCGTCGAGTGGATGGAAGCGGCCCAGGCTTTCTTCCTGCGCGCCCTCCGCTCGCCGCAGGCTGAGCATGCGCGCGATTATCTCAAGGGCCGGGGTCTGACCGGTCTCGATTGCAAGCATTTCGGCATTGGTTACGCGCCGGCCGGCCGGCATGACCTCAAGGACGAGCTAGTGACGGCCGGTGCACCGGTTGATGATCTCATCGAGTGCGGGCTTCTGATCCAGCCCGATGACGGCTCGCCCTATGACCGCTTCCGCGATCGTATCATGTTCCCGATCCACGATCCGCGTGGCCGGCTGGTCGCGTTTGGCGGACGGGCGCTGTCCAAAGATGTCCGGGCGAAATATCTCAACTCGCCGGAGACACCGATCTTCCACAAGGGCTCCGTCCTCTATAATTTCCCCAAGGCACGCCGGGCGGCCGCTGATCCCAAGGCCGGTGCCAAGGGCTTGATCGTGGCCGAAGGGTATCTCGACGTCATTGCCCTGGCCCGGGCCGGACTGGAGCAGGCAGTGGCCCCGCTGGGGACGGCAGTGACGGAAGAGCAATTGCAATTGCTCTGGCGGGCCGGGGATGAGCCGGTCATGTGCCTGGATGGGGACCGCGCGGGTCAGGCTGCCGCGCTGAAGGCGGCAGAGCGAGCCCTGCCCTTGCTGGAGCCCGGCCGCACGCTGCGCTTTGCCTTCATGCCGGAAGGCCAGGACCCCGATGATGTGCTCAGCGCCAGCGGTCCCAAGGCCCTGCATGGTCTGGTCGAAGATACGCGGGCCCTGATCGATGTGCTCTGGGAACATGAGGTCGAGCTGGAACCCTTGACCGACCCGGATCGCCGGGCTGGTTTCCGCAAGCGTATCCGGGCGCTGACCTCGACCATCGCCAACAGCGATGTGCGTGAGGAATACAAGGCCGAGTTCGAGCGCCGCATGGATGCAGCCTTCGGGCCGCCGCGACGCGATACGGGCTATCAGGGACGCGGCGGGCGCGGAGATTGGCGGGGCGGACGCCAGGTCCGGCTTGGCCCATCGGCGGAAATGAAGCGTCGGCTGGGCGTGCAGCAGGGCCGGGTGGATGCGGCCGATTTGCGCCGGGGTGTCACCAATACCAATGGTATGATGCTGCTTGTGGCGCTGTTGGAATGGCCTGATCTGGTCGAGGAACTGATTGAAGAAATCGCACTTATTTCCTTTGGTTCGCTTGACAATTTACGTGACGCCGTTTTAGACGCATGCTCTCTCGGACCGGCTGTGTCTTCCAGCGAGCTTCAGGCAGAGCTTCTGTCGCGCGGATTTGCGCAAGATATTAAACGCTTGGAAGTCAATCGGGGGCCCATGCGGGCGACTATAGGTGGACCAGACGCTTCAGTTTCGGTGCGGGCCGGGGCTTGGAGACGGCTGGCTTCTGTCTATATGAGACAGTGTGGCAGCCAGGAGCAGCGCGAAGAATTGCGCGCGCTCGCAGAGAAGAAAATCACAGAGAATGACTCCGAAAGCGTTCGAAGCATCAGCGAAGCCTATCGCCGCGAGAACGCCAGAGACGAGTCCGATTGAGACGAAATCAAATCGCGCACGGGCCAGTCGTGCGACCAGGGACGATTAGATGACAAAGCCGGCCGAAGCCAACGAAGCATCGGAACAACAGGACGGACCGCTGCTCGATCTTACCGATCAGACCGTCAAGAACTTCATCAAGAACGCCAAGAAGCGCGGCTACGTCACCCATGACGAGCTTAATGCCGTGCTGCCGAGCGAGGAGTTCTCGTCTGAGCAGATCGAGGACGTGCTCGCACAGCTGTCCGAGATGGGCATCAACGTCATCGACAAGGATGATGATGCCGAGGACGACCGCGAGGATGACAACGCAGCCGCTCCGGCCAGCGACAGCAAGGCTGTGGCGACGGCAGCAAAGACTGCGGTCACCGGTCAGAATACCGGTTCCTCTGCCGACCGTACCGATGACCCGGTTCGCATGTATCTGCGCGAAATGGGCTCGGTTGAACTCTTGTCCCGTGAGGGCGAGATCGCCATTGCCAAGCGCATCGAGGCCGGCCGCAATGCCATGATCCGCGGTCTGTGCGAGAGCCCGCTGACCTTCGAAGCCATCATGGTCTGGCGCGAGGAATTGCAGGAAGGCCAGGTCCTGCTGCGTGACATCATCGATCTCGACGCGACCTATGGCGGTCAGCAGGGCGAGAGCGAGGAAGAGGGCGAAGGCGAGGGCGAAACCGCTGAAGGTGAAACCCCGATCCCGGCCACCGGTCCCAAGGCGGATGATCCCGAAGACGAGGATGATGACGACGCCAAGGCCGAAGGCGAAGAGGGTGAAGAGGGCGAGGGTTCCGAGAACTCGGACGATGATGACGATGATGACGGCGCCGCCCTGTCGCTTTCCGCGATGGAAGCCGAGCTGCGCGAAGGGGTCATGGAGACGCTGGACGGTATCGCCACGGATTTTGCCGCGTTCCGCAAGCTGCAGGACAAGCTCGTTGCCGCGCGTATCGAAGGCAAGGACCTGACCAAGCAGAGCCGCGAGAAGTACGAGGCGACGCAGAATTCCATCGTCACCGCGCTCAACACCATGCACCTCAACAACGCCCGTATCGAGGCGCTGGTTGAGCAGCTCTACGCCATCAACAAGGAGCGCATGTCGCTTGAGGGCAAGCTGCTGCGCATGGCCGACGCCCATGGTGTGCCGCGGGCCCAGTTCATGGACAGCTATTTTGGTAACGAGCTGAGCCCGGACTGGCCGCAATCCATGGCCGGCACCTCGAAGGCCTGGGATCGTTTCATTGAACGCGAAGCGACCGATGCCAATGCCATCCGCGACGAAATCGCCGATCTGACCCAGCGCGCTGGCGTTCCGATCGAGGATCTGCGCCGCATTGTGCGTACCGTGCAGAAGGGCGAGCGCGAGGCCCGCGTGGCCAAGAAGGAAATGGTCGAGGCCAATCTGCGTCTCGTTATCTCCATCGCCAAGAAATACACCAATCGCGGCCTGCAATTCCTCGACCTGATCCAGGAAGGTAATATCGGCCTGATGAAGGCCGTCGATAAGTTCGAATACCGCCGCGGCTACAAGTTCTCGACCTATGCCACCTGGTGGATCCGCCAGGCGATTACGCGTTCCATCGCGGACCAGGCGCGCACCATCCGTATCCCGGTGCACATGATCGAGACGATCAACAAGATCGTCCGTACCTCGCGCCAGATGCTGCATGAGATCGGTCGCGAGCCGACGCCGGAAGAACTGGCCGAGAAGCTCGCCATGCCGCTCGAGAAAGTGCGCAAGGTGATGAAGATCGCCAAGGAGCCGATCTCCCTGGAAACGCCGATCGGCGACGAGGAAGACAGCCATCTCGGCGATTTCATCGAGGACAAGAACGCCGTCCTGCCGATCGACGCCGCGATCCAGTCCAACCTGCGCGAAACCACGACCCGCGTCCTGGCCTCGCTCACCCCGCGTGAGGAACGCGTGCTGCGCATGCGTTTCGGCATCGGCATGAATACCGATCACACGCTGGAAGAGGTTGGCCAGCAATTCTCGGTGACCCGCGAGCGTATCCGCCAGATCGAGGCCAAAGCACTGCGCAAGCTCAAGCATCCGAGCCGTTCGCGCAAGCTGCGCAGCTTCCTGGACAATTGATCCGCCGCCAGCGGCGGATCATCCCGGACACGTTCCGGGATCCAGATAAGACAGACACAAGCCGGGCTGGTTCAGCCCGGCTTTTTCTTTCTGCTTGACCGGTTTTTGACAAACTTTGCCATCAACCGCATCCTTTCCGCCAAAGGAGCGCGCCATGGCCACCATGAATATCTCCCTGCCGCAAGCGCTGAAGGACTGGGTCGAAGCCCAGGCGGATCGCGGGCTGTATGCCAATTCCTCTGACTATGTGCGTGATCTGATCCGGCGCGATGTCGAGCGGCAGGAGAAAATCGAGGCTTTGCGCGAAGCCGTTGAGGAGGGTGAGCGCAGCGGGTTTCGCGAGATGACGGTGGCGGAAATCCAGGCGGAGCTGCGTACCCGGCGGTCCAAGTGAGGATCGAGATCACAGAAGCGGCGCTTCTCGATCTCGAGACGCTGTATCTGGACGGAGCCGCAAAATTCGGGGCCCCTAATGCGGAGGCTTATCAGGACGCCCTGACTGATAGCTTCCAGAAGCTTGCAGATTTTCCCGCCGCTCATCCCGAACGACCGGAAATCGCGCCCGGTTTACGCAGTGTGCGGTTCCGGGCGCATTTGATCCTCTACCGGTTCAACGATCGTGTTATCCAAATCCTGCGCATCCGCCATGGCCGCGATGATTGGATGAGCGGCTGAGCTCACCTCCGCACCAAACCCCCGAAGCACAGCACATACCCTGCCGTCACCAGCACATAGCCCTGGACGATCCAGTCGCGACCGGTGAAGGCCATCAGCAGTGACCCTCCGACCACGAGCACCACGCCGAGGCGCGACACCTTCCAGTAGGACAGGCTCGGCAGGGTCAGGGCGGTGCCGAAGATGTAGTTCGGGCCGTAGACGATGAAGACGCCCCAGATCGACGGGGTGCTGCGCAGGTGATTGACCACATCGCGGTAAAGCTCGCCCGGCGGCAGGCTCCAGAAGATGAAGTCGAGCACGCACATGCCGATGATTGCGGCCACGCCGGCGAGAAATAGCGGGATGGTAAGAAGGTGGAGATTGCGCTTGGGCAGGCGTCCGACGAAGGGCAGGAACATCACCGAGCCGATCAGGAGGAACCAGTGGGCGAAATCGATCGGCTGCTGGCGGGCGACGAATTCCGGGCCGAGATTGAGCAGGGTCTGGCCGAGGATGTAGAGCAGCAGGCCGGTGATCAGCAGGACCTGGTCTGAACGCTCCGGGAAACGGGCTTCATGGGACTGGATGATCATGGATGCGGCCTCATTGTTTCAAGGCCTGGGCGGGAACACGAATGCACGGACATCTCCTCAAATGCGCGAATGAAGGTCAGGCTCGAATTCCTGCCTCCCGGCCCGTGGCATTCAAGTGCCCTGGCGTGAAGCTCGCCGCTTAAGTCGCCGATTGCCTGCGCCGGCAACTCGCGTATCGTGAAACGACACCATGACCACCGTACCGCTGTCCCATATTTTCGCCCGAGGCGTCCTGATCACCCTGGTGCTAGGCACGCTGTTTGGTTTCCTGGCGCCCTACCGGACCGGCATTCTCGGCTGGCCGGGTGTGTGGATTTACTGGCTGTGCATGATGGGAGCGGGCTGGAGTGCCGGGCTGGCCGCCGAGGCCTTGATCCAGCGCTTGGCCCCGGATTGGCCGCGTCTGGCGACCTATGCCTCGGTAGCGGCTGCGGCCAGTGTCAGCGTTGTTGCCGCGACCTTGATCTACCATGCCCAGCGCGGCGCTCCGGTCAGCCCTGAGGGGTATGCCAATGTCGTTCTCCAGGTCACCGTCCTGGTCTCGGTGGTGACGGCCCTTTACGCTTTCCTGCAGTCGCGGTTGCAGCCCTCTGGCGTCAACGAAACCGAAGACAGAGCGGAGGCTCCGGTCGCTGCCGGCCCAGCGCTGCTGGAGCGATTGCAGCCCAAGTATCGGGAGGCCCGGCTGCATGCGGTCGCGGCCGAGGATCATTATCTGCGCGTCTATACCAGTGCCGGCGATACGCTGATCCGCATGCGCATGAGCGATGCCCTTCTGGCCGTGGATCGGCTGGATGGAGCGCGCACGCACCGGTCCTGGTGGGTGGCCCGCGCGGCGGTCGAAAGCGTCAGGCGCAGCAATGGCAAGGCTGAACTGACCCTGATCGGCAATATCAAGGCGCCGGTCAGCCGGTCTTTTGCACCGGCTTTGCGCGAGGCGGGATGGTTCTAGACGCCGAGCCTGCCTAGAGTGATCGAGAGGGGGAGATCATCATGCACAAGTTACTTCTGGCCGGCGCAAGTCTGGCCCTGCTGGCAGCCTGCAAACCGGGCAGCGAAGCGACGGAGACAAACGAGGCTATTGATCCCGCTGCGCTCACTGCGTTCAGCGTGCAGGGCTTCCGCACCCAGATCGTGGTCGAAATCGATGCAGCGCGACAGGATGTCTGGGACACCGCCACGGGCGATATCTCGCCCTGGTGGGATCATTCCTTTGCCCTAGAGCCCGCCGAGCTTTTCATCGAACCGGTTCCGGGCGGGCTCTTCTATGAGCGCCTCGAGGAAAGTTCGGATGATGGCGCCGTGCACGCCACAGTGATCTATGTCGATGCGCCGGAGAGCCTGCGCCTGCACGGCCCGCTTGGCCTGACCGGGCGGTCCTATGATCTCGTCTCCAGCTGGACGTTGAGCGAAGCTGAGGGCGGCGGCACGACCTTCACCGTGGATCTCGCCATGCATGGCGAGATCGATGAGCCTATGGCCGGCGTTGTCCGCAATGTCTGGGTCCATTTCATCGAGAACCGCCTCAAGACCTTTGTGGAGAGCGGCTGTTATCTTGAGCCCGAGGCGCCGTGTGCGGCATTCGGGGACTAGGTCGAAATGTTCCGCCTCATTCGACTGGTCTGCTTCCCCATTGCGCGCCGCATCGGCTGCTGGCCGATTGCGGTCTATTTCGCGCTGGTCGGTCCACTGATCGTGATCCGGCGTATCGTCTATCCATTGCCTGAGGAAGCACTGGCGCAGCTGCCGGTTTGGTTTTTCCCGGCGCTTTACGGTTTCGTGCTGGTCGGCTTCCCGCTGCTCGCCTATGTGCGCAAGGGGGGCTGGTATGAAGTGCCGGAGCGGATCCGGTGAGCCTTCATCGCTACAGCCTGCAGACGACAGGCCCCGGCCTCTATGACTTCACATCCGCTGCCGAGGCCTTCGTGCGCGAGCAGCCAAACCGGGAAGGATTGCTGACCGTCTTCGTGCGTCACACCTCCTGCTCACTGGTGATCCAGGAAAACGCCGATCCGGATGTTCAGCGTGACCTCAACGCATTCTTCAAGCGCCTGGTCCCATCCGCTGATCACCCCACCATGTCCTGGCTGCGCCATACGACAGAGGGGCCCGATGACATGCCCGCGCATATCAAGGCGGCTTTGACCCAGACCTCGATCGGTATCCCGGTCATGGACGGGCAGCTGGCGCTGGGGACGTGGCAGGGAATTTATCTGTTCGAGCATCGCGACCGGCCGCACCGGCGCGAGGTGGTCATGCATCTGGGCGCCTAGGCGCACCGAAAAAGCAAAGCCCGAAAAGCAAGAAGCAGGCTGCTTGGGCGGCAGCCTGCTTCGCTCAGGTATGAGATTTGGGGCTCCCATACCCACCGGTCCGGCGTGCATTAGCGAAGTGTTGGGCGCACTCCTGTCCCCCCGGCCCGGAATTGGGTGTTCGGCTTCCAATCTGTTGTCTTGGATACAGACGCGGCAGGACTCTTCGTCATCACCGTCTCGTCCGACGACGGAGCGGGGGCGATGACGAGCAGCAGAGCCAGACCGGCGTAGGTCAGAAGGATTGCCGTCAGTTTCATCCGATCCTCTTGTCATGGCAGCCCGGCTGGCCCGCCACGAAGCGCGTAAGTATGGATCGAGTTTTTATAATATTACCGGGTGCGAGAAGGTGTATGTCACAACAATGGCGCGCACCGAGTTGCATGGGGTTGCATGCGAGTTGCACAAGCCTGCCGGGCATGACATGTTCGTGGCATGAAAATGGACCGTTTTTCCGACAAGCTTGGCCTTGTTTTGAAGACGCTGGTGCTGAGCCGGACCGGGCTCGCTGCGGCGCTCAATGTCGACAAGTCGCTGGTTGGCCGCTGGGCTGCCGGAACGGTTACGCCGTCCGAGCACAATCTGGCCAAGCTGACGCGTTACATCGCCAGCCGGGTGGATGGTTTCACCATGCTCGACTGGGAGAAAGACCTCTCCGGCTTTGCTCGCGGTCTCGGTATTGAGGCCGAGCATAGTGCTCCGGACTTGCGCGGGCAGGCGGGTTTGTTCCCGGAGGCGATCTACAAGGAAGGTTTGCGCGGCGCAGAAATGCGGGCCGAGGCCTATGAAGGCTTCTGGCGGACCACGCGTCCGTCCAGCGATGTTCCGGGCTGCTATTTGCGCGATATCACCATGGTGCGTCGCCGCGAGGACGGTCTGTTGGGCTGGTATACCGGGGTTGAGGGGGAGCGCTTTGAAGGCTGGTCGCTGCTGCTCGGCCACCAGTTCTTTTCCATTGGCTGGGACCCGTCACACGGCACGCTGATGTTTGCCATTTTCAATGGCGTTGCACGGCAAAAGGCCGAAGTCGTGGAAGGCTTGTCCCTGGCCAATCTGCGCGATGCCGGCAGCTCTCCGGTCTGTTCGGCGTGCGTCATGGAGCGCATTGGCGAGTTGTCCGGCGATAGCGCGCGCGATGATGCTGATTTCGACGCCCAAGTGCGGGCCCTGGATCCGCTGGTTCCGGCCAGTTCGGTGCCTGAGGAAATCCGGGCGCACCTGGCTCAGACGATCAGCGAGGAGGTGCCGGGCATGATGCGCATGCTGTTCACCACCTCAATGGCCCGCGGGCCGGTGCTTGACCCGCTGGGCGCGAAATAGCCTAGCTGTCGCGACCGTCGAGCAGGCGCTCATAGCTGTCCACCAGAGCCATGTAGGGCGGCACATTGGTGTTGGAGATGCCGCTGCCGGTATCGATCGCCATCTTGATCTCGAAATGCAGATGGATCGTGGTTGGCGTGCCTCCGAACTCATTGGAGACATATCCCAGCCGCTGGCCGCGTACGACACGATCGCCGGGCGCCACAGTCAGGCTTGACGCCTCCAGGTGGAGATAGGTGTAGCGTACGCCGCTATCCGTCATCAGCCGCACCGAGTAGGAGCCGACCGAGGTAATCATGCCGTCTTCCGTGGCGACCGCCCAGTGGATCGCGTCCTGGCAGGTAGCCGGGCGGATGTCCTGGCCCTGGTGACCGACGCCCGCCGGGCACATCGGTGTGGAGTAGCCGCGCGTCTCACAGAAATTATCGCGCCAGGCATAGGCATAGTTATTGGCATTGCACTGGCCACCCCCCGGTCCGAGATAACCGCCATGGCCATAAACCTGGCTGTTTGAATAGGCCTGGCCCATCTCCATCGGGAAACGCATGGCCGGGGCATAATTGGGCTGGATGGTCTGTCCGGTACCTGAACCCGGCACGAGATCGCCCGGCGGCATATAGCTGAATTCCACACCGGCCGCGTCGGTCGGGACGACCGGCTCCGGTTCGGGTTCCGGCTCGGGTTCCGGTTCTGGCTCCGGTTCCGGTTCCGGTTCCGGTTCTGGCTCTGGATCCGGAGCGGCTTCCTCGACCGGTTCGGGGTCAGCCGGCGCCTCCGCGGCCTCCTCTGCGGGCCAGAAAACCATGGCTGCGATGCCCAGAGAGGCAACGATGGCGGCGAGCGTGCGTTCGGTATTGGGAGACATGATTATTCTCCTTCGCCTGGTGAGCCGGCGACAATGCCCAGGCTGAGAGCCAGGTTGCGGGCATAATCGGGCTGGGTGCAGCGCGGATCGGTTTCCGGATTGTGACATTCCACCGTGACCGAATAGGCGGCGCCGTAACGGTTGAGATTGACCTCAACCCCGTACTCCGTGCGGGTGATCTGCAGACCGTCACCATCGCGCGTGCGCAAGCGTCTCAGCGAAACCGGGTCGGGTGCCTCGGCGTGGGCGAGGCGGGTGCCGAAGACCTCGATCAGGATGTCCGAACCGGTGATCGAGATGGTGAAGAAGTCCTCCTGCGGGAAGAGCAGGACCAGAGGTTCCGCCGGCAGGGCGAGGGCAGCGCGCGAGGGCATCAGGACCGGCAGGCGGGTCTGGTTGGCCCGGGCCGCTGCATCATTGCTCGGCTGCGGGTAGCGCTGGACCAGCGCGGTCACGGCCGTGGTGAAATTATTGTCCCGGGCGTTCTGGGCGCGGATGTCGGCCCGCACCTGGTCCCAGTCAATGGCAACACGGCGCGGATTATCCGGTGTGGCCCGGCGGGCGGGCTGAAGTGCGGCAATGGTGTTGAACCGGTTCGACAGCTGCGCGTTCACGGTGCGCGCAGTGCGCAGGTCCTGGCTTGCGTCGGAGCGGTTCTGGGCGTCAACCGCCACAGAGCCGCTCATCACGGCACTGACGGCCAGGATGGTGGTGAGATTAAGCTGGTTTCGCATGGGCGCCTCCCTACCCCAAGGATAACCCATGATTGCCGCACTTGCATGAATGCAGGATGAGAGGGGAAGTCAAAACCGGTTCAGCTTCCGCCGCGGCCGGTCCGTGCGCGTGCTTGGAAGGCCTTGCGGTGGCGCGTCATTGAATTTTGCTGCGCGAGACCGTATGTGCAGCCCACCTAGTGCGTAAGCAGGAGTTGAGCGCGATGCGTCTCACCATGATGAAAGCCAAGCTTCACCGGGCCGTCGTGACCCAGGCGGATCTGCATTATGAAGGGTCGATCTCGATCGACACCGATCTGCTGGAAGCTTCCGGTATCCTGCCGAACGAACAGGTGGATGTGCTCAACATCAATAATGGCGAGCGCTTCACCACCTATGCCATTAAGGCCCCGCGCGGCAGCCGCACATTCGGGATCAATGGTGCCGCTGCGCGCCTGGCCCAGCCGGGTGATCGCATCATCGTTGTTGCCTATGCCGAGATGGAAGCGGCCGAGGCCGAGGTCTGGGACCCGACCGTCATCCTGCTGGACGAGATGAACAAGGTGGTCGAGGCCTCCGAAGCGGCCTGACCCTGCCCCTTTAATCCTGGCGAATACAGAAATCGGCACTCACCGAAGCCGTCAGCGTCAGCTGGCCGGCGGCGATCGGCGTGTCGGCACTGGCCATCCGCGCCATGGCCATTTCCGGCATGGCGACCGGGCGCGGCTGGGAAAACCCCTCGCTCATCCGCAGGATGCCGCAGAGCTCGAAGCCGGCGGCATCGGCATAGAGCTGGGCCCGCTCGAGCAATTGCGCCACCGCATCACGGCGCGCAACATTCATCGCGTCCTCGGTCTCATCCGCACCGAAGCTGACGCCCTGGATATTATTCGCCCCGGCGGAGACCATGGCATCGATCACCTCGCCGACCGCGTCGATCTCATCGATGCGGGCGATGACGGTGTTACGGGCCTCATAGCCGACAATCTCGTTGATATAGGTTCCGGGGACGCGGCGGTCGGAATAGACCGGACTGACCGAGAGCTGGGCCGTTTGCATATCCTCGCTCTCGACCCCGGCCCGGCGCAGGGCGGTGAAGACCCGTTCCATCAGCGCCGCATTGGCCGCAACGGCCTCGGCCGCGGTTTCACCGCGCGTGACCGTGCCCGAGCGCACAGTGGCGAAATCCGGCTCGATCTCGGCCTGGGACTGGGCTGTTAGCGACAGCTGCGGCACCGGCGTCGCCGGCAGAGTCTGAGCCGAACAGGCCGGCAGGGCGATGAGGGCGAGGGCCGAAGAGGCCAGTAGCGTGCGGATCATGCATCTTCTCCAAGGCTTGAGCCGATTACCGGCTCACACTAGACGCGCGGCCCGCCTGCGTCATGCGCAAACCGGCCCGTTGCGCCCACAGGTCGCACGACAGGCCTGCACGGGGGATGAATGGGCCAGCCCCCAAGCCGTCCTATTTCCCCTGCACGCCCGTCTTGGCCTTGGCGCCAAAGGAGGCTAACCCTGTGCCTTCTTCCAATAGAGCGGGCCTGTAGCTCAATTGGTTAGAGCCGGCGGCTCATAACCGCTTGGTTGGGGGTTCGAGTCCCTCCGGGCCCACCACCCTTCGCCCTGCGGGCTTCGGGTGGCAAGCCACCCGCAGCGCGCATACGAGCGTAGCGAGTGGGCGAAGAGGTGTCCTCCGAAGCCTGGGCGTAGGAGGACCTCGGCGTTGTATTCGAGTTTCGTCTTCGCTGGCTGGTAGTTTTCCTGATCTCACGGCAGTTCGCTTCGGGAACGCCTCCGAAAGGGCGGCCTGACCGGCCGGCGCGCCGGTCTTGCTTATGGCGCGCTTGCGAACCCTGCGGGCCCGGGCTTTGCGCGCTCAGGGCTGTGTTGTTGAATTGGCATTGATGTGAAAACCAGCGCTGTCTAACGTGGCGTAGACGCTTGAGTTTGGGAGTGAGCAATGAATGTCAGTAAGTTAACGGCCCTTACCGGGGCTATGGTGGCACTCGCGATTGGTGTGGCTGCTGGAGGAAGTTTGCTCGGGCAGCCGCAAGCGCAGGCGCAAACGGGGAGTGGCGTTACCGTGATCATGCCTGTGAGCAATCAGCAAGGCGTCTACCTCATCGGATGCGCCAACGGGACAGTGACCACGATCCAGCAACCGAGACTGTACGAGAGCCGACGAGTTTGCTGACCCAGGCCAACTCATCATCAGACCATTATTCTGATCCGCTTCGCGAACGTCTCCAATGGGACCGCGTGGCCGGCCGATGCTCCATCGTGCTCGTTACCGTTTGGGTGTAAACCAGGATACGATCACGAATATTGCGAATGTTGCCAGCATCAAAAAGGTCACAGACCGCCAGTCGAAGCCGGTCATGTATACGACGCACACGATCCCAAACGTGAGGAGAACCACGTTTCCGATAATTTTCCGAATAAGTGCCATTGCTCGTCGCCCGCGTTCTATACAACCAGTTTGAGCCTTGCCCCACCAAACCCGAGGGCACGGACCAAGCATTTCGCATGAATTCTTCCCGCATCGCTCCAGATTAAAAAGGGGCATGCATGCCCCGCGTTTCCCCCACTCCCCCCTGCATCCAAAAATCCCCCATACGCATCCCATGCCTGAAACCCGTGCTCCGGAGGCTCATCCGGGGTGGCACTTACGCATAAACAGGACAGGACGCACACATGATTGCGCTTTTCGCAGCGGCGGCTCTCAGCCTCCAACCGGCCGCGCCGGGAATTGATTTTTCCGGGGTGCAGGCGGACCTCGGCGGGGAGCCGAACCGGGTTCTGGTGCTGGGCACGCCGCATTTGAGGCAGCTTGAGGAGGGCGTGTATCAGCCCGCGCACATGGAGCTGGTACTCGATCGGCTGGAGGCGTTTGCGCCGGATGTGATCGCGATCGAGGCCACCAATGGGCGAGGCTGTGACGCCATATTCCGGTTCCCGGCGCTCTATCCCGGTGTGGCGGACAGCTATTGCTGGGACCCAGCTCCAGCGCAGGAAGCCCTCGACATCAGCCTGCCCGAAGCCGTTATGGCGATGCGGGCCCGTCTGGCGGATTTCCCGGCCGACCCGACCGCCGCGCAGCGGCGCGAATACGCGCTGCTTTTCTTCGCCGCCGGTGAGCCTTGGTCGGCCGGCTTGCAGTGGGCCTATCTTGATGAGGCGGAGCGTATCGCCGCCGATGGCGTGACCGAGGAACTCGCCGCGCTGTTCGGCCGTTATGTCGCCTCGCTGAACGAGAACAACCAGATCGGTGTGCAGCTGGCGATGCGGCTGGGTCTGCAATCATTGGCCGCGACCGATGACCGTTCCGCCGACCTCATTCTGCGCCAGGGCCCCGACACGGTCTGGCAGCGCATGAACACGCTCTGGCAGATGGATATTCCCGGCACCGATGAGTTGCGCGCAGAGGCGGCCAGCCATCTCGGTTCGCCGCAAGGCATGCTGGCCCATTACCGGCTGATCAATGGCCCTGAATACCAGCAGAACACGATCGACAATGATTTCGGCCTGGCGGCCTCGCAGCCCGGTGAGGGTGCGGTGGCGCGCCAGTATCTCGCCTGGTGGCAGGCCCGCGGCCTGCGCATGGCCGCCAATGTCGTTGAGGCTGCCGGTCATGATCCGGGCGCCCGGGTCCTGGTCGTCGTGGGCAGTTCCCACAAGGCCTATTACGACGCCTATCTGGACCAGATGCATGACTGGGAGTTGATCAGCGTCGACGCGATCTTGCACGATTAAAGCAGCGACCGGGTAGGGGGCTCAGCTGCGCGCGACGCCGTCTACCCGGTCCACCAAAGGCCGTTCCTGCAGCGCCTTCACCGCCTTGACTGCAACGCTTGCCAGATCCACGCCGAGCTCTTCATAGAGCGCGTCCATCGCGTCGCGGATCTGGCCCAGCCTCTCCATCATCCGCGTGTATTGCGCCTGACCCTCTTTCGTCAGCTCCAGCACTTTGCGGCGGCTGTCGGTCGGATGCGGGCGTTTGGAGATCAGGCCGAGCTTGATCAGGAGGTCGACGCGCTGGGTGGCGAGCTGGTGGGGTTGGTCGAGGCCGTTGGCGATGTCGGCGGCTGTCACATTCTCGACCTCGCCGATCATCAGCACGGTGGATATGGCGCGCGGCGGGATGGCGATTCCGGCCGAGGCCAGCAGGACCTCGCCCTGGTCAGCGATGGTTTCGACCAGCCGTAACAGCTTGTTTGAAAGGAAGGCTCCGCTCAGCGGATGGGTATCCATGATGTTGCTGTCGCGCATGGCTTGCTAAACCTACAATCAATTGTACAATCAGTTGTGCAATTATATGGATATCCGACGCTCCGGTCAATCTGGAGCCTCGGCGACGCAAGGCTGAAGGCGATGCAAGAACAACAAATCGACAAGCGGTCCACAATCACAACGCTGATCCTGTTCCTGGTGGTTCTCACCCTGACCAGCGCGGTCGGACATTACCTGATCGTGGGGCTGGTCCCGACCTCGCTCTATGTCGGCACGCTGATGATGATGCCGACCTTGTCCGCTTTTTTGACGCTGAAATTGAGGGGCCGCAATATCTCCTCCCTGCCATGGGGGTGGGGCGGCCATGGTCCCAATTGGGCCAGCTATCTGATCCCGGTTTTCTATGTCGGCCTGTCCTACGCGATTATCTGGCAGCTGGGGCTGGGCGGTATGGGGAACCCGGAAACCCTGGCCGAGTGGCGTGGTGAGCTGGGCCTGCCCGAGGTCGACGGCTGGATGGTGATTGCCATGATGATCGCCCTGATGGCGGTGGTACAATTCGTCAAATCGCTGGGCACGATCGCCGGGGAGGAAATCGGCTGGCGCGGCTTCTTCGTCTTCGAATTGCGTAAGCTGATGTCGTTCGAGGCGACCTGCCTCGTCAGCGGCCTCGTCTGGGCCGTCTGGCACTATCCGGTCATCATCGCCTATGGCGGCGGCGATACCGTGTTCCAGCTGGCCTGTTTTACCGTAATGTTGGTCTCCATGTCAGTGATCATGACCTATTACACCTTCCGCGCCCGTTCGCTCTGGCCGGCGGTGATGTTTCACGGCGCCCACAATATCTACATCCAGAAAGTCTTCTCGCCGCTGACCGAGGATTATGATCAGACGCGGATGTGGTCCGACGAGTACGGGCTGATGATTCCGATCGTCGTCTTCGTTCTGGCATTGATCTATTGGCGGCGGGCGCGGGCGGCGGGGATGTGATGGGGCAGCGGCAGGTGTCTGCGTTGGGCGCGCCCAAGGAATGCCTCCCGGTCCTGGTCCTTGACTTTAAATAAAACCTAAAAGAATTTATCTAAAGCTTAATATGGAGTTGCGCGTGACCCTTGCCGCTATCACCCCCACCGTTTTGGCCCGATCAGTGATTGTGGTGCTGGGCGCTTTGATACTGTTCGATGCCTTTGTGCCCGGTTTCGGACAGGTTCCGGATATCCCCGCCGACGGCGATATCTCACCGGCCTGGCTCGCGCTGATTTCGCCACTCATCTATGTCCTGGCCCTATGGTTCCTGACTGCGCTCATTTCACCCGCATCAAACGGAGAGACATTTGGCCGGCTTGCGGTGCGAAACCTCCGGGTTGCCGGTGGCCTGCTGCTGCTGGGCAGCTGGACGGCGATTATTCTCGAGCCGTCAGTGGGCCATCTCATTGCCAATCAGTTTGTCGAGATGGCCGGTGTCCGGTTTGCCATAGAAATGGATAGCGCGGTGTTGTTTGTGCTGGGGCTGCTTTTGATCATGCTCGCTGGGCGCGGAAGCCAGCTCAAAGAGCAACTGGATTCATTTGTCTGATGCCGGTGCGGATCAATCTCGACGTCGTGCTGGCGCAGCGTGGTGTGAGCGCCCGCGATGTGGCATCGAAAATTGGGCTGTCGGAAACGCAATTCAGCCTGTTGCGGAGAGGCAAGGTGCGGGGCGTGCGGTTCGAGACCCTGTCCAAATTATGCTTTGTCCTCGAATGCAGCCCGGGCGCCATTATCGATTACGAGGCCGATGAAGCCGACATGTATCCACGCGAAGACTGATTATAGGCCCCGAGCGTAACTGCGGGTCGACCCGCACAAAAAAGCCGGAACGCTGTGACGTTCCGGCTTTCGCATTTCAAAGCTGATCGGCGTGGGCCCTAGAAGCGGCCGCGCAGCGTGACCCGTGCGTTCAGCGGGGCACCGACCGTGGCCTGGTGCGTGCTGTGGGCGTTCGGGAAGTAGAGCTCGTCAGTCAGGTTCTCGACATTGAGCTGCAGGCTGAAACGGTCCGACAGGTCGTAATAGGCCGCCGCATCAACGCGGGTATAGGCCGGCAGGACCGCCGTGTTGGAATTGTTGATGAAGGTCTCGTCCTGATAGGTCAGGCCAAGGCCGAGGCCGAGCTGGTCGCTGACCTGATAGGTGTTCCACAGCGACAGCGTGTTCTCCGGCAGTTCGCGCGGACGCAGGCCGGTATTGCCGGTACGGTTGACCTGTTCGCCGTCGAGATAGCTGTAGCCGGCGGAGATAAACCAGGCCTCGGTGAGCTGGCCCTGCAGCTGCAGTTCGAAGCCGGTGATTTCCGATTCAATGACGTCCAGCGTGGCCGGGTCATTATCGGCGACCTGCGGCGAGCGCTGCTCGATCTCGAAGATGGAACCGGTGAAGCTCAGATTGGACGCCAGGTCCCATTTCAGGCCGGCTTCCAGATTGGTGAACTCGTTCGGATCGAGGGCGTTATTGCTGCCATTGATGGCGGCGAACTGTTCGCCGGAGCGCGGCAGGAAGCTTTCGCTGTAGCTGGCGTAGAGCGAGATGTTTTCCTGCGGCTTGTAGACAACGCCGAGGCGCGGAGAGACGCGCTCATCGGTGCGCTCGCGGGTCTCATTGGCCGGGACGTTGAAGACCTCGATCTCGAAGCTGTCAAAGCGGGCGCCGAGAATGATGTCGAGATGGTCGGAGATCTCGATCTCGTCCTGGAGATAGGCCGAGAAAACGCTGATGTCGGCGTGGGTGTCGTCATTCAGGTCGGAAAAGGCGAGCGTCGTCGGATTGCCACTGGCGGCCGTTCCCGTGCCGCCACCGGTCGCCAGCGGACGGGCGATGGTGAAGAACTCGACATCGTCATTGCTGTCCGACCAGACCGGGTTGAGGCGGTCATTATTATTGCCGGTATTGATGAACTCCACACCGGTCACGAAGGTGTGGTTGAAGCCGGCCATCTGGAACTGGCCAATCAGGTCAGCCGAGAGGATCAAATTGGTACGCTGGGTGGTGTCGAGATAACCGTCCAGGCCGACCTGGTCCGGCGTATTCACCGCGTCATAGCTGGAGGCGTAGAGGTTTTGATAGACCTTGTCGTAATCTCCGTAGAACGCGCTCAGCCGGCCTTTCAGGGCGTCGGAGAACTGGTGCTGCAGCGTCGCGCGGAAGACGTGGGCATCGAGCGTGTGGAAGTTCAGCGTCTCATCGCCGAAGACGATGTCGCGGAAGGCTTCAACCGGTTCGCCATTGGCACCGGTCGGGATGCCGCGGTCGATGAAGCGTTCATGGTCGATGAATTCGTAGGAGAGATCGAGCCGGGTCGTGTCGGACAGCTGGAAGCGCGCGGTCGGATTCACGCCGATACGCTCGCCATCATAAAAATCGCGATGGCCCTCGAGGCTCTCATACATGGCATTCAGGCGCAGTGCGGACGTGTCATCCACGGAGACATTGTGGTCGAGCTGCAGGCCGAAGCCGCCAAAGCTGTTGAGCGAGACTTCATAGCCGGTGAAGACCTCGTCGAGTTCGGCTTTCTTGGTGACACGGTTGAGGATGCCGCCGGTGCCGCCACGGCCGAACAGGAGGGCGTTGGGGCCGCGCAGGATCTCCACCTGTTCCAGGTTGTAGAGCGGGCGGTAGTACTGGACGTCGTCGCGCACGCCATCGATGAAGAAGTCGGCGGTCGAGCGCACACCCCGGAAGACCACAGCGTCGCGATGGCCTTCACCCTGCGAGGTGTTGACGCCGACCGTGTAGTCGATGATCTGGCCGATGCTGGAGAAACCGCGCTGGGAAATTTCCGCCGCGGTGAAGATCGACAGGCTTTGCGGCACGTCAATGATCGGCGTCGGGGTGCGCAGGGCATTGATCTGGTTGGCGTAGAGCACCTGGCCGGTGACCACGATCTGCTCGCGATCCACCGCGTCGACGCTGTCAGCCATGGCCGGGCCGAGGCCGAGCGTCAGTGAAAGAGCGGTCGCGCCCGTGAGAGCCAGCGAGGTTTTGTACATAACGATTGTCCCTGCGAAGTATTCGCAATGACCCCTAATGCGAAGGAAATTGATAATCAATCGCAAAACTGCAACACTCGCTGGCGAAATGTTTTGATGCGTGAGCCCGGGTCGGCGCGCGGTTGCCACCAGCGGGTGGACGCATTCGGCTAAGGTTCCGTTTCTAAGCGAATAATGGGCGGTTTCTGGACCTGGCCTGGTCTTCGACCGGGGGTTTGGGCTGCGTCAATTTGCGCCGGGTGCCAACGTGGCGGCCTGCCGGGTCAAGGGGGGAATACAAGGTGTCCAATCCGCCTATGACGGCCGATTTGAGCATGCCATCTAAGCGTCACTTGCAGCGGGCTCACCGACCTTGAGTCGTGCTGCGTGGGGCCTCGTCCCGCTCGGGCGGCATCCCCAAATCGGTTGGTAAAAAGGGAAATGACATGAAGAAGCTTTTGCTGGGTGCACTCAGTGCGATCGCGATGACAACAGCGGCCCAGGCCGATCCGGCGATGTGGAAAGTGTCCGATGAAGACAGCGAGATCCTGCTCTTCGGTTCCGTCCACGTCCTGCGCGCCGATACGCAATGGCGCACCGAAGCGCTCGATGCGGCCATCGCGGCGGCCGATGAAGTCTATTACGAGACACCGATGACCGCGGAAGCCCAGGCGGCGTCGCAACAGCTTATCCCGCAATTCGGCCTCAACCCGCAGGGACAGACGCTCAGCTCCATGCTCACCGAAGAGCAAAACGCCCAGCTCGCCCGTGTTGCCGCGCGCTTTGGGCTGCCGGTCCAGAATCTCGAACCGCTGCGCCCGTGGCTCGCCGGTATTTCGATCACCATGCTCGGCGTTCAGCAAGCCGGCTATAATCCGATGTCCGGGGTCGAGATGACGCTCGCCGCCGTGACAGAGGACGAGCGGGAACGCTATTTCGAAACCTTCGAGGATCAGTTCGGCTTCTTCGCCGGCCTGTCGCCGGAGGTCGAGCTACACTTCCTGACCTCCTCCCTCGACCAGATCGAGAATGACCCCGGCATGCTCGATCGCATGGTGGAGGCCTGGGCCGCCGGGGATGTGGCAGCGCTCGACACGATCTTCCACGAAGGCATGCAGGAAGCCGGACCCGAGGTCTATGACGTTCTCCTCGTGCAGCGCAATCATCACTGGGTCGACGAGATCGAGACCATGCTGGACGGGTCCGGCAAGACGCTGATCGTCGTGGGAGCCGGGCACCTGGTCGGACCGGACGGCGTGCCGACCCTGCTGCAAGCGGAAGGCATCCAGGTCGAGCGCGTCCAATAAAGCCAACCTAATCGGCCAAGCTTGAAGGCCCGCGGGACTCCGGTTCCGCGGGCCTTTTGCGTGTGTGCGCCATCAGCGTATGGCCGGAAGAAAGTCAGGGGAATTTGTAAGCGCAATTAAAAGTATGTATACTGACAAAAAAACAAGACGGAAAAAGATCATGAACATACTCTCTGAACTGCAGCACCACATTGATAAGATGAATTTTTATCAGCGCTATCTCGTCGGCTTTGCCTTGCAGGTGACATTTATCGCCTGCGTCATTGCGGCCGGTTTGATCGGTGAGTGGCTGGGCTGAGTCGCTCGCCCGGCGCATGCCATCGCTGCCAAGAAAAAGCCCTCCCAGGCGCGTGCCGGGGAGGGCTTCTTCTTGATCGGGACTGACCGGGCTTACTGGCCCTGGCCGAGCGAGTATCCGCGCTCTCCATCAAAGGTGTAGAGATTTTCCGTCTTGATGGCGTCGATGCCGGCCGTGCCGCACTTGGCGAGCAGGTCGGCGACATCGGCGATGCCGGCTTTGCCCGTGGCATGGAAGCGGCAGCGCCAGTGGTCCGTACAGAAGGTCTCCGGCAGACCTTCCGGCCAGACTTTGACGCCGCGATTGGTGATCAGCACCAGTTCGAAAGCCTCATTGGAGGCCGCCTTGAGCGCTTCGGCGAGCGCGTCAGCGGAACCGGCGTGCTGCACGAACAGGTCCACGCCGACCATTTCCTTGACGGCCGGAGCCTTGCGTTGCGGCTGCTGGATGGTGATCGGCTTGGCATCGGCGGCGTAATTGGCTTTCGGCAGGGTCGCCGGGTGCTGGCCCATGCGCTCGATGACGGCCTGGGCGAATTCCTTGGTGCCCAGCGGTTTTTCCTTCGGCTTCATGTCACCGGTACCGAAGCCGTCTTCGACGGTTTTCAGCCAGGCATTGTGAATGCGCGAAGCCGCTTCGCTCTGGCCCAGATGCACCAGCATCATCACGCCGGCGAGGATCAGGCCGGACGGGTTGGCGATATTCTGGCCGGCAATGTCCGGTGCGGAGCCGTGGATGGCTTCGAACATGGCACAGCTGGCACCGATATTGGCCGAGGCGCCCAGACCGACCGAGCCCGCCACTTCGGCGGCAACGTCGGAGATGATGTCGCCGTACAGATTCGGTGTGACGATGACGTCGAAACGCTCCGGCGCATCGGCGAGACGCGCGGTGCCGATATCGATGATGTAGTGCTCGGCCTCGATGTCGGAGTATTCCGCAGCGATCTCGTCGAAGACTTTGGCGAACAGGCCGTCGGTGAGCTTCATGATGTTGTCTTTCACCATGCAGGTCACTTTTTTGCGGCCATAGGCGCGCGCGTATTCAAACGCATAGCGCACGATCTTCTCGCAGCCCGGGCGCGAGATCAGCTTCAGGCACTGATAGACTTCATCGGTCTGACGGTGCTCGATGCCGGCATAGAGGTCTTCCTCATTCTCGCGCACGATGACCACATCCATGTCGGGGTGCTTGGTGGCGATGTAGGGCGCATAGGCCGCGCAGGGGCGGACATTGGCGAACAGGCCGAGCGATTTGCGGACCGTGACATTGAGGCTCTTATAGCCGCCGCCCTGGGGCGTGGTGATCGGCGCCTTGAAGAAGACGCGCGTACGGCGAAGGCTGTCCCAGGCTTCCGGCGTGATGCCGGCGCTGATGCCCGAAAGATAGACCTTTTCCCCGATTTCGATCGGCTCGGCCTGGAAGCGTGCGCCGCCGGCCTCGAGCACTTTCAGCGCTGCATCCATGATCTCCGGGCCGATGCCGTCGCCGGATGCCACGGTGATGAGCGGGGTTTCGACGCTGCCCTGCGTCTCGGAAATATCATTCGGATTTACAGTGAGATTCACGTTGACGTCCTTCTTCACACACAAGTTTGCGCACCGCCTACCCTATACGTCACCATGTGTGAAATTGATTTTCGTCGCTATCATTATTAAATATCGCAATCATGCCCCATAGCCTTCACCCCGATCTCCTGCGCGCCTTCGTCACCGTGGTGGAAAGCCGAGGCTTCAGCGCTGCGGCCAAACGCCTGCATCTGAGCCAGTCCACGGTCTCGCTGCAGATCAAGCGGCTGGAGGACCAGCTCGGCGTTCGCTTGCTCGACCGCTCGCCGCACCATCTGCGCCCCACCCATGATGGCGAGGCCCTGCTGGAGCGGGCGCGGAAGATCCTCTCCCTGCACGATGACCTCGTAACCCGGTTTGATGAGCAAAGATTGTCCGGTGTCGTCCGCCTCGGCGCACCGGAGGATTTTGCTACGGTGCATCTGGCCAATGTCCTCTCCCGCTTTGCCGCCAGCTATCCCGATGTCGTGCTGGAGATGCGCTGCGAGCTGACGCTGGATCTTGAAAAGCGTTTCGAGGGCGGCGGCCTCGACCTGGCCATCGTCAAGCGCGAGCCCGGTGATGCGCTGGCCGGACGGCGGGTCTGGCGCGAGCCGCTGGTCTGGGTGGGCGCATCGGAGAATGCCGCGGAGCAGACCGACTTGCCGCTCGTGGTCTCACCCTCGCCCTGCGTTTATCGCAAACGGGCGACCGAGGCCCTCGACCAGGCCGGGCGGCCCTGGCGCATCGTCTATATCTGCGCCTCGCTCGCGGGCACCCATGCGGCGGTCCGCGCCGGGCTCGGGGTCAGCGTCCTGGCCAAGGACATGGTACCGGAAGACCTGTTCATGCTCGACGCCGCCCAGAGCGGTCTGCCGGACTTGTCCGACACCGAGATGGCCCTGCTGGAAGCCCCGTCGATCCCGCCGGCCGCCGAGCGCCTGCGCGACACGATTGTCCGCGAGCTCGAGCACGGGCCGGCCGGGTTGATGCTGTAAGACCCCCTAGAGCCCGGCCAGGGCCTGGTCGAGATCGGCGATGAGGTCTTCCGGGCTTTCCAGCCCGACCGAAAGCCGCACCAGGCCATCAGCCACCCCGGCCTCCTGCCGCGCCTGCGGTGTCATGGCGGCGTGGGTCATGGTCGCGGGGATGGAGCACAGGCTTTCCACTCCGCCCAGGGACTGCGCCAGGGTGAAGAGCTCAAGCGAGCGGACGAAGCGGCGCGCCGCTTCGGTGCCACCGTCCAGCTCCAGACTCATCAGCGGGCCGAAACCGTCCTGTTGACGCGCGGCAATGCCATGGCCCGGGTGGTCCTTGAGGCCGGGATAGTCGACGCGCACGACACCAGGATGGCGGCTCAAGGCTTCGGCGACCTGTGCAGCGCTGTCCGATTGGGCCTTGGCCCGGACGGGCAAGGTGCGCAAGCCGCGCAAGGCCAGGAAGGCGTCGAAGGCACCGCCGATCGCGCCCGCTGCATTGGCCCACCAGCCCAATTGCTCAACATGGGCGGGGTCGGCGGCACAGATCACACCACCGACCATGTCGGAATGGCCATTGATGATCTTGGTCAGCGAGTTGATGACAAAATCAGCGCCGTATGCGGCCGGCCGCTGCAGAGCGGGGGAGAGGATGGTGTTGTCCACCGCGACCAGCGCACCGGCTTGCCGGGCGAGGCGGCAGGCCGTTTCAAGATCGGTCAGCCGCAGGCGCGGATTGGACGGAGTTTCCAGGAAGAGCAGCGCCGTCTTGGCGGTGAGCGCCTCAGTCAGAGCCGCCGTGTTGGTACAGTCGGCATAAACCAGTTCAAAGCCGCGCTGGGCCGCGCGGGCATCAAAGATGCGCCGCGTCCCGCCATAGCAATCGTGTGCGCACACGATACGGGCGCCGTTTGGCAGCAGGTTGAGCAGGATGTCGATCGCGGCCATGCCGGAACTGGTGATGACCGCGCCGGACGTCCCCTCAAGCGCCGCCAGGGCCTTGGCCAGTTCGGCCCGGCCCGGCTGGCCGGTGCGGGCATAGTCATACGTCCCGGGCTGGGCCGGATCCTCGCGCCGATAGGCGGCGGAGACATGGACCGGTGCAATGACGGCACCATGCCCCGGATCGGTATTGATGCCGGCGCGGACGGCGCGGGTGCGGGATGTGCTCACAGGCGACCCTCCAGGAAAGCATTGACCTGGCCGGCTTCCTTCAGGAAGCCGTCATGGCCGTACAGACTGTCGATCTCGATGACTTCGGCGCGCGTTCCGCTCAGCGCAGCCGCGGTATCGTGGATTTGCGCCGGCGGCACCAGCCGGTCGCTACGGATGGCGAGCAGCCGGACCGGTGCTGTTATGCGCTCAAGGCCAAGCGCCGGCGATTGCATCGCCTCGAGTCGAGAGAGATAGCGTTCCGGTGCAACCGTGCGGCCGTATGCTCCGCCGCGCGCCTGCAAATAGCGCTCGACACCGCCATCCTCACCACCCGGGCCGAAGCGCTGGGCGAATTCTTCCGGTGTGCGGTAGGTCGTCATCGCCAGCCGCCGGGCAATGTCGACCCCGCGTGCTCCAAGGCCCGCATCCAGCGCCAGTTCGAGAATTTCGCGCTGGATGGACCGCCAGGCGTGCGCCATCGGGTGCACACCGGCCGCTGCGCAAAGCAGGTCGAGGCGAATGACCCGGTCCGGCGCCCGGGCGGCGATTTCCAGCGCGACCGTACCGCCGAAACTTGAGCCGATAATGGCAAACTGCTCGATACCCGCGGCGTCGGCGAGTGCGAGCGCTGCACGAGCCTGGTCTTCCAGCCGCGCCGGGCCATCGGCCTCGCCGCCCAGGAAGTCCATGGAGAGGATGCAGCTATGGTCTGGATCGAGGGCCCCGCCATGGGTGGCGATTGCGGGCCACCAGCCGGGACCGGACTGATCAGCGCAGACCCTGCGGTCAGCCGAAACACCGCCCAGGACCAGGACCGGGGTGGCTGCCATATTGCCAGCGAGGCGTCCTTTTACAGTAACCGGGGCCGTCCGGCCCGGCAGGGCAAGGGATGCGGTGAAATCCTGGGCCTTGGCTTGTGGATTGCGGGCAGGGATTTGCAGGGCCGGAAGCATCAACAGACCCCGCTGCAGGACGGGGCCGTTGCGATCAGTCCAGTCCGGCGCCGGGGCATCATCGGAAGACGCGAGCGGGTTTGGCGATAGATTGCGGTGCGGGTCATCGAACGTCTCCTCTTTCCAAATTCAGCCAGCAAGGCCCGGAACAAGGAGACAGCACGCCGCTTTGATCCCTTGGGGGATCTGGTCTGCACTCACGGCGCTCCGCTTTAGCTGCACTTGTTCCGCGCCCGCAAGCTGAAGCTCAAATCGGCGCACAACGGTATATAAAGATATGTTTATGCCGTGTCCAGCGGTTGCTGTAGCGGACATGAGGCACGGGCTGCATGGGCGGTGTCTGTTTCAAATTTTATGCAAATTGAAACCACGCGCGGATTTGTCCCTTTGGCATCGCCCAGAGCGGGAGTAGGCTGTTCTCTATCGAAACTGAATCGCCTTCCGCTGCGGAGCTGCCACATGCAATTTGCCACCGCTACATCGGCCAACACGTTGACCGTGAAGCTGTCCGGGACCTTCCGTTTCGACGACCACGAAATCTTCAAGGGTGCGCTCGACGCGATCGACAGTCTCGACGGTGATCGTGTCGTTTTTGATCTTGCCGAGGTAAGTGCGCTCGACTCCGCCGGGGTCGGCATGCTGCTTCTGGCTCATGAGCGCGGCAAGAAACAGGGCAAGGCGGTCATGCTGCGCGGCGGCGGGCATAATGTGAAACAGGTGCTGGAGGTGACCAAGGTCGCCAGCATCATGCCGGTCGAAGACTGAAACCCCCTTACCCGATTGGGCATTTTTTAATCAAACTGAACTAGAACAGCCTCAGCGGAGGTGGTGTTCAGTGTTCTGGAATCTCGTCGACAAACTGATCGGAGCGGATCCGGCTGTAGATTTGCAGCGGGCCATCAAGTCACGCATCGCTTTCACCTTCTCTCTGATCCTCGCGGTCACGGCTGTCATCAATGCGATTATCCTCGTCTCCACGGGGCAGGGCCGTCCGGGCATGGTCGAGCTGGCGTTGATCAGCGCTGTCAGTGCTTTCGGGGTGGGGATGATCGGTTTGCGCATGCGCCGTCCCAACCTCGTCCTGGGCTGGATCCTGGTGTCCTCCTCGATCATGTTCATCCTGGTCGCCTGGGCCAATCGGGGGTCTTTCCCGCCGGCCGCGGCGTATGTGCCCGGTATTGTCCTCGGCGCCTACATCGCCTGGGGCTGGCGCGCGGCACTGATCGCTGTGCTTCCGGTCGGAGCCTTCTACGGCACCGTTCTCTATGGCGGTTTCAATTATCTCGGGACCGAGCTGCAATACGACCCGCAGCTGATGCTGCCCGCGCTGGTTTTCGCCAGCCTGCTCTCGACTGTTTGGATTGTCTTCTTCGGCTCGATCCTGCGGTCTTCCAACGAACAGACCGCGGAAATCCTGCGAGACCAGAACGCCAAATTACAGGTCGCGCTGGCGCGGGCCGAGGAGGCCAGCCAGGCCAAGTCGGAATTCCTGGCCAATATGGGCCATGAGATCCGCACGCCGCTCAATGGTGTGCTGGGCATGACCAATGTCTTGCTGCACGATGACAGCCTGACCGAGGAGCAGCGCGAGCGCCTGCAGCTGGTTGATCAATCCGGTGAAAACCTGCTCGAACTGCTCAATGACATCCTCGACCTGTCCAAGATCGAAGCCAACGCGCTGGAGCTTGAGAACGCCGCCTTCGACCTGCGCGAGCTGGTCCAGTCCCTGACTGCGACCTGGCGGATCCAGGCCGAGGCCAAGGGGCTGAGCTTCGAGGAAAGTTTCAACGGCGTCGATGTCGAGGGGGTCAAGGGCGACCCGGTCCGCATCCGCCAGATCCTCAATAATCTGCTCGGCAATGCGCTCAAATTCACCACGCTGGGCGGGATTACGGTTTCCGTCGATCAGACGACCGATGACAGCGGTCAGGTCACCACGACCTTTGCCGTATCCGATACCGGCGTCGGTATTCCGCATGACAAGCAGGCCCGGATTTTCGACAGTTTCAGCCAGGTCGATAACTCGGTGAAGCGCCAATATGGCGGCACCGGGTTGGGTCTTGCGATCTGCCGCAAGCTGGTCGACCGGATGGGCGGCGAGATTTCGGTCAAATCGACGCTGGGTGTCGGCTCTACCTTTACCGTCAAAATCCGAAACCAGGCCGTTCAGAAGGTGGATGCCGGTCCGGACGAGGCCTCGTTGGAGCCGCTACAGATCGACAAGCCCCTGCGTCTGTTGCTGGTCGATGATGTCCCGACCAACCTGATCGTGCTGCAAGCCATGCTCGGGCAGGCCATCCGTGGGCGCGATATCGATATCGATACCGCTTCGGGTGGGCGTGAGGCGGTCAATATGGCCTCGGCCAAGCGCTATGATGTCATCCTGATGGATGTGCAGATGCCGGAGATGGATGGCGTTACGGCAATGCGTTGCATCCGTGAAAACCGGCGTTCCGGCGGCACCAAGATCGTTGCTGTGACGGCCCTGGCCTCGGACGATAATCGCCGTGCGCTTAATGAAGAGGGCTTTTCCGATTATCTGCCCAAGCCGATCGAGCCGGGTGGGCTGCGCGCCATGTTCTCGCGCATGCTCGGACAAACCCCGGCACAGGACCGCCTGGCCGGTTAGCGCAAAGCCTAGATCTCAGCCACAATCAATTGCGGACCACCGGCCTTGAGCGCGCTGACCAGGGCCGTATCAAACTCGCCGGCCGTTCGGGCGCGCTGTGCTGCGACGCCAAAGCCCTCTGCCAGCTTGACCCAGTCCATCTTGGGGTGGTCGAGCGAGAGCATTTGCTCGGCCGCGGGGCCGGGTTCACCTGCTCCAACCCGGGCGAGCTCGAAATTGAGCACCAGATAGGAGTGGTTGGCGAAGACGATGTTGATCACATTCTGTTTTTCACGCGCCTGGGTCCACAGGGCTTGCAGCGTGTAAGCGGCGGCACCGTCACCACACAGGGCGAAGACCTGGCGGTCCGGACAGGCCAGCGCCGCGCCCACCGCCTGGGGCATGCCCGACCCGATGGCGCCACCGGTCAAGCACAGCCAGTCATGGCGTGGACCTGACTGGGTCCAGGGAAACACGCCCATGCCCGACGTGGTGGCATCATCGCAGATGATGGACTCTTCCGGCATGTGCCGCATCAGCGACAGGCCGACAAAGCCCGGATTCAGCTCGGCATCGGGGATGAGTTTGGGGGCCTGGGCCCGCGTCAGGACCTTCGCCTTGGGCGGCGTGTCGATGGCTTCCGCGAGGATGATCAAGGCTTCCGTGACCTCGTCCTGCGGCCCGCCGAGCGCGATGATCTCGGCGTCTGGCGGTGCGAAGGTGCCGCGCTCGCCGGGATAGGCGAAGAAACCGACCGGAGCCTTGGTGCCCACCGTGATCAGCAGGTCGGCGTCTTGCAGTTCCTCCATCGCCTGGGAGCCGAGATAACTCAGGCGTTTCGGTGCGACGCGGCCATGACCCCGGGCAATGCGAGGGACGAAGGTGTCCATGAAGAGCTTGGCGCCGGTGCCTTCAGCGATCCGCCCGGCCGCTTCCAGACCGGCGTCCAGGCAGGCGGTGCCGCCCAGCAGGATGACCGGAGAGGATGCGGCCTCCAGCGCCTTCATCACCTTGTCCAGCTGGGCCAATGGCACAGCGTCCAGATCCGGCATGCCGACCGCTTCGATGACTTGCGGTTCGGCGTCGGACCAGGCGCAATCGGCGGGCAGGATCAGTGTCGCGACACCGCGCTCGGGGCCATAGGCCTGCTTTACGGCTTCTACCGCCATGCGGGAGATGTCCTGCGGCGTCTCGACGGTGCCGACCCAGCGTGACATCGGCGCACAAACGCCCTCGATATCCGAAGTCAGCGGCGCGTCGAGCTCGAGATGGGCGCGGGCGTGATCGCCAACGATATTGACCACGGGGGCATAGCCCCGGCGGGCATTGTGCAGATTGGCCAGACCATTGCCGGCGCCGGGGCCGAGATGCAGCAGGGTGCAGGCCGGTTTGCCCGCCATGCGCGCATAACCGTCGGCCGCGCCGGTTGCGACGCCCTCGAACAGGCAGAGCACCGACTTCATCCCCTCGACCCGGTCGAGCGCGGCCACCATGTGCATTTCCGAGGTGCCCGGATTGGTGAAACAGGTGTCGACGCCCTGGTTGATCAGAGTGCGCACGAGGCTTTCGGCTGCAAACATGGTCGATCCTTGAGGAGTTAGAGGGGCGGACGGCGGACAAGATCCGGCGTCAGATCTGTCAGGCGGGTTGCGCCGCACAGGGCCATATCCCGTTCCAGACTGGTGATCAGGAAGTCGAGGGCCTTGCTGACCCCGGCTTCGCCTGCGGCACCGAGGCCGTAGAGATAGGGCCGGCCGACGGCGACAGCGCGCGCGCCGAGCGCCAGCGCCTTGATAATATCCGTGCCGCGACGAATGCCGCCATCGAGGATGATCTCGATCTGGTGGCCGACGGCCGCGGCAATGTCGGGCAGGGTGTCGATGGTGGCGGGGGCCGTATCGAGCTGGCGTCCGCCATGATTGGAGATCCACACCGCATCAGCGCCGATATCGACACAGCGCCGGGCATCATCGGCGCGGGCAATCCCCTTGATCACGAAGGGACCGCCCCAGGCCTGCTTCATCCATTTCGCATCCTCCCAGCTCACCGTGCGGTCGAACTGGCGATTGAGATACTGGATGATGCCGTCGCCCTGGGGGTCGAGATCGGTGTAGTTCGCCGGGCTGATGGTCGACGTGGTCAGCATGTCGAAGAGATAACCCGGACGGGCCAGGACCTGGCTCACCGTCTTGGCATTGATCTTGGGCGGGATGGTGAAAGCGTTGACGTGGTCGCGTTCGCGATTGCCCGCCACGGGGACGTCGACGGTCAGGATCAGACCGGTGAAGCCGGCCGCCCGGGCGCGCTCGAGCGCGGCTTCGACGAGGGCACGGTCCTTCCAGACATAGACCTGGAACCATTTCGGCCCGTCCGTGATGCCGGCGATATCTTCGATCGAGGTCGAGGCCAGGGTGGACAAGCCGTAGATCAGCCCGGCCTTGTCGGCGGCCCGGGCGACGGCGGCTTCACCGCCGCGCGGGCTGAACAGGCGTTGGGCCGCGGTCGGCGTGACAATCACCGGGGCGTCGCAGGCGGACCCCATCACCGAGGTCTTCAGATCGATTTCGGAAATGTCGACCAGCGCCTTCCACAACAGCTTGTAATCGGCAAACCGGCCGGGATTGTCCTGCAGGGTGACTTCGTCGTCGGCACCGCCATCGATATAGTCGAACACCATGCGGGGCAGGCGCTTGCGGGCCAGTCTGCGCAGATCGCCGATGTTATTGACGTGGTCGAGAGCGGACATGCGGCGAAACTTGCGCGCCCCGCGCCCTCGGTCAAGCCGCCGGGGCCTCGGACATATTTTTAATCACCTTGATCTCCTCGGGCGGACGAATGCCGAAGAAGAGGGCGTAGATCACCGGAACGGCGATCAGGGTCAGAACGGTGGCAAAGGTCAGGCCGCCGATAATGGTAATCGCTATGCCCTGGAAGAAGGCGTCGAACAGGAGCGGGGTCATGCCGAGCACGGTGGTGGAGGCCGCCAGCAGCACCGGGCGCAGCCTGGACACGGATCCGTCACGGATCGCGGCATAGGGATCACTGCCCCGGGCGATACGCAGATCAATCTCGTCAACCAGGACGATGGCGTTCTTGATCAACATGCCGGACAGGGAGAGCAGGCCCAGCAGAGCGGTGAAGCTGAAGGCGATCTGGGTCACGACGAGACCGATCACCACACCATTGAGCGCCATCGGCACCACAGCCCAGATGATCAGCGGCTGGCGCACCTTGGCGAACAGCATGAAGGAGATGGTCAGCATGATCACAATGGTGAAGGGCAATTGGCTGCCCAGCGCCGCATTGGCGTCACCGGAGCTTTCAAACTCGCCGCCCCATTCCATCGTGTAGCCATCAGGCAGATCGATCGCCTCGATAATCGGACGGAAGCGGGCAAAACCCTCCGAGGCGGTCTCGTGCTTGTAGGGGTTGGCCCGCACGGCGATGGTCCGGACCCGGTCGCGGCGCTGGATCAGCGCTTCTTCGGCGCCGAGATCGAAGCGCGAGACGATCTGGGCGATCGGTACATAGGCGTTCTGGGCCGGGCTCCAGACCAGACGGTTTGACAGGTCGGATGTGTCGGCGCGTTCGCTGGCCGGTGCGCGGGCAATGATCGGGATCAGTTCCTCACCTTCACGATAGACGCCGACCCGGGCGCCTTCGGTGGCAAAGACCAGGGCATTGGCGATGTTTTCCCGCGTCACGCCAATGGTTTGGGCGCGCTCCTCGATCATCACCGGCCGGATAACCGGGGTGAGATTGCGCCAGTCGGTGCGGATGTCGACAAGATCGGCTTCGCTGTGCAGTGCGGCCATGGCCTCGTCAGCCAGACGGCGCAGAACCGCCGTGTCCGGCCCGGAGAAGCGCGCTTCCAGTTTTGCGCCGGCTGGCGGGCCAAAAACGATGCGGTCAACGCGGATGGTGATGTCCGGATAGGTGTTCTGGACATGCTGCAGGATACGCTCGCCGAGCTCCGGGATGTCATCCAGAGACCGTGTCCTGACGATGATCTGGGCATAGGAGGTCGAGGGTTGTTCGGAGGCGTAGGTCAGCATGAAGCGTGTCGCGCCGCCGCCGATGAAGGTGTTGAACTGTACCGTCTCGGGCTGTTCGCCGACAAAACGCCCGATGGCCACCGCATGGGCCTCATTATCGAGGATGTCGGTGCCTTCCGGGTGTTCCAGATTGACGTAGAAGAGCGGCGTGTTGGTTTCCGGGAAGAAGGACTGGCGGACCTGGCCGAAGCCGGCATAGCACAGCACGGTAATCGCCAGCAGGCCGAGCATGACCATCCAGCGCCGTGCCAGCGCGCCTTCCAGCATGACGCGGAAGACCCGGAACAGCCCGCCGGAATAGACCTGCGCTTCGTCCAGTTGGTCCGGTTCGGCCGTCGCCGCCTTTTCGCGCTGGGCCGAGAAAAGGTGAAAACCGATCAGCGGCACGACGGTCACCGCCAGGACCCAGCTCAACAGCAGGGAAATGGCGATCACGGCAAAGAGCGAGAACAGGAATTCACCCGTCGCATCTGGGGAAAGTCCGATACCGGCGAAGGCCATGATGCCGATGACCGTGGCCCCGAGAAGCGGCCATTGCGTCGCCTTCACCGCAGTCTCGGCGGCATCGAGCCGGCGCTGACCGCGCATCACGCCGGTCAGCATGCCCTCGGTGACGACGATGGCATTGTCCACCAGCATGCCCATGGCGATGATCAGCGCACCGAGCGAGATGCGCTCCATCTCGATGCCGAACATGTTCATGAAGAAGACCGTGCCGGAGACGGTCAGGAAAAGAACCGAGCCGACGGTCAGACCGGCACGCCAGCCCATGAACACGCAGAGCACGCTGACCACGATCGCGACCGACATCGCCAGATTGACCAGGAAGTCATTGATCGCACGATTGACGACGACGTGTTGCTGGTAGATCGGGTGCAGCTCGATTCCCAGAGGCAGGTCTGCCTCGATTTCGGTCAGGCGCGCCTCCACGGCACGGCCGACATCGACGATATTGGCGGTCGCCTGCCCGGCAATGCCGATGGTGAAGGCGTGGGTGTTGTTGTGGTAGACAATCCGGTCCGGGCGCTCGACTTCGGTGCGCCAGACGGTGGCGATGTCCGACAGGCGCAGGGTTTCACCGGCATTGCGCGGGGTGATGAGCAGGTTCTCGATGGCATCGACACCGCTCAGCGTCTGGGGGATGTCGAGGCGAACATAGCGGTCGCCCATGGCCGATGCGCCGGCGGAGACGACGGTGTTCTCTCGGCCCAGCTCCGACAATAACTGTTCGTAGGACAGTCCGATGCGGGACAGCTCATCCTGTGCGATCTCGATATAGATGCGCTCTTCCGGCTCGCCTTCCACGGCGACCTTGGCCACGCCATCGACGACAAGGAGCTCACGCCGCAGGGTCCGGGCAACGGCCCGGATGCGGTCATTGGAATAGCCTTCCGCGGTGATGGCGTAGAACAGGCCATAAGTGTCGCCGAAATCGTCAAAGACGACGGGATTGCCGGACCCGGGCGGCAGGCTGGGTACGGTATCGCGGACCTGAGCGCGGACCTTGGTCCAGATGTCGGGCAGCTCATTGCCATCGAATGTATCTTCGATGACGACATGGATTTCCGACATGCCGGGCGAACTTTCCGAGCGGATCTCTCGCACCTCGGCCAATTGCTGCAAGGCAATTTCCAGCCGCTCGGTGACCTCTTCCTCAACCTCCAGCGCCGTCGCGCCGGGATAGGGCGTGAAGATGATGGCTTCCTTGATGGTGAAAGCCGGATCTTCCAGGCGGCCGACATTGTTGAAGCCGTGCAATCCGCCCAGCAGGCAAAACAGGATGATGATCCAGGTCAGGACCGGTTTCTCGATCGAGATCCGGGCCAGCGAGAGAGCTGCCGAGGTCGCGCTTTGCATGGCGTAAGGTCCTAGCCTGTGATGGCGCCGTCGATCAGCGGGCGGACGGCCATGCCGTCATAAAGCGCGGAGACACCGGCGGTGACGATCTGTTCGCCGCTGCTCAGGCCCGCGGTTACGGCGACATCATCGCCTTCGATGGCACCGGTTTCGATGGCGCGTTGGACAACACGGCCGGTTTCGGCATCGAAGACATAGACGAGCGGTTCGCTGTCCGCGTTATAGGCCACGGCGCTGACCGGGATGCGGATCGTGCTGGCACCGCGCGTCGGGGCGCGGAATTCCGACCAGACAGTCGCCGTCATACCCGGCAGGATATTGGCTTCGATATCGCTCGGCAGGGCCAGGATGGCGCGATAGGTCTGCGAGGCGGCATCGGGTTCGGACACCAGCTCACGCGGCTCGAGGGCAAAGCGCTGGCCGGGCAGGAAGGAAAAGCCGGCTTCAATGCGCACCAGGTCTTCCGCATCGAATGTGGCGACCATGTCCTCGGTTACCGGGATGGAGACCCGCAACTCGCTGACGTCCTGCAAACGGGCCACCGGCTGGCCGGGGGCGATAATGGTGTAATTATCGACAAGCCGGCGCGAGACGATGCCGTCGAAAGGCGCTTCCAGACGGGCGTATTGCAGATTGCGCTGGGCGTTCTCAAGCGCAACGACGGCCAGGTCGTACTGGGTTTCTGCCGCATCGCGCGCCGCGGCAGAACTGATGCCGCGGTCAAACAGGGTCTGCTGACGTTCATAATCGGTCCGGGCCTGATCCAGCTGCACACTGGCCTGGCGCTCGGCGCGCAGGAAATCGGCCAGATCAAGCTCGGCGATCAGCGTGCCCGTCGTAATGTCGAGACCCTCCGTGACCGGTAGGTTGGCCAGCTGGCCGCCGACCTGGAAGGCGATGTCGACCGTGCGTACCGCTTCTACGCGGCCGACGAATTCGTGCTGGGTCTGCGGGCCGCGATCTTCCACGGTTTCGACCTGTACGAGGCGCGGCGGCGCGGCGCTGTCGACGGCGTCGGGGCTGCAGGCAGCCAGGGTCAAGGCGGCGAGGGCGGCGAGGGGCAGGGCGTTGCGGATCATTGGAACAAGTCCTCGGACATGGCGATGAGCCGGGCCTTTACGGCGGCCCGGTCTTCATCTGAAAACTGCTTGAATTTGATCAGGTCGTTGAAGCTCATCCCGTCGATCACCAGAAGCAGGATCAGGGCCTGGATCGGATCATTGGAGGCTTCGCGAATACGTTCCCAGAGGCGCTGATTGAGCGCCCTGGCCGGGTCAAGAAGGTGCGGCTGTTCCGCGCTGGCTGCGAGCAGGGCGACCGGCAGGTCGCTTTCCAGGTGCCGCTTGTCGGCGATCACGCGCAGCAAATGTGATGCGACCGGCTCTCCCGCTTGCTCCGCAGCCGTCTCCGCGGCCTCAAGATCGTGTTCGATGGTCCCCATCAGCCGGGCAACCATGCCCTCGAGCAAGGCGATCTTGGAGGGGAAGTGATAGAGCACGCCGCCCTTGGAGAAGCCGCTGCGCGCCACAACCGCGTCAATCGTCAGACGGCCCGCACCCTCTTCGGTCACGACAGCCTCGGCGGCGTCGAGAATCGCCTCTCGGGTATTGGGCTTGGAGGATTGGGTGTCAGGCATGCAGGAACTCCGTTGTTGCACTGCACATAAACCGTCCAGACGGTACAGTCAAGACCGTCCAGACGGTACAGTTGATGTTTTTCAAGAAAACTTTCAGAGCCGGATTCGGGTTCCGGATACTCTGGCCAGCTAAGTTATTAAATCCATGGTTTTAATTGGACGAACTACGCGCTTTGAGCCGTAGAGGCCCAGGCTCGCTTGTCTTAGAGACTTGCCCAGGGCGCTCCTCCCTGGAGCGCGAGATCAAGGGCGATCCTCATGAGTGTATGGCGCATGGTCGTGCTGGCTGGCCTGGCGGCCGCCGGTCTTCATTCCTCTCCGGCGGAGGCCTATGGCCGTGACGGGCACCGGATTGTTTGTGAGCTGGCCTACAGCCTGATGACCGAGGCGGCCCGGGCCGAGGTGGATCGTTTGATGGCGGCGGACCGGATCTATGAGACATTTCCGGAAAGCTGTTCCTGGGCCGATATCGTCCGCGGCACCATCATCCGCGAGAGCGCGCCCTGGCATTACACCAACCAGCCGCGGGATGACCGGACGATCGATGAGGGCGATTGTGCAGAGGATGGCTGCATCATCAGCGCCATCAACATGCATGCCGAGCAATTCGCCAACCGCTCCAATGACGCGGAAACGCGCCTGCAGGGGCTGAAATTCCTGGCCCACTGGATCGGCGACATCCACCAGCCGCTGCACGTGTCCATCGAGGGCAATCGTGGCGGTAATGACATCCCGGTTCTCTGGCGCGGCGAGCGTCACACCAATCTGCACCGGGTGTGGGATAGCGAGATCATCCTCGACTATATGAGCGAGACCTGGCCCTGGGTCCCGGAGCGCGAACGCTGGCGCTATTTCATGGAAGAGCTTGCGGCCGATATCCCGCTCGCCCATTCCACGGTCTATACCGACGTCGACCCCATTGCCTGGGCGCAGGAAAGCCATGACATCGTGCGGTCGCGTGACTTTGCCTATTTCTGGGCGACCGAGGAGAACATGATCGAGCCGGGCGATGCCTATTACGAGCGGGGCCTGCGCATCAGCCGCCAGCGCCTGCAGCTTGCTGCGGTCCGTCTGGCCGGCGTGCTCAACACACTGACCGCCCCGGCTGAAGGCGGCAGCATGACGGGTCCGGCACTGGACTGACGCTCTGGCCGCCGTGGCGCGATTGTAACATCAACGCCACGTCTTCCGGCCCGCGCCCGCACAGGCCCTGCTTTGGCTTGTGGACAGCCTTGAGTTTTGGTTAACATCCCCGGGTCTGGCCGCTATACGGGCCAGGCGCAAGAAGGGGTTGGCGTGAGCGAGTTCGTGCAAAGCTTTGCCATTGAGCTCGGGGCAGTTGTGCTGTCCGCGGGCCTGTTGGCATGGGCGATCTTCTCGATCTGGCGCGAGCGCATGTTGGCCCAGGCCGACAAGCAGACGATCGAAACCCTTCGCTCCAAGCGTTTCGCCAAATACGCCAAGGCCCAGGAAGCCTATCAGAGTTTCCGTGAGAAGCTGGAGAAGAAGAATAATGGCAACACCGTTATCATCGATCTGATCCATGATCTCGGCGATGATTTCGTCGGCCGCGACAAGGCCGAACAGCAAATCACTTTCGACGAGGCCTTCGAGGCCGTGGCCGCCATTCGCGGCGCCACACCGCGGACCCGCATCCTCGTTGTCCTGCATACGCTGGGGGGCTATGCGCGCCCGGCCCACATGATTGCGCTGGCGCTGAAACAGCATCTGAAAAAGGCCAAGCGGCACAACCCCAAAAGTGATCCGATGGTGATCGCCTATGTGCCCTATGTCGCCATGTCGGGCGGAACCATGATTGCCCTGTCGGCTGACCGGATCACCATGGATCCGACCGCCGCGCTCGGCCCGATCGACACGATCTATGGCGGCTTCCCGTCGGAGGCCTATGAAGACCTGATCGAGCGCAAGGGGGTCGAGGCGACGCAGGATGTCCTCGTCATGCTCGCCCATGAAGCCAAGAAATACGACAAATACGCCGCCAAAGTGGCCCGTCAGATCATCAACAAGGCGCACAAACTGCCTGGCGACGATCCCAATCGTCTCGCCAACTATCTGACCTCCGGCCAGCTTTCGCATTCCGAATCGATTTCGCCGGAACGGGCCGATGAGCTGGGGATCAATGTCTCCACCCGCATTCCCGACGAGATTTACGGCCTCGTCGATGCGCGCATCCGCATGATCCAGACCAAGATCGAGGAAGAAGAGCGCAAGGGTGAGGGCGGCAGCGGTAGCGATCACTCCGATACGGAAAAGCCCGAGGCCGCGCTCGAGACCATGATCGCACGCAAGCTGCGGGTCTCGCCGCGGCTGTGATCGGGGCTTGAAACCCGGCTCCGAAACGCCACCTTGGCCCCGCAATCTCCAGCCAGTGGAAGCCCTATGTCGAGCAAAGCCGAACAGTATGAAGAGGTCCGCAAACAGATCCGTTCTGTGGTGACCGGTGAAACCAGCGAAACCGCCCGCTACGCCACCGCGGCCTGCCTGTTGCGGGAAATGTTCGGTGAGCGTTTCTTCTGGACCGGTTTCTATGTTGTGGATCCGGCCAAGCCGCGCGAGCTGGTGGTGGGGCCTTACCAGGGCACGATGGGCTGCCTGCGCATTCCCTTCGGCAAGGGCGTCTGCGGCGCCGCAGCGGAAACGGGTGAGACACAGCTGGTTGAAGACGTGCACGCCTTCCCCGGCCATATCGCCTGCGATAGCCGATCCAATTCCGAGATTGTCGTGCCGGTCAATGGCCGCGACGGCCAGCTCGCAGCCGTGCTCGATATCGATTCCACCGAGTTCGGCGCCTTCGACGCGCAGGACAAGGCCGGGCTGGAAGCGATCTGCGCGGAACTTCTGACGGCCTAGTGGAGCAGCACGAGGTCATTCTCGACGGGCGCGCCGTCGCCTATGCGCTGAAGCGCTCGCGCCGCCGCACGATCGGCTTTGTCATCAATGAAGAGGGCTTGCGGGTCACTGCCCCGCAATTCGTGTCCGGGCGTGAAATCGAGCGCGCGCTGGAAGCGAAGTCGGGCTGGATCTTGTCCAAGCTGGACAAATGGGCGGCACGCCCGAAAGCCCCCGAATTGCGTTTCGAGAGTGGCGAAGATCTGCCCTGGCTCGGGGACAGGCGCAAACTGGTCGTTGAGGCGTGCGGTGTGCGCACCCGAACCGCGCTGGAAGAGGACATAATCCGCGTCAGAATCGATCCGCAACTGAGCGGGGATCTGCGCCGGAAGACGATCCGCAACGGGCTGGTACGCCTCTACAAGCGCGAGGCTGACGCGCTGATGACGCCGAAGACGCAAGCCTTTGCCGACGCGCTCGGCCGGCGCGTCCGCAAGGTCGTCATTCGCGAACAGAAATCGCGTTGGGGATCATGCGCTTCGGACGGGACGATCCGGCTCAATTGGCGCCTGATGGGGTTTCCCGTCGAGGTGATCGACTATGTCTGTGCCCATGAGGCAGCACATCTCGTGCACCCCAATCATTCCCGGGAGTTCTGGCAGACGGTCGAGGCGATCTGCCCCGACTGGAAGCTCCGGCGGGACTATATGCGGGCCAATTCTAACAGCCATGTATACTTCTGATGTTGCTATGATACCCAGCAATATTAGGCGGTAACCGGAACACTGGCGCCAACGCCCCGGTGGGCCACAGAGGCGGCGCACAGAGGCGGGGCCCGCAATAGGGCAGTGCGCTTGGGTTACAATTGTTCCGGCAAGTCGCCGGTTACTGTCGGCCGCTTGCCTCCGTACGTTCCAGTGCTTGCTCCGCCGGGGTGGCCTAGCTAGCATCAGCGCAGCAAGCATGAGTGAATGGGTTGGCGATGTCTCAGGAAATCATCGAGGGCTTCAAGCAGACCGAAGCGGATCTGCCGGATTGCGTACGTATCGAATACGATACGCGGGATCTGGGTTTTGAGCGCTTCTGGGAGAACCGCCCGCCGGAAGGCACGCCCGGCGTCGTCATCATGCCCAAATGGGATCGCTACTTCCTCGTGGGCGGCCCGAGCCGCAATGGTGACCATCAGCATGGCGTCCGCCGCCCGGCCCTGGATGCCTGGCCGGAAATGGACGCCTTCCTGGGCCGGTTCCCCGGTCAGGTGGCCCGGGCGCTGGTCGGCATCCTACCCGCTGATGCCGGCATCAATGCGCACAAGGATGGTCTGGAGCTTCATTCCGACGCGCCGCTCGGCGGTTACGGTCATTTCGTCAAATGCGCCCGTTTCCATGTCCCGCTCAAGGTGGATCCGGAAAGCCGCTTTTTCGTCAATGACCGGATCTATCATTTCGACGAAGGCGAGCTGTGGTTCTTCCGCAATATGAAGGCGCACGGGGCCTCCAACTGGCGCGGTGAAACGGCGCGGGCTCACCTGGTATTCGATGTCATGCCGACGCCGGAAACACTGGAGCTCATCGCGACCGGTCAGGCGGTTGAGGGTTGTACGGATCCGGACACGATCCGGCACTATTGGCCGCGCGACCCGTTCCACGGCTACAGCCCGGAAGCGCAGCCGGCATAAGGTGCTGATTATCCGGCCGCACCTGCCCGAAGGCGGGCGCGGCCGGTCCGATCATCGCGTTACCGCTCGTCCTTCAGATGGCGGTCGAAATATTCGAAGATATCCGTCCACATGTGCACCTGCCGGGCTTCGCCGCGTACACCGTGGCGCTGGCCCGGATAGGTCATCATTTCGAACTGGTAGCGGCGCTCCTGCATTTCCGCGTAGAGCCGCACGGAGTTGGCGAAGATGACATTGTCGTCGGCCATGCCGTGGATCAGGAAGAGCGGCGTCTCGTAATTGTCCAGATGCGCAAAGGCTGAGCCCTGCTCATAGCCTTCCGGATTATCCTGCGGCGTGTCCATGTAGCGCTCGGTGTACGCGGTGTCGTAGAGCGCCCAATCGGTCACCGGTGCACCGGCAACGCCGGCGGCGAACGCACCGGGAGCCTGCAGCGTCGTCATGATGGTCATATAACCACCATAGGACCAGCCCCACAGGCCAACGCGGTCGGCGTCGACATAGTCGAGGCTCTTGAGGAAATCGAGGCCGAGCAATTGGTCCTCGACCTCGGCCTGGCCCATGCGGCGATCCAGATGGGCCTCGAAATCGCGGCCGCGATTATAGGCGCCGCGATTGTCGATGGCGAAATAGACATAGCCGCGCTGGGCAAACAGCTGCGCCCGCGTGCCTTGCCAGCCGCGATGGACGACCTGGGCATGCGGCCCGCCATAGACGTACTGCACGGCCGGGTAGGTCTTGGTCGGATCGAAGTCGGCTGGAAGATACAGATAGTAGTGCAGCTCGGTGCCATCTGCCGCGGTCAGCGTGCCGTATTGCGGCGCTATATGATCCTCGGCGAACTCGAAATAGGGGTGGCCCTCAACGAGCGCATTTTCCTCGATCCAGTTGAGGTGATTGCCCTCAATGTCATAGAGGCCGGTCTGCGGCGGCGTGACCGGGTTTTGATAGCTACCGATAAAGGCGGTCGTGGTGGAATTGAACGTCCCCGACCAGCGGCCTGCGCCGGTGGTGATCTGGGTCGGAGCGGCCGAACCATCCATTGGTACGACATAGAGATGGCGCTCGAGCGGGGTCTCCATCCAGCCGGTGAAATAGACCAGGCCATTATCCTGATCGATGGCATTGAGATTATTCACCACCCATTCGCCCGATGTGATGTCATTGATCACGCTGCCATCAGCGGCCAGGTGCCGGATATGACGGAAACCGCCCGGCGTATCCTCGGTCGTCAGGATGACGCTGCCATCGGCCAGCGCACGGAAGTCATCGCTGATATTGATCCACACATCGGTGCTTTCGGAATACCAGTCTTCAGCGGTTCCGCTTTGCGGGTCGACGGCGCGGATGGTCAGCGCATCCTGGGGGCGGTTGAGCACCTGGACATAGGCCGCCGAGCTGTCAGCAGCCCAGTTGACGCGGGCGAGATAATTCTCGTCCGTATCGGCCAGATAGACCTGGCGCCGGCTGCCGGTTTCCAGATTGAGCATGTAGAGCTCGACACGGGCATTATTGCGACCGGCGCGCGGATAGCGCTGGTCGACAACATTGGCCGAGCCATCGGTACCGATCTCGAGGCGCTCGATGATATCCACCGGGCTTTCATCGACCCGCGCGACGGCGATGAACTGTTCGTCCGGAGACCACCAATAGCCAGTGCGGCGGGAGAGTTCTTCCTGCGAGACGAATTCCGCCATGCCCCAGGAGACGGTGCCACCGCCCGTGGTGGTGAGGGCGCGTTCCTCACCGGTCTCCAGATTGGTGATGAACAGGTTCTGGTCGCGAATGAAGGAGACGTAATTGCCTGCCGGAGAAATCCGGGCGTCGGTTTCAAACGCCTCGGTCTCCATCACGCGGGTGGCGTCACCGCTTTCCACGTCGACATAAAAGACATCGCCATCGATCGGAACCAGGATGGCCTCACCCTGACTGTCCCACTGGTAGCGGACAATGCCGCTGGAGGAGATCCGGGCCCGCTCGCGCAATTGCCGTTCTGCCTCGGTGAGTTCCCGCTCTTCTGGGGCCAGCACGCGGCTGTCGACCAGCATGTAGGGCTCGCCACCTTCGGCATCCATCGCCCACAGATCCAGTACGGTGCGATCATCTTCCTTGGCGCGCAGAAAGGTCACGCGCGACCCGTCCGGCGAGAAGGTGAGGGCCCGCGGGCTCGGTCCGGTCAGGGACGGGCTGGCGAAGGCGCGCTCGATCGACAGCGCCGGCTCCGAAGCCGGTTCCGGTGTCGTGGTTTCAGTCTGGCAGGCGGTCAGAGCGAGACCGGCCGTAAGCACGGCGGCGGCGATACGGATGGACATGTGATCTCCCCAGGAATGTCTGGTCGCGAACTTAATGGGATCACTGGCGGACGCAAAGCATGATCGCTGCACGCCTCAGGGCATTGCTCTTGCGCCCGCGCTCCGCTAAACGAGGCGACCTTTCGCATTCCCCCGCTACGTAAAGAGATTCGACGCCATGTCCGCCTATCAATACGTCTACCATATGGACAAGCTGTCCAAGACCTATCCGGGTGCTTCCAAACCGGTCTTCCAGGACATTTCCCTGCACTTCCTGCCCGACGCCAAGATCGGCGTTGTCGGCGTCAACGGTGCGGGTAAGTCGACCCTGCTGAAGATCATGGCCGGCATGGATACCGACTTCACCGGCGAGGCCTGGGCGGAAAAGGGCGTCAAGGTTGGCTACCTGCCGCAGGAGCCGCAGCTCGATGAGAACAAGACGGTGTGGGAAAACGTCATTGAAGGCTCCGAGCTGAAAAAGCTTGTCGACGACTTCAACGCTGTCTCCATCAAGCTGGCCGAGGATTATTCCGACGAGCTTATGGCGGAGATGACCGAGCTGCAGGAAAAGATCGACGCGTCCGACGCCTGGGACATCGATAGCAAGATCGAAATGGCCATGGACGCGCTGCGCTGCCCGCCGTCGGATTGGGCTGTGACCGATCTCTCCGGTGGTGAGCGCCGCCGCGTGGCGCTGTGCCGCCTGCTGCTGTCCGAGCCGCACATGCTGCTGCTCGACGAACCGACCAACCACCTCGACGCGGAAAGCGTGCAGTGGCTGCAGCACTATCTTGAAGAGTTCAAGGGCGCTGTGCTGGTCGTCACCCACGACCGCTACTTCCTCGACACCATCACCACCTGGACGCTCGAGCTCGATCGTGGCCGCGGCGTGCCCTATCAGGGCAATTATTCGGCCTGGCTGGAGCAGAAGGCCAAGCGTCTGGAACAGGAAAGCCGCGAAGCGGGTTCCAAGCAGAAGGCTCTGGCCCGCGAGCTGGAATGGATCCGGTCTTCGCCGAAGGCCCGCCAGGCCAAGTCCAAGGCGCGTATCAAATCCTACGAGGAAATGCGCGACGCGGCCGAGCGCCAGGAAATCTCCACCGCCCAGATCACCATCCCGCCGGGCCCGCGCCTCGGCGGTGTCGTGGTCGAGGTTGAGAACCTCAAGAAGGGGTTCGAGGACAAGCTTCTCGTTGACGGCCTGTCCTTCAAGCTGCCGCCGGGCGGCATTGTCGGCGTCATCGGTCCGAACGGTGCGGGTAAATCCACCCTGTTCAAGATGATCACCGGTCAGGAAACCCCGGACGAGGGTTCGATCCGTGTCGGTGAGACCGTCAAGCTGGGCTATGTCGATCAGTCGCGCGATCATCTCGACCCGAACAAGACCGTCTGGGAAGAAATCTCCGGCGGCAATGACATGATCGAGCTGGGCGGCAAGGAAGTGCCGTCGCGTGCCTATGTCGGCACCTTCAACTTCAAGGGCGGTGACCAGCAGAAGAAAGTCGGCCTGCTTTCGGGTGGTGAACGCAACCGCGTCCACCTTGCCAAAATGCTGCAGACCGGCGGCAACCTTCTCCTGCTCGACGAACCGACCAACGATCTCGACGTCGAAACGCTGGCGGCCCTGGAGCAGGCGCTGGAGAATTACCCCGGCTGTGCCGTGGTTATCTCGCACGACCGCTTCTTCCTCGATCGCCTCGCCACCCACATTCTCGCCTTTGAGGGCGACAGCCACGTGGAATGGTTCGAGGGCAATTTCGAAGACTATATCGAAGACAAGAAACGCCGCCTGGGCCCGGACGCGGACATGCCCAAGCGCATCAAGTTCCAGAAGTTCGCACGCTAGCGGGACTTGGGAAAGGGGGGCTGCGGGCCCCCTTTTTCTATCCACCTTCGCTAAACCTCAGACAGTGCCGCTTCGACAATCTTTTTGAACCGATAATGCTTGAGGGCTCCAAGGCTTCCTAGAGCAAAGAGGAAGCCTGCCCAAGTCAGGACGATGAGGCCGGGAAGTGCGAAACTGTAAATTGAAAGGGTTCTTTCAAAGCCGTCGGCGATTATCAAAGCGGCGGCGACCGTCAGCGAAATCGCCATCATCAGTATAACGAAGCGCTTTGAGCCCGCGTCCGGGAACGTATTAATGTCCACCCGACCTGCCTCATAAGAGATGTTCACTCGATACATTGGCGGACTCATCAGCGCCCCTGCAACGCGATCGAGAAAACTCAAACGCTTGCTCTCTATCCGCTGTTTCGCCCGCGCTGCAGGCAGATCCGTCTTGAGCGACGAGTGGAATTCTTCCAAGAACGCCAAAGCTTGTTTCCCAATATACGTGAAAGAGTTGGGTGCGCACCCATTCCAACTCTTACAGCTCATGCCTGCGATCCAGCCGTATTGGACTCCTGCGGTCAAGGGCGCGTAGCGCCGGTTCCGGTTTCACCCTTGACCGCAGGAGTCCAATACGGCGCACTGTCCAGCAAGAGACTTAAGTCGTGTTTTGCTCGCACGAATGGGCGAGCAGAGACGGGGCGGGTCGCTGACTGGGGCTATACCCGCGCTGCCGCGTAGGGCGTCGGGTCAATCGCCGGCGTGTCGCCCGCCACCAGGTCTGCCAGCAGATGCGCGGAGCCCATGGCCTGCGTCCAGCCGAGATGGCCGTGCCCGGTTGAAAGCCAAAGACCGCGCGCTCGCGTCTCTCCGATAAAGGGACGGCCATCGGCACTCATGGGCCGCAGGCCGGTCCAGGCCTCGACTTCGCCATCGAGGAGTTTGGGGGCGAGCTCGGGATAAATGCCGGCGAACAGGCGTTTCAGATTGTCGATCCGAGCGGGGGTCAGGTCGTCATTCTCGCCGGCAATCTCGGCAGTCCCCGCAACGCGCAGGCGATCGCCCATCGGCGTGACGATGGCGTGCATGGCGTCATTGACTACAGGAAGGCCCGGGCGCTCATTATGCTGGCTCATGTCCAGGGTCAGCGAATAGCCTTTGACCGGGCGAACGGGCAGGTGAAGGCCCAACGGTTTGAGCAGTTTCCACGCCGCATGGCCGGAGGCGACGACAATCCCGTCGGCTTCGATTTCCTCGGTCTTGGTATAAACGCCGACAATATCGCCGGCGCGGTCGCCGAGCGCCTCAACTTCGGTATTCCATTCAAACTCGACCCCGTCGGTCTCGGCCGCCTTGGCCAGGGCGCAGGTGAATTTGTGCGCATCGCCGCATTCATCGTCGGGATAGTGGATGGCTCCCGCGATCTTGTCGGCGACAGGGGCGAGCAGCGGTTCCAGGGCGACGGCCTCGTCGCGGTCGAGCACCCGGTGATTGAGCCCGAGGTCCGCCAGCGCCTCTGCCGCCTTGCGGCTATGGTCAAGGCGTTCTGCGGTTTCGAAGACACGCAGCGTGCCGTGTGTGATGTTGTCGAACTCAAGCCCGAGTGCGTCCCGCACGGCCCGGGTCTGCTCAAGCGAGTAGCGCGACAGGGCAAAATTGGCCCGTGCGGCGAGCTCATGCCGCGAGCGGGTGGAGTTGCGCAGGAATTTCAGCCCCCACGGAATAAGACCGGGAAGCGCGGCCGGGCGAAGCTTCATCGCCGCGTTCGGGTCCGTGAGTGAGGCGATCAGGTCCCAGGCGACGCCAGGCGCATTCCAGGGCTGCGGTTCGGACGGGGTCAGCGCGCCGGCATTGGCAAAACTCGTCGCCTGCGCAGGACCGTCCGCACTGTCGAAAACAGCGACATTGAAGCCTTTTCGTTTCAGCGCCCAGGCGGCGCTGACACCTGCCAGGCCGGCACCGATGACGATAATGTCCTTGGCCACGCGCGATCGCTCCAGAATCTCATCTACAGACCGTCCTTTGAACTTCGCCGCGATGCAGATAAAAGCAAGCTATATTCCGCATTTGCCCGGTATGGATCACATGGACGGCTTGGTAGCCCAGCTCAAAGCACTCGCCGAACCCACACGCTTACGCGTCGTGGTCATGCTGGCGCGTGGCGAGCTGACGGTGTCCGAGCTGGTGGGCATTCTTGGCCAGAGCCAGCCGCGCGTCAGCCGGCACCTGAAATTGCTTACCGATGCCGGCCTGGCCGAGCGCCTGCCCGAGGGCGCCTATGTCTTCTACCGTCTGACCGATAGCGGCGGTGGGCGGCGCTTGGCCGAGCTGGTCAATGAAATGGTCCCGGCCGATGATCCGGTGATCGCCCGCGACGTCGAGCGCCTGGAGCGGACCAAGGCGCAGCGCGCCGCCGCAGCGCAGGACTATTTCGAAAGCGTCGCCGAGGACTGGGACCGCATCCGCAAGCTGCACCTGTCCGATGGTGCCGTGGAAGCAGCGATGCGGGATCTCGCCGGGGCGGGACCGTTTGGCCTGATGCTGGATGTTGGCGTGGCCACCGGCCGTATGTTGGAACTGTTTGCCGACCGGGTGGAGCGCGGTATCGGGATCGATATCAATCACTCCATGCTCAATGTCGCCCGCGCCAACCTGTCCGAGGCCGGGTTGACGCATTGCTCGGTCCGCCATGCCGATGTCGGTGCCTTGCCGTTTGAAAGCGATAGTGCCGATCTCGTTACCGTGCACCAGGTGCTGCACTATCTCGATGATCCGGCCATGGCGGTCTCGGAGTGCGCCCGCGTGCTAAAGCCGGGCGGGCGCCTCTTGGTGGTCGATTTCGCGCCGCACCAGCTGGAGGAATTGCGCGAGGAGCATTTCCATCGCCGCCTGGGTTTCTCAGATGAGGAAATGTCGGAGATCATCGACCGTGCCGGTTTGAGCTTGTCCCGGCAGGTCGATCTGCATCCGGAGGAGGATGCCGGAGAGCTGACCCTGAAAATCTGGGTCGCGGCTAAGGACTGAGCCATCGCTGCAGGCATGAAAAAAGGCGGATGCGATCATCGCATCCGCCTTTTTCGTGTCAGACCGATCGCCTAGTTCGCCGTCGGAATGATGACGCGGTCGACGACGTGGATCACGCCGTTAGAGGTCTGGATGTCAGCCTGGATCACTTCAGCATTGCCAACGCGGACGCCGTTGGTGGCGTCGATCAGCACGTTGGAGCCCTCAACCGTCTCCACCGACAGGATCTGACCAGACAGCTGGTCGCTGGTGATCGCACCCGGGACGACGTGGAAGGTCAGAATGTCGACCAGCTCGTGGCGGTTTTCCGGGCGCAGCAGACGGTCAACTTCGCCGTGCGGCAGATTGGCAAAGGCGCTGTCGACCGGTGCAAAGACCGTGAACGGGCCATCGCCCTTCAGCGTGTCGACGAGGCCGGCGGCCTGAACAGCGGCGACGAGGGTGTTGAACTGGCCAGCACCGACAGCAGTGTCGACAATGTCAGCCCGGGCGGTGGTGCCGTGGTGATGAGAATTGTTCACGGCTTTCGGATGGCTCATGGCCATTGCCGGGACAGAGACGAGGGCGGCGGCGATCGCCGCGATAGAGACAAGACGCATTATGCGCTCCCTTTTTCGGTTCAGTTGCGTCCGGCGGTGGCCACCGCCGGTCGCATGTCGGGGGGTGTCTCATGCATGTGACGTGAAGACTTACGCACCCGGTTGCAAAACAGATCTGAACCTTGCGGGAGTTTAATTCTCTAGTGAAATCAGGCCCCCACCTCCCGGCGTGCTGACCTCGACCCTGTCGCCCGGTTCCACGTCAATACGGAACAGGCCCTTGAGCTCCTCGACGCGTCCATCCGCACGGATAACCCGCTGCGTTCCAGACAGCGCTTCCCCGCCGCCCTGAAGGCCGAACGGGCGCTCGTTCCGGCGGGACGATAGCAAGGCCACATCCATAGCCTCCCTGAAGCGCAGGCAGCGTTGTGAGCCGTGCCCGCCGCGCCAGGTTCCGTTGCCGCCGGAGTTCGGGCGGATACGGTGGTGGACGACCTCGACCGGGAAGCGTTGCTCTAGCACTTCCGGGTCGGTCATGCGCGAATTGGTCATATGGGTATGGATCGCGTCCGTGCCGGCAAAGGGCTGGCCCGTATGATCAATCCCGGCACCTGATCCGCCGCATATGGTCTCGTAATATTGGTAGCGGGCATTGCCGAAAGTCAGATTGTTCATCGTTCCCTGACCGGCGGCGAGACGGCCTGTTGCGCCGAACAGGGCGTCGACAACAAGTTGGCTGGTCTCGACATTACCCGCCACGACGGCGGCCGGTGGGCGCGGGTTGAGCAGGCAGCCTTCCGGGATGATCAGCTCGATCGGCTTGAGGCAACCCTCATTGAGTGGAATCTTGTCGCCGACCAGACAGCGGAAAACATACAGCACAGCGGCCCGCGCGACCGACGCCGGGGCGTTGAAATTGCTTGCGCGCTGGGGTGAGGTGCCGGTGAAATCGACCACGGCGCTGCGCGCGTCCCGGTCAACGCGGATAGCGACGCAGATTTCGGCCCCATCATCGAGGCGGACCTGGTGTGCCCCATCATTCAGCGCATCGATGACCCGACGGACAGCGCGTTCGGCATTGTCCTGGACGTGACCCATATAGGCCTTCACAACATCCAGCCCGTGATCACCGACAAGGCGTTCCAGCTCCGCAGCGCCCTTGGCGCAGGCGGCGAGCTGGGCCTTGAGATCAGCAATGTTCTGCTCCGGATTGCGGGCCGGGTAGGGCCCGCTTTCGAGAACCTCGCGGACCGCCGTGTCGAGGAAAGTGCCATTGTCCACTATGCGGACATTGCGGAATTGCACCCCTTCTTCCTCGATCGAAGTCGAAAAGGGCGGCATGGAGCCGGGGGCGATGCCGCCGACATCGGCATGGTGCCCGCGCGAGGCGATATAGAAGAGGCGCTCGCCGCTGGCCGGGTCATGCACCGGTCGAACAACGGTAATGTCAGGCAGGTGTGTGCCGCCATCATAGGGCGCATTGACCGCGACCGCGTCACCCGGGGCCAGATCAGGATGGGCGGCAGCGGCGGACCGCACACTGGCGGACATGGAGCCGAGGTGAACCGGCATATGCGGCGCATTGGCGACGAGGCCGCCGTCTGCATCAAATACGGCACAAGAGAAGTCGAGCCGTTCCTTGATGTTGACGGAATGGGCGGTGCGCTCGAGTGCGACGCCCATCTGCTCCGCCACGCTCATAAAGCGGCGGTTGAACAATTCCAGCCGCACCGGGTCGAGCTCGGTGCCGGCCTCCTCACTGGCCCGGTGGTCGCCTTCGCGCTTCAGCCGCAGCATGCCGTCTTCCAACCGGTCGGCGCGCCAGCCGGGGTCGAGCACAATTGTCGAGTTTGTATCCATGATCAGGGCTGGACCGGACAGGCACGGTCCAACCGGCAGGTCCTCGAGCCGGTAGACCGGGCAGTCCTCTGCTTTGCCATCGATGATCATTGAGGCAGCACCGGCAGGAGCCGGCGCGTCGCCCAGCGACATGTTCAAGGTCCAATCGCGCGATCCGGGTGGGGCAGCGGCGGCTTCAACCGTGATCGACTCTACCATCAGCTGCCCGGCCGGCAGGAAGCCGAAAAGCTGTTCATGCGCATTCTGGAATTCATTGCGCATGCTGTCCGGCTCGTCTAACGCGACGGGGATGGTCGTATCCGTACCCTCGACCTTGATGCGCAGCTCGACACTGCGGCGGATCGTGTCGGCGGCAATGCCGGCCTGTATCAGCGCGTGAGAGGTTTCACCGACCAGTCGCTCGATCGCCTCGCCGACTGGTTCGAGTGCGGTGTCTAGAGGTACGCCGATTGCGGCCTGACGGGTTTCCACGAGGTCCGCCAGACCGATGCCGAGCGCCGACAGCAGGCCGGCATAGGGGTGGACGAGGACAGTTTCCATGCCCAGACCTTCCGCGACCTTGCAGGCATGCTGCGCGCCGGCCCCGCCAAAGGCAGACAGCGCATAACGCCCAGGGTCGACACCTTCGGCTATCGAGATCTGCTTGATGGCCTGGGCCATGCTCTCGATGGCCACCGCCAGAAAGCCTTCCGCGGCAGCCTCCGCCGACGGCAACTCCATTGCGTCTGCCAGCTCAGCCAGACGCTGGCGGCTCGCTCCGACATCAATCGGAGCTTTGCCGTCGACGCCGAATTTGTGCGGGAACCAGTCCGGCTGGATGCGGCCCAGCACGACATTGGCATCGGTTACGGTTGCCGGCCCGCCGCGCCCGTAGGCAGCGGGTCCGGGCTGGGCTCCGGCGCTTTCCGGTCCGACGCGAGCGCGTTCTCCGTCAAAGCTCAGGATGGACCCGCCACCGGCCGCAACCGTGTGGACGGCCATCATTGGTGCGCGCAGGCGCTGGCCGGCGACCTCAGTATCCTCAACCCGGGAATAGCGTTCGCCGTCATAACGGGACACATCCGTCGAGGTGCCGCCCATGTCGAAACCGATTGCGCGCGGATAGCCCGACTTCAGCGCGGTTTGCGCCATGCCGACCACGCCACCGGCCGGTCCGGACAGGACGGCATCGCGGGCATGGAAATTTTCCGCGGGAGCCAGCCCGCCCGAGGATTGCATGAAATAGAGCGGTGTCCCGTCGACGCCCGCTGCGACGCGTCCGACGTAGTCTTTGAGAACCGGAGTGAGATAGGCATCCAACACGGTGGTCGAAGCGCGCGGAACGATCTTGATCAGCGGGCTGGCGACGGAAGAACGCAGAACCGTATCGAACCCGGCGGCCCGGGCGAGCGCTTCGGCGCGCTCCTCATGCTCGCTGTTACGCCAGGCATGCATGAAGGCGATTGCGACGGTCTTGAGCCCGTCCCGCCGGGCCTGTTCGAGGCTCGCCTTGAGCGCCGCCTCGTTCAGTGGGGTCTGCACCATGCCGTCTGCGCTGAGGCGTTCCTCCACCTGTTCGACGCGCTCATAGAGCGGCGCGGGTCTTTTGAGATCGAGCGCGAAAATGTCCGGCCGGGTCTGATCGCCGATGATGAGCAGGTCCTCGAAGCCGGCGGTGACCAGAAAGAGTGTGCGCTCGCCCTTGCGCTCCAACAGGGCATTGGTCGCAACCGTTGTGCCCATCTTGACCGCCTCGACAGGTGCGCCCGCGCTCAACCGCTTCACGCCTTCGCTGGCCGCGTCTTGATAGTCCGGACTTTCCGAGAGGAGTTTGAGCGCATGCAGGCGGCCATCCGGCGCACGGCCAAGAATGTCGGTGAAAGTGCCGCCCCGATCGATCCAGAATTCCCAGTCCTGCGACATGTGCGCTCCCCTGATCAGAGGGGCGAGCCTAGCGGCGGTGCTTGGCGAGGCAAGCCCGGTATGCGGCGAAATACCCTAGGAGAATTTGCATGGCGCCTCTCGCATGTATGAGCGTGAACGCTTACATTGCAGGCGAAAGACGGATGGCTGATGAGTTTTTGGCGCAAGCTTGCGGCCCGGCTGCAGGGCCGGGACTGTTTCCTCGAATGCGACGGCTTCGATTGCGGCCCGGATCGCCGGGTCGGTGATGCCGATTTCGCTATGGCCCTCATCGGCCTCGGTGCCAAATTGGCCAAGGCCGATGGGGTCGTGACTCGCAGTGAAATCAAGGCCTTCTACGAAGTGTTCAGACCCCCGCCGGAAGGGCGCGAGGCGCTGGACCGGGCCTTCGAGCTTGCCATGCAGACGACGCTCGGGTTCGAGGGCTATGCCCGGCGATTGGCGCGCCGCTTTCGCGCGCACCCGGCCATTCTTGAAGATGTGCTCGATGGCCTTTTCCATATTGCCAAGGCTGATGGTGCCGTGACGGCAAGTGAGCTCGACTTCCTGGAATCCGTCGCCGAGGAATTCGGGTTCACGCCGCTGGAATATCGCCGCATCTATACCGCTCATATGGGCGCACCTGAGGATGATCCCTACGTCATTCTGGGCATTGATGCGGACATTTCCGATGCGGATCTCAAACGGGCCTACCGCCGGATCGCGACTCAAAATCACCCTGATCGCATGATCGCCCGCGGTGCTCCGCCTGCGGCGCAGAAACTTGCCGATGAAAAAATGGCGGCCATTAACGTGGCTTACGGGAGAATTCTGGAAGAAAGAGGTATCCTGGCCGGGGCAGCCAATTGACCTCGGCGGTGTAAATGCCAACATGTATGGGTGAGGGGATAAAAAGAGACGGTGCAGGATGACTGAAACCCATCAACCAACATCTGGGCCTCGCGCCGGTCGCGTCCTTCGCGATGTCCTGGCAGCGGTGATTGCTGTGGCGACCATTGCGCTGGTCTTTATCCTCGCAGCGATGCTGACTGCCGTCTTCCTCGCCATCCTTGGTGCCGCCCTTATTGCCGGGGGTGCCTACTGGCTCTGGCTAAAGGTGCGCCGCCGCAAGAGTGATGACAGTCCGGAAGTGCTTGTTGCTACGCGCGGTCCGGAAGGCTGGACCGTTGACGGTCTGGGTGGATCCAAGCGCCGCGACTAAGTGCGGCTGTCGCAGCTTTCATCGAAAACACGCCAATGTGACTGTACGGTCGAGTGCCGTGTGTCCAATCATCCCTGCGAATCCGTTTGGAGCCGATCATGCGTCGTGTCCTGATCCTGTTCGCCATTGTTTTGCCTTTGATGCTGGTCGGTTGCGTCAGCATGGGGCTGCCGAAAGTCTCCGCTCGCGGTGCTGACGAGCCGGCCCGACCGCTGATCGCGCCGCAGGCGGTATCGCTTGATAGCTGGAATGCAGCGCGGGCGCCCCTGCTGGAGGCCTTCGAGCGGGAGGTTTATGGCGCCTATCCTGACCTGGGTGAGACAGAGGTGCTCGATCACAGCGTTGTCGAGGTCGGAGCCTTCGACGGGCGCGGCGATATTGAGGAATACCACCTCCGCATGGCCGGCCAAGAGACCTATCTGGTCACCATCACTCCCGCAGACCAAGACGAGCCAGTGCCGACGATTATCCTGCAGATGTTCTGCGGTAATCGCGCCGCCATGGGCGGGCGAGAAGACATCTCCAGCAGCCCCAATGATCCGGGCTGTGATCCGGACAGCTGGTTTGCCGGTGCCATACGCATGGTCTTCGGCCGTCATATCATGGAGCCGCCGATCGAAGAGATCCTCGATCGTGGCTATGCGCTGGCGATCATCTATCCCGGCGATGTGGTGCCGGACCGCTCGACCAGTGGTCTTGCTGCGCTGGATGTGATGATGCCGGATACCCCGAGCGGTGCGATCACCGTGTGGGCCTGGGTCTATTCTCGTGTTGTTGACGTTCTCGACGCCGATCCGCGTTATGATCCAGCCCGGACAGCGGTGTGGGGGCACTCCCGCAATGGCAAGTCGGCGCTTCTCGCCGCCGTGTATGACCCCCGGATCGATCTTGTCATTTCGCACCAGGCTGGCACCGGGGGTACGACGTTGTCGCGATCCCATGCCGGGGAGAGTATCGGCCAGATCACGGACAGCTATCCGCACTGGTTTGCACCCGCCTATGCAGATTATGCCGGTAATGAGGAGGCGCTGTCCGTGGATCAGCATCAGCTCATCGCCCTGGCAGCTCCCCGTCCGGTGCTGATCGGCGGCGCCTGGCGCGATCAATGGTCGGATCCGCAGGGCAGTTTCCGCGCGGCCCTGTCCGCCAACCCGGTGTATGCGCTCTATGGTTCGGACGGACTACGCCAGTCCAGCATGTCGGATTTTGACCCGACAGCGGACCTCGCCTTGTTCATGCGCGGCGGCCTGCATGGTGTGCAGCCCTCGGACTGGGATAATTTCCTCGCCTTTCTCGACGCGCATTTTCAGCCTTAAAACCCGCACACGGAATGATGGCTTGTATCGATGCCGCGCTCGCGCGATGTATCGATCATGAGATGGCGTGATTTCCTCGCCCTTGTCGCCGTTTGCGTCGTCTGGGGGCTCAATTTTGTGGTGGCGAAATTCTCCGTGACGGGGGATCCGGGCTGGGTGCCCGGTTTCGACGGTGCGCCGCCGATCTTCTTCGCCTTTTTGCGTTTTGCCTTGCTCTACGCCTTCCTAGCCCCCTGGCTCAGGCCGGGCCCGGCAGACATGAAGACCATGTTCGGTGTCGCCATGTGTATGGGCGCATTGCAATACGTGCTGATCTTCATGGGGCTGCAATGGGCTACGCCGTCGGGCATGGCGATCGCCCTGCAGCTCGGCGTGCCCTTTGCCACCATCCTCTCCGTTGTGCTGCTTAAGGAACATGTCGGCCCTGTCCGGCTGCTCGGCATTATCGTGGCTTTTGCCGGGATTATTATCGTCGTCGCCAATCCGGGTGAGGCAGACCTGTCGCTGGGGCTTCTGATCGGTATCGGCGCGGCATTCGTCGGCGCCCTGGGCATGATCCTGGTCAAGCGCATGCCCCTCGACAGTATTCGCATGCAGGCCTGGATCGGCTTGATTTCCTGGCCGCCGCTTCTGGTGTTGTCGCTGGTCTTCGAGCGAGATCAGATCGCCGCATCGCTGGACGGGGGCTGGATATTCCTCGCCGCTCTCATCTTCACCGTCGTGCTGGTGAACATTTTCGGCCATGGCGTCTTCTACAATCTGCTGAAGCGCTATGATGCGACGCTGATTGCGCCGCTGACGCTGATGGCGCCACTGGTTGGCGTTCTCTCCGGTCTGCTGATCACCAATGACCCGATTGGTTGGCGCCTCATTGTCGGTGGCGGTCTGACCCTGGTCGGGGTGGGAGTGATCGCCATCCGGCAGAACCGGAAACTGCCCAATGCCGGACTGGCGCGCGAAAAGACACTCTAATTCACCATGCCTGAAGTGATCGAAAGTCCATCGCCGAATTTCAACGACCGCAAACTGCCGGTCTCGCTGATCATCCTGCACTACACCGGGATGGAAGACGGTTCCTCGGCGCTGGCGCGGATGTGCGATGAGGACGCCCAGGTCTCCGCCCATTACATGATTGAAGAGGATGGCCGCGTTTTCCGCCTCGTCGATGAAGGTAAGCGCGCCTGGCATGCCGGTGTCAGCTCCTGGCGCGGTGAGAGCGATATCAACTCCGCTTCGATCGGGATCGAGATCGTCAATGGCGGACATGATTTGGGCTTGCCGGATTTCCCGCCGGTTCAGATCGCGGCCGTGATCGCACTCGTGCGCGATATCATGCAGCGCTATCAGCTCAAATCGCACCAGGTCATCGGGCATTCCGACATTGCCCCGGGGCGCAAGATTGATCCGGGGGAGCGTTTTCCATGGGGCCAGCTCGCCGAGGCGGGCTGTGCGCTGGGGCCCGCCGATTTGCGCCCTGACGGGCTCGACAGCGAGGCAGCCCTGAGAGCGATCGGCTATGGTTTGGAGCCGGGGCTGTCGACCGTGGTCGAAGCATTTCAGCGCCGTTTTCGTCCGGCCAATATTACCGGCATCATCGATGACGAAACCGAAGCCCTGATAGCCGGAGTCCTCGCCGCTTCCTGCAAGTGACGCCGGAGTGTCGCCTTCGCGAGCCTCTTCTTGTGCGGAAGTACTTTATAATTTAAAGTGCATGAGGATTGAGCATTGGGAGTTTGGCCATGGACATCATCACATCGGTTCCAGGCGGCATACACACCGCCTTTGCAACAATTGCCCTGATTACGGGGGCCGTTGTTCTTCTGCGACGCAAGGGCACGCGGTTTCATCGCCAGGCCGGTTATCTCTACTTCGCCTCCATGTGGGGGCTAGTCCTGGCTGGAATACCGATGGCTCACAACGGCATCAGCGCCTTTCACTGGCTATCCGCGGTCAGCGCGGCGAGTATTTCGCTGGGTCTGCTCGCAGTGCTCGGAGCCAAAGTAGCACCCGACCCTGCCAAGCGGGCCGGGCGAATCTATGCGCACTACAAGTTCATGGCCTGGTCCTATGCCGGTTTGGTCGCCGCGGGCGCGTCACAGATCTCGGCCCGCTTCGCGCTTTCCAACGGTGGCACGATCAGCGAATTCTGGTGGGCAGTTGCTGGCGGTTCTGCGGCCGTGATCATGGCCGCGATCGTCCTAATCCGGCTCTATGACCGCCGCGCAGGTGAGCTTTACGGGGCGCGCTCAAACGCGTGAAGCGTTTGACCTCGACCGGCTTCCCCTCCTATGTAGCCGGGATCAGGCGGCTGGACGGTCGCGGCAGCAAGGCCGGAAACGGCGCTGTCGAGGAAAGTCCGGGCTCCACGGAGACAAGGTGCCGGGTAGCGCCCGGCGGGGGTAACCCCAGGGAAAGCGCAGCAGAGAGTAGACCGCCCGCCATCGCCTGCGTGCAGGCTTCGGCGTGGTAAGGGTGAAACGGTGCGGTAAGAGCGCACCGCCCCGACCGTAAGGAAGGGGGCACGGCAAGCCCCACCTGGAGCAAGACCGAATAGGGATGAGCGCGGCTTGCCGCACATGTGTCTCCGCATGTCATCCGGGTAGGTCGCACCAGGTGCGTCGCAAGGCGCATCGCAGATGAATGATCGTCGCCCCGCTCGCGGGGAACAGAACCCGGCTTACAGGCCGCCTGATCCTTGTCCTCCGCCCGGCTTGGGGACTCCACAAGATTATATCTTATTCGGAAAGAATGCCCCGCCTCATGGGATTTCGCGCCCCCGCATGGGGGTGCAAGGGCTTGGGTTGTGGGTATTAACTTAATTTTCCGGATTTGTTCTCTTGGCGCGCCGATCTGAATACTTGGATTGGCGCGTTATTGCATGAAATTTGGCCTCTTCGTCATTGTCTCCCACGAAATCCCATGTTATCCCATAATTAACCATGCAGGGGCTGCTGGTTGGTTCGGGGAGCGAGCGGACGTGTTTTTGTCCACCACCATCAATGGCGTCGATGCGAAGGGGCGGGTTTCCGTGCCGGCGGATTTTCGTGCCGTGGTGCGGGGTGGGCCGTTCGATGGCATCATCGTCTGGCCTTCTTTCGATGGTCCCTATCTCGAGGGTGGTGGTCAGGCCCTGCTCGAGCGCTATCAGGCGCTGATCGAGGACATGGACCCATATGATGATGCCCGCATCGCCTTTGAGCGGGCCATTTTCGGTGCCGCCAAGCCGCTCACCTTTGATGCCAATGGCCGCGTGACCTTGCCCAAGGAGCTCAGTGACCATGCGGGGCTGGACGGCAAGGCGACGTTTGTCGGCCTTGGGTCTCGCTTCGAGATCTGGGCGCCGGACGCGTTCGAGGAGCACAAGCGCAATGCCCAGGCTTTCGCGCGCGACAACAAGCGCTCACTGCGCCCCGGCGCGCGTCCGGGAGGTGCCGCATGAGCCATGTCCCGGTGCTCCTCAATGAAGTGCTCGAGGCACTCGGTCCCAGCGCGGGTGACTGCATTGTCGATGGCACCTTTGGCGCCGGCGGCTATAGCCGCGCTATTCTGGAGGCGGCCGGGGTGGATCTGATTGCGATCGACCGGGATCCGTCTGTTAAGGTTAATGCTGACGCGTTTGCCTCCGAGTTCGGCGAGCGGTTCTTCTTCTATGCCGGCCCGTTTTCCGAGCTTGAGCAGGCGGCCAATGATGCTGGTCGTGACCATGTTGATGGTGTCGTGCTCGATATCGGTGTGTCGTCCATGCAGATCGACCAGGGTGAGCGGGGCTTTTCCTTTGCCAAGCCGGGGCCGCTGGATATGCGTATGGCGCAGGATGGGCCCAGCGCTGCGGATGCCGTCAATCGCCTGAGCGAAGCCGATCTGGCAGATATATTTTATGTCTATGGTGAAGAGCGCCGCTCGCGCCGGGCTGCAAAATTCATAGTCGAGGCCCGTCGTGAGGCTCCAATCGAAACCACTGAACGCCTGGCCGAAATTGTTTCCCGCGCAATTGGCGGAAAACATTTGAAGATTCATCCGGCGACGCGGGTTTTCCAGGCGCTGCGCATTTACGTCAATGACGAGCTCGGTGAGCTGGCGCGCGCACTCGAGGCCGCCGAGCGCCTGCTCGCGCCGGGTGGGCGGCTGGTTGTGGTTACCTTCCATTCATTGGAGGACCGCATGGTTAAAGCCTTCCTTCGGGCCCGTGCCGGCCTGGCGGGAGGCGGCGGTTCGCGCCATGCGCCGGCTGTCGAGCAAGGTCCTGAACCGGCGTTCAAACTCGTTACCCGCCAGGCCGTCACGGCTGGCGCTGAAGAGCTTGACGTCAATCCGCGGTCCCGTTCGGCCAAGCTGCGTGCGGCGATCCGTACCGAGGCACCGGCCTGGGCCAAGAGCGATCCGCTGTTCCAGGCTGTCGTTCCGCTTGCACGTTTGGAGGCTGCGTCGTGATCCGCACCTTGAATGTCATCGCTCTTGTCGTCGCCGTCGCTCTTGCGGCCGCGCTCTATATCGCCAAGACAGAAGCGAAGTCGGCGCAGGAGCGGCTGGAAACGATCCAGGCTCAGCTGGCTGAGGAGCGCCGCCAGATCAATGTCCTCAATGTCGAGATCGCACATTTGGAAGAGCCCGAGCGCCTGCGCCAGCTGGCGCGTCAGTATCTGGGCTTCGAGCCGCTCGACCCGGCCCGTGAGATCACCATGAATGACCTGCCGCTGCTGGTCGATCGTCGTGAGGACGAGGAGACGCTGCGTGGAGACATGGTCCTGGCGGGGCAGGCCCAGGAAGAATTGCCGGCCCAGGCGCGACGCGCTGGAGGTCCACGCTAATGAAGTGGTGGCCTTTCAGGAAACCGGTTTCCAGCGAGGCCACGACCCCTGCCCCGCCGGCCCTGGCCGAGGCGGCACCTGCCGACATGTCTCGCCTTCTGCGGTTGGAAAGCGAGGAAACACAGGCGCTTGATGCGGCGCGGAGTCGCTTGCGTATTATCGGCATGGCGCTCGCGGTCGGGTTTTCCATTCTCGGCGTCAAGGCCGTTACCATGGCGACCGGCGGGGCTGTGGAACGTGCGCCGCGCATGGTGGCAGACGCGGGGCCGGGGACGCGCGGCGATATCTTTGACCGAACCGGGCAGGTGCTCGCCACGACGCTTGAGACCCACTCGCTTTACGCCGACGCGACCGATGTCTGGGATCCGGTGGAAACAGCTGAGGCGCTCCGCACGGTTCTGCCGCACCTCGATGAAGACCGGCTTATCCGCGACCTCTCCTCACGCCGGCCTTTTGTCTGGATTCAGCGCAATCTGACGCCGCGTCAGCGCCAGGCTGTTTTTTCGCTGGGATTGCCGGGAATTGGTTTTCGCACCGAGCCGCGCCGTGTCTATCCGCGCGGCCGCCTGGCCTCGCACATTGTCGGCTACACCGATCGTGATCTGAATGGGCTGGCGGGCTCGGAGCGGGCGTTCAACTCAGCCCTTTCGGCCGGCGATGGTCGCCCGGTCGCGTTGTCGATCGATATGGGTGTGCAGTTTCACCTCGATGAGGTGCTGCGTCTGGCCATGGCCGAGTTCGAGGCGCTGGCGGCGATCGGCGTGGTGATGAATGTCCGCTCCGGCGAGATCGTCGGCATGGTCTCCTTGCCGGATTTCGATCCCAACCGGCCGATGGATGCGGCCAATGGCGAGCGCCTCAACCGTGCCGCTCAATCCGTCTATGAAATGGGCTCGACCTTCAAGGCCTTCACCGTGGCCCTCGCTCTGGAGACGGGCACGGCAACGCTGGAAAGCGGTTATGATGCAAGCAACCCGCTGCAGCTCGGCGGACATACGATCAATGACTTCCACGCCGAAGAGCGTTGGTTGACCCTGTCCGAGATCTTCACTCATTCCTCCAATATCGGTTCCTCGCTGATGGCGCTCGAGGCCGGGGGTGAGGCCCAGCGCGGCTTCCTCGGTGATTTGCGGCTGCTGGAACGCGCGCCGATCGAGCTGGCCGAAAGTGCCGACCCGATCTTGCCGCGTCAGTGGTACGAGACTGAAACGGCTACGATTTCCTACGGTCACGGCATTGCCGTCAGCCCGATCGCGACGATCGCGGCGTTTGCGGCGATCGCCAATGATGGCGTCTACGTCCCGCCAACGCTGCTTCCGGTAGCAGCCAATGAGACGGTGCTTTCAGAACGCGTCATGAGTTCCGAGACGGCTCAGGACGTTCTGTCCTTGATGCGCGAGAATGTCGCCAACGGAACCGGCGGCCGGGCTGAGGCTCCGGGCTATCTTGTGGCTGGCAAGACCGGGACGGCAGAAAAGCCAAGCCGTGGTGGCTACGACTCTGATCGCCTTATTTCTTCATTCTCGGCGGTCTTTCCTTACGACGATCCGCAATATGCAGTGCTTGTGATGCTGGACGAGCCGCAGGGCAATGAATCGACCTATGGCTACGCCACGGGAGGGTGGACTGCGGCGCCGGCGACGGGCGAGATCATCTCTCGTATTGCGCCGATCCTAGGCGTGGAACGCCGTGATGCCGATCCCGACAGCCGGGCTCAAATGGTCCGCGCGGCCTTGATGCCGGAGATGATCCCGTGACCCTTGCCGACCTCCTCGATAGCGCGCTTGTGCAGCCCGGTTTCGATGCGATCGAGGTGACCGACATCACCCTGGACAGCCGCAAGGCGGGGCCGGGTTGTGTGTTTGCGGCCTTGCCCGGTGTGAAAGTGCACGGCCGCCAGTTTGCCGCCTCCGCCGTTGAGCGCGGGGCTGTGGCTGTTATCAGTGATGCCCCCATCGACGGCGTTGAAGTGCCGGTGATCGCGGTGGACGACCCCGCTGCACTGTTTTCCTTCATGGCGGCGAAAGTCTTTCCAGGTCAGCCCGAGCATGTCGTTGCGGTTACTGGCACTAATGGCAAAAGCTCCACCGTCGAATTCCTACGCCAGATCTGGGTCAAGGCGGGGATTGATGGAGCCAGCCTGGGGACGCTAGGCGTCACCCGTGGTCATGAGCGTGAAGTGACCGGTTATACGACGCCTGATGCTGCGGCCCTGCAAAAAGCGTTGAGTGCGCTGGCCGGCGAGGGTGTGACCCACCTGGCCATGGAAGCGTCCAGCCACGGCCTCAAACAGCGCCGGATGGAAGCGGTCAATCTCAAGATCGCCGGCTTCTCCAATCTGACCCAGGACCACCTCGATTATCACCCGGATTTCGAGGACTATTTCCGCTCCAAACAGCGTCTCTTCACCGAGCGCCTGCCGGTGAACGGAACAGCCGTCATCAATATCGACGGCGAGTGGGGCGTAAAGATTGCGCAGAGTACGCGGGCGAGGGGGGTGAAGACTCTGACCATTGGCTGGCGCGGCGAAGATTTGCAATTGCTCGAAGTGGTGCCGCGTCCGGCGAGCCAGAGCGTGGCGTTCAACTGGGCTGGCGAGACGATCCGGATGGAAATGCCGTTGGTCGGTGAGTTCCAGGTGCTCAACGCTATTCTCGCCGCTGCGATTGCCTTCGAGGAAGGGCTGGACCGAGATCTTGTTGTCGCGGCTCTGGAAAGTCTCGAGGGTGTGGCTGGCCGGCTGGAGAAGGTTGGCGAAACCACTGATGCAGCGCCGGTTCTCGTCGATTATGCCCATACGCCGGACGGTCTGGACAAGCTGATCCGTGCCGCTCGTCCGCATACGCGAGGCCGCATTCTCGTGGTCTTCGGGTGCGGCGGCGACCGTGATCCCGACAAGCGCTCCAAGATGGGCGCGATAGCCGAACAGCTGGCTGATTTCGTTATCGTCACCGATGATAACCCGCGGTCGGAAGATCCAGCAGATATTCGCCGTGCGGTCATGGCCGGCTGCGCGGGAGCGACCGAGATCGCCGATCGTGAGGAGGCGATTTTCCACGCGGTCGCTCAATTGCGCGAAGGCGATTGCCTCCTGATCGCCGGTAAGGGGCATGAGACCGGGCAGACAGTAGGCGATGTCGTTCATCCGTTTGATGACCGGGAAGTCGGCGCCCGGGCGCTCAAGGCGCGGGAGGCCAGCCATGTCTGAACCGCTCTGGACCGCCAAACAGGTTATGGCTGCGACGGGCGGCGAGCTGCTCGGCTCCACCGAATGGCAGGCCGGCGGCGTCTCCATCGATACCCGGACGCTCAAGCCGGGCGACATATTCGTAGCCCTGAAAGATGTCCGCGATGGCCATGCCTTCGTGCCCGACGCCATGGCGCGGGGCGCGTCTGCCGCCCTCGTTGAGCGCGCTGATGCCGGGCCGGGCAATCTGATCAAGGTATCCGATACGCTCAACGCCTTGCAGGCCCTTGGCGAGGCGGCGCGTCGCCGGTCGAGCGCGGTGCGTGTCGCTGTGACCGGATCGGTTGGCAAGACCAGCGTCAAGGAAGCCATCGCCGCGGTGTTCCGGGCGGCTGGTCCGGCCCATTGGAGCGTCGCGTCCTACAATAATCACTGGGGTGTGCCCCTGACCCTGGCCCGCATGCCGCGCGCGACCGAGCGCGGGGTGTTCGAGATGGGCATGAACCACGCCGGCGAGATCCGTGAGCTCTCGACCATGGTCCGGCCGCATGTGGCGCTGATCACCCGGATCGCCCCGGCGCATCTTGAAAACCTCGGAACCATCGAAGCTATTGCCGATGCCAAAGGCGAAATTTTTGAGGGGCTTGAGACTGACGGGGTCGCGATCTATCCCGCCGATGATGCGCATGCTGAGCGCCTGGCCCGTCATGCGAAGCACTCGTGCGCGGCCTTCATGCTGGAATTTGGCACCAAAGCCGGTTCGGCGATCCGTATCGAGAGTTTCGATACTGATGCCCAGGGCTCGCGCGGCATGATCGACGTGCTCGGAGTGCGGGTCCCGTTCCGTCTGGCGGCTTCGGGCGATCACTGGGCCTGGAATACCGGTGCTATTTTCGCCGCTGCCGCGGCTGCCGGGCTTGATGCCCGTCACGTGTCAGAAGCCCTCAGTGCAGTTGATGCCGAGCGAGGACGCGGACAGGCGCTTGATGTTGAACTGCCCGATGGCGGGCGGTTCACCCTGCTGGACGACGCCTATAATGCCAATCCGGTGTCCATGCGGGCGGCGATCAGTGCGCTGGGTGCGGTCGCACCGGGTCCTGGCGGACGCCGTATCGCCATCATGGGGGATATGCTGGAGCTGGGTGAAACCTCGGCCCAACTCCACGCCGAGCTGACCGGTCCCTTGGAAGATGCGCAGGCCGATCTGGTGTTTTGCTGCGGTACGCTGATGCGCAACCTCCAAGACGCCTTGCCGGCAGCGATGCGCGCAGGCTATGCCCACACCGCTAGCGATCTTCTCGAACTGGTCAAAGCGGCGATCCAGCCGGGTGATGTGGTCCTGATCAAAGGGTCACATGGGTCCGGGCTTCATAAGATTGCCTCAGTTCTCGCCGATGGCAGTGCGTTCACGCTTACGGAGGCCTGAAACAGCCCATGCTCTACTTGTTGTTTGCGCCGCTGGCGGAAGACCTCCAGCTGGCCAACCTGTTTCGCTATATCACCTTCCGTACAGGCGGTGCGCTGATGACGGCGCTGATTATCGCCTTTGCCTTCGGCAAGCCGATGATCGGCTGGCTGCGACGCAAGCAGGGCAAGGGTCAGCCGATCCGGGAAGAGGGTATTGAACGCCATGTGATCGAAAAAGCCGGCACCCCGACCATGGGCGGCTTCCTGATCCTTCTCGGCGTCATGGTTGGCACCCTGCTCTGGGCCGACCTGTCCAATCACTATGTCTGGATCGTGATTTTCGTTACCGGCGGGTTCGGTCTGATCGGCTTCATCGACGACTATCTGAAGGTCACAAAGCAAAATACGGCGGGTTTCAGCGGCAAGCTGAAGCTTCTGGGCGAGTTCGTCATCGCTTTCATCGCCGTCTTCTGGGCTACCCATGTCGCACGTGAGAGCGGTATGGATCCGGCCATGGCGACCTCTGTCGCCTTCCCCTTCTTCAAAGACTTCGTGATCAATATCGGTCCGCTCTTCTTTGTGTTTGGCTGCCTGGTGATCGTCGGTTCGGGCAATGCGGTAAACATGACAGACGGGCTCGACGGCCTGGCCATCGTGCCGGTGATGATCGCGGCAGCGACCTTTGGCGCGATCGCCTATGTCGTCGGCCGCTTCGACTTTGCCGAATACCTCCAGGTCCACCACACGCCAGGAACCGGCGAGCTGCTGGTCTTCTGCGGTGCCCTTCTGGGCGGTGGGCTCGGCTTCCTGTGGTGGAATGCCCCGCCGGCCATGATCTTCATGGGTGACACCGGTTCGCTGTCCCTGGGCGGAGCGCTCGGGGCCATTGCTGTTGCGGTCAAGCACGAGATCGTTCTCGCCATCGTCGGCGGTCTGTTCGTGCTGGAGATGGTGTCTGTCATGGTGCAGGTCGCCAGCTTCCGTCTCACCGGGAAGCGGGTCTTCCGTATGGCTCCCATTCATCATCATTATGAGAAAAAGGGATGGGCCGAGCCGACAATTGTGATCCGGTTCTGGATCATCGCCGTCATTCTCGCCCTTATCGGACTGGCCACTCTGAAGCTGAGATAGGATAATCGGCGAATGATCCCGATCCAGACATATAAGGGCCGGCGCGTTGCCGTGTTCGGATTGGGCCGCACCGGTATTACCGCCGCGCGGGCGCTCAAGGCTGGTGGTGCCGAAGTGTCGGCCTGGGATGATTCCGAGCCGGCCCGGGAAAAGGCCATTGCCGAAGGCATCGAGCTGGACGATCTCAATCGCCGCGACTGGGGCGATATTGCCGCGCTGATCCTGTCTCCCGGTGTGCCGCTGACCCATCCCAAGCCTCACCGCATGGTCGAGCTGGCGAAGGCCGTAGGCGCGCCAGTGATCGGGGACATGGAGCTGTTTGCCCAAGCGCTTAATGCGCTGCCAAGCCGCCGCCGGCCGAAAATCATCGGCATCACAGGGACCAACGGGAAGTCCACCACAACAGCCCTTATTGGCCATATCCTGCGCGCCACCGGGCGCAATGCGATCGTGGCCGGGAATATCGGCGATGCGATCCTGGCGCAGGATCCGCCCCGCGCCGGCTCTTATTATGTGCTGGAGCTGTCCTCCTACCAGATCGATCTGACCCAGTCGCTGCGCTGCGATGTGGCGATCATGCTGAATATTTCACCCGACCATCTCGAGCGTCATGGCGGGTTCGACAATTATTTCGAGGCCAAGATCCGCCTGTTTGAAATGCAGGCGCCTGACGGCATTGCCGTCATCGGTATCGATAATGATGAGACTAATGCCTGCTATTCCCGCCTGCGCCGTGAGCGGGGCGAGGAAATGGTGATCCCGATTTCCGCCGGCCGCGTCTTTGCGCGCGGGGTCTTCGCGCTCGGCACCAAGGTTTATGAGGCACTCGACAGCGCGTCTGTCCCTCTGGTCGACCTCAAGCAGGCCCGCGCGCTTCCCGGCAAGCACAACGCTCAGAACGCCGCGGCGGCCATGGCGGCTGTTCGCGCGCTGGGTGTTGGCGGACGCGCAGCGGCCGAGGCGATGAAGAGCTTCGGAGGCCTGCCGCACCGCCAAGAGATGGTCGCGCTGCATCACGGAATCCGTTTCATCAACGACAGCAAGGCTACCAACGCATTGGCGGCGCTGCAGGCGCTTGGCTCCTACGAGAATATCTACTGGATCGCCGGCGGACGCGGGAAGGATGATGATCTCTCCGTTATGCGTCCCGGTTATGAGCGCGTGGCCAAAGCTTTCCTGATCGGTGAGGCCGAGGACGAGTTCGCAGCCGAATTGGACGGACGTCTGTCCTATGAACGGTGCGGCGACTTGGCCAGTGCGGTGCGCGCGGCCTTCCTTCGGGCGCGGGCGGATGGCCGCCCGGACCCGGTGGTGCTTTTGTCACCGGCCGCGGCCTCCTTTGACCAGTTCGCTAATTTCGAGGCCCGCGGTGCGGTGTTCGCGCAGCATGCCCTGCAGCTGGAAGATGCCGATGATGATGACGAGGCGGTGGAGAGTGTCGCTTGATGGCGCTCGCCCCACGCGGCGTTATCACCTGGTGGCGCGGTGTCGATCGCACCCTGCTGTTCACCATTCTGGCGCTGATCGTCACGGGTTTGCTCCTGTCCATGGCCGCCAGTCCGGCGGCTGCTGACAGGCTCGGCTATTCCGATCCCTTCCATTTCATCTATCGCCAAGGCGTGTTCGCGACGCTGAGCGTGGCCGGACTGTTGTTCGTATCTTCGCTCAGTGTAAAGGGGGCGCGGCGCCTTGCAGCGCTGGCGCTGCTTGGCTCACTCGTCTTGATGATGGCTTTGCCCTTCATCGGTCACGAGGTGAAGGGCGCAACGCGGTGGATGCGGATCGGCAGTTTTGGCTTGCAGCCGTCCGAATTCCTCAAACCGGCGCTGATCGTGACGGCGGCCTGGCTGTTTGCCGAAGAAAAGCGCGGGGCGCCAATCCCCGGGCGTATTATTGCCTTCGGGATCTATCTGGCATCCGTAGCTTTGTTGATGATCCAGCCTGACTTTGGCCAGACCGTCCTTTTGACCCTGTGTTTTGGCGGTGTGTTTTTCATCTCTGGTCTGTCCTGGATCTGGGTCGTTGGCCTGGGCGGGCTGGCGGCCGCCGGTTCGGCGGCGGCCTATATGACCTTCCCGCATATCGCCAGCCGGGTGGACCGTTTCATCAACCCGGAGAGTGGTGACAACTACCAGATCGAGCGGGCCGTCGAGGCGATCTCGCGTGGCGGTGTCGCCGGGGTCGGTCCGGGCGAGGGCGAGGTGAAACACTTCCTTCCTGACGCCCATACCGACTTCATATTCTCTGTTGCTGCGGAAGAGTTCGGCCTCTTGGCCTCGCTTTCGATCATCGGCCTGTTTTCGATTTTCGTCATCCGCGCCTGGATGCAGGCCATGCGCCTGACCGATCATTTTGCCCAGCTCGCCGTAGCGGGTCTCGGGCTGCAATTCGGTTTGCAGGCGCTTGTCAACATCGCCGTGAACTTGAACCTGATCCCGCCGAAGGGCATGACTTTGCCATTCGTTTCCTACGGGGGATCGTCGATGCTGGCTCTGGCCTTTGGTGCAGGGCTGTTGCTCGCCTTCACCCGCCGCCGCCCGGGGGCTTATTCGAGCCGTTACGCCGTATGACACCACGCCGATGTTTGATTGCCGCCGGGGGAACCGGCGGACACCTCTTTCCTGCCCGCGCTGCAGCCGAAGCCCTGATCGAGCGCGGCTGGCAGATCCGACTGGTCACCGACGCCCGCGGGATGAAGCACACCGAGGGCTTCCCGGCCGTCGCGATTGACGAAATCCATGCTGCCAGCCCGTCGACCAAGAACCCGATCAAACTGCTCAAGGCCGGGATCGAGCTGACCCAGGGCCTGGCCCAGGCACAGGGTATTTTGAAAGCCTGGAAGCCGGACGTGGTGGCGGGCTTTGGTGGCTATCCGGCCTTTCCGGCGCTGGCCGCTGCCCAGGTGGCACGGATTCCGTTTTGTATCCATGAGCAGAATTCCGTACTGGGCCGCGTCAACCGGGTTTTTGCCGCCAAGGCAGGCTTCGTCGCGTCCGGTTTCGAACGGCTCGACCGGCTGCCCGAGCGCGCCCGCAAGCGTCACATGCTGACTGGCAATCCGCTGCGCGACCCGATCGTCAATGCCCGCGCGGCGGGTTTTCCGGACCTGACCGAAGCGGGCCGCATCAATCTCCTTGTGCTGGGCGGTTCCCTGGGAGCGCGTCTGCTATCGGAAACGGTTCCGGCAGCGATCGCAAAACTCCCGGTTTCGCTCCGATCTCGCCTTGATGTCGTCCAACAAACCCGCGAGGAAAACCTCGATGTGGCGCGCAAGATCTATGCGGACGCCGGCGTGAATGCGACCTGTGAACCCTTCTTCCATAATGTCGGTGAGCTCTATGCTGCCTGCCACCTGGTGATTGGCCGGGCCGGGGCCTCAACCGTGTCGGAGGTCATGGGGGTCGGGCGTCCCGCGATTTTCTGTCCGCTCGGCATTGCGACCGATGACCATCAGACCGCCAATACAGACAGCCTGAACAAGGCGCTCGCCGCCGATGTCCTGGCGGAAGCCGATTTCACTGCCGATCGTCTCGCAGACCTGCTCGAGGCGCGGCTGACCAATCCCAAGGATCTCACCGAACGGGCCGCCGCCGCGCGTTCGCTCGGCCGGCCCGATGCCGCAGACGCGCTTGCCAAGGCGGTCGACGGGCTTGTTACCGGAGCAGTCGTATGAATTTCGCAGCCTTGCCCTTCCCCGTTGGGCCGGTCCACTTCGTCGGTATCGGCGGTATTGGCATGAGCGGTATCGCCGAGGTCATGCTCAATCTGGGCTACAAGGTCCAAGGGTCCGACATCAAGGCGAATCCCAATGTCGAGCGCTTGCGCGCCAAGGGTGCCCAAATTGCCATTGGTCACGCCGGTGAGAACGTCGAGGGTGCGGGCGCCATCGTCGTCTCGACCGCGATCAAGCCTGACAATCCCGAGCTTGTTGCCGCCCGTGCAGCCAAGATCCCGGTCGTGCGCCGGGCGGAGATGCTGGCAGAGCTGATGCGTCTGAAATTCGCCGTCGCCGTCGGGGGAACCCATGGCAAGACGACGACAACCTCGCTGGCGGCTGTGCTGATGGATGCGGCCGGTGTCGATCCGACCGTGATCAATGGCGGCATCATTTCCGCCTACCAGTCCAACGCCAAGGTCGGCCTGGGTGACTGGATGGCCGTCGAAGCCGATGAGAGTGACGGCTCTTTCCTCAAGCTTCGCTCGACGGTGGCTATCGTCACCAATATCGACCCGGAGCATATGGAGCATTACGGCGATTTCGACACGCTGCGGCAGGCCTTCCGCCAGTTTGTCGAGAACCTGCCCTTCTACGGGTTCGCTGTATTGTGTACCGACCATCCTGAGGTGCAGTCCCTGGCCAGCCGCGTCGAGGACCGCCGCGTTATCACCTATGGCCTCAATCCGCAGGCCGATGTCCGCGCCGAGAATGTCCGTGCCGAACCGTCCGGGTCGACCTTCGATGTGGCCTTCCGCGTACGCGGGCAGGTGGAAGAAACCTGGCGCGACCTTCACCTGCCTATGGTCGGCGAGCACAATGTACTTAATACGCTGGCAGCGCTGGTTACTGCGCGCGAGCTGGGGTTGACCGAGGACAAGGCCAGATCGGCGCTGGCCGAGTTCGGCGGAGTGAAGCGTCGCTTCACCAAGGCCGGCACCTGGAATGGGGCAACCATCATTGATGATTACGGTCATCACCCGGTCGAGATCGCCGCTGTGCTGAAGGCCGCGCGCCAGGCCTCGACCGGCAAGGTCATCGCCATCATGCAGCCGCACCGCTATTCCCGCCTGGCGGACCTGTTCGAGGATTTTTCCACCTGCTTCAACGATGCCGACACGGTGATGGTATCCAACGTCTTCGAGGCCGGAGAAGAGCCGATTGAGGGCGTGGACCGCGACAGCCTGGTGGAAAGCCTGGTCGCGCATGGTCACCGTGAAGCCATCGCCGTGACGCGCAATGATGTGGCGCGTGAAGTAAAAGACCGGGCCGGCGAGGGGGATGTTGTGATCTTCCTAGGTGCCGGGGATATCACCCAATGGGCCTATGCCCTTCAGGGCGAGTTGGAGGCGCTGGCTTGAGCCTTATTTCCCGCCTTCCCGAGGTGCGCGGCAAGTATATCGAGAATGCGCCCCTGAAAGACGTGACCTGGCTGCGGGTCGGCGGTCCGGCAGATGTGATGTATCTGCCGGCAGACGAGGATGATCTCGCGGCGTTTCTGTCGGCGACGCCTGCGGATGTGCCGGTGCATGTCCTGGGAGCAGGCTCGAACACGCTGGTGCGTGATGGCGGTATCCGTGGCGTCGTCATTCGCCTTGCCGGGCCTTTCGCCCAGTCAGAAGCGATTTCAAATACCCAGATCAAGGCCGGTGCGGGTGCGCTGGATAAAATGGTCGCCAAGACGGCGCAGAAGTCCGGGATTGCCGGGCTGGAATACCTGGTCGGCGTTCCTGGAACGATCGGCGGGGCGCTGCGCATGAATGCCGGCTGTTATGACCAGGAAACCCAGGATGTCGTAATCGAGGCCCGGGCCGTGGATCGTCAAGGCCAGATCCATACGGCGTCGATTGAGGAGCTGGCCTACAGCTATCGCCATTCCGGAGCTCCGGAAGACTGGATATTCACATCCGCAATATTCCAGGGCCAGCGCGACGATCCGGCCGCGATCCTGGAGCGCATGGAGGCGATCACAACGCGCCGTGAGGGCACGCAGCCGATCCGCGAGAAGACCTCTGGCTCAACTTTCGCCAATCCCGATGCGCCCGGCACAGAGAACCAGCGCAAGTCCTGGCAGCTCATCGATAGTGTCGGCGGGCGCGGGCTGAAGCGCGGCGGGGCCAGCTTTTCGGAGCAACACTGCAACTTCCTGATCAATGACGGCACGGCAAGCGCTGCGGATCTGGAAGACCTGGGCGAGGAAGTTCGTGCGCGTGTGAAGCAACAGCATGGCGTCGAGCTGCGCTGGGAAGTGAAGCGGGTGGGGGTGGGAGCCAGGGATGATCACTGACTGGGTACAGTTCGCGAACGGCGTGCGTTCGCACTACTTGGAGCACTACCGCGATTGGGTTGCCGTCATGGCGGACAAAGCTGGCCGTGGTGGACCGGAAGTCGCGCTTCAGCTTTCCGAAAACGCGAAGGTCGCCCGGCAGCTCTATCGCGTCGACTATATGGCAAATGCTGAGGGCAAACCGAATGTGGTTGAGTTTCAGTTTGACCAGTTTCTCGACTTCGAGCCGGCGGAGAGCAGCGTTGGGTCAACAGCGCTAACGCTGAGACCATTTAAGTGGGAGAATGCTGGCGTCACACTTGACGGAGCAATCTGGCCGGAGCAGCCGCTGATGGACTGGTTTGACGATTGGTTTGGATTGACTAGTGGCCGAGAGGATCAGGCTGAGCCAGGTCAACTCGGTGGCCTTATTCACAGCCTATCGATTGCCGAGGCGAGAATAGAAGTTGATCTCGGTTCAGCTCCAGTGGAAGCATTTGAGCAACTGCTCAAGCTGGCAGCGAGTACGACAACGTCGCGAATAACTGTTGCCACGGAGCTCATCGGCGCAGGCGAGGAGCAGGTATGACCCAGCGTATCGCTGTATTGATGGGCGGTCTTTCGCCTGAGCGCGATGTCTCCCTCGTTTCCGGTGCCGCCGTGGCCGAGGGGCTGCGCGAAAAGGGCTATGAGGTTGTCGAGATCGATGCCGGGCGGGACCTGTATGGTCAGCTCGCTGAGGCTGATCCGGACATTGTCTTCAATGCGCTGCACGGCGAGTGGGGGGAGGACGGCCTGGTCCAGGGCGTGCTGGAGCATTTCGGCAAGCCCTACACCCATTCCGGCGTGCTGGCGTCGTCTTTGGCCATGAACAAGCAGATGGCGAAGGATGTGTTGCGGGCTGCGGGCATTCCGTGTCCGGAAGGCATTATCGTCAACCGTTTCGAGGCCGCGCGCGAACACGCCATGAAGCCGCCCTATGTGGCCAAGCCGAACGCCCAGGGTTCATCCGTCGGGGTGCATATCGTTCTGGAAGGGGCCAATCGCCCGCCGGCCGACCTGGCATCGGAAGCGGGCGGCCTCGGCGATGAGGTGCTGGTCGAGCGTTATGTCCCCGGCCGCGAACTCACTGTGGCGGTGATGGAAGACAAGCCGCTGGCGGTGACCGAGATCATTCCCAACACAACATTCTACGACTATGAGGCCAAGTACGCGGCCGGCGGTTCCGATCATATTTTACCGGCACCGATTCCGGAGAAAATCGCCGCCGAAGCGATGGAACTGGCGCTAAAGGCCCATAAAGTCTTGGGTTGTCGGGGGTTGACGCGCTCTGATTTTCGTTACGACGAATCAGCGAATCAGCCTCTATGGTTACTCGAAATTAACACCCAGCCGGGCATGACTCCTACCTCTTTGGCGCCAGAACAGGCGCTTCACTGCGGGATCGCGTTTCCAGATCTCGTAGCTTGGATGGCGGAGAATGCGTCGTGTCGAAGGTGAGGCGCGGTGGACCGAAAAAGTCGGTCCGTCGTAGAACCAAACCCAGGTCCGCCGCGGTGTCCGCACCGCGGCGTTTGCGTAACTGGGCTACGGCCCAAGTCCGAGGTGCGCGTTACCGTGTGGCGAATGCCGCGCGCTTGGGCGGTATCGCGATAGCCGGTCTGGCTGTTGTGAGCCTTGCTGTGCTCGCTCTGTTCGGACAGCTCGGCGCCGTCAATGACTATGCGACCCGTTCCGCCCAGACCCAGCTCGCCCGCATCGGTTTTGCTGTCGACAGTGTTGATGTCACTGGCGCACAGGGCGTGATTGCACATCAGATCGTCGAGGCGACCCAGCTGGCTGGTGGCCAACCGATCTTTGCTGTTGATCCCGAGATTATCCGCGCCCGCGTCGAGGCGCTTCCGATCGTCCGGACCGCCCAGGTGGCACGCCTCTGGCCCAACCGGATCGCCGTCGTGGTCGAGACCCGTTCCGCTTACGCCCTGTGGCAGAACCAGGGTGAGCTCGCCATCATCGACCGAGATGGTGTGGTGATCGCCCTGGCCGACGCCATGGAGCCGCCGGCTCTTCCACTGGTCGTTTCCGCCGGCGCCAATGACGCCGCCCCGGAGATCGTCGAAGCGCTGGAGCGTTTCCCGCATATCGCGGAGCGCGTGGTCGGGGCCGTGCGGGTCAGCGAACGTCGCTGGAATCTGCGCCTCGATAGCGGGGCCGATATCAAATTGCCCGAGGGTGACGTGCTCGCAGCGCTGGCGATCCTAGATCGCGTGCATGCCGAGCGGGGAGTGCTGCGCCTGGCCGCAGAGAGTTTTGATTTACGCGGTGAGGGCGACCTGATCGTCCGTGCGCGGCCCGAGCGGGCTGCCGAAGCCGGGATGCGGGAGCGCGACGCATGAATGTCCTGAATTTCTTCCAGTCGCGGCGTCCGCAAGCGCCGCAAGCTGCGCCCGCCAATGCGGTCTATGCAGCGCTGGATGTCGGCTCCTCCAAGGTGGCGTGCTTCATTGCCAAGACCGATCAGACGATTGCGGGGCCGCGTCCGCGCATGGTTGGTGTGGGCCACCAGTCCAGCCGTGGTGTGCGTGGTGGGGCTGTGGTTGATATGGATGCGGCCGCCGAAGCCATCCGCACGGCGGTTGAGCAGGCCGAGCGCATGGCCGGGCAGGCCGTCAGCGCTGTCAGTGTCAGTCTGTCTGCAGGTCAGCCGACCTCGACGCGCATTGCGGCCGAGATCGACCTGCCTAATCGCGAGGTCAATGCCCGGGACCTGCGTCGCCTTCTCGACGGCGCCCTGTCCGAATTTGCGCTTGAAGACCGCATCCTCCTGCACGCCATCCCGCTGTCCTGGTCGGTCGATGACCACCGCGGTATCCGGGACCCTCGTGGCATGTACGGCAAAACGCTCGGCGTGGAGGTGCATGTCATCACCGCGGCTGTCGGTCCGCTGCGCAATCTCATGACTTGTGTGGAGCGCTGCCATCTTGGTCTCAAGGCCGTGGTCGCCACACCTTACGCTTCTGGCCTGTCCGCCCTGGGCGATGACGAGGTGAAGCTCGGTGCCACCCTGATTGATATGGGCGCGGGGGCGACGACGGCGGCCGTCTTCGCGGACGGCGCGCTATTGCACATTGATGCGGTTCCGGTCGGTGGCGCCCATGTCACCGCGGATGTCGCGCGGGGCCTGTCGACCCCGCTCGCGGCTGCGGAACGTTTGAAAATTCTCTATGGCTCTGCCCTGGATAGCCCGGATGACGATCAGCAGATGATCGAAGTACCGTCGGTGGTGGGCGAGGAGGGAGCGGCCTATGGCTCAGCGCCACGCTCTCTCCTCAACTCCATCATCCGTCCGCGCTTGGAAGAGACGTTTGAGTTGATCCGCGATCGGCTGGAAGCGGCCGGCGTGGAAGATGCCGGCGGACGGCGCATGGTGCTTACCGGTGGCGCGGCGCAATTGCCGGGCGCCTCCGAACTGGCAAGCCGGGTCTTTGGCAAACAGGTTCGTGTTGCCGGGCCGGGCGGCATTACAGGTCTGGGTGATGCGGTCGCCGGACCGGCGTTTTCCGCGGTGTCGGGTATCGTTCGCCGTGAAACGCGCGGTGCGACCGAGGCAATTTCCGGTCCGCCCGTACTGGGTGGCGGAGCGCGGCGTGCAGCGTCGCGGGCAGGTGATAGCGAGGCCCGCGGCCCGGCAGCAATGTGGCGCTGGTTCGCGGAAAGCTTCTAAACGCCACGCTGCGAAAAACCGCCGCTAAATCCTGCTCATTTCTTTGCATTTAATATTGCGCTTAACACTCGCTTAAGTGTGTGAGGGCGATGATGCCGGTCGATATTCGTTAACCTTACTTGTGTGTGAACGGGGTCTATCATGACGCTCAACCTCTCCATCCCGGAAACGACCGAACTGCGGCCGCGCATCGTCGTCTTTGGTGTAGGTGGCGCAGGGGGGAATGCCGTCAACAACATGATCGAAGCGGCGCTGGAAGGCGTCGACTTTGTCGTGGCCAATACCGACGCCCAGGCGCTGTCACGCTCCAGCACGGAAAAGCGCGTTCAGATGGGCGCCGCGATTACCGAGGGCCTGGGCGCAGGCGCCCGCCCGGAAGTCGGGCAGCAGTCTGCACAAGACTCCATCGACGAAATTCGTGAGCACCTGCAAGGCGCACACATGGTGTTCATCACCGCCGGTATGGGCGGAGGTACTGGTACCGGCGCAGCTCCGGTCGTGGCCCAGGCCGCACGCGAGCTGGGCATTTTGACCGTTGGCGTCGTGACCAAGCCGTTCCACTTCGAGGGCACGCGCCGCATGAAGTTGGCGGAAAACGGTATCGAGCAGCTGCAGGAACATGTCGATACGCTGATCGTCATTCCGAACCAGAACCTGTTCCGCATTGCCACAGAGAAGACCACTTTCGCCGAAGCCTTTTCGATGGCTGACGAAGTGCTGCATTCCGGCGTGCGCGGGATTACCGATCTCATGGTTATGCCGGGCCTGATCAATCTCGACTTCGCCGACGTTCGCGCGGTGATGAATGAGATGGGCAAGGCCATGATGGGCACGGGTGAGGCCGAGGGCGAGAAACGCGCTGTCGATGCTGCCCAGGCTGCTATCTCCAACCCGCTCCTCGATGATGTTTCGATGAAGGGCGCGACCGGTGTTCTGATCAATATCACCGGCGGTTATGACATGACCCTCTACGAGGTCGACGAGGCTGCGAACGAAATCCGCGCCGAAGTTGATCCGGATGCGAACATTATCGTTGGTTCGACCTTCGACGAGAATATGGACGGCTCCATGCGGGTCTCCGTGGTTGCCACCGGGATCGAAGCGGAAGCCATGGCGATCGACCCGCGCAATCGCCAGCGTACGGTCACCACGACCCCTGAGCGCATTGTTCAGTCGTCTCCGGCCGGTACGGCTGCCGCTGCATCCGGCGGCAATGATCACATCCTGCCGTGGAAGCGCATGAATACGGATCGTCCGGGCCGGATGCTGCAGGAGCCGCGCACCGAAGCGCCGGCACCGCGTGAAACCGAAGTCCGCGAGGAGCCGCTGCGCCGTGCCGTCGGGGCCGAAGATATGACCCCGCCGCCAGTTGAACCGACCCAGGGTGAAGTTCAGGGGCAGCCGCTGACCCCGCCGCAGGCCGAAGCGCCGCGCATGGAAGCCGCCGCGCCGACTCCGCCGCCGCAGGTCGTGGTCGACCAGGCCCGTTTGCAGCGTGAGGCCGAGGCGCTCAACGCCCGTTACGAACAGCGTCGCTCTGAGCCCGCACCGACAATCACGCCGGAACCGAAAGCGGAAGAAGAGCCGAAACGTGGATTCTCCCTCTTTGGCCGCCGTCGCAAGCCCGCCGAGCCGGCGCCGAAAGCCGCGCCGGTCGCGGAAAAAACTCCGCCGGTTCAAGCGCCTCGCGCACCGTCAGGTGATCTTTTCGGGGATAGCCTGGATGAAGGCGACCTCGAGATTCCGGCCTTCCTGCGCCGCCAGGCCAACTAGTTCGGTCGCACGCGTAACAAAGCGCAACAAAGCTTTAATTGTATCCTCGCGCCGCCTGTCGTTTTCTCCAAGCGAGGGGCGGCTCGTGCCGCAGATATAAAACAAAAGCGATGGCGAGTTGTTGTGATTTACCGGCAAACATTGGCGGCACCGGTCGTATGTGCAGGGGTGGGACTGCATAGCGGCGAACGCGTGCGCCTGGTGATGCAGCCTGCACCTGCAGGATCTGGCATCGTATTCATCCGTTCCGATATCACCGATCGTGACAACCGCGTGGAAGCGCGGGCTGATGCGGTCACAGGCGTGCGCCTGGGGACAACGATCGCCAATGGTGACGGCGTGTCTGTCGCAACGGTCGAGCATCTCATGGCTGCGCTGGCCGGTGTCGGGGTTGATGATGCCATCGTCGATATCGACGGGCCGGAACTGCCGGTGATGGACGGGTCTTCCGCACCCTTCGTCGAACTGATCCACAAGGTGGGCCTCGTGGCTCATGCGGCACCGCGCCGCGCCATACAAGTGCTTAAGCCGGTGATGGTTGAAACCGAAGGCCGCCGTGCCGGTTTCCTTCCGGCTCTCAAGCCGATGATCGAAGTTGATATCGCGTTCGAACACCAGGCGGTTGGCCGTCAGTCCTGCGTCTTCGACGTGACGCCGGACATCTTCGCCAATGATATCGCTGGTGCACGTACCTTCGGTTTCCAGAAGGATTACGATGCGCTTCTGGCCGCAGGCCTGGCCCGTGGCGGTTCCATGGATAATGCAGTTGTGCTGGACGAGACCGGCGTGGTGAACCCCGAAGGGCTTCGCTATGACGACGAGTTCGTGCGTCACAAGGCGCTCGATGCGCTGGGTGATCTCTATCTCGCCGGCGCTCCGATTCTGGGTCGTTATTCCGCGAGCCGTCCGGGTCACGCGATTAATAACGCGGCCGTTCGTGCTCTGCTCGAAGACACCAGCGCCTGGAAAATGGTGACCATGCGCGGCGGTGCGACGCACGATATTGCGCTGGCCCAGTCGTAGTATTCCCGTTTCTTTTTGGTGAAGCGCTGACAGCACTCTTTTGCGGCGCGCCGGGATCGGCTACAAGGCTTTGACCACCGGCGCTTAACCAAGCGTCCAACCAGTTGAGTCGTGTTTGATGCTTCGTAAGTCGCGCCTGATCACACCTATTCTCGCCGCTGCCGCTCTGGCTGCTTGTTCAAGCGGTCCGGAAACCGAGCTCGCTTATATCGAGCGTCCGGCAGAGACGATTTATGGCGAGGCGTTCCGCGCCATGGACCGCCAGCAATACCGTGTTGCCGCGGCGATTTACGACGAAGTCGAGCGCCAGCACCCGTATTCCGAATGGGCGCGACGCTCCATGCTGATGGCGGCTTTCGCGAACTATCAGGGCCAGCAGTATGACGAGGCCATCTCCGATGCGCAGCGCTTCATCTCGCTGCACCCGGGTAACCGCAGCGCGGCCTATGCCTACTATCTGATCGCGATCTGCTATTTCGAACAGATCATGGATGTTGGCCGTGACCAGCAGACCACTGCCCAAGCCATGGAAGCGCTGGAGCAGGTCGTTCGCCGCTTTCCTGACAGCCGCTACGCCACCGATGCCCGCCTGAAGATCGACATGACGCGCGATCACCTGGCGGGCAAGGAAATGGATGTCGGCCGCTGGTATCTGCGCCGCGACTATCACCTCGCGGCGATCAACCGGTTCCGCAATGTGATCGAGGAATACGGCACCACCAGCCATGTGCCTGAGGCGCTGCATCGCCTGGTCGAAAGCTATGTCGCTCTGGGCGTGGATGGCGAAGCGCGCCAGGTCGCGGCCGTGCTCGGCTACAACTTCCCGGGCTCGCAATGGTACCAGGACAGCTATGATCTGCTGACCCGCGAAGGCATTACCCTGGATCAGGCCATCGAGGGCGAAGACCCGAGCTATTTCGATCGCGCTTGGCGTCGTCTCTTCGGTTAAACTCGAGGTGCAACCGCGCTGAATGCTGCACGCCCTCTCCATCCGCAATGTGGTCCTGATCGACACGCTCGATGCGGTTTTTGACAGTGGGCTGTGCGCGCTGACCGGTGAGACCGGGGCGGGTAAATCCATTCTACTAGGTGCTTTGGGCCTGGCTGCCGGCGAGCGGGCGGAGCGCGCGCAGGTGCGCTCCGGCGCCGATGAGGCGCGGGCCGTTGCGACCTTTGAGCTGGTGCCCGATCATCCGGCTTGGGCCTTGCTCAAGGACGCCGATATCGAGGCAGAGCCGGGTGAGGCTCTGATCCTGCGTCGGCGCCTGACTGAGGACGGCCGATCGCGCGCCCACGTCAATGATCAGCCGGCCAGCGTCGCGCTTTTACGCCAGCTCGGTGACGCGCTGGTGGAGGTTCACGGACAGCACGATGGACGCGGCCTCATGGACCCGAAAACCCATCGCGGCCACCTCGACAGCTATGCCGGCCATTCCGGTCTGCTGGCGGAATGCCGGACCGCCTGGACCGCGTTGCAGGAGGCGCGGGGGCGGCTGGATGATCTGATTTCCGCCAATAACGCCTCGCAGGACGAGCAGGACTATCTGCAGCATGCGCTCGAGGAACTCGATCGACTTGCGCCTAAACCGGGCGAAGAGACCGCGCTCGCAGAGGAACGCCAATTCCTGCAGGGTGCCGAGCGCGCGCTGGGCGACTTGCAGGATGCACAGTCGGCCCTGTCCAGTGATGGCGGGGGACTGGAAAACCGGTTGAACGCGGCCTTGCGCGGGCTAGATCGCGTGCGCGACCAGATTGGGTCTGCCGGAGGCGAGGCCGGCGAAGCGCTGGAGCGGGCCTCCGGTGCGATCGACCGTGCGCTGATTGAATTCGGCGAGGCCGGAGAGGCTCTCGCAGATGCGGCCCAGGCTTTCGATGTCGAACCGGGCCGGCTGGAAGCGGTCGAGGAGCGCCTCTTTGCTATTCGTGGTGCGGCCCGCAAACATGATGTGCAGCCCGATGATCTGCCCCAGATCCAGGCCGCGATCGCTGCCAAGCTGGAGGCGATCGACCAGGCCGGAGACCAGATTGCCGAGGCCGAGAAGGCCGTCTCTGCTGCCCTGGCGCGCTATGATGACGCCGCCAATGCGCTCACGGCGAGCCGCACTTCGGCCGGCGAGCGTCTGGCAGAGGCGGTAGCGGATGAACTGCCGCCGCTGAAAATGGATAAGGCTCGCTTTCGTGTCGCCGTGGTCAGTGACCGTGAGCGCGGCGGGCCCGCCGGTCGCGACCAGGTCGCATTCGAAGTTTCGACCAATCCCGGCGCCCCATTCGGGGCCTTGGATAAGATCGCATCCGGCGGCGAACTATCGCGCTTTGGTCTCGCCCTCAAAGTCGTTCTGGCGGCTGAAGAGCAGGGGCGGGTACTTGTCTTTGACGAGGTAGACCAGGGCGTGGGCGGCGCTGTTGCGGATGCTGTTGGCCGCCGGTTGAAGCAATTGGCCCGGCAAGGCCAGACCCTTGTCGTCACTCATTCCCCGCAAGTCGCGGCGTTGGCCGATCATCACTGGAAGATCGAGAAACAGGATGACGGGCAGGGCGGGATGCGCACGACCCTAGTGCAGCTGACGGGGGAAGCCCGGCGCGAGGAAATCGCCCGCATGCTCTCCGGGGCTGATATTACTGATGCTGCGCGGGCTCAGGCGGATGCACTGATGGCGGTTGAGGCCTAGACTGTCCGCGCACTGATTCAGCGGGACGGGTTATGAGCGCACTCAAGGATGTTGACGATCTGAATGCGGCTGAAGCGCGCGACGAACATGCGCGGCTGGCCAAGGAAATCGCCACTCACGACAAGCACTACTACCAGCATGACGCGCCGAAGATCTCTGATGCCGCCTATGACAGCTTGCGACAGCGGCTCGAGGCGATCGAGGCTCGGCATCCGGACCTCGTTGATCTGTTCAGTCCGACCCAGCGCGTCGGATCGGCGCCGTCCGGCAAGTTCGGCGAGATCAAGCATGCTGTGCCGATGCTGTCGCTGGGTAATGCCTTCAATGACGAGGATGTCGCCGATTTCATTGGCCGTATCCGGCGTTTTCTTGGCCTTGGCGAGAATGAAACGGTCACCATTACGGCTGAGCCCAAGATCGATGGCTTGTCGGCCAGCCTACGCTATGAAAACGGTCGCCTGGTTTCCGGCGCGACCCGGGGCGACGGGGCCGCCGGCGAGGATGTGACCCGCAACCTTCTGACCCTGGGCGATATCCCGGAAACCCTGCCCGGAAACGACTGGCCTGCGGTGCTGGAGGTGCGCGGGGAAGTCTATATATCCCATGCGGATTTTGCGCTTCTCAACACCCGGCAGGTTGAGGCCGGCAAGCCGGAGTATAAAAATCCGCGCAACGCGGCGGCGGGTTCTTTGCGGCAGATCGATCCGGCGGTGACCCGGGCGCGGCCCTTGCGCTTTTTCGCCTATGCCTGGGGTGAAGTGAGCGAACCGTTGGCCTCTACCCAGTACGAAGCTGTGGGCCGCTTCGAGGCGCTCGGTTTTCCGACCAATGAGCTGATGCGGCGCTGCGATACGCTTGAGGACGTGCTCGAGGTTTATCGTGATATCGAGGCGCGTCGTGCCGCGCTGGGCTATGATATTGACGGTGTCGTCTACAAGGTTGATCGGCTCGACTGGCAGGAGCGCCTCGGCTTCGTGGCGCGGGCGCCGCGCTGGGCCATCGCTCACAAATTTCCGGCGGAACAGGCGACCACGGTACTGGAAGGCATTGATATCCAGGTCGGGCGAACCGGATCACTGACGCCGGTCGCACGGCTCAAGCCGGTGACAGTGGGCGGTGTCGTCGTTTCCAACGCCACCTTGCACAATGAAGATGAAATCGCGCGCAAGGATGTCCGCATCGGTGATACCGTCGTCGTACAACGGGCCGGGGACGTTATCCCGCAAATCGTTCGGGTGACGGACCCGGATCGTCCGGATAGGGCTGAACCCTTTGAATTCCCGACGCGTTGCCCGGTTTGCGATAGCCAGGCCGTCCGCGAACACGATGAGAAAAGCGGCAAGCTTGATGCCGTGCGGCGCTGCACAGGCGGGCTGATATGCGCGGCACAGCTGATTGAGCGCCTGAAGCACTTTGTCTCGCGCAAGGCCTTCGACATCGAAGGGATGGGGACCAAGCAGATCGAGGCATTTCATCAAGAAGGTCTGGTTCGCCAGCCGGCGGACATTTTCACGCTTCGCAAGCGAAATGATGCCGGTGAGATCAATCCACCGATCCAGGACCGTGAAGGCTGGGGTGCAACCAGCGCGGCCAATCTGTTCAACGCGATCGATGAGCGCCGGACAATAGCCCTGGCGCGGGTCATTAATGCGTTGGGTATTCGCCATGTCGGCGAGAATACCGCGGCCCTGCTGGCACGGACCTATGCCAGCTGGACCCAGTTCAAGTCGGCGGCGGAACAGCTTGGCGATGATGCCGTGCGCGCCGACATGCTTGGGATTGACGGTCTCGGGCCGGCGGCGGTTGAGGCCCTCGAACAGTATTTCGGTGAGCCGCATAATCGTGAGCTGCTCGATGCCCTGGCGGCCGAGCTCGATATTCAGGATGCCGAGGCTGTCGCCAGCGATAGTCCTGTCGCGGGCAAGACCGTGGTTTTCACCGGCACGCTGGAACGCATGACGCGTGACGAAGCCAAGGCCAAGGCTCAGGCCCTGGGGGCCAAGGTGGCCGGATCTGTATCAAAGAAAACCGACTACCTCGTCGCCGGCCCGGGGGCTGGATCGAAAGCCAAGAAGGCTGCCGAGCTCGGCGTGGAAACGCTTAGCGAGGATGACTGGTTCAAGCTGATCGGCGAGGGCTAGTTCGCCGGTTCCAGCACAGCGCCGTCGAGGATCAGGCCCTCATTCTCCTGCAAGTAGAGCGTAAGAGCCTGCTCAAGCTGGTCGAGGCTTGTGACTTCGCAATTGCCGCGCTGGTCGCGGTCAAGACCGGCCTGTTCTAACGCGTCAGCTGACAGGTCGTCGCATTCCGGGAAATGTGCGAACAGGCGGTGGCCGGGGTAGCGGAAGACGATGACATAGATCCGCTGGTCGCCATCATCCACATCCTCTGAGACGGCGATGAAAATGTCCGGCGACATTTCATGGAAGACCGCATCCTGGAGCGGCATGTCATCGGTCGCCGAATGCAGGCGCCCCTCCAAGTAGACCACTTCGCCTGCCCAGTTGTCATCGTTGGTGGCCTCGCCAAGCTCGTCGACCGAATAGGCGCGATAGCTTCCGGGTGGAATGGGTTGAACGCCGCTTTCGGCCGTGATCAGCGGTTCATAGGAGTAGAAACACCCGGCCAGTGCGGAAGCGAGCATGGCGGTCAGGACGACGCGAACGCGATTGAGCATGACAAATTCCCCCTGTCGTTGAATCGAGCCTAGGGAGTTCGCGTGCCGAAAATGAGGCAGTTAGTCGAGGCGCCGGTAAACACCGTCAACGCGCGGTGCGCCGTTCTTTTCGTCCAGATAGGTCAGGAGAACGGCTTCGAGCACATCCCAGCGATCGATCAGGCAGGTGCCTTCCTCCATGTCGACGCTCAGCTCGTAGCGATCGCGCGCGCTTTCGGAGAGGTCGGAGCAGGATGGGTTATGATAGGTGACGATACCGCCGGGATAGGTGAAGACGAGACCGAACAGGTAATTGCCGTCATTCTCGCGTTGCGCTGCGTAGACTCCGTCCGTCAGCTCGCGAAGACGGACATGTTGATGCGGAAAGGCCTCTTCATTCGAGGCATAGCTCCAGCCTTCGCGCTCGATTTCACCGGTCCAGGTGGCACGGTCGAATGGACGGCCATCGGGGTGATAGGGGGTGTGAGAATAGCGTCCCTCAGCCAGGGGGAAATCCGCTGCGCGCCGCGTGATCAGGGGATCGTCGGCATAAAAGCAGCCGCCCAGAAGGGCGGCCGCCAATATCGTCAGGACGCTATGGCGCATCAGGGCGTAGCGCCGGCCAGTGGCTCGGTCGCCTTGAGCAGCCAGTCCGCAACCTCGCCCTCGACCAACGGCAAGACCTTTTCTCGCACCAGCGCGTGATAGCGATCCATCCACATCAGCTCTTCCGGCGTCAGCAGGTGCAGATCGATCAGCGTGCGATGGATCGGGGCCAGGGTCAGGGTTTCAAAGCCCAGCATCTCCCGGTCGCCGCCGGGTATTTGTGCCGCGTCGGTGACGACCTGCAGATTCTCGATCCGGATACCGTAGGCGTCTTCCTTGTAATAGCCGGGCTCGTTGGACACGATCATGCCTGGCTCCAGCGGCACCGAGCTCGGCGCCTTGGCAATACGCTGCGGGCCTTCGTGCACGCCGAGGAAGCTGCCGACACCGTGACCTGTGCCATGATCATAGTCGAAACCGGCCTGCCACAGTGGCATCCGTGCCAGGATGTCGAGCTGAGTACCAGTCGTACCCTTGGGGAAACGGATCATAGACAGGGCAATATGGCCCTTTAGTACGCGCGTGAACTGCGTGCGCATCTCCGCCGTCGGCGTCCCGATCGGGACTGTCCGGGTGATGTCGGTCGTGCCGTCCGGATATTGGCCGCCACTATCGACCAGGTAGAGCGAGCCCTCCGCCAGCTTCAGATTGCTGTCTTCGGACACCCGGTAATGGGCAAAGGCTGCATTGCCCTGTGCGCCGGAGATCGTGTCGAAGGAGAGGTCGCGCAGTTCCGGTAATTCGGCCCGCAGGCTTTCCAGCTTCTGGGCGGCCTGGATTTCGTCGACCTCGCCGGACTGACCCTCGGTGTCGAGCCAGTGCAGGAATTTCACAATCACGGCACCATCGCGGATATGCGCTTGCCGCGCGCCCTCGACTTCGGCAGCATTCTTGGCTGCCTTGGGGCGCATCACCGGGTCTTCCAGCTCCTGAACCGTCGCACCGCCAGCCTTGAGCTGTTCAAAGACCCAGGCGGAGGCGGTCGTCGGATCCACCCGGACCGTTTTGCCGGTCAGTTCAGCCAGCCCGGCTGCAAATTCGGTTTCCGGACGCAGGGCGACTTCATTGCCCAGGTGCGCGCGGGTTTCATCTGTCAGCTTCTCCGGCGCGACAAACAGCGTCGCCTTGCCGTCCTTGCCAAGAATGGCCGCCGACAGGGGCAGAGGTGAGCGCGACACGTCACCGCCTCGGATATTGAACAACCAGGCGATTGAGGGCGGAGCGGTCAGGACCGCTGCGTCTGCGGCGCCGCGTTCAATAGCGATACCGATCCGTTCGCGCTTGGAGGTGTGGTTCTCGCCTGCGAATTCGATCGGCTGCGGATTGATTTGCGCCATCGGCGCTGCCGGGCGGTCCGTCCAGGCCTTGTCCAGCGGATTGCTGTCGACACTCACCAGTTCGACACCGGCGCGCTCAGCTGCCGTTTTCAGCTTGTCCAACGCGGCCGGGCTGTGCAGGCGGGCATCGTAGCCGATCTTCTCGCCCGCTTTGGCTTCGCTCTGGATCCAGCCATGCATGCCTTGCTCAACCAGGTCGCAATAAGCGAACAGATTGCCGTCAACTTGTTGGCGGACCTGGAGGGTGTAACGTCCGTCCACAAAGACCGCAGCGCGGTCCTTCATGGCGATAGCGGCGCCGGCGGACCCGGAGAAACCGGTCAACCAGAGCAGGCGTTCATTACAATCGGGCAGGTACTCATTGTCGTACTCGTCCTCATGCGGCACCAGAAAACCGTCCAGCCCGAGGTCCTGGAGTTCTGCGCGCAGCTTGGGGAGGTTGTCGCGGCCGAATTGCGGGCCGCCCTTAACGTCGAAAGTCTGAGAGATCATCTGGGTCATGGCGCGAAATTAGGCCCGCTCCATGACGCATGCAATCAGGCTTTCATTGCGACCAGCGTTTCCCACCCCTCGATCGGCTCACGGCGCAGAACTGACAGACCCGCAGCCTCATAGGCCTCGCGGACCCAGGCTTCCTGTTCGCTGAGCAGGCCGGAGAGGATGACCTTGCCGCCCGGAACGAGCGCGTTGGCAATGCCCGGGGCGAGAGCGACAAGCGGACCGGCGAGGATATTGGCAAAGATCAGGTCGAACTGCCGGCCAGCGAGCTTGGCGTGATCGAGACCTTCGGCGACAAAGCAATCGATACCGGGGGCGCCGTTTTTCTCGCAATTGACTTGGCTTTCCTCAACCGCCTCTGGGTCGATATCGGAAGCCAGTACCTCGGCGACGGGCAGAGTCTTGGCGGCAGCAATGGCCAGCGCGGCGGTGCCGCAGCCCAGATCAAACACCGTGGCCGGCGTTTCCCCCCGTTCGAGCATTTCGTCGAAGGCCAGAAGGCAGCCGCGCGTCGTGCCGTGATGGCCGGTTCCGAAGGCCGGGCCGGCTTCGATCTCGAGCGTTACCTTGCCGGCCGGAATTTGATCACGGTCGTGCTCGCCGAAAAGGACGAAGCGGCCTGCTGCTACCGGCTTGAGCCCTTCTAGCGATATCCGGACCCAGTCCTCATTGGGCAGGGGGCGGATCTCTGCGAGGATCGTCTCCGGCAGACCCGAGACCTTACGGAAAGCAGCCTCGTCCGGTGCTTGATCAAACAGCACGTCGAGGCGGGCGGGATCGGTGTCATCAAACAGGGACCAGGACAGAGCCAGCGGCGGGTAGGCCTCGTCGAGGTGCTCGGCAGCATCGGCTAAAGTCTTGAAGTCTGCCAGGGCGGTGAGACGCCAGAGTGTCGACATGGTCTGCTCCTGAAAAGGCACGAAGTCTGGCGGCGGGGTTTGGCCGGTTTTTTCCGCTGAGGCAAGGGCTGCGATTTCTGCTGCAAACATGATCCATTTGAATCGCCCGCACGTAGCAAATGCGACCAAGGGATTATAATAATTGTGCAGGGAAATATCCATGCTCCGTTACCTTGCCTCCCCCGCCACCGCCGTAATCGCCGCCGCTGCTTTTGCATCCACCGCCAGCGCTCAAGACTATGTGTCGGCGTCTGCCGGTTTTTCCTTTCAGTCTGACAGTGCCAATTCCGGTGCTCTGACCCGCGACTTCACCACCGGTGAAGGCGTTGCCGTTCCGGCCGGGACCGTCCTCCCGGCTGGTACTTCGGTGGGTTGGGACACCGAGTTCGATGATGGTCTCTTCCTCGCTGCCGCCTATGGCCGCCGTTTCGACGAGAACTGGCGTGTCGAGTTCGAGATTTCCCAGGCCAAATCCGATGTCGATACCCATACCGATGTCACCGTCGGTGGTGGTGCTATCGGCGCGGCTGACGCGGCTGTCCTGATCACCGGTTCCGCTGCGCTGGGTGCCACCGTCGCCGACATCGTCGCAGACGGACAGGGCGAGATCTCCACGCTGGCCTATTCGGTCAACGCTTTTTACGACCTGCCGATGGACGGCTATTCTCTCTACCTCGGCGCGGGTACCGGCCTGGCAGAAGTCGAGGTCGACTTTGTTCCGTCCGGTGTGACCATCATCAATGATGATGCAGAAGCGACGACCCTGTTCCAGGTTATGGCAGGCGGCGCATACCCGATCTCCGATACGACCGAGTTGTTTGGCGGCTATCGCTATCGCACGACCGGCGATGTCACCGTCGATGCATCGCTGTTCCCGGCATCATTGGACATCGAGAACGACAGCCACATTCTTGAATTTGGTGTGCGCTTCAGCTTCTAAGCCAACTGCTTCCGGGCTCTGCCCAGAGCATGCGAAAGGCCCCGCTTTGGCGGGGCCTTTTTGCTGCCCTCGAATAAACTAGGGCAGGTCCCGCAAGAAACTTTCGACGACTTTCTTTTCGCCCGCCTTGTCGAACTTGACGGTGTATTTTGCCCCGTCCGCCTTCTTGACCGTGCCATAGCCGAACTTGTCGTGGAAGACCCGGTCCCCGGCCTGCCATTTGCCCGTCTTGTCCGAGCTACCACTCTCGATCAGGGTGGCTTTGGCATTGATGGTCGGCGGATCGCTCTTGCGGCCGGACTGGGTATTGGCCTGATAGCGTTTCCAGCCGGGTGAGGAATAGCTCGATGCCATCGGATCGGCATTGCCGGTAAAGCTCTCGCGTCCCGGCCCGCCATCATAATAGCCGGTCTCCGACTTCGCCTCGACGTGATCGACGGGCAATTCATCGATGAAGCGGGAGGGGATGACGGCCTGCCAGCGACCATAGATCATACGGTTGGCAGTAAAGGTGATGACGGCCCGCTCGCGTGCCCGGGTGATGCCGACATAGGCAAGGCGGCGCTCCTCCTCGAGCGAACGCGTGCCCCCTTCATCCAGCGAGCGCTGTGAGGGAAACACGGTCTCTTCCCAACCCGGAAGGAATACGAGCGGGAATTCCAAGCCCTTGGCGCCATGCAGCGTCATCAAGGACACCTCGTCATCATCGTCCGAAGCGCGATCCGCGTCGGTGACGAGCGCGACGTGTTCGAGATAGGCCTCAAGCGTATCCCACTCGCCCATGGAGCGGACCAGTTCCTTGAGGTTTTCCAGCCGGCCGGCGGCCTGGGGCGTTTTGTCCTCGCGCCACATGGCGGTGTAGCCGCTTTCGTCGAGGACGATCTCCGCCAGCTCGTCGAGACGGGAATGCTCTGCCTGCTCGCGCCAGCGATCGACATCCCGCAGGAAGACCTGCAGCGCCGTACGGGCCTTGCCTCGGATCTCGTCGGTGGTGACCATAACTCTTGCCGCTTCGCTCATCGGGACGCCCATGGCTCTGGCCGTCATGGCGATCTTCTGAACCGATGTATCGCCAATCCCGCGCTTGGGTGTATTGACGATCCGCTCGAAAGCCAGGTCATCTTCCGGTGACCGGACGAGGCGCAAATAGGCGTGGGCGTCACGGATTTCGGCGCGTTCAAAGAAGCGCGGTCCACCGATGACCTTGTAGGGCAGGCCGAGCATGATGAAGCGGTCCTCGAAGGCCCGCATCTGCCAGGCCGCCCGGACCAGAACGGCCGAGTCGGAATAGGCCCTGCCCTTGGACGACCAGTTCTCGATTTCCTCGGCGACGAAGCGGGCCTCGGCCTCACCGTCCCAGATACCGCGAACCTGGACTTTCTCGCCGCCACTGTCCTCGGTCCACAAGGTCTTGCCCAGGCGGGAGCGGTTCGCCGCGATCAGCCCGGATGCGGCTGCGAGGATGTGTTCGGTCGAACGGTAATTGCGCTCCAGCCGCACCACATGGGCGCCCGGGAAGTCCTTCTCGAACCGCAGGATGTTGTCCACTTCCGCGCCGCGCCAGCCATAAATCGACTGATCATCATCACCGACGCAGCAGATATTCCCGGTGCCCTGGGCGAGTAGCCGTAGCCAAAGATATTGCGAGACATTGGTGTCCTGATACTCATCGACCAGTACATAGCGGAACTTCTTGTGGTACTCGGCCAGAACGTCGGGGTGATCCTTGAAGATGTGCAGGGTGTGCAGCAGAAGATCACCGAAGTCGCAGCAATTGAGCGTCTTCAGACGGTCCTGATAGATCTGGTAGAGGCCCTGGCCGCGGCCTTCGGCGAAGGACCACTTTTCTTCTTCGCCAAGCTGGTCCGGCAGAAGGCCCCGGTTTTTCCAGCCGTCGATGAGTGAGGCGAGGTGCCGGGGTGTCCAACGTTTCTCGTCGATATTCTCGGCCTGGATGATCTGTTTCAGCAGGCGCAGCTGGTCATCGGTGTCGAGAATGGTGAAATTGGACTTCAGCTCGACCAGCTCGGCATGACGGCGAAGGATCTGGGCGGAGATGGAGTGAAACGTGCCAAGCCACGGCACGCCCTCGACGGCTTCACCGATAATACGCCCCACCCGCTCTTTCATCTCCCGTGCCGCCTTGTTGGTGAAGGTGACAGCGAGGATTTGCCAGGGCTGGGCCCTACCTGTGGCCAGGATATGAGCCAGGCGAGTGGTCAGAACCCGCGTCTTGCCGGTGCCGGCGCCAGCCAGAACGAGCACCGGCCCCTCTACCGCTTCAACAGCTTCTCGCTGTTCCGGGTTGAGCCCTTCCAGATAGGGTGAGGGCGGCGCCGGGCGGGCCATATCGGAAATGGAAAGATTGGACATGGGTCGAGGCCGGACGGGTTGCGATTCGTAACAGCTGACCAGTCTGACCCGGAAAGGGACTAATCCCAAGGGCGCTAGATGCGATTGTTCGGTGTTTGTTCAGGGTCGGGGCACCCGCGCGGACCGGTTCCGACGTATCGGAACCGGTCCGGCCGGGGGGGAGGAAATGGGCCTACGCAGCGAGGGCCGATGTCTGGTAGGGACCCATTTCCAGGAAATGAAAGAAGGCGTTGGAGAGCTCACCGTTCTGACAACGGCTCTCGTCAGCGTAATTCACCAGCTCGGACAGGAAGGTCTGATGCTGGCGCTCGATAAATCGGGGAGATACGCCGTCCTGGTCGCTGATGGCGATCTCGAGGCCTTCAAAGAGCGTCTCATAGGCCACGCATAACTCGTTGATCAGCATGAGAAGCTGTGGGCCGTCGCCGCCCTTGGACTGTTCGGCACGGATCGCGGTCAAGATCTGCTCGATCTCTCCCGTGGTCGTGTCGACCGTCACTCCCGTAAACGACATACGCGCGTACATTCGAGGCCTCCCCAGGCATCCCGGATTAACTCTATGCACTATCCCGCACCTGTTCAGCGGGAATGGAAATGAATTATATAATATAACTGCCCGAGGGGAAAGAAATATTTCTATTAAAAACAAAGAATTAGAATTCGTTTTCGAAGTCCTCTGGTCGCGGTTTAAAACTTTTCCGGGGCCTGGGCTGGGCCGAGATCCGGGCGTTCTCCCTAACCGAAAAGGGCGTCGATATCAGCCTGAAGAGCTTCGTCAGGCTGATCTTCAACCGGTTCGGATTGGCCATTGATGGCCGACGAAGCGGCAGCAATAAGCGGCTTGATATCCTCGCTCGCCAGCCGGGCAATCTCGGCGCAGATTTCCGGGGCCTGGCTCTGGCGCAGGAAGGACTGCGCGCGTTCGACCTCGCCATCGATCTGAAGGATCAAGGTTTCCAGATGAACCCGCACCGGCCGCGGAGCAGCGCTATAGGCCAGGACGGCAAGGTCCTTGTCCTTGAACGCTGATTGCTCGAAATGCTCGCAATAGCTCGCCGGCTTCCATTCCAGTACGTCCTCGGCGCAGTCGCGCATGTCCGGAAGCATTTCCATCAACATGACGACTTCATTGAAATGGTTGAGATAGTCAGTTGCCAAGCCGGTATCGGGATTGATGTTCGCCGCACGCAGAGCTTCCGCTGCGAGCGCGCCATCTCCCAGTGCGGGGCTTTCATGCCCGTTTATCCGACCCACCATAGCCATCATTTCACACCCTAGCCGAACATTCTTTCCGAAGCCTTATTGGCGCTGCGGTGAAGTGTTCTGGTGCTAGCGGTGCTCTTCTTCACTGATTTCGGCGAGTGATTTGGCATAGGCGGCCTGGGCGTCCGCCTTGGTCAGCCAGCCGATAATCGGCTGGTCCGCAGACCGGCTCCTGACCGCGGCTCCTTCAAGCTGTTCCGCGTCAAACACGCCCATGGCCCGGCCCAGCGTATCGTCCTCATAAAGACAGACGCCGGAATCAATCTCAGCCTCTCCCCAATTGTCCAGCGGCATCATACATTGGCGCACGCGCACCATTTGCAGCACCAGGCGGCTGGCCCCGCCGGAAATATCATAGCCACGACGCATGACCTGTTTATGGAACAGGGACCCTCCCAAAGCCGACTGGGTCAGAACTGTTGCCAGCGAAACCGCGACCAGAACAGCGACCGCAGCCTCATAACTTGAGGTCAATTCGAAGACGATCAGTGTCGTTGAAAGCGGTGCGCCGAGGACAGCACCTGACACGGCGCCCATGCCGACAACGGCGAAGAAACCGGCTCCGGCCGTCTGATCGCCAAATAGCTGCACCATGATCAGGCCGAAGGCGGCCCCGAGCATCGCGCCGAGATAGATCGATGGCGAGAACACCCCGCCAGCAAACCGAAATCCGATCGTCACGAAAGTGGCCAGCGTTTTAAGGGCGATCAGTAGGATCAGCTCGTTGAACATGTATTCGCCTGACAGGGCATTGCTGGTGGCCTCATAGCCCACACCCAGGATTTCCGGTGCGATCAGGGCGAGGCAGCCGATCATCAGTCCGCCCGGAATGGGTAGCAGCCAGAGCGGCAGGCGCAGTTTTTTCGCAAGCCCGTCAATCCAGCCACCACCATGCAGAACGCCCCGGTCAAACAGAATGGCCATCCCGGCTGCGGCAATGCCCAGCATGGCAGCCGCTGGATAGTCGAACAAATGGCTCTGATAGGCCTGCGTGATGGCGAAGGCGGCATCATCACCGAGATGGAAACGGACGATGAGCGCGCCGATCACGCTGGACACGGCAACCGGTGCGATGGAGCGTAGGGCGTAGTGCCCCAGCACGACCTCGAAGGCGAAGAGCGCCCCGGCGACCGGTGCATTGAAGCTGGCGGACACCGCCGCGGCGGCGCCACAGGCGAGCAGTATGCGACTGCCGCGCGGGCTCAGCCCAATCAGTCGCGAGACCTGGGACGCCAGTGTCCCTCCGAGATGAACCGCCGGACCTTCGCGACCGGCACTACCGCCACCGCCCAGCGAAATGGCCGCCAGCAGCGCAGAGTAGAGGCCGGTCTTGAGTTCGATACGGCCATTCTTGACCGCTCGGGCTTCCAGCACATCCGGTACGCCGGACGCGCGCCCATTATTCACCCAGCCGGTCCGGCTCCCCAGCCAGAGCAAGACCGCGATGATGCAGCCTGCAGCCACAGGAATGAGCAGGAGCCGGCCGGCGGGCAGGTCAGCTGCCGCGCTGGCGAGCGATTCCTCTGTGACACCGAAGGAGAGGACCTCGATCGCGCTGATAGTCAGGCGCAGGCCGAGCGTGGCGTAGCCGGCGATAAGGCCGACGAGCACACCCATAACCCATAGCGCGCCGCCCCGTCCGTCACGGAATGCGGTCGCCAGCTTGGATGTTAGTCCACGATTTGCCCCGGAATCGTTCACATCGCCAATAGGCGCGAGGGGGGAGCCAGCGTCAAGCAGAACGCCGCTTACAAAAACGGAACCCGCCGATTCCCACCCGCTTCGTCATGGCTCTGGCCAAATCGTGTGAGGCAGCCTTAGATGCGAGCAAGCGAAGGGGAAGCGCCATGATTTCTATTCTGACAGCGGCTCTGCTGGCAGCGGTCCACAGCGGTGCGAGTGATCATATTACCAGCACCTATACGCGGATTTTCGAAGCGGATTGTACCGAGCTGGAGGTTCCCGGCGGGCTCGATATCAGCTGTCCAGGCTATGGTGATTGGCGATTGAACTTGGCAGTCGGCGAGCACGGCCAGGCCATCCAGTATATTCATCCGTCGCGCGGTCAGTCCGATTTTTTGCGGACGCCGAGCCGCGGGCTCTGGGGCGGCTATAACAATGTCATCGAATGGCGGCTGGCTGACCAGCAGGCCTTTGCCACTATTCATCGCTACCGATATGACACACCCAGCGATGTCGCCCGGGACACGGTTTATGCCGAACGTGCCGAGGTGCTTGTGGTGACGGCGCTGAATGCGCAAACCACCTGCGTGATTGCCTATCTCGACGCCCTGAGCCTCGAAAATTCCAACGTCTGGGCCCGGCGTATAGCCGATACCTATGCTCGGAATTGGGATTGTGGTGCAGGCGAGCCGATGGATCTCAATGCCTCAAGCGCGGCGGAGCTGGCGCGTATTGCGGCTGATCATGAGGCGCGAGCCACCTACTAGCCGTCATTCGCCATCAGGCGCCGCACAACCCAAACCCGAACCGATGAGGCGAGCGGCTCCTCGCCTCGCGCGCTATCGATCTGATTGATCAATCCGGCCAGCGAGTAGCCCTCAGCAGCGATGGCCTGGTCAATGACGGACCAGAATTCCGGCTCGAGTGACAAGCTGGTGCGATGGCCGGACAGGGAGATGGATCGCTTGATCAGGGGCATGACCAAAGGTGTGGCGGATCGAGGCGCGACTGGCAATGCTGTGCAGATGTTTTAAGCCGTTGCTTAACCTTGCTGGGCTAGGCGTTCAGTAGAATTCGCAACCCTCAAACAGGCCCGTTCATGCGCCGCTGGCACAAACCCATTCCGCTCTCCAGCCTGTTGAAAGCCCGCGTGCCCGATACGCCGGGCGTTTTCATGCTGCTGGCGGATGAGGGGGACCTGTCCTCGGTTCTCAAGATCGCGCCGGCCCGGTCGCTGCGCAAAGCTTTCGAGCGTGAACTGGAGCCCGCCGACGGATATCAGCCGGTGCTGCCCGAAGCGCTGATGTATTTCGAGACCGTGACCGAGGCGGCTGAGGCAGAGCGGCTGCTGAGCGCATATCGTCGCAAGCACGGCAAGAACCCGGCTTTGAATTCGCCCTTCTAGCGTCCGCTGCCGGCTGCTGGTGCTGAAGGCGCTGGCGCGGATGCGACGGCGGTGCCGGACCGGCTCGCATCACTTTCGGCACTATCACGCCGGCCCATCGCCCGGATGCTCATGATGCGTTTGAGCAGGTCGAACCAGAACGGCGCTCCGAGGGACAGTGCAATGGCCGTAAGGCCAAGGCCGATAAGCTTGCTGAGAAGGGCGAGGCCGGGCTTTTCCGCCGAGGTGACCTCGTCATAGGCCCCGCTAACCCCGTTGAGTGGGAAGAGCGACAGAGCCTCATTCAGGGTCTGCATGCGTTCGCGCGTGTCGGCGATATCTTCGACAGCGTCTGTGCCGGTGTTGTCGCTCTGCGCGGTTCCGCTCGATGTCAGGAGCGAGCAATCCACGTCCGCGTTGGCGTTCTCGCCCTGCAGGACACAGCTCTGCGCATAAGTGTCCGCCACGTTGGCAATCGCCTCACGCATGGTGCGGTCGGTCCAAAGGCGTTCGGTCATCGTGATGGTATCGGCGTTAGCGGCAACGGCGAGGCCGATCGCGATCCACAGCGTCCACATGCGGATCTTGCGGGTGAACATACCGGTAATCCGGTCGATCGCGCGCTGGTAGGTGGCTTCAATCTGAGCCAGCGCTGCGTCAACATTGTTGTCGGCCGTTTTGACCGCGGTCCGGATTGACTGGGTCAGCGGCGTATCGGGCAGATAGTTCAAACTGTCGAGCGGCGTCCCCGTGTCGATGTCGCCGGTGGATTGTGCATCAGGCTTCTTTTGTTCGTTGTCGGCCCATTCCAGAAGCGCCATCGCGAATTGGCGCGGGGCGATGCTGGACGGGGCGATCCCGTCATCAATCGCGCTACGGGCGTCGGGCTCATACTGGCTGCCGGCGAGGAAAGTGGTGCGGATACTCGGCGTATTCAGGAAATTTTTGAAATCGCCGGTCTGTCGCCGTTGCGTTTTTGGCGTAGCCGGCAGGCCGGTCTCCTGGGCAGAAACGATCCAGGTGAACCCATCGACCCCGGCCGCCCGTCGTACACCGCGCAACAGGTCCATCTTGCGCGTCTCTTCACGTCCTGTATCGGCGCGTTGAAGCAGCAGGTAGAGACCCTGCATCAGCGTCTTCTGACGCAGCCGGACTAGCCCGTTGGCGATCAGTTCGACCAGGGCCGTCGCGAACAGGCTGAGCAGGAGGTACAGAAAAATCAGGCCGATAGCGACCTCAATTGCGATGCCGAAAGCCATTTCATCCCCCTGAGGCGAGATGCCAGTTTAGGGGAAATCAGCGCGCGATGCAATTTATGCGGGTTTGTCTGCGTCGTTCCCGTCGAGCTTCTTGGCCTCAAGCTCGCGCAGCAGGCGTTCACGCTCTTCGCGGACGGGCTCGCTGAGCGATTTCGGTGTGCCATGAGCAAGCCGGTTGGCCTCGGCCTGTTTCGCTTTGTCCTCGCGCTGTTTGCGCTTGCGGTATTGGCGGAGATTGACGGGTTTTGAGGTCATCTTGGTATTCGGGAAGTGTGACCCCGGGGCATCCCGCTCCGGGGTCATGAGTGTCGTCCGCGTTCGCCGAACCTAGGCCTTCGGCCCGATCATCTGCTCGGGACGTACGATGGCGTCGAACTGTTCTTCGGTGACAAAGCCCAGCTTGACCGCTTCCTCGCGCAGCGTGGTGCCGTTCTTGTGCGCCGTCTTGGCGACAATGGTGGCGTTGTCATAGCCGATCGTCGAGTTGAGCGCGGTGACCAGCATGAGGGAGCGCTCCATCAGCTGTTTGATATTGTCTTCGCGCGCCTTGATGCCGGTAACGCATTTATCGGTGAAGGTGCGAGCGGCATCGGCCAGGATCTGGATCGACTGCAGCACGTTGAAGATGATCACCGGCTTGAACACATTGAGCTCGAAATGGCCCTGGCTGCCGGCGAAGGAGACGGCGGCGTTATTGCCCATCACCTGGGCGCAGACCATGGTCATGGCTTCGCACTGGGTCGGGTTGACCTTGCCCGGCATGATCGAGGAGCCCGGCTCATTTTCCGGCAGCGCAATCTCGCCGAGACCTGAGCGCGGTCCCGAGCCCAGCAGGCGGATGTCATTGGCGATCTTGAACAGCGACACGGCAACCGAGTTGAGAGCGCCATGGGCTTCAACCAGGGCGTCCTTGGTCGCCAGAGCCTCGAACTTGTTCGGAGCGGTGATGAAGGGCAGGCCGGTAAAGCTGGCGGCTTCCTCGGCGAAGGCCTCGGCATAGCCAGGCTTGGTGTTGAGCCCGGTGCCGACCGCCGTGCCGCCCATGGCCAGCTCGTGCAGGGCATCGCGCGTGGCTTCAACACGGCGGATGCCGTTCTTCACCATCGCGGTATAGCCGGAGAATTCCTGGCCCAGGGTCAGCGGCGTGGCATCCTGCAAATGGGTGCGGCCGATCTTGATGATGTCCTTGAACTCGTCCGTCTTGGCCTCGAGCGCAGCGTGCAGGTGCTGCAGGGCGGGGATCAGCGCGTGAGCAACTTGTTCGGCCGCAGCGATATGCATCGCGGTCGGGAAGGTGTCGTTGGAGGATTGCGAGCGGTTGACGTGATCATTCGGGTGCACCGGATCCTTTGAGCCGACCGTACCGCCGAGGATCTGGATGGCCCGGTTGGAGACCACCTCATTAGTGTTCATGTTCGACTGCGTGCCCGAACCGGTCTGCCAGACCGAGAGCGGGAAGTGGTCATTCCACTCGCCTTCGGCGACTTCTGTGGCGGCGGTGACGATGGCGTCGGCCAGGTCCGGCTCGAGATTGTCGAGACGCTTATTGGCGAGGGCTGCCGATCGCTTGACGATGCCGAGGGCGCGGATCAGCGCGACGGGCATGGTTTCGGTGCCGATCGGGAAATTGATCAGGGAGCGGGCCGTCTGGGCGCCGAAGAGTTTTTCGGCGGGGACTTCAAGAGGACCAAAGCTGTCGGTTTCCGTGCGCATCTCGCTCATGAGGGGAGGCTCCTTGCAGGCCGTTGCGGGCTGCTTGATGATGGTGAACTTCGATTCGGACGTGTATCACTGCCGCATGACGGATCAAGACGATGTTGCGCATCGCCATGGGGGGCTCGCGCACAAATGGACTGGACGAGGGAAGGTTCAAGCCGCGATGTACGGTGATGAGCTTAATCTGCGCGTCGACGCGCTGACGACGCAAACGCGCCGGTTCAAGGCGTTGATCGGGGACTTTTTCCGCCTCGAATTCAAGCGCGTGCGCCCGAAATACGGTCCCTATGAAGTCGTCATTGAAATCCAGCGCACCGAGCACAGCCCGGTGCATGATGTCGACAATGTCGCCAAGGCGGTGCTGGATGCGCTGACCGGTGTCGTCTTTCACGATGACAGCCAGGTGGAGAAGCTCCTGGTCACCAAGACGGTGGGCGACCGCGCGCGTATCAGCGTAACGGCGCGACCTATGGCGCGCCAAGAGGTCGGTGAGTTCGCCTAGTTCTCTAGCCAGGTGACGGCTTCATCCTCAGTCGTGAAGTGCTTGTAAACAAAGGCGCTCTTGTTCTCCGGTACGAGCTCGTAGAGCTGCGTGATGATGTCGTGGCCGAAGCCGGTTGTGACCATCGCGGCTTTGTGCCGTCCGGTAAGCTTGTCCGTATGCGAGGCAAGGACGGAAAGAATATCATCGCGGATCGCATCGAGAGTGAATTCGGACATGTCGGTCTCCGGATCGACCAGGATCAGCCGCGCCTTGCCATCGCCCCAGTGTTGGCTTGTCAGCATTTTGACAATCGCGGCGCCGACTTCCGCCGCTAGCATCAGCCCCGAAACCCGATGCTCAAACCAGCCCTTCTCAGCGTTGTAGGTCGCAGTAACTGTCATGGTGGCGCCCCTTCGATTCACCCAAGATTGAAGTCTAATAAAGCGCCGTTTTCGCTCAAGACGGGAATAATCGAATAACCGGTACAGACCCGGCACCGGAAATCCTCGCCTTCCCCCAGGCCTCGCCCTAGTGTCTTGGGCGGATGGGAGAGACATGCCGGCCGCTGCGGCCGTGCACAAGGTATGAGGGAAAGCATGCGAAAGCTGATTGGTTTGGCGGCCATCGCCATGATGGCGATCAATGGAACCGCCATGGCGCAGGTCGAGCGCGTTGTTGTCGGCAATCTGGAAATGGAGAACATCCCGGAAATCCCTGTTGAGGTGAGTGAGCGTCTGCGCACCTACCAGAATGTCCGCGGCGCCGGCTTCCAGGGCTTCCTGCCCGATGGCGGTATTTTGATTTCCACCCGTTTCGCGGAAACCAGCCAGATCCACCGGGTCGAAACGCCGCTGGGGACGCGGTCCCAACTGACTTTCTATGATGAGCCGATTGGCGGGGCGAGCGTGCGCCCGGGCGATAGTGGCGAGTTCCTGTTCTCGCGCGACCGCGGCGGCGATGAGTATTTCCAGCTCTTCCTGTTCGACACGGACACGGGCCGCACCCGCCAGATCACCGAGGACACGACCCGCAATGGTTCGGCCAGCTGGTCGAGTGATGGCGAGCAGATCGCCTGGTATCGCTCTACCGAGGGCGATCCGGATTGGGATATCCTCGTGGCGGATACCGACAATCCCGATAATCGCCGGGTGCTCGTCGAGGGCGAGGGCGCGGTCTTCCCGGGCGACTGGGCCGATGACGGCTCCAAGCTTGCCATGATCCGCTATTACTCCATCACCCACAGTGATCTCTTCATCGTTGACACCGCCAGCGGCGATGTGCGCGAACTCAATGCCGACCTCGATATTGCCTATGCGGCTCATGAGTTCGAGCCGGGCGGCGATAGTCTCCTGGTCGTCACCGATGCCAATTCGGATTTCCGCCGCGTTGTCCGCATGGATGTCGAGACCGGTGAAATGATCCCGGTGACGCCGGACCATGGCTGGGATGTCCAGGGCATGGACCTGTCCCCGGACGGCCGGACACTGGCGTATGTCCTCAATGCCGGGGGCGTGTCCGAATTGCGCATGATGGATGTCCGCTCCGGCGAACAGCTTGAGGCTCCGGATCTGCCGATCGGCCTGATCGGTGGCATGCAATGGGATGAGGCGGGTGAACGCATCGGCTTTACCCTCAATGCCGCGACCTCGCCCAGCGATGCTTGGATTTATACGCTGGAGAGCCAGGCCCTGACGCGTTGGACGATGAGCGAAGTCGGCGGTCTCAATACCGAAACCTTTGTCGAGCCGGAGCTGATCAGCTTTGAAAGCTTTGACGGGCTTGAGGTTCCAGCCTTCGTCTATCGCCCTGAGAGTGATGGCCCGCATCCCGTCATCGTGTCCATCCATGGCGGTCCGGAAAGCCAGTATCGCCCGGGCTTTTCCTCCACCTTCCAGTACTGGCTCAACGAGCTCGGTGCAGCGGTGATCGCACCGAATGTGCGTGGTTCAAGCGGCTATGGCCGTGAGTACGTGATGATGGATAATGTCTTTAATCGCGAGGACTCGGTGCGCGATATCGGTGCACTTCTGGACTGGATCGAGACCCAGCCGGACCTTGATAGTGACCGGGTAGTGGTGTTCGGCGGGTCCTATGGCGGCTATATGGTGCTGGCCTCGCTCGTCCATTATTCCGACCGTCTGGCTGGCGGGGTGAATATTGTCGGTATTTCCGACTTCCGCACCTTCCTGGAAAACACGGCGGGCTATCGCCGTGACCTTCGCCGGGCCGAATATGGCGATGAGCGTGACCCGGATGTGGCGGCCTTTTTCGAAGAGATTTCTCCGGCCCGTCAGGCTGCTGAGATCACGGCGCCGCTCTTCATCATCCAGGGGCTGAATGATCCGCGTGTGCCGGCCAGTGAAGCTGAGCAGATCCTCGCCGCAGTGCGTGCCGCCGGCGGTGACCCCTGGTACCTGCTGGCCAATGATGAGGGGCACGGCTTCCGCAAGAAGGTCAATCGCGACTTCCAGCGTGAGGCGGAGACCATGTTCTTCCGCGAAGTGCTCGGTCTCGATTAAGCAGGAAGACCCATCAAAGTGGCGGCGACCGGCCGGAGCCGGGGCCGCCACCAGGGCTTCTCGGCCTAAGATCCGAGATGATGCCCTGTCGGCGGCTTTCAACGGCTGCCGAATAGGTTAGTCTCCCCTCGGGGCGAAACCTGGGGGACAGAATGAAACACCTGCTTTGCGTCAGTGCGGCCGCCGCACTGCTGACCGGTTGCCTGGACGGCGAATTTGATAATGCCGTCAGCACCTACACCAATATCGAGCCGGACGTCTGCGAGGGCATTTACGCGAACGAGGAAGGGCCGGTATTCGTCAGTGCATGCGAAGGCGTCGGGCCTTGGACCGTCTATGTCCACGCCGACAGTCATCGCGAAATGACGGCCTATGCCACCGCGCCGGTCGCGGCTGGCGAACGCCCGGATCACTTCGCCTTTGGCGGCTATATGGGCAATATGGGCGGCTATAACAACACCATCGAATGGCGCCTGAAGCAGGAGGGGGGAGAACCCTTCGCGACCATCCACCGTTATCGCTTCCCCGACATGGAGGATTTCAGCCGGGCCCGGGAAATCCTCACCGTGACCGCATTGCGGGCGGACTACGCCCTGGAATCCTGTCATGTCGGCTATGTTGATGCGACCGATCTGCCTGATGCCAACACCTTGGCACGGGAGCTGGCCGACCGCCTGTCCTACACCTACCAGTGCGGTACGGATCAGATCTGGGTCATTGATCGCGACACCCCGACCATCGAGGCGGCGATCGCCGCGCGGCAGGCCGGCTAGCGCCGGCCTCCGGCCAGTTTGGTGGCCTCCGGCCGATGCCGGAGCTTCCACATGGCCCAGACACCGAGTGCCGGTCCGATGGCCAGCGGGGCAAAGGCCCAGTGCCAGCCGGCAAAGCCGATCCAGTAGGGCAGGAGCTGGACCATCAGGGCGGTGAGGGCGAAGCCCATTGCTGTCTGCAGGGTCAGGAGTGTGCCGGTACGCTCCGCTGGCGCCAGTTCGGCGACGGAAGCAGAAAACTGGGCGCTGTCGGCGATCACGCTCATACCCCAGAGCAATAGGAGTGGCAGCATCAGGACCGGGGGCATGTCGAACAGCAGGCCGGCCAGCAGGGCACAGCTGCCGCTCACGGCCATGGCCACCATGGTGATGGCCGTGCGGCCAAGACGGTCTGCCAGCAGTCCTGCCATCAGGCAGGCCAGTGCACCAATACCCAACACGGCAAAAGCAGTCAGGTCTGCTGCACTGCCCGCCACGCCCTGCGCCGCCCAGTAAGCGTGGGCGAAGGGGCCGATCCAGGCCCACATGGCGTAGAGTTCCCACATATGTCCAAGATATCCCAGATTGGCCAGGCGCAGGGCCGGGTCGCGCCAGGCCAGAGCGGCCGCTCCGGGATCGAAGGCTGGCGCCGGTTTGAGACCGGGCCCGCCGCGGGCCAGCAGGATCAGCCCGCTTGCGCTCACAGCGGCGATGGCTGAGATGGCAAACGGGCCACGCCAGCCGAGACCGATTTCCAAGGCATTGAAGGCGAAGGGAAAGGCCGAACCCAGGGTCAGCGCCCCAACCAGCAGGCCAACAAGGAAGCCGGTATCACCTTTGGCCCAGCTCGCCGCCAGCTTCATGCCTACCGGGTAGACGAGAGCCAGGGCCGCCCCGGCGATCAGCCGGGTGGCGATCATGGCCAGCGAGCCGGGCAAAAGAACAAGGGCAGCCAGATTGGCCAGGGCGGCTATCAAGGCACCCAGCGCGAACAGGCGGCGCGGGTCGATCCGGTCGGGCCAGCCATAAATCGCACTGACCAGGGCGCCGATCACAAATCCGGCCTGGACCGAACTGGTCAGGGCCGCCTGGGCCAGTGGTCCGAGATCGCGTACGGCCAGCAGGCCGGGCAGGGCCGCCGCCCCGGCAAACCAGACCGACAGGGCGAGAATTTGGGCAAGGGCGATGAAGATCAGGGCGCGTGACTTGCCCGCGAACGCGTCTGGCGACGTCATTCCCCGTCTTCGGCCAGCTTGGGCCGACGGACCTGGCAGGTCGAGGTCGCCTTGGCTGCGATCTCGCCCTCGGGCGTCCAGATCGTACCTTCCATGAAAGCGACATTGCGCCCGATGCGAAGGGCCTGGCCACGTGCCCGGCATTTGCCCAGCGGCAGCGCATTGAGAAAGCTGGTTTTCAGCTCCAGCGTCGGTACGCCCACCGCATAGTGTTCAGCGACAACAACAGAGAGCGACATCACCTCGTCGAGCATGGCGCAGATCATGCCACCCTGAACCCCGCCGCGCAGATTGGCGCAGCGCGGATCCGGGTCGAACTCGGCCTCGAGCCAGCCCTCCTCGATGGAGAAATCAAGCGGTTTGAAACCCAATAGGCCCGCAGCGTGTTCCAGCCGCACGACATTGGATAATTGTTCGCGGATTTCCTCGGCATTGAGGCGCCGGACCTTGCGTTTGGCCAGGTCCGCCGGCACGGGCGTCTTGCTCATACCGACTTCTTGCGGAAGCTGTCGAGGCTGACGACCTGGGCCCCTTCACCGGCGCTGTCCGACCCGGTGGCCTGGGCGGCTTCCGGCTCGGGCGTTTCCGAATTGTCGGCCATCGGCGGCTCTTCAACATCCGGTTCATGCTCGAACTGAAGGTGGAAGCCGACGCTCGGGTCATGGAAACGCGACACGGCCGTGAACGGCACTTTGAGGTATTTCGGAATGCCGGAGAATTTCAGCGTCACCTCGAAACCGGCATCGCCGATCTCCAGATCCCAGAACTGGTGTTCCAGAACAATCGTCATCTCTTCCGGGTACTTGTCCATCAGGGTCGGGTCGATATCGACGCCGGGCGCCTGAGTGCGGAAGGTGATGTAGAAATGGTGCTGGCCGGGCAGCCCGCCCGGGCCGGCCGCCTTATGCAGAGCCTGTTTGACGACTCCGCGCAGTGCCTCCTGCGCCATCACATCATAGCGCATCAGATCCTTGGCCATTGATACTCCCCCGGTCTCCCGCGATCACAAGGTAAACGACGTAAACGGCAGGTCAACGAAATCCGGACGTTGGACTGCATTCTATACCCTTGCTGGGGAAGGGCGAACGGCCCTTGCGCCTGCACGGTGAAGAATTCGTTTTTACGGTGCTTCAAAACCGGCCCACGCGCAGAGCGCGGATCAACCGGCATGGCGATAACGCTCCACCGGACAATTCGGTGTCAGCACGTATTCGCACTGAGGGGAGCACTCCCGGCCCAGCTTCTCGCAGTCGGTCGCAAATTGGGTGAGCCAGAGCTGTGCGGTTTCGAGCTGGTTGAAAATGCAGACTTGAAACCCGCCACCACGCAGGGCCGACCGGAACAGGGTTTCGCCCAGCGTCGGCGCTTCAGGATTGGAGCTGACCAGCGCGATAGCCGTCTTCGACGGGGTGAGTTCGACAAAAAAGGACGCCAGATCAATGGCATCATCCGGTGAGAGCGGCAGGCCGCTTTCCGACAGGTCAAACAGGTAGCGGATCGGACGGCCGGACAGGTTCTCTTCGGAGATGTGTTCGACGGCGTTGAAAAGGTCGGTGCAGCGACTGTCCTTCGCCACAGCCATGGCGAGGGTTCCGGTATTCAGCCATTTGATGCGCGACTGGTATCCCATCGTCGCCCGCCCGGATTGCTACTACGGATAGTAGCAGATTGCGTCCGTTTGGTTAAGAGGATGGAAACGCGACTGATGGGGGCGTAGGGGCCATGTAGGGAACGAAAAAGTGGAGGCTTCTGTTGCCAGGCGCCTCCGAGCCCCGCCTATTCCGGCTAAAGGGAATAGGAGTTTTAGCGAGATTACCCGCGCTGCTTACGCAGCGAGAGCGACCTCTTCAGCGTAGTTGTCATTTGCAACTATTTAAATCGAGCCTGTAACGGGCCTCACCCGAGCGAAAGCAATCACCTTTACCCGTCTGTCGATCCTGTTTCGGCCCCCACAGTGACCCGGGCCGGTCAGCACCGGTTCGGGTCGGGTTCTCCACTCACGTGGGAAGATTGGTGGAGCCGCCGGGTACTGCCCCCGGGTCCAGTCCGGTTATTACGTGCGCGTTTATCGCCATAGCCGGCGAACCGGCACCCCCAATATAGGCATGGCGGTGCGGTGATGAAAGCCCTGCGCCTGTGTTAGCGGGCGGAAATAATGATCAGAACGATGGCGACCAGGCCGACGCAGACAATGTAGAAGAATTGCAGGAAGAGGCTGCGCAAGACAGCGCCAAGCCAGCTGGAGGCGTAGAAGCCGCGGTCATAGAGGGTTTGCAATATAAGGGTGCCCAATCCGCCTGCTGCTGCGAGGCTCATCAGCAATGGCGTGGCCCCCCCGGCAAACCGGCCGAGCAGGACGAAGACCGCAATCACGGTCAGAAACGGTACGTGCCAGTACAGCGAATAGATCAGATGTTCGATGATGCGCCGGCGCGGGTGGACGATGAGGTTCAAGCCCGCATAGGCGATGACCATGAGCAAAAGAGCCTGTGTCGCCGCGGTGGTGATCCGGTTCTCGAACAGTTCGGGATTGGTTGCCGCCTCGCGCGAAACCGGGGCGAGGGGGTTGTCATCTCCGGGTGGTTCAATCCCGTTCTCGCACACCTCGCTTTCATCGGGCAGGCGACGGCCTTCCGGTGTCGGGCCGAACTCGAACAGCTCGATACGGATATCGGTATCGCGGGCGAGCACCAGCTGACCGCCAGCGTCGATCTCGTCCGGACCCGGCAGAACGCCGCAAACCGGGGTGTCGCTGGTGCGCCGGGCATCAATCTCGGCGATGGCCTGCCGGCGCTCGGCGATGACGACCGGATCCTGGGCCCGGATCGTTTCGGCGCTCGGGGTCATGGTGACGCCGACAACCCGGACCCCGGCCATGGACATCAGAACAAAAAAGATCAGCGAGAAGATGAGGTAGATGCGTACCGGCGCGGTGTAGCGATTGCGTTTGCCGTCGACATAGGCGCGGGCGACCTGTCCCGGTTGCCGGACCAAGGCGGCGAGGGTGGTGAAAAAGCGGCCTTCCCAGGCAAACAGGCTGCCGATCAGATCGGTCAGCAAATGCCAGGCCGGGCGACGGATGTCTTCCCGCGCCTGGCCGCACTGGGCGCAGAACGGACCGGTCAGCTCGGCACCGCAATTGGCGCAGAATGCCGCGTCCTGATCGTCTTCCACATTTCCTGTCGGCTGACTCACCTGTCGTCCCCACATGGTTCCGGGCGGACACCCGTGTGGCGCAGCGGAGCACTGTCTGCCGGAGCCGGTCAAGCACGACGCTGCGGCCAGCGATCAGAGCGCTAGGCGTTTCAGGAAATCCATCGTCACGCTGAGCCGGGACGGGAGCGAGCCATCGAGTGGACGGAAGCCGTTATGGGCAAGCCCGGCCCTTGGCTCGGGCTGTCTACATCACGAAAACATTGCACTTATGGCCATCCGGGTCGCGGAAATAACCGGCATAGAAGGAGCCGTCGCCGCGCGGCCCGGCCTCACCCTCATCTTTGGCACCAAGCTCGATGGCGAGCTTATAGACCTTGTCGACCTGTTCCTTGCTTTCGGCCTGGAAGGCGATCATGACGCCATTGCCGACGGTGGCCGGCTGCCCGTCGAAGGGCTTGGTCAGACCGATGCCGCAACCGCCGCCCGGATTGGCCCAGGCAATGAAGTCATCGCTTTCCATCAAGCGGCCGACGCCGAATTCGGCGCAGATCTTGTCATAGAAAGCGGCGGCTTTTTCAATGTCATTAGTTCCAAGCGTGACATAGCCCAGCATGTGTCTCTCCCTCATTCGGATGGATTATGTGTTCCACAAATGTTCCGGTTCGCGCACCTTAACGCCCTGCCGCCGCGGTGCAAGCGTGTTGTCGCGGATATGTGGATCGAGCTGGTCACAAAACCGTGCGCGCGAGAAAGCTGTGAATCATTGCCGCCGAAGCGGTGCGCGCGGTCGAATCGCATGTAAGGTGACGGATCGGGCTGCGCGATGCGCGTCGTCCGCACTGAAGGAGGTCGCCGCCCATGTCCCAGATCGCAGCTGTTGATACCGCATTCGCCAGCGCCAATGATGCGCGTCCGGCCGGATCCTCTGTCGAGCGGGCCTATCTTGATCTCCTGCGGGACATTCTCGAGACAGGCGCGGACCAGGAGGACCGCACCGGCGTGGGGACGCGCTCGGTCTTCGGCCGTCAATTACGCTGCGACCTTTCCGAAGGCTTCCCGCTGCTGACGACCAAGAAAGTCCATTTCAAATCGATCGCCATCGAGCTGCTCTGGTTCTTGCGCGGTGAGACCAATGTGCGCTGGCTTCAGGAACGCGGCGTGACGATCTGGGATGAGTGGGCCGATGAGAACGGCGATCTCGGACCGGTTTACGGCAAGCAGTGGCGACGCTGGGAAGGCCCGGACGGCACCGAGATCGACCAGCTGTCCAATATTCTCGATCAGATCAAGAATAACCCGTCCTCGCGCCGATTGATCGTGTCTGGCTGGAATCCTGTTGATGTGCCGAACATGGCGCTGCCGCCCTGCCACACGCTGTACCAATTCAATGTCGCCAACGGGAAACTCTCCTGCCAGCTCTATCAGCGCTCGGCCGACATGTTCCTCGGCGTGCCCTTCAACATTGCGTCCTATGCCTTGCTGACGGCGATGGTGGCCCAGGTCTGCGGCCTCGAGCCGGGCGAGTACATCCACACCTTTGGTGATGCGCATATCTACTCAAATCATCACGACCAGGTTCGCGAACAGCTCTCGCGCACGCCGCGCGACTTGCCGACACTGAAGCTCAATCCGGGGGCCAAGGACTTGTTTGCCTTCGAATACGAGGACATCAGCCTTGAGGGGTACGACCCGCTGCCCCGGATTTCTGCGCCGGTCGCCGTATGAGCCGCCCGCTCGCGGCGCTGGCCGAGCAGATCGGAACGGTGTCCGACATCTATGCCAAGCATTACGGCATTGACCGTTCCGGCGATTGGCACCTGCTGAAATTGCAGGAAGAAATGGGTGAGCTGACCCAGGCCTACCTGTCTGCGACCGGGCGTTCGCGCCGGCCGGCGGGTGAGGCGGCCCGCGCGGAGCTGGCCCGGGAAATGGCGGATACCCTAGGCATGCTGCTCCTGCTGGCGCGCAAGGAGGGCATCGACCTCGACGCCGCTGTGGATGAGAAATGGCTGAGCTGGCTGGATAAAGAGGCGGCCTCGTGAATACGATTGTCCCGAAAATCTCTCTCATCGCGGCGCGCGGGCGCAATAATGTCATCGGAGCCGATGGCGATCTGCCCTGGCGCCTGAGCACGGATCTGAAGCTGTTCAAGGCGGTCACCAAGGGCAAGCCGGTCATCATGGGCCGGAAGACCTGGGAAAGCCTGCCGCGCAAGCCTTTGCCGGGACGGCTCAACATTGTTGTCACGCGCCAGGCCGGGTATCGGGCCGAGGGCGCACACGTGGTCGGCGATATGGGCGCGGCTTTCGATGAGGCCTTCGTGCGCGCCAATATGGACCGTGTCGACGAGGTCTTCGTCATCGGTGGGGCGCAAATCTATGCCGCAGCAATGGCGCTGGCTGACCGGCTGTATCTGACCGAAGTAGATGCGGCGCCGGCCGGAGAGGCGCTCTTCCCGGAATTTGATGTTGCGGACTGGTCCGAGATCGGTCGGCAGGACTATGATCCCGGCGAGAATGACGACCACGCCTTCACCTTCCGGGCGCTCGAACGCGCCTCGTAGAGTATCCATACAATATTTGGGAGGGGACTGCGCGACGGCGCGTCCCACATGCTTACCCTTGAACCCGGGCCCGCAAGCGTTCATTTAGAGGCCCGAACAACCAAGAGGAAAAATCCGGCCCATGCCCTGGAATGATAACAGCGGTAGTGGCGGCGGGGGTCCTTGGGGCTCCGGCGGCAACAATAATAACGGACAGAACCCGTGGGGGCAGCGGCCCCAGGGCGGGGGAGGCGGCGGTGGCGGCGAACAGCCACCCGATCTCGATGAGGTCGTCCGCCAGATGCAGGGCAGCCTGCGGAAATTCTTTGGCGGCAAGGGCGGATCGAACGGTTCCGGTTCCGGCTCCGGCGGCAAGGGCGGCGGTGCGTTTGGCATCGGCCTGATTGCTGTCGTTCTGATCGGCGCCTGGTTCGTCACCACTGGCATCTACCAGGTTGCCCCGGAACAAAATGGCGTGGTTCTCCGCTTCGGCGAATATAACCGCACCACCCAACCGGGCCTGCGCTTCAAACTGCCGACCCCGATTGAAACCGTCATCCTGCCGGAAGTCACGACCACCCAGTCGATGACGATTGGCACGGGGCCGGAAGGTCAGATGCTGACCCGCGACGAAAACATCGTCGACATCGACTTTGCCGTGCAGTGGCGCGTCGACTTGGCCGGTGATGGAGTCCGAAACTTCCTGTTCAACGTGCGCAATCCGGAAGGTACTGTGCGCGCGGTGGCGGAAAGTGCGATGCGTGAAGTCATCGGTACCTCGGACCTGCAATTCATCATCACCGAAGGCCGTGGCGAGGTATCCCAGCGCACCCGCGAGCTGGTTCAGGCCACGCTCGACGAGTACGAGGCCGGGATCCAGATCCTGCAGATCAACCTGCAGACCGCGCAGCCGCCGGAGAGCGTGATCGCGTCTTTCCGCGATGTTGACGTGGCGGAACAGGACGCCGAGCGGGCTCGCTTGCAGGCGACAGCCCATGCCAACCGGGTGATCCCGGCGGCCCGCGGTGTGGCGGCTCAGCTGACCCAGGCTGCTCAAGCGTATCGCGACTCGGTGATCGCCCAGGCCCAGGGTGACGCAGATCGCTTCGTGGCGATCTACGACGAATACGCCCAGGCGCCGGAAGTGACCCGTCGCCGCATGTACCTGGAGACTATGGAAACGGTGCTTGGCCGCTCCGACCTGCTTGTCCTCGACGGCGATGCCGGCGCGCTGCCCTTCCTGCCGCTCGATCGCCTCGGCGAAAACCGTAATCGTGGAGACAACTGATGATCCGAACCCTCGTACTGATTGTCGGCGCTGTCGCCATTTTTGTTGGCCTTCAAAGCGTTTTCACTGTGAATGAACGCGAACAGGCCTTGGTGCTGCGCTTTGGTGAGCCGGTTCGGACTGGCGCCATCAACACGCCTGCCAATCCGGATCCGGGCTTGCACTTCAAAGCGCCGTTTGTTGACCAGGTTCTGGTCTTCGATAAACGTAATGTCGAGTTCGACATGCGTCCGGAAGAGATCCAGGCCTCTGACCAGGTCCGCCTCGTTGTTGACGCCTTCCTGCGCTATCGTATTGTCGATCCGCTGCGTTTCTACCAGACGGTCCGCAATGAATCCGGTGCCGAGCTGCGTCTGCGTTCGATCATGGATGACAGCCTGCGCGGTGTGATCGCGTCGATCCCGTCCCAGGATGTCATCTCCGGCCAGCGCGCCGCGCTGATGGAGCGGGTCCAGGCGCGTGTCGAAACCCAGGTTCAGTCTCAGAATCTCGGCATTGAGGTGATCGATGTGCGTATCCTGCGCGCTGACCTGCCGCAGCAGATCGCCGAACGCGTGTTCGAACGCATGCGCTCCGAGCGTGAGCAGGAAGCGGCCCGTATCCGCGCTGAGGGTGACCAGCAGGCCACCGAAATCCGCGCCGATGCTGACCGTCAGGCCACGATTATCGAGGCTGAGGCCCGCGCTGAAAGCGAACGCATCCGTGGTGAGGGCGACGCCCAGCGGAACGCAATCTACGCTGCCGCCTATAGCCGCGACACGGAGTTCTTCGCTTTTTATCGCTCCATGCAGTCGTATGAACTGGCCGTTCAGGAGGGCACGCCGATCGTGATCCCGCCGGACTCCGAATTCTTCTCGTATTTCAGCGAGCAAGGCGGTCAGTAGACCCCGCGCAAGCAAGCAATCAGCCCCGCTCAATCGAGCGGGGCTTTTTGTTTCTAGCGGTTGTGACCGGCGCCTGACAGAAAGGTTAGGGCTTTCACCTTGCTGTCAGCGCGGTTGCCGCAGCTATCGAGTTGACGTTATGCCTGTGGTTCATAGTTTTGATTGCAGACCACAAACATCGCTGAGCTCATGCAAAAATTCTTCGCCGTCCTTCTTCTCCTGCTGCTGCCCGCGGCAGTTCACGCGCACCCTGCGCCGGACGGCTTTGCCGATCTCGCTGAGCGATTATCACCGGCCGTCGTCAACATCTCCGCGGCCCAGCGGCTCGATGCAGGCGATGGTCTGCCGGACTTCCCGGAAGGTTCGCCGCTGGAGCGGTTCAATGACATTTTCGGCGACGAGCCGCGGATCGCTAATTCGCTGGGCTCCGGCTTCATCATCGACCCGTCCGGCATTGTCGTCACCAATAACCATGTGATCGACGGCGCGGATGAGGTCGAGGTTTCACTGCCCGATGGCCGGACTTTTCCGGCCGACATTATCGGCATTGATGCGGTGACCGACCTGGCTGTGCTGCGCATGCAGACCAGTGAAGCCATGCCCTCGGTTGCCTTCGGCGATAGCGACACGGCGCGGGTCGGCGACTGGGTGATTGCGATCGGCAACCCCTTCGGCCTTGGTGGTACGCTAACGGCTGGCGTGGTCTCGGCGCGCGGGCGTGATGCCGGTGGGCGCTATGATGATTACATCCAGACCGATGTGGCGATTAACACGGGTAATTCCGGCGGTCCGCTGTTCAACATGGATGGCGATGTCGTCGGTGTGAACACGCTGATTTTCTCGCCGACCGGTGCCAGTGTCGGTATCTCCCTCTCGATCCCGGCCAATATCGCCACACGCGTGGTCAACCAGCTGATCGAGTACGGCGAAACCCGCCGTGGTTGGCTCGGTGTCCGGGTGCAGGAAGTCACCGCGGAACTGGCCGAAAGCTTTGATCTGGATACGCCCTATGGCGCCATTCTCTCCTTCATCGACCCCGATGGGCCGGCGTCCGATGTCGATCTGCGTCAGGGTGACCTGATCCTCACCTATGGCGGCCGCCGCGTTCGTGACAGCCGGATTTTCTCGCGCCTCGTTGCGGAAACCGAGATCGGTGAAGAGGTCGAGCTGGAAATCATTCGCCGCGACCGCCGCATGACCCGCACGGTGACGATTGGCGAGCTCGATGAAGGCGAAGCTGAGGACGAGAACCCGTCACCGCCGCCGGGCCTGGTCAGCCCGCTGCAGCCGGCGACTAATGAGATCTATGGTATGACGCTGGGCGAACTGACCCAGCAGACCCGCCGCCGCTATCGCGTCCATCCGGACGCTGAAGGTGTGCTGGTCACTGATGTTGACGGCACGTCTGATGCTGCCGGCAAGGTGCGCGCCGGTGATGTCATCGAAGAGGTCGAGTTCACGCGTGTTGAGACCATCGAGGACATCCGTGAGATCGTCGCCAATTCCAATGGCGGCCCGCTGCGCTTCCAGCTCAATCGCGGTGGCCAATACGTGCTGCAGTCGATCCGGCCTTGAGGCCGGTTCTTCTCATCGCCGGTCCTACCGCCGCCGGAAAAACGGCTCTGGCGATTGCGGCTGCGCGCCGGCTTGAGGGCGAGATCATCAATGCCGATTCCATGCAGGTCTATGGCGGGCTGAGCCTGATCACGGCCCGGCCGTGCGATGAGGAGCTGGCCCAGGCGCCACACCATTTATTCGGCACCATCGATCCGGGCACGAGGTTCTCTGTCGGCGACTGGCTCGGTGCGGCAGCCGCGCTGATCGACGACATCGAGGGGCGCGGCCGGACCCCGATCCTGGTGGGCGGAACCGGGCTGTATTTCAATGCCCTGACCAAGGGCCTCGCCCCGGTGCCGGAGATCACGCCTGAGGCGCGCTCCGAGGCCGTAGCACTGATCGAAAAAGACGGCCTCGAAGGGCTATGTGCCGAGGCGGTGCGGCTCGATCCGGCGGGCGCTGCCAAGGTCAAACCGGCGGACCGCCAGCGCCTTCAGCGTATTGTCGAGGTCGGCTATACCACGGGCGAGGCGCTCTCGAGCTTCCACGCCAAGACCGAGCCGGTCTTGCCGGCTCAGCGCTGGACCGGCCTGGTGATCGAGCCCGATCGTGAGGCGCTGTATGCGCGGATCAATCGGCGCTTCGACCAGATGATGCAGGGCGGAGCGCTGGAGGAAGTGCGACGCTTTACGGCACGGTCACTCGATCCGTCCTTGCCGGCCATGAAGGCGCTCGGCGTGCCGCCCCTGATTAAACACCTCAAGGGCGAAATGCCGCTCGAGGAGGCGATCGAACTCGCCAAGCGGGACAGCCGGCGCTATGCCAAGCGGCAGATGACCTGGTTCCGCAATCAGCACGCAGACTGGGCCCGGATCACATCGCTGGACCCGGACGACCGGGCGGCCGAGCTCGACGCTATTCTCGGCGCATGAGGACTGACGAACACGATGACTGACGCGCTTTATACCGCCGACATTGATATGGCTCCGCTCAAGCACTGGAAGCTCGGGCTTGTCGGTTATGGCAATCACGGCCGCTCGCACGCGCTGTGCCTGCGCGACAGCGGGGCAGAGCAGATCAAGATCGCCTTGCGCGAGGGCTCGCCATCGCGGGCCAAGGCGGAAGCGGACGGGTTCGAGGTTGTCAGCCTTGCCGAAGCGGCTGCCTGGGCCGACGCGATTGCTCTACTGGCCGCTGACGAGGCGCATCGGGAGATCTGGACCACAGCCATCGCTCCGAACCGCAAGCCGGGCCAGGCGCTGATCCTGTGTCATGGATTTTCCATCCATTACGGCCTGATCGACCCGCCCGCCGATGCCGACGTCATTCTGGCAGCGGCGAAAGGGCCGGGCGGTGCTGTCCGCCAGGAGTTCGAAAAAGGCGGCGGCTTGATCGGGTTCTGGGCGGTGCACCAAAATGCCTCCGGCCGCGCGCGCGAGCTGGCGCTGGCCTATCTGGCAGGTATCGGGTCCGGCAATGTCGGGATTTTCGAAACGACCTTCCGCGAGGAGACCGTATCGGATCTGTTTGGCGAACAGGTGGTCCTGGTTGGCGGACTCGTGGCTCTGGCCAAGGCGAGTTATCAGCGGCTCGTCGCCGCCGGGGTCAGCGAGCGCATGGCCTATATCGATTGTGTGCACGAGATCAAATACCTGGCGGATCTGATCCAGTCCCAGGGCATTGCCGGTATGTATGAAGCGATCTCGGATACGGCCGAGTTCGGGGCGCGGCAGATAGAAGATGATATCGCCGGGCCCGAGCTCAATGCCGCATTCAACAAAGCGATGGCGGCGATCGAGGATGGATCCTTCGCACGCAAATGGGTTGAGACCTATGAGGCGGGCCATGCCATGGTCGAGGACCGGGCACGGGACAAGACCCTGGCCATTGAAGCGGCGGGTGCCGACCTGCGATCGAGACTTTACCGTGCCTCGAAATAGCCAAACTAAGCGTTGTTTATAGAATAGAACTGATTCCAAAGCCGATTGCGGGGGCACAGCATGGCGTTCAATCCGGTCAAGCAACGAGTCTATGGCGAACCCAAGGAAGTCGTTGCGCGCGTCTTCGAGGAAGCCGGCGGGATTCCCAAGGTGATGGAGCTGCTCGATCTGAGCCGGACGCGTGTTTACGCCCTGGCCGATCCGGACTCGACCAATGAAATTTCCTATGCGCGGGTTTGTACCCTGACCGAGGCCGGCGCCCAGGCTGCCGCACAGCACCTGGCTGCACTGGCGGGCGGGCTGTTTGTACCGATCGACAAGGCTGAGGACGCCGACTGGCTTGCTCTCGCTGGTGAGGCCAGCCGTCGCAATGCCCGCAATATCGCTGCCCTGATGGAATCCCTGTCCGAAACGGCCCGTTCGCCGGGCGAGGTCGATCAGCAGGAAGCCCGCGACATCCTCAAAATCCTCGACGAACAGCTCGGCGTCCTGGCCATGCAGCGCGCCAAGCTCTCGGTCATTGCTGCGGGCGAGGAAGACTAGACGGGTTTCGCCCGCTTTTCTCCGGCGCCAGAGGCGGCGGAGGGTAAGGAAGAACAAAAAAGCCCCTGGCGCATGCCAGGGGCTTTTTCGTGTCTTGGTGCTTGCGTGCCTAGTAGTGCACGGAGCTGGCCGTCAGGTTTTCCTGCGGCGGGCGAAATTGGGTCAGGTTGATGCCATCCACGGCGGCCTTGTACTCTTCCATGGTCGGCGTCCGGCCGAGAATGGTGGAGAGCACGACAACCGGGGTCGAGGAGAGCAGGGACTCACCCTTCTTCTCATCGCTGTCCTCGACCACGCGGCCTTTGAACAGGCGGGTCGAGGTGGCCATCACGGTATCGCCCTTGGCGGCCTTTTCCTGGTTGCCCATGCAGAGGTTACAGCCCGGACGTTCGAGATAGAGAATGTTCTCATACTCGGTGCGCGCCTCATTCTTCGGGGCGTCATCGTCGAACTCGAAGCCGGCATATTTCTGCAGCACAGCCCAGTCGCCTTCTTCCTTGAGCTCATCGACGATGTTGTAGGTCGGCGGTGCCACGACCAGCGGCGCCTTGAACTCGACGGTCTCGCCGGACTTCTCGAGGTTCTTCAGCATCTGGGCGATGATCTTCATATCGCCCTTGTGCACCATGCAGGACCCGACAAAGCCGAGGTCGACTTTCTTTTCACCGCCATAGTGCGAGACCGGGCGGATGGTGTCGTGGGTATAGCGGCGCGAAACGTCGATATTGTTGACGTCCGGGTCGGCGATCATCGGCTCGACGATCTCATCGAGATCGACCACGAACTCGGCGAAGTATTCCGCATTCGCATCCGGTGCCAGCGCCGGGCGCTCGCCGGAGCGGATTTCCGCGATACGCGTATCTGCAATCTTGATCAGGTTGGCGAGGGTCTGGGCGTCATTGTCCATACCCTTCTCGATCATGATGCCGATACGGCTCTTGGCGATTTCCAGGGATTCGATCAGCGTTTCATCGGTCGAGATGCAGATCGCCGCCTTGGCCTTCATCTCAGCCGTCCAGTCGGTGAAGGTGAAGGCTTGGTCCGCCAGCAGCGTGCCGATATGAACCTCGATGACGCGGCCCTGGAAGACATTGTCGCCGAACTGCTTGAGCATCTGGGCCTGGGTGGCGTGGACTACATCACGGAAGTCCATGTGGTCCTTGAGATCGCCCTTGAAGGTGACCTTGACCGATTCCGGGATCGGCATGGTGGCTTCCCCCGTTGCCAGCGCCAGGGCGACCGTGCCCGAATCCGCGCCGAAGGCGACGCCCTTGGACATGCGGGTGTGGCTGTCACCGCCGATGATGACCGACCAGTCGTCAACAGTGATGTCGTTGAGGACCTTGTGGATCACGTCCGTCATGGCGTGATACTCACCTTTCGGATCGCGCGCCGTGATCAGTCCGAACTTGTTCATGAAGCTCATCAGCTTGGGGATGTTGCGCTGGGCCTTGAGGTCCCAGACCGACGCCGTGTGGCAGCCCGACTGATAGGCACCATCGACAGAGGGCGAGATCACCGTGGCCGCCATGGCTTCCAGTTCCTGCGAGGTCATCAGGCCGGTCGTGTCCTGCGAGCCGACGATGTTGACGCGGACGCGGACGTCCGAACCCGCGTGCAGGGTCGTGCCTTCGGCCACGCCAACGGCATTGCGGTTGAAGATCTTCTCGACAGCTGTCAGGCCCTGGCCCTCATGCGAGATCTCGCGGGACGGGGCGAAGACTTCCGGCGCCTTGATGCCGAGCGTCTGGGCGGCAAAGCTCTGAAGCTTCTTGCCGAACACGACGGCGTAGGAGCCGCCCGCCTTGATGAACTCGACCTTTTGCGGCGTCAGGGCATCAGCGATATCAGCCAGCTCCTGTTGGCCCGTGGCGTCGTAGAGCTTCTTGGTCTTGGTGTTGATCGTCAGAACCGTACCGGTGTCGATGGAGTAGACCTGCTCGAGCACCGGGTCGCCGTTCTCGTCCAGCACCGGCTTGCCGTCGCTGTCGAATTTCTTCACCCAGTTTTTCAGATCGATACCGATACCGCCGGTAACGCCAACTGTGGTCAGGAAGATCGGAGAGATGCCATTGGTGCCGCCGACGATCGGCGCGATGTTGACGAACGGCACATAGGGGCTGGCTTTTTTGCCGGTCCACAGGGCCACATTGTTGACGCCCGACATGCGCGAGGAGCCCACGCCCATCGTGCCCTTTTCCGCGACCAGCATGACCTGCTTGTCGGGGTGAAGGCCCTTGAGCGCTTCGATTTCTTCCTGCGCCTTCTCGGAGATCAGGCATTTGCCGTGCAATTCGCGGTCAGAACGCGAGTGGGCCTGATTGCCAGGGGAGAGCAGGTCGGTGGACACATCGCCTTCAGCCGCGACATAGGTGACGACCTGGATGACTTCGTCGATCTCCGGCAGGTCGGTGAAGAACTCGCCATTGGCATAGCTGGTCAACAGGAGCTTGGCCATTTCATCGCCGCGCTCATAGGCCTCTGCCAGGCGCTGCGTGTCCGACTCATAGAGGAAGACCTGGGATTTCAGCACTTCGGCCGCTTTCGGTCCGATGACGCGGTCCTGGCACAGGGCGAGGTCGAGCAGGACATCAACGGACGGGCCGCCCTTCATGTGCGACAGGAGTTCGAAGGCGAAATCGACGGAGATTTCCGGAACGGTGATTTCACCGGTGATGATCTCGCGCAGGAATTCAGCTTTTTTCTCGGCCGCCGGCGTTGTACCCGGCAGCGTATTATAGATCAGGAATTCAAGGCATTGTGCGCGGTGTTCGCTACCAGTGTCCTTGATATTGGCGATGATCTCGGCGGCCAGCTCGGCGCCTTCGATCGGCTTGGGGTTCAAGCCTTGGGTTTTGCGCGTGTCGATCTCTTGAAGGTAGTCAGAATACAAGCTCATGAATGTCCCAGGCGTTTGTGTTTATTGATCATGGTGCGCTGCGGCATCCTGCATCGCGCCAACCGTATATTGTTCGGGGCAACACATAATTCCCACCGCGTGGACTAGCAAGTTCGACCATGCGCTAGATCAGGGAGCTTCACGGCAAATCCGCATTGCGGCTGGCCCGATCCGTGCTTACTAAGTTGTAAGTGTGCGAACGGGGATCAGCCGCGCGATGAACCGCATTGTAGATTTCGTCATGCGTATGGACGCCAAGGCCCAGCGAGCTGTGCTGGTGTCGCTTGGCCTGTTTGCTGTGCTCGGCGTCATCTTTGTAGCGGGCAAGCTGGTCTTCGATATCGAGGAAAGTTCGGTGGGAGCCTGGTTCGCCTGGCTCAATACGCAATGGTTTGCCCTGCCGCTCACCATCGCCATCTTCATCGCGCTGTCCTTTGTCGGTTTTCCACAATTTGTCCTGATGGGCGCGGCCGTGGTCGCCTTCGGCCCGGTGACCGGGTTTATCTACGCCTGGCTCGGCACCCTGACCGCGGCGACCGTCCACTATGCCTTGGGGTATCGCTTCGGCGCGGACATTGTTCGGCGCTATGGCGGCGAGTGGGTGAACCGGATTTCCGACTTCATCGGGCGTAATGGGTTGATGGCGTCGATCATTGTCCGCTTTGTTCCTTCCGGCCCCTTCATCGTCGTCAATATGGGCTTTGGTGCCACGCGCACGCCTTACTGGGCTTTCATTATCGGCCTCGCGATCGGCGCGGCGTGCAAGATCGTTATCGTCTCGCTGGGTTGGCAGATCATCCTGGATTTCTTCAATAATCAGAACCCGTTCGTGATCGCGCTTCTGGTTCTGGGTATGATCGGCTGGATCGCGCTTATGCTGCTGGCGCGTCGCTGGTTGCGCCGCAATCGCCCGGGCGATGCCGACGCCTAAAACGCCGCGAAACCTCTTCGCCTCGAATTTGCCCTAATTCATGTGTGCGTTTGCACAATCGCGCCCCTTGCAATATCGGGCGCATCATCGCACAAGAAAAATAGTTGCAACGCGGCTTTGCCGCCACACCTCACGGTTCCTGCGCGCCCATGCTCAACAGCCTCTTCGGTCTGCTTTCTGCGGATATCGCCATCGACCTCGGTACAGCCAATACGCTTGTCTACGTTAAGGGACGTGGCGTCGTGCTCAATGAACCGTCCGTTGTCGCGTACAAAGTCGACAAGGGCCGCAAGCACGTGCAGGCGGTTGGCGCGGAAGCCAAGCTGATGCTTGGCAAGACCCCGGGTAATGTTGAAGCGATCCGTCCGATGCGCGATGGCGTGATCGCCGACTTCGACGTCGCCGAGGAAATGATCAAGCACTTCATCCAGAAAGTGCACAACCGGCGCGCCATGGTCAGCCCGCAAGTAGTGATCTGTGTCCCGTCCGGTGCGACCGCCGTTGAGCGCCGCGCAATCCATGAATCCGCGCTCGGCGCCGGTGCGCGCAAGGTCTATCTGATCGATGAGCCGATGGCCGCTGCTGTCGGTGCCGGTCTGCCGATCGACGAGCCGACCGGTTCCATGATTGTCGACATTGGTGGTGGCACCACCGAGGTCGCCGTGATGTCGCTATCGGGTATTGTCTATTCGCGGTCGGTGCGTGTCGGCGGCGATAAGATGGACGAAGCCATCATCAACTATATCCGCCGCTCCGCGAACCTTCTGATCGGTGAAACCTCTGCCGAGCGTATCAAAAAGGAAATCGGGTCGGCCATGCCGCCGGTGAAGGGCGAGGGGCTCTCCCTCGACATCAAGGGCCGCGATCTGATGAATGGCGTGCCGCGAGAGATCGCCGTCACCGAAGCCATGATTGCAGACAGCCTGTCCGAGCCGGTCGAGCAGATCGTTGAGGCCGTCAAACAGGCGCTCGAGGCGACCCCGCCGGAATTGGCGGCGGACATCGTCGACAAGGGTATTGTCCTGACTGGCGGTGGTGCGCTGCTGCGTAATCTCGATACCGAACTGCGCGAGCGGACCGGTCTGCCGGTCAGCCTGGCCGACGAGGCGCTGTCCTGCGTCGTGCTCGGTTGCGGCCGCGCGGTAGAAGATTTGAAAGTTTGGCGGCCCATTCTCTCTGAAGCCGTGTAATCTCCGGCTGGGCGGGGGAGAAGGAGTAAGTCGTTGGCGTCTAGGCGCGCATCACGACACGATGCGGACGGTGGTGTCCGTTTTTCGCGCACGATCTTCATCATGTTGATTGTGATATCGAGCGCGCTGATTATGTTCGACCGCCCGTCTTCGCGCTCGGAGGCCTTTGCCTCATTCCGGGCCGGCTTTACCGATATCGCATCTCCCTTGCTTGAACTTGCCGCCCAGCCGATCCGGGCCGTGAAGGGCATCGGCCCGTATTTCCGGGCGCAGGGGGACCTAGCCCGTGAAAACGCCGAGCTGCGCCAGCAATTGATCGAAGCGCGCTACTGGGAAGATCTCGCTTACCGCCAGCGTGACCGTATCGAGGTCTATGAGGCGGCGCTCAATGTGCAGACCGCGGCGACCGAGGACCGCATCGGCGCCTGGACCGTAGCGGACCCGCAGGGCCCCTTCGTTCAGGCCCGCCTGATTGGGCGCGGCTCCGATAGCGGCGTGGCCGACGGTTATCCGGTGATCAATCTCTATGGCCTGGTCGGCCGGGTTTATGAAACCGGGCGCCGCTCCGCCCGCGTCCTGCTGTTGACCGACCTCAATAGCCGCGTCCCGGTCATGGTCGACCGGTCCAATGCCCGCGCCATCCTGATCGGAGACAATTCGGAATATCCGCGCCTGGAGTATCTCGGGCGCAATCCGGATATCGAGGAGGGCGACCGCATTGTTTCGTCCGGCGATGATGGTGTCCTGCCGCGCGGGCTGCCGATCGGCCGTGCTGTGCCGACCCGCGAGGGGGGCTGGCGTATCGAGCTCTATTCGGATCAGGCGCCGATCGATTTCGTCTGGGTCTGGCCCTATGTCCGCGCCGAACAGCCCGAGGCCGAGGAAGAGCCAGTCGTTGAAGCCGTTGAAGATGCCGCCATTGAGGGCGGGGCGCCGACCGTCGAGGCTCCGGACGTACCGGTAACGGCCGATGAGCCGGCGCAGGAACCAGCCGAAGCGGCCGCGGAGGACGCCCCATGAGAAAGCCCGGCGAACGCAATGCGCCATACTGGTCTGCGCTCTGGTGTGTCTTCACGGTGATCGCCGCGCTGCTGTTCCAGGCCGCTCCGACCCGGTTGATCGAAGGCATTACTCTGATGCCGACCTGGCCCTTGATGGTGATTTTCCTGTGGGCTGGCCTGCGCCCCTATTTCATGCCGCCGATCGCGGTCTTCGCCATCGGGCTGACCCAGGATCTTCTGACCGGTGCGCCGATGGGCGTGTGGGCGCTGTCCTATCTCGTTTCCATCGCTGTCTTCCGCTTCCGCGGTGAGGACGGCATGCCGCGCGATCTGCCACCGATCGTGCTGCGCTTTGCCGGTACGCTGCTGCTGGCGCATGTCATTGCCTACGCGTCGGGCAGTTTCGCGCTGGGGCAGCCGGCCGACTGGCAGCCCTTGATCATCGAGGTGATCGCGTCAATTCTGATGTTCCCGATGCTGGCCTTCCTGGTCTTGCGCCGGCGTCGGTCGAGAAGTTCGGGTTTTGGGGGGTGATCGCGAGGTATCATGCGCGCTGATCGCCAGGAACAGGAACTGAAATTTACCCGCCGGGCCTTGCTGATGTCCGGCGTGGGAGCTGTGTCGTTCTCCGTGCTCGGAGCGCGTCTCTACGCCCTGCAGGTGCTTGAAACCGAACGCTATCAGACCCTGTCTGACGACAACCAGTTCAACTACCAGCTCACCCCGCCCTCACGCGGACGGATCCTCGATCGCTTCGGTTCGTCCATTGCCGAAAACCGGGACAGCTATCGCATTACGCTGACACCGGAGCAGGCGGGCGATGTGAACGCGGCCTTGGACCAGCTGACGGAATTCATGCCGATCTCGGAGGCGCGGCGAAACCGGGTGCTGCGTACCGCCCGGCAGAATGCCAGCTTCCGCCCGGTGACGGTGGCCAATGATCTTGATTGGGAGACCTTCTCCAGGATCAATCTTCACGCCTCGAGCATGTCCGGGATCACCCCGGACGTGGAGGAGGTGCGCTCCTATCCCTATGGCGAGGCGTTCGCGCATGTGGTCGGCTATGTGCAAACGCCGAACGAGAACGACATCGCCAATGACCATCCCGACGCCGAGCGTCTCCTGCGCCATCCCGGCTTCCGTATCGGCAAGAATGGCGTCGAGATTGCGCGCGAAGAGCAATTGCGGGGTGCCGCGGGGGCGTTGAAGACCGAGGTCGATGCCCGCGGACGCATCATTCGTGAGCTGCCGGATCAGTCGATTCCACCGCAAAGCGGGCTCGATGTCGTGCTGACGCTGGATGCCGACATCCAACGGTACGCATCCGAACGATTGGGTGATGAGAGCGCCTCGGCGGTCGTCATGGACGTCAATACCGGCGAGCTGATCGCGCTGGTCTCCAATCCGTCCTTCGATCCGAATCTCTTTGTCCTCGGCATTTCGACAACGGATTACGCGCGCTATCGCGATGATGATCATCGCCCGCTCTTCCACAAATCCGTGCAGGGGACCTACCCGCCGGGCTCGACCTTCAAGGGTGTGGTTGCGGCGGCTGCCCTGGAGCATGGTCTGGCGGATCCGTCCGAGACCGTGCGCTGTACCGGCTCGACCCGGCTGGGTAATCGTGACTTCCACTGCTGGCGGCGCGAGGGGCATGGCCAGGTCAATCTGCATGAAGCGGTGAAGACCTCCTGCGATATCTATTTCTACGAGATCGCCGAACGCCTCGGGATTGACCGCCTGAACGAGATGGCGCGTCGTTTTGGCATTGGTGAGCAATTCGATATCGGCATTGCTGGTGTCGCCCGCGGCCTGATGCCGGATCCGGCCTGGAAGAGGGCGCGGCGCAATGAGGGTTGGTCGACCGGAGATACCTATAATACCGGCATCGGCCAGGGCTTTACCCTGGCTTCGCCGCTGCAATTGGCCGTGATGACGGCACGAACGGCATCCGGGCGCATGGTTCAGCCGACCCTGTTCCGTAATGCCATGATGCCGCCGGCGCCCTATATGGGGCTGCAGGACCGGACTTTGCAGCTGGTGCGTGATGGTCTGCGCGGTGTTGTGCACGAGCCGGGTGGAACATCGTATTCGCTTGGTGGGCTGGGCATTGACGGTGTCGACATGGCCGGCAAGACCGGTACGGCGCAGGTCTATTCCATCACCGCGGAAGAACGCGAAGCCGGTGTTCGTGATCAGGAAGATCTGCCCTGGCGCCTGCGCGACCACGGTCTTTTCATGTGCTACGCGCCGGCTGACAATCCGAAATATGCCTGCGTCGTCGTGGTCGAGCATGGCGGTGGGTCGAGCGCGGCAACGCGCCCGGCGCGCGATATCCTGCGCCGAACCGTGGCCCGTGACCCCTCCAGCCGTCCTGGTGTGTTTGCCAGCCTGTCGCCTAACCGTCCTGGAGGCGCGTGATGGCGGTCTTCCGTGAGACTGTTCCGCGCGACTTGCGTGACAAGATGATGGAGCTGAACTGGTCGCTGGTTCTGCTGCTCATCCTCTTGGGCGTGGCCGGAGTGGCAATGCTCTATTCGATCGCCGGGGCGGACTGGTCGCCCTGGGCCAATCGTCATGCCATGCGTCTCGGCGCCGGCTTTGCCGGCATGCTGGTCATCGCCATGTTCCCGCCGCGCTTCTGGATGGGCATGGCCTATCCGGCCTATTTCGGGGCCCTGGCGCTCTTGCTTCTGGTCGAGCTCTTTGGCGTCAATATCAACGGTGCCCAGCGCTGGATCGATCTCGGACCCATGCGGCTGCAGCCCTCCGAGGTGATGAAGGTCGCCCTCGTTCTGGCCATGGCGCGCTTTTATCACGACCTGCCCACAGAGAAGGTGACTTCGCCGACCGGCCTGCTTCTGCCCTTGATGATGATCGGTGCACCGGCCGCCCTGATTATCGGTCAGCCCGATCTCGGCACGACGCTGCTACTGGCGGCGACCGGTGTTATCATCGTGTTCATGGCCGGGCTCAGCTGGTGGTTCATCCTCACCGTCTCGGTGCTCGGCCTGATTGGCGTGGTTGGCGTTGCCGTTTACGGGCTGGAGAATATCCTCGCCGAATACCAGATGGACCGGGTGCGCGCCTTCCTCAATCCCGATTACGACCCGCTGGGGATCAACTACCACCCCAACCAGGCGGTCATCACCATGGGGTCCGGCGGCATGACCGGGAAAGGCTTCCTCGAGGGCACCCAGTCCAAGCTGGGCTATCTGCCGGAAATGCAGACCGACTATATTTTCACCGCCCTGGGTGAGGAATTCGGCTTTGTCGGCGGCATTTCCGTGCTGGCGATCAATGCGCTGATCATGGCCCAGGCGGTGGGTGTGGCGATTTCCTGCAAATCCACCTTCCTGCGTCTTTTGACCATGGGACTGACGGGCACCTATGCCCTCTATGTCTTCATCAACATTGCCATGGTCTCGCGCCTGATGCCGGTGGTCGGGGTGCCGCTGCCGCTGATCTCCTATGGCGGTACGGTCGTGCTCTCGGTTCTCGCCGCCTTCGGCCTCATCCTGGGGGCCCATATTCACCGCAATGCAGAGCCGCCAAAGGGCGCCGGACTGTTCGGCTGACCCATTCCTCTGCTCTGTCAAGCTTGACCGGGCATGACGCATGGGGAAGTGTGCGCGGCGATTAGTCACAAGGGACGGCGATGTTGGGGTACCGTCCGAGGGGAGAGTAATATGGCGGCTACGCCTGCAGCTTCACACGCGCATTGGTCCTCGCGCTTTGCATTCATCATGGCCGCGGTTGGTTCCGCGGTTGGTCTCGGCAATCTCTGGCGTTTCCCGTTCCAGACGGGTGAAAACGGCGGTTCGGCCTTTGTCGTCGTTTACATCGCCTGCGTCGCTCTGATCGCATTCCCGGTCCTCATGGCCGAGTTCACGATCGGTCGCCGGGCCCAGAAGTCCGCTGTGACCTCGACGCGCGAACTGGCGATCGAAGCCAAGAAATCGGGTAAATGGTCCTTCGTCGGCTGGGTCTGCATGGCCGGTGGTTTCCTTGTCCTTACGACCTATTCCGTGATTGCGGGCCAGGTCATGGCCATGTCCGCGGCAGGTTTCGCAGGCGGTTTCGCCTCCGAAGCCGGTGCCAACATGTTCTATGGCGGCTCGACGGCTGGTCTGCTGTGGCAGGCGATCTTCATGGTGCTGACGATCTGGATCGTTTCGCGCGGCCTCAAGGGTGGTATCGAACGTGTCGTGACCATCCTCATGCCGCTCTTCTTCGTGATGCTCGCGGCCTTGACGATCTTCGCGGTGCTTCGCGGTTTCTCCGACGGCTCCACCGCGCAGGCCTTCACCTACCTGTTCACGCCGGACTTCAGCCAGATCTCCGGTAGCACGCTGATTTCCGCGCTCGGCCAGGCCTTCTTCTCGGTCGGTGTCGCCTCGGCGATCATGATCACCTATGGCTCCTACCTGACCAAGGAGACCAATATCGGTGAATCTGCCGCGATCATTTCCGGTGCCGACACCGTCGTCGCCCTGATTGCCGGCTTCATGATCTTCCCGATCGTGTTCTCTGCCGGTGTTGATCCGGCCGCTGGCATGACCCTGATCTTTGACACCCTGCCGGCGCTGTTCGCATCCATGCCGGCCGGCAATGTCATTGGCGGTGCCTTCTTCTTCCTGGCCTTCATCGCGGCCCTGACCTCCTCGATCTCGCTGCTGGAAGCCACCGTGGCTTTCTTCGACGAGCATTCGAACTTCGGTCGTCCGCAGATCGCCTGGATGCTGGGTGGCTTTGCTTTCCTGATCGGTGCCGGCTCGGTCTATTCCAGCGAATTCGGTGGCGGTTTCCTCGACGTTCTGTCGGGCAATATCCTGCTTCCGTTCGGTGGTTTCCTGGTGGCACTGTTCACCGGTTGGGTCCTGCCGAAGGCCATCCTGCGTGAAGAGCTCAGCCATGCGTCCAATCGCATGTTCGGCTTCTTCCACTTCATGATCCGCTGGGTGATCCCGGTGGTCGTGGGTGTCGTGCTGGTGCTCGGCCTGGATGACCTGTTCAACAACGGCCAGCTGAACGCCGCGCTCGGTCTCGGCTAGCCGAGCTGATCTGCAAAAGCGTCGGTGGCGCGCACCAGCGCGTCCACCACGCCCGGCTCACCGGCCGCATGGCCGGCATCGCCGATCAATTGGAGCCTCGCTTTCGGCCAAGACCGGGCGAGGCTCCATGCTGTTCGGGGCGGCGTGACGACGTCATAGCGGCCCTGCACGATGACGCCCGGGATATCCTTCAACCGGTCGGTCTGGTCGAGAATTTGCCCGTCATAGTCAAAGAAGCCCTTGTGCTGGAAATAGTGAGTCTCCAGGCGGGCGAGGGCATCGGCACGGATCGGGTCGGCCAGCGGAGCGCTCGGGTCCCCGGCCAGTGAAATGAGCGCGCTTTCCCATCGCGCCCAGGCCAGGGCGTCCGGACGGCGGCGCACCACATCCGGTTCATTCAGGCGCTCATAATAGGCGCGGACGATATCGTCGCGCTCGGTCTCGGCGAGCGGGCTGACCAACCGGTCCCAGGCATCGGGGAACAGCATGTTGGCGCCGTGCTTGTAGAACCAGTCGAGCTCGATCTGGGAACAGGTGAAGATGCCGCGCAGGATCAGGCCGAGGCAGCGGTCGGGATGCTGCTGGGCATAGGCCAGCGCCAGCGTTGCCCCCCAGGAGCCGCCAAACACGATCCACTTGTCCACGCCCATATGCTCGCGGATGCGTTCGATATCGTCGATCAGGTCCTGGGTCGTATTGGCGCGCAGGCAGGCATGCGGCGTGGACCGGCCACAGCCGCGCTGATCGAACAGGATGACCCGGTAGCGCTCCGGGTCGAAGAAGCGGCGCAGGGCGGGCGATATGCCGCCGCCCGGGCCACCATGCAGCGTCACCACAGGCAGGCCATCATGCCGCCCGCATTCCTCGATATGCAGATTGTGTCCGTCGCCGACATCAAGCCGCTGGGTCCGGTTAGCGCGGACCGGCGGGTAGAGCAGACGTCTCAGATAGGCTGCGTCCATTTGTTGATCTGCTGTTAGTGAGTCTTAAACCGAATAAACCATAGCCTATCGCGATACGACCCGGTATCGTCTTTAGGTATTGGGGTGTCTTCTAGTATTGGGACGAAACTGCGATGGGCAAGTTCCTCGGTGTGACGGTCATGGCCTGCGCCTGTCTGGTAGCGACTGGATGTGCCAGTGCTCCGATCTCCGTCGCCGGTTCTGCGCTCCCCGGTTCGTCTGCCCCCGAAATCGACCAGCAATCTGCTCTTCGCCGCGCTGTCGACCGGCTGCAATCCGTGTTCGAGGATCGCGGCTGGATCCGGCCGGCCAATTCCATGGCGGCCTCGGCTCGCGGCTGGATGGCGCGCCTGACCGGCCAGGCCGATGAAGGGGAGCCGTCGATCGACCGCGATGATGCGCTTCCCTATCTCGCCCTGACCGATATCGACTCGCTCGACAGCGATGCGGCTCTGGAACTCCTGCGCATGGACCTCGAGCAGGCCGATGCGCTGGTCCGCGATGTCGACATCGCCGCCCATATGCTGGCGACGACCGACCAGAATATCTCGCGCTCCTCGCTGACGCGCGATCTCGAACATGTCGAACGCGCTGTCGCCCATTCGCGCCAGGCGCTTGAGACCTTTGATGCGGCGATCGCTGTGGTGGCGCCCCGGCTCGATACACAGGGTCTCGACCATGTGCACATGCAGCGCGCGCGCCTCGCTTCGCACGCCGAGCGCCTGCGCGATCGCGCAGACGAATTGGCCAGCCTGCGCCATAACCTTCGCGCTTCGGCCAGCTGATGCTTCATCCTGATCAGGTCAAAGGCTTCCTTGATCCCAAGGAAGGTGAGGCGCTTGCAGCCCTGGTGCGAGAGGCCGGACGGCTCGGCCCGGTGCTCGAGATCGGGACCTATTGCGGCAAGTCAGCCCTGTATCTGGGACCCGCAGCCCGCGATGCTGGTACCGTCCTCTTCACCCTCGATCATCATCGCGGCTCCGAGGAACACCAGCCCGGCGAGGAGTATCACGACCCGGACCTGTACAACGCCAAGCTCGGCGCGGTGGAAACCCTGCCGGCCTTGCGCGAGACACTGTTCAAGGGCGAGCTGGAAGATTGTGTGATCCCGGTCGTCGGGCGCTCGGCGGTCATTGCCCGGCACTGGATCACGCCGCTGGGCATGGTCTTCATCGATGGCGGGCATTCCATGGAAGCGGCGCTGGCCGATTATCGCGGCTGGGCCGGGCGCATTGTCCCGGGCGGCATTCTGGCCATCCACGACGTCTTTCCCAATCCGGAAGATGGCGGACGTCCGCCTTATGAAATCTGGAAACTGGCTGTGGCGTCGGACCTGTTCGAGCCGGTCAAACGCGTAGGGACGCTGGAAGTCCTTCGCCGGCTGAGCTGACCGGTCGTTCCGCCACATGCACCCGCGTCAACAGGGTTGAACCCGGCGTCAGCGCGTCGAGTGCATCGGCAGCCAGGACCAGCGCTCCAGCGGTCCAGGACGGGCGCTCATAGGGCCAGAGCACATGCTCCTCATACTGCCAGCCCATCCAGTAGCCGCCTTCATCCGCCGCGAGCGGTGACAGATTGGCCAGCAGGGTGCGGGCCTGATCCGGTTTTTGTGCTGCCAGGCAAGCGAGCACCAGTTCGGCGGTTTCCGCTGCGGTCACCCAGGGCTCGTCGTGCACGCAGCGACAGCCCATGCCCGGGGACACGAATTCGCTCCAGCGCGCATACAGCCGGGCCCGCCCGGTTTCCGGTGACAGAACGCCGGCCAGAACCGGGTAATACCAGTCCATCGCGTAGCGGCGGCGATCGGTCCCGAAACGGTCAAAGCGGGCATCATTTTCCCGCAAGACGGCCCCGATGGCTTGCCGGGCGACGACCCAGTCATTACGCGTCTCGCCCATCGCCGCGGCAATGATCAGGGCGCATTCAAGCGCCTTGTAGAGGCTGGCATTGCCGGCCCGCAGGCTATCGATCTCGGACAGATTTTCATGCGCTTCACGGGCGCGCCAGACGATATCGCCATGTTCCCCCTGGTGGGCGAGGACAAAATCCATGGCGCGTGACAGCATCGGCCAGTAGCGGGGAAGCTGATCCAGGGCGTTCAGGGCCAGCAGGCTGCGCAAGACGGTGACTGCGACATAGCCGGTGAAATTGGTGTCGCGCGCAGTGTCCGGCGTGCCCGGGACCAGGCGTCGATTGGCGTCGTCCAGCGGCACGGACGCACCGAGATCGCCAGTGAAGCCGCCATCGGCCTCCTGCCACGCAATGAAGACATCCAGGGCCTTGAGCGTGGTTTCGCGGCGGCCGGCGATGGCGAGGGCCATGGCGCTTTCCCCGTGATTCCAGGCATCCCAGATGCCGGCCTCGACCCAGGGGATGGAGCCATCAGCGCGTTGCAGCCGCTCGATCCAGTCGGCACAGCCCCGGATGTCGACCAGATCGCTCATCTAGGCGCTCTTGCGGAAATACATGACCACGGACTTGCCCATGACCGGGTTCAGGAGCCATTCCATCGCCCGTGTCAGCCACGGGCGCTGCAGCAGGTCCCATTCCAGGAATTTGCGGTAGGTGCGGACCAGTCCGGAAGTCTCGCGGCTGTCCCACAGCGCGCATTGCAGCCACCAATAGGGGCTGTGCAGGCCATGGGCCCAGTGCCGGGCGAAGCGGGCAAAGCCCTGGCTCTCCACGGCGTTCTTCAGGGCGCTCGAACGGAAGATACGGACATGGCCGCCCGGCGTGTTCTGATAACCCTCCGACAGCGCCCAGCAAATCTTTTCAGGCCAGTAGCGCGGTACTGAGGCGGCAAACAGTCCGCCCGGTTTGAGGATGCGGGAGATCTCTTCCAGCACCTTGTCCGGATCAGGGACGTGTTCGAGCACTTCAGAGCAGATCACCCGGTCAAAACTGTTGTCCGCGAAGGGCAGGCGGCCCGCATCGCCGGCGGTGGCGTAGGCGCCGCGCTGTTCGGAAGCTTCGGCCGGAGGCGGGAGTTCGAAAAACCCGTCCCAGGCCAGTTTGACCTCTTCCTGCGACAGGTCGAGGCCGACCACTTCGACGGGAACCTCGTTCCAGTAGAGCGCATGCATATGGCGTCCGCGGCCGCAGCCGAGGTCGAGCACGCGCATGCCCGGCTCCAGGGCCAGGTCTTCAATGCGGATGGTGACCATCATGGCGTTTGTCCTCGTTCAGCCAGGGCTTCGGTATAGAGCCGGCTCGCCGCCAGGGCATGACCGCGCCACTGGAAAGCGTCGACGGCACGCCGGCTGGCGGCTTCACCCATCGCGCGGGCGGCACTCGGGTCATCCAGCAATTGCGCGAGATTGCGCGCCATCGCATCCGCATCGCCCACCGGCGAGACCAGCCCGGTCTCCCCGACGACTTCGGGCAAGGCCCCGCCATCACTGGCGGCGACGGCCGCACCGCAGGCCATCGCCTCGGCCGCAGGGAAACCAAAGCCTTCAAAACGGGCCGGGCAAGCCACGATGTGGGCGCGGCAATAGAGTTGTGCGATTTCCTCGCGCGTCAGTCCGGATGAGGAGGTGACCCGGTCGGCCAGGCCCAGCTTGGACAGAGCCCGCTTGGCCGGGCCGTCGCGCAGCTTGCCGACGATGTGCAGGCGGGCCTGCGGGTATTCCGGGGCGATCTTGGCGAGTGCTTCGATCAGCACATCCAGTCCCTTGATCGGCGCATCCGCGCTGGCGGTGGTCACGATCAGGCCGGTTTCCCGCTCGACCGAGGGGGCGGGATGGAAGATGTCATGGTCGAGACCGTTGAAGGCCACACGGACCTTGTCCGTTTCGACCCCGTAACGTTCGGCATGGCTGTCACGCGCCGCTCCGGATACGGCAAGCAGGCGGGGCAAGGCGCGGGCAGTCTTCGCCTGCATCCCGACGAAGTGATACCAGCGCCGGGTCAGGGCCCGCTGCCACCATTTCTGGCCCGCCGCCACGGCAAAGTCGCGATCAATGGCGATCGGGTGGTGCAGGGTGGTGATGACGGGCAGGTGCTGGTCGATGCGCAAGAAGGGCGTTGCCAGTGTCTGGTTGTCATGGATGACATCGAAGCGGTGGCCCTCGGTGCGCAGGAAGCGCTCGAGCCGGCGGGCGAAGGCGTAAAGCTCGCCGAACGCACCGGAATTGTGCGACAGCCATTCCGACAGATCGGCCCAGGAGCCAAGATGCCTCGGTCGCAGGGCGAGAAAGGCATTGTCTTCCGCGAACAGGTCCAGCGAGGGCAGCTCGATCAGCTCAACCCCCTCGGGCAATTCCGGATAGGGCGGGCCCGAGGCGACAGTGACGTGATGGCCCAGTTCGCTCAGCGCGGTCACCAGTTCACGGATATAGACGCCCTGGCCGCCGACATGGGGGTGCGAACGATAACCGGTCACCAAAACGCGCAAGTGGCGCACGGTTTCCGGCAGCCGCGTGTCATCGGGGCTTGCAGAAAGCAGAGGATTTCGGTCCATGGGCTGGTCCCGCCAAGAAAGCTTGGCGGAAACTAACCAAGTGAACACTGTTCGCCAAGCGCCAAGACTGTGCTCTAACCGCACCGCATACAGGCATGGCGATCGCGAAAGGCCTTCAATGTCCACCGCAGCTCCGGTTCGATTTGCGGCCTATTACGGGGCCTTCTATCTCACTTTCGGGGCCTTCCTGCCCTACTTCCCGAAATGGCTGGAAGGGCGCGAGCTGTCGGCGGAATCGATCGGGCTGATCGTGGCGGCCGGGCTGGCCGGGCGGACACTGGTCTCGCCGCTGGGGGCACGCTGGGCCGATCAGGCCCGCCGCCGGCGCAGCCCGATCCTCGCCTTCGCCATCCTGTCCCTGCTTGTGTTTGCCCTGCACACGCCGCAGTGGGGCGCGCCGGTGCTGGCGCTGCTGTCTTTCCTGTCCGGTGCGGTTCTGTTCGGCCAGATCCCGCTGATCGATGCCTTTGCCATGCGCGCTGCCTCCCGGGAGGGCTTTGCCTTCGGGCCGGTCCGCGCGGTTGGGTCAGCGCTCTTCATCGTCTCCAATTTCGTTGCCGGTGCCATGATCAACGCCGCTGGCAGCGAGAGCGTGCTCTACTGGATGATCTTCGGCACGGCGCTGGTTACGCTGGCGGCGGCTTTCCTGCCGGCCGGGGAACAGGAAGAGCATGACCGCTCCGCCGGTGCGGACTGGGTCCGGATCGGCCGCCTGATCTACGGGCCCTTCGGTCTCGCCCTGGCTGCCTCGGCCCTCGTGCAGGGCGCGCATGGCTTTTACTACGCTTTCTCTGCCGTCGCCTGGACGGCCCAGGGGCATAATGAGGTGCTGATCGGGGCGCTGTGGTCGACCGGTGTGGCCATCGAGATCGTCTTTTTATGGCTGTCCGGACGCGGGCTGCTCGGCCGGATGTCACCGGCCATGCTGCTCGGAGTGGGCGCTGCCGCGTCCATTCTCCGCTGGGGGCTGACAGCCCTGGCGCCGCCGCTCTGGGCCCTGTTTGCGCTACAGCTTTTGCACGCCCTGACGTTCGCGGCCACCTATGTCGGCTTCCTGCGTTATGCGGTGCAATCCGTTCCTGATCGCTATGCGGCCACGGCGCAGGCGATCAACTCGGCCCTGTCTGGCGGTATCGTCATGGCGGCAGCCTCTGCGGTGTCGGGATACTTCTTTGCCCGCATCGGTGTCGGCGGTTTCGCCATCATGATCGTGCCCGCACTGCTCGGCCTGATCGCAGCGATTGCACTTTGGCGCGTTTCGCCACTAACGCCTGCGGAAAAAATCGAGTAGGGTCAGGCCTATGAGGGGAAAGTCTGCATCTTCTGTCACCGCGGCGGGGGTGGTTTTGCGTGCCGAAGGCTCCAAGACCATCGTTGAGCTGCATGGCGACTGGACGGTTGAAACCGTCGGGCGCATGGATGCGACCCTGCGCGACGTCGAGGAAAGCGTTGCTCCGGGCGATATCGTGATCGACCTGAGTGATCTCGGCCTGATCGACACTGCTGGGGCCTATATCATCGGCCGGGTGACCCGGCGCTGCTCTCAACCCGATGGCGACTTTCACTTCATTGGTGAACACCCCACGGCCCGGCGCCTGATCGAGGAAGTCCGCGCGCGCACCACGATTTGCGCCCAGGAAGAGGAAGCCGGCTACGGCTTCATGCAGGCCCTGTCGCGTATCGGCGCCGGCATCGAAGCGGTGATGCGCGAGGCGCTCGATACCTTTGCCTTTCTCGGCAAGACCATCATCACTGGCTTTCGCACGCTGGCCAACCCGCAGCGCCTGCGCCTGACGCCGACGATCTGGGCGATGGAAGAGGTTGGCGTCAACGCCATGCCGATCATCGCCGTCTTGTCCTTCTTTATCGGGGCCGTAGTCGCCTATATGGGTGCTAACCTGCTGCAGACGCTGGGCTTCTCGGTCTTCACCGTCGAGCTGGTCGGTATCGCGGTCTTGCGTGAATTCGGTGTGCTGATTACCGCCATCATGCTGGCTGGCCGATCCGATTCCGCTTTCACGGCGCAGATCGGCTCGATGAAAATGCAGCAGGAGATCGATGCCATGCGGGTGTTGGGTCTCGATCCGTTCGAGGCCCTGGTCCTGCCGCGTGTGATTGCCTGTGTGCTGATGGCGCCGCTCCTGACTTTCGGAGCCATGATCGCCGGCATTTTCGGCGGCATGATTGTCGCCTGGAGCGCGCAGGATATTTCGCCGACCCTGTTTATCGCCCGCTTCCATCAGGAATTGCCCTGGGATCACTTCCTGGTCGGCATGTCCAAGGCGCCGGTCTTCGGCCTGGTCGTCGCCATTATCGGCTGCCGTCAGGGCATGATGGTATCCGGCGATGTGGAATCGCTCGGCCGCCGCGTGACCGCGTCAGTGGTGCAGTCGATCTTTGCGGTGATCGTGCTCGAGGCCATGTTCGCGATGATGTATCTGGAGCTCGGGATATGAGCGAGGATATCCTCATCTCCGTGCGCGGACTGCGCACCGCCTTCGGCCGCCATGTCGTGCACGAGAATCTCGACCTGGATATCCGCCGGGGCGAGATCATGGGCCTGGTTGGCGGCTCGGGTACCGGCAAGACCGTACTGCTCAACAGCATTCTAGGCCTCAAGGAGCCCGATGGCGGGGATATCCTGTTCAATGGTCGCCGCTTCTCACAAATGAGCGCACTCGAGCGTCTCAAGGTCAATTCCCGCTGGGGCGTGCTGTTCCAGAACGGGGCCCTGTTCACCTCGCTGACGGTGCTGGAAAACGTCATGGCGCCGCTGCGGGAGCACGTCGACATGCCGCCCGCCTTGATGGAAGAGATTGCGAGCATGAAGATCGGCCTGTCCGGTCTGGCGCCCGATGTCGGCGATCGCTATCCGTCCGAGCTGTCCGGCGGGATGCGCAAGCGTGTAGCCCTGGCCCGGGCGCTGGCTCTCGACCCGGAAATCCTGTTCTTGGATGAGCCGACTGCCGGTCTTGATCCGATCGGTGCTGCCGCCTTCGACAGCCTTATTCTTGAATTATCCCAGGCCCTGGGCCTGACGGTTTTGATGATCACCCACGATCTCGACAGTCTTCATGCCATTTGCGACCGCGTGGCGGTTCTGGCAGACAAACGCGTGGCCGCGGTTGCACCGATCGAGGCCCTGTTGCGTAATCCGCATCCATGGATCCAGGAATACTTCCATGGTCCGCGCGGTCGCGCAGCACTGGCGGGGAAAGAGAGCTAGACGATGGAAACGAAAGCGCACCACGCCCTGGTGGGGCTCTTCACCGTGATCCTTGTGGTCGCGGGCGTGTTCTTCTCGCTTTGGATGGCGAAAGTCTCCTTCGACGAGGAGTACGCCATGTACGACATTGTGTTCGATGGCCCTGTCCGCGGCCTGCGCGAAAGCGCCGAGGTCCGGTTCAACGGTATCCAGGTCGGCGAGGTGACCGAGCTGGGTCTGGACGAACAAAGTCGCGTGGTCGCCCGGGTCCAGGTGCTGGCCCAGACGCCGGTGCGGATCGACAGTTTTGCCCAGCTCGAACCCCAGGGTCTGACGGGCTTGTCCTACATCCTGATTTCCGGCGGTTCACCGGATGCCCAGCGCCTGCAGAGCCCGGCCAATCGCCCGCCGCCGCGGATCTTTGCACGCCGGGCCCAGCTGGAAGGGCTGGTGGAGGGCTCCGAGGACGTGCTTGATGCCGCCCAGATCGCACTCTTCCGCCTGTCTGAACTGCTCAATGAGGACAATATCGAAGAGGTCTCGCAGACCTTGACCAATCTGCGCGAGATCACGGATCGCCTGAGCGAGGAAGACGCGCTGATTGCCGATGCCCGCGATGCCATCCAGCGCATCGACACGGCTGCATCCGATATCTCGGTGGCGGCGCAGTCGCTGCAGCAATTCTCTGTCTCGGCCGAGAACTTCCTGATCGATGACCTCACCCCGGCCGTAAACGAAACCACGCTGGCGGCCATGGCGGTCAACCAGGCGGCGGTGGATACCGACTATCTGGTGCGCTCCGTGACCCCGGCGGTAGAGAATTTTGCCGATAATGGTCTTGAGAATATCACCCGCTCGGCGGCGAACCTGCAGCGTCTGACCGAGGCGCTGGAACGCATTGCCAGCGAAATCGAAAACAATCCGGGTCAGTTCATCGCCGGCACGCCGCGCGAACAGGTGGAGGTTCCGCAATGACCGTATCGACGATCAAAGGCCTGGCGCTCGCCGGGCTCAGCGCCCTGGCCCTGACGGGCTGTGTCTCCTTGCTGCCGGAAACCGAGCCGGTGGCGGTCTATCGCCTGTCCAGCCCCGAGCCGCGGCAGGCTGATGGCGAGGTAGACCGGGTCATTGTCGAGATCGAGCGCCCGATGGCGCCGGCGGGTCTCGATGGTGACGAGATTGCGATCCAGGTCAGCGATCAGCACCTGGCCTATATGGCGGGCGCGCGCTGGATCTCTCCGGCCCCGAGCCTGATCCAGAACCTCGTTATCGACACTTTCCATTCCGACGATACCGGCATTGATCCGGTGCGCCCGGCGGATGCCGTGCGGGGGGAATATGAGCTCCGCCTCGATCTGCGCGAGTTCGAGGCTGCCTATGACCAGGGTGCCAATGCGGCTCCGGTCGTGCGTGTGCGCATCGCTGCCCGCCTGATCCGGGAGAGCGGCCGTGAGTTCGTCGGGTCGCAGGTCTTTTCAGCGGAGGTGCGGGCGCGGGAGAACCGGGCGGGCGCCATTATTGACGCGTTCAACGCCGCCTCGAGCCAGGCCGTGGACGACCTGGCGCGCTGGACAGCGGACCGTACCGGCTAGGCTCTAGTCTTTCTTTTCATCCGCATTGGCCGCACGCGGCTGGCCATCCTGGTCCTCCGGCATGGAGGAGAGGAGGTCCTTCCAGCGCCAGCCCGGCTCGCTGCGGCGACCGACCCGCGGGCTTGCGGGGGCAGCTGACGGTTTGGGCGCGTCGCGTTCCGGGAAACCGACCGGCGTCTCTGCTGCCGCGCGGTCTTCATCCGGGACCCCGGTCAAGCCGGTCTTCATCTCGTCCCGGCTTGGTGCGTCGGCCGGGCCGAGGGCGGCATCAGCGTCCAGACTGCCGCTCTCCGGTGCACGGTTCCGGCGCGGCAGCGGCGAGGGGACTTCATTGAGGCCGAGATCGGGAACCCGGCGTCCGCCAGCGACCGAGCCCATGCGCAGCATGAAGTCGCTCAGCAATTCGTAGTTCTGGCGAATGCGGGCCTGGAAGGCCGCGTCGATTTCCTGCGCCTCCTCGGCGGCCGCCAGGGCTGCGGCATTGAGACCTTCCAGTCCACGGCGCAGGGCGTCGGCGGCTTCCTGGGCCCGCGAGCGGGCCAGTTCCGGCATCTCGCCCAAGCGCTCTGTCATGCTGTCGATCTGGCGTTCCACGGTCTGGGTTTCGGCCCGGGCAGAAGCCAGCACGGCTTCCAGACGGCGGCGCACAGATTCAGCGGCATCATCAGCGGCCTGGGAGGCTTTCGCGGTCAGCTTCTCGGCCTCGGCCATGCGTTGTTCGAAGGCGAGGTCGGAGCGCTGGGCGGCCTCATAGGCAGCCTCATTGGTCTGCTGGACCTTGTCGGCAACCCGGTCAGCCTGGGCCTCCACAGCGGCGATCGCTGCGTCAGACACGGTCTTGGCTTCCTGTGCGGCAGCGACCAGGCGAGCCAGAGCGGTTTCATGCTCGCGCGCGGCGTGATCGGTTTCGCGGCGGACATGACCGGCCAGATCGCGCGATCGCGTCAGGGCATCGTCGATCGCGTCCTTGAAGGCGCTGGCCCCGTCCGTGGTCGCGTTGCTCAAGGCTTCAGCGCCGTCGCGGGCGGCCGTGACCATGACGTCCAGCTCTGCGCGATGGAAGTCCAGCGCAGCGGCGATCTTCTCCTGCTCCTGGCGCAGGGCTTCGCCGGTCTCACCCAGCTTGAGCTTGTGTGCGTCATAGGCCGCGTCGAGATCGGACGCGCCGGTCTTCAGCGCATCGGCCAGATCACGCAGATGCTCGATACGGTCGGTGATCCGGGCGGACACCACCTGGCCGCGTTCGGCCATGGAGGCGCTGGCATCATTGAGCGTATCGACCGTGGCCAGAAGCCGTTTCTCGGTATCATTGGCCTGGCTGGCGGCGAGTTCGGCGGCCGCTGCCACCATTTTCGACTGGTCGGAGATCGCAGCGGCAATCAGGGCTGCCTTGTCATCGAGGCTTTCGGACACTTCGCTCAGGCGCAAACGCTCCTTGCGCAGGCCGGACAGCAGGGTCTCGGTGCGTTCATGGGCGTCACCGGCTGAGTGTTCCAGGGTCTCGGCGTGGTGGCTGATGACTTCTTCCATGGCGGCCAGCCGGGCCAGGGCACTATCCATGCTGTCATTGATACGCTCAACCTCGCCCGAGACGGCATCGGCCAGGGTGCGGATCTGCTGCCCGGCATGAGTCGCGGGTTGGGCCAGCCGGGTGATCGCAGCCTCGACCCGGTCAGTATTGCGCGCATTGCGGACAATTTCCCGCGCCAGCAGGCCGCACATCGCGAACAGCAGAGCCGGGGTCAGGGCAAAGACGGCGAGACCGGTGAGCTGGCCGAAGCCGAAACGGGTCAGGCTCTCCAGCGAGGTGATGCCGAGATAGCCCATCAGGAAGGCGCCGGCTGCACCAATCCACAACAGAGCGAAAATATTGCCAGTCCAAACCAGCCAGGCACCGGATCGATCGGCTTGCCGGCGGCCGGGGGCACCTTCGTGCACCTCACCCGATTCGGCGGTCATCTGACTGCGCGGCGCTGCGGCGAGGGGGGCTTCGTGGCTCTCGGCGATCAGATCGACTTCAGCCAAAATGCTTGAATTCTCTTGCAGATTCTCGTTCATCTCGATGCTCTTTACAGGGCTCTGTCTGCCTGGGTGCGCGAATTCTTCAGCGCATCGTCCGGCGGGGCGATGTGTTAATCAAACTATAATGAACATACGCCCAAAGGCTCTGCTTAGACACAGATAATCTATGCAGAGGCTGGATTTGCAGCGGAAAATTGAAGCGATTCGACGCGATCAGCTGTCGTAGGACCGGGTATTCCTGACCAGAAGCAGCGTGTCACCGGCCGGCCGGATCAGCGCCGACGCATCGCAATCGCTGACGGCTTGCAGGCTGGTCTCGATGACGGCTGCGTCGTGGATCTGATAGGAGGCCGGCTGCAGATATCCGTCCGCCACATAGGCCACGGTTCCGTATTCGGCAGGCTGTTGCGGATCACAATCCACGGCAGGGGTATATTCGATGCCAACCAGTGACATCGCCAGAACCGCAAGCCATTCAATGAAGGCGGCGAGCAGGTCGGTCATTTTAGCTGTCCCTCTAAAAACACCAACGGCCTATTGGGTATGACGATAACCCTAGTAATATTCAATTCACGAAGCCGTTGAATTGCGTGAAAACTTCGTAAGAATAAGGCTGAAACAGGGCGATTTCGCCTCAAAGGAGAATTCCATGCCGGCTGCGCCCCGCGCGATGCGATTTGAAAGCCTCGACACGCTGCGGGGCTTTGCTGTCCTGGGCATTTTGATGGTCAATGTCCAGTATTTCGGCTTGCTCTGGCCGGCGACGGATTTTCCCTACATGCAGGGCGATTTCGAAGCGCCCGCCAATCAGTTCGCCTGGTGGTTCACCCAGACCTTTTTCGAGTTGAAATTCATCACGCTGTTTTCCGCTATGTTCGGGGCCGGGATCTGCCTGATGCTCGGCACCGGTGACGCGGCGCATAAACGCCATTGGCGCCGCATGTTGTGGCTGCTCTTCTTCGGCCTGATCCACGCCTACATCTTCTGGTATGGCGATATTCTCGTACCCTATGCCCTGGCCGGCATGGTGGTGGTGACGGCGCGCCGGATGACGACCGGAGGGTTGATGGCGCTGGGCCTTGGGCTCGTGGCCTTCACCGGATTGCTGATGGTGGGGGGCGAGGCGATCGGTGCCTTGCTCGGCGGTACCACGACCGGCGCTGAGGCGCTGGGTTTCACCCCGGAGCGTGTCGCTGAGCTGACCGCCCTTTATCAGGCGGGTTTTGTCGATCGACTGCCCTATAATATGGCCACCACCGCGATTTTTGAACTGGTCCAGCTGGTGACGTTCTCGGGGCGCATCGCCGGCATGATGTTGATCGGCATGGCCGCCTTCCGCGCCGGTTTCCTCACCCTGGGCTGGTCGGCCAAGCGCTATGGCTGGTGTGCCGCGATTTGCATTCCGGTCGGTGTCGGCATGTCCGGCTGGCAGGCCTGGTACCTTCTCGCCAACGACTTCTCCACCTTGATCTCCTGGCAGGCGGCTGCCGCGCAATATGTCGGCTCGATGATCCTGGCCTTTGGCTATGCTTCCCTGATCATGCTGATCTGCCAGCAGGTCTGGTTCAGGCCGGTGACCACGGTGCTGGCCGCGACCGGCAAGATGGCTTTCACCAATTATCTCAGCCAGACGCTGATCATGACGTTTATCTTCGTCGGCTTCCCCGGTCTGGGCCTGTTTGGCCAGGTCGATCGCTCGATCATGGTGCTGATGGTGATCGGCGTCTGGGCGCTGCAGCTGGCCTGGTCACCGCTCTGGCTCAGCCATTTCCGCTTCGGCCCGATGGAATGGGCCTGGCGATCGCTGACCTATGGCAAGGCGCAGCCGTTTTTCCGCAAGTCCGAGCCGCCGGCCGATCAGCCCGCGTCGGGCTGATTTTCCGGCAGCGCTTGTTCAAACTCCGGCAGGGCGCGAGCCGCTGCGTCCGCGGCCACCAGGGTCGGACAGTTTGACAGATCGGTGTCCCAGCGTCGCGCATTATACATTTGCGGCACCAGATAGACCTCGCTCATGCCCGGCTTGTCGCCGAACAGGAAGGGCGTTGAGCGCTGATGGGCTGCGACCATGCGCTCCAGCGCTTCCAGCCCCGATTGGGTCCAGCGCTGGGCCCAGGCTTTCATGCCGTCAAACCCGGTCCCCTCGAGTGCAGCCGCCGCTTTGAGGATGCGCAGATTTTGCACCGGATGAATGTCGCAGGCGATCACAGAGGTCCAACCGCGCACCAGGCAGCGGGCCTCGGTGTCGGAGGGAAGTAATGCCGGTTGCGGCCAGGTTTCCTCGATCCATTCCAGAATAGCCGGTGACTGGACCAGGCGCTTGTCGCCATGCTCGAGCAAGGGCACCAGGCCTTGCGGCTGTTTGGCCAGCCAGGCCTCACCCGTCTGCTCGCCATCCTTCAGATTGATCGAGACCTGGTCATAGGCCTGACCCTTCAGGTTCAGAGCGATGCGCAGGCGGTAGGCCGCGCTCGAGCGCCAGTATCCGTAAAGCGTCAGCGGCATGTTCAGGCTCCGGTCAGTGTGAAATCGAGATCGGGCAGGCCGGCGATGCGGGCTGCCACCGTGTCGCCTGGCGAAATGGCGGCGACACCGGCTGGTGTTCCCGAGAAAATCAGATCGCCTTCCGCCAGGTCGAAATAGCGCGACAGGGCCGTAATGAGCTCGGCTGGAGGCAGGATCATCTGGTTGAGGTCACCGCTCTGGCGGTTGTCCCCGTTGACCGACAGGCTGATCGCGCCGTCCGAAGGTGCCGGGCCGAGGCGCAGCGCGCCGACCGGTGCAGAGGCGGTAAAGGCCTTGCCGATCTCCCATGGGGCCCGCTTGTCCTTCATCTGGCCTTGCAGGTCGCGCCGGGTCAGGTCCACCCCGGTGCCGGCCGCCACGATCTCAGCGCCCGGACCCAGGGCCAGGACCATCTCGACCTCATGGTGCAGGTCTGAGGTTTGCGACGGGTAGGGCACGCTCGATCCGGTGATGATGCTGTGCGCCGGCTTCATGAAGAAAATGGGCTCGGGCGCGGCACCCATTTCGGCGGCATGGTCGGCATAATTGCGGCCAATGCAGAAGATCCGGTTGACCGGAAACACACGGCTGTCGCCAGCGATGGGAAGCCGCGGAGCGGGGCGGGGAGGAAAGAGATCGGTCATGGCCCTGCCTTAACCTGCACCGCGGTCTGCGTCGAGGCGCAGACAGGTGCTTGTTGTGTTCCGGCCAACCCGGCAAGCTGCAGCCATGAGCACGGATACACCCCTACGTCTGCACGACTATCTGCCCTACCGGCTGGCGCTGGCTTCGCACCGGGTCAGCCGCATGGTCGGGCGCGCCTATCGCGCCCGCTTCGGCCTGTCGATCCCGGAATGGCGGGTCATCGCCATTCTCGGAGAGGACCGCGAAGCCACCGCCCAGGGACTGGGGGATGCGGCCGGTCTGGACAAGGTGTCGGTGAGCCGTGCGGTGCGGGCGCTGGTTGATCGCGGCCTGGTCGAGAAACGTCCGCATGGCCGGGACAGGCGCTCCTCGCTGCTGCGGCTGACGGCAGATGGCGAGGCGGTCTATGCTGATGTCGCGCCGGCCGCGCTTGAAGCCGAGGCGGCTTTGCTGGCCGGGTTGAGCGATGAGGAGGCACAGGTGCTGGCGGCGCTGCTTGACCGCGTCCGCGCGCGGGCTCAGGCCCTGCTGGACAATACGGCCGCTTCGGCGGATTGACGCGCCCGCAATTGTCCCTGGATTCGCCCCGACACCACCATGGACAGGGCGACAGCGAGGGCGAAGACGAACAGGCCCGGCAAGGGCGCGGCGCCGAATACGAAATTGCCCCGCACGGTGAGGACCAGAAGCGCGATCACCAGCACGTCGGCCATGGACCACTTCCCGAGCAGTTCCAGCAATCGAACCTGGCCAGGGCTCGGGGGTGCGCCCTTGCGGAATTGCAGGCGCCACATCCAGATCAGCTTGATGGCTGGAAAGACCAGCGAGAAGACCCAGATAATCGCGGCGAGGAGGTATTCCTCTGCCTCGAGCAGGGCGAGCCCGAAGCCGGCGATCGAGTGCTCGCCGCGCCAGAGCCAGACATGCGTGGTTTCAACGGCCGGCAGAAGCAGTCCCAATGGAAAGAGCACGCTGGTCAAAAGCAGCAGGGCACTGGTCATCTGACCGCGTTTTTCATCCGCCAAGGCTCGCATACGCACCGGGTCCTGAATTTTTTCTCCTGCTGATTGCATAAGCCGCCGCGATCTGGGCGGAAAAGCGGCAGACGCTTCAGCTGGTCCCAAAAGGCCACTAACCCGTTTACTTTAAAGCGAAAAATAGGAAGCGCATTCGGCTTTTGAATTTCGTATTTGAATCCCGCCGCTTAGCAGGTTCTGAAATATGCATATTTTCGGTAATATCGCATTATCTCGGTGAAAGTTAGGGTTAATCATCCCTCGCTACCCCCTTGTGTAACGCGGGTCTGAACAGCCCGTCGTGCCTCGGAACAAGGGATACATCGATGCGCAATTTTCTCCTGCCGGTAGCGGCGGGGCTGCTGATGGCCGCCCCGGCGGCTGCGGAAACGACCACGCGGGACCTCGAGGTCATCGGTCGGGCCCTCGGATTTGTTGAGAACCAAAGCGGTAGCGAGCGCGTGCTGGCTATCATTCATGATGCGGCCAGTGCCGGCGAAGCAGAGGCCCTGCTGGCCTCGCTGGGCGGCGGGCTTCGTGCCGGGCGTGTCACGCTCACCGGACGCCTGGTCAACAGCGCCGATCTCTCCGGCCTTGATGGCGCCCACGCAGCGGTCCTGCTCGGATCGGTCGCCGGCAATGCCTCGGTCGCCCAAGCGGTGAACGCGGCCGGCATTCTGTCCGTGTCCAGCGATATGGGCTGTGTCGAGACGCAAGGATGCGTGATGGGTGTGCAGAGCGCACCCTCGGTTCGCATCGTGGTCAACCGTGCCAATGCCGGTGCCGCTTCCGTCTCCTTCGCGGCGGCTTTCGCCATGATGATTGAAGAAATCTAGGCCAATTCAGGTGTCTAAGGATATCAAAATGAAAACGCGTTTCCTCCTGATGTCTGCGACTGCCGTTTCGGCTGCCGCAGTTTTGTCTTTGCCTGCCATCGGGCAATCCCTCGACTACAACGCCATGAGCGGTCTGTTCGGTGAAGCGGTCACAGCGGGCGCCACGGGTGCGCCGCAGCGTTCCTCCGACGTGCCGGCGACGATGATCATCATCACCCGCGACGATATCGACCGGTCCCCGGAATTCGATATTCCCGGTCTGCTGCGCCACTATGCCGGTGTTGGCCATAACCGTTTCAGCTTCGGCGACAGCCAGGTTGCCATCCGCGGTGAGGCTTCAGGTTACATGCCGCGCCTTCTGGTCCTGGTGAACGGCCGTGAGGTCTATCTCGACAGTTATGGCTACACCGCCTGGTCGACGCTTCCCGTTCAGATGGAGGAGATCCAGCAGATCGAGGTGGTGAAAGGCCCGCAATCGGCGCTTTATGGCTTCAATGCCGTGTCGGGTGTCGTCAACATCATCACGCGCAATCCGGACTTCGAGAGCTGGGTCACCGCACGCGCCAATATTGGCAATGGCGGCTATGACGATGTCGCGTTCACTGCAGGCCGCAGCTTCGGTGACCGGGCCTCGGTGCGCTTCTCCTACGGTAATGCCGGCGCAGAAGAGTTCGAGCCGCTCGCCAGCAATACCTTTGCCGTTTCGCTCGCGGATGGTGATTACAGCCGTGAGACGGCGTCGCTGGAAGGCCGCTTCCAGATCACCGACAATGTCCGCCTGATTGCCGAGGCCACGACGTCCGAGGTCCAGCTCCAGGAGCTGACCAGCATCTATTACACCACCCGGTCGCTGTATGAGCTCAACTCCTACAAGATCGATGTGGAAGCGGATACGGACTTCGGCTTCTGGACTTTCTCCGGTTATCGCAATGAGACCGAGATTGCCTATGATTTCGGTCCGTCCAGCAATGAGTTGACGACTTTCCGGGCCCAGAACCTGTTCAAGCTCGGCACCAATGACACGATCCGGCTCACCGCAGAATATCGCGAAGGGACAACAATCTCCTTCCCCGATCCGGGCAATGGCGGTTTCGGCTACGAGACCACGGCCTTCTCGGCAATGTGGAACCATCGTTTCTCCAGCGCGGTGGACCTGACCCTCGCGGGCCGGTTCGACAGCGTCGACTGGAGCCGTGACGGCGATCCGAACCCGGCCTTGTATATCTTCACGCAGGACGATTACGACGTGTCCTTCGAGGAGTTTTCCTACAACGCGGCCCTGGTCTGGCGTCCGCAGAGCGGCGGGGCTGTCCGCTTCTCGGCAAGCCAGGGTGTTCAGGCGCCCTCGATGTTCGATATCGGTTTCACCCTCTTCACGACGACGACACCGATCCCGCTGGCCATTACCGGCAACCCGAATATCGAAACCTCGATCGTCCGGGCCTATGAGGTCGCCTATGACCGTGCGCTCAGCCCGACGGTTGATATGCGCGCCGCGATCTTTACCCAGGAGACCAGTGATGTCCGCGGCACTTTCGGGGCCTTCCCGGATATTCTGCCGCCGAATGCGCCGCTGCCGGTCCTGCTGTTCAATAACCGCGGTGACACCCAGACCACGGGCGCCGAGTTCAGCCTGATGGGCGATCCGGAAGGCGGTTGGCATTGGGGTGTGAACTACACCTATCAGCGCGTGGACGATGACCTCGCCCCGTTCGGCCTCTTCACGGCGCTGGATTTTGAAAGCGCGACGCCGGAGCACCTGGTCAATGCACAGATCGGCTGGGCCGGTGAGCGCTTCACCGCCGATGCCTTCTTCAACTATGTGTCGGCAACGACCAGCCCGTTCCAGCCGGAATTCGGCACGCTGACGCGCTTTGATCTTGATGCTGCGATCGCCGCGTCCTTCCGGGCCGGCTTCCGCGTCAACGATAATGTCAACGTGTCGCTCAACGCACAGAACGCCAATTTCGGCAGCGGTGAGATCGCCAATGTGAACTACCAGCCCGCATCGCGGACCTGGCTGCAGCTGTCCACTAGCTTCTAAGTGGGGCCGGGATGATGTCCCGCGGCATGCAGGCGCCGCGGGACATCGCCACGTCCGGCAGAGTTCGCCTGCAAGGGAGAGAGAGACATGGTCAAAGGAGTTTCATTATTCCGGCTGACGATCGCGCAATCCTTCGCGGTCGCGCCGATAATGGCAATTATAGCCCTCGCTGGCGTCGCCGGCCTTGGGGGCTGGTCGCTGAACTCGGCGTCCCAGACCCAGGTGCGCGTCGTATCGGAAATGGAAACCGGCGTTGCCTTGACGCAATTGCAGGCCGAGCTGGAAACGATCAATGCTGATGTGCTGCAGATCGTGACGCGCCAGGCCGCGGGCGAGACGCTTGATGTGATGGGCGAGTTCGAAGCGGTTGCCGTCAATGTCGACGCGGTATCGGCGCGCATTGAAGAATTGCGCGGCAGCCCGGTCCTGGATGGCCGCGGCGAGACGCTCGATGATGTGGTCGAGCAGTTGGGTCTGTACAAGGACGCGCTGGATTTTGTCGGGCAGATGCTCGAACTGGATTTTGCAAGCTCTGTCGCCTTCCTGGCGCCGTTTGACGGCGTCTTCAATCAGCTCAATGCCGATCTGACCGATATCGCCGCCCATGCCGCTGAACTGGCGCGCAATGATACGGCAGCGGCCCAGGCGGCTGCGCGCCGGTCGATCTTCACCTTTATCGGTGTGACGGTCATCGTGGGTATCGCGCTGCTTGCGATTTCCTTCCTCTACGGGCGCCGCACGGCCCGTTCGGTCCGCCGCATTGCGCAGGCGACCGAGACTCTGGCCAATGGTGATTATGATCTCGATATCGCGGCGCTGGAGCGTCAGGACGAGCTGGGCGCTGTCGTCGACAGTCTCAAGCGCTTCCGCGAGAACGCCATGCGGGCCGAAGCGCTGGAAAGCGAACAGCGCGAACAGGCCGCGGCCGATGCAGCGCGGGCCGAGCGCGTCAATGCGCTGGCCGAAGGTTTCGACCGTGATGTCATGACGCTGCTGGGCGAGGTCGCGGAGGCGTGCTCCTCCATGTCGGCCATCTCGGAACAGCTGTCCCAGTCGGCGGCCGAGGGGTCGCAGAAAAGTGGCGAGATGGCGGATGCCGCCTCTGAAGCCTCGAGCAATGTCGAATCCGTTGCTGCGGCGGCGGAAGAGCTGACGGCATCGATCCAGGAGGTCACCACCCAGATCCAGGGCTCGTCCGATATGGCGAGCCGCGCTGACGAGCGCACGCGCTCGGTCAAGCAGGTGGTCGAGAATCTCGGCAACGCCGCCCAGGAAATCGGGCATGTGGTCGAGCTGATCAACGACATTTCCGAACAGACCAACCTGCTGGCGCTCAATGCCACCATCGAGGCGGCACGGGCCGGTGAGGCGGGCAAGGGCTTTGCGGTTGTTGCATCCGAGGTCAAGACCCTGGCCGCCCAGACGGCCAATGCCACCGAAGACATCCGCGATCAGATCCAGTCGATCCAGGATGCCGCCCAAGGCTCGTCACGCTCGATCGGTGAAGTCACGGACGCCGTCGGCGAGATTTCCCGGGCAGCCTCCGCGATTGCGGCAGCAGCGGAACAGCAAAGCGCCTCGACGCGTGAGATTTCCGCCTCGGTCGCCCACGCGGCGACCAGCGCCCGCTCGGTCACCGACAATGTCGACATGGTGTCGCGTTCGGCCAGCCAGACCGGCGAAGCCTCGCTCGACGTACTCGCGGCGGTTAAAACGGTGACGGAACGCACTGACCGCCTCAACCAGACTGTAGAGACCTTCCTCCAGGAGGTGCGCAAGGCCGGCTGACCTCTCTCCCAAGCCTTTGCCAACGCGCAGCATTGGGCGCCCGGATCCTCTCCCGATCCGGGCGCCTTTGTGTTCAGCGGAAGCCGTAATCCGAGGTCAGCTCGACCCAGCGCAGGGCATCGCGGCTATAGTCATTATCGACCAGCCGGTCTTCCAGCCGCTCACCGGTATAGCGGTCAAAACATTCTATGCGCAGCTGCTCGACCCGACGCGGCGATCCTGTCGGAGGCCGACCCATGAAGTCGCTGCGCCGGAAGGAATAGGCGCCGCTATCGCCAATCAGGAAGCGCCCGCGCAGATCGAATCCCCCGCGCGGTGAGCGCACCTCCATGGTGCAGCTCATCGTGCTGTCTTCATCGTAATAGCCGGCTTCAGGATCATCACCGGCCTCCGACAGAAGCGGCGGCAGATTGAAGCCGTCATCATAGAGCATCAGCTCCCAATTGCTGTCGCGGTAGTCGATGATGGCGCGAAAGCGGCCGGGCCTACGGGGCGCTTCGCAGCGATAATAATTCGGGAAGGCGGCACAGATACGGCCGCGTACACTCAGGTCGAGATCGCGATAGTCGGCGATGCAGAAATCATGCGACCGGTTACGATCGCAGAAACAGTCATAGCCATCGGGGTCCTGGCGGCAATTATAGCCGGAGCCGAACGGCCAGGACGGTTGTGTCCCGGTCATCAGGCTCGCTGCGAAAATGGCAGCCGTTACCGACATGCACTGACCCCACTCACTCTACACCCCGCCAGACGCCGCAGTCTCAGCAACGATCCGGGCCGTTCTGAGGCAGGCGCGCAAAACCATCGATCCTCGCGCGATTTTTTGAGGCCATTACCGGTGTTTGCCGGTCCCCCTGACCTCAGGCCTGACCGTCCGCCCGCTGGGCAGACCTGTTTATATGGCCTGCTCCAGCGGTCGCTGAAAAGGGTGAAAATCGAAGCTCAGGTCGATTTCGGGGTGATGCCGGCGAACCGGAGCGGGCTCAATAGCGGTGGTGGCGGCGCTGATAGCGGTCGAGATAGCGCACCAGCCGGCGCGAGCCGCGCTCGACATAGGTATAGCCGTGCCGGTCGGTACAAACGCGGACCGAGACCAGGGCCGGCTCACCGCGGAAGTGACCATATTGGCGCTCGCGCCAGCAGCGTGAGCGCTGATAGCGGCTGGGACCATAATAGCCGCGGCCATAACGGCCCCGGTCATAATAGCGATGCCGGTGACGGTAGCGGTCATAGCGCCGATGGCCACGATGGCCGTATTCATGGCGGTGGCGGCGATCATAATGACGGTCGCGATGACGATCGCGGCGGTCATAGCGCTGATGCCGGCGATGATCATGAATAGCGGCGTCACTGCTTACACTGGTCGCGACCGATGTGGTCGCAGAACTGCCCGCGGCGAGCGCGCTGCCACCGGTCAAAAGGCCGGCGCCAATGGCGAGACAGGCTGCTACGACAAGAGACTTCATCGACATCCTCCATTCCCCAAACAACACGATACACTAGAAATTCGCGCCTGACGGGAGAGTGAACGAAAAATTCACCTAGATGAGGATTTCGATGTCCGGTCTCAACATCTTAAGCGTGATGTTAAGGACCGCACGCTAGGTTTGCGTCATGGTTGCTGACTATAAATCCGACGCCTGCCCCTTCTTCGACCGGGCACATCTGATGCAATACACCGGTGAGGACGAGGCCCTGCAGCGCGAGCTGGTATCGCTGATGCTCGACCAGGCGCAGCGCTGTACCGGCATGATGGCGACGGCGCGCGAGCCGGCCGAGTGGCGCACGGCGGCGCATACACTCAAGGGGGCGGCCCGAGGGGTCGGCGCCTTTGCCCTCGGCGAGCTGTGTGATCAGGCTGAGGAACTACCGCAAATGGCTTGGGCCGGCGCGGCGGTGCAGATTACCCAATGCGTCGAGGAAACGCGTCAGGCCTTCGGCGCGCTGGCCGACTAGTCCCGGGTCTTGTCCCAGACGGTGAATTCATAAGCGATCGAACGTTCAACCAGCTCGCGCCAGACCGGCTCGGCGATCTCGGTCGACAGGCCGGTCTTTTCCGCTTCGGCCTTCACCTTGGAAATCACATCATTGATGCGCCACTCATCGCGGACCACATCGCGTGACGGCTTGATGCGCGCGGCGGCTTCCATATAGCGCGCCCGCACCGCGATCAGCGCGACCAGCTGACGGTCGAGCGCATCCACACCCTCGCGCACCTGCGCCATCGTCTCGCAGGCTTCCGGGGCCGTGATCTGTGCGGTTTCAGTGTCGCTCATCAACGCATCTCCAACTCGTCGGACGTGGTTATAGGGCGGAGCGGGCAGGGGCCCAAGAGGCGGACTGTCACAGGTTTCGCTCGTGCGGGACGGGCGAGGCCGGAAAACCGGTTGGCCTGGGCGCTGCCGGCGTTAGAGTGACGGCCAGTCCAGGGAGGTGTGAATGGCAGATCCGGTTGTGATCTATGGCGACAAGACCAGCGGCAATTGCCTCAAGGTGAAATGGACGGCCGAGCATCTTGGCCTCGCCTATGACTGGCATGACATCTCGGTGCTCAAGGGCGAGACCCGGACCGATGATTTCCTCGCCATCAACCCGGCTGGCCAGGTGCCGTGCCTGGTGCGCCCCGATGGCCGTATCCTGGCCCAGTCCAACGCCATCATCTTCCACCTCGCCGAGGGCTCGCCGCTGATCCCGGACGACCGCTTCGATATGGCGAAAATGCTCGAATGGATGTTCTGGGAGCAATACAGCCACGAGCCGTATATCGCCGTGCGCCGTTTCCGCATGGCCTATCAGGGATTGAGCGCGGAAGAGATCGACAGCGATCTCTACGCCAAGGGCCGCCGCGCCCTCGGTGTCCTGGAAATGCGCCTGCTGTCACGCGACTTCATCGTCGCCGACCAGCTCTCCCTCGCCGATGTGGCCCTGGTGGCCTACACCCGCGTGGCTGACGAAGGCGGGTTCGACCTCGACGAATTCCTCAATGTCCGCGCCTGGGTCAGCCGGGTCGAAAGCGAGATGGGCATTGATATGGATGAAGGGCGGTTCCACGCGCTAGGTTAGCGCGCCAGCTCCTTCATCGCCTCATCCACGCCTTCCAGCGTCAGGCCGAACATGCGGTCCGGGCCGATCAGGTCCTGGATGATACGGGTGGAGTGCGAATAGTCCCACCATTCTTCCGGCTGCGGGTTGAGCCAGATCAGGTGCGGCCAGGTGTCGGCGATGCGCTTGAGCCAGACTGATCCGGCTTCTTCATTCCAGTGCTCGACCGAGCCGCCGGCATGGGTGATTTCATAGGGCGCCATGGCGGCGTCGCCGACGATGATCACCTTCCAGTCATGCGGATATTTATGCATGATATCCAAGGTCTTCACCGTCTCGGCGCGACGCCGGAGATTGGATGTCCACAGCCCTTCATAGGGGCAGTTGTGGAAGTAGAAATATTCCAGATTCTTGAACGTTGAACGGGCAGCGGAGAACAGCTCCTCGCACATGTGGACGTACGGGTCCATCGAGCCGCCAATGTCGAACAGGACCATGACCTTGATGGCATTGCGCCGCTCCGGGCGCATGATGACGTCGAGCCAGCCCTGTTTTGCGGTGGCATCGATCGTCCCGCCGAGGTCAAGCTCGTCCAGCGCGCCGTCGCGGGCAAATTTGCGTAGCCGGCGCAGGGCGACCTTCAGATTGCGGGTGCCCAGCTCACGGTCACCGTCGAGATCCTTGTAGCGGCGCTCCTGCCAGACCTTCACGGCCTTCTTGTGCTGACTCTCCCCGCCAATGCGGACACCGGCCGGGTTATAGCCGGAGTGACCATAGGGGCTGGTGCCGCCGGTACCGATCCATTTCGAGCCGCCCTCATGGCGCTTTTCCTGCTCTTCCAGGCGCTGTTTCAGCGTTTCCATGAGCTCGTCGAAGGGCAGGGCCTTGAGCTCGGCCATCTCTTCTTCCGACAATTGCCGCTTGAGCATGGCTTCCAGCCAGTCCGGCGGAATTTCCTCCTCGCCAAACAGGCCGCTCAACACCTCAACGCCCTTGAAGACATGACCGAACACCATGTCGAACTTGTCGAAATTCTTCTCGTCCTTGACCAGCGCGGCGCGGCTGACGGCATAGAAATGCTCGATGTCCGGGCTGATCGCGCCCTTGTCCAGCGCTTCCAGCAAGGTGAGGTATTCCCGTGTCGTGACAGGAATATTGGCAGCGCGGAGCTCGGTGAAGAAGTGATGCAGCATGGCGTGAAGGATATCCTCAGCTCGGGCGAAGTCGAGCCAGGCCGAGTGCCCGCTTCGCCCTTAATGCGTGCTAGCTCAGGCCGCGCTCGGACCGCCATTGCCCGGCGGCGTGCCGCCCTGGCGCCGGGCCATGAAGGCGAGCTTTTCGAACAGCATCACGTCCTGCTCATTCTTCAGCAGCGCCCCGTGCAGTGGCGGGATCAGCTTGCGCGGATCACGCTCGGTCAGGATGGCCGGGTCGATATCCTCGACCATGAGGAGTTTGAGCCAGTCGAGCAGTTCCGAGGTCGACGGCTTCTTCTTCACGCCAGGCACCTGGCGGATGTCGAAGAAGAGCTTGAGGGCTTCCGACAGGAGGCGGCCCTTGAGACCGGGGAAATGGACCTCGACGATGGCGCGCATCGTGTCCTCGTCCGGGAAGGCGATGAAGTGGAAGAAGCAACGGCGCAGGAAGGCGTCGGGCAGCTCTTTCTCGTTATTGGAGGTGATGATCACCACCGGGCGATTTTCGGCCTTCACCGTCTCGCCGGTCTCGTAGACGTGGAACTCCATCCGGTCGAGCTCCTGCAGGAGATCGTTGGGGAATTCGATATCAGCCTTGTCGATCTCGTCGATCAGCAGGACAGAACGCTCCTCGGCGGCGAACGCCTCCCACAGCTTGCCCTTGCGGATGTAATTCTGGATGTCGTGAACCCGGTCTTCCCCGAGCTGGCTGTCGCGCAGGCGGGCGACGGCGTCATACTCGTAAAGGCCTTGGCGGGCCTTGGTCGTGGACTTGATATGCCACTCGATCAGCGGCATGCCCATGGCGCTGGCGACCTGTTTGGCCAACTCGGTTTTCCCCGTGCCCGGCTCGCCCTTGACGAGCAGCGGACGCTCCAGAGCGACCGCCGCATTCACCGCGGCGGAAAGCTCTGCATCAGCGACATAGCTGTCTGTACCTTCAAAACGCATGGGCACGGACTTAGCGCGATTGATGGGGGCTGGGTAGGGCGGACGTGAAATTCGCTCTAGCGGTCTGACCAGTCGACCGCATCCATCGCCATCGGTTCGCCATAGGCAATGTCGCGGCTGGCCTTGCGTCCGAGGATGTCGGGCAAGTGCTTCGGCGCCAGGCCATGGCCGGGGCGGATGGAGCGGATATTGGTTTCGGTGAAGGTTTCACCGGCCTTGATGCCGGCCACGGCATAGATCGACCGGCGGAAGGTCAGCGAACCGCGCTCGCAACCGGCGGGGTCGTAGCGGACCTGGCCGAGCGCCTTGAAGGCGTTATGGCAATCCTCGACCAGGCGTTTCAGCTCGCCTGGCTCGAGGGAGAATTCGCTGTCCGGACCGCCATCATCCCGCGACAGGGTGAAATGCTTTTCGATCACACGGGCGCCCAGCGCGATGGCGGCAACCGAGCAGGCCGTTCCGGGCGTGTGGTCGGACAGTCCGGGCACGGCGTTGAAAGCCTGGCCGAGGTGCGGGACCGTTCGCAGGTCCGATTGCTCGATCGGTGCCGGGTAGGAGGACAGGCAGTGCAGGATGGCGAGGCCGGGAGCGCCGTTCTCGCGTGCCGTACGAACGGCCTCATGGATTTCCGACAGATTGGCCATGCCCGTCGACATGATGATCGGCTTGCCGGTCTGTGCGACGCGGGCAATCAGCGGCAGGTCGGTGATCTCGAAGGAGGCGATCTTGTAGGCCGGAGCGTTGAGGCTTTCGAGCAGGTCGACGGCGGAATGATCGAATGGGGTGGAGAAGAGGGTCACGCCCAGTTCGCGGGCCTTCTCGAAAAGGCGCGGGTGCCAGTCGAACGGAGTCTGGGCCTCGCTGTAGAGATCATAGAGATTGCGCCCGTCCCACAACCCGCCCTCGATCACGAAACCCGGCCCGTCATGATCAATGGTGATTGTGTCGGGCGAATAGGTCTGGATCTTGATCGCATCGGCGCCGCATCGGGCCGCTGCTTCAATAGTCTCCAGCGCCCGATCGATCTCGCCGAGATGATTGGCGGAGACTTCCGCGATCACCAGCGGCGGATGGTCATGGCCGATCATGCGGCCGGCGAATTCGAACTCGGGATGGGATGGGCTCATTTCAGACCTCCTGGCGGGCGCGCCAACGCTCGCGGGTCAGCTCCAGGCAGATGGCATCTATACCATCGCCGTCTCGGGTAATGCGGTTTTCGATCCGGCCGGTTTCCTCAAAGCCGAACTTGCGGTGCAGCCCGATGACGGGCGTGTTGAAGGCCAGCACTTCGCAGCGCAGGACGTCGAGCTCAAGACGGGCAAAGACGCGTTCCAGAACACGCCGTTCCACGCCGCTTCCAATGCCTTTTCCGACCACGTCGAGGTCGCCGATATAGAAGGCCCAGCTGCAGCTTGAAGGCGGGGTGCGCTTGATATCGGTCAGCGTCACAAGTCCGCATTTTCTGCCGCCGACGGCGATGATCCAGAGTTCGCGGGCGGTGTCAGTCAGGGCGGCTGTGTACCAGGCCTGGTGAGTCTCGCGATCGATCGGTTCGGACGTGTACATGTTTTCGCGCACATGCGGCGCATTGCGCCAGGTGAGCACGTCCCAGATGTCGGCCTCACTTGCGGGCACAAGGGTGATGTCGGCGCTGTCGCTCATGCACGGTCCGCTGATCGAATCAATCCGAGGAGTCTCGCCCTGCGGGCGTAAACAAGCCGTGTCTGCCTGTGGTGGCGTCTGATTTCGTCAGCGCGGCGAAGCATGCTCTAACCGGAGGGTGACTTCAGGAGTCCCCGCATGACCCTCGCCGTGATCGTCCAGGCCCGCTTTGGCTCTTCACGCCTGCCCGGCAAGATCCTCAATCCGCTGGGGTCGAAGACCGCGCTGGCCCGGGTGCTGGATCGATGTGCCCGTATTGCGGCAGCGGACACCGTGATTGTCGCTGTCCCGGACAGTGCCGAGAATGACCCGGTCGCCGAAGCTGCCGAAGCCGCCGGATACGCTGTGGCGCGCGGACCGGAGGATGATGTGCTGACCCGCTATGCCAACGCTGCGCGGGCGGTTGAGGCGGAGAGCGTGATGCGCGTCACCAGCGATTGCCCGTTTCTCGATCCGCGTGTGTGCGACCAGGTCATCGCGCTGTGGCGGGAGACGCCGGCGGACTATGTCAATAATACCGCCCCACCGCTATTTCCTCACGGGCTCGACTGCGAGGCTTTCTCCGCCGAACTGCTGTTCGAGGCGGAAGCCAAAGCCACAGACGCCGCAGCCCGCGAACATGTCACCCCGTGGATCCGGGCGCAGGCGCATCTGACGCTGGGCAATCTCACAGGGCCCGGCGATGGCGTTGAGCGTATGCGGTGGACGCTGGATTACCCAGAGGATCTCGCCTTCTGCCAGGCGGTCTATGCCCATCTCGGCGAGGAGCAGGCGGCCGTGATCGGCTGGGCGGAACTGGCGGAGGTGTGCCGCCGGCATCCCGAGCTGACGGCGATCAATGCCAAGCGCCACGATACATTGCGGCTCGCCCGTGGTATCCGGGCATCGCTGCAGCGGCGCTGGGCCGGCTAGCCCGCCTCGACGCGTTCGGCCAGAGCCGCCGCGATCTTCTTCATCGTGGTATCCCAGTCCTGGAAGCCCTCGCCGAAGAAAGAGCGCGTTTGCGGGTACCAGTACTGCCGGTCCTCGCCCAGCAGGGTCCAGGCCGAGCTGTGGGAGTGGAAGAACCAGACCATGCCGCCACAAGCCGCCGCCAGGTTGGAGGTGGCATTCATCGGGCCGATGACGATATCGCAGGCCGAGGACAGGGCAGCGACCTTGTCGAGGTCCATCTTCAGGTCGATGTCGCTCGGCTGGTGCACCGTGACGCCATAGCGCTCCTGGGCCAGGGCAATTTCTTCATCGACCTCGCCATACTGGAGATTGATGAAGTCGATACCGGGGACTTTCAGGATCGGTTCCCAGGCATCGAAGGCGGAGAAGAAACGGGCCCGCTTGGCGGTCATCTTCAGCGACTTCCACAAGATGCCGACCTTCAGCCCCGTGCCGAACCCGTCCATCTGGGCGCGGAAGAAGGCCTGCTGTTCCGGGTCGGCGGTGAGGAAGCCGGGCTCGGTCGGGAAGTCCTCGAGCGCGTTGCGGAAGGCGCGCAGTGGCGTCGCCATCGGGGTCCAGAAGTCGGCACCGTCTTCCAATTGCGGGGTGGCGCGGACATCGCGCCCCTCCAGCACGGTCGACAGGTGGTGGAAAACGCGCGCTTGCGGGAAGGAGCGCTGGACCAGATCAACGAGCCGGTATTCGCAGGCGATCCGTAACTCGCCTTCCGGTCCGATGGCCTCGATCATGTCCTTGGCAATATTGAGATAGAGTACTTCATCGCCAAGGCCTTGTTCGCCGACCAGGATGACCGTTTTGCCGCGGATCTCGGCGGGGTCGACGCCGTCCCACATCGGTTTGTCGATGGTGAAGAGGGTGGCGCCCTTGCGATTGGGGTTGAGGCGGGTCTCGTTCGCCGCCCAGCCTTCGCGGATATGACCGGCGGCCAGCATGACCAGGGAGCGGCCATGCGACATGGTCGCCTCATCCTCGGCGTCGATCGGGTTTTTCAGGGCCTCTTCATAGTGCGGCAGTGACTGCTCGGGCTCGCCGATGAGCTCGAACACATTGGCCATATTGTTGTGCGCCCGGGAATAGTCGGGCTTCAGGCGAAGCGCTTCCTGATAAAAGGTGATCGCCTCGGTCGGTTTGCCGCTTTCCGACACAACGGAGCCGAGCGAGTTCCAGAGGTCATAATTCTCAGGGTCGGAATAGATCGCCGTGCGCAGGATCTCGATGGCATCATCGAACTTGCCCATATCGCGCAGAACACCGGTGAGGTTGAGAATACCGTCCACCCGGTTCGGTGCGATCTGGTTCTGCAGGCGATAGAATTTCTCCGCCGCCGGCAACATGTCGAGCTTCCAGGCCACGAGGCCGAGCTTCTGGTAGATTTCCGGGTCCTGGGGGTCGAGCTTCCAGGCTTTCTCAAAGAAATCGAGCGAGGTCGACAAGCGTCCGAGCCGCAGCAGCATAAGCCCCATGACATGGTTGGTCAGGGCCAGTTCTGGTGCAATGCCAAGGGCTTCATGCGCCTGGCGCGCGCCCGCCGGGTGGTCGCCGCCATCGGAGGCGCGCATGGCCCGCTTGACCAGGCTGACGACTTTCTGGTGCCGTTTGCGCGTCTCCTTGGACAGGCGCTTGACGTGGGTGTCCAGCTTCAACGCCGTCGCGGATTGGGTCGCGACGAGCGGCGTCTCATGCTTTTCTTCTTCCGCACCTGCGGCGAGTTCGGCTTCAAGATTGAGGGTCTGGGCCTGCATGGGGGCAACCTGGGCAGCTGATTAACAGGCCAAAGGCTCAGGATTCGATTTAAGAACTCGCTAACAACTAAGTTCGCATGCCCGCAGCGGCTGGAAACCTTTTCTTCACCCGCGCTCTGCAGTCTTACGCCACGAATCCGGCACCGATTTGTGGTGTCCTGAAGCTGGAGTTGTCTCGATGCCCTTGAAAATCTCGCTCAAGCCCGGCGAGAAGTTCGTGATCAACGGCGCTGTTATCGAAAACGGCGACCGGCGCGCGAATCTGGTGCTGAAGAACAAGGCTTCTGTCCTGCGTGAAAAGGACATCCTCCAGGAGGAAGATGTCACCACGCCGGTCCGCCGGATCTATTTCCCGATCATGATGATGTATCTCGCGGGCAAGGCCGAAGACCACCTGTATGACGAATTCGTGCTGCGCATGAATGAGTTCATGGGCGTGGTCAGCGATCCCGAAATGCTCGCGATCTGCGTGTCTGTGAGCCGCGATGTGATGGCGTCCGAGTACTACAAGGCGCTTCTCGGCTGCCGCAAGCTCATGAAGTATGAAGCGGAGAGACTGGCGTAATGTCCCTTCAGGCGTATCAGGCTGCGTCCAATCGCAGCGAAGACCCCCGTGCTACCGAATACCGGCTGTTCGCGCATGTGACGCGCGGGCTGATGACGGCGAAGGATACGCCTAAAGAGGATATCAAGTCGCGTATCGAGGCGCTCGATCTCAATCGCCGGATGTGGAGCAATTTCGCCACGGATTGTGCGAGCGAGGAGAACCAGCTGCCAGACCAGTTGCGCGCCTCTATCATTTCCCTCTCGCTCTTCGTATCCAAGCATACCAGCGTGGCGATGCGTGAGCCGTCCGCCATTGACGATCTGGTTGATATCAACCGGATGATCATGCAGGGGCTCATGCCCCAGGGCTCCGGAGCTGAGGCAGGCTAGTTTTGCCGCCCGCACAATTTTGCCCGGCATAAACAGGCGCTACCATGATGGTGGCGCCTTTTAATATTCTATAACGCTGAAAACATTACGAAAAATGCGGCGGCGCTTCGGCACGCGGTTTGCGAAGTCATGTGTGGGCAAAAGGCCCAGGGTCGAAAAATTCGACTTCCATTGCTTCCAGAACGGAGGACTTAGAACATGCTTTCTGTGAACACGAATGCGGCGGCCATGGTCGCCCTGCAGAACCTGAGCAAAACCAATATGGATCTGGCCGAGACCCAGACTCGCATCAATACCGGCCTGAAGGTTGCCGGCGCTAAGGACGATGGCGGTATCTTCGCTATCGCCCAGCGCATGCGCAGCCAGGTCGCCGGCTTTGGTGTGGTCAAGCAAAGTCTCGACCTGTCGACTTCGACCGCGGACGTCGCAATCGCAGCTGGTGAAGCGATTTCCGATCTCCTGGTCGAAATGAAGGAAAAGGCCCTCGCGGCTTCTGATGCATCTCTCGACGCACAGTCGCGCACTGCCTTGAATGAAGATTTCAAGTCGCTGCGCGATCAGGTCACGACGATCGTATCGAACGCGGAATTCAACGGCACGAACATGATTGATGGTTCGGTGACGTCGATTACCGCTCTCGCCAATTCCGATGGTACGAACACCATTCGTATCTCGGACGAAAACATGTCGCTGGGCGGTGGTGTTGTCACCCTCGCAGCCACGGCGTCTTTCGCAACGGCGGGCGATGCGTCCACCATCGTGACCACGATTGAAACGTCCCTGGACAACCTGAACCAGTCGCTGGCGCGTCTGGGTACGGGGTCCAAATCGCTCGAAGTCCACAATAACTTCGTGACGAAACTGTCGGACGCTGTCGAGCAGGGTATCGGGGCATTGGTCGATGCCGACCTGGCCAAGGAAAGTGCCAAACTCCAGTCGCTGCAGACCAAGCAGCAGCTGGGCGTCCAGGCGCTCTCCATCGCCAATCAGGCGCCGTCCACGATCCTCTCCTTCTTCCAGTAGTCGGTCCGTGGGTTGGCTGGGATCGCTTCGGCGATCCCAGCTACTTTTTTTCTGCCGATCCACTCGTGGCGATTTCGCGTGCCCGAAATCGGCTATTAACCATTTATAAACCATACATTTTTGCCGCCCGGCAGATTTTGCCGGGTGGTTTTGTGTGTTTGGTCGGCAAAATTTGCCGGGCGAATGGTTACCCCCGGCAGAAATGAATCGGCAAATATCGCCTACCGAATCACGCGATTCGCGGTTAACGCCCTGCGTCAACAGGTAATTGGCCCCGTCCTTGCTCTTTCTACATCCGGGTCAGAAGACCCAACGAGCAAAACGCTCGAGAACCTAGAAAGGAAAGGGCCAAGAAATGGCTACTATCAACACGAATGCCGGCGCCATGGTTGCGCTGCAGAACCTGAACTCTACCAACAAAGAGCTTCAGCAGGTTCAGTCCCGCATTAACACGGGTCTGGCCGTCTCGTCCGCCAAGGACAATGGTGGTGTCTTCGCAATCGCGCAGAAAATGCGTTCTGACGTCAACGGTTACTCCGCTGTCGGCAATTCGCTCGACCTGGCTGCTTCGACCGCTGACGTTGCTCTGGCTGGTGGTGAAGCCATCTCCGATCTCCTCGTTGAGATGAAGGAAAAGGCTCTGGCCGCCGCTGATAGTTCGCTCGATGCGTCTTCTCGTTCGGCTCTGAACGAAGACTTCAAGTCGCTGCGGGATCAGATTACGACGATCGTCTCCAACGCAGAATTCAACGGAACGAACATGATCGATGGTTCTGTGACCTCGATCTCCGCTCTGGCGAATGCTGACGGTTCCAACACCATCCGTATTTCCGACGAGAACCTCTCGCTCGGTGGCGGTGTTGTGACCCTGGCCGCTACCGCGTCCTTCGCGACGGCCGGCGACGCGTCCACGATCGTGACCACGATCGAAACCTCCCTCGACAACCTGAACCAGTCGCTGGCGCGTCTGGGTACGGGTTCGAAGTCCCTCGAAGTGCACAAGGACTTCGTTGGCAAGCTGTCTGACGCCCTGGAGAAGGGTATCGGCAACCTCGTCGACGCGGACCTGGCAAAAGAGAGTGCGCGCTTGCAGTCCCTGCAGGTCAAGCAGCAGCTTGGCGTTCAGGCTCTGTCGATCGCCAACTCGGCGCCGAGCACGATCCTGGGTTACTTCCGTTAATTCACGGGTCGGGTGGCAGGCTAGTCCTGCCACCCATTCCCGGAGTTGACGGCGGGAATGCATTCAATGGAGGCGCTGATGCCTCCGCGTCAGCGAAGAAGAAATGGCAGAGACAGGCTTCAACCCATCGTCTGTCGTGGTGGTGCCCACCTCCGACAGCCGGGACAAGATCTCCGATCGCGTGCAGTCCGACGCACAGCGTGTTCAGCCTGTTGAGAAACAGGACGGGACGAGTCTACGCCGAAAGCCGGCCGAAGAGACGGCCGCAGAAATCGAACAACTGGCCGACGGGGCGTTCAAAAACTCCAGGCTCTCGATTACGCGGGACACTTCGTCCAAGGACTTTATCTACATGATGGTCGATCAGGACACGGGTGAAGCGGTGCGTCGCTGGCCGCCGGAGACTCATTCCGAGCTGCTGGAATATCTGCGAACGCAGACCGCCGGACTGATCAATCAGCGCGCCTGATAGCCCGGCAAAAATGACCGGCCGGGCAGGCAAGTCCCGGCAATGTTAAGCAAACAACCCTGGCCCTGTGCCGGGGTGTTTTGTATTTTAGTCAATGTTTATATTGAGTTGCGGGGTGTGTGCCAGTTCGGCACGCCTCTTGCGCCTTGTCCGTCGAACACGCTGCAAAAGTGCAGCCGGAAGATGTTGCGGAGAATGTCGCATGACCCTGAGTGTCCACACCAATAGCGCCGCGATGATCGCGCTCCAGAACCTCAACAAGACCAATGAGGAAATGGAGCAGGTCCAGTCTCGTATTAATACGGGCCTCAAGATCGGTGGCTCAAAGGACAATGCCGCGATCTATGCGGTGGCTCAGTCGATGCGGGCAGACATCCGGGCCCTTGATGCGGTCCAGTCCGGTCTCGATCGTGCCTCTACGATTGGTGATGTGGCGCTGGCGGCCGGCGAGGCGATCTCGGATCTGCTGGTGCAGATGCGCGAGAAGGCCGTGGCCGCAATGGACCCGTCGCTCGATACCTTCTCCCGTGCCGCCTATGACAGTGACTTCAAGTCGCTGCTCGATCAGATCCAGGTCATCATCGACAATGCCGAGTTCGACGGCGCCAACATGATCAATGGTGCGGTCACCAATGGCATTGAATTCCTCGCTGACGCCGACGCGACCCGCTCCGTGACCCTGAAATCCCAGGACCTGACCTTCGGCGGCGCGATCATCACCCTGGCGGCGACGGCTAGCCTCGGCACCGTGACCCTGGCCAGCGGCATTGCCACCACGATCCAGACCAGCCTCGACAACGTCAACCAGGCACTGGCCAATCTGGGTTCCGATACCAAGAAACTCGAAGCCCATTCCGGCTTCGTAAACAAGCTGATGGACAGTCTCGAAAAGGGCGTCGGCGACCTTGTCGATGCGGACCTCGCGACCGAGAGTGCGAAACTGCAGGCCTTGCAGGTGAAGCAGCAGCTCGGCGTACAGGCGTTGTCGATCGCCAACTCTGCGCCGCAGATCATTCTCAACCTGTTCCAGGGCTAAGCCGATTGGCCGGCCTGACAATCTCCACCACCACGGATGCGGCTCCCTTCGGGGAGCCGTTTCTGTATGGGCGACTCGCCGCATGATGCTGGCGCTTAAGAGGACAAGGCGATGAGCAAGAGCTTCCTGCCCTATGGCCGTCAATCCATCGACCAGGCCGATATCGATGCGGTCACAGATGTCTTGCGGGGCGACTGGCTGACGACCGGCCCGGCCGTCGGTGAATTCGAAAAGGATTTCGCAACGGCGACCGGAGCACCTCATGCACGCGCCTGTTCCAACGGCACAACAGCGCTTCATCTGGCGCTGGCGGCGCTGGGTCTGGGTGAGGGCGATGTCGCGATCGTGCCGGCCATAACCTTCATGGCGACAGCCAATGCTGCGTTGTATTGCGGTGCTGAAGTGGTGTTTGCCGATGTTGATGCGCAAACCGGGTTGATGACTGCCGCAACATTACAGGATGCGATTGATCGTGCGGGTGGCCGCGTCCAGGCGGTGCTGCCGGTGCATCTGGCCGGACAGACCTGTGACATGCCGGCGATCGAGCCGGTGGCCCGGGCCGCTGGCGCCGTTATTGTCGAGGATAGTTGTCATGCCATCGGCACGACCACGCCCTGGGGTGAGGTCGGCAATTGTGCCCATGCCGATGCGGCAACTTTCTCTTTTCATCCAGTCAAGACGATAGCCGCCGGAGAGGGGGGGCTGGTGACGACAGCGAGCGCTGAGACCGCGCGCCAGATCGAGATCCTGCGCAGCCATGGCATTGAGCGGGACCCGGCGCGGCATGAGCGCCAGGAAGACGAGCCCTGGTGGCATGAAATGCAGGCCTTGGGCTGGAATTTCCGCCTGTCCGATATCCAGGCCGCGCTGGCCCGGTCCCAATTGCGGCGATTGGCGTCGTTCAAGGCCAGGCGTCAGGCCCTTGCGGCGGCCTATGATGCGGCGCTTCAAGGGCTGGCGCCTCTGGTCCAGCCGATTGCCCGCATTCCCGGCAATGAGGCCTGCCTGCACCTTTATGCCGCCCGTATCGATTTTGAAGCCTCGGGTCTGACCCGTGCCCAGGTGATGTCGGGCCTGCGTGAGCACGGTGTCGGCACCCAGGTGCATTACATCCCGGTTCCCGACCAGCCTTATTACAAGGCCCGCTATGGTCCGAGCGACCTGCCGGGGGCGCGGCACTATTATGAGCGCACGCTGAGCCTGCCGCTGTATCAGGGGATGTCGGATGATGACCCGGCGCGGGTGGTCGCGGCGCTGAAGGCGGTGATGGGGCTCTAAAGCCGGGCCAGGATTGCTTCCGCCAGTCGCGCGGCACCCCCGCCATCGCTGATCGCCTGGGCGTTTTGCGCCATTTCAGCCAGACGGTCAGGCGTCATCCGGTCGAGTGCCTCGGGCAAGGTCTGCTCGATCGGCGCGTTCGGTGAGATCCGCTCGGCAGCGCCGCTATCGTGCAGGTGATTGGCCAGGGCGAGCTGGTTATCGGCGAGCACCAGGATCAGGCTGGGCAAACCGAGAATACAGCGTTCCAGCGCCGTGCCGCCGCCCGCCCCGATAGCGAGATCGGCCCGGGTCATGCGCTGGGCGATGTCGCGCGCCTCGATCGTCAGGGTCAATCGCTCATTTTCCCGGCTGAGCGTCTCGAGCGCCTCGCGGCTCTGCGCCCGGGCACCGAGAATGACCTCGACTTCACCGGGAAAAGCGTCCAGCACGACCCGCGCGACCTGCCAGCTGATGCCACGCACATCGGTCAAACCCATGCTGATCAGGATGCGGCGCAATTCCGGCGTTCTGCGGCGCGCCAGAGCCGCCGGCCGGGCGGCAATGAATTCCTCGCGCGCCGCATAGTATTGCGGGCCGAGCAGCAGCGTTGTGTCATTACCGATCCGCCCGTCATATTGCGCCGCACTGGCGCCGAGGCTCTGGTCGATCAGGAGGTCGCAGTCGTGGACGCGCTCCGGCAGGTCTTCATAGGCCGCCACGAACCCGGCAATGGCGCGATAACCGCGCTCATCCTCAACCGTGCTGTCGTAAAGATCGATAACTGCCGCGTCGGCGCGACCATTCCACTCCGGTGGTACCGGAAGCTCACCGCGATCGCGCGCGATCAGGACCGGAAATCCGCAATCATCCAGCCGGGGGACGACAACAGATGCGCCGGGATTGCACGCAAACACCACATCGGCTCCGCGCAATTTCGCAGCTTCAGCCAGCGCCAGGCAGCGGGTGATATGGCCTCCGCCCAGATCAGGCCGGGCATCGGCGCGCATGATAATGCGCGGCGGATGCCCGCGGTTCTGGCTCACGGCTCCAGTACGCCGTCCAGATAGGCCTTCAGATCGGCACTATCGAGCTGTTCCGGATTAGTGTGCGAGGCATAGCTGAAGCCGTCCGGTACCGGCGCGGCACCGTTGTCCAGATAGGCTTGGCGCCGGCTTTCCCCATAGGCGGGGAGGATGGCGTAGCGATCACCTAGCTCCATCGTCGTATGCGCATCATCTTCCGGCACCATCACCTCATGGAGCTTTTCTCCGGGGCGTATGCCGATGATTTTATGCGGTAATTCCGGCGCCAGCGTCTTCGCCAGGTCCACCGTGCTGGAAGACGGAATCTTGGGGACGAAGACTTCGCCGCCCTTCGCCATGGCCAGGCTGGACAGGACAAAGTCGACACCTTGTTCAAGCGTGATCCAGAAGCGGGTCATGCGGGCATCGGTGATCGGCAGTTCCGACGCGCCCTCGGCGATCAGCTTCTTGAAGAAGGGAATAACCGAACCGCGCGAGCCAACGACATTGCCGTAGCGCACCACCGAGAATACCGGTCCGCCTTCGCCGCCCATATGCTGGGCCGCCGTGAATATTTTATCCGATGCCAGCTTCGAGGCGCCATAAAGATTGATCGGATTGGCCGCCTTGTCGGTCGACAGGGCACAAACATGTCGGACCCCGCGCTTGATTGCCGCGCGCACCACATTCTCTGCGCCCATGACATTGGTCTTGATGCATTCGAAGGGATTGTACTCGGCGATCGGTACATGTTTCAGGGCTGCGGCGTGGATCACGACATCCACATCGCGCATGGCCTGGTCGAGGCGGGCCTCATCGCGGACATCGCCAATAAAATAACGCAGAAACGGCCAGTCACTGGGCGAGAAGTCCTGCGCCATCTCATACTGTTTCAGCTCATCGCGGGAGAAGATGATCAGCTTTTTCGGCTTGAATTCGCGGCAGATGGTCTGGGTCAATTGCCGGCCGAATGAGCCGGTGCCTCCGGTGACCAGAATGGTCTTGCCGTTGAGGTCGATGCGCGGCTCGGAGAAGTCGCGGTGTGCTGCAGGCGTCGAAGAGGTGGCCATGGCGGTTTTTCTCGATTCGAAACGATGCGCCGACGCTGTGCCGGTTGGGTTAACGGCGCGTTAGGAACCCGGGCGCATCGTCAATCTATAACAATTAACTCCCCAGCCCGAGGCCCGGTCATGACTACCGCCGCAATCGTCCAAGCGCGTTCCGCTCAGTTCCAGGACAAAGATCTGATTTTGCAGTCGCTTGGCGAGAAAACGGCTCTTATCCGCGTGCTCGACCGATGCGCTCGGATCGCGGGGGTCGACCAGGTCATCTGCACCATTCCGGAAAGCGAAGTCGAAACCCAGCTGGCGCTTGAGATCCTGCGCAATGGCCACCTGCTGTCAGTTGGGCCCGACAGCGATCCGCTTGCCGACCTGACACATGCGGTCGAGGATTACGGGGTCGAGACCGTGGTGCTGGTCAGCGCAGCATCGCCCTTCATCGACCCGGCCATCTGCGCCAAGGTGCTCGAGCTTTATGGCAGTGCCAGTGCCGACTATGCGTGCAACACCATGCCGGCCCTTTTCCCCCAGGGTCTTGAATGCGAGGTCTTTCCCGCCGTGCTCGCAGCGGAAGCGAACCGCATTGCCCGGGAAGACTATGCCCGCGAGGATGCGACCTTGTGGATGCGCGAGCATGTCTATCTGCAAAAAGCCAATCTCCGGGGCCCCGGTGGCGGTCTCGAGAGCCTGAACTGGTCGGTCAGTAATCAGGCGCAGCTGGACCAGGCCCGTCTCTTGTTCGATGAGTTGGGTGAAGCGGCTGCCGAAGCCTCCGCAGCGGAACTTGCGGCACTCTGCCTGCGCCGGCCGGACCTGTCCGGCGAGGTGTCCGAGGCGGCAGGTGAGGGCAATCCGGTAGCGCACCTGCGCGCCGACATCGAAAGCGCTGTCGCCTCTCTGAAAATCGCCGCCTGAGCGGTCCGTTAACTCCGTTTGGAAACCCTTTCTTTGCGTTCCGGCGCCACACTTGTGAGTCGGTAGAAAGGATTCTTGTGCCGTGACGGTTATCGGACTGAATGCGGGCGTGCTGACGAGTTGGTTCAACTCGCGCATTTCTGCGTCCGTCGCCACGAATTCGGCCCTGTCCAATCTGCCCTCGTCAGCAAGCCGCAACACTGCCGCCGAAGTGACACCGCCCTGGGATGTCCGCGGTGACGTGACCACGCTTGAAGAGCTGCGTCGCAAAGTGCTTGCGGATGGTGTGTTCTTCCGTGATCCGGACCGGGAATTCTCCGATCTCGACGCGGCAAAGGATCACAAGGCGCTGTTTTCTTTGCACCAGGGCCTCAAGCGCCTGATGTCACTGGCGGAAGAAGCAGCCGACAAGACAACGACGGGATCACGCCGGGACTTCCTTGAGAAGCGCTTCGTCAACGGCCTTGCGGATCTCGACAGCTATTTCGACAATATGAACCTGACCGAGGTGAACCTCCTCAAGGGCGAGAAATTATCCAAGCTGGAGAGCGAGGTCGCTGTATCGCGGGGCCTGTCGCAATTCACCACCGGCACCATCCACAGCGGCGCTTTCGACGCCGAGGTGGCCAGCCTGACCGGCGATGTCCGCTTCACCGTTTCGGTGACCAAGAGCGGCATCACGACCGATGTGAAAATTGATCTGGCCAATATGGGCGCCACGCCGCGAAATCTCGATAACATCGCCGATCACATCAATGCCCAGCTGGAAGCGGCCGGGATGATCACCCGCTTTGAGCGCACCAAGATCGGTGAGGAAGACGAGAACGGTGTCGTGCAGGGCGATAATTTCGGTTTTCTGGTCAAAGGTGCCCAGACCGAGCGCGTCGCCTTTTCTGCTCCGGCGGCACAGCCGGCGGTCTACTTCACCGGGGTCTCTGGTATCAACAAGACGGCAGGCGGCCAGATCGTCAAGCTGACCGATATCGCGTCCGGCACTCCGACCAATGAGGTCTCCACCCGTTTCAGCGCCGACCAGACCCTGACCGAAGTCGAGGTGGTCGGCTCGGAGGATGGCGAGACGCGTCAGAAGGCCGAAGACAATCCACTGGAAATCCAGGCCAGCGCCAATGCGGCCGATGGTGGTCTCTATGTTGTCGGTCAGACGACCAGCAGCGTTGACGGCCAGTTACTCAAGGGCAGTCAGGACCTGGTCCTGGCCAAGTATGACAGCCTTGGAAACCGCGTCTGGAGCCGTGTGCTCGGCGCGGCGGAGGAAGCCAAAGGCGTGTCGATTGCCGTCAATGCGAGCGGCGATGTTGTTGTGGCAGGCGAGGTCAAGGGAGACCTTGGTGATACACTCGATGTCGGTGGCAGCGATGCGCTTGTTGCGAAATTCAACGCCGACGGCGTGGAGCAATGGGTCCGGCGTTTTGGCGGTACCGGCGATGACCGGGCGAGTTCGGTCGCGGTCGCTGCAGACGGCACGGTTTATGTCGCCGGCAAGACCGATACCGCTTTTGGCAACCAGGTTCATGCCGGTGGACTGTCTGATGGTTTTATCCGGGCCCTCGATCAAAATGGTGAAACGCTCTACACGCGCCGGGTCGGCGCAGCGGGCGACGAGACCATCGATACGCTCAGCATTGCCAGTGATGGCGACCTGATTGTTGCCGGTTCGGAAGACGGGAACGCGGTCGTGCGAAAGTTTGCGGCTGCTGACGGTGCCAGCGCTGCGGTCTGGGAGAAGACGCTGGGCGCACTCGAGGACGGCAAGGTCGGCCAGGTCGCCGTCGACGGTACGAATATTTACCTGACAGGCGCGGCCGGCAGCAGCTTTGCCCCGTCAGCACCGCTCGCGGCCCATAATGGCGGGGTCCGTGACGCCTTCCTGGTCAAGATGACCGATGGTGCCAGCGCGAGCATCGATTACACCACATTCGTCGGCTCCAATGACGACGACACCGGCAATGCCATTGCCATCGACAATGGGAAGGTCTTTCTGGCGGGCAAGACTTCCGGCGCTATTGGCGGCAATACCGAAGTCGGTGAACGCGATGCCTTTGTCGCCCAGCTGGATGCCGTCAGTGGTGGAGTGGACTGGTCGACCCAGGTCTCCGGCCGGGGCGGTCTCGCGGAAGCCAAGGGGATCGTCGTCGGGACGCAGGACGACAGTGTCCTCGATGCCCTCGGACTGCCGACCGGTTCGCTGACCTATACCGATAGCCGTGTTGTGACCGATCGCAGCTCTGCCCGAGAGGGCGATCATTTCTACCTCTCCGTCGATGGCGGCCGGCGCAAAAAGATCACGGTCGATAGCAATGACACGATCCGGGCCCTGACCTTCAAGATCAATGCGGCCCTGGTACTGGACGGGACGGCTGATGTGCGCCGCTCCAGCGAGGGTGACCGGCTGCGTATCAAGGCGGCTGAAGACAAGACAATTGAAGTCTTCGCCGGCGCGGATGGCCGCGATTTGCTGAAATCTCTGGGCATCAAGCCAGGGGCGATCGTCAATACCGGCTCCTTGCTGGACAAGGATGACAAGAGTGTCGACGGGCCGCCGCTGTTTGCGATGGATCTGCCCAACGAGCTGTCGATTGCCGACAAGGATTTCGCCGCAGCCGCCCAGGAAAGCCTGCAGAAGGCCATGTCGATTATCCAGCGGGCGTATCGCGATATCACCATGGATCCGGCTTTGAAGGCCTTGCTGAAAGGGCCTAAGGCCGGGCGCAGTGGTGGCACAGTCCCAGCCTACTACAATGCCCAGCTGGCGAATTACCAGGCCGGTCTGGCGCGCCTCAATTCAGGCCCGGCCAGCAACGCCACGGCCTTCTTCTAGCCGCAGCGCGTTGAGGCGTTTTGCCAATGCCAGTGATGGCGCCAGCGTACCGCTCACCTGCATCAGGAATTTCGGCTCCGGTCTTTACGGGCAAAAAAGAAACGGGGCGCTCCTTGGGCGCCCCGTTTCTTTGTCTCTGCAGCTGAGCGGCGGGCTCAGATCGTCTGGTTGATCGCCAGGTTCATGCCGCTGGGCGTATTGGCCTGATGGGTAGCGCCCGGCCCGTAGGCACCGCCGGCCGATTTCTGGCGTGCGGCCTCATCGGCAATTGCTTTGACCACACCTTCCGTTAGCTGTTTCATTGCCGCGACCGCGTGGCCATTCTCTGCCAACGCTTTGTGGAAGACCTCCGTCGACTGCCGCAGCGCCGATTTGACTGTGCTCGGCGCGCCGGCGAAGCGCGTCGGTTCCTGCCGGGCACGCGAGACTTCGGTGCGGTAGATATTGGCCAGCTTGGACTTTTCGTCCTGTAGCGGCAACGCGTCCTGCGGGCGGCGCTCCTTGAACAAGGAGGTTTCCTGACGGATCAGATCCGTGAGCCGTTGCGTCAGCTTCAACAGCGCCTGGGCGCGCTCTGCTCCGTTACGGGCCGCAAGTTCGGTCATGCTCTATTCCCTCATTCTTCCTGCAAGCGCAGGATTTCAGCTGTCAGCTTGTCGCTCAGGCCAATTCCCCCGGACTCGGCCATGACTTTTGCGTATTCCTCGTGCAGCAGGCCGCGAAAGGCATTCTCGCCCGCGCCGCCACTGAGCGGGTTGTTCTCACCAACGCCCTTGAACATGGCTTCCAGCATCTGGCCGATGAAAAAGCCTTCGAACTCTTCCGCGACCGCGCGTGCCTGTTCTTCGGTCCGTACGCCGGAAATGTCCGGTGCGTTCTGGCCCCGGCTCTGGGTCGCGGCCAGCGCCTGGTTCATCTGCATGTTGAGGAGGTTGTCCATTACAGCACCTCGATATCGGCTTGCAGGGCGCCCGCGGCCTTGATGGCCTGCAGGATGGTGATCAGGTCGCGCGGCGTCACACCGAGTGCATTGAGGCCGTCAACCAGCTCGGCCAGGGAGACGGAGCCCTCTAGGATGCCGAGCTGCATATTGTCCTCGGTGACCTGGATATCGGTGCGTTCGAGCACCTCGGTCTGGCCATCGCCGAATGGGTTGGGCTGGCTGGCGATCGGCGTCTCGGTGATGGTGATGGTCAGATTGCCCTGGGCAATAGCGACGGTGGAGACCCGGACATTCTGGCCCATGACAATCGTGCCGGTATTCTCATCGATGATGACGCGGGCCGGCAGGTCAGCCTCGACGCGCAGCTGTTCGACTTCGGCCAGAAGATCGATCATGTCACCACCAAAACTTGCCGGGCGGCTCAGCTCGACCGTGCCCGGATCGACGGCGCGCGCCGCATCGCCGCCGATATAGGCGTTGATGGCATCGGCCATGCGGCGGGCCGTAGTGAAATCGGGATTGCGCAGCGACAGGCGCAGCGCTGTGCGGTTAGCAATTTCCGCCCACGGATCCACGCCGGTGCCGGCGAAGGGGTTTTCGACCAGTGCACCATTGGCGATGCGGCCGGAGGTCGGGACACCGCGCGTGATCGAAGCGCCATCGCCTTCAGCCTGGAAGCCGCCAACCGTGAGCGTGCCCTGGGACACGGCCCAGGCCCGGCCGAGGCTGTCAAACAGCGGCGTAGCGACGAGCGTTCCACCCTGAAGCGAGGACGCGTCACCAATGGCCGACACCGTCACATCGATCCGGCTGCCCTGCGAAGAAAAGGCGGGCAGCGAGGCCGTAACCATCACCGCGGCGACATTGCGCGTATTCAGGTTGGCATTGCGGGTGTTGACGTTGAACTGTTCCAGCATCGCGTTGAGCGACTGGTTGGTGAAGCTCGCATTGCGCAGGCTGTCGCCGGTGCCGTCGAGACCGACCACGAGGCCATAGCCGACCAGATGGTTGTCGCGAACGTCCTCCACATCGACCATGTCCTTGATCCGCGAATTGGCGAATGCAGGAGCCGTGAGGACGAGGGCGGCGATGGCGATAAGGATGTGGCGCATTTTGCGGGTCTCCGAAACTTCGCCAGACCCGTTGCCAGAAGCGTGCCAGAAACCACACCGGTGTTCATAATTAAATCGCAATAAAAACAATCGCCTACATAGTTAATCTGGTGTGCGGGCGGCGGCAGAATCTCCCCCCTGACAGGCCTGCCCGGTAGAATTTTCCCAGCAAAAGGGTAGAGTTAAGCCTCTGTTAATGGCGAGGGCGCATGCCTTAACCATTCAAGTCAGGATGTGATTCTGCGATGAAAATTACCGGACCCAACGCCACCAGCTCCGTCTCTTCCGCCAAGCGAAAGGGCGCAGCGCGCTCGTCTGGCGAAACCTTTACCCCGGAGCAGATGGCAAGCACCGGTTCGGCGATGGGTGCCAGTGCGGCCTCCTCCATCCAGGGGGTCGATGCCATTCTTGCGCTGCAGTCGGTTGGTGACTTCACCGAGGCGCGCAAGCAGGCAACCGACCGGGCCTTTGATATGCTTGACGTGCTGGATGAATTGAAGGTGGCGCTGCTGGAAGGCGGCCTGCCCAAGGCCAAGCTCGAAGCCCTGATGCAATTGCTGCAATCCCGCCGCGACGCCACCAATGATGCGCGTCTTGAGGCGGCGCTCGACGAGGTCGAGACCCGCGCGGCCGTCGAACTGGCGAAATTCGGCTAGCAGGCGAGTGGCGGTTGCGCCTGGCAACCGCTAATTCTGTGAACAAATCCACGTAGATGTCGGGTTCTGGCAACCCTAACCGCGCCTGCGCGTTGACAGCGGCCTTCGGGTGAATATGCTCCGCTCCGCTTTCGGGGGAGTGCGGCTGTCCGCGGGTGATTGAGAAGAAAGCGATGAGCGACGAAAATCGTATCGAATTGCCGAAGGGTTACATGCCGTCTGACGACGAGCCCTTCATGAATGATCGCCACAAGGAATACTTCCGGCGCAAGCTGAACGCTTGGAAGGAAGAAATCCTCCGCGAGAGCAAGTCGACCATCTCCAATCTTCAGGAAGATATGGGCGCGCTGCCGGACCTTGCCGATCGGGCGTCCACGGAGACGGACCGTTCGCTCGAGCTACGCGCCCGTGATCGCCAGCGCAAGCTGATCTCCAAGATCGAAAGTGCGCTGCGCCGTATCGAGGAAGATGATTACGGCTATTGCGAAGAGACCGGCGAGCCGATCGCTCTGGCCCGTCTCGATGCGCGCCCGGTCGCGACCCTGAGCCTCGAGGCGCAGGAGCGCCACGAGCGCAAGGAACGCGTCCACCGCGACGACTAGTCTTCGTCAGTCCCCGTATTTGCCAGGGCATCCCGGGTGTTGAAGCTCGGGACTGCGACGCTGCATGGATCATCCGGCGGATACAGGTTGGGGCCGGGCTCGATATCAAGTTCCAGCGCATCGGTCGTACAGGACTGGTAGCTCGCAGCGCCACCGCTGGCGCATGAGGCTTCGCATCGGGCACGACGGCTTGCCAGTTCCGCCTGTCCCCCGCAACTCAGGAATTGGTGCGGTCCGAATACCGTCCAGTACCGCGTTGCCTCCTCGCCCCACACCGTTCGTGATGTGTAGCCGCTTTCTTCCAGGGCCGCTGTCAGGGCTTCGATCTCTGCCCTCAATGACGCAATCTGTTGCCGGTCGGCCGGGCTCAGATCGCCTGGCGGTGACGCGATATAGATGTGGTCGGGGCCGCTCGTGTTGACATAGCTATTGCTGACCGGGTCGTAGAACACTGACGCGCCGCGGCCATTTGCAGTGGCTCGGACCGCGCGGATCTGATCGCGGAGTGCCTCACGCTGATCAATCCGGCGATCCGTCTGGCCATCGCCGAGTAGGGCTTCCCCGCCGCGGGCTAACCAACCCTGTTCGAGCTCGGCTATTTGTTCGATCGCGAGCTCGCGTTGATGATCGAGATAGGCATCCATCCCGTAGAGCATATCGCAGCTCGCCCGGCACAGATCATCAATGGCTTGCTGGAAGGCCGGGCTGGCCGGGGCGGCGGATTGGAAGCGGGCGGAAATGTCCGGGAAGGACCCGCAGGCCGCGATCGGGAGCGCGGCCTCCGCTTCACATTCAGCCCGGCGGTCTTCGGTCAACAGGCCGCAAATCCCGACATTGCGGATTGTCTCGCAAGACTGGCGTGATTGCATCGGGGCCAGGCTGGCCGGGGAAATGGCATCGCCCAGCTCGGCGCGTTCCTCCTCGTCCTCCTCCTCCGGTAGTCCGCAGCGCGGTTGGGTCCAGTCGAGATAAAGGTCATCGGCGAGGCGGATGATGGCACCGACATTGCGCTCCAGCGCTGCATTATCCAGGCGCGGCCGCTGGATCGGATCCTCAGGATCGGCCGGGCGCAGAATCCGGGGGACATCTGGCGCATCCAGGGCAAGGATCTCGCACTGGGGCTGGGTACAAACACCAATAGACAGGTGCAGATCGAACGCCATGTCAGCGATCATGCCGGACAGTTCGCGCTGCAGCGCTAACCCATGCAGGCGGCGCGCGAACGCGTTGGCTTCTTCCCGTTCACGAAACGCGTCGGCATTCAGGCGGGCGACCTCGTCTTGCCGGCGGGCGAGTTCTTCAAGCGCCATCGAGCGGGCTGTCCGGCCAAGAATAACAATCGCATTTTGACGTGCGCTTGTGAGTTCACCGCTGCCCAGATCATTGAGGCCATTGAGCAGGTTTTCGGTATTGGACTTGAGATCAAGAAGGGCACTCATATGGGCGTCCAGCGGATCGGTTTGTTGCCGAAAGCGTGGCGTGGCCCGTTCGCGGATCGCCCGGATGTCCTGGATGAAGGCAATCCGGTCGCGGATGTTTTCATCCAGAGCGCTCACCGCGGTGAGCGCACCGCTAATATCAGCGATGGCTTCCATATCGGCGGCGATCAGCGCCACCTGGATTGTCGCGGACGAAACGCTGATAACGGCTGACTGCCAGAACAGGACCTCGTTCTGGTATTCAGCGATCGCCTCGGCGATGTTGGCCTCCCGGTGCAGGCTTTCCAGGTGAGCCAGTTCCAAAGTCTGCATGTGCCGGAAGGCGCTGGTCAGGGCATCAAGCCGCAAGGCGAGTTCGCCCGCCTGGGCGCGGGCACGGTTGGCCGCAGTGCAATCGAAATCGGGGCAATCGCCATCGCTCTGGCACTGAGCCGTGCGGGCAAGGGCGGTCCGCACACTGGTCCGCACGCCGCGCATATCGCCGACATCGATCCACCGGAAGGTGTCACGGTGCTCCTCGAGCTGGCGCTCGAAAACATCGGACGCATCCGTCTGGGCGAGTGCCCCGGCCGGCAGCAGCAGCAAGAATATCGATATCAAGATACGCATCTTATCCCCCCGGTTGCAGGAAGATTAGACGAGCCGACTGTTCAGGTCTGCAACTTCATGGCCATCGGAGCAAAAAAAAGAGGCCGTCATGGCGAACCATGACGGCCAGTGGATACCCGATGGTGGCGGGATCTTGTGGTCCTAGAACGGCATCAGGATGTTGTAGAGTTCCTGGCCGTAGGAGGGGCGCTGGACATCGGTCAGATGGCCGCGGCCGCCGTAGGAAATGCGGGCTTCCGCAATCTGCGTGTGGCTGATCGTATTGTCCGAACCGACATCTTCAGGACGGGCAATGCCGGAGATCAGCAGTTCGCGGACCTCGTTATTGACGCGAACTTCCTGGCGCCCCGCGATTACCAGATTGCCGTTTGGCAGAACCTGGGTGACAAGAGCGGCGACGGTCAGCGAGATCGTCTCATTGCGGTTGACCGAGCCATCGCCTTCCAGCGATGAGGTCGAGCCGAAGCTGCCCAGGCTGGTCTGGTCGATATTGTCATTGAAGAAGCCGGTCAGATCGATGCCGAACAATTGCGTCAGATCGCTGTCCTCAGCAGAGGTGCGGGAGCGATTGGTCGAGTTGGACAGCTGGGCGCGGTCGGAGATGTCGATATTGACGGTCAGGATGTCACCGACACGCGCGGCCCGCGGATCGCCGAAGAAAGTCGGCGAGTTGGCGTTCCAAAGCGAGTTGCTGCTGCGCGGCGCCATGGTGCGGTTCGGCATCGCATTGACCGGCATCGGAATTTGCGAGGCGCCGGTACCGACCATATGGGCCGGGTTTTCGATCGGCGTCATCGGCGGTGTCTGACCGACATAGGACAGGCGGTCGGTCGTTGCGCAGGCCTGCAGGCCGGCACCCAGGGCGATCAGAAGAGCGAGTTTCTTGAACATGGGTTGGTCCTTCAGGTCTTAGAAGCTGGCGGCGCTGAAGCCGACATTGGCCCGGCCCGGGCCTTCAACGAGGGCTTCCACCGTGCGGTTGGATTGCAGATTGACGAAACGGGCCAGCTCACCCTCGGCCGCATCTTCCAGCGCGCGGGCGCGCACGGAGAGCTGAATACCAGGGGCCTGGAAGGTGAGCGCGATGATCTCGCCGCGGCTGATCACCACCGGCTCCTGCAGGTCATAGCCGCGCAGAGGTTCATTGGCGCGCAGGGCACGGCGGGTCTCCGAGCCGATAATGCTCTCCGGATCGGTGATGGCATCCGGGCGCACGCGATCCGCGCGCACAGCGATCCAGTCGATATCATCCGCGTCGATGACTTCACCGGCGGGGACTGGGCGGGCCAGGACCGGAATATCCATGGTCGCGTAGGCCCGGCCGGTGACGCGGACGATATCCGCATCGCTATAGGGCCGAACCTCGACGGCGATCAGACCCGAGCGCGGGTCGAAATTCAGCGACAGCACTTCCAGTCCGCCAAGACTGTCGACCGGGGCGTGCAGCATCAGAGCCGTGTTTGACAGGCGCACCTCATGGCGACGGCCTTCCGTCATCATCAGCTCGCCTTCCAGGATGTCGGTCAGGGTCTCACCGCTGATTACGCGGCTATTGCGGCTGACGGTAACGCGGCGGAGATAGCCGGCATTGGCCCAATCCAGATCATTCTGGGCTGCCATGCGCTGCACATAGCTGACATCGAGCGACGTGCGTGCACCCGGTGCCGGAGCACGAGCGATCGGCGTGTCGGCGGCAGCGCCGGCGTTCTCGAACAGGTCGCCGAGCGTGATCTGGGCGCCATCGACATTGAGCCGTTCGCGCAGCACCACCGGTTCGCCAGCCAGCGCCGGAGCGCTGGCCAGAACCGTGAGGGCGATAAGGGTAGAGCGGATCATCTAGCGTCCCCCTAGCGCAGGTTGGCACTGGTCGAGAGCATCTCGTCCGCCGCCGTGATGACGCGGGCATTCATCTCGTAAGCCCGCTGTGCCTGGATCAGCGAAGTGATCTCGGAAACGGCATTGACGTTGGAGCCTTCGACAAAGCCCTGGCGGATCGAGCCGTAACCCGGCGAGCCGGGCGTGCCGGCATTGGCGGCACCGGAGGCGGCGCTTTCCAGGTACAGATTGTCACCCATCGCGTCGAGGCCGGCCTCGTTGGCGAAGGTCACCAGCTCCAGCTGGCCCACCGTCTGCGGGGCGGTCTGGCCGTCGATCAGGGCCTGAACCTGGCCTTGCTGATTGATGGAGATGGAGCGCGTACCTTGCGGGACCGCGATGCCCGGCGCGACGGTGTAGCCGTCTGCGGTCACGATCTGGCGGTCGGGGCTGAGCGAGAAGCTGCCGGCGCGGGTGTAGCCATCGCCGCCGGAGGGCAGCTGAACCCGGAAATAGCCAAGGCCGGAGATGGCCAGGTCGAGATCATTACCGGTCTGGGTCATCGAACCCTGTTCGGTAATGCGATAGATCGAAGCCGTTTCCACACCGAGGCCGACCTGGACGCCGGTCGGAACGATGGTGCCGGCATCGGAGCTGTCCGCGCCGACATTGGCGACATTCTGGTACAGCAAGTCCTGGAACTCGGCCCGCTGGCGTTTGAAGCCCGTCGTATTCATGTTGGCGAGGTTGTTGGAGATCACCTCGACATTGAGTTGCTGGGCTTCCATGCCGGTGGCGGCGGTCGTGAGAGCGCGCATGATCGAGCTCCTTCCTTATGCCTTGCCGAGACGCTCGATGGAGCGTTTCTGCAGGTCTTGAGCTTCTTTGAGGAATTTCGAAACGGACTGATAGCTGCGCATGACGGCCATCATGTCGGTCAGTTCAGTGATGGAGCTGACATTGGAGGCCTCGACATAACCCTGGCGCACAATCGGTTCGAACATCGCAAGCGGTTCGGCCTCGCCGGGCTGCAGCGGGTATTCGAAGCGGCCGGTGCCAGCTTTGGACAGGCGGGCGCGGTCTTCGATCTCGAACACGCCGATACGCCCGACCGGATTGCCATTCTCGAGGATCTGGCCGCCATCAACGACGCGCAAATCCTGTACGCTGGGGTCGAGCAAGATCGGGGCCCGCGTGTCGGCGTCGAGGACCGGAGAGCCGTCGGCCGTAACCAGCTGGCCAAGCTCATCGAGCCGGAAGCGTCCGTCGCGGGTGTACTGAATACCACCGGCCGTTTCGATGCCGAAAAAGCCGTCGCCCTCAATGGCCATGTCATAAAGCCGGTTGGTCAGTTCGATATCGCCCTGGGAAAAATCGCGGCCCATGCCCCAGGTTGTGGCGAACTGAATGTCGCTGGGACCATCGGTATGGGTGGCGGTATCCGCCGGCTGGGCTTCGTGCAGCAGGTGCTCCACCTTGAAGCCGGCCGTATTGGCGTTGGCGATATTGTTGGCCACGACGTCCATAGCCCGGCGAAGGGTCATCTGGCGCGACAGGCCGATCATCATTGCGTTGTCCATCGGGTGGTCTCCATTCTGGATGACACATCCACCGTCATGCTGCGGCGGTTGCCCGACATGGTGCACAAGCCGTGCCATGGTTAACGGCTATAAGAATCAACGGTTAAGCATGAGGTGCCCTGTGTGGGCGGCAGATTTGCCCGGCAGAAAGGCGCGCAAAGTGGGCAAAATTTACCTCTTGACCCCCCAAAGCTACGGAACGTTAACCGGCCTGTCCGTTAATCGTACCGATGTGATTCCCGTGGGAGTTCCCGGATGGCGGACGAAAACGAAGACTTCGAAGACGAAGACGGTGCAGAAGAGGAAGGCCAGAAGAAAGGCCTTCCCAAGCTGGTGATCTTTGGCGGCCTGGGGGCTGTCATTCTGGTGCTGGGCGCAGTTGCGGCATTCCTGCTGCTCTCCGGCGGTGGCGACGAAGAGGTCGTGGCCGAGGGCGAGCATGGCGAGGAATACGGCGAACACGCGGCTGAGGAGTATCATTCGACCGAGGTCTATTATTATGACCTGCGTGAGGGTGACGGCACCGAAGAGACCATCACGACCAATATCCGCTCCAGTGACGGGCGGCCGGTCATCGTTCAGCTCAAGCTGACCTTTGAGAGCTCTGACGCCAATCTGGGCCCGGTGCTGGAAGAGCACCTCGATCCGATCATGGACCAGTTCATCGTCTTCCTGCGTGAGCTGCGCGAGGACGACCTTTACGGTTCTGCCGGCATGCACCGTGTACGTCTGGAGTTGCTGCGCCGGGTGAATCTCGCCATCGAACCTGCACAGGTCGATGCGGTGTGGATCCAGGAATTTATGATTGTTGACTAGGGCGCAAGCGGATGTCTGAAGACGAACCAATGGATCAGGATGCCCTGGCGGCAGAGTGGGAGGCCATGGCCGAGGACGGCGATGACCTGGATCTCGCCTCCGAATGGGAAGCCATGGTCGGCGCCGAGGACGAGGAGCAGGAGCTCCCGACCGTCGGTGGCGGCCCTGAGCGCATCCTCAACCAGGATGAAATCGACAGCCTGCTCGGCTTCTCGCTCTCCGATGATGATGCGGGCGACAAGTCGGGTATCCGCGCCATTATCAATTCGGCACTCGTCTCTTATGAGCGTCTGCCGATGCTGGAGATTGTCTTCGACCGGCTTGTCCGCTTGATGACGACCAGCTTGCGGAACTTTACCTCGGATAATGTCGAGGTGTCGCTCGACAATATTTCCTCGATCCGTTTCGGTGATTATCTCAACTCGATCCCGCTGCCGGCCATTCTGGCGGTGTTCCGGGCCCAGCAGCTCGACAATTACGGTCTCCTGACTGTCGATTCCAACCTGATCTACTCGATCGTGGACGTGCTGCTCGGTGGACGCCGCGGTACGTCGGCCATGCGTATCGAGGGGCGTCCCTACACCACGATCGAGCGCATGCTGGTGCAGCGCATGATCGAGGTCGTGCTGGAAGATGCCAAGCAGGCTTTCGCGCCGCTGACCGAGGTCGATTTCGATCTCGAGCGCGTCGAGACCAACCCGCGCTTTGCCGCCATTGCCCGTCCGGCCAACGCGGCCATTCTCGTCAAGCTGCGCATCGACATGGAAGACCGGGGCGGGCGTATCGAGCTTCTGCTGCCCTACGCGACGCTGGAACCGATCCGTAAAATGCTGCTGCAGCAGTTCATGGGGGAGAAGTTCGGTCGCGACAATATCTGGGAAGGCCACCTGGCGACCGAGCTGTGGTCGACCAAGATGGAAGTCCATGCGGTGCTGGACGAACAGAAGATTTCCCTCGGTGATGTGTCCAATCTGAAGGTGGGCGACACCTTCTTCCTGGACGCGACGCCGATGAGTGATGTCGAGCTGCGCTGTGGCGCGGTGACCCTGACACGCGGCCGTATGGGCCGTATCGGACACAATGTTGCCCTGCGGCTGAACGGGCCGCTTACTCCGGGCGCGAAAAAAGCAATGATGAGGTTCGCATGAGCTATGCCGGTCTGATTTTCGAAGGCGCGGTCGCGGCCTTGCTGCTGGTTGCCATTGTTATGTGCTGGCGTGTCGATCGCCGGTTGAACGCGCTGAAAACGGGGCAGGACGGGGTGCGCGAAAGCGTTATCCAGCTCAACGATGCTACGGATCGCGCCCGTGCCAGCCTCGTCGCTCTTGAGCGGGCCACATCGGAATCTTCCGAGGTGCTCGAGCAGCGTGTGCGTGAGGCGCGCAAGCTGTCGGACGAGCTGAGCCTGGTGGCCAATCGCGCAGACCGTACCGTCGACAGCATGGCGAAGCGCAAGCCGCGCCGCCGTGCCGCAGATATCTTTCCGGAGGGCGCTGGCTCCTCCGTGCTCAACGACCTCAAAGACGTCAGGTAAGCTCACATGGCGCCGTCAATTCGCCTCTTCTCCATTATTGCCATCCTGCTGGGCGGAATGTTCGGCTTGAAGGCCATTTCCGTGACCAATGGAACCGTTGACTTGCTCAGCGCTCGCGCCGAAGCGGCGACCATGACTGTTACCGTGGCTGCAGAGGACGAGGAAGCGCCGGCCCAGACCGAAGCGGTCGAAGAGACCCCGGCTGAGGAAGCGGAAGCCGCGCCTGAACCGGCACCGGATGCCACGGCGGCTTTCGAGCGCCGCATTGCCTCCGGCATTCGCACCCAGGAAGAGGAAAGCGTGATCCGGGCCCTGGGCCAGCGACGTGCAGAACTGGATTCCCGCGAGGCCGAACTGGATACGCGCGAAGCCCTGATGCTCGCCATGGAACAGCGTGTTGATGGCAAGATCGACGAGCTCAATGGCCTGCGGGGCCAGATCGAGACCCTGGTCGGACAATTGTCCGAGCGGGAGGAAGAGGACATGTCGGTGATCGTGGCCTGGTACAACGCCATGGATGCCCGTAACGCTGCGACCTTGATTCCGGCGCTTGATCCGACCGTTCAGGTCCAGATCGCTTCGCGCATGACGGCCCGGAAATTCGGTGAGATCCTCGGCGCTATGGAACCGGCGTCGGCAGCGGCCCTGACACAGCTCATGGCGAGCCGCGGCGATCTGCCCGAGACGCTGGACGAGCTGGAGGAACGGCTTGCCGAAGACAGCTAGACATACGCGTCTGGCGACCGGGCTCGCACTTTCCTTTCTTCTGAGCTCCACCGCACTGACCCAGGAACCGGCGACCCTTTCGGTCGATCGTGACGGGACACGTGCGCGCATTCTCATTGACTATGCTGATGATGTGGGAGACCGCCGGCCTGATGCGGAGGTCGATATCCAGCACACTGTCCTGATCGCGACCTTCTCGGAACCGGTCAGCGCCGATGTGCGGGACCTGGCGTCGCAATTGGGCAGTCTGGCCGCCCGGGCGCGGCTTGACGATGACGGGCGGACCTTGCGGGTCGCCCTCAATCAGGAAGCCGATGCGCATGTCTCCTCAAGCTATGACTGGCTTGCCATCGATCTCGTGCCGCCGGGCGCCCCGGCGCCCCAGGCGGTCGTATCACCACGTGAAATGGCTGAAATCGAGGCCGCGGCCCGGGCAGAGGAAGAGGCTGGCCGGGCGCCGGAAGGCCCGCCGCCGGTGCCGGCCATGCCGGTTGATCTGCGCATTGGGCAGAATTCCGAATATACGCGTCTGGAACTGATTTGGCCGGAAACGGTGGATTATGCCCTGCGCCAGAACGGCAATATCGCCGAGCTGCGCTTCGCCCGCCCTGCCGAGGTGTCCCTGGCGCGGCTGGCCGGCTCGCCGCCGGCCTTGTTGCGGAATGCCCAAGGGCGCCGCGAAGGCGACGAATGGGTGCTGCAGCTGGAGCTGGAAGAGGGCGTGCGCGCCCGGGCCTGGGGCGAGGGCGAGCGTATCGCCATTGACCTGGTCAGCCCCGATGCCGCCAGCGCCCAGAGCCTGCTCGAACAGATTGCGGAATTGCTGCCCGAGGAAAGCGCCGAGCCGCTCGTTCAGGCCGCTGAGGCGATCGCGGAAGCCGAGCCGGACCCGGCCGGGCCTGCGGTTTTGACCCCAACGGTGACTGAGCCGGTCGAAGAGGCGCTAGCTCCCGAGCCCGAGCCTGAAATCCGTAACCCGATCCCGGAAAGCGGCATCGTTCCGGTTGCCGTGTCCGAGTTCAATGGCGATCTCCGTACGGAATTCGGTTGGACCGGGCCGGTCGGAGCGGCGGTTTTCCGCCGAGGCGAAGCCATCTGGATCGTGTTTGATACCCTGGCCGAACTGGATATGCGCGAGCTGGCCTTCCGTCAGAGCCGCCATGCCAGCGCCCACACTGTTCACAGCGGCGAGGACTATGTTGCCGTGCGGATGGTTGTGCCCTCGACCACCCAGGCGGAAGTCCGCCAGGAGGGCGATGAGTGGACAGTGGTTTTCTCCGAGCGGATTGATAGCCCGCCGCGCCCGATCAATGTGCGCCGCGATGCGCGCCGGGGCCGCCTGGGTCGTATCCTGGTCGATATGTCCAGTCCGCGCGAGGTGCGCTGGATCGATGACCCGATGGTAGGGGATCGCATTGCCGCTGTGACGGCCGGTGGACCGGTCGAAGGTCTCGCGACCCGCCGCACCTTTGTCGGCGGTGCGCTGCTACCCTCGGCTCAGGGGATTGCGGTTCAGGCGGTCGCGGATGATGTCGCAGTTTCCATCATTGGTGGCGGTGCGGTTGTGGGGCGTCCCGAAGGTCTGAATCTGACACCCTCCTCGGATGGGGCCCGCAGCCAGGGGGATGCCTCGGTTCTGGCGAATATCTCCTCGCCGGCCCTGATGGATTTCGACAATTGGCGCGGCAATGGCTATTTCGCGGATGAGTGGCGCGCCCGTACCCGCAGCGCTGCGGTTCAGAACAGTCCCGATAGCCGCGTTTCGCTCGCGCGCTTCCTGCTCGCCCATGATCTCGCGCCGGAAGCGCTGGGCATGCTCAACCTGGCCACGCGTGATGAGCCGGAACTGGCCAATGACAGCCATGTCCGGGCGCTGCGCGGGGTCGCCAGCTACATGATGCACCGTCTCGATGATGCGCAGACCTATCTGTCGACACCGTCTCTGGCGATGGACCCAGCGGCCGACATGTGGCGCGGCATGATCGCGGTGGAGCAGGAACGCTGGGAAGATGCCCGCCGCCGCCTCGGTCGGGGTGAGGATGCGGCCTTCTTCTATCCGCCGGTTTGGCAGGCGCGTTATCAGGCAGCGTTGGCCCGGGCCACGCTCGAACTGGGCGATTTCGCTTCGGCCGAACAGCACCTTTACGCCATCGAGAACGGCGAGCCGGATGAGCAGACCCGGCTCGACGGACAATACATCTCTGCTCGCCTGGCCGAAGCCAATGGCGATCTCGATACCGCCATCACCCGCCTGGAAGAGCTGGCCGTGTCCGGAAATCCTCCCATGGAGGCACGGGCCATCTACGAGATGACACGCCTCAAGCTGGCTGATGGCCGCATTGAGCGTGACGCTGCCATCGAGGAACTGGAGAATCTGCGGTTCCGCTGGCGTGGCGACAGTATCGAGAGCGAAACGATCCGGACGCTGGGCCAGCTCTATGTCGAGAGCGGTCAATATGGGCGCGGGCTCGAAACCATGGCGATGGCGCAGTCGCGCTTTGCCGGCAATGAGAGCGAGCGCCGGATTTTCGAGGACATGAATTCCATCTTCCGTCGGCTCTTCCTGGAGGGCGAGGCGGACCGGATGGATCCGATCGAAGCCGTGGCCGTCTTCTACCAGTATCAGCATCTGGCTCCGATCGGTGCTGATGGCGACCGCATGATCCGGCGTCTGGCCGATCGCCTGATCGCCTTCGACCTGCTCGACCCGGCCTCCGAGCTGTTGCAGCACCAGGTCGATAACCGTCTGCGCGAGCCGATTGCCCGGGCCCGTGTCGCGACCGATCTGGCCGTGGTCTATCTGATGGACCACCGCTATGAGGATGCGCTCAACACCATTCGCCGCTCCCGCGTTGCGGGGCTGCCGTCCCAGCTGGTCGATGAGCGCTATCTGCTCGAAGCACGCGCCTTGTCCGAGATGGGGCGTGTTGATGCCGCGCTGGACCTGATTGCTGATGACCGCAGCGATGCGGCGGGCCGGCTGCGGGCCGACATCGCCTGGGATAATCGCGATTGGGAAGAGACCGGTCCTCGGATCGAGCGTCTGCTTGGCAATCGCTACCAGAACCCGGCGCCGCTGACCCCGCCGGAGCAGAATGATGTCATGAGGGCGGCCATCGCCTACTCGCTCGCGGGCGACCGCGCCAGTGCGCGCCGGCTCGGACAGCGCTTCGGCGAGATGATGGACGCGACCGATCAGGCCGCCGCCTTTGCACTTCTGACCAATGACAATGCCACCCCGGGCAATGTCCGCTTCAACGATCTCGCCGGCCGCATCGCCGGTATTGATACGCTGGAAGCGTTTATCGCGCCGTTCAGAGCGCGCTTTAACGGGGAAGGGGCTTAGCGCCCAATCTCAATCTCAATGAAAGCCGGTGCCCGGACCCCAGTCCGGGAGGGTCATCCTCCGGGTAATGTCCCGAAGCTCTGCACCAGCGAGCCGGTGACCAGTCGCCACCCGTCCACAAGCACGAAGAAGATCAGCTTGAAGGGCAGGGAGATGATGATTGGCGGCAGCATCATCATGCCCATCGACATCAGGATCGAGGCGACCACAAGGTCGATGATGAGGAAGGGGATAAAAAGCAAAAAACCGATCTCGAAGGCGCGGCGCAATTCCGAGATCATGAAGGCCGGGGCGACGACCCAGAAGGAGGTCTCCTGCGGCGTTTCCGGGATCGGGTCCTGGGACATGTTGATGAAAAGCTCGAGGTCGGCCTCTCGCGTATGCATCAGCATGAAGTCCTTCACCGGCCCGGAGGAGCGGTCGAAGGCTTCCATCATCTCGATCTCGCCATTCAAAAGCGGCTCGATCCCGTCATTGTAGGACTGGGTGAAAACCGGCGCCATGATGAAGGCCGTCAGGAACAGGGCGAGAGAAATCAGCACCGCGTTGGGCGGACTTTGCTGCAGACCCAGACCGGTTCTCAACAGAGACAGGACCACGATGATGCGCACAAAACTCGTCGTCATGATGACGATAGAGGGCGCGAGGGACAGGATCGTCAGTAGCGCGATGAGCTGGATGACGCGTTCGGTCAGCTCGCCATCAGAGCCGGTGTCGATGGTGACGCTTTGCGCCTCTGCACTGCCGCCGGCGCCGAGCAGCATGGCGATGCCGGTCGCAAAGAGCAGAAGATAGAACCAGAAGCTCTTACGCATCAGGCGTCTCCTCAACGGCTGCCGGGCGTGGAGCGGCCGGCTGGGATTTCACGAGCGTCTCATTCGTGGCGCCGAGGAGGAGGAGATGTTCCTCATCATCGACCTCGACGATGACCATGCGCCGGCGCGGATCGAGCACCAGGGTTTCGCGGATTTTCATGCGCCGCTCATCAGGCTTGAAGCCGGCCAGTCCGGTGACGCCCTGCAGGATCCAGCCGCGCTGAACAGCCATGGCAAACAGGCCCAGCAGGCCGAGCAGGCCCGCCAGCACCAGCATGGCGAGAAGATATTGCGTCCAGTCCACCGCGTCGGTCATCGAGAAGCCGCCTGATACATGGGATATTCGCCTTCTGAGGTGATGCGGTTAAACCGGCGTTAACCGTGCGGGCGCAGCCTTAACACTGGTTACGAAAGGGATTCGCTGATGCGGCTCGACAATGTGCCGATTCTGGCGCTCCTGCGCGAAAATATGGGCTTCAATGCTGAGCGGCAGCGCGTTATCGCGGACAATGTCGCCAATGCGAATACGCCTGATTTCACGCCGCAGGATCTCGACGAGAACGCTTTCATGAGCGCGCTGTCGCGCGAGATGGGCCAGGCGCGTGCGAGCGGCGGCAATCTCGAGCTGCGCACGACCCAGGCCAATCACATTCAGGGCAATTCGGGCGGTAGCGCCGCGCGGACCTATTCCACCTCGGACAGCCCTGACAGCGAGACCACCGTCAACGGCAATTCCGTGGTGGTGGAAGAACAAATGGTCCGGGCTCAGGAAACCCGTATGCGCTACGAAAGCGCGCTGAGCCTCTACCAGAAGAGTATCGGTCTCCTGCGCGTCGCCATCCGGCGGCCGGGCGGCTAGACGAGGAGCATGATCCATGGCTGGTCATAACGATACGATGCAAATCTCCGCGGCAGGCCTTCGCGCCCAAGCAGCGCGTATGCGCATCATCTCGGAGAACATCGCCAATGCCGATTCCACGGCGCGCACGCCCGGCGGTGATCCCTACCGCCGTCAGATCCCGGTCTTCGAGGCCGAGCTGGATCGCGTGACGGGCGTCAATACGGTTCGCATGACCGATGCGGTGCCGGATATGTCCTCCTTCAAGATGGAATACAATCCGGGCCACCCGGCTGCGGATGAACAGGGCTATGTGCGCACCACCAATGTCCAGTCTCTGGTCGAGATGATGGATATGCGCGAAGCGATGCGCACCTACGAAGCCAATCTGAACATGATCGAGAACCATCGCCGCATGATGGACCGGACCCTCGATCTTCTGCGCCGCTAAAAGCGACGCACAGCTGGAGTAGAAAACCATGGCTGCCGATCTTTCCGCCCTTCAGGCCTACCAGGCCGCCGCTCGCGCGGCACAACAGGTTACGCCTGGTGGCGACACCGCTGCGGCAGGCTCCGCCAATGTCGATTTTGGCGGGCTTGTCACCGATGCCGTCGCCAGCACCCAGGAAACCCTCGCCGGAGCTGAAGCCATGACTCAGGCCAGCCTGACAGGCCAGGCCGACTTGATCGATGTGGCGACCGCTGTCTCGGCCGCCGAAATCACGTTGGAAACGGTTGTCGCTGTGCGTGACGAGGTGGTGAAAGCGTATCAGGAAATCCTGCGTATGCCGATCTAAGCGCAATTAATGCTTACAAAATTCGAAGCGGCCGCTCTGCCTGGGGCGGCCGTTTTTCATATCTGGATAAATCTCACATTTTCCCGACGGGATTGCGGACCTGCTGCGTTGAAGGGCTGAGGGGATGCCTTTAGCGGGGCGGGACAGGAGTGAGTGCATGTACGGGGTTTTCTCTCAGGAGGCTCGCAGGCGGGCCCGGGTTTGTTTCATTTCATCGGCCTTGAGCCTGGTGCTGGTCGCCTGCGGTGGCGGCGGTGGCAGCAGCGCGACCGGAACAGATGGCGCCGGCGGCAATCAGACGCCGAATTCCCCACCCGTGGTTTCAGTGCCCAATCTTGATCAGTCCGCGATCGTCGGACAGGCCTTCAGCTATGACGCCACCCAAAGTGGTCAGACCTTCTCCGATCCCGACGGGGATGCGCTGACCTATTCGGTGACGATCGCGCCGGCCAATATCGGCCTGAACAGCAATGGCGGCACCATCACCGGCACACCGGACACGGCCGTCGAGGCGATCGCGACCATCACAGCCCGCGATCCGATGGGGGCAACGGCATCTGACAGCTTTTCCATTTTCATCCAGTCCAATCAGGATGTGAAAAGCCTCTCCGGACCCGCGGGATTGAGATTTGTCGCGGGCCAGTCCATCACCTTCGATCCGGCGAGCTGGTCGGACTATTTTGAGGACCCGTCCGGTAACGGGCTCGATTTGGACATTACCCTGGATACCGCCATCCCCGGCCTCGCCGTGGTCAATGGCCGGCTCGAGGGAATTGCCAGTGCCGCCGGGGTGTTTTCAGGGGTGATCACGGCGGCGAACAATACCGGTGCTGATGCCAGCCTGCCGATCCGCATTGTCGTCATTCGCGCTACGACGACGGGAGTTCCCGACCTCCCGGCCACACCGATTGATTATGTCGTTTTGGCTGAGGAGGATTTGCCGCTGCATTTCCTGCAGCCGGCCAATGGTGGCAATTCGATCGCGGCGCGCGACAACACGCCGAACGATAATCCGCTGACCAATGCCGGCGCGACGCTGGGGCGGGTGCTGTTCTATGACACCCGCTTGTCCGTCAACAACACCGTGTCCTGTGCCAGCTGCCATGTGCAGGCCTTCTCTTTCGGTGAACCGACAAGGTTCAGCCGCGGCTTTGACGGCCAGTTGACCGACCGCAACGCCCCGCATCTGGCCAATGTACGCTTTTATGACCGGGGCAATATGTTCTGGGATGAGCGCGCTGCCTCTTTGGAGGAACAGGCGCTCGGGCCGATCATCTCGCCCGTGGAGATGGGCAATACGCTGGCGAATATGGTCGCTGCGGTGGAGGCTCAGAGTTTCTACCCACCCTTGTTTGCGGCGGCCTTCGGCGATGATGCTGTTACGTCTGAGCGCATAGCCCGGGCGCTGGCCCAGTTCCAGCGTGCCATGGTCAGCGCCCAGTCACGCTTCGACACAGCTCGCATCGGTGACGATCCCAACGCCAATACGCCGGACTTCGCAGGGCGTTTCACCCAGCAGGAGCTGCACGGCATGGCGCTGTTCATGCCCGTCGATGACGCCGTCTTGGCGCAGGCTGGCCTCGGACCGGTACAGTCGATGGGGTGTAATCAATGCCACCAGACCGACGCCCAGGTACTCAACCGTCCGCCGCAGAATATCGGCCTTGATCCGGTCGTGAACGGGGAGGGGGCAACAGGCAATGATGACTTTAAGGTCCCGAGCCTGCGCAATATCGCGCTGACTGCGCCCTTCATGCATGACGGGCGTTTCGAGACGCTGGCAGAGGTCGTTGAATTCTACGCCACGGGCATCAATGACAATGGCGAGACCAGCAATCTTCTTCGTCAGGGCAATAATGCCGGGGCACCGATCCAGCGCTTCAATCTCGATGAAGACGAGATCGCTGCTCTGGTAGCCTTCCTGCACACGCTGACCGATGAGGATTTCCTCACCGAAGACGCGTTCTCGGACCCGTTTGAGGACTAGGCACAAAAAAGGCCGCCCTTTGGGGGCGGCCTTTTCCGTTTTGGTCGAGACGCTTACTGTGCCGCGAGCGTGCGCTCGACATAGGCGTCGATCTGTTCTTCCAGAACCGCCAGCGGCAGGGCGCCTTCGCGCAGGATAACATCGTGGAACTCACGGATGTCATAGGCGTCGCCAAGGCGTTCCTCGGCATCGCTACGCATGCGCAGGATCTCGTTCTTGCCGATCTGGTAGGCCGTGGCCTGGCCGGCAAAGACGATGTAGCGGTCAATCGCGTTGATCGAGTCGCCTTCCGGATTCGGCGTGTTTTCCAGCAGGTAGTCGACGGCTTCCTGGCGCGTCCACTGGTGATAGTGCAGGCCGGTGTCGACGACGAGACGGCAAGCGCGCCACAGCTCCATGGCGAGACGGCCGAAGTTGGAATACGGGTCGGAATAGAATCCGAATTCTAGCGGGAAGTACTCGGTGTAGAGGCCCCAGCCTTCGGTATAGGCTGTGTATCCGCCAAAGCGACGGAAGGACGGGATGCCTTCCAGCTCCTGCATGATCGCCAGTTGCATGTGGTGACCCGGCGCGCCCTCATGATAGGCGAGGGCTTCCATCTGGTAGATCGGCATCTGTGCCATATCGCGCAGGTTGGCGTAGTAGACGCCCGGGCGCGATCCGTTCGGAGCCGGGCGCTGGTAGAAGGCCTTGCCTGCTGACGCCTCCCGGAACGGCTCGACGCGGCGCACTTCCAGCTCGGCCTGCGGGAAGGTGTTGAACATCTGCGGCAGCGTTTCCGTCATCGTATCGATCAGCGCGGTGGCTTCATCGAGATACTGCTGACGACCCTCATCGGTGTTCGGGTAGTAGAACTGCTCATCGGTCCGCATGAACTCGAAGAAGTCCTGCAGCGAGCCCTCAAAGCCGACCTCGGTCATGATGTCCTGCATCTCGCCATGGATGCGAGCGACTTCAGACAGGCCGATCTGGTGGATCTCCTCAGCGGAGATATCCATCGTCGTATAGCCATTGAGCAGATAGTTATAGAATTCCGCACCGTCCGGGTGTTTCCAGACGCCGTCATCCTCGCTGGCAACGGCTTCCTGTTCTTCAAACAGGGCAATAATGCGCTCATAGGCGGGCTGTACGACGCCGGTGAGGGCGGCCTCTGCTTCACCGATCAGGCGCGCCGTCTCGTCTTCGGACAGCTCGAGCGCGGTGACCTTGCGGCGGAAATCGCCCATCAGCGGGCTGTCGTCGGCGCTGTCGTCAAACGGTGCGCCGGAGATGACATTGCGCGAGGTTTCGATCATTGGCTGGTAGGTCCAGCGCGGTGTGTAGACGCCCAGCTCGGCGGAGCGGCGTGCATTGGCGATGTGCTGGTCGAGATAATCGCCCATGCCGTTGAGGCGGCCGATATAGGCTTCCGCATCTTCCAGCGTATCAACGCGATGATTGTTGATCAGGAAGGTCGGCGTGTTCATGTGCGGGCCGGAGCGCGGCGTGAAGGTGTAGCCGTGATCGACCCAGCGCTGACCGTCCTGATCGCGCAGGGCGTTGCGCTCGAACAGGCGCCAGGAAATCTGGGCGCTTTCGTCGAGCTGGTCGAAGTCGAAATTCGCCAGCATGTACTGGTAGTTCTGCTGGCCGATCTCGTAGCTTTCCTGGGCAAACTCCGGCGAGGCATCGCCCCACTGGTCGTAATTCGTCTTCATGCCCAGGAAGGTCTGGTACATCGGGCTGCGGGCGATGCCGTCCTGGAAGACCTGTTCGAACCAGGCATTCAAGCGTGCTGTTTCGGTTTCGGCGGCTTCATTGACGGCCTCGGTGGCCGGTGCTGCGGTTTCGGCGCCCGGGGCGGCGGCCGTTGTGGCGTCGTCATCGGCCGGCTGCGAGCAGGCGGTGACGAGAACGGCGATCGAGGCACCGAGCGCGAGGCGTTTGATCAAAGACATGGGTACTCCCCTCGAGTGAACTGGCTGGGCCAGAATTTAAGTCTTTAAACGGACAAGGCCAGCCCCTCCTCAGGGCCGGCCTCACCGCATCGTATCGGGTACCGGTCTAGCCGGCCTGTTTCTCGGCGATGTAGTTCTCGACAAGCTCTTCCAGCAGGCTCAGCGGAACCGAGCCATTGGTCAGTACAACATCGTGGAACTCACCCCAGTCAAAGTCCTCGCCGAGCGCCTCCTGGGCCCGTCCGCGCAGTTCCAGAATGGTCAGCATGCCGACCTTGTAGGACACGGCCTGGCCAGGCCAGACGATGTAGCGGCGGACTTCATTGGCGATATCGCCGGCCGGCATCGGCGTAGCCTCGAGCATGTACTCATTGGCCTGCTCTTCCGACCATTGGTAGTGGTGGATGCCGGTATCAACGACGAGGCGGGCCGCGCGGAAGACCTCATAGGAGAGGCGGCCGAAATCCTGGTACGGGTCGGTGAAGAAGCCCATTTCCTTGCCGAGGTTCTCGGCATAGAGCGCCCAGCCTTCGCCATAGGCGGAATACCAGGCAAGACGCTGGAACATCGGGGTGTTCTCAAGCTCCTGAGACAGGGCGACCTGGAAATGGTGCCCCGGCGCGCCTTCGTGGAAGGCCAGGGACTGCATCAGATAGGTCGGGTTGTCGCGCATATTGGCGAGGTTCACGTAGTAGGCGCCCGGACGCGTGCCATCGAGCGAGCCCTGCTCGTAGAACGCGCCGGTGGCGGTCTCGATACGGTAGGGCTCGACGGCGCGGACATCCATCTGGCCGCGCGGCAACTGACCAAAATACTGCGGAGCAACGACCATCAGCTCGTCGATCATGGCAGCCGATTCATCGAGATAGCGCTGACGGCCTTCCTCGGTGTCGGGATAGTAGAACTGATCGTCCGTGCGCACGAATTCGAAGAAGTCCTGCAGCGAGCCCTCAAAGCCGACCTGGGCCATGATATCGCGCATTTCACCATGGATGCGTTCGACTTCGGCCAGACCGATCTCGTGGATCTGCTCCGCCGTCATGTCGGTGCGGGTGGTGTAATTGCGCAGCTGGCTTTCATAATAGGCCGCACCTTCCGGCAGGGCCCAGGCGCCGTTATTGGCGCCGCCGGCCAGCTCTTCATGGCGCTGCATGGTGGCGATGAGATCGCGATAGGCCGGGCCGACGCTGTCCGTCAGAGCCGCGGCAGCACGGTCCACAAGGTCCTGTTTTTCCTCGTCGGAAATCTCCAGAACATCAATCTTGCGGCGGAAATCGCCCATCAGCGGGCTGTCTTCACCGCTATCGTCGAACGGAGCGCCGGTGATCATGCCTTCCGCCGTGCCGATGATAACCGGGAAAGCAAAAGCCGGCGGGACGACGCCGGCCTGGGCGCGTTGGTCAGCCTGGGCGGTGAACTCGCGCATCAGCGGGCCGAGGCCGTTGAGGCGGGAGATATAGGCTTCGGCGTGCTCGACCGAATCGACACGGTGATAGCCGATCAGGATGGTCGGCATTTGCGAGTGCGGGCCGAAGAACTGGGTGAAGATCAGGCCGTGATCCCAGAATTCGGCCTGCTGCTGGTTATTGGCGGCGATGAATTCGGCAAAGCGCCAGGAAACCTGGGCTTCCTGGGTCAGGGCCTCGAAGTCGAAATTCTCGTTCATGTAGCGGATGCGGTCGGCTTCGCGCTGCAGGTTGGCGCGGAATTCCGCTTCCGAGACATCGTCCCACTGGCCATAGGCTTCCATGTCCGTGACCATGCCAAGATAGGTCTGGCCGAGCGGGGAACGGGCGATTTCCTGCTCGAATTCGGACTGGAACCAGGCGAAGAGGCGCTCGGTTTCGGTCTGCTCGCTGTTCGTTGCCGGTGCAGTTTCGGTGCTGCTGGCGCTGGTTTGCGGCGCGGCCGGCGTGGTGGTTTCGTCTGTTGTAGGCGAACAGGCTGCCAGAATGGCCAGTGCGCTCGCACCGGCGAGAATTTCACGAATGGACATGGGCTGTCCTTCCCCCTCGTTTACCAGAATTGACTCTTTCTTAACGGCGATCCCGGAATGGTAAAGATAATTAACGGTAATTGATTCCTTACCCTGAAAGGCGACGACGGACGTGACCGGCTCCGAGGTTCTCGACTATGCCCGTGAGGCGATCTGGCTGATGCTGGCCATGGCCGCGCCGGTCATGATCATCGGGCTGGCGGTCGGGGTCATTGTGGCCCTGTTCCAGGCGCTGACGCAGATCCAGGAAATGACCCTGGTCTTCGTTCCCAAGATCATCGCCATTTTCATTGCGCTCCTGGTCTTCCTGCCGCTGATGGGGGCGCTGCTGGGCGGTTTCATGATCGCCATCACCGACCGGATAGCCATGCCATGAGTTTCGACCTGCCGGCGATAATCTTTGCGGCCGGTCTGGTCTTCGCCCGGCTCGGCGCGATCCTGATGCTGATGCCCGGTTTCGGCGAGCCGAGCATTCCGGTGCGCATCCGTCTGTCCTTCGCGCTTCTGGTCTGCCTGACGCTGGGGCCGATCCTGGCGCCCTCCATGCCGCCCATGCCGGCCGAGCCCCTGATGATGGCCGGCCTGGTGCTTGGCGAAGTGCTGATCGGGCTGATGATCGGCGGCATTGCCCGCTTGCTGATGTCGACCGCAGCGATCGCCGGCCAGGTCATCTCGATGCAGTCCGGCCTGGCCATGGCGCAGAGTTTCGACCCGTCCCAGGGGGCGCAGGGGGCTCTGATCAGTACCTTCCTGAACCTGGTCTTCATCACCTTGTTGTTCACGACCAATACGCATCATCTGCTGTTGCAGGCCGGGGTGAATTCCTACGCCTTGTTCCCGGCTGGCGAGTTCCCCTCCATGGCGGATGCGGCCAATTGGGCGCTGCAGGCCTTCATCGACACCTTCCGGATCGCCATCCAGATCGCGGCGCCGCTGATCGTGTTCGGCCTGACCTTCTATTTCGCCCTGGGCATCCTCTCGCGCCTGATGCCGCAATTGCAGATCTTCTTCGTCGCCATGCCCGCCAACATCATGTTCGGGCTGCTCATTCTCATCATCGCCATCGGTGCGATGGCAGCGGTCTGGCTGGAGCGCATGCAGCGCTTCACCTTCGAGCTGAGCTAGGGAGACCGGTCCATGGCCGAGGGCGAAGACGAAAGTCAAAAAACCGAAGAACCGACCCAGAAACGGCTTGAGGACGCGCGCAAGAAGGGCGATGTCGCCAAGTCCCAGGAAATCCCCGGCTGGTTCATCCTGATGTCGGCGCTCCTTCTGCTCGCCTTCATCTTCCCAGCGGTTGCGCGACGCATGGCCGGGTCGATGCAGGTCTTTTTCGGTGAGGCGCACATGTTTGCGGTGGAGCCGCAGGCCATGATGGGCACCATGCAGGAAACGATCTGGATGATCGCGGCCATGGTCGGCTTCCCGGTCCTGGTCCTGGTGATCGCCGGTTTCGCCGGTCACTACGTGCAGCAGGGCATGTTGTTCACGACCGAGAAGATCCAGCCCAAACTGTCCAAGATCAATCCGATCAGCGGTTTCAAGCGCGTCTTCGGCATGGAGGCGATTGCCAATTTCCTCAAGGGAATTGGCAAGATGGCCCTGGTCGCGCTGGCCGCCTTCATTGTCATCTATCCCAAGCGGGACACGCTGTCCGGACTGCCTTTCCTCGACGTCACCGCGATCCTGCCAATCGTGCAGCAAACGGCGATCGAACTCCTGATCGCCTGCCTGGCCGTCTACGCCGTCATCGCTGCGCTCGACTACATGTATCAGCGCCAGACCTTCATCAAACGCAATCGCATGTCGCGCCGCGAGGTCAAGGACGAGCTGAAACAGTCCGAGGGCGATCCGATGGTGCGGGCCAAGCTGCGCCAGATCCGCCAGGAGCGGGCGCAAAAGCGCATGATGGCCAAGGTCCCCGACGCGACCGTCATCGTCACCAACCCGACCCACTATGCCATCGCCTTGCATTATGAGCAGGGCGAAACCCCGGCGCCGATCTGTGTGGCCAAGGGTGTTGATGCCGTCGCCTTGCGCATCCGCGAGCTGGGCAAGGAAAATGACGTACCGATCGTCGAGGATCCGCCGCTGGCCCGGGCCCTCTGGGCCACCGCCGAGCTCGACGAGGAAATTCCTGTTGATCACTTCCAGGCAGTGGCTCGTGTGATCGGCTATGTTCTGTCACTGTCCGGCGGAAATAGACGGGCGCAATACCGCCCGAGCGAGTAATCTGTAAGCCCTTCTTTCTGATTCGTGCCGGAGTTCCGTCATGGCCGATACCCCGACCGCCAATAGCCAGAACCGCAAGTCCTTCTGGAACAAGCCTTTCGGACGAATGACGATGTATATCCTCGGCCTCGTCGTGATCGCGGCGGCCGTTGCGGCCCTGTTCGGCAATGGCGAAGAGGGCTGGGAGGGCTTTATCTTCCTCGCCGGTCTGGCACTGGCCGGTCTGGTCGTGCTCTACGCCATCGCGGCCGGCGAAACCGCGGGGCGGACGCTGCGCAATACCGTCGCGCGCAATGCCATGCCGACCCCGGCGGAGCTGGGCTATGCCGCCATGGATGTCTTCCCGGATCCGGTGGTGATCACCGATCGCCGTGGCGGTGTGCGCTGGGGCAATGAGGCTTATCGCGCGCTGGCCAAGGCGGCCGGCGGTTTCGGTCAGAGTTTTGGCCTGCCCACGATTGACCGGCTCTGGTCCGGTGCCGGGGGCGGTGACGGGGCCGTCTATCGCCTGGCCCGCAGCGCGGCCAAGGGCGAGGAGGGCTGTGAGCTCCTGCCGCCCCTGCCGCTCAGCGATGGCGAAACCCGGCAATACCGGCTCGAGGCCAAGCGCCAGGATGACGAGCTGATCCTGTGGCGCCTGGCGCCGGTCTCCGGCGAAGACAGTGCGACTTCGGTCTCCCTCGCCGACTGGTCCCAGCATGCTCCGGTCGGACTTTTCTCCCTGCGCGCCAATGGCGAGATCGCCATGGGCAATTCCACACTTCGGGCCTGGCTGGGCCTGGCCGAAGGCGAGGCCTTCCCGGCCCTCGACAAGATCCTGGCCGGCGATGCGGCGCGCACCGTCCTGCGCTCGCGCGGTGGCGAGGGGCTGGCGCGGATCGATACGCGCCTGCGCGCCCGTGACGGGATTGAAAGCCCGATCACCATCGTCATCGAGTGGGCGGCCGGTGAAAAACCGGTCGGCCGCGGCGTGATCTACGGGCTGTCGGCCACGGGGGCGCCTCCCGGCGTGGCCCAGGCCATGACCCCGTCGAGCAGTGCCGGGCGCACGCTTGATGAAATGTTCGCCAGCGCCCCCTTCGGCGTGGTGCGCCTTGATGGTGCCGATCCGGAGAGCGCCATTATTGAAGACGTCAATCCGGCCCTGGTTCAGCTCACCGAGGGCAAGGCCGTGCCGGGTGTGAAATTCTGCGACATCTTCCGTTGGGAAGACGGCCGCACGGCACAGGACACGTTCGCCTTCGCCATGGCGGGGTCGAGCGAACCGGCCGAAGCCTGCCTGGCCGCGGAAAAGCCGGTCTATGTCCACCTCGCCTTCGCGCCCTCGCGGGGCGGCAAGCGCGTCGCCTACATCATCGATGTGACCAGCTGGAAAGACATGGAGCGGCAATTCTCCCAGGCCAACAAGATGCAGGCTGTCGGTCAGCTCGCCGGCGGCGTGGCGCATGATTTCAACAATCTGCTCACCGCGGTCCGGCTCAATACCGATGAGCTGTTGAACCGTCACCCGGTCGGTGACCCCGATTATGGTGAGCTGCAATCGATCAACCAGACCGTGGCCCGCGCCGCCGGCCTGATAAAGAAACTACTGGCCTTCTCGCGCAAGCAGACCTTCCGCACCGAGACGCTCGATGTCGGCGACATGCTGTCGGATGTCTCCGTGCTGCTGCGCCAGATCGTCGAGGAAACCGTCAAGCTGGACATTGTCCATGGTCGCGACATGCCGCTGATCAAGGCCGATAAGGGCCAGCTGGAAACGGCGATCATCAACCTCGCCGCCAATGCCCGTGACGCCATGCGCGACCAGGGTGGTGGCGAGCTGATCATCCGGACCAAGTCGGTCAAGGACGAGGACGTCACCCGTGCCGGCGCGCCCAATGTGCGCGAAGGGGACTGGGTGGCCATCGAGGTGGAAGACCAGGGCCACGGCATGGACGAGGCCACCCTGTCGAAAATCTTCGAGCCCTTCTTCACCACCAAGGAAGCGGGCAAGGGGACCGGTCTGGGCCTCGCCACCGTCTATGGCATTGTCAAACAGTCCGGTGGTTTCCTGTTTGCCGATTCCGAAGTGGGCAAGGGCACGACTTTCACGATCTACCTGCCGGGCTATCAGCCGACCGAGGAAGAAACCGTCGAGCTCGCCGAGGCCGAGGTCGCCAAGACCGCCGAGCCGGCGCCGGCCGACCTGTCGGGCAAGGGGCGTATCCTGCTGGTCGAGGACGAGGATGCGGTGCGCAATATCGCCGCCAAGACCCTGGCCAAGCGCGGCTATGACGTCGTCGAGGCCTGTGATGGCGAAGAGGCGTTTGAAATCCTCGAGGACACGCCGGAAGGCTTTGACCTCCTGATCTCCGACGTCGTCATGCCGGGGCTGGACGGGCCCGGCCTGCTGGAAAAGGCGCGCGACATGCTGACGGAGACGCGCATTGTCTTCATCTCCGGCTATGCCGCCGAGCAATTCTCCAAGACGCTGTCGGAAGAGCAGGACATTTCCTTCCTGCCCAAACCCTTCACGCTGACGCAGCTGGCCGAGAAGGTGAAGGAAGAGCTGACCGCGGCAGCGGCCAAGGACTAGAGCCTGTTGGCCTCCAGCAAGGCGCGGTATTCGCGTACTTTCTGGACATAGGCGACGGGCTCATAGCCGCGGGCATAGCCATAGCGCAGGCTCGGATAATAGTCCGGGTCAGAGAGCAAGGGCAGGGTCGCTTCCAGATCTTCCCAGCTATTTTTGTCCCGTCCCAGACGTTCGGCGAGGGCGCGCGTGTCATACATGTGGCCCATGCCGACATTATAGGCAGCGAGGGCGAACCAGAGCCGGTCCTGGCCGGTAACGCTCTCGGGCACGCGGCGATAAAGATCGCTGAGATAGGCGACGCCGCCTTCAATGCTCTGGCGCGGGTCTGTGCGGTCCTCGATGCCGACACGCTCGGCTGTCGACAGGGTCAGCATCATCAGACCCTCGACCCCCGTGGCGCTGACCGCGTCGGGGTCCCAATGACTTTCCTGGTAGGACTGGGCCGCGATCAATTCCCATTCAAACGGGGAATCATCAGCGGCGAGGCGGAACAGGGCTTCGTATTCGGGCAATCGCGTTTCGACCCGGTTGATGAATTCAGCCACATCGACATAGTCGAAATCGCCAAAGCGGCCGAACCACCGCTCGTCGAGCTCTTCGAGAAAGCCGGTAGCGTGCGCGCCGGCAAACCAGCTGTCCAGCGCCGCTCCCAGCCCTTCAATCTCGTTGTCATAGGCCCAGGCCAGTGACTGTTCCTGGCTCAGGTCCAGGCCCACCACCAGATCGGGCAGGCGCCGGCGGGCGAAATCGGCCAGGTGGCTGTCGGCGAGGGTGCAGTCATACAGATCCGCCTGCACCTGCTCGAGCAGGGGCATGGCGGATCCCGCGCCGGCCTCATCCCATTCCAGCCCGCCTAGCATTCGGGCATGGGTCTGTAGCGTGTCGAGATAGCTGGAGCCTTCCAGCGCCACGATGCGAGCTTCCGGTAATCGGTCGAGCCGGGTCGGCACCGGGCCATTATCATTACACACCAGCTGTTCGCGTACGGTGCGATAGGCCGGCCCGAATTCATGCAGGCGGGCGCGCTCCTCCGTGACCGTGAGGTTGGCGGCCGCGATATGGCCTTCGCCGGCGTCCAGCGCTGCCAGCAGGGATTCGATATCCTCCATCACCTCGTAGCGGACCGAGACCCCCAGATCGATGGCGAAGGCGCGCACCAGGTCGACCTCATAGCCGGTGGGCGCGCCGGTATCGGCATCCGTGGTGTGGATGGTCGGTCCGTCCAGGGTCAGGACAATCAGGCGCCCGCTGATCAGCAGCTCGTCCAGCGAGGCGATTCGGGCAGATGGTGCTGCGGGAGCCGGTTCGACCGGCTGCGGCCCGCACTGGGTCAGGCCGAGGGCCAGCCCCATGACCCCGAATGCCTTGTATAAGCGCCGAAGTTTCAACTCCATCGGGTCAGGCTAGCCGGGCTCGGGCCCCGGGGCAATGACGACGCTAGTGACGGCGCGCGCACCGGTCCTGTTGAGGGGGTGCGGAAGATCAAAAAAGGGGGTGACCGTTATTGTCACGTGGGCCGATTAGTCTGGACTTATTCGGCGCTTCGGGGACCCTCACAGGCGCGGGACATAGTCCTGAAGGGTAGGAATATGTTCTCCTTGTGTTCCCGGAACAAAGCTGGTACGTTTTTGGTCAGTTGCCCGCCCGATGGCGGCGTGAAATAAGGGAATACGGTTATGAGCAGGGGCGCGATTCGACTCGTGAAAGACGAAGAGATGGATAAGCAAAAAGCCATTGAGGCAGCACTGAGCCAGATCGACAAAGCCTTCGGTAAAGGCTCGGTCATGAAACTGGGTCAGAAACCGGCCATGGAAGTCGAAGCGGTCTCGACCGGTTCGCTTGGTCTGGATATCGCTCTGGGTATTGGCGGTCTGCCGAAGGGCCGCATCATCGAGATCTACGGTCCGGAAAGCTCCGGTAAAACGACGCTCGCCCTGCACACGGTCGCCGAGGCGCAAAAGGCCGGCGGTGTGGCCGCTTTCGTGGACGCCGAGCACGCGCTCGACCCGGTCTATGCCGCCAAGCTCGGCGTGGATGTCGGCGAACTCCTGGTCTCCCAGCCGGATGCCGGTGAACAGGCCCTGGAAATTGCCGACACGCTGGTGCGCTCCGGTGCGGTCGACATTCTGGTTATCGACTCCGTGGCGGCGCTGACCCCGCGGGCCGAGCTGGAAGGCGAGATGGGCGACAGCCTGCCGGGCCTGCAGGCGCGTCTGATGAGCCAGGCGCTGCGCAAGCTGACGGCGTCGATCTCCAAGTCCAACTGCCTGGTGATCTTCATCAACCAGATCCGCATGAAGATCGGTGTGATGTTCGGCTCGCCGGAAACCACGACCGGCGGTAATGCCCTGAAATTCTACTCCTCCGTCCGTCTCGACATCCGCCGCATCGGCGCGCTGAAGAACCGCGACGAGGTGATCGGCAACCAGACCCGGGTCAAAGTGGTGAAGAACAAGGTCGCTCCGCCTTTCCGTGAGGTCGAGTTCGACATCCTCTATGGCGAAGGCATTTCCAAAATGGGCGAGCTGCTCGACCTGGGCGTCAAAGGCGATGTCATCGAGAAGTCCGGTTCCTGGTATTCCTACAATTCCGAGCGCATCGGCCAGGGCCGTGAAAACGCGCGGAAATTCCTGCTCGAGAATGGCGATATCGCCGCCGAGATCGAGCACAAGGTGCGGGCCAATGCCGGCCTCCTGGCGGACGAAATGCTGACCGGTCCGGAGCTGGAAGATGAGGACGCCGCCGCCGGCTAGACCGGTCTGGTTCCGGGGCGTCTGGGTCCCGAGCTGAACGGCGCGGATTGCTAGAGATAGCTGCTTGCGATTAAACGGGTGTCTGGCGGGGCCGGGCACCCGTTTCTATATCTAGGACCCACTCCCTGCGCCGACCGTCCGGCCGGCGCTTTTGCAAACCCGATGATGGACTGATCATGGCCAGCTTGCGCGATATCCGTGCCACCTTCCTCGACTATTTCGCCAAGAATGAACACGAGGTCGTCTCCTCCAGCCCGCTGGTGCCGCAGAACGACCCGACCCTCTTGTTCACCAATGCCGGGATGGTGCAGTTCAAGAATGTCTTCACCGGGCAGGAAACGCGCGGCATTCCGCGCGCCGTGTCGTCTCAGAAATGTGTGCGCGCCGGTGGCAAGCACAATGATCTCGACAATGTCGGCTATACCGCGCGTCACCACACCTTCTTTGAAATGCTGGGGAATTTCTCCTTTGGCGATTATTTCAAGGAGCGCGCCATCCATCATGCCTGGGAGCTGGTCACGCGGGAATTCGAGCTCCCGGCGGAAAAACTCCTCGTCACCGTCTATTCCGAGGATGAAGAGGCGCGCGCCCTGTGGAAGAAGATCGCCGGTCTGACCGATGACAAGATCATCTCCATCTCCACCTCGGACAATTTCTGGTCCATGGGCGATACCGGCCCGTGCGGTCCGTGCTCGGAGATTTTCTTCGATCATGGCGAGGATATCTGGGGCGGCCCGCCCGGTTCGCCGGAGGAAGATGGTGACCGCTTCATCGAGATCTGGAACCTGGTCTTCATGCAGTATGAGCAGCAGGGTCCGGACCAGCGCATCAACCTGCCCAAGCCGTCGATCGATACCGGCATGGGGCTGGAGCGCATCGCCGCCATCCTGCAGGGCCAGCACAATAATTACGATGTCGACCTGTTCGCCAATCTGATCCGGGCCGGCGAGGAGGCGCTGGGCGTCAAGGCCGAGGGCGATGCGCTCGGTAGCCACCGCGTCATTGCCGACCATTTGCGCTCGACCTGTTTCCTGATGGCCGATGGCGTCACCCCGTCCAATGAAGGCCGCGGCTATGTCCTGCGCCGCATCATGCGCCGGGCCATGCGTCACGCCCACCTGCTCGGGGCCAGCGAGCCGGTCATGTGGAAGCTGGTGCCGGCGCTCGAGCGCGAGATGGGCGATGCCTATCCAGAGCTCGGCCGCGCCCGTGCCCTGATTGAAGATACGCTCAAGGTCGAGGAAGAACGCTTCCAGCGCACGCTGGGCCGCGGTATCAGCCTGCTCGAGGACGCCACCGCGGGCCTGTCCGAGGGCGATGCGCTGCCGGGCGAGACCGCGTTCAAGCTCTACGACACCTACGGCTTCCCGCTCGACCTGACCCAGGACGCCCTGCGCGCCAAGGGCATGACGGTGGATGAGGCCGGCTTCAATACGGCGATGGACAAACAGCGGGCCGATGCCCGCGCTGCCAAATTCTCCTCCGGTGAAGTGGCACCGGACACGGTCTGGTTCGCCGTCCGCGACAAGGCCGGGGCCAGCGAATTCCTCGGCTATGAGGGCACGTCGGAGAGCGGCAAACTGCTCGCCATTGTCGCCGACGGTGCCGAGGCCGGGGCTCTCGGTGAGGGCCAGTCCGGCGAACTCGTCTTCGACCGCACGCCCTTCTATGGCGAAAGCGGTGGTCAGGCCGGCGATACCGGCGTGATCACATTCGAGAACGGCGCCGTCTTCCGCGTCGAGGACACCCAGAAGCGCGCCGGCGAGCTGCACGCCCATGTCGGTGTGATGGAAAAGGGCGAGGTCGTGACCGGTGACACGGCGCGTCTCGATGTCGATGCCTCCAAGCGCACGGAAACCAAGTCCAATCACTCTGCCACCCACCTGCTGCACGCCGCGCTGCGCGACATTCTCGGCGCCCATGTGACCCAGAAGGGCTCCTATGTCGGCCCCGATCGCCTGCGTTTCGACTTCAGCCATAATGGCGCGGTGACGGCGGCGGAAATCGCGGCCCTGGAAGCCCAGGTCAATGCCGTCGTGCGCCAGAACGCCTCGGTCTCGACGCGTGAAATGGCGCCTGAAGCCGCCATCGAGGCCGGCGCCATGGCCCTGTTCGGCGAGAAATACGGCGATAGCGTCCGCGTTTTGTCGATGGGGCGCGGCCTTGAGGACAGCGACAAGGCCTATTCGGTCGAGTTGTGCGGCGGCACCCATGTTGAGCGCACCGGTGATATCGCCCTGTTCAAGATTGTCGGCGAAAGCGCCGTATCGGCCGGTGTGCGCCGCATCGAGGCGCTGACCGGTGAAGCCGCTCGCCAGTATATGGACCAGCAGATCGGCTATGGCCGGGCGGCAGCCGAGGCGCTGAAAATCCCGGCTGCTGATCTGGAGGCGCGGGTCCTGTCCCTGCAGGAAGAGCGCAAGAAGCTGGAACGGCAATTGTCCGAGGCCAAGAAGCAATTGGCCATGGGGGGCGGCGGTTCCGCCCCGTCCGGCCCGGAAGACATTGCCGGCACGGCCTTTATCGGCCGTGTGGTCGAGGGTGTGGGCGGCAAGGATCTGCGCGGTCTGATCGACGAGGCCAAGACCTCCATGGGGTCCGGTATTGCAGCCTTTATCGGCGTCAATGACGGCAAGGCGGCGCTGGCTGTCGGTGTCACCGATGATCTGAAAGACCGGTTCAGCGCTGTGGAACTGGTCCGCGCCGGTTCTGCCGCTGTCGGCGGCAAGGGCGGGGGCGGACGCCCTGACTTTGCCCAGGCCGGTGGTCCGGACGGCTCCAAGGCCGAGGATGGCCTGGCGGCGATCCGCGCCGCGGTCGCCGGCTGATGGCTCGCCAGAACAGGTCTTCGGGCAAGTCTTCTGGCAAGTCTGCCGGAGAGGTTCAGCTCGTCGGCGACAAGATGGCGGCGCGTGAGATTGCGCGCTTGCGTGCGGATTTCAACACCGCTATCGCCGATCAGGATTTTGCTGCCATCAGCCGCGTGCTCAGTGAGGATGCGCTGCTCATTCCCGGTGATGATGCGCCCCTGATCCAGGGACGTGAGGCGCAGCTGGAGGCCTGGAACTCCATCTTCAGCCAGTGCCAGGATGTGGGCTATTTGCGCTCACCGGCGCGGATCGAAGTGTCCGATGACGGTCATCTGGCGGCCGAACAGGGGCGCTGGACCGGGGGCTGGATCAGCGATGGCATGTCGATCCGCTATGTCGGCCGCTACCTGGCCAAATGGCATCTGGTCGATCTGGAATGGAAGATCGCAGCCGAGACCTTCGTCACCATCAAGCGTGCCAGCGGTAACTAGACGCAGGCGGATTTTGCGTCGGCCTCGCGGGAGCTGACCAGCCAGGCGCGAGCCTCTTCCTCGGTGGCAAAGGCCCGTTCGCTGCGCTCGAGTTCATTGGTCGCACGATGTTCCCAATAGGCCAGCAAGGCCCGGCTCAACTCGTCTGAACAAACCAGGGCGGATCGCTTGGCGGTGCGCTTGTGTTTGAGGTCGCAGTCCCGGATGAATTGCATGATCTCCCCGGCCGCCTGCGGGGTGAAGCCACCCAGAGCCAGCTTGTTGATCACGGTCAGGCTTTCCAGTCCCGGGTTCCAGTCGGGGTGGTTGAAGCGCTCGGCATAGCCGTCGCAGATCTCCTTGACCGTGGCAGAGCCCGACACGCGCCAGATACACAGGCCGTCTTCCAGGCAAAATTCCAATTGCGACAACACGTTCGAGGGCTCCTGCGAATCTAGAAATACAAATATGCACCCATCACAGCGGCGTGCTCTACAGCCATTAACCTTACAAGAAACGGTGTATTTTATGAGCTGGCCCGGAGGTGGCCGCCCAATACCCGAATCATGCGGTCAGGATAACATGCTGGCGCCATGCACGTGGGTGACAATCGGACCGGAGCCGGGCTAGGCGCTCTTTGCCGTGTCCGGGCCGCAGAGCCATTGCAGGGCGTCGGCTTCGGTGGCGAAGACGCGTTCCTCCAGGAAACTCTGTTCGTCGTAGCTCAGCACGTGCAGTTCAAGCAGGCTGCGCTGTTCCGGCCGGCAATAGACGAGGGCGGATTTCATGCGGCGTTGAAGGCCGATTTCCGCTTGCCGCGCGTTGAGCTTGTCCTGCAGCTCGCGCAATTCATCCAGGGTCAGCTCGCCGAGCAGGGCGTCGGCCTCATAGACGATCATGAGATTATAGCTGCGGTCCCAGTCCTTGGAGCTGAAGGCATCGAAGAAGGCCTTGGCCAGCCCTTCCGGCGTGGCGAGGCCATGAATCCGGATCGTGCAAACTCGGCGTTCCGCGCTGATCTCAAAACTGGAATGCAAGGCCTGTCCCGCCTCCCATAGCCCCTCTGGTCAGGCTGATCCTCGCAATGGGCGCGGTGAAAAGCAAGACGGGCGGAACTTTCGTTCCGCCCGCCGCAAAATCGAGATGATGGCCTGGATCAGGCGCTGGCCGCCATGGCAGCCTTGAAGTTCTCGTCGACCTTGTTGAGGAAGCCCTCGGTGGAGAGCCAGCCCTGCTGGTCGCCAACCAGGAGAGCGAGGTCCTTGGTCATATAGCCGGCCTCGACGGTCTTGATGATCGTGCTTTCGAGCGTCTCGGCAAACTTCATGACCTGCTCATTGCCATCCATGCGGCCGCGATGGTGCAGGCCACGGGTCCAGGCGAAGATCGAGGCGATGGAGTTGGTCGAGGTCTGCTCGCCGCGCTGGTGCTGGCGGTAGTGACGGGTGACGGTACCGTGGGCGGCTTCCGCTTCCACCGTCTTGCCATCGGGGGACATCAGGACCGAGGTCATCAGGCCGAGCGAACCAAAGCCCTGGGCCACGGTGTCGGACTGGACGTCGCCGTCATAATTCTTACAGGCCCAGACGAAACCGCCGGACCATTTCATAGCTGCCGCGACCATGTCGTCGATCAGGCGGTGCTCGTAGGAAATACCCTTGGCCTGGAAAGCGTCCTTGAACTCGCTGTCGAAGATTTCCTGGAAGATATCCTTGAAGCGGCCGTCATAGGCTTTCAGGATCGTGTTCTTGGTCGACAGATAGACCGGCCAGCCGCGCTGCAGGCCGTAATTCATGCTGGCGCGGGCGAAGTCCTTGATCGACTCGTCCAGGTTATACATGCCCATGGCAACGCCGGAGCTCGGGAAGTCGAAGACTTCGCGCTCGATCGGCTCGGAACCGTCTTCCGGCACGAAGGTCATGGTCAGCTTGCCCGGCTTGTCGACGAGGAAGTCGGTCGCGCGGTACTGGTCACCAAAGGCGTGACGGCCAATAACCATCGGCTGCTGCCAGCCCGGAACCAGGCGCGGCACGTTGGAGATCACGATCGGCTCGCGGAAAACAACGCCGCCGAGGATGTTGCGGATGGTGCCGTTCGGCGAGCGCCACATCTTCTTCAGGTCGAACTCTTCAACGCGGGCTTCATCCGGCGTGATGGTCGCGCATTTGACGCCAACGCCGTAATGCTTGATTGCCTCAGCGGCTTCGACGGTGATCTGGTCGTCGGTCTCGTCGCGCTTTTCGATCGAGAGATCGTAATACTTCAGATCAATGTCGAGATAGGGCAGGATCAGCTTGTCCTTGATCATCTGCCAGATGATGCGGGTCATCTCATCGCCATCGAGCTCGACGACAGGTGTATCGACTTTGATCTTAGCCATGGTGTGCTGCTTTCTTTTCGGACGGATACAAGACGCGCTAGACACAGCGCTCGGTTGGAATTTGCGCGCTCTCTAGCACTGGCGCGCCATAAGGTGAAGGGGCGGACCCATGCCGCAGACGTCAGATACGCCGGCTTTTATCCTGGTCAATCCTCAACTGGGCGAGAATATCGGTGCCGCGGCCCGTGTGATGGGCAATTTCGGACTGCCCGATTTGCGCATTGTCGACCCGCGCGATGGCTGGCCCAATGACAAGGCCGTGTCCATGGCGGCGGGCTCGCCCGTGCTCGAAGCGGCCTATCTGCACAAGACCTATTCCGATGCGATCGCCGACTGCACGCGGGTTTACGCGACGACGGCGCGGCCGCGCGGTATGGAGAAGCCGGTTCTGACGGCCCGCCAGTCGGTGGCCGAGATGCGCGGCGCCATCCAGGCTGGCGAAAAGGTCGGGGTGTTGTTCGGGGCCGAGAAGTCCGGCCTGCCCAACGAGGCCGTGACCATGGCCGACGCGATCATCACCCTGCCGGTCGATCGCAGCTTCTCCTCGCTCAACCTGGCCCAGACCGTTGCGGTGATGGCGCATGAATGGGCGGCTGACGAAGCCGCGCCGGATGTGTTCGAGCCGGTCAGCGAGGCGGCGAGCCGTGAGGATCTGGAGCGCATGTTCGAGCATTTCGAGGAAGAGCTGGAACGCGCCGGCTTCTTTTTCCCGCCGGAGAAGACGCCCCTGATGAAGCAAAACTTGCGCGCGGCTTTCATTCGCGGGCGCTGGACGGCGCAGGAGGTGCGCACCTTCCGCGGGGCGGTGAAGGCGCTGGCCATTGGCCGTGGCAAGGCCCGGATCGCGCGCGACGACTAGGCCGTCTGCGCCCGCGGATATGTGAACCGCGTATCAATTTAGTCCGCGTGCGCAACCAAACCTTAGGAGTTTGCGTGTCTAGTAAAGGCTCGAACGGAGAAAGGTGAGAGCCGTGAACGACACGTCGCGCCCCTATGATACCGATCAAATGGACCAGTTCCTGGCCCAGCTGGCCAAGGACGGCACGCATGCGAGTGATGCGCTCGATGCCGTCGTGTCCCAATTCTCTATCGATGAGAAGCTCGCCTATGAGCTGATCCAGGACAATGGCGCCTGGGACGCCGAGTTCGCCCAGTCCTCGGTCCTCAAAAGCCTCTTCCTCAACCTGCTCGACGAAGACGCCGACAACGCCGCCTGATCGGTTCTGATCAGCCCGATTGACTTTCCCTGCCAGGCCTGTAGAACCCCCGCTTCTCGCGCACACGCGCGGGGTACGGGTGATGTGGTGTCCGCCGTTTAAATCGCGATCCCAATCGTGGGTTCGCCGGGCCACGTCGAACATAGGAAGAGACGATGTCGAAGCGTCATTCTCAGAAGTATAAAATTGACCGTCGCATGGGTGAAAACCTGTGGGGCCGTCCGAAGTCCCCGATCAATTCGCGTCCCTACGGCCCGGGCCAGCACGGTCAGCGCCGCAAGAGCAAGATGTCCGATTTCGGCATCCAGCTGATGGCGAAGCAGAAGCTGAAGGGCTATTACGGCAACATCACCGAGAAGCAGTTCCGTCGTACCTATGACGAAGCGTCTCGCCGTACCGGTAACACCGCCGAGAACCTGATCGGTCTGCTCGAGTCCCGTCTCGACGCTGTGGTCTACCGTTCCAAGTTCGTGCCGACCGTTTTCGCGGCGCGCCAGTTCGTCAACCACGGCCATGTCATGGTCAATGGCGTCAAGACCAACATCCCGTCCTACCGCTGCAAGCCGGGTGACGTGATCGAGGTTCGCCAGAAGTCCCGCTCCATGGCGCTGGTTCTGGAAGCCCTGGAAAGCGCTGAGCGCGATATCCCGGAATATATCGACCTGGACCCGAAAGCCATGAAGACGACCTTCGTGCGCATCCCGGAACTGTCTGAAGTGCCGTACCCGGTGCAGATGGAACCGAACCTCGTGGTCGAATTCTACTCCTCGTAATTTCGAGGACGACAATCGATTTTGGAAAACCCGCCGGGCTCATCCTGGCGGGTTTTTCTTTGCCCGGGGTGCAAGCGATTCCGGTGCATGCGGGGCACCGTCTTCGCCTGACCGGCGCAATCCCTTGCAATCAGGAGAAAAACTGCTTCCATACCTTCGCTCGCGCGGCATGGGGTTTGCAGCGCGCGGGTTTTTGGGGGCAACAGTGGGGGCTGTTTTGTCGATCTGGCGTGTTTTCGGAGTGGTTGCGGCCGTGGCGGCCTGCAGCGCGTGTTCAACGGTACCGGCGGACAGTGCCGCAAGCGATGATGAGAGCGCGCGTGCGCGTTTCCTGGCCAGCTTGCCGAGCCTTCCCAGCCTGCCTGAAATGTCTATTCCCGACCTGACCATTCCGGGCACCAATCGGCAGGCGCCTGAAGTCGATCACAGCCTGGAGCCGGTGATCTACTGGCGGGTGATTGAAGACGACATCCTCGTGGTCCACGCCAATACATATGGCTGTACAGCGCGCAGCAATTTCCAGCTCGACGTCAAACAGTATCACGAGGACATCTACACGGTCCGACTCAACCGCAATGCCGAGGACCTGTGCAGCGAGGATATCCCGTGGGGCATCCAGCTCGGCTTCGGCTTCGAGGAAATCGGCGTGCCGGTCGGCGGGCAGGTGATCCTGCTCAACCCGCTCGATAACCGGGCCTGGGACTGGAATGAACGCGAGCCGCAAATGGTAGCGCGGCGCTGATCAGCGGTCTCAGGCCGCTTCGATCACGCCTTTTTCCCGCAGATAGGCCTGCAGTTCGCCGGACTGGAACATCTCCTTGATGATGTCGCAGCCGCCAACAAACTCGCCCTTCACATAGAGCTGGGGAATCGTCGGCCAGTTCGAGAAGTCCTTGATGCCCTGGCGGATATCATTGTCCTCGAGCACGTTGACGCTCTCGAAATCGACCTGCAGGTGATCGAGCACCTGGGAGACGACCGAGGAGAAACCGCATTGCGGAAAGACCGGCGTGCCTTTCATGAACAGCACCACATCATTGTCATTGATGGTGGACTGGATAGCGGACTGAGCGGCGTCGGACATCGGGTTACTCCTGGATTGGCGCTGCAGAAGACCTAGGCGGAGGAGGCCTCCGGTTCAAGACCGGCGAGCGTCGCATTGGCGGTGAGATGCACTGGATTCGTGGTTGTCGACACCACAGCGTCGCAATAGGGCTGGTCGAGGGCCCATTTCAGGGCGTCTTCCGGCGTCAGTCCGGTCTGTTTCGGGACTGTGCCGGTCAGGCCCTGCTTGATCCGCCGGGCAAGATACCAGAGATCGGCCGGGCGGGGCGACAGGCGGGCCTGGTGGACGCTGCCGGCCAGGGCTTCAATCCCCATTACCGTCATGCCGCGCGCCTTGGCGCGTTCGAGGCGGGGCAGCGCGGTCGCATCGAGCTGGCTGTTCACCGGTGCCATCAGCGCGGTGATCTCATCGATTTCGATGGCCGCATCCAGCTCCGCGCCGCGGCCGCACACGCCGAGCACATCAAACAGGCCACGCGCCTTGAAGGCGCCGAGATGGCGTAGCAGGGCGGGGGTGAGTTCGTCTGGCGCCGGGCCGTGCAGCCAGAGGATATCGACGCGCTTGCGCTTGAGGCGTTCAAGCGACTCCTTCAGCGACATCTCGATGGCGCCAGGTGAGAAATCGCGCTGCTTGCCGGCATGGATGCCGGCCTTGGTCATCAGGCAGATGCGGTCCTCGCGCACCCCGCGCAGCGCCTCGCCGAGCCGGCGCTCGGCGCGGCCATGGCCATAGGCGGGGCCGGTATCAAATACGGTAATGCCCTGCGCCAGGGCTGTCCTGACCAGCTCACGTGTCCGCGCGGCCGAGACGGCCGGGCTGGCCAGCGGACCGGTCACGCCAAAGGCGAGCGGGGACAGGGCGAGGGCGCTCATGCGTCCGGCGTTTTGGTCTCCAGCGCCAGGGCGTGCAGCTCATTGCCCATTTTCGAGCCGAGGGCCGCATAGACCATCTGGTGCTGGGCGACGCGCAGCTTGCCCTTGAAACTGGCGCTGGTGACGACGGCTTTCCAATGATCATTGTCGCCGGCCAGATCCTCCATCTCGATCTCCGCATCGGGAATTCCGGCCTTGATGAGGGCGATAATCTCGTCGGCGGGCATCGGCATGGGGGGGCTCCAGTCTGGGTTTGCTAGGCCGGCTCATCTCACGCGATCTCACAACGCCGCACTCAGATGTGAAGCGGCGTGCCCGATATGCGTCTTTCAAAGCCGGCAGGGACGTCTCATATGTCGGCGCAAGCTAACGGCCCTGCCAGTTCGAGGAAAGACCATGACCCATCTCTTTGCCGCCAAAATCGCCCTGCGTGTCGGGCTCGGCCTGATCAATCTCGCCTTCGCCTTTGTTTTTCTGTCCTCCATGGCCTTTGCCGGGGAACAATATCTTGACCGCGACGGCCGTCCGGTCGGCGGTTATGACGTGGTCAGCTATCACACCGAGGCCGCCCCGCTGGCCGGCCTGGAGGCCTTCAATGCCGAGTACAATGGCACGACCTGGTATTTCGCCAGCGCCGAGAACCGCGACCTCTTCATCGCTGATCCGGCCCGTTATGCGCCCGCCTATGACGGCCATTGCGCCTATGCCCTGGCCAATGACCGCAAGGTCCGCACCGACCCGCTCGCCTATCGCGTGGTCGATGGCACGCTTTACCTGAATTTCTCGCCCAGCATCCAGGCGCGCTGGGAAGAGGATATCGACGGCTATCTGCAGCAGTCCGAGGCCAATTGGCCCGAGCACGAAGCCGAGCCGGCCGCGCGTCCGAGCCGCTGGTTCTGAGTCCCCGAGACCTCTGGCGCCCAGTGTGACTGATTTTTCAGTGGGGCTGTGCGCTATTGCATGGCAGGTTGCGCCCCAGAAATCTGACCTGGGGAGTTTTCATGCGTTCGTTCCTGACCGTTTCCGCCTGCACCGCCGCTCTGCTGGCCCTCAGCGCCTGTAGCGCCACCGACGCCCCGCAGGCGCCGCAAACCCCGCAGACCCCGGACACCCCGGCCGCGATCGCCCTGGATCGCACCCAACTGCTGGAGGATCTGCGCATCCTGGCGGCCGACGACATGGAAGGCCGCGAGGCGGGGACCGAGGGCAATGCCCGCGCCCGCGCCTACCTCATCGAACGTTTCGAAGAAGCCGGTATCGAGATGATCGGCGATACCTATGAGGCGCCCTTCACCTACCGGATGCGGGTCGATACCGGCGAGGCGCAGAACGGGATCAATCTGATCGGCCGTATCGAGGGCACCGGCGATAGCGACCACACCATGGTCGTCTCGGCGCATTATGATCATGTCGGCATGCGCGACGGAGAAATCTGGAACGGCGCCGACGACAATGCTTCCGGCGTGGCCGCCATGCTGGCCGTGGCGGCCGATTTCGCCGCCAATCCGCCAGAGCATGATGTCATTTTTGCTGCGCTGGACGCCGAGGAGCGCGGCCTGCAGGGCGCCTATCATTTCGTCGCCAACCCGCCGGTCGACCGCGAGGACATCACCTTCAACCTCAATCTCGACATGGTCGCGATGTCGGAAGACCGCATCCTCTGGGCCGTCGGCACCTATCACTATCCCTTCCTGGTCCCGGTGGTTGAAGCGGTGGCTGCGCGCTCCAGCGTCAACCTGCCCATGGGCTATGACGAGCCGACCGATGTGCCCGGCGGTGACTGGACCCTGCTCACCGATAGCGGCGCCTTCCACCGCGCCGGCATCCCCTTCATCTATCTCGGCGTCGATTTCCACCCGCACTACCACCAGCCGACCGACACCTATGCAAACATGACGCTGGAGTTCTTCCAGGATGCGTCTGAAACCATTGTCGATTTCGCACGGGAAGCCGATGCGAACCTGGGCATGATCGCAGCGGCGGGGGCTGCGGAGTAGGGGGCTTGAAGATCACTCCCTCATCCCGGACTTGATCAGGAACCCAGAGATATGAAGGACTACCCTGGACGACTTGTATTGCTTGATTTTCTCGCCGGAAAATGCAGGGACGAGCGGGTGCTGGCCGATATCGAAGCGGAGCTAGACACTCATTTCCGTGATGACGAAATCGTCCACGATTTTGTTGTCGACATAGCTCGTTACTCGAAATCCGGCGGCGATTATTTTATCGGAGAAGATGAAATGGTTGGGAAGGTTCGCAGGATAACCGAGTATCTCGATCGCAAGGCTGGCTAGAGCGTTCGGGAGCTGTATCAGTTTATCCCCCTCATCCCGGACCTGATCCGGGACCCCGACGCGGGTGCGCACTGGCCGCGCCAATGCTGATAGCGCCTTATGTTCTCTGGGTCCCGGATCAAGTCCGGGATGAGGGGGGGCTACGCGTTGAGGGTTTCGTAGAGATCGTGCCAGCGCGGGTTGCTCTTCTCGATCAGCTCGATCTTCCAGGCCCGGTGCCAGTTTTTCAGCCGTTTTTCCAGCGCAATCGCATCCGGCATGGTCGGACTGTGCTCCAGCCAGACCAGGCGTTTGATGTTGTATTTGGCGGTATGCCAAGACGCCTTTCCCTGCTTGTGCAACCAGACGCGCATGGCGATATCACGGGTCACGCCGATATAGAGCGCGCCGCGGGGTCGGCTGGCGAGGATGTAGACACAAGGCTGATGGGGCATGGCGCGGTCCTATTGATGGGACCGCGCGCCCTTTCGGGGTCCTGACTTACGTCAGGATGAGGGAACAAGGTTTGAATTGCAACCTTAGAGTTTACTCCGCCGCCATCGCCTCCTGGCTCATCAGGCCCGGCAGCCAGCCTTCCCAGGCCTCGCGCAGGCGGTCGAGTTCGAGGTGGTGGGCGCCGTTGACGCTGACCGCCGTTCCGCCGGCAAGGCCGACGACGTGGACCGGGATGTCCTCGGCCTTGGCGTCCTGCAGGATGGCCAGGGCGTCTTCACGCTTGGCCGCCACGAGATAGCGGGCCTGGTCCTCACCAAAGAGGAAGCCGTGCATCGGTACCGGGTTTTCCGGCTCGTGCGCGAGCTTGATGCCGCACTTTGACGCCAGCGCCATGTCGGCGGCGGCACAGGCGAGGCCGCCATCGGACAGGTCGTGACAGGCGGTCAGGCGGCCGGCACGGATCTGGTCGCGGACGAAATCGCCGTGCATTTTTTCAACGCCGAGATCGACAGCCGGGGCACCGCCATCTTCGCGGCCTTCAATCTCGCGCAGATAGAGCGAAGCGCCCATAGCGCCCTTGGTCTCGCCGACGACGAGGACGATATCGCCCTCGCTCATGCAGCCAAAGCCCTGGCGCTTGTCCATGTCCGGGATGAGGCCGACACCGCCGACCGCCGGGGTCGGGGGAATGGCGACGCCATTGGTCTCGTTGTAGAGCGAGACATTGCCGGAGACGACCGGGAAGTCGAGCGCCTTGCAGGCCATGGCCATGCCTTCGACGCAGCCGACAAACTGACCCATGATTTCCTCGCGCTCCGGATTACCGAAATTGAGGCAATCGGTGATCGCGATCGGGTCGGCACCGGTGGCGGTGAGATTGCGCCAGGCTTCCGCCACGGCCTGTTTGCCGCCCTCGAACGGGTCGGCGAAGCAATAGCGCGGCGTGCAGTCCGTGGTGATGGCCAGCGCCTTGTTGGTGCCGTGCACGCGGACAATGGCGGCATCGGACGGATCTTCAGAGCTCGCGGCTGTGTCGGCCATGACGTGGCGGTCATACTGGCGCCAGATCCAGGCTTTCGAGGCCATGTTCGGGCTCGCCATCAGCTTGAGCAGGACCTCGCCCATGTGAGAGGGCTGGGCGACGTCCTTGGCATCGATCTGGGCGCGCACTTCCGGGGCGTAATAGGGGCGCTCATATTTCGGCGCATCGTCGGCCAGCGGGGCGATCGGAATATCGCAGACGATCTCGCCCTTGTGTTCGAGCACCATGTGGCCGGTGTCGGTGGTCTCGCCGATCACGGCGACATCGAGTTCCCATTTCTCGAAGATCGCCTTGGCCACATCCTCGCGGCCCGGCTTCATGATCACCAGCATGCGCTCCTGGCTTTCCGAGAGCATCATTTCATACGTGGTCATGTTCTCTTCGCGCTGGGGCACGCTGTCCATGTCCAGCTTGATGCCGATACCACCCTTGTCCGCCATCTCAACGGAGGAGGAGGTCAGGCCGGCGGCGCCCATATCCTGAATCGCGGCGATGGCATCGGTGGCCATCAGTTCCAGGCAGGCCTCGATCAGCTTCTTCTCGGTGAAGGGGTCCCCGACCTGGACGGTGGGGCGCTTTTCTTCGCTCTCATCGTCGAACTCGGCCGAGGCCATGGTGGCGCCATGGATGCCGTCGCGGCCGGTCTTGGAGCCGACATAAACGATCGGCTGGCCCGGCTCGGCGCCGCGGGCGTAGAAAATCTTGTCTGCATCTGCGAGGCCGACCGCCATCGCATTGACGAGGATATTGCCGTTATAGCCCTCGTGGAAATTGGTCTCGCCGCCCACGGTGGGCACGCCGACGCAATTGCCATAGCCGCCGATACCGGCAACGACACCGCCGACGAGGTGGGTGGTCTTTTCATGCTCCGGCGCACCAAAGCGCAGCGCATTCATCAGCGCTACCGGGCGTGCGCCCATGGTGAAGACATCGCGCAGGATCCCGCCAACACCCGTCGCCGCACCCTGATAGGGCTCGATATAGGAGGGGTGGTTATGGCTTTCCATCTTGAAGATGGCGGCCTGGCCGTCGCCGATATCGATGACGCCGGCATTCTCGCCCGGGCCCTGGATCACCTTCTCGCCGGTCACCGGGAATTTGCCCAGATGCGCGCGGGAGGACTTGTAGGAACAGTGCTCGGACCACATCACCGAGAAAATTCCCAGCTCGACCAGGTTCGGCGCCCGGCCGACGCGGTCGAGAATGACCTGGTATTCGTCTTCGGTAATGCCGTGCTCGGCAACGATCTCGGCGGTAATGCCGTCAGCGTATTGGGTCATGGGTCAAGCCGATCCAAGCAGAGATTCAAACAGCGCCAGTCCATCCGTACCGCCATGCTTGGCGTCAACGGCGCGTTCCGGGTGGGGCATCATGCCGAGGACATTTCCCTTGGCATTGACGATGCCGGCAATGTCGCGGGCGGAGCCATTGGGGTTGTTGCCATAGCGGAACACGACCTGGCCTTCGCCCTCAATGCGATCGAGCGTCTCATCATCGGCGAAGTAATTGCCGTCATGGTGCGCGATCGGGATGATCAGCTCGGCCTCGCTGTCATAGCTCGAGGTGAAACGCGTATTGCCATTGGCCACGCTCAGGGGCGCTTTCTCACAGACAAAGGAGAGGCCCGCATTGCGCATCAGCGAGCCCGGCAGGAGGCCGCTCTCGGTGAGGATCTGGAAGCCGTTACAGACGCCCAGGACCGGCGCACCGCTTTCCGCATGGGCGATGATTGCCGGCATGATGTTGGAGCGAGACGCCATGGCGCCGCAGCGCAGATAGTCGCCATAGGAGAAACCGCCGGGAACCATGAGAAACTCGGTACCAGCGGGCAGTTCGGTTTCCTGGTGCCAGACCATGGCCGGAGCCTCGCCGGTGACGCGCGCAATGGCGTCATGGGCGTCGCGGTCGCAATTGGAACCAGGGAAGACGATGACGGCGGATTTCATCTGACAGTCTGGGCCTTCTGTTGAGGGCAGGATGGCGTGGTCATGCCTCAATCCCACCAAAAATACCACCAGTCGCTCTGCATCAGCGTGGCGGCAAGTGCATCAATTGAGCCGACCCCCTGCAGGACAATGTCCGGGCAGTAGGCCAGCTGGGCCCGGGCGAGTGCCAGGGCCTCGTCTTCGGTCTGTGGCCGGCGTGCCACTTTCAGCTCGATCGTATCGGGTCCCAGGACGACCAGCTCGGCGCCATAGCGCTCGCGCCAGTCGCGCAGCACGGCGATGTGGGCCGGCGATTCGTGATTGTCATTCCAGCCGCCCCAGAAGAGATGCGCCGGAACATCGATGACATGATCGACCGGGATGATGACGATATAGACCTGTTCGAGCAGGCGATTGCTGGCGGTGTCGTAAAGGCTCAGCGGGCCAACCCGATTGCCGATATCGCCCTCGGGCCAGTCATCGCGCAGCTCCTCCAGAAGGGCTGCAAAATCGGCCGCGTCATAACCGCTGGCCCTGGCGAAGACGTCCCGGGCCGGATCGATCCCGTCGGCGGCCGCTATCAGTGCAGCGGGTTCCTGCGCCCGCATGTCCTCAAAGCCTTCGCCGAAAACCTCGATCAGGCGGTAGAATTGCTCGGCATCACCGGCAATCACGGCCGACTGGCCGGGCTGGGCATTGAGCTTGGCCTGCGCCTTCACCGCCCGGTGGGCGGGAACGGCGACAACTTCATAGGGGAAGGTCTCGTTGAGGCGAGCGCGGATTTCGGTGTGGCCGCTTCCGCTGCCGTGACCTGGGGCTTGGCCCAGGAGACGCCGGAAGAAATCGACCACACTCATGCAGCGCTGGGCCCTTAAGCCATCTCGATCGAGTAGCTCTCGATCACCGGGTTGGCGAGCAGCTTCTGGCACATCTCGTCGACGCGGGCCTTGGCGGCATCGCTGTCTTCGCCACTCAGGTCGAGCTCGATCAGCTTGCCCTGGCGTGCGGCGGTGACTTCGTCATAGCCCATGGTGTGGAGCGCGCCGGCCACGGCGGCGCCCTGCGGGTCGAGCACACCGGGTTTGAGATAAACGTGGATCTTGGCTTTCACGAGGAACCCTCATCATTGGCAACGGCTACAACATTGTTCTGGCGCATAATGCCCAGGCGGCGGGCAACTTCGGCATAGGCCTCGGTGACATTGCCCAGGTCGCGGCGGAAACGGTCCTTGTCGAGCTTTTCATTGCTCTCCATGTCCCACAGGCGACAGCTGTCCGGGCTGATCTCGTCAGCCAGGATGACACGCTGCATCTCGCCGTCGAAGACGCGGCCGAATTCCAGCTTGAAATCGATCAGACGGATGCCGGCGCCGGTGAACAGGCCGGACAGGAAGTCATTCACGCGCAGGGCGCAGGTGACCATTTCATCCATCTCGTGCGGCGCGGCCCAGCCGAAGGCATTGATATGCTCTTCGGAGATCATCGGGTCGCCGAGCTCGTCTTTCTTGAAGTAGTACTCGACGATCGGGCGCGGCAGGGCCTGGCCTTCTTCAATGCCCAGGCGTTTGGAGATCGAACCGGCGGCGACATTGCGCACCACGATCTCGAGCGGAATGATCTCGCACTGGCGGATCAATTGCTCGCGCATGTTGAGGCGTTTGATGAAGTGCGTCGGAATGCCGATGCGCTGCAGGCCGAGCATGATGTGCTCGGAGATGCGATTATTGAGCACGCCCTTGCCCTCGAGGGTGGCGTGTTTTTCACCATTAAAGGCGGTGGCGTCGTCCTTGAAATACTGGACGATCGTACCCGGCTCGGGGCCCTCATAGAGGATCTTGGCCTTGCCTTCGTAGATTTTCTTGCGGCGGGACATGCGCGACGCTCCTGCGGGGGTCCGGCAGCATGCCGGAGCGAAAAACGCGTCGCGCGGCCGACTCATCGAGCAGGCCGCGCGTCGAGGCCGGAAACTAGCCGCGAAGCGGGGTAATCGCAATGGCATGCTGCGGCAAGCTGTCAGCCTGCCCATGAGCGATTGATTTCGCTAGGGTAGCGGGATACGGAAACAGGAAACACTTATCCGTCAGGGAGACCCTCAATGTCTGGAATGGACGATCGCGAAAACGCCTTCGAAAGCAAGTACGCTCACGATCAGGAAGTGGAATTCAAGGCAGTCGCGCGCCGGAACAAGCTTCTGGGCCTGTGGGCCGCTGGCGAAATGGGCATCGAGGGCGATGCCGCCGAGGCCTATGCCAAGGAAGTGGTGATGGCGGACTTCGAGGAAGCCGGCCATGAGGACGTGTTCCGCAAGATCCGCGGCGATCTCGACGCCAAGTCGGTCGACGTCTCCGACCACATCATCCGCAAGCAGATGGATGATTTCCTCATCGAGGCGCGCGAGCAGATCCTGGCCGAGGGCTAGGCTCTAACGCGAACGCCGGAACTCGAAATGCCGTCCGCTCGGGCTCTGACCTGGGCGGACGGCATTTTGCGTTAGAGGTCGAGTTTGCCTTTGCGATAGCGGTCATGGCGCTGCAGGGCGCTGAAGGAAATGATCCAGAACGTCAGCACGGTGATCAGCAAGGCGCTGGCGATGAGGGCAGGGCCCCATTCGCCCTCCTGGAATAGGTCGACTATTCGCGGCGTAGACTGGGTATTTCCAACAAAGATGAAATAGTGCGCGATCAGTGAGCCGCACGCGGCCCACAGCATCACCGCGACGGAGATGCCCAGGGTGACGATGATGATCGCCAGGAAGGCAGTAGTGCCCAGCACTTCGAACTCTGCCGCACCTCCGGGCAAGAGCCAGGGGATGGTCGACACCACCAGATAGATCGAATTGACAATGACCGCCGGCTTGAGTGCGCGCTTGGCGTTCTCCAGCGAGCCCGGGTGCGGATTATACCAGGGGCCGCGCTCGGCCTCCGGAACGATCATCTCCTCGCGCACATATTTCGACTCGTCTGCGTCCGGCTCCGGCCCAGCCTGTGCCCCGGAGGTCTGCTGCTCGGCGGCCTGTTGCGCCAGATATTCCCGCTCATAGGGGGTAGGCTGGACAATGCCGGCCTCAATCTCCGCCAGGCGTTCCGGCGTCGGCGGGTTCGGACGCGATACATCGCGGTCAGAGGTACTCATAAGCAACTCGCAGAGGTGGCTGATCAGACTTGTGAACCAAAGCCTGATCGCGGTTGGCGGGTCAATGTCGCAAAGCGAGTTAGCTGCCGTGTCCTGCAGCCGGCAATCAAAGGCCGCAGCGATCTCGATGCCAGGGCGGTCGACGCGTCCGACGACATCATCCGCAAGCAGATGGATGGTTTCCTCATCGAGATGCGCGAGCAGCATTTTGCGTTAGAGGTCGAGTTTGCCTGCGCGAAACCAGATATGACGCGTGATGGCGATGATCGAGATTAGCCAGAGGATCACAGTGGCGGCGACAACCATTGCTCCGGCCAGCGCTACGCTCACATGCCCGTCGGAGGCCAGGGCGTTAATCAGAAAGAGTGATCCCGGGATCAGGTTCAGGACAAGGATATGGGCGGGGATTGAACCTCGGGCCATGAACCAAAAGAGCGTTCCGGATAGGCTGAGACTGATGATCGCTATCGCAGTCGACCAAATGGGGCCGAGCGACTGGAGCGCCCACGATGGGCTGGGCCAGACGAGAAATAGAGAAACCCCCACCACCAGATAGAGGGAACACGCGATCGCGGCAGGCCTGACGGCGCGCCTTGCATTCTCGAACGCGCCCGGGTGTGGATTAAACCAGGGGCCGCGCTCCGCTTTGGGGACGATGAGTTCCGCGCGGACAAAGTCGGTGCGACCGTCGGTTAACATGTAAAACTCGCGCAGGTGGTTTCGGGTGAGTCCACACCAAAGCCCGATCGGGCCAAGCCGGTCAATCCCCTGCGCTAATACCCCGCAGTCACCTGCAGCCAGCGATCAAAGGCCGCGGCGATGTTGTCGCGGTCATAATCGGTGGTGATGATCTCGAAGATCTGGCCGCTGTCGCGGTCCATGAGCACGAGAAAACCCGTCCGGCCTTCGAGCTGGTCATAGAGGTCGGCAATGCCGGCCTCTTCTGCTTTTTCCCGCAGCCCGCCGCGGCGGCCCAGGGTGAAGTCGAAGCGGATGAACTCCATCCGGGCGTCGGTATAGTTTTCGCGCACATCATCGACGCGCGGTTCCAGGATGCGGCAGGCGCCGCACCAGGACGAGCGGAACATGGCGGCGACCAGGCGCGGGCGTTCTTCAGCCATCGCCGCCTCGGCCGGGGCATCCCAGCTGGCGCGGAAGAAGTTGGGGCCCAGAAAAGCCCCGAGCAGGGCCGCTGCAATCAGAACAGTACGCATGAAGACCTCGATGCGCGAGGTGGAACAGATGGCGTTGATATAGTGCAGGCGTTCTGGGATTTCCCGCCTCGTGTGATCACGCTTGCGTCAGAGCCGGAGCATCACTGCGTCGGGGTCCCGGATCAAGCCCGGGATGAGGGCGTTTAAGCTTCAGGCTTGACCAGCCCGTCGAGGCCGTCGATCGACACCGCGTTGGACTTGTAGCGTTTCTCGCGCCACTCCTCCTCGGTGCGGTTCTCGTTATAGCGCACTAATTGCTCGCGCTCGCCCTTGTACTCGTAAAACGGCACGCCCCAGCCGCAACTGTCCTGGATGCGGTCGATCTTGGCGGTGATGATGGCGCGGGCGTGCGGGAATTTCGGGAAGAGGGCGAGCTTTTCCTCAAAGCCCGGCTCGTCGAAGGTCACCGCTTCGCCCTGACCGTACAGGCGCAGGATGTTCGCCGCGCCCTCATAGGCGCAGAACATGAAGGTGATGCGGCCGTTTTCGCGCACATGGGCCAGGGTTTCGATGCCGGAACCGCCCAGGTCGAGATAGGCGACTTCATTCGGCCCCAGGATGCGGAAACTGTCATAGCCCTTGGGCGACATGTTCACATGACCCGCGCTCCCCGCCGGCGCCGTGGCAACGAAGAACATCTTCTGCGCCTCGATGAACTTGCGGATGCGGTCGTCGATCGTGTCGTGAAGCTTGGCCATGAGTCACTCCGTTTAGGCGCCCGCACCTTAGCGCCTCATCCTGACGAAAGTCAGGATGAGGGCTGGGGTTTTACCCAAACACCCGCGCAAAAATCGTGTCGACATGTTTCAGGTGATAGGCCTCGTCGAAACAGGCTTCGATCTGTTCGTCCGAGAGCAGGGCGGTGACGCCGTCATCGGCCTTGAGGTGGTCGACCAGCTTGCCGCCTTCATCCCAGGTTTTCATGCCATTGCGCTGGACCAGGCGGTAGCTGTCCTCGCGGCTGGCGCCGGCCTGGGTGAGGGCAAGGAGGACGCGCTGGGAATTGTGGATGCCGCCATAGGCTTCCAGATTTTCCCGGCAACGGTCCTCGTGCACGATCAGCTTCTCGATCATGCCGGCGGTGCGGTGCAGGGCGAAATCGAGGTGGACATTGGCGTCCGGGCCGATGCCGCGCTCGACGGAGGAGTGGGAGATGTCCCGCTCATGCCAGAGCGCGACATTCTCCATCGCCGGAACCACGGCCGAGCGCACCAGGCGGGCCTGGCCGGTCAGGTTCTCGGTCAGGATCGGGTTGCGCTTGTGCGGCATGGCGGAGGAGCCCTTCTGGCCCTTGGAGAAATACTCCTGCGCCTCGCGCACTTCCGAGCGCTGCAGGTGTCGCACTTCGACGGCGATATTCTCGATCGCCGAGGCGATCAGGCCGAGCACGGCGAAATAATTGGCGTGACGGTCGCGCGGGATGACCTGGGTCGAGACCGGCTCGACGGTCAGGCCCATCTGCTCGGCGACATGTTCTTCCACGGCCGGGTCGACATTGGCGAAGGTGCCGATGGCGCCGGAAATGGCGCAGGTGGCGATCTCGTCCCGCGCGGCGACGAGACGGTCGCGATTGCGTTTGAACTCGGCATAGAAGCGCGCGAATTTCAGGCCCATCGTCGTCGGCTCGGCATGGATGCCGTGCGAACGGCCGATGCAGACGGTGAATTTGTGCTCTTCCGCGCGCGTTTTCAGCGCTGCCAGTACCCGGTCCATGGCGACCAGGAGCAGATCGGCGGACTGTTTCATCTGCACTGCAAGGCAGGTGTCGAGCACGTCGGATGAGGTCAGGCCCTGGTGCACGAAGCGACTTTCCTCCCCGACATGCTCGGCCAGGTGGGTGAGGAAGGCGATGACGTCATGTTTGACCTCGGCCTCGATCTCATTGATCCGGTCGACATCAAACTCGACATCCTTGGCCTTCCAGACCGCGTCGACCGCCGACTGCGGCACCACGCCGAGCTCCGCCAGCTTTTCCGTCGCGTGCGCCTCGATCAGATACCAGATCTTGTACTTGTTCTGATCCGACCAGATCGCAGCCATTTCAGGACGGGTATAGCGGGGAATCATGCGCGCACTCCGGGCTTCGCTTGCAAGAAGCGCGGGGGATGCGCTGAAGTGGCGCAAAAATCAAGAGTGCGGCCGGTTTTCCTGGCGGCTCCGCCGCACCCCATCCGTCGTGCTGCTGCGCAGCCCGCCACCTTCCCCATCAAGGGGAAGGAGGGCGATATGTCTCCCTCCTCGCCCTTGATGGGCGAGGTCCCGCGAAGCGGGGGAGTGGGTGCGCGCCAAAGGCGCACTCAAAATCAGCTACCGGTGTCCGCTGCGACAGGCGTTGCCGTGACCGTGAAGGAACCGGATGTTCCGCCGGCGAAATAGCCGCGGCACAGGCCCTCATCAGTCAGGGTAAAGGGGCAATCCAGCCCGGTCTCATCCAGCACCAGCGTGACACGCAGCATGCCATTATCGCCAACGCGATAATCACAGGTGCCGAGCATCACATCCTGGGCGAGGATGCGGCCGGTACTGCCCGACCCGCCACCGCGCTCGCGGCTGGTGATGGTGTCGCCATCGCTCTGATTCATCTCGCAGGAGACTTCCCAGGCGCGCTGGCCGTAGAGTTGAAGAATAACGGTGTCGCCGTCGGCCAGGGCGGAACCCGCACCCAGGCTGGCCACGAACATCGCTGTTACCAAGCTTACAGAGGTGAAAGTCAAACGCGTCATCGCATCCCTTCCTCTTGCTGACTGAACAGTTATGTACGCGGTGACCTTAGCAAAAATACGTGTTTGAGGCGAGTTGTCAGAAGCGGCTTCGCCGCGTCACCCACTCCGTCTCGCCGCTTCGCGCCGATCTACCTCGCCCATCAAGGGCGAGGAGAGCGGGAATGCTCCCTCCTTTCCCTTCACGGGAAAGAGCCTGCCCCGGGCTTGCTCCGGGGTGGGCCAGCACACAGTGCTGGGTCGGATAGGGTGCGCGCCGAAGGCGCAAAAAAAAATCCCAAACTCGAACCAATCTCACACGCAACGGCACGCCATCCAGATCACTGTCATCGGATGCCCAGTTCCCAAACCCAACACGCTCGTGCCCTGCGCAAGCGCATGACACCGCAGGAAACCAAACTCTGGACGCGCCTTCGCGCCCTCAAACCGCGCGGTTGGAAATTCCGCCGTCAGGTACCGCTCGGTCCCTATATCGTCGATTTCGCCTGTTTCCGTCCCAAGCTCGTGATCGAGGTCGATGGCGGGCAGCAGACGTATGACCGACATCAGGCGAAGGATCGGGAGCGCGATGCCTGGCTGGAGGGGCAGGGGTTTCAGGTGCACCGGGCTTGGAACCACGAAGTCGATGGTGAGATGGATGCCGTGTTGGACGCGATCTTACGAGTGCTTGAAGGTTCCTAGTGGCGGCTTCGCCGCGTCACCCACTCCGTCTCGCCGCTTCGCGCCGAGCCACCTCGCCCGCCAAGGGCGAGGAGGGTGAGTATGCTTCCTCCTTTCCCTTGATGGGAAAGGTGGGCCAGCACGCAGTGCTGGGTCGGATAGGGTGCGCGCCAAAGGCGCAAGAAAAACTCACCCCCGCGACGGCAGCCCATGCACCATGGTGAGGAATTGCAATTGCGTGCCGGCGCGGCGGTGTTCGGAGATCGCCTGGTATTCCGGGTCATCATACCAGGCCCGGGCGGCCGCCTCATTGGGGAATTTGCCGATGATCATGCGGCCCTGGCGCGGCGCCTGGCCCTCAAACGTATGGGTGTTGTCGTCAAAGGTGACAAACTCGCCGCCATGCTTGGTGAACACCGGGAAGAAACCCTTCTCATATTTGCGGTATTCGTCCGCGTCCTCGATATGCAGGTTGGCGACGATGTAGACGGGTGTGTCGGTCATGGGGAGGTCTCCGGCTAGCTGATGGTCAAGAGTGTTATCACTGGTAGGTGACATGTATGGCGCGTGTGTTCGCCAGGCCGTTCCACCAAAAACTCCGGTCGCCATCCTTGTCGCGAAGCAGCAAGGTAACGGGCCAAGCCGATGCGCCATAGGCGGCGCAAAATAGATGAAGGATTGGGCGCGTCTCTCGTTCGTCAGGCCGGGCCGGGATGACTCTGAACCCCATCACATACTGGCCGATGGTCGGCGTTCCATTCCGTATGGATCGATGGAAATAAACCGCCCAAAAGCCGAAAATGGCAAAAAACGCCAGACTCGAAAGAATGTCTGACGGCCGCGTGAAGGTGCGCTGGAACTCCCAGCTCCAAATTCCCGTGTGGACTGCTTCCAATGCCAGCTCCATTGAAGCAATGGGTCCGGTGAGCAGGGTAATGACCACCACATCCAACAGGAACGCGGCAACGCGCGTACGACGCCGTACGGGGCGGATATCGTTGTCAAAACTGGCTTGCTTCGGTGCAAGAAAAATCACCAACAAAGCGATCGGAGCCAGCAATGTCGCAATCAGCGAGCTTTTTACGTCCACGAGGCAGAAGCCATTAACGCACTCCAGCCGGGAGTTGCTTCCACCTGCCGCGAGCAACACACCTAGAAGGATGAGAATCCCAAAACCCAAATAGGCCGGGCGAAGCGGGCTGAACTTCACAGGCTCCCCCAATCAATCTCCCCATGCCGGTCCAGCGGCTTCGCACCTTCCGGCATGTCGTATTTCAGGCCCGAGCCGCAATTGAACAGGACGCATTCCGCATCGCGTTCGATCTGGCCTGCCGCCAAGGCCTTTTCCATCGCGGCCAGTGTGGCGGCGCCCTCCGGGCAAAGCAAGAGACCGTCTTCCTGGGCGCAGGTGACCCGCGCGGCCTGGATTTCGTCCTCCGAGACACTCATGGCGAAACCACCGCTTTCGCGGCAGGCCTCGAGAATGAGGAAGTCGCCGATTGCCTTGGGCACGCGGATACCCATGGCGTGGGTGTCGGCTTCGAGCCATTCCTTGGCATGGGTTTCGCCCTTGTCCCAGGCGCGCACGATCGGGGCACAGCCCTCGGCCTGGACGGCGATCATCTTCGGTCGCTCCGAGCCGATCCAGCCGAGGCGTTCCATCTCGTCGAACGCCTTCCACATGCCGATCAGGCCTGTACCGCCGCCGGTCGGGTAGAAGATGGCGTCGGGCAATGTCCAGCCCATCTGCATGGCCAGCTCGATCCCCATCGTTTTCTTGCCCTCGATCCGGTAGGGCTCTTTCAGGGTGGAGACATCAAACCAGCCCATTTCCGCCTTGCCGGCGCCAACGAGGGCGCCGCAATGGTGGATATAGCCGTTGACCTTGAAGACCTTGGCCCCCTGCAGCGCCATCTCGCGCAGATTGACTTCGGGCGTGTCCTCCGGGGCGAAACAATAGCTCTCCATACCCATGCGCGAGCAATAGGCCGACAGGGCGGCCCCGGCATTGCCATTGGTCGGCATGGCCATGCGCTTGATGCCGAATGAGTGCGCCATGGCGACCGCGAGGCCAAGACCGCGCGCCTTGAAACTCCCCGTGGGCAGGCGGCCCTCATCCTTGACCCAGACCTTGCCCGTTGCACCACTCGCCCGTGCCGTCGCCGGCACATCGATCATCGGCGTGTCGAGTTCGCCAAGGGCACACACATCCTTGTCGTCCCGGACCGGCAGCAGCTCGCGCCATTTCCAGAAACCGCCCTCACGCGCAGCGATCTCATCGCGATCAATCTCGCTCTTGGCGCGCTCGAAATCATAGCGTGCGAGCAGGGGCTTGCCGGCCTCGGAGAGGTTTTGCGGCTGGTCCTTGTCGTAGTGCGTGCCGGTGGCGGAGCATTCCAGATGGGTGAAGTAATTGCGGTACATGGGGCCCTCGGATCGGTATCCGGCGAGGCTAGTCATGCGCGCGGATTTCGCCAGTGCTTTCTCAGTATCGGGGTGAGGGGTAATGTGAGCCCCATGACCGAGCTTTACGAAATCCCGCTTCTGGTGGCGCCAATGTCGATCCGGTGCCCGGCCTGTGGGCATGAGGCAAGGTTTGAGACCGGCCATAACTGCGCCTTGCCGGTCAGGCGGGCGACCAAGCGGCATTTCGAGCGCGGCGAGCCGGACTGGTCAGGAGAGGTGCGCTGTCTGAGTTGCACGAAGACCGGCCGGCACGAGCTCAACTGGCCGGGAGATGCCTATTACGCGATCGATCATGGCGGGCAGACGCTTTGGGCACTGGACCGGGAGATGATGATGCGGATCCGGCGCTATATCGCCGCCGGGGCGGATCGCTCCCAGGTGCGCAAGGCGGATATGCGCTATCTGTCGCGCATCCCGGCGGTGTTTCTCAGCGCCAAATCACGCGATGCCGTGCTCAAGCAGATCGATCGCTGCCTTGCTCCGGCCTGATCCGTAAAACTTTTCCGGCTTTACTCATTTTTTATGCATGCCGCCTATGGTCCCCCGCTAAGACCTGGGGGGAGACAGGCTTGATCTGCGAAACAGCAGAGGGTGGTGGGATATTGCGGATGCGCGCGAGGGGGGAGCTAGTCTTCGCAGCGCATCCGCAATTTCATGCCTTCATCAAACACCTCAAGACCACGCAATGCCGCCGGGCCGAGTTCGACCTGGCTGCGATCACGCGTCTGGATATGTGCGGGGTGGGGATGCTGATGCTGGCGCAGGAGTGTGCGGCCGCAGCCGGGATTGCGATCGAGTTCCGCAATCCGCCACACGAGCTGGACATCATCCTGCACATCGCCGGCAAGTCGCTCTCGGCTTCAACGACGCCGGCCCGGCTCGCCGCCTGACCGTTTTGCACGTGCATGCCTTCGAGCCCGCCGCTAGTCTGCCCGGACAACAGGGGAGGCAATCATGGCCCAGGTGATCGGTGTCGGTGGCGTATTCTTCAAGTGCGAGGACCCGGAAGGCCTGATGGCCTGGTATCACGAGACGCTGGGGCTCAAGCTCAATGATTATGGCGGTTCGGACTTTCTCCATGCCGACAGCGCCAAGGCCTTTCCGCAAGGCGCCCGCACGATCTTTTCCGGTTTCAAGTCGGAGACGGACTACTTCGCGCCGTCCCAACACGTTTTCATGATCAATCTCATCATTGACGACATGGACGCGATGCTGGCGCGCCTGAAGGAAAAGGGCGTGCCGCTGCAAGGCGAGCCGCAGGACTTCGACTATGGCCGTTTTGCCTGGGTGATGGACCCCAATGGCGTCAAGGTCGAGCTGTGGCAGCCGATTGAGCCCGAGGGCCAAATCACAACAAGCCCAGCGTCTTGAAGCTCGCCGTGTTTTCGCGCGCGATCACGAGGTGATCATGCACGACGATATCAAAGGGCGCGCAGACCTCGATCAATGAGCGGGTCATCTCGATATCGGCCTGGCTCGGTGTGGCATCGCCGGAGGGGTGGTTGTGCACCAGGATCAGGGCCGAGGCCTCATGGGCGAGGGCGCGCTTGACGATCTCGCGCGGATAGACCGGGGCGTGATCGATCGTGCCCCGGCCGAGGACTTCATCGGCGATGAGCCGGTTCTTGCGATCAAGGAAAAGCACGCGGAACTGCTCGGTCATCGCGTGCTGCAGGGCGGTGCGGCAATAGGTGATCAGCGCTGACCAGGAGGAGATCACCGGGCGGCCAATCACCTGTTCGCGCGCCAGCCGTTCCGCCAGGGCCTGGATCAGGCGCAGCTCGGCGGCGGTCTTTTCTCCGACACCGTCGACCTGGAGCAATTGCTCGACCGGCGCGGTGGCGACCCCGCCGAGATCCCCGAAACGGGCGATCAGCGCCTTGGCGATGGGTTTGACGTCTTTGCGCGGGATGGCGAGGTAGAGGTAGAGCTCCAGCAGCTCGTAATCATGCAGCGCGTCTCCGCCCGCATTGAGCAGGCGCGATCGCAAGCGGCCGAGATGGCCCTGCTCATGCGGTGGCGCTTCGCGCACGGGCATGTCGACAGCCTCCCTGTTCGCACCAATCTGGATTGTGCGAGAAAGAAGTGCAAGTCAGGGGTGTTTTCGCCTAGGGCGAATAGGGCGGCTTATCCAGGCCCTTGGGCGACTTGGTGAAGATCTCGACACCGTCTTCGGTCACCCCGACCGAGTGCTCGAACTGGGCCGAGAGCGACTTGTCGCGGGTCACGGCGGTCCAGCCATCGGCGAGAATTTTCACGTCAGGGCGACCCAGATTGAGCATCGGCTCGACGGTGAAGAACATGCCCGGCTTGAGCTCGGGGCCTTCGCCGCGGGTGCCGAAATGCAGCACATTCGGGCTGTCATGGAAAAGACGGCCAAGGCCATGGCCGCAAAACTCGCGCACGATGGAGCAGCGGCGGGTTTCCGCATGTTCCTGGATGATGGCGCCAATCGTGCCCAGGGTGACGCCCGGCTTGATAGCGTTGATGCCGGCCATCATGGCGTCATAGGTGGTGTCGATCAGCAGCTCGGCTTTGCGCTTGGGCTCGCCGGCCACAAACATGCGGCTGGTATCGCCGTGCCAGCCATCGACAACAACGGTGACATCGATATTGACGATATCGCCATTGCGCAGCGGTTTCGGGCCCGGAATGCCATGGCAGACGACATGGTTGAGCGAGGTGCACAGCGAGTGCCGGTAGCCGCGATAATACAGCGTCGCCGGGGTGGCGCCGTGATCGAAGACGAATTCGCGGGTCAGCCGGTCGAGATGATCGGTGGTCACGCCCGGGGCGACTTCGCTGGCCAGCATGTCGAGCACGGAGGCGGCCAGATGGCCGGCTTTGCGCATGCCCTCGAAACCTTCCTCATTATGCAATTTGATCCGGCCGTCGCGGGCCGGGCCATCATCATAGTCGGAAACGGTTTCGTATGCGGTCGTCACTGAGATCTCTCCGGTCGCCCCTTGCGGCGGGGCCAGCCTATAAGAAAGCACGCGCCGTTCAAAACGACGCGTGCTTCCAACTGTGCCCTAATGGCGGATTTGTCTAGTCTTCGGCTGCGAACATATTGCCGAAGAAACTATCCTCATTCCAGGCCGGGGTCTCGTCGCTGTCGGCGATTTCGCGCGCAATCAGGTAGTTGATATTGGCGAATTTGGCGCCCTGGTCGAACAGGACCTCGAGCTCGCCATCGAGCTGGTCGGTCTGACGGTGGTAATAGGTGTTGAGGAAGCCCATGAAACCTTCCCCTCCATCCCAGCGCGGATCCGGAGAAGCAAAACCCGTCATCAGGAAGAGCGAAGGCACGCCGACACGTACGAAGTTGTAGTGGTCCGAGCGGACAAAGAGCGACTGTTCCGGGATCGGGTCTTCGCTGACAGCAATATCCATGCGGGCCGCTGCGCGCGAGGCGATCGGGCCGAGATTGGAATGGTCCGACCCGAAGGCCACGACATCGGCGAAATCATAGACGATCACCGGCATGTCGAGATTGACATTGGCGACCATGCTCTCGGCCGGAACCGTCGGATTACGGGCGAAATGCTCGGACCCCAAAAGGCCTTTTTCCTCGGCAGCCAGGGCCACGAACAGGACCGAGCGGCGCGGTGCGCCCTGGGCCAGGAAGGTGCGGGCGGTTTCCAGCATGATCGAGATGCCCGAGGCATTATCAACCGCACCGTTACAGATACCGTCCTGCTCATCGCTGGAGCGGCAGCCTCCGCTACCGCGCATGAACTCGGAGATCTGGCCGATATGATCGAGGTGTGCGGTCAGCACGACGTATTCATCTGCGAGTTCCGGGTCGGTGCCACGGATCATGCCGACAACATTGGGATCGGCGAAGCTCTCCGACACCGTGCGCTGGCGCAGGGTGACCGAGTGCGGCAGGTCGAAGACCGGGTAGGCCGGCTCGTCCGCGCTCATGGCCGCGCGAACCTCTTCCAGCGACATCTCGGCGCCCTCAAAGAAAGCGGTGCCGAGCGTTGTGCCGACGGTGGCGTGGGCCTGGATATTGTCGAACGGCGAAGCGCCGGTTGCAGACGTCAGGGCGGTGAACTCGCGGTTGGCAAAGCCTTCCGCCCAGCCTGCAGCCTGTTCATTGGTCATGGAATTGACCGTGATCATGCCGATGGCCCCGCGCGCAGCCGCGACGGCCCGCTTGGTATTGCCGGAATTGTGGTGGGCCCGTTCCTCGCTGGGGAAACCCGCCGGCACACCATTCATGGTGACGACAATTTTGCCTTCGACATCGAGGTCGGCATAGTCGTCATGGCCCCGGTTGGCGGCAGAGACGCCATAGCCGGCAAAGACCAGCTCGCCGGTGATTTCCGCTTCGCCATGGATCGGGTTGGCCCAGATCACCACGCCTTCGCCCTGACCATAGGTCTGACCATTGAAAGTCAGCTGGTTGAACTCACCATCGGCGCGCATGTCCTGCATCGGAACGGCAGCGAAATAGGAGTTCTCGCCATCACCGGCCGGCTCCAGGCCCAGAAGTCGCATCTGCGAGGCGACGTAGTTGGCAGCGATTTCATAGCCGTCCGAACCGGCATCGCGGCCGCCCATATAGTCAGAGGCCAAAAAGCGGATGTGCGCTTCGATATTCTCCACGCTCACATCCGGCGTGAAGGGCTCGTTGGAAGCGGAGGTCTGCAAGCCTTCAAGGTCGCAAGCCGTCAACGCCAAACCGGCCAGAACCGGAACCAGATACTTCATAATACTCAACCTCCCCCGAGAGGTGCCAAAAAAACCCGCGCGACTATAGGGATTTGTAACAGCCCGACAACGCAGCCCGGTGTTAAATTTCTGAGAGGAACGGCCTAGCCCGTCTCAACCCGCATAGCGTGAGCCAGCGTGATCGCGTCCTCGGTGACTTCACAGCCATAAGCGAGCACCTCCACGCCGCGGCGCGCCGCATCACGCAGGGCCTCGGCGTAGGTCGGGTCAATATCCTCAGCCGGTCGCAGAACCTGGCAGTCGGATCGCTGCACCACGAAGAGCTGTACCGCGCGCTCGCCGGCCTCGGCCTTCAGCGCCAGTTCGCCCAGATGCTTGGCGCCGCGCGAGGTGACGCCATCGGGAAACTCGGCCACGCCCGGCGCGCGCATCCAGTGCACATTCTTCACCTCGACCCAGCAGGGCGGGCGATTATCGTCTTCCAGCAGAAGGTCGATGCGCGAGTTCTCGCCATACTTCACTTCCCGGCGCAGGCTCGCATAACCGGTCAGCTCGGCGATTTTGCCCGCGACAACAGCTTCCTCGGCGATTTCATTGGCGCGGGCGGGCAGGGCACCGATGAGCGTGTTGTCGGCCTCGACCAGCTCCCAGGAATATTTCAGCTTGCGCTTGGGATTGTCCGACTTGGACAGCCAGACCCGCAGTCCCGCCTCCTTGATGCCGGTCATCGCACCGGTATTGGCACAATGCGCCGTCACCACGTCGCCGCCGGCCAGCTCCACATCGGCAAAGAAGCGCTTATAGCGTTTGACCAGGCGGCCTTCGATCAGGGGGGCGGTGAATTTCATGGTTGGGCCTTTTGCGTTTCCGCCTCATATAACCGGTGAAGCGATTTTGACGAGGCGTAGCATCATGAGCGAGGCAAAGCGGGTCACAGCAGCAGTTCTGCTGATCGGGGATGAGGTCCTCTCCGGCCGGACGGCAGACAAGAACCTGCAACAGATCGCACAATTTCTCGCTCCCATCGGCATCAATGTCATCGAGTGCCGAACCGTGCCGGACGAGCAGGATGTGATCGTCGACGCCGTCAACACGCTGCGCGCCAAGGCTGATTATGTCTTCACCACCGGCGGGATCGGCCCGACGCATGACGACATCACGGCCGATGCCATCGCCGCCGCCTTCGGCGTCCCCATCGATGTCCGCGCCGATGCGCTGGAGATCATCGAGGAATGGTATCGCAAGTCCGGCACCCCGCTGACCGAAAGCCGCAAGCGCATGGCGCGTATTCCCGACGGGGCTTCCCTGATCGACAATCCGGTGACCGGCGCTCCGGGCTTCCAGACCGGTAATGTCTTCACCCTCGCCGGTGTGCCCAAGATCGCCCGCGGCATGCTGGAAGATATCGCCCATCGCCTGGAAGGCGGCGCGGTGACGCGTTCGCGTTCGGTGAAAGGCGAGAACCTGCGCGAAGGCGATATTGCTGCCCGCCTGGGTGAGCTGCAGGAGCAATTCCCGCAGGTCTCGATCGGGTCCTATCCCTATTTCCTGGAAATCCAGGACGGCAAGATCCGCCGCGGCACCCACCTGGTCGCGCGTTCGACCGATGAGGCGGCGCTGGACCAGGTCATCGACACCATTGCCGGATATGTCTCCGAGCTCGGCCTTGTGCCGCAGATTGACCCGGGCACCTAACGCCTCGGCGGCCTTACTCTGACCGGTTTGATGAACAATCCGCCGCGAGATGGTCTTGATCTGGCCTCTTGATCGTCTGGTTGTGACATAGTCTCCTACCCGGGATAGGGGCCTTGAGGGGCGGGAGGACTTTGATGAAAGCCAAGCTGTTCGCATTTGCGTCCGTTTTGATGTTGTCGGCCTGTATGGCGACAACGCCGCCACCGCCATCACCGCCGCCCCCTGCGCCTCCTCCGCCACCGCCCCCGCCGGCTTATGGGCAGGCCGACCAGATCGTTGTGACCGGATCACAAATCACGCGATCGAGGTTTGTGGCTTCATCGCCTGTTACGACGGTTAGCGGCGCGCACGGGCAGGTCATTCTTCCCGGTCTCATGGAGCTGGAGCCAGTTGACCGCGATCGTTTCGAGGATGTCGACCCCAACCCGGTCATCGCGGTTGCCGACGAGCCGGTCTCCACCTTCTCCATCGACGTCGACACGGCGTCCTATTCCGTCGTGCGCCGCCGCCTGCAGGACGGGCAATTGCCGCCCTCGGATGCCGTTCGTGTCGAGGAGATGGTGAATTACTTCGACTATGAATACGCCCTGCCGGAGGGCACGGAGGCGCCCTTTGCCACCCATGTCGAAATCATGCCGACGCCCTGGAATACAGACACCCAGCTCCTGCATATCGGCATCCAGGGCTATGATGTCGTGCCGGAGGAACGCCCGCGGGCCAATCTGGTTTTCCTGATCGATGTCTCCGGCTCGATGGGTGCGCCGGACAAACTGCCCCTGGCTGTCGATGCCATGCACATGCTGGTCGATGAGCTCGACCCGGACGATACGGTCTCGATCGTGGTTTATGCCGGCGCCGCGGGGGCCGTGCTCGAGCCGACCGAGGCACGCCATGCCCGCCGCATTCATAACGCGCTTGATCGCCTCAATGCCGGTGGCTCCACCGCCGGGGGCGCTGGCCTGGCGCTGGCCTATGACCTGGCCGAGCGCAATTTCGACCCCGAAGCAGTCAATCGCGTCATGCTTTTGACCGATGGTGATTTCAATGTCGGCCAGACACGCGATGAAAGCCTGGAAGACTTCATTATCCGCAAGCGCGAGAGCGGCATCTATCTGTCGATCATGGGCTTTGGCCGCGGCAATTATAATGACCTGCTGATGCAGACCCTGGCCCAGGCCGGCAATGGCACGGCCGGCTACATCGACAGCCGCCGCGAAGCCCGCCGCATGCTGGTCGAGGAAAGCGCGTCCTCGCTTTTCCCGATCGCCAATGACGTGAAAATCCAGATCGAGTTTAACCCGGCCCGGGTCTCCGAATACCGGCTGATCGGCTATGAGACGCGCCTGCTCGACAATGCCGATTTCAACAATGACCGGGTCGATGCCGGTGAGATCGGTTCCGGCCATTCCGTGACGGCGATCTACGAGATCGCCGCACCGGGATCCGATGGCCTCTTGCTGGAACCCTCGCGCTATCAGCCGCAGCCCGATCTGCCTGCCGATCTCGGCAATGAGTTCGCGCACCTTCGCCTGCGCTACAAGCGCCCCGGTGAAGAGTACAGTCAACTGATCGAGCGCCCGGTGACGACAGCGGACGTGGTGGATACGTTCGAAGAGGCCGGTACGGAGGTTCGCTTCTCTGTTCATGTCGCCGGCTTCGCCCAGCTCTTGCGAGACGACCCGTATCTGCGCGATGACGCCTATGACTGGTCAGCCATCCTTGATGGCGCGTCCGGCCTAGTGGGCGAGGATGAGCTGGGTTTCCGTGAGGAATTCCTCGGCCTTGTCGACCGGGCCCGCTTTCTCGACGAGCGCGGGGGTGACAAGACGCCCTGATCCGGACGTCTTCTGATCATGGGTCAAAAGAAAACGGGCGCGGATATCGATCCGCGCCCGTTTGCCTTTTTGTCTGTCTGGCGGGTATCGCCCTTTAGGCCAGCGTCAGTTCCGAGACGTCGCGGAAATTGCCGATCTTGCCCTTGATGAAGGTGTTGAAGGCGATCGAGTGACGCGGCTGGTTGGTCGTGTTGGTCTCGACGAAATGCTGCAGCCCTGACGAGAACAGGACGACATCGTTCACTTTCGGCTTCACCACATTGACCGGAGTATTGAACAGGTTGTGGCGCTCACGATCCGGGTTGAGTTCCAGCTGGCGATAGGTGCGATGCTTGTCGAACACCATGCCCGCCACCGGCTCGGCCATCTCGGTATAGTAGAGCGAGCCGGAGACGATGGAGTTGGAGTGCGAGTGGCCGTGCATGCCCACATTGGGCGGATTGATCAGCGACCAGGACTGGGTGACGTAGAGTTTCTGGGAAATCCCCATCACTTCCTTGGCATAAAGATCGAGCGCGTCCTGTACCGCACCCGCGATCTTCTTCAGAGCCGGTTCCTCGAAAATATAGAGATTTTCCGAGATGTAATTGCTCTTGTTATTGATCATTTTCAGGTTCTTGATGAATTCAACCTGATCCGGCGTGATCGCGTGGCCGATATCCGCCCGGAAAAGCGGCTCTGCGAAAAGCGGCTGTACGCCATAATCCTTGATAGCCATGTGCAGCGCTCCCCCGTGCTTACTTGGCATGTTAAATAACTGTAATACGAACCCTGACGCAGGCCGGGCGAAGGTTCAAGATCGGGGGCTGATATTCATTCCTGGCGCGAAAGCCCGTCCGCCCCTTTCAACCTGCCGAGCATGCTGGAACACGGCCTGAACCCGTGTAGGATCGCGCCCGTCTACCCGGCGCGGGCGTGGCGGAATTGGTAGACGCAGCAGACTTAAAATCTGCCGGCCGTAAGGTCATGCCGGTTCAAGTCCGGCCGCCCGCACCAGCCTTTGCTCGCTTTGCGAGCTTCGGCTGGGCAAGCCCCCCGCAGCGCGCACCTGGGGCGAAGAGGCTTGTGCGCCGTAGCTTCAGCGAAGGAGGGCCTCAGAGCGATCCCCGCACACCCTCGTGGCCTGCGGATTTGACCTCTTCCCTCATTCCCCGGATCGGTTCAGCTTGGCGCCATGTCGTCCGACCGTCCGCTTCTAACTGATCTCCGACCACTCCCGGGCCCAGTACCGGGGGAGGCGGGGTTGTTTTTCGAGGGGTGGGACGCGGACCAGCTGGCGGTGCTGGCTCCCGCCCGGAGTTTTCTGGAAAGCGTGTTTGCCCACGCGCCCTATATCGGTCGGCTGGCGCAGCGGCGGCGGGAGACGCTGTTGGCTTTGACCGGGAACTCCGTCAGCCATGTCGTCGACAGCGCCATCGCGGTCGCTTTCGAGGCGGCGCAGACCGCCCCCGATATCGCTGCCTTCGACACGGCCCTGCGCCGGGCCAAAGCCGATATGCATCTGGCCGTGGGGCTGGGGGATCTGGCCGGTGCGCTGCCGCTGAGCCAGGTCACCGGGGCGGTCACCCGTTTTGCCGATGCCGCCGTCCGCGCCGCGCTTTATGCCCATGTCCGTTTCAACGCGGCGCTGGGGCGCTGCGCAGAGCCGCAATCGCTGGAAAACCCGCTTCCGGGCCTCTTCGTGCTGGCGCTGGGCAAGATGGGGGGCGGGGAGCTCAACTATTCTTCCGACATCGACCTCGTGGTCCTGTTCGATGCCGAGGGGATCGAATTGCCGGACGGCCAGGAGGCGCGAAAACGCCTGCCGCGCCTGATCCAGGCCCTGGCCAAATCCCTGCAGGAGGTCACGGCAGAGGGCTATGTCTTCCGCACCGATCTACGGCTGCGCCCGGATCCCGGCGCCACGCCTGTGGCTTTGTCGACGGATGCCGCCTTCCACTATTACGAGACGCTGGGCATGACGTGGGAGCGCGCGGCCTGGATCAAGGCGCGTCCCTGTGCCGGCGATATTGCGGCGGGCGAGCGCTATATCCAGGCCATGCAGCCCTTCATCTGGCGCCGGGCGCTGGACTATGCCGCCATCGACGATATCCGCTCCCTGGCGCGGCAGATCCAGACCGTGGGACGGCGGGCGGAAATCCGGCCGGCCGGGCATGATCTGAAACTGGGGCAGGGCGGTATCCGCGAGATCGAGTTTTTCGTCCAGGTCCCGCAACTCGTCATGGGTGGACGCAACAAGGAGGTCCGCACCCCGGCCACCCGCGATGCGCTCGCGGCCCTGACGACGGCCGGTGCGGTGGAGGCGCCGATCGCCCAGGCGCTGGTGCAGGATTATATCCGCCTGCGCCAATGGGAGCATCGCATCCAGATGCGACAGGACGAGGCCAGCCAGACGGTGCCAGAGGATGATGCGGCTCGCGCCAGCCTCGCCGCCCTGTCTGGGTTTGAAACGCGGGCTGAATTTGAAGCCGAGATCGAGGCGGTACTGACCCGTGTGCACGGGCATTTCTCCGACCAGTTCGAACAGGACAAGCCGCTTGCCTCGCAGGCCGGGTCGCTGGTTCTCACCGGGGTCGAGCCGACACCGGACACGCTGACCACACTTGCCAGTCTGGGCTTTGCTGAACCGGACCGCATCTGGTTCCGGCTCAATGGCTGGGCGGCCGGAAAGATCCGCGCCCTGCGGACTGACCGTGCGCGACGCCTGTTTGCGCAATGGGCGCCGCAATTGGTCGACACCTTGGCGGAAACTGGCGAGCCCGATGCCGCATTCGCCCGGTTCTCGGCCTTTTTCGAGGGGTTGCCGATGGGGGTGCAGCCGCTCTCGCTTCTGATGAATGAGCCGGGCTTGGCGGCGGACCTCATCGGTATCCTGCTCCTCGCCCCGCGCATGGCGAGCGATCTGGCGCGGCGGCCGGAGCTGATCGATGCCATGCTCGACCAGCGCTTTGCCATCCCGGTCGACAGCGATCCACCAGGCGCCTTTCGTCAGCGCCTGCTCGAGGCGAGCCCGGACGGGATGGCCTTCGAGGATGTGCTCAACCAGGTCCGCCGTTCGGTGCGCGAGGAGCGTTTGCGCGTCGGCACGCAAATCCTGCGCGGCACGATCGAGGCGGCGACGGCCGGCGCCGCCTTCTCCGACATGGCCGATGCCTGCATTGAACGGCTCGCTGCGGCCTGTCTGGCTGAGGCGGAACGCCGCTATGGCGAAGCCCCGGGCAAATGGGCAGTGATCGGACTGGGCAAGCTGGGCGGGCGCGAGCTCTCAGCCGATAGCGATCTCGACATCATGGTGGTGCATGACGCGCCGGTGGAGGCCCAGACCTGGTTCACCCGTTTCACCCAGCGCCTGGTCTCGGCCCTGTCGGTGCCGACCGAGGAGGGTGAGCTCTACCAGGTCGACATGCAGCTCCGCCCGTCCGGCAAGGCGGGGCCGGTCGCGGTGCAGTTCAGCCGTTTTGAAAGCTATTATGGCGGTGAGGCCTGGACCTGGGAGCGCATGGCCCTGACCCGCTCGCGCATGATTGCCGGCGATCCCGGCCTGTCGGATCGGATCTCTGCGGCCATCGAGGCCGTTCTGCGCCAGGCTGGAGAGGCCGCGACGATCATTGCCGATGCGCGCGATATGCGGACCCGGCTGGAAGAGGCCAAACCGGCCCGCTCGCCCTGGGACCTCAAGGCTCGGATTGGCGGTATCCAGGATATCGAATTCATCGCCCAGACCCTGCAGCTTGTGCATGCCGACAAGCTCGGCCCGGCGCAGGCTTCGACGTCGGCCGCGCTGGCTGCCCTGGCCGAAGCGGAGGTCATCGTACCTGCTGATGCGCAAGTTCTGGTCGACAGCCTGACGCTTTATCTCTCCTTGTCCCAGCTCCTGCGCGTCGCCCACGGTTCCGGCTTCGACCCGGACCGGGCCAGCAAGGGTGCGATCGGTGCGCTGTGTCAGGCCTGTTCCAGTCCGGATCTGGACTCTCTCAAGGCCGATCTCGACGCGCGGGCCGAGCGGGTAAGGGCATTGTTCGAGCGCTATATTCATCTCGCTGAATAAAATGCGACGGATTTCTGCTGGAGGCGCGTTTGAGAAGTAAGCGAGGCCCACAGGATAAGGAAATCCTTTCGATGAAACGCTCTCAACTTCTCGTGCTCTTGTGCACGTCCGCGCTGGCCTTCACCGGCGCAACGGCCGAGGCTCAGCGCGGTGGCGACCGCGATCGCGGCAATGGCGCGGAACGCGTCATGATGATGCTGCGTGCCTCTGACGCCAATGGCGACAACACCATCACCCTGGCCGAGATCGAGGATCTGCAGGCGGAGATGTTCGCCTGGATGGATCGCAATGGCGATGGCTATCTCGACGCCGAGGACCAGAACCCGATGCGCCAGCGCCTGATGGCCCAGCGCCAGGCGGAACTGGGTGATGAAGAAGCCCGCGGTCCGCGCCGCGGCCGTGGTGGTCGCGGTCGGCATGGCCCGGGCGGTGAACATCGCCGCGCCGACAGCAATGGCGATGGCCGGGTCTCCCAGGCCGAATTCATGGCCGTCGAACACCCGCTGTTTGAACGCCTGGACACCAATAGCGACGGGGCGATTACCCCGGACGAGCTGGACGCTGCTGTCGAACGGCGTCAGTCTCGCCGCATGTGGTGGCGTGACTAGTTCGGTCGGCACTCTGAATGGACGCGGTAGCTCGGGAGTTTTGATGGCCGATAAGGGCCTCAACGGTTTTCGCGTCCGTTCGCGCGGTGGCGATCAGAGCGATGAAGCCCTGCTGGGCCGCATTGCTCAGGGTGATCGTGATGCCGCACGCCTCCTGATGCAGCGGTGTCTGCCGCGCATCTGCGGGATCGCCCAGCGTATGCTGGGGGATCCGGCGGAGGCCGAAGATGTGGCCCAGGAGACCTTTATCCGCGTCTGGAAAGCGGCCGGCCGGTTTGAAAGCGGGCGTGCGCAGGTCACGACCTGGATCAGCCGTATCGCCATCAATCTCTGCTATGACCGGCTGCGCAAGCGGCGCGAAGTGCTGATGGACGAAATGCCCGAGCGTGCCGACGAGACGCCGGATCAGGAAGCCCGCCTGACCCGCCGGGAAAGCGGCAATCGCGTCGTCGATGCGGTCAATCAATTGCCCGAACGCCAGCGCATGGCGATGGAGCTCGTGCATTTCCAGGAGATGAGCAATATCGCCGCTGCGGAAATCATGTCGGTCAGTGTCGAGGCGCTGGAAAGCCTGCTCGCCCGTGGCCGCCGTAAACTCAAGGCACTGTTGATGGATCAGGCAGGCGATCTGATATCAAGCTACCATAGCGTGGCGGTTGCGCAGGAAGGAGTGGAGCGATGAACCGGGAACGCATGCAAGACATTCTCGAAGCCTATGGCGCCGATCCGGCGCGCTGGCCTGAAGCCGAGCGCGATGCGGCGCAGGACTTCCTGCTCGATCATCCCGAAATCCTTGCTGAGGCCCATGCACTGGAAGCCGAGCTCGATGCCCTCCTGGAGATGCCTGACCCGCAGCCGAGCGAGCTGTTGCAGCACCGGATCCTGAAAAGCCTGCCACAGCCGGGCCTGGTCTGGGGCTGGCGCGCGCCGGTTGCTGCGGCGGCAGCCTTGGTCATCGGTGTGTTTGCGGGCTTTGCCGGCGGCCATATCGCGCCGCAAAGCAACGACGCCGAAGCGATTTATGCGGAAGCCTTCAGCGGCTTTGACGAAGACTGGACCGATTGGCTGGGAGAGGAGATTTGAACTCACCCACCCCCTGGATCATTGCCCTGATCGTATCCGTGCTGGTCAATGGCGCGCTGATCGGCTTTGTGGCCCAGCGCCAGCTGGCGCCCGTTCCGCCGGTGGTCGAACGCCCGGACGGTCCCGGTGCCGAGGCCGGGCCGCGCGGCTTCAATGTGCGCCGTTTCATCGCCGCCCTGCCGCCGGAATACCGGCGTACAGCGCGCCTGCGCATGCGCGAGGAAGCGCCGCGTTCGCGTGAGTTGATGCGCGAAGCCCATGTCGCCCGCCGGGAAGCGGAGGTGGCGATGATGGCGGAACCTTTTGATGCCGACGCTGCGCAACTGGCCCTGCAGCGCATGCGTACCAGCCGCCATGCGGTCGAGGCGCATATCGAGGGCGTACTCATCGAGCTGGTCGCAGATCTTGATGCCGACACCCGGGCGCGGGTGCTGCGCGAAGCGCGCGGCCGCGGGTTCCGGCCGGACGGTGAACGTCCGGGACCGCGTCGCCGTCCGCCGCCCCCGCCGCCGGAAGGTGGCTAACCGGCCTGGCTTGAGGCTGCGGTTTCAGCGGCCGGCGCGCCATCGACGAATTCCAGCGCCTCATCCCCGAATTCGCCTTCGGCCTGCTGGGCCAGGGCCTCGGCGTCGATCTCCTGATCCTGGGTCAGCGGCAGAACGAAGCTGACGGTCGTGCCCTCGCCAAGGGTGGACTCAATCGTCATCGTGCCGCCATGCAGCTCAATCAGTGATTTCGACAGGGCGAGGCCAAGACCGGAGCCCTGATAGCTCTTGGAGTGCTGACTCTCGATCTGCTCGAACGGGCGGCCCAGTCGCGGCAGGTCGTCCTTGGAGATGCCGATACCGGTATCGGTGACCTGGAAGATCACCCCATTGCCGGACAGGAAGCCACGCACCGTGACGCGGCCGCCTTCCGGGGTGAATTTCACCGCATTGGAGGCCAGGTTGATGACAACCTGCTTGAACGCGCGGGGATCGACCTCGACCTCGGGCAGCTCGGACACATCAGCCCGCAATTGCAGATTCTTTTCGTCGGCCCGGCCGCGCACAATGCGCAGGCAATGCTCAACCAGCTCGCCCGCATCGGTCGGCTCGGTCTGGAGCTGCATCTTGCCGGCCTCGATCTTGGACATGTCGAGAATGTCGTTGATCAGTTCCAGCAGGTGCTGGCCGGACGAGAGAATGTCGTTGGTGTAGCCGACATAACGTTCATCACCCAAGGGACCGAACATCTCGCGCAGCATGATCTCGGAGAAGCCGTTGATGGCGTTGAGTGGGGTGCGCAGCTCGTGGGACATGTTGGCGAGGAACTCGCTCTTGGAGCGGTTGGCTTCCTCGGCGCGGATCTTTTCTTCCTCGTACTTGCGGGCCAGGTCGGCGATACGGGCCTGGCTTTCGCGCAAGTGCTCTACCGTCTTGCGCAGCTGGGCGTCATTCTCCGTCAGCGCGGCCTCATGCCGTTTGAGATCGGTAATGTCCGCACCGAAACTGACCAGGCCGCCATCGGCCGTCGCGCGCTCGGAATAGTGCAGCCAACGACCGTCGGCGAGCTCGATATCATAGGCTTCCGACGTGTCCTGTTCGCCATGCACGGCCTTGATCGCGCGGGCTGCGGTCTGTTCGACCGCGCTGTAGGACAGCCCCGGCTTGAGCTGGCCATCGGAGAAATCGAAATAGTCACGGAACTTGCGGTTCCACAGCACCAGACGGCGCTTGCTGTCCCACAGGACAAAGCTTTCCGACATCGATTCCAGCGCCGCCCGCAGCCGCGATTCCGCCGCTGCCACGCGGGCCTGGGCGCCTTTGCGTTCGGTCACATCAATGGCGACGCCGATAATGCGCGCGGCACCATCCATACCGTCGCTGAGGATGCGGCCGCGCATTTGCAGCCAGACCGGAGCGACCGAAGCGATGACTTCCAGGTCAACCTCGCCGCCGGTCGGCGCAGTGCGCATGGCGGCGCGGAGCTTGTCCCGGTCGCTGCGGCTGAACAGGCGCAGGAATTCCGTGCCCGAACACTCGATCGCACCGTCCAGGCCGAGCATGCGCGCCAGGCTGTCGGTGACGAAGACGGTGTCCGCATCGGGGTTCCAGTCCCAGACGCCACAGCGCGCGCCTTCAATGGCATAACGGAAACGCTGCTCATTGACGGCCAGTTGCGCCCGGGTGGAGCGCAGGCGGCGCATCTGCAGGAAGATCAGGCCGACAAGCCCGAGCGCGACAATTATCGGCGCCACGAACATCAGGCTGTAGAAGGAAATCGTCCGGATCCAGGCGCTCTGATTGATCTCCACAGCGCCCAGGGCATAAACCCGCAGGGCCGTGTTGGAGACCGGCGCAACCGCGAAGGTGACCGGATCCTCGCCAAAGCGGGCCTCTGATGTCGCGCCGCCGCCATCGGCGAGGGAGGCGACGATCTCACGGGTCAGGCCGAAACGTTCGGCCAACGGGGTGCCGGCCCGTACGCCGGTCATGACGGGTTGCAGGGCCAGCATGCGGCCATCTTCATCGGCCAGCGCGACGACGCGGTCGCTGCCCCAGTCGGGGAGGGCGAGCTGGGCCGGTACGCGAACCGCGATGGCGCCGACTGTGCCGTCTTCAAGCGGTACCGGTACAGCGAGAACGACAAACGCTTCGCTATTGTCGCTGATGGTCGCGACCATGCCGGACTCAACCGCCAGAGCATCGCCGGCTGCCGACCGCAGAGCGCTGTCGCCGGGCTGGCTCATGAAGGTGCGACCATCGGGCAGCATGATGATGCCGCTATCGATCAAAGGAGACTGGACCAGCGTGTCGAGGCGCGTCTCGGCCAGTGGGCTCAGGCCCTGGACCGGCGCGGCCGCCAGATCGGTACCCGCAAAATTCAGCGCGTAGCGGACCTCCCCCAGCCTCGCGGACACACGCTCAGCGAGGTAGCCGGCGGCATTGGCCTGGGAGCGTTCCGCTTCCGTCATCAGGGCGCCGCGTTCTTGCTGGATCTTGAGAGCAAAAATGCCGCCATAGGCGAGCGTGAAAAGCAGGATCGCGAAGACAATCCAGCCCGCCCCCATACCGCGCGCCGTTTTTCCGTCGGCCGCAGGCGCACGCACCGTCGACGGACGGGGCTTCGCGCCGCGCTGCTTGGCAGCCGGCCTATCGGAAACAGATTGACTCATAGTCACAAACTAAAGTGCGTCGCGCGCCAATGTCGATCACGCGTCGCGGTCTATCCACGGTTTAAGCGGCGTCGCCCTGCGGGGAGAGGTCAATACCGTCTCCGCCATCCTCATCTGCGGCCGGAGCAACAGACTTCAGGCCCTTGCGGCGTTCCGGTCCCTTATAGGTCGAATCCTCAGGGTCCTGACGGCGCCGGTCCGGGCCGAAATAGGACTTGTTGCGGATAAAGGGACGCGGTTCGTTGATCACTGCGGCGATCTTGGCAAACATTTCCTTTGCCGTGATCGGCTTGCAGCAAAACTCGGTAACCCCGGCATCGCGTGCGGCTTCCACCCGGGATTTCTCCGAGTAGGCGCTCAGCATGATGATCGGGATCAGCGGATTGGGGCTGTCATCCGCGGTGCGGACCAGGCGCACGAAATCGAGACCGTCCAGGATCTCCATCTGATAATCGGTGATGATGATATCGACGCTGTCGGAGCGCACCATGTCGAAGGCGTCGGCCGGGTCGCGCGATTCCAGGATCTGCTTGATGCCGAACCCGTGCAGGATCGTACGCAAGATGGTGAGCATATAGCCGTTGTCGTCGACAATCAGCACTTTGACGCGGCTCATATCTGCGGCCATGGCGGTTCGCCTCTCCGGTTACGCGGCCCGAGTCGCCTTGTGATTCGGGTCTGTCAGAGTTTTTAGCGGGAGAGGCTTACCGAAATAGTAACCTTGGCCGAAGTCGACATTGAGGGCTTTCAGGCGTTTGACCGCCTTCTCTTCCTCGATCATTTCCGCGACGGTCTTGCAGCCGAGAGAATGACACAGATCCACCATGCCTTTGAGGATCAGGTCGTCGCGCTCCGACCGGCCCAGTGCGCGGACATAGGATCCGTCGATCTTGACGATATCGGCCGGAAAATCCCGAAGATATTGGAAGCCGGCCGCGCCCGCGCCGAAGTCGTCCAGGCACACCTTGTGCCCGCGCTCCCGGATCTTCTGGATCACAGTGTTGGCAGCTTTGACATTCTTGATTTGAGCGGTCTCGGTAATCTCGAAGCTCAGTCGGGATCTGTCGATTTTGATATCGGCCAGCAGTTTGAGAAATTTCTTGGCCCAGATGGTGTTGGTCAGAGATTTGCCAGACAGGTTCACTGCAAGCGCCGGCCGGTCATAGTCGTCGCGCAGGAAGCTGGCGGCGATATCGGTCATGGCGAAATCGATCTCGTGAATAATGCCCGTGCTTTCGGCAAAGCCGACGCTCTCGCTCACCGGGCGCCCACCCGGCAGGCGTAGCAGGAGCTCGTAATGGCTGATCTCGCCGCTCGTGATATCGACGACGGGTTGGGCAAAAGGTTCGATGACGCGCCCGGCGATCGTCGTTCGCAATTCGCGCATACGCTGCTTGGTGGCTTCCATCATTGTGGTCGCCACTTCTTTCAGGCTCTTGATATCAAGAGCCTTGTTCGTTTCAGCTGCCTCGTTGACCGCATGAATGAAAGCCTGAACGGCGACCTCGGGCTCAAGATCCGGCGAATCGGGGACGGTATCGATCGTGGCCACCGCATCGGTGAAGCCATTGTCGGCCAGAATGCTCTTCACCTCTGCGAGCAGCCCGCTCAAGTCTGCTTTCGCGTCGTGGATGAGCGCTGTGCGGTTTCCGTCAACTTGGCGCGCAACGCCAAACTCACCGGTCGTCAATGCGCAGGCCGCAGCCAGAGCGTCCCGCATTGAGCGAGCCGCGGCTTCACCAATCATGCGCGTCGCGTCGTCGATGCCATCAATGCGAAGGACCGACATGTTCAGTTCAGTTCCTGCATCCCGAGCGGCGGAGATGGCGGCTGCAGCGGAGCGGTTGAAGACCTCCGGCTCAACTTCCTCGGGCGCGGATAGGGCCGTGAAGTTGATCGTCCAGCGGATGTTGTCGGAGTCCTTCAGCTGCCAGCCAGACAGCATGGCCTCTCGGCCGCCGATACAGATCCGAACCGGACCGGCTCGCCGGCCCGGGCGGATGGAGCGCAAAATCGCCTTGAAAATCGGCCGGGACGTCCGATCGAAGCGATCGGGCAGGGTCACCGAGGTCTCATCGATCGACGGTTCGCCGAGTGCGGCACTGGCGCCGGCCGCGAAGGTCGTTATTCCCTCATGGTCGGTCTCGACCAGCACATCTGCAGCGGCAAATGCGAAGGACAGAAAACGATTGCGTTGTTCAATCAGCGACATTCCAAAGGCCCGAGCGGTTCGCTTGAGCCTCTAGTCTTGTAACGAAAACGTTATAGCCGCCTTAAGCGAATGGAATTCTATTATGCAGCTTTGGCGCTGGGCGCAGTGGCGGCAGATTTGGGCTTGGTATTGACCGCCTGGAGGATGTCGCGGGCCTGGCGCACAAGCTCGGCCCAGTCGGCGGGAAGATCGGTTTCCTCTTCGGTCAGCTCGACCAGTTTCTCAGCCATGTGCAAGAGCCGCGGCGACTGCACGACGAGCCGGGCCTGGGCCTCGATGCGCGCTGGGTCGCGATCATATTCGGCTGCCGGGACACGCCATCCGCCCCAATCCATACTGTCGGTGACAATGACCGGGAACGTACCGGGATAGGGGTGGCGCGCGCATTCTTCATCGCTTTGCCATTTGTTCTTGGCCCGGAGCAGGCGCCAATGACCGGTTTCGACAATCTCGGTGTGTTCGGCGGAAAGCTCGTCGGCCGTGAAATCGCGGCCCAGTCCGCAGTCATAAAATACCCGGACCGGTTCTTCGACATCCTTGACCCATTGCGGCTTCACATGTTCGACCAAGGCCCAGGTGCCGACCGGCTGGACGAAAACGCGCTGATGCTTGTGAAAGATCGCTTTGGCCATGATGCCCTCCCATTGGACAGGCATCAGACCAGAACCGTCTTGAAATCCGCTAAACGAACTCTCTTGAATTTGAAATATCAGCCGATCTGCGCGCGGACACGGGCGATCTGGGCGTTGACATCGGCCACCGGGGTCGGGGTTGAAGAGGCGAGCGGGCCGGTCTCCGGCCACATGGCTTCCAGAGCCGCGAGTTCAGCGGAAAGGGACTCATTTCCAGCTTGCAGCGAGAGCCGTTGGGCGACTTGAGCGAACCCGAAAGCATCCTGGTACTCACCCGGGTCGGTGATCACGCCATCGGTCACGCCGATCGCATACTCCTCTTCCAGAACGTCCATCAGATAGCTGATGATTTCCATCCGATCGCCACCGGCACGGCGCATCATCGAGGCCAGATTGGCCTCAGCCCCGTTGAGCAGGCGTTCCACCTCGTTGGCCGGGCGCCCCGCTTCCAGCGCCCGTGAGACGGCCTCGAACGTGGCCGGATCAAAGCCCAGCTCGTCGAGCCCGGCGCGCTCCGCGGCATGGGTTTCCGATACCGGGTGCAGGAGGTGAGGGGCGGCTTCTTCCGGCGCCCCGGCCCGGTACAGCGCCAGGCCGGCCATGACATGACCGGCCATGAAGGCGACGCGTTTTTCACGCGGCAGCGTTTCCATGTCGGAATGAGCCGATGCCGCTTCGGTCTCCTGGGTCGGCGCCGGCGTGGCATTGCAAGCCGTCAGGGCCGCCACAGCGACCGCGAGCAAGAGATGTTTCATGAAAAGCCCCCAAACTTGTATTGGCTGGAGTGAACACCAGCTGCGCCGACATCGCAATGTCCGCGCAGGCGATCGCAGCGAACGACCGTGCCCGCAAGGAAAAAGCGTGATAACCGGGGCCCCATGACGTCGACCACCGCACCCTTGTCGCGCAAGCTCAGCGTGGCGCCAATGATGGACTGGACCGACCGGCATTGCCGGGCGTTTCACCGTGTCCTGACGCGCCAGACACTGCTCTATACCGAAATGGCGGTCGACAAGGCGGTGATCCATGGCGATCGCAAACACCTGATCGGGTTTGAGCCGGAGGAACAGCCGGTGGCGCTGCAGCTGGGCGGGTCCGACCCGGCCGAACTGGCGCAGGCGGCCCGGATCGGTGAAGACTTCGGCTATGCCGAGATCAATCTCAATGTCGGCTGCCCCTCGGACCGCGTCCAGTCCGGGCGTTTCGGCGCCTGCTTGATGCGCGAGCCGGACCTGGTCGCCGATTGCGTCAAGGCGATGCTCGACGTGGTCAGCGTACCGGTGACCGTGAAATCGCGCATCGGCGTCGATGACCAGGAACCGGAAACCGCTCTGTTCGAATTTGTCGAGCGGGTCGCGGCGGCGGGAATTACCAGCTTCACCGTTCACGCCCGCAAGGCCTGGCTAAAGGGGTTGTCGCCGAAAGAAAACCGGACGGTTCCGCCGCTTGATTACGCCTTGGTGCGCCGCCTCAAGGCCGAGCGCCCGGAGCTGGAAATTATCCTCAATGGCGGGCTGGAGGATATTCCCCACGCCCAGTCCGAGCTCGGCGAGCTGGACGGGTTCATGCTCGGCCGTGCCGCCTATCACACCCCGTGGGTGCTGGCGCAGGCGGACAGCCTGGTTTTTGGCGCTGATGCGGATCCGGTGACGAGCCGGTTCGAGGCGCTGGACGCCTATCGGCCCTATCTTGAGCGCCGGATCGCCGAGGGCGTTCCGCTACACGCCATGAGCCGGCATATGCTGGGCCTGTTCCATGGCCAGCCCGGCGGCCGCCACTGGCGCCGCATCCTGTCGGAAAAAGGTGGCCGCCATGGCGCACCGCTCGAAGTGCTCGATGAAGCCCGCGCGGCAGTTGCGCAACAGATGGACGAGGCGGCCTAGTGGAAGACTACGGTGTTCTGATTATCGCCCTGGCGCTGACCGGCGCGCTGGCCGGTCTGGTTGCGGGCCTGTTCGGTATCGGCGGCGGCATCGTCATGGTGCCGGCGATGTATTACGTCTTCCAGACGCTGGGATATGACGGTGATCGTACCATGCATGTGGCGGTCGGCACCTCGCTGGCTGTGATCGTGGCGACCTCGCTGCGTTCAGTTTCGGCCCACGCCAAGAAGGGGGCGGTCGATTTCGCGGTGCTCAGGGCCTGGGCCCCCTTCATTGTCATCGGGACGCTGATCGGCACCGTCGTGGCGGATTACATTCCCAGCCGCGGACTGACCGGACTCTTCGGCGGCATGGCGCTCTTGCTGTCCCTGCAATTCTTCTTCGGCCGGCCCAACTGGCGGCTGGCGGACGAGATGCCGGGCGGCCTGCCGCGGATTGCCCTGGGCCATACAATCGGCGGCCTGTCGGCGCTGATGGGGATTGGCGGCGGTGTGATGGGCGTCACCTTGATGACGCTGTGCGGCAAGACCATCCACCGCGCCGTGGCGACCTCGGCCGGTTTTGGTGTCGCCATCGGCGCGCCGGGCGCGATTGGCTATATCCTCAATGGCTGGGGGTCGGATGCCGTGCCGATGTCGCTGGGTTACGTCAACCTGCCCGGCTTTGCCTTGCTGGCCGGCTGCGCCTTCTTCGTGGCGCCGCTGGGTGCGCACCTGGCGCATTCGTTGCCGGAAAAGAACCTCAAACGCCTGTTTGCCGTCGGCCTCGCGATTGTCGGCGCCATGTTGCTGCGCGAGGCGATCATCGGCGCCTAGCGGCGCAGGATGAGCTGGTCGCCGCGGATTTCCACCGAGCGGAATTCTTCCAGGATCTCCATGCCGAGCAGGGACCGTCCGCCTGATTGCATTACCAGGGCCGGGACATTGGAGAAGTTGTTATTGGGCAGGTTGAATTCCCGGATCGTGATCGGCGCGGCGACGGCCCGGCCATTGGCGGTGGAGACATTCACCCGGTAGTCGAGCCGGTCCATGTTGACGCCGATCCGGCGGGCGTCGTCAAAGGTGATCGCCACCCCGGTCGCGCCAGTATCGACGAGGAAGACGACCTCCACGCCATTGATCTGGGCATCGACATAGTAATGCCCGTCCGCCTGGCGTTGCAGGATGATGGTACTGTCGGCCTCGACGCGGGCGAAGGCACTGCTCGGGGCGAGGCCACGCTGTGGACTGTGGGTGAATTCTGGCGGAGCCTCGACCCATAGGCGGTCGGTTTCCCAGGCCGTGTAATCGCGATCGAGCAAGGCAACGGCGAAGAAGGACAGCGCCACACTGCCCCAGCTGAGCACGTGACGGTATTTGGTTTCGCGGCCGGCCAGCGCACCCCCGGTGAGGGCGATGGCCAGCAGCACCAGGATCAGCCCGGCATAGGCCATGCCGGTCACCGGATTGACGCCTTGCCAGAGTGGCCAGGCCAGGATGCGCAGGGCCAGCAGGACGATTGCCGTGATCAGCGCCGGAATGGCGGCCAGTATGGCAAGACGTTTGAGCGGGTTCACGACCGGGGCGCCTAGCGTGCGGCGGGCCGGGTCGCGAGATAGGCCTCGCGGCGGGCTTCGAGCTCGCCCATGATCGTGTCGCGCTCTGCATCGCTATATTTGGTCCAGCGCCCCAGCTCTTCCATCTTGCGGAAACAGCCGACACAGAGCTGCGCCGTCGGATCGACGAAGCAGACTTTCACACACGGTGTCTTGATGCCTTGGCTCATGCGGTCACATTTGGGCCTTCGCGTCATTGAAGCAAGTCCTTGCCGCCGTGGCGCCGCGCGGAATAAGGTGCGCAACCGAAATTCCTGGGGGGATGGCATGGAAGATGTGTCGCTGCAGATGCGCAGCTTTATTGGCTTGTTCGCCCTGGCGGCGATTGCCTGGCTGCTGGGTCCGCGCAAGCGCATCCCCGTGCTGCTGGTTGTCGGCGCCATCGGGCTGCAGCTCGGTCTCGCCTGGGCGCTTTACAGCTTCGCTCCCTTCCGCGCCTTCCTGCAATCGCTGACCGGTGTCGTTGCCGTGCTGCAGGCGGTGACCGATCAGGGCGCACAATTCGTCTTCGGCTACCTCTCCGGCAGTGAGGCGCCCTGGATCCCCAATCCGGATGCCGATCCCGGCGCCGCCTACCTGTTCGCCTTCCGGGCCCTGCCGATGGTGATCGTGCTGTCGGCCCTGTCCGCCTTGCTCTGGCGCTGGCGCATCCTGGAAGTGCTGGTGCGGGCCTTCGCCCTCGCGTTCCGGCGATTGTTGAACCTGTCCGGCGCTGCCAGCCTTGGCGCGGCGGCGAATATCTTCCTGGGCATGACCGAAAGCCCGGTCCTCATTCGCCCGCGCCTGCCGGATATGAGCCGGTCCGACCTGTTCCTGATCATGACGGTCGGCTTTTCCACCGTCGCCGGCTCGGTGATGGCGCTTTATGTCGGCTTGCTCGGTGATGTCATCGATGGCGCCGCGGGGCATATCTTCACAGCCTCGTTGATCTCGGTGCCGGCCGCGGTCCTGCTGGCGCGTCTGATGATGCCGCCGGAAGCCGAAACCGATGAACCGGCCACCAAGGAAAAGATCCCGCAGACCATCTATCATTCCTCCATGGACGCGTTGACCACCGGCGTGTCGGACGGGATGCGGCTCTATTTCAACATCATTTTCATGCTGCTCGTTTTCACCGCCCTGGTGGCCCTCGTGAATGTCCTGCTCGCCCTGGCTCCGGAAATCGCCGGCGCACCGCTTTCCGTCGAGCGCATCCTCGGCTGGCTGTTCGGGCCGATCGTCTGGCTGGCTGGAATTCCGTGGAACGAGGCCTTCCAGGCCGGTTCCCTGATGGGGCTGAAGACGGCGCTGAACGAGGTCTTTGCCTATATCGCCCTGGCAGAAGCCGGCGACGAGCTGTCGCCGCGCACGGCCCTGATCATGACCTATGCCCTGTGCGGCTTCGCCAATTTCTCCTCGATCGGCATTCTCACCGGCGGTCTTGTGGCGATCGCGCCGTCACGCCGTGAGGACATTCTCAAGCTCGCACCGCGCGCCCTGATTTCGGGCACGCTGGCGACGCTGATGACCGGCGCGGCGATCGGTGCGCTGCCGATGGAGATGTTCGGGCTTTAATCCCCGCGTTTGGGAAACAGCTTGGAACGTACCCAGCCCCAGGTCGAGTTGCCGGCCATGGTATTGCGATAGGCGTTCTCGAAGAAACGGTCAGTATCCGGGCCGGCGCCGAGCAGGTCGGCGCGGGTCCGCATCGGCGCGTCCGGATCGAGGCGCTTGATCACCTTGGCCGGATTGCCCGCCACCACGGCGTAAGGTTCGACATCCTTGGTCACGATGGAGCGGGCACCGACCACGGCATGGTCCCCAATCGTGACACCCTTGCCGATAAAAGCGCCATCGCCGATCCAGACATTATTGCCCAGCTTGACGGGCTTGAAAGGCGGGTTGGGGTCTACACGGTCATAGAGCGAATGCCAGTCGCAATCGGTAATCGTCGCCTCGCGGGCAATGAGACAATTATCGCCGATCTCGATCTGCCCGGCCGCGAGAATGCGCGTGCCCCCCGCCATGAAAACGAAGTCGCCGATATCGATACGTCCGGCCTGGTCCTTCGGCGACCAGACGGTGAAACGGATGGGATCGGCGGCGCTGGCGATGAGATGGATATGATCACCGGCGCGGATATTCGGTCCGAAAACTTCGACATGCCAGGGGCGCACGATTTTCGGCTCCTTACCCAGCGCGTCGAAATGCGGCTCGAGAAAATGCCCGGTCCAGGCATTCTCGAAATTCTCCCAGAGCCGGTGCATCCAGTAGGGGCGATGGTCGCGCCGCATGTCAGGTCCCCGATTGTGTTTCGCTCCCCGGCTCCCGATGATGCCCGCGGATTCGACCGGCCGAGCGAGGATGAGCGTGTGAGCGAAACAGTGGTGATGAGTGCGAGCGAGGTTAGCGATTTCCTCGACGAGGTCTTCCCGCAAATACACCAGAACGGTCGCCAGTACGCGATCGAGGACATCAGTCCCGGGGCAGCCCGCCTGCGCTACAGCGCCGGTGAGGATAATCTGCGCCCCGGTGGCACCGTGTCCGGCCCGACCATCATGGCCCTGGCAGATCTGGCTGCTTACGCGATTATTCTCGGGCATGTCGGCCGTCAGGCCCTGGCCGTGACCACCAACATCAATATCAATTATCTGCGCAAGGCCGGTCCGGGCGATCTGATCTGTCAGGCTCGCCTGCTCAAGCTTGGCAAACGGCTCGCCGTGGTTGACTGCATCATCACGACCGATCAGGACGAAGACGCAGTGATCGCGCAAGCCAGCGCGACCTATTCCCTGCCTGAAGCGAGAAAGGCCTGAGACCATGACCGACGATCCCATCGAATCTGCCATTCTCGAACTGGTGGCGGCGGCCCCCGAAGGGCGTTCCATTTCCCCGGCCGATGTCGCCAAGGCGGTTGATCCGGATAATCACCACAAGCGTTTCGGCCATGTCCGTCAGGCCGCCCTGCGCCTGGCCAAGGCCGGGCAGATCCAGATCCTGCGCAAGGGCAAGCCGGTTGAAGACCTCGATGCCCTCAAGGGCGTCTATCGCCTTGGCCGCGCCTGATCTTGATCAGCTGCTCGGCGAGATCCGCGCCTGCCGTGTCTGTGCGCCCGCCATGCCGCATGAGCCGCGCCCGGTTATCCAGGCCTCTGCGGACGCCCGCATCCTGATTGTGGGCCAGGCACCGGGCACCCGCGTTCACGCCTCCGGGCGGCCCTTCACCGATCCATCCGGCGATCGCCTGCGGGACTGGATGGGGGTGGATGAGACGGTATTCTATGATGCCAGCCGGATCGCGATTGCGCCGATGGGCTTTTGCTTTCCCGGCCTCGATGCCAAGGGTGGTGACCTGCCACCGCGCAAGGAATGTGCGCCGCTCTGGCAGGACCGTGTTCGCTCGGCTCTGCCGGAAATCCGGCTGACATTGCTTGTCGGACAATACGCCCAGCGTTTCTATTTGCGTTCGCAAATGCAAAAAACACTGACCGAAACGGTCCGCGAGGGTGAGCGCTACCAACCGGATTTTCTGCCGCTTCCCCACCCTTCGTGGCGGAATAATGCATGGCTCAAGAAAAACTTGTGGTTTGAGGAAAGAATCCTCCCTTTGCTGCGCCGCCGCATTCAGGACTTGTTATCCCCAGCCTGATCGCCAGCCGCTCCTGACGCTTGCGGCAGGGGGCTTGAAGGGGTATCCCACGCCCAATTTTCAGCGCTCTAGCTGGCCTCGCACAGAAAGGTTTTGCGCGTCATGAGTGTTTTCGAACACCCGTCCTACGACAATCACGAAAAAATCCTGTTCGCGACCGATGAAGTCACCGGCCTGAAGGCCATCATCGGCGTGCATTCCACCGTGACCGGTCCCGGTGCTGGCGGCTGCCGCATGTGGTCCTATCCGAGCTCGGCGGAAGCGCTGGACGATGTCCTGCGTCTGTCCCAGGGCATGAGCTACAAGAATATCATGGCAGGCCTGCCGATCGGTGGCGGCAAGTCCGTGATCATGAAGCCGGAAGGCGATTTTGACCGCAAGGCGCTGTTCGAGGCCTTTGGTCGCGCTGTCGAGAGCCTGGGCGGCCAGTACATCACGGCTGAAGACGTGGGCGTCAGCCCGGCGGACATGATGGCCGTACGGTCCTCGACCAAGAATGTTGTCGGCCTGCCGGAAGGCCAGGCGGCGACGGGTGACCCGTCCCCGGTGACTGCTGAAGGCGTGTTCCGCGGCATGAAGGTCTGTGTCGAGCGCGGCCTCGGCAAGTCCGACCTGTCCGGCGTGCGTATTGCCGTTCAGGGCGCAGCCGGCCATGTCGGTGCCTATCTTTGCGGCCATCTGGCCAATGCCGGTGCTGAGCTTTTCATCACCGACATCAACGAGCCGGGCCTCAAGGAGCTGGAAGCCAAGCATGGCGCCAAGATTGTCGGTCTCGACGAGATCTACGGTCTCGATGTCGACGTTTTTGCACCGTGTGCGCTCGGCGCTGTCATCAATGAAGACACGATCGACCAGATCCAGGCCAAGATCATTGCCGGTGCGGCCAATAACCAGCTCAAGACCCGCGAAATGGGTGCCGAGCTGCAAAAGCGCGGCAAGATCTACGCGCCGGACTATGTCCTCAATGCCGGCGGCATCATCAATGTGATGAGCGAGATTGGTATCGGTATCATGGGCAAGCCGGCCAGCGATTATGATAGCGGCTGGGTCGAGAACAAGCTGGTGGGTCTGGAAAAGACCCTCGGCGAGATCCTCGATCTGTCCGACAAGGAAGGCCGCCCGTCCAACATCATCGCCGACGAGATCGCTCGCAACCGTATCGAGGATGCGCGCTCCGGCAAGGTGATGGAAGACGCCTAGGCGCGCTTCATTCCGCCAGGAATTGCAAAAGCCCCGCTCGATCGAGCGGGGCTTTTTCTGTTCTGGGTCAGGTGGATGGTGACTCGGTTTTGCTGTCGCCGGCGAGGAGATAGACAAGGTATCCAAGGCTGCCGAGATAAGCCGCATTGTTGGCGAATAGAAGCATGAACGCGCCAAACATCTCCGGCCCGGCCTCGTCGCGCGCGAATGCGGCAAACAGGGTCTGCATCCCGACCGCGCCGATGATCAGGAAGATCGGTGGCGGCACAGCCCAGAGCCAGGTTTTGCCCCGGTCCCGTAGCCGCCGCGCGACACTGGCCGCGACCATCATAACCAGGATGGCGCAAACCAGGCCCAGTGATCCGAAGAGCCAGCCGAAATTGGGCATGAGGTCAGGATGGAACTCGTGAATGATAATGGTCTTGCTGCCGGGCTCCTGGATGATCGTCGCCATATCAGGGTTCGCCAGGGCAAATGCTTCGGCTCGGGCGAAAGAGGCGATGAACTCGGGCACCCAGGCGAGCATAAGGACGCCGAGGCTCAGCCCCAAGATTATGCCGGCATAGGGCCAGAACTGACTTTTGGCATCACGCCCTGAAAAGTTGGCGAGGTTACGCAGATTGTGGGTAACAGACGCAAGCATGGTCTAGGCGGAACTCCCGGGGCAGCGATTCAATGCGGTGTGCGCAAGCTAGCCCGCGGGTGTAATATGCGTAAAGGCGGCGTCCAGCTGTAGCCCTGTCCGGTCTCCCGCCCTCAGGGCGCTGGCCGCCGGGGCATTGGCGTACCAGAGCGAGCCGTCAGCTGCCTTCAGGCTCAACTGGCGTTCGGCGCCGGCATAGCGGCTCTCCACGACTTCAAATGTGTCGCCGTCAACGGCGGTCAGTCCGGCGGGCCGGATGATGACATCGACCGGCGTGCCCGGCTCGATCGCCGCGCAGGGAAGGGTGCCGAACGGGGTTTCGACCCGGCCGGCCTCGACCTGGCCGGGCAGAATATTCGCATCGCCCAGGAGGCGCGCGGCCGCGGCGCTGACCGGTTTGAACCAGACATCTTCCGGCGTGCCGGTCTGCACGATGACGCCATCGAGCATCAGCGCCAGTGTATCGGCAACGTCGAGCGCTTCCTCGGAGTCATGGGTGACGATCAGGGCGGCAGCCCCCGCCCGCTTCAGCGCCGCCACGGTACGCGCCCGTACCGCGCTGCGCAGTCGCCGGTCGAGGCCGGAAAAGGGTTCGTCGAGCAGCATGACTTGCGGCTTGGGTGCCAGAGCCCGGGCCAGGGCCACACGTTGTTGCTCGCCGCCGGAAAGCTCGTGCGGGAATTTGCGCGCCTTGTCGCCGAGCTCGGCCGCTCCGAGCTGGACCATGGCCCGGGCCTTGCGGTCGGACCCGGTGAGGCCGAAGGCGACATTGTCGAGCGCATTCATGTGCGGAAACAGGGCGTAGTCCTGGAAGACCAGTCCGACCTTGCGCTGTTCCGGCGGCAAATGCGTTCCGGGCTCGCTCCAGACGGTGTCACCGAAGCGGATGTCTCCGCTATCGAGCTGTTCCAGCCCGGCAATGGCGCGCAACAGGGTCGACTTGCCGCTGCCCGAGGGCCCAAGCAGGGCCGTGACCTGGCCCGGCCGCAGGTCGAGGTCAGCGCCGTTCAGCGCTGCGTGCTCGCCGGCAAAGGTGCGGCAGGCACGACGTACCGTCAGATCAGTCATCAAGTTCCCCGGACTTCGCGTCCCTGGAGAGGTAGCGGGCTACGACCGCCATGGGAAGCAGGGCGATCAGCGTTATGGCCAGGGAGGGAAGGGCGGCTTCGCCGAGACGTTCATCCGACGCGAAATTATGGGCGGTGACAGCCAGGGTATCGAAATTGAACGGCCGCAGGATCATCGTCGCCGGCAATTCCTTGAGCACTTCGACAAAGACCAGCAGACCGGCTGCGGCGACCCCGGAGGCAATCAATGGCCAGTGCACGCGGCGTAACAGGGTCCAGCCCGTAGCGCCCAAAGTGCGGGCCGCCCCGTCCAGCGTCGGCGTGACGCGTCCCAGCGCGGTTTCAGCCGGACCAATGGCGGCTGCGGCGAAGCGCGAGAGATAGGCAAAGATCAGGGCGCCGGCGCCGCCGGTGAGCAGGATCGGGAAGACCTCGCCCGTCATTCCGCGCCAGAGCGGGTCGAGCCAGCCCTGGATGCCCGACAGAATGGCCAGCACGCCGACCGCCGCAACAGCGCCGGGCACCGCATAGCCCAGCCCGGCCAGCCGGGCGGCGCCGGTGGCGATACGGCCGCGTGTGCGCAGGGCATAGGCAGTGAGCAAGCCGAGACCGGCGGCAATGAGGGCGCTTGTCCCAGCGAGGAAGAGCGAGTTGGCGGCGGCTTCCAGGACGTCCGGCGTATAGGCCGCGTGCAGGGCGCGCCAGCCCAGGCGGGCGAGGGGAATGATCAGACCAAGCAGAAGCGGCAGAAGGCACAGGGACAGAGCGCCGATTCCCGTCCGTCCGGTCAGCTGCAGCCGCGATGCCGGGCGGTGTCGTCCTGAAGCGGCGCTGGTCCGGGCGCGTTGCCGCTGGGCCCGCTCAAGCGAGAAGACAAATAGGGCCACCAGGACCAGAACCAGCGAAAGCCGGGCCGCGTCGAGCAGGGATCCGGCGCCCGACCAGGCCCGGATCAGGCCGATGGACAGGGTCGGCGCGCCCAGATGGCTCACCGTGCCGTAATCGGCGAGGCTTTCCATGATGACCAGCGCCAGCCCGGCGGCGATGGCCGGGCGCGCCATCGGCAGGGCAACACGGCGGAAGGCCTCAAACGGGCTGGCTCCGAGCGTCCGGGCGGCCTGTACGGCGTCGGCAGACTGGGCGGCAAAGGCGTCGCGGGCCAGCAGGTAGACATAAGGATAGAGGACTAGGGCGAACATCAGCCCGGCGCCCCAGGCGCCGCGAATGGTCGGGAAGAGCCCCGCCGTCGCGACATCAAGCGGACCGCCGGCCTGGCTCAGGTCCAGCCAGGCATAGGCCGCGACATAGGCCGGCATGGCCAGCGGCAGGACCAGGACCCAGGACAGGATATTGCGGCCGGGGAACTGACAGCGGGCGATGAGCCAGCCCAGCCCTGTGCCGATCGCCCCAGCCCCGGCAGCGGCGATCAGGCCGACCTGGGCCGAGGTCAGCAGGTAGACCGGCAGCCGGGTCTCGGCGAGATGGACGAGATAGTCACTGGCGCCGCCGGACAGGGCAATCCAGGCAATAGCGAGAATGGGAGCCGCACACACCAAGGCAGCCAGCACGGCAAAGGGCGTCAATGCCGGCCGGGCTGTTGCCTTGACAGAGCGGCCTGAACTCACGGCCAGTCGACGCGGTCAAAGACGCGTTGCGCGGCGGCGTTATTCTCGCCCAGGGCATCAATGGCGATATCATCCGCGGTGAAGGGCAGCATGCCGGCGATTACGTCATTATCCCATTGCGAGTCTGCAATGACCGGGAACTCATTGGTCATTTCGACGAACTTTCGCTGCGAGTCGGCGGACAGCAGGTATTCGATGAAGATCCGGGCCTCTTCGGCATTGGGCGCGTTGGCCGCAATCCCGGCGCCGGAAATGTTGACGTGCGTGCCGGTCGTGTCCTGGTTCGGGAAGACCAGGGTCGAGGCGGCGGCAACGGCCCGGTCCGCTTCATCACTCGAACGCGCCATCATGGCGTAATAATAGTGGTTCGTAATCGCCACATCGCACTCACCCGCCGCAATACCGCGCAGCTGGTCACGGTCGCCGCCCTGGGGGGCGCGGGCCAGATTGGCGGCAATCGCTGCGGCCCAGGCTTCGGCGGCTTCCTCGCCCTCATGGGCGATCATGCCGGCCAGCAGCGACTGGTTATAGACATTGCCCGAGCTGCGCACGCAAATGCGGCCTTCCCAGCGCGGATCGGCGAGATCGGCATAGGAAGTGATCTCGCCAGCTTCGACGCGATCATTGGAATAGGCGATGACACGGGCGCGGGAGGCGAAGGCGATCCAGTGTCCGTCCGGGTCGACCATATTCGGCGCGATGCCCTCGATATTGGAGAAGTCGCTGACTGCAAACAGGCCGGCTTCTTCGGCGCGATGCAGACGGGCGGCATCAACGGTGAGGATAATGTCGGCGGGGCTGCGCTCGCCATCGACGCGCACACGCTCGATCAGCTGGTCGCCGCTGGCTTGGAGCACATTGACCTCGATACCCGTGGCCGCGGTGAAGTCTGCATAGACGGCTTCATCACTGGAGTAGTGGCGCGCCGTGTAGAGATTGACGGAACGGGCTTCGGCCTCCTCGCTGGACGGAGCGGGCTGGCTGCAAGCGGTCAGTGCCGTGGCCGCGGCGAGGGCTGGAATCAGAAAGCGCATGTGAGGTCCAATCGGTCTGTTTCGCCGGTTGGATGCCACTATTGAGAATGTTTCGCAAGTATCGCGGACAGAAACATCATGCGGCATTCCGTCCGGAACCGCCTGGTTGGCCGCATCTGGTTGCAAAAGGAGGTGGAAATGGTGGGCGATACTGGGATTGAACCAGTGACCCCCTCGGTGTGAACGAGGTGCTCTCCCGCTGAGCTAATCGCCCGGAATTCCGGAAAGCGGCTTAATACGCATGGCCATCCGACGGGTCAACTACATGCGGGAGTTGAACAGCATCTGCATTTCATCTTGGGTGCGACAACTTGACACACCTTCATGCTCTCGTCATATTCCGCCAGCCCCTATATCACCCCGCGCACACCGGGGTGCCCAAGGCGTGGGCCCCGAATTCCACCGGATTGGAAATCAATACCGGCCGAAGCTTTTCCGGCCGCGTAGGAGGTTTTGTTAATGAGTAACGATCTGTGCACGCCGGATGGCGCGCGTCGCCTGAAATCCCGCATTGAAGCCTACTGGGCAGAGCGCGGCTATGACGTGTCTGTCGACCTGGTCGATGCGGGCTTCATGCCGGCAATGCGCTCGGCTCGTACCGACGTCCGTTCGAACCTGGTGAACGGCATGCCGCCGCGCCCGGCGAACGATCAGGGTCGCGAGCGCCGTACGGCCTAAGCAGACCTTGGCTGCCACAGGGCAGCCAGCGATTCAGGCACATGACTGAATTCATGAATCAGCCGGTCGGCTCCCAGCGAGCCGGCCGGCTGTTCGCTATAACCATAGCTCATAATCAAACAGGGCACGCCCGCTGCCCGGGCCGCATCGGCATCCGGGGCGCTGTCGCCGACCATGCCGGCATAGCGGTGACCCTGGCCCAACGCATCGTGCACATGATCTGCCGCCGGTTTCTTCGCGGCCGTGCGCTCCGGCCCGATCACCCGGTTGAAATAGCCGCTCAATCCCAGCTCCTGTAGCAATAGATCGGACAGTACAGACGGCTTGTTCGTACAGACCGACAGGCTGGCCCCGGCCTGTTGCATGGCGGCGAGGGTTTCCTCGACGTCGGGAAAGACCTGGCTCTCCGCCGCGATATCGGCCTTGTAGACCTCGATGAACTCGATGACGAGCGCGGCCGCGGTTTCATCCTCCAGCGCAACCCCCTGGCGCGCATGAGCCCGCTCGATCAGCGCGCGAGCCCCCCGGCCGACCATGGCGCGGACATCCTCCACCAGCACATCACTCAGGCCGCGGGGTCGAATCACGGCGTTGAGTGCGCGCACCAGGTCGGGCGCGGTATCGACCAGCGTGCCATCGAGATCGAAGGCGATCGAGGCCTGGGAGAACAGCTCTGGGGCCAGGGTTTGCGGCATGATCGGAAGACCTTGTCGATTGTCGTCACAAGCATGCTTACGCGCTTAGTCCGGATAGGCTATAGCCCGAATGCACATCCGCATCCTATTGATCGCAAAAGGAGGGTTGCATGACGCGTGCGCGCGCAGCCGTCATCCTCGCCGCCGGCCAGGGCACCCGCATGAAATCCAAGACCGTGAAGGTCCTGCACGCCGTTGGCGGCCGGGCCATGCTGGACTGGAGCGTGGATCTGGCGCGTCAGAGCGATGCGGAGAAAACCATTGTGGTCTATGGCGCGCATTCCCCGGCCGTGAAAACCGCGGCCGAGGCGCTGGATTGCGACACCGCCTTGCAGGACCCGCCGCAGGGCACCGGGCATGCCGTTCAATCGGCTCAGCATGCACTGGGCGGCTTCGATGGTGATGCCATCGTCCTTTATGCCGATACGCCGCTGATCCGGCCGGAGACTGTCGAGCGCGTGTTTGCTGCGCTGGGCGAGGGGGCCAGCGTGGCCGTGCTGGGCTTTCGCCCCGACGACCCGGCTGCCTATGGCCGTCTGATTACCGATGCGGCCGGCCGTCTCGACCGGATTGTCGAGTTCAAGGATGCCAATGCGCAGGAGCGCGCCGTCAATCTGGTCAATTCCGGGGTGCTGGCGGCGCCGGCTAACCTGCTCTTCGAGTGGCTCTCTCGGGTCACCAATGACAATGCCAATGGCGAGTATTATCTGACCGACGTCGTCGGCCTGGCGCGCGCAGACGGTCACCAGGCCGTTGTGGTCGAGGCCGATGCCGGTGAGGTGCTGGGGGTCAATTCGCGCGCCGACCTGGCCGAGGCGGAAGCGGCCTTCCAGCAGCGCAAGCGCGCCGAGGCGATGGCGGCAGGCGTGACGCTGGTTGCGCCTGAGACTGTCTTCTTCGCCCATGACACCCGCTTTGCCCGCGATGTGATCATCGAACCCCATGTCGTTATAGGCCCGGGCGTGGCGCTGGAGGAAGACACGCGTGTGCCCGCTTTCAGCTGTATGGGTGAAGAATAGGGTGCGAACCCCGCTTCCGGCGCCTATATCCGGCAGGTGAGACCGGCGCCGGACCAATCGACGCTTGCCGCACCGCATCCGCGTGTGCCTTTTGTACAGAATGAGAAATGGCCGGTGCGGCTGTCGTCCGCTCCGGTATCCCAAGGGAGAGCCGCCCCATGAGTGTTGCCGAACTGACCTCCGCCGCCGAACGCCTCAAGGATCAAAGCCTGTGGCAGACCAAGTCCTATATCGATGGGGAATGGGTTGAGGGCAGTGCCAGCTTTGCCGTCACCAATCCGGCCAATAACGCTCTGCTGGCCGATGTCGCCGATGTCGGTGCAGCCGGCGCGCGTCAGGCCGTTGCCGCAGCCTCCCGGGCTTTCGAGACCTGGAAAAAGACGTCGCCCTTCCAGCGCGCAGCGCTCCTGATGCGCTGGCACCAGCTGATCCTGGAGAATGTCGATGACCTGGCGGCCCTGATCACGCTGGAGATGGGCAAGGCCTATCGCGAGGCGCAAGGCGAGGTGGTCTATGGCGCCAGCTTTATCGAGTGGTCGGCGGAAGAGGCCAAGCGCATTCATGGTGAAACCCTGGCGACGCCCTTCCCGGGCACGCGCGGCTGGACTACGCGTCAGCCGATCGGTGTGGTCGCCTGCATAACGCCCTGGAACTTCCCCAATGCAATGATCACTCGCAAATGCGCCCCGGCTCTGGCTGCGGGCTGCACCATGGTGATCAAGCCGGCACCGGAAACGCCGTTGTCCGCTCTGGCCCTGGCGGTTCTGGCCGAGCGCGCCGGGATCCCCAAGGGCGTTTTCAACGTGATCTGCGGTGATGCCGAACAGCTTGGCCCGGTGATGACGGAAGCGCCGGAAGTCCGCATGATCGGTTTCACCGGTTCCACGGCAGTCGGCAAGCTGCTGATGCGCCAGGCGGCCGATGGTGTGAAACGCGTCGCGCTTGAGCTCGGCGGCAATGCGCCCTTCATCGTCATGGATGATGCTGACCCCGAGGTCGCGGCGGATGGCATCATTGCCTCCAAATACCGCGTGTCCGGTCAGACCTGTGTCTCGGCCAACCGTATTATCGCTCAGCCGGGTATCGCTGATGCCCTGGTCGCGGCCCTGCAAAAGCGCGTCGATGCGCTCAAGCCGGGCGACGGGTTTGATGGTTCCACCGATATTGGCCCGCTGATCCACCATGAGGCCGTCGAACGCGTTGATGCTCTGGTGAAGGATGCCCGCGATAGCGGGGCCACCATCCTCGCCGGCGGCAAGCCGCTGACCGACGAGCTGGGAGGGGCGTTCTATGCGCCGACGCTGATCGAGGGTGGCAACCCCTCCATGGATCTGGCCTGTTTCGAGATTTTCGGTCCCGTCGCCTCGGTCTACCGGGCCGAGAGCGAGGAGGAGATCATCAAGTTGGCGAATGACACGCCCTACGGCCTCGCCGCGTATCTCTACACCAATGACGTCACCCGCATTCACCGCATGACCGAAGCGCTCGAGTACGGGATGATCGGCGTCAATGCGCCCATGGTCGGCGCGGCCTCGACGCCGTTTGGTGGGGTCAAGGAAAGCGGTATCGGCCGCGAAGGCGGCAAGTGGGGTGTCGAGGAGTTCACCGAGTTGCGCTACGTCCTGCTCGGCGGGGTCGAGTAATGAGCGATCGCCAGAAGACCCACGCTGCCGCGGCGGCTCTGGATTATATCGAAGACGGTATGACCATCGGTCTGGGCTCCGGCTCGACGGCGGAAATTTTCGTCCGCCTCCTGGCCGAGCGGGTTCAGGACGGCCTCTCCATCAAGGGCGTGCCGACGTCGGAACAGACCGCCGACCTGGCCCGTGAGCTCGGTGTGCCGCTGGTTGAGGTCGATCATGTCGATCACATTGCGGTGACCGTGGACGGGGCAGATGAGGTCGACGGCCGGTTCCAGCTCATCAAGGGCGGTGGCGGTCGGCACCTGCGCGAGAAGATTATCGCCCGGGCCTCGGACCTGATGGTGGTCATCGTCGACGAGGGCAAGCTTGTAGACACGCTGGGGAAATTTCCTCTGCCAGTCGAGGTCGACACTTTCGGTTTCTCGATTGCCGCCAAGCAGATTTTTGATGCCCTGCGCTCAGCCGGGGTGAAACAGCCCGATGTCCAGCTGCGCCGCAAGGGTGATGGGCTCGACCCTTTCATCACCGACGGCGGCAACTACATCCTCGACTGTGCCTGCGAGGCCATCCCGGATGCCCGCGCAGTCGACCAGGCGCTCAAGGCCATTCCCGGCGTTGTCGAGCACGGCCTGTTTATCAATCTCGCCCGCGTGGTGATTGTCGGTGAGGACAATCAGGCCCGGGTCATGGAGTTGTAGGCGGATCAAATGACCCAATACGATTACGACCTCTTCGTTATCGGCGCCGGTTCCGGCGGTGTGCGCGCCGCGCGTATGGCCAAGCGTCACGGCGCCGGCAAGGTTGCCGTGGCCGAGGAATACCGCGTCGGCGGTACCTGTGTGATCCGTGGCTGCGTGCCCAAGAAGCTGCTGGTCTACGCCAGCGAGTTCTCCAAACAGTTCAAGCTTGCCGAGAGTTTCGGCTGGGATGTGGGCGAGAGCACGTTCAGCTGGGAAAAGCTGATCGAGGCCAAGGATGCCGAGATCGACCGCCTGTCCGGTATCTACTGGCGCAATCTGTCCAATTCCGGTGTTGAGGTCATTGCCGACCGGGCCGTGTTCGAGGACGCCCACACCATCCGCCTGGTCAATTCCGGCAAGACCGTCACGGCCGACAAGATCCTGATCGCGGTGGGTGGCGCGCCGTTCGTGCCCGATATCGAGGGTGCGGAGCTGGGCATTACGTCCAATGAGGCGTTCCACCTTGAGACGTTGCCCGAGCATGTCGTTATCGCCGGTGGCGGCTATATCGCCTGTGAGTTCGCGCAGATCTTCCAGGGCATGGGCTCGAATGTCTGCCAGGTCTATCGCGGCGATACCGTGCTGCGCGGGTTTGATGATGATGTCCGCAGCCAGGTTCATTCCGAACTGGTCCGCTCCGGCGTCCGGGTGATCACCCATACCGTCTTCGAGAAGATCGAAGATATCGGCGGCGGCAAGAAACGCGTCCATCTGACCAACGGGACGCAACTGGATGCCGACGTGGTCATGTATGCCATCGGGCGTAACCCCTATGTCGAGGGGCTCGGTCTTGAACAGGCGGGTGTCGAACTGGCTGAAAACGGGGCAATCCAGGTCGATCCCTATTCCCAGACCAGTGTCGACAACATCTATGCGGTCGGCGATGTGACCAATCGGGTCAATCTGACGCCGGTTGCGATCCGTGAAGGTGCGGCATTTGCAGCAACCGTCTTCGGCGGCAAGCCGACGGCCTATGACCATTCCGATATTGCCTCGGCGGTCTTTACCCAGCCGCCGGTCGGCTCGGTTGGCCTGTCGGAGGCTGATGCGCGTAAAGAGTTCAAAAATATCGATATTTACAAGACCAGCTTCCGTCCCATGAAGCTGTCCCTGACCAATATCGAGTCGCGCATGATGATGAAGCTGGTGGTCGATGGCGACACCCAGCGCGTGCTCGGCGTGCACAT